>Ga0164290_1000010_pt1 | contig 838331 bp, 693 predicted proteins | sample Micstemetagenome_FD_108782 | JGI IMG/M metagenome (GOLD analysis project Ga0164290, IMG submission 108782) | Contaminated culture microbial community from soil near Moab, Utah, USA - Microcoleus steenstrupii SON62 (Illumina Assembly) | ecosystem: Environmental > Terrestrial > Soil > Soil crust... | reverse complement strand
TCCATCCCGGAGCCCTCTCGCTCCAGTTGCCCCCCCGCGCCGCGCGGAGGGGCGGTCAAGGGGAACCGCGCGAAGCGCGGCGCGCAGCGCCCTTGACGGCCCCGAGCACGGCGCCACGCTCACCTGGAGCGAGAGGGCCGGAAAGCTCCGGATGCGGACGCGGATGCGGATGCGGTCGCGGAAGCGGATGCGGATGCGGTCGCGGATGCGGATGCGGTCGCGGACGCGGACGCGGACGCGGATGCGGATGCGGATGCGGATGCGGATGCGGATGCGGTCGCGGATGCGGATGCGGTCGCGGATGCGGATGCGGACGCGGACGCGGGCGCGGACCCCACCCGTACCTCCCACAGACTCGTACGTGCGTGTGCGTCGATGGGGCGTCGCACGAACATGCGACCCGGCGGATGCTGGACGACGCTCACGATTACCGTCACGATCGGGATTGTTGCTCGCGCTCGTCGAAGGGACGCTTCTCGCACGGAAGTACCGTCTCGCGCGGCGCGCGGGGTTCGGCGGTATGGCCGAGCTCTGGGTCGCGACGAACGAGGCGACTGGCGCCGAGGTCTGCGTCAAAGTCCTCGTCCTCGACGCCGACGACGAGGAAGCCGCCGCTCGCTTCCGGCGCGAGGCGGCCGCGGCGGCGCGCCTCTCCCATCGCGCCATCGTTCGCGTCTTCGACCTCGTCGAGCTCGACGAACAGGGAGACCTCGCGACCGGCGCGGCTCACGCGCTCGCGATCGTCATGGAGCTTCTCCACGGCGAGACGCTCGGCGATCTGCTCGCGCGGCGCGGCCGCTTGCCCGTCGAGGAGGCGATCGACATTGCCGTGCCCGTCGTCTCCGCGCTCGCGCACGCGCATCGCGCCGGCGTCGTTCATCGCGACGTCAAACCCGACAACATCTTCCTTGCCGCTGACCCGGATGGTCACGTCATCCCGAAGGTGCTCGACTTCGGCGTCTCCAAGCTCGCGCAGGGGAACGCGAAGACGCTCACGCTCGAGGGCGTGAGGCTCGGCACCCCAGCCTTCATGTCGCCGGAGCAGGCAAGGGGGGAGCGGAACGTCGCCCCGCCGAGCGACGTGTTCTCCTTCGGCATCGTCTTCCACATGATGCTGGCGGGGAGCAATCCGTTCGACACGGGCCGCTTCCATGACGTCGTCGCGGCCGTCATCGAGCTCGATCCTCCGACGCCATCGGGATTGCCGGTACCCATCGCGAACGTGCTCACGAAGGCGCTCGCGAAGGATCCGGCCGCGCGGTACGCCGACGCGACGGAGCTCGGAATCGCTCTACGTCGTGCGGCGGGACGCACGTCGACGACGGATGCATCGATCGCGTCCACGCCGAATGTCGCCGCGGGGCCGCCGTCGTCTCCGAGCAGCCGCGACGTCGTCGTCGCGAGCGAACCAGGCGCCGTGCCCGCCAAGCCGCTCGGCGGCGACTCGATCGTGACCGTCCCTCCGGCCGGCGAGGGCGAGGCCGACACGGATGCGCCGGATCCGCTCCGCGGCGGCGAGCGCGCAGCGAGAGCACGGAGGCGCGCCGGCCAGATCGTGGCCGGCATCGTCGGCGTCTCCGCGATGATCGTCGCTGCGGCCTTCCTCCGTTCGCCGAAGACGTCGAGCGCGACGCCCGAGAATGCATCGCACGGCTCTGCGAGCGGCGCGCCGCGCACGTCCTCTCCGGCGCGCACGACGACGACCGCGCCGCCGGGCGCGCCCGACGCACCGCCCGCGCCTGCGAGCGCATCGACCGCCGCCACCTCGCCGTCAGCCGTCGATGACGGCGCGCGTTCCGATGCGGGCACTGCCGGCGGCTCTGCGGTCCCTGCAGACCCCGAACCGCCGGCCGCTCCGCATCCGCGCGCGGCCGCGCCACCGTCCGCGCCACCGTCCGCCCGCAGAGGCGGCGGCGGCGGCGCTCGCACGGCGCCCAGCGCCCCCGACGGGCGCGCGAAGGAGCCGTCGATCGTGCGTGACCCAGGCTTCTGATCCGGCGAGGATCCCGCCATGATCAAGGTCGGTCTGCTCGGTTGCGGAACGGTCGGCGGCGGCGTGGTGCAGCTCCTCGAGGCGAAGGCCGCGTACCTCGAAGCTCGCATCGGCGCGCCTCTCGACATCGCGCGCGTGCTCGTGCGCGACGCCGAAAAGGACCGCGTCCCGGCGCTCGACCGCGGGCGGCTCACGACCGACCCGGAGGCCGTCCTCGGCGACCCGTCGATCGACGTGGTCGTCGAAGTGATGGGCGGCGTGGAGCCGGCGCGCGGCTACCTGGCGCGCGCGCTCGACGCGGGCAAGCAAGTCGTCACCGCGAACAAGATGCTGCTCGCGCTGCACGGTGGAGACTTGCTCGAACGCGCCCAGCGCCGCGGCGTCGACCTCGCGTTCGAGGGCGCGGTCGGCGGCGGCATTCCCGTCATCCGTGTTCTCCGCGACGCGCTCGCGAGCGACACCGTCAAGAGCCTCTCGGGAATCGTGAACGGCACGTCGAACTACATCCTGACGCGCATGCGCAGCGATGGGCTCTCGTTCGAGGCGGCGCTCGCGGAGGCGCAAGAGAAGGGATACGCGGAGGCGGACCCGACGCTCGACGTCGACGGCGGCGACGCCGCGCACAAGCTCGCGGTGCTGGCGATGCTCGCGTTCGGTGCGCGCCTCGACGGCGCGGGGATCCCTACCGAGGGTATTCGCGGCGTCGACCCCGTGGACCACGCGTTTGCCGAGCGGTTCGGGTACGTGGTGAAGCAGCTCGCGGTCGCGAAGAGCCGCCCCGACGGGCAGCTCGAGCTGCGCGTGCATCCGGCGCTCGTTCCGAACGACGCTCCGCTCGCGAACATCAGCGGCGTCCTCAACGCCGTCTCCATCGAGGGCCGCGCGCTCGGCCCATGTCTTCTCTCCGGCCGAGGCGCCGGCGACATGCCGACGGCGGTGAGCGTCGTTGCCGACCTCGTCGACGTCGCCGTCGCGAAGAAGAGCGGCGTCTCCGGGCAGTCGACCCGCGCGATCCGGCTCGCGCCCGGCAAGGTGGCGCCTCTCGGTGACGTGGAGGCCCGCTATTACTTCCGGTTCTCCGTCTTCGATCGGCCCGGCGTCCTCGCCCGCATCACCGGAGCGCTCGGCGAGCGTGGCGTTTCGATCGAGCAGCTCGTGCAGCAGGGGCGCGGAAGCGCCGACGTTCCCGTGGACGTCGTCATGCTGACGCACGAGTCGAAGGAGTCCGCCGTGCAAGCCGCGCTCTCCACGATCGGTGCGTCGGACTTCGTGGCGAAGCCGCCGCGCATGATCCGCGTGCAGTGAGCGCGCGTTCGGCTAGAGGTCGACCTGCTCGGCGCCCGCGACCTCGCTGCCGAGAAACCGCGACGCGGTCTCGTCGAATGTCTTCGGCACGTCGGTGACGAGGAGGCGCACGGAGCCTGGGCCGAGCGACGTCTCGCGCAGGAGCGCACGACCTTCGAGGAAGCCGGCGACCTCGCGCGCGACCGCTCGCGCGCTGTCGATGATCGTCACGTGCTCGCCGATGAGTGCTTTGGCCTCTTCCGCGATCACGGAGTAGAGCAGCGGATAGTGCGTGCAGCCGAGCACGACGACGTCGACCCCGGCGCGTGCGAGCGGCTCGAGATACCGCCGCGCAGCGAGCCTCGGAACGTCGCCGTCGGTCCAGCCTTCTTCCGCGAGCGGCACGAGCAGCGGCGCGGGTTGGCCGACGGTCTCCACGCGCGTCGAGCACGCGGCGACGGCACGGGGGTACGCACCAGACGCGATCGTTCCCGCCGTTGCGAGCACCCCGACCTTGTAGACGCGCGTGGCGTCCGCGGCCGCGCGCGCGCCGGGCTCGATGACGCCGAGCACCGGCAGATCGAGCTCGACCCGCAGCCGCTCCGGGGCGACCGCGCTCACAGTATTGCACGCGACGACGATCGCTTTCACGCCGCGCGCCACGAGGTGGTTCGCGCATGCGAGCGCGTAGCGGGTCACGGTCCCCGGACCTTTCGTGCCGTACGGCACTCGTGCCGTGTCGCCGAGGTAGACGATGTCTTCGTGCGGAAGCGCGGCACGCAGCGCACGCACGACGGTGAGACCGCCGAGGCCGGAGTCGAACACCCCGAGCGGCGCGTTCGCCTCGCGCTTCATGCGCTCGCCGTCGGGGCCTTCACGTCCCCCGGCGCGAGGAGCAACTCGAGCACCGCCATCCGCACGGCCACACCCGCCTCGACCTGCTCGAGGACCACGCTGCGATCGCCGTCGGCGAGACGCGTGTCGAGCTCGACGCCGCGGTTGATCGGGCCGGGGTGCATGACGAGCGCATCCGGTTTCGCGCGCGCGAGCATCGCCGCATTCAGTCCGAACGTGCGGCTGTACTCGCGCGTGGTCGACATCATCGCGCCCGCGAGCCGCTCGTGCTGGATGCGGAGCATCATGGCGACGTCGGCGCCCTCGAGCGCCGCCTCGAGACGCGAAACGACCTTCACCGTGGCTCCGAGGACCTCCGCGTGCGGCGGCATCATCGTGCGCGGCGCGCAGAGGCGGACCTCCGCGCCGAGCTTGCCGAGCAGGATCGCGTTCGAGCGTGCGACGCGCGAGTGAGCGATGTCGCCGCAAATCGCGACGACGAGGCCCTCGAGCTTTCCCTTGTGCCGCTGGATGGTGAACGCGTCGAGGAGCGCCTGCGTCGGATGCTCGTGCGCTCCGTCGCCCGCGTTCACCACCGCGCAGCCGACGCGCGTCGCCACGAACGCGGGCGCGCCCGAGCTCGCATGGCGGATGACGAAGAGATCCGTCTGCATCGCCTCGAGGTTTCGCGCGGTATCGAGAAGGGTCTCGCCCTTCGCGACGCTCGAGGCCGACGGGCTCACGTTGATGACGTCCGCGCCGAGCCGCTTGCCGGCGATCTCGAAGGACGTGCGGGTGCGCGTCGAGACCTCGAAGAAGAGGTTCACGACGGTGCGGCCGCGCAGGACCGACGCCTTCTTCTCGGGCTGCCGCGAGAGCGCGCGCCAGTGCTCCGCGCGCCTCAGGATCGTGCCGATGTCCTCGGCGGAGAGCGCATCGATCCCCAGCAGATGGCGGTGCGTCCACATGCCGTTCGGATGGCTATCACGCCGCCCGCCGGCCGTCACCGCACGCCCTCAATTCAGGTAGCGCTTGTCCTTCGGTGGCTTGCGGTTCTTGAGGTCGTCTTCGAGACCGCCGTAGACCACGCGGAGGGGCGGGCCGCCTTTGCCTGCGCGCTTCGTCGGCCTCGGGCGATCGCCGCTGCCCGGGATTGCGTCGAAGTCGAGACCGCCGCCGCGACGGCGCAGCGAGCCGAGGCGGAGACGGAGCCACAACGACCGGATGGCGGAAGGGGACCCGCCGAGGAGGATGCCTGCGGCGATACCGCCGAACGGCGCGACGGCGCCCTCGGGGAGCTGCTCGGCGAACACCACGGCGAGCACCGCGAACGCGATCGTGATCCAGTACAGCGTCTTGCCGCTCATGGGCAGGAAGAACATGAAGCGGAGCTGCCGCCCGGCGTTCTCCTTCGCCCATGCCACGGTGACCGCACCGATCATCGCCATCGGTCCGCACACCGCTTGCGGGTGGAAGATGCCGTGGCTCAGGGGCACCGCATCGAACGCGAGCACCGCGAGGTTGCCGAAGACGACGCTCGCGACGAGGAAGCGGACGAGGCGGGCGGCGCCCCAGCTCTTCTCGAGGTCCGGCGCGAAGAAGTAGAGCCCGACGAGCGACCAGAGCGCGTGCGAGAACCCGAGCGTGACGAGCGCGGACGTCACGAGCGTCCATGGCCGCGAGAGCACCGCGCCCGGCGTCATCACGAGCCAGTGGACGAGCGCCGAGCCGCGCGCGCCGCCCGGCGCCCAGTTGAGGACGATCGCCGTCCCCAGCGCAAACGTCGCGAGGACGGCCAAGACGACCTTCAGCGCGCGCCCGGGCCGGGGGAACGCTGCCGAAACGACTTCGCCCGGCTCTCTCATGCTCCTTTGACTGTAGTTTCGTGGCTCCTCGCGAGCAAGGAGCGCTCGCGGGTCACCGCGCCGGCTGGCAGACGGCCGAGCTCGTCAGGCCCGGGCTCGTGGCGCCGGTGCACGTCGCCAGGCCGGCCACGGAGCCGTCGCCGCGGAGGAGGGCGACCTCGAAGGCATACGAAGCGGGCGCGACTGCGGGCGAGATGCTGATCGTCACGGGCTCGGCACCCTGCGCGCCGAGTCGCACGCAAGGCGTCTCCACGACTGCGCTCGGGGCCGCACCGGCGACGGAGTAGCGGTAACGCACGGTGACGTAATCGACCTCGCACGTCAGCGTTCCGGCCTCACCGCCGGGGAACGTGCTCGTCGCGAGGACGACGGCAGCGGGCGCCGGCGTCGTCCCGCCCGCGCCGACGGCGAGCGGCTGGCAGACCGCGAGCGCCTGGACGAATTGGATCTGGATCGCGCCGCAGGTCGTCGTCCACGTCGGATTCGTGGTCGGAGGGGCGGCGCTCTCGACCGCGGCGCGCACGGCGGCATCGCCCCCGGCCGCGCGGTATGCCGCCTCGTTGTAGACGTGGACCGTGAGGTCGTACTCGCTGGTCGTCCCCGGCGCTGCCGCGGGCAGGTCGATGAACGAGCCGTCCGCGAAGCAGTCGTAGACGCTCGACGCGAGGACCTGGTCGGGGTTACCGAACTTGCCACGAACGGCGACCGCGTACTTGAAGACCTGCGTAGCGCCTCGGCCGCAGCCGCGCCCTGCGGTGAGCGTTTCGGCCCGCACTGCGATGCCCGTCAGAGGGGGAACGGACTCGGTCGTCGTCGAGCTGCCGCACCCGACCGGACCCAGGCCGAGGCCGGCCCCGAGGACGAGCCAGGACACGAGGCCGAGCGCCGCGGCGGGGAACCGGTACGACATTCGCGGGAAGACGCGCAGCACGACCCGCCTTTTACGATCAGCGCGCGCCGCACACAAACCCTTCCTGGGGCGGCGGCGCGGCGCGAGGCCCGTCGGAAGGGCTTTGACACCGCGGAACGGTCGGGATGATAACGGGCCCCATGAACGCCATCGCCATGCTCCCCGCGCAGGCTCTCGGGTCGATCCACGTCGCCCTCCAGCCGGCCGCGGCACCCGGCGGCGGGGCCGAGGCGCCGCGCCTCGACCCGATGCAGCTCGTGCTGCACGCGTCGATCCCGGTGAAGCTCGTCATCCTGGTGCTCGTCGCGTTCTCGCTCCTCTGCTGGGTCGTCATCTTCGCGAAGGCGCTGCATCTCTCTCGCGCGCGCAGCGACTCCGAGAAGTTCATGAAAGCGTTCGACAAGGCGGGCTCGCTCGACGGCCTCGCCCAGCAGGGCCTCTCCGGCTTCCGCGGCTCGCCGTTCGCGCGCATCTTCGCGACTGGCTACGACGAGATGGTCCGCCTGACGAAGGGCGAGCGCGGCAGGCGGCTCGACGAAGCGCAGGGCACGCACGTCGAGAGCATCACGCGCCGCGCGGCCGCCGCGGAGATCACGCATCTCGAGTCGTGGATGAGCCTCCTCGGCACGATCGGCTCCACGGCCCCGTTCATCGGCCTCTTCGGCACGGTCTACGGCATCATGGACGCGTTTCTCAGCATCGGGAACCAGCAGAGCGCGAACCTGCCGGTCGTCGCTCCGAAGATCGCCGAGGCCCTCATCGCGACGGCGATCGGCCTCGTCGCCGCCATCCCGAGCGTCATGGCGTACAACTACTTCGCGCGCCGCGTCGGTGAGCTCTCCGACATCATGGATGCGTTCGCGCTCGACGTCGCCGCGCGCGCGAAGCTCGGGGGCGTGTAGCCATGGGCATGGGCGGCGGGGGCGGAGGCGGTCGCGGCCGCCGCCGTCACATGGGCGGCATGAACGAGATCAACGTGACGCCGCTCATCGACGTCATGCTGGTCCTCCTCGTCATCTTCATGGTGACGGCGCCGCTCCTCACGACGGGCGTGCAGGTCGACTTGCCGAAGGTGAAGAGCTCGCCGATGCAGATGGACGAGGCGAAGCTCCTCGTCGTCATCACCGCCGACGAGCACGTCTATCTCGGCAAAGACGAGATCACGGACGCGATCGAGGATCGGCTGAAGAACAACGCGCGGCTGAAAGACGAGAAGGAGCTCTACGTCCAGGCCGACGAGAACGTGAAGTACGGCGCCGTCCTGCGCGTCATGGCGGCGGCGCGGATCGCAGGCGTCGAGAAGCTCGGGATGATCACCGATCCGCTCGTCGTCAAATGAGCAGTTTCGGGGACGTGCTAGACCGACGGGCGGTTAGGTCCGTCGAACGGGCTGGAGTAGAGTCCCCCTCCGAGAGCTCGGCCGTATGAAGCTACCCGGCGTCCCGTATCAGCCCCGCTACACGACCGACGAAGCCGTTCTCGGCGTCGTCGTCGCCGCTGCGCTGCACGTGCTCGCGATCGGACCCTTCATCGTCAAGGCGATCTTTCCTTCGCCGGTCGGCGAGGAAGAGAAGCCGCTCGTCGCGCGTCCTGTCGTTCAGGCGACGCTGCTGAAGCTCGGCGCGCCCATCGATCCGAAGAAGCTGCCCGACCGCATCGTGCCGCAGCAGCGCACGGCGCCGAAGAAGCAGATCGTCGCGTCGCGCGAAGAGCCAGGCCCGAAGAAGCCGGACGCGGGCGCAGAGCCGCCGCCGAATGCGAAAGACGACGACCTCACGAACCTCATCAACAAGAACGACGTCTTCGCGGAGAAGTCGAACAAGGCGCGCCCCGAGGAAGGTCACGCGGCCGGCATCGACGGCGGGACGGAGACCGATCCGAGCAAGGTGAAGGCCGGCGACATGTACGCCGCCCAGCTCGGCCAGTTCTTCCACGACCGCTGGACGTTCCCGAGCGTCATCTCCGTCGGCGAGGCGAGCCGGCTTTGCGTCGTGATGCAGGTGAACATCAACCGCAACATGATCGTGTGGCACGTCCGCACGCAGCCGGTGAAGTCGAGCGGCAACGAGCTGTTCGACGACTCGGCGCGCACGATGCTGTTGAAGCTCCTCGACGACAAGACGCCGCTTCCGCCGCCACCCAAGGAATGGGACGAGGCGTATCGCGGCCGCACGGTGCAGATCGGTCTCTCCGGAGACCCTCACGGAGACAACTCGCGATGCAAGTGACTCGCTTCGCTTCGTTCTTCACGTTCGCGCTTGCCGGCGCATCGGCGCTCGCCCTCACCGGGACGGTCATCGCGCACGCGCAGCCGGCGCCGGCACCTCCTGCGGGTGGCGCCGCTCCGGCCGGCTCGGCGCAGGCGCTCCCCACCGCGACGAGCGGCGGTGTCACGCAGGTCTTCGTCTCCGGCGGCGCGCGTTCGCTCTTCAAGATCGCCATCGCGCCTCCGGCCGGTGACGCGAGCACGTCGAGCACCGTCGTCGAGACGGCGACGCGCGACCTGACGCTCTCGAGCATGTTCCAGGTGCTCGACCCGAAGAGCTTCACCGCGAATCTCGAGCGCGAGGGCCTGGGCATCGACCCCGCTTCGTGGCGCACGGTGGGCGCCGAAGGCGTCGTGAAGGGCAACATCTCGATGCGCGGCTCGAACGTGCACCTCGAGCTCCGCCTCTACGTCGTCTCGCGCGGCGGTGATGCGGTGCTGAAAGAGGAGTACGACGTCGCGCCGGGCGGCGTGCGCGCGAAGGTGCACGACTTCGACAACAAGGTCGTCAAGTACTTCACCGGCACGCCCGCGAGCTTCGGCTCTCGGCTCGTCTTCAGCGCCACGACGGGGCGCGGCCAGAAGGGCATCTTCTCGATCGACTCCGACGGGCAGGGCCTCGGCCGCATGCAGGCCGTGTCGAACGTCGCGCTGGCGCCGGCGGTCGGGCCCGGCGGGTCGGTGTATTATGCAGGTGGTCTCCCGGACGGCAGCTACCAGCTTTTCAAGTACCCCGGCAACACGCAGGTCATGAAGCAGCCGGGCCTCGTCTTCGGCGTCGCGTTCGGCGGCTCGAAGATGGCGGTGGTCGTCTCGAGCGCCGGCCAGAGCGACATCTTCACCGGCGCACCCGACGGCGGCGCGCTTTCGAAGGTGACCGCCGGCGGTCTAAACACGCACCCGGCGTTCGGACCCGGCGGTCAGCTCGCGTACGTGTCGAACCAGGGCGGCAACCCGCAGATCTACGTCGACGGCAAGCGCGTGAGCTTCCGCGGCACGTACAACATGGCGCCCGTTTGGTGCAACGACCCGGAGGGCGTGAAGATCCTCTTCATGGGTCGTGACGGGGGCACCTGGGACATCTTCTCCGTCGATCCGAGCGGCTCGAACATGAAGCGTCTCACGCAAGACCAGGGCTCGAACACCTATCCTGCGTGCTCGCCGGACGGTCGCACGGTGGCGTTCTTCTCGACGCGCGGCGGTCTCTTCGTCGCGAACACGCAGGGGCAGAACCAGCAGAAGATCGCGAGTGTGACGGGCGAGAGCCTGCGCTGGGAGGGCAACTGACCGCCACGGCGCCGGCCGTCTCGTTCGCCTTGAAGGGCGACGGGGTCGCGGCGGCGCTCGAGAGCGGGGTGCTCGTCGTCCACGACGTCGAGGCGAAGCCCGGGGCCGAGGTCACGCTCCCGAAGGGCGCATGCGGCGCGTGCCCCTTCGCCGACGGATGGCTCGTGCGGCTCGCCGCATCGACGCATCTCGTGCCGGTCAGCCCGTCGCGTCCCGTGCGCGGCAAAGCGGCGATGTTCGCGGACGGCGCGAGCGACATCACGGCGTTCACCGTCGCCGTCGACGGCATTGCCGTCGCGCGCGCGGCATCGCTCGAGCTGTGGACGCACGCCGGCAAGCAGCGGTGGAGCGTCGAAGGCGGGCCATGGGTCGCGACCGCGATCGTTCCGGGGCACGTCCTCGCGCTCGCCGAAGACGGTGCGCTCGTCTTCACGGCGATGCGTGACGGCAGCACGGCGGGCGTGCTGCGCCTCGCGTCGACGGAGCCCGCATCCTCGTGGCGGCTCGCGGTCATCGACCCGACGCGCGTGGTGCTCGCGCTCGGAGATTGGCTCGTCTGGATCGACGTCGCGACGAAAAAGACCATCCGACGCGTGCGCGCGAACGAGAAGGTCACCGCCCTCACCGCAGACGCGGAGTGGGTGGTGGCGGGCCTCGAGAACGGCACCGTCCAGAGCTTCCGCGTCGCCACGGGCGATCCGGCCGCCTCGTTCGAGGCGCACGAAGGCGGCGTGCGTCTCGCCGCGCTCGGCAAAGGCGCGCTGTTCACGGCGGGCGAGCGTGGAGGCGTAAAGGCGTTCACGCGCGCGCAGCTCGACGTCGAGCAACGCGCAACGGCGCCGATCTCGGCGCTCGCCTCGCGCGGAGACGTCGTTGCCGTCGGCGATCACGCCGGCAACGTCCGCATCCTCGAAGGCGGGGTGGAGCGAGCTTCGCGCGCGCTCGGCGAACCGATCGTCTCCGTTCACCTCACGCGGGCTCGGGCCCTCGTCGTCGCTTCGTCGCGTGTCGTGCTCGCGGCACCGCCGCCGTGGAGCGCGCCCCGTCCGCTCGCGCTGCGTGCGAAGGCAACCGCGTTCACCGCGGACGACGACTACGCGTTCGCGGGGACCGACTCCGGCTCCGTCGACGTCTACGACCTCGCGGAGAGCACGCACGTCACGTCGTACGCGCTGACGGACGCCGACGTGACCGCGCTCGTGCGCTTGCCGGGAAAGCTCCTCGTGGTGGGTACCGGCGCGCTCGACGGGCGCGTCTTCGTCGTCGACGTCGTCGATGCGAAAGTGCTCCACCGCCTCGAGCCGCACGACGACGCATTCGGTGTGACGTGCCTCGCGACGGATCCGCGCGGCCGTCTCGTCGCGTCAGGTGCCGACGACGGCTCGATCGCGCTCATCGACCCCGTGAAGGGGAAGACCCTCGCGCGCCTTCGCGTGCGCGAGACGCCCGTCTCGCTCGCGTTCGACGACGCGGGACGGCGGCTCGCATGCGTGTTCGCCGACGGGACGGCCGCCCTCGTGCAGCTCGGCCCGCGCGGCGCGACGATCGACGAGATCACGCTCTCTGGCGCGGCCAAGGTCGCCTGGGGTGACGAAGCGGTGTTCGGGTTCGGCGACGGGGCGGTGCAGCGGCTCGCCGGCGGTGCGCGCGAGCCGGCCCGCGCGCGCGCCGACGTGTGAGCGGCAGCGGCTACTTCACGAGGACGTCGCCGTAGAGCTCGCGAAGGCGGCTCTTCAGGAACTTTCCCGTGCTCGTGCGCGGAATCTGATCGACGAAGAGGACCTCGTCGGGGAGCCAGTACTTGGCGAAGCGCGGCTCGAGGTGAGCGGTGAGGTCTTGCTTCGTCGCGGAGGCACCTGGCCGGAGCACGACCGCGGCGACGGGGCGCTCGCCCCATTTGTCATGGCGGGCCGCGAAGACCGCGGCCTCGAGGACGGACGGATGGCTCATGAGCGCGTTCTCGAGGGCGACGGTGCTGATCCACTCGCCGCCGGACTTCACGACGTCTTTCGAGCGATCGGTGATGCGCATGTAGCCTTCACGATCGATCGTCACGACGTCGCCGGTCTTGAACCAGCCATCGTCGGTGAAGCGGTCTTTGCCTTCGTCACCGAAGTACGACGACGCGACCCAGGGCCCCCGCACCTCGAGCTCGCCCATCGCTTCGCCGTCCCATGGGAGGATCTTGCCCGTGTCGTCGCGGTGGCGCTGCTCGACGAACGTGACGGGAACTCCCTGCGACGCGCGGAGAGAGAGGACCTGCTCCGGGGCGAGGCCGCGGAGGTGCGGCTTGATTTTGGCTATTGTGCCGAGCGGGTTCGTTTCCGTCATGCCCCAGGCGTGGGTGACCTCGAGGCCGTGCCGTGAGGCGAAGCCCTCGATGAGGGCAGGCGGTGCAGCGGAGCCGCCGATTACCATGGTGCGCATCGAGGAGAGGTCCCACCGCTTCGGCTCCGCATCGAGGGCGGCGAGGATGCCGATCCACACCGTGGGCACGCCGCCGGCGAACGTGACCTTCTCGTCCGCCATGAGGTCGAGCAGCGTCGCCGGATCGAAGTGCGCCCCGTTGAAGACGAAGCGCGCGCCGGAGGCGACGCCAGCGAATGGTAGGCCCCACGCCGCGGCGTGGAACATGGGGACGACCGGGAGCACGCTGTCGTCGCCGGAGATCCCGAGGTTGTCGCGGCCCATCACGACGAGCGCGTGGAGGACCGTGGAGCGATGACTGTAAAGTACACCTTTGGGGTTGCCGGTCGTTCCGGAGGTGTAACAAAGCATCGCGCCTGCGTTCTCGTCGAGGCGCGGCCACGCGAAGTGCTCGTCTTCATCCGCGATGAGATCCTCGTAATCGAGCGCGCCGTCGGCGGGCGGGGTGGCCGGGCGCGACCCCATGGGCGCCGCCCTCATGACGATGACCTTGGCGTTCGGTATCTTCGCGCGAAACTTGGCGAGCAGCGGCAGGAGCGCCTCGTCGCACAGCACGACGCCATCTTCGGCGTGGCTCGCGATGTACCCGAGCTCGTCGGGATGGAGACGGAGGTTCAGCGTGTGAACGACGGCGCCCATGCAAGGGATGGCGAAATACGCCTCGAGGTGCCGCTGGTGATTGAAGGCGAGCGTCGCCACGCGGTCGCCGGGCTTCACGCCGAGCCGCCGCAGCGCATTCGCGAGCTTCGCCGCGCGCGCCGTGAAGTCGGCATACGTCGCGCGCTGCCGCGACTTGTCCGGCAACGCGCACACGATCTCGCGCGTAGGAAACAGCGTACGCGCGCGCTCGAGGAGGTGAGGGAGCGCGAGCGGAAAGTCCATCATGCGGCCGGGCAGCATGGAGGGAGGCTACGCGGCGAGAGGCGGAGGTGGGAAGGGGCGGCCGGGGAGGGGGATGCGGATGCGGATGCGGATGCGGATGCGGACGCGGATGCGGATGCGGATGCGGATGCGGAGGCTTTGCGGCGTCGACGCGCGGCGGTATCCCGGCTCAGCGCTGCGTGGACGTCGCGACGTCGCGTAGGCCGTCGCGCAGTCTCACCCGCGCACGGGCGCTCTCTCGTTCAGCATCGGGAAGCCTCGCTGGTGCCACGTCGGGTAGGCCGGCGGGGTGTCGCTGGCTTCATCGAGCTTCGCCAATTGTGCCGCGGTGAGCTGCCAGCCGATCGCGCCGATGTTCTGGACGAGCTGCTCCTCGTTGCGCGCGCCGATGACGACCGTCGAGACGGTTGGACGCTGCAGCAACCAATTGAGCGCGACCTGCGGGACGAGCTTGCCGGTTTCCTCCGCGACCGCTTCGAGCGCATCGACGATGCGGAACAGGCGCTCCTCGTCGTAATGCGGGCCGGTGCCGGCGATATCGTGCGCGCGCGTCCCGGGCTTCGCCGGCTGACCACGTTTGATCTTGCCCGTGAGCTTCCCCCAGCCGAGAGGGCTCCACACGACGGCCCCCACACCTTCGACCTGGCCGAGCGGCATGAGCTCCCATTCGTAATCGCGATTCAGCAGCGAGTAATACGCCTGATGCGCGACGTGGCGGGGATATCCATACCGATCGGATATCGCGAGTGACTTCATGAGATGCCATCCCGCGAAGTTCGAGCAGCCGATGTAGCGGACCTTTCCTGCGCGGACCATCTGATCGAGGGTCGAGAGCGTCTCCTCGATGGGCGTGTTGTAGTCCTGTCCGTGCAGCTGCAGGAGATCGATGCGGTCGGTCCCGAGGCGAACCAACGCCTTGTCGACGGACGCGACGAGATGCTGCCGCGACGACCCGAAGTCGTTCGGCCCTGAGCCCGTCGGGAACGTCACCTTCGTCGAGATGAGGAGGCGTTCGCGCTTCCCGGCGATCGCTCTGCCGAGCGTCTCCTCCGCGAGGCCGTCCGAGTAGACGTCGGCGCTGTCGAACATCGAAACGCCGTGTTCGAGGCAGATATCGACGAGCCGCGCGGCCCCGCTCGCATCGGTGGCGCCCCAAGCCTTGAAGAAGTCATTGCCGCCGCCAAACGTGGCGGTGCCGAAGCTGAGAGCCGGCACGCGCAACCCCGAATTCCCGAGACGCCGATATTCCATAGCCCGTTTCTAGTGCACCGCCGGTGCGCGTGCGCCCGAAGTTGATGCGCGACCCGCCGCCCCGCGGATAGGCGGGCGGCGCGGTGGGGGCGTGCGGCGGCGGCGCGGCGCGTGCGGCGACGGCGGCGCGGTGCGGCGCGTGCGGCGACGGCGGCGCGGTGCGGCGCCGGCGCGGTGCGGGTGCGAGGGCCGAGGCCTGCGGATGTGGTCGCCGAGGCGGATGCGGTCGCGGATGCGGATGCGGTCGCGGATCGGTCGCGGATGCGGATGCGGACGCGGACGCGGATGCGGATGCGGACGCGGATGCGGACGCGGATGCGGTCGCGCTCGTGAGGCTCCCCCGATCGCGTTGACAGGCGGTTAGGCCGCGGCGGCGTACTCCTCTTCGACTTTGCTCGCCGTCTTGTATCCGGTCGACGAGTGCGACGTCCGACGCTGATGTTGATGCCGATGTGGTCGCCGATTCGGACGCGGACGCGCGGCGGCTGCGCATCGTCGTGCGGACGCACGGCCAACGGCGCGGAGGGGCGGCTCCGGGCGCGGCCTTGCGAATGCGCTCGCCGTTTCGATGCCTCCGCGGGCTGTCGCTGTTGCTGATGCCGCGCCGGATTCCGTCTGGCCGAGCGGCTCGGGTCGCTCGGGAGGGCGCGCCGCCCCGCCGACTGCTGATGCTCGGCGACGCCGCGACGTGTGCGCGACAACGCGCGACGTGGAGGCCCCGCGCGCCCGTGCGCGGACGCAACACGGAGGCGCGCGCGCCGCGTCGGGGGCCGCGACCACTCGCGAGCGCGCTTCGTCTTGACTACGCCGGCCGCTCGCACGCGAGGAGCTTCGGATGATGACGTGACCACCCGACGCGGAGCAGCCACGTGCGTGGCTCGACCGGCCGCCATGGCGGCTGGTCCGGCTTCGGAGCGAAGTAGAGGCCGATGACCTCCTCGGCCCAACCCTCGAAGCGGAGCGCGGACGAGTGCTTGTCGACGATGGCGCCGAAGGTGATCGCGCCGTGCTTCTTCCAGTTGTGGAAGATGTACGCGAGCGCGTTGCGGACCTCGCGCGGCGTCGCGAGCTCACGTGCGTGATAGCGCTGCGCCCACACCTTGCCCGTCGCGCGGCGGAGCAGTTTGTTGAGCTGCTTGGCGAAGGCAATCGCGAGCCCGCTCACGCCCGAGCGCAGCGTTCCGTTCCTCGCCTCGACCATCACGTGCAGGTGATTCGTCTGAATCGAAAAATGCAGGACCTGGAAGTCTTCGGAGTACTTGCGAGGTCGCTTCGTCTCTTTCTGCTGCCGTGAGAGCACGCTCGTGAGCATGCGATGCACGCGCTCGCTGCGGAATGACGGCAGCCCGGCGCGCGCGCGAAACGTGACGTGCACGGGATTGCCGTCCTTGTGCGGCGGCCTCGTCTCGTGAGGGATCGGCGGGCGCTCGCCGGGCACGAGCCGCTTCTTCTTCCGCCCCGCCCCGCGACGCGCGCCGCCCCACGTGCGCTTCACCGGCGCGTCTGCGATGCCGACGAGCTCGAGCTGCTCGCCTACGCGCACGGCGCGGCCACGGACGCGGCGAGCCCGCGGGCGACCGACTTCGCGAGCGGCAACGTCAAAGGCGCCGCCCTGTCGCGCCGCGGCGCCGCCGCCGGGGTGCGGGTCGACGGAAAGCGACGCGTCCGCCCCGCGTGCCACTTCGGTGACGTTGGCCCGTGGTTCGGCGGCAGGCACACCGCCGCGAACCTTCACGTACGCGCCTCCTCTGCGATGCTCGTGCGCGCCTGTCATCTTGATTCCCGCAAGAGTACAACATGTGTGGCTGCCCGCGCCCGGGCGCAACCCCCAGCCGAGCGGCCGACACCCGAAAGCTGCGTGCAGCGGGGGCGTCGACCTTCGGTCAGTCGCCCGCGAGAGGCCGGCTCCGCCGGGGACCGACGCGGTCACGGCGAACCGCCGCCGGCCTGCGGTACGTCCATCCGGCCTCCGCGTCCGGCGTCCGGGCTACGCATCCGCGAGGAGATCCGGCGGACTACTTCGCGGCGGTCGCCGGCGTGCGCTGCATGCGTCGTCCGCCTGCGCGTCCCCGCGTCCGCGGTCCGCCTGTGCGCCTGCGCGTCGCCGCGTCCGCCGTCCGCGGTCCGCGTGCATCGCACTGCGACCGCCTCCGCGCCCGCGCCCGCATCGGCGCCCGCCTCCGCCTCGGCGCCCGCCTCCGCCTCGGCGTCAGCACCCGCATCCGCGTCCGCGTCCGCATCCGCATCCGCATCCGCAGCTTCATCCGCCTGCGCGTTCGCATCCGCGTCCGCAGCTTGATCCGCCTGCGCGTCCGCATCCGCATCCGCAAGTCCGACGCATCTGCGTCTGCAACTGCAACTGCATCAGCTCCGCATCCGCGTCCGCATCTGGATCCGCCTGCGCGTCCGCAAGCGCGACGCATCCACATCGACAACTGCATCCGGGTCCGCATCCGCATCCGCGTCCGCGTCCGCGTCCGCATCCGCGTCCGCATCCGCATCGGCGTCCGCGTCCGCCTGCGCATGCGGCATCCGCCGCCCGCCCCCACCGCCGCCGCGCCGCGCCCGCCGCGCCGCCGCCCGCCGCGCCGCCGCCCGCCGCGCCGCCTACGCCTGCGGTTGCGCCAGGAGGCGCTCGATCGTCCTCGTCGTCATCGCGCCGCTGCGGACTTCTTCGTCTTCGAGGAGGCGCTTGTGGAGCTCGATGTTCGTGCGGATGCCGCCGACGATGAATTCGTCGAGCGCGCGGCGCATGCGGATGACCGCTTCTTCGCGCGACGGCGCATGCACGATGAGCTTTGCGATGAGCGAGTCGTAGTGTTGCGGGACGGTCCAGCCGCCGTACACGCCCGAGTCGACGCGCACGCCGGTGCCGCCCGGCGGGAAGTACTCGGTGATCTTGCCCGGCCACGGCGCGAAGGTTCGCGGGTCTTCCGCGTTGATTCGGCACTCGATCGAGTGGCCGCGGAAGCTCCACGGGCGCGTGTCGGGAAGCTCGATCTTCTCGCCCGAGGCGACGCGAATCTGCAGCGACACGAGGTCGAGGCCCGTCACCATCTCGGTCACGGGGTGCTCGACCTGCACGCGCGTGTTCATCTCGAGGAAGTAGAGGCGCTGGTCCTCGTCCATGATGAACTCGAGCGTGCCGAGGGACGTGTAGCCCGTCTCCAGGATCGCACGACGGATCACTTCGCCCATCTGCGCGCGCAGCTCCGGCGTCATCGCGGGGCTCGGCGCCTCTTCGATGACCTTCTGGTGCCTGCGCTGCAGCGAGCACTCACGCTCACCGAGCGTCCATACCCCGCCGTGCTTGTCGGCAAGGACCTGGAACTCGATGTGCTTCGGCCGCTCGACGAACTTCTCCATGTAGACGTCCGGGTTCTTGAACCCGGCTTCCGCCTCGCGCGTCGCCTGCACGAAGTTCGATCCCACTTCGTCGAGCGTGCGCACGATGCGCATGCCGCGGCCACCGCCGCCGCCCGACGCCTTCATGATCACGGGCAGCCCGATGCGCTTCGCCTCGGCGACCGCGTGCTCGGGATCGCGGAGGACCTCCGAGCCGGGAAGGAGAGGAAGGCCGAACCGCTTCGCGTTCGTGCGCGCGGTCACCTTGTCTCCCCACGCGCGCATCGCTTCGGGCGTGGGACCGATGAAGGTCACCCCGCACTTGCCGCACAGGCGCGCGAACTCCGGGTTCTCCGAGAGGAAGCCGTACCCCGGATGAATCGCGTCGGCGCCGGTGATCTCGGCGGCGCTGATGATCGCCGGGATGTGCAGGTAGCTCTTCGACGCGACCGCCGGTCCGATGCAGACCGCCTCGTCGGCGAAGCGCACGTGGAGCGCGCGCGTGTCCGCTTCGGAGTGCACGGCCACCGTGGCGATGCCGAGCTCCCGGCACGCGCGGATGATCCGCAGCGCGATCTCGCCGCGGTTCGCGATCAGGATCTTCTTGAACGGAGGGACCGTCGGCCGAGGGAGCGACCGCGGGCCGACGCTCGGAGGCGGATTGCTCATGCCTTCTTGATGCGGAACAGCTTCTGTCCGAATTCGACCGACTTGCCGTTCTGGACGAAGATCTCGACGATGGTGCCGCTCACCTCCGCCTCGATCTCGTTCATCAGCTTCATCGCCTCGACGATGCACAGCGTCTGACCGGCGCGCACGACGGAGCCGACCTCGACGAAGGACGGGGCCTCCGGGCTCGGCGACCGGTAGAAGGTTCCGACGAACGGGCTCGTCACGTCCACCGTGTCGCTCGCCGCTTCCGCCGCGGCGCCGCCGCCATCACCTGCGCCAGCACCTGCACCGCCTGCCGGCGCGCCGCTCGCGGCCGCGTGGACCGCGGGAGAGGGGGCGAAGGCGAACGCAGGGGCTCCGCCGGGGTGACGACGCACGATGCGAATGCGTGCGTTTTCGGTCTCGTGCTCGAACTCCGCGATGTCCGTCTCGGTGAGGACCTCGATCAGCGCTCGCAGCTTGTCGATGTCGACGCTCATGGCGGCGCGGAAGGTAGTCGGACCGGCCCCGCGATCAAAGGGATATCGAAGGCGGGGCCGCGCGAAGAGCGCTACGCAGACGCTCGCCTCACGTCTGCGCGCGTCATCGCATTCACTTCACGGACGGAAGAACGGCGAGCCGGCTCAGGGTCATGTCCGTTCCAGCTTGGCAATCGGCCTTCGTCTTGTCCGGGTTCTTCCACCCGCCGCTGATGTCACGCGCCTGGTAGCCGATGCGCGGCCGGCCATCGGCGGTGAGGGCGAGCGACGGGCTGTGGAGGAACCACGCGCCCACCGTGCAGTTCGGCCAGAGGAAGATCTGGTCCGGCGGCATGTCCGAGCCCGCCTCGACCTTCGTGAGGTCCCACGCGGCTCCCTCCGCCGCGCAGCTCGGCGCATCGCAGTACGCGAGCCCGATGTTGTAGTTCAGCGTGTAGACGAAGCGCGGGTGGTCCTGCGCGTCGAGCGCGAGGTCGAGCCCGGCGCCGATCTTCTCGTGGTCACTGACGAGGCTGCCCTTCCAGTGATCCTCGGCGCAGTCCTTCTCGCACTCGAAGTAGAGGATCTTCTTCTTCGACGAGCTCGGCTCCTCGCCGGCGAGGAGGAGCACGCGCGGCGCGCCGGCTTTCGTCAGCGCGAGAGAAATGGCGGGCTTCATCGTGATTGCCTCGAGCGAGCTCGAGAAGGCGTAGCCGAAGCTGATGCCCTTCCAGCTCTCCTCCTTCGTGCAGTCTCCGCGGCACTCCAGGTACGCGCCGTTGTCTTGCCCCGAGGAGCTGTTGCTCATTCCCATGCGGACGACGCTCGCGACCCGCGCGTTGCCCGCCGCGTCGAAGCGGAGATGGGACGACTGCCAGATCTCCGTCGCGATGCGGTGCTGGCTCCAGCGCGCCGGGTCCGTGCATCCTCCGTCGCACGCCACCCAATGGGTCTCCGGCGCCTTCTGCCCGACGCCGAGGTACGCGACGTACGTGTGCATCAAGAAGCGCGGGCGGCCTTGCGGGTCGAGCGCGAAGGCTTCGCCGGTCACCTCGCGCTCGCCTTTGTGGTCGAGGATCATCGACGTGGTCCACGAGGCGGGGTCGGTGAAGTCGCCCTTCGGCTCGGCGTAGTAGACCTTCTGCGCCGTCGAGAGGAGGACGTGCGGTACGCCCGCCGCGTCGAGCGCGATCATCGCGTCGCCGACGGTGCCGTCGGTCTTGAACGGAACGACCTTGATCTGCTCCGGGCCGGTGCACGCGGCGTTGCAGAAGCCGTAGTAGGCGTCACCGCCCGCATACGCCGGATAGATCATGTGGATGTTGCCCTTGGCGTCGACCTCGACGGTCGGCGCGCTCGTGTTGTCCGGCTCGCCCGTCGGCAGGAAGAAGCGCGCGGCCGCGGTCTCGGGCGTCGTTGCCCCGCCGTTCGGGCCGGAGCCGCCGTTCGGGGCGTTGCCGCCGGTCGCATTCGTGGTGCAGGCCGCGAGCGCGAGCGAGAGAGCGACGAGAGAACCGAGGGAACGATGACTGAGCACGAGATGCCTCCGAAGACAGTGGGGAAGGGGAAGCGCCGCGGGATGGACCGGCAGCGTCCTCGGAGGGGTAAATGGCGCGCGCGCGCCGGTTTCATCACGCCGTCGATGTCACCCGCAGGGGCGACATGCGACGTCCGAGAGGACAGCCAACGCTCAGGACGACGCGCGCCGCGCGAGCCAGCGGACGAGACCTTCGAGCCCGAGCAGGTAGCTGTCGGACCCGAAGCCGCTCACCTTCGCGATGCACGCGGGCGCGATCATCGAGGCACGCCGGTACGCTTCCCGCGCTTCCGGATTCGAGATGTGGACCTCGACGCACGGGACGGGCACCGCACGTAGTGCGTCGAACAGCGCGAGAGACGTGTGCGTCAGCGCGGCGCCGTTCAGCAGCATGCCTTCGTAGCTGCCGGTCGCGCGACCGATGCGGTCGAGCAGCTCTCCTTCGTGGTTCGACTGGTAGCAGTCGACCTTCGCGCAACCGAGCTCGCGTCCGCGTGCTTCGAGGCGCGCGTGGATGTCTGCGAGCGTCTCGCGGCCGTAAATCTCGGGCTCACGTGTCCCGAGGAGCTGGAGGTTCGGCCCGGAGAGGACGAGCACGCGCGGGCCGCTCGCGGCCGCAGCCCTCGTGCGCGACGCGGCGCCCTTGGGCCGGCTCACAGCTCGGCGATCAGCTTCGGCGCGGCGGTGCGCATCAAGTAGCGACCCTTCCCGAAGTTGCCGTCGGGCGTGATCGCGAGCGCGAGGAAGTACGTGTCACCGAGCGTGCGGATCAGCGTGATGAGCTTGTCGGTGCCGACGGCGATCTCGTTGGCGTTGCCGGCCTCGAGCATCTCGGAGGCGCGCTTGATGGAGCCGATGACGACGCTGAACTCGATGCCGATCGTGTTGATGTCGAACGGCGATCCGTCCTTCGCGTACGTCTCGAGCGCGATGCCGCTCGAGTCCATCAGGAGCCCGGCGAGCCCGCCTTCGGTACCCTCGACCAGGTCGCGGAGCGCCTCTTTGAACATGCGCCCAACGTTAAGGTCCGGGGCGAACGGCCGTCAACATCGCTGCGTGATGCATGCATGCCGCGAATTTCCCGTGGGATCTTGCCCGAATGGCCTTGCGAGAACCCTGCTTGACCCTCTGGGCCCCGCCCGTTTAAGTTGCCGCGACGATGCGCGCACGAGCAGGGGATCCGCCCCGCACGATGGCCCAGAAGATCCTCGCCGGACGGTGCGCGGACCCGACCCTTTCCGGAGAGGTCGTCCAGGCGAAGGTCGACCAGATCGTGCTCTCGCGAGCACCGCTCCGCGCCGTCGCCGAGGCCCGGGAAGCCGGGCTCAAGAAGACGTCGGCCGAGGTCGCCATCGTCTACGACGCGCACTCGGTGACCGGCTCCGCGTCGCGCCTGCACTCCGAGGAGATGCATGCGGCGACCGCGGAAATCCTGGCGCACGGCATCGTCCTCGGCCGGCCGGGCGTGGGCTTCCCGGCGCCGGTGCACCTCGAGCGCTTCGCCAGCCCGGCGCGGCTTTGCGTCACCGACGATCCGCGGCTCGCAGGGGTGGGCGGCATCGGCATGCTCACCCTCGTGGTCTCCCCGGGCATGCTCGGTCAGGCGCTCGCGCAAGGCTCGATCCTTCTTCGTCCGCCGCGCAGCGTGCAGGTGCTCCTCTCGGGTCGGACGCGCCCGTTCGTCTGCGCGCGTGACGTCGCGCTCGAGCTCATCCGGCGCGGCCTCGGCGAGGCGGTGACGCGCGTGGAGGCGCAGCACCAGGCGCCGGTCGTCCTCGAATTCGCCGGTCCGTCGGCCCGCCTCCTCTCGGTGTCCGAGCGCGCGGTGCTCGCAGGTCTCGCCCCGCAGCTCGGCGCCGCCGGCGCGCTGTTCGTCAGCGACGAACGTACCGAGGTCTTCCTCCGCGATCAGCGCCGCTCCAAGGCGCATCGCGCGCTGGTCCCCGATGCGGGCGCGCCTTGTGACGAGGTGCTGAACGTCGACCTCGGAGCGGTCGACCCGCTCTACATGGACGAGACGGGCGCGGTGCGTTCCGTGCGCGAGATCGTCGGCAAACCGGTCACGCAAGTGCTCCTCGGCGGAGACAGCGGCGTGACGCTGCGCGACCTCTTCGCCGCAGCCGCGCTCCTCAAGTCGAAGCGTGTGCCCGCGCGCGTCGAGTTCCTCGTCGCGGTGCCGTCGCGGCAGATGCTCGAGGTGCTCGCCTCGAGCGGCGCGCTCACCGACCTCATCGCTACCGGCGCGCGCCTCGTCGAGCCCGACGCACGCGTCATGACGGGCGAGCTCTACCCGCCGGCGCCCGCGGGGCTGAGCGCGCGCACGCACGACCTCGAGCCGAGCATCACCGCGCCGAAGCAGGTCGCCGTGGCGTCGGCCGAGACGCTCGCGTGGGCCGTGGCAAACGGGGAAATGGGCGACCCGCGCAGCTTCAAGCGGCCGGTGCGCATCACCATCCCGCGCGCGCTGCCCACCGACGACGTGCTCGTCGTCCGTGACCGCAAGGGCGCGGTCGACAGCGGCAAGAAGGCCGCCTCGCTCGCGCCGCCGCCTCCCTCGCCGTGGAAGGGGACGCAGACGCTCGAGCTGGTCGAGGGAACGACGCACCTTTCGGCCATGAACGGCAAGCCCGTGACGGGCGCGGGCATCGCCGTCGTTTGCTCCACGCTCGACGAGGTTCGTGACCTCGCCGCACGCGCGCCGGACATCGCGCCGAGCGTGCGCGCCGTGCTCGCGCCGTTCATCCCGAGCGGTGCGGTCTCGCTGTTCAGCGGCGTCGGCATCGCGGCGCTCCGGTTCGACGCCGCGGGCGCGAAGGGGCTGAAGGGCCTGAAGAGCATCGCGCTGCCGGCGCCTGCGCAATTCTCCGAGAAGGAGCCGACCGTCGTCGCCCTCGGAGCGCAGAAGGTTCCGCTCACGTGGCTCGCCCGCGGACCGGAGCGCGCGTGGGCCAGCGCCGGCACCTCCCGCCCGTCCCGCACCGCACGCAGCTGACGCGCGGGCCGCGCACGCGAGTCGCGCTCGCTCGCGCACGCGAGTCGCGGCCACGACGCCGTAGTCGTCGTTCGCAATCCGTCCTATCCTGGCGGTGGAGATTCGCTTGTCGAAGGGACGCCTCACCCGTCAGGAGCTGAGCTGGTTGCTCACGCAGGAGGCGCAGAACGCCGCCGAGCGTCTGCGCGTCGGTGTGAAGGTGCTGCGCACGCAGGCGCCGCCGCCGATCGACATCGTCCCGCCGGACAACCCCGCGCACCACGTCGATGCGTCGCTCGATGCGCTCGACGACGTGATGCGTATGCTCTCGAGCCTCAACCAGCGGCAGACGCCTGCGGGTCGCGAGGCGGCGCCTCGGCGCGGTCGGATCGACCTCGCGGCGCTCATCGTCGAGGTGGCGCCCGACGCGCGCGTGTCGATAGAGCCGGGGAGTGGCACCGAGGTCTACGGCGACGAAGCCGACTTCCGCCGCATGCTGCAGGTCCTCGTCGGTCATGGCACCGGCGAGGGGTGCTCGATCACGGTCCGACGCGACGGCGACGACGTGCGCGTCGCGACCATGCTCGGCCCGGACAGCTCGCCGACCGCGGAGACCGAGCGCGCGTGGCTGAGCCGCATGGCGCTCCGCTACGGCGGCCGCCACGAGCTCGACGGCGGCGCCGAGATGCTCGTGCTGCCCGCCGAGGTCGACGCCGACCGCAACGAGCGCGAGGCGCTTCGCCGCGAGCTCGACGAAGCGCGGAAGCAGGGCGAGGTCTACGCACGCGAGCTCGCCGCCGTGTTCGAGCGCGGCGAAGAAGTGTCGACGGTCTCCACCGCGCCGCCTCCTCCTGGTGCGGCGCCCGGGGAACGCTTCGCGACCATCACGAAGGTCTGTGCGGGCATCGCCTCCGAGCTGAAAGCGACACTGGGACCGCTCGCGAAGGAGCTCGCGTCGCTCCGTCGTCACGAGGTGACCGACGAGCAGCTCGACACGCTCCGCCGCCGCGTCGCGCACGCGCAGGAGCTCACGGCCAGCCTGCGTACGGTGGGCAGCGTGCCGCCCGTCGAGCTCGCCACGGAGGTCGACCTCGTCGAGGTCGCTCGCATCGCCGCGAGAGACGGTGCGACCTTCGGCGAACGCCACGAAGTGAAGGTCACGGTAAAGGCCGCCGAAGGCGCGCGTCACTACGTTCGCGTCGGTGCGAAGGCCGTCAACGCGCTCGCGCGGGAGCTCGTCGCGCACGCTGTCGCCGCGTCACCGAATGGCGGTACGGTCGAGATCTCCGTCGTCGGTGGCGGCGCGGGAGAAGGTGGCCCGCGGCTCGTGTTCGACGACGCCGGCTCCGCCCTTCCGGCTTCCGGACGTCGCGCGTTCCTCGCGCTCGAGACGCATGCGGGCGCGTACGGTCGCCCCAGCGGCATGCCCATCTTCATGGCCGCGGAGCTCGCGGCGTGCATCGGCGCACGGCTCGAGCTGTCCGATGCGCCGCTCGGCGGCCTGCGTGTCGCCGTTTCGTTCGCGAGCGCGGGCTGAGGACCTCCACGATGCGCGTTCTGATCGTCGAAGCGTCTGACGCGATCTGCCGGATGATCGAGGCGCTCGTCTCGGCGCGGGGCTTCGAGGTGAAGAGCGCGGCCTCGGGGGCGCGCGGCATCGAAGAGGCGCTCACGTGGCAGCCCAACGTCGTGCTCGTCGACGTCGAGCTACCGGGATCGTTCGACGGTATCGAGGTCTGCGCGCGCCTTCACGGCGAACCGCAGACCGCCGCGATTCCCGTGGTCGTCATCGGCAGCGAGAGCGACGACGAGGTGAAGCGTCGTGCGATGGACGCGGGCGCGACGGCTTTCTACGAGAAGCCGTTCAGCCCGCTCGCGCTCCTGAAGGAGCTCGAAGGCCTCGCGCGCCGGAGCGAAGCGATTCGCCTCTGAGGCGGCCGCAGCCGCTCGGCGCCAGCGTCACTTCAGGAGATCGAGGTGCTTCTTCGCGCGGGCCTCGGCCTCGCGCATCACGGCGGTCGCCTCTTCGGCAGGGATCCGCAGCTTCGTCGCGAGCTCGCCGAGGAACTTCGACTCGTCCGCGTGCTGCACGCCGTCGGCAAACGTGAGCAGGACCGCATTCTGGAGGAGGACGCGTCGGTCCGCCGCGGAGAGATCCTGCACGTTGATGTCGTCGAGCGTCCGCTTCTCTTTCGCGTACTCGCGGAGCGCCTTCTTCTCGTCCTCGGACGCGGAGTAGGCATCGAGGAGCGCCTCGAGCATCTCCTTCTCGGTGTCGGCGAATTCGCCGTCCGCCCATGCGACAGGGACCAGGGCTCGGATGAGTGCGGCGGTGTCCTCGCTCATGCTTGCGAGGATGCGCCCCCGCGCGCTCGGCCGTCAATACCCGTCACGCGGCCGGCGCACGCGGCGACGTGCGAGCCGCGCGAACGACTACTTCGCGCTGACCGACACCACGCGATTCCCTTGCGCGTCCGGGGCCGCTGCCTGGATGTCCTTCTCGGCGACGTGGAGGCGTTTCCGGAGCTTCGGCGGACCGGCCAGGAGGACGTCGATGTCGGCGTCGCATCGTAGCTGCTCGATGCGCGCCTCCGGACCGAGCCCGGCAAGCAGCCACACCTCCGCGCCGCGCACGTTCGACACGACGTGCACGGTGCCCGGCGCTCCTGACCCTCCGACTTGGCTGCCCGGCTCTGCGGCCGGCCACGGATCGACGGCGCCGGCGGCCGCCTTCGAGGGATCGAGCTGGATCGGCACGTCGATGCGCGGCTTGCCGTCCGGAGCCTTGTCCCAGGTCGAGTCGGCCTTGATGATCGCGCGGCGCGGGGCGTAGCTCTCCGCGGTCGCGACGAACTCGAGGCGCGTGCCGACGGGCATGCGCTCGACGTCGAGCGGCGCCTGCCCCATGCGGAGGAGGATCTCCGCGTTCGCCGGAACGTCGCTCACGACGAGCGCGACCTTGCAGCGCGGCGGCTGCGGGGCGACGGCCGATGCGCTGACCGACGCCGCCGGAAGCGGCTTCTTGCGGCCGGTGAAGAACGCAGGTTTCCACATCCAGATCGCGGCGCCGCCGGCGACGAGGACGAGGAGCGTGAGGACGAGCATCACGAGGCCGGTACGCGGCGCGCGCGGCTGCCGGTAGCTGCCCGTGGTCGCACGCGAGCCGGCCTTCGTCCGACGTCCTGTCGTCTTCGGCGGAGGAGGGGAGCCGCCGGTGCCCTTGTTCTGGCGGCTGCTTGCCGTTGCGCTCGGGATCGGCGCCGGCACGCGGTTCTCGCGCGGCGTGGTCGGAGGCTTGAGCGGCGGATCCACGGCAGGTGCCGACGCCGCGCCGGCGCGATCGGAAGAAGGCGCGCCCTCCGGCGTGATGGGCACGAGCGGGGACGGCACGGCCAGCGGAAGCCCGACGGCCGCCGACGGCACGAGCGGCGAAGGCGGCGCGAGCGGATTCGAGGGAGCGGGCCCGGGCGGCTGCGCGGAGACCGGCGCGAGCAGCGGCGCATCGTGCGGCTTGGACGGGAACCCTGGCGGCGGGAGCGGCGGAGCGAGAGGTCCGCTCGCATCGGCGAGCGCGAGGAGGGCTTCGACGCTGTCGCCGTCGCCCTCGCCGCCACTCTTGCCCGTCTTCGCGATCTTCTTCGGTAGGTCCTTACCGATGTCCTTGGTCAGCTCGGCGAGCGTCTTCGCGTCCGGCGGAGCGGGCGTCGGATCGAGGCCCGCGATGGCCTTCAGATCCGTACGCATCTGCTTTTCGCCGACGCTCGAGACCTCGAACGTCGCGAGCAGCGAATCGACTTCGTCGCCGCCGAAGAGCGTCTCGCCTGGACCCTCGGGACGGACCTCCGCGATCGCTTTTCCGGTTGCGCCGGTCGCGGCCGTCGCAGCAGGCGCAGCGGCGGCACGCGGCGCCGGAGGGGGCACCGCCGGAGGTGCGGTGCCCTTCGGCGGCGGCAGCGCCGCGGAAGGACGCGCGGGGGGCGATGCACCCGCTGAACGCGGGACGGGCGGAGGCGGCGCCGCGGGAGCGCCAGGCACGGGCGGAGGCGTGAGCCCCACGGCGGGCGCGGCGGTACGCGCGGCCCTCGGCGCGTCGGGCTTGGCGGTCACCTCGCCAGGCTTCGCGGTCACCGCGGCATCGGCGGACTTCGCGCTCGGAACGCCGATGACGTCCGGCGCGTTCATCTGCGCCGCGACCTCGGCGAGCTGGTTCGGCCGCCGCGCAGTCGCGGCTTCGTCGGTGAAGCTCGCGCGAGGACCGGGCGGCGCGTCCGGGCCGCTCATCACGTCTTCCGGTGACGACTCGCGCTTGACGATGCGTGGCCCTTGCGGTCGCTCGCTGCGAACGACCGGAGGTACGGACGCATTGCGCCCGACGCCCATCGTCACGCGCTTCACCTCGCGCGCGAGCCGCGCGAGGGCCCGACGACCGGCCGCGCGGTTCACGGGGATCAGCGCGGCTTCGAGCTCCTCGACGAGCGCAGACAAGCCGGCGCCCGCCTTCCGCCGTGCCGATGCCGTGAGCGCGGGCGTCGACGATCCGCTCGCCTCGAGCAGCTTCTGGAGGATCGCGCGCACGCTCGTCTCGGCATCGCCGCTCGGCGCATCCTTCTTCGGCCGCACGAGGGCGACGGTGCCCTCTTCGCTGATGTACACGGTGCGCGGTTCGACCTCGCCGGGCGAGCCCTGCGCGCCATCGGCCACCTCTAGGGCGAGATAGCCCGCGAGCTCCGGTGCGAGCGGAACGCGCTTCGCCTCGACGACGGAGAACACGTCTTCGAGGGTGATCGACGACTCGAGCGCGCTCATGCGGCGGCTCCTCTCGAGCGCGCGGCCGTCGTACGAACCGGGACGCCGGCGTCGGCGAGGAACGTCTTCGCGCCTTCGATGGTGTACGTGCCGTCGTGGAAGATGGAGGCCGCGAGGACTGCGCTCGCACGTCCGACGACGATGCCGTCACGCAGGTGCTCGAGCGTGCCTGCTCCGCCCGACGCGATGACGGGCACCGGCACGATCGCCGTGATCGCGCGCAGCAGCTCGAGGTCGTAGCCGGAGAGGGTTCCGTCGCGGTCCATGCTGGTCAGCAGGATCTCGCCGGCGCCGAGCTGGGCGACCCGCTCCGCCCACGCACGAGCGGCGATCCCCGTTCGTGTCCTACCACCACGGGTGAAGACTTCCCAATCCACGGCAGTTTCGGCGCCGCTCGGGTCGCCGACGCGCCGCACATCCATGGCAACGACGATGGCCTGCGTGCCCCAGCGATCTGCGCAGCGACGCACGAGATCGGGCTCCGTGACCGCGGCGCTGTTGATGCTGACCTTGTCGGCGCCGGCGGCGAGAAGCGCCTCGACGTCCTTCTCCTCGCGCACGCCGCCGCCGACGGTGAGCGGCGTGAAGGTCACCTCGGCGACGCGGCTCACCACGTCGAGCATCGCCTTGCGGCCGTCGCTCGTCGCGGTGATGTCGAGGAGCGTGATCTCGTCGGCCCCTTCTTCGTCGTAGCGACGCGCGTGCTCCGCAGGATCGCCCTTGTCGACGAGGTCCACGAAGTTCACACCCTTGACGACGCGCCCGTCCTTCACATCGAGGCACGGGATGATGCGCTTCGTCAGCATCGCGGCTTTCGGCGTCAGGCTAGACCTTGACGGCGTAGCCCTTGCTCTCGTGCTGCTCGAGGAGCTTCTCCACCGATGCGAGATTGTTCTCGATCGATTCGTGGACGATCTGCGTCATCACTGCGTTCGAGCCCTTCAGCGCCTCGTAGTACCGCTGACGCTCGGTCGAGTGGACGATCGCGGGCGGGTACCCGTTCCGCAGGAGGAGCAGGTTCATGAAGAGGCGGGCGACCTTGCCGCTGTCCGTCGTGAACGGGAAAACGCGGAGGAGGTCGTAGTGCGCGCGCGCGGCGATACGCACCGGGCTGCGCGTACGGCGCGTCTCCGGATCGTTGATCCAATCGAAGACCTGCCGGACCTTGTGGCTGATCTTGTCCGGCGGCGCGTACTCGTGGAAGTACAGCCGGTGCTGCGGGATGTCCTTCCGGTACTTGACCGTCTTGATGTCCCCCTCCTCCGGATGGAGGATGAGGTAGATCTTCTTCATCACGTCGACCGTGATGGGCAGGCGCTTCTTCGTCGCGAAGTCGCGGATGAAGTCGAGCGCTTCCCGGTGCCGGCGAATCTCTTCGCAGATCGGCTGGATGCTCGAGTCGGTGACGAGCGGCGACGACGGGTCGACCGCGCCCTTCAGCTCCTGCGCCGTGTAGACGGAGCCCTCGAGCGCGCTGTCATGGTAAATCCACGACATGTCGAGGTTCTCTCGGTAAGCGCGTTGGAACTCGGGGTCGGCCTTCAGCAGGCGCGCCTCGAGGTTCTGCACGCGCTCCTCGATGGAGAGCTGCTTCGGCGGGTCGACGGGAACGGCGACCGCGAGCTTGCGCTTGGAGCGCGAGCCCGCTTCCGTTCGCGCGGCGACGGGCTCCTTGCGGGACGATTTCGGCGAAGCTTTCGCGGCCATGGGCACCTGCGCCGCGCGCACCACGCACGACGGGCGCGCAGGCTAGTGGCCCAAAGTCGCGTTCGTCAAGGCCACCCGGAAAAGCTCAACCGTTACTGCCGTTTACTCGGGTGTAGCGAACGGTGGCAGTGGCGCGCTTCGTGAAGGGTCCGCGGCATGGACAAGCAGCTCCGCACCGTGAACCTGGGCATCCTCACCATGGCCGTCGCGCTCCTCGGGACGTCCGGTTGCCGCGTCGTGGGCGGCATCTTCAAAGCAGGCATCTGGACCGGTCTCATCGGCATCGGCCTCCTGCTCGCGGTCGTCTTCGGCCTGACGCGACTCTTCTCGCGCGGAGCTCGCGGCGGCGTCTGAGGCGCGCCGCGCCGGCGCTACTTCGCGTCCCACCACTTCGAGAGCTGGGCGCTCGCGTGCCGCGGGTGCCCGGCGTAGTGCGACGTGTCGTTGTAGAGCATGAGGCGCGCGCGTACGGCGTCCTTGAAGTCGACGACGTTGAGGCACGCCGGCGCCTGGTCGAGGCGGTCGCGGTAGCCGCGCGGCTCGATCCCGAGAAGGCTCGAGAGCACGAGTCGGATCGTCGCTTTGTGGGACACCACGGCGACGGTCTGGCCGGGATGCGCCAGCACGATGGCGCGGACGACCGGCAGCGCGCGCGCCATCACCGAGAGGCCGCTCTCGCCGCCCTCCGGCGCGAACGTGAACGGGTCTTCTTCCCACGCGGCGTACTCGTCCGGGAACCGCGCCTCGACCTCTTTGCGCGTGAGCCCCTCCCAGCGGCCGTGATCGATCTCGCGGAGCCCGGGATCGGTGCGTAGCGACAGGCCATGCGGCGTCGCGAGGATCGTCGCGGTCTCGCGCGTGCGTACGAGCGGGCTCGCGTACACCGCTTCCAGCTTCGTCGTCGCGAGGCGCTCGGCCAGCCGGCGTGCCTGCGCTCGACCTTCGTCCGAAAGCTCGACGTCGGTCGCGCCGGCGAAGCGGTCTTCGGCCGAGAGCACGGTCGCGCCGTGACGGATGAGAAGGATGCGCGTCGTCATGGCGGGCAGCGTATCCCTTCCGCTGACGCGCGCGTTCGTGTAAGCGACAAACGCTTCGCGCTGCCTTCCCGAATGCTGCACTCCCTCACCATCGACAACGTCGTCCTCATCGAGCACCAGGTGCTCGAGCTCGGCCCGGGCTTCAACGTGCTCACCGGCGAGACCGGCGCCGGCAAGTCCATGGTGGTCGATGCCCTCGCGCTCGTCCTCGGCGGCCGCGCGCGGCCCGACGTCGTGCGCACCGGCGCGCGCGAAGCGGAGGTCGCCGCGCTTTTCGAGGTGGAGGCCGGCTCGCGCGTCGCGGCCAAGCTCGAAGCCGCCGGCGTCCCGTGCGACGGCGAGCTCATCGTGCGTCGCGTGGTGCAGGCAGAGGGCAGGAGCCGCGCGTTCTTGAACGGGAAGATCTCGACGGCGACGCAGCTCGCGGATCTCGCGCCCGACCTTTGCGACATCGCCTCGCAACACGAGAGCGTGAGCCTCACCGATCCGGCCACGCACCTCGAGTACCTCGATGCCTTCGGCCGTCTCGATGCCATGCGCGACGCGCTCGGCGAGAAGGTCGCCGAGCTCGCCGGCATCGTGCGCGAGATCGATCGCGTGCGCGAAGCGGAGCGCGATCGCGCCGAGCGCGAAGACTTCCTCGCGTTCCAGCTGAAGGAGATCGAGGAGCTCGATCCATCTCCGGGCGAAGAAGCGGACCTCGAGAGCGAACGCGCGCGGCTTCGGCACGCGGAGAAGCTCTCGGTCGCCACGCAGAGCGCCGCCGACCGCCTCTACGAAGGCGAGGACACGGTCTGTGACCAGCTCGCGCGCGTCTCCTCCGATCTGGACGCTGCGGCGGCCATCGACCAAGCGCTCGCACCCCTCGCGCGGTCCGTCGAGTCCGCACGTTCGGAGCTCGCGGACGCCGCCCGTGCGCTCTCGCGCTACGCCGGCGGCATCGAGTCGAACGCCGAGCGTCTCGCCGAGATCGACGATCGGTGGTTCCGTCTCCAGAAGCTGCTCCGCAAGCACGGACCGTCCACGCACGAGCTCCTCGCGCACCGCGACGACGTGAAGAAGCAGCTCGAGCAGCTCGCCGGTGCGGGACAGCTCCTCGAGGAGCTCGAGCAACGTCGTGAGGCGTGTCTCGCCGCCGTCGCTGCCGAAGCGCGCACGCTCTCGCGTAAGCGGCGCGACGCGGCGGCGACGCTCGCGGATGCGATCGGGCGCGAGCTCGCGGGTCTCGGGATGGGGCGCGCCCGCGTCGTCGTCGACGTCTCGCCGGTACCGGCGCCGCAAGCAGGCGAGCTCCCTCCGGTCGACGGCGCGCGGCTCACCCAGAGCGGCATCGATCGCGTCGAATTCCTCATCGCGCCGAACAAGGGCGAGGATCCGCGACCGCTTCGCAAGATCGCGAGCGGCGGCGAGCTCTCGCGCGCGCTCCTCGCGCTGAAGCGCGTGCTCGCCGAGAAGGGCCCGGCCGGGCTCTACGTTTTCGACGAGGTCGACGCCGGCGTGTCGGGCGCGATCGCGGAGGTCATCGGCCGCGCGATCGCCGAGGTGGCGCGCCATCGGCAGGTGCTCTGCATCACGCACCTTCCGCAGATCGCTGCGCTCTCCGATCAGCACTTCGTGGTCGGCAAGTCCGAGGCGAAGGGCCGCACGACGAGCACGGTGCGGCGCCTCTCGGACCAGGAACGCATCGAAGAAATCGCGCGCATGATCGGCGGCGTGAAGGTCGGCGACGCCGCGCGGCGCGCTGCGCTCGAGCTCCTCGCGGCGAAGAAGTGAGCCATGGCGAAGAAGCGCACGCCGAAGCGACCTGCCGCCGCGAAGAAGCCTGCCGCTCGCAAGAGCTCCGCGAAGGCGGCGAAGAAGACCGCGCCGCGCGGCGCGAAGACCACCACGCTGAAGCGCGCGAAGAACCCGATGCCGCCGGACGTCCGCGCGGCGCTCGTTGCGCGCGATCTGCTGGCCGCGTACCGCGCGCGGCCGCCGTTCCAGCAGAACGACTATCTCGGTTGGATCTCTCGCGCGGTGCGCGAGGCGACGCGCGAGAAACGGCTCGAGCAGATGCTGCGCGAGCTCGAGGCGGGTGACGTGTACATGAACATGGCGTGGCATGCCGCGGGGCCGCCACGCCGTACTTAGTACGGGGTCGCGGGCCACGAAGCGCGGCCGGCTTCTCTGCCGCGTGCACATGCGAGACAGCGCGCGCGCGGGCGAGGCAGAGACGCACGTGAGGGCCGTAGCCATCGCTCGCGTGCGGGCGCGCGTAGCCCGGCGCGAGGGCCGCGTGAAATGCGGGCTGCGCGCTCGCGCTCCGAAAACGCCGCGGCGCCGGCGGTTGCGCGCGCGCGCTTGGTCGCGTGCTTGCAGTGCAGCGCGACGTGAAAACGCGATCCTTTCCGGCGCTCGCCGGCATCCTTGTGTCCATCTTCTTCGTCGCTGGATGCGCGCCGACGGTGCGCTCGGCGAGCTCCGCGGCAGCCAAGGGAGCCGTCCCCGCCGCGGCCGAGTCGTCGCTTTCGCTCATGGAAGATCCGCAGACGCGGCAGCGCGTCGTGAGCGCGCTCGAGACCCCCGAGATGCAGCGCGCGCTGCAGGACCTCTCCGCGGGGCTCACCCAGGGCGTCGTGAAGGGCCTCGCCAGCGACGAGATGAACGCGCACGTCCAGAAGATGGTCGGGCAGTTCCTCCGCGCCTTCATGGTGGAGCTCGCGCGTGGGATGAACGACGTCGCGAGCGGCGCCGTCGACTCCGCGTTCGCCGCCGCGATGAGCCCGCAGCACAAGCAGCAGCTCGAGCAGTTCACCGCCGCCATCATGGGCAGCGTGATGCGCGGCGCAGCGCAGGAGATCCCGAGCGCGTTCGGGCCGGCGCTCCACAAAACGATGGTCGACGACGTGGGGCCCGCGCTCGCAGAGATGATGCACAAGGATTTCGCGCCGGGGATGGCCGCGATGATCAAGTCGCCGGACTTCAAGGCGGCGCTCGGCGAGACCGCGCGCGAGGTCGCGCACCAGGCGGTGCTCGGCTCGAACGAAGGGCTCGCGGAGCTCTCCGAGAAGCGGAAGAACGATGCGGGCGGCATGCCCCTCGGCGTCGTCGGCGCGTTCTTCGCGGGCCGCACGTGGCTCCTCGGGGCGCTCGTCGTCGCCGCGATGTTCTCCGTTCCGCTGCTCTGGCTGATTCGCGACCGCCGGCAGGCGCGCCGCTTCCGCGAAGAGGCGGAGCGGAGGAACGCGCGCGCCGCGGCGCTGCTCGGCGCGATGGAGGCGGCGCCCGACGGTCAGTGGTCGAGCCACATGCTCCGGATGCTGCGTGAGCAGCTCCTCGAAGAGGCGACGAACGCGACCGAAGACAAGATGGATGTCGCGCCGCGCTCCGGGCCGCCGCGCCCGCGTCACGCCTGAGCGGCGTGAATCAGGCGAAGACGGTGGCGACGTTCTCGCTCAGGCGAAGCGGCTTCGGGCGCTTCGTCAGGATCTCGACGCCGGTCTTCGTCACGACGACCGTGTGCTCGAACTGAGCCGACAGCGAACCGTCGACGGTCGTGACCGTCCACTTGTCCTCGGGGTCGATTGCGACCTCGAAACGACCGAGGTTCACCATCGGCTCGATGGTGAACGTCATCCCGGCCTTGAGGCGCTCGCCCGTCCCGCGCCGACCGTAGTGCTTCACCTGCGGGTCTTCGTGGAAGCGACGGCCGATGCCGTGCCCGACGAAGTCACGGACGACGCTGCAGCCTTCGCCCTCGACGTACTCCTGGATGGCGGCGCCGATGTCGCCGAGGCGCGCGCCCTCTTTCACCTGCGCGATGCCGAGCTCCAAGGAGCGGCGCGCGACCTCCACGACCTTGCGAGCCTGCGGGCTCGGCGTGCCGATGTAGAACGTCGCCGACGTGTCGCCGTAGTAGCCGCCGTAGATGGTCGTGATGTCGACGTTGATGATGTCGCCGTCCTTCAGGACCTGCGCGCCCGGGATGCCGTGGCAGACGACGTCGTTGATCGACGTACACACGCTCTTCGGAAAGCCGCGATAGTTGAGCGGCGCAGGGCGGCCGCCCTTCTTCAGGGTGTCCTCGTGGACGAGCGTGTTGATGTCTTCCGTCGTCATGCCGGCGCGAAGCTTCTCGCCGACGAGGAGCAGCGTCTCGGCCGCCATCTGGCAAGCCGCGCGCATCGCCTCGATTTCCTTCGGGCCCTTGATGTCGATCGCCACCAGATACCTCTACTTCATCTCCCCGAGGACAACGGCCTCGGCGACGGCAGCCTTCACTTCCTTCGTGTCTGGCGCGAGGTGGAAGTGGACCTCGCGATCGCCGTCGGGCCGCACGAACTCGCGGACGAACGCGATGAACGGGTAGCCGACGAGGCGCGCCTCGAAGTTCTTCATGATGCCGTGCGACTCGCTCGTCTTGTTGATGCGCACGTTGAAGTCGTCGCTCGGCGGGTGCGAGCCGGCCACCTTCTCGACCGTATGAAGGCCGAGCTCGTACGTCGCGTCCGGCCCCTCCTTCTTCGAGGTGACCGTCGAGACGCGAACCCGGAGCACGGCGTCGCTCACCTGGGCGCGCTCGCGGAGCGTCGCATCGGAGCGCGGGGTGTAGCCCTTGTCGAAGTCGAGCCCGACGGCCGCCGCTTCGATCGTATCGTCGAAGAGATCCGCGGCGCGACCGGCGTAGGCGGGGAGGGGCCTCGCGGGCGAGCTCGCATCGCGCGATGCGCTGCACCCGACCGGACCACCGAGCGCAAGCACGGCGGCAAGCACGGCGCTCAGGGCGGCGCCGTGCGCGCTCCGACGTGCGCCGGCGGTAGACCCACGAATCATGCCTCTCCCTTACCACGCCGTTGATGGGGCCGCAGCGCGAGTGCTACCGTCCCCCGCATGAAACGCACCGCGCTGTTCGGTTCGGTCGCTCTTGCGCTGGCCACGGTCGTCGCCTGCCACCCGAAGGAGCCCAAGCAGGCCTCTTCGGCGGATCCGGTCGGCGACGAGGCGAGCGGCGCGTCCACCGGGTCGAGCTCGTCTTCGGGCTCCGGCTCGGGCTCGAGCTCGTCGTCGTCGGGCTCGAGCCACGGCTCGACCGACATCATGGTCCCGCCGCCGGGCGGCGGAGGCGGGGGGGGCAGCGCGAAGGCCGGCAAGGGTGGCAAAGACGAGCCGACGCCGGTGACGAGCCTCGCCAGCGTCAGCGAAGGCATCCGCTGGGGCATCAGCCACGCGGAAGTCGCGAAGCAGCACACCGAGAACGGCGGCATCATCTGGAAGGATTACGACGAGCGCCTCGCGAAGGCACGCGTGGGTCCGGAGATGACCGCGATCGAGGCCGAGCGTGAGCAGGCGAAGCAGGCGTTCGCGCGCAGCCACCTCGAGTTCAAAGATACGCCGACGGGCTACGACGCGACCGGCATCAAGGGGGAGTACACGTACCGCAACCGCGAATCGTTGATGTGGATCAACCGGCAGGGGAAGAAGCGCTACTTCTTCTTCATCAACGACCGGCTCTGGAAGGTCTACGACGAGGTTCCGCTCTCGGAAGGCGGGCCGCTCGGCAAGTCGTACATCGACGCGGTGAACAAGATGAACGCGCAGCTCGGCGCGCAGGGCCGCATCCAAGGCGCGGACCCGGCGAAGGGCGTGAACGCGACGACCGTCGACTGGAAAGACGGCACGACGCGCCTTCGCCTCGTCGATCGCTCCGGCGAGCGTCTCGTCGGCGTCGTGCTCGAAGACAACGCGACGCTCGGCAACCTCGCCTCGCTCCGCACGAACAAGGCAGAGGACCCGACGGCGATCGATCCGACGATCGCGGCGGTCACGAAGGGCGGCCTGTCCGACCCGAACGCGGCCAAGCCCGAGGCGAGCGCCAGCGCGGGCAAGAAGCAGCCGCCGCCGAAGAAGAAGTAGTCGGCGCGCGCGAGCAGCGCGCCGCTTGCCCATCAAAGTCGAAGCAAGACCTCGAAAGACCGAACCGTGACCGCGTCAGTCGACGCGGTTCGCGCCTTCGGGGACGCGCCAGCCGGTCGTCACTTTGAGCGTCGCGCGCGGGGCCACGCCGTGAACCGCGGGCTCGAGGAGACGCTCGCGCGTCATCGTCGCGCCAGGGCAGCCCGCGCACGTTCCCGTGAGATGCAGATGGACGTCGTCCGCCGTCGCGTCGACGACGTAGAGCTCGCCTCCGTCGGCGCGGACGAGCGCAGCGACGAACTCGGAGAGCGCCTTCACGAGCTGCGCGCGCACGGGGGAGACGCTCGCCGTCACGTCGCTTCCTCCGGCTGCATCCTTCTTGGCGCCGTCGCGGCGGTCACGTGCGTCGCGGGCGTCGCGTGCATCCACATCCGGGAGGGTACCACACTCTCGCGGACAGCGAGGGCTCGGCGCATCGCGCGACCCGCGTCCGGCATCGAAGCTCTTGCGGGCTCGACGTGGGTAGGGGGCCGGCCGGACGGCCGCGAACTTGCCGCTAGGAGCGCGCGAGAAGCCAGCGCTATACTCGCCGTAGCCGTTCACGCCGCGGTTTCGGGGGGTACGGCGCGCGTTGGCAGGAGAACCACGTTGGCACGGTACCGACTGCGGTTTCTGCTTCAGGAGTTCGACCTTCCGCGGGGAGCCACGATCCTCGGGCGGAGCTCCGACTGCCACGTGACCATCGAGGATCCGCTCGTCTCGCGGCACCACGCGCGCATCGTGCTCGAGGGCGACCGCGCCGTCGTCTACGACCTGAACAGCCGCAACGGCGTGAAGGTGAACGGCGCGCCGGTGAAAGAGCCCATCGAGCTGAAAGACGGTGACCGGCTGCGCATCGGCACGCAGGAGCTCGTCTTCTGCCGCATCGACGCCGCGCCCGTGCAAGCTTCGGCGAAGACGACGGGCTTTCTCCGCCACTGCGCGCGCTGCCGGATGCCTTACCCGCAAGAAGCGGGTGCGTGTCCGAGCTGCGGCGCGACGGAGGCGCTCGACGAGGAGACGCTTTCCGGCCAGTTCGGCGCGGCCGCGCAGCAGATCTGGAGCGTGCAGCTCTTTCTCGAGGTCCTCGACCGCGCACTCTCGCTCGAGCGCTTCGACGACGTGCATCGCATCTTGCGACGCGCGACCGTGCAGGTCGAAGAGCGCATCGTTCGCGGAGACGCGATCGACGCGGGGCAGCTCGCCAAGCTCGCCCTCGGCGCGGCGCGCGCGAGCCTCGCGCTCGACGATTCGACGTGGGCGATCTGGATGGCGCAGGTCTACCGGCGCGTGCCCCTCGTCATGCCGGAAGACGTCGTCCAGAAGCTCGGCGAGCTCGCCGAGCGCTTCCCGGTCGACATGGCCGAGCCCGTCGACCAGCTCGCGGCGCACGTTCGGACCGTCCCGTCCTCCGATGCCGAGGGCCCGGCGATCGCGGCGCTCGAGCGCGTTCGTGCATCCGTCGCCCCCGCGGCGAGCGCGAAGCCGTTCAGCTGAAGAAACGGCTATCGCGGATGGGCCGCGTGAGTGCATGATTCCCCGGAATCCTTGCCGCCTCCGCGACATTGTTGATTCCATGACACGGGACGGATGCGCTTCCGGCTGCGCTACCTACAGCACGATCTCGAGCTGAACGAGGGCACGTTTGCCGTCGGTCGGAACGCGAGCTGCCAGCTCTCACTGGACGATCCGCTCGTCTCACGTCGTCACGCGATTTTCGAGGTGCAGGGCAGCAGCGTCACCCTCGAGGATCTGAACAGCCGGAACGGCGTCATCGTCAACGGTCACCGCATCGAGGCGAAGGTGAGCCTCAACGTCGGCGACCGCATCCTCATCGGGTCACAGGAGCTCACGCTGCTCGCCGCGCGTGACCCGCAGAACTCGGCCGGCATGGGCATCGGGAAGATGACCCTCCCGAAGATGAAGATCGGGACGCCGAGCTCCGGCTTCCCGCCCGTGCAGATCGAGTCCGACCCCGAGCCGTCGATGGTCCGGCGCGCGGACCAGTTCAAGCTGCTCTCCGGCGTCGCGGAGAAGGCGCTCGCCATGGGCAAGGCGGGAGAGGCGGAGCGCCTTCTCGCGTCCGCGCTCGCCGACGTCATCGAGGCGACGCGCGCCGGCCGTCCGCTACCGCCGACGCTCGTCGACCAGGCCGCGAAGTTCAGCGCGAAGCTGGCGACCGCCACGGGCAAGGGCGGCTGGGCGGACTACGTGATCGAGCTCTATGCCGCGCAGAAGCGCCCGTGCCCAGCCCACGTGATCGACGAGCTGTACAACGCGATGCGGAAGGTCACCGCCGTCGATCTGAACCGTCTCCGCGGCTACGTGGCGATGCTCCGTCAGATGCTCCCTCGCTACGGTCCGGCGGAACGCTTCCTCTTCCAGCGGCTCGAGGGGCTCGAGCGTCTCGCCGCGCTTCGATAGCGCGCCCTGCGCGGGACGTCGGCGTCGCGACGAACTCCTGCCAGGCGAGGTTTGCGCTCGCCGCGCGCTCGATGACCGCGCGGAGCTCCTCGTCCGGGACCTCCTGGATCGAAGCGCGAAGACCGGGGCCGAGCGGCGCCGGCGGAGGGACCTTCCGATAGGTCCGCCGTTCGGGCGGGCGCTCCGGCGTATCGAGCGGGCCGACGCGAAAGCGCAGCGCGTCGATCGCATAGCCGCGCACGCGGAGGCGGGCGACGAGCTCCGGCGCGAGCATCTGGAGCTCGGTCGCCCACACGCTCGTCGCGACCTTCACGATGAGCACGCCGCGATCGAGCTGCATCGGGTGCGCGCGGTCGGCGATGCGCGGACCAACCGCCGCCTTCCAGTCGCGCATGGGAATCGGCGCGCGGCGTTTTGCGAAGCGATCTTCTCCTGCCCGATCGAGCAGGTCTTCCATCGGCTCGGGCGCCGCGAGGTTCTTGCGGCGGAACCGCTTCGCGGCGCGTGTCATCGCTCGGATGCTACCATCGCCAGCCCGGATGGACCGCCCTCGCGCGCCCGCCTCGAGCGTCGTCGTCGGCAAGCTGGCCTCGCCGCCGGTCGGTCCGGGCACGGTCCTCGCCGAGAAGTACCGCGTCGAGCGCGAGCTCGGTCGCGGCGGCTTCGGCGTGGTGGTGCGCGCCATCCATCTCGCGCTCGGTCAGCCGGTCGCGATCAAGATCCTGACCGCCGGCGAGGGGGGGGACGCCGAATGGCGCGAGGATGCGGCGCGCTTCCGGCGTGAAGCAAAGGCGACCGCGGCGCTCCGCAGCGAGCACGTCGTGCGCATTCTCGACGTCGACGTGCTCGAGACGGGCGCGCCGTACATGGTGATGGAGTATCTCGAAGGGGAGACGCTCCACGCGGTGCTGCATGCCGCCGGTCCTCTCGCGGTGAGCGAGGCGGTCGACCACGTGCTCCAGATCCTCGCGGGGCTCTCCGAGGCGCACGCCGCAGGCATCGTGCATCGCGACCTCAAACCGGCGAACTGCTTCGTCACGCGCGGCGCAGGCGGCGTGCCGGTCGTGAAGGTGCTCGATTTCGGCGTCTCGAAGGTCGCCGCGGGCACCATCACGGCGAGCAACGGCGCGGCTCCTGCGACGAAGACCGGCGCCGTCATCGGCACGGTCGCGTACATGGCGCCGGAGCAGATGCTCGATGCGAAGCGCGTCGACGCGCGCGCCGATCTCTGGTCCGTGGCGGTGATCCTCTACGAGCTCTTGGCGAAGAAGCTCCCGTTCGACGACGCGAACGCACCGACCCTCGTGGCGAGCATCCTCACGCGCGCGCCGGCGCCGCTCACGGCTGCGCGGGCGGACGTACCGCCCGCGCTCGAGGCGGCCATCATGCGTGGTCTGCAGAAGGCGCCCGAGGGGCGCTATCCGAGCGCGAGCGCGTTCGCAGCGGCGGTCGCCGAACACGCCTCGCCGCGTGCGCGCGGCGTGCTCGAGTCGCTCCGTCGCGCCGCGCTGCCACGCGGAGCTGCCGCCGCCGCCGAGAAAGCGCGACCGCGACTTCCGGAGGTCACGTCCCGCCCCGCGTCCGTGGCCAAGGTCGTGGCCATCGTCGCGGGCGGAGTCACCGTCGCGCTTCTCGGCATGTCGCTCGCGCTCGTGCTGACGGCGCCGCCGCGGCCCGCACCGCGGGCGCGCGATGCCGAACCCGCACGCCCCGCGGCGTCCTTCGTCGACGGCGGCGCTGCGCCCAGCCGCGCGCGAGCGCCGTGAACCAGCCGCGCGGCAGCGCCGTGAACCGCCGCGCGCCAGCGCCGTGAACCAGCCGCGCGCCAGCGCCTCGAGCATGCGCTCGAGCGCGGGCGAGAATGGAATCGCGACTCCGTGCTGCCGCACGCCGACCTTCGTGCTAAGTGCTGCCTCCGCATGTGGGAAATCAGCCAGGAGACGTGCGTTGCTGCGGCCCATCAGCTGAGGTTCGCACCGGGAGAGGGTGAGCGCCTGCACGGCCACAACTGGCGCATCAAGGCGGTGCTCCGCGCGACGGAGCTCGACAAGAGCGGGTGGGTCGTCGACTTCAACCACCTCGGCGCGGTGCTCCGTGGCCTCGTCGAGCCGTACGAGCACGTCTTCTTGAACGACATCGCTCCGTTCGACGACGTGAATCCCACGGCCGAGAACATCGCGCGTGTCGTCGCCGACGATCTCGCCGCGAAGATCGACGACGGCCGCGTTCGCGTCGCGCGTGTCGAAGTCTGGGAGAACGATACGTGCTGCGCGGTGTACTACCGCTTGCCGCCCGCGCCCTGAACGCCCGCGTTCAGCGCGCCGAAGGGGCGTTCGTCGGCGCCCTACGCAGCGTGACGTCGCCCGCGGGCGCGACCGCCTCGAACGTCGCGCCGCGACGATCGGCGACGCCGGCGCGAAGCAAGCCTCCTTCGTATTCGAGGAGGAAGGGCGCGCGCGGCCTCGCGGCGGCGCCGGCCTCACCGACGACATAAACCGTGACCGCGCGCGGTGGACGCGACTCCGCCGTCGTCGCGTTCGGAGCGCGACCGCGGCACACCCGAGCGACCTCCGCGCTGCGGTCTTGCGTGACGCAACGATCGAGCGCGGGCCGGTCCGCAGGCGCCGGTGCCGAAGCAACGGCCCGCGCCGCTGCAGCTCGTACGAGGTCCACGGAGTCTTCGGCGAGCAGCGTTCGTTCCGCTCGTCCGTCGGCGCAGCGCGCTCGCACGGCCGCGAGCGCCACGAGCGCATTCGCGCGCACGGTGGCACGTCCGTCGACGAGCATCGGGCAGGCCGCCGCGGAGATCGCGCCTTGCCCGGGTGGTCCGAGCGAGCTCGCGATCCGTGCGAGCGCTCCTGCCGCGTTGGTCGCCACGTCGGGATCGCCACTCTTCGCGAGCGGGACGAGAAGCGAGAGCGTCGCCGCATCGCCGACGCTCCCGAGGGTGAAGACGGCCTGCGCGCGCACGGTCGGATCAGCGTCCTGAACGAGCGTGCGCGTCAGCGCCAGCGCTTGCGGTGCTCCGCGATGTCCTGCGAGGACGGCGGCAACCGTGCGCCGATCGTCGACGTCACCCTTCGCGGCGACCGTTCCGAGGTCACGGAGCACGGAAGGCAAACGCGCGCGTCCGAGGGCCTCCAGCACCGCGTCGCGCTCGGGACCTGCGGCGAGCGAGAGCTCGGAGAACAGGCGAGCCGCCGCGCGCTCGTCGGGATGACGAGCGAGGATGCCGCCGAGCGCCGCCAGCACGGCATAGCGATCGACCTCGTCTCCGCCCTCGAGCTTGCCGAGCAGGGCGGTGATCGCTCGCGGGCCTCCGACGGCACCGAGCGCGACGGCGGCGTGCAAACGGACGCCCGCGTCCGGATCGCCGAGCAGCGGGACGAGCGCATCGTCCGCCTTCGTCATCGCACCGTTGGCGTCTCGCGCGGCGGCATCGGCGGCGGAAGGGGGCACGGCACCGAGCGCGCCGAGCGCATCGATCGCCGCGATGCGCAGCGCGGTGTCCTTCGAACCGACGAGGCCGGCGAGCTCCGTCGCCGCACGCGGAGCACCCGTGCGCCCGAGAAGGGTGGCGATCGCGGCGCGCTCGGCGGGGGACGTACGCGGCGAACGGAGCGTGGCGGCGAGCGGCTCGACGGCGCGGCCGTCCGGGTGCGTCGGGTCGAGGAGCGCCGTCGCCGCGCGCCGCGCCTCTTCGCGCACGATGGGGCTCGGGTCGGCGACGAACTCGAGGACGACGGGGACCTCGTTGGCGGTCGCGGCGCCGGCGAGCGCCCGGAGCGCCGCGGCGGCAGGCAGCGTGCCCTTCCGCAGGGCCGCGACGATGATCGGAGCGCTCTTCGTCGCTCGCAGCTCGCCGAGGACCCACGCCGCGCTCGTCGCGACGGTCGGCGAGTTTCCGCGCTCGAGCACGGCGGTGAGCTCGACGGCAGCTGGCGGGCCCGCGGCGACGAGCGCATCGCGCACCGACGTGCGCTCGAGCGTGCCGCCCGCATCGTCCTGCGTGCCGAGGGCGCGGACGAGCGCCCGTACGGCGTCCGGAGTCGCGATGCGCCCGAGCGCGACGAGCGCGGCCTGACGCACGGCCGGGTTTCGTTCGAGCGCGAGCGGCGCGATCGCCGACGCAGCCTCCGGCGCTCGGAGGCGGCCGAGCGCGGCCAGCGCCTCGACCTTCACCTCGGAGACGTTGTCGCGGAGCGCGAGGAGAAGCGCCTGCGTCGCGCGCGTGTCTCCGAGGTCGCCGAGCGCGCGCACCACCGACTGGCGTACGTCGGGGACCGAGTCCTGCACTTTGCCGACGAGCGGCACGACGGCGCGGGGATCGCCGAGGCGAGCGAGCGCGCGCGCCACCTGCGAGCGGACCGCGGGCGTCGGATCGTCGAGCTTGCCGGCCAGAGGAGCGACGGCGTCCGGCGAGGCCTGGCCGCCGAGCGCGTCCGCGCAAGCGCCGCGGACGAGCGCGTCTGCGTCGCCGAGCGCGCGCGCGAGCTGCGGAACGGCGCGCGCATTCGGCAGCGCATGCGCCACCTCGCAGGCGGAGATGCGGAGGCGTGTCTCGCGTTCGCCGAGCCACTGCAGCGCCACGTCCGTGGCCGCAGGGATGCGCAGCGCGATGGCCGACTGCGCGGCGGCGAGACGAACCTCGACGTCCTGATCGCCCATCGCCTTGAGCACGAGAGGCGTTGCGCGCGCGGCCCCGAGCGTCGCGAGCTCACGCGCCGCCGCACGCCGGCTCGTCGGGTCCGGCGAGGAGAGACCGCGCTCGACGCGCTCGGGCACGTCTGGCCACACGAGCGCGGCGCTCGGCGCCGGCGCGAGCGTCGACGCAACGAGGAGGACGAGCGCTGCAGGGAGCCGGGAACGCACGTTTGCCGACTCTAGCATCACGACAGACCGGAGCGCCGACGAGCGAACCAGTGCACGCCGAGCGCCATGGCAGCGAACAGCGTCCACGCCCAAGGAGGCGCGAGCGGGACCACGTGCCGCTCGGCGCTCACGACGGTTGGCTTCGGAAGCGGCAACGCGAGGTCGCTGTTCGCGTCGCGGAACGTGCCGCCCGTCGCCGCGGCGATCGCGCGCAGCCGGTCGCGGTCCGGCCGCGAGTCCGCCCACTCGTCGCCGCCGGACTCGCAGGCGAAGTCGCGGCGTGTCGTCGGCCCGGTGCCGACCTTGAGGCGCGCGGTGTAACCGCCGGCCGGAAGCGCGGGCAGCGTGACCTCGACGGAGCTCCCCGATGCGGGCTCTCGCTTCGGCATCGTCACGCGGACGGGCGCGACGTCCTGCTTGTCGAGCCGGCGTACCTCGATCGACATGTCCTTCGCGCTCGCGTCCGTCGTCCGGCCGCCGGGCAGGCGCACGCGCAAACGAGTCGGCTCGTCGGCCACGCATCCGCCGACGAGCTCGAGCTGCCCCGGCTCGAAGCGCGGGTCGCGCATCAGCCAGCCGAGGAGGCCGTCCCACATCGCGCCGTAGCCGCGCCCCGAAGCGCGCGCACCGAGCTGCGAGAACTCGAGCTGCCATGCGCCGTCGATGCCGAGCGCAATGGAACGGCCGTCACCCTGGTCGCCCACCGCGAGCACCGGCATCGGTGCGCCGGAGCGAGTCGTCCTCGTCGGGTGCGACCACAAGACGACGCCACCCGGACGGATGTCGCCGAGCACGTTCGCGCCGGGCATCTGCGGGAGCTCTTCGCCGATGACGTCTCGGAGAGGCGCGAGCAGAGGAGCGGCGCGGCCGTCGTCGGTCCACGCGGGAATCAAGTTCGCGACGTCAGCGGCCGTCGCGCCAGGCGAGCCATCGAGCGACACGGGGAGCACGTCGGCAAGCGGAGTGTTCGCGTAGCCACCGGCGACGAACGAGTTCTGCCCGCCGACCATGATGAGCCCGCCTCCGGCACGAACGTAGCGCGCGAGCTGCGGAAGGTGCCGCTCGAGCCCGTAGGGCTGCGCGTCGAAGTCTTGCAAGACGACGGCATCGAACGACGGAAGGTGCTCGGTGAAGAGCTCGTCGACCGGAAACGGGATGAGCGAGAGGTCTTCCTGGCGCGCGTTCGGATTGTCCGATTGCGTGCGGAGGATGAAGAACGCGACGACGTCGACCGACGCGTCGCTCTTCAGCCATTGCCGGAGCGCGCGCACGTCGCTCGTCGGCCGTCCGGCGACGTGGAGAACGCGTACGCGCTCGCGCGCGACGTTGAAGGTGAGGAGCCGGCGATCGTTCTCCGGGATCGTGTCGCCCGAAGGCGGTGTCACCGCGATCTCGAGGATGCGCGCGCCGGCGCGGTCGAGCGTGACCGCCAGGTCCACCGTGCCCTTGCCGTCTTTCAGGTGAGAGAGGCCCGTCGCGAGGAGCGCGGGCGGGCCATCTTCGCGGAGCTCGCGGGCCGTGACGGTCAGCTCGTCGCACGAGAGGCCACCACCGCAGCCGACCTCGACGCGCAGCGGAAGCGGCACGTGCGCGACGGCGGCGCCGGCGGCGGACACGCGACGCACGCTCGCGTCGGCGGGCGCATCCTGCGTCGTTGCTACGGTGTGGATCGGAACCTTGAGCTCGCGCCCGAGAGCGGCCAAGGCTTCCTTCGAGGCATCTTCCGCCGGCTCGTCGAGGCGGCCGTCGGAGACGACCACGACCGCTTGAGGCCGCTCCTCGGACGACGCGGCGATCGCGCGGAGCGCCGTCGTGAGATCGCTACGGAGCGCGCGCGGCGCTGCAGCGCTGCTCTCGCCGGGCTTCGAGGTCAGAGGCACGGGCGGGCCTTCGCCGAAGCCGAGTGTCAGGAGGCGGGCGTCTTTCGCGCGTCGCGCGATCTCGGCGACGGCGCGGTCGCGCGTTTCGCTGCGCAGCGCACGCGCGTCTTGACGAAGCGCCATCGAGCGCGACACGTCCGAGAGGACGACGACCTTCGCTCCGATGACGCTCTCGCGCGCAGCGATGCGCACCGGACGGGCGACCGCGGCGAGCAGCGCCACGACGGCGACGAGCCCGGTCGCGACGATGAGCGGTCCGCCGCGCTCGCGTCGCCGGAGCTCGACGACGAGGAGCACGCCGAGGCTCGCGAGGGCGAGCACGCACGCGAGGGCCGCCGCCCAGAGCGGAAGATCGCCGTTGACCGCGAGACGCTCGTGCATGCCGTCTTCAGCGATCGCTCGGGAGCGCGCGCCGCCGCATCAAGAAAGGCGCGTGGACCTGATCGTCCTTGTAGTTCGAGCAGAGCACGTACATCGCGATGTTCACGGCGAGGCGGATCGCGCGCTCGCGCTGGAGATCCCCGCCGGGGGTAACGGGGTGCTCCCACGCGCCGGTCGCGCCGCGCGCGAGGGCGCCGCCGAGATCGTGGGACGAGAACACGACCTGCGCCTGTCCCCCGCGCACGATCGCTTCGAGGGTCTTCGTGCCGGCCACGCGCCCTTCGGCGCGGCGGAGCAGATAGAACGTCTTGAACAGAACGTGATCTTGGTTCAGCGGGATGGGGCTCGTGTCCGGCAACACGCGCGCGATCTGCTCGCGCGCCGAGCGGGCGAACGCGCTCGGCGCGCCATCGTCGGAAGGCGCTGCGTCGTCGACGAGGAGAACGCCGCCGAGCGCGAAGAAACGGCGGAGGCCGGCGATCTCCTGCGGCGTGAACGCGGCGAGTGGAGCTTCGCCGCTCAGCCACAGGAACGGGCTATCGACGACCGCCGGGTCGTCGGCGCGAACCGTCGTCGGCTTCCCTCGCGCCGGCGCACTGGTGCGTTGCACGAGCTCCCATGACCAACGCGCCGGTGCGCTCGCCCGTGCAGGCCCCGTCGACCCGCCGACCAGGACGGCGCGCGGATCGAAGGCGCCGACATCTCCGAACGCGCGTGCCGGCCGCGGTAGCGCGACGAGCAGTGACGCCACCGCAGCGATCACGAAGAGGGCGGGAAAGAGCCGCTTCACCGGCCGAAGACTCTACTCCCGGTGGGCCTCGTCGCCCGCGGAAAAAGCTGCGGCGCGCCGGCAGAGCAGCGCGCCGAGCACGGCCGCGGCGATGCCGAACGTCGCCGTCGTCGCCGGGCTCGCCTCGATCCCGTACGCACCCCCGGACCAGCGGTCAGCAGGGATGGAGACGGCGAGGAAGTGGGCGCGCGCGCCGCTGCCGCCGCTGACGGTCACGCCGAGCACGGCCGCCAGCGAGAAGTTCCACGCAAGGTGGAAACCCGTGGGCGCGGCGAGCGACGGCGCGGCGCCTGCGGCACGCTGCGGAAACAGGAAGAGCGCGCCGAGCACGAGCGCGGCGAGCGCCGTATTCGCCACCGAGGCGACGCTCGCGCCCGGATTCCACGCGTGCGCCGCCGCGAACAACAGAGCCGGCACGCCCAGTGACGTTGCTCGTCCGAACGCAAGGGCGAGAACACCCACGAGCCCGGCGCGGAACACCGTCTCTTCGAACGTACACCGGAGAGCGAACGTGCCGAGCTGCGCGAAAAACGTCTCGGGATGGGGCCATTGCGACCGCGTCGCAACGGTGATGCGCCCGCCGGCGAACGTGACGGCGAGCCCGAACGTCGCGACGACGAGGGCAACGCCGAGCGCTCCGCCGGTGAGGAAACGCGCGATGTCTCTGCGCTCGAGCGTGAGCCCCACGGCACGGCGCTCGAGCCGCGCGCGATCGAGGAGGAGCGCGAGGCCGCCGATCTCGATCGTGAGCGCCGCCGCGCTCCCGGCGACCTCCGCCGCAGCGGCTTCGAGATGGATCGCGCGCGTGGCGAGCGCGCTGCCGACGACGGCGATCGCGAGCACGAGCGCCGTCGACACGGCGACGAACGCGACGCGCAGCGGAGACGGCTTCGTCATCGCAGATGCGGCGTCAGTCGAAATCGTCCACGCGCCACACGCCGCCCTCGCGCTTCAACTTGACCGTGTGCCCGCCGGGCACGGTCACCGTCGCAGCTTCGCCACTGACTTGCACGTGCAGCGTCTCGGGCCGCTCGAGGCCGGTGACCAGCGAGCGCAAATCCTGCTCGATCGCGGTGCGCGTCGCGGGCGTGAGGACCCGCATCAGCCCCGCGTAGCTCCGGCGGGCAAGCACGCGGCGTAGCTGATCGAGGGCCTGCTCGGGCGTGCGCGATCCGCCGGGCAGCGCGCCGGACGACGTGATCGAGAAGCGTCCTTCCCGCAGCTCGAGCTGCGCTTCCTCGCCGTCTTCGTAGCGGAGACGCGCCGTGGCTTCGACGCGCGCGTCCTTGGCGGTGATCTGCTTCGCTTGTTCGGCGAGCTCGCCGCGCTGCTCGGCGACGAGCCTCCGTACGTCTTCGCGCGACCGCGACTTCTGCGCGGCCGTCGTCATCATGCCGTAGATCGCATCGGCGTCTCCGCGCGACGCGGCGGCAGCATACTCGTCGGCGGCCGAGCGCGGATCGGGGACGCCGCCGCCCGTGCATCCGACGCACCACGCGAGAGCAGCCGAAGAGAGGAGGATCGCGCGAGGCATCGAGCGGCGCGAGCGTAAGGCGCAGGCGCCGGTTCGCACAAGCTCGCTCACTTGCCGTTGGCGCGCGCCGAGGAGGGCGGCACCGCCGGCTCGGGTCGCTGCGACGGCCGGAGGGTAGGGCCCGCGAAGTGCACGTCGAGGTCGAAGACGTCACGGAGGAGGTCCGACTTCGCGCGCACCGTCCACTCTTCGAGCTCGCGGTCGTCCTCGCCGGCGACGTGGAGCACGAGGCGCCTTTTCGCGACGTCGGCTTCGGCACGCACGCTCTTCACTTTGCCGAGGTGCTCGCGGTCGAGCGCGTCGGCGATGCGCAGGATTGCGGCGAGCCCGCGCACTTTGGCGCGCGCATCTTTGTCGAGATCGCGGAAGTTCGGGTGCGCAGGATCCGGCGGGCTCTTCCGATGGTAGCGAGCCACGTTGGCGACGAGCGCGCGCTCGTCCGGAGTGAGCCCCATGATGTCGGAATGCTGGATCAGGTAGTAGCTGTGCTTGTGGTGGCCGTCGTAGCGCACGTAGTCGCCGACATCGTGGAGGAGAGCGGCCGCGCGTAGCAGGAGGCGCTCGCGCTCGCCGTATCGGTGGAGGGACGCGAGATCATCGAACAGCGTGGTCGCGAACGTCGCGACGAGCTCGCCGTGCGCCTGATCGAAGCCGTAGCGGCGGCCGAGACGCACGCACGCATCGATCACCGTGCGCGTCTCCGATTCCTTGTCCCAGCGATCGAAGAACTTGTCGACCAGCTCTTCGAGAATGCCTTCCTTGAGCCCGACGCCAGGAGCAACGATCGCCGGCGCGCGGAACATCTCGGCCACACGAACGAAGATCGATGCGGCGGGCACGATGGTGTCGGCGCGGTCCGGTCGCAACCCGAACGCGTCGCGCCGCTGCTCGGCGGTCATCACGAGCATGCGTGCGAGGAGGTTTCGCGCGCCGGCGACGTCGACTGCGCGTGGATAGCCCGCGTACCCGCCGCGGAGCGGCGAGAGCTCGCACATCGTATCGACGCTGCCGCCGGTGCCGACGACGACCTCGAACTGCGCTTTGCGCAGGTGAGGGACGGCCTCGGCGAGGGCGCGGTCGATGCCTTCCGAGAGGAGCTTCTGTCGCGTCGAATCGACGGTGCGTGCGCCACGAAGATAGGTCTCGAGCAGGCGGACCGTTCCGACGGGGAGCGACATCGCGAACGCGTTCCGACCGCGCTCCAGAAAGGTGAGCTCGGTCGACCCTCCACCGACGTCGACGAGGAGGGCTCGCTTGTCCGAGAGGCCGAGGCGGCGGACGACCGCAAGCTGGATGAGGCGCGCTTCCTCGACGCCTTCGATGACTTCGAGCTCGATGCCCGCTTCGCGCCGCGCACGCTCGACGAGAGTCGCGCCGTTCGAAGCCTCGCGAACGGCGCTGGTCGCCGTCGCTCGATAGGCGTCGACCTTCGCCGCATCCATGGCCTGGCGGAAGTCGCGGAGCGCGCTGCACGCCTGCCCAATCGAGGAGGCTGCGAGACGCCCGGTGACGAACACTTCGCTCCCGAGGCGCACTGACGCGCGAAGGCTCGTGACCTCCCGGAACGACGAGCCGCCGTCGGGCAGCAGCGAGAGCTGCTCGCGATCGACGACGCCCGCGTCGGCTTCGACGATGCGAAGACGCAGGGCGTTCGAGCCGAGGTCGAGCGCGGCGAAGCGCGGCATGCCCCAACTCTTACCACGCGGTGTGCTACGACGAGCACGTGACCGAGCACGCTGAGCGAACGAACGAAGCGCGCGCCGGTCAGAGCGAGCCCACGTCCGAACAGCGCTTCGACCAAGCGAAGTGGCCGCTCGTCGTCGCGGCGGTCGGCATTGCGAGTGGCCTCGCCATTGCGGGCTCCGTGGAGCGCACGGCGGGCGGCGCGCTCGTGCTCGGCGCCTGGGCGCTCGGCGTCGCCGCGCTTCATCGCCTCGGGCGCGCCGGCTCCGTCCGCCGCTGAGCGGACGCGCGAACGTCAGATTTCGCTTCGAAGGACGGCGACGCCGACGTCCGGACCGAGCTTCGCGACGCGCATCGCCGCCCACCCGAACGCGCGGTCTTCGAGCACCATCGCTTCGCCCGCAGGTCCGCTCGCGGTCTTGCCGACGAGGTCGAGATCGTGGAGCGACTTCTCGTTGACGGCCGGCGTGCCACGTGCGCCGTACACGCCTTCTTTGTCGAACACGAAGACGTAGACGACGGGGAGCTTGCCCTTGTCACCGTCGCGCATGAGCTTCTCTTGGAGCTCTCGCTTGAGTGACTCCTGCAAGTGGTAGGCAAAGCGCCGGTACGTCCAGCCCGTGACGAGCATTCCGACGATCGCGCCATCGTCTCGTTTCACAGGAACGCCGGCGACCCACTCCTTGTCCGGCCCTTGCGGATTCGGCGCGCCGGGAAAGCGACCTTGGGTCGACACGAAGCTTTCGCCCGCGAGCGCCTTCTTCAAATCGGGATACGCGCCGGCGACGTCCTTTCCGGCCATCGTGTCTTGCTCGAGATCGTTCCTGACCGCGATTCCCTTTTCGTCGGTGAACGCAAAGAAGGTCGACTTGGCGACTCCGAGGTCCGGCACCTGCTGTCGCATCTTGAGCAGCGCGCTTCGCACCGCGGGCGGATTCGCCTTCGGGTCGGGCTCTTTCGCGAGCAGCGCCGCCATCTTCTTCGCGCCTTCCGGAAGGCCGCGCTCGACCTCGGCGACGTCCTTCTCCGCGAGCTCGGCGAGCATCTTCACGTTGGCGCGCGCTTCCTCGGCGCTCTGCTTGCCCTTGTCCTTGCACCCGGACGCGAGCGTCACCGCCGATGCGCCGAGCGCCAGCGGCACTCCGAAGGAGGCGAGGGAAGCGAGGGAAGCGAGGAGGCGCCGGCGTCCGAGCGTCATCACGACGAGCAGCATACGCCGGAAGACAGCGGTTGGTGAGAGACGCGCATTCCTGGTAGAACATCGCCGGCATCAGCAGCGAGCGCCGAAGTGGCGGAATGGCAGACGCAGCGGATTCAAAATCCGCCGAGGTAACCCCTCGTGAGGGTTCGAGTCCCTCCTTCGGTACCAGGGCAGCTCAGCGCGTGGCTTCGCCTTCGCGCCGGCGCGGAGGGTTTCCGTCGTCAGCGTGTTCCTCGACGACGTAGAAATCGAGATCGATGGCGAGACCGAGACTGGCGGCGCGTCGGACGACCTCTCGATCGAGATGCACGCCGTGCGAGCCGCTGGGGTAATGGCCGACGCACTGGAGAACGAGGTCGTAGTCGACCCATAGGCCACGCAGCTCGTTCGCGCGCGTCGCGAGCACCGTAAGCAGCGCGTCGACGTGAGCATGGAGCGGCCGTGTGTCGTCGAGGTCCGACCGGAGCTGCCAGGACATCGCGCGCCGAGCGCGCCCGGTGCTCGGGTTTACGTCGCCTGCATTCCAGGCGTCGGACGGCGTGAGCTGCAGCGCGGCCGTGACGGCGGCGTGCGGTCCCGGACCGGAGATCCAAACGAAGGCGTATTCGCGGGCCGTCAGCACCGAAGGCATCGGCACGCAGGCTAATCCCGTCCGGCGCATCGGACCATGTCGCGGAGGGAGCGCCGCGAGGCGATCCGATCGGCCTCGACACGTCGCGTGCTATATCCGGCGCGAATGCGCTCGCGTGCGTGTGCGGGTGTGAGGCGGGCCGGCCGGCCATGCGGCGCCGGAGCAGAACCGTAAGAAATCCCGGCGCGCGTGTCGATCGGGCCGGGGCTCACTCGTCGTTCTCACGAACGACGGCAATGGCGCTCACGCGCCACAAGCGAAGGAGACGAACGATGAAGGTCATGGTCATGGTCAAGGCGACGAAGAGCAGCGAGACGGGCCGCATGCCGAGCGAGGCCGAGCTCACGGCGATGGGCAAGTTCAACGAAGAGCTCGTCAACGCTGGCGTGATGGTGTCCGGCGAAGGGCTCCATCCGAGCGCGAACGGCAAGCGCGTCACGTTCGCGGGCGACAAGCGCACGGTCGTTGATGGTCCGTTCAGCGAGACGAAGGAGCTCGTCGCGGGGTTCTGGATCTGGCAGGTGAGCTCGATGGAGGAGGCGGTCGAATGGGCCCGCCGTTGCCCGAATCCGATGCCCGAGGGCGAGGAGGGCGTGCTCGAGATTCGGCGAATCTTCGAGGCCGAGGACTTCGGGGACGCGCTGACGCCCGAGCTGCGCGCGCAGGAGGATCGTCTGCGTGCCGAGGTCGAACGCCAGAACAAGGCGTGAGCGCCGCGCGCCCGTGACTCACGCGGCTACGAGCGGCGCGGCGCGGCGGTTCGACTAGAGGCCGCTGTCGCCGAAGGGATCGCCGCCGTCGACCTCGGACGGGCATTCCGACTTGCATTCGAGCTGGGCGCACGAGCCGACTTCGCGGAGCTTCTCTTCGCCGCTCGAATGCGCCGCCTGGCACTCGAAGACGCAGAACAAGTCGTCCGAAGCGCACGGCGCGAGGCACGCCTGGAGCGCCTTGCAGTCGTTGCTCTTGTCGCAGGCGGCCACTTCCTCGCAGCACTTCGCCTTCACGCACGTGTCGCACGCGGGGCGGTCGGAGACCTTGCCCATCTTGCTGCAGTCGGTGCCGGGAGTCACCGGGCCGGAGTCGGTCGTCGGCGTGCTCGTCTCGCCGCTGCCGGCGTCCTTCTTCGGGTCGCGGTCCGGCAGATCGATGTCGCCGTTGCCCGACGAGTCGGAGCCGCAGCCCGCCGCGACGGCCATGGAGGCCGCTGCCGTGAGACCGAAAACGAGAACGAGAAGAGCCTTCCGCACTGAGTGCCTCCGAAGAAGGTAAGCGTACCGAATCAGGGCGAGAGCGCCACCTCGACGTGAAACGAGGAGCCTTCGTCACGGCACGCACGCCGTCCACCGCGCATCCGCGCTGCCCGCGCGCGAAGCACGTGACGTTTGCACCATACATTGGCTTTCGCCTCTTGCCGGATTCCTGATTTGGAATTTCGTTGCGCGGTGAATACGAATTGCCGTATCTGGTGCATTCATGAGCAATCTGAGGAGCACGATCGAGGACCTCTCTTCGCAGTTCGCCGTCCGCATCATCGAGGCCCTGCGCGGCGCGTCCATCGACGAGCTCCTCGCAGTCGCCGGTGGCGACTTGACGTCCGGTCGGCGTCCGGCGGCGCGCCCGCGTGCGACGGGCAACGAGGGCGGCGGGAGCTCCGGCGGCAATGCGCGCGAGTCGGCAGGCGCCGGTCGTCGCCGTGGGCGCGGTGGCCGTCTCGGCCGCCGCTCGCCGGACGACATCGCGCGCATGGTGGAAGACATCACCTCGCTGCTCGCGAAGAGCAACGAAGGGCTTCGCGCCGAGCAGATCCGCGAAGCGCTCGGCGTCGAGGCGAAGGAGCTTCCGCGTCCGCTCGCCGAAGCGCTTTCCAGCGGCCGCATCACCAAGTCCGGACAGAAGCGCGCCACGACGTACTTCGTCGGCTCCGGTGAGGGCGGCTCTTCGTCGGCCGGGGGTCGTCGCCGCGGTGGCGGTGGCGGCGGTCGCGGTCGCGGCAAGAAGCGCGGGGGCTGACCTCCGCGTCAGTCGGCGGTGAGCGCGTCGATCCGGGCGCGCACCGCGTCGACGCGGGCTTTTTCGGCGACGCGTCTCTCGAGGCGCGCGAGCTTCTCCGCGTCCGGGCCGTGTAGGGCGGTGAACGCCTCGACGGCCCGGCGCGCCGTCGCGAGATCCGCTTCCGAGAGCAGGACGTCGACTGCCGTGGTCGCGTCGGCGAGCGACACGTCCGGACGAAGCGCGAGCTCCGACCACGCCGCGATCGCCTCGGGCCTTCGGCCGAGACGCGAGAGGACGATCGCCCACTCACCGAGGCGCTCGCGGCGGACGCTCTCGTCGGCGAAGCGCTGCACGTCTCCTCGCAGACCGGGGATGTCGGCAAGGGCGCGCCGCGCGGGCGTGAGCGCCGGCTCGAGGGAGAGCGCACGCCGGAACGCTGCTTCCGCCGCGTCCAAGTCCCCGCGATGCAGCGCGAAGAATCCGAGCTCCATGTGGACGCGGGCGGAGTCCGAGTGGCTCGCGGCGAGCGTCGCGTACACGGCGCCGGCTGCTTCGTACTGCCCGACGAACGCCAGGCAGCTTGCGAGGTTCTCGAGCGCGCGCGTGTGCCGTGGCGTCCCCGTGCGGCCGGTGCGTTCGAGGATCCGCCGCGAAGATGCGTGCACGCGGCACGCGAGCGCGGGCTCGTGATGGTCGCGAAGCACGTTCGCGAGGCCGCTGCGCGCCGACGTGTTCAGAGGATGGGCGTCTTCGACCGCGACGACGCGGAACAGGACTTCGTCCGTGTAATCGCCCGCGCGGCGAAACGTGAAGGGCACGAACGAGAGCGCGATCGCCGACACGAGGAGAGCGACGGGTAGTCGTCGTCGCGGAGCGAGGTCGTTCGCCGCGCACGCGAGCGCGAGAGCGAGGCCGGCGAGAGGCACATACAGGAGCCGATCGGCGGCGACGGCGGCAGCGAGCCCGATCGGCGCGACGTGGAGCACCGGCGCGAGCGCGGCGACTCCGACGGCTGCGCCGACCTTCACGCCCGTCCGTTCCGAGCCTCTCGCGCGCGCCCTCCGGACCGCGACGGCGGCCGCGACACACGCGAGCGCCACGGTGCTCCCGCCGAACACCGCGTAGCGGGTGTCCACCTCACCGACCAGCCCGATGCTGCTCGCGGGGTGCCAGGGGTCGAGCGTCATGCGCACGTACCGGCCGATCGCTTCGAGCACGGTCGCCGCACGCGCGCTCGTTCCGAGAGGAGTCGTCGTCGGGCGCGCCGCGTTCATGGCGGAAGTTCGCATTGCGAAGTAGACCGCGGTGACGAGGGCAATCGGCGCGATGCGCGCGGCTGCCTCCCGGGCTGCTGCGCGGGGCACGATGCGACGCCCGGCGATGGTTCCGACCACCATCGCCGCGGCGCACGCGAGCGCGACCTCCTTCGCCAGCAACGCGAGGAGGAGAAGCGCGGACGCCAGCGCGGCGCGCAGCCATGCTGCACGCGAGCGAGGCTCGTCGCGGCCGTACCACGGCCACGCACCCATCGCGGCAAGTCCGAGCACCAAAGCGAGCACGTCGGTCCTCCCGGAGATCCACGCGACGGACTCGGTGAGACGCGGAGCGAGGGCCCACGTTCCGGTCGCGAGGATGGCGGCGTTCGCGCTGGCGCCGAGGCGGCGGGCGAGCGCTACGAGCGCCGCGGTCGCGAGGAGGTGCAGCGCGAGGTTCGTGCGGTGGAGCGCGGCGGGGTCGTCGGGGTCGAGGGCGAGGTCGAAGCGATACGACCACACGACGAGCGGACGGTAGTACGCCGGCCGTGCGTCACTCATCGGGTCTGCCGTCCAGAAAGGCTGGAAGAGCAGGTCACCGAGCGGCCTTCGAGCCATCGCGCGCGTGGTCGCGAGGAGTGGATGATCGTCCCAGACGAGAACGCCGCGCGACGTCGGCGCGTAAGCGACGGCGACGACGACCATGAGGAGCATCGTCGTGAGCGCGAGACGCGCGCGCGCGGTCAACGTTCGCTGCCCCGGCCCGTGGTCATCGGCCGAGCGCTGCGAGGCGCTGCTCCGCGGCACGCACCGTGCGCGACTTGGTACCCTTCGGCCACGTCGCGGCCACGCGCGCGTAGGCCTCGCGTGCACGCGCTCGGTCGCCTTTCGCTTCGTAGGCCATGCCGAGGTAGTACCGCGCGCGTGCGATGACCATCGCGTCTTCGATCGACGCGCACGTGCCCGTGACGCGCGTGAGGTGCTCGAACGCGTCGGCAGGGCGCCCGGCGAGCACGTAGACCTTGCCGAGCGCGAAATCGAGATAGAGCGCGCGCCGCGAGCCGACGGGCAGCGGAACGCCGGCAGGAATGTGCTCGAGCGCCTCGATTGCCTCGTCGCGCGTCTCCGCGAACGAGCCCCAGAGCGTCCAGCTTCCCCAGGCGGCGCGGGCCCCGTGGTCGCCGCCGGCGAGGCGGCGCTTCTCGCGCGCAATCCAACGTTCGCGCTGCGCATCGAGCTCCGCTTTCGTGATCTGGCCGGCGCGGTAGAGCGGCTCGTAGAATGCGATGCTCGGGTCTGGCGCGAAGAGGTAAGGGGACCACGCATCCATCTTGTCGAGGTATGCGCGCGCGACCTTCGCAGCCGCTTCGTAGTCGCCCATCTCGAGGAGCACGTTCACGCGAACGCGCGTGGGCTGCGCGTGGTCGTACTGGTCGGCGGTCGCCGGCAGCGCCGCCTCGAGGTCGCGCGCGATCTCGTCCGCTCGTGCGAGCTCGCCGTCGACGATCGCGAGGTACATCCGGTCGAGCTGCTCGCCGGAGGCGCGTCGCGCTGCCGGCTGCAGGCTCCACACGTGAGAGAGAGCCTCTTCCACGCCGGCGCGAGCGGCGCCATCGCCGTACAGCGCGCGTGCAAACGCGGCGTGAGCGGCGGTCGATTGAGGCTCGCGTTGTCGCCAGAGCTCGGCGACCTCGCGAGCGCGAGGGCACTCGCCGATCTCTTGAAAGAGGCGATATCGGGTTTCGAGGCAGATCGAAGCCACGGGTGCGACCTTCGCGCAGCGTTCGGTGGCCGCGAGCGCATCGGCGGTCTGCCCGAGGTTGCGATAGGCGCCGGCGAGCGCGGCCAGCGCAGGTGCATAGCCAGGGTCGACCTTCAGCGCGTCCTCGTAGGCCTGCTTCGCCGCATCGTCACCGCCGAGGCGCTCGCGCGCGCGTCCGAGGAGCAGCTGCAGTTCGGCGTCGCGCGGGTGCCGGAACACCGCCGCCGCGAGCCGCGTCTCCCATTCTTCGAGGTCGGGCCGCGGCCGCACGTAGGGCTCGCAGGCCTCGAGGAGATCGGACTCGCGAACGGGCAGCATGTGCCGGTGCTCGTACGCGCTCTGGTAGGCAGCCTGGGCGGCGGAGGGGTCGTCCTGCGCGAGGTGGATCGCGAGCTCGAGGTGGGCGGCGGCGAACGTCGGATCGAGGTCGATGGCGCGGCGCAACGAAGCGCGCGAGCGGGACACGGCGCCGTCCCGCCATCGCGCCATCGCATCCACGTACGCCGCCTCCGCCTCCGGCACGGTCGAGAGAGGCCGCGCGGCCGAAGACGCGAGACCCCCACCGGCGCCTCCTCCTCCGAGCTTCGTCTTCACGAGGAAGACGGCGAGCGCGAGCGCCGCGAGGAGCGAGAGCGGCAGCGCGAGCTTCGCGAGCCTGCGCCGCGCCTGGCGAGCGCGGCGCTTCTTCCGCGCTGCATCGCTCGTCGCGCCGCCTTCCTTCTTCGACGACTTCGTCGTGGTGCCGGTCGCTGCCGAAGGGGGAGGCAGTGAGACGCTGGTCGGAACGCGCGTCGTCGCCGCGTACGCGACGGGCTCGTCTCCCGCGCCGCTCGTCGTCGCGCGCGGCGTGATGCGGATGCGGTCGCCGCCCGTCGACTGGGTCGCGAACGGCTCGATCGCGTCGGCCACGTCGGCCATCGACGCGAAGCGGTCGTCCGGCGCCTTCGCGAGCGTTCGCCGGATCGTCTCCTCGACCGCGGTCGGCACGTCGGGGGACCGCTCGCGCAACGGCGGAACGGGATCGGTGAGGATGCGTGCGACGACCGAGAGCACGTCTCCGGCGTCGGACCACGGCCGCTCGCCCGCGAGCAGCTCGAACGCCATCACTCCCCACGCGAACTGGTCGCACCGCGCGTCGACGTCGTGCCCCTTGATCTGCTCGGGCGCCATGTACACCGGCGTGCCCGCGATGCCGCCGCTGCCCGTGACGGTGTCTTGCATGCGTGCGTCTTCGCCCGCGGCCGCCACGGTCCGGCGCGCGATGCCGAAGTCGAGGACCTTCACGACGCCGTCCTCGCGGAGCATGACGTTCTCGGGCTTCACGTCGCGATGCACGAGCCCGGCGCGATGCGCCACTTCGAGCGCGCGCGCGACGTCGACCAGCCACCGGAGCTTCCGAGCGACGGGTGCGTCGGCGGCGACGCTGCGGAGCGTCGACCCGAGCACGTACTCCATTGCGAGGTAGAGCCGGCCGTTCGACTCGCCGACGTCGTAGACGCCGACGACGTTCGGATGGCTGAGGGAGGCGACGGCGCGTGCCTCGCGGAGGAGCCGCGCGGAGAACTCGCCGCTCACGCGGGCCGAGTCGCCGTCCGACGCGCGCTCCGGAACGACGATGACCTTCAGCGCGACCGTGCGCTCGAGGCGGGGGTCGAAGGCCTTGTACACCTGGCCCATCCCTCCCTGGCCGATGAAGCCGCGGATCTCGTAAGGTCCGACGAGGTCTCCGGGATTCAGCATGCGCGCGGGCGAGAGCTTAACCCGCGCGGGCATGCGTGTGGGACGAGCCGTGACGAGGCGAGGGCGAGGGCGAGGGCGAGGCACGCCGGCGAGCGAAAATAGCCCTGTAGATTCCGCTAGCGACGAAGATCCGGGAATGGTATGTGCCTCGTTCCTCTTCGTCCGGGAGAATTCTTTCGATGCCGAGTGAAGCCGTACAGTGCAAGCCGCTCGAAGTGGTCGTGAGCGACCGCGGGATCGAGCGCGCCATCAAGATGCTCAAGCGCAAGCTCGCCTCCGAAGGCGTGCTCCGCGAGCTCAAGATGCGCCGCCACTACATGAAGCCGAGCGTGAAGCGCCGGAAGAAGCAGGCCGAAGCTGCGCGCCGCCGTCGTAAGCGGGCGAAGCTCGACGCCGCGCCGCCGAAGGGCTGAGCCGCACGTCGCGTACGTGCGTCGACACGCTGCCGCGAGTATGCTCCACGAGCATGCTGGCGGCGACGTGCGTCCGCAGGCTACCTTCGCTGTGTGGGCGACGCCGACGACACTCGCGAACGCGACGATGCAGCCCGCGGAGAAGCGCTCCGGCGGGTGCGCCGCTTCGTGGAGTCGTACGTCGCGAAGGGCGCCTACGAGCTCTATCCCGAGCCCGAGGTCGTCGAGAACGTCGTGCAGGGCCTCGCCGAGAACCTCGCGAGGCACGGCCGGATGTACTGCCCGTGCGCCGATGTCGAGGAGTCGAAGGCCCAAGGCGCGGCGATGGTCTGCCCGTGCGTCCCCCACCACGCAGACATCGCGCGTCAGGGGTATTGCGACTGCGCGCTGTTCGCCTCGCGCGCGTTCGTTGCCGCCGAGCGCCTCCGTCGCGGCGGCAAGTAATCCGAGTTGAACCGAGCGGTCGTCGAGACTAGTGGGCGCTAGCAACATGCCTCTCGAGCTGCGCGCGCCCTGTCCCCCGTTCGAGCTCCCGGGCACGGACGACAAGACCCACTCGCTCGCCGAGGCGACGGGCTCGGTCTTCGTCGTCATCGTGTCGTGCAATCACTGCCCGTACGTCATCGCGTACGAGCCGCGGCTCGTTGCGCTCGCGACCGAGTACATGGCACGCGGCGTGTCGTTCCTCGCGGTGAACGCGAACGATGCCTCCCGCTATCCGGACGACGGGATGCAGCCGATGAAGGTCCGCGCGCGCGAGCGCGAGTTCCCGTTCCCGTACGTGCGCGACGACTCGCAGGCGTTCGTGCGTGCCCTCGGGGCGCGCTTCACTCCGGAAGTCTACGTGTTCGATGCCGAGCGGAAGCTCCGGTACCACGGACGGATCGACGACAACCATCGCGACCCCGCGCGCGTGACGTCGCACGACTTGAAGAACGCCCTCGAAGCGCTGCTCGCCGGCGGCGATCCGCCGGTCGCGGAGACCGTCGCGTTCGGCTGCAGCGTGAAGTGGAAGTGACCCCGTCGCCGCCTGCCTGACCGTCTCGCCGCCACGTCGCGGCAGCTGTCGGGACGGTCCGACAATGGGTCGGGCGCCGCTTAACGCAACACCCGCGGCTCCCGACCGCGGACTACGCTACGCCGGCGATGAAGCCGCCGCGGCCGCTCCGGCTCTCCACGCGTCTCGCATTGACGCACGGCGTGCTCGTCGGAGTGCTCGTCATTTCGCTGCTCCTCACGTTGCAGGGGCTTCTCCGGATGCTCGGCCTCATCACGGAGATCCGCGACACCCGCCTGTCGACGCTCGACGCCGACGAGGACATGCACCGCACGGCGTGGAGCGTCGAGGTCGCGCTGCGGCACGCCGCGCAAGCGTGCGAGAACGGCGCGCACGACGCTGCCGTGCGCGCCACCATCGTCGACGCGCGGGGCGCCTTGAGCGAGCTCCTCGAGACGCGCGTCCTCGAGCCGGATTCCCGGCTGCGGCGCGCGTCTCACCGCTACATCGCCCTTGCCGACGGCGCCGCCGCGGACGGCGCGTGCGCCTATCTCCTCGCGCCGCACACCGACAGCGTGCGCGCGCAGCTCGACGAAGAAATGACGAACGCGTGGATCGAGCGCATGCACGAGCTGCACGCGGACTTGCGCACGCGCGAAGACGCGGCGCGACGCATCGGCGTAGGCACCGCCGTCGCCGGCGTCGTCTTCGCGGCGCTCGCAGCGACCGCGGCGGCGGTGGTCGCGCGTTCGATGGCGCGCAGCATCTCGCAGCCGATCGCGGAGCTGGCGCGCGCCGCCACGCGCGTCGGCGAGGGCGACTTCGCGCCGATCCCGCAAGCCCGCGGGCCCGCCGAGGTCCAGGAGCTGTGGCGCGACCTCGAACGGATGCGTGAGCACCTCATGGAGCTCGAACGCCTGAAGCGCTCGTTCGTCGCGAACGTCTCTCACGAGCTCCGCACGCCTCTCGCGCGCCTCCGCGAAGCGCTCGGCCTCCTCTCGGACGGAACCTGCGGGCCGACGACGCCGCAGCAGGAGCGCGTGCTCGCCCTCGCGCGTCGTGCGTGCGAGCGAGAGGTGCGTATCGTCGAAGCGCTGCTCGACCTCTCGCGTATGAGCTCCGGGCTGCCAATCAAATGCGAGGCGGGGTGCGACGTCGACCGCGTCATCGAGGCAGCCGTGGCCGATGAGCGCGCGGAGGCGGAGGAGCGCCGCGTGACCATCGCGTTCGAGCGGGAAGGGCGCGCACCGACGCTCGAGATCGACACGGCGCTCGTCGAACGCGCCGTTGCGAACCTCGTTCGGAATGCCGTCTCCGTCTCGACGGCCGGAAAGGTCGTGCGCGTCACGCGTCGCATCGCGCGCGCGCCCGTGCGAGGCGAGCGCGTCGTACGGATCGACGTGACCGACGACGGCCCGGGCGTCACCGAGGCGATGAAGGCGACGATGTTCCAGCCGTTCTCGTCCGCGAGCGTGCCCGGCGTCGACCGCCCGCAGGGCATCGGGCTCGGTCTTTCGTTCGCACGTGACGTGGCGCTCGCACACGGCGGTGAGCTGACGATGACAAGTGAGCAGGGGCAGGGGAGCACGTTCACGCTCGTGCTCCCGGCAGACGGAGAGATCACGGCATGAACGAAGCGCGCACCGACGCGACCGAACCGCACGTCCTCATCGTCGATGACGACGTGGAGCTCTGCGAGCTCCTCTCGATCCGCATCGCCGCACGCGGCTTCCGCGTCTCGGCCGAGCACGGCGTGCGTACCGCGCTCGATCGGCTCGGCCGCGAGCACGTCGACGCCGTGCTCCTCGATCTGCGCCTCGCCGACGGCGATGGCTTCGACGTGCTCGATGCCGTCGCGAAGCGCTCGCCCGAGCTGCCGGTCACCGTGCTCACGGCGCACGGGACGATCGAAACGGCCGTCGAGGCGATGCGTCGCGGCGCGTTCGGTTTCATCACGAAGCCGTTCCACGACCACGACCTGATGCAGAAGCTCTCGCATGCGGTCGAGCGGCATCGCCTCCGCCGTGAGGTGGCCGGGCTTCGCCGCATGGTCGGCGGCGCGGCGGACGAGCACCACCTCGTCGGCGTGAGCGCCGCGGTCGAGCGCATTCGCGAAACGGTCGCGCGCGTGGCGCCGAGCGATGCCACCGTTCTCCTCCTCGGGGAGTCGGGCACGGGCAAGGAGCTCGTCGCAAGGTCGATCCACGCGCTCTCGCCGCGCGCTCGTCGCCCGTTCGTGGCGGTCAATTGCGCGGCGCTGTCGCCCGATCTCCTCGAGAGCACGCTCTTCGGCCACGTGCGCGGCGCGTTCACGGGCGCCATCGCCGATCGTGAAGGCGTGTTCGGCGCGGCCAGCCACGGCACGCTGTTCCTCGACGAGATCGGCGAGATGCCGCCATCCGTGCAGGCGCGCCTCCTGCGTGTGCTCCAGGATCGTCGTTACTCGAAGGTCGGGTCGACCGTGGAGCTCGAGGCCGACGTGCGGATCATCACGGCGACGAACCGTGACCTTCGCCAGGAGGTCACGGAGAAGAGGTTCCGCGACGACCTCTTCTACCGGCTCCACGTCGTTCCGATCGCGATGCCGGCGCTCCGCGACCGGCGCGACGACGTGATGCTGCTCGCCAAGTTGTTTCTCGAGCGGGCCGCTGCGCGCCACGGGTTGACTGCCCCGCGCTTCGCTCCCCGCGCGCTCACCGCGCTCGTCGAGCACTCGTGGCCGGGCAACGTTCGCGAGCTCGCGAACGTCATGGAAGCGGCCGTGCTCCTCGCGCGCGAAGGGACGATCGAGCTCGAGCACCTCCCAGGCATCGGTCTCGTGGAGACCCCCGCGGCGGCAGCTGGCGCCGCCGGTATCGCGGCGGCAGCCGCGCGCGTCCTCGACGCGTATCGATCCGGAGACAGCGCCGCCATCCCGCCGATGCGCGACGCCCGCGAGGCGTTCGAGCGCGCGTACCTCGACCTCGTCCTCGGGAAGACGAACGGCAACGTCGCCCAAGCGGCGCGCATCGCGGGCAGGAACCGCACGGACTTCTACGATTTGATGCGGCGCCATGGCATCCTGCCCTCGTCCGCGAAGAAGGCCGAGGGGTAGCCCGTGACGTCCGCGATGTCGGGCATGACCGACGTTCGTCGGTACGAACGGACGGTCGCGGCAGGTTCTCCGCCGCGGCTCCGCGAGAATCCGCACTCGCCGCCGTGGCATCGTGCTTGCGTCGGCGCGCGCAGCAGAAGCCTCACGGGTGCGGGCTCACGCCGCGCCCTCGGCCTCGAGACCCGCCGTGCGCGTGTGGCCGGATCCGCCGGACATGAATGGGCGAAGCTCGCGGCCGTTACTTACGAATGGGCGTCCCTTTGAACGTTGCTCGCGAACATCATCGTCAACCGAGCCGCGGCGGTACACGGGCGCGGTTGCCCCTCGTCGTTCCGGTCGCGCGCCGGCGCACGGTCGCGCACGCGCGCGTGAAGCCCGTGTCGGCGCCGGCGCCCGAGCCGCCCAAGGCGCAGCCCGGCGATCGAAGGGCATCCCTTGCGCTTTCGTTCGCGTCCGGCGCGGTGAACGCCGGCAGCATGCTCGCGTGCGGACGCTTCGTCACGCACGTCACGGGCACGGCGACGCTCATCGGTCTCGACGTCGGGCGCTGGGCTCTCGTCACCGACTACCTCCTCGTCCTGTTCTCGTTCATCGCCGGAGCGATCGCGGTCGGCGCTGCGCCCGGTGGCCGCGAACGCGGGCCGGCGGCGCGCCTCGCTCTCACGGTCGTCGTCCTCGTCCTCGCGCTCGTGACGACGCTCGGCGTCGTCGGCGTGTTCGACCCCTTCGGGTCCACGGTGGAAGAGGCGTCCGACTTCGCGCTTCTTTCGATGCTCGGGTTCGCGATGGGCATCCTCAACGCGAGCTCCTCGCGGTGGATGGACAACGCGCGCGTCACGCACCTCACCGGCGAAGCGACGGACCTCGGCCTGGCGATTGGACGCGGCATTCGCGCGCGCGGCGAGCGCCGCCACGAGGCGCTCTCTGCAGCGCTCCTTCGTGCGTCGAAGTTCGTCGCCTTCATCTCCGGCGCAGGCGCGATGGCGTGGATCGGTCCGAAGGTCGGCTACTACGCCTTCATCGCGCCGGCGGCGCTGGTGCTCGGCGTGCTCGCCCGCGCGTTCCGCCCGCGGAAGACGACCGCGGCGGGCTCCGATGCGGCGGAGACGCGTGACGTGATAGCCTCTCCGCCGTGAGCACGCACGAGAACGGGAACGGTACGAACGGCAGCACGATGTTCCGTGCAGGGGCGCAGTCGCGTAGCGGCTCGTCGATGTACGCCCTGTTCGCGCCGCCGGCGGTCGACGCGGTGGCGGTCGAGGAGCGTGCGGCCATGCTCGGCAAGCGCTCGATCAAGAAGGCGGCGAAGGTCGCCGGCTTGAAGCTCGCCGTCTCGATGATGGATCTGACGACGCTCGAAGGGAAGGACACCGCCGGCAAGGTTCGGCAGATGTGCCAGAAGGCGCTTCGCCCGCTCGACTCGGACCCGTCGATCGGCCCGTGCGGAGCCGTGTGCGTCTACCCGAACCACGTGGCGACCGCGAAGCAGATGCTCGAGGGCTCGCCGGTGAAGGTCGCGAGCGTCGCGACGGCGTTTCCCAGCGGACAATCGCCCCTTTCAATCAAGCTCGACGACACGCGGCGCGCGGTCGAGTTCGGCGCCGACGAGATCGACATGGTGATCGATCGCGGAGCCATGCTCGTGGGTGACTACGGCAAGGTCTACGACGAGATCGCGGCGACGAAAGAGGCGTGCGGGAGCGCGCACCTGAAGGTGATCCTCGAGACGGGCGAGCTCGGCTCGTACGACATGGTTCGCAAAGCGAGCGAGCTCGCGATCGCCGCGGGAGGCGACTTCATCAAGACGTCGACCGGCAAGATCCAACCGGCAGCGACGCCTGCGGTCACGCTCGTGATGCTCGAGGCGATCCGGGACCACTTCTACGCGACGGGGCAGCGCATCGGCATGAAGCCGGCCGGCGGCGTACGCACGGCCAAGCAGTGCCTGCAGTACCTCGTTATTCTGAAGGAGACGCTCGGTGATGCCTGGCTCACGCCCGATCTCTTCCGCTTCGGCGCGAGCGCCCTCCTGAACGACGTCCTCATGCAGCTCGAGAAGGAGCGCACGGGGAACTACCAAGCGGCGGACGACTTCTCGAAGGACTGACCGGCCTCGCGCCTTCCGCGGCCGTTCGCCGGTGTGGTCGGCGCGCGGAAAGCGGTCTAGGATCGCGGTCTTTCGCGAGAGGTCTCCGTCCATGTCGAACACGCTGATCAAGACCACGGCGAACGATGTCGAGCGCCGTCCGAGCGCCGCCCTCGAGTTCGGGCAGGCGTGGGACTACGCGCCTGCGCCCGAGTCGCCCGATCACGTCCGCATCGATCCGAAGTACGGGCTCTTCATCGGTGGTCGTTGGGTCACGCCGCGCAGCGGGAAGTTCTTCCAGACGGTGAGCCCGAGCACCGAGCAGGTCCTCGCCGAGGTCGCCGAAGCGAACGCGCAAGACGTCGACGACGCGGTGAAGGCCGCGCGTGAGGCGTACGAGAAGTACTGGTCGAAGATGCGCGGCGCCGATCGCGCGAAGTTCATCTTCCGCATCGCACGCGCGATTCAGGAGAAGGCACGCGAGCTCGCGATCGTCGAGTCGATGGACGGCGGCAAGCCGATCAAGGAGTCGCGCGACGTCGACCTGCCGCTCGCGGCGGCGCACTTCTTCTATCACGCAGGGTGGGCCGACAAGCTCGACTACGCCTTCCAAGGCCGACGCGCGCGCCCTCTCGGCGTGGCCGGTCAGATCATCCCGTGGAACTTCCCGCTGCTCATGGCAGCGTGGAAGATCGCGCCGGCGCTCGCATGCGGGAACACCGTCGTGCTGAAGCCGGCAGAGACGACGCCGCTGACGGCGCTCCTTCTCGCCAAGATCATCGAAGAAGCCGAGCTGCCTCCAGGCGTCGTGAACATCGTCACCGGGGCGGGCGAGACGGGCGCAGCGCTCGCGAACCATCCCGACGTGAACAAGGTCGCCTTCACCGGATCGACCGACGTCGGCAAGCGTATCCAGCGCGCCGTAGCGGGAACGACGAAGCGCCTGACCCTCGAGCTCGGTGGCAAGGCCGCGAACATCGTCTTCGCCGACGCGCCGATCGACCAGGCCGTCGACGGGATCGTCAACGGCATCTACTTCAACCAGGGTCACGTTTGCTGCGCGGGCTCTCGTCTCCTCGTCGAGGAGAGCGTGCACGACCTCATCGTGCGGAAGCTCAAAGACCGCATGGCGACGCTCCGCCTCGGCGATCCGCTCGACAAGAACACGGACGTCGGCGCGATCAACTCGAAGGCGCAGCTCGCTCGCATCCGCGAGATGGTCGAAGCCGGCGAGAAGGAAGGCGCCGACCGCTTCACCGCCGCATGCAAGCTGCCGGACAAAGGGTACTGGTTCGCGCCGACCTTCTTCACGGGCGCGAGCATGTCGAGCCGCATCGCCCGCGAAGAGATCTTCGGCCCGGTGCTCACCATCATGACGTTCCGCACGCCGGAAGAGGCGGTCGAGAAGGCCAACAACACGATGTACGGCCTCTCCGCGGGCATCTGGACCGAGAAGGGCGCGAAGATCTTCTACATGGCGACGAAGCTGAAGGCGGGCGTCGTGTGGGGGAACACCTTCAACAAGTTCGATCCGACGTCGCCGTTCGGTGGGTTCAAAGAGAGCGGGTTCGGTCGCGAGGGCGGCCGTCAGGGTCTCGCCGCTTACGTCGAGGTGGAGTGATGGCGGACGTGAAGACCGACGGGAAGACGGAGACGAGGAAGGCTGCGCGTGCGGAGGCCGCCGACCGCGAATCGGCGGGCGAGCTGCCGCGCACGGGTGACGCTCCGATCATGAAGCCCTACGACGGCGCGAGCCTGAAGACGCGCGTGCGCGTGAACAAGGCGTACAAGATGTTCGTCGGCGGCGCGTTCGTTCGCTCCGAGTCGGGGCGCTACTTCCAGGTGAAGGCGGCGGGCGACCGTGACGATGCGGACCCCGACACGGTGAACGTGCCGCGCGGCTCCCGCAAAGACGTCCGCGATGCGGTGCTCGTCGCGAAGAACGCGCAGGCAGGTTGGGAAAAGCGGACCGCGTACAACCGCGGCCAGATCCTCTACCGCCTCGCCGAGGTGATGGAGTCACGCCGCCCGGAGCTCGTCCAGTCGCTCGTCCGCGGCGGGCAGTCCGAACCGCTCGCCGCCGCCGAGGTCGACGCTTCGATCGACCGCGTCGTCTACTATGCCGGCTTCGCGGACAAGTACTTCGCGCTGCTCGCGTCGCACAACCCGGTGGCGGGTCCGCACTTCAACTTCAGCATGCCCGAGGCCATGGGCGTGATCGGCGTCGTCGCCCCGGACCGTCCGGCGTTGCTCGGCCTGGTCTCGACCGTGCTCCCGGTGATCACGGGCGGCAACGCATGCGTTGCCCTCGCGAGCGAGAAGGATCCGCGCACGGCGATCGTCTGGACGGAGTGCGTCGCCACGAGCGACATGCCTGGCGGCGTCGTGAACGTGCTCACCGGCCAGACGCGGGAGATGAGCCCGCATCTCGCGAAGCATCGCGAGGTGATGGGCATCGACGCGTGGATCGTCGACGCCGACCTCCGCAAGACCATGGAGAGCGAGGGCGCCGACAACGTGAAGCGTGTGAAGACGCACGTCCCGATGGACCCCGACGCCTGGGGAGACGACGCGAAGGGCCAGGGCCTCGGTTGGATCGAGCGCTTCCTCGAGACGAAGACGGTCTGGCATCCCGTCGGGCTGTGAGCGCCGGGCTCGCGTGGCCACGTCCGTGAGAGCCGCGAGGACCCTCGAGCAGCTTCGATCGCACTCCGAGATCCGTGTCGATGCTCTTTCGCGCGTTGCGCGTCGCACGGCATGCTTCGAGCCGGGCTCTTCCGCCGCGCGGGAAAGCGGCGGCGACGCGTGACTTCGACATCGTCGCTGTCGAGGAGCCGTTCCGGATGCGGTCCGTCGCTGCGCAGCGGTTCTCGGTGTCTCGGCCGCCGCTCGCGACCGCGCAGGCGCTCTGCACGGACGACGTCTACGAGGTGGAGCTCGGCTTCGACTTCACGCCCGAAGAAGAGGCGGATCTCGTCGGCTTCACGAACGCGCTTTGACGCGCTCGGCCGCCGCGTGAGCGAGGCCTTGCGCGTTGAGCTCGATGTCGAGGGCGAGAAGCTTCCAGTCCTCCTCGCCGAAGTTGAGCCCGCGTGACGAGGCCTCCGCGGCGATCGCCGCACGAAGCTTCGAGGCGATGACGGCTTCGACGTCCGCGGCCGCTGCACCGCTGCCCGCCGCCTCGCTCACCCACTGCTCCGAGAGGTCGATCCAGCGGTGGAGCTGGGCGGCGACGTCGCTCTGGTCGCGCACTTCGCCGAAGTGAGTGAGGCAGGCTGCGCGGCGGCCGAGGCGCACGACGAGATCGATGCTCTTGTGGGCTTCCTCGGCGTGGAAGCCGGTGGGGCTCGTCGTGGCGAGCGCGAAGCGGGCGCCGCGCTGGAGCGCCGGGTACACCAGGCCGAACGTGTCGCCCGTGTACACCGTGTCTGCTGCCGGGTCGTCCACGACGAAGTGGTGCCACGCGTGCCCGGCAGTGTGATGCACGCGGAGCTCGGCGTCGCCGAGAGCGAAGGCTTCGCCGTCCGCGAGCGCACGCACGCGCGCGGCGGGAATCGGGTCGACCGTGCCGTAGAGGGTCTGGAAGCGCTCCTCGCCGTAGACGCCCTTTGCGCTCGCGACGAGGCGTGACGGATCGACGAGGTTCTTCGCCGCGCGCGGATGCGCGAGCAGCGTCGCGTTCCGGCATGCCGCGAGCACCGCGCTCGCCCCCGCCGCATGGTCGAGGTGGGCATGCGTGACGACGAGCCAACGCACCTGCTCGGGCTTCATTCGATGCGCCTCGAGCGCGGCGAGAAGGCGAGGCAACGCATGCGACGTGTGCGCTTCGATGAACGCGCACTCGTCACCGGCGACGCGCAAATAGGCGGCGGTGAACTCCGGAAGGCGGTCGCAGTCGATCGTGTGCCTCGCGTGCGCGCTCATGATGACGTGCGACCCTAGCGCGGCGGGCCGCGTTCAGCGAGCGGCGGCGACGGCCGCTTCCAGCGTCAGCGTGCCGTCGTAGAGCGCGCGCCCGACGACGGCGCTCTCGACGTTCGGGATCGCGGCCAGCGCGCCGAGGTGCGCGAGCGCGCCGACGCCGCCCGACGCGATGACCGGGAAGGGAGACGCCGCCGCGAGCGCCGCGGTCGCCTCTACGTTCGGGCCGCTCCCGGTCCCATCCCGCATGACGTCCGTATAGAGCACCGCGCCGATGGGCACGTCCGAGAGCGCGGTGACGAGATCGATGGCCGTGGTCTGCGAGACCTCCGTCCAGCCGTCCGTCGCCACGAGGCCACCCTTCGCGTCGACCGCGAGGACCACCACGCCCGGATACGTGCGCGCGATCTCGCGAACGAGGTCCGGATCTTTCACTGCCGCCGTGCCGAGGACGACGCGACGCGCCCCGAGCGCGAGGTACGACTCGACCGCGGCGCGCGTGCGGACGCCGCCTCCGACCTGCACCCATCCGCCGGAAGCCGCGGTGAAGGCCTCGATGATCGCACGTACGCGCTCGCGTTGGACGGGAGCACCGGCCTTGGCGCCCTCCAGATCGACGATGTGCATCGCGTCGACGTGCGCCCGGAAGCGCTGCGCGACGCTCGGCGGGTCGTCGTCGTACACCGTCGCGTCCTCGTAGCGGCCCTGATGCAGGCGAACGGCTTTTCCGCCGAGGAGGTCGATGGCCGGGAGGACGCGCATGGACGTAGGGATCGCTTTCGGTCAGAGGCGGAAGAAGCGCGTCAGGAGAGCGAGGCCCTCGCGCTGGCTCTTCTCGGGATGGAACTGCACGCCCAAGAGCGCATTCTTCGCGACTGCGCTCGTGAAGGGCACGCCGTAGTCGGTCGTCGCCAGCGCGTACGACGCGTCGAGCGGCTCGGCGACGTAGCTGTGCGCGAAGTAGAAGTGCGTCGCGGAAGTGGGCAAGAGCGCGCGTGCGTCCTGGCCGTGAACGCCCGAAACCGCGTTCCAGCCGATGTGCGGGAGCGCGCGTGGTGCGCCCGTCGCCGGGTCGACGCCGGCCTGCAGCCTGCGGACGTGACCTGGAATGACGCCGAGACCTCGCGCTCCGGGGGCCTCTTCGCTCGATTCGAAGAGGACCTGCATGCCGAGGCAGATGCCGAGGTACGGGCGTTCTCTGAGCACGTGCTCGCGGAGCGCGTCGCCGATCCCGGCGCTCTCGACGGCGAGCGCGAACGTCCCGAAGGCGCCCTGTCCGGGGAACACGACGACGTCTGCCGAGCGGACCGCGGCGGCCTCACCCGACACGACGACCGACGCGTTCGGTGCCGCCTGCTCGACGGCGCGGACGACGCTGCGAACGTTGCCGGTACCGAGCTCGCAGACCACGACGCGCACGTGCGAGGCCATAGCATGGCCGCGCGATCCCGTGTTATGCCAGCGCGTCGAACGGTCCGGCTAACCGCGGAGGCGAAAGCGATGAGCAACGGCGACGGGTTCGGCAAGAGGCACAGGCACGTCATCGGTGCGCTCGTCGCGGTGGGCGCGTTGCTCCCTGTCGTCGTCAGCTGCGGCGCTGCCGGGAATCTTCCGGGCGGCGCGAACGCGGGTGGGCTCGGCAACCTCGCGAACGTCGCCGGCAAGTGCCCGGACCTCTCGCGGCCCGAGGCCATCCTCGCCTTCGACTTCGCGAGCAACTTCAAGGTGAGCGCCGAGGCGGGCGCCAAGCTGAAGGGCGCGACCGCCGCCGCCGTCGACCTCCGGGGCTTCGCCGACCAGATCGATGCCGACCTCAAAACCGGCTGCGGGAACATCGCGCGCGATCTCGGCGCCGGCGGCGATTTCAAGGATGGCAAGTCGGCATGTGACGCGGCGCTCAAGGCCATCAACGACACGAAGGCGAAGCTCGGCGCGAGCGCCCGCCTCGCGGTCGTCGTGAAGGAGCCGAAGTGCCGGGCCGATCTCGACGCGTATGCCGACTGCGCCGGCAAGTGCGACGCCAAGCTGTCCGGCGGCAAGGCGAAGGTCGAGTGCGAGCCCGGCAAGCTGTCCGGCAAGTGCGACGCGGCGTGCGAGGGGTCGTGCGACGTCCAGGCCGGCGCGAAGTGCGACGGCACGTGCAGCGGGTCGTGTGACGCCGAAGTGAAGGGCGCCTGCTCCGGCAAGTGCAATGGCAAGTGCGACGGCAAGGCGTCGAGCGGTGCAGCGTGCGCGGGCACCTGCGAAGGCAAGTGCGAAGGCGGCACGATCAAGGGCGAGTGCAAGGGCAAGTGCGGAGGCGAGTGCAAGCTCAAGGCCTCCGCGAAGTGCGAGGGGACCTGCACGGGCAAGTGCTCCGCCGAATTCAAGGAGCCGAAGTGCACGGGTGAGGTCAAGCCGCCGGAGATGAGCGCCGACTGCAAGGCGCATTGCGACGCCGACGTGTCGGCGAAGATGGATTGCACGCCGGCGCAGATCGGTGTGACCGCGACGGGTGCGGCCGACGCCAAGGCGCTCGAGCAGCTCAAGGCGACGCTCGAGAAGAACTTGCCTCTCGTGCTGAAGGTTTCGATCGGCATGGGCGAGCGCGCCAGCAAGGCTGCTGCGAACGCGCAGGCGGTGGTCGAAGGCGTCGCGTCGAACGTGCAGGGGCTCGCGGCCACGGGCGGCGGTCAGGCCGCGCTCACCGCCGGACAGATCACCGCGTGCCTCGGCGACACGTTCAAGGGCGCGGTCACTGCCGCGGGAAGCATCAAGGCCAACGTCAGCGTGTCGGCGAGCGTGTCGGCGAGCGCCACGGCAAGCGGGAGCGCGGGCGGCTCGGCAGGCGGCAAGGCGGCGGGAGCCAGCGCGCTCCCGTGACGACGCCGGACACGAACGCGGTGAGTCAGAGGATGCGCGGAGCCGCTTTGCTCGGAGCTCGCACGATCGCGTCGGCGGCGTCGCTCGGTGTCGTCATCGTGGCGTGCGGCGGCGCGTCGAAGCCGGCCGACGACAACACGACGCTCGCGCGTGGAACGGTGTCGGCGAAGTGTCCGGACGTCAGCAAGGCAGACGACGTGGCGGCGTTCGACTTCGCGAAGGAGTACCAGCTCTCTCGCGACGCCGCCGACAAGCTGAAGGCGGCGACGCTCGCGGCCATGGAGGTCGGCCTCCTCGCGGACAAGCTCGACGCGGAGCTCGGCATCGCGTGCGCGCAGATCGCTCACGACCTCGGCAACAAGGGCGACTGGCGGAGCGGCAACGAGGCGTGCGGGGCGGCCATCAAAGCAGTCCACGACGCACGCGCGAAGCTCGGCCCGAAAGCGGCGACGCAGCTCGTCGTCCGAACCCCGGTGTGCGTCGTCGATGGCAGCTTGATGACGAAGTGCGCGAGCATCTGCGATTCGTCGGTGCCTGCGGGGCGCATCAAGGGTGACTGCGAGCAGAAGGCAGGGCGTTGCGACGGCAATTGCGACGGCGTCTGCGAGGCAAAGTCACCGTCGAAGTGCGACGGCACGTGCAGCGGCACGTGCGAGGGTCCCATCCGCGGTCAGTGCGGTGGCCGCTGCAAGGGCACCTGTGATGGGCGTCCTTCGCCCGGTGCATGTCCCGGCGTGTGCGTAGGCACGTGCGAGCGCGCCGCGATGACCGGAGAGTGCAAGGGCACGTGCACGGGGTCGTGCAAGCTCGCCAAGGCAGGAATTTGCGATGGCCTTTGCGCGGGTAGCTGCACGGTCGACCTCACCGACGCAAAGTGCGCCGGCGAGAGCAAGACGCCCGACGTCAGCACGGACTGCCGCGCGCGCTGCGAGCTCGCCGTGATCAACCAGACGGAGTGCTCGACGCCGCAGACCGGTCTCGTGGTGACGGGCGCGCGCGATCGCGAGACGACGGAAGCGATGAAGGCGGCCGTCGACAAGTCGTTTCCGGCGCTGCTGAAGATCCTCTTCGAGGTCGGGGAGAAGGGCGGGAAGCGCGTGCTGAACGCGCAAGCCGTCATCGAAGGCGCGCGCACCGGCTTCAAGGACATGGCGCGCTCCGGCGGCAAGGCGACCGCCCCGGCCGCGGAAGCGCAGCTCGCGAAGTGCTTCGACGAACCCTTCAAGCGCGCCGAAGCCATGGCGGCGCTGGTGAAAACGGGCCTCGACCAGGCGAGCGGCGTGCGGGATGAGGCGGTTAAGTAGAGAGAGAGAACAGGGGGCAGGAAACAGGTGACAGGTCCCTGGGAACCGGGGCGCTTCCGTGGCTTCCCCCGGTTACCTGTTCCCGGTCACCTGCATCCTGTCACCTGTTTGCTCGGCCTGGCCACGCAGCAATCACGCCACCAGAAGCGTCCCCACCGCACCCGGCGATTGCACCGCCTTCGTCAGGTCTCCGCGCTCGAGGCGGCCGACGATGTGGACCGCTTTCACGCCCTGCGCGATCGCGGCGAAGGATTCTTCGAGCTTCGGGATCATGCCCTTCGTGACGACGCCCTCTTCGATGGCGCGCTTGCCCTCGGCCATCGTGAGGCGCTCGATGCGCGACGCCGGATCCGCGACGTCGCGGAGGACGGCTGGCACGTCGGTGACGAGCACGAGCGCGCGCGCGTCGAGGCGGATGGCGACCTGGTTCGCCACGGCGTCGGCGTTGATGTTGAAGAGGCCCCCCTTATCGTCGGCGCCGAGGCAGGCGAGCACCGGCACGTAGCCGGCGTTCGTGAGCAGCGCGATGAGGTCCGCGTTCACGCCGACCACGTCGCCCACGAAACCGAAGTCGATGGGGTCGGGGCCGCCGCCGCTGACGACCTTGGGAGGACGACGCGTGGCGAGCACGGTGTTGGCGCTCGCGCCGTGCAACCCGACCGGCTTGCCGCCCGCAGCAACGAGCGCCGCGCAGAGGTCGACGTTGACCTTGCCCGCCACGGTCATTTTCATGACGTCGAGCGTGTCTTCGTCGGTGATGCGCCTGCCGCCGACGATCTTCGGCGTCTGTCCGAGTCGCTTCTGCAGCTCGGTCGCCTGCGGGCCGCCGCCGTGAACGACGACGACGGGCGTTCCGCTGCCACGGAGCTCCGCGATGTCCGCGGCGATCGCGGCCATGTGCGGTCCCTGGACGACCTCGCCGCCGAGCTTCACGACGACGGGGCCGGCAACTCCCGGCGCCGCGCTCACGGCCAGCCGCCCGGATCCTCGAGCGACGTCTTCTCGTCGACACCGAGCATGATGTTCATCGACTGCACGGCCTGACCTGCCCCGCCCTTGATCAGGTTGTCGGTGACCGCGAAGCACGCGACGACGCGCTTGCCGGGATCGGCGCCGTCGGTGCCGACCTGAATTCCGATCTCCGCGTAGTTCGTGCCGCTCACGGCAGCCACCTCGGGGAGGCGCTTCTCGGGCACGCGCACGAACGGCTCGCGCGCATACGCATCCTTGTAGAGCGCACGGATCTCGTCGGCCGAGACGCTGTCCGGGACGTGCGCGAAGCACGTCGCGAAGATGCCGCGCGAGAGCGGCGCGCTGACGGGGACGAAGCGGATCGTCACGTCTTTCGCGCCCGCGTCGGAGAGCGTCTGCGTGACCTCGGGGATGTGCTGGTGGTCGAGCGGCTTGTACGTGCGAAGGTTGACCGCGCGCACGGGGTGGTGCGTTCCGGCGCTCGGAACGACGCCGCTGCCGGACGATCCGGTGATGCCGACGACCTCGACGGCACCCTGCAGGAGGCCCTTCCGCGCGAGCGGCATCAGCGCGAGCTCGATGGTCGTGGCGAAGCAGCCGGGCGATGCGACGTACTTCGCGTTCCGGATCTGCTCCCGATTCAGCTCGGGGAGGCCGTACACGAACGAACCGTCGGTCAGGCGCTCGGGGCAGGGGTGCTCCGCGTGGTAGTACCTCTTGTAGAGCGCGGGATCCCGCAGCCGGAAGTCACCCGAGAGGTCGACGACGCGTGCGCCGCTCGCCATGAGCTCCGGCATCTTCGTGGCACTGACCTTGTGCGGGAGCCCGAGCAGGACGACGTCCATGCCCGCCGCGGCTTCGCCCGGCGAGATGCCCTCGAACTTCAGGTCCGTCAGCCCCTCGAGGTGCGGGTGGGCCGCGGAGAGCGGCTCGCCGATGAAGTCGACCGACGCGACGCGCGCGAGCTCGACGTGAGGGTGGAGAAGGAGACGCCGGATGATCTCTCCGCCGCCGTAACCGCTGCCGCCGATGACGGCCGCCTTGAAACGCTTGGCCATTGGCGGCGCAGCCTAGCACGCGGGGCGGACGCGGATCAGTGCGGCGCCTTGCTCGCGGAGCGCGGCGCGATCGTCCCCATCAGCCAGTCGAAGAGGGGGATCGTCACGTTGAAGTTCCACTTCTGCATCAGACGCGGATCGTGGTGCTTCGCGTGGTGCGCGCGCATCCGGTGAATGATGCGCCGGCGGCCGATGAAGCTGTCTTTCGGGGCGTGGTAGCAGAGGTGCAAGACCTCGTACGTGACCATGTAGAGGCTCGCCGTCACGAGGAACAGCCAGCCGGCGGATGCCGACCAGAGGTGCGCGAGGACGACGGCGAACGGGGCCGCCGTGATGACGATGCCGAGCACGCCCGCGGCCGGGATGAGCACGAGGCGAAACTCTTTGACGCTCCGCAGCGCCATGTCCTCTTCGACGTAGACCATGTGATGCATCGGCGTGTGCTTGTCGTAAATGACCTCGAACGGCCACGTGCGCCGGTGAAGAACGTGCTTGTGGACCCGCCACTCGAAGAAGTTCGAGAGGAGGATGACCGCGGGCACCACGAGCCAATCCGTCGCGCGGAGGGCGCCTAGGCGGAAGAGCTGGTAGCTCGCGACGACCAGAACGCTCACGCCTACGCCGGTCGTCGCGGCGAGGTGTCCCCACGGGCTGTACCACCACGGGATTTCGGCGGTCGCTTTCTGGCGTACGCGTTCGCGGCGCTCTTCGGTGAGGCGCCCGCGGCTCGCATCGGCGACGAGCACGCGCTCGTGCTCGGTTGCGCCCTCGACCTTCGCGCGCGCGCCTGCGGCGGCGTCCCCCTCGTGCTCCGTGCCTCTCGGTAGCGCTGCCATCTCTTCGCTCCGTTCCTGAAGAAACTGTGCATTCTATAAAAACAGAATGCAAGGTACTTTCACGCGGCGCGGCAAAGTGCCGTCCGCGCAATCCGGCCGTCGGCGCGTCGCCGATCCGAGGCGCCCGGCAGGCGGAGTAGGATCCGCGCCCATGACGGACAACGCGGCAGCGATCGGTGAGCAGGCGGCGCGCTGGCTCGGCGAGCAGGCAAAAGCGATGGAGACGGCGCTCGCCGAGCTCGTCACCATCAACTCGTTCACCGAGAACGTCGACGGGGGCAGGGAAGTCGCGAAGCGTCTCGAGGAGCTCTACCGCATGGGCGGCCTCGCTTCCCGTCGCGTCCCGAGCACGAAGTTCGCCGATCATCTCGTGTTCACGACCACGCACGATGCGGGGGCCAAGGGCGCGATCGCCCTCGTGGGCCATCTCGACACCGTGTTCCCGCCCGGCACGTTCGAGGGGTTCCGCCGCGACGGCGACCTCGCTCGCGGCCCCGGCGTCCTCGACATGAAGGGCGGGCTCGTGGTCGTCGGGTGGGCTCTCCGCGCGCTCGCGGAGGTCGGCGCGTTCGCGCACATGCCGGGCGTGCGCGTCGTGATCGTGGCCGACGAAGAGGTCGGCTCGCCGGAGGGTCAGGCCGTCATCAAGGAGGCGATCGCCGGCGCGCAGGGGGCGCTCGTCTTCGAGGCGGGCCGGAAGAGCGATCTCCTCATCACGCGCCGGAAGGGCACCGGCGCCGTCACGGCGATCGCGCGTGGCAAGGCAGCTCACGCGGGCAACAACCACAAGGAAGGCGCGAACGCGCTGTGGGCGCTCGCCAAGTTCGTCGATCGCGCGCAGTCGCTCACCGACTACGCGCGTGGCGTCACCGTCAACGTGGGCAAGGTCACGGGCGGCTCCAGCAAGAACACGGTCCCCGACGAGGCCGAGGCGCTCGTCGACCTTCGCTTCGAGACGCGCGCGGACGGGGAGGCTCTCATCGCTGCGCTCCGCGCCGCCGCCGACGAGTGCGCCACGCTCGTGCCGGGTACGCGCATCGAGCTCGAAGGAGGGATCGCGCGTCTGCCGCTCGAACGCACCGAAGCGAGCCTCAAGCTCATGGAGGCGTATGCCGCGGCCGCCAAGGCGTCCGGTCTCGGCGCCGGAGAGGCGCCGCTCATCGGCGGCGGCTCCGACGCGAGCACCGCCCACGCGATGGGGATCGCCGCGATCGACGGGCTCGGTCCGCGCGGGATCGGGTTCCACACGAAAGACGAGCAGATCGAGATGGCTACGCTCGTCCTGAAGGCGCAGGCGCTCGCGCGCTACCTCGCTTCGCTCCGCGCGTGATGGCGTCGCCCAAGGGCGCGCGCGCGGCGGGGTCGAAGACGCGCATGGCCCAACGCGTGCTCGCCGCGGCGGCGCCGCTCGTCCTCGCCCTCGCCGCGTGCCCGAAGCCGACCGACGGCGACCCCCAGATCGCGGTCTCGCCCGGGGCCGCGGGACGCATCAACCTCATCGGAAGCCGCGCGGGCAAAGCGAAGCGCGACGCGCCCGCGCGCGCGCGTGCCCACACGATGGATGCCGCCCAGGCGGCGAAGCTCGGTGGACCCAACGCGACGGGAAGGACGGGCGACTGGGTGCTCGAGAACGAGGAGGTCGTCTTCGTCGTCGACGCGCTGAGCGGAGGTGGCGGCTTCGCCGAATCGGGCGGCAATCTCGTCGATGCCGCCGATGCCCGCGCGCGGCACGACGAGCTCGGCCAGCTCTTCACGTACTTCGGCGTGTTCCCGCGGCAAGCCGTCTACACGTCGCTGACGGGGCGCGAAGAGCCGGACGGCTCGGCCATCGTCGAGGCTCGCGGTGCCGAGCTCTACGAGCCTGCGCTGCACGTGACGACGCAGTATCGGCTGGCCGGTTCCGATCGCGCGCTCCTCCTCGTCACGACGCTCGAGAACACCTCCGCCGCGCCGATCACGCTTCCAGGGGTGGGCGATGCCATCCAATGGGGCGGCGCGGAGAAGGTCGCGCCCGGCAAGCCCGTAGGATTCAAGGGCGTCTCGCGCGGTCCGTTCATCGGGGGCGTCGGACGCGGCGTGAGCTACGCCATCACCTCGACGGACGGCGAAATCGCGGCGGTCAGCGGCAGCTCGTGGACCGACACCGAGCAGCAGAACAACGTCGTCATCGCTCCGCACGCGAGCGTCACGTACGAGCGCGTGTTCGTCGTCGGCGAGCGCGGCGACGTCGCCAGCATCACGTCCGAGCTCACCAAGGCGAGCGGCGGTGACGTCGGCGCGGTGGAGATCGCGCTCGTCGACGCGAACGGGACTCCCGCGAACGTCACTCCCGACGCAAAGGTGATCGTCGCGACTCCCGGCGGCGACGAAGTGATGAGCCTCGTCGCCGGCAAGTCAGGGACGACCATCGTCGGTGAGCTGCCTCCGGGCCGCTGGCTTCTCGCGTATGCACCGAGCGCGGGCCGCCGGGCGCTGACGGCCGGCGCCGCGGGACGCGTCGCGATCGAGGTGAAGAAGGACGGCACGGCGCACGCGCGGCTCGCCGTGTCCGAGGTCGCGACGCTCACGGTGGGTTGCACGTCGGGTGGCGCGCCGCTGCCGTGCAAGGTGACGCTCGAGGGCCAAGCCGGGACGGTGACGCCGGACCTCGGCCCCGCGCATGCGGCGACGCTCGCGAAGAACCAGATGTTCGCGGTGGGCACGCGCCCCACGGCGCAGGTTCCTCCCGGCCGCTACCGCCTGACGTTCTCGCGCGGGCCGGAGTACACGGTCGAGAGCGACGACGTCGTGCTCGTGGGGGGTGCCGCCGCCGTGGAAGTCACGAAGGAGCTCGTGCGCGTGGTCGACACCACCGGCTACGTAGCAACGGACTTCCACCAACACACGACGGCGAGCGCGGATTCGGCGGTCTCGACGCGAGACCGCATCGTCGCGAACGTCGCCGAGGCCGTCGAGGTTGCGGTCGTGAGCGAGCACAACGTCGTCGCCGACTTCGCGCCCACGGTGAAGGCCCTCGGCCTCGCCGATTACGTCGTGCACATCCCCGGCGACGAGGTGACGACCGACGCGAGCAAGAAACCGTGGGGACACGTGAACGTGTTCCCCCTCGAGGTCGACGTGGCGAAGCCGCGCGGGGGCGCTCCAGCGGCGCGCGACCGGCTCGCGAAGGATGTTTTCGACGAGGTGCGGGCGATGTCCGGCGCGCCGCGCATCATTCAGGTGAACCATCCGCGGTCGGGGCTGAACGGGTACTTCGATCAGCTCGCGTTCGACGCGAAGACCGGCGTTGGGCAGGGGGCGGGGTACGCGACCGGGTTCGACGCCCTCGAGGTGTGGAACGGCCGAAACGTCGAAGCGCGTGACAAGGTGCTCGGCGACTACTTCGCGCTCCTCCGTACGTCGCGTCCGGTCACGGCAATCGCGGATACCGACACTCACGGCATCGTCGGCCACGAGGCGGGGCTCCCGCGCACGTACGTCAAGGTCGCCAAGGACGACGCGCTGGGTGCGTGGGATGGGCGCCGGACGGCGGACGTCGTGGCCAGTGTCCGCGAGCTCCGAGACGTGGTCCTCACGAACGGGCCGTTCCTGCAGGTGACCGCGAACGGCGCTGGCATCGGCGGGGTCGCGCGCGCGCGGTCGGGCCTCGTCGACGTGCGCGTCCGCATCACGTGCACGTCGTTCACGGCCGTCGAACGCATCGAGCTTCGCTCGGTGAACGGGGCGACCGTGGTGGGAGCGGCGAGTGTCACGGTGACGCCGCGGCGATCGGCGACGGGTGCGCTGGAGGCAGACGCGAAGCTCACCGTGCGTGCGGCGCGCGACGACGCGTTCGTGGTCATCGCGAGCGGCTCGCGACCCATGCGTCCCGTCTTCTTCGGCGACGAAGCCGAGATCACGCCGTGGGCGATGTCGGGAGCGATCTGGATCGATGCCGACGGCGATGGCTCGGCGCTCGGCCGCCGGGAGCCGCGCATTTTGAGCGCCCCACCCTGAGCCGGCGGGACTAGCATCCGCCGCGATGAGGCGCGCCGTCCTTTCGTTGCTCGTGGCCACTGCTCTTCCGATCGTCGCCTGCGGACCTGGACCGACGGAAGGACCGAAGCAGCCCGAGCCGCCGCCGCTCGCATCGCTTTCTGCCGATGCGGGTCTGACCACCGCGGCGGCGAACGGGCCCGATCAGGAAGCGGCGGATGCCGAGCGCGAGCGCGCGCGCGAGCAGATCCGATTTGCCGAGGAACGCCGGAAGGCCGAAGCGGCCGCGGCGGACGTGGGCGGCGACGCCGGGCCGGACCCCATGAACGGGCAGTTCACGCTGGCGCAGGCGACGGCGGGCCTCGCCGGCAGCGGCCCCATGATCGCGACGATCCGAACCAGCAAGGGCGACATGCGCTGCAAGCTGTTCGAGGACAAGGCACCCATCGCGGTCGCGAACTTCGTCGGGCTCGCGCGCGGCGCGCGTCCGTGGAAGAGCGGAAACCAGTGGGTCACGCGCCCTGCCTACGACGGCACGACGTTCCACCGCGTCATCAAGGGCTTCATGATCCAAGGCGGCGACCCGCAGGGCACCGGGCGAGGCGAGCCGGGATACGTCTTCAAAGACGAGCTCTGGCCGGGCGCGAAGCACGATCGCGCAGGGCTCCTCTGCATGGCGAACCGCGGGCCCGACACGAACGGGATGCAGTTCTTCATCACGGACGCGGGCGCGCCGCACCTCGACAAGTCGTACACGATCTTCGGCGAGTGCTCGCCCACGTCGGTCGTGCATGCGATCGCGAACGTGCCGACGGACCCGGGCGATCGCCCGCAGCAGACCGTGAGCATCGACAAGGTGGAGATCACGCGCGGCGGCGCAGGCGGCGCGAGCGCAGCACCGGCGGGTGGGGCCCGCGCGCCGGCAGCATCGACGGGCGCGGCACCTGCGTCGTCCGCGCCCGCAGCGGCGCCCGCGCCCGCGAAGACGCCTTGAGCACGCGCGCCCCAAAGGGGCTTGCCGAACGGAAGCCGCACGAGTAGGTTCCGCCTCGTCGTCGGTCCTCCTTGCGAGGACGGACGGTGGCCCGGGGCGTAGCGCAGCCTGGTTAGCGCACTAGACTGGGGGTCTAGGGGTCGGAGGTTCGAATCCTCTCGCCCCGACTGAGGTTCGGAAGGCGAAAGCCTCCGAACCTTTTTCGGTTTGTCTCGTCTCAGAAGACGACGGGAACGTCGAACTGCACGATGTGGTAGTCGCGGTCGGCGACGGCTCCTCGGAGGCCCATCGCGTACGACGCGCCGGGGAGCGCCTTCATCGTGCCGCGGATCGGGATCGTCGCACGCAGTCCCGCCGCGGCGGTGAGGTTGTCGCGGAGCGAGTCGTCCTTCGCCACGGCCGCGGGCGTCGTGAGCCAGCGCTGGTAGCGAGCCTCCACCGCGGCCGAGAGGAACGGCAGGAGCTGATAGCCCACGTGGATTCCGCCGAGCAGGTTCGTCCGGGCGGCATCGGGCTGCGCGGATTCTCCGCGCATGCGGAGGAGCTGCGCGGCGGTGATCTCGACTTGCACGGTCACGCCATGCGCCGCGTACGCGAGGTCGACGCCCGGGACGAACGAGAGGTCGTTCGTCGCGAACATCACGCCGTCCATCGACGAACGCGCAAGACCGCCGGCGGCGACCGCCTTCTTCGTGTCCTTGTCCGGCGTGTTTCCTCCGCCGGCTCCGACGGGTAGCGCCATCGCGAGGTACGCCGCAAAGCGCAGGTCCTTGCCGAAGCGCGTGCCGAACGTTCCGCCCACGACGGGGTTCACGACCGCCTGCCGCGTGACCGCGTCGGACGACGCATGGTTCACGACACCGACGCGCCCGATGACGCCGAACGACTCCGTCAGACGGAGCCCGCCGCCGAGCATGCTGACCGTCGCCGTGCCCGACTGCGCCGCGCTGTCCGCATACGGCGCGACGACGGTATCGAGCCGCACGACGTTCGGCGGCGGTCCCGCCGGCCGGAGCGCGAACGGGAGCGAGTAGGGCGCAGAACGCGCTGGGGCGGGCTTCTCCGTCGCGGAAGCCGTCGGGGCGTCCGTCACGGGCGGCGCCATCGTCGGCGCCGCTCCGTCACTAGGCTGCGCCGCCGCGATGCTCGTTACGAGCATTGCACTCACACACACACCCATTGCGATCGACGTCTTCATCATCGTCCTCCCCGGAGCCCTTGCCCCCTCGAGAACGGCACGCGGCGCCGATGCCTTAGGCCTTTGTCCATGACACGCGCGCGCGGTAGGTATGGCGGCCATGACCGCACGTGCTCGCATCCTGCCCGTCGCCGAGAAGCTCGCGCGGTTCGCCATGAATCGCGGCGGCATGACGAGCCGCTTCGTCGAGGCCAGCGGCGTCCGGCTCCACGTGTACGACGGCGCGGGCGGCGGCACGCTCCCGGCCGTCGTCCTCCTCCACGGCCTCGGGTCCGCAGGCGCCGCTTTCGCGCGCGTGGTCACTCGCCTGCGTCCGCACGTGCGCCGCGTGATCGTTCCGGAGCTCCCCGGACACGGATTCAGCGCGCGCGGCGACCAGCGGGTGACGCCCGAGGTGCTCCTCACGTGCGTGACGAGCGCGATCGAGCGTGTCATCGACGAGCCGGTGATCCTCTACGGCAACTCGCTCGGAGGGGCCGTCGCGATCAAGGTCGCTCTCGAGCGACCCGCGTGCGTCCGTGCGCTCGTCCTCGTTTCACCCGCGGGCGCGCGGCTGCCGGACGAAGAATGGAGGGCTCTCGTCTCCACGTTCGATGTTCGCGACGCGAGCGATGCGCGTGCGTTCCTCGCGCGCCTCTATCATCGGCCGCCGTGGTTCCTGGGGCTCATCGCACGCGAGTTTCCGCACCTCCTCGCGAAGCCCGCCGTACGCGAGATCCTCGAGAGCGCCACGCAAGACCACGCGCCCACGCCAGAGGAGCTCGCGCGGCTCACGATGCCCATTCTGTTCCTGTGGGGCCGCTCCGAGAAGCTCTTGCCGGCGACGGGGCTCGCGTACTTCCGCGCGCACCTTCCGCCGCATGCCGTCGTCGAGGAGCCCGAAGGCTTCGGCCACACACCGCAGCTCGAAGCACCGGAACGCGTCGCCGACCGCATCCTCGCGTTCGCGCGCGAGATCGGGCTCGCTCACTCGCGCGGGTAGGTGGGCGCGCGCACGAGCGTGGTGACGTGGCGGGCGAGCTCGTCGACGGGCACGTCGAGCTCCGTTTCGCCTATTCCGAACGGACCTAGGGCGAGGAGCCGCGCGTCGCCCGTGCGGACGTCGACGACGAGCTTCCGGTCGGGCGCGACGAGGAGACCAGAACGCACCGGATAGCCCTCTGCGGCGGCGGAGAAGAGAATCGGTAGCCGGCGAGGCTCGCTTCCGCGCGCGAGGAGGTCTTCGCCGTGGCATGCACGGCCGGCCGGGAGCGGCGCGAGAAACCGTGCGATGGTCGGCACGAGATCCACAGTCGAGACGGGCTCGTGCAGCGTGCGCGGTCGCTGCCCGGGGGCGTGAAACGCGAACGGCACGCGAATGAGCGGTTCCCAGAGGTACGTCGAGTGGAACCAGAAGCCTTCGTGCCCGAGCGCCTCTCCATGATCGGAGACGAACACCACGACGGCATCATCCAAGCCGAGGCGCGTGAGGCCGCGTCTCAGCCGCGCGAACGCACGGTCGATTCCGCGCACCGTCGCGCGATAGCGGCGCCACGCTTCACCGCCCTCTTCGGACGCGATCTTTCCGCGATTCGCATCGACGTAGTCCGGGTCGATGTCGCCCCATCCGTGAACGTCGAATTGATAGAGCCACAGGAACGATCGGTGCGAGCGTCGGGTCTCGAGCCACCCGAGCGCGTGGTCCACCACGGCATCGGCCGTCGGAATGCGCCCTCGTGCAACATCGTCGACGACGACGTTCTCGTCGAAACGAAAGCTCGGGTACGCGCCGCGGTGGTAATCGGCCGCGCCGCGCGGAATCACGAGCATCGACGTCATGCCGGCGGCCCGCGCGAGATCGAGGAGTAGCGGTCGATCGTTCACCCCCGCGTCGTAGCGGCACCCGAGCATCGGCCCGAGCGCGAGGAGCGTGCTCGATCCTGTCGAATACGCCCGCGAGAAGCTGACGCTCTCCTGCGTCCACGACACGGTTTCCGGCATCAGCTCGGGGTCGGCTGCTGCGTCCGCCCGCAACGTATCCACGAAGAAGACGATGACCGTGGACGGACGCTGCTCGCGCGCCGAAGCGGCGCTCTCCTCATGCGCGTGCGGCGTCCGCCATGCGTCGTCGAGATCGAGCCTCGGCGGTAGCGGGTACTTCGCGGCGATGCGCGCGACGCTGGGGTGTGTGGGACCGCCGATGTGTCGCAGCCGGTCGAGCCACCGCGCGACGAGCAAGGGCCGGTCTGGCGCAGCGCAGAGCCGCCGGACCAACTCGTCGCGGATCGCCGGGGAAACGACCACCGCGGCTGCCCAGAAGATGCTGACCGAGGCGGCCGTGGCGAGGGCGATGCGCCCGCGCGGCGTACGCGCGCCGAGGCGCCGTCCAGCACAGGCGGCGACGAGCGAGAACGCGACATGAGCGGCGCCTTCGAGAAACGAGTACGCCCGCTCGGCGGCGTGCGCGCCGATTGCGCGGTCCAGAACGAGCAGACCGACGCCGACCGCGGCGAGGGCGGACGGCACGACGGCGCGTGCACCTCCGCGACTGCGGTGCAAGCCCATGAGCTCGGTGCCCGCTTCGCTCATGCTCGCCGCGACGAGCGCCATGCCGACCGTGCACGCGACGCCGAGAAGGAAGGGCCGCGCGCTCGCCGGTCGGAGCGCCGTCCACACCTGATGCATCGCGAGCGTTGCGATGCCGACACTCTGGAGCGCGATGCCGAGCCGCGCAGCGCGCGAGCCGAGCAGGCGGCCGAGCGCGCGCGTCGCGCCTGCCGCGGTGACGAGGACCGCGCCTGCGATGGCGGCGGCTCCGAGGTAAAGCGCGCCGGAGACGGCAACACCCGCACCGGCCGTTCCGCGCGACCAGCCGCGCGCGTCGGCGAACCACAACGGCACGGCACCGACGACGGCCGACGCAATCAGAAAAGAGGCTGCATGGAACGCACGCGTAGAGAAGGACCCATCGGCTTCGGGCTCTCTGCGCGTGCGGTCCATCGGTCGCTATCCGCGCGGCGTCACTTCGTCGACGGCGCGGGCGCGCCGGCGTCGGCGTCGACGGACGGCGACGGCGACGACGTATCCGTGGAGCTCGGATCCTTCGGAGTCGGGTTGTCTCCACCGCACGCGAGCGAGAGCGCCGCGAGCGAAGCCGCGATGGCAAGCACGATCTTCATGTGAATTCCTTTCCGTTACCGGCCTACTGGCCGCTGCGGCGCGGCGGATGCATACGTTGTGCCGCCCAGCCCATGCGCCTCACCGTCAAGCTCGTCCTGTGGTTCTTCGTGCCGGTGGTCCTCGCCGTCGCCGTCAACGCGTTCTACGGCGTGCGGGCGGAGCTCGAACGTTTCGAGGCAGACGTCGCCGCGCGGCACGTCGTGATGGGACGCGTGCTGCGCGCAGCCTTCAGCGAAGTGCTCGACACGGATGGCGAGACCCGCGCGGTGTCGGTTCTCGATTACACGGACAAGCGCATACGGCTCGTCGACATTCGATGGGTGCACCTCGAGCCAGGCGCGCCGTCTGCGCGGGTGCCGGCAGTCTCGCTCGATCGGCTTGCCCCTTTGCGTCTCGGACAAGACGTGCACGAGAAGGCGGACGGACGCTTGCGATCGTACGTGCCGCTCTTCTTGCAGGACCGCCCTCTCTCCGCGCTGGAGCTGTCCGAGAGCCTCGACAGCGAGCGCGCGGTCGTCGGCGCGGCTGTCTTCCGTGAGCTCCGCGCCGTTGCCGCCATCGCCATCGCGATCGGCGTGGTCGCAGCGGGCGTCGGTGGTGTTCTCGTCGGCCATCCCGTTCGCCTGCTCGTCGAGCACGCGCGCCGCGTCGGCAGCGGCGACTTCTCGATTGCCGCCGTGCCGAGGCGTTCGGACGAGCTCGCGGACCTCGCGCGCGAGATGAACGCCATGTGCTTGCAGCTCGGCGAGGCCCATCGCGCGAAGCTGCGCGCGATCGAGCAGCTGCGCCACGCGGACCGCCTCACCACGGTCGGCAAGCTCGCGTCCGGCCTCGCGCACGAGCTCGGGACACCGCTGAACGTGATCACGCTGCGTGCGCGGTCGATCGCGCAGGGCCGTGCGGAAGGCGAACGCGCGGTCGATGCCGCCCGGAGCATCGCCGAGCAGGCCACGCGGATGACGAACCTCGTTCGACAGCTGCTCGATTTTGCGCGCCCGTCGACGCCGTTGCGAACGCTCATCGACGTGCGCGAGGTCATCGCGCGTTCCGTCGACCTCGTGGCGCCCGTCGCTGCGAAGGCCCGCATTCGGGTGGAAACCGACGTCGCACCGGGTCTGCCGGCACTGCGTGCGAACGGGCCTCAGCTGGAGCAGGTGCTCACGAACCTGCTCGTCAATGCCGTGCACTCCATGCCCGACGGCGGAACGGTTCGGATCTCCGCCGACGCGCCCGCCGCTGCTTCGGTCCCAGGGTCCACCACGGTGCGGCACGACTTGATCCGACTTTCCGTGAAGGACGAAGGCACGGGGATCGCGGAGGAGAACCTTGCGCACCTCTTCGAGCCCTTCTTCACGACCAAGGAGGTCGGCGTGGGGACCGGTCTCGGGCTCGCCGTGTGTTACGGCATCGTGCGCGACCACGGCGGCTTCATCGACGTCGTGTCGACGGTCGGCGAGGGCTCCACGTTCTCCGTGCACCTACCGAAGGACCGTTCATGACGCGCGTTCTCTTCGTCGATGACGACCCGGCGATGTGCGAAGCGACGACGTCGGAGCTGACGGACCACGGCTTCGAGGTGGCGTTCCGCACGAAGGCCACCGAGGCCTTCGAGCTCCTCGCGCGTGAACCGTTCGACGTGGTGGTCACCGACCTCACGATGCCCGGAATGAACGGCCTCGAGCTCAGCCACCGCATCGCGATGAACCAGCGCGAGTTGCCGGTCATCGCGATTACCGCGTTCGGCTCCCTCGAGACGGCCGTAGCGTCCATCCGCGCGGGCGCGTTCGACTTCCTTCAGAAGCCTTTCGAGGTCGACGAGCTCGTCGTCACCATCGAGCGCGCGGCGAAATTTCGCTCGCTCCAACACGAGGTTCGGCGGCTCCAAACCGCGCTCGAGCGCCCTGCAGACGCGCCGGAGCTCATCGGAAGCAGCTCGGCGATGCAGGCCGTGCGGACCCTCGTCACGAGGGTCGCCGCCACCGACGTCGGTGTGCTCGTCACCGGAGAGAGCGGCACGGGCAAGGAAATCGTCGCGCGTGCGCTTCATCGGCTCGGACCTCAGAGCTCCGGACCGTTCGTCGCCGTGAATTGTGCGGCCATCCCGGAGGCGCTGCTCGAAAGCGAGCTCTTCGGCCACGCGAAGGGAGCGTTCACCGACGCGAAAGGACAACGGCGCGGGCTCTTCGTGGAGGCCGACGGCGGCACGCTGTTTCTCGACGAGATCGGCGAAATGCCCATGTCCATGCAGGTCAAGCTCCTGCGGGCGCTCGAAGAGCGAGCGGTTCGCCCCGTGGGCGCGAACACGACGGTGCCGTTCCGCGTGCGGGTGATCGCGGCGACGAATCGCGATCTCGACGCGCTGGTGCAGGAGCAGCAATTCCGCGAGGACCTCTACTACCGGATTCACGTCGTGCACGTCGAGGTGCCACCTCTGCGCGCGCGCGCGGGCGACGTCCTCGAGCTGGCGGCCGAGTTCTTGCGGCGAGCGGCACGCCGGCAGGGCAAGCCGGTGGCGACGCTGTCCGCCGCCGCTGCGGAGCGGCTTCTCGCATACACGTGGCCGGGCAACGTGCGCGAGTTGCTGAACTGCATCGAACGCGCCGTCGCGCTGGCGCAGTTCGAGGAGATCAAGGTGGAGGATCTGCCGGAGCGGATCCGCGGTTACGAGGCGAAGCCGCTCGTGATGACTGCCGACGCCGATGAGCTCGTGACGCTCGACGAGCTCCAGCGGCGCTACGTCGTGCGCGTGCTCGACGCCGTGGGCGGAAACAAGAGCCTCGCAGCGCGCGTCCTCGGCGTCGACCGCACGACGCTCTATCGCATGATCGCGCGGTTCGGCATTCGCTGATGCTTCCTGGTCCGTGTGTTGCGTGCACGAGTGCGTGCGAACGCATCCATCCCGCGGTTCGATCGTCGACGCACCGGTGAGCCCCGGCGAGAGGCGGGACGCCGCGGCGCCTCGCTTGTTGCTCGCGGAGGACGACCGTGATCTCCGCGAGCTTCTCACCACCGTCCTCGAGGGCCTCGGCATGCGCGTCGTCGCCGCTGCCGATGGTGCGGAGGCTCTCGAACGCCTGCGCGAGGACGGCAGGTTCGATGCCGCCGTTCTCGACGTTCGCATGCCGAAGGTGACCGGCATCGAGGTGCTCTCTCGCGCGCGCGAAGCGGGTCTGAACGTGCCGATCGTGCTCGTGACGGGCTTTGCGGATCCGGAGCTGTCGACGAAGGGACTCGCGCTCGGCGCCGCGCGCGTCGTGGACAAGCCGCTCGACCCGGACGACTTCCGCGCGGTGATCGCCGGCGTGCTGGCGGGGCTCACGGATCGCTGAGCTGTCGAAGGTCACCACAGTCGACTCGAGTGTTGCAAAGCGCAACGCTTTCGGGCGGCCTTTGCCCGTCGGCACGTGCGAGCGTGCCGGCGCGTCGCGTGCTTTCGCGCACGCATGCGTTGGAAGACCTGCGCGGCGATGGTCGTCACCATCGTCGGTCTCGGCGGTTGCCGAGCGCCGCGGCCTAGCGCGCCGCTCGCGCCGATCGAGGTTGCCGCGGCGTCGGACTTCGCGCCGGCACCCTGGCAGCCCTTCTCCGGAGAGAACCGTGTCCACGCCGGTGCAATCCGTTCGTTGCTCTGCGAAGCGGTGACGGGCGACGCATGCGCAGCGTGTCTCGACCGCGGGCCAGACGACTCCGTGGTTTGCGCGCTGCACCTCGCGTTCGCCGACGATCCCGAGGCGGCTCGGCTCGCCGTCGGCCTCTTCCGGAAGACAGGGACCGTCGTCGGCGGCGAGGTGAGACGGACGATCGACGCGGCACACCTGGGCGAGCTTCCGATCTCCGCCGTTCTGCCGATGGGCGAGGACCGCGTTCACCTCGAATGGCTGCGCGATGCGTTCGACGTCATCGAAGCGTCGTTCGCGGAGCTCAGCGCTCGTGCCCCCCGTCCCGTGCTCTTTCGGACGCGCCCGCGCGCGGTGCGCTTCTACCGGACGGAGTTGCGCTCGTTCCCCTCGGCGTACGGCGAAAGCGGCATCATCGGCTACAACGTTCGCGGCGCGCTCTACGACTCGCCGGAGAGCGTCCGCGCGACGCTCATGCACGAGTTGTTTCACCTGAACGATCAAGGTCGCGGTCAATGGTCGGTCGCTGCGCTCCGCGACGTGTTCGAGCGGATCGTTCGACGGTGCGGAGGCGACCACGGCTGCCTGGAACCGTACGCACCGGACTCGGCGACAGTATCGGACGGCACCTTCTACGCATTCGACCCGCGGACGCGCGACGTCCGCGAGTATGCCGCGGAGCTCGCGCTGCGGTGGTGGCTCGAGCAGCGCGCCGCGCTCGGCGAAGACGGCGGCCATGGCGTCCCGTTCAAGTGTGCGACGCCGGAGAACGCAGAAGCGTGGCAGCTCGTCGTCGACGAATTCTTCGGTGGTCTCGACCTCACGCGGCGCTGCGAGGACGCGGAGGCGCCGTCGACGTGAGCGCGACGTGTTTACGGCGCCGTCGGCGCAGCGCTCTCGCTCTGCGCTTCACCGGGGCGCTGCTCGAGCCGGGCGTTCGCGTCGGCGACTAGCGCCTCGTACGCTTCCCGGCCGATCGTTCCATCGTGAACGAGCTGCGCGAGCGCAGCCTTCTCGGCCTCGACGGCGCGGCGCCATGCGCGCCAGGCGTCCTCGTCGTGGACGTCCCGCGCCGAGGCTGCGAGGCTCCTGAGCTCCTCCTCGGCGCCGCGAACGCGATCGCCGTACGTGCGCTCGAGACCTTCGTAGGTGTCGGGCGGAAGCGCTGCGCGGCGTTCGATGCGCTTCAGCTCCTCGAGCGCCGCGCGCGCTGCTCCGAGGCGTCCGCGTGCGAGCTCGATTCGACGCCGCTGCTCGTCGCTCTTCCCCACGATGCCGAGCCGTCGAAGGAGCGGCGCCATCGTCGTGCCTTGCAGCAGGATGGAGAGGACGACCACACCGAACGTCATGTTCACGAGGAGGTCGCGGTGCGCGAAGTCTTTCGGGAGTCCAAGCACCAGCACCATCGAGAGCGCACCACGGAGCCCGCTCCACGTCAGGACGAGCGACCATCGAGGCGGGATGCGCTCCGCGCCGCGGCGGAGCAAAAGGGAGACGGCGTAGACGACCAGCCCGCGCGCGGCGAGAACGACCACGAAGGCAGCCACGACGGCCTTCCACGACGCGAGGAGCTTCGAGAGGTCGACCTCCAGTCCGATGAGGAGGAAGACGACGGAATTCAGCGCAAACGCCCAGTACTCCCAGAAGGTCTCGACGGCGACGCGCGTGGTCGGGCTCATACCGAGACGCCGACCGTAATTTCCGCAGAGCATCCCGGCGACGACCGTCGCGACGACGCCCGAGAAATGAAAGTGCTCGGCCGCGACGAACGAGCCGTATGCGCACACGACGGTCAGCGTGATCTCGACCATCGCGTCGTCGACTTTCAGGATCACTTGCGAGATGCACCAGCCGATGGCCGCGCCGACCAGCGCTCCACCGCCCGCGATCTTCACGAACGCGACGATGCTTCCCGCCACGCTGATGTCGCCGCCGCTCGCGCCCGCAAGGACGATCGTGAAGAGGGCGACGCCGGTCCCGTCGTTGAAGAGGCTTTCGCCTTCGACGAGCACGGCCAGGCGCTTCGGCGCGCCGAGCTCCTTGAACAGGCCGACGACCGCGATGGGATCGGTCGCGGCGATCAGCGCGGCGAAGACGAGGGCATCGACGAACCGGAAGCCCTCCACGAAGTGCAGACCGTTGGCGACGGGGACGAGCAGCAGCGCGCAGATTGCGACGGAAGCCGCGAGCCCCGGAACGGCGAGCGCGTGGATCGCGCGCTTGTTCTTCCAGAACTCCCGCGCCTCGAGATGAAACGACGCCTCGAAGATGAGCCCCGGGAGGATGACGGCGAAGAGAAGGTCGCGCGTCAGATGAGGGGCGGGGAAGGCATGCGTGGCGTTCACGCCGAGGCCGGCGAGCACCAACGCGACGGTGTACGGGACGCGGAAGTGCCTTGCGGCAATCGCGACGACGGTTGCCATCGCGAACAGAACGACGAACGCGAGCTCGAAAGTCACTTCCGGTTTGCGGCGGCCTCGACAGTCCGATCGTCGTCGGCCGCGGCCGTCAGCGTATCGTCCGACCTCGGACGCGTGAAGATCCCGCTGCGGGTCGGCACGTGCGCCAGGTGCGCCTCGAGCTCCGCTTCCGTGATCCCCGCCGAGCGCAGGATCGCGCGGAGCATGAACGGTTCGAGCACGCCCACGTCCGGAACCATGACGACCGCCGTGCCGCGCGAGAGGAGCACGAGCCCCGTCCCACGATGCTTGATCTTGAATCCGGCGCGAAGGAGCGCGCTCACGCACGCGTCGCCGGTAAGCAGCCGTTGCTCCACGGGGCCGATGACTGCGAGCGACATGCCGAAGGGCGCGGCGCAGAGTCGCCCGCGAAACGTCCTACATTCCCGCATGTTCGCGCAGCGCGCCCCCCGCCGCGGCGCGCGCGGCCGTGGCGAAAGAGTACGACCGCCTTCGCGAAGGGCCAGGACGGCACGCTCGCGCTCGCGGTGCGGCGTCTCGATGGAAAGCGACTGCCCCATGAACCGCGCGAGAGCGAGGCGCATGGGGCAGAGCACGCGGCAAGGCGCGCGTGCGATCAGGAGAGAATCGCGCTCGTCCCGTTCGCCGCCGCACCTTCGGTGTGGGGCTCCTCGATCGGCGGCTCGGTCGGCGCAGCACCGGCTGGCGCTTCGGCTTGCTCGAGCGCGGCGTACCGCTCGAGCTTCCGGTACATCGTGCGCCGGTCGATCCCGAGGACCTCGGCCGCGCGCGATTTGTTGTTGCCGACGAGCTTGAACACGCGAAGGAGGTAGCGGCGCTCGAGCTCCTCCATCGTGACGATCTCGGTCGGATCGTTCGCCGTCGCGACGAAGCTACCGGCGAGATACCCGCGCAGCTTCTCGGGCAGGTCCTCGACCGTGATCTGGTCGAAGCGCGCGAGAGCGACCGCGTGCTCGATCGTATTTTCGAGCTCGCGCACGTTGCCGGGCCACTCGTACGCCATGAGCCGCTCGGCAGCGCGTTCCGAGAGCTCGAGGGTGGGCTTGCCGCTTCGCTCCGCGAACTGCTTCAAGAAGTGGTGCGCGAGGTTCAGCACGTCGCTTCCACGCTGACGAAGCGGCGGCACCTCCACCTTCACGACGTTGATGCGGTAGTAGAGATCCTCGCGGAACCGCTTCTCGCGCACTTCGTTCTCGAGATCGCGGTTCGTCGCCGCGACGATGCGCGCGTCGAACGGGATCTCGCGGTTGTCGCCGACGGGACGAACCTTGCGCTCCTGGAGAGCGCGAAGGAGCTTCGGCTGCACGTCGAGGGGAAGCTCGCCGATTTCGTCGAGGAACAGCGTCCCGCCGCTCGCCTGGAGGAAGAGGCCGGTGCGCTGCGCCTTCGCGTCGGTGAACGCGCCGCGCGCGTGTCCGAAGAGCTCGCTTTCGAGCAGCGAGTGAGGGACGGCCGCGCAGTTGATGGCGACGAACGGCCCTTCGCGGCGGCGGCTCCGGTTGTGGACGGCGCGCGCCACGAGCTCTTTGCCGGTACCCGTCTCGCCGTGAATCAGCACGGAGGCATCGCTGTCGCCGACGCGCTCGATCAGATCCGCCACCTTCTTCATCGCAGGGCTACCGCCGACGATGATGCTGTGGCTCGCATCACGCGCGGCGCGGAGATTCCGGATCTGCTCACGCAGCCGGCGATGCTGTACGGCGCGGGAGACGACGACCCCGAGCGTCTTGCTCTCGATCGGCTTCGTCACGAAGTCGTAGGCGCCCGCGCGAATCGCACCCATCGCGGTGTCGAGGCTCGCGTGGCCGGTGATGAGCACCACGGGGACGTCCGGCTTCTGCTGCATCACGCGCTCGCAGACGTCGAGGCCGCTCATGTCCGGCATGGAGAGGTCGGTGAGGACGACGTCGAAGTCGTGCGCGGCGATCTTGTCGAGCGCTTCCTTCGCGGTCGTGCACGTCGTGACCTGCATTCCCTGGCGTGCGAGCGCCATCTCGAGCAGCTCGCAGGTGTCGCGCTCGTCGTCGACGACGAGCACCTCGGTCTTCTTCATCGTGTGCCTCGCAGGGGAAGGGACGGGCACCCGTGAGCAACGATGATGCCACCGCAGGAAAGCCGCATTTCCCGCGGTTTACGTTGCTACGCTGAGGCAATCCGCCCCGAAGCGAACAGCGTCGCCACACGCGCGCAAACGCGCCACGTGCCCTTTTCGTCGAGGGATCGCGAGGCGAGCCCCGCGGGCTGTCCAACTTCACCGCCGCTCAGAGCAGCGGGCCTGCGTCGGTCGGGATGGAGGCGTCGCTCGTGCCGACGTCGCCGTCGCCCGGTGGCCCTGCGGCGTCCTTCGCGCTCGTCGGCGGCGGGTTCGTCGTTTCGTCGCCCGTGCTGCTGCACGCGGCGGCCACGAGCGTGGCGATGACGGCCACGGCCGCGGCCCACGCGCGTGCGCGGCGACGCGGAGCCATGCGCTACGACGCGCGCTTGAGCGGCGGAAGCGAGGGCGGCGCCGCGCTGTCCGGCTCACGTTTCGGGATGCGAAGAGTGAGAACGCCGTCGGCCATCACGGCCACCGTCTCGCGGCCGTCGGCGCTCTCCGGCACGGTGAAGCTGCGCGAGAACGCGCCGTAGGGCCGCTCGATGCGGTGTCGTACGCCGCCGCGCGGGATCGTCGCGTCGGGCTTGCGCTCGCCTTGGATGAGCATGACGTGATCGTCGATGTCCACGCTGACGTCCTCCGGCCTCACGCCAGGGAGCTCGACGCGGACGACGAAAGCCTCGTCCTCTTCGACGATGTCCACCGGAGGAGCAAACCAGCGCTCGCGGTCCTCCGGGCGCCACGCGATTTCGGCGAACGGGTCCCAACGCGACATCATCAGCCTCGCTTCGGCGGCTGGACCGGAACGGGCCCCGGCTGCCGCTCCGGTGGCGTGCCGCCGGCGAGCGAGTTCGCGCCCGGGCGCGGGCCCGCGGGTGCTTCGGCATCACCCTCGTACTTCGCGGGGGCCATGCCTTCCCAGTCGGCGCGGTCGCGATCGATCAGCGACTGCGCGGGGCGCCGGGAGGACGCCGGAGCCGCGTCGTCGCCGACGACGCCTTCCCGGGGCTGCGCCTTGTCACGCTGCTCGTGCACGTCGTCACGGGTCGGGTCTGCGACTGCCTTCCGCTGCGGGGGGGATTTTTGGGGGCCACTCATTGCTCGTCTCCTGCTCGGGACGGTGCAAGGGAGGTGCCCCCTCGCGGAGCGTGGCCGCAGCTCGACCGTAGGGAAACCGCACGAGCAATATCGCGGAGATGCGCCGGCGCGCCGCTGCCCCGCTGTCGCTCGTCGCCCCGCGGGGGCTTGCGACCGCGGCCCGGTCCTGCCATATCCCCACGGACTCATGCAGGAACGTCGCATTGCGGACGGTTGCCCTCCCGGGCGAGGCCGTTCGCCTCGTGGGTATCCTGCCTCCTACGGTACAACTCTTCGAGGGGGCGTCGATGCGGGCTGGTACAGCCCGTGCCAAGCGACACCCGCTCGCTGTGACGCAGAGCTCAGAGGCGCGAGGCGAAGATGAAGGGCCAGGTCCTGGTTGTCGACGACGAGCAAGAGACGTGTGACTTGCTCGAGATGGCGCTCGTGCGCCACGGCTTCAAGGTGACCACGTCGACCAACGCGCAGCGCGCGCTCGAGCAGGTCGCGACGCAAGACTTCGACGTCGTGCTGACCGATCTCCAGATGCCGGAGATGAGCGGCCTCGATCTGTGCGAACGCGTGCTCGGCACGCGTCCCAACATGCCCGTCGTCGTCATCACTGGACAGGGCAGTCTCGAGACCGCGATCGGCGCGATTCGCGTCGGCGCCTACGACTTCATCACCAAGCCCGTCGATCCGAAGCTCCTCTTCCTCAGCGTCTCGCGCGCCATCCAGCACCGCCGGCTGCAAGACGAAGTGAAACGGCTCCGCGACGCCGTCGCGGGAGACGGCGAGGCCGCAGAGAGCCAAATCGTCGGACAGAGCGGCGCGATGCGGCGCGTGTACGAGCTCATCACGCGCGTTGGTGAGAGTGACGCGTCGGTCCTCATCCACGGCGAGACCGGCACGGGCAAAGAGCTCATCGCCCGCGGCATCCACCTGCGCAGCCGTCGCAAGGAAGGTCCTTTCGTCGCGATCAACTGCGCGGCGGTTCCTCACTCGCTCCTCGAGAGCGAGCTGTTCGGCCATGCGCGCGGCGCCTTCACCGACGCGAAGGTGCAGCGCACCGGCCTGTTCGTGCAAGCGAGCGGCGGCACGCTGTTCCTCGACGAGATCGGTGAGCTTCCGGTCGACGTGCAGCCGAAGCTCCTTCGCGCGCTGCAGGAGCGCAAAGTTCGTCCGGTCGGGGCGAACCAGGAGATCCCGTTCGACGCCCGCATCGTCGCCGCGACGAACCGCAATCTGGAAGACGAGGTCTACGAAAAGCGCTTCCGCGAAGACCTCTACTACCGCATCAACGTCGTGAAGATCGACGTGCCGCCGCTCCGCGAGCGCGGCGGGGACGTGCTGCATCTCGCGCAGCATTTCCTGAAGCAGTTCGCCGGACGCAACGAGAAGAACACCCTCGAGCTGTCGACGACCGCAGCCGAGAAGCTGATGGCGTACAACTGGCCCGGGAACGTGCGCGAGCTCGAGAACTGCATGGAGCACGCGGTCGCTCTCGCGCGCTTCGATCAGATCACGGTCGAGGATCTGCCCGAGAAGATCCGCGCGTACCGCGCCGAGCGCTTCGTCGTCGCGGCGAACGATCCGACCGAAATCGTCACGATGGACGAGCTCGAGCGCCGCTACATCCTCCGCGTGCTGTCGCTCGTCGGCGGCAACAAATCGCGCGCGGCGCAGGTCCTCGGGTTCGACCGCCGGACGCTTTACCGGAAGCTGGAACGCTACGGCGCCGGCGGCCCGGGGGCGGGGGCGTCGGAGCCGCCGCCGCCGCTGGATGCCTAGAGAACACGGACCAGGCGACAGGGAACAGGCAACCCGGGAACGATGAGAGGGCGCACGTCCTCTTGGCCGGACAAACGAAAGCCGACGACCCGGAGGGGTGTCGGCTTGGCGTGAACGAGGCGCGGAGCGGTCAGATTTTATTGTCGTCGCCGCGCATGTCTTCGCGCGCGTCGTCGCGGCGCATGCGGCCGTCCATCATGGCGTCCTCGCCGCGGAGCTCGGCGAGCGCTCGCATGATGCGAGCACGCCACTGTTCCCGTTCATCGACACCGGTGTTCGCATGCATCTTCATCGCGGCGGACCTCCTGCATGTTCGGTGCCGCCGTGCTGCGACGGTGGCGCTGTGAAACTTCGCTTATTTAGGCGCGACACGCGTCCCTGGGTTACGAGGCGAAACGCCTCCGGGACATGTCCCGAGTGGCGCATGAGCCTCAGAACTGCCCCTTCACGGCGAGAACGAAAGACGTGATGCGCGGCGCCACTTCCTCGCCCGTGTAGCGCAGGTTTCGGAACAAGAACGTGTACTGCGACTCCCCGGCGACGCGCAGCTGCGAGGCGACGGCGATCTCGAACCCGGCGCCGACCTGACCCGCGATCTCGTCGTACGCACGCGCGCTCGGAAACATCGCCGTATCGATGCGCCATTGGCCGGCGCCGAGCTGCGCGAACGTCGTGAGACGCCCGCCGGTCGAGAGCCGCGTCAGCACCATGCGGTTCGAAGCCGTCGGGCGCAGCTCGTCGACGAGCGTGGTGCCGCTGCCGGCGAGCTTCATCGAACCGCGCCAGTCGCGAGCGACGATCGCGAGGCGCGGCGCGAGGTCGAAGAACGGACGCGACGGCGGCGCCGTCGCCGCACGCTCCGCGGTAGCGCCCGACGCGGGCTCGACGGGTGCGGCCGTGACGGGGCCTTGCGTCGCGGCCACGAACCAGCGCGTGGCCTCCTCGATCACGCTCGGCGCCGGTGCGGTCTCCCTCTGGAGCGACGGAGGACCAATGCGTCGCGGCTGCGCGACAGCGGGCACCGCGGAGGTCAGCACGGCGGCGACGAAAGTCGATACGACGAGGAGGAGGGGGTACTTCATGGGCCGGTTTCGAGGCGAGCGCCGCGGGCGAGCTCCTTTCTTGGGCGACTGCGACGTTGGAGCTCGAGAAGTGCCAGCCGCGTGCCGCGCACGGGCTTGCACGGCGGCGGGCCTGCGCCGCGCCCGAACACGCGCGAGCGCGACCACGACGAACTCCGCGGTTGCGCGGGAAATCGTGCACTCCGCGCAGCGCTGCGATGCATGCAGCCTCTCCGGCGCGCGAGGGCTCTCCTGCGGTGGTCATCGGCGCTGCGCGTGACCGCACTTCCGCCACGAGACGACGCGCTTCCCCATTTCGATCGGGCGCGCGTCCGCATCGCACGCGGAGATCGCTGCTGTCTCGAGGTGCGAGACAGTGCGTTCACGGGCACGACGCGTGCAGCCGCACTGCGCGAATGGGGCGCAAGGTCCGGCTGCTCGCGGTGAGAGGCGTCGACGTCGTCGTCGACGCGAGCTGGTTCTTCGCGCTCGCACTCGCCATCGCGACGCTGACGACGCTGGCCGAGCACACGCGTCCCACGCTGGACGTGTCGGGCGCCACCGCCTGGAGCGTCGTCGCCGCGCTCGGACTCTTCGCCTCGCTCGCGCTCTCGGGCGTCGCTCACGCGCTCGCGTCGCGCCGTCGAGGTGTCCCGGTCACGCGCGTCACGTTGCTCCTTTTCGGCAGCATCACGGACGTCGAGCGCGACCCCGCGTCGCCGCGCAGTGAGGCGGTCGCCGCGCTGGCGGCACCGGCGGCGAACCTCGCCGCGGCCGGCGCATCGTTCGTGATCGCCGCCGCGCTGCTCGGTGCGATCCCGCCGGACTCGACCGTGCTCCTGCGCGGCGACTTCGGACCGGCGCTCTTCTCGTTCCTCGGCGCCGCAAACGTCGCGCTCGCGGCGCTGTCGCTCGTCCCGGCCTTTCCGCTCGCCGGTGGCCGACTCGTCCGTGCGTTCTGCTGGAGCGCGACCGACGATGTCGAGCGCGCCTCGCGGTGGGCTGCATGGAGCGCGCAGGTGATCGGCTGGCTCGTCGTGCTCGGCGGCGTGTCCCTCGCGCTCCTCGCGCACGGTCCCGCCGTTGCGACCGGCATGTGGACAGCGTTCGTCGGTTGGTTTCTCGCGTCGGGGGCGGCCCAGGCCTACGAAGCCGTCGTCGCGCAGGACGCGCTCGCGGGCGTGACGGTCGCGCGCGTGATGCGCCGCCGCGTCCGGGCCATCCCGGCGAACGTCTCCGTCGCTGCGGCCTACCGCGGATGGCTCTCGCAAAGCGACGAGCCGTTCTCGGTCGTCGACGGCGAGCGCTTCGTCGGATCGGTGTCGAAGAAGGACGCCGCTCGTATCCCCGCGGCCGCGTGGGCGACCACGTCCGTCGCGGCGATCGCCGTGCCCGACGTCGCGGCCACGCCCGCCGACGCCCTTTCGTCCGCGGTCGCCGTGCTCGACCGGCGCGACGCGTCCCGCGTCCCGGTGGTCGACCGCGGGCGGCTCGTCGGCCTGATCGATCGCGCCGACGTCGAGCGTTGGATCGACGCCTATGCATCACGAGTGATGACCTGAAGGGAACATGATGATCTCGCGCGCGTACTCAGAAGCGGACACGAACCAGACGCTCGCATCCGTCGGAGACCGGATCTCCGGGCTGCAGGAGGTGACGCCGCGCGATGGAGCTCCGGACGAGCGCATCTCGGTGCTGGATCCGCCGTCGAGCGACGCGCGCGCGTCCGTCGCCTCCGCGCAGAGCATCGAGATTCCGATCTCGTTCGCCGCTCCCGAGTCGGCGGCCGCCGAAGACGATCCGTGCGACGCGGTCCCGATCATGCGCGAGCTCGGGCTGCGGCGCGGAACGCTCATCGCCGATACCTATCGCATCGTGCGGCCGCTCGGCGCCGGCGGAATGGGCGTCGTCACGCTCGCCCACGACGACAAGCTCGATCGCAACGTCGCCATCAAGTTCGTTCGGCCGGAGCTCTTCGAGCATGCGAACCTCCGTGAGCTGTTCGTCGTCGAAGCTCGGGCCATGGCGCGCGTCTCTCACGTCAACGTGCTCACGGTGCACACGTTCGGGGAGCACGAGGGCATCCCGTACTTCGTCATGGAATACGTCGAGGGATCCACCGTCGAGCAATGGCTCGAGAGCCAGAACGGCGCGCCCGACCTCGCCGAGGCGCAGCGGATCCTCGACCAGACCTGTCTTGGCGTCGAAGCGATCCACGCGGCGAGCACCGTCCACCGCGACCTGAAGCCATCGAACCTGCTCATGGACGCGACGCTTCGAGTCGCGGTGAGCGACCTCGGCGTCGCGCGCATCCTCGGTGGCGGCGGCGCAGACGGCACGTGCATCGTCGGCAGCGCGGCGTACATGGCTCCCGAGGCGGCGCTCGGCGACGATACGAAGCCGGAGCTCGCGACGCGGCGGGACATCTACGCGCTCGGATGTCTCGCGTACGAGCTCCTCTGCGGGCGCCTGCCGTTCGTCGCGCCGAGCGATCTCGGCGTGATGGCGAAGCACCTGCTCGAGGTGCCGCCCGCGCCGACGACGCTGCGCCCCGACCTGCCGCCCGGCTACGACGAGGTGCTCCTCCGCGCGCTGGAGAAGGACCCGCACAAGCGCTGGCGGACGGTCGGCGCCTTTCGTCGTGCGCTCGCCCGCGTGCGCGACGGAGAGACGATCCCGGACCGGATCCTGATCGCCGACGACGATCCCGATTGGCGCGAGCTGCTCCACGATGCGCTCGCCACGCGGTTCCCGGATGCGCAGGTCGACGTCGTCGCGAACGGCGAAGAGGCGAAGGCCGCGTTCGAGAACCATCCGTACTCCGTCGTCCTCGTCGATCTCCAGATGCCCGAGGTCGACGGAATGGAGCTCACCGGCTACTTGCGCTCCATCGACGGCTCGGAGCAGACGCCAATCATCGTCCTCACGGCGGCGGGGGGGCCCGGTGAATGGCGGCGCCTCTCGCAGATCGGCGCCGATGGATTCCTCGTGAAGCCGGTCGACCCCGAGGACGTGGCGATGCTCATCCGCCGCACGATGAAGTCGCGACATAGCAGGCCTTCTCGCGCATGAGCACGGGGTGAGGACGGCAGGCCGAGGTCTCGAGGCCTCGGTGTGCCGCGTGGTGGTCCGTCGTCGCTGGTTCGGCCTACCGGGCGCGCGTGGGGCTCATCGGCTAGCATCGACGGCGTGACCGAGGTGGACGCATCGGCCGAGGCCCTCGTCGGCAAGGTGCTCGACGAGAAGTGGACGCTCGAGCGTCTCGTCGGCTCGGGCGGGATGGGGGCCGTGTACGCGGCGCGCCATCGCAACGGCGCACGCGCGGCCGTCAAGGTCTTGCACCCGGAGCTCGCACGGCGCCCCGACGTGCGCGAACGTTTCCTCCGTGAAGGGTACGCCGCAAACCGCGTCGAGCATCGCGGCGCGGTGCAGGTCCTCGACGATGACGTCGTGAAGGACGGACCGGACGAGGGCACGGCGTACATCGTCATGGAGCTCCTCGAGGGCGAATCTCTCGAGGACCGGATCGAGAAGGGCGGCCCGCCGCTGACCGAGGCCGAGCTCCTCGAAATCCTCGCATCGCTTCTCGAGGTGCTCGAAGCCGCGCACGCGAACGGCGTCGTCCATCGTGATCTCAAGCCCGCGAATCTGTTCCTCACGAAGAGCGGCGACCCCCGCGTGAAGGTCCTCGACTTCGGGCTCGCCCGCCTCGACGAGGTGACCGGGGCGACTGCCGCCGGGCTCGCCCTCGGAACACCCTCGTTCATGGCGCCCGAGCAGGCCATGGGCCGTATCGAGGACGTCGATGCGCGCACCGACCTCTTTGCGGTCGGCGCGAGCGCGTTCATGATCCTCGCCGGCCGCGGCGTCCACGAAGCCGATACGGTGCTCGCGCTGGTCGTGCAGATGGGCAGCGTGCCCGCACCGAAGCTGCGCGACGTCGCCCCGCACGTTTCCGAGTGCGTCGCCCGCGTCGTCGATCGCGCGTGCGAGTTCCGGCGCGAGGACCGCTATCCGTCCGCTGCAGCGATGCGCGCGGACGTGCTCGCCGCGCTCACGTTCCTGCGCGCAGGCGACAAGCTCGCGACGACGCGCGTGGAGCCCGGCGGGTCGGCGCATGCGGCCGATGCGCACGATCCGCACGACGACGGACCGGGATCGAATCCGCCGCTCGCGGCGCCGTCCGATGCGGCGTCCGTCGCCGCACGCCCTCGCGGCCGACGCGGCTCGCTCGTGGTGGTCGCCCTCGCGCTCGCCGCAGTCGGCGTGTGCTTCGTGCCGCGCGTGAGAGAGCAGATGCCGGGCGCGGCGTTCGCGCTCGGAGACCTCGCGACCGCGGCGGTTCCCGGCGCGAGCGGAACGCCGAGCGCAGGTTCGGCGGCAGCGCGCGCGGGCGACCCTCCGCTCGCGGAGGTGTCTCCCGCCGCCGGAGCGGACACGCCTGCCACGCTGGCCGCGGACGTCGATGCGGCGGCGATCGCGCTCGCGGCGGACACGAGCGATGCCGGCCTCGCGGCCGATCTGCGCGACGCCGGAGCGGCGGATGAAGAAGACGACGACGATGACGACGCGGACGTCGCCACGATCGGCGCGCGCGATGGCGGGGCAGGCGGGGCAGGCGGCACAGTCGTTACGATGGCGCCGGCCGTTGCGCACGTCGGCGCGCGGCCGACGACGCAGGCGGCGACGCGCCCGAAGCCGGTCGCCGGCAAGCATCCGCGCACGCCTGGACGCAAGAAGAAGCCGCGTCCTTGGATGCGCCGCTGACGCGCGCGCGCCGCGGCTCGCTCAGAGCTTCGTCGGCGCAGCCTGCGTGTCGTTCGACGTCGACGGCAGCGTGATGACGACGGCGGCCCCTGCCGAGCCCCGACGCCCCGGCGGCAGCACGCTCTGCTCCACGCGCAGCGAGCCGCCGTGCACGCGGAGGATCTCGAACGCCATCGAAAGCGAGAGGCCGAGCCCGCGCGCCGACGAGCGCTTCACGAACCGGCGCCCGAGCGTCTTCTTCGAGTCTTCCGCGAAGCCCGGTCCGTCATCGTCGACGCGAATGGTGATCATGCCGTCGGCCTGCTTCACGCCGACCTCGACCCGTGAGCTCGCGAGCTTCAGCGCGTTGCCGATCACCTCACGGCACACGACCTGAAGAAGGCGAGCATCGCCTGCGATCAGCAGAGGCGCCTCCGGCAGGTCGCTCGCCGCGACGACGTCCTTCCGTCCGTCGATCGATACGGCATCATCGAATGCCTGCTTCGCGATGGCGCGCAGATCCGCGGCGGCGAGCTCCGGCTCGAGGACGCCGCTCTCCAGCTCCGCGACGAGCGCGAGGTGCTCGGAGAGCCGCATGAGGCGCTTCAGGCTCCGCTTCGCCATGGCGACGAGCTCCGGCCGCGGGCGCTCTGCGCTCGCGAGCTCTTCGAGGACGGTCAGCGTCACCCCCGTCGGCGACGCAATGTCGTGAGCGACACGTCGGAGAAACTGCGTCCGGAGGTGCTCGGAAGCGTCTGCCTCGTCGCGGCGGTCGGTGGGTTCCGGCGTGGGTTCCGGCACTTCGAGCATCGGATGGACGTTCATCGTGGGCGCGCCTCCGTCGGCACGGGCCCGCCGGGAGCAGCAACATCTGCGCCACTCTGGACGCGCTGGTAAACGGCGGTTCCAGGGTGGCGTGCGGGGCGGATTGCTTCACGTGAGGCGCCTCCGCGCGGTCGTTTTCGCGTGTTTCCGTGCTTGGTACGGTCGGGCTTCCGCGGGTTAGGCCGGTGCGCTGCGGCGGCGGAGCGACGCGCCACGAACGGCCGGCGCGTGGCACGCAATCGGCACCAGCGCCCGCGGCTCCCTCGATGTTCCGCACCTCCTTCTCGTTGTCCCTGCTCCTCGTCGCCACCCTCACGGCGGCCGTCGGATGCCGTGCGTCCGATGCGGAGCGCGCCGCGTCGGCGCAGGCGACCGCGACGGCCGAGGCGAGGGCGCAGGAGACGACGCTGACGAGCGCGACGTTCGTGGCTGCGGACGCGTCGGTGGACGAGGCGACGTCGCGCGCGAAGACCGACACGGAAAGCGCGTTCACCGCCGAGCGCGCCTCGTACCGGGCGCGGCTCGAGGCGGCCCTCGACGAGCTCGACAAGGACGTGGTGCACCTCCGGAAGACGCTGGCGCGCACCGACGCGCGCATTCGCGACGTCCGCGCGCGGCGTGACGTCCTCCGCCGCGACCTCTCGAGCCTCGATCGCAGCACGGCCCAGGATTGGGCGATCACGCGGACCGCCATCGAGCGGCACCTGGCCGAGCACGCCGCGCGCGGCGCCGGGGCCGAGCCTCACCGCGCACGAGGAACGCACCCGGGGGAGGCTGGCCGATGAAAACGACGTCGCGCTCCGTGCTTCGTGCAGCTCATCGTCGTGCGCGCGCGTGGAAGCGCAGCGGCGCGCACCCGAGCGCCGACCGCGGCGCGCCGACTGCCCCGGTCGTGATCGACGTCGATTCGCTACGGCGGCTCGTCGCCATGTCCGCGAACATTGCGGCGGGCTTCGCGGCGTGCGCGAAGCACGCCCGGTCGGCCGCCGCGAGCGAAACGGCAACCGCGCTGTCAGCGACGCATGCCGACCTCGCGTCCGAGCTCGCTGCCCTCCTCGCCAGCTTCGGGGCGCCGGCCGCGCGGCGCGTCGCGACGGGCGAGCGCCTGCGCTGGGAGTGGCTCGCGTCGACGGGCGGGCTCGTCGACCACGCGCCCGAGAAGCGCGTGCTCGCCGAGTGCGTTCGTCTCCAGAGGGAGGCCGTCGATCTCACGCTCACTCTCCGTCGCGCCGCGACCGGGCCGCTCGCCGCGAAGCTCCGGCACCTGGCGCTCGCGGGAGAAGAGGCGCGGTCCGAGGCCGAGCGCCTCCTCGGCACGCTTGCCCTCGCCGATCCGAGGCTTGCGTTCGCGCGCGGCTGAACGGGCGACGCAGACACGTTGCCGCACTTGAGGCGCTCGCGCACGAGTGTGGCGATTTGGTGCCGGGGCGATGCGGCTCTTCGCCTCGAAATCGCGGCGGAACGCACCGGTGCGGCAATTGCAAGCGACGGCCCGCCCCCCCAGGGAGCCGCGTCGTCTGGCGCGGGATGACGCGCGGAGGTGCGCGCGTCTCGGGCACGAGGAGGCTCGCGCGTGGCGGACATCGACCTTACGCAGGGGCGCAAGAAGCGCCGCGGTGATGGTGGCGGCAACGGTAACGGCGGCGGCGGCACGCCGAAGAGCGTCCGCGGAACGCCGCGCACGGCGTCCGAGTCCGACCTCGTGACGACGGCGCTCGAGGCGCTCCATCGCGGCGAGTTCAGCTTCCGTTTGCGCCCGCGCGACGGCGTGTCCCGCGAAGTGGCGGAGGCGTTCAACGACCTCGCCGAGCGGCTCGATCACTCCGCGTTGGAGCTCGCGCGCATCACGCGCGTCGTCGGCCGCGACGGCGAGATGGGCGAGCGCATGCGAATGGACGGCCTCCGCGGGGGCTGGGAGACCATCGGCGATTCGTTCAACACGCTCATCGGCGACCTCACGCGCCCCACGACGGAGGTCGCGCGCGTCCTCATCGCGGTCGCCGAGGGCGACCTCTCGCAGAAGATGGCCCTCGAGATCGACGGCAAGCCGGTCCGAGGCGAGTTCCTCCGCATCGGTATGACCGTCAATCGGATGGTCGATCAGCTTCGTGCGTTCGCGAGCGAGGTCACGCGCGTCGCCCGCGAGGTCGGTAGCGAAGGCAAGCTCGGTGGGCAGGCGCATGTGCCCGGCGTCGCCGGTACGTGGAAAGACCTCACCGATAGCGTGAACGGCATGGCGTCGAACCTCACGACGCAGGTGCGCGGCATCGCCGGAGTCGTCACGGCCGTCGCGAACGGCGACCTGTCGAAGAAGCTCGTCGTCGAGACGCAGGGCGAGATCCTCGAGCTGAAGAACACCGTCAACACGATGGTCGATCAGCTCTCCGCGTTCGCGCGCGAGGTCACCCGCGTCGCGAAGGAAGTCGGTACCGAGGGCAAGCTCGGTGGTCAGGCTCACGTGCGCGGCGTCTCCGGCACGTGGAAGGACCTGACCGACAGCGTCAACGGTCTCGCCGGCAACCTGACCGTGCAGCTGCGTGACGTCTCCAAGGTCGCGACCGCGATTGCGAGCGGCGACCTCACGCAGAAGATCACCGTCGAGCTGCAGGGCGAGATGCTGCAGATCAAGAACGTGATCAACGGCATGGTCGACTCGCTGTCGACGTTCGCCGCGGAGGTCACGCGCGTCGCTCGCGAGGTAGGCAGCGAAGGGAAGCTCGGCGGCCAGGCGAACGTGCCCGGCGTCGGCGGAACGTGGCGCGACCTCACGGACAGCGTCAACGGGATGGCCTCGAACCTGACCGGTCAGGTGCGCAACATCGCGCTCGTCACGACGGCGGTCGCCAACGGCGACCTCGCCCAGAAGATCACGGTCGACGTGAAGGGCGAGATGCTCGAGATGAAGAACACCATCAACACGATGGTGGACCAGCTCCGGTCGTTCGCCGCGGAGGTCACGCGCGTCGCTCGCGAGGTAGGCAGCGAAGGGAAGCTCGGCGGCCAGGCGTTCGTGCCGGGCGTCGGCGGCACCTGGAAAGACCTCACCGACAGCGTGAACGGCATGGCCAGTAACCTCACCGGCCAGGTGCGAAACATCGCGCTCGTCACGACCGCGGTCGCCAATGGCGACCTCTCGCAGAAGATCACGGTCGACGTGAAGGGCGAGATGCTCGAGCTGAAGAACACCGTCAACACGATGGTCGATCAGCTACGCTCGTTCGCCGCGGAAGTCACCCGCGTCGCGCGCGAGGTCGGAACGGAGGGCAAGCTCGGCGGGCAGGCGTTCGTCCCGGGTATCGCCGGCACGTGGAAGGACCTCACCGACAACGTCAACAGCATGGCCTCGAACCTCACCACGCAGGTTCGCGGCATCGCGAAGGTCGTCACGGCGGTCGCGAAGGGCGATCTCTCGAAGCGGCTCGTCGTCGAGGCGAAGGGCGAGATCGCCGAGCTCGCCGAGACGATCAACGACATGACGCAGACGCTCGGCATCTTCGCCGATCAGGTCACCACCGTGGCGCGCGAGGTCGGTACCGAGGGCAAGCTCGGCGGCCAGGCGCGCGTTCCCGGCGTCGCCGGTACGTGGAAAGACCTCACCGACAGCGTCAACAGCATGGCCTCGAACCTCACCACGCAGGTTCGCGGCATCGTGAAGCTCGTCACCGCCGTCGCAAACGGCGACCTCTCGCAGAAGTTCACGATGGACGCGCAGGGCGAGATGGCCGCCCTCGCCGACACGCTGAACACGATGACCGACACGCTCCGCGCGTTCGCGAGCGAGGTCACGCGCGTCGCGCGCGAAGTCGGTACCGAAGGCAAGCTCGGTGGTCAGGCAAAGGTGGCCGGCGCCGCCGGCACGTGGCGCGACCTCGTCGACAACGTCAACCAGCTCGCCGACTCGCTCACGAACCAGATCCGCGCGATGGCCGAAGTCGCCACGGCGGTCACCGAGGGTGACCTCACGCGCAGCATCACGGTCGAAGCGCAGGGAGAGGTTCTCCAGCTCAAAGAGCGCGTGAACCAGATGATCGTGAACCTGCGTGAGACCACGCAGAAGAACCGCGAGCAGGACTGGCTCAAGACGAATCTCGCCAAGTTCTCCGGCATGATGCAGGGGCAGAAGAGCCTCGAAAGCGTGTCGCGCATGATCATGAGCGAGCTCACGCCGCTCGTGCAGGCGAGCCACGGCGCGTTCTTCGTCATGGACGAAGGCGAGGGCAAGACGCTCCGCCTCCTGGCGACGTACGCGTACAAGGAGCGGAAGCACGTCGCGAACCGCTTCCGCCTCGGCGAGGGCGTCGTCGGGCAGGCGGCGCTCGAGAAGAAGAGCATCCTCCTCACGCGCGTTCCGTCCGACTACATCCAGGTGACGTCGGGTCTCGGCGAGGCGCCGCCGCTCAATCTGATCGTGCTGCCCGTCCTCTTCGAGGACGACGTCCGCGCCGTCATCGAGCTCGCGAGCTTCGAGCCGTTCTCCCAGATTCACCGCATCTTCCTCGAGCAGCTGACCGAGTCCGTCGGCGTCGTCCTCAACATGATCGGTGCGAACATGCGCACCGAGGAGCTCCTCAAGCAGTCGCAGTCGCTCGCCGACGAGCTGAAGGAGCAGTCCACGGAGCTGCAGCGGCAGCAGGCCGAGCTGAAGCGCTCGAATCAAGAGCTGGAGCAGCAGGCGCAGACGCTCCGCGCCTCCGAAGAGATGCTGCGCGAGCAGCAGGAGGAGCTGCAGCAGGTCAACGAGGAGCTCGAAGAGAAGGCTTCGCTGCTCGTCGAGCAGAACAAGGCCGTCGAGCAGAAGAACCGCGAAGTCGAGATGGCTCGGCTCGCCGTCGAGGAAAAGGCGTCTCAGCTCGCCGTCTCCTCCAAGTACAAGAGCGAGTTCCTGGCGAACATGAGCCACGAGCTCCGGACGCCGCTGAACAGCCTGCTCATCCTCGCGAGGATGCTGTCCGACAACAAGGACGCGAACCTCACCGACAAGCAGGTCGAGTACGCGAAGACGATCCACTCGGCAGGCACCGACCTCCTGAACCTCATCAACGAGGTGCTCGACCTCTCGAAGGTCGAAGCCGGGAAGATCGAGATCTACGCGACCGACGTTCCGGTTCCGGACATCCTCAAGTACCTCGAGCAAACCTTCAAACCGGTCGCGCAGCAGAAGGGGCTCGATCTCGTCCTCGAGGTCGAGCAGGATGTTCCGCACACCATCCTGACCGACGGGCAGCGCCTGCAGCAGATCCTCCGGAACCTGCTCGGCAACGCCTTCAAGTTCACGGACGAGGGCGGCATCACCGTTCGCGTCCACATGCCGCCGCCCGACACGCAATACGCGTCGCCGATCCTCGCGAGCGCGCCGGAGAAGGTCGTCGCGTTCTCGGTGACCGACACCGGCATCGGCATCGCGCGCGACAAGCAGCAGCTCATCTTCGAGGCCTTCCAGCAGGCCGACGGCACGACGAGCCGCAAGTACGGCGGCACGGGCCTCGGTCTCTCGATCAGCCGTGAGCTCGCGCGCCTCCTCGGCGGCGAGGTCAGGGTCGAGAGCGAGCCGGGGAAGGGGAGCACCTTCACCATCCTCATCCCGACCGAGTACCAGGCGCTCGACGCCGACGTGCGCGGCGAGGGGACCTCGGTCGAAGCTTCGCCGGAGCCGCTCCCGCAGGGCGACATCGAGGACGACCGCCACAAGCTCGCCCCGCACGACAAGGTCCTCCTCGTCATCGAAGACGACCCGACGTTCGCTCAGACGCTCCTCGCGATGGCGCGCGACCGCGGCTTCAAGGGTGTCATCGCCACGCGTGGTGACGTCGGATTGCAGCTCGCGCGGCGCATGCTGCCGAGCGCCATCCTGCTCGACCTCCAGCTCCCGGTCCTCGACGGCCTTCGCGTCCTCGAGCAGCTGAAGGCGCACCCGCAGACGCGGCACATCCCCGTGCACGTGCTCTCCGGCCTCGACCGCAAGCTCGAAGGACTCTCCCGCGGCGCCGTCGCCTACGTGCAGAAGCCCGTCAGCAAGGACACGCTCGACCAGACGTTCGGTGAGATCGAAGGCTTCCTCCAGCGGAAGGCTTCGAAGCTCCTCATCGTCGAAGACGACGAGCGCGAGCGGAACAGCATGGTGGAGCTGATCGGCACCGAAGGCGTGGAGACGTCTGCGGTGGGCAGCGTCGACGACGCGCTCGCGGCGCTGAAGGAGACGAAGTTCGACTGCATCGTCCTCGACCTCTCGCTGAAGGGCGATTCCGGCTTCGACCTCCTCGAGCGCATGGCAAAGAAGCCGGAGCTCAAGGCGATCCCCGTCATCGTCTACACCGGACGTGATCTCACGCAGCAGGAGGAGACGCGCCTCAAGAAGTTCGCGCGTTCGATCATCCTGAAGGACGCGCGCTCGCCCGAGCGCTTGCTCGCCGAGACGACGCTGTTCCTCCATCGCGTCGAAGCGGAGATGAGCCAGCCGAAACGCAAGATGCTGCACGAAGCGTCGGGCGCGGAGGCCGTGTTCAAGGGCAAGAAGGTGCTCATCGTCGACGACGACGTCCGCAACATCTACGCGCTCGCCACCGTGCTCGAAGATGCGGGCATGAACGTCGTCTTCGCGGAGAACGGGCGCGAGGGCATCGAGATGCTGAGGAAGACGCCGGGGGTCGGCATCGTCCTCATGGACGTGATGATGCCCGAGATGGATGGCTACGAGACGATGCGCAGGGTCCGCGACATGCCGGAGTTCCGGACCTTGCCGATCCTCGCGCTCACCGCGAAGGCCATGAAGGGGGATCGCGAGAAGTGCCTGGCAGCAGGCGCGAGCGACTACGTGACGAAGCCGGTCGATCCCGACCAGCTGCTGTCTCTGATGCGCGTGTGGCTGTACTCGAACGAGAAGTGACGCTTCCCGGCGACGCGTGACGACCCCGAAGAAGACGACCCCCGCCTTGGAAACGAGACGACGTAGTGGTGCATTTCCCCGAGTGTCCTCGGAGCCGCCGCCTGCGGGCGACCCCGAGGCGCTCGTGCACCCGCGCTACGCGGGTGTGACCGCGCTCGAGCGCATGGAGATCGAGCTCCTGCTCGAGGCGATCTTCCGGCACTACGGACACGACTTCCGCTCGTATGCGTTCTCGTCCCTGCGGCGTCGCTTGAAGAAGCGCCTCGAGGCCGAGTCGCTCACGACGTTCTCGGCGCTGCAGGATCGCGTGCTGCACGACCCGCACGCGATGGACCGGCTGCTGCGCGACATGTCCGTGAACGTCACGGGCATGTTTCGCGACCCGACGTTCTTCATGCAGCTCCGGCGGAAGGTCGTGCCCCTTCTGCGCACGTACCCGTTCGTGCGCATCTGGCATGCGGGGTGCGCGACGGGCGAAGAGGTGTACGCGCTCGCGATCCTCCTCGAAGAGGAAGGTCTTTACGACCGCGCGCGCATCTACGCGACCGACATGAACTCGGAGGCGCTCGAGAAGGCGAAGCAGGGCATCTTCCCGCTCGCCCGCATGCGCGAGTACACGTCGAACTATCTGCAGGCCGGAGGCACGCGGAGCTTCAGCGAGTATTACACGGCGCATTACGATGCGGCGCTGTTCGACTCGCGCCTGCGTCGCAACGTGCTCTTCGCGCAGCACAACCTCGCGACCGACACGTCGTTCAGCGAGTTCAACCTGATTCTCTGTCGCAACGTGCTCATCTACTTCGACCGTGCGCTCAAAGAACGCGTGCTGAAGCTGTTCGCCGATAGCCTCGCGTCGCTCGGCATTCTCTGTCTCGGGCGCCGCGAATCCTTGAGGTTCACGTCTGCGGAGCTCGAGTACGAAGAGTTCGACTCGAAGGAACGCATCTACCGGAGGCTGCGATGACGCGCCCGGAGATCATCGTCGTCGGCGCGTCGGCGGGTGGTCTGCGAGCGCTCGAGTCGGTGCTCGGGCGGCTGCCGCAGGGCTTCCCGGTTCCGATCGTCGCGGTCCAGCATCGCGCGCGAGAGTCGACGGATGCGTACGCACAGGTCCTCGGAAATGCGATGCTGCTGCCGGTGCGTGAGATCGAAGACGAAGACCCGCTGCGCGGACCCGGCGTGTACCTCGCGCCGCCGGACTACCACGTGCTCGTCGAGCCAGGGCGTCTCGCCTTGAACGTCGACGATCCGGTCTCGTTCAGTCGGCCGTCGATCGACGTGCTCTTCGAGTCGGCCGCAGACGCCTACGGGGCGCGGGTGCTCGCCGTGCTGCTCACGGGCGCAAATGCCGACGGCGCGCGTGGTCTCGTGCGCATCAAGGAAGCCGGCGGCTACGCCATCGTGCAGGATCCGCACACCGCCGAGAGTCCCGAGATGCCTGCTGCCGGTATTGCCATGGCACCGATCGACCGCGTGCTTCCGCTCGAAGAGATCGCGGGCGAGCTCGTCCGAAGGATCGCGTCGTGACGGCGCCCCCGTCCTCGCGGACGCCGAAGAAGCCCGTCGTCGTCCCGGCGACGGAGCCGCTCGTCGCGAACATCCTCATCGTCGACGACGAGCCGTCGAACCTCCTCGCGCTCGAGGCGATTCTCGAGCCACTGAACCAGAATCTCGTGCGGGCGACGTCCGGCAAAGAGGCGCTGAAGCATGCGCTCAAGGACGACTACGCGCTCATCCTGCTCGACGTTCAGATGCCGGAGATGGACGGCTTCGAGGCCGCGGAGCTGCTCCGGAAGCGCGCGCGCACGCGCGACGTTCCCATCATCTTCCTCACGGCGATCAGCAAGGATCGCAAGTTCGTCTCGCGCGGCTACGACGTCGGCGCGGTCGACTACCTCTTCAAGCCGTACGAGCCCGACATCCTCCGCTCGAAGGTGGCGGTGTTCGTCGAGCTTGCGCGAAAGAACGACATCATTCGCCAGCAGCACGAAGCGCTGCGCGTGATGAGCGAGCGAGAGCTCGCGGACTTCAAGCGGCGAAGCGAGCAGCAGTACGCGGACCTCGCCGATTCCATGCCCCAGCTCGTGTGGACGGCCGATGCGAGCGGCGCGCTGCAGTACGGCAACCGGCAGTGGGAAGAGCTCGCGCAAGGCGCTCGCGACTTCAAGGCCGTGGTCGATCCCGAAGACCTGCCTCGCTTCATGGCGGGGTGGAAGGGCGCGCTCGAGACCGGCGCGCAGTGGGAGGCGGAGATCCGCTTCGGCACGCCGAGCAGCGGCTATCGCGTGCATCTCGTGCGCGTCATCCCGCGGCGCGGCGATGGCGGAGTCATCACGTCGTGGATCGGCACGAGCACGGACATCGACGACCGCGTGCGAGCAGAACGTGCGCTCCGCATGCTCGCCGATGCGAGCCGACGGCTCGGTGCGACGCTCGAGGACCCGATGGAGATCGAAGGTGTCGTCCGCGGCGCGCTTCCCATCCTCGGCGATCTCGCGCGCCTCGACATGTTCGAGGAGTCGAACGGTAGCCGGCGCATCGACGAGAGCCGGCGAATCTCGGTGTCGGCGAGCGGCTCGTCCGAGTCCGTGCTCGACGATCCACGGTTCGAGCTCGGGCCCTCGACCGTGGCGTATACGGGCCGGCCGGAGATCTACCTCGACGTCCGCGCGGAGCTCGCGGAAACGCACTCGGGCCGCGGCGCCGAGAACCTGCGATTTCTCGGCGAGCTCGGCATCAGCGCGTACATGTGCCTGCCGCTCGTGTCGCGCAATCGCACGGTCGGCACGCTCTCCTTCGTCCGGAACGCGTCGAGCGGCGTCTTCACGCGCGCCGAGGCTGCTCTCGCGGAGGATCTGGCGCGACGCATCGCGGTCGCGATCGACAACGCGCGCCTCCACGAGATGAGCGAGAAGCGCCGCGAGGAGCTGGAGCAGGCGAACCGCAGCAAAGACGTGTTCCTGGCCACGCTCTCGCACGAGCTGCGCACGCCACTCAACGCGATCGTCGGCTGGACCGACATGATGCGGAACGGCCAGCTCGCCGGCGGCGAGCTCGTGCGCGCGATCGAGACCATCGATCGGAATGCCCACGCCCTGAATCACCTCGTCGCCGATCTCCTCGACGTCTCGCGCATCGTGACCGGCACGCTGAAGCTCGACTCGAAGCTCGTCGGCGTCGCATCCGTCGTCGAAGCAGCCATCGAGGCGGCGCGCCCGCAGTGCAGCTCGAAGCGTGTCGTGCTCGATGTGTCTCTCGAGCGCGTGGGCTGCGTGAAGGGCGACGCAGGACGCCTGCGACAGGTGTTCAACAACCTGCTCTCGAACGCCATCAAGTTCACGCCGACCGGCGGCACCATCACCGTGCGCGTCACGCGTCAGGGCGATACTTCCCGCGTGACGGTGACCGACTCGGGCGAGGGCATCGCGCCCGAGTTCCTGCCCCACGTCTTCGAACGCTTCCGCCAGGCGGAGAACGCGCGGGCACGCGGCCTCGGGCTCGGCCTCGCGATCGTGAAGCACCTCGTCGGAGAGCACGGCGGCGACGTGACCGCCTCGAGCGAGGGCGTCGGCAAGGGCGCGACGTTCACCGTCGAGCTGCCGATTGCTGCCGAGGAATCGCGTTCCGAGGACGAGGACGGCGCGCGCCTCTCGATGCCGGTGAGCGCGCAGCCGGAGCTCGCGGGCGTGCATGCGCTCGTCGTCGAAGACGACCCGGACGGCAACGAGCTCATCACGACGATCCTCGAACGCTACGGCGCGCGCGTGACCTCGGTCGGTACGGTCGCGGCCGCGCTCGATGCGTTCGATGCGGAGCGGCCGGACATCCTGGTCTCCGACATCGGGCTGCCCGATGGCGACGGCATGGAGCTCATTCGCAGCGTCCGTGGGCGGCCGCTCGCGAAGCAGCTACCGGCCATCGCGCTCACCGCCTACGCATCGCGGCAGGACGCGGCGAAGGCGATCGCCGCAGGGTTCGACGCGCACGTCGCGAAGCCGGTGCAGCCCGGTACGCTGGGTACCGCGGTCGCCCGGCTCATCGCCGCCGCCGCGAAGAAGGTCAACCGGGCGCAGCCGGAAGCGTGAAGACGACGGCGAGGCCGTCGGCGGTGTCGACGCGGAACGTCCCGCGCTGCGCCTCGACGAGCCCGCGCGCCATGAGCAACGCGAGCCCGCCGCGATGCTCTTCGAGCGAGCCGACCGAGCTGCCGCCGGGGCCGTAGGCGCGCGCCGTGAAGAGCACGTTCGCGGCCTGGCGGCTCGCCGAGATGCGAATCGAGCCGGCGTCGCCCGTCGCCTTTCCGGCATAGGCGACGATCTTGGCGATGAGCTGGAGGCCACGCGCGCGGTCGATCATGACGCGGAGATCTTCCTCCACGCTCTCGACGATGACGGCGGCGCTCTTTTCGGCGCCGGGCGCGGCGCTGAGGCGTGCGGCTTCGGCGAGGAGCGCCGAGACACTCTCGGCGCGCACGGCGAAGTCGACCTTGCGGGCCTCGATGCGGCTCGCCTCGAGGAGATCTTCGATGAGGCTCTGCATGCGCGTCGACGCGCGGTCCATTCGTCCGAGTAACGCGATCGCGCGCGTGCTGTCGACGTCGTTGCGCTCGAGGTCGTCGCGGAGGAGGCCCGCGCTCATCGCGAAGGTGTTCAGGGGATTGCGGAGGTCGTGCGAGACACTCGCGAGCAGGACTTCGCGCGAGCGGTTCGCTGCCGTGACGCGCTCGCGGAGCCGGGCCGCATCGAGCGCGCAACCCGTCAGCGCCGCGAGCTGTACGAGCGCCGTATCCACGGCTGCGTCTGCGCCACTCGCGTGCGGAGCGGCGAGCACGCCTTCCGCCGCGCCGGACGGCGACGGCACCGCGACGACGACGACGCCGGCGGCGCGCGTGAGGGGCTTTGCTTCGGCGGCGAGCGCGGCGAGCTCGACGGGCGCTTGGTCGTCTGCGTCCGCGTCTGAGCTCGTGCGAAGTGTGGCAAGCGCGCCGCGGTCGAGGAGCCCGGCCCACGCGTGCGAGGCGCCGACGAGCGTGCGAACCTCCGCGGCAGCGACATCGAGGACGTCCTCGACGCTCGACGTCGCTCGCAAATGCGTGGCGGCGTCGGAGAGGCGCGTCAGCGCAGTCGTCGCGTCGAGCTTCTGCATTGCTGCCCGCGACATACCACTGTCGCTGGGCCAGGAGAAGCACTCGACGCGGGCGCGAAGGGCCTCCTCCGCGCCGACGTTGCAGGTACGGACCTCGGTCGGAGCGGCGCCGCGACGCTCAGGCGAGGAGCTCGCGGCCCGTTTCGACGAAGTCGCCGCGGCCCCACTCGAGGAGCGACTCCGTCTCCCTGCGAAGGAGCGCATAACGCATGTCGGCCGGGTGCATCGCGATGCGCGCGGGCAGGAGGGCGCGTGCGGGGCGCGCGATGCGACACCACGCGACGCTCGAGAACAGCCGCGACGGCGTGCGGCTCGCGTAATTGAGGACCACGCTCGCGCGTGCACGCTTCGTCGCCGGGTCATAGACGCGGAGATGGTCCTCGGTGAACGAGTAGCCGCGGTCGGCAAGGAGCTGCATCACCCAGCCCGGCATCGACCACGCGGGCGCGACGAAGCCGCGGATCGTGAGACCCGCTTCGCGGAGCACGCGCTCGCCCGTGTCGAGCCGAGTGCGCGCTTCTTCCTCGCTCACGTCGCTGAACTCCGCCTCGCCGCCGGAGACGACCTTCTGCGCGAAGCTCCAACGCGCGCGAGCCGCGAGACCGCGCGGCCTCGACGCGGCGCCAGGCGCATCCTGCTCCCATGCGCGCGCGCGATGATAGAAGCCGTGCAGATAGACCTCGTGGCCGTTGGCCTCGAGGTCGCGGAGGCGCTGGCAGAACGCCGGGTGGTCGAGGAGGGGAGCTCGCCCGTGATAGTCGGGGACGACGAGGAGCGCGGGCTTCACGCCGCGCGCGTGCGCCATCTCGAGAGCGAGATCGACCTCGCGCTCCCACGCGGGCGACACGTCGTGCAGGCTGACGTGGACGGCCACGACGAGCTCAGCGCGTCGCCGTGGCTTGCGCGCGGAGGACCTGCTCGTACTCGCCTTCGAACATCGCGAGCTGCTCGGTGACGATCTCGAGGTTGCGCGTGTTCATCTCGCTGTCTTCGGCCCACGACATCTCGGTCATCTGCCGCCGGATCTCCGAGAGCTTGTCGCAGATGTTCCCGAGCCGGGCCGCATCTGCCTGGCTGCGCGATTTGTCCGCAAAGTTCGTGCGGTACTCGTCGAAGAGCTTGTTCGCGGCGCCGCCGAGCTCCGCCATGATCTCGGTCATCGGCGTGGCCTGCCGGATCTTGCGGACCTCGGCGAGCTCGTTCTCGTAGACGCCGAGACGGTCCTCCACGATCGCGATGTTGCGCCCGTTGAACTCCGCTTTCAGCCCGGCGGCGTCGAGCGCCTTCATGCGCTCGCGGATGCGCTTCAGGGTAGCGACCACGCGCATGAGCAGGGCAGGGCGGCGGCTGATGCGCGGCTCGCCCGCGAAGTGCGTCTGGTAGACGGTGAATTGCGAGTTGGCGAGCGTCGCGAGGATGCTCGCCTGTTCCTCGGGAGTGCCCGTCGCCTGCGCCTTCTCGATGAGCTCGATCTCTTCCTGATACTGCTTCAAGTTCTCGCGAACGACCTGCCGGTCGCGATCGAACTCGGCGGAGCCCCGCTCGTCGAGCAGCTGCGTCATGCGCTTCTCGATCTGACGGAGCTCCTCGACGAGCTCGCCGAGGAGGGCGACGTCACGCGTCGAGCGATCCTTGCCGGCGAAGTGGCGCATGTACCGGCTGAAGACGAAGTTCGCGTTCGTCGCCTCGGTCGAGAACTGCTCGAAGACCGGGCCGACCTCCTGGGCGCGGGCGATGGCCATGCGCTCGTTCTTGTAGAGCTCGAGGCTCTGCACGGCCGCTTCACGAAGCCGCGTGAGCTCCGGGCCCTGCGCGGCCGACGGGATCGCGTCCGCACGCTCGACCACCGCCGCGGCCCGCTTGATCATGCGGTCCATCTGCGAGAGGTCGCGCGTGAGACGCGAGTGACCGGCGAAGTCCGACGCGTACTCGCGATCGAGCTGCTCGAGCTCCTTGCCCAGGCTTTCGACGAGGTTCGACATGCGTGCGGAGCTTCTTAGCACACGGTCCGGCCCGTCAGGATCGCGTGCGTGCGGCGCCCGCTCAGCGCGCCCGGCGGCGCATGCGCGAGAGCACCGCGAAGGCGAACACGGCGAGCCCGCTCGCGGCGAGGCCGTTCCCCGTGCTCCCGGCGCCCGTCGTGCTGCAGCCGCCGTCGTCGCCGTCCGTCGCAGCCGGCTCGCCTGCGTCCGGGCGCTCCGTCGTCGCGCCGTTGCTTCCGCCGCTGGTGCCCGACGTGCCGCTGGTGCCGGAGGTGCCGCTCGTGCCGCTGGTGCCCGACGTGCCGCTGGTGCCCGACGAGCCGCTCGACGAGCCGGCGTCCGTCGCCGCGTCTGCGCCTGCGTCGGCGCTGGCGGGGCACGTCGTGGTGCTGCCCTGCGCGAACAGCTGCCCGCGGATCTCGCCGGCGGGGTTCGCGGCGGTGTGCAGGTTCACGTACAGCTCGCCGGCGACGAGCGACGTCGCCTGCGCCGCGGTGAGCGTCGTGTCGACGTTGATCGTGGTGCCGCTCGCGGCCGGCAGGGTGACCTCGACGCCACCCATCGATCCGCACGCCGCCTTGTGAATGTGCTGCGCCGACGGGGTGAGGCCCGTGAAGGTGATCGTGCCGGACAGCTTGTTGTTCGCGTCGTTGAACGTCAGCGATGCGGTACCCGTCGCCGCGGTCGTGACCGGCGGGGTCTCCTGTGCGCCGTTCAACGTGGCGACGTACGTGGTCGGCGCGGCGCTCGCGACGCCGGCGACGAGGAGAGAAGCAGTAGCGAGGCCGAGGACGAGCGAAGTCTTCATGCCTCGCATGCTCGCGCGAGCCGGGGGCAAGGGCAACACGCTCCCGCCTGGTCAGCGGCGTTGCCAGCCGTGCTGGTCGAGCAGCTCCGTGTACATTGCAACCTGCCGCTGGAACTGCTCCCGCACGGTAGGTAGCCGCGAAGACGCGCGTACGGCGTCCCCGCGGACGTCTTCACCGGCCGTGATGCGGGCGAGAAGCCGTTCGGTCGCTTTTACGCAGGCATCGACGTCGAGCGCGCGGTACGCCTCGGAGGCGCCCGGCACGTGCATCTCGAACGCGCCGCCCTCGTCCGGCACGACGGCGGGGAGGCCCGTGCTCATCGCTTCCGCGATCGAGAGACCGAACGTCTCGAAGGGACAGCCGTGCACGAGGGCGTCGGCGCTCGCGAGCAGACGCGCGAGCCTCGCGCGGTCCTTCACGAACCCCGGCATCGCGATGTCGGGCGTGCCGGCCGCGCGCGCTTGCATGCGCTGCCGCTCGGGTCCGTCACCGAAGAGAACGAGCACGAGGCGCCGCTCGCGCGACCGCGCGCGCAAGCGGACGAACGCGTCGAGGACCACGTCCCAGCGCTTCTCGATCGCGAACCGACCCACGCCGACGAGGACGAGCGCGTCGTCGTCGCGGCCGTCGTGACCGGCGAGCGCGAGGAGCTCGCGCCGTGCCTCGAACGTTCGCGCGTCCGGGCGGAACACGTCGCGCTCGACGCCGAACGGAACGCGCACGACGTTGGTGACGCCATGTTCGGCGAGCTTCGACGCTTGCCAAGCCGCAGCGACGAGCGTCGCGTCGCAGCGCTTCGCGATCGCGCGCACGAGGCCCCAGAGCGGACGCGTGGCGCGTCGCACGCCGCCGTGCACGAGCGGGCGCGGCAACGAGGTGCGGTCTTCGAGCGCGCGCTCGAGCACGCCCGCGTACGTGTCGATGAAGTCGGAGTGCCACTGGAACGTGCGCACGCCGTAGTGCCTCCGATTCACACGCAGCGCGCCAGCCGCAGCGAGGTAAGGGGAGTGGATCTCGAGCACGTCGGGGCGCTCGCGCTCCACCACGGCCGCGATTTTGTCGAATCGCAAGAGGAGGTGGTACGTCGGATCGTACGGCGACGCAGGGCCGCCCACGCGACAGACGCGTGCCTTTCCTCCTTCTCGTGCTATTCGGCCGTCGCCTCGAGCTTCCGCCGCGTCGTTCAGAGCATCGGAGGGGGGCGCCGGCGCACCCGAGGACGGGTCCGCGGGACCCGGTGCGACGACGACGTGCTCGTGACCGAGTTGGCACAGAACGTGAGACTTGAGGGCCAGATGGCTTCGAACCCCGCCTCCCCTTTCGGAATAGAATTCCGTAACGTCGAGGACCTTCATGGCGCCGGCTCCTCGCGAGCCACGGGCGCCGCGCAGTCGCTTTCGCAGCGCCACTCCGCTCCCCGGTCCGCGTTTTCCGGTCGTCTCGGCGCTGCGAACGAGCAGAGCGAATCGCCGTTCGCGGCCCTCGCTGCGCGGCACGGTCGCCCTCTGAAGGTGGCCATCCTCAGTGATTTCACGCGAATCCCGTATGCGAACGGTGCAGCGTTCCAGACACGGTTCCTGTACCAAGAATTGCGTCGGTGTGGTCACGAGGTCACACTCATCGGCCCCCATGACCCGGATGCCAGCCCCGACGAGCTGCCGCCGGGCACGGTATCGCTTCCGAGCGTCCCGCTGAAGACCTATCCGGGCGTCTACCTGCCGATGCCCCTCGAGAAGTGGGTCTTCGATGCGAACCGCTGGGACTTCGACATCGTCTTCGCGCAGACGACGACGCTCCTGCTGGAGTTCGGCGTCTGGCTGCGGAAGATGAAGGGCATCCCGCTGCTCTGCGTGAACACGACGCATCTCGTCGCGGCGTACGACGTGCTCTTGCCGGAGCGGCTCGCGAAGCTCGGGTGGGTGAACTCCGCGATGGAGTACGCGCTCCAGAAGCCGGTCGAGCGCCTGTTCGCGAACATGTACAACAACTCGGACGGCCTCGTGGTGCTGTCCGAGGGTCTCCGCTCGTACTGGCGCGAGCGCGGCGTCACCGCGCCCATCCACGTCATCCCGCGTGCGGTGCAGCCCGAGATCTTCGACAAGCCGCTCGGGCCCGACCCGTACGTTCACCTCGAAGCATCGGGCGACGCGATCTGGCGCGGCTCGCGCCTCCTCTGCGCCGGCCGTCATACGCGTGAGAAGTGCCAGGACCGCGTGATCCGGATCTTCGCGCGTCACATCGCTCCCGCGGACCGCGAGGCGACCCTCACGCTGCTCGGTGAGGGACCCGACAGCGAGTACTACAAGCGCGTGGCGCGCGACGAAGGCGTCGCGCACCGGGTCTTCTTCCCGGGCGAAGTGCCCTTCACCAAGATGGCCGACTACTACGCGTACGCGGACGTCTTCGTGCACGGCTCGCTCAGCGAGACCTACGGCAACGTCCTCGGCGAGGCGCTCTGGTGCGGAACCCCGACGGTGGCCTTCGCCGACGGCATGGGCGTCACCGCGCAGATCAAAGATCGCGTGAACGGCGTCCTGCTCTCGCCGGGGCAGGGAGCTCCGGGCATGGAAGACGCGGACGCCGCCTTCGGGCGCGCAGTCCTCGACCTCCTCGCCGATCCGCAAGAGCGCGCGCGCCTCGGCAAGAGCGCGGCGAAGATCTCGCGCGAGCGCTCGTCGCCGCTCGCGGTCCAGCAGCGCATCGCCGATGCCTTCCAGCACGCGCAGGAGCACGCGGCGGCGAGCGGCCTTCGGCCCGCGATGCAGGGACCGCGCGTCCTCCAGTGGGCGACGACGTTCCAGCACTTCCGCGCGTGGTCGGCGGCGCAGGGAGCGCTCTACGTCTCGGGCCACGTGCGTCCGGCCAAAGACAAGAAGACGAAGAGCAAGCTGCATCCGCAGATCGGTCACTGACCGCACGCCCATAGCGGCGGCTCGGAAGCTCGCGGCCGGAGACGGTGAGCGCACGATGTGTGCTCCCGTCGCCCTCGCGCGGGGTGCTTGCGTTCGCGGGACCGAGGGAGGATCCTTGGGGCGATGGGGAGCTTCACACCTCCCCCGGCGGGTCATATCGGACGCGCTCTGACGCCTGGGGACACCCTCGATCGTTACGAGCTGCTCTGCGTCCTTGCGCAGGGTGGCATGGGAACGGTGTGGCTCGCGCGCCTGAGCGGGAAGCTCGGTTTCGAGCGGCTCGTCGCGCTGAAGACGATCCTCCCGACGTACTCGGACGACCGCCAGTTCTGCGACATGTTCCTCGACGAGGCGCGCATCGCCGCGCGAATCGATCACGAGAACGTCGCGCGCATCCTCGAGATCGGAGAAGACCGCGGGCTCATCTACTACGCGATGGAGCTCATCGACGGCGAGTCGCTGCGGAAGCTCTATCGCGACGTGCGCGCGGCGAACGTCGTGTTCCCGATGGGGGTCGCGCTCCGGATCGCGGCCGATGCGTGCGCCGGGCTCCACGCGGTCCACGAGCTCCGCGACGACGACGGCGAGCCCCTCGAGGTCGTGCATCGCGACGTCTCCCCGCAGAACTTGCTCGTCAGCGTGCGCGGCACGACGAAGCTCATCGACTTCGGCGTCGCGAAGGCGAATGCGAGGCGCAGCGAGGAGACCGCCGCGGGCACGCTGAAGGGCAAGATCGAGTACATGGCGCCGGAGCAGGCGCGTGGTGAGCCGCTCGATCGTCGGGCCGACGTGTACGCGATCGGTGCCGTTCTCTACGAGCTCTTGGCGAGCCGGCCCGTGCGCGACACGGACGAGGGACGCCAGCTCGCCGCCCTCCACGAGCTCATGACCGGCGTGGCGTATCCGCCGCTGCCCCCGTCCATCCCGCACGTCGTGCGCGGCATCGTCGATCGCGCTCTCGCGCGCGACCCGCAGAGTCGCTTCGCGTCGGCCGACGAGCTCCGGCACGCGCTCGAGCAGGCGATGCTGGCGACCGGGCAGGGCGCGACCACGGACGACGTCGCCGCTCTGCTGGCGCACTACTCGCGCGAGCGCACCGCGAAGCGGAAGGACGCGATGGATCGCGCCCTTCGCGCCGCCACGGAAGGTCGCTTGAATGCGGCGACAATCGTCGCACCGCTCTCGGCGCCGCAGGTCGTTGCGCCCGCGCAGCCGTTTCCGCCGCCGGCGATGGCGTCGAGTCAGTATCCGGTCGTCTCCGGCGTCGCCACGACGACCGATGGCCCGCCCACGGGCCCGTCGATGCGCACCATCGGTCCCGCGGCTCTCGAGCCGCAGCCCGCGCCGCGGTCGTCGGCGGCGCGCGCGGTGGCGGCGGTGTTCGTGCTCGCCTTCGTCGGCGTCTTGGGCGTGATCGCCGGCGTGGTCCTGACGCGTCGCGCGCAGCCGGTCGCGCGTGGGGCGGCGGCCGGCGCGCAGGTCGATCCGGCGACGACGACGGCGACGGCCGCGAGCGCCACGACGGCCGCTGCCGCGGACACGCCGCCTCCGCCCGTCGTCATCGAGCCGCCCGCGCCCGCGACGGGGCTCGCCGTTCGCGATGCAGCTCCGACGGCCAGCGTCGTGAATGCGCGCACGGGGCGCGATGCCGGCGCGAAGCCGCCGCGCGGAACGAAGAAAGGCGGCGCGGCGCCTGGTCCGAAGGCCGGCGACGGCGACGAGTATGGATTCTAGGGGAGCCCTTCTCGTCGCCGCCCTCGTGCTCGCGGCACCGAACGCGCTCGCTGCTCCGACCGCCGCTCAGCGCGAGACGGCGCGTCGCCTCATGGACGAGGGAAAGGAGCGGATGCGCGCGGGCGAGAAGGAGCGCGCGGTCCTCGCGTATCAGAAGGCGCACGACCTCATGCACGTGCCGACGACCGGGATCGCGCTCGCGCGCGCGCACCTCGCGCTCGGTCATCTCGTGGAGGCGCGTGACGTGGCGCTCGAGGTCGTGCGCATGCCCCGCGAGAGCGGCGAGCCGGCGGTCTTCGAGCACGCGCGAAAGTCGGCGCGCGAGCTCGAGGCATCGATCAAGCCGCGGATCCCGACCGTGCGCATCGTCGTGCGCGGCGGACCCGCGACGAAGGTCACCGTCGACGACCAAGAGGTCGCCGGCTTGCTCGTCGGCGAGCCGATGGCGCTCAATCCCGGCCGTCACGTCATCGTCGCGCGCAATGCCGACGGCATCGACAAGCGCGCGGACATCGAGCTCGCGGAGCGTGACGCGAAAGAAGTCGAGCTGCCGTTGCCCTCGGCGACGCCGCATGTCGCCGTCGTCATGCCGTCGGCGTCGCCGAAACCCGCGGAGCGGCTCGTTCGGCAAGAGCGTGAAGAACGCTCCGTGCTCGCGAACGTGCTCGTCTTCGGAGGGTTCAGCGTCGGCGTCGCGGGGCTCGCGGTCGGCGGCATCACGGGCGCGATGGCGCTCTCGAAGTCGAGCGACGTGAAGCCACTCTGCGAGAGCGGCATCTGCGACCCTGCAGCGGAGGCGGATCTCTCCAGTGCGCGCGGTCTTGCGACGGTGTCCACGATCGGCTTTGCGGCGGCCGGTGCGGGCGTCGCGCTCGGCGTCGTCGGCCTGCTGTTGCCCAAGACGAAGTCCGAATCAGCGCTACACTCGGAAGAGCCTCGCACGGCGGTGTGGATCACGCCGGGCGGCGCCGGCATCCGCGGTTCGTTCTAGCCACTCCAGCGACTACCGTGAAACGTCCCGTGAAACGCAGCCGAACCCCAGCACGCGTCGCGGCGCTCACGGGCCTTTTCGTGTGCGCGGCGGCATGCGCGAAGGTGGCGGGCATCGACGACCTGGAGATCGGCCAGTGCAAAGGCGGGCTGTGCACGGGCGATGCGGGACCGACCGACGACGTGACACCGGAAGACGGCGACGTGCTCGAGCCGACGGGAGACGGAGGGCTGGCCGACGCGCTGGCGGAGCCGTGCCCCGCCGCGAAGGGCTCGCCGATGGTGCGTGTCGGGTCGCCGGCCAACAACTTCTGCATCGACGCGACGGAAGCGACCGTCGCCGACTACCGCGCGTTCACGACGGAGAAGGGCACCGACGTCTCGGGGCAGCCGCCGCAGTGCGCGTGGAACACGTCGTACGCCGCGGCATTCGGAGGCGCCGACGACATTCCGATCGCCGGCATCGACTGGTGCGATGCGTACGCGTTCTGCAAGTGGGCCGGCAAGCGGCTGTGCGGCAAGCAGACGAACAACACGTTCGCGGGCCCGGTGCGCGCGGCGGACCTCAACGACTTCAACTCGCACGAGTGGCTGCTCGCGTGCTCCGCGCAAGGGCAGCTCCGATACCCGTACGGCAGCATCCAGAAGCCTTCTGCCTGCAACACCGGCGAGAACGACGCCGGCAAATCACTCCCCGTACGCTCGAAGCCCGAGTGCGTCGGCGGATACCCCGGTCTCTACGATCTCGTGGGCAATCTGTGGGAGTGGTACGACGGCCCGTGTGTCGCGGGTGACGCCGGCGCGGACGCGGGCGATGCGGGCGGTCCGGCGAAGGAAGAGTGCTACGTGAAGGGCGGCGCGTTCGCCAACGTCGGCACGAACCTGGACTGCCGCGCCGAGGGCCGCGGCGCGACGCGAGACCGGCGCGGGCAGGACATCGGCGTTCGCTGCTGCGCCGACTGACCGAGCCGACCGGCGCACGCGTGGCTCGCGTCAGAGGAGCGCGCGGAACTTCAGAGGCTCGGCGACGTTCTTCACGGGCATCGCGCGCGGCTCCCCGAACGTGAAGCCGTGGCCCGGAGGAAGGTGCGCGAGCGCCTCCTCCATGACGAGGATCTCGTCGCGGCCGGCGCAACCCTGGAGGCGTGCCGTGTTGTTCATCCCGCTCGAGAACCCGGTGAAGTTCGCGTTCGCGCCGAATTGACCGACGAAGAGCGGCGCGAGGTTCACGCCCGTCGAGACGGCAAGGCCGGTCTCGCGAAGCACCTCGAACTCGACGCGCTGCGGGATCTTGTTCGTCATCGCGCGAACGTCGAGGGCGCACCGGAGCGCGCGGACGAGGCGCTCGCCGGGCGGCTCGTCGTAGAACGGCGGACCGAAGAGCGCGATCACGCAGTCGCCGACCATCTTGTCGAAGACGCCGCCGTGCTGCCACACGATGTCGACCGCGTCGCGGCTCCACTCCTCGACGAGCTCCGCGACCTTCGCCGGAGTCCTCAGGATGGTCTCCGACACGCGGGTGAAGCCGGAGATGTCGATGTACACGACGCCGACGGTCTCCTCGCGAGGAGAGAGGTAGCGGCGCTCGTAGTCGTCGTCCTGGAGGAGACGCGCCACGTCGTCGGGACGGAAGGCGAGGGCGAGCGCGCGCCACTCCTTGCTGAAGTCGACGATGCGCTGGCGGATGTAGCCCGCGAACGCGCTGAGGAGCTCGCGGTCGTACGTGTTGAACGAAGGCGTCCTCGAGGTGACGACCACCTTGCCGACGATGACGCTCTTCGTGATGCCGTTGATGAGCACCTCTTCCTGCGTGTTCTTCACGCCGAGGTGATCGAGCAGCGCGGCGTTCTCGCCGCGGAGGTAGCTCCGGCCCATCTGGCGCACGGGGCCGTGCGTCTCGCTCCCGGACGCGAGCGTGTCGACCTTCAGCTCGCCGCCTTCGAAGAGCTGCACGTGAAGTGTCTTCGCGGCGTTCTCCTCGGCGACGTAGACGAGGAGCAGCCGGTCCATCGGGATCGCCTGGGCGAGGACGGCGACGGCCTGCTTCACGCCCTCCGAGAGCACGCGGTGACGAAGCGCGTTTCCGAGCTTCATCATGACGGTGTGCTTCTCGCGCGCGGCACGGATCGCGAACAGGTAGTTGTCGAGCACCTCGCACACGGAGTTCAGCGCGTCGGCGAGCCGTGCGCCGTCTGCCTCTTTCGGAGCAACGACGCCGGCGCGACCGAACCATGCACCGGCGACGTCGAGATGCTGGGCGACGACGAGCATTCCGTCGACCACGGTGACGACGCGTTCGCGCGCCGTCTCCGACGTTCGAGCGAAGACGTCGTCCTTGCCCGGGATGGCGAGTGGCTCGCCGTCTTTCGACCACGCGAAGAGGTGAAGGGCGAGGTCTTCGCCGTACGTCTCGACGAATCCGCCCGTCGCGCCGAGCACGCGCGCGACTTCGGGCAGCAGCGCAGCGAGCACCTCGCCGACGCTCCAGTGCTTGACGAGGCCCTGCTCGATCAAGTCGTCGACCGTGTTGCGGAGCTCGAACAGCTCGCGCATGGCGCGCTCGGACTGAGTCATGGCTCGCATGATGCCGGTATTCGACGCCCCGCGAAAGCGTACCATTCCGGGCCATGTCCGACGCCCGCGAGGATTCCGCTCTCGCTGCCGAGGCGCTTCTGCGGGGCGAGACGTTGCGGGCCCTCGCGCTCGTGGGCCGCGCCCGCTCGGGCAAGGGACTGCTCCTCCGCGGGATCGCGTACGCGCAGCTCGGCGACCTGGATCTCGCGCGCCGCTCGCTCGTTCACGCCGAACGGGCTTCGGAGACGCCGCTCGACGCCGCGCGCGCGCGTGCCGCCCTCGCCGAGGTCTCTCTCGCTGCCGGCGACGCGAAGACGGCGCTCGAGTCCGGGCGCGCGGCCGCCGACGAGCTCCGCGCCCTCCGCGACGTGAGGAACGCGACCCTGCAGGCGCTCGTCGTCGCGCGCGCGGAGGTGCTCCTCGGGCGACTCGATGACGCGCGCCGTTCCGTCGCCGCGGTCGTGCGCGGGCGGATTCCGCCGGACCTCGCGCCGCTCGCTTCGCTTGCCGAGGCCGAGACCGCGGTTCGGGCGATGAAGGCGGTCGCCGCGCGCGATGCCCTTCATCGCGCCCGTGCGCAGCTTTCCGCGGCGCCGAACGGCGTGCTCGCACGTGAGCTCGTCGCCCTCGAAGAGGAGCTCTCGACGCCGATCGCGCGGCTCGAGCAGCGGGGTCAGGCGCGCGCGGCAGATCCGTTCGCGATCGAGGAGGCCTCGGCCGGGCAGGTCATGCTCGTCGACGCGTGCCGGCGCATCGTCGTTGCCGGACGGGCGACGCTCGCCTTCGGTCGTCGTCCGGTCCTCTTCGCGGTGCTCGTCGCGCTCGCGCGGGCGTGGCCAGAGCCGGTCGCGCGCGACACGCTCGCCGAACGCGCGTTCGAGGTGCGGCGCGTGAACGAGTCGCATCGCGCGCGGCTGCGCGTCGAGGTCGGCAGGCTCCGGAGGGTGCTCACCGGCATCGCCGAGCCGGTCGCGCGCGGAGACGGGTACGCGCTCGAGTCGCCGCGTCCCGTCGTCGTGATGCTTCCGCTCGGCGACGGCGACGAGACCGCGCACGTGGCGGTCCTTCTCGGTGATGGAGCCGCGTGGACGGCGCAGTCGCTCGCGGAGCACGCAGGCGTATCGAAGCGCACGGTGCAGCGCGCGCTCTCGGCGCTGGTCTCGGCCGGCGCCGTCGTGCGTACGGGCACGCCGCGCGACGCGCGGTACGTGCGGGCCGCGCCGCGCATCGCGTCACGGATGTTACTCCTCGGCCTCGTCCCGAAGCCGTAGATCGTCTCCGCATGGAGGCATCGATCATGAACCACGGAGAGAGCATCGTGAGCCGCACGCGTACGACGAAGCGCAACGCCGAGGTGGTCGCAGAGTACGGTCCGTTCGGACCCGGAGGCATCCACGGCGTGACGTTCGACGGCGCGCTCGTCTGGTTCGCGCGCGACGGCGAGCTCGTCGCGTTCGACCCCGAGAAAGAGGAGGTCGTCCGGCGCCTCGCCGTTCCTGCCGACGCGGGTACCGCGTTCGACGGCGAGAACCTCTACCAGCTCGCGCACGGCGAGATCCTCGTCGTGCGTCCGAGCGACGGACGCGTGCTCCGCAAGATGCCGTCTCCCGACGGCGAGAGCTCGAGCGGTATGGCGTGGGCGGACGGCTTTCTGTGGGTGGGGAGCTGGCGCAACGCGAAGATCCACCAGGTCGATGCGCAGACGGGCGACGTCGTGAAGACGCTCACGTCGGATCGCTGGGTCACCGGTGTGTCGTGCGTCGACGGCGCGGTCTGGCACGCGACGATGACCGAGAACAAGACGGAGCCGGCAGAGATTCGGCGGCTCGCGGCGGACGGCACGGTCGAAGCGAGCTACGTCATGCCGGACGGCGCGTTCGTCAGCGGCCTCGAGGCCGGAGCGCCGGGTGAGTTCTGGTGCGGCGGCGGTGGAAGTGGAAAGCTGCGCCGTGTGCGCGCGCGCCCGGCGAAAGCCGGCTGATCGCGCGGGCCTTGCCGGCGCGGAGGCGTCAGCCTAGAAGTCCGACCCATGCGAACCGAGTGGGTTTCGAAGCGGTCCGGACCGGTGGTCACGCAGATGCACTACGCGCGCAAGGGCGTGGTCACCGAGGAGATGCGCTTCGTCGCGGAACGCGAGAAGGTCGAAGCCGAGCTCGTCCGGAGCGAGGTCGCTCGCGGGCGGCTCGTCATCCCGGCGAACGTGAAGCACACGAATCTCGAGCCGATGGGCATCGGCATCGCGCTCTCCTGCAAGGTGAACGCGAACATCGGCTCGAGCGCGGTCACGAGCGACGTCGAGAAGGAGCGGAAGAAGCTCGCCATCTGCCTGAAGTACGGCGCCGACACGGTGATGGACCTCTCCACGGGCGGCGACATCGACGGAATTCGTCGGACGCTCATCGGCGAGTCGCCCGTGCCGATCGGCACCGTGCCGATCTACCAGGCGCTCCAGCAGGTGAAGTCGGTCAGCAAGCTCACCGCGGCCGACATGATCGACATGCTCGAGCACCAGGCGCAGCAGGGCGTCGACTACTTTACGATCCACGCCGGCGTGCTCGTCGAGTACCTGCCGCTCGTCAAAGATCGCATCACGGGCATCGTCTCCCGCGGCGGCTCGATCATGGCGCAGTGGATGATCGAGAACCACAAGCAGAACCCGTTCTACACGCACTGGGACAAGGTCCTCGAGATCTGCGCCAAGTACGACGTGACCATCAGCGCGGGTGACGGCCTCCGCCCCGGCTGCCTCGCCGACGCGAGCGACAAAGCGCAGTTCGCCGAGCTCGCGACGCTCGGTGAGCTCACGAAGAAGGCCTGGGAGAAGGACGTGCAGGTCATGATCGAAGGACCGGGCCACGTCCCGTTCGATCAGATCGAGATGAACGTGAAGAAGGAGATGGAGCTCTGTCACGAGGCTCCGTTCTACGTTCTCGGCCCGCTCGTCACCGACATCGCGCCCGGCTACGACCACATCACGAGCGCGATCGGCGCCACCATGGCGGGTACCGCCGGCGCAGCGATGCTCTGCTACGTCACGCCGAAGGAGCACCTCGGCCTGCCGGACGAGAAGGACGTCAAGGACGGCCTCGTCGCCTACAAGATCGCGGCGCATGCGGCAGACGTCGCGCGGCATCGGCCGGGCGCGCGCGACCGCGACGATGCGCTCAGCCGCGCGCGTTACGCGTTCGATTGGAAGGAGCAGTTCCGCCTCTCGATCGATCCCGACGTCGCGCAGTCGATGCACGACGAGACGCTGCCGGACGAGTACTTCAAGACGGCGGAGTTCTGCTCGATGTGCGGCCCGAAGTTCTGCAGCATGCACATCAACCGCGCCGTCGAAGACTTCAACAAGAAGGTCGACGAGGAAAAGAAGACCGGCAAGCGCGTGCTCGACGTGCTCACGTCTTCCTGACCTTTGACCTGACGAGCAACACGCAGCGGAAGCAGAGGCGATGATCCTGGATCGCCGACGCACGACGCTCGGGGCAGCCGCGCTCGCGGTGGCTGCCGCGCTCTGCGCGTGTGGTGGATGTGGAAAGGGGAGGAGCGACGGCGGCGATCCCAACGTCGCCGCCGCCGCGCTCGATGCGGCGCGCACGAATCGCGTCGAGGCCCCACCGGACGCGGCGCCTTCCGTCGTGCGCAACGTCGCGATGTGGGCGGCGGCGCGGGAAGGCGGCGTCGAAGAGCTCGCCTCGCTCGCGACGCACGAGGGAGCGGCCGGCCTCGTCGAGGCTGCGGCGGATCCGGAGCTGCGCGCGACGGCCGTGCGCGCGATGGCGTTCGCACGCGGGTGGGCGCAGCTTCCGTTCTTGGCGCAGCTCGCGGCGGGGCCGGACGACGAGGAGGCGCGTCTTGCCCTGGCGTCGACGGTCGACCTCGCGTCTCGTCCCCGTCGGGCCGAGGACATGGAGGACGCGAGCGAGCTCGCATCCGGCTGCGCGGCGCTGGGCACCCTCGCACGCGACGGCGAGAGGGCGCGCGATCGCCGTGTTCCGGCGCTGCGCGCGCTGCGGATGATGCCGTGCTCGAAGCAGGAGCTTCCGGCCGACCTCGACGCGAAGTGAGCGCCGGAACCGCTGAGCCGTACCGCCCGACGGCCTCCGCACCTGGTCCGGTGGTCGGACCGGCGACCACGTCGTGCTCCGCAGCCTGCGCCGCCGCCGCCGCCGCCGCAAGATTCCTCCGCGGGGCTTCGGCGGGGCGGATACTCTCCTGAGCGAAGGATGCCCGACTCAGCGCAGCCCGTCTCGAGCGTGTACGGGAACGAAGGCTACATCAACCAGCTCCTCGCGAAGGCCGTCGCGGCCAAGGCGAGCGACATCCATCTGAAGGTCGGGATCCCGCCGGCGGCGCGCGTGCGCGGCGATCTGGTCTTCTTCCGGACCGAGCCGCTCAAGCCCGAAGACACGGAGAACATCGCGCGCGTCGTCATCAAGGACGGCAAGGTTCGCTCCGAGCTCACCACGATGCGCGAGCACGACTGCGCGTATGCAGCGCCGGGCGTCGGACGTTTCCGCGTGAACGTGTACCGTCAGCGCGGAACCATCGGCATCGTGATGCGCGCGATCCCGACGCGCATTCCGACGTTCGAGGACCTCGGGGCCCCGGCGCCGTGCGCGCCGCTCGCGGAGAAGGACCGAGGCCTCGTGCTCGTCGTCGGCGCCGCGGGTAACGGAAAGAGCTCCACGCTCGCGGCGATGATCGGCCACCTCAACAAGACGCAGCCGCTCCACATCGTCACCATCGAGGACCCGATCGAGTTCCTGCACGAGGACGACAAATCGAGCATCAGTCAGCGCGAGGTCGGCATCGATACCGGCACCTTCGCCGACGCGCTCCGCGCCGCGCTCCGCCAGGACCCGGACGTGATCCTGGTCGGCGAGATTCGTGACGAGACGACGCTCGACATCGCGCTCAAGGCCGCAGAGACCGGACACCTCGTGCTCTCGACGCTGCACACGCCTGACGTGACGCGCACGGTCGGACGCATGCTCGCCCTCGCGCCGAAAGGGCAGCCGGGATCGACCGAAGAGCTCCGCGAGCGCATCGGCGACTCGCTGCAAGGCGTGATCGCGCAGCGTCTCCTCCCGCGGAAAGACGGGCAGGGCCTCGCGCTCGCCGCCGAGGTGTTGGTGGCGACCGGCACCGTTCGCGAGTCGATCAAGCGGCCCGAAGGGAACCCCTCCATGAAGGAGCTCATGGAGAAGGGCACGCACCCGTACGGCATGCAGACGTTCGAGATGCACCTGAAGCAGCTCGTCCAGCAGGGCCTCATCGACAAAGAAGTCGCCCGCGCCGCCGCGTCGTTCTGAGCTTCACGCGTACAGTCACCGCCCGTGACGGCGGACCCAGTCGACGGCGGCATCGAGGTCGTCCGGCTTCGCGAACACCGGCCCGAACGCCTCGGCCCGCGCGATCGCCTCGGGCGCGCGCGTGCTCGTGAAGAACGCGATGGGCAGGCCGCCTTCGCGCGCACGGAGCCGCTCGGCGACCTCGGTGCCGTCGCCGTCGCCGAGCTCGAGGTCGAGGAGCGCGCACGAGAGCTCCGCAGCGTCGACCGCCGAAGCGCCAGCGGCGGACTCCTCTTCGAGCACGTCCATTCCGGCGGCCCGAACGCGACGCGCGACGGAGACGCGCGCGACGGGAGAATCGTCGGCGATGAGGACCGAGCGAGTCATCGCCCCGAGGATACAGGAGCGTACCGCCCGCTCGTGCACCAAAACGGCGCGCCGTCGTTGCTCCGGAACGGGGCAGGCGTCCGCGAACGACCGAAGTTTACCGCCTGATCCGCCATGGCATCGGACTTGAACCGAGGTGCGGCGGCGCGTTCGCGAGAGGCCGCGGCGCGTCAGCAAGGAGCTCGTCGGATGCGTCTTCGTTTTTGGGGCGTGCGTGGGTCGATCGCTTCACCGGGCCCGGATACGGCGGCGGTGGGCGGCAACACGAGCTGCGTCGAGGTCGTGTGCGGCTCGACGCGCATCGTGCTCGACGCCGGCACGGGGCTACGGGGGCTCGGCAACGAGATCCTGCGGGAGGGCGGCGCGACGAGCCTGACGCTCCTCCTCTCGCACTATCACTGGGACCACATCCAGGGGCTCCCGTTCTTCGTGCCCGTGTACATGAAGGGGTCGGATCTCACGATCGTCGGAGGTGCGAACGGCGTGATGAGCGTTCGCGAGGCGCTCACGCATCAGATGAGCGCGCCGCTCTTTCCGGTGCGTCTCGACGAAGTCGGGGCACGGCTCACGACGCGCGAGGTGAAGATGGGCGACACGTTCGACGTCGGCGAGGCACGCGTGACCGTCGCGAAAGGGAATCACCCCGGCGGCGTCATGGCGTATCGCATCGAGCACGAGGGCAAGAGCGTCGTCTACGCGACGGACACCGAGCACTACGCGTGCGTCGACCCCGCGCTGCGCACGCTCGCCGAGGGTGCCGACGTGCTTCTCTACGACTCGCAGTACACCCCCGAGGAGTACAAGACCAAGGTGGGCTGGGGACACTCGACGTACGTCGAGGGCGCGGAGCTCGCGCGTGCCGCCGGAGTCGGCAAATACGTCCTCTTCCACCACGATCCGCTCCGCACCGACGCGCAGGTCGCGGAGCTCGAGGACAAGGCGCGCGCGCTCTTCGCATCGTCGGTCGCTGCGCGTGAGGGAACGGAGATCGATCTCCGGCCGCCGGTATCGCGGCGCACGCCGCGCGTGACCGACGCCGTTCGTGCAGGCGCTCAGTAGCTGTCGCTCGAGCCGCCTCCGCCGGATTCGCCGCCTCCGCCCGAATAATCGGAGCCCGACGAGTAGTCGGAGCCGGACGAGTAGTCGGACCCGGACGAGAACGACGACCCGAAGGAGCTCGATGTGTCCGACGACGACCACGACGACGCGCCGCCGGAGCTCCGCTTGCCGGGCGTGAGGAGGAACTTGACGACACCCCAGAGGAGAAGCAGCGCAAGCCCGCCGAAGAGCACCGAAGCGACGATCACGAACGAGAGCGGCGGCTTCTGCTTTTGCGCCGGCGAGTCGACGAACGCCGACGGGGTGAGTGTGCCGGTCGTTCCTGCGGCGGCCGGTGCGGCGCCGGACGTTCGGCCTGTCGGTCGTGCTGCCGCCCTTGCCGAGGTGTCGACGGGCGGCGGCGGCGGGAGCCCGTCGAGCGCCGCGAAGATCGCATCGAGACCCGCCTCGATGGCCTCGCGGAAGCGCTCCTGTTTCAGGAACGGCCCGACGCGCTCGCGCAGGATGCGGCTCGACTCGATGTCGGTGAGCCGGTCGCCGATCCCTTTCCCGGTCTCGATCCCCATCTTGCGATCGGCGGGCGCGATGACGAGGAGCACGCCGTTGTCTTTGCCCTTCTTGCCGATGCGCCACGCGTTGAACGCGTCGTACTTCACGTCGTCGATCGAGTACTGGCCGAGCGGTCCGGCGACGAACACCACGACCTCGTTGCTCGTGCGCTGCCGATACTCGGCGAGGCGCCGCTCGAGCGCTCGGTCGTCTTCGTCCGTGAGCTTGCCGGCCGCATCGGTGACCGCGCCTTGCAGTGGGGGAGGCACGTACGCGTGAGCGACGCCGGGCAGAAGAAGGAAGACGAGCGACGCGAGCACGAGGACGACGAAGCGGGCCACCGTTCGCATGAACCCATCCTAAGGACGTCATTCCTCATGCGCGAGAACGCGAGCGACGTTACCGTGGACAGAGCGGCCCTCCTGCCTCCTCGCAGAGCGGAGACGGCGGTCGCGGCCTCCCGTGCCACGGTCGACAACCCCGTGAACCGCCTCTCCTTGCTCGTGGACCTCGCGTCGCTGCTCACGCGCGAGGTGGACTTCGATGCGCTCCTCGCGACCGCGTGCGAGCGCGTTGCCGAGGCGCTCTCCGCGGAGCGCGCCACCATCTGGCTGGTCGATGCGGAGCGAGGCGATCTCGTCACGCGGGTTGCCGTGCTGCCGGAGCTCTCCGGGCTGCGGCTTCCGCTCGATCGCGGGATCGCGGGGTGGGTCGCCCGAACGGGGGACACGGTGCGCATCGAGGATGCTTCGCGCGATCCGCGCTTCGACTCGTCGGTCGACAAGGTGACCGGGTACACGACGCGCACGATCCTGGCGGTGCCAATCCGCGAGGAGAGCGGCGGTCCGGTGCGCGGCGTCGTGCAGGTGCTGAATCGCGCCGCCGAGACCACGACGGCGAGAGCCTCGTTCGACGAGGAAGACGAGAAGTACCTCGTCGCGCTCGCGAACCAGATCGCGCGTGCGTTCTCGCTCACCACGCTGCGTCCGGCGGATGCGGCCGGCCCCGGCGTCACGCTCCGCGGGCCGTTCAACCGCATCGTCGGACGTGGAGCCGAGCTTCGTGCCGTGTACGAGCGGATCACACTGGCGGCGCAGACCGACGCGACCGTGCTCCTCCGCGGCGAGACCGGAACTGGAAAAGGGCTCTTCTCCCGCGCGATTCACGTCAACTCCGAGCGACAGGCCGGCCCGTTCGTGGTCGTCGACTGCACGACGCTTCCCATCCAGCTGGTCGAGAGCGAGCTCTTCGGCCACGAGCGCGGCGCGTTCACCGGCGCCGACCGCCGCGTGCCCGGGAAGGTCGAGACGGCCGAGGGCGGCACGCTCTTTCTCGACGAGATCGGCGATCTCCCGCACGACGTGCAAGGCAAGCTCCTGCGCTTCTTGCAGGACCGCACGTTCGAGCGCGTCGGCGGACGCCAAACGCTCTCGGCCGACGTGCGCGTCGTGTGCGCGACGCACCAGGATCTCGAGAGCCTCGTCGCGGCGGGGAAGTTCCGGGAAGATCTCTACTACCGAATCCGCGTCGTCGAGATCGAGATCCCGCCTCTACGCACGCGCGGCGTCGCGGACATCGAGCAGCTCGCCGCGCACTTCGCGGACATGTACGGCAAGCGTTACAAGCGACCATCGCCCGTGCTCACGCGAGAGGCGCTGGCAGTGCTTCGGGCGCACACGTGGCCCGGTAACGTGCGGGAGCTCGAGCACTGGATCGAGAGCGCCGTCGTTCTCGCTCCAGACGGAGTCGTCACCGCCGCGCACCTGCCGCGCGCGCGGAAGCCAGGTGCGCCTGCGGCGCCCGCGCCCGCAGAACCGAGGCGCGACGCGGACCGCGCGGTGGCCTTGCCGCTCGGGTTGCCCCTCGACGAGGCCTCGAAGCGCTACGCGCTCGCGACGCTCGAGGCGTGCGACGGCAACAAGGCCGAGGCGGCGCGCCGGCTCGGCGTCGGACGCAACACCATCGGCCGCATGTTCGGCGGCCGCCCGTGGAGCGGCCGCGGCAGCGACCCCGGCGAAGACGACGCGTGAGCCCGGTCAGCCCTTCGGCCCGGCCTTGAGGAGCGGCCCGCCGACCGGGAGGATCACGCGGCCGGCGGCGTTCGCCAGCACGAGCGAGAGCGCGATGTACAGCGCGAGGCCCATGAGCACCACGGTCGCGAGCGCGATCGGCATCCCGAGCGCCTGCGTGTGCGTGAGCTCGCGCGCGATGCGGAGCGCGTACAGGACGACGATGTCGAGGAGGAATACCGCGAGCAGGCGCGAGTAGAAGGCGAACGCGAACGTCATCACCACGAAGACGAGCAGGAACGTGCTGTCGACCGCGAGGATGATGCTGCCGTTCGGCGGCTTGCCGTTCGCGAGCCCTTCGAGCGCCCACCAGTTCATCACCCAGTTGAACGAGAACGTGGTCAGCAGCGTCCCGCCGAGCATGTTCTTGTTCGCGAAGCTCATGAGACCGGCGAGAAATTGGCAGCCGCCTCCGAAGAGCAGGCAGAACCACGCCGCCGTGTGGAGGCCGTCGACCGTGAGCGCGCCCTTCATCCCGAACGCGATCGGGAGGAGGGCAGCGCAGCCGATCGCGAGCCCGAAGAGGCCGAGCGACGTCGGCTCCGCGAACGGAAGGACGACGCCCGCAGCAGCGCCGTGCGGGGCAGCGGCCGGAGACGGCGCGAGCGCGGGGCCGCTCGCGGGCGGGGAGGCGTCGTGGGCTTGTTCCATGAGGTGATCGAGAGCGAGAGAACCATTAGCCATGACGACGCACCAGATCCTCGGTGATGCGGAGCGCGATGCCCGCCTGGTTGTGGCCGACGCCCGAGCCGACGAGGACGACGAGATCGCCGACCCTCGCGCGTCCGTTCTCGATGGCGTCGTGGAGCGCCATCGGGATGCACGCCGACCCCGTGTAGCCCCACTTGTCCATGATCATGTGGGTCTTCTCCATGGGCATACCGAGCGTGCTCATGACCTTCTCGATGGTGCGCTTCCGGACCTGCGTGAAGATGACGAGGTCGATGTCCGCGAGGGCGAAGCGCTCCTGCTCGGCGAGCCGCTGCACGACCGCAGGCCAGCCGGCGTCGTTCACCTCCGGCGGGTACTTCTCGACCATGCGCACGTTCGTGCGGCCGGCGCGGACGGACTCCTCCGTCGCCGGCTCGGCCGTGCCACCGCTGTAGATGCCCCAGTGCTTCGCGTACGCGCCGTCGGCGCGGAACGCCGCGCCCATGAGACCGGGTCGTTCGGAGCGGCAGAGCAGAGCCGCGCCCGCGCCGTCGCCGTAGAAGAAGATGCCGGTGTCGTTCGGGTCGGCGAGCTTGTGCATCATGTAGGCGCCGATCACGAGGACGTTCTTCATCCAGGCGTTCGTCGCCATCATGCCGCTCGCCGCCGAGAGCGCCGTCGGGAACGAGGCGCACGCACACCCCACGTCGAACGTGCCTGCGCGCCGTGCGCCGAGCTTGTGCTGCACGACGACGGACGTGGCCGGCGTCGTGTAGTCAGGCGAGTCGGTGCCGACGAGGACGAGGTCGAGGTCTTCGGCGGCGACGCCCGCGCGGGAAAGAGCCTGCTTCGCCGCGCGCACGGCGAGGTCGGACGTCGCCCACTCGTCGGGCGCGTACCAGCGCGTCTTGATGCCGGTCGTGGCCTCCATCTTGTCGATGTACTCGGGCGCGGTCTTCGCGAACCGCGCGCGCAGGACGTCGTTGGGGACCTCGATCTCCGGGACGTACATCCCAGTGCTCCGGATGGCGACGTGAACGCTCATGAGGATGGCATGTTGCACCGCAACATTGCGCCGTCAAGGCGGACCTGCGCGGCGCGTGGAAGCGCTTGGAACGAACCGGTTCGTGGCCGCGGCGTGGATGCTGCGCCGCAACACCCGCCGTTTTGGGGTAGGGTGCCGCCCGATGCACCAGCCCTCGTCGTCTCGCTCGTCTGGCGGCTCCTTCTCGCGTGAGCAGGTCCGTGCGCTCTACGACCGCCCGCTCCTCCCGCTCCTCGACGAGGCGCGCGCCGTGCACCGCGCGCATCATCCGGACAACGAGGTGCAGCTCTGCACGCTCCTCAGCGTGAAGACCGGCGGCTGCGCCGAGGATTGCTCGTACTGCCCGCAGTCGAGCCACTACGACACGAACGTCGGCCCGGAGAAGATGCTCGACGTCGAGCACGTCATCGCCAGCGCGCGGCGCGCGAAGGAGCTCGGCTCGACGCGCTTTTGCATGGGCGCGGCGTGGCGCGAGGTGAAGGACGGTCCTGCGTTCGACCGCGTGCTCTCGATGGTGCGCGGCGTGAAGGACCTCGGCCTCGAGGCGTGCGTGACGCTCGGGATGCTCACCGAGGACCAGGCGAAGCGCCTCGCCGACGCCGGTCTCGACGCGTACAACCACAACCTCGACACGAGCCGCGAGAACTACCGTTCGATCATCCGCACGCGCAGCTTCGACGACCGCCTCCGCACGCTGGAGAACGTCCGCAAGGCGGGCGTCACGGTGTGCTCCGGCGGCATCATCGGCATGGGCGAGAGCGTCGACGACCGCTGCGAGATGCTGCGCACGCTCGCGAACCTCGAGCCGCAGCCGGAGAGCGTGCCCATCAATGCGCTCGTTCCCGTCGAGGGCACGCCGCTCGCGAACATGCCGCCCGTCGACCCGCTCGACCTCGTTCGCATGATCGCCGTCGCGCGCATCCTCATGCCGAAGACGCGCGTCCGCCTCTCCGCCGGTCGCACCTCGCTTTCGCGCGAGGCCCAGCTCATGTGCATGCTGGCCGGCGCGAACTCGATCTTCTACGGCGAGAAGCTGCTCACGACGCCGAACCCCGACGAGGAAGAAGATCTCTCGCTCATCCGTGACGCGGGGCTCGCGCCCATGGCGCCCGCCGTCTCCGCCGCTTCGCGCGCTGCGGAGTAGGGGAGCGCGTTCGGAGCCGCGTCGCGCGGCTCGCGCCGACCCGACGCGCGGCGATCGTAGAGATACAGCTCGAAGACGCGCGCCGAACGTCCGCCGCGCATCACACGGACGCGCGTCTGCTGCGTCCGCACGTGCGCGGGGAGCTGCTCGCTACCGTCGCCCGGGAAGCGGTTGTCGGTCACGAAGAGGACGTGGTCGGCACGCCGCCACGTCTCGCGCGGTAGCCACCGGTCGAAGTCGTCCGGCACCGGCGTCGCGCAGCCGACCCGGACGCCCGGCATCGCGGCGTGCACCTGCGCGCAGATGGTCCAGTGGGGGCCGACGACCACGACCTCGCGACCCTCCGGGTCGAACGGCGTTGCCGCCCCTTTCATCTGGTCGCGCACCGCCTCGATGGCGGTCGGCCACCCGAAGAGCTCGCTCGCGATGTCGAGCCGCGGGTCGGCAGTCTCCGGCCGCATCCGCGCCGTCGCCGGGACGAGCACCCACGCGTGCGCGAGCACCGTGAACAGGGCGGCGACGGACGCAGCCGCGAGGAAGGCCCGTCGTGACGCGAGCGCTCTCGGCAGGGCAGTGCTCGCGTCGGCAGACCGGCTGCGTGCCACGGCGACGTAGACCGGCAAGACGAGGAACGCGGGCGCGAGCCAATGCGGCTCGGCCACGCGGCTCCACACCGACAGCGCGAGGAGCGGCACGACCGGCACCGCAAGGGCGACATAGAGAAGCCGCGTCACGGCGTCTCGCGAGCGATCGCGAACGAGGGCTCGCGCGGCGAGCACGGCGAGCACGGCGACCACCGGCGAGAGGTAGAGGAGCTGCCCACCGACGACCGCTCCGACGTTCCGTAGCGCGAGCCCAGCCGCGCCCTGCGTCTCGACGAGGCGATGGCGCAGCATCGGCCAGCCGAGCTTCGCTTCGAAGCGCGCGATGGGCAGCACGACCACGAGACCGGCCGCGAGACCGGCCCAAGGCCACACGCTGCGAACGGCGGTCCCGCGGAGCTCGGCGCGCTTCGTGAGCGCGAGGCTCGCATACGTGACGACGAGCGCCGCGAACAGCAGCGCGCCGGACGCCTTGGCGGCGCACGCCGTCCCGGCGAGGAGCCCGGCGCCGACGAACGCGACGGCGGCGCGGTTCGTCGGCGCCGTCTCGCGGAGCGCGACCGCAGCGAGCGCGAGGCTGCCGAGCCAGAGCGGCGCGAGGAGGAGGTCGGGTGTCATCGCGAAGAGGCCGATGGCCATTTCGGGAACGACGGCGAGGACGAGCGCGGCGACCAGCGCGGGCCTGCGTGCCGAGCCGGCGGCGCGCGCGAGCACGAAGCCGAGCCACGGGACGAGCGTGGCAATCGCTGCGGTCACGAAGTGGGTGCGCATCGGCGGCGGCGGTGCGTTCTCGCCGATGGCACGCATCACGACGCCGACGAGCCCCGGGTGATCGAGGTACGCCGGCTGCGGGTGCGCCGCGTACGAAGCGTAGAGCGCTTCGCTGTCGCCGAAGCCGACCTTCGTAGCCGCGTACATGCGCACCGCGAACAGCGCGAAGCTCAGGACGACGAGGGCTCGGTACGCGTCGCTCCGCTCGGACGTGATTTCGCCGCTTCGCGCCGGCGCTGCCTCGGGCCTCTTGCCGGCGCGCCGCTTCATGCGGCCCGCGCCCCGAGCCAGGGCGCGAGCATGCGGGCGACTTCGGCGGACGCCGAGACGCGGGCGCCCAACTTCGCTTCGACCTCGTCGCACGCGGCGAGATAGCTCGCGCGCTCTTCCAGCACGCGTGCGAGGGCGTCTTCCATGCGCGATGCAGTGGCGTGCCTTTGCAGGAGCTCCGGAAACGCGCCGCGACCGAGGAGGACGTTGGGGAGGCCGATCTGCTGGGTCTTCACGAGCGCGCGGACGCCGAGCTCCGTCGCCCAGCCGACGCGGTAGCACACGATCGGGATCGCTCGGGCGAGCGCGCACTCGAGCGATGCCGTTCCGGAAGCGCAGAGCGCCGCGTCGAACGCGGGCAGCGCGTACGACATGCCGGCGCGCGCATCGACCATGGTGACGTCGACGTGGAACGCAGCCGCCGTCGTCTCCGCCCATGTGCGCGTCGCCGAATCGAGGCTCGGTGCGAGGAGCACGCGCGCGTCGACGCTGGCGATGTCACGTCGCACGTTCTCGTACGCCGTGAGCATGCGTTCGAGGAGGCGCCGCACCTCGTGAGGGCGGCTGCCCGGCAGGATCGCGACCGCGGGCGCGAGCGTCGTCATGCCCAGCATCTCGCGCGCGGCGACGCGCGCTTCGGCGAGCGGCTTCCCGCCTTCTCCGGCGCGCTCTTCCAGGGCGGGATGACCGACGTAATGAGCGTCGACGCCGACGTCACGCCAGAGCGACTCTTCGAAAGGGAGCATGACGGCCATGCGGTCGAGGTGCTTCCGCATCGGCACCGCACGCCCGCTGCGCCACGCCCAGATCTGCGGAGCGCCGTACCAGAGAACGCGCGTCCCGCTCGACCAGAGCGCCTCGGCGAGGCGCATGTTGAACTCCGTGTAGTTGACGAGGAGCGCGGCCGCGGGGCGTCGACGCGCGGCCGCCGCGCGCAGGGCAGTGAACGCACGCGCCACGGAAGCGGCGCGACGTGCGACTTCCACGAGGCCGAGAGCCGTCGTGTGACGGAGGTCGGCGAGGAGCTCGAGGCCTTCGTCCGCGAGCGCGCCTCCGCCCATGCCGAACGCGCGCACACCGCCGAGTCGCGCGAGCACGGCCGCGCCTGCGCGGTCTCCGGACGCTTCGCCGGCGACGACGAGGAGCTCGCTCACGTGGCGGTCTCCTCGATCGGCACGGCAAGGGCGTGCACCAGGGCTTCGCCGTAGCGTTCGACGCGGAACGTTCCGATGCCGGCGACCGCGGCGACAGCCTCGAGCGACGGCTCTTCGATGTCGGCGAGCTCCTGCAGGCAATGCCCTGGGAGCACGACCTGCTCGTCGACGCCGCGCTGCTTCGCCTCTTCCTTTCGCCACCGCGTCAGGCGCTGCTCGCGAGCACGTCGCGCGCGGAGCACGGCGCCCGGGATGCGGGGCCGCTCGAACCAGGTGCGCTCGTCGTCCGGGATCGCGCCGTCCTCGAGGCCGCACGCAACCGCATCGAGCACGTCGGCGGCGATCGTTCGGGCGCGCCGACCGGAGAGAGCGCCGCGGATGCGCGCGAGCTCGTCCATCGACGCGGGCTTCGCGGCCGCAATCGCGAAGAGCACGTCGGGGCCGAGCACTTTGTAAGGCGGCACGCCGAGATCCCGTGCGTGCCGCTCCCGCACTTCGGCGAGGTGCCGGAGGATGGCGAGGTCGGCCGCAGGAACGCGATCGATCCCCTTGAGACGAACGTACGGGGGGCGCGGATCGACGGCGTTCGCGCCGCCGATCGCCTGCGCGAGGCGATACCGCGTCTCTTCTTCGATCTCGGCGAGGATGCCCCGCTCCGCGGCTTCCGCGAAGAGGCGGTCGGCGAGCGCGTCGAGGTGCACGACGTCGCCCGCGAGGTACGTGATGGCCGCGCGATCGAGGGGACGCTCGCCCCAATCGTGCTGCTGCATCTTCTTGTCGATCGACAGACCGAGCTCGCTCGAGAGCAGCGAGGCGAGGCCGGTCGCCGTGCGGCCGAGCATGCGCGCCGCGACGGACGTGTCGCGCACGTTCGCGAGCTCCACGCCGGCTTCGGCCAAGATGCGCGCGTCGAACGCGACGTCGTGCACGATCTTCTCGGTCTCCGCCGACGCGAGCAGCTTCGCGAGCGGGCCGAGGGGCGTCGCCAGCGAATCGACGACGAAGACCTCGCCCTCGGGGGTCGCGAGCTGCACGATGCACGCGACGGCGCGGTACGCGTGCATGCCGTTCGACTCGAGATCGAACGCGACGCGACGCGTCCGCGCGAGCTTCTCCGCGACGCGCTCGAGGTCATCCTCGCGCGTGACGAGGAGCGGCTCACGCCCCTTGTCTTCGGTGCGCATGGCGGCCCCGGTCTACCACGGAACGCGGCGCGAGCGCGTCACCGCCGCCGCCGCACGAAGAGACCGGCGAGCGCGACGGCAGCGAGCGCGAGCCCGCCGGATGCGAGCGGCGCACGCGAGGCAACGCTGGAGGACCCGAAGCAGCCCGATTCCGCCGGCGCGGCGCATTCGCCGGTGAAGCCGCGACGCGGGGTGGGGTCACACTGGGGACCCGGCGTGACCTTGCCGTTCAGCACGGCGCGCGCTCCGTCGGGGCGATAGACGCTGCAGACGCCCGCGACGTCGTCCGCCGTCAGGTTGCGCATCGCCGTCGCGCCCGGCGTGTAGTTCGCGAACATCGTCGCGCGGTTGTCGCCGGAGTGCGCGAGCCCGAGGAAGTGACCTGCCTCGTGCGTCGCGATGCTCGCGAAGTCGTAGCCGTCGGCCGGGACCGGATCGACGAGCGTGACACGTTGGTCGTACGTGTTGACCTCCATGTCGGCGTCGTAGATCTCGCCTGTCTCCGGATTGAACGTCACGGTGGTGAGCGCCAGCGTGTTCGTCGTGTCGCCGTGCGGCCACTTCTCGTCGCGGAAGACGATGACGTTCTGGTTCGCGCCGCTCTGGTTGTAGTCGACCTCGCCGCAATCGACGGGCCCGAGGTCGCGCACGTCGATGCTGACGCGCGAGCGACCGGTGCCTTCGGTAGGGCAGCTCGCGCCCGTCCACTTCGTGAAGGCGCGGGACACCGCGTTGGCGGCGTCGTCGAACGCCACTTGTCGGCTCGCGGCGCGCTGCACGTTGTACCCGACGCACGAGTTCCGCCAGAAGAGAGGAACTCCTTGGTCCCAGCACTTCGTCGGGGAAGGTTGGAAGTCGGCGACGACCGGGACGGTGGTCGTCCGGCAGAACGCGGCGGCCGCGCGAGGGGCGGCAACGACGGCGGCGCACGCGGCGGCTCCGAGCAGCGCCGCAACCGAGGAACGCACGGCGCGCGTCACTTCTTTGCGTCGGCGGGGTGCAGGCGTTTCCACGCCGTCGCGATCTCGCGGGCGACGTCGTCGAGCGGCCGGTCGTGGAGAGCCTCTCCCGCGAGGCGCGGCTTCCACTCTTCACTGATTTGCGGCGCGTTCGGACCCGCAGACTGCGGCTGCACGGGACCCGCCTTCGGCGCTTCGACCTTCGGCTTGGGCGGGAAGAGCACGCCGACGTTTGCCGAGCGAATCACCTTCTTCACCTTCGCCGCGTCGTCGGCGATGACGGGGAACTGGCCCTGCGCGCGCGCCGACACCTCGAAGGTGCCGCCCTGCTTCCACTTGCGGAGGAAGAGGAGCGAGGGCTTGCCGACGACGAACACCGGCTCGCCGTCGACGAGCTGTCCGATCTTGCCGACCACGCCGCCCATCGTTCGTACCCAGCCATCGCTGCCCGTCGGGACGTCGCCGGCGACGCCCTGATCGACCTTCACCTTCGTATAGGTGTAGATGCGGCCGTCTTCCCAGACGCTCTTCTGCTCGAGCGGGGTGACGACGCCGACGCCGTCCGCGTCCTTCACGAGCGCGTCGAACTGCACCGCAATCGACACGGACGCATGCGCGTCGCTCGGGAGCAGCACGGCCGAAGCGGGAAGCGCCGCGAGCGCGGCCGCCAAGAAGGAGGTGCGAAGAAGCCTCATGCACCCGAATCTAGCATGCAGATGCGTTCGGACGAGGCGACGCTCGGCGACTTCGCACCGCGCGCGCGGTGCGGTTCCCGCGCGCCGGTCCTCGCGCGGACCCCTGGGCTACCAGCGCACCAGGGCGCAGCCCCAGTGGATGCCGGCGCCGAGGGCGAGGAGCATGTTGAGCTCGCCCTTCTTCAGCCGGCCGTCACGCGTGCACTCGTCGATGAGGATGGGCAGCGTGCCGGCGCTCGTATTGCCGAACCGGTCGATGTTCATCGGCATCTTCTCGGCGGGAACGCCGAGGTGCTCGCGGATGTAGTTGTTGATGCGGAGGTTCGCCTGGTGGGCGAGGAACCAGTCGATCTTCTCGATCGGCGTCTTCGTGTCCTCGCAAAGCTTCCGCGCCGTCTCCGGTAGCTTCGTGACCGCGAACTTGAAGAGCTCGCGTCCGTCCATGCGCGGGACGTGCATCTGCTCCTCGAACGACGCTTCGTTCCAGTACGGGCGCTTGCGGAAGCCCGCAGGCACGTAGATGGTCTCCGCGTAGCGGCCGTCACTGTGCACCTTCGCGCTCACGAGGCCGGCGTCACGATCCGTTGCGCGGAAGACGAGGGCGCCTGCGCCGTCACCGAAGAGAACGGCGAGGGCGCGATGCGCGTTGGCCCGCTCGCGTGCGCGCGGGCTCGGCTCCTTCATCTCCTTGCCTTCGACGACGGCCCAGTCTTCCCAGGGCATGAAGCCGGCATGCGCCTCGGCGCCGACGAACAGGATCGTCTTCGCCGCGCCGCTCTTGATGAGACCGTCGACGAGCTGGAGGCCGAAGACCATCGCCGCGCACTGCTGGCGGATGTCGAGGCACGGAACGCCCTCGATGCCGAGCTTCGCGCCGAGAAGCCCGCCGGAGCCCGGAAAGATGTAATCGGGCGTCATCGTCGCGAAGACGATGTAGTCGACCTCTTTCGGGCTGATGCGTGCGGCCTCGAGGGCCCGCTTGCTCGCTTCGAACGCGAGGTCGGCGGCGCCTTGTCCCTCGGCCGCGAAGTGGCGCTGGCGGATACCGGAGCGCTGGTAAATCCAGTCGTCCGACGTGTCCATGACGCGAGCGAGCGCCTCGTTCGTCACGGGCTCCCCGGGGACGAAATGGCCCGTGCCGATGATCTCGAAACCCATGGCTCCGGCCGAGATAGTGCGGCGCGGGCGCTACGTCGACCCCTTAACGCGGTGCCCCCACCATGTGTGCGGAATTGCGGAGCTCCCGCCTGCTCGCGCCCGCACGCCGCACGGGGTCCTGCGGCCGGCGGCGCGGGCGCGGCCATGGGCGGAGACCGGCCTCAGCGGCGCTGCTTCGTCGCCAGCCCGAGCACGGTCAACGTCTCGCTGCTGCGGCGCATGACGAGCACGTCGCCGATCGTCACGGCGTGCACGATCCGATGGCCGTCGAGGAAGACGCGCGCGTCTCGAATCTTCGAGCGAAGCGTGAGCTTTCCGTCCTCGTCGAGGAGCCCGGCCGCGTAGCGCAGGCGGCTGCCACCCGGACGGTACGGCTCACGCACGACGTACTGGATGCGCCGCGAGCCGAGGGGGAGGACCTTGCCGCCCGCGCTGCGCTGCGCTGCCGTCGAGCCCGCGGCCGGGCCGATCCACATGCCGCTCGAGCGCTGGTCCTCTTCGCCGTACGAGCCGTCCGCCTTCGTGATGCGGAGGATGTATCGCGAGGTCGCGGCGGGCGACGTATGGCAGAAAAGCGCCTCGTTCAAGACGCGGGCGTGGAGCGTCTTGCCGTTGAGGTCGACGCGCATGCGCGTGAGCTCGCTGCCCGGCAGCGTTCCGGCGAGCGCCTTCCGGAGCGTCGCCTTGACCTTGCCCTTCTTGCCGCCGCAGAAGAAGCCGACGGAGTGCTCGGGCGCGCTGTTGATCCCGAGGAGCGGGATGCCGTCGCCGATCTGGTGAGAGGCGGCGAGCAGCGTTCCGTCGCCGCCGACCGTGACGACGAGATCGACCTTTCGCGGGATCCGGCCGCGCGGGCCACCGTGGTAGACGACGTCGGCGCCGAGCGCGTCGAGCGCGGCCTCGACCTCGCGCACCGTCTCTTCGTGGGCTTCGTGCGAGGACTTCAGCCGGACGACCGTGGGGTCGTGCTTCCGGAGCAAACGGGCGAGGAGCGGGTCGTGCTCCTCCATCACGAATTTGCGGTACGTCGTCCGCTTCTGCACGACGGCGACGCGCGGCGCGGTCATGCGTGTCCTGCGCGAGCCTGCGCGACCACGTCGGCGAAGCGGCGCAGCGCGATCTCGGTCTTCGAATCCGGCACTTCTCCGCGACGGCACGCGGCGAGCGCCTCCTCGAGGGGGACGGCGACCACGACGGCGGCTTCTTCGATCGGCGACCCGTCGCCCTCCGGCTCTGCGCGCTTGCCGGGGTCGACCGCGACGGAGAAGTAGTGGTGGATCTCGCCGACGAAGCCAGGCGCGGGGAACGCGCCGTGGCCGAGCTGCAGGAGCTCGCCCGCGTCGACCGCGAAGCCGAGCTCTTCGCCGACCTCGCGGGCCGCCGCCGCGGCCGGTGCTTCGCCGGGCTCGATGAGCCCGGCCGGGACCTCCCAGAGCACGCCCGAGTGCTTCGGCAGCGCAGGACGGAGCGCGACCGGCGGGCGCACGCTGCTGCGCATCCACACGTACACGCGGCCGTGCTCTTCGTGATGCGCCACCATCACGCATGCATCGAGCGCGCGTCGGTCGAGGAAGTCGTAGGCGACCGGCTGCGAGCGCTCGCCCTGGCGTACGACGGTGATCTCCGCGCGTCGCAGAACGAGGAAGCCGCCTTCGCCGATGCGGGACTCGCGCGCGATCTCGAGCTCGACCTTCGGAAGCTCCGGGAGCGCGGTGCGCGATGCGGTCACGGGTCCGGCATCCTAGTGTCTCTGGCTCTGCCGGGAATGAAAATCCGAAGGCTGCGCGTAGTTCCAGGAGCGCCCCACCGCCTCGGCGAGGCTGCTACGATGTAAGGGAGACGCGAGGCCCCGGCCTCTCCGGACGCACGCCCCGCTGGCTGCGGGCGACCTTCGAGGGAACTTTGTCACGGGCCATACGTCGGAACCGAAGCTACGCGGACGGCGCGCTCGCGTGAGGACCACCAGGACCCCGGGATGACGATCAGGATCGACGCGATCGAGAAGGCGGCCCGCCGCGCCGAGCAGCGCCTGCGCATGCAGCGTGCGCTCGTCTGGGGGGCGAAGGCTCTCGCCGGCGCGCTCGTCGCCGCCGTCGTCGTGCTCGTCCTCCGCAAGACCGGCGTCGTTTCGGAGCGTACCGCGCGCGTCGCGCTCGCCGTCGCGGGCCTCCAGGTCTTCGTCGTCGCTGGCGCGGGCTTCGCCAAGCGACTTCCGCGGCGGGCAGGCGCCGTGGCGCTCGACCGCTTCCACGGCCTCGCCGATCGTCTGTCCTCGGCGCTCTCGTTCGGAGAGCTCGCGCCGGCCGAGCGCACGGCGTTCATGGCCGCCGCCATCGACGACGCGGTCGCGCACGCGGACAGAGTCGACCCGCGACGTGCCGTTCCGATGTCGGCGCCGCGGGAGTGGCCGTTCCTCGCGCTGCTCGTCGGCACGGTCGCGCTCGTCTCCCTGTTCGAGGTGCGGCGCCACGTGCCCGTGCTCACCGCGAAGACGATCGATGCGGTCGACGTCACGCAAGACGATCTCGACGCGATGCGCGAGTTCCTCCGCGAGGTCGATCAGCGGCTGCAGACCGACGAAGCGAAGGCGGCGACGCAGGAGTTCAACCAGCTCATCGAAGATCTCGCGAACAAACGCCTCGACCGCACCGAGGCGTTCCGGCGCATGCAGCAGCTCGAAGACAAGCTGCTCCAGGGCCGCGAGGCCGACGCGAAGGCGCTCGAAGAAGCCCTGAAGAAGATGGGCGAGGAGCTGAAGAAGAGCGAGATGACGAAGCCCGCGGGCGAGGCGCTCGAGAACAAGAACCTTTCCGACGCCGAGAAGGCGATGCACGACCTCGCGAAGAAGCTCCGCGAGCAAGGCAAGGGCGTCGACAAGGCGCAGCTCGAGAAGATGCGCGAAGCGCTCAAGAAGGCGGGCGAGGAGCAGGGCAAGCGCGCCGAAGCGCTCGCGCAGAAGCGCGAGGAGCTGAAGCAGGATCTCCTCAAGCAGAAACAGAAGATGGGCGACGCGGGCGCGAGCGAGCAGGAGAAGTCTCTTCTCCAGAAGAAGGAGCGCGAGCTCGAACGCCTCGATCGCGAGAGCGAGCAGCAGCAGAAGACCCAGCGCGAGCTCGATCGCCTCGACCGCGAGCTCCAGAAGGCTGCCGAAGATCTCCTGAAGGACATGAACATGTCCGCCGACGACCTCGACCAGGCCGCGCAGGACATCAACCGCATGGCCAAGCAGGAGATGACGCAGGAGGAGAAGGAGCAGCTCCGCCAGAAGCTCCAGGAGCTCCGCGAGATGATGCGGCAGCAGTCGCAAGGCGGGCAGGGCCAGATGCAGCGCCTCCGCACCTTCCAGCAGCGCGCGCGCGGCCAAGGCGGCCAAGGCGGCCAGCAGGGCCAGGGCCAGGGCGGCCAGCAGGGCCAAGGCCAAGGCCAGGGCCAGGACGGCGAAGGCCAAGACGGCCAAGGCCAGCAGGGCCAGGGTCAGCAAGCCGGCAACGGCCAGGGTCACGGCCAAGGCCAGGGCGGCCAAAAAGGCCAAGGTCAGGGCGGGCAGGGCGGCGGCGAGACGTGGATCCTCGGGCCGAACGGCGAAAAGATCCTGATGATCGCCGCGCAGAAGGGCGGGGGCGGACAGGGGGGCGGCCAAGGCGGCCAAGGCCAGGGCAAGGGGCCCGGCGCGGGCCACGGTCACGACCCGAACGTGCAGGGCGGAGCGACGAACCCGAAGGTCGGCGTGCAGGACACGCAGGTCGCGGGCAACGACACGGGCCAGGGCGGCTCACGCAGCGAGGTGATCCTCGGCGCGGCCGAGCGCGGGTTCGCCTCGCGCGGGTACCAGAAGGTCTTCCGCGAGTACCATACGGTCGCGGAGGAGGCGCTCGAGAAGGACGAGATCCCGGGCGGGTATCGCTTCTACGTGCGCCGCTACTTCCAGCTGATCCGGCCGCGCGAAGAAGGTGGCGGCGCGGCGCCTCCGCCCGCGGCCGAGCCGGCTCCGGCGCCGCCCAAGTGATCCCTTCGTTCCGGATGACGCGATGACGACGAGGCGGCGCCGTGCCGCCTGGAGACGCCTGGAGATTGGACATGACGCAAGCGGATGACGTGCGTTCCGAAGTCGAGCAGTTCCGAGGGTCGATCGCGACCTTGAAGACCGAGATCGGCAAGACGATCGTGGGCAACGAGTCCGTCGTCGACGGCGTTCTCATGTGCCTGCTCGCCGGTGGCCACGCGCTGCTCGAAGGCGTGCCTGGTCTCGGCAAGACGATGCTCGTACGCACGCTCGCCGAAGCGCTTTCACTTCAGTTCTCGCGCGTGCAGTTCACGCCGGACCTCATGCCGGCCGACATCCTCGGCACGACGGTCATCGACGACTCGCAGGGCGGCGGGAAGGTGTTCGAGTTCCGCAAGGGCCCGGTGTTCGCGAACATCGTGCTCGCGGACGAGATCAACCGCGCGACGCCGAAGACGCAGAGCGCGCTGCTCGAAGCGATGCAGGAGCACCGCGTCTCCGTCGGCAAGCGCACGTACACGCTCGAGGAGCCGTTCGTCGTCCTCGCGACGCAGAACCCGCTGGAGATGGAAGGTACGTATCCGCTCCCCGAAGCGCAGCTCGATCGCTTCTTCTTCAAGCTCCACGTCCCGTTTCCGAACCGCGAGGAGCTCCACGCGATCCTCGACCTCACGACGGGCGAGGCGCGCGGCGCACGCAGCGCCGTGCTCGGCCAAGCCGACATCTTGCGGATGCAGAACCTCGTCCGGCGGGTGCCCGTCGCGCGGCACGTCCAGGACTACGCCATTCGGGTCGTGCAGGCGACGCACCCCGACGGACCCGATGCACCGGAGCTCTGCAAGCGCTTCGTGCGCTTCGGCGCTTCTCCGCGCGGCGCGCAGTCGGTGCTCCTCGCGGCGAAGATCCGTGCGCTCTTCGAGGGCCGGTTCGCTGCGAGCATCGACGACGTCCGCGCCGTCGCGCTCCCGGCGCTTCGCCACCGCACGCTCCTCAATTTCGAGGGCGAGGCGGAAGGCATGAAGACCGATCAGGTCCTCGAAGCGATCCTGAAGGCGCTGCCCGAGACGAAGGCCGGCACCGGGAAGGCGGAGGCCCAGGTTGGGCTTTCTTGACGCCGTCTTCGGAAAGAAGAACGCGTCCTCCGCCCGCGCGAACGACGACGACCTCTTCGACGACGACTTCCAACGGAAGCTCGATTACCTCGCGCTCGTGAGCAAGCGCGTGTTCGCCGGCCGCATGCGCGCCGAGCGACGCACGAAGAAGACCGGCTCGGGCGTCGAGTTCGCCGACCATCGCGACTACCAGCCCGGCGACGATTTCCGGTACCTCGATTGGAACGTCTACCAGCGTTTCGACCGCCTCCTCCTGCGCCTCTTCGAGGAAGAGGAAGACCTCGCCATCTACTTCATCCTCGACGCCTCGAGCTCGATGGGGTTCGGCGATGCGCGGAAGCTCCGCTACGCGAAGCGCGTGTGCGCCGCGCTCGCGTACGTCGGGCTCGCAAACCTCGATCGCGTCAGCATCGTATCGACGACCGACAAGGTGCTCGACCGCATGCCGGCGACGCGCGGCAAGGCGCGCATTTTCAAGGTGTTCCGCTTCTTGAAGGAGCTCGAGCCCGAAGGTCACACGAACCTGGAGGACGCGCTGAAGGCGTTCGTCGCGCAGAACAAGCGGCGCGGCCTCGTCGTCCTCGCGAGCGATCTCTACGACCCGCACGGCTTCGAGCGCGGCATCAACGTGCTCCGCTACAACAAGTTCGACCCGTTCGTCGTCCACGTCACCGACAAGGAAGAGGCGAAGCCGAAGCTGGCGGGTGACGTCCTCCTCTACGACTGCGAAACCGGCGACGAGCGCGAGGTGACCGTCACCGCGAAGGTGCTCGAGCGGTTCGAGTCGGCCTATGCCGAGTACCTCTCGGACATCGACAAGTTCTGCGCCTCGAAGCAGGTCCCCTACATCCAGGCGGACGTGAACGTTCCTTTCGACGAGCTGATCCTCCGCGTCTTCCGGCGCGGCGGGTTCCTCCGCTGACCCATGATCCTCGCAGGTCTTCCTTTCGGGACGCTTCTCGCGATCTTCGGCGCTGCCGCCGCGTTCGCGACGGCGCTCTACATCCTCAAGCTTCGTCGGCGCACCGTGGCGGTCCCGTTCTCGAAGCTCTGGGAGCGCATCCTTCGAGACAAAGAGGCGACGAGCCTCTTCTCGCGGCTGAAGCGGCTCCTCTCGCTGCTCGTCCAGCTGGCGTTGCTCGCGCTGCTCGCCATCGCGCTCGGCGATCCGCGCGCCGCCGCGACGCTCATCAAAGGACGAAACCTCGTCGTCATCCTCGACGCGAGCGCGTCGATGCAAGCGACCGACGTGGCGCCGACGCGCCTCGCCGCCGCGAAAGACGAGGTGAAGAAGATCATCCGCGGCCTCGGCGGCTCCGATCGCATGCTCGTCGCGCAGATGGACGCCGCGGTCACGCCGCTCGGACCGATGAGCGGAGACACGTCCGAGCTCGAACGCATGCTCGAGCAGGTGAAGGCGACGGATGCGCGCGCCGACTTCCCGCGCGCGCTGCGCTTCGCGACCGACTCGCTCCGTGGTCTCGAGAATGCGGAGATCGTCGTCGTGTCCGACGGGCGCCTCGGCGATGCGGTCGACGCGTCCGGCAAGGTGCACATCGCCGACGACGTGAAGCTCACGTATTTGCCGGTCGGCGCCGCCGCGCGGAACGTCGGCATCACGGCTTTCTCGGTGCGCCGGTACCCGCTCGACAAGAGCCGGTACGAGGTGATGCTCGAGGTGACGAACACGGGGCCCGAGCAGGAAGACGTCGAGCTCTCCCTCCTCGGCGACGGCGCGCTCGTCGACCTCACGAAGCTGCGCCTGAAGCCGGGTGAGCGTCTCCCGCGCTTCTACCCGAACCTCTCCGGCGCGAGCCGGACGCTCGAAGCGAAGCTGCAGCCGCTCGCGGGAAGCCAAGACGTGCTCCCCGCCGACGACCACGCGTACGCGCTCTTGCCCGAGCGGAGGCGCGCGAAGGTGCTCGTCGTGTCGCCCGGCAACACGTACCTCGAAGCGGCGCTCCTCCTCGACGAGTACCTCGACGTCCAGGTCGTCTCACCGCAGGAGTACGTCGGGAAAATACAGCCGAGCGGGCAGAAGCACGACGTCGTCATCTTCGACGGCGCGACGCCCGCCACGCTGCCGCGCGCGAACGCGATTTATCTCGACCCGCGCGGACCCGGTTCTCCGGTGAAGGTGGATGCCGCGGAGCTGAAGCAGCCCGGTTTCGATCGCATCGAGCGGAAGCACCCGGTCGTGCGATGGACGGCGCTCGACGACGTGAACATCTCACGCGGTCACAAGCTCACCGCGGAGCCGGGCGACAAGGTCGTCGGCGCGAGCGAGCAGGGGCCGATCCTCGTTGCGGGGCAGCGCGGCGGCTTCAAGTTCGTGGCGATGGGCTTCGACTCGCGCGACAGCGATCTCCCGCTCCGCGTGGCATGGCCGCTCCTTCTTCTGAACAGCATCAACTGGTTCACCGACGAAGACGCGCAGTACATCTCGAGCTTCCGCACGGGCGACGTGTGGCGCGTTCCGGTCGTGTCGCAGAGCGGGCAGGCGCGGCTCAAGGCGCCGGACGGCGCGGAGCTGCTCGTGCCCGTGCACGAAGGCCGCGCGGTGTACCTCGGCGAGCGCGCCGGCTTCTACGAGCTCGTCGGCGCGGAAGGCGCCGATCCCTCCGCGGCGCTTCCCTCGGACCCGAGCACGTCGACGGGCGGCGGCACCGCGAGCGCAGGCGTGCCGCAGGCGACGAAGAGCGCGTTCGCCGCGAACCTGCTCGACGCCGACGAGAGCGCGGTGGAGCCCGCGAAAGAGCTCGTCATCGACGGCAAGAAGGCAGGCACTCTCTCGGGCTTCCAGATCGGCGTCCGTCGCGAGATCTGGATCTATCTGCTTCTCGCGGCGATCGCGCTGACCGCCATCGAGTGGATCACGTACCACAAGAGGATCACGGTATGACGCGCGCACGCATCTTCGGCGCGGCCGTCGCCGCCGCGCTCGCCGTCGCCGCATGGTTCGTCGGCAAGCGGCTCTTTCCATGGCTGACTCCGGAGCTCTTCGTCGCGCTCCTGGTCGCCGTCGGCTGCGCCTACGCCTCCGGTCGCGCGCTGTTCGACGCGGCGGTCGCGACGCGCGCGCGGAGGGAGGTCGACAAGAGCCGCGTCGCGTTCGCGGTGGCCTCCGGCATCGTCGGGCTCCTCGGCGTCTACTTCTACTGGAAGGGCGTCCTCCACCCCGGCCACACGACGCTCGCGTGGAAGCGGAACGGCACCGATTACGAGCTCCTCGCGCCGAAGATGCTCGGCCTCGCGCTGCTCGCGCCGTTCTTCCTCTGGATGATCGGCCGCTCGCTCGCCGATCTCCCCTGGCCGCAGCGCATCGTGTCCGTCGTCCTGCGCATGGCGTTCGTCGCGCTCCTCGCGCTCGGGCTGTCGCGCCTCGCGCGCACCGCGACGACGCAGAAGGTCTGCACCGTCTACGTCGTCGACGTCTCGGAGTCGGTGCCCGACGCTGCGCTCGAGGACGCGCGCGCCGAGATCACGAAGGGCCTCCGCGAGAAACCGGCCGACGCGCTCGTCCGCGTCATCACGTTCGCGAAGCGTCCGCGCGTCGTGCCGCTGGCGGACGATGCGAAAGAGGCGCCTCCGCTCGAACGGCACGATCTCCCGACGACCGCACCGGCGGCCAAGCGGACCGGCCTCGGCGCGGCGACCGACCTCGCCAGCGCGCTGCAGCTCGCGTACGGGCAGTACCCGTCGGGGTACCTCCGGCGCGCCGTCGTCCTCTCGGATGGCGTGCAGACCGACGGCGACGTGCTCGCCGAGGCGAACCGCGCGCGCGAGTTCGGCGTGAAGATTTTCACGATTCCGTACCATCGCCCCGTCCCCGGAGAGGTGGCGCTTCGCGACCTCCGCGTCCCCGACAAGGTTCGGGTCGGCGAGCCGTTCACGCTGCACGCCAACATCTTCTCGAGCCGCCCGCAGAAGGTGAAGGCGACGCTCAAGCAGGGCGAGGCCATCAACGGGCTCGACGGCATCAAGACGGTCGACCTCCGCCCGGGCGACAACGACGTCACGTTCAAGAGCGTCGTCCGCGTCGCCGGCGAGGTCACGTACGCGCTCGATCTCGCCGACATCCCGGAAGACCGCTTCAAGGAGAACAACCGGTTCGCGGTCTCCGTTGCCGTGCCCGGGCGGCCGACGGTGCTCTACGCGGAGGGCAACCCGGCGCGCGCGAGCTATCTCGCGAACGCGCTTTCCGCGCAGGAGTTCGACGTCGACGTGCGCGGACCGAAGGAGATCCCGTCGTCGATCCGCGAGCTCGAGCGGTACGACTTCGTCATCCTCTCGGACGCGCCGGCCGAGGCCGTTTCGCTGACGCAGCAGGACGCGATCGAGAGCTACGTCCGCGACCTGGGCGGCGGCTTCCTCTTCGCCGGAGGCGAGGCCGGCTACGGGCTCGGCGGCTGGTACCACACCACGGTCGAGCGCATCCTGCCCGTGCGCATGGACGCCGAGAAGCGTCGCGACGAGCCGCAGGTCGCGATGGTGCTCGTGCTCGACCGCTCCGGCTCGATGAGCGGCCTTCCGATGGAGATGGCGAAAGCCGCTGCCAAGGCGACCGCCGACACGCTCGCCGGCGACGATCTCCTCGAGGTCATCGCCTTCGACTCCTCGCCCACGCGCGTCGTGCGCATGACGCCAGCGAAGCATCGCGCGCGGATCCAGAACGACATCGCGCGCATCCAGGCGGGCGGCGGGACCGAGATCTTCCCGGCGCTCGACGCGGCCTACCAGTCGCTCACGGTGACGCGTGCGCGACGAAAACACGTCATCCTCCTCACCGACGGCGAGGCGCCGGAAGGCGGCATTCGCGACCTCGTGCAGGCGATGGCCGCCGAAGGGATCACCGTCACGTCGGTCGGCCTCGGCGCCGGCATCAAGGAATCTCTTCTGCGGATGATCGCGGACCTCGGCGGCGGGCGCCTCTACAAGGTGGCCGATCCGCAGTCGCTGCCGCGCGTCTTCACCCGCGAGACCGAGATGGTGAGCCGCAACGCAGCCGTCGAGGAGTACTTCCAGCCGAAGGTCGTCTCGCCGGCCGACTTCCTCCGCGGTGTCGACATGGCGAGCGCGCCGTTCCTCCACGGCTACGTCGCGACGAAGATGAAGCCGCCGCCCGCGCAGGAGATCCTGCAGAGCGAAGTCGCCGAGCCGATCCTCGCGCGCTGGCACGTCGGGCTCGGTTGGTCGCTCGCGTGGACGAGCGACGTGAAGAACCTCTGGGCGGTGGAGTGGCTGCGTTGGCCGGGATACGGGCAGTTCTGGGGGCAGCTCGTTCGCGAGCACATGCGCCAGAAGAAGCGGCAGCAGTACGACATGCGCGCGGAGATCGACCCGGCGAGCGGCCACGTGAAAGCGTCGATCGATGCGATCGGCGGCGACGACCGGTTCCAGAACGGCCTCGACGCGAAACTGACCGTCACCGGGCCTCAACCGAACGGCGAAGCTCGCAAGGTCGCGATGCGCCAGACCGCTCCCGGACGCTACGAATCGGATTTCCCGCTCGAGCGCTTCGGGTCGTTTCTCCTCCACGCGTCACTCGAGAAGTCGGTCGACGACGGGAAGGGAGGCGTGAAGAGCGCGCAGGTCGCGGAGAGCTTCGGGCACGTCACGAACCCGTATCCGCGCGAGTACCTCGCCCTCGCGCCCGACCTCGTGACGCTCTCGCGGACGGCGCTCGTCACCGGCGGACGCATGGACCCGGACGCGAAGCAGGTGTTCGACCCTGCCGGCGAATCGATCCGCTACCACCAAGACCTGTGGTCTCGGTTCATCGGCGCGGCGCTCGCCGTCTACCTGCTCGACCTCCTCGTTCGCCGAGTTCGCATCTTCGATCGCAAGAAGACGGCGAAGCCTTCGGTGAAGCTCCCGGGAGCCGCACGCGCATGACCCCTCTCGATTGCCGCAAGTGCGGCGCACCGATCGAAGACGCGGCAGGAACGGGCCGCTGCCGTTTCTGCGCGACGGCGTACCGCGCGGACGCGGCCGCGGTGGGCTACCCCAGCGTCGCTGCCGGTCACGCCGTCGTGGAGGTGAGCGACGTCGGCGCGAACAAGATCGCCGTCGTCAAAGCGATCGTCACCGTGCTCGGCCTCGGGCTCAAAGACGCCAAGGACACGGCGGACCAGCGCTGCCCGTTCCACCTCTCGGTGCCGCGCGCGGGCGGGAAGGCCGAGCACCTCGTGGGCGAGCTCACTCGGGCCGGGGCGCGGGCGCGGCTCGTGGGCTGAACGCCGGGGGCTCGGGCCGCGCCGGCGGCGCGGGTCGCGGTGGCGGCGCGAAGGGCGGCTCGGCCTCGCCGGCGAGGATGCGCGGGACGTCGAGGAGGAACGCGCGTCCATTCGAGCCGCGCTTCCGCGCGCCGCTGACGAAGAGCGTGTGCTCCGTACCATCCTCGAGGCGAAGCGTGAGGAGCTCGTCTTCGAGGGCGAGCGCCGCGATCGTCGAGCGTTCGATCGAGCAAACCGCCTCGATCGGCTGCAGCGCGCGGAGACCTGCCTTTGCACGCGCGAGGAGGACCCGCTCGCTCGTGAGCGCGGCATAGAGGGTGCGCGCGGGCTGGAATACGGTGGTCTCCGACGGATGCCGGTCGAGCGCGACGGCCTGGTGGAAGATGCGCTCGCCGGGTCGCAAGAGCCCGCGGAGCTGCTCGGCCACGAACACGTCGTCCTTGGTCTCGAGCGAGGGCGGACCGAACGAGACGCGCCGGTCGCGCAGCTCGGCATCGCGGTCGCGGCGCCACCGTTTGCGGAGCCGCCCGGTGATGAACGACGCGACGATGGTGAAAGCGAGGACCCAGTAGAGCGACGTCGCGATCGCCCACTCGCCGAGACCCACGCTGTACGCGGGGAGGGGTGAGGGGAGATCCCCGGAAGCTTGGAGCTCGGTGATCTCCGCGTTCGTGAGCGGGTAGTACCCGCTCTTGCCGTGGGTGCCGCGGGCCGTCAGCACGTAGCCGTCGTCCGTCAGCCAAACGCCGGCCCCGACGAAGACCTTCGTCGTCTTGTAGGCGAGGCAGAGCGGCTCGTGGTCTTTGCCGACGACGGTGACGTCGGTGATGCAGGTGGTGGTCTCGTCGCGGCCGAAGAGGAGAGTGCCCATGTGCCTGCTCCGAAGAGCCGCCCTCCCGGCTGCCGTCGCACGTTTTTGCCGCGGGCCCGGGTGGGCGAACGATCTTGCTCCCGCTCCGGCAGGCGGGCCGCTATAAAGGCCCGCCTCGCTGGACCCGCGGCGCTCCCATGCCGCAGCCCTGAAACCCTTGCGTGAGATCGAGCATCCCAGACCGGGATGGCCAACGCCGTGACCGCCGAGAACCCGACCGACAAGCCGATCACGTCGTACGACGAGCTCCTTTCGCTCTTCCACGACGCCATCAAGCCGCCCTCACGTTTCCGCGTCGGGGCCGAGATGGAGAAGTTCGGCGTCTTCTCCGACGGCAAGCCCGTCACGTACGAGGGCGAGAGCGGCGTCCTCGCGCTCATGAACGAGCTCGCGGCGACGAAGGGCTGGTCGCCGGAGCGCGAGAGCGCGGACGGACCCCTCATCGCTCTCCTCCGTGAAGGCGCGAGCATCACGCTCGAGCCCGGCAGCCAGTTCGAGCTCTCCGGCGCCCCTCTCGAGCACGCGCATCAGATTTGCGCGGAGTTTCGCGGCCACCTCGCCGAGCTCGCGCCCTTCTCGGAGCGGTACGGCGTGCGCTGGCTCGGCCTCGGGTTCCACCCGTTCGCGACGCGCGAAGAGTACACGATGGTGCCGAAGCAGCGGTACGCGATCATGCGCGAGTACCTGCCGACCCGCGGGTCGATGGCGCTCGACATGATGCTGCGTACGGCGACGGTGCAGGCGAACTACGACTACTCGTCGGAAGACGACGCGATGCTGAAGATGCGCGTCGCCCTCAAGCTCTCGCCGCTCACGACGGCGCTGTTCGCCAACTCGCCCTTCGTCGAGGGCCGGCCGTTCGGCGGAAAGAGCTATCGCGCGAAGGTGTGGCTCGACGTCGACAACGACCGCTCCGGCCTCGTTCCGTCGCTCTGGAAGAAGGGCGCGAAGTTCGTCGATTACGTCGAGTGGGCGCTCGACGTGCCGATGTTCATGTTCAAGCGCGACGGGCAGAAGGTCGCGAACACGGGTCAGAGCTTCCGCAGCTTCTGGAAGAGTGGCTACCAGGGCCACAAGCCGACCATGAGCGATTGGAAGACCCACCTCAACACGCTCTTCCCGGAAGTCCGGTTGAAGAACACGATCGAGGTGCGCGGAGCCGATTCGCAGGGCGCGAAGCTCGCGTGCACGCTCCCGGCGCTCTGGACGGGCATCCTCTACGACAAGCAGGCGCTCGCCGAGTGCGAGGCGCTGACGGCCGACTGGACCTTCGACGAGGTGAACGCGACGCGCAAGGAGGTCTGGAACAAGGGCCTCGGCTCGCGTTTCCGGAACGGCACCTTGCAGCCCATTGCCGAGAAGGTCCTGACCATCGCGGCGGGCGGTCTCGAGCGTCGCGCCTTCAAGTCGAGCTCGGGCAACGACGAGCGCGTGCACCTCACGCGTCTCGAAGAGCTCGTCGCGAAGGGCTGGACGCCCGCCGACAAGCTCCTCGACGGCATCGAGCACGTCCGAGACATGCGCGCGGAGATCATCGCCCGCACGGACCTCGGCACCGGCTCCTGACCGGTCAGGCCGAGCGCACGGCGTCGACGAAGGCGCGCACCTTCGCGAGGTCCTTCACACCGGGAGCGTGCTCGACGCCGCTCGCGACGTCGACGCAGTACGGCCGGAGCGCGCGCACCGCGTCGGCGACGTTGCCCGCGTGGAGGCCTCCGGCAACCGTGAGGCGACGCTCACGTGCGAGGTCGCGAACGAGGGTCCAGTCGAAGACGTGCCCCGTCCCGCCGAGCGCGCCTTCGACCTTCGCGTCGACGAGGAGGTGCTCGCCGGGGAAGCGCCGCGCCGCGTTCACGTCGTCTGCCGCCGCGACTCGAACGGCTTTGTAGGCGTGCGGAAGGAGCGGCTCGAGCTCGGCGGGGGCTTCGCCGCCGTGCAGCTGGAGGCAGTCGAGCTCGGCGTCGCGCACGAGCGCGCGCAGCTCTGCGAGCCCCATGTCGGCAACGACGCCGACGACGATGCACTTCGCGCCCGTCGCGTGCACGGCGCGAGCAATCGCGCGCGCGGTGTCCACGTCGACCGACCGCGGGCTCGCTCGAATGAAGTTCACACCGAGCGCGCTCGCACCGAGCTCCACGCACGCGACGGCGTCGTCGGCCGTGCGCACGCCGCAGATCTTCACGTGCGTCGTCGTCACGTGGAGAACGCTAGCACCGCGCTGCGCTGATCGGGCTCTCAGCGCTGCGAAGGGGGCGCAGCGTCGATGCCGAGGAGCTCCTTCACCTTCGCGATGACTTGCGGCGCCTGGATGGGCTTCGTGATGTACGCGTTTGCGCCGAGCGAAAGCGCCCGCTGCCGGTCTTCTTCCGCGCTCTCCGTGGTGATGACCACGATCGGCACGTCTTTGTGCACGGGGTCGGTGCGGACGCGCTTCACGAGCTTCAGCCCGTCCATGATCGGCATGTTGATGTCGGTCAGGATGATGTCGAAGCGGCCGGCGGCGAGCTTCCGCAGCCCATCCACGCCGTCGTCGGCTTCGGTGACGCGCAGCTGCTTCACGCGCGAGAGCGCGAAGACGAGGAGCTGCCTCATCATGGGAGAGTCCTCGACGACGAGGCAGGCGAACTCCGGGGCGGGCGTCGACGTCACGGACGCGAAGTTACCGCGAGCGCGCCTGGTTCGGGGAAGATCCCTGCATCGCGGGAAACGCTCGGAACCCCTTGTGAATTCTTCAAAGAAAAGTGAAAGCTGTTGAATTCACGATAAAATCAGTAACGGAGCGTCATTGACTCCGCGCGCGCTGGCGCCTAAGCAACCTCGCGACGAGAAACCGCCACCGGCATCGAAGGGTAGGCCGGCGGCTCCGGCGTCGACCGACGTCCCGAAGCCGCTGGCGACGCGCGGGCGACCGCTCGGCCCGGAGATCCCTGGCGGCTCCGCACGAGCGAGCCCATGGATCCCGACCGAATGAACGACGCTGCGCCCCCGCACGACGAGAGCCGCTCGAGAGACTCCTTCCGGCGGCTCCTCGGTGACGTCCGCAGCCATGTCGACCTCGAGCTCGCGACGTGGCTCCGTCCCCGCGTCGCCAAGGCCATGGCGGTCAGCGCGGAGGTCGGTGCCGCGGCGCAGGAGATCGAGCGGCTTTCCCTCCGCGGCGGCAAGCGCATGCGCGCGGCCCTCGTCGGCGCCGCGTTCGTCGCCTCGGGCGGTGACGACTGGAAGCGCGTCGACCGCGCGATGATCGCGATCGAGCTCCTGCAGACCTATCTGCTCATCCACGACGACTGGATGGACGACGACGACGTCCGGCGCGGCGGCCCGTCGGTGCACGTGAGCCTCCGCGAGCGGCTCGGCTCGAAGGCGCTCGGCGACGCAGCGGCGGTCCTGGCCGGTGACCTCGCGTCCGGATACGCGCAGGCGGCGCTCCTCGAGATCGAGCTGCCCGAGGCGCGCGTGCTCGGCGCGGCGCGCGCGTTTGCCAAGATCCAGGAAGACGTGGTCACCGGGCAGCTCGCGGAGATGTGCTCCGTCGACGGGCGCGGCGTGCTCCGCAAGGCGGCGCCGAGCGTCGAGACCATCCACGAGCTCAAGACCGCCAGTTACACCGTGACCGGCCCGCTCGCGCTCGGCGCACGTCTCGCGGGTGCATCGGAGGCGCACGTCGCCGAGCTCGCGCGCTACGGGCGGCCGCTCGGCATCGCGTTCCAGCTGCGCGACGACTTGCTCGGCGCGTTCGGCGATCCGTCGGAGACGGGCAAGCCGGTCGGAAACGACGTTCGCCAGGGCAAGCGCACGGCGCTCGTCACCGAGATGCGCGGTGACGCTCGCAGCGAGGCGCTGCTCGGCCGCGTGCTCGGCCGCACCGATGCGACAGACGAAGACGTTGCCGAGGTCGTGCGCGCGATGGAGTCGAGCGGCGCGAAGGGCCGCGTGGAGGCCCGCCTCGCGGAGCTCCTCGCCGAGGCCCGCGCAGCCCTCTCGGCGCTGAACCTTCCCGAAGAGAACGCGGCGCGTGGTTGGCTCGGGGGAGCCATCGCGGCTCTCGGAGACCGCGCATCATGACCGGGCGCGGCATCGCGCACGGCAAGGTGATCCTCTTCGGCGAGCACGCCGTCGTCTACGGCATCCCCGCGCTCGCGGTGGGCATCGACCGCGGCGCATCCGCCGAGGCCGCTCCGCTGGCGACCGGCGCCGCGAGCACGCTGCGCGTCCGGAGCTGGAACGTCCTCGTCCGCGACGACGAGTACGAGTCGGAGCCGCTCGCGCGCGCGCTGCGTGACGTGCTCGTCGCGACGCGCGCCGCGCAGCGCGCGCGTGGCAGCGCAGAGGTCGGCCCGGTCGCGGTCGAGGCGGTCGCCGAGCTTCCGCCCGGCGGCGGCCTCGGCTGCTCGGCGGCGCTCGGCGTCGCGGTCGCGCGTGCGCTCGACCCCGCAGCCTCGCCGGAGGAGATCGCGTCGCGTGCGTCGGCGTGGGAGCGCGTCTTCCACGGCAATCCTTCGGGCATCGATGCCGCGGTCGCCTCGCTCGGAGGCTGCGTGCTCTACCAACGCGGCGCCGAGCGCGCGATCCAACGCGTCCGCGTGCCGGTGGCCCTCCACCTGTGCGTCGGCCACAGCGGCAACGCCTCGAGCACGAAGACGATGGTCGAAGCGGTCGCGCGCCTGCGTGAGCGGCGGCCCGATACGACGCAGAACGCGTTCGAGGCGATCCACACGCTCGTGAAAAACGCACGCCTCGCGATCGAAGCTGCCGACACGCGCGCGATCGGACAGCTCCTCGATCTCAACCAGATGCTGCTGTCCGGCCTGTTCGTCTCCACGCCGGAGATCGAGCAGATGTGCGCTTCGGCGCGCGCGGCTGGCGCGCTCGGTGCGAAGCTGACCGGCGCGGGCGGCGGCGGGTGCGTCGTCGCGCTCGTGGCCGGTGCGGCCGATGCCGACGCGGTGCTCGCGGCATGGAAGGCCGACGGCTTCGACGGGTTCGCGACGACGTTCGGTGGCGACGTCGGTGCCGCTCGCGCGCGCGAGAGCCATGGCGCGGTCGCGCTGGAGCCTTCGCCATGAAGCGCGCGGTCACCGCCGTTGCCCATCCGAACATCGCGTTCGCCAAGTACTGGGGAAAGCGCGCCGGCGAAGGCAACGTGCCCGCCGTTCCGAGCTTGTCCGTCACGCTCGCGGGCATGAGCACGCGGACGACGGTCACGTTCGACGACGCGCTCGCGACTGACGAGCTCGTGATGAACGACGCCGCCGTCGCGGAAGGCGCGCGCCCGCTCGTCCGCGCAACCGAGCTGCTCGACCGCGTCCGCGCCGAGGCCGGCCTGCGCGCCCGCGCACGCGTGGTCACGACGAACGACTTTCCGACCGCAAGCGGCCTCGCGTCGAGCGCCTCGGGATTCGCGGCTCTCGCGCTCGCGTCCACGCGCGCGGCGGGGCTCGATCTCTCTGCGAGCCGTGTCGCCGAGCTCGCGCGGCGTAGCTCGGCGAGCGCCGCGCGTAGCGTCTTCGGTGGCTTCGCCGAGCTCGACGGCGGCGAAGGCGTCGCCGGCGAAGCCCGACAAGTCGCACCGGCGAGCGCGCTCGACGTCCGCGTGATCGTGTGCGTGACGACGGAGCAGGCGAAGACCACGTCGTCGACCGACGGCATGCGCGTCACGCAGGAGACGAGCCCCTACTACCGCGCGTGGCTCGAAGAGGCGCCGAAGAACCATCGGGCGATGCGCGCCGCGCTCCTCGCGGGTGACTTCCTGCGCGTCGGCGAGCTCGCCGAGCAGAGCGCGCTCGCGATGCATGCTTGCGCGCTCGCGGCGGGGATCGTCTACGTCTCGGGCGCGACGCTCTCGGCGCTCGCCGAGGTGCAGGCCATTCGCGCGAGCGGGACGCCGGCCTTCGCCACCATGGATGCCGGACCGCATCTGAAATGCATCGTGCGCGGCGCGGATGCTCTGCGCGTCCGCGAGCGTCTCGCTGCGGTGCCCGGCGTGCTCCGCACGATCGAGGCCTCGCCCGGCGAGGGTGCACGCGTCGAGGTGTCGTCGTGAACGTCTTCGCACCGGGCAAGCTCGTGCTCACCGGCGCGTACGCCGTGCTCGAAGGCGCGCCTTCGATCGTCGTCGCGACGACGCGCGGCGCCTTCGCGGACGGCTCGCGCCTCGTGCTCACCGCGACGCCGGAGGTGCACGCCGCGCTCGGCGACGGCCCGGCTCCTCACGTCGACGCGTCTTCGTTGTTCCTCGGCGCGCGCAAGCTCGGTCTCGGCGCCAGCGCCGCGATCCTCGTTGCTTCGCTCGCGGTGCGGGAAGCCGAGCGCGGCGCCGACCTCTCTTCGCGTGCGGTTCGCGATGCGCTCTTCACGCGCGCACGTGAGGCGCATGCGCGCGCGCAGCACGGCGGCAGCGGCGTCGACGTGGCGGCGAGCGTCTACGGCGGCGTGCTCGAGTACGTGCCCGGCCGTGCGGAGCGCGCGGCCCTTCCGCCGGGCGTCGTGCTCTCGATCCTCGCGTGCGGGACGAGCGCTCGGACGTCCGAGCTGCGCGCCTACGTGGATGGCCTTGCCGAGTCGGCGCCTGCGGTTCACCGCATGCACATGGGCGCGCTCGTCACGGTCGCCCACGATGCGGCGAACGCCGCGCGCACCGGCGACGCGCGTCTCTTCATCGATGCGGTCCAGCGCACGGCCGAGGGCCTTGCGCGGCTCGGTGCGGCGGCGCACGTTCCGATCGTGCCCGCGGGCTTCGAGGCGCTCGCCGATGCTGCGGCGGCCGAAGGCGCCGCGTTCTGCGTTTCGGGCGCGGGCGGCGGTGACGTCGCCGCGTTCCTCGGGCCGGCGCGCCCTTCGCACGCGTTCCTCACGCGCGCGCGCCAGCTCGGTCTGTTTCCTCTCGACGTCGCGGTAGACGAGAAAGGAGTGAGGGTCGTCTCTCAGGCTGCGGCGTTCGTCGCCGGACCTGTCGAGTCGTCCTCGTCGACATGAACAAGCGTACTTCGCAGCTGCCCGGGTTCTACAAGGTCACCGTCGCCGAGCGCCGCACGCTCGTCAGCGAAGCCACGGGTGTCGAGGCGAGCGAGATCGCGCGCGCGACCGACGCCGGCGGCCTCGATGCCGAGACCGCGGACAAGTTCGTCGAGAACGTGATCGGCACGTACAGCCTGCCGTACGGCGTGACGCTGAACGTCCGCGTCAACGGGCAGGACCACGTCGTCCCGATGGTCGTCGAAGAGCCGAGCGTCGTTGCCGCCGCGTCGAACGCAGCCAAGATGGTGCGCGCGGGCGGCGGATTCACCGCCGAGGTCGACGCGCCGCTGATGATCAGCCAGGTGCAGCTCACGCACGTGGCCGACGCCGAAAGGGCGTCGCGCGCGATTCTCGCCGCGAAGGCCGAGATCCTCGCGAAGGCGGACGCGGCGGTGCCCGGGCTCGTCGCACGCGGCGGCGGCGCTCGCGCGCTCGAAGTGCGCACGCTCGGCGAGCCGTCCGACGCGATGATCGTCGTTCACATCATCGTCGACTGCCGTGACGCCATGGGCGCGAACCTCATCAACACGGTCGCGGAAGCGATCGCCGACCGGCTCGCCGCGCTCGCCGAGGGCCGGGTGGGCCTTCGCATCCTCTCGAACCTTTGCGACAAGCGCTGCGTCCGCGTGCGCTGCCGCGTGCCCGCCGAGATGCTGGCGACCGACGACATGGATGGCCAGGCGGTCATCGACGGCATCGTCAATGCTTCGCGCTTCGCCGAGCTCGATCCGTACCGCGCGGCGACGCACAACAAAGGGATCATGAACGGCATCGATGCCGTCGTGATCGCCACGGGCAACGACTGGCGCGCGGTCGAAGCCGGCGCGCACGCGTTCGCAGCGCGCAGCGGTCGCTACTCGCCGCTTTCGATCTGGCGGCGTGACGGGGATGCGCTCGTCGGCTTCCTCGAGCTGCCGCTCGCGCTCGGCACAGTCGGTGGAACGCTGCGCGTGCACCCGAGCGCCCGGCTCTCGCTGAAGATGATGGGCATCACCGAGGCGAGTGATCTCGCGGCGTGCGCGGCCGCCGTCGGCCTCGCGTCGAACCTCGCCGCCGTGCGTGCGCTCGCCACCGACGGCATCCAGCGCGGCCACATGGCCTTGCACGCACGCTCCGTCGCCCTGGCCGCGGGCGCCGAGGGCAAAGAGGTCGAGGGCGTCGCCGCGATCATCGTCGAGGCGCGCGACATCACCCTCGAGGCGGCGACGCGCGCGCTCGCCGTGCTGCGCACGCAGGCCCAGGCCCAGACGCGGCCGCCCGTTCGGCCGGCGCCGAGCGAGACGGCGCTCAGCGAAACCTGATCAGCGCGTGTCGAGCTGGTCGAGCTGCTCGACCGGCTCGGTGCCGGACGGCTGGGGCAGGCGCGGACGCTGACGCGCGGGCACGTTCTCGTAGCCCCGGTTCTCCTCGATGGCGCCGAGGTTCATGCCGATCGGGTTCTGCAGGTCGCCGTTGAACGTCTGGGCCGGCGGGTTGCGAACCTCCACGGGCTCCGGCGGGGGCGCGACGGGATCGTCGACGCCCGCTGCACACCCGACCATCGCGAAGCTCACGACCCCCAGGACCACAGCGAAGAACGCACGGTTCATTGCGGAAGCCTCCTCGAGGGATGCTCGCGACGCGCGAAGCGACCCTCAATTTTTCTACGCAATCACAAGCTACGGCAGCATCACAAGCGTCTCCCCGAGCCGCCCTCGAGATCGGTCGCAGGGCTCCGCACGCGCGCGGGCGGCGGGCGCCGGTCTGCTCGGAGGTCGTCTCGAACGATCTCAGCGGGTTGTCTTCGAGGCGGCGGCAGACGTCGCCTCGAGCGCGCCGAGCAGCGTCCGCGCGAGGAGACCGCGCAGCTCGCGTTGCGAAGGCGCCGGGCGCGTGGCAGCGATCGCTTCCGTCCAATCGAGCGCCGCGGCTTCTGCGAAGCCGACCCATCCGCGGAGCGCGAGACGAACGAGCGGCTCCTCCGGCGAGAACGCGACGTTCCAGAGCGGAGCATCGGCAAACCCGGACGTGAGGTGGTCGACGAAGACGGCACGCGTCTCGTCGACGATGGCCTTGATCTCCGCGCCCATGCCCACGCCGCTCCGCATGAGGGTGGCGTACGCCTGGGCGTGCGCTCTCGCATAACCAAGGAACGCGTCGAGCGCCGCCTCCAGCCGCTCGAGCGGCGTGCCCGTCGTCACGCTCACGCACGCGGTGACGAGCTGGTCGGCGGACGCGCGGACCACCTCGGCGTAGTACGCGCGCTTCGTCGGAAAGTAGTGGTAGAGGAGGCCTTTCGAGATGCCCGCCGCGGCGGCGATGGCGTCGATCGAAACGTCTTCGTAGGCGCGCGTGCCGAAGTGCTCGAGACCGAGCGCCACGAGCTGCGCCCGCCGCTCGTCGACGTCCAACCGGACGCGCGGCTCGGCGGCGGGCGTGCGGCGCGCGCGAGACGGCGCTTGGGCGGGCCGAGCCGTACGCTTTGCCACTTTTGCGCGCGCCGTTGCCTTGCCGCCTGCCACGCGCGGCACTCTATCCGAACCGCGCAGGCCTCGGCACGACGAGGACGCGGCAGCGCGACCGTGAGCCCGCGCTATTGACTCCTGTTCAATATGCGCCAAGCTCTGGGAACGCCATGACGCAATCCGCGACCACCGAGCATCCTCTCGACGAGTCCTCGCCGCGCAGCTCCGCGCGGCGGTCGCCCGCGCCCCGCGCAGGAGCAGCCGCGGCGCCGCCGCTTCCACGCACACCCAAGATCGCGTTCGACGAGGTGCCGAAGCACTGGTTCGGGGGCAGCGTGATGGCCACGCACCTCGTGAACGGCATCAATCTGCTGTTCCCGGCCGGTGAGCGCTTCTTCGTGCGCGCGGTGCACCGGTACGTCGCCGACCTCGACGACGCCGCGCTCGCCGCGCAGGTGCGCGGCTTCTTCGGGCAGGAGGGGAGGCACGCGCAGGCGCACGAGCGCTTCTTCGAGACGCTCCGCGCGCAGGGCTACGACATCGACACGTTCCTCGCCGACTACGAGCGCATCGCGTACGACGTCATCGAGAAGTACTCGCCGCCTGCGTTCCGGCTGTCGGTGACCGTCGCGCTCGAGCACTTCACCGCGCTCCTCGCGGAAGACGCGCTCACGACGGGCGATCTCGAGCACGCGCATCCGGTGCTCCGCTCACTCCTCGAGTGGCACGCGGTCGAAGAGCTCGAGCACAAGGCGGTGGCGTTCGACGTGCTCGCGAAGGTGCACCCGAGCTACGCGCTTCGCATCGCCGGGCTCGCGATGGCGGTATCGACCCTCGGGGCGTTCTGGGTGGTGGCGACGCGTGAGCTCTTGAAGCAGGACGGAATGACGTTCCGCGACGGCCTCCGCGATCTCGCGCGCGTCCGCAAGCAGGCCGAAGTGGCCGGGCGAGGCAAAGGGCCGAGCCCGATCGTGGGGCGGCTCTTCGGCAAGGGGATCCTCCAGTACCTTCGCCCTTCGTTCCACCCGAACGACCGCGATCACAGCCGCCTCGTCGAAGAGACGCTTGCGCGTCTCACCGCGTCCGGTGTCGTGCCCGCGTGATGCGCCTACGTGCGCGATGACGCGCGGCGCCGAGCGCGAGCAAGGCGCGAGACGGTGACGTGAACGTGGAGTTGGCGTAGCGTTCGTCGCCGTGACGGATCCGTCCGATCCCCACCGCGACCTCGCGGGCGTCCTGCACGACGTCTCGAACGCGCTCACCGTGCTTCTCGGTTGGGTGGGCGAAGCGCGCTCGCCCGAGACGCCGCCCGAGGCGGTCGCCTACGCGCTCACGATCGTCGAGCAGCGGGCGCGCATCGCGCGGGACCTTGCGCGCCACGCGATCGGCGCGGCGCGCATCGACGAACAACGCGAGCTACGCGAGGTCGTCGAGGAGGTGAGGCTCGCGCTCGGCGTCGAAGCGCAACGCGCCGACGTTCGCATCGAGGTCGCACCGGCAGATCGCGGCGACGCGTCTGCGCTCGTCGCCGGCGCGCTCGACGTCTCGCAGGTCCTCACGAATCTCGTCCTCAACGCGCTCGCGCACGCGCCGGCCGGCACGCGCATCGTGCTCGACGTCTCGTGCGACGACGAACGCTGCGTGATCACTGTGATCGACGAAGGCCCTGGCGTCCCGTCCGACCGCCGCGAGTCGGTGTTCGAGGGCGATTCTCGAAGGCCCGGCGGGACGGGCGTGGGGCTCCGTCACGCGCGTGCGCTCGCACGCGCAGCGGGCGGCGACGTCGAGCTCGAGGTTCACGAGGGGAGGGGAGCGCGCTTCCGCGTGACGTGGCCGCGTGTCGACGCCATTCCGCGCCCGCCGATGTCGACCTCGCGGATCAGCGATCTCTCGGGCGTGCGCGTGCTCGTCGTCGAAGACGACGTCGCCGTCACTCAGCTCCTCGAGGCCGCGTGCGAGGCGCGTGGCGCCGACGTCACCGTCGCGACGACGGCCGCCGAGCTCGGGCGCTGCCTTCATGATGGTGCGTTCGACGCCTTCCTCGTCGACCTCTCGCCGATCGCCGACGATCCGGCGGGCGCGCTCGCGCGCGTTCGCGCCTCGTGCCCCTCCGCCGTCGTCGTGCTCGTGACCGGAAGCGCCGACCGACTTCCCGAAGCGATCGCGACCGAAGGGCTCGAGCTCGTACGGAAGCCGTTCGAGGTTCGCGAGGTCCTCGCGGTGCTCGCCGCGCGTGCACCGCGAAGTGCGAAGCGTGCTTGACTAAAACGAGAAGGCTTAGTACTTCCCGAATCCCCATCGCGAAGGTGGCGGAATTGGCAGACGCACTAGCTTGAGGTGCTAGCGGGTAACACCGTAGGGGTTCAAGTCCCCTCCTTCGCACTGGTCTTGTTCGAGGGGGAGCTTCGCTTCCCCCTCGAGCTCCCCTCGAGGAGCGAGAGCGAGAGTCTGGGAAGAGACGGCGGGTTCGCGAAGGCGGGCTCGCCGTTTTCGTTTGGGAGGGGGGCTCCGCGCGAGAGCGAGACGAGGGGCGGCGGTAGACTGCGCGGGATGGCTGCGCTCGACGAGTTGCCCGTGCACGCGTTCGCGACCGCGAAGGCGTTCGAGGCTTGGCTCACCAAAAACCACGACAAGGTGCCCGCGATCCGGCTTCGGATCGGGAAGAGCGGGTCGGGGATCCCGTCCGTCACCTACAAAGAAGCGGTGCAGGTCGCGCTCTGCTTCGGATGGATCGACGGGCAGTCGAAGTCCGAGAACGAAGCGACGTACGTGCAGCGCTTCGGCAAACGAAAGCCGAAGAGCCTCTGGTCGAAGGTGAACTGCGGCCATGTCGAGCGCCTCATCGCCGAAGGCAAGATGCACCCCGCGGGACTCGCCGAAGTCGAGGCCGCAAAGGCCGACGGCCGGTGGGAAGCCGCCTACGACCCGCCGAGCCGCGCGACCGTTCCCGACGACTTCGCCGCCGCGCTCGCGAAGAACGAGCGCGCCGCCGCCTTCTTCGCGACGCTCGACAAGACCAACCGGTACGCCGTGCTCCACCGCATCGCCACGACGAAGACACCCGCCGGGCGCGCGAAGCGCATCGCTGCCTTCGTCTCCATGCTCGCGAAACGCGAGAAGGTCCACGGCTGACGTGCCCGCCGCCGCGTGAGGCGAATACGTTGCGCGGCCCGGGCGTACATCACGCACGTTGCTCCCTCTCGCACGTCGCTTCGTCCGTAACCGCGCTGCGGCCGCGGCAGCCCTCGCCGCGATGGCGCTTTCCGGCTGCGCGAAGAAGAACGAGGCGAAGCCGGACCCGCGTCCACAGGTCGTGTTCGCGTACGTCGAAGGCACGCAGCCGATCGGCGGGAAGCTACCGGCCGAGGCGCATCCGGTGGAGTCGTCGACGCTCCGGTGCAATCCGGGACGCCCGTGCGAAAAGGCGATTCACCGGTCCGTGCGCATCGACGCGCGCCCGCGTGAGGCGACGCCCGAGCTCCTCGCTCGCGCGCGGAAGCTCCTCGCCGGCGCGGCGGCTCCGCCTGGAACCCGCCTCGCCTACGCCGTCGAGAAGGACGACACGCAAGGCGGACAGCCTCGCGCGGTCGCGGTGCTCGCCATCGGCTCGCCCTTTCTCACCGGCGACGAAATCGTCGGCGCCGAAGCTCGCGAGGGCAACGCCGTCCTCGGCACCCCAGGGTTCCCGAAAGACGAGGCCGTCCTCGTCCGCGTTTCTCCCGAGGGGTCGCGTCGTCTCGCCGATGCGACGGCGCGCGCCGCGTCCGAAGGGCGACGCGTCGCGTTCGTCGTCGACGACGAGGTGCTCCTCGCGGCGGCCCCGCGCGCCGCGATCGAAGACGGCGCGGTGCTCGTCTCTCTCGGCTTCGGACCGGAGGCGAAGGCCGCGGCGGAGCGAATTGCCGATGAGCTCCGCGCGCGCACGCGCACCGGCGCGGCGACGGAACGGCGGTGATTCGAGCTAGGGGCAGGTCGTCCAGCGCCACGTGACCGGCGCGCTTTCGTCGCGGAGATCCGCGATCTTCGAGAACGCGGTCAGGCTCAGGTCCACGTCGCCGGACTCGCAGTTCTTGCACTCGTCGACGACGCGCACGGTGACACGGCCGCGCGGGCCGGTCACCTCGATGCACGACCCGCACTTTCCGAGATCGAACTGCTCGCGCGCGAGCGCCACGATGAGGAAATCGTTCGACGCCGCGAAGCCGCAGGCGCCGCGGCCATCCGCGTCGTGTCGCACGGCTTCGCCTTCGTGCTCCTCGTTGGTCGGCGCGGGCTTCGCGTCGGCGCCCGCATCGGCGGGAGCCGCCGGCGATGCGTCGGCGGGAGCGCGGTCGCCGCCCGAATCGCGCAACGTGCCGGCACCCGCGTCGGTCGTCACGACGTCCGGGATGGTGACCCCGCTCTCGCCGCTGCACGCCGCGACCACCAGCATCCCGAGCGCGCTCGCCGCCGCCCACGTCGTTCTGCGTCCGAAGGAAAGCATCTTCGAGGCACCGAGTAGCATGGTGTGTGCCGGGAGAGGCGCGCTGCGTCGGCGCCGTCTTTTCCCGGCGTTCGGGGGTCCGCACGCCGGCGCGCGCCGCCCTCTGCCAGGGCGCGTGGGCTGCCGCCCTGGTGCATCCCCGGCGCGCCACGATCGAAGTGATCACCCCCCGCTGGCGCCCGCCCGCGCGAGCGCATCGCGCGCCAGGAAGACGAGGCTGCCGGCGTCGGCGGCCTCGACGGCGCTCGCGATCTCCTCCCACGCGAGCGGCACCGAGACCGTCGGGCGCGCCGTCGCGCGGAGCGACCACGGCAGCACCGTCGTGAGCCGAGCGGCGTTCTGACGTGCATCGACGAGGACCCGGCCGGCCCGGCTCGCGCGATCCATGCGGTCGCTCACGAGATCCGGCTGCGCCGCCGCGAGCTCGCTCGCGATCTCGGCGGCGAACGCGCGCGCGCGCGGATAGTCGACGCGACCCTCGAAGACGCCGACTGGGACGAGGACATGCATGCCGGCCGACCCGGAGCATTTCGCGGATGCCGCGATCCCGCGCGCGACGAGTCGTTCCCGAAGCAGCAGGGCGACGCGAGCGGCATCGAGCAGCGACGATGGCGGCGTCGGGTCGAGGTCGAAGACGACGTGCGTGGGATGCTCGAGATCGGAGACCCGCCCGAGGAACGAGTGCAGCTCGATGACTCCCATCTGCCCGAGCCACGCGAGCGAAGCGCGCTCTTCGCAGATCGTGAAGAGCTTCGTGCCGCCCTTCGCGAGCGCGAGCCGTTCCGCACGAAGCCACGGAGGGCGGCCCGGGACCTCGGATTGGGCGAAGCCGCGCCCGTCGACGCCGCCAGGGAAGCGCCCGACGGTGAGCGCGCGCTCCTCGAGCAGAGGGAGGATCACGGGCGCGATGCCGAGCCAGTACGCGATGAGGTCGGCTTTCGTGAAAGGCTCGCCGGGCAGCGCTGGGTAGAGGGACCGGTCCAGGCTCGTCAGGCGCAGCAACCTGCCGTCGACCTCGACTGTGGCGTCACCCGCGCGCGGGATGGCGATGCCGCCGGCGACGATTGCATCCTCACTCGCGGGGACCACGCGCCGGTCGAAGATGGGCGAGCGCGTCGCCTCTGCCATGCGGCGCGCGCGCGCGTCCGTCGCCGTCACGAGGCGAGGAACACGCGTACGTCGCCGGGCGCGCCCTCCAGCTGATCGAAGCCGCACGATGCGGGATCGCGGTCCGGACGCCACCGCACGAAGCGAGCGGGATACCGAAGGCGATGCTCGTCGATCGTGTCGTAGGCGATCTCGCACACGCGCGTGGGCGAGACCGGGATCCAGTCGCGCTCCATCTCTTCGGGCGACCAGCGACCGGCGGACCCCGCGAGCCGGCCGAGCGGGCTCCGTTCGAGACCGAACCCGCGTTCCCACGGATGGCCTTCGAGCGGCACGATGAAAGGCGCGAGCTCGCGCGCGAGCTCGAGGCGCCGCTCCTTCGTGAGCTGGCTCACGACTCCGATATGGACGAGCCGGTCGCTCGCATCGTGCAGGCCGAGCAGCACGGACCCGACCGCAGGCGGCTCGCCTCGCTTGCCGGTGAGGCGGATGCCCGCGACCACCACGTCGGCGGTGCGTTCGTGCTTCACCTTCACCATGGTGCGCTTGCCGGCGGAGTAGGGGAGATCGGGCGCCTTGGCCATCACGCCGTCGATGCCCCGCGATCGGAAGCGCGCAAGCCACTCGGCCGCGACGGCCTTGTCCGAGGTGGAGGGCGTGAGGACCAGGCCGGCGGGCGGCGCCTTTCCGACGAGCTCCTCGAGCCGTGCGCGACGTGCTGCGAATCGCTCGTGGCGGATGTCCTCGGCTCCGACCGCAAGGAGATCGAACGCGACGAACGTGGCGGGCTGCGCCCGACGTAGCTCCTCGACGCGGCTCGCGGCAGGGTGCAGGCGCGTCATCAGCGCGCCGAAGTCGAGGCCCACCTCGCCTGCGACGACGATCTCGCCATCAATCACGAACGAGCCCGGCTCGAGCGCGCGGAGCACCTCCACCACTTCGGGGAAGTAGCGGGCGAGGGGCCGGTCGTTGCGGCTGCGGATGTCGACCTCGTCACCCTCGCGGAACACGAGCGCGCGGAACCCATCCCACTTCGGCTCGTAGACGAACGCGCCCTCGGGGAGCGTGCGTACGAGCTTCGCGAGCATCGGCTCGAGCGGAGGTTCGAAGGGAAGGGGCACGAGGGCCTTTTCGTAGCGCGGCGGGGCAGCTCTTTCAGGCGCGACCATGGCGCTTCGGCGATTCGACTGCGACCTCGGCCCGTGTCATGGCTCTACCTTCCGCCGATGCATGAAGCTCCGCCGAACCCGCCCGGAAACCCGTACCTCGCCTCGAACGCGCCGAACGCGAATCCTTACGCGGCGCCGACGGCCCATGAAGGCGCGCTTCCCGCGAACGCGGGCGACGCAGCACCCGCTCCGCGTACGGCCGCGCTCTACACGCCGGGCAACGTCATGCTCGCGACGTTCCTGGGGACCCCGCTCGGAGGCTCGATCGTGCTCGCGCTGAACGAGAGCCGTCTCGGCCGGAAGGACGCCGCCGTCTTTTCGATCATCGGCGGCTTGCTCGGAACGACCGCCCTCCTCGCGCTCTCGTTCGTGCTCCCGGACAATCTCCCGGTCGGGCACTTCATCGGCCTCGGTTCGCTGATCGCGCTCGGGTCGATCGCGCGCCGGCGCCAGGGGCAGCTCGTCAGCCGTCACCTCGCGGGCGGCGGCAAGAAGGGCTCCGGGTGGGCTGCGGCAGGCATCGGCCTGCTTTCGCTCGTGGCGGTCCTCGTGCCGCTCGTCGCCATCCTCATGATCGCCGAGATGGTCACCGCGCCGTCGTGATGCGCGTCTGGACGTCGACGTCTGCGCTGCAGCTCGAAAGGCGCTACCCGAAGAAGTCGGCCCTCACCGGCACGCTGAACCGCGCTCCGCAGGGCGGAATCGTCGGCAACAAACAAACTGGGCTACGACGCGGCGTACACGTACATCCACCCCACGCTCGGGCTGCTCGCGTACGCGCACGCGACGCGGCAGCAAACGACCATCGCGAAGAGCACGTTCCTCGCGATGAGCAACGACTTCTTCGAGCTCGACGCGCAGGTCGGGCTCGACGTCGTGCGGCTGCTCTCGCCCGACGAGCCCACGCCTCGTGCGGCACGAGCAGCTCACGGAAGATGGACGCTGCGATCTCGTGATCGAAGGAGCGTGCGGCCGCCGTCGCGCAGACGCTTGCGCAAGCGGGGCAGCCCGGGTGGGCCACGGGCGGGAGCCGCTTCGGCGCCGGAGTGGATCGCGGCGATGCCAGGCTCCGCGCGGAATTTCGCGCGGAAGGCGCCGGAGGTGGGTGGGTATGCGCCTTGCTCGACCGCCTGCCGTGCGGAGGTCGACGATGACGACGAAGGTGCTGGGGTTCGCTCCTTTGATGTTCCTCGCCTGCGCGGCCGTCGCGTGCGGCGGTGCGGGCGACGAAGCCGACGGAGCACCGGGCGGTGCGGGCGCGGCCAGCGGTGACGTCGCGCTCGGCCCCGACGGCATGCCGGTCGGACCCGATGGCAAGCCGCTCGCACCGAAGCTCGATGGCAAGTACGAGCTCGGCACGCAGCTCGATCTCACGTCGGCCGGCGTGTTCCCCGACCCCGCGAACGACACGCTGAAGGCACTCTCCAACTTCAAGGAGAAGCCGACCCAGACGCTGGTGGACCTCATGGACGCCGCGAACGTGCCCGTCGTGCCGACGGTGCTGAACGCGATCCCCGCGGTGGTGCGCGACAAGGTGCTCGGCTGGATTGACGAGAACATCATCGCGTCCGTCTACGGCAAGGTGCCCTTCGCGGAGAGCATGACGTCGATGCTCGACGACCTCGCATCGATCACGACCCGCTTCGAGGTGGTGACGACGCTCGACCTCCCCGCCGGCGACGCGGTCGGCAACGCGGCGGCGACGAACACGTTCACCGGCATCGCATGGCGCTGGAAGGACAAGCGCACCTTCATCGGGGCGCCCGAGGTGGTGAAGCAGCTCGAGACGGAGAGTGTCGAAGCCAACGCCGTGACGCTCGAAAAACGCTCGCCGGAGCTCGAGACCGGCCGCCTGCGGCTGGGCGCGCACCGCTTCTCGATCCCGTTCGGCGGGTTCGCGCTCCTCGCGGTCGACAAGCTCGCGGCAGACAAGCTCGGGGCGAAGGACCTCCGCGATGCGCTCGGGAAGATCGTCGACTGCAAGGCCATCGCCGCGGATGTATCGAAGCGCTGCGTGGACCCGCCCGGCCCGGGCAAGGTCTGCGTCGATCACGAGAGCGAGCTCGAAACGCTCTGCACGAAGGGCCTCGATGTCCTCACCTCCAACGTGAGAAAGCAGATCGAACGGCTCGACCTGCCGCTGCTCGCCCTGCACGACGGGCACGCGCAGATGTGGGACGCGCCTGCGGAAGGCGGACCGCTCGACGCCACGATCGACCGCATCGAGAAAGGCTTCTGGACCGCATCGGTCGGTGCCGGCCGGACCGACAAGCCGATCCTCGCGACGTGGAACGGCCGTCGCGTCGGCGACACCGCGAACCCGTCACGGTGATAGGCTCGGCCGAGGAGGCTGAGTTCATGACCAAGTGGGCGTACAAGCGCGCGACGTTCGACATCCTCGATGTCGAGAAGCCGGACTTCGAGGCGCGGCTGGAGGCGTTCGGCCGCGAAGGATGGGAGCTCGTGACTTGTTTCGACCGCGAACGCGGCGGCAACTCGAAGGAGTGCTTCTTCCTCTTCAAGCGCGCCGTCTCGGAGTAGCCCGCCTGCCCTGAGCCGGTCGCGGAGCGTGCCTGAGGATCTCCGCCGCAAGCGCCACGTCGCTGCGCGGAGCTCGTCCGTTCGCCTCTTCGCGCTCTTCGCGCTCTTCGCGCATTCGCACGCGCGCGCACTGCGCCGGCCGCGACACGCGCGAGCTCGGGGCGGCATCGAATCGTGCGAGGACGGAACCACGTCGGGTACGCTTCCGCAAATCGAACGATGAGCACGCTCGGCGGCCTACTCGACATCCGCCCGGAGGAACGGCGGAACACGTTCGCCGCGTTCGTCACGCTCCTCGCGCTGACCACGGGGCACACGCTCCTCGAGACGGCGCGCGACGCGCTGTTCCTCGCGAAGATCCCGGCGACGCACCTGCCGTGGATGTACCTCATCATCGTGGTCATCGCGCTCGCACTGTCGCAGTTGCGTGTCGCGCGTGCCGACAGCAAGGGCGGCGTCGCGGGGTCGCTGCTCGTCGCCGCCGGCATCACGGCGGGCTTCTGGGCGCTGCTCCCCACGCGCGACCCGAGCACGCGTGCCCTCTACGCGCTCTACGTGTGGACCGGCCTGTTCGCGTCGTGGGCGATGGTGCAGTTCTGGACGCTGCTCGGGCGCATCCACACGATGACGCAAGCCAAGCGCCTCTACGGATTCATCGGCGCCGGCGCGGTCATCGGCGCAGTGCTCGGTGCGGTGCTTGCGCGTGCAGCCATGATGCTGTCGCCGCGCTCTTCGATCCTCGTTGCCGCGGTCATCTTCGCGTTCGCGGCGATCCCTTGCATGATGGTGACGCTCCCGGACGACGGCGGGAGCAGCGCGCGCGAGGACGCGAAGCGGCGCTCCCGCGAGGACGGAAGCGACGAGCGACCGCTCCGCGCGTCGATGGAGCTCCTCTGGGAGAACGCGTTCGCGCGCCGCGTGCTCGGCATCGTGCTCGTCTCGACGATCACGGTCACCGTCGCCGACTACCTCTTCAAGTCACAGCTCGCGTCGAGCTATTCGAACCCGCGCGACCTCGGGAAGTATCTCTCGAACTTCTACGCGGCGACGAACGCGCTCGCCGTCGTCGCGCAGCTCGTGATCGCACCGTGGCTGTTCCGCCGTCACGGCGTGCAGCGCGCGCTGTTCGTCTTCCCGACGCTTCTTCTCGGCGCAGCCGGGGCGGTCCTCGCAACGGGCGGCCGGGTGCCTGCCGCCGTCGCGATGAAGGCGATCGACGGCGGGCTTCGCTACTCGATCCACAAGACGAGCAGCGAGCTCCTCCTCGTCCCGGTGCCGGACGGCACGCGCGAGCGCATCAAGCCGATCGTGGATCTCGTCGGGTCGCGCGGCGGCCAGGCGCTCGCTTCGGTCGCCATTCTCGTCCTCGTCGCGACGGGAACCGCGCAGCCGATGACGCTCGGCGCCATCGTCCTCACCGCGACGGTGCTCTGGCTCTCGTTCGTCGTGACGATCCGCGTGCTGTACCTCGACGTCTTCCGCGAGACGCTTCGCAGCGGCGGGCTGAGCGGCAGCACGGATCTGCCGGAGCTCGATCTCGGCGCTCTGGAGACGCTCTTCGCCGGTCTGAACAGCAGCCGCGATGCCGACGTCATCGCGGCGCTGGAGCTTCTTGCCGAGCAGCACCGCGAGCGACTGATTCCTGCGCTCATCCTCTATCATCCGAGCCGCGACGTCGTGCTCCGCGCGCTCGAGATCTTCACCGAGATGGGCCGCACCGACTTCGTCTCGATCGCCGACCGCCTGAACGACCACCCGGATCGTGAGGTCGCGGCGGCCGCGCTCCGGGCGCGCACGGCGGTGAGCCCAGATCGGGCCCTGCTGGAGCGGCGCGCGGCCGACACGTGCACGCAGGTCGCGGTCACCGGGCTCGTCGCGCTGATGGCGCGCGGTTGGATCGAAGAGGCCGACGCCGAGCGGCGCATCGCGGAGGTGCTCGCGTCGAAGTCGTGGCTGAGCGCGGCGGAGCTCGCACGCGCCGTGCGGTCCGTCGCGCCGCGTCGAGGGGCGGACGAGGCGATCGCCGACCGCTTCGACGAGCTCCTCCTGCAGCTCGACGATCTCGCGGACTCGCTCCGTGACGTTCGGTGCGACGAGATGGAGGAGCCGTCCGCAGCTCGGCGCGCCGAGCCGGTCAGCCTCGGGATCACCCATGCCGACGTGCGCGTGCGTCTCGAGGTGGCTCGCGCCATGGAGCTGCGGAAGAACCCGCGTTTCTTGCCGGTGCTCGTGCGCATGCTCCGCCGCCACGAGCTCCGCGCGGCAGCACGCGCCGCGATCGTCGGCATCCCTGGCGCGCTCGAGGCGCTCGACGAGGCGATGACGTCGCCGAAGACGCCTCGCGAGATCCGGCTCCACCTCCCGCGCACGATCTGCCTGTTCGAGGCGACCGCGGCAGCGCGCGTCCTCCTCCGGCACCTCGTCACCGAGAAGGGCGGCGGCGTCCGGTTCAAGATCATCCGCGGGCTCGTGAAGTTGCGCCGCATGCATCCGAACATCACGCTCGACGAAGCGCCCGTGCGACGCGCGATCGACGACACCATCGCGCACGCCGAAGAGCTGCGCGCATGGGTACGCGCGCTCACCGGGGAGCACGAGGAGCCGCCCAGCTCGCTCGCTGCGGCGGACCCCCTCCGCGCCGCGCACCACCTCCTCGTCGACTTGGTGCACGACAAGGAGCTGCACGCGACGCAGCGCCTCTTCTTGCTCCTCGAGCTCACGTCCGACGATCGGTTCGACGACATCTGGCGTGGTCTGCGCAGCCGGAATGCGAAGGCGCGCGCGAGCAGTCTCGAGCTCGTCGACAACCTGATTCCGTCGCCGCTGCGCGAGCGCATCCTCGCGCTCGTCGGCGACCCGGATCCGCTTGCGGTGCTTCCGCCGCCGATGTCCTACGAAGACGCGCTCCGCGCGATGATCGCGCACGACTCCTCGACGATGCGCACGCTCGCGACGTACCGCGCGAACGAGATCGGCCTCGACGTGACGGGCATCCTCCCGACGCCTGCCGCCGACGAGGAGCGCGCCGGGAGCGACTTCGAAGCGACGCTCGGACAGCGTCTCATCGACAAGGCACGTGGTCTCCTGACGCCGGAGAGCACGCTGCCCAGGGGAGCGTCGCGTGCGCCAGCTTGAGCTCACGGAGCGTCTGCTCCGTCTCCGCGGTGTGCCGACGCTCGCCATCCTGCCGCCGAGCGATCTCGTCCAGCTCGCCTCGTCGCTCACGTCGCGACGCTTTCAACGCGGCGAGGTGATCCTGCGCGAAGACGAGCCGCCGCGCTCGTTCTTCCTCGTCGTCGTCGGCACGGTCACCATGCGCCGCAAGGGCAAGCGCATCGGCACGGTTCGCGCCCCAGGTGCGGTCGGCTTCATGTCGTTCCTCGCGCGCGATGCGGGCGGCACGTCGGCGGTCGCCGAGTCGTACGTCGAGGCTTACGAGGTCCGCGCCGAGGCGATGGACGAGGTCTTCGAGGACCACTTTCCAGTACTGCTCGCGACCGTCCGTCTCGTCGCCGAGCGCCTCATGATCGAGAACCAGACGCAGGACCCGCCGCCGTACGTCCCGCCGGACGTGCCGTTCGATCGCCTGGTCGGCGAGCGGGAGCTCGGGGTCGTCGAGCGCATCTTCCTCTTGCGCCGGATGCGCGCGTTCACGCATGCGAACGTGAACTCGCTCGCCACCATCGCGCGCAAGATGGTCGAAGTGCGCTTCGGACCGGGCGAAACGCTCTGGCGGCCGGGCGATCGCGCAGAGTTCTCGTACTTCGTCGTGACCGGCATGCTGACGTTGCGCTGGAACGACGGGCGCACGGTCCAAGACGTCGGCCCCGGTTACGCGCTCGGCGGCTCGGAGTCGATCACGGGCATGCCTCGGTGGAACGAGCTCCGGACGGAAGAAGACGTCGTCCTCCTCCGCGGCGGCCGTGACGCGATGATCGATCTCTTCGAGGACGACCGCGAGCTCGCCGGGCGCTTCCTCGCCATGCTCGCGATGACCGTCGTATCGCGGTGGGATCGCAAAGCGGACGCGGGCATCGCTTCCGTCGGGAGCGGCGACGTCGAGCCTTCGGAGGAGAGCTCCGAGGCGGCGACGTTCCCGATGGCGCCCCGAGCCCCTTGAGCGGGGGCGCCGCGCTCCACGCTCATCCCGCTTTGCGACGGAAATGGAGCGCCTGCACGCCGGACCCGAACGTGCGCGTCGAGACGAGCTCGAGGTGCCGTGCGGCGGACAAGCCATGAAACAGCGTCGGCCCGCGGCCGCTGATGACGGGATGAACGAGAATGCGGTACTCGTCGATGAGCCCGAGCTCCTCGAGCGCGCCCGAGAGCTTGGGCGCTCCGACGAGGACGCCACGCTCGGTCTTCGCCTTCAGGGCGGGGATGGCCTCGCGGAGGTCACCCTCCACCTTTGTCGTGTTCTGCCAGGGGAAGTCGCTCCGCGAGCTCGACACGACGTACTTCGGCTTTGCCTCCAGCTTCTGCGCCCACTCCCGCATCGCGCGCGGCGCGGTCTCGTCGCGTGCCACCGCGGGCCAGAACGCCTCCATGAGCTCGTAGGTGTTGCGGCCGAAGAGCATCGCGCCGCTCTGATCCATGAGCTGCGTCCAGTAGTCGTGCAGCTCGTCGTCCGCGATGCCCTGCGTGTGATCGATGCACCCGTCCAATGTGACGTTGAGACCGAAGGTGAGGAGCGCCATGGCGTGGCATCCTACGAAAGCCGCGCTCGGCACGCAGCAGGCGGAGGCCTCGGAGGGCCGCCTCGAGCTTGGCTAGAGCCGCGTCAGGCGCCGTGCTAAGCCGCGCGCGATGAACAGCGCCGAACGCCCTCACGACCGCGAGCCGGTCTCGTCGCGCTTTCTCCGTGCGATCTCGCGCACGATGACGGAGCGCCGGTCGTTCGAGGCGCCCGAGGTCTATGGCCGCGCGGCGATCGGCCGGATCGCGCGCCAGCTGCCGCTCGTCGAGCGCGCGTATGCGAACGTGCGGTTCTCGATCCTGCGGCCGAAGCTCCTCTCGGTCATGGACCTGCTCCTGCCGGACGAGGGGCGCATCCTCGACATCGGCTGCGGTTTCGGCCTCTTCGCGGCGTACTTCGGGCAAACGCAGCCTGCACGGCGGATCCTGGGCGTCGACCCCGATGCGCGCCGCGTGGCGATGGCCCGGAAGGTTTGTGCCGGTCTCGGCCTCGAGGGGCACTCGTTCATCGCCGGTGATGCGCGCGACGTCGCGCTCGAAGGAAGCTTCGCGGGCGCGTACGTGCTCGACGTCATGCACCACATTCCGGCGGCGGATCAGCTGACCATGCTCGAGCGGCTGCGCGACCTGCTCGCACCGCGAGGCGTCCTCGTCGTGAAGGACATCACGACCGAGCCTCGTCTCGGCCTCGAGTTCACGCGCCTCCTCGACCGCGCGATGGTCGGATGGGACGAGCCACTCGCGTACCGCCACCACCGCGAGTGGGGCGAGATGCTGACGTCGCTCGGTTTCCACGTGCGCATGGTGCGCGTGCCCGACGTGCTGCCGTATCCGCACGTGGTCATCGCCGCGACGAAGCGCTAGGGCGCGAACCGGCGCCGCCGCTCTTCGTCGACGGCGCGGATGCGAGCCGCCGCGTCGCGCGTGATGCGGATGCGGTGGCCGATGAGCAAGAGCGCGAGCAAGGAAGGGCGGATGCGCGCCCTCTTCGCGAGCTCGTTGCGCGGCACGCCGGTGCCATCGAGGTGGCGCACGAGCGCGCGGAGCTCGTCGACCTCGGGCGTGGTGAGGAGCTCGGCACCCGCACGGCGGGGCGCGTCCTCGTCGCGTCGGGCGTCGGGCTCGCTCGGTACCGAGGGCTCTGCGTCACCCGTGCCGGTCACGGCGAGCAGGCGATCGACGTCCTCCTGCGTGAGGCCGCCGAGGGCGGCCGCCGCGCGCGTCGGGTCGGCATCGTCACCCATGACGGCCTCGGCGAGCTCCCGCTTCTTCTGCTCGAGGAGCCCGATCTTCTCCTCGATCGTCCCGCGGGCGACGAGGCGGATCACCGTCACGGGGCGCGTCTGGCCGATGCGATGCGCCCGGTCCGTTGCCTGCGCGAGCACCGCCGGGTTCCACCACGGATCGCAGTGGACGATCGTGTCGGCCGCCGTGAGGTTCAACCCGGCGCCGCCTGCCTTCAGCGAGACGAGGAAGAGGGGAGCCGTACCCGTCTGGAACCGCTCGACGATCGCGCCGCGACCGGTGCTCGAGCCGTCCAAGTACTCGTACGCAATGTGTTCGCGATCGAGGTCTTCACGCCAGAGCGTGAGGAGCTCGACGAATTGCGAGAAGACGACCGCGCGCCGACCTTCGTGGACGAGCTCGCGAACGACGTCGAGGAACGCGGCGCGTTTCGCGGAGTCGGCCGCCTTCGCCGACGGTTCGACGAGCCGCGGGTCGCACGCCATCTGACGAAGGCGCAAGATGGCCGTGAGGACCGAGATCTGGCTGCGCGCCAGCCCGCGCTTCTCGATGTCTTTCTTCACGCCTTGCCGCAAGGCGAGTGCGAGCGCGTCGTAGAGGCGCTTCTGCTTCACGCCGAGGATGCACGTGCGCTCGATTTCGGTCTTCGGCGGCAGGTCGACGAGCACCTCTGCCTTGGTGCGGCGGAGCACGAACGGGCGCAGGATCGCGCGAAGCTCTGCGGCGACCTCGCCGTCGGGACGCTCCACGATCGGGCGCGCGAACCGCTCGTCGAACTCGTGCGCGGTGCCGAGCATCCCGGGGTTCACGAACGACATGATCGACCAGAGCTCGCCGACGCCGTTCTCGACGGGCGTGCCGGTGAGCGCGAGGCGCATGCGCGCGACGAGCCGCCGGGCAGCGCGCGTGGTGTCCGCCTCGGCGTTCTTGATGTTCTGGGCCTCGTCGAGAATGGCGGCGCGGAAGGACAGCTTCGCGAGCTCTTCGACGTCGCGCCGGAGGAGCGCGTACGTGGTCACGACGATGTCGTGATCGGATCCAGTCGCCGTGAGCCGCGCGCGTCGCCCTTCACCGTGGTGCACGAGGACGCGAAGGCCGGGGGTGAAGCGCGTCGCTTCCGCCACCCAGTTCTCGAGCAGCGAAGTCGGGCAAACGACGAGCGACGGCACGCGTCCGTCGCGCTCCTTCCACCGGGCGAGGAACGCGAGCGTCATGAGCGTCTTGCCGAGCCATGTCGTCGGCGAGGACGCCGCCTGCGCCGAGCTGCTCGAGGAACTGCAGCCAGGCGAGGCCCTGCTCCTGATAGGGGCGGAGCGTCGCGGTGAGCTCGCGCGGGAGCTCGGGCTTCGCCGCCACGCCCTGCGCACGAAGCCTTTCGCCGAGCGCGCGCACCTCCTTGTCGACGTCACCGCCGAAGCGCGCGACCCATGCCTCGACGCGTCCGAGCTGGTGCGGCGGAAGCGAGGCGCGGGAGCCGGCGGCGAAGTGGGGGGCAGCATCTTCCACGAGCGCGCGCACGTCGTCTCCGATCTGCGCGAGCGTGCCGTCGGTGAGCTCGATCCAACGCTGCTTCCTCACGATCGCGGCGTGGAGCAGCGCGATTTCGGCTTTGAGCGACGCCGACGTGAAGTCGAGCTCGGTCTCGAGCCAGCCAGAAGCGACGCCGACGTGGACGCGTACCGTCACCGGCGGCCCGACGCGCACGCGCGCGAGTGCATCGGAAACGACGATCTCGAAGCTCGCGTCGGGCGCGCTGCGCAGACGGGCGAGGCCTTCGCGCCAGAGCTCGACGGCGCGATCCTCCGAGCACGTGAACGCGCCTCGCTCTTCGGTGTCGAGCCCGGCCTCCCGGCACAGCGCGATCGCGCGCTCCTCCGCCTCGAGGTCTCGTCCCGTCGCGACGTCGCGATCTTCGCGTGCGGAAGGCGAAAGGCGGATCCGCGCGGAGGAGTAGACCGCCTCGAGGTCGCCGAGGACGGCGAGAGGTGAGCCCGACAGTCGGAGCACGAACGAAGGCTTCTCGAGAGGCGGAAGCCCGAACGCCTCTGGCTGCGGGAGCGCGATGCCCGCGCCGCGCGCTCGGCCGAGAAGCGCGCGGCCGACGCGCTCCGCGAGCGCGCCGTGGATGGGCAGCGAAGGCACGACGGACATGCCCCACGCCACGTCGAGATCGACGTCGGCCGCGACGGGATGGAATACGCCGAGCCGTTCGCACCACACGTGCGGGAAGGGGCCTGCGAACAGCAGCGCATCGGCGGCGTCGCTCACCGGGGTGCCGTCTGTGCGCGCCCACCGCGCGACGAGGCGCTCGTCGTCTTTGACGAGAACGGGGGCGAGCGGCTCGCGCGCGAAGCGGAGGCGTTCTTTGAACGAGCCCGTGCGCGCGCTGCCGTCTTCCGCGAGCAGATGAAGGAGGAGAGACGCCGCCGCACGCGTCGACACGAGCGCGCCTTGGTGAAGCGAGCTCGGAGTGGTGAGCTCGAGGAGCTTCCGGTACCGCGCAGGCAGGCGCGTCGCGAGGAGCTCGCGCGGGTTCGTGAGCGCGCGCGAAGAGGGCCTCCGCACGCGAAGGAGCAGGGCGGGCCTCTCGTCCGGAGACGCCGCACCCGCGGCGCGCGTGACCTCGACGTCGATCTCGAGCTCGTCTTCGGCGCGAGGCGGGAGCCACCGCGCGAGGCGCTCGTCCAGCGTGCGCTCCTCGAGCGCGAGCTTCCGGCTCGTCGGCAGCGCGTCCACGGCGCGATCCGTCGGCGTACCGGCGACGAGCGCCTCACGAAGCGGGGCGTGGACCGCGACGTCGACGAGCAGCGCGGTCACGTGCTCGCAGAGGTACTTGCCGCCGCGCGGGCACGTGCACGAGAGCTCGAGGCTCTCGCCGCGGATGCGAACGGCGACGTTCTGCGTCTCCGTGCGGCCGACCTGCACGTTGCCGCGCCAGCCCTCGCGCGTGGTCGTCGCCGACAGCCTCCCTGCGGCGTCCACCCGCGGAGGGCTCGCATAGCCGCGCGGCTCTTCGAGGCTCCGGTCGACCGCATCGGCACCCACGCGCCGCTCGACGCGCGCGACATCGAGCTCGGCGATCCAGGCGACCTCGGGCGAAGCCATGCGCGTGCGGATCTCGCACTGCGCACCGCGCGCGTAAAGCTAGAGCGAGCCCTTCGTCGAAGGCACGCCTTCCGCGCGCGGGTCGATCGTGCAGGCCGCCCTCAGGGCGCGGGCGAACGCCTTGAAGCAGATCTCGGTGATGTGGTGGAGGTTCGTCCCCGCGTGGAGGACGACGTGCAGATTGCAGCCGGCGCCGCGCGCGAAGCCCTCGAAGAAGATCTCCGCCAGCTCGGTGTCCCACGTGCCGAGCTTCGCCTTCGGCATCGGTACCTCCCAGACGAAGTAGGGCCGGCCCGAGAGATCGATCGTGCAGGTCGCGCGCGCCTCGTCCATGGGAAGCGTGGCCCAGCCGTAGCGCGCGATGCCCGCCTTGTCGCCGAGCGCCGTGGCGAACGCGCGGCCGAGCGTGAACGCGACGTCCTCGGTCGTGTGGTGGCCGTCGATCTCGACGTCGCCTTCCGCGCGGATCGTGAGCTCGAAGAGGCCGTGGCGCGCGATCTGCTCGAGCATGTGCGAGAGGAAGGGCAGCGGCGTGTCGACGTCCGCCTTCCCGCCGCCGTCGAGCGCGACGGTGACGTCGATGTTCGTTTCCTTCGTGACGCGGTGCTCGTGGCCGGTCCTCACCGCGCGGATTCGACCACGCCGCCCGCGGCAGGTCCATCTAGGCGCGGGCGCGGGCGCGGGCGCAAGGTCGACGGCACTCGGCGGATCCACTATCGTCCTCGTTCGTGACGCAGGATCCGCGCGGCCACGGAGGCCCGTCCGCCCATGCCGAGACCGCGCCCCGCGCGTTCGACCCGCTCCGCCGCGACACGCTCGTCGATCTCGACGAGCACGCCGACGCGGCGACGCGCGCGCTCCTCGAGCCGTACGGACGCGCCTTCGCGCAGGGCGAGATCCTCTTCCGCGAGGGCGAGCCGGCGACGCACGGCTATCTCCTCCACGCCGGCCGCGTGCGCCTTCTCAAACGGGTTCGCATGGTCGAGCGCAGCCTTTCGGTGCTGCGCCCCGGCGATCTCTTCGGTGAGGGCGCGCTGCTCGAAGGGGCGCGGAGCTCGTCGACGGCCGTGGCGCTCTCCGACGGCATGGCGCTCGTCCTCGACCGCGCGGCGCTCCGCAACGTCGTCGAGCGCTTCCCGGTGCTCTCCGAGCGCATCCTGACCCAGCTCGTTCGCCGCCTGCGTGACGCCGAGGACCAAATCGAGGTCCTCATGCTCCGCGACACGCAATCGAAGGTGATCAGCGCGCTCCTCAAGCTCGCGCGCGTCTCCGGCGGTCCGGCGGACCTCACGATCTCGCCCGTCGAGCTCTCGAGCCGCGTCGGCCTCGACGTCGACACGGTGAAGCGCGCCGTCCAGCGCCTCCGCGACCAGCAATACCTCCGCATCGTCGGCGAGCGCGTCGAGATCCCCGACATCGAAGCGCTGCGCCGGCTGTACGCGCTCCTCGGCTCGAAAGAGGAGCTCCGAGGCGAGCGCGAACGAGACGGCGGCGGCTCGGGCAGCAGCACCGGGCCGGGTCGCGAAGGCAAGTAATCGGCGGCTCGCGCGCGCACGACGGGGTCGCGCACATGGGCGCTTTTCCCGCTACGCGGCGCGTCACCATCCCTCGCACGGCCTTCGCGGGAGGTCGCAAATCCGCCTTGTATTCGCAGACTTGACCCGGCGCCATTCAGGGTTGACTGCGCCTCGAGGCCGGAATAAAGCCGTTCTCCCCCGGATCGATGCCGACGCGCCTGCACAGCCCCGCCCAGGGAGTCGCACGAACGCCGCTTGCTGCGCGCGTGGCGACGCACGTGCGGTCGCGTTTCGCGCCTGCGGTGGTCGGCGCCATCACGCTCCTTGCGCTCCCCGCATGCTCGGGCAGCAAGGGGCAGCAGGCCGGTGCGCAGAGCCCGGAGCGTCAGAGCGACGCCGAGTACGACCTCGCGCGCGATCTCTTCCAGAAGGGGCAGGCTCGCGCGGCCCTCGACCATGCGATGAAGTCGATCGGGCTGAACGAGGAGAACGACAAGGCGCACTACTTCGTCGCCGTCATCTACTCGTCGTTCTGCTCCACGAACCGCGGCTTCACCGCGCCCGACTGCAAGCTCGGCGAGATCGAGAAGTACGCGCGCGGCGCGCTGAAGGCGAACCCGGATTTCCGGGATGCGAAGAACATGCTCGGACAAGTCCTCGTGCACCAGAAGCGGTGCAAGGAGGCGATCGCCGTCCTCGAGCCGCTCACGAAGGATCCCGCCTACGTCCACCCGTTCTATGCCTGGGGCAACCTCGGCGAGGCGCAGATCTGCGACGGGTCGACCGACGCCGCGATCGGATCGCTGAAGAACGCGGTCGCGGCCGAGCCCCGCTTCTGCGTCGGCCACTACCGCCTCGGCATCGCCTACGAGAAGAAGGGCGACGTCGGGCAGGCCGAATCGAGCCTGACGAGCGCCATCACCGCCGATCCGCAGTGCGAGACGCTGCAGGACGCATGGGAGGCGCGCTGCCGGGTCCGCTTCCGCGTCGGGCACTCCGAAGACGCACGCAAAGACTGCGAACGCTGCCGCGAGATCTCTACCGAGACCGCGGCGGGCAAGCGCTGTGTACAGATGCTGGCCGGCTCACCCAGTGGCGCGTCCGCTGCGGTGGGCTCGGGGCACATCGTCCCTTGACCGGGATTCCACGAGAGAACGAGGAACACGTGATCATCGAGACGGTCGGAACCACCCTCAGGCGTCACCGCGAAGCGAAGCGCATGGGTTTGGCCGAGGTTTCGCGCGTGACGCGCATCCCGCAGAGCACCCTCGAGGCCATCGAGCAGGACCACTTCGACGGGCTGCCGGGCGAAGTCTTCGTGAAGGGCTTCCTGAAGTCGTATGCCCAGACGGTGGGGCTCGTGCCGGACGACGTCGTCGCGCGGTATGCGGCGAGCCGCCGAGCGTCGGCCGCGTACGTCACCCCGCTGCCCGTCGCCTCGCCGGTGCAGGCGGCGCGTGAAGGACGCCCGCGGTTCGGCGTCGCCATTGCGCTCGTCCTGCTCCTCATCCTCTTCACGCTCGCTCTCTCGATCGTGCTGAAGCCCCGCGGCCGCGACATGCCGCCGGAGCTCTCCGACGCGACCGACGCGACCGAGGCGCCCCCTGGCGCGCCGGCCGTCGTGACCCGCGCTTCGTGATGCTCCCTTGAAGCGTATCGAGTCCGCCGCGCTGCTCGTTCGCAGCGTGCCCTTCGGGGAGGCGGATCTCGTCGTCACGTTCTTCACGCAGACCGACGGCAAGCTGTCGGCGATGGTCCGCGGCGCGCGGCGCTCGTCGAAGCGGTTCGGCGGCGCGCTCGAGCCGATCCACGAGCTATCGCTGGTGCTCGAGGACCGAGGCAAGGAGCTCTGCGTCTTGAAGGAGGCGCGCCTCGTGCGCGCGCGTGAGGGGATCACGCGCGACCTCGCGGCGATGGACGCGGCCGGCCGCGCGCTCCGCTGGATTCGGCATCTCTGTCCGCAGCGAACGCCGGAGCCCGCGGTGTGGGCGTCGCTTCGCCTGCTCCTCGACCTCCTCGACGGGCGTCCTTCCGAGCGGGCGGTGGCGACCCACCTCACGATGTTCGGCCTCGGGCTCCTCGCGGAGGTGGGGTACGCGCTCGAGCTCGAGCAATGCGTTCGCTGCGGGCGTCCTTGCCCTCCGGCTCGCGCCGCCTTCGTCGACGCCGCGGGAGGAGGGCTCGTGTGCATGGCATGCGGAGGCGCGCGCCGCACCCTCTCGGGAGAGCTCCGCGCGCTCGCGCTCCGTGCGCAGAGGCGCGAAGAGGGCCTCGAGCTCACGCTCGCGCAGGCGGGTGAGCTGCTCGAGATCGCGGAAGAGGCGATGAGCGCGCATGCCGATTTCGACCCGCATCGCACGCCTTGAACGCGCCGCGCGTTCCGTGGGACGCTTGCCGCGTGACGAACGCCATCGACGTCGCCTGCTTCGGCGAGCTCTTGTGGGACTTCTTCGAAGCGGACGCGAAGGTCGACAAGGAGCCGATCGGCCGGCAGTTCCGACGCGAGGTCGGCGGCGCGTCGGCGAACGTCGCGACGGTGCTGGCGAGGCTCGGGATCAAGACGTCCGCGGTGGGCGGCGTGGGCGACGACAAGCTCGGCCACGCGCTCGAGGCCCAGCTCGCCGCGGACGGCGTCGACGTCGCGCACGTCACGCGCGTGAAGGGCGCGCGGACGGGCATCACGTTCGTGACGCGTGATGCTGCAGGAGAGCCGTCGTTCACGCCGTATCGCAATGGCACCGCCGATCTCGTGCTCGGCGAAGGCCAGGTTGCGGCGTCGGCGGCGAAGGTCCGCTGGGGCGTCGTGTGCACGACGAGCATGCTCCCGCAGGCACGCCCCGCGACGACGAAGTTCCTGACCGCGCTCGAGAAGGCGAAAGGCTCGCTCGTCGTCGATCTCAACGTCCGCGCGCACCTGTGGAGCGATCCCGAGGCGATGCGCGCCGGCTCGGCCGAGCTCGCCGCGCGCGCCGCCGTGATCAAGGCCTCGGACAAGGATCTCGCCGCGCTCGCCGGCAAACGCGGCATGACGTGGCTCGAGGAGAACGCGAAGGGCGCGACCTGGGTGCTTACCCGGGGCGAGAACGGCGCCGCGGCCGTCGGTCCTCACGGCCAGGCGACCGCGCCGACGAAGCGGGTGCGCGTCACCGATGCGACCGGCGCCGGCGATGCGTTCGTCAGCGGCGTCCTCGCGGTCCTCGTGCGCGCGGGCGTGAAGCCGGGAGCGCCGGCGTGGAAGGACCCGAAGCTCTGGTCGCGTGCGCTGGAGGCGGGGCACCACCTCGGCGCGAAGGCGGTCACCGCCGTCGGGGCCGTCGCGGGCCTGCGCGACCTCGCCGATCTGCGCGCGCGCATCGACGCGCCGCAGAAGGGCTGATAGACAGCGGCCCACATGGATCCGCGAACTCGGGCCAAGGCCGTCCGCTCGCCGCGCGGCGCGCGCGTGACCGAGATCGATTGGGCCGACGGGCACAAGGGCATCTACCCGCACGACATTTTGCGCGGCTACTGCCCGTGCGCGGGCTGCCAAGGCCACGAGGGCTCGATCAAGTTCGTCTACCCCTCGTCGCACAACCAGACGGAGCTCGATGCGATTGCGCCCGTGGGCAACTACGCGCTCCAGCTGACGTGGTTCGACGGGCACGGTAGCGGCCTCTACTCGTACAAGTATCTGCGCGCGCTCTGCTGGTGTGACGAGTGCCGCCCCGGCGTCGCGAAGGACGACCGTAGCGAGCTCCCGCGCGCCTGAGGCGAGCGCTTCGATGACCGACGCGAACGTCGCCGCCGATCGCGCGAAGGCGCAGGAGGAGGGCAGGAGCGAGCGCGAGAAGCTCGTCGGCCGCGCAGGAATCGTCGGCGCGGGGACGCTCGCCTCGCGCGTTCTCGGCTTCGGTCGCGACGTCGTCATTGCCGCGCTCTTCACGCGCGCCCAGACGGATGCGTTCGCGGCGGCGCTGACCATTCCGAACGCGCTTCGGCAGCTCCTCGCCGAGGGCGCGGTATCGAGCGCCGTCGTGCCCGTGCTCTCCGCGCGGCTTGCCCACGGAGGCGACGAGGAAGGGCGTGCGTTCTTCGCGCGCGCGCGCGGCGTGTCGCTCCTGGCGCTCGTGTTCGTGTCGATTGCGGGCATGCTGCTCGCGGGCCCGCTCACCGAGCTGTTCGCGCCGGGCTTCCACGCGACCCCGGGGCAGTTCGAGCGCACCGCGTCGATGACGCGCGTGATGTTCCCGTACATCTTCTTCATGGGCACGGCTGCCCTCGGCATGGCCGCCCTGAACGCGAAGCGGAAGTTCGCGGTCGCTGCATTCGCGCCGGCGCTGTTCAACATCGCGCTCATCGCGGGCGCCGTGCTCCTGCGCAGCCCGCTCGAGGCGCGCGGCATCGACGGCGCGATGGCGCTCGCGTACGCGGTGCTCCTCGGCGGAGTACTGCAGGTCCTCGCGCAGCTCCCGGCGCTCCGCGCGATCGGTTACGCGACGCGGCCGCGGCTCGATCTCTCGGACCCGCACGTGCGCGAGATGCTCCGGCGGATCGTGCCGATGACGCTCGGGCTCGGCATCTACTACGTCGACCTGACGCTCTCTCGCCGCTTTCTCTCCGAGCTCGGCGAGGGCGCGCAGAGCTACTTCTTCTGGGCCTCGCGCCTCTGCGACTTCCCGCAGGGGATTTTCGTCATGGCGCTCTCGACCGCGGCGTTGCCTTCGCTCGCCACGTTCGCGGCGAAGGGCGACCGCGAAGAGCTCGCGAAGACGTGGGCGCACGGGATGCGGCTCTCGCTCTTCGTCGCCGTGCCGGCGAGCGCGGCGCTCGTCGCGATGAGCGAGCCCGTCGTGGTGCTCCTCTTCCAGCGTGGCGAGTTCGATGCGCTCGCGGCTCACGAGACCGCCCGGGCGCTCGCGTATCAAGGCGGCGCCATCTTCACCGTCGCGGCCGTGCGTCAGCTCGTGCCGGCGTTCCACGCGCTCGGCGATACCCGCACGCCGGTCATCGTCAGCGGGCTCGATCTCGTCGCGTTCATCGTTCTCGCTCTCGCCCTGCGCGGCCCGTTCGGTCACGTCGGCGTCAGCATGGCAGTCGCGGGGTCGAGCGCCGTGCAGATGGTCCTCCTCGTCGTGGGCCTCAAGTGGCGTCTCGGCACGGTGCGCTCGCGGGAGATCGGCGCCTCGCTGGCGCGCATCGTCCTCGCCTCGACCGTCGCAGGGGTGGCCGCGTGGGGCGCGTGTCGCGTGGCGGCGGGCGTCGCCGGGGGCGCGGCCGGGCGCGCTCTCCCGGGCCTCGCGGGCATCGCGGTGTTCGGGGTCTTGTACTTCGCGGTCGTTTGGGGGCTCGGCTCGCGCGAGGTGGACGAGCTTGCAAAGCCGGTCCGTCGCAGGCTGGCGCGGCGCCGATGAACGGGCGTCAGGTCCGGACAGGGCCGCCCGCGTCCGCTAGACTCGCGAGACCCATGGCAGAGGCAGCGAGCGCGGCGAAGAGCGCGGGCAAGAAGAAGAACGAGAAGATCGTTCGCATCTCGAGCGCGGAGTTCACCGCCGGCGCCGCCTCGCGCGCGCAGATCCCCGCGCCGTCTCGCCCCGAGATCGCGTTCGCGGGGCGCTCCAACGTGGGCAAGTCGAGCCTCCTCAACATGATGCTCGCGCGTAAGGGGCTCGCGCGCACGAGCCGCACACCGGGCTGCACGCGGCAGATCAACTTCTTCGACGTGGACGTCGCCGGCGGTCCGAAGGTGTCGTTCGTCGACCTGCCGGGCTACGGCTACGCGAAGGTCTCGAAGGCCGAGGCGCGCGACTGGAAGATCCTCCTCGAAGCGTACCTGCGGTCGCGCGAGACGCTCGAGGCGGTCGTCATCCTCGTCGACGCGCGCCGCGGGCTCGAGCCGGAGGAAGTGGAGCTCGTCGAGTTCCTCGGGACCCGGCCGGGTTTGCCGGTGTTCATCGCCGTCACGAAGCTCGACAAGCTCGCGCGGAACGCCCAGAAGCCACGGCTCCTGCAGATCGAGCGGGCGGCCGGTGTGCGTGTGGTCGGCACGAGCGCGGAGACGGGCGCCGGGCGCGAGGAGCTCTGGGGACGGCTCCTCAACGTCACCACGCACCGCATCGAGACCTCCGAAGCGAAATCGGAGTAGAGTGCCGCGACAGGGAAGGGGATGAAGAAGACTCCGCTCTTCGCGCTTGCGTTGCTCTCGTCGGTTCTCGTGGCTTGCCCTTCGAGCAAGCCGGCGACGTCGCTCAGTTCGTCCGAATCGTGGTGTCCCGATGGCTTCGAGGTCGGGCCGCAGGACACCTGCTTCGCGATGCCGGAGACGACGACGAAGACGACGCCGATCCTCGTCTACTTGCACGGGCAGTACGCGGGGCACGGCTCGCCGGAGGAGTGGCGCCTCGTGCGGTCGGCGACCGAGAAGGGCTTCGCCGTCGTCGTTCCGCGCGGCAAGCGTGGTCTCTGCGCGTGGAAGGCCGAGCTGAAGGATCACTTCTGCTGGCCTCAGGAGGTCGACGACCCGCACGCGTTCAAGGCGACCGTCGCCGAATGGGAGCGCGTGCTCTGGCAGGTCGACGCCATCATGGAGGGCGGCTCGCACAAGCACTACGTCCTCGGCTTCTCGAACGGCGGGTTTTTCGCCACGTACCTGGCGACGCACAACGTCTTCCCCGCGCAGGCGTACGCGATCGTGAACGGCGGGCCGCTCGGCGCGCTCGACAAGAACGCGAAGAGCGTCCCGGTGCTGCTCTTGTCTGCGCAAGAAGACGCGGCGCAGGGGCCGAAGATGAAAGAGCTCCACGAAGGGCTCGGACGCGCGGGCTGGCCGCACGCGTTTTGTTCGCGCCCCGGCGCGCATCCGCTCGCCGCCCAAGACGTCGAGGCGGCGCTCGCGTTCTTCAAGCGCGAGTCGGAAGGCACGCTGAAGCCGGCGGGCAGCGCGTACCCGTGCGAAGCAGGCACCGCCAGCGTCGATCCCGTCGCGGCGCCCGACGAGATGCGCGCATCGACGCCAGCTCCGGCGGCGGGCAAGAAGAAGTAGCCACGGGGCCTGCACGGTTCGTCTTGCGAGCGACTCCGGGGTGCGGTATTCGTCTCGGCACGTGGCAAGCCACGGACTCGGGCGCATAACTCAGCGGTAGAGTGCGACCTTCACACGGTTGAAGTCGCAGGTTCAAATCCTGCTGCGCCCACTAGTTTCGCATCGACATTCGAGCGTGGTCTCGTCCCTCGGGCGGTGACCCGTCCGGCGGCGGCGGGCGGGCCGCGGGGGCGGGCGCGAGCGGCGGCGCGTGCCGCGTCCGCGCGCCGCCGACGCGGACGTGCGGCGGCGGGGGTGGCCGGCGTGACGCAAGGCCGAAGCGCATCTCATGCCCGGCGCTGTGCGTCTAACCACGACGCGGACGCGGACGCGGACGCCGATGCGGACGCCGACGCGGATGCGGACGCGGATGCGGACGCGGATGCGGATGCGGACGCCGATGCGGATGCGGATGCGGATGCGGACGCCGATGCGGATGCGGATGCGGATGCGGACGCGGATGCGGACGCCGACGCGGCCGAAGGTCCGACTGTTGCGAGATTCAAGTGCGCTTCGCGACGGCAAGGCACCGCATTGCCCTCGTCCGCGAGCTATCGCGCGCCCGCTCGCGCCGCGAGAGCTCGGTCAGATAGCGGTCCGTTGCCGTCGTCGGCGCCGTCCGGTGCGACTGCGAGCGCAGGCGAGCGGATCACCTTGATCTCCGCTCGAGGGCAGCGAGTCTCTCGAGCCCCTGTCGCCGTCGCGTGCCCGCCGGCAAGGTGGCGGGCGACCGTGAACGCTCGCCGGGCACGATGGCGGCGACGGGGAGAAAGAGCGCGAACGGGGTTGCGCATCCGGCCGCGATGACTACTGTTGCGAGATTCAAGTGCGAGGCGCTCACGAGCATCACTACGGGAGGCGTTTCGTCCGGGTGCGCGGCGGTGCCCGCGCGGGCGGTGCCCACCCCGCCGCTGCCTCGCCCGCCAATGCCCACCCCGCCGGTGCTCACCCCGCCAATGCCCGCCCCGCCGGTGGCTCGCCCGCCGGTGGCTCGCCCGCCGCCCACCCCGCCGGCGCCCACCCGGGGGGTGCCTCGCGCGACGCGTGGCGGAGGCCGGAGCAGCTCGAGCTAGCGGGTATCGCCGATGCACCCGTCAAACGGCCCTGGGGCGGCGCTCGACGTGGCGCAGGTCGCAAGAAGAAGCGGCTCGCGCCCGGCGAGAGGCCGCCCATCGCTCACGTACGAAGGCCGCCGCACAAGGACGGCAATCCCGTGCACGTCACGTTTCGGGCGCGACCCGGCTTGCCCTCGTTCCGCAGCGAGCGCGTGCATCGCATGCTCACGAGCATCCTTTCGCGCCAGCAGCGAGAGAGCGAGCGACCGCGCGCTTATTCCGAAGACTTCCAGGTCGTGCACTTCTCGATCCAGTCGAACCATCTTCACGTGATGGTCGAGGCGAGGAACGGCACCCTCCGCGCCGGCGTGAGCGGCCTCGCGATCGCGTTCGCCAAGCAGCTCAACAAGCTTCTACGCCGCGCCACCGGGAAGGTGTGGGCGCATCGCTATCACGCGCACGAGCTCGCGACGCCTCGCGAGGTTCGCAACGCGCTCGCGTACATCTTCCACAACTGGAAGAAGCACGGCGCCATCACGTTCGGCGCCATCGTCGACAAGCACTCGTCCGCACTGCGCTTCGACGGCTGGGCCGAAGAAGTCGTCACCGTCTACTTCCCGCCGCGCGCGGGCCAGCCGCCATGGCGTCCCGTGTCGCCGCGCACGTGGCTCCTTCGCATCGGATGGTCACGTCACCACGCGAGGCTCCTCGCGAGTGAGCGCCCTGCGTAAGCAGCGTCGCTGCTCGCCTCCGCGCCGCCGGGCGCCCTCCGCCTCGCCGCGCCTCGTCGCGGCCGGGCGCCCTCCGCCTCGCCGCGCCTCCGCGCCGCCGGGCGCCCTCCGCCTCGCCGCGCCTCCGCGCCGCCGGGCGCCCTCCGCCGCCGCACCCGGCACGCCGCACCCTAGCCAACGCCCCAACGCGAGCGCCTCAGCGCCGACGCGTGCCGGTGCTCGCCGGGATGCACGATGCGCCGATGCGCGCTTCGCCCGGTTTGCATTCTTGCCAGAGCTCGCAGCGCTGGCCGTTCCAGCGCGTGTCTTTCGGGCACGTGCACTGGTTGCCGTTTCGCACCTGCGTCGGGTGGCACGTGACCACGCAGCGTGCGCCGCCCCACTCTTGTCCCTGCGGGCACTGGCAGGCGTTGCCGACGCGGACCATGCCGTTCTTGCACTCGGCATAGGTGACCGTCGGCGGCGGGCTCGCGGGCCGACCGCCCGTGCCGCTCGACGGCCGCGACGTGCTCGGCGACGACGTCGACGTCGAAGGCGGCGAGGACGACGAGCCGCCGACGCTCAACGTCGGGACCTGCACGTTCACGGACGGGAGCTCCGGCGGCGGAGGCGCCTGCGGAGGCTGCGGGATCCACGCGCTACGCCGCCTCGGAGGTGGGGGCGGATCTGCCTTCCGCGGAGCCGGAGCCTGAGCAACCGCGCTCTCGCAACGATCGCCGGTCCACGTCGATCCCGACGGGCACGCGCAGCCGTCGCCCTGCGGAACCGATCCGCCGGGGCACCACTGGCACGCGTCGGCGACCCACACGCCGCCATGCGGGCACACGCAGCCTTCGCCCTGCACGACCGATCCACCAGGGCAGGTGAACCCGCCGCTCGCCGACACGTTCGTCGCCGGCGCGTCGCCGCCGCTCGTCGCCGGTTCGCTCGACGCGGCCGCCGCGGCCGCGGCCGCATCCGTACTCGCGCTGCCGCTGGCGCACGCCGCGCCGTTCCACGACGTGCCGCTCGGGCACGCGCAGCCGACGCGCGTAGACGTCATTCCGCCGGTGCACACCTCGACGCCGCGTGCGCGACGCCCGCCGCACGCCGCCAGGAGCAACGTCGCGCCGAGCGCGACGGACGTGAACACGGACGCAGCTCGACGCATCGAGCGTTAGCGTACCACCGGGCTACATGCCTCGAAGCGTCTTCACGAAGGCATAGACGAGAACGGCGACGCCGAGCAGCCCCTCCGCGAGAACGAGCAGACCCTGCGCAGGACCGACGGCGGCGACGGCGTACACGGCGCTCGTGCCCGTCACGACGGCCAGCGCGAACATGAACGCGTGGGTCAGCGTGAGGCCGACGTCGGCCTTCCGTCGCGCGTGATCGACGGAGGTCAGGAACATGCGTACGAGCACGAAGAACACGGCCATCGCCGCGTACGAGCCGCCGAGCTCCTCGTGCGAGAGGAGGAAGTCGTAGCCGCCGTGCATCGCGACGACCATCAGGCTCACGCGCGAGAAGTCGGCCGCGTGCTTCTCCCGGTCGCGCATGAAGTCGTCGAGCGCCGACGCGAGCACCGCGGTGAGCGCCATGTGGAGGAAGTTCGCGGTGAGGAATCGGCCGAGGCCGGTGTGGAGGTCGCCGCTCGCGAGGTAATTGAGGTTCTCCTCGGCCGCGAACCCGAGGCCTACGAGCGCGCCGCACACGAGCACGTCGAGCTTGTCACCCCAGCGTCGCAGCACCGGAAGGAGCGGCAGGAACAGGAGCAGCTTCGAGGCTTCCTCTCGCAGGCCGACGCCGAAGACGTAGAAGATGATGTCGCGGGGCATGTCGCCGGTCGCCTGCAGCTTGAGCGCCGCTTCCTCGACCGCGATGAGCACGACCGTCGGAACGATACTGAGCACGCCGAGCACGAACGCGGCGACGTAGAACGCCATGCGCCGCACGGGGCGGTCCCCGACCTTGCCGAGCCGCGCGCAGAAGAAGAACCACGCGAGAGCCGCGACTGCGCTCATGGCGCCGTTCGTGAGCGTGAGGTTGGGGCGCCAAGCGACGACGAGCCACCGCGCGGCTTCCTTCCAGTCACGCTCGTGGACGGCGACTTGGTACTTGAGGTGCGCGCTCGCGCTCGCCCGCACGCGTGGGTCGTCCAGCCGCTCACGCACGTGCTCCCAGTCCCCCGCGCGAACCCAGAGGAGGAGGGCGCGGTCGACGTCCTCGTGCTGGTCCGGGAAACTGACGCCCTCGCGTTCGTACCGCCGCGCCGCCTCCGGAATGTCGTTCCGGCGGAGCGCCTCGCGCGCGAGAGCGTGGTTGTAGAACGCGATGGGGGGATCTCGATCGGCACCTTCCACGATCTGCGCGCGGAGAGCCTCGGGCGCGCTGTCTCTCGCGGTGGTGCCTCGCCAGAACCTCCCGACGCGCCCGAGCTCCACCGGCATCGCATGCTCGAAGAGCTCCTCGAGCGCCTCTTCGGACATGACCTCCTCTTCCCCGGAGCCTGCGCCGGGCATCTCGAACCCGATCCCGCTCCCGAGCTTCCGCAGACGTCCCATCGCCACGGCGCGATCGTGGTTCTCGAGCATCGCGAAGAGGAGCTTGCCGCTCGGTCGCTCGCGAAGGAGGCGCACGTAGAGAGCCTCGGCGGAGGCGTACTTCCGCGTGTGGGAGAGAGCTTCGGCGCGGTCCTCGTCCGGAAGCGCGCGCTGCACGCCTCGCATCGCCGCGTACCCGACGATGAACGTGAGGACGAGCACGACGAGAGCAGGGACGACGAGGCGCGGCTCGCCGTCCGGACGTTGGAGGAGCTCGCGGAGACGACGGCGCATGCCGCGCCATTGTGGAGGATCTCGCGCATCGCGTGAGCACGGAATCGCCGCGCCGCCGCGCCGGTGACGATCCCGCGACGTTCGTCTGCGCCCGCGCTAGAGTGCCGGCCGACGCATGGCCGCGCGGCTCGTCCCTATCGCCTCGCTCGACGCCGAAGAGGTCGCGCCGTACACGCGCGTTCGTGACCGCGACGTCGCGCGCGACGATGGCTCCTTCGTTGCCGAGGGCGAAGTCGTCGTGCGCGTCCTCGCATCGGCCCGGCAGCGTCGCTTTCGCGTCCGATCGCTGCTCGTCGAGCGCCGTCGCGTCGAAGCGATCGCCGACGTGCTCGGCACGCTTCCCGACGAGGTGCCCGCCTACGTCGTGACGCAAGAGACCATGGACCGCATCGTCGGCTTCTCGATCCATCGCGGCATCCTCGCGCTCGGCGAGCGCGGCGCATCCCTGTCCCCGGCCGATGTGCTCTACGGGGAGCCGACGAACGCGCGCGCGATGGTCGCGCTCGGCCTCGTGGGGCTCACGAACCACGACAACGTCGGCGGCATCTTCCGCAACGCGGCGGCGTTCGGCGCGCGTGGCGTTCTCCTCGATGGAGCAACCTGCGATCCGCTCTACCGGAAGGCGATCCGCGTCTCCGTGGGCGGCGCGCTCGTCGTCCCCTTCGCGCGCTGCGAATCGGCGGATGCGATGGTCGACATCGCACGCGCCGAAGGTTGGGACGTGCTCGGTCTCACGCCGCGCGGAGAAGAGCGGCTCGGCCCGGTCGCGACCTCGGGCCGGACCGGCACGCTCATTCTTCTCGGGACCGAGGGCCCAGGTCTGCCGGAGCACGTGCTCGCGCGCGTGCGCCGCGTCCGGATCGACATGACGGAGACGCTCGACTCGCTGAACGTCGCCGTCGCGAGCGGGATCGCGTTGTACGAAGCGACCCGCCTCGACGCCGCACGCGACGGCGCCTAGGACGCCGACCGACGACGCGCGATGATCGCGCGCTTGTTCCGCGCGCCACGCTTCTCGAGCACCGGCCTGATCTTCTTCGCGAAGTCCGGCATCAAGTAGGCCATCGTCGCGAGGCGCCCCGAGCGACGCGGGAGCGCGATCTCGTCGCAACGCTCCTCGATGCAGCGGAGCACGGCCTCGCCGACGTCGTCTGCGCTGATCATCGGCTGCGACAGCACGATGTCGGGGACGTCCTCGACGTCGCCGAGAAAGCCGGTGTCCACAGGCCCAGGCGACACGGTTCCGACGTGGATCTCTCGGTCCTCGAGCTCGTAGGCGACGGACCTCGCGAACGCGCGGAGACCGGCCTTCGATGCGCAGTACGTCGCTTCGCCGGGCACCGCCACCATGCCGGCGATGCTCGCCACCTGCACGACGGAGCCGCCGCGATGGAGGTGCGGGAGCGCGGCGCGCGTGAGCACGATGGGTGCCGTGAGGTTCGTGGTGACGATTTCGGCGAGCTGCTGCGGCTCGTAGAGCGCGATCGCGCCGCGGTGGTTCATCCCGGCGTTGTTGACCACGACGTCGAGCCGACCGAAGCGCTCCACGACGCGCGCAGGCAGCGCTTCGAGCGCCGCGAGATCTCGAACATCGAGCGGGAAGGCAGAAGCGCCCTCGCCGAGCTCCCGCGCCACTTCGTCGAGCTTCGCCGCCGTGCGAGCAACGAGCGCGACGCGTCCTCCGCGCCTCACCCACAAACGAGCGAACGACAGCCCGATGCCGCTCGATGCGCCCGTCACGATCGCGACCTTGCCGTGCATGCGCGGGACCGTACCTCAGCGTGCGAGCACGCGGAAGGCGGCCCAATCCGAGGATGGGTCCTCCTGCCGAACACGAAGCAGCGCGGCGCGCGCGGCAGCCGCGAGCGACCCTGGCTCCCCGCGGAAGACTCCGTCCGCGGCGTCCGCCGTGTAGAGCGCGACCCCCACGCGCGTCGCGAGCTCGTCGGCGACCGGCCGCACGGGCGCGAGGACCTCGTCCGCACCCGCGACGACGAGAGCCTGCGCGAGACCGATGCCCTCCGCCCCGCCTGCGCTGCGCGCCGCGTCGCACCCCGAAAGCACCGCTTTCTTCGGGCCCGGCGCGAGCGCGAGGAGGTCGCCGATTTCGAGCCGCGCACCGCCGGCGAGCCGCAGGGCGCTCTCGAAGCCCTCTGCACCAGCGAAGACGCCATGCCCCGCGTAATGGAAGACGGCGGCGCCGGCGAGCGCTCCGGTGACCGCGTGAGGCGTCGCCTCGCTCCCGACGAGGAGAGTCGTGCGCGTCCGGTCGACGAGCGTCGTCGTCACCGCGATGGCTTCCAGCCGCGCGTTCGGGAGATCCGTCGATGGATCGCCGACGATCACGGTGCGTGCCTGCGTCGTCGGTGCTCCGGCGTCGCGCGGTGGCTCGGCCGCAGACGATACGACGCGGCGAGCGTCACGAGGCCGGAGCCCGAGCGGGTAGTCGATGGCGAAAGCATCGCCGAGCGGCGCGCCTTTGTAGAGGAGGGCGTGCACGTCGACGTTCCGGAACGCGCCGTACGCGAGCACGTGGACGCGCTCTTTGCCGACGAGCCGGTCGCCGATCGCGCCGAGCACGGACGACACGTCTTCGGCGGGAGCAGTCGGCAGCCGCGCAGGGAGCGCGGCAGTCGGCTTGTCTCCGGACACCACGAACGTGAGCCAACCGGCGCGCGTCGGATGAACGACGAGGTCCACCTCTCCCGGCGGCACGAAGCGCGGGAGAGCGTCTTCGTCGGTGGTGCGCGCGACCGCCGCGATCGCCGTCTCGAGGGCGGCGCGAGCTCCGCGCTCGCGTTCGCGGCGCGCTTCGGTCGCACGCACGAGGTCCGCGGCCGGAAGCGTCCAATCGCTCCCCGCTTCGCGATCGAACGCGGCGCGCGCATCCCGGAACGCGCGCACCGCCTGCTCCCAAGCCGCGCGCTCCGAAGCGGCGAGCCTCTCGATGCGGAGCGCACGCTCGACGCTCGCGACGAGGCGCGACCGTGAGGCGCGGGCGATCGACACGGCTTCGTCGTGGCGCTTCGTCGCGGCGAGGAGCTCCACGGCGCCACGTGCGCTACGCGACCGCTCGGCGAGGAAACTGCCGCGCCCGTCGCCGAGCGGAACGAGGAGCATCGCGCGATCGACGAGCTTCTCGGCGGCGACGAACGCCGCCGCCGCTTCGCCGTGGCGACCGAGGGCCTCCAGCGCCTCGGCACGTCCCACCGCCGCGCTCCACTCGTGATCGAGCAGGAGCGCCGCTTCCGCGAGGGTCGCTTCCGTCGCGAACGTGGCGAGCGCCGCCTTCGCGTCTCCTTCACGGAGCGCGATCCGCGCTTCGAGATCGAGCCACGCCAGCCGCTCGGTCCCGCGCGGCTCCTTCACCGCATCGCGTGCCGCCGCGAGCTGCGCGCGCGCCTCGGCGGCCTTACCGGCCGCGAGCTCGACGCGCGCGAGGTTCGCGAGCGCGAAGCTCCTGAGATAAGCGTCGCTACAGTCTGCGACCAGAGCGGCCGCCGCCAGCGGTATGCGTGCATCCTGCACGTTGTTGCCGGCGGCTTCCGCGTCGAGGAGCAGTCCCCAGCCGAGGTCGTTCAGGATCTCGACGCGCTCGCACCCCTTCACCTCGGGGTCGGCCTCGAGCGCGCGGAGCACGGCGAGTGAGTCGTGCGCGCGACCGAGCGTTTGCATCTCGAGGGCGAGAGCGGCGCGAGCGTTTCTCTCTAGCCGACTCATTCGAAGCGCGCTCGCGCGCGCGCCCGCTTCACGCAGAAGCGTCGAGGCCGCGCGGTGATCGCCGACCTCGGAAGCGAGGATGCCCCGGTAGTACGGCGCTCGAGCGCGGCCCTCCGGATAGCGCGCGAGGTCCTCCTCGACCGAGTCGAGCACGGCACGCGCCTCGTCGTAGCGATGGCTCCGCTGGTGGAGCGCGAAGGCGAGCGCGAACGAGTCGTCGACGGCATCGGAGACGCGCGCGGACGCACGGTGCGCCGCGATGGCCTCTCGAAACAGCGGGAACGCTTCGTCCGCGCGACCGGCGGTGAGCGAGATACGCGCGAGGAGGCTCTGCGCGAGCGCCTTCTCGACTGCTCCTCCGCCGAGATGCGCGCTCGCGATCGCTCGGGCCGCTTCGAGGTCACCCTTCGCGCGCGCCGCCTTCGCATCGGCGAGCCACGGAAGCTTCAGCGGCTCGGCGAGCTGTAGGCTGAACGCGCCCGGCTCGCCATCCACCTTGGCTTCGAGCTCGAGCCGCGTCGCGCCGGTGGGAACCGTGAGCGAGAGCACCTGCGACGGAGCCTCGGACCCCCCTGCGCCGCCCGCGCCCGGAACGAGGACCGTCCCGCCGCCGCGGACGGAGATGTCTCGGGCGCGGTCGGAGAGCGCGACGCGAACCGTGCGTGACTCGTCGAGCTCGCACACCGATGCGCCGTCGCGGACCAGCAGGGCCGCACACCCTGCGAACCGGACGTCGAGGGGCTTCGCGGCGGCGGCGTCTCGTCCGTCGCCGGCACCTCGGCGGCAGCCGAGCGCGGCCGCGATCAGCGCGACCACGAAAATCGACCGGGACGATGTCAGACCCACGCGGCTCACGGCGTAGACCACCGCGCTTCGCAGCACCACTCGTAATTCCTTTCGCCGGAGTCCCTCATGAACCGCTTCTTCGTCTCCTCGCTCGCTACGCTCTGCCTTGCCGCTCCTCTTTCCACGCTCGCCTGTGGCGGCACGACCGTCGCTCTTGGCGCGCCCGAAGACTCCGTCGGCGAGACGGAAGGGGAGCTGACCGCAGCATCCTCGCAGCTCGCCGGATCGTACTTCACGGCGAAGCCGACCACCGCGGGGTTCGTGCGCCTCACGCTCGCCGAAGACGGCACGTACACCGCGGAGCTCGATGCACCGGCGGTTGCGTGCATCCAGGCCCCGTGCGTCGTTCTCGAGAACGGCACGTGGCGGGCGACCAAGAAGGGGCCGGCGCTTCGCTTGCACCTCCGCGCGAGTGGAGCGGCGGTGCGCACGTACGGCGCGACGAAGACGACCGCGGGGCTGGAGCTCACGCGCGACGGGGTCGTCGAGCGTCTGCGCGCACTTCCGGCCGACGCGTGCATCCGTGACAGCGAGTGTGCGTCGGGTCAACGCTGCACGGCGGCGCCGGCATGCCTGGCTGCGCTCTGCGCCGAGGAAGATCCGTACTGCTGCGGGTTCTCGACGTGCCAACCCGCGAGCGCGCCGCCGACCGACCCGCCCGCTCCGAAGCCGGAATGCTGGGGCGCGTGGCTCGATCAGTTCGGCGGATGCCGTGCGCCGAACGACGGCGCGTATCCGGCCATCTGCTGCGAGCACCTCGCGAAGTGAAGCGTCGATGCATCCGCCGGGGTCGCTTGCTGGCGATCCCGCGGGTGCTAGACCGAGCGCGGCGCACCCGATGACCTCCCTTCGCGTCTTCTCTCGGATGCTTCGAGCCGCTCGCGGCAGCGACGCGCGATGCATGCTCGCGGTCGTCGCTGCGCTGGCCACGGCCAGATGCGACGGCGCCGCGAGCGAGGCCGATCCGCCGCGCGATGCGGGAAGCGGATCCGAAGGTGACGGCGCAGGCGGTGCGGACCCGACCGCGCCTCACCAAGTGCCTGCCGCGTGTCCGCTTCCGCGCGTGTACTACGTCGCGCGGCGCGCGGGCTCGTGCGTCACGCTCGCGGCGGAAGGCGGCGAGTGGCATCCCGAGCCGCTCTTCGCGTCCGCACCCGTGGCCGTACGAGGCGTCACGTGCGCGTACCGCTGGACGAGCGCCACGAACGCGCCGCCCGATCCCGCGCCGGTGCGTGCGCTCGGCACGACGGATGGCGTCGCCGCCGTGTGTGAAGACGACCGCTCGGAGGCGCTCGGGTCGCTTGCCGAGATCGCGCTCTTCGATCCCACGGCGTCCGCCGGCTCGGTCGGCTGCGACGTCTGCGGGATCGTCGATGCGGACCATGCCTGGTTCGTCCTCCCGCCCGAGCGACTCGACCGCCGGGCGTTCCTCGTGCGCATGTCGAACGGCAAGTACCGCGCGTTCCAGGTCGCTCCGACCGAGAGACGCGCCATCGCCGTCGCGCTGCCGCCCCCGCCCGCCGGCGTGACCTACCTGCCCGGGCGCGTAGGCGTGTACTGACGAGGCGCACGCCCGTGGTCGCGCGCGCGCACGGCAGAGCCCCTTCGAGTAGAGTCCGCCCGCTTGGACGAGCGCACGCTCCTCGATCACGCTCTCGCCGGCGACGCGGCCGCCGCGCGCGCGCTCGTTCGTCTGCTGCTGCCCGTCGTGCACGCGCGCGTCGCCCGCACCGTCGTCCGCCGCGGCGGGAGGGCAGGCCGCGACGTCCGCCAAGACGTGGAGGATCTCGCGCAGGACGTGTTCGCCGCGCTCTTCGCCGACGACGCGCGTGTGCTGCGCGCGTGGGATCCGGCGCGTGGCTCGTCGCTGGTCGGTTTCTGCGGTCTCATCGCGGAGCGGGAGGTCGCCTCGATCCTGCGCAGCGGGCGTCGGAGCCCCTGGACGGAAGCGGCGACCGAGCTCGACGACCTCGAGAAGAGCCTCCAGCACGTGGAAGGCGTGGAGCGCCTCGTCGCGACGCGCGAGCAGCTCGCGCGCATCGTCGATCGTCTGCGTGAGGCGCTCTCGCCGCGCGGGCTCGAGCTGTTCGAGCGCCTCGTCGTGCAAGAGGAGCCCGTCGAGAGCGTCTGCGCCGCGACGGGCATGACGCCCGACGCCGTTTACGCGTGGAAGAGCAGGATCGGAAAGATCACGAAGAAGCTCGCGGCCGAGCTCGCCGAGAGCGAGCGCCGGGTCATGTCAGAGGCAGCGTCGCCGCCGCGTACACCCGATCAGGAGACTCGATGACGAACGACGACGACGTTCTCGCGCAGGTTGGAGCGCACGTACGGGCGGAGCGGGCGGACGATGCCGACCTGGAAGCCGCCGCGCGTGGTGAGCGCGAGCCCACCGCGCCGGGAGCGCTCGCGAGCCGCGCACGCGAGGGAGACGCGGAAGCGCGTGCGCTGCTCGCCGCCGCGCAGCCGCTCGGCGCCGACGTCGAGGCTCGGCTCACCGCGAAGCTCCTCGCGACGCGACCTCGCGCGACCGCCTCGCCAGCGGCGCGCGCAGCGGGCGTTTGGAAGCGGCGCGCGACCATGCTCGCGGGGCCGCTCGCGCTCGCGGCTGCGATGATCCTCTACATCACGACGGCGGGGCGCGATGCCGCTCCGGAGCTCCCCACGTATGCGGTGACCGCCCGCGGCGAGCAGACGATGCGCGGCGCCGAAACGCCGGGCGCGACGCTGCGGGTCGGAACGTCGCCGACGTCCACCTACGAGATCGTCGCGCGCCCTGCCGAAGCGGCGGGCACGAAGGTCGCCGCCTGGGTGTTCGCGATCGGCGAGGGCGAGCCGAGCTCGGTGGACGCCCTCATCGGAGTCTCGGGCGAGGGCTCCGTGCGCATCCGTGGGGAGAGCCGGTCACTCCGCGGAGCGCGTGAGCTCCGCGTCGTCGTTGCGCCGGCCGAGGCGCTCGCCAAGTACGACGAAGCGCTCGCACGTGCGCGCGCTGGGACGTCGGACAAGCACGTGCGCGTGCTCGTCGTCGCGCTCGAGCGCTGAGCCTTCGGCTACTTGCCCTTCGCCGTGCAGCGAAGGATGCAGGAGAAGTCGCCCTTGCAGCCGCACTTGTCGGCTGCGGGCTTCGACGCGACGGCGCCTTCGACGCCGCTGCTCTTCACCTTCGCCATGTTCGGGCCGGCCGCCGAGTAAGCCGCCTTGGCCTTCCCCTTCTTCTTCTTGCCCTTGGCCGGCTTCGCATCGTCCTCGCGCGCATCGGCCGACGCGCTCGCGGTGTCCGCCGGCGCGGGCTCCGGCGCCTTGGCCGCAGCGGGGGCGATGACGGCCGGAGGAGGCGGAACGACCGGCGCGGCGATCATCGTCGCCTGCGCGCGCACGACCACCGGCTCTTCGCCCTTGAAGGCAGCGCTGAGGCCGACGACGGCGAGCACCGCGGCGACGCACGCGGCCGCGATGCCGGCGATGGCGCGCTTGCCCAGCTTGAAGCCGCCGGGCATCGCCACGAGCTCGCTCGACCCAGAGGCGGAGACCTCGCGGGCGAAGGCGGCGGGCGGCGGCTCGCTCGCGAAGAGCGGAGCGACCGCGCGGGCACCGGCCTTCGGCGGGGTCGAGGCGAGCGCGTGCAGATCGATGATGCCGGAATGGTCGTCCACTTTCATCTCTCCTACGTGCTGGCCTACGTGCTGGCCTACGTGCTGGCCTGCGTGCTGGCCTGCGTGCTGGCCTGCGTACTGGCTGTTGAGTGGAGATGCGCTCGGCTCGGGCGTCTTCACGCGAGCCGCGCCTCTCAGCGCATCGACCGTGAACAGCACGGACGTTTCGTTGCGCGCCGCGACTCCGGACGCCTCGGGGGGCGCGGGGCGGAGCGTCTGCTTCACGGATCCGAGGTCGACCGGGCGGCTCGCGAAGAGATCGCGGTGCTCGCGGTCGGCGCCGCGCTTCACGACGGCCGCGCGCTTGCTCTCGCTCTCGGAACGGGCGGCCTCGCCGGCGCTCGGGACGAGCCACACCGTCTCGCACGACCGGCACCGCATGCGCGCGGTCTTGCCGCGCACCTTGTCGTCGTCGACGGTGTAGCGGGCAGCGCAGGCGGGGCAGGAGATATCCATGGCGGGGACCCAGCTCGAGCTTTTGCAAGAACCGTGACCAGTCGCGCGCCGCCCGCATACACGCGAAAAGGCCGATCTTCGTGACGACCCCCGGCCCGTCAGGCCTCGACCTGGGACGCGCCTTGTCCATGCGCCTGAGGGTTCTCGACCTCGGGTCACCCTACCGACCAGGGGTAGGCAGGCAGGGCGGCTGCGCCGGGATACGCGTTCAGTTAACGACCGGGATGCAGCAGCCGGTGACGCAGTAGGTTCCGCCCGGGCACGGGGTCGTCGCGTTGCAGGCCTGGCCGTCGGAGCACGTCTGGCCACTGCCTCCCGCGTCGGCGTTGCAGTCGGCGGGAATGGACGTCTTGCCGATGCAGAGCTCGCAGCGGTCGCAGGGATTCGCGCAGCTCGGGACGGGCGTGCACGGCGGGCACTTCGCCGGATCGCCGAGATCGGCGACGGAGCACGTTCCGACGAGGCGAACGTGGCTCGTCGTTCCGTTCGGTGCGGCGACTGCGCAGCAACCGAAGCAGTCACATCCGTTCGGCGTCACCTTCTGGCACTTCTCGATGCACGTCGCGCTCTGCGTGCCAGGGCAGTTCGTGAAGCCGGGATCGTAGACGCACGCGCCCGTCGTGATCTTCGGGTCGCACTTCAAGTTCCACTCGCACTTGTCGTCGCCTTGGCCGCTGTTGCCGTCGAAAAAGCAATCCTGTTTGCACGCATCGACGTTGTCGCCCGCGATGCCGGTGCCGAACGTCTTCTCGTCGTTGTCGAACGGCCCGGCGCACTCGGGATCGAGCCAGTCGACGAGGCCGTCTCCGTCGTCGTCCTCGCAGTTCGCGCAGGCGGGCGTGGTGCCATCCGGCGCGACGAACGGCACGCACGTGCCGACGGCGCCGTCGCCCGCCTGGTAGCCGGAGTCGCCCGTCGGGACGAAGCCGCTGGATCCGCCCTCGGAGCTGCTCGATCCTCCGCCATCGTTGGCAGCGGCGTCGCCGTCGCCGACCTCCGAGCCGCATCCCGCGACGACGACGATGCCGGTGAGCAGAGTCGCGCCGACGCACGCGAGTGAACGCCATCCGAGCGCGTCAAGAGACGTCTTCGTCATTCTTCTCTCCTGGGCCGCGCAGCGGCCGTGCTGGGCCGAGCAGCGACCCTCCCGGCCCCTGCAAGAAGTAGCCCCCGGAGGTCCGCAGAGGGCGTATCGTGTTCGCCGCAATGAGCAACGAAATCCGCGGGGGAACACTCGCCGTTCCCGTTGCGGTCACCGAAACGGTGACCGTCCCCAAGCTCGTGGCGGTCAGCGGACCGTCCGCCGGTCGGGGCTTCGCGGTCACGCGAGCGACCAGCACGGTCGGTCGTCATCCGACCAACGACTTCGTCATCGAGGACCCGCGCGTCAGCGGCACGCACATCGAGCTCACCCGCGTCGGCGATCGCGTCCGCATCCACGACGTCGGGAGCACGAACGGCACGTGGCTGGGCAACCATCGCGTCGTCGACGTCGAGCTCGCTTCGGGCGCGGAGCTCACGATCGGTGACAGCCTCCTCCGCCTCGAGACCGACGCCAGCGTCGCGCCGCCGCCCGTCGCCGAGAAGGACTCGTTCGGTCAGCTCGTCGGCCGCTCGGCGGTCATGCGCGAGCTGTTCGGTACGCTCGAGCGCATCGCCTCGAAGGAGCTCTCGGTCCTCATCCAGGGCGAGACGGGGACCGGGAAAGAAGAAGTCGCGCGTGCGCTCCACGCGGCGTCGCCGCGCGCGAACGGTCCGTTCATCGTCATCGATGCGACCGCCTTGCCCGAGGCGCTCGCCGAGTCCCTTCTGTTCGGCCACGAGAAAGGCGCGTTCACCGGCGCGCACGAGCGGCGGATCGGCTTCTTCGAGGCGGCGCGCGGCGGCACGGTCTTCATCGACGAGGTCGGTGAGCTCCCGAGCGTGCTCCAGGCGAAGTTCCTGCGCGTGCTCGAGCGCCGCGAGGTGATCCGGGTCGGCGGGCACACGCCGCTGCCCATCGACGTGCGTCTCTTGGCGGCGACGAATCGCGATCTCCGCAACGCGATCGACAAGGGCCGTTTCCGCGAGGACCTCTACTTCCGCCTCGCGCAGGTGAGAGTGTTCGTGCCGCCGCTCCGTCAGCGCGCCGAGGACCTGCCCCTCATCTGCGCCAAGCTGCTGGCGCGCGCCGGGTCCGACGCGATGATCGACGTCGAGGCTCTCGAGCACCTCTCGGCGATGCCGTGGCCGGGCAACGTGCGCGAGCTGAACAACGTGCTCCTTCGCGCCGCCGCTCTCGCGCAAGACGGCGTGATCCGCCGCCAAGACGTCGCCGGAGAAGGCGAAGGCTTCCGCGGAACGGCCGACGAGCGCACGCCGCTCGATCTCTCCGGCACCTTCGGAGAAGCGAAGGATCGCGCCATCGAGCGGTTCGAGCGCGCGTACCTCGCGCTCTTGATGAAGCGGTGCCAGGGCAACCTGTCGGCCGCGGCCCGGCAGGCCGACGTCGCACGCCATCACCTTCGCGATCTCCTGAAGAAGCGAGGCCTCTACGGAGTGTCGCTTGACGACGAGTGAGCGGCGGCGCCCGGCGAAGCGCGCGGTCGCAGCGGTCCTCGCCGTCGTCGCGCTCGCGGGGGCTCCAGCGGCTCGCGCGCAGACCGCCGACCAACTGAAAGCGGCGCGAGAGCTCTTCCAGGAAGCCTACAAAGACGAGCAGGAGAAACGGTTCGACGCCGCGCTCGAAAAGTTCCAGCGCGTCGCCCGCGTGAAAGAGAGCGCCGCGGTCCGGTACCGGATCGCCTCCGTGCTCGATGCGCTCGGTCGTCTCCGCGAGGCGCGCGATGCGTTCCGTGCTCTCGCGGCGTCCAAGCCGAGCCTCCCGGCCGCCGAGCAGGAAATCGCAGACAGCGCCGCCGAACGCGCGCTGGCGCTCGACAAGCGCATTCCGCGCCTCGTCCTGCGTCTCGACGCGAAGTGGCCGGCGGACGCCCGCATGACTGTCGACGGTGCGCCGGTGCCGGCGTCCTCGACGTCGTCGCGCATCGTCGAGGTCGATCCGGGCGATCACGTCGTCGCGGTTTCGAGCAGCACGACGCGCACCGTCGAGACGCGCGTGGCCGTCGCGGACGGCGGCGAAGTGAGCCACACCATCGCGGTGCCGGAAGAGCACCGCGCCGCCGTGCCGCCGGCCGCGGTGAGCCCTGCGCCGTCGGAGGAGCCGAGGGCGAACGGCGCGCCGGATCGGACGCTCGGTTACGTGGCGCTCGGCGCCGGCGGTGCGCTCGTCGTCACGTCCGCGATCTTGCTCGCGGTGCGCTCCGGCGACATCGACGACCTCCGCGCCGCGTGCCCCGGCGACGTCTGCCCGGGCGCGCGCCGCGCCGAGCTCGAGAGCACGCACGACCGGGCCGAGCTCTTCGGGCCCCTCGCGCTCGGTGCGGGGCTCGCCGGCCTCGCCGCGCTGGGAGTCGGCGGATACCTCGTGCTCCGCCCGGGCGCCGCCGCGCCTACATCGAGCGCGCCGCACACGAGTGTCGTCTTCGGGCCGCGCGCGGTCCGTGGCGGCGGGATGGTCGCGCTCGGCGCGACGTTCTGACCGGCGCCTGTCGCGGTTCTCGGGCTGGCGCGATAGCATCGCTCTCGATGGGCGCGGCCTCGACGATCCCGCCGAACACGCTGCTCGGCGGCAAGATCCGGCTGATCCAGCGGATCGGCAGCGGAGGCATGGGCGACGTGTGGCTCGCGCGGAACGAGTCCACCGAGGCCGAGGTCGCGGTGAAGACGCTCGCAAAGACCGAGCGGAGCGCCGCGCACGAGGAACGGTTCCGTCGCGAAGCGCGGCTCGCGGCAACGCTCTCCCATCGCAACGTCGTACGCATCTTCGACCTCGTAGACGAGAGCGACGGCACGCTCGGTCTCGTCATGGAGCTCCTTCGCGGGGGCACGCTCGAGGCATGTCTTCGCGAGCGCGGCCCGCTGCAGCCGATGCAGGCCATTGCCGTCGCCGTGCCGATCCTTTCTGCGCTGCACCACGTGCAGCAGAAGGGCATCGTTCATCGCGACGTGAAGCCCGCGAACATCTTCTTCGCGGTGGAGCCGGACGGGCACGTCATCCCGAAGATCCTCGACTTCGGCATCGCGAAGCTCCCGGCAGCGAGCTCCGCTCTCACGGTGGACGGAAGCGTGCTCGGAACGCCCCACTACATGTCGCCCGAGCAGATCCGCGGCGCAGAGAACCTCGACGGGCGGAGCGACATGTTCTCGCTCGCGGTGGTGCTCTACGAGATGCTGACCGGCATCCGCGTCTTCCAGCGCGACTCGGCAGCGGCGTCGCTCGCCTCGGTCCTGGAGCACGAGGTCGACCTCGACCCGCGCATCCCTCCGAAAGTGTGGCTCCCGTTGTCGCGGGCCCTCGCGAAGCGCCCGTACGAGCGCCAGGCGACGTGCGGCGAGCTCGCCGAGGCTCTTCGTCGCGCGGTCGACGCCACGGACGAGACCCTCGCGGATGCGCTGCAGCAGCTGCGCCCGCGTAGCGACGCGATCCCGGAATCGAGCGCGGTCAGCGTCAGTGGATTCGCGGCGAAGCCCGCGCGCAAGAAGGCGAGGGCAGCGCGGCACGCATGGACACTCGCAGCCGCAGGGGCGGCCGCGATCGTTGCCGCCGGTACGACGTTCGCGGTGACGCGCCCGAGCGCGGACGCGCGCGCCGCGGGCGACGTTCCCGCGTCGATCGCCGCCGCGTCCGCGGAGCCGCCGGCGGCCGCGCTGCGTGTTGCTCCCCCGGAGACGCGCCCCGCGGCCGATGCGGCGAACTCCGCGGAGAGCAATGCGGGCGCCCACGCGCGAACGGCTGCCACCGCCGCGAGCAGTGCGGCCGCGCACGCGCCGGTCACGCCGCCGGCGGCGCCGACGGCGATCGCGCCGAAGACGGCGCCGCACGTCGCGCCGCGTGCGCCTGCGACCGCCGCCCCCGCGAAACCCGCCGGCGCGAAGCCGGTGGCGACCTCACCGGGTTTCTGAGCTCGCGCCGTCGAGTCGCGGTTTCGCTTCGTCAGCGCGCGCTCAGCGCGAGGGCGAGCGCGAGCAGCGCGGCGACGACGATCGCCACCGAGAGCCACATGCGCTTCGGCTCGCGTCCCCGCGTGAGCGAACGCGCATCGTCGTCGTGAGGCCGGTCGAGCTCCGCGTCGTCGCTCGGATCGGCATGCCGCGGGCTTCGCGTCAGCTTGGCCGAGAGGGGCGTGCCGACGGCGTTCTTCTTCGCCTTCGTCTTGCCCTTCGAGGAGCGCCGCTTGCCCTTCGACTTCTTCTTGCCGGGGCTCGAGCTCCGCGCCGCCGGAATGACGGATGCGGGCGGCTTTGCGTCGGGCTCTTCGTCGCTCGAAGGCGGCTCGTCTGCGGCGCGCTGGTTCGGCGTGCTCGCGGGATCGTCGAGCAGCGTCGACGATGCGATCGGGACGGGCGCCGGCGGAGGCATCGTGTGCATCGGCACGCGCACCGAAGTGGCCGCGCGTTCCCACTTCGCCTGCCGGGCTTCTTGGCCGGGAAAGAGCCGGGTGAGCAGCGCCGAGAGCTCGGCGCGACGCGGGGCGCTGTCGCCGACGAACGCGTCGAGCTCGCGCCGCATGTCGTCGGCCGTCGCGTAACGTTCCTCGCGGTCGACCTTCAGCGCGCGCTCGATGATCTTCCAGAGCGCGTCGGGGAAGCCGTCGATCATCGTCCGCACGTCGGGGACCTTCGCCTCGCGGATGGCGAGCAACGTGTCGACGTCCGTGTCGCGCTTGAAAAGGCGCTTCATCGTGACCGTTTCCCAGAGCGTCGTCCCGAGCGCGTACACGTCGATGCGGCGGTCGATCGGCCAGCCGTGCGCCTGCTCGGGCGCGAGATAGGGAATCTTGCCCTTCACGATGCCGTCGGCGCTCTTCGACAGGCGTACGCGCGCCTTCGCGAGGCCGAAATCGATGAGCTTCACCTCGCCCGCATGGGTCAGGAAGATGTTGCTGGGATTCACGTCGCGATGGATGACGCCGAGAGGCGAGCCGGTCTCGTCGACGAGCTCGTGCGCCGAGTGCAGCCCCTCCGCAACCCGGGCGCAGATCCATGCGCCGAGCTCGACCGAGAGCTTGTCCCCGCTCGTTGCGAGCAAGTCCCAGACGTCCGAGTAGGTGCGCCCGGAGAGCAGCTCCATCGCGATGAAGCGGTGGTGCCCCGTGACGCCGTACTCGAGCGTGTGGATGACGTTCGGATGCGAGAGCCGCGCGAGGATCTTCGCCTCGTCGATGAACATGCTCTTGAACTGCTCGTCGTGCGCGAGCTCGTCACGGATGACCTTCAGCGCGACGCGCTCTTCGGTTCCGTCCTCGAGCCGCGCGCGGCCGATGTAGACCGTGGCCATCCCTCCGCCGCCAATCTTGGCGCCGACCTCGTACTTGCCGAGGACCTTCGGAGGAGTGACGGGCGCGAGCAGGGTCACGTCGATCGAAGCCTACCAAGAAGGATCGCCCATGGTGGAATCCTCGGCCAATTCTGGAACTGTGAGCGCGGATGCGATCGTCTGGTAGTCTCCGCGGCATGGGAAACATGGGGCAGTTGAGGATTGGTCTGCTTGCCATTGCCGCGCTCGTTGCCGCGCCGGCCACGGCGTCCGCGCACGCGTACGTGATGGATCCGCCGTCGCGCGACGTCGGGATCGCAAACCTCGACGCCCGCGCGCACAAGACGGGCCCGTGCGGCGGCAGCAAGCGCACCGGCGTCCCGACGAAGTACGCGCCCGGTCAGACGATCAAGGTGAAGTGGCAGGAAACCATCGACCATCGCGGCTGCTTCCAGATCGCGGTGAGCCCGAAGGACGACGCGAACTTCGTCACCTTGCTCCAGATGAACGACCCGGCCAACACCCCGGACAATTTCGTCTGGATGGCCGACGTGAAGCTCCCGATGACGCCGTGCGCATCGTGCACGCTCGTCGTCCGCCAGCTGATGAATGGCAACCAGGCGTGCACCGGCGACACGGCGAACCCGATGAACCCGGCGAACGCGTCCAACGGTACGTACTTCTCCTGCGCGGACATCTGCATCGGAGACAATTGCGACACGGGCGATGCGGGCGCGGGCGGCGACGCGGGACCGACCACCGATAGCGGTACGTCGACGACCGACAGCGGTACGTCCTCTTCCGGCGGGCCGACCACGACGCCGACCGACGGCGGTGGCAAGACGGTGCCGGGCGACGACGACGACTCGAACGCGAACCCCAACCTCCGCTCCGGCGCGGGAGACGACGGCTGCAGCGTGGGCTTCGCAGACACGTCCGGCGCGTGGGTCTTCGCGCCCGCAGGCCTCGTCGGCCTCGCGCTCCTCCGCCGTCGCAAGAACCGTCGCTGATCAGTCGGGATCGTAGACGGAGCGCTTCCTCGTCGTCGCCGGGCGCTGGCCGGGCGCCGGCGGCGGGGCGCCCGTCGCGCGGATCGTCACCGTCGGCGTCGGGATCCACGTGCTCCGCGGCGCCGGAGGCGGCACATGAGGCGCGCTCGCGGTGCCGCTCGCCGCGGTCGCGGGCGCGGCCGGCGCGGGCGCGGCAGACACGTCGCCCGCAGCCGGCAATGGAATCGGCACCGGCACTGCCGTGAGCGGCGCCGATGCTGCTCCCGCAGAACCATGCGAGGGCGCTGCGCGGCCGCCCGTCAGGACGAGGAGCACCACCGTCGCGAAGAGGCCTGCGGAGACGATCGCCGCGATGGCGATCGCTCCGATGCTCACCTTCGGACGTGCCGCTGGCGTGAGCACCGGGAGGACGTGCTCGCCGGGCGTCGGCTGCCGCGCCTCGAGCACGCGCGGCGGCATCGAAGACGTCGGCAAAACCGCGCGCGGCGGCACGGGCGGCACGGGCGGCGCGAGAAATGCGGACGGCGGCGTTCCGACGTTCGGCGCGGTCGGCCTCAACGGGGGAGCCGCGACGCGGACGATCTCGGATGCGTTCGCGTGCTCGCGCACGATCGCCGCTTCGTCGATCACCGGTGAGCTCCCGCGCGGTCCGGGGAGGTCGTCCTCGTCCTCGTCCTCGTCCTCGACGAGCTCGCCTTCGATGGCGGCCGCGGAGACCGCTTCCTCGTCCGGGCGCGTCGTCCGTGCAGAGGCCACGGCCTGGGCAGCCGCGATCGCGCGATCGCTCGCGCGACGGCGCGTCCCGGAGAGCGCCGGCTCGAGGAGCGCGCGCCGCTGCCGGATGCGGTCACCCGCCAGATCGGTCACGCGCGACGCCACGATCGCGCCCGACGCGAGCCGCGGCCCGAAGATGCGCCGGATCTCGGCGGCCATCTCGGCGGCGCTCCCGAATCGAACGTTGGCATCGAACGCGAGCGCCCGCAGCGCGACGTCGCCGAGCTCGGTCAGGTCCGCAAACGAGCTTACGGGATCGATCTCCGGCGAAGCGAGCTCGCCCTCTCGCTGCCGTGCGAGCACCCGGGCCGCGCTCCGTTCGGCGTACAAGCGACGACCGGCGAGCGCCTCCCAGAGGATGACGCCCACGGCGTACACGTCTGCGCGTGCGTCGCGTGCGCCCTCGAACTCGAGCGCCTCCGGCGCCGCGTAGCCGACGGCCTCCGAGGCGTTCGTCACGCGCACTGGACGGGCCCGGAGCGCGTTCACCAGGCGCGCGACGCCGTCTTTCCCGACGACGATGTTCGCGGGGCAGAGCTCACCGTGGAACGTACCGAGCGGCGCGTTGATGCCATCGCGCAGCCCGTGGAGAGCGTGAAGACCCGTGAGCACGTCGACGAGAATGCGCCCGACTACCGACAGCGGAAGGAGCGAAGCCGCGTGTCCTTCGCCGGCCGCGGCGCTCAGATCCTCCAGCGTGGCGCCGTCGACGAGGTCGGACGCGACGAAGAGCTCGTGCCCGGCGAGGTCGACGTGCCGCACGCGCGCGATGTTCGGGTGCCAGTTCTTCGCGAGCACGCGCGCATCGCGGAGGAGCAGCGCCAGCGCGTCCGCCGGTACCGCCGTGGCGTCGCGCGCCGCTCCCTCGGAGCCCGCGCGAACGAACCGCTGCACGACCACGAGGTCGTGAGAGCGGAACGCCGCGTACGTGTGCTGCGCTCGGGAGCCGAGCTCTCGGAGCAGTCGGTACGATGCGGCGCCCGACGCTGCCTGCGCGCCGTTCGTCATGGGATTCCTCGAGTCTAGCCTACGGTGGTCACGAGAGTTTCCACCCCCCGCCGCGCCCGTGCAGTTCGCTCGGACACGGTGCGCTGGGGTCGGAGTATGCCGCGCCCGTCGCGCCGGCGCGTGAGCCATGATGTCCGCAGCCGTCCCACGCCGATGATGCGGCGAGCCCGCACCGAACGAAGCGGCGCCTCAGCGAGCCGGAAAGAGGTGCCGCTGCTTCCACGCGGGCAGCTCGCGCAGATCGGCCCAGACCTCGCGCGCGCTCGTGTAACGGAAGGCTTCGCGGCGCCGCAGCATCTTGGCGATGAGAGCACCGAGCGGCGTGCCCAGCGCATCGGCGCGCTGACGCGGCTCACCTTCGGCCACCTGCCGCACGAGCTCCTGGTAAGGGACCTCCATCTGGATGGCCGGTTCGCCGGTGAGCATCCAATAGAGGAGCAGACCCACTTGGTAGAGGTCGCTCTGCCGGCTCGTGTAGCCGGTCGACAGGATCTCGGGCGCCATGATCGCGTGATGCACGACGTTCGGGCGCACGGCCGTCATTCCGCGCAGCTCGTGGCTGATGCCGAAGTCGCTGATCTTCACCGTGGGCCGGTCGGTGTGCGTGATGAGGACGTTGCCGGCGTGGAGATCGTCGTGCACGACGTCGTTGTCGTGGAGGAACTGCACGGCGGCGAGGAGCTGCCGAGACATCTCGATGACGAGGCCCTCTTGCATGGGCGTGCCGAGCATCGCCTTCAACGCGTGGTCGCACCGCTCGAGCGCGAGATAGAAGAGGTGCTCCTGCTCGAACGAATCGTAGATGTAGACGACGTTCGGATGACGCAGCGAGAAGAGGCGCTGCTGCTCGCGTGCCCACTCCGCTTGCACCTCGGAGTACGGCCGGTTCGACGGGCGAACCATCTTCAGGGCGTAAATCTGGTCGAACGGGCCGATGCACTCGTAGACGGCGCCGAACTCGCCCGAACCGATCACGTCGCGCACGACGTAGCTGCCGCGCGCGCTCTGCAACGTGGAGCCGACCTGTGGGTACTGCACGGTGATGCGCGCGAGGTTCCCGGTGTGCCTCGGGTACGGCGCACCCGGAGCCGGCATTTGAGGCTGCGGTCCGGTGACGACGGGCGCTGCGGCTGGGATGGCCGGGATCGTTCCGGTATTGCCCATGCGCGGCGCGCTTCCCGGCGGAGGAGGAACGCCGGGACCATGCGGCGCGTGCCCCGGATGACCGCCGCCGTGAGTCGGCATCTGGCCGGCGTAGCCGCCGTGCGGGTAGCCAGGCGCGACCGGCGGGACCACCTGACTCTGGTACGGGTTCGCGACCGGCGGATTCGCGATCGGAGACGGGTAGGGCTGCGCGGGCGTGCCGATCGTGCCGACGTGCGGATTCGGCGCGCCGGGCGTCATCGGGTAGCTCGGCGTCGCCGTCTTCTGCAGCGGGAACCCGGGGCCGGTCACGGGGCGCTCGAGGCGCGGCAAAGGCTTCGTCTGCCCCTCGGGCGAGACTTCGACGGGCGACGGCGACGGCGAGGGGGCCGGCGAGGGCGACGGCGACGGCGGGCGCGGCGCGCTCGAGCCGTCGGCAGGGGGCCGCGTTTCGCTCACGCTGGAGACTCTACCCTCGGTACCATCGCGGCACCATGTCGATCGAACGCGGTGCGCGCGCCGCCGCGACCGCCGAGCATCGCCGCCTCGACGAAGCTCGGGCAGGCACGAAGTGGCGCCGCTGGGGGACCTACCTCGCGGAGCGGCAGTGGGGCACCGTTCGCGAAGACTACTCCGCGTCCGGCGACGCGTGGGGCTACTTCACGCACGAGCACGCGCGGACGCGCGCCTATCGCTGGGGCGAAGACGGCCTGCTCGGCCTATGTGACAGCCGCGGGATCCTGAACTTCGCGGTGGCGCTCTGGAACGGGAAGGACCCGTACCTCAAGGAGCGGCTCTTCGGCCTCTCCGGGCCCGAGGGCAACCACGGCGAGACGGTCGGCGAGCTGTATTGGTACCTCGACGCGACACCGACGTGCTCCTACGCACGTGCACTCTACAAATATCCCCAAGCCGAATTTCCTTACGACGAGCTGCGCCGGCGCGCGCGCGAAGCAGGCAAGGGCCGCCCCTCGCCCCGCATCCAGGACACCGGCGTTTTCGACGAAGACCGCTACTTCGACGTGGAGATCGAATACGCGAAGGCGAGCGCAGACGACGTGCTCGTTCGGATCCTGGTGACGAACCGAGGGCCCGAGGCTGCGCCGATCGACGTCCTACCGACGTTCTTCTACCGCAACACGTGGACGTGGGACGCGCGCCCCAAGAAGGAGCGACCCGAGCTCCGCGCGGTGCACCCCGCTTCGGGCGGCGACGCGTACATCGAAGGCACCGATCCGTACCACGGACGCGTACGCGCCTGGATCGAGGGCTCGAGCGAGCTCCTCTTCACCGAGAACGAGACGAACACGCTGGCCACGTTCGGGACCCCGAACAAATCGTCGTACGTGAAGGACGCGTTCCACGCGTACGTATGCAAGGGCATGCGCCAGGCGGTGAGCCCCGCGCGTTCGGGCACGAAGGCGGCCGGGCGCTGGTCGGCGACGCTCGAACCCGGCGAGTCGCGCGTGTACCGCGCACGCTTCCGGACGGGCGAGGGCCCGGTGAGCAGCCCGCCTTTCGCCGACTTCGACGCGACGTTCGCGACGCGGCGGCGCGAGGCCGACGAGTTCTACGCCACGGTGATTCCCGCCGGGCTGACCGACGAGCAGCAGAACGTGCAGCGTCAGGCGTTCGCCGGCCTGCTCTGGTCGAAGCAGTACTACGGGTTCGATCTCGAGCGGTGGCTCAAGGGCGACACGGCGATGCCACCGCCGCCGCCGGAGCGGAGAAGAGGACGGAACAGGGAATGGAGGCATCTCTACAACAGCGAGATCCTCTCGATGCCGGACAAGTGGGAGTACCCCTGGTACGCCGCATGGGATCTCGCATTCCACTGCATCCCGCTCGCGCTGATCGACCCGGACTTCGCGAAGGAGCAGCTCGTTCTGCTCACGCGTGAATGGTACATGCATCCGAACGGCCAGCTCCCTGCGTACGAGTGGGCGTTCGGCGACGTGAACCCGCCGGTGCATGCGTGGGCCGCGCTGCGCGTGTACCAGATCGACCGGCGCCGCACGGGCAAGGCGGACAAAGACTTCCTCGAGTCGGTCTTCCACAAGCTGATGTTGAACTTCACCTGGTGGGTGAACCGGAAGGACACGTCCGGGAACAACGTCTTTCAGGGCGGCTTCCTCGGGCTCGACAACATCGGCGTGTTCGATCGCTCGAACGCGCTCCCTCGTGGCGGGCAGCTCGAGCAAGCGGACGCGACGAGCTGGATGGGCATGTACTGCCTGAACCTGCTCGCGATCGCCCTCGAGCTGGCGAGGCTCAGCCCGAGCTACCAGGACGTCGCGAACAAGTTCTTCGAGCACTTCCTCCTCATCTCGCACGCGATGACGGAGCAGGCGGAAGACGGCGTTCGCATGTGGGACGAGGAGGACGGGTTCTTCTACGACTGCCTCCACCTGCCCGGGCAGAAGAACCTTCCGATGCGCGTGCGCTCGATGGTCGGCCTCATCCCGATCTTCGCGGTGGAGACGATCGAAGAGAGCGCGCTCGAACAGTTCCCCGCCTTCGTGAAGCGCGCGAAGTGGTTCATGTCGAACCGGCCCGAGCTCGCCGGCAAGATCGACGCGGTCGAGCCCGGAGGAGGCAAGCGCCGGCTGCTCGCCATCCTCGATCGCAATCGCCTCGCGCGCGTCCTCGCGCGCGTGCTGGACGAAGGCGAGTTCCTCTCACCGTACGGCATTCGCGCGCTGTCACGCGTCCACATGCACGAGCCCTACGAGGTGGAGCTCGATGGCGTCAGGCACCGCGTCGACTACGAGCCCGGCGAATCGTCGACCGGGCTCTTCGGCGGGAACTCGAACTGGCGCGGGCCGGTGTGGTTTCCCGTGAACTACCTCATGATCGAGGCTCTCCAGAAGTACCACCACTATTACGGCGATAGCTTCCGCATCGAGTGCCCGACGGGGTCGGGTCGCTACATGAACTTGTGGGAGGTCGCGAGCGAGCTCTCGCGGCGCCTGTCTTCGCTTTTCTTGCGCGACGCGCACGGTCGTCGCCCCGCAGATGGCCCCGAGGACATGCTGCACGCGACGCCGGCGTTCCACGATCTCGTGACGTTCTACGAGTACTTCCACGGCGAGGATGGCCGCGGGCTCGGCGCGACGCACCAGACGGGCTGGACCGCGCTCGTCGCCAAGCTCATCGAGCAGAGCCCGAAGTGGGTCACGCCCGGCGAGGGTGACGGCACCTAGCGCAGCGCGAGGCGCTCGCCCTCAGAATCCCGCCGCGTGCATCGCGTCGGCGTTCAGCTTCAGCGCGCCGTCACGCTGGGCGGCCTTCGGCTTGGCCGGCATCGACTGGGTCGCCGTGCGGGCGGCGGCGACGCGTCCGGCGGCAGCCTCGAGGCGCTTCCGTTCCGGCTCGGCAGTGACGGTACGCGCTTGCGCCGCGAGCGCCTGCTGCGCGCGTTCGAGCTCCTTGTCGGCGTCGACGAAGTTGCCGTCGTTGATGCGCTGCGCCGCGGCGATCTGCGTGCGCGACGCGTCGGTGATCGCCATGATTGCTTTCGTGCGTGAGCTCACCGAGCGAGCGATCGCACCTTCGTCCGTCGTCAGCTGGGTGCGCGCAACGACCTCCTGGATGCGCTCCAGATCGCCGTCGCGCACGTCACGGAACCGGAGCCGGACGCTCGCGAGCGGACGCGTGTGCCCGTCGAACGCGGCGGGGTCCGCGATGCGCACGCGCACGAGCGCCTCGCGGTGCTGCCCGGCGTGCAGCGCGCCGAGCGGGATGCGCAGATTGCCGTCGCGATGCTCGGCATGAACGCCTTCGGCCGCGAGCACGTGCACGCCAGGGGCCGCGACGATCTCGACGAACGCCTCGCTCGCGAGCGTCGCGTCGAGCAGCCGGAGCTCGCCGTCGAGGATGCTCGCCATCTCCCGCGGGTCGGAGAGGTGATAGAGGCGCCCGCTCGAGCGCACCGCGAGCGCGTTCAGCGTCTGCTCGTCGTACTCGGTGCCCACGCCGAGCGAGGTGACCTGGGCGCGCGAGCGGAGGCCGCGCTCGGCGACGGCGCCTAGCGTCTCCGGGCTCGAGGGTCCGATGTTCGCGATCCCGTCGGAGATGACGACGACGCGCCGGATGCCGTGCGACGCGGGCGCGGCGGCCATCTGCGCTTCCGCCAGCGTCAGCCCGGCGAACATGTTCGTCGAGCCGAGCGGAACGAGCTCCGCGATGCGCCGCAGGATCTCCGCGCGCGTGTGCGCGTCGAGCCGCGTGGGCGGGACCACGGTGCGCGCCTGGTCGGAGAAGGCGTCGAGCGCGACGATGTCGCCGTCGCGGAGGTTCTTCACGAGCGTTGCGGCAGCGCGGCGCGCGCTCTCGATCTTCGCGCCGGCCATGGAGCCCGACGTATCGACGACGAGCGCGATCTCCATCGGCGGGCGCGTCTCCGCGCGCGCGTCCGGGACGTCGACCCACACACCGACGAACGTTTCGCTCGTCCGAGCATCGAGCATGTCGCCCTCGGCGGCAGCTCCGAGCCACGCGCCGTTCTTCGCGTCGGGGTTGCTCGGTCGGCTCGAGGCGGAAGGACCGTCGCTCGCGAGCGCCGCGTCGATCGCGGCCTGGGAGCTCGACGCGGATGTCGTCTCCGGACGAGGTGCGACCGGCGGGACGGACGTGGCGCAGGCGGCGGAGGCGATGGCGAGCAGAGGGGCGAGAAGGCCGAGCGTTCGCATGTCCGCCCCTCTACGGCCCTGCTCCGCGAACGATCTGAGCTTCGTGACGTTCGGGCAGCGCGGCGTGCGCCTGCCGGTCCGGTCCGCTAGAGTCGGGGGCCATGTCGGATGCCGCTCCGGAGTCCACGTCGCCCACGGCGAGCCTTCGCACGCGACGCCTCGTCGGCATCGGCGTCGTCGTCCTCGTCGTCGTGCTGCAGGCGGGCGTCGAGGCGTTCGCGGGCCACGAGCGCGCGCGCGTCCTCGCGCGCATCGGCTTCGCCGCGGTGCAGATGACGGTGGTGATGCTCGCGCTCTCGGCGACGTTCGAGCGCGCGAAGAAGCAGCGCCTCGGATCGATCCCTACGCTCGCGGCCGGCTCGCTCGTCGCCGGAGTGCTCGGCGCGCTCTTCGGTCTCGTCTTCTGGAAGCTCGCGCTCGCGTACCCGGAGCTCCGGCTGCGTCCGGGCCCCGCGCTGCCCTCGCCATGGCGCGCGCTCGCGTTCGGCGTCCTGTTCGGTCAGTTCCATTTCGGCATCTGGGCGCTCGCGTTCGTGTATCCGTTCGCCGTGGAAGACGCCCGCACGCGGGCGCTCGAGGCCGAACGGCTCGCCCGCTCGGCGGACGTCGCGCGTCTTCGTGCGCATCTCGAGCCGCACTTCCTCCTGAACACGCTGAACGCCATCTCTGGCCTCGTGACCGAAGATCCGCGCGAGGCGCGACGTCTGCTCGCGGCGCTTGGCGACCTCCTTCGCGACGCGACGCGAGACGACGAGATGCAGGCGGTCGACGCCGAGGTCGCGTGGCTGCGCCGCTACGCGGCCATCCTCGAAGCGCGCTACGGCGGCGCGATCGCGTTCCGGTGGGACGTCGACCCGCGCGCCGCGGATCTCCTCTTGCCGCGTCTTCTCCTCCAGCCTCTCGTCGAGAACGCGGTCAAGCACGGCGCCCTCTCGCGCGCCGATGGAGGCGAGGTCGTCGTCAGCGTGCAACTCGACGAACGCGACGACGTGCTCCGCTGCACGGTGACCGACAACGGGCCGGGTCTCGCGGGAACGGTCCGCTCCGGCGCGTTCGGGCTCGATGCGGTGCGCCGGCGTCTGTCGTTGAACGATCCTCGGGCGAGCCTCGCCATCGATTCGTCCCCGAACGGCACGCGCGCGGTCGTCGCGTGGCCGGTCGAGGGCCGCGCGGCGACGCGAGGTGCAGCGTGACGGGCGGGCGCGACGCCACGAAGCTCAGGGCGCTCGTCGTCGAAGACGAGTGGCCCGCGCGCAACTACCTGGTCGAGCTGCTCGAGGGCTCCGGCCTCGCCGAGGTCGTCGGCGCCGTCGGAACGGCGGACGACGCGCGACAGGCGCTCGCCTCCGACCGCGTGCAGCTCGACGTCGTGTTCCTCGACGTGCAGCTCGCGCGCGGCGATCGCGAGGGGCTCGAGATCGTCCGCGCCCTCGCGAAGGAACCGGGCGCCCCGCTCGTCGTGCTCGCCACCGCCTCGCGCGACCACGCGCTCGAGGCGTTCGAGCTCGGTGTGCTCGACTATCTCCTGAAGCCGTTCACCGACGAGCGCGTCGAGCAATGCCTCGCCCGCATCGTCGCGCGTCGTCCGCGCGCCGAACGTGCACCGGCGCCGCTCCGCATCGTCGCGCGTCGTAAGAAGAGCCTCGTCTTCCTCGAAGCCGACGAGGTGTGGGCGTTCGAGGCGGCGCAGCGCCTGACGTTCGTCCACACGCCGCACGGCACGTTCGACCTCGACCTCTCGCTCTCCGCGATCGAAGCGTCGTTCGGGCGTGCGCTCACGCGGGTACACCGCAACTGGCTCGTGAACACGGCGTTCGTGAAGGAGCTCGAGCGCGACGGCAGCGACACGCGCTTGTTCGTCGGCGTCGCCGTCGGTCAACCCGGCGTGCACGTCCCGGTCGCACGCGAGCGTGCGCAGGAGCTTCGCGATCGATTGCTCGCGAACGCGACCGGCCTTCGCCGCTGATCGTCGTCGGGATCCCACGGCTCGTCGCAAGACCCCGAGGCCCCGTCCGCCGAGGTCGACCCTCTACGGCAACCAGACTAGCCTTCGTTCGATCGCGTGCGTTCGCTCTCGAAGAAGCTCCTCCCGTGGGTCGTCGCCGTCGTGGTGCTCGCCGCCGTGGTCTACGGCGCCGTTCGTTACCAGAAGGCGCATGCCGCACCCGAGGTGACGTGGAAGACGGCGCCGGTCGAGAGGCGGCGCATCGCAGCACGCGTGACGGCGAGCGGCACGCTCCAGGCAACCGTCACCGTGCAGGTCGGCGCGCAGGTGAGCGGGCGCATCCAGAAGCTCAATGCCGACTACAACACGCCGGTAAAGAAGGGGCAGCTCCTCGCGAAGCTCGACCCCCAGCTCTTCCAGGCCGCGCTCGAGCAAGCGAATGCGAACTTCCTCTCGGCGAAGGCGGGCGTGACGCGCGCAGAAGCCCAGCAGCGCGACGCGGAGCTCGTGCTCGCGCGCGCGCAGAGGCTCAGCGCCGAGAACCTCGCGTCCGGCTCCGAGCTGCAGACCGCGGAGACCGGCGTCGCCGTCGCAAAGGCCGGAACCGAGGTGGCGAAGGCGACGCTCGCGCAGGCCACCGCGGCGCGGAACCAGGCGCAGGTGAACCTCTCGTACACGGACATTTTCTCGCCGATCGACGGGACCGTGATCTCGCGCGCGGTCGATGTCGGGCAGACCGTCGCCGCGTCGCTGCAGGCGCCCGTGCTCTTCACGATCGCCGAAGATCTCCGGAAGATGCAGGTGCACACGAATGTCGCCGAGGGCGACGTCGGACGTCTGCAGCCCGAGATGGAGGCGACGTTCACCGTCGACGCGTTCCCGGGGCAGACCTTCAAAGGCAAGGTCGGCACGATCAGGAATGCCGCGCAGACGGTGCAGAACGTCGTCACGTACGACGCGGTCATCGACGTCGACAATCCGGACCTCAAGCTTCGGCCGGGCATGACGGCGACGGTGACCGTCGCGTACGCGGAGCGCGAAGACGCGCTGGCCGTTCCGAACTCCGCCTTTCGCTTCAAGCCGCCTCCCGACATCGCGTCGGCGAGCGCGACGGCCGCGACGAGCATCGCGAGCGCGCGCGTCGGCCGTGGCTCCGGTCCGCCGGGCGCGGCCTCCGGCGGCGCCGCACGCGGAAAGCCGGAAGGCGCGAGCGAACGGCGCACCGTCTACGTGCTGCGCGGGAGCACGCCCGAGCCCGTCACGCTGACCGCGGGCCTCTCCGACAGCACGATCAGCGAGGTCGTCTCGGGCGACCTCAAGCCCGGCGATCAGGTCGTCGTCGACGCCGTCGTCAGCGGCCGCCCGGCAGGATCGGGCGGCGCGGGCGCGGGGCCGCCGCGCATGGGCCGGATGTTCTGACCGATGGCTCGCGATGCTGCGCTCATCGCCGTGCGCGACGTCGAGAAGGTCTACCAGACCGGCGACGTCGAGGTGCATGCGCTCCGCGGCGTGTCCCTCGACGTGCACGGCGGCGAGTTCGTGGCCGTGATGGGCTCGTCGGGCTCCGGCAAGTCGACGCTGATGAACATCCTCGGCTGCCTCGATCGGCCGACGCGCGGCTCGTACGTGCTCGCCGGTCGGCAGGTCGCGCGCATGGGGCGGAACGAGCTCGCCGAGACGCGCAACGAGGTGCTCGGATTCGTCTTCCAGAGCTTCAACCTGCTCGCTCGTACGAGCGCGCTCGAGAACGTTGAGCTTCCGCTCGTGTACCGAGGCATCGGGAGCAAGGAGCGCCATCGGCGCGCGACCGCGGCGCTCGAACGCGTCGGCCTCGGCAAACGTCTCGACCACACGCCCGCGCAGCTCTCCGGCGGACAGCAGCAGCGCGTTGCGATCGCGCGCGCTCTCGTCGGCGAGCCGAAGGTCATCCTCGCCGATGAGCCGACCGGCAATCTCGATTCGCGGACCAGCATCGAGGTCATGGCGCTCTTCCAGGAGCTCGGACGCCAAGGCATCACCGTCGTGCTCGTCACGCACGAGCCGGACATCGCCGAGTTCGCCTCCCGCGTGGTCGTCGTGAAGGACGGGCTCATCACGTCGGACACGACACACGACCCGCGCGACGCGGCGAGCGTCCTCGCCACCCTCGCGCCATCGCCCGTGGAGGTCGCCAAGGTCTCCGTGGCTGCCGAGGCGCCGCGATGAATCCGTTCGTCACGCTCAAGATCGCGCTCCGCGCCGTGCTGCGGAACAAGATGCGCTCGTTCCTGACGACGCTCGGGATCATCATCGGCGTCGCGGCCGTGATCGCGATGATGGCCATCGGCGCGGGCGCGAAGGCGCAGGTCGAAGCAGCCTTCTCCGCGATGGGGACGAACCTCCTCATCGTGCTCCCCGGGTCCACGACCGCGGGCGGCTCCTTCGGCGGGTTCGGCTCGATGCCCACGCTGACGTGGGACGATCTCGCCGCGATCAGGGACGAGGTGCCGACCGTCAAGTCGGCGGCGCCGGCGCTGCGCTCGAACCAGTCGCTGGTCAGCGAGGAGATGAACTGGACGACGAGCGTCACGGGCACGACGCCGGAGTACTTCGAGATCCGTAGCTGGCCGATGGCCGCGGGCATCGGGTTCACGCAGGCCGACGTCGACGCCGGCGCGAAGGTGATCGTCCTCGGCCAGACGGTGGTGTCGAGGCTGTACGGCGCGAACGCGAACCCGGTGGGCCAGAGCGTGCGCGTCGGCAAGACGCCGTTCACCGTCGTCGCCGTGGCCGCGAAGAAGGGGCAATCGGCGACGGGGCAGGACTACGACGACGCGGCGTTCATCCCGGCGACGACGTTCGCGCAGCGCATCCAAGGCGGCCTCGGAAAATTCCTGAACGGCACCATGTTCGTGCAGGCGACGAGCGGCGACACGACCGCGCGCGCGCTCGAGGACATCCGCGTCCTCCTTCGCGATCGCCACCGCCTCGCGCCCGGCGTCGACGACGACTTCTCGATCCGGAACCTCTCCGAAATCGCCGGCGCGCAGCAGCAGGGTACCGAGACGATGACGACGCTCCTCGCGAGCGTCGCCGCCGTTTCGCTCCTGGTCGGTGGTATCGGCATCATGAACATCATGCTCGTCAGCGTGACCGAGCGCACCCGCGAGATCGGCGTCCGTATGGCCATTGGCGCGAAGCCCGGCAGCATCCTCCTTCAGTTCTTGATCGAGGCGCTCGTGCTCTCGATTGCCGGAGGGCTGCTCGGCGTCGCGCTCGGTGTCGGCGTCGCCGGCTGGCTCGCCGGCCGCTTTCACTGGCCGATGCAGATTCAGGTCGACGTCATCGTCGTGAGCGTCGGGTTCAGCGCGCTCGTCGGCATCGTGTTCGGCCTTTACCCGGCGCGCAAAGCTTCTCGGCTCGATCCGATCGACGCACTGCGATACGAGTGACGGCCATGACGAAGACCGCGGGCGCGGAGACGTTCGACGCGCGCTACTACGGACGGTTCTACGGGAGCGCGAAGACGCGCGTGCACGGCAAGGCGGAGATCGCGCGCCTTTGCACGGCCGTCACCGCCCTGCTCGATTGGTGGGGCGTGCCCATCGACACCGTGCTCGACGTCGGAGCAGGCGTCGGGCTCTGGCGCGACTGGTTCGCGAAGCACCGTCCGAAGACGAAGTACCGGTCGACCGAGTACAGCCGATACGCGTGCGCGGAGTACGGCCACGAGCAGCGCGACATCACGAAGTGGCGCGAGAAGACCGAGTTCGATCTCGTCGTCTGCCAAGGCGTGCTCCCGTATCTCGACGACGCGGGCTGCGCCAAGGCGATCGAGAACATCGCCGCGATGACGGGATCGTTCCTCTATCTCGAAGCCATCACGAAGAAGGACATCAAGGACGTCATCGACGACGCGAAGACGGACGTGAAGGTCTACGGGCGCACGGGCGCCTGGTACCGCGCGCGGCTCGGCAAGCACTTCGTCGAAGTCGGCGCTGGCCTCTGGGCGAAGAAGGACGCGCCGGTCCTCTTCTACGAGCTCGAGCGCCGCTGACCACGGCGCGTCAGACGGCGCGCAGGAACTCGGCGATGGGCGCGAAGATCCGCGTCTGCGCGCCGGTGCACAGGAAGAGATCCGCGTGCGCGATCGGCTGCTCGGGGTCGCCGACGAGAAGGAGCTGCTTCGTCTCGGAGCCGATGACGTCGTACGTGTGCCGCGACGTCTCCGGAAGGACGATCCCGTCGTCGTTCGCCACCACGCAGAAGAACGGGTGCTTCATCGAAGGGAGCATCCCGGAGACGTTCACGCCGCGAATCACGAGATCGCCGCGGCGAATCCACTCGGCGATCTCGCGATTGATGATGGGATGCGGATCCTCGACGGTCTGCACGAGCTTCGCGGCCTGCGTGAGGTCGGTGGACTTCGCGTTGAGGTAGACCGAGAGGAGCGACGGAGCGACCTTCGAGAGCACAGGGAGCGCGACACGCGCGAGGCGGCGCGTGTTCTTCACGCGCATGAGGCCGACGAGGCGCGGAGAGCCGAACGCGATGCGCACGAGCGGATGTGCTCCGCGCCAGGTGACGAGGCCGGCCATCGACACGAGCGCGTGCACGGGCGCTTCGGGCACGCAGGCGACGTGCGCGAACGCGAGCGCGGTGCCGAGGCTGCACCCGATGACGTCGAGCGTGCGAGAGCCCGTCGCGCTCGTCGCGAGGACGTGCGCGATGGCCGCACCGAGATCTTCGATCGCGAGCTCGGCGAGCCCGTACCGGCTCGAGCCCCCCGCACGGATCGAGCGCCCTTGGCCGCGCAGATCGACGGTCCACACCTCGAGCCCCTTCGCGGCGAGACAATCGACGAGCGAAGGTCCGCGCGGGTGGTAGCCGAAGATGAACGAGTTCATCCCGTACCCTGGAACGACGAGGACCGGACGGCCCGCAGGCTCGGACGCGGCAGGGGTGCGCGTCATCGAAAGCCGCCAGCCCGCGCGGTTGTCGACGAGGAAGTGATCGACCGTGGTCATGCGAGGAGCACCAGCTTCAAGTAGCGACCTTCGACGAAGCGAGGCACGCTCGGGTGGTCGGGAGGCGGACCGAAGACGTCGAGCACGCGGAGGTCGCTCCGTCCGAGCGCGCCGTCGTCGAGCGTCTCGACGAAGTCTTCGGCGGTGATGTGGCTCGAGCAAGACGCGGCAACGAGATGGCCGCCCGGAGCGAGCACGTCCGCGCACGCGCGGTGGAGCGCGCGGTACGCTGCGAGGGCCCGCGGCTTGGCGCGTTCGTTCGGAGCGAAGCTCGGCGGGTCGCTGATGACGACGTCGAACCGGGTACCCTTCCGCTTCGCTTCGGCGAGCCACGCGAAGGCGTCCGCCGTCACGAACGCGTGCGCAGCAGGGTCGATCCCGGCGAGCCGGAAGCTGCGCTGCGCCGTCGCGTGCGCCTTCATCGCGACGTCGACGCTCGTGACCGTGCCGCCCGCGAGCGCGGCACGCTGCGAGAACCCGCCCGTGTACGAGAAGAGGTTCAGCACGCGGACGCCGAGCCCCGCCTCGCGGCGCCGCCGAACGAGCTCGCCGACGCGGCGGCGATTTTCGCGTTGGTCGAGGAACGCGCCGGTCTTCTGACCGTGCGCGAGGTCGACGACGAACGGAACGCCGTGCTCGCGCACCTCGATCTCGGCGCGGTCCGGGCCGAAGCGCGTGACCGTTTTGCTCGCGCCTTCTTCTTCGCCACGGCCGGGCGCCTCGGAGGTGCGGGCGGCGCGCTCGAGGAGCGTCGTGATGCCGGCGGCGCGGAGCACCGCTTCGAGGTGGCTCGTGAGGCGAGGGGAGAGAGCGCGCGCAGCATCACCGTCCAGGCGGAGGACGGCGACGTCGCCATAGCGGTCGAGGACGAAGCCTGGCGCGCGGTCGCCTTCGCCGTTGAGGAGGCGGTACGCCGTCGTCTCGCCGTCCGCGAACATCGATCTGCGAACTGCGATCGCGCGCTCGAGCCGCTCACGGAAGACGTTCTCGTCGAGGCGCGCATCGGAGCCGAGAGACCAGACGCGCACGGCGATCGCGGAGCCGGGATCGAAGATGCCCGTCCCGACCACCAACCCTTCGTCCGCGACGATGCGGACGATCCGCGGGGCGTCGCCCTGCGGAGACACAGAGACGATGCCTTCACGGAAAATCCACGGATGACCACGACGCACCGGCTCGATCGCGTGACGGGCCACGACGACCTCGGCCATGTCCGAAGCGGCGACCCGTACGGCTGGGCCATCGCCGCGTCGGGCGTCCGGACGGACGCGGTTCGGCGCGTCGGACCTCGCCTCGCGGGCCACCGGAGGACCATGAGGACGGTGGAGAGGACGACGCGGACGGGTAGTCACAGGTGGGCCGGCGCGGTGTCTAGCCCGCGGCGCAACGTGGCGCAACGTACGACCAAAATACGATCGGTCTGTCGTGCGTGCGTTGACGGCTCAGGATCCGAGGAGTCCAATGCCTGGCGGTTCACGGGGGCGATCTCGGGCAAGAACATGACGATGATAACGTGCACGACGCTTGCATCGTCCGCAGGCCGAATCGTTCCGCGCTCGGCACCTTCCGTCGAAGGCGCCGAGGCGCGAGGGCGCGACAACGCGAGAGGGCTAGAGGGCGCATGAGGAAGGGACGCTCGCAGAGGAAGACCCGGGGCTCGCGGCCGCCGACCAGCGCCAAGAGCGTCCAGCCGCTCGGCAGCAACGCGCCGCCCTCCGGCGGTCCGCAGGTCGTCATCGGCTTGACGGGCACGCGTGACGACGGGCGGGAGCCGCGCCCCTCCGAGCTGCCCCTCGTCTCGGCCGACGCCGAGCCCGCGCCGGACACGCGCCGGGTGCTGGTTCCGTCCGCGCCGTCGCTCCGGGCCGCCTCGCGCGTCGACCACGTCGAGCTGCCGGAAGAGTCCCCGCCGCTGCCCGTCGTCGACGCGCCGGAGCCGGCGCCGGAGCCCGCGCGGCTCGAGCTCACGCACGAAGAGCCCGCGCGGATCGAGCTCACGCACGAAGAGCCCGCGCAGGCGTCGGTGAGCGCTCCCGATTCGACGGCCGAGTCGCTCGCTCCGCACGTCACGTCGCTGACGACGCCCGACGAAATGAGCATTCCTCCGGCGAGCGATCTCGTCGTGGACGCCGAGTCCGAACGATTCTTCTCGCAAGCCGACCTCGGCGACGCGAGCGACGACGAGGCGTGGGAAGAGCCGGTGCTCGCCAAGGCGAAGCGGAAGAGCGAGCCGCACGTCGTGCAGCGCCGTGCGCGCTTCGCCAAGTACGTGTCGTGGGCCGTCGGCGGCGCGGCCGTCGTGTGCCTCGCTGCGCTCGTTCGCACCGCCGTCTCTCCTGCCGCCGTCGCCGCCGCTCCGCGCGGTGTTGCAGCCTCCGCGCTCGAAGCGCCTCCCGCACCGGCCGAGAAGGCGGCGGCGCCTGCCGCTCTCGCCGCGACGCCGCCCGCACCCGCGCCCGAGAACGCGAACGCCGCCGAGGTCGCGAAGGTCGAAGTGCCGGCCGTCGCGGTGCCCGCCGCGCCGTCGCCCGAGCCGCAGGCCGCCGTCGCCGCGCCGGAGCCGCCGAAGGCGCCCGCGCCCGCGCCGGCAGCGGACGGCAAGACGGCGCTCGAGGAGAAGAAGGCGTCGAAGAAGGCGCTCGAGCGCGGCAAGCTCACCGAGGCGATCGAGGCCGGCGAACGCGCCGTCGCGCTCGATGCGAGCGACGGCGAAGCGTGGCTCCTCCTCGGCGCTGCATACCAGGAGAAGGGCAAGATGGCCGAGGCGCGTCGCGCGTACGCCGCGTGCGTCAAGGAAGGCAAGCGCGGCCCGATCGGCGAGTGCCGTGCGATGCTGCGCTGACGCGTTCGCGCATCTCGCGTCCTGCGGGGCGCGTTTTTTTTTCGCGGAGTCGCGCTCTTGCCGCGCCGCGTCCGTTGACACTGCGGGGGCTGCCTACTAGACCACGCGCATCTCCGAACGGAGGACGCGCGTGTTCAAAAAGGTCTGCCTCTTTTCCGGCAACGCCAACCCCGATCTCGCGCGCGACATCGCGTCGTATCTCGAGACGCCGCTCGGAAAGGTAAAGATCCAGCGGTTCAGCGACGGCGAGACCTTCTGTGAGATCAACGAGAACGTGCGCGGTGTCGACGCGTTCGTGATCCAGCCGACGTCGAGCCCCGTGAACGACCACGTGATGGAGCTCCTCATCATGGCGGACACGCTCCGCCGTGCGTCGGCGCTCACGATCACCGCGGTCATCCCGTACTACGGCTACGCGCGTCAGGACCGGAAGGTCGCGCCGCGCACGCCCATCACGTCGAAGCTCGTCGCCGACCTCATCGAGTCCTCGGGCGTCGACCGCGTCGTCTCGGTCGATCTGCACGCCGGACAGATCCAGGGCTTCTTCAACATCCCGTTCGATCACCTCTACGGGATGCCGATCATGCTCGAGGACTACCTGAAGAAGAGCTTCGACTCTTCGGCGGTGGTCGTCTCGCCGGACGCGGGCGGCGTCGAGCGCGCGCGTGCGTACTCGAAACGCCTCAACGCGGGCCTCGCGATCATCGACAAGCGCCGCGAGCGCGCGAACGTCTCCGAGGTCATGCACCTCATCGGCGACGTGCGCGGCAAGCAGTGCATCATCGTCGACGACATGATCGACACCGCGGGCACGCTCACCGGCGCCGCGAAGGCGCTCATCGATCACGGCGCTACGCGCGTCGTCGCGTGCGCGACGCACGGCGTCCTGTCCGGGCCGGCCATCCAGCGCATCAACGAGTCGCCGCTCGACGAAGTCGTCGTCTCCGACACGATCCCACTGTCGCCGGCCGCGCGCACCTGCTCGAAGATCAAGCAGGTCAGCATGGCGCGCCTCCTCGGCGAAGCGATCAAGCGCATTCACTCGAGCGACTCGGTCAGCTCGCTCTTCGCCTGAAATCGCGGCGCCGACCACGCGTTCGCGCGGAAGGTACCGCGTCGCGCGACGTACGACGGAGCATGCCCATGCCATCGGTGCGCTCGCTCTGCCTCCTGCTCCTCGGCGTCGCCGCGTGCAGCGGCACGAGCACGTCGTCCGTCGGCATGCCGGACGGCGGGGCTGGCGGCGGGGCTGGCGGCGGAGAAGGCGCGGCGCAGGACGGCGCCTCGGGCACGTCCACTCCGGGCACGTCCGCGTGCGCGTGGAATCTGCCGTCGTGCGGAGGAACGTGCGTCGATCTCGCCGAAGACGCTCGCCACTGCGGCGCGTGCGGGAATGCGTGCGCGACCGGGTCGGTATGCGTGGAAGGTACATGCAAGCCGGGCACGTGCGCGGACTTCTTCCTCGACGCGTGCGGTTCGTCGTGTGTGGAGCAGCGCCGTCATCCCGAGCATTGCGGCGCGTGCGGAAAGGCGTGCGGCGCTGGAGAGCTCTGCCTCGATGGTGCGTGCACGGCCGTCACCGGCTCCGGCGAGTCGTGCGCCGACCCGCTCGTCATGCGCACGAGCAAGCAAGACGAAGCGTTCTCGTTCGGCGGCGCCACGGCCGACGAGGCGCCCCTCTCGTGCGGTGACCCGGCGCGCCGCGCCGACAAGGTCTTCCGCTGGACCGCGACGAGGACGAAGCCGACGAAGATCCGCACGTACGGCGGTACGGACGCCGACGATCTCGTGCTCGAGGTCTTCTCGGCGGCGCCGTGCACGTCGGCGACGCGGCTCGCGTGCAACAACGACGAGCGAGCGACCACCCGGCGGCCCGAAGCAGAGCTCGCGGCCGAGGCCGGACGCACCTACTTCATCGTCGTCTCGTCGTTCGGGCCTCCGCCGCTCGGGCGCTTCTACCTGCACGTCGACGACTGACGCACTGACGCGGGGCGAAGCGGCCGAAAAGCGCGGGCGCCGGCCGGGGCGTCCCCAAATTCCGCTACCCGGCGTCGCACTCCTCTGCTAAACCCTCGCGCCCCTAAGGCTCAGAGCCTTACGGCTATTGGAATCATCGAGGAGCACGCCACCATGTCCGCCGCCATGCACAACGTCACCGCCACTCCGCGTCCCTCCCGTGGAAAGGGCGCCGCGCGCCGTCTCCGCAACGAGGGTCGTATCCCCGCGGTCGCGTACGGCAAGGACCTCGCAGCGGTCCCGCTCGCGGTCACCCCGAAGGACATCCTCGCGGTGCTGAAGAGCGAGCGCGGCCAGAACACCGTCCTCCAGATGCAGGTGGAGAGCGGCAACGGCTTCCTCGCGATGATCAAGGACTACTCGGTCCACCCGGTCGCGCGCACGCTCGAGCACGTCGACTTCGTCGAAGTGAAGCTCGACCGCCCCGTCGACGTCGAGATCCCGCTCGTCGGTACGGGCAAGCCCGCCGGCATCGCGCAGGGCGGCATCCTACGCCAGGTCTACCGCACGGTGCCCGTGCGCTGCCTCCCGGACCGCATCCCGCTCAAGATCGAGGTCGATATCTCGCACCTCGAGCTGGGTGACTCGCTCCACGCGAACAAGCTCCCCGTCGCCGAAGGCGTCGAGGTCCGTCTTGCTCCCGAGCAGACCGTCATCGCCGTCGTCGCGCCCGAGAAGGATCGCGGCGCGGACGAAGCGGCGGCGGCTCCGGGCGCTCCGGGCGCGGCCGCTGCGGCGGCTCCGGCCGCGGGCGGCAAGGCCCCGGCGGCGGCGGCCGGCAAGGCTGCGGCGGCTCCTGCGAAGGATGCCGGCAAGGACGCGAAGAAGAAGTAATCCGGTTTGTACCTCGTCGTCGGGCTCGGGAACCCCGGCAAGAAGTACGAGAGGAACCGGCACAACGTCGGGTTCATGGTCGTCGACCGCCTCGCGGCGTCGCACGGCCTCGGGGACTTCAAAGAGAAGTTCAGTGGCGTGTGGACGAAGGGCGAGCTCGCCATTGGCGGCGCTCGCCACGCCGTCGCCCTGCTGAAGCCGCTGACGTTCATGAATCTGTCGGGCGACTCGGTGCAGCCCGCCTCCGCGTTCCTCAAGGTCGACCCGCCGAAGGTCATCGTCGTCCACGACGAGCTCGACCTCTCGTGGAAAGACGTGCGCCTCAAGGTGGGCGGCGGCCACGCCGGTCACAACGGCCTCCGCAGCATCATCGGACGGCTCGGCACGCCCGACTTCATGCGGGTGCGCGTCGGCGTCGGCCGTCCGCCGCCGGGCTTCAAGGGGGACGTCGCCGACTACGTGCTCCAAGACTTCGACGCGCTCGAGCGCGCCGAGCTTCCGGACGTCGTCGACCGGAGCTGCGCGGCCGTCGAGAAGGTCGTCGAGCTCGGCGCCCAGGCCGCCATGAACGCTCTGCACGGCCCGGCCCCGGCGGCCCCGAAGCCCAAGAAATAGGATCTTCCGCTCTCCACACGGCCCCGGTCGCGTGCTAAAGAGCGCCCCCCCCGTCGAATTCCCGGCGGATCCTTGCTCGTGGAGAACCCTCCACGGGCTCCCGACGCGCCCTTCACGCAGCTCGCGTACGCGCCGGTGACCCACGAGGAGAACGTGATGCCCGAAGCACAGTCGCTGAAGTCCAAAGAGTACGAGACCATCTACATCCTCCGTTCCGATGTCGACGCCGACACGGCCGACAAGGTCCAGGCGCGCGTCGCCGAAGTCGTCGGTCGCGACAACGGCAAGCTCGTGAAGGTGGAGGCCTGGGGCCGCCGCAAGCTGGCGTACCCCGTCGCGAAGCAGCGTCGCGGCGTCTACGTCTACGTGAAGTACGTCGGACGCGGTGGCGTGGTCGCCGAGCTCGAGCGCAACCTGAAGCTCCAGGACGCCGTCCTCAAGTTCCAGACGATCCAGACGCAGGACGACGTCGACGTCGCCGCGGTCACGGTCGATCCGGAAGAGGTGAAGTTCCAGCGCCTCGAGCTCCCGCCCGAGGAAGAAGAGAAGGAGTCGCGCGAGAAGCAGCTCGGTCTCGTCGACTTCGGCCCCGACGCGCCCCGCTCGATGCGAGGCGGTCCGGAGCGTGGTGAGGACGAGTTCGCGGACGCGGAGGCCCCCGAGGCACGCGAGACCGACGACACGGCGGGCGCGGCCGCTCCTGCGCCGAAGGCCGCCGAGGGCGAGGAAGAGGCCTGAGGGCCCACCTCCCGCACCTCCCACAAACTTCTTCTGAGGAGAGACGAACATGGCGATGATGGATGACGACAAGGACTTCGGCAGGACGCCGGATCTGAACGCCGACGCGCCCGGCCGCCGCCGCGGTGGCAAGAAGCGCGTTTGCAAGTTCTGCGCGGACAAGGCTGCGGTCATTGATTACAAGGACCCGCAAGCGCTCAAGTACTTCGTGTCGGAGCGTGGCAAGGTCGTTCCGCGCCGCATCAGCGGCAACTGTGCCCTTCACCAGCGGAAGGTGACCCTCGCGGTCAAGCGCGCGCGCAACATCGCGCTCCTTCCCTTCACCGTGACGAGCTGAGAGGAGCCGCATCATGGCAACGACCCTCCAGGTGGTTTTGCAGAACGACGTCGACAAGGTCGGCACCTCCGGCGAGCTCGTGAAGGTCCGCCCGGGCTTCGCGCGCAACTACCTCATCCCGCGTGGCCTCGCGGTCCCGGCGACGACCGCCGCGATCAACCGCATCAACCACGAGAAGGCCGTCGCGGTCGCGAAGGCCGACAAGACGAAGAAGGAGGCGCAAGCCCTCGCCGAGAAGATCAACGGCGCGAAGCTCACGCTCGCCCGCTCGGTCGGCGAAGACGAGCGGCTCTTCGGCTCGGTCACCGCGAAGGAGATCGAGAACGCGGCCAAGGCCGCCGGCATTCCGGTGGATCGCAAGAAGATGCAGCTCGCGGAGCCCCTCAAGGCCCTCGGCACCTTCGAGATCCCGGTCCGTCTCATGACGGACGTGACGGCGACGCTCAAGGTCGAAGTCGTCAAGAAGTGACGCGCCGGCGCGCCTCGTGCGCGTCCGGCCAGCCGGTCACCGCGATGCTCGCGCGGCCGTCGGCGCGAGAGACTCACGGCAACCACGCAGCGCTCTGGCCGAGAGGCCGGGGCGCTGTTTGCGTTTGGAGGTTGGGACTGTGGAAAAGGTGCGCGGATTCCGTGCGAAAGAGGTCGAGAACCCGCCCGTCGTCGAGGGCCGTGTTCCTCCGCACGACCTCGACGCCGAGGCCGCCGTGCTGTCCGCGGTCATGCTCGACCCGTCCGCGATGGACAAGGTCACCGATCTCAAGCCGGAGTACTTCTACTCCGAAGCGCATCGCCGAATCTTCGAGGCATGCGTCGAGCTGAAGGCCCAGAGCCAGCCGGTCGACGTCCTGCAGGTGCAGACCTGGCTGCGTGATCGTCAGCGCCTCGCGCAGGTCGGCGGCGCCGGATACCTGACCGAGATCCTCGACTCCGCTCCGGTCGTCGCGAACGTCGCGGCGTACGGGCGGACGATCCACGAGAAGTTCCGCATCCGGCAGCTGATCCTCGCGTGCCAGCGCGTCGCGGCAACGGGCTACGTCGACTACGGCGAGGCGCAGTCGTTCATCGATGGCGCCGAGCAGGCCATCTACAACATCGCGCGCACGTCTTCGAAGCAGAGCGTCGAGAAGCTCCTCGACGTCATGAAGAAGTCGTTCAAGCGCCTGAACGACGCCGTCGCGCGCGGTGACCGCATCACCGGCATGCCGACCGGCTTCGACCGCTACGACCGCATGACGGCAGGTCTCCACGAAGGCGACCTCACGATCGTCGCCGCGCGTCCGGGCATGGGTAAGACCAGCTTCGTCCTGAACCTCGCCGCGAACCTCGCGAGCCCGAAGGGCAGGGAAGTGGAGGGCGACCCGAGCTCGCGCTGGGAAGATCACGGCGTCGGGTGCGTCGTGTTCTCGCTCGAAATGCCGCGCGAGCAGCTCGCCAATCGTATGGTGTGCTCCGAAGCGCGCGTCGACGTCTCCAAGATGCGCACGGGCTTCTTGTCGCCGCAGGACTGGAGCAAGCTCACGCAAGCGGCGAGCTTCCTCGGCTCGCTGCCGATCTGGATCGACGACTCGCCGGGGCTCACGCTCATCGAGCTCCGCGCCAAAGTCCGTCGTCTCCAGAGCGAGTACGACCTCGTCGACGACGAAGGCCGCAAGACGCGGCGCATCGGCTGCGTCGTCATCGACTACCTCCAGCTCATGAAGGGTCGAGACGGCGTGCAGTCGCGCGAGCAGGAGATCAGCGAGATCTCTCGAGGCCTGAAGGGCCTCGCGAAGGAGCTCGGCGTTGCCGTCATCGCGCTCTCTCAGCTCAATCGAGCGGTCGAGACGCGAAGCGAGAAGTCGAAGCGGCCGCTCATCAGCGACCTCCGCGAGTCGGGCGCGATCGAGCAGGACGCCGACAACATCGTCTTCATCTATCGCGACGACTACTACAACAAGGAAGACTCGGCCGAGCCCAACATCGCCGAGCTCATCATCGCGAAGCAGCGCAACGGACCCACCGGCACGGCGAAGGTCCGCTTCGACAAGCAGTGGACTCGGTTCGACAACCTCGCCGAGGGCGAATACGAAGACGTCCCGGAGTAGGCGCGCCGTCGCGCTCCGCTCGCGCACGTCGTCTGAATTCCAGACGCGCCATTCCCCGGTCCTGCGGCGCGCGCGCTTCTCGGGGGCGACGGGCGGAAGTCGCTCGCCGTGGCAGGCGTGCTCGTTCTTCTTCGGCCCGATCGGCCTCCTCTATGCCGGCCGCGCCGTTCCGCGTCGCCGTGCCGGCCGCCGCCAGTTGGCTGCTCGCGGGCATGTTCGTTCCGCAGTTCGTCCTCGTGTACGTCGCGTCGCTCGTCTGTCCGCTCTCGGCGCTCGCCGGAGTGCTCTACGCATGGGGCTACAACCGCAACGGCGCGCGCACGCCCTTGCTCGGCTGGCGCGGCACTTCGAAGCTGCTTCCGCGCTGAAGGACCCGCTACACGCCGCCGGTCGTCAGCACGTCGCCGAGGCGCGCGAGGAGGACGAGATCGTGCACGTCGGTCTCGAGCTCCGGCACGCGGATGGTCGGTGTCGTCCCTTGCGAGAGGTCGAGCGCCCGGACGTTGCGAGCGTCGGTCGCGGCGAGCCGCACGGCGTCGCTATGCGCGGTGACGATGCGCTCGGCCGCGTCGTCTTCGAGGGCGAGGCCATGCGCCGCGATCGCGGACGCGGCATCGGCCTCGCTGACGCCCTCGGCGGCGCGCGGCGGAGGCATGTGGAATCGGTTCACCACGAAGGCGCCGCGGGGCATGCCGGCCTCGGTGAGCCGGTCCGCGAAGTAGAGGACTTCCTGGATGCTGGGCGGCGACGCGCTCGTCACGAGCACGAACGCGACCTCACTTCCGCGAAGCGCCGACTCCACGCGCTTCGCGCGATCCTTGAAGCCGCCGAAGAGCTCGTTCAGCTCGGCGATGAACTCGGCCATGGCCTCGAGGAAGCCGCCGCCGGTGATCTTCCCGATGCCTCGGAGGATCGCCGCCGCGCCTTTCGCGATGACGTTGAGCGAGAACTTGCCGCCGCTCTCGAACGCCTGGATGAACCACTTCATCGTCGCCGAATCGAGCGCCTCCATCAGGCGCTGCGGGGCGTCGAGGAAGTCGAGCGCGTTCGCCGTCGGCGGCGTGTCGAGCACGACGAGGTCGTAGCGGGGGTCGTCCTTCACGGCGACGAGCTTCTCCATCGCCATGTACTCCTGCGTCCCGGCGAGCGACGTGGAGACGTACTGATAGAGCTTGTTCGAAAGGAGCCGCTGCGCCTTCTCCGGCGAGGACGAGTACTTCTCGATGAGCTCGTCGAACGTGCGCTTCGTATCGAGCATCATCGCGGTGAGCGAGCCGGTGAGGGGCACACCCGCCGCTGCGAAGCGGGCGGGATCGACCGTCACCGCTTCGGTCTTCATCTCGCTGATGCCGAGGCTCTCCGCGAGCCGGCGCGCGGGATCGATCGTGAGGCAGAGCACACGCTTGCCGCGCCGCGCGGCCGCGACGCTGATCGCCGCCGCGGTCGTCGTCTTGCCGACGCCGCCGGCGCCTACCGTGACGATCACGCGGCGCGACTCGATGAGATCCGCGAGCGCCGACGTACCCATGAGGGCCGTCTCTTAGCACATCACCATGCGCAGGAGACGTTCCGACGCCGCGCCCTCGCGTGCGGCGTGAGGGTCAGCGCTTACGCTTGATGCGCGCGGCCGCCTTGGCCTTCGTCCGCGCGGCGGCGGTCGGGAGCTCCGAAGCCTGCGCCTCCGCCTCGATGGCCCGCTGACGAGCGCGGCGACGCTCGCGGTAGACGACGCGGATCGGCACGCCGTCGAACTCGAAGTGCTTGCGCAGCTGGTTCACGACGAAGCGCTGGTACGAGAAGTGGACCGCTTCCGGCGAGCTGGCGAGCACGACGAACACCGGCGGCGAGGTCTCCGCCTGGGTGATGTAGTAGAGGCGCGGCGCGCGGCCTCCCATCGTGGGCGGCGGGCGAGTGTCGAGCACCTGCTCGAAGAAGCGATTCAGCTCGCCCGTGCCAATGCGGCGGTGGAACGCTTCGCCGACCTTCGTGATGGTGCTGAAGAGCTCTCCGAGGCCGCGCCCCGTCTTCGCGCTCGTGTGCACGATCGGCACGAACGGCGCGAACGAGATCTTGTCGCGCGCCGCCTCGTCGGCCTTCGCGAGGTCCGACTTCGAGAGGAGGTCCACCTTGTTCAGCGCGATCACCATGCCGCGCTGCCGGTCGTTGGCGAGGCCGAGGATCTTCGCGTCCTGCTCGGCGACGCCTTCGGCCGCGTCGCACAAGAGGACGACGACGCTCGAGCGCTCCATCGCCTTCACGGCCGAAGAGACGCTCGCGAACTCGATTTCGTCCGAGGCCTTCGTGACCTTGCCCTTGCGGCGGAGACCGGCCGTGTCGACGAAGATGTACTGCTTGCCGTCGTGCTCGACGAGCGCGTCGATCGCGTCGCGCGTCGTGCCCGGGCGGTCGTCGACGATCATGCGGTCTTCGCCGAGGATGCGGTTCATCAGGCTCGACTTGCCGGCGTTCGGACGCCCGACGAGCGAGATCCGCGGGAGGAACGTGTCTTCGCCCTCCGCGCCTGCCTTCGTCTTCGGGAGCGCAGCGACGATGGAGCCTTCCAGCTCGGCGAGGCCGCGTCCGTGGAGACCGCTCACCGGGAACACCTTGTCGACGCCGAGGCGGTACACCTCGAACGCCTCGGCGTCCTGCTTCGGCGAATCGGCCTTGTTCGCCGCGTACAGCACGGGCTTGTCGGTCTGGCGGAGGAGGTCGACGGCCATGCGGTCCGCGGGCGTGAGCGGCACCATCGCGTCGGTGACGAAGACGATGACGTCGGCTTCGACGATCGCCTGCTTCACGTGCCGGGTGATGCCGCTCTTCATCGGGTCGTCGGCCTCGGGGTCGAAGCCGCCGGTATCGACGAGCGTGTAATCGCGGCCGAACGCCGACGTGTCCGCGTAGTGACGGTCGCGCGTGACGCCCGGCTCGTCGTGGACGATCGCGAGGCGCCGCCGAGCGAGGCGGTTGAAAAGGGTGGACTTCCCGACGTTCGGGCGACCGACGATCGCGACGACGGGGAGGCCGTGCGCGCCGGCGGGCATGGCGCGCGATGTGGGACGCTTGTGATGCTTCGTCATGCAGTTCCTCGTGCGCCTTGTCCGCGCTTCCCGCCCTTCGTCTTCGTCCGCGGCCGGCCTCCGCGGCGCCGCTTCGCGCGATCGCCTTCGCCGCCGGCGTAGCCCATGTCGGCGAGGCGAGCGGCGTCGTCGAACCAGCCGGGCGTCGCGCGCACGAACGTCTCGAGATGCACCTTCCGCTGAAGGAGCTCCTCGGCGCGCCGCCGCGCCGCCATCCCGACGCTCTTCAGCATCGCGCCGCCGTCACCGATGATGATCCCTTTGTGCGAGTCCTTCGCGACGTGCACCGTCACGGAGATGCGCACGAGCGTGTCGCCCTCTTCGAACGATTCGACCGTCACCGCCACCCCGTGCGGGACCTCCTGGCGCGTGCGCTTCAGGATTTGCTCGCGAACGAACTCGCCCACGAAGAAGCGGAGCGGCTTGTCGCTGAGCTCGTCTTCCTCGTAGAGGTGCTCGCTCTCCGGCAGGTGCTTGCCCGCTTCCTCGAGCACGCGCTCGAGGCCGTCGCCCTTCAGCGCGCTCACCGGGATGATCGCCGCGACGTCGCGCTCCTTCAGGATGCCCTCGAGCAGCGGGAAGAGGAGCGACTTCGGCTTGATCTTGTCGACCTTGTTGATGACGACGATGACCGCGGCCTTCTCCGGAATCGCCGCGAGGATTGCGCGGTCCTCTTCGCGGAGCGTCGGCGCCACGATCATCGTGCGCGGCGCGCGCTCTCCCGCGGCTTCTCCGCCCTCCGCGGCGGCGCTCGGCGGCGGCGCGGGCCGGAGCTCGGGCTCCGTCACGAAGATCGCGACGTCGGCATCGGCGGCCGTGCTGCGCGCGACTTCGTTCATGCGTTCGCCGAGCTTGTGACGCGCTTTGTGGAGCCCCGGCGTGTCGAGGAACACGTACTGCAGGTCACCGCGGGTGACGATCCCTGCGATGCGGTCACGCGTCGTCTGCGGGTGCGGGCTCGTGATGGCGATGCGCTCGCCGAGGAGCGCATTGAGCAGCGTGCTCTTGCCCACGTTCGGGCGACCGACCAACGCAACGGTACCCGCGCGCGTCGAGGGCTTCGCCGCCTCGGGCGGACGCTTCTTCTTCGACGCCATGGCCCGCGGCTCTTACCACACTCCGTGCGGAGATCCGGCCGAGAACGTGGTAGATCCGCGAGCGCCGCCGCGGCGCTCCCGGGCGCGCCTCTTCCTCCGATTGCCTCGATTGGCTCCGAACGCTGGGACTTGCCATGGCCGAATCCGACGACACGAAGGACGGGCTCGAGAACGCCGAGAACGCCGCGTCGAGCAGCAGCGACGACGCGCCGGCGAGCGGCGCCGAGCCGGCGAGCGTCGCGCTCGCGAAGGTCGAGCCCGACGCATCCCCCGAGGATGCCGCAGGCGAAGAGGAATCGCCCGCGCTGCCGGAGTCCGCGTACGGACCGCGGTGGATCCCGCTCGCGGCGGCGCTCGTCGTGCCGATCCTGTTCTTCTTCGTCCTGCCGCCGCTCACCCGCGCAGGCATCTGGGACCCTCACGAGCTCAACGTCGCCGATCTCGCACGCCGCATCGCGCTCAACCTCCACGGCGCGACGTCTCTCGCGCTCGAGGGCGCAGACAACTCGCTGCCGCACCTGAACGATCTCGGCCGGCCGCAGCTTCCGTTCACGTCGATCGCGCTCGGCTTCAAGCTCTTCGGGCTGCACGAGTGGGCGGGGCGCCTGCCGCTCGCGGTGTGGGGCCTCCTCGGCGTGCTCGCGACGTATGGCTTCGTCGCGCGCCTCGTCGATCGTCGCGCCGCGGCGTTCTCCGCGATCGCGCTGGCGACGACGCCGCTCTTCTTCGTGCAGGCGCGCACGATGCTCGGCGACATCGTGACGATGAGCGCGTTCGCGATGGCGTTCGGCGGGCTGGCCGTCGCCGTGTTCGACCGTGGCGACGAAGGCGAGGCACGCGTACCCGCGCGGCTCGCGTGGCTCGGCGTGGGTCTCCTCGGGCTCGTCGCCGGCTTCTTCTCGCGCGGCGGGCTCGTGGGCGTCGCCACCCCGGCGCTCGCGATCGGCGCGGCGTGGGCGCTCACCGTGCTGAACGCACAGCGCAAGCACGACGTGCTCGCGAACGCCGTGGGTGCCGTCGCCGGCGCCGTCGGGATCTACTTCGTTCACCGTGCCATCGTCGGCCTGTCCATTCCTTCGACGCGCACCGCGGACCTCGATCCGTTCGTCGGCGCGATGCTGCGGCTGCCGACCAAGTACCCGACGTTCGACTTCATGCTCGGTCACGTCGCCGCCGCGCTCGTGCCGTGGAGCGCGTTCGCGCCGTTCGCCCTCGGGCGCATGTTCATCGCGCCGAGAGCGACGACCAACGATGCGTTCGTGCGTGAGAGCGAGCTCCGCGTCGCGCTCGTCGTCGGCGCCGGCGTCGCCTTCGTGGCGCATGGCTGGATGGCGTCCCGCACGGATCTCGTCGCGTTCTCCGCACCGGCGCTCGTCGCCGCGACGTGCGGCATCGCGCTTCGTGACTACGAGCGCGGCGCGCATCCGTCCGTCGCCGTCGGCGTCGGCACGGGCGTCCTCCTCGGCCTCTTCCATCACGAGCTCCACAAGCTGCCGGAGAAGGCGTTCCACGCGTTCTCGGTGCTCGGAAGCGTGTTCCCCGAGAGCTTCAAGGCGCACGCGCTCGGGATCTGGTGGATCGTGCTCGCCGGATTCGCGGGCGTGTTCTTCCTCACGTTCGTGGAGCGCGACGCGAAGCGCACCCCCTTCGATCCGAAGAGCTACCTGAAGACGCTGATCGCGCTCCGCGATGCGTGGGACGGCATGCTCGCCCTCGCGTACTTCGCGATGGTCGCGGGCGCGTCGCTCGCCGGTCTCGCGGTGTGGGTCGGCTCGCGGCAGCACGCGCGATGGCTGCCGACGCTCTCGTCGCAGATGCGCGATGTCGTGCTGAACGCGTGGTGGGCGACGGCCTTCGCGCCGCTCCTCGTCGTCTTCGGTCTGTACTTCTGGTGCGACGTCTGGCTCTGGGCCTTCGGTCGTTCGCGCCCATTCTCTCGCGCGTCGTGGTCGCGCGGCTTCGAGCCGTTCGAGGAGCTCGCTTCGACGCTGAAGAACGGCCGCCTCGGCGAGCGTGTCCCTAAGCTCGTGATGGGGCGCCTCAACGTGACGAACGAGGACCTCGAAGACGGCGTCGGACCGCTCGCCCTCTTCGTGCTCGCGCCGCTCATGTACCTCCAGGTGCCGGCCATCGTGTTCGTCGGGCTCTCGGCTGCGGGCATGCGTTCCGTCGTGGCGCTCGCCTTCGCGATCCCCTCGGGCGTCGCGCTCTTCCTCGCGCTCGGCGCCATCGGAGACGCGCTACGCGGCAGCCGTCCCGCGTTCCTCGTCATCTGGGGCGCGGTCGTCGGCGGCATCCTCTGCTTCGCGTACTACCCGGCGCTCGCGAACCAGCTCTCGCCGAAAGAAGTCTTCGAGAGCTATCAGCGCCTCCGGAGCGGGAACGAGCCGCTCGCGCTCTTCGGGGTCGGCGGCCGCACGGCGGCGTACTATGCCGGCGGTCAGCCGCTCATCCTGAAGGAGACGAACGCGGCGTACGACTGGCTCATGGCCGGTGAGCCGAAGGATCGGCGGTTCCTCGCCGTTCGCTCCGAAGAGCTCGCGCGCCTGAATCGTGCGTACCGTGAGCGCACGCAAGGCGGGAAGAACCTCCCGGTCCTCGATGCGCGTTCGAGCCAGATCATCCTCGTCGCTTCGTCGGTGCACGACGCCGAGAAGAACGAGAACCCGCTGAACCGCATCGTCCTCGCCGACGCTCCTGCACCGCAAAAGAAGCTCGACGTGAACCTCGAGGACAAGCTGCAGGTCCTCGGCTACGACATCGCGGACGAGCGCGGCCGCCTCGTCGATCACGTCGCGCCGGGCAAGAAGTACCACATGAGGACGTACTTCAAGGTGCTCGCGCCGGTGCAGAGCGAGTGGGAGATGTTCATTCACATCGACGGCTTCCACAAACGGCACAACGGCGATCACAAGGTCTGCGAGGGCAAGTACCCGATGTCGCTCTGGCTGAAGGACGACGTCGTGATGGACGATCACGAGTTCACCCTCGAGCCGAACTTCAGCCCCGGTCCGTACACCCTCTACTTCGGCCTCTTCCTCGGCGACACGCGCCTCAAGGTGAAGTCGGGACCCGCCGACGGCGAGAATCGCGTGAACGGCGGCGCCCTCCGCGTGCAGTGAACCGGCTCCCGGATCCCTCCGACGGCCGGACACTCCGCCGATAGCCCGCTCGACGAAACGACTGGCGCCGCCCTAGATGCCGGGGTATGCGCCGTTGACTCGCGCACGAGAAGTCAACGTCCGCGGGGGGGAGCACGGCTTCATGATGGGCAACGACGAACGAGGATCGCAGCCGCTCGCCCGCGCCACCGCGGCAGCGGCCGCCGCGAGTGACGACGCGCAGGACCGTCGCATCTTCGACCGCTACGACGTCGAGTGGGCGGTCGACTGCGTGGCGAGCGATACGTTCCTGTACGCGTCGATCACCAACATCAGCGAGATGGGCATCTTCGTCCGCACGACGGAGCCGCTGAAGCTGAACACGAAGCTGCGTTTGTCGTTTGCTCCGCCGGGTGCCGAGCCGTTCGCGCTCGAAGGCTCCGTCGCGTGGGTGAACAACCTCCGCGAGGACGGCGACAACCCGAACCCGGGCATGGGCATCAAGTTCCTGAACCTGAAGCTCGAGGACCGCGAGCGTCTCGTCGACGTGATCCGGACCATCGCGTACCTGCGCGAGCTCCCGCGCTACGACTGAGCGTCGGCGTCAGTCGCTGGGCAGCGGGAACCGGCGAACGACGATGCCGGCACCGGGCGAGGTGCGGTCCTCCCATCCAATCGCGACGAACGGACCCGAGCCGCCGGACACGACGACGGGGTTGGCGCGCGTGCGATCCTCGACGCGGCTTGCCTGGAACTCCGTCGATTGACCGTTCACGTTGTTGAAGAGGTAGCCCCCCGAGCCGCCGAGCATGCGCGCGCGCACGTGGCTCGTCGCCGTGTCGAGCCACGCGACGACGTACGAGCCGCCGGCGCCCGTCGTCCCCGCGATCGACGGCGTCGTCTGACCGCCCGCGCCCGCGCTCACCGGAGCGAGCTGGTCGCCCGCGATCTTCGCGCCCTTCGCATCGAATCGCTGCACGAAGATCTGTCCGCTCGCGCTCCAGGCGACGGCGAACCTTCCGTCGGCGAGCGACGCGATGCGCGGGCGCTCGGTCGTCGCACCTGCCTCGTTGACCGTCTGCTCGGCGCCTTGCGGCACGCCGTCTTCGTTCACCGCGCGCAGCTTGACGGCGGTGCCGCTCTGCCAGACCGCCACCCAGCCCGTCGCCGTCGCCGCGACGGAGACGCCCCTCGTCCCCGTATCGCTGCTGAGCGAGTTCTGGTTCCCGAGGGTGGACGGGGGCGTCAGCGTTCGGCCGGCGATGCGGCCCTGTCCCGAGTCTTCCCACGCGATGAAGAGGCGGTCACGCGGGCCGGCGGCAATCGCAGGCGCTCCTTGGATCGCAGCTTCACCGGCGCCGTTCACGCCGTTGATCCCGAGCGGCGCGGGCCCTTGCTCTGCGACGAGCGCCGCGTCCATCGAGCGCAGGTGGATGTCGATTCCGTTCGACCCCGGCGTGTCGTCGTCTTGGAAGACGACGTAGTACTTGCCCTTCGAGAACGCAGCTTGCGGCAGCGACTGCTGACGCGGCGATGGCGCGGGCGGGAACGTCGGTCCGTTCGGGAGGAAGATCGATCCCGACGCGAGCGCCGGCGGAGACGTGAGCGGCGTCAGGTCGTCGGCGAGCGCGCGAAGGCCGACCTCGAGGTTGTTCGAGCCCGACGCGTTCCGGTCCGTGTAGAATGCAAAGAATCGGCCCTGGTTGCCGCTCGAGGCCGGCCAGAGCAGGAACGGCGCCGTCTTGTCTCCTACGCCGCCGGACTGCGTGCCGTTCTGCGAGCTGCCCGTCGAGACGAGGAGCTCCTTCGACTGGCATGCGTCGTCGCAGAGCGCCGTGCCCCCGGGCTCGCACTGCTCGGTGGGTTGGATCGTGCCGTCGTTGCACTCCGCAGGTGCGAGGAAGCGGAACATGCGGATGGCGATCGGCAGCGCGTCCTGATCCACCGTCGCGACCGCGCAGCCCACCGCGAGCGTCGCGTCGGACCCGTCTTTCGCGACCGCGGAGAAGGCGCGCGACGCGCTGCTCTTCTCGATCGTGATGTTGCCGCAGAACTTCGCGTCCGCGGCGCAATCGCTCGACCGCAGATCCGTGCGGGCGATCTCGCGCGCGCCGCTCGGTCCGTCCGGGAACGTCACCGAGCCGGTCGCCGCGTCACACGCGAAGGAGCCCTCGAAGACGGTGAGCGTCAGCTTCGCGACGCGGCCGAGGACGGCGCGAGGGATCGCGAGGTTCGTGTCGACGGCGACCTGCGGTTGCTCGGACGACGCGGAGCACGCGCCGAGAACGACGAGGAGGAGGGCAGACCCGAGCACTCGACGCGCCATGACGGCGCGGGACTCTAGCAGCTTTGCGCCGGCGGAGGACGCTTCAGGGCTTCAGGAAGGCGAGCCAGCCCTTCGTCTCGAGGCGGTCGGTCACCGTGATGCCGACCAGCGCGAGCGCGTCGCCGAGCTCGCTTCGGGCCGCGGCGGACCCGCCGAGGATCGCCTTCTTGTAGCCATCCTTGCGCGCGCCGAGCGCAACGCGAGCGCACCAGTCGGCGAGCGCTTCGCCGTCGGTCTCCGGATGCCCGGCCGCAATCGCCACGGTATCGGCGGCGATGCGCACGGCGCAGGCGGGGTACTCCCACGTTCGGCGCGCCGCGAGGCGCTCCGTCTCGACCGCCACGGCGAAGTAGCCCTCGGCCGCCGACGCGCGCGCGGAGGGTACGCGGGTCTCGTCGAACGTCGCGCCGACGTCGGCGAGCGCACGTGCCGCGCCGTCGATCGTGGAGGCGACGAGGCTCGGCGAAGCGCCCGCCTCCCCGAGCAGGCGGCCGAGGCGCGCGCACGCGTTGTAGAGATCGCGTGGCGCGCCGGGGCGGGTCAGGAGCTCGAGCACGAGCGCGCGCGCGGCGTCCGTGCTGCGGATCGCGTCGCGATCGTGAGGATGCAGGGAGCTCTTCGCGTCGTGCTCGCGCCACGCGGCGAGCGCGCGCTCGGCCTGCTTCGGACCGAACGGGCCGCTCGACGAATCGCGCGCCGCCATGGTGGGTCAGAACCCGTTCGCGCGATCCGCCGCAGGTGCCGACGGCTTCGCAGGCGCTCGCGCCGGAGCAGGCGCTGCCGGGCGTGCGGCTGCGCCTCCGCCTCCTGCGGCTCCCGCCGAGCGCTTACGTTCTTCGTCCCGCCGCTGCGCGACGTGATTCAGCTCGGTGAGCGCCTGCTGCGCCTGCGCGCCGTGCGCGCCGTCGCTCTGGAGGCGCGTGAGCCTCTCGCGCGCGTTCTCGAGGTTGCCGAGCGCGATCTGGCAGCGCGCCGCTTCGAGCTGCGCCTCACCGGCCAGCCACGAGCCAGAGGCACGCTGCGCGACGGAATCGAACCGCGGAACGGCGCTCGTGCAGCCGCCGTTGCCGTCTTTCACGCTCTTCGCCGCCCAGAGCGCCGCGTTCATGTCGCCCGAGCGCGCGGCCGCATCGAACTGCCGCGTCGCTTCGACGAAGTTCCGGGCGCGGTACGCCGCCATGCCTGCGGAGAACCCGTCCTGCGGATCCTGCGCCGCCGCCTTTGCCGCGGCCGGCGGCGCGACGCTCTGGCCGCGCGGTGCGTAGTCGGTCTCGGGAGCGCCCGCCGGCGCGGCGGCGTTGCCGATGTCGCGGTCGGCCGTGCGTGGCGCCGCCTTCTTCTCGCGCGCCTGCGCTTCTTCCTTCGTGCCGGTCGCGCTGCGCGTGCCGCCGGCGACCGAGAGCGCATCGCCGAACGCGCTGCCCTCGTCGTCTTTGGCGACGCGGCCCTTGCCGCCCGTGATGCCGTCCATGGGGCCGGCGGTCGCCGCAGGCGCGGGCTCGTTCACGGCCACGGCGCCGCTCGCCAGCGCCGTCGCGGCAGGGGAGGGAGGAGGGAGCGTCGAAGGCGCATGCGCTCCGTGCGCCGCCGCTGCGGCGTTGCTGTCGAGCGAGTCCTTCTCTTCGGCGGGTGACGCGGTCGCCGCGGGCGCGCCCTGCTCGGTCACCGAGACTGCGCGCGCCGCGTCGCCGTGGCGCGAGCGGATCACGAACGCGCTCGAGCCGATCATGAGGAGGAAGACGGCAGCCATGGCGGTCTGCGGACGCATCGCCCAGCTGCCGGCGACGGAGAGCGCACGCTGGAACCGGCTCTGGATGGGAACGACTTTCTGCGCTTCCTTCACGGAGGCGAGGATGCGGTCTTCGAGACCGGCGGGAACGGCCACGAGCGGGAGCGTCACCGCACGACGCGTCGCCCGCAGCCCGTTGAGGATGCCCCCACAGCGAGCGCACCCCGAGACGTGCCGCTTCACGGCCGCGCTCGTCACCTCGTCGAGCTCTTCGTAGAGCTCGTCGAGGAGCAGGGGTTCGTACTTCTCGCAGTCCATCGTGGTCTCGGGGTTCCTCGGGTCGTCCGTGTTCTTAGATCATTCTTCAGCGCAGTGCGCGCGCGTAGTCCTCGTACTCGGCGAGCGCCTCTTGGAGGCGCTCGAGGGCGTACCGCATCCGGCTCTTCACCGTGTTCTCGGGGACGCCCGTGATGTCGGCGATCTCCTTGAACGGAAGGTTTGCGACCTCACGCATCAGGAAGACCTCTCGCTGGTCGTCGGGGAGCTTGTCGACGGCGCGCGCGATGCGTGCCTTCAGCTCCGTGCCGGTCGCCTCGCGCTCGACGCTCGCGCGCGGGTCGGCCGTCTGCTCACCCAACGTCGGTCCGTCTCCTTCCTGACCGTTGCCGTGCCCGCGCGATTCGTCGAGGGAAGGATGCTTGCGGAGCGCGCGCTTCCGGAGCTGGTCGATGCAGAGGTTTCGCGTGATCGTGTAGACCCACGTCGTGAACCGCGCCTCGTGCTTGAAGTCGGCCGCCTTCTGCACGACCCGAACGAACGTCTCCTGGACGACGTCCTCGGCGAGCTGCGGCACGCGCACTTGGCGGAGGGCGAAGTTGAAGAGCGGGCCCTGGTGACGCCGGACGAGCACCGCGAACGCGGAGCGATCCCCCTGCTGATACCGGAGCATCAGCGTCTCGTCGGGCGGGTCGGGCCTGGCAGCGGTCATGGGTGGGCTCGTCCGCGCAGCCGGATCGCGAGCGCGACCGTACGACGAACGCCTCCTTCAAGCTTATCCGCAACCCTTCCGCCACCATTTCCTTGGCGGATGAAACGGGCAGCGCGACGGAAAGTTCTCCGTCCCGTGAAGTGTACGCGGCTGGTCGCCGTGCTTGCCACCCCGCCCATCAAAGCCCGAGGGTGATAGGCCGCTTCGCCGCCGTGCTCAAGCTCCGTGGCGCCGGGTCAGGCTTCGGTTGCCAGGCGCGGCAGTGCCCGCCTACACTCGGGCTCGCCCGTGGGAGGGCGTTCGGCGCGGCGGTTTCGCGGCGTTCGGCGCGTCACGCGGGCAAGCCCGCGGCTCGTCTGGAAATTCTTCGGGTGCTCGAGCGCACCTCCGCATTCGAAAATAGAAACGTAAAGGGAGCACGCATGCGACGTCACGCGATGGGTCTTTTCCTTGGCTTCCTCTCGGCGGGCCTCGTGTCGGCCACGGCCCTCACGGCAACGGGTCAGGCGACGAAGCCGGCGGGCACGCAGCCCGCGGCCGGAGCGGGCGCGAAGGACGCCGGCGCGGGCGGGACGGGCGCAACGGCGACCGGCGCGGGCGGTGCGGGTGCGAAGGATGCGGGCGCAGGCGGCGCGACCGGAGCAGGCGGTGCAGGTGGCGGCGCCGCGAGAGACGGCGGAGCGGCGACGACGTCCGCGGGCGGCGTAGGGGCTCCGGCCGGCTCGGGCGCGCCCGTCGCCGGCGGTCCGGCGGTGCCGATTCCGGAGAAGCCGGCCATGGACGGGGCGACGTACGCGGTGCGCCTCCGCGACCTCGAAGCGCGTGTCGACGAGCTGAAGGACCAGATCCGTCGCAGCCACACGCGCCTCGCTCTGCTGAGCGACACCATTCTCTCCGGCGGCGCGGCTGGCTCGCGCGCGGAAATTCTCTTCCGGAACGAGATGTCGAGCGCGTTCCGGCTCACGCGTGCGCTCGTCATCGTCGACGGCGCGGTGCAGTACAACCGCTCGGACGACACCGGTGCGCTCGCGGATCAGAAAGAGATCCCGATCTTCAGCGGCTCGATCCCGCCGGGCGATCACACGGTGCAGATGCGCATCAACCTGCGCGGCAACGGCTACGGCGTCTTCACGTACCTCCGCGGCTACAACTTCGAGGTCACGAGCGCGCACTCGTTCACCGCGGTCGAAGGCAAGTCGCTGCAGGTCATCGGAACCGCCCTCGAGAAGGGCGGCGTGACCACGCCCCTCGAGCAGCGTCCTCAGCTGCAGTGGGAAGAGAAGATCGGCGCGCTCGGCGGCGGCGGCTCGAGCCAGCCCGCGGCGGGTGGCGCGCCCGCCGTGAAGACGCAGGGGCAGACCGGAAACGGCTCGGCCTCCGGCAGCGTGCAGATCGGCGGAGGTAAGTAACCTTGTCACGGTCTCGCGTACGGGTCGCGTGTCTCGCGTCGCTCCTCGCGGCGGCCTCCAGCGTGCGCACGGCGCATGCGGCGGACGCCGACGGTGACGCCGCGCGTGCGCAGACCGAGGTGAACACGGTCGACCGCGAGTCGGCGTCGGTGCAGGCGGCCATCGAGCGCGCCCGCGCGCAGCGCTACACGGTCGAGCAACGGCTCGCGAACGGCGAGCTCCTCTACCGCAGCAAGGACTACCCGCGGGCCACCGTCGTCTTCAGCGAGATTCTCGAGGAGTTCCCGGACACCCCGTCGTATCCGGACGCGCTGTGGCTGCGCGGCGAGACGTTCTACGCACAGAAAGAGTACCTCTCCGCGCGTCGCGATTACCGCGCGCTGGTCGAGCGGAACCAAGAGCCGCGGTTCAACCCGTACTTCGGTCGCGCGCTCGCACGGCTCGTCGACGTCTGCCTCCGCATCAACGACATCAAGGGCCTCGACGAGGTCTTCGCGAAGATCAATCAGGTGCCGCCCTCGCAGGTCGACGCCGCGCTTCTCTACGCGAAGGGCAAGGGGCTCTACTTCAAGGGAGACTTCGGCGGCGCGCTCGGGGCGCTCCAGTCGGTGCCGAACGGCAACACGTACACGCACCAGGCTCGCTACTTCCAGGGCATGGTCGCGATCAAGCAGGCGCGTCCGTCGACGCCGCCGCCGCTCCCCGCCGGTGCGCCCGCCGACCAGCAGCTGCGCGTTCCGCCGACGAACTACAAGCCGGCGATCGAGCAGTTCCGCCTCGTCACCGAGCTCCCGCCGGACACGGAGGAGCACAAGCACGTCATCGATCTCGCGTGGATGGCCATGGGGCGGCTCCACTACGAGATGGAGAACTACACGCAGGCCGCGGAGGCCTACTCGAAGGTCGGCCGCGACTCGCCCGAGTTCAGCACGATGCTGTACGAGCTCGCGTGGGTGTACGTCCGCCTCGGCGACGTGCAGCGCGCGGAGCGCGCGCTCGAAGTCCTCCAGATCGCCGACCCGTCCTCGCCGACCGTGGGCGATGCGACGCTGCTCCGTGCCGACCTTCTGCTCCGCGCCGGCGCGTTCGACAAGTCGCTCCAGCTCTACGTCTCGACGCGCGAGCAGTACGACCCGATGCGCGCGAAGCTCGAGGCGTTCATCGACTCCACGCAGGACCCGGCGGTCTACTACGACAAGCTCTCGCAGCAGCAGCTGGACGCGCTCGACCAGAACGAGCAGATCCCGCCGATCGCGGTGCGCTGGGCGCGCGAAGCCGAAGACGGCCCGATGGCGTTCGCCGTCATCGACGACGTCAACCAGTGCAAGACGCTCATCCGTCAGAGCTACCAGCTCGTCGACAAGCTCAACATCATCCTCAGCGCGACGAACCGCGTGCGCGCGTTCCCCGAGCTGCAGGCCGGTGAAGAGCGGGCGCTCTCGCTCTTGAACCGGCTCTCGAAGATGCGCCTCGCCATCGCGAAGGGCATGGACGACGAGGAGCCGCGCGACCTCTCCGGCGACATTGCCACGGTCCGCGACCAGCGTCGCCAAGCGCAGGGCATCATCGGCGCACTTCCGATCTCGAGCGGTGAGTTCGCCGAACGCGACTACGCCGGCATGCGCCAGTGGAACGCGGTCTCGCAGGAGCTCTCGCGACGCGCCGTCGAGATCGACTACCTGAATGCGACCGTCAACGGTCTTCGCCGCATGCTGAAAGAGGATGCGCAGCACGGCATCGCGCGCTCGCCGGTCGACGTGCAGCGGTTCGAGGCCGAGCTCGACGAAAACGAGCGCCTCCTCAAGCAGCGCCAAGGCGAGGTCATCGAGCTCCGCCGGCAAATCGAGATCGGGCGCGCGCAGATCGGCATCGGCGACGCGCGCTACCAGAACGACGCCGTCGGCCGCGTGCAGTTCCGCGACGCGCTCGAACGCGAAGTGCAGCTCGCGTCGCAAGGGCAGGCGGGCGGAGGCGCGCAGCGCTATGCAACTCGGGTTCGGCCCGCTCTCGAGCAGGCCCGCGCCGTCGAAGACCGTCTCGTCCAGCAATTCGCCGAGCTCGAACGCCAGGTGGCGGCGCGCATCGGCGAGGTGCAGGCGAAGGTCGAAGCGGAGCGGGTGAAGATCAACGGCTACAACATGACGCTCGGGCAGTACGACGCCGAAGCTCACGACCTCGTCGGGCAGGTCGCGAAGAGGAACTTCCTCCTCGTGCGCGACAAGCTCCGCGGCATCGTCCTCCGCGCCGACGTCGGCATCACGGAGCAGGCGTGGGAGGTCCGCGAAGAGGAGCTCGAGCGCGTGCACAACCTGCAGACCGAACGCGCGCGTGAAGAGCAGCTCCTCGACGAAGAGCTGCGCGAGGTCCTCGACGACACGGGCGAAGGTCCGGCGAAGAAGTGAGATCGAAGATGATCCGCACGAAGCGACTCCTTCCTTTCGGGCTCGCGGCGATCGCCGCATGCGCGCTCGTCATTCCGGGCACCGAAGAGCTCGCCGGCGCGCAAGCTCCGAAAGCCGCGCCGACGAAGCCAGCGGCGCCGGCGAAGCCTGCCGCGCCCGCGAAGCCGGGGGCGACGACGGCGCCCGACGCGGGCGCGGGCGCTGCGACGGCCGGTGACGCGGGAGCTGCGCTCGCCGTCAGCGGCGAGGCCGGCGCGGCTGCGACCGGTGACGCGGGCCTCAGCGACATGGCGCCTTCGCTCGCCGCGGCGCCGACCGCGCGCAAGATGAACCCGCCGCCGCCGCCGCCCACGCCGCAGCAGGTCGCCGCGCTCGGCGCGCTGAAGGAGGAGGTCGACGCGTTCGAGAAGGGCGCGCGCGACTACCGCGACACGGTCACGACGATCATCCGCCTCCACTACGAAGCGAAGAAGAAGGAAGTCCTGTCTGGGCTCGATCGCGAGATCGCCATCGAGAAGGCAGAGCTCAGGAAGGCGCGCGAGATCGCGATCAAGCGCCTCGAAGAGTTCATCGCGACGTACAGCGGACCGCGTTCGCAGCCGGAGGCGACGCCGGACGCGATGTACCGTCTCGCCGCGCTGTACGAGGAGCGCGCGCGTTCGGAAGACGCTCCGGAGGCGGTCGAGACCGGCCTGAAGCCCGCCATCGCGCTCTACAAGCGCGTCATCCGCGAGTACCCGCAGTACCGCGAGATCGCCGGCATCTACTACTTCCTCGGTCACGCGCTGAACGACTCGGGCCGCATCCCGGAATCGCAGCAGGTGTGGCGCTCGCTCGTCTGCCACAACCACTACGAGTACCCGACCGCCGTCGACCCGAAGGATCCCGAGAAGGACGTCATCAAGCCGATGCCTCAGGATCACGACGAGGCGTACTGGACGGCGTGGCGCGCCAAGTACCGTGATCCGAAGTCGGTGAGCCGCCGCAATCCGGAGACGGTGTTCGTCGACCCGTTCCCGAAGAACGACTGCAAGTACATCCCGCAGCCGGCGCTCCGCGCGGGCGAGGACCCCAAGTACGTCGCCGAAGTCTGGTGGCAGATCGGCAACTGGGAGTTCGACCAGCTCGACTTCGCGAGCGGCGTGACGAAGGAAGACCCCGGCAGCGTGTGGGGTTACAACCGCGCGGCGTCGGCCTACGACGAGGCGATGAAGTACAAGCGTCCGCCGCTCTTCGGCGTGTCGCTCTACAAGTACGCGTGGACGCTGTTCAAGCAGCAGCGCTACGAGGCCGCCACGAGGGAGTTCATCCACCTGCTCGAGTACACGGACGAGCAGCAGAAGATCACGGGCGACACGGGCGCCGACTTCCGCAACGAAGCGTTCACGTACATCGCCGGGTCGCTCACGAACGTCGACTTCAAGGGCCCGGAGGAGTGGGAGCCGTACATCGCGCGTCCCGACATCCTCGACACGGAGACGCGACCCGACGTCGCCGAGAAGAAGCTCCACGTCGCGATCGACCGGGTGAAGGACCCGAAGATCATCCCGCAGGACAAGCCGTGGACGATCGAGATCTACAAGGCGCTCGCGCTCGAGTACCGCTCGCTGAACCAGTTCGCGAACGCGGTCGAGGTCTACGAGCTGATGCTGCAGAAGTGGCCGATGGATCCCTCGGCGCCCGACACGCAGAACTCGATCGCGGAGACGTACGACCAGCTCAACATCACGAAGCGCCCGGGCACCCCGGAGCACGATGCGATCGCGCAGAAGGCGCTCGAGGCGCGCACGAAGCTCGCGAACTACATCGGCAACACGCCGTGGGTCGACGCGAACAAAGACAACCCGGCGGCGATCCAGAACGCCGAGCGCCTCGTCCGCGGCGGTCTCCGTCAGGCGGCGGCGCAGCACACGAACAACGGCAAAGCGGCGCTCGTCGCGGCGAGCGAGACGGGTGACCCCGGGCGCCAGCTCGAGCTCCTCTCTCGCGCGGCCACCGAGTACAAGCTCGCCGGCATCGGCTGGTACGGGTACCTGAAGCAAGACGAGAACGCGCCCGACGCGTACGAGTCGCGCTACTGGCTCGCCGACGCGAAGCACCAGTACGTCCGCATCCAGGTCGTCCTCCACAAGATCGCGCCGAAGTCGTACCCGGAGCCGTCGAAGAAAGACATCGACGACGCGCTCGCCGCGGCCGTCGACGTCCGCGACTCGAACGAAGACGATCGGTATCTCGACAACGCGGCGTTCTTCGTCGTCGACGTGAGCGACGTCGACCGAGACCTCGCGTTCCAGCGCTACGAGGAGACCGGCGGCCGCGCCGGCGTGCAGAAGCGCGACGAGGTGAAGTTCGACTCCGAGGACCCGAACACGCGGAAGCCGATCCGGGAGCCGCTCCCGGCGGTCGTCCTCCAGAGCGCGACCGCGCGCGACGAGTACGTCCAGCGCGTCCCGCCGAGCCTCGACATCCAGCACCGCGGGCTCGACTACCAGTACTACGTCGCCGAGCAGTACTTCCTCTACGGCAACTTCGACATCGCTCGTCAGCGGTTCGAGCCGATGTGGCGCGACAACTGCGGGAAGAACGAGTTCGGCTACCGCGCTTGGGAGAAGCTCATCACGATGAGCAACCTCGAACGCGACGCGCCGCGCTCCATTCAGCTCGCGGAAGCCGAGAAGGCGCACACGTGCGCGTTCAATCCGGAGCAGGCGGGCAAGGCCGGCTCGATCATCAACCCGACCATCCAAGAAGCGGGCTTCCTCCGCGCGCGCGAGAAGTTCGAGCAGGCGTGCGAAGCGAAGATCGGGCAGCCGTGCAAGAACCCCGACGCGCCGCAGAAGAAGCCGATCTGGCGTCAGGCCGGCGAGCTCTACGAGCAGGCCCTCTCGGCGGCTCCCGGGCGTGACGAAGCGCCGGAGGCGGCGATGAACGCGGCCTTCGCGTACAAGCAGATCGGCGAGTACAACCGCGCGATCGACCTCTACAACAAGTTCATCACCGAGTACGGCTCCGAGCAGCGCCTCTCGACGCTGCAGAAGGGTGACCCGAAGACGAAGTCGGGCGCCGATCCGAAGAAGTACCAGGAGCGCCTGAACTACCTCGGCGAGGCGTACGACGCGCTCGGCACGACGTACTACTCGTTCTTCAACTACCAGCGCGCGGCCGAGACCTACGACAAGGTCGCGGCGAACGAGCGCTTCGACGAGCGGCGTCGGCGCGACGCGGCGAAGAACGCGATGATCCTCTACGCGAACATGGGTCAGCGCGAGAAGATGATGGCGGCGTACGGCATTCTCCGGAAGACGAACCCGGCGCCGGAAGACCGCGCGACCGCCGACTACACGGTCGCGAGCTTCGACTACAAGCAGTGGATGCCGAACGGCGGCGACACCGGCGCGAACCGCCAGGTGCGCTTCGCCGCCGAGCAGTCGCTCACCGCCTACTACCAGACGAACCGGAACTCTCCGGGCACGGCGAAGTACGTGGTCGAGGCCGCGTACGGCATCGCGAAGATGAAGCGGTCGGTGAACGACGGCGGCTATCGCGGTTGGTACAAGTCGACGGTCGCCGCGTGGGACAACTACCGCGCGAAGGCACCGGTCAAGGACAACAAATCCGAAGCGCAGCAGCCGCCGTACGTCGACTACGCCGCGGAGGCTGCGTACGTGCTGCTCGACGAGGAAATCGCGAGCCGGTACGAGACGACCGAGAAGCACAAGTACCAGCCGAACGTGAACGACATCTTCGGCGAGGTCGAAGTCGATCCGAAGACGAAGAAGCCGGTGCTCGGTCCCGACGGCAAGGCGAAGCTGCGCAGGAAGGGCAAGTACCAGGCGAACGCGGCCGAAGCCGAGAAGTGGGATCTCGAGCTCGAGAAGATCACGAAGACGTACGAGTCGCTCGAGTGGGTGCCGACCGCGATTGCGCGTCAGGGCTCGCTCTACGACACGCTCCGCACCGGCCTCTACAACCAGGTGAAGGTCGAGCTCTTCACGCCGCAAGAGAAGGCCACGATCAACCAGATGCGGAACAGCGGGCGTCCCGAGCTCGAAGATCTCGCCGACAAGCTCGAAGACGGCAAGACCGACTTCTGGCGCCAGAAGAAGCAGCAGGAGCTCGACGGCGCGGACCAGGTCATGGTGAAGCGCTACGCCGTCGCGGTGGCGCTCGCGCGCAAGTACAACGTGAAGAATGCGCAGCTCACGCGCGCGGTGAGCCGCCTCTCGTACTACACGGACATCATCAACGGCGGTGACGCCAAGATGGCCGAGTACGTGACGAGCACGACGGACCCGACGAACAAGAACGGCAAGCTGCCGTACTCGCCCCGCCAGTACGTGCAGACGCGGCCCGGTCTCGCGGCGCTCCCGCCCGTCGAGGGCAAGGCATCGCCGCTTCCGGCGGCCCCGTGACCCGTGACGAGAGAAGGCACGAGATGAAGCAGCGCAAAAACGGGACTCTCTTCGCCCTCGTCGCTTCGGCGTCGTTCGTCGCCGCGGCGGCGGCGGCGCCCGGATGCGGCGGCGACAAGCCGGTCAACTACCCCGGCGCGGATGCCGGTGCGGGCGCGGCGGTGACCGACAACCAAGGCGCGCAGGTCGGCGTCGTCGATGGCGCCGGCGGGTCCGGCCTCGAGGGGTCCGCGAAGAGCGCCTACGAGACCGGCTGGCAGGCGTGGCTCCGCGGCGATCTGCCGACCGCGAAGAAGCAGTTCCAGGAAGCGGCGGGGCTCGCGCCCAAGTCTCCCGCGCCGCCGTACTCGCTCGGCGTCGTCGAGGAGCACCTCGGCAACCTGTCTGCCGCGCAGCAGGCGTACCGCACGGCGTTCTCCAACGATCCCGAGCACGAGCTCTCGATGTGCGCGTATGCGCTCTCGCTCGCGAACAACAAGAGCCCGGGCGAAGCCGACACGTTCCTCACCGACAAACGCGCGAAGCGCGACAAGTCCCCCCGCCTCACGGCGTGCAACGCGGAGGTGAAGTCCCTCGCGAAGGACCACGGCACCGCGCAGCAGCTGGCACAAGACGCGCTTCGCCTCGACCCCGACTTCAAGGACGCGATGGTCGTCGTCGCCCGCGACCACTACCGCGCGCGGAAGATGGAGCTCGCGAAGTACGCGCTCCAGGCCATCCTCGTCGGCTTCGGCGAGGCGAGCCCCGCGCGCGACAAAGAGAACGCAGAGGCGCATCTCCTGCGCGGCCTCATCGAGCGCGAGCAGGGCTCGCGCGCCGCCGCGATGAAAGACTTCGAGGACGCGACGAAGAAGCGCCCGGACCTCGTCGAGGCGCTCGTGAACCTCGGCTCGATGCGCGTCGAAGCGGGCAACGCGCAGGACGCGGTCGCGCCGCTCGAGAGCGCCACGAAGTTCGCGCCGAACAACGCGCTCGCGCACCTGAACCTCGGCGACGCGTACCGCCTGCTCCAGCGCTATCCCGAGGCGAAGAAGGAGTTCGACCAGGCGCTGGCCCTCGACTCGAGCCTCGCCGTCGCGCACTACGATCTCGGGCTCATGTACCTGACGGCGCAGAGCATCCCGGGCACGAGCGCCGACCAGCAGGTCTCGACCGCGATCAAAGAGTTCGAGACGTACAAGACGATGCGCGGAGCAAAGGCGCCGCCCGGCGTGAACGACGAGATCGACGATCTCCTGAACCGCGCCAAGGCGAAGCAGGCCGAGCTCAAGAACCAGGTCGCGCCCGCGGGCGGCGGCGCTGCACCGGCTGCGGGCGGCGCGCCCGCCCCGAAAAAGTAGACGTCGAGTAGAGAGAAGGAGACTCCCATCATGAACCGCTTGCTCGTCGTCGCCGCCGTCGCCGCCCTCGCGTTCCTCACGAACGAAGGCGACGCCGCCGCCCAGCAGAAGGGCGGGGGAGTCATCACCATCAACGAGGTCACCATCGTCGGCCGCGTGCAGAAGCCGGTCGCGTCGGTCGACGTGAGCAAGATCCAGCCGAAGCTGACGCTCGCCGAGCTTCGCCAGCCGTTCCTCGACCGCATCGAAGAAGCCGCCCGCAAAGATCCATTTTGATTCGGCGCTTCCGTTGAGCGCATGAGGGCGGGGTCGCCTGCGGAGAGGGCACCTTCGTGACGTGCAGGCTGTGGATTCCTTCGGTTCCGGCGTGAGGGCGCGGTCGTGATTCCTTTCCTTGCCGCGCTCGTCGCGTTGGCTTGCGCCGCCGCGAGCGCTCGTCGCGTCTGGTTCGCCGCGAACGCGACGGTGCTGCATCCCGCGCAGGTCGAGCGGGTGATCGCGGGAAGCGGACGCGAAGAGACCCTCGCCCGGCTGCGCGCGGTCGTGTCCGCCGAGCGCGATGCGGAATGGGAGCGCGACCTCCTCGGAGCTCTCGCGGCGCCTGCAGCCGCCCGCGTCGCGCTCGTCAACGAACAGATGACGGAGCTCGACTACCGCATCCAGCGTTGGTCCCGCGTCCCGCGCGTGTGCGCGAGCATCGCGTCCAGCTTCGCGTTCATGCTCGCGACGCTCGTGCTGCGCGAGGGCCTCTCCGACGCGACCGACTTGTCGGGCGACCTCGGCGAGCTGCTCGTGCGCGGCCTCGTCGGCGATGCGTTCACCGTCGCGGCGATGGGCATGATCGGCACGGCCTTCTGCATCGCCGCGCAGCAGGAGGCGAAGAAGATCGCCAAGGACCGCGTCGCTGCGGCGGACCGGCTCGTCGCCGTCCTCGAAGACGCAGCGGCTCCCGAAGGTTGACCCGGGCACGCGGTGGCACGCGGTGGCACGCGGTGGAGCGCGCCTCGCCCCGGGAAATCGCCTGTACTTACGGGCAGGCCTTCCGATAGCATCGGTGGGCCATGTGTCTTGACCGCCGGAGGCCTCGGACATCCCGGGAACTTTCGAGCGGCCCGTTCGTCGAACGTCTCTGAGCGCGAGTCGCGCGAGCCGTCACCCAGGAGCCGAGATCATGAACGCAGGGCCGGGACAGCAACCGGGAGGAGCGCCGGGCAACCGTCCGGGGCAGATGACCGCGGTGATGCGGGCGATGTCCGTCGCCGCGGGCCCGAAGGTCCTCCGCATCGGTCTCGTGCAGGGCGGCCGCGTCATCGAGGAGCGCATCATCAAGCAGCGCGTGACGGTGACGGTCGGCTCGAACGAGAAGTCGATGTTCGTGATCCCGTCGCAGGCCGTTCCGCCGATGTTCAAGCTCTTCGAGCTCGTCGGCAACGACTACTACCTGAACTTCCTCGACGGCATGAACGGCCGCGTCGCGCTCGCGAGCGGCATCACGGATCTCGGCAGCCTCCGCGGGCAGGCGAAGAAGGCGTCGGGCGGCTATCAGGTCAAGCTGACCGAAGAAGCGCGCGGCAAGGTCGTCGTCGGCGAGACGACGTTCCTCTTCCAGTTCGTCGCGCCCCCGCCCGTGCAGCCGCGCCCGCAGCTGCCGCTCGCGGTCAAAGGCGGCATCGCCGCGCAGATCGACTGGTCGCTCACGATCATCGCGGCGTTCAGCTTCCTCCTGCACTTCGGGATCGTCGGCGCGATGTACTCGGACTGGATGGACCCGGTCGTCGGCGACGAGCTCAGCGTCGCGGGCCTCGTCGACATGATGAAGAACATCCCTCCGCCGCCGGTCGTGGAAACGCCGGAGACGAATCCCGTCGCGACCGCGACGGCGACGGCCACCGCGCAGGCGGCCGCGCCCAAGGCAGGCGGCGGCGGCGGCGCGGGCGGCAAGGCCGGCGGCTCGCCCGGCCGCAGCGCGGGTCAGGTGAGCGACGCGAAGGCGGCGGCGCTCGCATCGCAGGCCGAAGCCATGCAGATGCAGATGCTCGCGTCGCTGAATGGCGGCTCCTCGGTGCAGGGCGCGCTCAACCGAAGCGACATTCCGCCGGTCGACCTCTCCGGTGCGGCGGCGTCGAACGCCGGCGTGGCGCACGGCTCCGGTGACCTCAAGCTCGGCGGCGGCGGCGCGCCCGTCCAGGGCGGCGGCGGCAAGGGCGGCGGCCTCGCCGGGATCGGCGGCGGCACGAAGGGCGAGGGGACCGGCGGCACCGCAGGTACGGAGACGAAGGTCGCGGGCCCGACGGGCGTGGCCCAGGTCGGCGGCTCGACGGCCACGGTGCCGATCTCGGATGCCGATCGCGTCATCGCCGGCCTCCGCGGCCGCTTCCGCAACTGCTACCAGCAAGGCCTGAACAGCGACCCGACGATGAGCGGCAAGGTCATCATCGCGGCGAAGGTCGGCCCGAACGGCGAAGTCTCCAGCGCGGACATCGCGCAGAACACGGGGCTCTCGCCGACGGTCGCGCAGTGCATCGCGGGCGTCGTGAAGCGCGCGACGTTCAGCGCGCCGGGCGGCGGCGGCTCCCAGCTGCAGATCCCCGTCACGTTCGTGCAGCAGGGGAAGTAACGCGAGGCCGCGGAACGACCGCGCCGGTGAGGCAACGAGGCCCGGGGCGAGCACGCCGCCGGGCCTCTCTGCTTTCTGCGCAGGCCGGCTCGGCCGTTCGAACGTCACGGCCGCGTCGCGCAACGGAGCATGGCGGAGACCATCGGCGAGAACGCCGGCACGGCCGGGACGTCTCGGAGTCTGCGCCGCTCTACGCCACTTTCCGCGGCCTACGTGGCCCAGCTTCTGCATCCCGTTCGGTCTAGCCACGTCGGCGTGCGACTTCGCGTGACCTGCCCCGAGTTATTGGCCGAGATCCTCGAGATTACGAGCGTTTCCACTTCTGCTTGCGTCGTTGACACCCTCACGGGCATTCAGTAGATTCCGTATCCGACTAGGAGGCTTGATGCGTGTCCGCTCCTCACTGAAGTGGGTCTTTGCCTTCGGCGTTCTCGCGCTGGTGGCTGGCCCTGCAGGCGCCCAGCCCACCACGACCGGTGGAGCCGGCGGCACGAGCGGCGGAGCCGGCGTCGGAGCCACGGGAACCGCTGGCGCGACCGGCGCGACCGGCGCGGCAGGTGACACGGGCGCGAGCGGGACGGTCGGCTTCCAGCGGAAGACGCAGCTCACGCCGCAAGAGCAGCTCGGCGAAGCGAGCAAGCATCTCTCGCGCATGGAGCAGGCCGCGGGCGGTGTCCGCAAGATGCTCGAGGAAGCGCGCAAGCAGCGTGACGTCGTCAAGACGCTCTGCCTGAACGACAAGCTCTCGCAGGTCGACGTCGCGATTCGTTCCGGCCGTGACCGCCGCTCGCAGCTCCAGGCTGCCGTCGCGCGGAACGACGCCGAGCTGTCGAATCACGAGTTCACGATCCTGACGGTGCTCCGCCAGCGCGTCGAGCAGCTCGTCGCCGAGGCGAACCAGTGCATCGGCGAGGAAGCTGCGTTCGTCGGCGACACGCGCGTGCGCACGACGGTGGACCCGAGCATCCCGCCGGACGAGGCGCCGTATCCGAACACGGACCCGACGCTGATCGTCGGCCCGCCTCAGTGCACGAGCTGCACGCTCTGATCCGGAGCGCCTGCCGCACCCCTCCGCGCCCGGCACGCCTGCACGATTGATGGTTGCAGTCGCGCTTGGCTCCATGTAGCAGTCAACGGCGAGCCGCGGCCGATTTCGGCGGTCCCGTGAAGAAGTTGGTTCGCGGTGCTCGGGCTCTCCGATCGCTTTCCGACTTCGGACCATGACGAAACGCACCGCTCCTTCTCGCTGTTCACGTTCTCGCTGGTCACGCTGGTCACGTTCGTCGCCGCTCGTTCGTAAGCTGGCGGCGGCAGCGATCGCGCTGCCCGCGTCTCTTCTCACCGTTGCTGCGCCGAGCACCGCGTCGGCGCAGGAGTGGCTGCGCGATCGTCGCTACCAAGAAGGCCCGGGTCTTCGCGCCGGCGATCTCGAGTTCCACCCGGGCATCGGCGGCGAGATCGGGTACGACTCGAACTGGCTCCTCCGGTCTTTCAAGACGCAGCCGGATCTCGTCAACGGCGACCCGATCGAAGGCGGCATCATCCGCATCACGCCGTCGCTGACGATGAGCACGCTGAGCCCTCAGCGCCTCGAGAATGGCCAGGGTCAGCTCGCCGAGCAGCCTTTCGCGTTTCGCGCCGGCGTCGCGGCGACGTACCGCGAGTTCCTGAGCAGCCGGCAGGAGCTCCGCGACCAGCGGAACGTGTCCGCGAACGCGTTCCTCCGGCTCGACATCAACCAGCGCCGCCCCGTCGGCTTCGCGGCGTTCGCGAACTACCAGCGCCTCATCCAGCCGCAGGTCTCGGGCAATCCGGACCTCTCGTTCAACAGGAACGACGTCACCGTCGGTGGAGAGGCGATTTTCCTGCCGGGCGGCGGCACGCTCGATCTTCGCGCCGGCTACCAGTTCTACGGGGCGTTCTTCGAGGAGTCGAACGGCGTTCCGTTCAACAACCTCACGCACGAGATCTCGATCCGCAACCGCTGGAAGTTCCGTCCGCGTACGGCGCTCTTCCACGACACGTCACTGCGCTTCATCAACTACCCGAACGCGCCTCGCGCGGTGTTCTTCCTGAACGACTCGCAGCCGCTCCGCACGCGCTTCGGTCTCACCGGCCTCGTCACCGATCGCTTCGGCGTGCTCCTCGCGGCCGGCTACGGCGCGACGCTGTTCAACAACCCCGACCGGCCGTCGACGTTCCAGTACGACAGCCTCAACGCGCAGGCGGAAGGTACCTTCTACCTGTCGCAGGGCCCGGGGTCCGCGGAGCCGGGTCAGGTGTCGCTGCTCCTGTCGACCCTCACGTTCGGCTACGTCCGCGACTTCCAGAACAGCCTCCTCGCGAACTTCTACACGTCGAACAAGGGCTACCTCCGCCTCGTCTACAACTTCGCGAGCCGCGCCATCGTGCAGCTCGACGGGTACTTCGAGGCGCTCAGCTTCCCGCAGCCGTTCAACAACACGGCGGGCGGCCCGACGCCGGTGCTCGGCCGGAACGGCGCGCCCACGGGTGACTTCACGAACTACCGCGTCGGCGGCGTTCTCTTCTCCGAGTATCGCTTCAGCGACATCTTCGGCGTGAACGCGACGATCGACTACTCGCAGATGGTGAGCGACACGCAGCTCGCCGCGGGGAACGGCCTGTTCTTCGACCTGAACTGGCGTCGCATCCAGGCGCTCGTCGGCGCGCGCCTGATGTTCTGAGCGCGCGTCGGGCTCGCGCGTGACTGCGCTTGACCCTCTGCGCGCACGGGCGGTATGGCTTTCGCGTGAATGGTCGTGGCGTTCCTCGCCACCCATGGTTCGCGCCACGATGCCTGCCCGCCTCTGCTCCTTGCTCGTCGCCGTGCTCCTCTCGCTCGCGTCGCTGGCGCTCGCGGGGTGCGGGCGGAACTATCCGCCGCCTCCGAAGCTGCCCGACCCGGTCGTGAACCAGCAAGTCGGCCCGGGCGACGTGCTGGAAGTCGTCGTCGTCGGCGAGGAGAAGCTCCCGAAGGACTACGAGATCGCGCCGGACGGCACGCTGGATTTCCCGTACGCCGCGCCCTTCAAGGTGGCCGGCCTCGAGCCGCGTCAGATCGCGGTCGCGGTGCGCGACCGGCTGGTCGAAGCCAAGTACCTCGCCTCGCCGCAGGTGCAGGTGAAGGTCAAGCAGTTCAACTCGAAAAAGATCCAGATCATCGGTCAGGTCTCGAAGCCCGGTCCGATGCCGTACCAAGACGGCATGACGCTCGTGCAGGCCATCTCGGCTGCCGGGTGGTTCACGCCGCTCGCCGACACGAATCACGTGCAGTTGATCCGCATTGTCCCGAACACCGGCAAATCGGTGAACGCGATCGTGAGCGTCGACGCGATCACCGACAACGCCCGCGCCGACATCAAGTTGCAGCAGGGCGACACGATCAAGGTCGACCAGCGCCTCTTCTGAGGGCGCAACGCGAAGGAGATTCGAGCGATGCCGCGCCTTCTCCTTCTTCTCACCGGCGGCACGATGCTGATGCGGCCGACCCCGGCGACCGAGAGCGCGCGCGGCCGGATCACGCTCGACGAAGAGCGCACGAACCGAGACCTCCTCGCCGAAGTGCCGAGCCTCGGCCGCATCGCCGATCTCGACACACGAATCCTCTTCAACATGGATTCGGCGAACATGCAGCCGAAGGACTGGCTGACGCTCGCGCAGGCGGTGCACGAGGCCATTCCGAGCTACGACGGCATCGTCGTCGTGCACGGCACCGACACGATGGCGTACTCCGCCAGTGCGCTCGCCGTCTTGCTCGGCCCGGTGCCGAAGCCGGTCGTCCTCACCGGGGCGATGAAGCCGATCGTCGAGGTGCGCACGGACGCGCGGCAGAACCTGATCGACGCCGCGCTCGTGGCGACGCTCCCCGTGCCCGAGGTCATGATCGTCGGCGGCGCGCGTGCGCTGCGTGGCGCCCGCGCGACGAAGCGAGACGCGTGGGGCTTCCGCGCGTTCGACTCGCCGAACCTGGCACCCCTCGTCGAGCTCGGGGTCGGTGTCGAGATCGCGCCGCACGTCCTTCCCGCAGCGCCGCTGGCTCCGTTCGACGGACGCCTCGAGCCGCGCGTGCTCGCCGTGCGCGTCTTCCCCGGGCTCGACCCGGATCTCGTGCGCGGAGCGATTCGCCTCGGCGTCAAAGGCCTCGTGCTCGAGGCTTACGGGTCGGGCACGCTCCCGAACCTCGGAGGGTCGCTCATCCCGGCGCTCGAAGAGGCGAGGAAGCGTGGGGTGCCCGTCGTCGTGGTGTCGCAGTGTCTGAAGGCTTACGTCGAGCTCGGCCATTACGAAGGCGGAGCGGCTGCGCAAGCAGCAGGCGCCATCTCCGGTGGTGACATGACGGTCGAGGCGGCGCTCGCGAAGATGATGGTCGGTCTCGCGCGGCACGGAACGGGTGATGCGCTCCGCGATTACATGGCGGCGAGCGTCGTCGGCGAACGCGACGCGTAGTACGCTGGTCGCCGGCGATGAACGAGCGGCCGAAGGTGAAGAAGAGCGTTCTCGATCTCATCGGGGAGACTCCGCTCGTCGCGCTCCGCCGCGTCGTCGTCCCTGGCACGTGCGTCGTCGCGAAGGTCGAAGCGAAGAACCCGAGCGGCAGCGTGAAAGACCGCCCTGCGCTCGCCATGATCGAGGCCGCAGAGCATGCGGGAAAGCTCGGGCCCGGCAGCGTCGTCGTCGAGGCAACGAGCGGGAACACCGGTATCGCGCTCGCGATGATCTCGGCCGTGCGCGGCTACCGGTGCATCCTCGTGATGCCGGAGGACATGAGCGTCGAGCGACGTCGCATCCTCCGGGCCTACGGTGCCGAGATCGTGATCACCTCCGCAGACGAAGGCATGGCGGGCGCCGTCGCCGAGGCGGAGGCCATCGTTCTACGCACCGAGCACGCGTTCATGCCGCGTCAGTTCGAGAACGCAGCGAACCCCGAAGCGCACGCGCGTACGACGGCGCGCGAGATCCTCGAGGGCGTGCCCGACCTCGCGGCGTTCGTCGCCGGCGTCGGCACGGGCGGTACGCTCACCGGCGTCGCTCGCGTGCTCAAGGCGGAGAGACCTGGCGTGCGCATCATCGCCGTCGAGCCTGCGCGCAGCTCCGTGCTCTCCGGTGGAGAGCCGGGCCTCCACGCGATCCAGGGCATCGGCGCGGGGTTCGTGCCGCCCGTCCTCGACCGTTCGCTAATCGACGAAGTGGCCACCGTGAGCGACGTCGCCGCCGACAAGATGGCGCGGCGCCTCGCGCGCGAGGAAGGCTTCCTCGTCGGGCCTTCTTCGGGCGCGAACGTGCAGGTCGCGTGCGACGTGGCGACGAAGGTTTCTGGACCCGTCGTCACCGTCCTGTGCGACTCCGGCGAACGTTACCTCCTCGGCTGAGGACGGGGGCTGCCCGATGAGCGACGAGCTCGACGCGCGCGCGAGCTACGACCGGGTCGCCGCGGAGTACGCCGCGCACGTTCGTGACGAGCTCGCGAAGAAGCCGTTCGACGCGAAGATGCTCGACTGGCTCGCCGAGCGCGCTTCTGGCCGCGGCGTCGTCTGCGACATGGGCTCGGGCCCCGGCCAGGTCGCGCGTTACCTCCACGACCGAGGAGCGCGGGCGTGCGGCATCGACTTCTCGCCACGGATGGTCGCCGAGGCGCAAGCGCTCCACCCTCCTTCGATACCCTTCGCGGTCGGGAACATGCTCGACCTCGTCGGCGTCGCCGATGGCGCCTACGCGGGCATCGTGGCCTTCTACGCGATCGTGAATCTTGCGCCGGCTTCGCTGCCCCGCGCGCTCTCGGAGATGCATCGCGTGCTCGCCGCTTCGGGCACGCTCCTCCTCGCCTTTCACGTCGGCGAGACCGTCACGCACATGGACGAGTGGTGGCAGAAGAAGGTCAGCTTGGACTTCTACTTCCATCGAACCGCGGACGTGCGGCAGCTCCTCGAGCAAGTGGGGTTCCGCGTCCTCGAGGTGATCGAGCGTGAGCCCTACCCGGACGTCGAGTATCCGAGCCGGCGCGCCTACGTCTTCGCGCAGAAGCCCTGAAGCATCGCTCGCTCCTCGGTCACGAGACCTTGCCCTTCGCGGGCGGACGCGAGCTGCCTTCCGTCGCGCCGCCTCCTCCGCGGAGGGGCGTGAGGTTCATCGATGCGCCGGCGCCCGCGACCGCCTCGGCTTTCCCGCCTGCTGGGCGGTTGTAGAACTCCGAAGCGAGATACGCCTTCACCGCGCGCTGCACGAGGATTTTGCCGACCGCGCCGAGCGGGACCGCGAGGAGGACCCCGAGGAAGCCGAACAGCGATCCGGCCGCCATCATCGTGAGGATGACCTCGAGCGGCGCGAGGCCGACGGAGCGGCCCACGATACGCGGCGTGATCACCATGGCGTCGATGATCTGGACGCCGCCCATGACCGCGACGACGCCGACGAGCGTGCCGGGACCCTGCCAGTCGAGGATGGCCATGCCCGTCGCGAGGAGAACGCCGATCGAGAAGCCCACGTACGGCACGAACGCGAGCATGCCGGTGAGCACGCCGATCGGAACGGCGAGCCGGATGTCGACGATGCGGAGACCGGTCGCGTAGAGGGCCGCGAGCACGATGTTCGCCGTGAGCTGCCCGCGCACGTAGCCGGAGAGAGTCTTGTGGATCTGGCGAGCGACGTCGCTGATGGGGCTCACCCAACGACGTGGAACGAGCTGCTCGACGCGATTCACGATCCGGTCGAAGTCGATGAGCAGGTACAGCGCGAACACGGGAACGATGAGCGCCGAGAGCGCCACGCCGACGTAGCCGATGGTGCCGAAGAGGAACGTGCGCGCCGTCTCGTACGAGCTCCCGGACTGCAGCCGCTCGCCGACGGCCTTCTCGAGATCGCTCATCGTGTGCGGCAGCTTCACGTGGAGCTTCGTCACGAGCCACGGCTCGGCCCGCGCCTGTAGCGCACCGATCTGGTTCGGCAGCGCGCTCGACGCGTCACGGACTTCGTCGACGAACATCGGCACCGCGTAGACGAGCACCGCCGTCGCGAGCCCGAGGATGCCGAGCATGACGAGGATCGCGCCGAGCGCGCGCGGTACCCGGAGCACCTCCAAGCGGTCGACGAACGGATCGAGCGCGTACGCGAGGAGGAACGCGAGGAAGAGCGGGACGAGGACGCCGCGGAGGAGGTAGGCGAGCCCGAGGACCAGCACCACCGCGAGGAAGATCATCTTCCGGCGGAAGCTCGTGCCCGGCTCCTTGCCAGCCTCGGCCATGGCGGTCCAGCGTATCACCGGCCGCGTCGCGTGGCCGCGCTTATCCCGCGCTGCGCGCCATGCTAAGTCGGCGGGCGATGTCCGACATGACGCCCAAAGCGGAGAACGCGACAGAGGCGGCGACGGATGCGCTGCCGCGTTTCGACGAGCACGACCCGCGGCCCGTTCCGGCCCTCGAGGCCCAAGACGGCACCACGCTGACGCGCCTCGTGGGCGTGATGCGTCGGCTGCTGGCGCCGGACGGCTGCCCATGGGACCGCGAGCAGACGTTCGAGACGCTGCGCAAGTACGCGCTCGAGGAGGCGTGCGAGGTCATCGACGCGATCGATTCCGGCGATCGCGGCGCGATCCGCGAGGAGCTCGGCGATCTCTTGCTCCAGGTCGTCTTCCAGGCGGAGCTCGGCCGTCGCGAGGGTGCGTTCGGTATCGACGACGTCGTCTCCGGGATCGTCGAGAAGCTCGTCACGCGCCATCCCCACGTGTTCGGCGATCTCGACGCGAAGACTGCGGACGAGGTCCTCCGGAACTGGGAGAAGATCAAAGCGCGCGAGAAGAAAGACCGCGGCATCCTCGGCGGCGTGCCGCGCAGCCTTCCCGCGCTGACACGCGCCCAGCGCATCGGCGAGAAGGTCGAGCGCGTCGGCTTCGACTGGGAAGACGCGAAGGGCTCGCGCGCGAAGGTCAGCGAGGAGATCGCCGAGCTCGACAAGGCGATCGAGTCCGGCGATGCGCAGGCCATCGAGGAAGAGATGGGCGACGTCCTCTTCGCGCTCGTGAACCTCTCGCGTCACGTGAAGGTCGATGCCGAGGGCGCGCTCCGCCGCACGATCGACAAGTTCACGCGCCGCTTCTCGCACGTCGAGAAGCGCGTGAAGGACGAGCACGGCGGATGGGGCGGCCCCGGCGGCGACAGCCCGAATCTCGCGCTCGAGGTGCTCGATCGCTACTGGGAAGAGGCCAAGGCGGTCGAGCGGGCCGGGAAGGAGTAGACTCGAGCCGTGGCCGCGACGTCGCACAAATCGGAGCCGATTCCGCCGCTCGCCCGCTTTCCGGAAGAGTGGGCGCGCGAGGTCGTGCGTCTCGGAGGCCGCACGTTCCACGGCAAGCAGGTCTTCAAGTGGATTCAGTCGCGCGGGGTGACCGACGCGTCGGCCATGAGCGATCTGCCCGCCTCGCTGCGCGAGAAGCTCACGGCCGAGGGGCTCCACGGCGTGCTCGACGTCGTCACCGAGCGGCGCGCGTCCGACGACACGCGGAAGCTCCTCGTCGGCATGAAAGACGGCGCGAACGTGGAGACGGTGCTCATTCCGCGCGTCGCCGGTGGCAAGTCTCCGCTGCCGGCGCCGGTCCCGATGGCGGACACCTTCGAAGACGCCGACGCGGCAGCGGCGGTCGAAGACGAGGACGAAGAAGGTGCGCCGGAGAACGAGAGCGCGATTCCGGTCACCCAATGCATCTCCACGCAGGTGGGGTGCGCGATGGGCTGCGTGTTCTGCGCGAGTGGCGTCGCCGGGCTGAAGCGCCACATGCGTGCCGACGAGATCGTCGCGCAGGTGCTCATCGGCAAGTCGCGGCTCGACCCGGGCGAGCGGCTCTCGAACGTCGTCCTGATGGGCATGGGCGAGCCGCTCCACAACTACGAGGCGACGGTGCGCGCACTGCGTCTCCTCACACATCGTGAAGGCATCGGCCTCTCGACGCGGAAGGTGACGGTCTCGACGAGCGGGCTCGTCCCGGAGATCGCCCGACTCGGGCAAGACTTCAGCGGTCAGATCGGCCTCGCCATCTCGCTGCATGCGGCCGACGACGAGACGCGCTCGCGGCTCATGCCGATCAACAAGAAGTACCCGCTCCCGGTGCTCATGCAGGCGCTGCGGGACTATCCGCTCCCGCGTCGCCGCCGCATCACGATCGAGTACACGCTCGTCGCCGGGAAGAACGACACGCCCGAGGAGGCGCGGAAGCTCGCGAAGCTGCTCCGCGGCCTCTCGGTGAAGGTCAACCTCATTCCCATGAACCCGATCGAGGCGTCGACGCTCGGCCCGCCGAACCTCACCGGCGTGCTCGCGTTCCAGCGCATCCTCTGCGACGCCGGCTACTCGTGCTTCATCCGCCGTCGCCGCGGCGACGACGTGAGCGCGGCGTGCGGGCAGCTCGCGCTGCTCGGCGCGAAGCCGAAGGTGCGGGTCAATCGGAGCTGATGGCTTCGAGGCGCGCCGTCGTCCTCGGGCTGCTTTTCGCCGCCGTCTCGGGCGCGCCGAACGTCGCGCGCGCCGATGAGGGCTTCGAGCGCGACGCGTCGGCGGAGCGTCGCGCGGCGGAGCCGGATCCGTTCCGCACGAAGCCCGGCTACGTGCAGCTCTTCGCGACCGCGTTCTTCGGCAGCGGTCTGCGCTTCAACAACCCGTACCGGCTCGCCACTCCGCTCGGCGACGACGCGGAGAGCGTTTCGCGCACGGCGAGCTACGTCGACGTCGGTATCGGCGCGACGTTCGGCAATCCGCTCGGGTTGCAGCACGGAGTGACGCTGCGGACGTCGGCGGCGGTCGAAGGCGTCGGGCAGGTGGTGATGACGCCTTCGTATCTCGCGTGGCGCCGGTGGGGCTCGCTCGCGGCCTACGGACGCGTCGGCGTTCCGCTCGTCGTCACGCCCGACATCACGTGGGGCTTCGAGGGGGCGCTCGGCGGCGCGTGGTTCCCGCTGGGCGGCTTCGGGCTCGCCGCCGAGCTCGTCGGCGACGTCTTCTACGGTGCGGGCACCCAAGCGGCGGCGACGACGACGTACCCGGTGCTGAGCGGGCAGCTCGGCCTCGTCGCCGCGTACGAGGTGCTGCCGTGAAGGCTCGCCGCCACCTCTCGGTCGGCGTCGTCGTCCTGGGGCTGCTCTCGACCGCGGCCACGGCCGGTGACGTGGGAGGCTGCGGGACCGAGCCGACGCTCCTCGATCGCGAGCGCTACTCCGAGGTGCGCAAGCTCCAAGACTGCGACCGGTGCCAAGAGTGCGGCCTCGAGACGGAGCGCTGTCGTCGCGCGTGCAATCCAGAAGGCGCGCCCGACATCGTGCTGCCCCCCACGTGCCGGCCCTACCTGCGCGATGGTGAGGTCTGCGTGCGTGCGCTCGCCGCGGCCTCGTGCACTTCGTTCGCCACGTACGTCGACGACTTCGCTCCCGCCGTTCCGAGCGAGTGCGACTTCTGCAAGGTCGCGCCCGAGCCGCCGGCGGGCAACCTCGTCGAGGCAGGTCCGCCGGGCGCAACAGGAGACGCGGGGCGCTGATGGCGCGCGTCACGTTGTCCGCCCTCGTGCTGCTCGCCTCCGCGACCGCGTCGTGCGCTTCCTTCCGCACGATGACGGCGAGCTCGAACGACCTCGAGGACTATCGCGCCTACCGCGTGGCGGCGGTCCAGGGTACGCGGCTCGCGCGTGCGAAGCGCTACCTCGATCGTCATCCGCGAGGAGCGTTCGCCGGCGAGGTCCGACGTGCGTTCGAGGAAGAGGAGCCTCGGTACTTCGAGGCTGCGCAGGCTTCGCGGGAAGGCGCTCGTCGCTACCTCGCCGACTTGCCCGATGGTCCTCACGCGGCCGCGGCGCTCGCGCTCCTCACCGCGCTCGAGTCGTCGATGCAGGACGCCGAGCTCCGGGACGTCGCCCGTCGCGCGCGATACGACGAAGCGAAGCTCGAAGCAGCCGCGGTCCAGCGGCGCGCCGTCGGTGAGAGCATCGTCGGCGCGATCGGCGTCCTCGTCGACGACGCGGCCATGGGCGTACGGCGCGAAGAAGCGCCGCCGGCGCTCCGCAAGCTGATGACCGGCTCGCAGGCGGGGACCTGGGGTGCGGTGCCCGACCGGCGCGAGCACGACCTCTTCTTCCTCCTGCCGACGCGGCCCGAGCGCGAGTCGCGCGTCGTCACGCTGGAGATCGCGCTTGTCGAGAGCGAGGGGCGCATCACGGGCGCGACGATCTCGGGCGCAGACATGCTCGTGCGTTGGGCCGAGGCCGACAAGATCGCGAAGCTCGATCCGGCGAGCGACGACGACCGCACGGAGGCGCACGTACACACGATCGAGCGTCTCGGCGGCGCCCTCGAAGCACGGTTTCCGGCCGCGACGTGCACCGACGTGAAGCAGGGGCGAGAGCTGCTGCATCGCGCGTGCGGCGGCTGGGAGGTGACCGTCACGCCCGGCCTCTCCGCCGGCGCGAAGGACGTCATCGCGATCCGCGGGCGCTCGCCCGTCGAGGCCCCTGCGGATCCGAAGGATCTCGGTCCCGGCGCGGCCGATCCTGCTAAGAAGCAGGGCGGTCGATGATCCCCTATATCCACGCGCCCGACCTCAAGATCGGCCCGCTGACGCTGCACCCGTTCGGGCTCCTCGTCGCGACGGGCGTAATCCTCGGCACCTGGCTCGCGACGCGCCGGGCGCGTCAGCGTGGGCTCGACCTCGAGAAGCTCAACTCGTTCATCACGTGGATGCTCGTCGCCGGCTTCCTCGGCGGCCACATGCTCGACGAGATCTTCTACCACCCCGACGAGCTCGCGACGCACCCGTGGAAGATCTTCTACCTCTGGGAAGGCCTCTCGTCGTTCGGCGGCTTCGCGGGCGCGCTCATCGGCATCATTCTCTGGAAGTACTTCGAGGCGGTGCCCATCGCGCGCATCCCCTTCCTCGGCATCGCGATCCCGAAGTTTCGGCGCCGGCCGGCGACCCTGCCGATTCTTCCGTTCGCCGATCTCATCCTGAGCGTCTTCCCGGTCGCCTGGATCTTCGGGCGTAGCGGCTGCTCGGTCGTGCACGACCATCCGGGCATGATGGCGGAGCCCGGCAGCTTCCTCGCGGTCGCCTGCGATCTTCCGATGAACGGCCGCCCGGGGTGCATGCAGCCGGAGCGCGTGGAGACCGTTCTCAAGATGTCTCACGACAGCCTCGCGCTCATGTGGGGCAAGTCCGCGCAATACGACCTCGGCACGCTCGAGATGATGTTCACGGTGCTGCTCGCGGGACTCCTCGCCCTGACGTGGGGGCGCAAGCTCACGACCGGCTCGTACGTCGCGGCGACCGCGCTCGCGTACGCACCCGTACGCTTCGCGATGGACTTCCTTCGCGTGAAGAACATGCACCAGGCCGACCCGCGCTACGGCGGCCTCACGCCGGCGCAGTGGGCGTGCGTGGCGCTGTTCGTGTTCGGTCTCGTGATGGTGAAGCGCATCCGGGACATCCGGAAGAGCGGCCGCGACCCGCTCGACCTCGTCACGATGCCGCGTGCGCTCCCGATCCCGGCTGGCGGCGCCTATCGCGAGCCCGAGGGCGCCAGCCGCTAGGCGGTGTGCGCCACGAGGAGCGCGCGAACGTCATCAGGGAGCGGCATCTTCTTCATCGCATCGAGCGACGAAGAGACGACGACGTGCTGCACGACCGCGGCGGCAGCGCCGTCGGGCATGCGCGTGAACGCGTAGCGCAGCGTCGTCGACGACGTACCCACCTTCGCGACGGTCAGCGCGATCCGAGCGACATCGCCGTAGCGGAGCGGCGCCGTGTAGTCGACGTCCACGTGAACGGCGGGAAAGCCGATGCGCCGCCGCGTGATGAGGTCGGCGTAGCCGCGCAGGCCGGACGGGCCTCGAGGAAGGCCTTCGTCGAAAAAGGTTTCCATGACCTCGTGGCAGTAGTGGAAGAACCGCGCGAAGAAGACGATGCCAGCGGCGTCGACCTCTTCGAAGCGCACCGGCCTGTCGACGGTGATCACGAAGTGCGTCCTTCTCGGTTGCGCGAGGTGACGAGCGAAGGAGGCGTCAGTCCTTCTTCTTGCCGCCCAGCACGGCGAGCTTGAAGTACGAGAGCTGGCTCTTCGCCGCCTCTTTCAAGATGCCGACCTTGTTCTGCTCGCGTGCGCTGCGACGGCCGACGAGCTCGCCCGATTCGTAGAGCTCGCGCGTCTTTGCGCGCTGCAGCTTGCCGCTCGACGTCTTCGGAAGCACGCCCGGAGCGAGCGGCACGACGTCGTCGAGCGAGAGCGCCATGCCGTCGAGCACGGCTTTGCGCACCGCGGAGGCGAGCGGCGCGTGCATCGCGGCGAGCTCCTTCGCATCGAGGTTCTTCGGCGCGTCCTGCACCTCGAAGGCGACGACGACGCGCTCGCGATCACGCTCGATGTGATCGCGCGTGCCGAAGGCGATGACGTTGCCCTTGCGGACCCCGGCGACGTGGCTCGCTTCCCACTCGATGTCCTGTGGGTAGTAGTTGCGGCCGTTGACGATGATGACTTCCTTCGAGCGACCGCAGATGTACACCCGGCCCTCGTGCACGAGCCCGAGGTCGCCGGTCTTCAACCAGCCGCCGGCGAAGGTCTCCTTCGTGCGCTCCGCGTCTTCCCAGTAGCCCGCCATCACGCTCGGGCCCTTGATGCGGAGCTCGCCGACCTTGTCCTCACCGAGGGGCGTCTTGCTCTCGGCGTCGTCCGGCGCGAACACCGCGATGTCGTGGCCCTCGAACTTGCGTCCGCACGACACGAGGCGCACGGCGCGCTCGTCGTCTTCGGGGAGGACCTCGGCGACGTTCTCGGCCCAGAGCCGCTCGCCGTTCACCGAGAGCGTCTTCATGCCCTCGGAGAGCTCGGTGAAGCAGATCGCCAGCGACGATTCGGCCATTCCATAGGAAGGCAGGAGCGCCTCTTTCGAGAAGCCCACCTTCGCGAACGTGCTCGCGAACGTCTCGAGCGTCTCCGGCCGGATCGGCTCGGCGCCACAACCGGCGACGCGCCAGCTCGAGAGGTCGATGCCTTCGAGGTCGCGCTCGCGAATGCGCTTCGTGCAGAGCGCGTACGCGAAGTTCGGGCCGAACGAGATCGTGCCCTTGTGTCGCGTGATCGCCTGGAGCCATGCCGCAGGTCGCTTCAGGAAGAGCAGGGGAGGCAAGAACACGACGGGCGTGCGCTGCACGATCGGCGACAGCACGAAGCCGATGAGCCCCATGTCGTGGTAGAGCGGCAACCACGAAACGCCGACGTCGCCCGTGCGCATCTTGAGGCCGTCGTGCGTGATGCACTTCACGTTCGCCATCAGGTTCGCGTGCGTGAGGCTCACGCCCTTCGGGCGCGAGGTCGACCCGCTCGTGAACTGCAGGAACGCGACGTCGTCTCCGCCGAGCTTCGCCGGCCTCAGCACCTCGAGTGACTCGCGGATCCCTTCGACCGCCACGACCTGCTCGAGCGACGGCGCCGCGGCCTGCACCGTGCCGAGGAGCCGCTTGATCTGGGCGGTGGTGACGAGCGCGCGGGCGCCGGACTTGGCGACGATGTGCCGCGTGTTGTCGAGGTAGCCCTGGAGCTGCCCGAGCCCGAGCGGCGGGTAGATGGGCACCGGGATGATGCCCGCCCTCATCGCGCCGAAGAAGCAGAGGATGAAGTCCTCCGCGGCCGGCAGGATCAGGGCGACGCGGTCACCCTTCGCGAGACCGAGCGCCTGCAGCGCCCCGCCGTAGCGGGCGCTCGCGCGCTCGAGCGCCGTATACGAGAACGATGCCTCGCTGGCGTTCTTGTTGGCGCCGAAGCCGGGCACTCCGTCATCGGAGACGAAGCGGAAGCCGAGGGTCGGGTCGGCCTTGGCCGCATCCTCGATGGCATCGGCGAACGTGGGGAACGTTGGGAAGGAAGCCGAGGAGCTCACGCTACCCGCCTTACTACCAGAGATGGCCGGCGCTTCGGACGGTTTCAGGTGCTCTCGGAGCGTCGCGCCGCACCGCGCAGCCGCCTTGCCCCGGGCTGCTCGGCCTTTGACATCGACCTTCACGGCTGGCGATACTGGCAAGCGAGGAGACACCCCCGAGATGCCGCTCATCGAGACCGAAGAAGCAGCACGACGCCTTGCCCGTGCGATCGCGAGCGATCTCAGCCTCTACAACGAGGAGAAGATCGTGAACGGCATCACGAACGACAACCTCTTCGAGTCGCTCGCCGAAGAGATCGAGGAAGGCCGCGCGCTCTACAAGCGCCGCGTCGCGCCCGAGCTCTACCCGAAGAACTTCTACGACCGCGCGCTCGTCGACATCCTCATCAAGGCCAAGGGCCACATCAAATCGAAGATCTGGTAGCGGGCGAGACGAGGGGGTCGTCCGCGTGCGCACCATCATGCTCGTCGTCCCGCGCGAGGCCGCGGGCGCGCGGCTCGACCGTTTCCTCGCATCGACCTTGTCGGCGATGGAGGACGGTCCCTCCCGGTCGGAGCTGCAGCGCTGGATCGAGCACGGGGGCGTGAAGGTCGACGGCGTCGTCAAGAAAGCGTCCGAGAAGCTCCGCGAAGGCGCGCGCATCGCCGTCGAGCCAGAGCCGCCGCCGACGACGCAGGCGCTCGCCGAAGAGGGCATCCAGTTCGACGTCGTGCACATGGACGACGCGGTCATCGTGCTGAACAAGCCGGCCGGTCTCGTCGTGCATCCCGCGCGGGGGCACCGCACGGGTACGCTCGTGAACGGCCTCCTCGCGCGCGGCGTGTTCGATGCGCCGGACGGCGAAGAAGAGATGGACGAGCGCCCGCCGATGTCGCTTCGCGATCCGCGTCCGCCGGTGGATGGCACGCCCGTCGACCTCGACCGCTCACGGCCCGGCATCGTGCACCGTCTCGACAAAGGCACGAGCGGGCTCATGGTCGTCGCGCGGCACCCGCGCGCCCGCGAGCACTTGAAGGCGCAGTTCGCGACGCACTCGATCGCGCGGGAGTACGTCACGATTTGCGTCGGCGACGTGACGGCGCAGACGTTCGACACGCTGCACGGTCGGCATCCTCGCGACCGAATGAAGTTCTCCTCCAAGGTGAAGACCGGCAAGCGCGCGATCACGCACGTGAAGCCGATCGAGTCGCTCGCCCATCGCCTCGCCACGTTCGTCTCGTGTCGACTCGAGACCGGGCGCACGCATCAGATCCGTGTGCACCTCGCCGACAACCGCACGCCCATCCTCGGTGACGCGACGTACGGCAAGCTCCCGAAGCACGACGTGCTCCGCGAAGCCGCCGAAGCGCTGAATCGGCCTGCGCTGCACGCGCGCGTCCTCGGCTTCGTCCACCCGGTCACCGGCAAGCACGTTCGCTTCGAGGTCGACCCGCCTGCCGACTTCGAGGTCGCGCTCACCGCGCTGCGAGCGGTCCCTTAGGCCGCCGGGTCAGGGAGCCGTGGGCGCTGCAGGCGTGGCCGCCGGCTTCGCGTCGGCGAGCAGTCCCGGATGCCGCCGCTTCATCAGCGAGAGCGCGACGAAGCCGACGACGACCGCGAACCAGAGCGTCGCGAAGCGGACGAGGATCATGGCCGCGGTCGCGATGCCGCGATCGACGTGCCCGAGCTCCGTCATCTGCCCCATGAGCGCGCTCTCGGTCACGCCGAGCCCGCCGGGCACGGGCACGATGGCGCCGACCAGCGTGCTCGTCGCGTAGAAGAAGGTGGAGAGCGGGATGCTCGTCGTCTGACCGAAGCCGCGGAGGATGACCCAGAGGGCGAGGCACTCGAGCATCCACGCCGCCGCCGAGAGCAGCGTCGGCACGAAGAGGTTCCGCGGGTGCAGCATCGTCGCGAGGCTGCCGTACGCGGCTTCGAGCTTCGGTGCGAGCTTGCCGATCCGTCCCGGCGTGCGGCCGACGAGAGCGATGAGCTTCATCGAGAGCTTCTCGCTCGCGATGACGACGATGAGCGCGACGACGAGCGCCGTTCCCACGCCCGCCCAGACGAGCCCGCCGGAGAACCCGAGCGAACCGAACACGATGAGCACGACGATGCCGAGCACGTCCGTCGCGCGCTCCGCGACGACGATGGGAGCCGTCTTGGTCATCGGTACGCCGTGCGTCTCGAAGAGCACGAGCGACTTGAAGACCTCGCCTACCTTGCCGGGCGTGACGGTGAGGACGAAGCCGGAGAGGAACGTGAGGAAGCTGTCGACCTTCGGGATGCCGCGGATTTCGAGGCGCGACAGGTAGAACTCCCACTTCAAGAAGCGGAGCACGTAGTTGCCGAACGCGAGGCCGCACGCCGCGGCGAACGCCGAGTAGTGGAAGATGGCGAGCGAGTCGCGGATCTTGCCGAGGCCGCTGTACACGGCGAGGCCCATGTACACGCAGACGCCGAGGAGCATCGCGACGAGGATGCGGCGAATGTTCGTCTTCATGCCTTCGGGCCTTGCCCCTTCGTCCTGACGTTCAACATGCCCATGCGTCGGAGGACGTAGAGCGTCGATCCGACGAGCACGACCGCGAGCGCGGCCCAGAAGGCCCACGCGGGAGCCTCCCACTTGCCACGTGCGAGGCCCGGCTCCGGGCGCGTGACGGTCTCCGTGCCGTCGCGCGCGGCGGGCTCCTGCACGGAGCTCGCGGGAGGAGCCGAGGTCGCCTGGTCCATCACGGTCCGTCAGGCTTCTACGCGGAGGTCGGCTCTTCTGCAATGCCGCCTTTGACACGGGCCCCGGCGACGTGCGAACAGCTTGTTCGTGACCGCCCACGCCCCGGGAACGCCGCCGCAGCCCGCCGCACCGAGTGACGTGGAGCTCCTCTCGCGGGCGTCCGGTGCGAGCAAGCGACTGCACGGCGCCATCGGTGCGCGCGTCGTCGGGCAGGAGCACGTCATCGACCTGATGCTCATCGCGCTGCTCGCGCGAGGGCACGCGCTGCTCGTCGGTGTGCCCGGGCTTGCAAAGACGCTGCTCGTCGGCTCGCTCGGCGAGGCGCTCGACCTCTCGTTCGGTCGCGTGCAGTTCACGCCGGACCTTCTGCCCGCGGACATCACCGGCACGGACGTCCTCCAGGAAGACGAGGACAACCAGGGAGGCGTGCACCGTCGCGTGCGCTTTCTCGCCGGCCCCATCTTCCACAACCTCGTCCTCGCGGACGAGATCAACAGCACGCCGCCGAAGACGCAGGCCGCGCTGCTCCAGGCCATGCAGGAGCGGCGTGTGACGGTCGGAACGACGACCCACGCGCTGCCAGACCCGTTCCAGGTCTTCGCGACGCGCAATCCGATCGAGCAGGAAGGTACGTATCCACTTCCTGAAGCGCAGCTCGATCGCTTCCTCCTCGAGATCCACGTCGACTACCCGTCCGAGGAAGAAGAGCGCGAGATCGCGCGTCGCACGACGAGCGCCGACGTGGGGACCGTCACGCGCGTGCTGACGACCGACGACGTACGGGCGCTGCAGGCGCTCGTGCCTCGCATCCCGGTCACCGATGCGGCGGTGCAGCTCGCGGTGGCGCTCGGTCGCGCCACGCGCCCGCAGCCGAAGACGGGCGGGCAGGCCTCGGCCGTGCGCGAGGTGAACGAGTACGTCCGCTTCGGCGCCGGCCCGCGCGGGTCGCAGGCGCTCGTGCTCGCGGCCAAAGCGCGTGCGGCGCTGCGCGGAGAGGCGGCGGCAGACGTCGACGACGTGAAGGCGCTCGTCGTCCCGGTCCTGCGTCACCGCCTCGTCATGAGCTACCGCGCGGAGGCCGAGGGCGTCCGCGACACCGATGTGCTCGAGAAGGTCCTCCGCGGCGTCGCGTGACGGCCGCGTCGGCGTCTCAGGGATCGTGCTGCGGGACGGGTGAGCGGTACTCGACGCGTCCCTTGCAGGTGCGCGCGTCGGTCGAGAAACAAAGCTCCTCTCGCAGGTGTCCGTCGGCCGTGGGGTCGAGGCGTGTGCGAAGGACCAGCGTGCCGTCGGCAAGGAGGCCGATGTCGCGGAGGTCGCGGCCGAGATCGACCGTGGTGCGCGACTCGACGTCGATGCCGAAGAGGTCGCCCCCGCGGCCGTTGTTCCGCAGCGTGAAGACGTATCGGCCGTCGGGCGTCTGCACGAAGCGATCGAGCGCGGCGGCCGGACCCGTGAACGGCACGTACTGCTTCGTCGTCACGTCGAACGCCCCGAAGAGGCTTCCGCTGTCGTCCCCGAACGAGCCGCCGACCTCGGCGCGGAGCCCGTCGCCGTCGAGGGTGATCGTGGCACTTGCTTCGCTGCGTACGACCGCGCGCGTCGCATCGACGAGCAGCGTACGGCCGTCCTTCGAGGGGGCGAAGCGCGGGAGCTTGTCTCCGATCGGCACGACGTCGAACGTCGTGCGTCGCGGGTCGATCAACATCAGGTGGTACTGCTTCGCGCCGGGTCCGGGGATCTGTCCGGGATCCTCGAACATCGACGCGTCGATCCTCTTCGTGTCGAGGTAGGCGACCGCACGGCCATCGGCGAGGAGCGCCGTCGGTCCGAAGCCGGGCAGATTCTTGACGAAGGAGAGCGTGCCGGCTGCCGCATCGATGTCGATGACGCTGACCGGGTCGGGGTTCCTCCACCCGGGGGGCGCCGTCTTCGCGTCGCGTGTGCAGAACGTGGGCGAGACGAGCGCGCGCGAGCCGTCCGGCAGGATGCTCACCGGAGCGGCGCAGTTCGGGATGTCGACCGACGAAGACGACTGCTTGCCGAGATCGACGAGAGAAACCGTCGTATGCGGACCGCGATCGTCCCAGGTCGTGCCGCCGACGACGAACGCGTGCTTCTCGCCGGGCAGGAGCTCGAGGTCGACGGGGAGAGCGCCGACCTTGGCGACGGCCTTCACGTCACCGGTCTGCGCATCGATGAAGAACACGCGGTCGTAATCGGCCACCAGCAGCGTGCGGTCGTCCGACGTGACGCGCGCGAGGAAGGCGCCGCCCGACGACGTGAATGCCGGCATGGTGCGCCACACCTCCGCGCCGGAAGCGAGGTCCAGCGCGACGACGCCTTGCAGCCCCGGGAGGACGACGTACGCAACGTCCCGCGCCGGCGAGAAGACGAAGCGGTCGCCCTGGAACGGGAGCTCTCGGTACGACTGCCTCGCGATGTCGACGATGAGCGTCGACGTGTTCCGCTGCGCGACGACGAACGTGCCGCGCGGCGAGACCGTCATCGCGCCCGTCTCGAGCTTCTCGCCGGCCTCGCCTCCGGCCGAGCGATCGTTCGCGTTCGCGCCGCCTTGCGGGTCACCCGCATCGACCGGCATGCAGCCCTGCACCGACACGAACAACGAGACGAGCGCCGACAGCGCGGCGGACGGGAGTGAGCTCTTCATGGTTCCCTCGCGAACGGGGTCTTCGGAAAGCAGGCGACCGAGCGCGGCCACCGGACCGAAGGACGCGCCGGTTCTGCGCGGTATTCAGCGGGTTTTTGCGCCGAGTCGCGATCGTTGCACGACGCGACGGGCCCGCGTCCCCGCGGTCACAGGGGCTCGAGGTACTCGACGTCGTCGCCCACCGCGACGCTGCCTTCGAGATCGGGGATCGCGTTCTGCGCGAAGTACACCTTGTTGCCGTCGGCGCGGTACGTGGCGAGCGTGCGGAGGGGTTCCTTGCCGACGGCGCCCGTTGCCTGATCGACGGTGGTGACCGTGCAGCGCGCGCAGCGCTTCGGCATGCGGAACGTCTGCAAGCCCACGCGTACACGGGCGTACCGGTCTTCCTCGAAGGCCTCTCCGCCGTCGATGACGAGATTGGGCCGGAAGCGGTCCATCGGGACGGGCGCGGCGAGACGCGCGTTGAGGTCTGCGAGGGAAGCGCGCGTGGCGACCAGCACGGGATAGGCGTCTGCGAACCCGACGCGGTCGCCCGCTTGGCCGAACGGAGCCTCGACCGGGCGCACGACGTCCGGCGGCATGTAGACGAGCGTGCAGTGTGCATGCAGATGCTCGGCGCAGAGCTCCGCGGCTTCGCCGCCGACGACGACTGCGTCGACCTCGTCGTCCCACACGCGAACGCGGCGGCGCGGTCCTTCGTGCGCCTCCGCCGCGAGTGGCACGGCGGCATTGCCCAGCCCCTCGGCGCCGAGCACGAGGAAGTCACCCTCGAGCGCCGTCGTGAGCCGCGCGAGCTTCGGCACCGTGCGCTGGGTGAGGAACACGCCGTCGGCGTCGAGGAGCATGAAGCGGCGGTCGTGCCGGAGGCCTCCGGCGAGCACGTCGGTGCGGTCGAGCGCGACGCCGCGCGCGCCCTTCACGGGGTAGACGTGGATCTCGGCGAGTCGCACGGCCCGCTCGCTTAGCACGTGCGCCGCGTTCGCGGCGACGCGCGGGCGGTCGAGCTCCATGCGCGCATCCGCGTGCCCGCAGCATCAAATTCCTGGAAATTGCACGCGCCGAGGCAGAAAATGGCCGGTAGAGATGGCCGAGCGAGCGCCGAACGAGCCAGAGCGTCGGAAGAGCAAGGACGACGACGCGAAGGCGGACGCGAAGGCCGAGCGCGCCGAGCCGCGCGAGAAGGCCGACGCGCGCGACAAGCCCGAGCCGCGCGAGAAGCCGGAACGGAACGGCCATGCGCGGTCGGTGCCGCCGCCCGGTGAATCGAAGAGCGGGCGAGGGGACCGCGGCTCGCTGGCGAAAGACCTCGACGAGGACGACGAGCACGACGATGGGCCGGCGAAGCCGCTCCTCGACGAGCCGCACCCGTCGATTCCGCCGATGCCCGCGGCGGGTCCTTGGCGCAGCTACAAAGAGATCGTCGCGCAGCTCGCCTCCCGCATCGTCGATGCGCAGCGGCCGATCCGCGTGCTCCAGGCCGTGCGCTGGGACGCGTCGATCGAGGAAGAGTTCCGGAAGGGGAAGTTCCGCGAGCTGCCGAAGATCGACGCCGAGTACTACGCGCGCCAAGAGCTCGGCTTCGACCCGAAAGACAAGGCCGGCGAGTTCGAGGAGATCGCGCGCGACATCGACAAGGAGCTCGGCGAGAGCGACTCGATCGGCGCCATCCTCGCGAGCACCGCGATGGAGTACCGCGACGTCGTCCGCATGCTCGGCGCGCGAGGAACGAAGGGGTTCTACGCGTACTCGCGGAAGCTCTACGGGTCGCCGAAAGACAAGTTCCCGGACGGGAAGACCTCGCTCCGCGAGCTCGGCCACCTGCTCTACGAGATCCTGACGAACATCGACGAGACGCTTCTCGGCCAGAACTACGAGCGCACGATCGATGCGCCGACCGCCGCGGCGGATCTGAACGCGCGCTTCGCGAGCTACTTCGGTGACGACGCGGTCCGCGTCGAGATCGACGACGGGCTCCTCAGCGACGCGGCGGCCGGCTCCGACTACGTGAAGGTCCGCTCGGGCGCGAAGTTCTCGACGCGCGACATCGACATTCTCGAGGTGCACGAAGGCTGGGTGCACGTGGCGACGTCGCTGAACGGTCAGGCGCAGACCGTCGCGAAGTGGCTCGCGAAGGGGCCGCCTCGGACGACGACGGTGCAGGAGGGGCTCGCGGCGCTGTGCGAGATCTTCACGTTCCGCACCTATCCCCGGCGCGCTCGCCGCTTGAACGATCGCGTCCTCGCCGTCGACAAGGCGGAAGACGGCGCGAGCTTCCTCGACGTCTTCGAGTGGTTCCGCACCGAGGGGTACGACGAGGAAGAGTGCTTCCACAACACGCGCCGCATCTTCCGCGGCGGCATGATCGACGGCGGAGGGCCGTTCACGAAGGACGCCTGCTACTGCAAAGGCATCGTCCTCAACTACGCGTTCATTCGCAGCGCGATCCAGCAGAACCGCGTCGACCTGATCCCGTTCCTCTTCGTGGGCAAGGTCGCTCACGAAGACGTCCCGGTCCTCGCGCGGCGCGTGAACGACGGCGTCGTGAAGCCGCCGCACTACCTCCCGCCCATGTTCCGGGACCTCAACGGCCTCGCCATCTGGATGGCGTACTCCACGTTCTTCACGCGCCTCGGCGGTGACGCGATCAGCGAGTACTACAGCAAGCTGTTCGCGCGGGCGGGGTGACCGGCGGATCTGCGCGGATCCGTGAGGAGGGTCGCGAGCCGCCCAGCGCATGCGCGAAAGGCGCAGGAAACGCGGGTGCTCCGGAGGGTGAGATGTTGGCCTACACCGTGCACGAGCGGTCCGTCGCCTGGCCAGGAGGGCCCCGCTCATGTCGCGTCCGTTCGGCGTCACCGCCGCCTTTGCTACTGCCGCTGCTGCCTTCGCTCTCTCGCTCACGTCGGTCGGGTGCGCCGCCGATACATCCGGTGACGCCGAGGAGGTGAGCGAGGCTTCGGAGGACGAGCTCGTCGCCACGTTCGACCGCACCGGGAAGATCGACCTCGCGAAGACGACGCGCATCCTCCTCGTCGGCGATTCCGACGACCTCGGTGAGCTTCCGCTGTACTCGGCGACGACGCGCGCGCGCCGGTACGCGCAGCTCTACCCCGACCAGCAGATCGTCCTCTTCGTCACGAAGGACGTGAGAGACAGTCGCGTCGCGCAGACGTCCGCCACGGTCGTCACGCAGGAGCCGTTCGGATCGGTCGCTCTCGCCGACCTCCGACGCCTCTCCGCCTCGAAGCTCGTGTCCGCGCTCGACCGCTTCCGGCGGATCGCCAGCATCGACTTCTTCGGTCACTCGTCGCCGTTCGGCGCGCTCCTCGAAGCGGAGGGCGACGATCGCACGCTCGGCGCCGCGACGCCGTCGAACATGGCCGCCCTGAAGGACAACTTCGCGCGCGACACGAATCCGTACGTGATGTTCAACGGCTGCAACGGCGCGGCGAGCGTCGCCCCGCAGCTCTCGAAGCTCTGGGAGCTGCCGGTCTCCGGCGCGCTCACGGGATCGAACTTCCAGATCCTGATGAGCGACGGCCGCTGGTACTTCAACGACGAAGGCTTCTCCCCGCCGGGCACGCGCCCGATGACCAAGAACGACAAGTCGTTCGGGCCTGGTCTGACTCCCGCGTGCAGCGCAGGCGCGTGCGTTCGCATGAAGCCGCAGGATTCGCCGTACCGCGGGGTGTGGGCGCACCCGGAGCACGGCTTCCAGTACGGCCTCGGGTACTACAAATTCTTCTGCGACTACGAGGACGCGACGAACACGTGCGCGAAGGGCATGGCCGAGAGCCTCTACGCGTTCGCTTCGGTGAAGCCGATCGATCGCCGCTCGTCGGATGCCGACGTGAAAGACGTGCTCGCGGACTTCTTCTGCACGGGCAGCAAGGACGCCTCGTGGTTCGACACGTGCAAGGCGCAGCTCTTCGCGAGCGCGGCGTCGGGCGCGCCGTTCTCCCCGATGCGGTCGGCGAACGACTACTCGCACGAATGCGATTTCAAGGGATGCGAGCAGAAGCTCCGCTGCGCGATGAAGGACGGCGCTCCGCAGAAGCGGACGTGCCAATGGGTCAGCGCCGCGTGCCGCCCCGACCAGCCCGCCTCTTCGTGCCGCGTGAAGAACACGAAGAAGCAGACCACGGCGAAGGAGCTCGCGAAGTACCTCGAAGGGCACCGGCTCCTTCGCGGGAGCTGAGGTCGCGGGAGCGGAGGTCGCGGGAGCGGAGAGCTCTCAGCGACCGCGGAACTGCGGTTTGCGCTTGCCCACGTAAGCGTTGAGGCCCTCTTTGCAGTCGGCGGACGCGAAGAGCTCGGCCTGGAGCTCGCGCTCGAACGCGAGGCCTTGCTCCTGGCTCATCTCGAGGCCGCTCTGCACCGCACGCTTGATGCGTCCGACCGCCATCGCCGCGCCGGCGGGCGGGCAGAACGCGTGCGCGTAGTCGATCACCTTGCGGAGGAAGTCGTCGCCCGCGTCGGCCGCCCACACTTTGTTGATCAGCCCGATCTCTGCCGCGCGCGCGACGTTCATCTTCGAGCCTTCGATCATCATCTCGATCGCACGCGACTTGCCGATGAGGCGCGCGAGGCGCTGTGTGCCGCCCGTGCCGGGGAGCACGCCGAGCGCGACCTCCGGGAGGCCGACCTGGAAGTCACCCTCGCGCGCGATGCGCAGGTCGCACGCGAGCGCCACCTCGAGCCCGCCGCCGACGGTGTGACCGTTCAGCGCCGCGATGCAGAGCTTGGGCGTCTGCTCGAGTCGCGTGATGGTCTCGTTCGCGTGCAGGCAGAAGTAGTATTTGAACGTGCTGTCCGCCTCGCGGAGCATGTTGATGTTCGCGCCGGCGCAGAAGAACTTCTCGCCGTGCCCGGTCAGCACGAGCACGTGGACGTCGTTGTCGAAGCGCGCCTCCAGGATCGCCGCGTCGAGCTCCTTCAACATCTCGTAGCTGTAGGCGTTGACCGGCGGGTCGTTCAGCGTGAGAACTGCGACACCCTTCTCGGTCATGTAGTTGACGAGCGTGCCCATCTGTCAGCCAAGCCTCCGAACGCGGTAGAAAGTGCTCCGTCCTTCTATCAGCGGACTCGTTTGGCGGAAAAGCGGGGAACGTGGTAGCTAACCAGCTTCTTTCGGCCGCCGACGTGCCCCTGACGGGACCACGCGCGCGGCCCGCTTCGCGATGCAACGCACCGACCTCATAGCCGAACTCAAGCAGCTGCTCGTCTCCGAGCTGAACCTCGCAGGCAAGCAGCCGAGCGCGATCGAGGACGAGGCGCCGCTCTTCGGCACCGGCGGGCTCGGCCTCGACTCGCTCGATGCCCTGCAGATCGCGATGCTCGTCGAGGAGCGATTCGGCGTGCGCGTCCCGGAAGGTGACGAAGCGCGGCCGATCTTCAAGAACGTGGCCACACTCGCCGAATTCATCGGTCGAGAGCGCGACGCCAAGTCGGGCAGCGCTCCGTCGCGGTGAGCTCGTGGCCGGCGGGGAGAAGAGCGCGGCTCGCGACGCCGCGGTGGTCATCACCGGCGTAGGAGCGATCACCGCGCTCGGAGCGACGCTCCCTGCGACGTGGGAGAACGTCGTTGCGGGCAAGCGCTCGTTCGCGCCCGTCTCGCTCTTCCCGGCGGACGATTATCGTGTGCGCCTCGTCGCCGAGGTGCAGGGGCTCCCGGCCGAAGGAAGCGGCGACTACTCGCGAACGAGCGAGCTCGCGCTCCGCGCCGCGCGAGAGGCGCTTGCCTCCGCGGAGCTCCCGCGTGGTGACCGGCGCGTCGGCCTCGTGCTCGGCGGGACGACGGCCGGCATGCTCCAGACCGAGTCGACCCTCGCCGTGCTGCTCAGCCCCGAGGGTGCGGTCGATCCCGCCGCGCGCGAGGAGGCGCTCCGGCGCATGCTCTCGCATCCGCTCTCGGCGCCGAGCGATCGGCTCGCGCGCGAGCTCGGGCCTTTCACGCGCGTGAGGTCTCTGTCGAGCGCGTGCTCTGGCGGCGCGAACGCGATCATGGTGGGCGCCACGTGGCTCGAGCTCGGGCTCGCCGACGTCGTGCTGTGCGGCGCCGCCGATGCGCTCTGCCGCGTGACGTTGAGCGGCTTCAACGCGCTCGGTGCGCTCGATCCCGAGGGCGCGCGACCGTTCGATCGGAGCCGCCGAGGGCTCACGCTCGGCGAGGGCGCCGGGTTCGTGGTGCTCGAGCGCGCCGTCGATGCATCCGCGCGTGGCAAGGCCGCCATCTGTACGGTGCTCGGTTGGGCGGCGCGGGCCGAGGCGCACCACATCACGAACCCGGAGCCGAACGGCCTCGCGCCCTCGCGCGCGATGGAGGCGGCGCTCGCTCGCGCGGGGCTCGCGCCGTCCGGGATCGACTACGTGAACGCCCACGGCACCGGCACGCCGCTTAACGATCCGATGGAGACGCGGGCGCTCGCGCGCGTCTTCCGCGAAGAGCTCGGACGCGTCGCCGTCTCGAGCCAGAAGGGGCAGTTCGGGCACACGCTCGCCGCGGCGGGCGCCATCGAAGCGGCGATCACCGCGACCGCGATCGCGAACGGCATCGTGCCGCCGACGGGCGGGCTCGAGGATCCCGACCCGCAGTGCGGGCTCCTCCACGTGAAGCAAGCCGAGCGCCGCGAGATCCGCGCCGCGCTCTCGAGCTCGTTCGGGTTCGGCGGAATGGACACCGTGCTCGTGCTCGGTCGTCCGGAGATGCGTCCGCGGCAGGGGGCTCGCGCGCCGAAGCGCGTCGTCGTCACCGGCGCCGCGGCGCTCACGCCCGGAGGCGTCTTCGATGCGCGCAACGTCGATGCGCTCCTCGCGACGACGGAACAAGCCGGCGAGGCGATTCCGTTCGACCTCGGAGACTTCCTGGATCTCGACCGCGCGCGGCGCCTCGACCGCGCGTCGCGCCTTGCCGCGATTGCGTGTGGAATGGCTCTCGGCACGCGCGCCGAGGACGGACGCACCGGCGTCGCTTCGGAGAAGAACAAGGACGCCGCCGTCGTGCTCGGCAATGCGTTCGGCTCGGTCGACGGAACGGCGACGTTCATGCGTCGGCTTCGCGAGAAGGGCGCGCGCCTCGCGAGCCCTGCGGACTTCCCGAGCCTCGTCCCGAGCTCGCCCGCGGGATACGTCTCCATCTATCTCGGGCTCGCGGGACCGACCCTCGTCGTCGCCGATCTCGGCACGTCCGGTGAAGCGGCGTTCACGCAGGCGCACGAGCTCATCTCCGCCGGAGAGGTCGACCGCGTCGTCGTCGGCGCGGTCGAAGAGAAGAGCACGATCGTCGACGAGGTCTTCCGGGTCGTCTTCGGTCCGGATCGGCGCGGTGAGCCGCGCACGCGTCCGCCGCGTCGCGAAGGTGCGGGCGCCGTTGCGCTCGCGGCCGAAGACGTCGCGCTCGCGAATGGCGACGCGGTGCTCGCGGTCGTCGATCAGGTGCTTGCGTGGTCCGACGACGCTCGCGTCGTGCGGGAGCTCGCGCCGCCCGGCCCCGACGGGCTCGTCGTGCTCGGGGGCAAGAGCGCGGCCGTCGATGCGCTGCTGGCGGAGTCGTCGTGGTCGTCGTGCAAGCGCGTCTCGTGCGGAGAGCACAGCGGCTCGCACGAGGCTGCCGGCGCGATTGCGCTCGCGGTCGCCGCCGGTGTGCTGGCGCGCGAAGGTGGCCCTGCGGCGACGCTCTGCGTGGGGAGCGCACGAGGCTGGGGCTACGCGATCACGCTGCGGAAGTGGCGCGGATGAGCGGAGCTACCGCCGTCCTCGCGCGCGCGTCTCTGATCACCGCGGCGCTTGCGATCGGAGGCTGTGCGCGTGGTTCGTCGCTGGCGCGCGGGCCTTACGAAATCGTCACGCACGATACGCACGACGCTGGATCGGCGGTACCGGAGGTGTCGCAGGCGGAGTGGACCGTCGCGCGTGAACGTCTCGCACGGCTCCGCGGCGGGCAGCCCGGACGTCCGTACGTGGAGCGCGTCCGTCTGGCGATCAGCGATCCGCGGACGGGCAAGCGGTACGAAGCGCGAGGCGCCGTCGCGGTGAGCCCCGACAAGGCGGCGCGGATGATGCTCGTCGGACCAGGCGGAACGACGGCGCTCGACGTCTGGGTGACGAAGGAGCGTTTTCGCTTCGCCGTGCCCGCCATCAATCTCGAGAAGCGCGGCGGCGTCGATCCAGTCGAAGCGCGCGGGTTGCCGGTCGGCATGCTTCGGTGGTGGTTTCTCTCGCCGCTCGGGGGCAGGCCGCTCCTCGCTCGCTCGACGACGGCGGAGAGCGCGTGGATCCTGCGCGACGGCCGTTCGACGGTCACCGTGAAGAGCGACGGTCGCCGGTTCCTCGCGTTGCGCCGCGATGGGGAGAACCTCGAGGCCATCGAGTGGGTCGCGCAGGGCCTCGTCCCCCGCGCCGGTGCGCACGGCCGTTACGTCGAGGGCCGCTACGGTCTCCGCGTCGAGGTGCTCGTCGAAGAGGTGCTCGACTCGGAGCCGGATCCCGAGGCGTTCCAGGATCCCGACGAGAAGGAGACGTCGCTATGAGCGCGGCCTTCGACGCTGCAGTCGTCGCATTCGGCGCATCCTCGGGGCTCGGCGACGGCGAAGACGCGCTCGGCATCGGTCGCATCGGAGACGTCGCGCCGAGCGCGATCGTCCGTGACGAGGAGCTCGACGCGGCGAAGTTGCTCCGCCCGTTCTGCGCGCGCGTCGACGGCGTCGACGGGAGCCGCGACCGCGCGACCGTGCTGCTCGAACGCGCCATCGCGGCGTGCAGCCTCGAGCTCGACGAGGTGCTCCCCGGGTGGCGCACGCTGCGCGTGGGGCTCGCGATCGGAACGTCGAGCGGCGGCATGCGTGCGTTCGAGGAGCACTTCCGCGAGGGCAGCGATCCGACCGGGGTGGCCGATGCGACGTATCTCGGGCCGGTGCTCCGCGCCGAGCGGCCGACCGACTTCGAGCCGGTCGCGTTCGTGCTCGGCGCCTGCGCGTCCGGCACGCTGGCGATCGGCCTCGCGCGCGAGTGGCTGCGTGCCGGCAAGTGCGACGTCGCCCTCTGCGGCGGATTCGACGCCGTGAGCGTCTTCGTGGCGTCGGGGTTCGAGGCGCTCCGTGCAACATGCACGGAGACCGGGCCGCGGCCGTTCCGGGCGGGTCGTGACGGGCTCGCGCTCGGGGAAGGCGCCGCCGTCCTCGCGCTCGTTGCCGCCGACGTCGCGAGCGCGCGCGGCGCGAAGCCGATCGGTCTCGTGAGCGGCTTCGGCGCCTCGTGCGATGCGGTGCACCTGACGGCGCCGGATCGCGACGGTCGCGGACTCGCGCGCGCCGCGACGCAGGCGATCGAGGATGCGGGCGGCGCGCGGATCGATCTCGTGAGCGCGCACGGAACGTCGACGGTGTTCAACGACGCTTCGGAGGCCGCGGCGCTCGCGCGCGTGCTCGGCGAACGCAGCCGCGACGTCCCTCTTCACGCGCTGAAGGGCGGGGTCGGCCACACCCTCGGGGCTGCAGGCGCGCTCGAGACGGTGTCGGCGCTTCGTGCGATGACGGCCGCGGTCGCGCCGGCGTCGGTCGGCACCGGGCCGATCGAGGGTGCGGTTCGGGTCCTCGACCGCGCCGAGCCGCACGAGGCGACGGCCGCATTGAAGCTATCGGCTGCCTTCGGCGGCGCGAATGCGGCGCTCGTCCTTCGGCGGCACGATGCGTCGTCGGCCCCGCCGACGGCGCGCGCCGATTCGCCGACCTTCGTCTCACGGGCAGTGGCGCTCACGGCCGACCTCGGCGCGCTGACCGCCGCGTCGCGGCTTGCGTCGGTCACCGGCTACGCGGAAGACAAGATCGCGCGCGCCGACTTGCTCGTGCGGCTGACGATGGCCGCCGTCGTCGCGCTGCGCGAAGAGCTCGCATCGCGCTTCGGCAAGACCCTCGAAGGGGCGGGCATCGTCGTCGGTCACGGCCTGGCGACGATCGATACGAATGCGCTCTATCTCGCGCGCATCGGTGCGGCTGGCGCGAGCCGTGGTGAGCCGCGGCGCTTCCCGTATACGACGCCGAATGCGCCCGCCGGTGAGTGCGCCGTCGCGCTCGGGCTGACCGGGCCGGCATTCGCCGTCGGCGGCGGTCCCCACGGAGGGATCGAGGCGCTCGCCGTGGCCGCAGACCTCGTGCGCGGAGGAACCGCCGCAGACGTCGTCGTCGTCGCGGTCGACGAAGCAGGCGAGGGCTCGCGGCGCATCGCGCCGGAGACGCAGCCGGGCGCGGTCGCGCTGCTCGTCTCGCGTGACAAGTTGGCAGCGCGTCTCGAAGGTGCGGCGCATCGTCTTCCGCGTGTGGTGCCTGCGGGCGGCGCGATCGTGCTGCCGCGCGCCGTCGCCGCGCATCAAGCCCTCTTGCCACTTGCGGCAGCCGCGCCGCCCCCCGCTGTCGTTGTGACAACGCCGTGGGGAGGAATTGCCAACGCGAGCTTCTTCTGGCTCTAATCTCGGCGTTTCGGAAATGTCAGCCACGCGGGACTGTTAACGATCATGATGAAGAACATCCTCGGAGCCGCCGTCCTCCTCTCCGCGTCGCTCGCCAGCGTCGGGTGCTCGAAGTCGTACATCCCGAACACCGACGTCGAGGACTCGAGCGACAACCGGAAGGTGATCGCGTTCTGCGAGGACTACCGCCACGCGGTCGAAGACAAAGACGTGGGCCGGCTGCTCAAGATGGCGAGCCCCCGCTACTACGAAGACGGCGGGAACACGAATCCCGAGGACGACATCGATTTCGACGGGCTGAAGGATTACCTGGCGTCGACGTTCGTGAAGACGCAGACCATCCGCTACGAGATCCGTTACCGGAAGGTCAGCGTCGCCGAGAACAAGAAGATCTTCGTCGAGTACACCTACTCGGCGAGCTACCGCATCCCCGGCCTCAAGGGCGAGGAGTGGAAGCACACGGTCGCGGACAACCGTCTCGAGCTCGTGCCCGAGGGTGAGTCGTTCAAGATCTTGGCCGGCATGTGAAGCCGTTCGCCCTCGCCCACGTCTCGGACCTTCACGTCTCCGAGTTCGGCGACACGTTCCACGATCGCCTGCGCGTCGTGAAGCGCAGCGCGAATCCGTTCCCCTACGACCCGGCGAAGTACGAGATCGTTTGGGAGGAGGCGGGCTGGCGCGTCCTCCACGAGCGCGGCAAGCGCGCCGGCAAGATCGCGCTGATCGACCCCGAAGGCTATGCGCACCCGCTGCCTTCGCTCAAAGAAGGCGCCGGCGTGCTCGACCCGGTCGAGCGTGCGGCGGCGAAGGCCTGCCATCTCGAAGCGCGGCGTGCGCCGACCCTCGCGGCGCATTCTCCGAGCGCGGGCGCGCTCAGGCACCTCTACGAGGGCACGCCGCGGAACTCGAACGTGCGGCTCCTGCGCGCCGTGCAGGCGCTCGAAGAGAACGACGTCGATGCCGTGGTGATTACGGGTGACGTGACGGACGACGGCGCCGGTTGGTCGCTCGTGGAGTCGGCGTTCGCGCGTTGGAAGGACAAGGGACGCCTCTTCGTCGTTCCCGGAAATCACGACCTCTATCTCTTTCCGCTGCGGGGGAGCGGACGCCCGAAGCCGACGGCGGCCACGAAGCGGGCGGAGTGGCAGGCCTTCGCGGCGCGGATCGGCCTCGAGCTCGACGAGTGCGGCGGGTGGGCGAAGGCGATCCCCGAAGCCGACGCGTGGCTCGTGGGCCTCGACTCGTGCGCGCGCCCGCAGCGTCGGTTCTTCCGGCACAACGGGTCGATTGGGCCGGGCCAGCTCGCGTGGCTACGCGAGCTCGCGAAGAACGAAGCGTTTCGGGCGGCGAAGCATCGCCTCGTGCTCCTGCACCATCACGTCGTCCCGCTTCCGCACGGCGTTGGCCGGCGCGCGCCGAGCGAGATCGGCATGCGCCTCGACGACGCGAGAAGCGCTGCGGAGGTGTTCGAAGAGATCGGCGCGACCGCGGTGCTGCACGGTCATCGTCACGTGAGCGAGCAGCGCCAGCCCGCGGGGAGCAACTTCACCATCCTCGCGTCGCCGTCGCTGACGCTCGGGTGCCGGAGCGGCGACGACCCGTCGTTCTGGCGCATCGAGCTCGGCGATCACATGCGCGCGGCGCGCGTCCGCGTCCCGGTGAAAGGGATGGAGCAGGACGAGGACCCTTCGGAAGGCACGGCGGAGTCGCTCATCGATTCGGTGCAGAACCTGATCGAAGCCGCGGGCGGCGACGACGACGACGACGACGAGTAGGGGTTCGCTACGTCGCGTCGTGGCGGTCAGTCGGTCGCGGCGTCGCTCGAGGCGTCGGCGTCGACGGGCGGAGGAGGAGGCGGCGGCGGCGCTGGCGGGATGAGGAAGGCGCACGAGGGGTGCTTCTCGGGCGCCTTCACGATCTCGCAATCAGGCGTCGTGTTGATCGCGTCGACGCACGCCTGCACGGCGATGGCGCCGGGGTCGGTCGGCGCGGCGAGACCGTGGAGACAGGCCGTGTCGTAGAAGCGTTTGCAGGCGCCGACGTCCTGGGAGGGCGTGTCGCCGCGGTGGACGGGACGGTCGAGGTCGATCCCGCAGCTTGCCGCATTCTCGCAGCGTGCGTGCTCGATGGCCTTGCACGACTCGACGCCGACCGGCTCCGTGCCGCACGCGACAGCGCCCGCGACGAGCCCTGCTACCGCCACGACGACGCAGGCCCTGACGAGCATCGCGCCCCTTCGCATCCCGACCCATCTACTACGTGCCCGCCCCGCCGCCAAAAAACGCGCGCCCTCGGTGCCTGTAGAGGCGTGAGGACGAGAGGCCTATCCGAAACGAGATGGTGGAAGGAACCCCGGAGACTTGGTGTCAACTTGACACCGCCGGTGTCAAGAAGCAGGGTCGCGCGATGAAGAGCTACAAGGTCGAAGAGCTCGCGCGCGAAGCGGGGACGTCGGTGCGGACGGTGCGGTACTACCTCCGCCGCGGGTTGCTCCCGACGCCGCCGTTCCGCGGGAAAGACACGGGCTACGGCCGCGAGCACCTCGTGCGCCTCCGCGCGATTCGCAAATTGCAGGAAGCCTTTCTGCCGCTCGACGCGATCAGCCTCGAGCTGTCGTCGCGCTCGCTCGCGGAGCTCGAGCAAATCGCCGACGGCAAGCTGGCGGTCTCGGGAAGTGAAGAGCCGTCGCCACGCGCGGTGACGCCGAAGGGCGGAACGAAGGCGCGCGGCCGAAGCGCGGAGGAACACGCCGCGGGCATGCGCGCGTTCACGCGCGTGGAGCTCGCGCCGGGCATCGAGCTCGTCGTCGACGAGGCGGCTCCTCCTGAATCCCTGCGCCTCGTCGCGCAGATCCTCGCCGAAGTGAAAGCGTCTTCGAGCTCCAGAGAAGGAAGGTGACCGATGGTCCAAGAGCGAAGAGTGGAAAGCGCGGGGCTGCTCGCCGGAGGTCATCCCGTGCCGCTCGTCGGCGTGGAGGTCGATGCCGAGGTCGTCGCCGGCCATGCACGCATGCGCCTTCGGCAGCGCTACCGCAGCGACGAGACGAAACCGATCGAGGCCGTGTACACGTTCCCGCTCCCGGCGCGTGCCGCCATCGTGGGCTTCTCGCTCGAGGTCGCCGGGCGTCGGCTCGCAGGCGAGGTGCAGGACCGCGACGAAGCGTTCCGCGTGTACGACGATGCGCTGACGGCCGGGCACGGCGCGGCGCTCGTCGAAGAGGAGCGCCCGAACGTCTTCACGACGAGCGTGGGGAACCTGCTCGCCGGTGAGGAGACCGTCGTCGAGCTGGACGTCGTGGTGCCGGTGACGGTCGACGAAGGCGCCGTCCGCTTCGTGCTGCCTACGCTCGTGGCTCCGCGATACGTGCCGGCCACCGCTCCACCGGATGCGCGTCGGCTCACGCCTCCGATGGGAGACGCGCGCTACGGGCTGCGGCTCGATCTCGTGTTCGACCTCGGGGAGGAGGTCGAGGTCGAGAGCCCGTCGCATGCGGTCATCGCATCGAGCTCGGGCGGTCGCACGCGCGTGAGCTTCGCGCAGAAAGACGTCGCGCTCGACCGCGACGTGGTCGTCACCGCGCAGCCGCGGAAGACCGGTGCGACGGTGCAGGCGCTGCCGCTCGCGTCCGTCGTCGCGCACCGCTCGCCCGAAGCCGCCGCGTTCGCGCTCACGATCGTGCCGGACCTCGGAACGACGGAGGCGCGTCCCTCGCGCACGGACGTCGTCTTCGTGCTCGACCGCTCCGGCTCGATGGGAGGCTCGTCGATGGACGAGGCGCGCACGGCGCTGCGCCTGTGCCTGCGCCAGCTCCGCGAGGGCGACCAGTTCGCGGTGATCGCGTTCGACGATGCGATCGAGGAGATGAGCCCGCGCCTCGTGCCGTTCACGAAGCGCACCCTCGACGAAGCCGACGCATGGCTCTCGCGCATCGATGCCCGCGGCGGGACCGAAATGCTCGAGCCGCTGCTTCGTGCCGTGGCGCTCGCGCCCGACGGGCTCGTCGTCTTGCTCACGGACGGACAGGTCGGAAACGAAGACCAGATCCTCCGCGGAGTGCTCGAGCGTCGTGGAAAGGCGCGCGTGTACTCGTTCGGCATCGGCACGAACGTGAGCGACGCGCTGCTCGCGAGCCTGGCCGAGAAGACCGGCGCCGCCGTCGAGATGATCCATCCCGGCGAGCGCGTCGACGAGAAGGTCATCGCGCAGTTCGCACGGGCCACGGCGCCGCGCGTGACGGACGTCGACGTTCGCTTCCGCGGAGTCGACGTTGGCGAGATTGCGCCTGCCGAACCGGCAGCCCTCGTCGACGGCGAGCCGTTCACGATGTTCGGCACCTACGAGGCGGCCGGGCGCGGGGTCGCGGAGATTCGCGGCATTCACCAAGGCGAGAAGCTCTATCTCGAGGTGCCCTTCGATTTGCCGGAGCGGGAGGAGCGACCCACCATCGTGAAGCTCTGGGCGCGTGCGCGCATTCGCGACCTCGAGCACGCAGACGTCTCCGGCCGGCGCGCGGAGACGATGAAGCAGCGGATCGTGGAGCTGGCGAAGCGCCACGGCGTCTCCTCGAAGTACACGTCGTTCGTCGTCGTCGAGAAGCGCGCGGGCGAGCGGCGTACGAACGAGCAGCCCGAAACGCGCGTCGTCCCGGTGAACCCGCCCGCCGGCTGGTCGATGGTGAGGGGCCGGCGGCCGCCTCTCTATGCGTCGGCGATGATGCCGCTCATGGCGCCGGGGGGAGCAGTGCCGTCGCCGTCGCCGATGTCGTCGTCGATCGGCTCGATGTCGGCCGGCGCGCCGCCGCCGATGGCAGCGCGCGCGCGCGCGACGGGAGCGCCGCCGCGTGCCATGGCGAGCTTTGCTCCGCCTCTGCCGCCCGCGCCCGCCGCGCCGGCACGGCCGTCGTTCGCGGTCGGAGCGCAGGCGGCCTATCCCGGGCGCGACTCGGGCTCCGATGGCGCGAGTGACGGAAACGGCGATGCGGTGGTCGCGGTGCTCGGGAAGCAATCCGCGTCGGGTCTGTGGGAGAGCGACGGCGGCGATGCGTTCGCGGCGACGGCGGCGCGCCTCGTCGAGCTCGTGCGCCTCGGAATCACGACGTCGCACCCGGTGCATGGTGCGCAGACGAAGAAGGCGGTGGACGCGGTGCTCGCTGCGGTGGCGCAGCGTTCGTCGCCGGACGATCCGGTCGTGGAGCTCGCTCTCGCCGCGGCGTGGCTCCTTGCGAGCGGAAGGAGGACGCGCGCGCTGATCCGAGACGAAGCGTCGCGACGCGCTGGGCTCGGTGCGCTCGTTGCTCTGCTCGGCAGCGACGAGGACGTGCGGGCGCACGTCGCGCGGATCGCACCGGCCGTGTGCTAGGACGATCGCATGGACGAATCGCGTGCTGCGATGGTGCTCTGCGCCGGTCTCGGCACGCGGCTTCGGCCGCTCACCGACGAACGGGCGAAGCCGATGGTACCGATCGGCGACCGCCCAGCCCTTGCGCACGTCATCGAGCGCGTTCGCTTGGCCGCGCCGAACCGCGTCGTCGTGAACGTGCATCATCGTCCGGAAGACGTGCGGACGTGGGCCGATGAACAGGGCATCCGCGTTTCGGACGAGCGCGAGCTGCTCGGGACGGCCGGCGGTCTCGAAGGCGCGCGCGAGCTCCTCGGTGACGGCGACGTGCTCGTATGGAACGGCGACATCCTGAGCGAGCTCGACCCGCGCGAGCTGTTCGCCGCGCACGAGGGGGTCGAGGGGGGCGCGGCGGCGGGGGTTGCCGGAGGCCTGGCGGCGCGGGCGGCATCGGGCGATGGCGTGGCGGCGCGGGCGGCGGTCGGCGCGACGCTCGCCGTCGTGGCGCGACCGGCCGGTGAGGGGAACGTCGGCATCTCGGCGGAGGGCGCGATCGTTCGGCTACGCGGGGAGCGCTTCGGAGAAGAGGCGCAGGGCGGCGCGTTCGTCGGTATCCACGTCGTCGGCGCAGCGTTGCGGAGAAGGCTTCCGGCGCGCGGCTGCCTCGTCGGCGACGTCTATCTGCCGGCCCTTCGGCGCGGCGAACGGCTGCGCGCGCACGTGGTCGCGACGCCCTTCGTCGACGTGGGATCGCTCGCGGAGTACCTTGCGGCGAACCGCACCTGGCTTGCGGCACGCGGCGTGGCATCGTGGGCGGCTCCCACCGCCGAGGTGCACGCGAGCATCGAGGGCAGCGTCGTCGGCGCGGATGCACGCGTGCTCGCGCCCGCGGTGCGTTCCGTGATCTGGCCGGGCGCGGTCGTCGAACGGCCGGTGACCGCCGCGGTGGTCACGACCGCGGGCATCGTCGCGCAAGCGTGAGGTGAGTGCGCGCAGGTTGGGCCGTGGCGACCGCTACTCGAGGTATTGCTCGACGGGCGCGGCGCCGCCGACGATCGCGAGCTGGCCGCGGACGGGCAATGCGACGAGCCGTCCGCCGCGACGAGGGGCTCGAAGCGGGATCTCCTTCGTGCCCGCGGCGCTCGCGCGGTACGCGCGCGTGGCGCCCGACGCGTCGTCGCCGACGAGGAGGGCGGCATCCGGCGTGAGCGCGGCCGCTTGTGCGCGGACGAGCGGAGCAGAGCCGGGCCAAATCGCAGGAGCGCACGACGTCGTGCACGCGAGATCGAGAACGCGCGCGGGAGCGACGCCGCCTTGGTCCGACGCGGCCCCAGTCCCTCCCGCGACGAGGACGTGCGTCGGGTCGAGCGCCGTCGCGCCGCACGATTTCACCGCATCGGCAGGGAAGGGCAGCGCAGCCGCCAACGTCGCGCCGGGCGCGAGCACCTCGGCGCCGGCTCCACTCGCGGAGCCGCCGACGACGACGAGCCCGCGACCCTCGACCCATGCGGCGCATGCACCTTCGCGCGGCGTTGCGAGCGACGCGAACGACACGGCACCTTCGCGCGAAACCACGAGCACGCGTGCCGAGGGGCCGGACGCGCGCGTGCCGCCGACGATGTACGAGGCGCCTTCGGGCGCGGCGATCGTGGCTCCGCCCGCGATCTCCGCGAACGTGCCGCCGGGCGGAGCGTTCAGGGGAACGACGCCGCCGTTCGTGAGGTCGAAGCTCGTCGCGCCCTGGTCGTCGATCGCGAGCGCGACGCTGTCGAAGGTGGTGAGCGATTTCGCGGGGCGCGGAAGCGTCGGCGCTTGCGCGAGCGGGCGGAGCAGGAGGAGGTCGTAGAGGAACGTGGTCGTGCCGCTCGCTGCGAGGACGTACCGCGCGAGCGCGATGGAGACGTTCGGTGCCTCGATCACCGCGGGCGGGCGTGGGAGGCGCGCGAGCTCTCCGGTCCGCTGGACGAACACGTCGAACGCCGCATTCTCGAGCGCGCCGAATTGGAAGAAGAGCGACTCGCCGCGGAGGAGCACGGCGCCCGTCGCGTCGCGTGCGGTGACGCGGAGGGCGGCGGCGTCGTTCCGGGGCTGCTCACCGAGCGAGATTGCGTCCGACGGGAGCTGCGTGCGTGCGAGCTCGCGAGGCGAGCCGGCGAGGTCGACCGCTTCGACCACCAGCGTGGCCGGCGCGGGCGCGCGCGAGAACGCGTCTGCCTCTTCGCCGGTCGTGATGCCGATCGTGGCGCTCGGCGTCTCGCTGCACGACAGCGACGACGTTGCGGCCGCCGCCGCCGCGAGGAGCGCGATCCGAGGTGCTCGCGCGAGCCCGACCCGATCCGCCCGCAGCGTCGACCGCATGGCGACGGAACTACCATGAGCCCGCATATTCCGCAGCAAAGTTGCCCTCGAACAGACGCCCACGGTAGCCGAAGAGAGGGCGCTGCCTCCGCGTGAGGCAGGAACCCCGGAGCCACCCAAGAGAGGGGCGAGACGCCATGATGGAGCAGGGCAGCGTGCGAAATCTCGAGCAGATTCAGGAGAGCGACGGCGAGCGCACGCCGCGTGGCGTGACCCTGCTGCTCGTCGCGCTCGGAGGCGCGTGCGTCGTCTTCGCGGGCCTCGCGATCGGCGGCCGACGCGCCGCGCCGGCGGTGCAGAAGACGGACCCGCTCGGCGAGCTCGTCACGCAGCAAGCCAAGGCGGGCGGCGCCCCGACGACGAAGCCGACGGATCTCACGCCTCGCGACGTCACGTTCCCGGGCATTCTGAGCGACGAGGGGTCACCGACGACCGCGCTTGCGGCCGTGAAGGGAGGAACCCCGGCGGCTGCGACGACCGCGGGAAAAGGCGCGGCGAACGCCGGCGCGGATCCTGCGTCCGCGATCGCGCTGAACGTGCCGAGCACGGCCGGAGCGGCTCAGGGCGGCCCGAGCGGTTCTGCCGGTGACCGTCTGGCCGTCGTGCCTCTGCCGGCGCAGAACGTGCTCGGCGCATCCCCGGTCGTCACGCGGCCGCGCGACACGCTCACGCGCGCGGCGAGCGATGCCGCCGATATGGCGTCCCCCGCCACGCCCGCAGCGCCTCCTGGGAAGGAGGGCGGCTACCAGCTCCAGGTGAGCTCGTTCCGCACGCAGGCTGAGGCTGATCAATTCGCCGTGCAGCTCCGCGCGCGCGGTCACAAGGCGTACGTCCTCGAGGCGCACGTGCCAGGACGCGGCACCTGGTACCGCGTGCGCATCGGACCGTTCTCGAGTCAGCACGCCGCAGCGTCGTATCGCGCCGGCTTCGAGGGCAGGGAGCACGTCGTCCCGTTCATCGTCCCGCCCGCGAAGTAGCGAGGAACGGGAGAGGCGGGGAAGGGGATCGACCGGGGCCGTCGCGGGAGCCGCGCGCGCCGCCGGCCGTCGGGTCCTCGCCGCTGCGCGCGCGCCTTCGAGAACGCCGACGCTCGCGTGCGTTGCGTTCGGGGATGTGCCAGACTCGAAAGAACGCATGCACGTGAGCGCGGCGTTGGGGATTCCCGTCTGGGCGGTTGCGCTCGTCTTCGCCGCACTCACGCCGTTTGCTGCCCGCGCTTGGGCTTCGTGGGTGGACCGCCGCATGCGCGAGCGCTCCGCCCGATTGCTGGCGCCGCTTGGATCGACGGCCGCGTCCGTCCGTCGAACGAAACCGAGCGACGCGAGCGAGGCGAGCACGATGCGGTCGCCGGGCGCGTAAGCACGGCTACCGCTACCCAACGGCCATCGAACGATCTACGTTCGGGCCGCTCCAGGAGAACCACATGGCACGTCTTTTCGGCCTGATCGGCAACCGCGCGGACCTCGCGAGCCGCGTGCTCGGCGCCGAGTCCGAGGCGCTGCGCGTCGCCTCGCGCGGCGTCGCACTGGGCTGGGGCCTTGGCTTCTATCAAGGTGGCGAGGTGCTCATGCGCCGCCGTCCCATCGACGACCACGCGACGGTGGAGATTGCGAAGCTCGCCGGCGACGTGCGCGCGGATGTGCTCGTCGGGCACGTGCGGAACGCCACGGTCGGCTCGCTGCGCACGGAGAACACGCATCCGTTCCGCTATCGCCAGTGGCTCTTTGCGCAGACGGGAACCCTCCCGGCGTTCGACGCCATCCGCGAACGCCTCCTAGGAAGCGTTCCGGAGTTCCTGCGGTCGTCGATTCGCGGTGAGAGCGACGCGGAGATCCTCTTCTACGTCTTCCTCTCTTTTCTGCACGACGCCGGGCGTTTGAACGATGGCCTCAGCGACGTGTCGCACGTCCGTGACGCGCTGCGCTCGAGCGTGGCCGTTGTCGACGGCATGTCTGCGGAGGTCGGCGGGCCGCCGAGCGCCATCAACGTCATGGTCTCGAATGGCGAGCACCTCTTCGCGCTGCACCACGGGCTGCAGATGGGATACCGCACGTTCGCCGGAAAGGGCGATGCCGACGCGCTGATCGGCGATGACGCGACCCTGCGTCGGCGTACCCCGGAGCTCGATCAGATGAGCTTCGCGCTCGTCGCCAGCGATTTCGAGGAGGAGTGGTCGCTCGCGACCTCCAGCCCGGGCGGCCAGTCCCGCTGGAAGGTCGTCCCCGATCGTGCGATCGTCACCCTCGAGCGTGGCAAGGACCCCCACATCGACTCGGTCTGACCGCGCGACGCTCCGCCTCCTCGCGACGTCCGCACTCCTCGCCCTGACCTCCGCGCCCTCCGCCTCGCTTGGCGAGGCGTCCGGGGTTCCTGTCCAGAGCGGCGCTTCCGCGCGAAATGCTTTCGGTTTTGCCGCGACGGGCTGCGCGGGCGTGGGCGGCATGGAGACCGCCACCGAGCTGCCGAAGGCGCCGCGGCGGCCTGACGGCGTAGTCCTGGAGCCTTCTCTGGGGGTGCCGGCCGCCTCCGATCGCGCGCCGGCGGCAGGCATCGTCGCTCTGCGCGAGCCGCTTGCGGACAAGGACATCGAGGACGTTGTTCGAGCGTACGTGCGCGCGTTCGAGCGCGAAGATCTCGAAGCGCTCGTCCACCTCCTCGCGCAAGAGGCAGCGCCGCTAGGCCGCGGCGGCGGTCGGAACCAGCTCATCGACGTCTGGCGCACGAAGATGAAGAACTTCGAGTACCAGAAGCTCGCGGGCACCGAGGTCGCGCGCGTCTCGCAGCTCGAGCGGCATACCTACGAAACCCTGGGCGCGCCCGGCAGCCCGGCGCGCCCTCCCGAGATGCATCCCGGCGACCTCTACGTGCGCATCCCCATCGCAACGCCGCGCATCGGCACCGAGCAGCTCTTCGGCGACATCCTCGTCCTCCTCCTCCGCCGCGAAGACGGCCGCCTGAAGATCGCCGGGCAAGCCGACGAAAGCGGGTCGTGAGGGCTCCGGGGTTCCTTCCGAGCTGCCCGCCGCGAGAAAGCGCGCAACCCGGTGAGCGGCGGGCCGATACGGCCGTGCATGACAGCTCCGCGGCAGGTGTTCGCCGGTGACTACTATCTCGTGACGCGGCGGTGCACGCAGCGCGAGTTCCTGCTGCGACCGAGCGAGTACGTCAACGAGGCCTACCTCTACTGTCTCGGCGAAGCAGCCCTGCGCTTCAACGTGTCACCGGTCGCGTGGGTTCCGATGAGCAACCATCACCACATGGTGGTGCGCGACAATGACGGCAAGCTTCCTGAGTTCTTGGCGCACCTCCACAAGATGCTCGCCAAGGTGCTGAACGTGCACTGGGGCCGCAGCGAGAACTTGTGGGCGACCGAGCAAGTCAGCGTCGTCCGGCTCGCGATGCCCGAGGACATCCTCGCCAAGATCATCTACACGCTCGTCAACCCCGTCGCCGATCATCTGGTCGCGCGCGCGGACGAGTGGCCGGGAGCGACGTCGCTTCGTCTGAACCTCACGGGTGACGCCATCGTCGCGAGGCGTCCTGCGTTCTTCCGGGCAGACGGTCCCATGCCCTCGCAGGTCACGCTACGGGCGGTGAGGCCGACGGCGTACGAGGACCTGTCCCAGGAGGAGTGGGCGAAGCTGCTGCGCAAAGAGATCGACGAGCACGAGAAGCGAGCGCGCTCCGAGCGGCGGAAGAAGGGCATCACGGTGCTCGGCGCGAAGGCGGTGCTTGCCGCGCGCCATACTCAGCGCGCGAAGAAGCCGGATCCGCAGGATGCCGGAAAGCCCGTTCTCGCGTGCCAGCATCCGGAGCTGCGCCGCTACCTACTCGCGGAAGTGCTCGCGTTCCGGTCGGCCTATCGTCACGCGTGGAACGCGTGGGCGGCAGGCCACAAGGACGTCGTCTTTCCGGCGGGCACCTACGCAATGGTCGTGCATGGCGTGAAGCGATCTCCGCCACGTTTGCTGAAGATTCGCGAGCACCACCCGCTCCTCGCGACCTGACGGCGCGCCGGCGCGTGGTTCGCGGTCGCGATCCACTTCGCAGCGGTGCGCTCGCGGCGACGGCGCGGACGCGCACTCCGGCGTCGGCGTGGCGGCATCACTCCGAGCGGTAGTGCGAGAGATCGATGTTGTACCGCTTCAGCCAGCGGTGCACCTGCATGCGTTCCTTCCCGAGCTCGCGGCCGACGGCAGCTACGTTCCCGCGATGACGCTCGAGCAGCGCGCGGAGCTCGTCCTCGGTCGGCGCTCCGCGACGCGCCGGCGCGGCTGCCCCGACAGCGGGGTTGCCGCCGCTCGCGTCGGCATTGCTCGCGTGACCGAAGCCACCCGGGTTCCCGCCGCCGGGCGCGTACGGTGCGCCGCCGGCCGAAGGACCTGCGTAGGCCGGGTTGGCCGGTCCGGGGTTCATGCCGGCAGCCGCGTACGGCGGCGGCGGAAACGCGCTCGGCATCGAGACGCGATGACGGTCGCCGTAGCCCTTCATGTGCTCGGCGATGGCGTCCGGTAGGTGCATCGTGTCGAGCTCGCGGCCGTCGGTGAGGGCGATGCCGCGCTTGATGCAGCTCTCGAGCTCGCGAACGTTGAACGGCCAGTCGTAGTGCAGCAGCGCGACGAGGAAACTAAACGAGAAATTCAACCCCGGACGCCCGTAGCGTTCGCCGAAACTGCGGGCGAGGAGATAGATGTCCTCTTTGCGCTCGCGCAGAGGGGGGAGCCGGACGACGTGCTCGTTCAGGCGCGCGAGCAGGTCGCCTCGGAATTTCCCCTCTTTCACGTATTGGTAGAGATCGCGATGCGTCGCGCAGACGACGCGGATGTCGACGCGCTCCGGCGTCGTAGCGCCTAGCGGGAAGACCTCCCGGGACTGCAGCACGCGAAGGAGCTTCGCCTGCGCGTCGAGCGGCATGTCGCCGATCTCGTCGAGGAACAGCGTCCCGCCGTCGGCGAGCTTGATGAGGCCCGGCTTGTCGCGGTCGGCGCCGGAGAAGGCTCCGCGGCGGTAGCCGAACAGCTCGCTCTCCAGCAAGTTGTGCGGAATCGCTGCGCAATTGATGGCTTGGTGGGAACCCCGGCGACCCGAAAGTCGGTGGATGCCGCGCGCGACGACCTCTTTGCCGGTGCCGGTTTCGCCGAGGATGACGGCGGAGAGCTCGGTCGGGGCGATGCGCTCGATCTCGGCGGCGATCTGGTCCATCTGGGCGCCGCCGACGAGCTCGGTGAAGAGCTTTGCGCGGCGGTCGCCCGCGACCTTGCCGTCGATGCGATACGAGACGTAACGCTCGGCGCCGACGTCGACGAACTTGAACATCGCGTCGCCGACGCGAATCTCGTGATTCGGCTCGAGCTCCACTTCGTGCGAGACGTAGCTGCCGTCGACCATCGTGCCGTTACGGCTGCCGAGGTCCTGAAGGAACCAGCGCGTGTCGCGCGAGTAGATGCGGGCGTGCTGCCGACTGACGGCCTGCTCCGGGACGCTGATCAGGTTCGACGGATCGCGCCCGATGGTGAGCTCGGGCGACACGAACACGTAGGCGGGCGAGAGTTGCTCGAAGTTCGCCGCGTAGAGGAGTACCAACCCGGCGCGCTCCTTGTGCGAAGGCGTGGAGTCGCGCGGTTCGGCGTCGTTGTAGCTCGACGAAACGCCCGTCCGGTACCTGCTCATCCGCGGCGCCGAGCTCGCCATTCCGCTCTGCGATTCAGGCGCCGCGAAGGTCGCTTCGTCGATGCCGACGCGCGCGCAAATCGCCGCGAGGACTTCGTCCGTTCGCCGGACGAGGTCCGCGAGCGTCCCGGTGTTCTCGATGACGAAATCGGCGGCTTGGACTTTGTCGGCGAGCGGCATCTGCGCGCGAATTCGCGCGCGGACATCGTCCTCGGCGGCGGCATCGCGCGCGCACGCTCTCGCGACCTGGAGCTCCTCCGGCGCGGACACCACGACGAGCGGCCGGAAGCTCTCGGCCACGCCGTTCTCCACGATGAGCGCCGCCTCGTAGCAGGCGAGTGGGTGGCCCGCCGCGGCGAGCTCCGACGCGCGCGACATCGTGAGCATCGTCACGATGGGGTGGACGATTCCGTTCAATGCTCGGCGTTTTGCCTCGTCGCCGAAAACCTCGGCGGCGAGCTTCTTGCGGTCGAGCGTGCCGTCAGCTGCGAGTACGCCCCCACCGAACACGCGCACGACCTCGGCGAGCCCCGGGGTTCCTTTCGCGACCGCATCGCGAGCGAGCACGTCGGCGTCGATGACCGGCACACCCCGGGCCCGCAGACGCGCCGCGACGGCGCTCTTGCCCGACGCAATGCCGCCGGTCAGCCCGAAGAGGTGCACACGGGAACGCTACCACGGCAAGCGTCGCGCCAGATCGGACGCGACGCTTCGCGCACGCGGTCGACGCACCGGAACGAACCGCCGGAAGGAACCCCGGAGCGCCCGGCGCGCACCGTACGACGCGTTTCCGCGTGTTTGCCGGCGCCAGACAGGAACCCCGGAGGGGTGGCTGCCGGCCGGCCCGCGCCGTCGCCGCGTGCGCCGGGCGACAAAATGCCGGAGGCCCGGCCGCGGGGGCGGTCGGGCCTCGGGGGGGAGCTCGCGCGATGGCGCGGGCTCCGGGGGGTGGGTCAGGGGCCGGCGTCGGCGCCGCCCTTGCAGGGGTCCGCGGGGGCGGCTTCTTCCTTGGCGACCGTCTTCGGGTTGCCGATTTGCTTGCCGGTGAAGCCGATGCCGATCGAGATCGCGTCGCACGGGACGCCCGCGCGGTTCGTGCCGTCGGAGAGGATGTCGCTCGCCTGGCGGATCGTCGTCTTGATGGTCTCGAGCGTGTTGCCCGAGCAGAGCTGCTCGCTGATGCGACCGGCGACCTTCTCGATGCCCGTGACGAGCTCCTCGGTGCTGACGACGCCCGCGATGGTGCCGTTCGACAGGTCCGTCGGCGTCTTGTGGTCGAACGTGATGATCGCGTTCCGGATGTTGAGCGTGAGCGCGACGCCCTGGATGAAGAGCGACAGCTCGACGGTCGCGCCCTTCGACCCGTTCACGAACGTGCCGTTGTTGATGTACGCGCCCTCGATCGGGACGATCGGGTTTGCACGGTACGGCCAGTCGTCTGCCGGGGTGAACGTCGGCTTCTTCGCCGTCGCCGGATCGGTGCTCGTCTGATCGAACGGACCGCCGACGAGGAGACGCGCCGACAGGCCCGTCGCGCTCTGGTTCGGGTCGTCGGTCAGGCCCTTCACGTCGAGCATGATCGTGAACGCGCCGCTCGAGATCGAGTCGTTCAGCGTCTTCGACGGCGTCGGGACGAGGCCGAGGATGAAGCTCAGGATCGTCTTGCCGAAGGCATTGTCGATGCCTTCCTTTCCGTCTTCCTGCTTCGCGGAGTCCGCGCCGCCGACGCGCGTGCAGACGTCCTTCGAGTCCTTCGCGGTCGTCAAGCTGTCGAGGTTGTAGCCGTAGTCCTTCCAGCCATCGCGCGGGTTCGGGCTCTTGTCGCGGTTCGTCTCGCCGAGGAACAGCGAGTTGACCGCGAACGTCTTCGAGTCGCCGAGCGTCGCGGGGGCCGCGCCCGAAGGCGGCGACGGAGGCACACGACCCGCCGACGCGGGCGTGGTTCCGCTGCTGCCGCCGTTCGAGTCGTCGCTGCTGCAGCCCGCGGGCGCGAGCATCGTCAGCGCGCCGGCGCCGAGACAGAACAGGGACAGCGCTGTGTAAAGCTTCATAGGTGATGCCTCCTCAAGGAATTGCGGCCGCACGCTGCGTACGCGACGCGAGACCATTACGAACCGTGCGAGCACGCGGTGACTGAACCTGCGTCGCCTCGGCCCCCGCCGGGAACCCCACCTCGGTCTCCCGACGGGCGCGGATGCTACGCAGGATGAGCTTGAGCGTGCAAGCCACTCGTCGTGAGTGAAGCAGAATCGGCCGGCGCCCGCCGAACGCTTCTCGCGGAGTGGATGCAATCGAGACTCGGTTGCTGCGTCGCGTCGTAACGCCACCTGGACGCTGCCCTCGTCGCGAGCGCGCCTCTCCCTCGCTCCGCCGCGCCCACGCTTCGGCCGTCACGCGCCGCGCACCCACCCACTCACGCCCACCAGGCACGGCCGGCGTCACCGGTACGGCGCATCCACGCGCCGCTCGCCGCGAACATCGAGAATCCATCCGAACAGCGACTCGACCGGCGACAGCAACACGCGCGGATCCGGTGTCCACGCCCCGTGCTCGAGCGTGAGCGACGTCGCCGTGAGCTGCACTCCACCGAAGACTGCGTATGCAGCGCGAACGCGACCGTCGCGCGGTCCGTGCTCGCCGACGAGCTCCAGCACGCCCTCCTTCGGAAGCGGACACGCGCGAAGGTCGAGGTCCACGCACGTGCGCGGCCCCTGCTCCGACCAGCGCGTTCGGATCGCGACGGGCACGACGCGCTCCTCACCCCCGAGCACGCGCGCGCGCAGCGCAATTCCGTGCAGCGAAGGGCCGCTCGGCACGAGGATCGCGCTCTGCTCGACCGCCGTCGCTTCCCACGCCGGCCGCGCTCCCGCGAGAGAAGGCGGGAACGGCAGCCGCGCGATCGCTTCGCCGATGGCCCGTGCCTTCTCCCGCACCTCGCGGGCGACCGCCACCATCCGCTCGCCCTCGTCGTTCGCGATGAACAGATGGAACCCGAGATGATGATCGGACAGCCGCAGCGCCTCGGCTCCTGCCAACCCGTCGAGCATCACCTCGAAGAGCGAAGCGAGAGCTGCGTCGTCGACGCGCGCCTCTGCGCAACGGAGCAGATAGCGGTCGCGGAACGCACGCGGCAGCAGCGGCGAATCGCGAAAGCCGTCCAGCATCCCGAGCGGACGCATCGCGATGTCGACGTGGAGCGACGGGAACGTGAAGTCCACGTCGACGCCCAATCGCCCTTCGTACGGTGCATCGGTCACCGTGACACCCACTGCGCCCACGGCCCCTTCGAGCAGCCGCGGCGCTCGCGCGACGCCGAACCCGACCGCGCTCGCCATCGCCGCTGCCGTGAGCCGCAAGCGATCGCTGCCCACCGCGGCCGCGGTCGACTCTCCGTGCACGACCGACCCGCGCGGCAACACGTGCAGGGGCACCTCGAACGAGGGGTCGATCGCCCAGGGCACGTCCACGCTCACGGTGAGCACGACGTCATGATCGAGGAACGCGTTCCGGAACGTCGGAAGGATGTGCGGCGTGGGCTCGAAGCGGAACGGGACCGGTTCGCCGCTGCGCAGCGCATGGTCCGGAATGCGCACCGTCGACCTGCCGGAGCGACGTCGATCGCCGCGCGCCATCGTCACCGTGACGATGCCCGCCATCGAGAGCTCGATCGCGTCGAAGCGCGCGTCGTGGCCGCCGCGGAGCGCGATCTGGCCGATGAGCGGCTCGTCGTGCGTGATGACGGACGAGGGAAGCGTCACCTCGACGACGATCGTGTCGTGGAACCCGACGGGCGAACGCACCGACGCGGCCGTTCGCACTCCATCCACCGGCATGAGCACGACGTTCGGCCAGACCGTCGCCGTCGGGTCCACCGCCCAGTCCACGTCGACGCGAGCCTGCACCTCGTGGACGATCGCGCAGTCGGGGCCGCGAAGCGCCGGCGGCAGCCACGGCGGAACGTCGACCGCGAAGGGGAACGTGTGCGTGCCGGCGGGGAGCGTCTTTCCCGGCACGTCGACGCGCAGCGGCGCATCGAACATCACGCGTCGCACCACGCTGCGGCTCTTTCCGCTGCCGTATCCCGCCCACGCGACACTGCGGAACGTCATGTCGACGTGCTCGGCGCGCGGAATCGCCTCCGGCGCTCGCACGACGAGCTGACCCGCGAGCTGCGCGCCCGGCACGACCGCACCATCGTGGACGAGGATCTCGAACGTCGCCTTCGGGAAGAGCGCCATCGCGCGATGCTACGCGGACGAGCTCACCCGCGCTCGCCTCCGCATCGGCCCCGCGGCTTGGCGACCCGGACCGGCGCTGCTAAGCGCACTTTCGATGCCCGAGTTCGTCCACCTGCACGTCCACTCGCAGTACTCGATGCTGGACGGCGCGGTGAAGGTGAAGAACCTCGTCAAGCACGTCGCCAAGCAAGGCATGAGCGCGGTCGCGCTCACCGACCACGGCAACATGTTCGGGGCGATCTCCTTCTACAAGGCGGCGAAGGACGCGAACGTGCGCGCCATCCTCGGGGCCGAGCTCGAGGTCGTCGTCGGCAGTCACGGCCATCACCTGCCTCTCCTTGCGGCGACCGAGGAGGGCTACAAGAACCTCGTCTGGCTGGTCTCGCGCGGATACGTCGAGCCCGATCCGAACGGCGCGCCGGGCGTGCCGTGTGTCCCGCTCTCGGCGCTCGAAGGCCGCACGAAGGGTCTCGTCGGGCTCACCGGCTGCATGGGCGGCGTGCTCGCGCAGAGCGTCCTCGAGGAAGGACCCGAGGCCGGTGCGAAGACGCTCGCGCGCCTCCGCGACATGTTCGAGCCAGGCTCGCTGTACGTGGAGCTCCAAGATCACGGCCTCCCCGAGCAGCCGATCCTGAAGGGCATCCTCGTCGATCTCGCGAAGCGCTTCGACCTCCCGCTCGTCGCGACGAACGACGTGCACTACGCGGCGAAGGACGACGCCGAGGCGCATCTCTATCTCTCCTGCATCAAGAGCGGGCGCTCCTACGAAGAGGCGAAGGAGCGCGGGCACGGCTCGGCCGAGATGTACTTGAAGAGCGGCGACGAGATGGCGAAGCTCTTCGCCGACGTCCCGACCGCGATCACCAACACCCTCGCCATCGCCGAGAAGTGTCAGCTCAAGCTGAAGCTCGGCAACCCGATGCTCCCGAGCTTCGGCGTCCCCGAAGGGATGGACGAGCCCACCTACTTCCGCAAGGTCGCCGAAGACGGTCTCGAGCGCCGCTTCGCCGAGTTCGAGGAGGTCGGCAAGAAGGTCGACAAGGAGGCGTATCGTGCGCGTCTCCGGCTGGAGATGGACGTCATCTGCAAGATGAAGTTCCCCGGCTACTTCCTCATCGTCTGGGACTTCATCCGCTACGGAAAAGAGAACGGCGTTCCCGTCGGTCCCGGCCGCGGCTCCGGCGCGGGCTCGCTCGTCGCGTACGCGATGCGGATCACGGATCTCGATCCCATCCCGTTCAACTTGCTCTTCGAGCGCTTCCTCAATCCGGAGCGCGTGAGCATGCCGGACTTCGACGTGGACTTCTGCATGGACCGGCGCGATCGCGTCATCCAGTACGTGCAGCAGAAGTACGGCGAGACGAGCGTCGGGCAGATCGCGACGTTCGCGGAGCTCAAGGCCAAGAGCGTCATCAAGGACGTCGCGCGGTCACTGCAGTTCCCACCGATCGAGGCGCAGCAGATCGCGAGCCTCATCCCGAACAAGACGCCCGCCGAGACCTACACGATCACCGAGTCGCTCGAGATCGAGCCGAAGCTCAAGGCGAAGTTCGACACGGAGCCGAAGGTCAAAGAGCTCCTCACGCAGGCCATCAAGCTCGAGGGCCTCACGCGGCACGCAGGCAAGCACGCGGCGGGCATCGTCATCTCCGAGGGGCCGCTCTGGGATCATGTTCCGGTCTTCAAGGACGGCAAGACCGACGGCTACATCACGCAGTACTACAAAGACGACGTCGAGCAGGCCGGCCTCGTCAAGTTCGACTTCCTCGGTCTGAAGACGCTCACGGTCGTCGACATCGCGCAGCGCCTCATCCGCGAGCGCCCCGACCAACAGGGCAGGACGGGCGCCGAGCGCTTCGACATCGACAAGGTGCCGCTCACCGACAAGGCGGCCTACCAGCTCATGGCCTCGGGCGAGACGAAGGGCGTCTTCCAGCTCGAGTCGAGCGGCATGCAGCAGCTCTTCAAAGACCTGCATCCCGACAACTTCGAGGACATCGTCGCGGCGGTGGCCCTCTACCGTCCAGGCCCGCTCGGAACGGGAATGGTGAAGGACTTCGTCGACTGCAAGCACGGTCGCAAGCCGATCGCCAAGATGCACGACAAGGTCGACCACCTGCTCGAGCCGACCTACGGCGTCATCGTCTACCAGGAGCAGGTCATGCAGATCGCGCAGGCGCTCGCCGGGTACTCCCTCGGCGGCGCCGACCTGCTCCGCCGCGCGATGGGCAAGAAGAAGCCCGAGGAGATGGCGAAGCAGAAGAGCATCTTCGTCGACGGCGCGAAGAGCCAGGGCGTCGACGAGGCCGATGCCGATCGCATCTTCGGCCTCCTCGAGTTCTTCGCCGGCTACGGCTTCAACAAGTCGCACTCGGCCGCGTACGCGCTCATCACGTACCAGACCGCGTATCTCAAGGCGCATTACCCCGTGGAGCTGCTCTGCGGGATCATGACGAGCGACAAGGAGAAGATCGACAAGGTCGTCCGCACGATCGCCGATGCGCGCGCGATGGGCGTCACCGTTCTTCCGCCCGACGTCAACGAGTCGGACATCGACTTCAAGGTCGTCTACACGCATCCGCAGGGCAACAAGCGCCCGGCGCGCGGCGACAAGACGGCCGTCGCGAAAGACCCGTGCGGTCCGCAGATCCGATTCGGCCTCGGCGCGGTGCGTGGCCTCGGAGGTGCTGCGCTCGAGGCGCTCCTCGAAGCACGCAAGGAGGGCGGTCCGTTCAAAGACCTCTTCGACTTCGCGTCACGCGTGGATGCGAAGCGCGTGAACAAGGGCGTCTTCGAGGCGCTCGTCCAATGCGGAGCGTTCGACACGACGCTCGCGGCGAGGGGCGTCACGCGCGCGCAGGCGTTCGCGTCGATCGAGATCGCGCTCGAGCGGTCACGCAGCGCGAGCCGCGATCGAGAGCGCGGTCAGACGAACATGTTCGGGCTCCTCGACGCGGCGCCGGCGAAGCCTGCGAGCACGACCGGAGCGGTGGCCGGTCCCGCTGCCGGTGGCTACGTGATGAACGCCTCGCCGTGGGATCGCCGCGAGATGCTCGTGCGCGAGCGTCAGGCGCTCGGCTTCTACGTCTCCGGCCATCCGCTCGAGCGCTATCTGAAGGGCGGCGGCGCGCTCGCGAAGCTCGAGGCGGTCCCGACGTCTGCGCTCGCTTCGATGCAGGACTGGGCCGTCGTGAAGGTCGCCGGCATGGTCGAGGGGTACCGCGAGCGCATCTTCAAGGACGGCGGAGGCAAGATCGCCTTTTTCGATCTCGAGGACCTGTCCGGCCGCGTCACCGTGAAGGTGCGCGCGAACCAGATCGATACGTACGCGTCGGTCCTCACCTCCGGCGAGCCCGTGCTCGTGAGCGGGAAGGTGAGCTTCCCGTTCCGCGAGGCCGATGCCGAGCAGGAAGACGAGGGGCCGCGCGAGCCGACGCTCTTCCTGAACGAAGCCGTGCGCCTCGCGGACTCCGTGAAGCGCGACACGAAGCAGGTGCAGATTCGCCTGCGCGCCGAGCGCATCAGCGACGCCGACCTCACGAAGATGCGCGACGTCCTCGCGAAGTCGACCGGCGGGTGCCCGGTCACGTTGGTCCTCGCGCTGAAAGACGGCGCGGAGGCGGTGCTCGGCCTCGGCAAGCAGTATCGCGTCGAGGTCGGTGACGAGGTGCTCTCCGGTCTGGAGCGCATTTTCGGCGAGCAAGTCGCCGAGCTTCGCTGAGCCGAGGTGCTCACGCCTCCTACTCGCCCCTCGTGATCGTCGTTCCGCCCTGCGGCGGAGCGGAAGACAAATGCGACACGCCTGGTATGCTCGCCTCGGAGGGCAGCCGATTGCGCCGAACTGCGGAGCCGTCCGTATGAGCTCGACGTCGCGGTCCCCCGGCGAGACACCGGACGTGGAAGATCCTCCGAGCAAGCGCCCTTCACCGGGCCGTTACTCGCTGTCGACGGAAGGGTCGACGGAGATGGCTGCCGTTCGAATCGACTCGACCCGCATGCTCGCCGTCCGTCCCGAGTCGTTGCCGGCGTCGTCACGTCGCGGGACGCTTCCTCTGATCCCTGCGGCGGGTGACGAGGTCGAGCCCGAGCCCGCACGCGCGGAGCCGGCACGCCCGGAGCCCGTACGCCCTCCGCGGCCCGCTCCGAGCGCGCCCACGTCGCCGCGCGCGGCCGCCGCTCCCTCGAGCGCGTCGAAGAAGCTCGCCGCGAATGCGAGCGCGAGCGCGCTGCCGCCCGCGCCACCTCCGCCTCTCCCGGCCGCCGCGAGCCGCGCGTCGACGTCGGGCGCGGTTCGTCGCGCCCCGCCGCTGCCTGCGCCGCCGCCGCTCCCCGGAGCCGCCGCAACGCCCGCCACCACACCGCCCTCCGCCGCCGCGCCGCGCGCACCGTCGCTCCGACCGCCGCCGCCGCCGAAGCGCGAATCGCGACCGCCCGCTTCGCTCGAAGACTTCGACGAGGGCTCACTCGCGCATGCGTTCGACGCGCTCATGTCGGAAGGCACGAGCGGTGTGGCCGGCCGCGCCGTCGTCGACCTCGCCCCCGTCCGCGAGCTCTTTGCGGAGCTCGCCGCCAATCACATGCGCCACGTGCGCGACTTCATGATCGACGTGAAGTGGGGAGAGGCCCCGCGGGACTGGATCGAGATCTGCGTTCCGGCAGTGACGTCGCTGCGTCGGGCGGCCGAGCGGCTCGATCTCGTGGAGCTGGCAGCGGCCCTCGATGCATTCGGCGCGGAGCTCCGCGACGTGGCCGCGAACGACGCGGCGCGCACCATCGTCGGTGAGGTGAAGGAGAGGCTCACCGCGAGCTACGGGCAGCTCGTCACCATCCTTCCGCAGGCGTTCGCGCTCGACCGCGACAAGTCGCAGCGCGAGGCGGTGATCGTCCAATCGCTCTGCCTCTCCGTTCCGGACGTCCGGAAGGTGACGATCGACAAGCTGCACGCCGCGGGGCTGACGAGCCTGAAAGTGCTCTTCGAGGCCAAGCCCGAGGAGATCGCCGAGGTGGCCGGCATTCCCGAGGCCCTCGCGCTCCGCATCGTGGAGCGGTTCCAGGCCTACCGCAGCGAGCTCCAGAACGCCTCGCCGCAAGACGCGCGCGCCGCCGAGCGCGAACGGCTCGCCACCCTCGCGGCACAGCTGCGGGAGCAGCACGATGGCTACGAAGAGGCGGCGTCCGGCTGGTCGCCGGAAGCGAAGGCGAAGAAGCGCGATCTGTTCCGCGCGCGCGAAGAGACGTGGCTCGCGATCAGCCTCCTTCTCGCCAGGTTCGGCGAGGTCGAACGGCTGCAGGGCATCGAGAAGGTGCCGTATGCGCAGCGCATCACACAGCTCGCCGAGTATCTCGAAGAAGCACGCGACAAGTATCGTCAGGCCTAGCGCACGCGTTCACGCGCCCGTTAGACTGCGACCTCGATCCTCGTGACGGAGGATCGCGACCCAGGGAGACACACCGAATGCCCGAGCTCGCGCCGGATGCCGTCGTCAGCAAAGTAAAGCGCGGTGAGAAGATCGATCGCGCCGATCTTTCCGGTATCAACCTCGCGAACGCGGTGCTCGAGGGAGCGAGCTTTCGACGTTGCGACATGGTCGGCGCGAACCTCGAAGGTGCCCGCCTCCGCAACGCGAACCTGAAGAGCGCGAACCTCTGCGAGGCGTTCCTCTCGGGCGCCGACCTGCGAGACGCGAACCTCGACAACGCCGACCTGGAGGGCGCGAACCTCCAGCGCACGCTGCTCACGGGCGCGAATCTCTCGCGCGCGAACTTGGAAGGGGCGAATCTGCAGGGGGCGAACCTCGCGGGCGCGCGCCTCACGCACGCGCAGCTCGATCTCGCGAACCTCGGAGGTGCCGACGCCGCGGGTGCCGTCCTCACGCATGCCGATCTCGGGGAGTGTTACCTCGGCGGCGTGAAGATGATGAAGTCCGAGCTGACGAACGCGAACCTCTCGGACTCGAACCTCGAAGACGCAGACTTCACGTCGGCAACGCTCGCCGATGCGCAGCTTCGCTCGGTCAAGGCGCGCGGCGTGAAGCTCGTCGGAGCGATCCTGACGAAGGCGGATCTCTCCAAGGCGAACCTCTCGGGCGCCGACCTGACGAACGCCGACCTCCGGAACGCGACCCTCGAGGGCGCGAAGCTCGAAGGCGCGAACCTCACCGGCGCGAAGGTGCACGGTCTCGTCGCCAAGGGCGTCCAGATCACCGGCATCAAGGCCGACTGGCTCGACAACAGCCCCAATGCGGACGGCTCCGTGCGCGTGCCGCCGACGCAGATCGCGGCGGTGCTCACCGGGCAGGCGCCCGCGCGCCCGTCCGACGAACGCGCGGCGAACCGACGCTACTTCGGGCGCGGTGACGTGCTCCGGAACGCGAGCCTGCAGTTCGACGAGGGAGCGACCGTCGAGATCGAGAGCCTGTTCGAGCAGTGCACGATCGCCCTCGGCCGCGGCACGGAGCTCGTGATCGGCGCCGATGGCGTGCTCGCCGGCTGCCAGATCACGGGCAACGGCAACATCACCGTGAACGGGAAATTCTTCGAGAAGCACGACAAGAAAGGCGCGGCGGGAATCGTCGGCGCGCACCAGCTCGTCGTCACTTCGACGGGCGCGGTCGTCGGCGCCGTGCAGCAGCCGCCCGAGCTGACGCGCTTCGCGTTCGAGCCTGGATGTCAGCTGCGCATGCGCATCTCGACGCTCGCGACGGGGCACGGCAACGGCAACGGCAACGGCAACGGCAAGCACAAGAAATAGCGCGCGGCCCGAGACTGGTCGCGACGCGTACGACGGCAACGAGACGAAGAGGAGCGGACAATGAACGACCCGAAGAATCCGGCCACGGAGAAGCGCACGCTCGTCGAGGAGGGGACGACCTTCAAGGGCTCACTCTCGTCGACGTGTCCGGTCCTCGTGAAGGGCACGATCAACGGTGATCTCGAGGCGCCGTCGCTGACGGTGGCGGCGTCGGGCGCGGTCTCGGGCAAGGTGAAGGCCGGCGAGCTCAAGAGCGAAGGCGAGCTGTCCGGCGAGTTCGACGTGGACAAGCTGCAGCTCTCGGGCGCCGTGAAGGACAACACCGTCATCCGCGCGAAGACCCTCGAGGTGAAGCTCGCCGTGACGGGCTCGAAGATGCAGGTCGTCTTCGGTGAGGTGGAGCTCGAGGTCGGTGATCAGCCGACGCGCGAGAAGGTCGAGCCGAAGCAGGAGAACGGCAAGTCCGTTCCGCCGCCGGCGCTCCCTCCGATGGAGAGCTGACCGACGCTCAGCGTTTCGCTGCGGCCGCGTCCGGCGCCGCGAGCAGCGCGTTTGCCTGCGCCTCCACTTTGCGGCGGTCCTCCTCGTGCTTGAGGAGGACACCGAGCGTCGACGAGACGAGCTCCTTGTCGAGCGCGCTCGCGCCGAGCAGGAGGAGCGCGCGCGCCCAGTCGATCGTCTCCGCGATCGAAGGTGCCTTGCGGAGATCGAGCGCGCGCACGGCGTGGACGAATCGGACCAGCGCCGCCGCGAGGTCGCTCGCGATGCCGAGGACGCGGAGCTCCAGGATCTGGAGCTCGCGCGAGGGCGGCGGGTAGTCGAGGAACGCGTGGAGGCATCGCCGCCGGAGCGCGTCCGTCATGTCGCGCGTGGCGTTCGTGGTGAGGATGACGAGCGGCGGATGCGCGGCCTTGATGGTGCCGAGCTCCGGGATGGTCACCTGGCTCTCGGCGAGGATCTCGAGAAGGAACGCCTCGAACTCCGGATCGGCGCGGTCGACCTCGTCGACGAGGAGAACCACCGGCGTGGGACTCTCGAGCGCGGCGAGCAGGGGGCGCGCGATGAGGAAGCGCTTGCCGAAGAAGGCGCTCTCGGCGCCGGCGAGCTTCTCGACGGCGTCGGCCACGGAGCCGGCGCCGGATGTCTGCGCGGCGACGGACTCGCGAAGCAGCTGCGTGTAGAGCATCTGCTTGGCGTAGTCCCACTCGTACAGGGCCTTGGCCTCGTCGAGCCCCTCGTAACACTGGAGGCGCACGAGCGGCCGGCCCAGGGTCTCGGCGAGGGCCCGGGCGAGGTCGGTCTTGCCGACACCGGCAGGACCTTCGAGCAGGAGAGGCCGCTCGAGCTCGAGCGCCAGCCAGGCGGCGAGCGCGGTGCGCGGGTCGGCGATGTACGTGCGCCCGAGGGCCTTCTCGAGGGCGAGGGCGTTTTCCGGCGCTTTCATCGTCGTTGTCCGCCGTTCTAGCCGAGTCTTCGTAGCCGCGGCAAACTGCGCAGGGCGCCCATCCGTCTGGTAGCTTAACGGACGGATGTCCGATCGCGACCGCGACGACCTGCTGCGCGTCGACGCGACGGGTGCAGTGCACCCCGTCGGCCGTGTCGCGAGTCAGCAGCTACGTCCGCGCGCCGGCGAGTGGCGCCTGCTGCCGAGCCCGCGCGAGCTCATCATCGCGCGCAGCATGATCGGCGGCGACGCCGTGCTGAAGCTCGCCGGTGAGATCCGCACGCCGGGTGCGCTCTCGGACATCGTCGCGCTCGCCGCGCAATCCGGATGGCGCGGTGAGCTCGTCGTCCTCTCGGAGTCGGGTACGCGGTCGTTCTACTTCGACGGAGGAACGATCATCGCGGCATCGACGACGGTGCCCGGCGAGCGGCTCGGCGAGACGCTCTATCGCTTCGGTGAGGTCACGCGCGAGCAGCTCGACACCATCGTTCGCGCGAGCGCGGAGACCGGCAAGCGCTTCGGCGAGGTCGCGGTCGAGAGCGGGATCGTCTCGGCCGAGAAGCTCTTTTCGATGATGGCGCGGCAGGTCGAGGAAGTGTTCTTCGCAGCCGTCCACGTCAGCGAGGGCGCATTCTATTTCTTCGACCGGTTCGACGAGAAGAACATCCTTCGGCGCCACAGCATGAACGCGGGCGGCCTGCTGATGGAAGCGGCGCGCCGCATGGACGAGATGCGCTTCTTCCGCGAGAAGGTGCCGAGCGACGCGTACGTGCCCACGCCGGTCGCCGGCAAGAAGCCGCCGGAGGACCTCGAGGCCGTCTTCGCGCACGTCGACGGCACGAACAGCGTCGCCGACATCGGGAGGCGCACGGGGCAGCTCGAGTTCGAGGTGACGCGCGCGATTTTCCAGCTCGTCTCGAGCGGCTGCGTCACCGTCGTCGCGCCGCGGCCGCGCGGGCCGGAGGCCATCGTGGAGACGTTCAACCCGGCGCTCGCCGCGATCCACGAGCGCTGCGACGCCGCCGGCCGCGGTGAAGAGCTCCGCGAGGGGCTCTCGCGTTTCGCGACGGGCGGAGGCGTGTACGATCCGCTCTTCATGGGGGCGGGACCGATGAAAGACGGAACGCTGCGGCCCGATCGGATCGGCCGCAACATCGCTGCGCTCGCGGGCGAAGACCCGGACGCATGGCTCGTCGAGCTGATGAACGACTACGTCGGATTCGCGCTGTTTCAGACCGAGTCGATCCTCGCGCGCGAGGTGCAAGCGACGCTGCTGGCGGACGTGATGGAGATGCTGAAGCCGCTGCGCCCGCTCGTGGATGCGAGCGCGCGTTCGAGAGGTGCCGCGTGACGACGTCGGCAAACGGCAGATCGAGCCATCCGCCGAGCAGCAAGTCGAGCAATCCTCCGAAGTCGGCGACGATGACGCCGGTGCCCGCTTCGCCGCGCAAGCGGAAGCGCCTCCGCAAGGAGGAGATCATCGCCGAGGCGACGAAGCTCTTCGCCGAGCGGGGGTACGAGGGCGCGAGCATGGGCGACCTCGCCGAGCGCGTGGGTCTGCGCAAGGCTTCGCTCTTCCATCACTTCGCGAGCAAAGACGTCCTCTACGGGACGGTGCTCACGCAGCTGATGAGCGGCGTGCAGTCGGCGATCGTCGCCGCCGCGGTCGCCGAGGGCTCGTTTGCCGATCGCCTCGACGCGCTCTCCGACGCGCTCACCGACGTCCTCGGCGCGCAACCGTACGCCGCACGCCTCTTGGTGCGTGAGGCGATGGACTGGGGCCCGGTGATGAAGGAAGGCCTCGGCCGCACGATCAACGACGTGCTCGCCGCCGCGCACGAGTTCGCGAAGGCGGGCCAGCGGGCAGGGGAGTTCGACCCGGACATCGACGTCCCGCAGCTGATCGTCAGCGTCATCGGCGTGCACTTCATGCCGTTCGTGCTCGCCGAGGTGGTCGAGGGCTTCACCGGCACCTCACCGTTTCGCGCCGCGTTCCTCGCCGAGCGTAAGCTCGCCGTGCGCCGTCAGATTCGCGGCCTCGTCGTCGTCCGTAAGTAGCGCGCCGGCGCCGCTTGCCGCTCAGCCGAAGCTGCCGTGGCGGCCCTTGCCGCCGTGGAATGCCTTCGCACCTGCGGAGGCTTCGCCGGTGGCGAGCGAGGCCATTCCGATGCGGAACTCGTGCGCGAGCGCGTCGTCGAGCGACATGCCGAGCGAGGCGTAGGCGCTCGCGCGATCGCCGCGCATCGTGGTCTGTGGAAACTGCGCGATCTCGCGCGCGAGCTCCTCGGCAGCGCTTCGGCTCGCGCCGCGCGCGACGACCCGGTTGGCGAGCCCCATGGCGAGCGCTTCGTCCGCCTTCACCGGCCGCCCGGTGAGGATGAGGTCGAGCGCGCGTGACAGCCCGATGAGGCGCGGGAGGCGCACGGTGCCGCCGTCGATGAGCGGCACTCCGAAGCGGCGACAGAACACGCCGAGGACCGCGTCTTCCTCGACGACGCGGAGGTCGCAGAGCAGCGCGAGCTCGAGGCCGCCCGCGACCGCGTGGCCGGCGATCGCGGCGATCACCGGTTTGTCGAGCAGCATGCGCGAAGGACCCATCGGACCGTCTCCGTCGGGCTCGAGCCGATTGCCCTCGCCGCGCGCGAACGCCGCGAGGTCCGCGCCTGCGCAGAACGTTCCGCCTTCGCCGAAGAGGACGGCCACGCGCGCGTCGTCGTCGGCGGAAAACGCACGGAACGCGTCGGCGAGCGCCTCCGCTGTCGCGCGGTCCACCGCGTTCCGCACGGCAGGCCGCGAGAGAACGATCGACGTGACGTGGCCGCTCTTTTCGATGCGCACGCTCATGCGCGCGCCAGCATAGCGTCAGCCTCGACGTACGCGGAGGACCTCGTAGAGCGCGATGCCGGACGCGACCGACGCATTCAGCGAGTCGATCGGCCCCTTCATGCCGAGCCGAGCGACCTCGGTGCAGACGCGCTTCACCGTTTTGCGGAGGCCCTTGCCTTCGGCTCCGACGACGAGGACGACGGGGCCTTCGACGGTGACGTCTTCGATGGCACGCTCGCCGTTCGCGTCGAGGCCGATGACGGTGGCACCCGCGTCGCGAAGGCGCTCGAGCGTGGTCGGGAGCGAGCCGACGCGGCAGAGCAGCGCGTGCTCGACGGCGCCGGCGGAAGCGCGGAACGTGGCCGGCGAGAGCGGTGCGGAGTGATGCTCCGGCCACACGACCGCCTTCGCCCCGAGCGCGACGGCCGATCGGATGACGGCGCCGAAGTTCTGGGGATCCTCGATCTCGTCGAGAGCGACGATGACCGAAGTGGCGTCCTCACCGATCATGTCGAGAAGGACGTCGAGCGGCACCGGCGCGAGGTCCGGCGCGTAGGCGATCGCGCCTTGATGGCGGGCGCCCTTCGCCGCGCGATCGAGCTCGCCGCGCGAAACGAGCGTGACCGCGGCGCCGCGGCCTTCGGCGAATCGGGCGACGGCGTCGATCTGCGGTCCGCCGTCTTTCTCGACCAGCACCCTTTCGAGCTTTTCCCCGTGAACTCTGATTGCCTCGCGGACGGGCTGGAGCCCGGTGACGAGCCTCATCGCTGCGTTCCTTCCTCGCGCACGCGACGCGCGCGCACGACAGCTTCTCCGATCGCGCGCGCCGCCTCGACGCGGTTGGACGCGTCGCGGATCGGGCGGCCGACGACGACCCAGTCCGCGCCGTCTGCGATGGCCTGCTCGGGCGTCGCGACGCGCTTCTGGTCGCCCGCCGCCGACGCGGCCGGCCGCACGCCGGGCGTGACGAGCACGGCTTCACTGCCGAGCGCGTGACGAAGCGCGGCGACCTCGGCGGGCGAGCACACGAACCAGCGGACGCCTTCGTCGAACGCGACGCGAGCGAGGCGCACGGCGGCCTCGCGCGAGGAGCCGCTCATGCCGATGTCGGCGAGGTCGCCATCGTCGAGAGAGGTGAGGACCGTGACGGCGCAGATGGCGAGGTCCGCGCCCTCCGCTCGCGCGCGCTCGACCGCGCGCCTCAACATCGTGCGTCCGCCACTCGCGTGCACGGTGACGAGCCGCGCGCCGAGCCTCGACGCCCGCGCGACGGCGCGCTCCACGGTCTCGGGGATGTCGTGCAGCTTCAGATCGAGGAAGACGGGGAGGCCCGCGTCGCGGCCGAGCGCCACGATCGAAGGGCCCGCCTCGACGAAGAGCTCGAGGCCGACCTTCAGCATACCGACGGCCGGAGCCACCTCGCGCGCCGCCGCCCGCGCTTCGTCCGCGTGCGCGAAGTCGAGCGCGAACGCGACCGGAGCCCTGTCTTCGAGCATGGCGCGCACCGTAGTCGGAGTGGCGCCCGCTCGTCGAGCCGCCTTTCCGGCGCGCGCTGCCCGCGCGGCGAGAGGCTGCGCGACCCCGGTTGCGCGCTAGGTCAGAGGCAGGAGCAGAGCGGGTCGCCGGCCTGGCAGGTGCACGCCGGACGCGGCGCTGCTTTGGCTGCGCCGCCGCCGCCGCCCGCGGCGGCAGGTGCGTTGCGGACCGCGTTGATGGTCGCCTGGGTCTTCTTCTGCTGATCCTGCGCCGCGGCGAGCTTTGCCTGGGCGGCCGCGCGATCGGCTTCGCTCTTTGCGCTCGCTGCTTCGGCCTGCGCCTGGTTGATCGCGTCCGTTTGCGCCTTGAGCTCGCCCATCAGCTTGTCGAGCTGCGCCTGCTTCTCCGCGATCTCCTGGTTCTTCAGCGCGGTGACACGCGCCTGCTCTTGCGCGGAGCGGTAGAACGCGAAGCCGCCGCCCGCACCGCCGAGGATGAGGAGCGCGCCGATGCCGAGCGCGATGTACGTGAGCTGCTTCTTCTTCTTGTCTTGCGAGAGGGCGGCGAGCTGGCGCTCGTGCTCCTGCTGCTGCTGCATCGCGCGGAGCCGGGCCTGCTGCTCGGCCTCGTGCCGCGCGCGCTCCACCTCGCCTTGGCGGATCGCGTCGAGACGCGTCTGCTCTTCGCGCGCGCGCTGCTCTTCCGCGCGGCGACGCTCTTCTTCGGCGCGGATGCGCGCCTCTTCGGCCTCACGCGCGCGCCGCTCCGCCTCTTGGCGAGCCTGCAGCTCCGCGGCCTCCTTGCGCTTCCGCTCGTCGTCCTCCTGCCTGATGCGATCCTCCTCGAGGCTCATCAGCTCCTTGAGGGAGAAGAGAACGGACGACTCTTTCTGTTCCGCCATGTCGGGTCTCGCGAGGGGTTCGAAGGGCAGACGCGGGAGGCAGGGAGCAGGGAGGCTGCCGCCTGCGGCGCGAGCGATGCTCTTAGCACGATGGCGCCCGCGCGCGCCCGCGTCTCGAAAAGGTACTCGGCGAAAGCCGAGTTCGCAAACGGTATCGCTTGCCTAGGAGGTGAGGTGCCGAGCGCGGACACGCGTACGCGCGGGCGACGCGGCGCGCCGGACGCGCCGTTGGACACGCGCGAAGCGATGCGTCTTGGGCTGCGGAACGACCGCGATGGCTCGACGTGCTTGCGCTCGGCGCACGACCCTTGGGAGGATACCGCGCCATGGCCGGAACGAACGTCAGCGCGCACATCACGGGAACCGTCTGGAAGATCGAGGTGAAGGAGGGCGACTCCGTCACCGAGGGTCAGACGCTCGTGATCCTCGAATCGATGAAGATGGAGATGCCGGTGGAGGCGCCCGCGGCCGGCAAGGTCGAGAAGATCAGCTGCACCGAGGGTCAGGCCGTCAACGAAGGGGACGTGCTCGTCACGATCGCGTAGGATCTCGGCACGTGCTCCGCCGGCTCTTCGCCACCGCGATCGTGCTCGGTCCGCTCGGCGTCCTTGCTCTGCAAGGCGCCGGTTGCGATCCGAACGTCACGCGGGTGGGGGCCGGCGGCGAATGCTTCGTCGCGACCGACTGCGAGCCGGGCCTCGTCTGCGTTCCGCAGCGAAACGGCGCGCGCATGTGCTCGGCGGATCTCTCGCAGGTCGTCGGTCGCCCACCGGCGATGGACAGCGGCGGGGGCGGGGAAGCCGGCGAGGCGGATGCGAGCGAGGATGGGCAGTCACCGCCGGCAGACAGCGGGCCGGGCGACGCGAACGTCGTCGACACGGGCGCCGACGCGGGCATCGCGGACGCCGCCGCCGACGGCTGACGCGCTCGCGGGCTCGCGCCGCGCGCTCACGCGGCGCGCGTGATCACTCCCGCCAGAGAAACTTCCAGGGGTTGTGCTTGAGATCGCGCACCATCTCCTGGACGTCGTCGTAGATCGCCTCGTCCATGACGAGGGCGCCGACGGTGCCGTTGCCCTTCTTGATGTGCTGCACGATCGCCTGCGCATCGGCCGCCGTCGCGTTCGCGCGCGCCGCGAGCTGGGCGACTTCCTCGATCGTTTTCTTGAGGCGCTGCTGCTCCTCTTCACCGCCGACGACCTTCGACGCGCGATTCAGGTTCGCGAGCGCTTCGCGCGCATCCTTCAACATCGGGCCGCTGTCTCGCTGGATGTCCGTCGAGAGCCGATCGACGTTGTCGATGGTGCGCTGGATCTTCGGGTTGTCGACGTACTGCGTGCGCGCGTGCGACGTCAGCGTGTTCGCCTCGGCCGACAGAGACTCGAGGTTCGCCATCGTGCGATTGATGCGCTCTCGGTTGTCGGTGAGCACGGTGTTGAGGCCCTTCAAGAGGCCCGCCGTGTTGGTGGCGATGTCGCTGATGAGCTCGCGGTTGTTGCGGATGCCCGTCATCGTCGTGTCGAGCAGCTCGTAGGCCTTCGCGAGGAACAGATCGAGACGCGGCGGGTCGATGCCCTTCACGACCGTGTTCTCCGCGAGCACCGGACGCTGCGGCGAGCCTGGCTCGATCGCGAGGAACTGCTCGCCGAGGACGCCCTGCGTGGTGACGTAGAAATCGGCGTCTTCGTGGATCGACTCGCGGACGCGCTGCTCGATGTTCAGCTTCGCGCGGACGAGCGTGCGGCGGTTCGTCTTCGGATCGATCTTCCCGCCCATGAAGGCGAGCTCCGACACCTTGCCGACCTTCACGCCTGCGACGCGGACCGGCGCTCCGGACTGGAGGCCACCCGGATTGTCGAAGTCGACGTAGACCGTGTAGGTCTTCTCGAACGACAGACCGCCCATGATGAGGACGAAGGCGGCGAGGATGCCGAGCGACACGAGGATGAGGACGCCGACCTTGACCTCGATCGATTTCTCCTGGGCCATCGCGCACTTTTATAGAGCATCACCCGCGGCATGTCTCCACGCTGCGCGCAGGGCCGTGGCCGTCGGCCGCTCCGGTCTAGGCGCCGTAGCGCCAGCGAGGGTCGCGCTCGCCCGCTGCGACCGCCTCACGATGACGCGCTGCGCGCAGCACCCACCCGTGCTGGTCCGCGAGCGCCTCCGCCTCCGCGACGTGGACGCGCGCTCCCGCGCCGTCGCCGGCCACTTCGCACGCGATCGCGCGCTGGCGGGCGACGTCCCAGCACACGAGCGGAATGTCGTGCTCGAGCGCGAGCGCCTCGGCGGCGGCGAGCGACTGCTCTGCGGCTGCGCTCCGGCCGCACCACGCATGGTGGGCCGCGTCGAGCGCGTGGAGATGCGCGCGATGAGTCGGGTGCGTCGCCGCCGCGTCGAGCTCGGCGCGAGCTTTCGTCCACCGCCGCCGGCTCGCAGCCGTGTCGTCCAGTTGCGCGAGGCGCACCATGGCCTGCGCGACGAAGAAGTGCCGCATCTGCAGGGGCAGCGCGCGAGGCGACGCGCGGAGCGTGCGGAGCTCGGTCACGACGGACTCGAACTCGGAAGCGCTGCCGCCGACTTCGGCGAAGAACAGCGCCTTCTGCGCGAGCCACTGCCCGCGCCGCCACGGCTCGCGGTCGAGCGTGCCGAGGTCGGCGCCGTGCTCGTCGAGCACCTTCCGCCCCGCGGCGACACGCCCGAGCAGGGCGAGCAGCGACGCACGGTAGAACCGGTACGTGTGGCCGCGCGCGAGGGCGCTCGTCTCGCCGCTCAGCGCGACGCGCTCTGCACCCCGTACGGTCCACCCGAGGCCTTCGCGCGCGTGCCCGCGGAGGAGGAGGTTGCCGGCGACGTCGGCGACGGCCGTGAGGTAGTCCGAATTCTCGAGGGCGTGCCCATACCGGCCGAGGCACTCGTCCATCTCGCGCACGGCGGATGTGGGCCGCCCGATGAAGTTCGTGATGTGCGCCGAGTACTGCGACGAGCGCGCGACGGCGGGGAGATCGCTGCTCGTCGCGAGCGTCTCCAGAGCCGACTTGGCGAGCTTCTCGGCGGCGGAGCGAAGCCCCGCGGCAGCCATGAAGACGGCCGCCATCGAACGCATGTACGAGAGCTCTCGCACCGTCCCGAGCCGCTGCGCGACCACGTCGAGGCGGCACACGCTCCCGAGCTGTCCGAGCCGGTCGAGCCGGAACCACGCCGTGCTCCCGGCTTGAACGAGCAGGCTCGCGGTCGCCTCGAGGCGTTCGCGTTCCGCGTGCGCGAGCGGCGGTGAACCGGCGAGAGAGCGCGCGCAGCGATGGAGCACGAGGGCGAGCACGGCCCCGAGCACGTGCATGATGCTCGACTCGCAGCGGCGCACGCCGACCTCGGCGAGGCCCTCGGCGACCTGCGCGGCGGACGCGACGGTGTCGAGCTGGCCGAGGTGTGCCTTCGCGAGCGCGAGGCGTAGCTGCGCGCGGGCGACGGGCGCGGTGCAGACCTGGAGCGCCGCTTGGAACGCTTCCACGGCATCGTCGAGGTGCCCGGACCGTGCCGCGGCTTCGCCGTGCAGCTGGAGAAACGCTGCATCGAGCGGGAGCCCCGCGCGCTCGGCGACCTCCTTCGCGCGTGCCGTGTAGGCGAACGCTTCGGCAAACGCGTACGTGCTCGCCGCGCTCTCGGCGGCGGCACGCGCGGCATCGAAGACGACGCCCGCGTCCGCGGCGGGCCATGCGCCGAGCCAGTGCCTCGCGAGCGTGTAGACGTCGCCGCCTGCGTCCGCGAGCTCGCGCGCGAGCGCGGCGTGGTGCTCGCGGCGCGTGTCGTCGCCGAGAGCGGCGAGGAGCGTCTCTCGGACGGCATCGTGCGCCGTCGCGACCATCATCGTGGCGCCCTCCGCCGTCGCGAGCACGAAGCTGCCGCGTACGAGCCGCTCGGAGGCGCGGCGGCCGCGGGCGCCGACTCCGGAGCTCGCGAGCGCGACGTCGAGCGCAATCGGCGCGCCGGCAACGGCGATCGTCTCGAGGAGCCGGCGCGCATCGGCGGGCAGGCCTCCGATGCGTGCACCGATGACGCGCGCGAGCGACATCTGCTCCGCACGGACGCCGCGCGTCGTCGTCACCCAGCGGGCGAGCTCGAGCGCGAGGTAGGGGCTTCCGCCTGCTTCCGTGGCCACGCGGTCGGCGAGCGAGCCGGCGTCGGGGAGGCCACGCAAGAGATCCTGCGCGAGCGTGCGGAGAGCGGCGCGCGAGACAGGACCGATCCCGAGCTCTTCGATGCGCGCACCGTTCGTCGCGGCCTGCACGAGGGTCTTCACCGCGGCGCTGCGCTGACGATGCTCGGTCCGATACGTGGCGACGACCAGGACGGAGCCGCGACCCTTTCGGCATAGCTCGGCGAGCATCGCGGCGCTGTCGGCGTCGCCCCAGTGGAGATCGTCGATTGCGAGCACGAGGTCCCGCTCGCACGAGAGCGCGACGAGGAGCTCTTCGAGCGCACGGAGCGCGCGCGGCTTGAGATTGCCGCTGCCGATGCGAGGCTCGTCGCAGCGCGCAGCGATCGCCCGTACCCGGCGCAAGACCGGGAATACGGCGGCGAGCGCGGCGACGTCTTCGGGCACGACGCGCGCGACCTCGTCGTAAGACAGTGTGACGAGCGCGCGTGAAGCGGCATCGACGAGGCTGTCGAGCGCCTTGTAAGGCAGTGACTCGTGCTCGTAGCAGCGGCCGCGGAGCACGAGCGCGCGCGTGCCGCGTTCTTCCTCGAAGTCGCGGAGAAAGGCGGCGACGAGCGCGCTCTTGCCGACGCCCGACGCGGCGTGCACCAAGACGGCGAGGGACCCGTCTTCGCGTGCTCGGCCCGCGGCGGCTGCGAGCCTCTCGGCATCGGCGCGTCTTCCGACCAGCGCGTGCGCGCCGAGCGCTCGCGGCGCCGGCGCTCGGCCGGCATCCGACGCGATGCGCCGAAGGACTTCGGCGCCGTCCGGGCGTGCGAGCGGGTCGCGCGCGAGGAGATCGCGACACAGTGAAACGAGGTCGGCGGGCGCATCCGGCGCGATCGCCGCGAGGTCGGGCGGCGCCACGGCGAGCTTCGCGGCCAGCACCTGCGTCGTCGTCCCGAGGAACGGCCGCCTTCCGGCGAGCGCTTCGTACAAGACGACGCCGTACGCGTACCAATCGTTGGCGGGCACCGGCGGGCTGCCGTGGAGCGTCTGCTCCGGAGCCATGTACCCGGGCGTACCGACGATCGACGCGTCGTCGGCACGCGTACTTCCGAGCTCGGCGACGATTCCGAAGTCGAGGATGACGACGCGGCCGCCCTCGGCGACGAGGATGTTCGACGGCTTGACGTCGCGGTGGACGCGACCGCCTTCGTGCAGGGCAACGAGGCCGCGCGCGAGCTGTGCGAAGGCGTCGCGGAGGCGCGCCTCGTCGAGCGCCGCTGCCTCGACGTCGTCGCCGTCCGCGTCGACGTCGGCGTCGGCGACGCGTACGCGCGTGCCGGAGCGTCGCACCGGTCGCGTCGGCTCCTCCTCCTCGTCCTCCACGGGGCGCGTGCGCGGTGGGCGCCGCCGCGACGTCGGCCCCGCGGGCGCGTCGTCGTCGTGACGTACCCACGCGAGGAGCGAGACGCCGTCGACGGCCTCCATCGTGAAGAACCAGCGGTCGTCCGACGAGAAGAGCTCGTACAGCGAGACGAGGTTTTCGTGCGCGAGGTCAGCGAGCGCCCGAAACTCGCGTTTGAAGCGAAGCAGCGACTCGGCGTCGACGTCGACGAGGCTCTTCAGGGCGACGCGCTCGGCTGTCGAGACGTCCACCGCCTCGTACACGGTGCCCATCCCGCCCTGGCCGAGCTTCCGAACGATCCGGAAGCGCGGACCCAGGTTCGGCAGCGCGGCGCGCGGCGTCTCCGACACCGCCGTCGATGCGGCGAGTCCGATCGCGAGCGCCCCCATGGCCCACCGGAACGGCGGTTCGCGTCCGACCTGAAGAGCCGCGCTCGCGCGCGCGCGGGGAGGGCCGATCAGAGCTCGAACGGGCCGGTCGCGCGGCCGGTGATGAACTGCTGGACGATGCCGTCCGGCGTGTTCTTGAAGTCCTCGCGCGACCCCTGCATCTTCACCTTGCCGCGATAGAGCATCACGATGCGATCGGCGATGGTGAAGATGCTGACGAGATCGTGGCTGACGACGATCGACGTCACGCCGAGCTTGTCGGAGAGCTCCCGAATGAGGGCATCGACGCGGCGTGCGCTCACCGGGTCGAGCGACGTCGTCGGCTCGTCGAAGAGGACGTAGGAAGGGTCGAGCGTGAGCGCGCGTGCAATCGCAACGCGTTTGCGCATGCCGTCACCGAGCTCCGGCGGATAGCGGTCGGCGAACTCGTGCATGCGGACGATCTCGAGGCGATTCCGGGCCTCGGAGAGCGCCTCCTTCATGCTGAGGTTCTTGTGCTTGCGGAGCGGCAGCGCGACGTTCTCCGCGCACGTCATCGAGTCGAAGAGCGTCGAGTGCTGGAACACCATCGCGCACTTCTTCCGGATGGGCCCCATGCGGACCTCGTCGAACTTCGAGATCTCTTCTCCGTCGAGCCAGATCTCGCCGCTGTCGGGGTAGAGCAGTCCGACGAGGTGCTTGATGAGCACGCTCTTGCCGACGCCCGACGCGCCGATGATGAAGAAGACGGAACCCGTCGGGACGTCGAACGACACGTCGTTCAAGACCGTCTTCGGTCCGAAGGATTTCACGATGTTCTTGAACTGGATCACGACGGGTCCACGCGTCTTGCCGGTCGAGCCTTCCTACTCTATCCGACAAGATTGTCTGCCGCGCGAAACGAAGTGAACATCTCCGGCGTAGAGCCGTCAGAGAGAGGTCGAGCCGTCGAGGAGCCATGTCCAAGGAAACCAAGCGCGCGTTTGCCATCCTTTGCAGTGCCGTTGCGTTCGCAGGCGTTCTCGCCGCCGGGGGTGCGGACGCCGCTCCGAACAACGACCTGAAGAACCTGATGAAGACGATGGGCGCGCAGGCCGCCTCCGAGGATCTCGCGGGCCTGAAGGCGACGGCCGCGAAGCTGAAGGCGGCGAAGCCGAGCGACCCCGACTACGCCGGGTGGGATGCCATCTCGGACAAGCTCGGCAGCGCCGCCGACCTCGCTGCCGCAAAGGCAACCTGCAAGGATTGCCACAACCAGTACCGCGACAAGTACAAGGCGAAGTACGGCTCGAAGGCGCCCTGACCCAGCGGGCCACGCCGCGCGCCGCACGAGAGCGGCGCGGTCACCCGGGGAAGATGAGGAACCCGGCGCCCGAGATGAAGAAGTTCAGGATCAGGATCGCGAGCGAGGTGTTCACGACCGCGCGCGTCGTCGCCCAGCCGACGCCTTCCGAGCCGCCGAACGTCGAGAGCCCGCAGTAGCCGCTCACGATCGGGATCGCCGCTCCGTATGCGAAGCACTTGGCGATGCCGATCGTGAGGTCGCCGAAGTCGACGAGCTGCGCGTTGAAGAAGACGCGCAGCGGCACCTCGAACGCGACGTACGCGGTGATCCCTCCGGAGACGAACGCCACCGTCCCCGCCCACACGATGAGGACGAGCGTCATGACGAGGCTCGCGAGGAAACGCGGCTTGATGAGGAAATCGATCGGGTCGGCCGCGCACATGCGGAGCGCGTCGATCTGCTCGGTGACGACCATCGAGCCGATCTCGGCGGCGATGCCGGCGCCGACGCGCGTGGCGAGCATCAGCGCGCCGAGCGACGCGGCGAGGTCGCGCACGAGCAGCTCCAGGTACGTCGCGCCGAGCATGGTGAAGTCGGGGACGATCCGCTTCGCCTGCAGGCCGGCCTGATAGGCCAGGATCATCCCGATGAAGCCCATCGTGATCGACAGGAAGACGAGCGAGCGATTGCCGATCTCGTACATCTGCCGGACGAGCGCGCCCTTCTCGCGGCGGCCGTTGAACGTGTAGTAGAGCGTCCGAACGAAGACCGAGTAGAGCTCGCGGCCGCCGATCGCGAGGTCGATGGCAGCCGCGCCGAGCTCGCCGATCGTGCCGAGCTCCTCGGCGGGCGTCGCGTCTTCGTCGGGGTGCTTCGGCGTGGGTGCGGGGAGCGCCACGTCAGCCTCCGAGGACGAAGCTGGTGAGGTAGTCGAGGACGAACACGCCCGCCGCGCTCGCCATGACCGTCGCGTTGACCGAACGGCCCACGCCCGGCGCGCCGCCCTTCGTCGCCAGCCCGAAGTGGCAGCTCGCGAGGCCGATCACGAATCCGAACACGACGCTCTTCACGAGACCCGTCGCGACGTCGCCGAAGCCGAGGAGGCCCGAGGTGAGGCCGTTGTAGAACGTCGTGGGGCTGACGCCGAGGAGGAGCTCGCCCGTGTACGCCGCGCCGAAGAGCGCGAGCGCGTCGGCAAAGAGCGTCATCATGAGGAGCGTCAGCACGATCGAGACGAAGCGCGGTCCGATGAGGAAGCTGATCGGATCGATGGCGAGCACGCGAAGCGCATCGAGCTGCTCGGTCACGACCATCGTGCCGAGCTCGGCGGTGTTGTTCGCGCCGACGCGCCCAGAGATCATGAGCGCGGTGAGGAGCGGCGCGATCTCGCGGAGCGTGCCGAATCCGGCGCCCCAGCCGAGCAGACCTTCGGCGCTGAAGCGCTTCACGATCGTGGCGGCCTGGATCACCATGATGCCGCCGGTGAAGAGGGCGGTGACGACGACGATCGGCAGCGACTTGACCGCCATCTTGTAGAGGTTCTTCCAGAGCTCGCGTCCGTCGAGCCGCGGCGGCAGCAGCCGCAAGAGGATGCGCGCGAGCAGGATGACCATCCCGCCCGTCGTCTCCGCGACGCCGAGGAAGCCTTCGCCCACCGCCCCGAGCATCGACGCGAAGGCAGACGGGCCGGCGCTGCTCGCGTCTGGAGTGCCCGAGGGAGGCGGCACACGGGTAGGGGACGTCTGCGCGGCCATCGCCGGCCGCGACTATACACCTTGCGAGGCGGAGACGCGCGCCGTCGGCGCGTTATGCTGCCTTCGATGTGGGGCGACGATCGCGGTTGGCGTGACGCAGCGGCTCACCTCGGGCTCGCGCTGCACGACCCGGCGAGCGCGCAGGGGTCGTTCCACGCGGGCGCGAGCTTCGAGCACCTGAAGCGGGCGATGGGCGCCGCGGTCGCGCGCGAAGGGAAGTCTTCGCACTGGATGTATGGACGGCGTCGAGTCTCGGCGGGCAGGCGCTCGCGCGACGTCGAGGTCTTCGTCTTGGTGAACATCGAGACGCACGGAAGCAGCACGACGACGTACACACGCACGATCGCGCGAATCGATCCGTCGCTGCTCCTCGGGCTCGCGGTGCGGCGAGCGAGCTGGATAGATCGGGCGTTCGGTGCGCCGAAGTACTTGCTCGGTGACGCGGAGCTCGATGCCTCGCTCCGCGTCGAGGCCCGCTCTCCCCGCGCGGCCGTTCTCCTCACGACCAAGCCGGGCGTGACGCCCTCGATCGGCGCCGACATCGCGACGCTGCGCGGCTTCGAGTTCGCCATCTCCGACGGCTCGGTCGATCTCTATACGTCGTCCGGCGTCGTCACCGATGCGGGGGTGCTCGCGTGGAGGCTCGACACCGCTGCGAGCCTCGCCATCGCCCTCGAAGACGCCGACGCGCGGCTGCCTCGCGATCCCGATCGCGCTGCTTTGGCAGGCGCGTGGGCGACGTTTGCCGACGTGGCGGGGCTCACCTTCGACGCGCGGCGGATGCGCCTCGGCGGCGTCGCGTCCGATGCGCGCTTTCGCATCGCGCTCGAAGGTGATGCTGGCGTGCTCTATACCGCGATCACCGTGGAGCTCCCGCGCAGCCTCGGTCTCGGGCTCCGCATGAAACCGCAAGGCGCGCTCCAGTTCCTTTCGTCACTGTTCGGCGCGCAGGACATCGAGCTCGGTGACGCCGCGTTCGACGCGCGCTTCGTCATCGAAGGCGCCGTGCCGGCGAAGGTCCGCGCGGCGCTGGCGAGCCCGGTGCTCCGCCGTGCGCTCCTCGAGCTCGCGCACGGCGCGACCGACGTACGCGTCGACGACGTGCGGCTCTTCTTCCGGTATCCCATCGTCGCGACCTCGGAAGGGCAGCTCGGCGGGCTCGTCGAGCGCATTCGCATCGTCGTCGACGGTTTCTTCCCGCGGCCCGCGGCGGTCGGTCCGTACCGCTGATCAGTCGAGGGGCAAGCCGAGCGCCCAGGCGAGCCCGGTCACGACGACGGCGTTCACGAAGACGATGAGCGCGACCCATGCGAGCCCGAGGAGCGCGCCACGTGGGCTCCATTTCCACGGCGGCCAGAGCGCTTCGGAGCGCGTGCGGAAAAAGTGGAAGACGACCGCCAAGAGCCCGAGCAGCGGTGCCGCCAGAAGCGCGAGCCCGATGAGAGCGTTGTCGCGCGACGCGGGCGGCCATGCGCGCGCGAGGCGCTCCTCGTCGAGGCGGCGTTCGTCGCGCTTCACGACGAGCACGCTGCCGGTCACGAGCACCGCGCACGAGACGACGAGGACGACGACCTCGTAGGGGCTCTCCGGGCGCACGCGGACGCTCCACCGTTCGCCGCTCGGCTAGAGCGGGCCTTCCGTGAGCCCGTGCACGAACTGGCGAACGTGCGGATGCGTGCTCTCCTGGGCCTCTTTCGTCGTGCCGTCGAAGATGAGCTGGCCGCGGTACATCATGCCGACCCGGTCGGTCACCGTGAGGAGGCGGTCGAGATCGCTCGAGACCATGATCACCGTCGCGCCGGCGGCGCGCTGCTCTTCGCGGAGGAGCTCGAAGATTTTCTGGGACGTCACCGGGTCGAGCCCGGCGGCAGGCTCGTCGTAGAGGACGATGGACGCCTGCGCGATCGTGGCGCGCGCGACGCCGACGCGCTTCTTCTGCCCGCCCGAGAGCCCGGCTGGCATGCGGGTGCCGAACCCGGAGAGCGCGACGCATGCGAGCCGCTCTTCGACGCGCGACTTGATGACGTCTTCCGGCAGGTTCGTGAGGCGCCGCAGTGGGAACGCGATGTTGTCGTCGACCGTCATGTGGTCGAAGAGCGCGTTGTTCTGGAAGAGCATCCCGATTTTGAGGCGGATGCGCTGGAGATCGAGCTCCGACGCGGCAGTGACGTCTTCGTCTCCGACGACGATGCGCCCGGCGTCCGGCTTCATCAGCCCGGTTATCATCTTCAGCAGCACGCTCTTGCCCGAGGCACCCGGCCCGATGAGACCGTAGAGGCAACCCTTCGGGACGTGCAGCGAGACTCCGCGGAGCACGTGGTTCGGGGCCCCGCCGCCCGTAGGGCGGAACGATTTCGAGACGCCTTCGATCGTGATCACGGGCCCGGCCGAACGCCCATCGAGACCGGTTGTGCGTGCGAACGAGGTGCGGCCTGCCCCTGGGCGCGCGCGGCTGCGGCTGCGGCCTCTTCGTGCTCGCGACGGACGCGAACGAGCCGCGCGTAGAGGGCGAGGGTCGCGGCCGCGAGCGCGAGCACGGCGAGGACGAGGCCCGCGAGCGCTGCCTTCAGCGTGGTCGACGAGCCGCGCGCCACGGTGATGGGACCGACGTGAGCGACCTCGGCGCGTGCGGAGGCCGGGCGCGCGGCGTGGGCGACGAACACCACCGCGACGTCTGCGGGCGCAAGCCCCGGAGCGCCGCCGGCGACGAGGCGCTGGATCGACTCGCTCGCGAGAGGAGGCGTCGTACCTCGATGCTCGACGAGCACGCTGGCCGTCGCTTTCGGCGGCGGGCCGTCGCGTAGCCCATCGCGAGGCGGGAGGTTCATGTGGACGCGCGCGGAGAGGACGCCGTCGATGCCGCCGAGCGTCCGTTCCAGCTCCCCGGCGAGGCCCGCGACGAGCTGCGCGTGCTCGGCCGCTTGGCTCGGCACGAGCTGTCCGCGGTCGGCGGCTTCGAGGAGGCCGCGTGCCTTCGCGCGGGGGAGCTGCTCGTCGGCCATCGTCGCGAGCGCGCGCGCAGCGTCGTCACGCGGGACGAGCACGCGGAAGCGGCCCTCCGTCGTCGGGTCGACGTCTTTCGATGCGTCGATGCCCGCTTGGTCGAGCGTCACGACGACGCGGTTCGCGTCGCCTTCGTCGAGCCCCGCTGCGACCGGCACCGCACAGCCTGCGACCGCGAGGAGGAGGACGATGGAGAGTGCGGGCGCGGCGTGCCTCGGCATGGCCGCATCCGTGTATACCACGCACGGCCGAAGAACTCCTGTTGCCCTCGCTAGCGTGCGATGCTACTGCCCTCCCGCCGCGTAACGGTGAGGCCCCCGCGTGTTGCGGAGCGCGTGGGCCCCGGAAAGCGCGTGCTTCCTCTTGTATTCCGTTCACTCCGCCTTCGAGGCGCGCCTTGCCGCGCGTGGCGCATTGTCGACTCCGACTCCGTTCACGGAAGCGCTGAGCCAGCTCAACGACCGGGCCCTTCGCAGGCTGCTCGGCGCTCGCGCGTTCCTGCGCGGGTACGATTACGTCCGTCGCCAGGCGGTCTCCGACGTCGCGATGGAGGAGCTCAGCGCGACGGGCCATGTCCGCGGGACCGACCCTGACCCGTACGCGGTGAAGCTGCAGGTCACGCCCGCGGGCTTCTCGAGCGAGTGCTCCTGCCCCGCGTTCCCGAAGATCAACGGGCACTGCAAGCACGTCGCCGCGCTCCTCATCGCGCTCCGCGACCAGGTGAGACCGAAGCAGCCGCGCGCCGAGGGCGCGACGAACGGCGTCTCGCATGGCGGCGGCACGCCGGGCGCGCACGCAGGCGGCGTCGTCGGTGGCGCCGGACGCGAGCCGCGTGAGCCTCGCGAGCCGCTCGGCGACTTGGACGGCGTCGGGGGCAGTCGGCGGGCCCGGCGACGCGCGCGGAAGCTCGCGGCGCAGCGCGCGATGGGCGCTCCCGGCGTCCCGCACGGCCGTCCCGGGTTCACGGTCGATGGTCGGCACGAGCCGCGCGGACTCGTGAGCGGCGTCGATGCATGGCTCCCCGAGCCGATGCCGCCGGCGCCGAAGACGATCGAGTACCGCATGCAGGTGCGCTCCGGCGCGCTCACGGTCTCGCTGCTGGATCCCGACGCGCGGACGCCGCTCTCTCCGACGGCGCTCCTGCAGTTCCAGGCGCAGAAGCCCACGGGGGACCGCGAGGCGCTTCGCGTGCTCGCCCGCCTCGAGAACGAGGCGCAGCGCCGCGTCGGCATCGACGTGCGCGGCGAAGACGCCGCGGATCTGCTCCCGCACCTCAAGGGCCGACGCGTCATCCTCGAGCCCCAGATGATGGAGCTGCGCTTCGGCGACGAGCCGCTCCGCCCCCGCTTCGACCTCGAGCTGTCGCACGACGGCCACCAGGTCCTCGTGAAGACGTCCTTCATGAGAGCGGGCGACCCGCGCAAGTTCACGATGAACCAGGGCGGCTGGTTCGAGGGCAGCCCCGGGTGGCACGTCGACTCGCAGGAGGGCTGGGCGCGCCCGCTCGACCGCCGCGTTTCGCCGGCGAGCATCCGGCGCCTGATGCGCACGTCACACATTTCCGAGTCGATCGACAACCTCCCGTCGCTCATCGCGCAGGGCCTCCCGAAAGTCGCGCTCGAAGTGGGCGCCGAGCTCCCGGACTTGTCGCAGGTGGCCGACGTCGTCGACGTGACGCCGACGTTTCGCCTGCGCGCGGGCGGCAGCCTCACCGAAGCGCGCGTGTCGCTCCGCGCGGCGTACGAAGACGTCGAGATCGACGTTCGCGCGGACGGCATGACGCCGCCGGTCATCGTGAAGCCGCCGGGAGCGAGCGCCTCCGACGACGACGAGGGCGGCGGTCCTTCCGGTCCGCGCCGCGTGCCGGCGAGCAAGCGTGCGACGGTCATCCGCTGCGACATCGCCGCCCAGCAGGAGGCGACGAGCAGGCTCCGCGCGCTCGGGTTGAAGGCCGACGAGGACGGCATGGGATTCGTCGCACGAAGCGACGACGCGCTGCAGTTCTGGACGGAAGCGGTGGGCTCGCTCCCGGAGGAGTGGGACCTCTTCATTCCCGACGACCTCGTCGACGTGCAGGTCCGCACGAGCTCGCTCCAAGCGAATGCGCGGGTGTCGAGCGGCGTCGACTGGTTGTCGCTCCGTCTCTCGTTCGAGTCGGAAGGCGTCGCCGTCACGCAAGAAGAGCTCGCGCGCTGCCTCGCCGAAGGTCGTCGCTACGTCCGTCTGCAAGACGGCTCGTTCGCGAAGGTCGACGTGGAGAAGGTGCGTGAGGTGCTCCTCCGCCAAGCCGAAATCCTCGCGACGGGCGGAGGGCAGGGAAGTCGGCTGCCGCTCTCGCAGGCCGGCCGCATTCAAGAGCTGCTCGACCAGGTGGGCCGCGCGAACGTCTCGGAGGGCACGAAGGAGCTCTTCGACAAGCTCGCGCACGTCGACGAGATCAAGGTCGTCAAGAAGCCGCGCAACCTGAAAGCGCAGCTCCGCCCTTATCAAGAGCAGGGCTTCCAGTGGCTCTCGTTTCTCCACGAGATCGGGTCGGGCGGCATCCTCGCCGACGACATGGGTCTCGGTAAGACGGTCCAGACGATTGCTCTTCTCCTGTCGGTGAAGAGCGCGATCGAGAAGGACGCCAAGGACGCGAAGGAAGCCAAAGAGGCGAAGGACGGCGCGAAGGCGAACGGCGAGCGCGCGAAGCGCTTCAAGGCGCTCATCGTCGCCCCCACGAGCGTCGTCACGAACTGGGAGCGCGAGCTCGACAAGTTCGCGCCCTCGCTCTCGCACATGGTCTGGCACGGCGGTGACCGCAAGGAGCGCACCGACGAGCTCGACGAGGCGGACGTGGTGATCACGTCGTACGCGCTCCTCCGCCGCGACGAGGAGCTCCTCGCGAAGCTCGGTCTCACCTACGCGATCCTCGACGAAGCGCAGAACATCAAGAATCCGCTCAGCGCCACGTCGCGCGCCGCAAAGCGCCTTCGCGCCGACCGTCGCCTCGCGTTGACGGGCACGCCGATTGAAAATCGCCTCTCCGAGATCTGGTCGATCTTCGACTTCGTGAGCCCCGGCCTGCTCGGCCCACTCGACAAGTTCGAGGAGCGCTACGCCCGGCCGATCGACAACGGCGATCAGAAGGCGGCGAAGCGCCTCCGCGCGACGATTCACCCGTTCATCCTTCGGCGAACCAAGTCGGAGGTCGCCAAGGATCTTCCGGAGAAGATCGAGACTGACCAGTTCTGCGAGCTCACGGGCGAGCAGAGGAACCTGTACGCCGCCGTCCTCAAGGAAGTGCGCCAGCAGGTCATGGGCGAGGTCGAGAAGCAGGGCCTCGCGAAGAGCCACATCCAGATCCTCGCGGCGCTCACGCGCCTTCGTCAGGCGGCGTGCGACCCGCGCCTCCTCGGCCTGCCGCGCGACTTCGGCGACGAGGACTCGGGCAAGCTCGTCGCCTTGCGCGAGCTGATCCAGACGTCGATCGCCGGCGGGCACCGCGTCCTCGTCTTCAGCCAGTTCGTCTCGATGCTGACCCTCATCCGCCACGCGATGGAAGAGGACGGCGTCCGGTACGAGTACCTCGACGGCAGCACGAAGGACCGCATGGCGCGCGTCGAGAGCTTCCAGAAGGAAGACGGCCCGCCGGTGTTCCTCATCTCGCTCAAGGCGGGCGGCGCCGGCCTGAACCTCACCGCGGCGGACACGGTCATCCATTTCGACCCGTGGTGGAACCCGGCGGTCGAAGATCAGGCGACCGACCGCGCGCACCGCATCGGTCAGACGAAGGTGGTCACCACGTACCGCCTCATCGCGAAGGGCACTATCGAGGAGAAGATCCTCGAGCTCGGTGGCAAGAAGCGCGAGCTCGTCGGCGCGGTCCTCAGCGAGGACATCGGCGGCGCGAAGAAGCTCACCAAGGGCGACCTCGAGGAGCTGTTCCGCGTCGAGTGACCCTTGCCACGGCGAGCGGCGCGGATACGCTCGCGCTCGATGATCTGGCTCTCCAACAGCACCCTCGCCCGTCTCCGCGATCAGCTCCAGGCCCGTGGGCAGCGCCCTTCCATCGTCGCGCCCGAAGCAGGGATGGCGCCGGAGACGGTGGAGATGCTCAACGTGGTGGCCGAGTACGGCCCCATCTGCGAGGCCATGTACTTGATGATGAGCGCCGACGGACGGATCTCGAACGACGAGCGCGAGGTCCTGCGTGGCGCGCTGCGAAACCTGTCCGGCGACGGCATCCGCTCGGCGCACATCGAGTCGATGCTCGATGACGCCGGCAAGAAGGTCGTCGACGAGGGGCGCGACGGCCGGATGAAGGAGGTCGTCGCCGCGCTGCACGACGACAAGGCGCGCGCCGAGGTCGCGTTCGTGCTCGCGGCGGCGATTGCGTTCGCCGACAACGCGATCGCCGACGAAGAGAACGAGACGCTGAACGCGCTCGCCGAAGGCCTCGGCATCGACGAGGCCCGCGCGAACGAGCTGCTCGACGACGTCGAGCAGGACCTCGGCAGCCAGCAGCCGCAGGCCTGACGTAACGCTCGAGGTCACGCCGAGCACGTCGCTCGCGCAGGGGAGGAGCGCGTGCGATGTCGGCGCACGCCGAGGGCGGACCGCGCACCTGACGAAGGCGGGCGCGAGTCTCGACTGGCGTGATGCGCTCGCGTTTCGGTACGATCCTCGTCCTGCCGGAGCCTCACGTGGAGAAGGAAAGGACGGGCGACCGCGTCGGCGGCTACCGCGTCGTGCGCCGGCTCGCCATCGGCGGCACGAGCGAGGTGCTGCTCGCAAAAGCCGAGGGGCCGCACGGCTTCGAGCGCTCCGTCGTGCTCAAGCTGCTGCTGTCTCAGTACAAGAACGACGCGGACTTCAAGGCGATGTTCGCGCGCGAAGCGGCGGCGTACGCGCGCCTGGCGCATCCGGCGATCGTCCGGCTGTACGACTTCTTTGCGCACGGCGAGCAGCTCGTCATGGTGCTCGAGTACATCGATGGACCGGCGCTCTCGCGCCTCCGCGGGATGCTGAAGGCGGTCGGCCAGCAGATCGACGATGCCACCGGCATCTACATCGCGTCGTGCGTCTTCGATGCGCTCGCGGCCGCCCATGCCGCGTCGGACGAGGCGGGCGAGCCCGCGCCCGTCATCCACCGCGACGTGAATCCCTCGAACGTGCTGATCCCCTGGGATGGGCACGTGAAGCTCGCGGACTTCGGGATCGCGAAGGTCACGGGCGTGAGCCACGAAAGCCGTGCGGGTCTCATCAAGGGCACGTACGGCTACATGGCGCCCGAGCAGGTGAAGGGCGAGAGCGTGACGCCGCGCGCCGACGTCTACGCGGCCGGCATCATCCTCTGGGAGCTGCTCTCGAAGCGGCGTGCGTTCTTGCGCGGGGCGCTTCCCGAGATCGAGGTGCTTCGTGCGATGGCCGAGCCGCACATCGTGTCGCTCGACGTGCTCCGCCCCGACGTCGACAAGAACGTCCGCGAGGCGCTGAAGCGCGCGCTCGAGCCGCGCGCGGGCGATCGGAAGATCACCGCCGAGGAGATGGTCGCGACGTTGCGCGCGGTCGTGCCCGCCGACGAGGGACGCGAGCGGCTCGCGCGCACGCTCGCCGCCGTTCGCCACGAGCCGAAGCCCGCGCCGACGACGATGCCGCCACCGCTCGGCACGCCGGGCGACCCGTACGAAGACGAAGCGACGGGGAAAATCGTCCCGAAGGCGCTCGCGCCGAGGCCGGCCGCCGCGAGCGACCGTGGGATGCTCCCTCGCAAGCCGACGCCGCCGCCGATGCCCGCCGCTCCGCCGCGCCCGATCCCGCGCGTGACTCCGCCGCCGCGTCCGGCCGCGGGCGTTCCACGCACGACGGCGGCATACGGCGAGAGCTCCGGGGCGCCGCTGCCGCCCGCCGCGGCGCCGCCGCGGATCGCGATGCCCGCGACGGAGCCTCTCCCTTCGACGCTGACGCCTTCGGACTTGGCGCCGGGCGGAGCCGCGGGCGCGCGAGCCGCTGCCCCGCCTGCCGCGCGCGACGACGACGCGCCTTCGTCCGACGGTCCTTCGCTCGTCGGCTCGAGCAAGGTCGGGCGGATGTTCGATTCGCTCGTGGAACCGGCGGAGCTCGTTCGATCGACGGGTCGGGACAGCGAGAAGCTCCGTCTCGGGACGCCGCTCGCGGGGATCGCCCCCGGGAAGCCTTTGAGCGAAGCGATCGACGAGATCCTGGGCACGGTGCCGAGCTCGCTCGCGCCGAGCCTCGCGCCCTCGGAAGGCGCGAGCGGCGAGCCTCCGACGATGCGCGACGCGCGTGATGCGCCCGGCCCAGGCGCGGGGGAAGAGGCTCGCGAGCTCGGACGTCTGCCTGCGGCGCCGCCGCCGCTCCAGGCCTCGCTCCCTACGCCGTTCGATCTGTCGACGCAGGCGATGGCGACCGATTCACGCGCGCTGCCCTCGTCGTTCCCGGCGATGAACAAGACGCTCGCGATGGACGTCCCGCCGGTGACGGTTCCGCGCGATGCTCGCGTGCCGGCCGTCGGCGACGCGGAGCGTGTGGAGGCGGGCGTAGAGCGATCGTCCGGCCAGGCGTCGCTCGGCCAGACCGCGCCGCTCGCGTCGCCCGGCGGCCCGCGCGTCGGACCGCCTCCGCTGCCGGGCTCCGCGCCATCGACCGCAAAGATGCGGGCCTTTGCAGCGGCGGGCGCGGGTGGTGGTGGCGCGCCGGCGACAGCGTCCGGCCCGCCGCCTCTCACGCAGACGCTCGCGTCACCGGGCGCCTCGGTGAGCGCATCGCCGTCTCCCCTCGGTGAGGGGGGAACTGCACCGGCGCCGCCCACCGGCGCCGGGTCATCCGCCGCCCCGCGCGGAGCGTCGTCGAGCCTTTCCGGCGCGCATGCGTCGATAAGCGAGCCTCCAGCGCGACGTTCGGGCCTTGCGACGGCGGTCGTTCTCGGCGCGCTTGCGGGCCTCGCGACGGCTGCAGGGCTCGGCGGCTACTCTCGCTGGCAGAAGACGCGTGCGGCCGTCAGACCGGCGGCCGCGACGGCAACGGCAGTGACGATCCCGGCCGCGTCGGCGCCGGCATCCGCGTCCGCGTCCGCATCTCCGGTCGCCTCCGCGTCCGCCTCTCCGGTCGCCTCCGCTTCCGCCTCCGCGTCGGCGCCCGTTGCGAGCGCGTCCGCATCATCCGACGTCCCCGCGGACGTTCCTGCGAACAGTGGCCGTGTGCTCACCACGAACGCGGCGCCCGGCAGGCGCATCTTCGTCGACGACCGCACGGTGGGGCAGACGCCCGAGGCCGTGATCGTGAAGTGTGGCTCGCGCGCCATTCGCCTCGGCAGCACGGGCTTCACGCAGACCGTGGACGTGCCGTGCGGCGGTGAAGTGACGATCGGCGATCGCTGACGCCGTAGGTGCTGCGCGCAGCCTCGCGGCTCAGTGGCCGGCGTCGACCGCTGCGCTCGTCTCGCCGGGTCGGAAAAACGACCAGAAGTGCGTCGCCCACTCCGCGCCGCCGCGATCGGTCGGATGGATGCCGTCGCCACTGCGCTGCAGCTTCAGACTGCTCGCGTCGAAGAACTTGCAGGGCGCCGCGTTGTCTTTGATGACCTGCACGATGCCGGTGTCCGGCTTCCACGTCGGCGGGCCCATCCAGTAACACTCGCGGTTACCGATGCGCTTGACGATGCTCTGGACGTTCGCCGCCATCGCCGCGGGGTAGGGAACGAACACGTCGTTCGTGCCGAGCGTGAGGATGACGATGTCCGGGTTGTGCTTGGCGATGAGGTCCTTCAGCTTCGGCGATTTGTCGTAGCTGACGATCGACTCGCTGACCTTGTAGTCGCGGACGAACTTCGCGCCCTCGGCGGTGAAGCGATGCTCGAGCGCGCGCGTCAGCCCCAAGTTGCCACCGACCATCGAGTCGCCGACGTGAAGGACCGTCTTGCCGGTGAGCGGCACGGGAGGCGCGCCCGCATCGTGGAGCTGCTCCTCGAGCGCCGTCGCGAGCCGCACGCTGGCGGCGGTCGTCGTCGTCTCGCCGTTCTTCGCGACCACCGCGGGTGGCGCGCTCACCTCGGGTGAGGGAGGCGTGCGCTGCGTGCACGCCGAAGCGGCAGCAACGGCGACCGGGAGGACGAACGCAGCGAGCGAGCTCTTCGGGACGAGGCGCACGGCGCCGTTTATGGCAGACGCCGTAGACCTCGTCGAGATTTCGAGTGGGGCCGGCGCGCGTCCTCCGCGCGCGGCTCAGGTGCGCGTCACTGGAGGCGCGTCACTGGCCGATGTCGGCGCAGCAGCGGAAGCCCGTCGAGTAGTCGTGGTACCAGGCCTCGTGCGCATCGGTGCGGTAGCCGCAGCCATCGCCGTTTTGCGTGACGTCGAGGTAGTAGCCGCCCTGGAACGTGCCGGCCGGATCGAGCACCCACTCGTGGAGGTTGCCGACCATGTCGTAGACGCCGTAGCCGTTCGTGCAGCTCTCGTGAGAGCCGGTTTCGGCGAGGCCGCCGGCCATCTGGTTCAGCTGCGGGTCATTCATCTTGTCCCACGTCCAAGCCTTGCCGCTTGCGACGTCGGCGCCGAAGAACGTGCCGACCGGGCTCTTGCCGTTGTCGTTGCACGTACCGGGCGTGCGCTCGTTCGCGTAGCCGAACTTCTTCGGATCAGGACCTTTGCATGCGGTCTTCCACTCCGCGGGCTTGCAGAGGCGCTTTCCGGAACGGCCGCAGGCCTCGATCGCCTGCTTTTCGCTGATGTAGCCCTGCGGGAAGACGCCCTTCTCGCTGACGGCGCGGACCGTGTGGCCCTCGACCGGCAGGTAGTACGGCCACGCGCGCTCTTCGCCGCCCGGGAGCACCTCGACGAGGGACGCCTCGTACTTGTCGACGCAGAACTGGTCGTCGATGCTCGCCATGTCCGGCGGGCAGAGCCCATTGCCGGGAAGCGGCCGGTCGCCGGCGGGAAGAAGCTCGTCGACAGGCACGTCCGCCGACGCGAACGCGAGGCGCGGGAGGGCGCCGGACGTGAGCTGGACGGCATCGCCCGTGCGCTGGGTGCGCGGGGTCTGGGAGACCGCGGCCGAGCGGGCCGACGTGCCGAACATGCGCTGCGTGACGCTCGAGCCGCTCGAACGGCTCGCATAGAGCTCGCCGCCGAGGCGCGCGCAGCCGGCGACACTGACAAAGGTGGCGACCGAGGCGCCTGCGATTGCGGTGATAAGCCAAGCCGGGCGGGGATACTTCGACACTACTCACCTCCGGCAGGGTTTTGGCGGGACGCCGCGAGCGGCGCCGACCAAAGCGAAACCATGCGTAGCTGCCTACGCGTTCACCGGGGATACTTTGCACCAGCGGGGCCACACAACCCCAAAACGTCCGGCGGCGCGAAAAAGGTACGACCTCGACCAGCTACAAACCCACGTCCCAATTGGATATTTTACGCCGTCAGCCCGCGATAGCGCCATGATCTCGATAGTTTGCGCTCCAACGATCGGCGCTTCAGCGGGCGCGCTGGTTCGCCGCAGTGTGCGATCCATCACCTCAGCCGTAACGTAGGCGGCCGCCGCTGAGCCGTCCTCCGCTCACGAACGGCCGGCCAGTGTCGCTCCGCCACGACGCCCGCGGCAGCCCGCCTCGAGAGGGGTACGGACGCGCGCACGCACGGCTTCTTGCCTCGTCGGCCGAGGCTGTTCTCTTCTCGTCCCGTGCACCGCCTCTACCTCTCGCCGGGCATGTTCGGCTTCGGCAAGCTCGCGACGTACGACTACTTCGCGCACGTCGAACGAGCGCTGGCGAAGCGCTTCGCGGACGCCGGCGAGTACCTCGAGACGCACGTCGTCGACGTCGCGCCGACCGCATCCATTCGGCGTCGAGCGGTCCGCCTGGCCGAGCTCGTCGCGCGGACGAGCGACGACGGGGAAGGCACCGTGCACCTCCTCGGTCATTCGACCGGCGGGCTCGACGCGCGCCTCGTCGCCTCTCCCTCCGCGCGGCTCCCGACGGCGCGCGAGAACCTGCGCTGGCTCGACCGCCTGCGAAGCGTGACCACGATGAGCACGCCACATTACGGAACGCCGCTCGCGAGCTTCTTCGCGACCGTCAGCGGTCAGCGGATGCTCTACGCGGTGAGCGCGCTGACGTTCATCGGGTTGTCGCTGGGCGCGCCGCCGCTCGCGGCTGCGAGCGCGCTCGTCGTCGCCATCGGTCGGCTCGACCGAGCCCTCGGCGTCGAGCTCCGCGTGCTCGACCGTACGACGGATGCTCTGCTGCGCGCGCTCGAGCCCGCGACGAGCATGGAGGTGCGCCTCTATCTCGACGCCATTCGGCGGGACCAAGGCGCCATGATTCAGCTCACTCCGGAGGCGATGGACCTCTTCCAGGCCGGCGTCGAGGACCGCGCCGGCGTCGTCTACCAATGCACGTGCGCCCAGGCGCCGGCTCCTACGCCGGGCGGCCTCGCACGGTCGCTCGCGAGCGTGAGCCCGTGGCGCGCGATCTCGTCGACGCTCTTCGCGACGATGTACGGGATCACCGCGCGGAGCGACGAGCGCTATCCGTGCGCGTCGCCGGAGCTCCCCGCGGCGATCGAGCAGGAGCTCCTCCGGGCCTTCGGCGGCAAGCTTCCGAGCCCGCGCGCGAACGACGGCGTCGTCCCTTCGCTCTCGCAGCTCTGGGGAACGGTCGCGTGGGCGGGGTACGCCGATCACCTCGACGTCCTCGGACACTTCCCCGGTCGGTCGTCGCCGAAACCGTTCTGGACGTCGCTCTTCGGCCGGGCGGCTGCCGCTCGCGACGAGAGCGAGCTCGCGGAAGCGGCGGTCGCACGTGGAGGCGTCGCACCGGACCCCGTCGCCGACGCGCGTCACGTCGACTGGTTGCTCAGCGGCTCCGGCTTCGACGAACGCGCCTTCGACGTCCTCATGGATGCGATCGCGAAGGGGATGCTCGGGACGCGGTAACCCGCGCGCGCTACTCGCCGTAACCGAGGAAGCTCACGTCCCGGTAGCTCGAACGATCGTTGCCGAACGCGCACGTGACGTCGCCCGCGCGCGTCGCGAAACCGAAGCCGCTCGAACGCGGCGGCGGCGCGCCGGGCAGATCGAGACGCGTCCACGCTTCGCGACCGGGCTCGAGGTCGAGCACGAAGAGCCCGGGCTGCGTGGTCCGGCCGTCGCTCGTCCCGCCGTACACGAAGAGGCGCCGGCCCACCGAATCGTGCATCACGCAGCCGTTCCGGCGCCCCGGGGGCGGCGCGCCGGCCGGCTCGAGCTTCGACCAGCGGGGCGGGTCCGCCGACAGATCGAGCGCCCATGCATCGGCGGCAGCGTTGACCGGATCGGCCGCGTCGTACGGCATCTGCCCGCCGCTCCAGACGACGAGCCGCCGCGACTCGGCATCGAACGCACTGAACGATCCGTACCTCGCGCTCGGGCCCGACGTTTCTACCTTCGTCCACGTGGCTGTCACGCCCTCGACCTTCACGAGCCAGGCGTCGTCGAGCGCGTCCTGCCGCGGCACGTCGGTGAAGCCGCCGAAGACGACGATGCGCTCGCCCTTCGCGTCGTAAGCCATCGTGTGGAGCTGACGCGGAGGCGCCGCCCCGACGCTCGTGAGCTTCGTGAACTGGTGACCGGCATTCGCGACGTCGAGGCGGTAGAGCTCCGCTTCGGAACGCTCGGTGCCGTCGAAACCGGTGTAGCCGCCGTACACGAAAGCCGTCGTCGTCTCCGGAACGACGGCCACGCGGTGCGCGGCGCGCGGGGCCGGGACATCCCCGGTCGGCATCCAAGGCGACCACGCGCCGGTCGCCAGGTCGAGGCGCCACGAGTCCTCCACGGGCTTCCACTGCGGCGAGTATCCGGAGCCTTGCAGCAGGTACGCCGCGTTCGCCGCGTCGTCGACGACGAAGATGCCGTGCTCGCGCGTCTGGGGTCCCGAAGCGGCGGGCCATTGGAGGCGCCGACCCCAGGCGAGCGCGTGAGCCTTCGGCGCGAGGGGCACGGTCGCCTGCGCGCTGCCGCTCTCCGCAATTGCGACGCGAATGCTCGCCGGCGCTGCGGCGCCGTACGGAAGGCGCAACTTCAGGGTGCCGCGCCAGAGACCGTCTCCCGACGTGAGCGGCGTCACCTCCGCTTCGACGCCCTCGCCAGACGCGCTCACGGTCACGACATCGGGCTTGGCGGCGCGGACGGTCATCGCGATCGACGTGGTGCGCCCCTCGTACAGATCGACGCTTGCCGGAGCGTCCGTCCAGGTCGGCGCGGCGTCTGCCGGCGCGCCGCTCGGATCGGCGCTCGGCGTGCACGCGCTCGCGACGACGAGTGAGAAGAGGGCGGCAGAGCGGAGGGGCAAGGAAGCGCGCGGCATCACGCGGCGAGCGCGAGCATGCGACGTGCCGGACCCGCATGCTGCGCCGGCGCCGCGTTTCGTGGAGCGCGCGACGCGGCGTCAGGCTGCTGACGGGGAGCCGTGCGCCTTTTCACGCGGCACGGTTCGCGTGATTCCGGCGCGCGCGATCACGTGCGGAGGAGCACGAGCGCGTACGTTCGGTCGGGCGCGAGGAACACGCGATCGAGCTTCCATCCCGCCGCAGCGGCGACGGCCGAGAACCATTCGATCGTGTACTTGTACGCGACCATCGTGGTGACCGTCTCGCCCGCGCCGAAGTTGAACCACTGGTTGTGGACGGCGGCCCATTGCCAGCGCTTGCTGACGAGCTGCATCTCGACGCGTCCCTTTGCGGCGTCATAGACGGCGCGATGGTCGAAGGCGGCGAGCTGGAACCCGCCGCGGAGCTCGCGATTGATCCGCGCGAGCAGGTTCAGGCCGAGCGACGCGGACACGCTGGCGCGGTCGGAGTACGCGGCCTCGAGCCCTTTCGCGTCGCGCTTCAAGTCGAGGCCGACGAGGAGCGCGCCGTCCCGTCCGCAAGACCCGGCGAGCTGCGCGAGCTCGGTGCGCGCGTCGCGAGGCTCGAGCTCGCCGATGATCGACGAAGGCAGGTACGCGACCGTTCGCGACGCGGAGGCGCACGCCGGAAGGCGCGTGCCCCATGGCGAATGCGCGTCGATCGCGACGACGGGCAGGTCTCCGTGCCGCGCGGCGAGCACGCTGCTCGCACGAACGGCGGCGCCGGCGAGGCGATCGACGAGGACGACGCGCGCGGGCGAGCGCAGCGCGGACGCGAGGAGCTCGGCCCGCGAGCCGTCACCGCACGCGAGGTCGACGAGCTGGATGCGCTCGCCGAGCGTCTCTGCGATGTCGGCGGCATGCGGCTCGAGGATCGCGCGCTCGTTCTTCGCGAGCGGGTGATCGCTCTGGGACGTGAGGCAGGCGAAGAGACGAGCACCCACGTCGTCGAACATGTACTTCGCAGGCAGCGACTTCGGCGTCTTGGAGAGGCCGGCGACCACGTCTTCCAGGAAGGTCGCCGCGTCGCCGTGCGGTCGCGGCGGAGGCTCGCTTCGTCGAAGCGGGCGAACGCCCGACGGCGCGGGTCCGGCGACGGCGCGCGAGCGCCACGTTGCATGTATCTCGCGTCCCCCGAGCGCGGCTCGCAGGGGGCGCGGCGCAGAGGAGGCCGACATGATCCGGCGACTCTGCAAATTGGATGCACTCCACAGCTTTCGCGCGCGCTGGGGAAAAGCCGGCGTTTTGCTAGCCAACGATGCGAAGCGACGCAGCCGGGCGTGGCAAGGTGACACGCGGCTGGCGTGGCACGCGGGGAGCGGCGCCATGGTCGCGGCGCCGTCCAGCGTCACGGCGCCGCGGCTTCGACCTCGGCGTACACACGCGCGTAGCCCTCGCGCATGGCCGTGATCGAGAAGCGTGTAACGGCAGCTTCGCGCGCACACTGTCCGCGGCGGAGGACCTCGTCGCGTCGGTCTCGCGCATCGACGAGCGCGCGCGCGAGCGCCTCGGGCGAGGAGCCGTGCGCCAGCCAACCGGTCGTGCCGTCGCGCACGAGCTCGGGAACGCCGCCCGTGGGTAGCGCAACGACGGGACGCGCCATCGCCATGGCCTCGATCAGCGCGATGCCGAGCCCCTCCGTGCGTGCGCTCGAGAGAGCGACGTCGGCGTCCGCGACCGCGCTGCGGACGTCGGCGAGGAAGCCGAGGAACCGAACACGGCGGCGGAGGCCGAGGCGGCCGACGAGCGCCTCGAGACGCGAGCGTTCGCCGCCTTCGCCCACGATGTCGAGCTCGACGCCGTCGATGCGCGCGAGCGCCGTCAGCGCGATGTCGAGGCCCTTGCGGGGATCGAGGCGGCCGAGCGCAATCGCGCGGAGCGGTCGTGAGGTGGTGTTTGCGCGGGACTCGGCGGGCACGAATCGCTCGACGTCCACGCCGTTCGGGACGACCGTCATCCGCGGGGCGGCCCACGGCGCCTTCGCGCGAGCAACGCGCGCGACGAAGTCGCTGATGCAGACGACGGCGTGCGCGCGGCGCAAGGACCACCGTGAGAACGGCCAGCAGCTCGGGTCCTCGTACACGCGGGTCGAGTGCTCAGTCCGCAGGATGCGGGTCGATCGGGTGCGGAGAGCGGCACGCGTGCCGAGCACGTGCGAGCCAAACGTGTGGAGGTGCACGATCCCGGCGCGTCGTCGGCGAGCGACGTCCGCGAGCCACGAAGCGTCGCGCGGTCCGAGCGATCGCGCGAGGTAGGTGAGGGGACCTTCGCGCACGGGGCCGCGGTCCACGACGACGAGACCGGCGGAAACGAAGAGCTCGCGAAGGCGCGCACTCGGCGTCATGAGCGCGATCACGTGGTCCCGGTCGGATGCGCCGCTGGCGAGGTCGACGAGCATCCGCTCCGCGCCGCCGACCTCACCGGCCACGACGACGTGGAGGACCGTCGCGCCGCTCACGCGGCCTCTGCAGTGAGCGCGCCGAGGCGGCGTTCGAGCTGGATCCAGAAGACGATCGCAACGACCAGGTGCACGATCGACGTGGAGAGCGCGATGCCCTCGAGGCCGAGATAACGGAGCAGAACGATGTTCAGCACGACGTTCGACCCGGCGTTCAGGAGGCCCATGCCGATGAAGATGCCCGTGTTCTTCAGGGCGATGTGCGCGCGTGCGAGGATGAGGAGCGCGCCGAACGGGGCGAGCCCGACGAGGTGGTACGGGAGGAGCGCCGCCATGCGGTCGACGCCTGCGACGTCCATCTCGCCGTGCAGGAACACCAGGCGGAGGAGGGGACCGCGAACGAGGTGGAAGACGATGGCGACCGCGCCGAGGAGGAGCAGCACGGTCGTGAGCGCCTTGACGACGGAGCGGCGAAAGGCGGGCAGATCGCGGCGAGCGAAGTCGTCGGCGAGGTGCGAGAGGAGCACGGGCAGGAGCGCGGCTTGCAATAGATCCGTGGGGAGAAGGGCGGCCTCGCCGGAGAAGCGCAGCATCGTCCCGCCGCCGACCACGCCAGCGAGACCGGCCAGGAGCTGATCGACCACGGGGTTCACGCGCGTGACCGCGCCGCCTCCGACCTGGTGGACGACGAGCTTCGCGAAATCGACGAGTGCCTTGGGACGGGCGAGCCCCAGGTCGATTCGCACGCCAACGATACGCACGGCGTACCACGCGAGGGCTGCTGCGATGACGAGCTCGCCGAGCCCCGCCGCGACGGGCACGAGCAGAACGCCGAACGCCGCATGGCCGCCGGCGAGGACGCCCAGGTTCACGGCCATGCCAACGCCGCTCGCGATGGGATGGACCACGAAGTGGTGCTCCACCGCGAGGACCGTGGCGAAGAAGGTCCGCGTTGCCGTTGCGACGAGGTAGACCGTGAACGGCAACACCATGCTCGCGGCGAGCACGTACGCGGCGCCTTGGTACCGGAACGTGAACCAGCCGAGCGCGACGAGGCCGACGCCGATGGCGAGCGCGCCGCCGACGACCCACGTGTGAACGAGGAGCGAGCCGATCAGCTTTGGCACGCCTTCGGGCCGCAGGAGCTTCTCCTCCGCGAGGATGGGCACGAGCGGCGAGTCACGGTACGCGGTGAAGACGAGGGCGCCTGCGAACGAGAACACCGCCCACGCGAAGACGTACACGTCCATCGCTTCGCTGCGCCCGAACCAATAGGCCAGGAGCAGCGGGAGCACCGCCTCGCCCCCGCGAAACACGATCTGCGCGACGCCGACGAGGAGCGTCGTCCGGAGGAGGGACCTTCGCTTCGGCGCGCCCGAGGCGCTCGCCTCGTCCGCCGAGCTCACGCGGCGAGGATCTCGGGGACGTCGCCCAGGCCAACGACCGGGATTGCTTCGCGATGCGCGAACGCGAGCAACGCGCGGAGGCGGTCGAGGATGGACCGCGCGGACTCTTCGTCTTCGGCATAAGGGCTCGTGCCGGGGACGACCTCGACGTTGTGGAACATCGCGTTGAGAATGACCGGGCGGCCGGGCGCGCGGCGGCGGGCTTCCGCGATCTCGTCTTCGGCGACGCGCACGATCGACCTCTCGGTGCCGCGGGTGGGGCGGAGCCAGCGAGGATCGACGCGCGTGCCAATCGCTGGCAGCGCGTTCACGAAGCGCCGCCGGATCGTGACGGGCACCTCGAGCAGGCCGGCATCGCCCGGGCGGCCGGGGTCGACCGGGTCGGGCCGGTACGGCTGCGTCGGCGCGTCTTTGAAGGCGAGCCCAGGGGCGCCCGCGGACGACCAATCCATGTGTGGCGTGACGCTCGACTCGACGGCGTACCCGAGCGACTCGAGGATGCCGATCGTGTGCTTGCCAATTCCGAAGCGACCCGCGCGGAACGAGCGGGGTTGGTGGCCGAAAGCACGGATGAACAGGTCCGTGAGGTACGTGAGCTTCTGCCGCTCGACGTCGGCCGGGTAGTCGCGTTGGAACTCGCTCGTGACCTCCGGCTCGAACGCGCCCGGCTCCGCGTACTCGCCGTGGAGATGGGTGCCGAGCTCGCTCCGCGGCTCGAGCTTGCGAAACGCTTCCGCGCACGCTTCGTCGCGCAGGACCTCGGGCGAGAGCAGGTACGTTGGCTTGGCACCGAACGTTTCGAAGAGCGGCTGGAGCCGGCGGACGACGCCGTCGGTGATCCCCGTGAACGCCATCGGCCGGCGCGAGCGCCAGCCCTTCCCCTTGTCGCTCTCGGTATCGATCGAGACGCAGAGGTAGGCCCGGCTCATCAGCCCTCTCCTACCGCGCCGCGGCATCCGGTGGCAAACCCGTCCAACATGCCGCCGCGAACCCGCTTTTCCCGGCCGGAGCGGGACCCTACCGATGCGCGAAGCGTCGTGCGCGGCCGTGCACGGGCCCGCGGTACCTCCGCGGCATGCGCGAGCTCGCGTGCGAGGCCGGGCCGCAGGTGTAGCCGGACGCCGGAAAACGCGGCATAAGGGAGTTCCGACCCGGGCCATGACCACCCACGTCACCGAACCCGTGCAATCGCCGACGGAAGCGTTGGAACGGGCCGGTGTGCCTTCGTCCGCGTCGCCGGCGACGCTCGGGCGGACCGCAGGAGGCACGGCGGGCTGGGTCGGCCTGGGGCTGCTCGCGGCGCTCGCCCTGATCGTGTTCTGGGGATTCGAGGCGCTCCCATTCATGGATCTGCCGGCGCACGCAGGCCTGATCGCGATGCGCCATCGCTTCCAGGAGTCGGCGTTCGAGCAGCGGTTCTACGTGCTCGCGCCGCACATCGGGCCGTACTCGCTGTTCCGCTTCCTCGGTGAGACGTTCGTGCGGGTCGTCGGGCCGCTGGGCGCCGTGCGCGCGCTCGCCACGCTGCCGGCGGTGGCGACGCCGCTCGCGCTCCTCTTCGCACGGCGTCGCCTGCAGGGGGACCGCACGCCGCTCTACGGTTACTTCGGGGTCGTCCTCTCGTTTGGCTTCATGACGCTGATGGGCTTCGCGAGCTACCTGCTCGGCGTCGCCGTCATGATCTTCGGCCTCACGTTGTGGCTCGAGCTCCTCGTCGCCGCGGACGACGGCGCGCCGGACGTGCGCCGCCGCGAGCTCGTGATGGCGCTCACCGCGCCGGCCATCTTCGTGGCGCACGGGCACGCGTTCGTCCTCTTCCTCTTGTGCGCTGGCATCTCGGCGCTCTGCACCGGCCGGAGGCTCGCGCGCATCGTCCGCTTCCGCGCCCTCGTTCCGGCGCTCGCCCTCGCGGGGTGGGTTGCGTGGATCGAGCGCGGCGCAACGACGCCGCCGGGCTCGGTGCCCGTCGTTCCGCAGCTCTTGCCGGTGTTCCGCAGCCCGGCCGAGAAGCTCGAGCTGCTTGTCACGCCAACGCTGATGACCCGCAGCGGGATCGACCTCGTGGTGGCGCTGGCCTTCTGGGCGTTCGCGGCGGCATGCGCCGTGTACACGGTCCGCTCGATTACGGCGTCCGGGCCGCGGGTCCCGCCCGCGGAAGTGCGTCACAGCCGCGCGCTGTTCGCGTCCGCCGGGGCGGTCACTGTCCTCTTCCTCGTGCTCCCTCACGTGGTCGGTTGGTTCGGGTTCGTCGATGGCCGGCTTCTGCCCGTCATCCTCATGCTGTCGCTTCTGGGCGTGCGCCGCGCGGCGATGCCGCGGCCGCTCCTCCTTCTCATGGACGTCGGGGCACCGGCCGCAGCCGCCGCCGTGGCGACGACGGCGCTCGTAGCCTCGTACTTCTTCCAGCGCGAGGCGGTTGGCTATCGGGACGTGCTGTCGCGCGTGCCTGCGCAGGCCACGCTTCTCAACCTGCCGCTCGACCCCAACAGCGACGTGTTCACGGCGCACCCGTTCATCCACTACGACAAGCTGGTCCTCGCCGACCGCCCCGTCGTGGTCAGCGACGTTTGGTTCCACCAGGGCTCGGCGCTCTACCCTACGCCTGCCAACCCTGCGCTGCGCCTCCCGGCGAGCTACAGCGAAAGTGACCTCAAGTTCATCGATTGGCCGGCCTACCATCTCGAGGACTGGGACTACGTCCTCATCCGGACCCGCGTGGCCGCGCCCGAGCCGTACACGCCTTCGACGCTGACGCTCGATGCGCACGTGGGCGGTTGGTGGCTGTACAAGCGTCTTCCGGCCGACGCGCGCCGCTGACGCGGTCGGATATCGTTGGCTAGCGCTTCTTCCAGAAAAGGAAGGTGTGCAGCTTCTGCTTGAAGGGCAGGGAGATGTCGAGACGCGAGGTCCCGAGGCGCCCGAACGCAGCAGGCTCGAAGTCCTTCGCCGTCGGCGCCGCAGCTGGCTCGACGTGATTGTTGGTGAGCGGATTCAGCCCGAAAACGAGCCAACCGCCGGGGCGCATCGACCGCGAGAACGCCGCCAGCGTCCGATCGAGCTCCGCGACGTCGTTGATGCCCCAGCCAATCACGCCGCTGATGATGATCGCGTCGAACGTGATCCCCTCGAAGTGCTTCTCGAGGTTCTGGCAGAAATCGACGGCGTGAGGGCTACCGCCGAAGGGCGCCTGCGCAGGATCGGGATCGATCGTCGCGAACGTCTTGCCAGCGAAGAGCTCTCTGTGGTGCGCGTTGTACCACTTGACTCCGACGAAGAGGACGCGCTGCACCTCGGGGTCACGCGCTAGCTCCGGCAAGATGTCGTCCTCGAGCACGCGGCGATCAGGCGGCTGATACCAGCCGCGCTGCCACGCAAAGTGGAGGACCTCCGAGCGAGCCCAAGCGATCGGATTCATGGCGGCCGCACCTTATGCGGCGCGGTCTCGCCGTGCAATCTGAGCATGGCAACGCAGCTCGGCGCCGATGCGAAATTTTGGTGACGCGACTCGCGCGCCGATCGTGGTGAGACGACGCGCGCACGCTCACGGGAGCGGCTTTTTTTTCTAGTCGCCATAGCACCCGCACGGCGACGAGCACGTTGCGAAGGCGCATCGTGCGCGATAGTCGGAGGGCGCGCGCTGCTCGGTGGTCCCGACCGCGTCTGGCGTGCCGACATCCTTGCTGTACTTCCGTCACGCGGTCGCCCAATGTCTCGGCGCGCTCGTTCGCAGCCCTACGGCGCGAGCGATCGCTCTTTCGGCCATCGTTCAGACCGTCTTCCTGGTCGTGCTCGCGGCGACCGACGGCTACGACACGGCGCGTTCGGGCGAATGGCTCCGAGTCGTCCTGACTTACACGTCGATCGCCGCGCTGTTCGCGCTCGTCGGTTGCCTCGCCGGCGAACGCGGGCGTCCGTCAGGCGGTTGTCGCTTCGTCGTGTACGCCGCTTTCGTCATCGTTGGCTTTGCACGGTACGAGACGGCGGGTTCCTTCGACTACGCCTTCGCGTACGAGAACGTCCGAGAGCTCGCAACGCCGCTCGGTCGCCACATCGTCAGCTCACGCGTACGTGTTCACGAGGTCGTGCTGCTACTCGCGTTGCCGATCGCCATCGGTGGCGTGGTGCTGTTCCGTTGGGATGCCAACGCTGGGCCGCGCGTTCGACCCTCGCGCCGCGTCCTCGGCGCGGTCGCGTGCGTTGCCCTCCTCGCGGCGCCGCCTCTTCTTCGCATCGCCACGCACGAGTCCTTGAGCGTCTTCGTCGCGTCCGGCGTGCGTTTTCACCTCGAAAGCCGCGCGAACGCTGCCGTCGCCGACGGATACCCGCTCGTACGGGAGTTCATGCCGACGGCAAGCGCCCACGCCGTCGCGGGCGACCCGGCTCAGCGGCCCGACGTCATCCTCCTCTTTCTCGAGTCGTGGAGCGCCATCTACACGGACACGCACCGGCCGGACGGCCAACCCGCAACGCCCGTGTTCGACGCTCACCGGCGCGAGGGCCTGACCTTCGACCACTTCTACGCAAGCTCGATCCAGAGCAGTCGCGGTCGCTTCGCAACTCTGTGCTCGCTCGTGCCGATGCTGCGCGGCAAAGAGTTCAAGGATCTTGCGGGCGCGCCACTGCACTGCCTCCCGCACGTTCTCGCCGAGAATGGCTATCGCACGCTCCTCTACTCGGCGAGCGACGAGCCGACGTTCGAGCGGTCCGAGGATTTCCTCCACGAGCTCGGGTTCGGTGAGGTCCGCTTCGTAGACCCCATGGCGCGAGGCAAGGACCCTGCCGTGTGGGGCGTCGGTCTGCAGGACGACGTCTTCTATCGTCGTTGGCTAGCCGTCCTCGACGAGCGGGCAGCCGCCGACCCGGACGCACCGCTCTTCGCCGTCGGGATCAACGCCTCGAACCACTACCCGTTCGACCACGACCCGACGCACGTGCCTGCGGCCGGTTACGGGACCAAGTACGCTCGAAACTACGTCGCCTCGCTCGCACGCCAAGACGAGCGGCTGGCCACGTTCTTCGACGAGCTCGAAAAGCGCCCGCGATTCCGCGACGCAATCATCGTCCTCGTCGGCGATCACAGCTTCCCGGCAGACGAGCACGGCATCCACTTCAATGGCCTCGGTGCATTCGAGGAGTCCTTCCGCACCGCGTTCGCGATTCGTTGGCGTGCCCACGTCGCGCCCGAAGTCGTGAAGGACCGCGCCGCGTCGCAGATCGACATTGCGCCTTCCATCACGGACCTCCTTCAGATCCGGCACACGACGCACTTCGTAGGTCGGTCCGTTTTCGCGGCGGACGACGGGCAGACGCCGGCACCGATGGTGCAACCGTACGACGGCATCAGGCTCGTCGCGGTTCGTTGGCCATACAAGCTCGAGCGCCACGAGTCGGCGGACCAGGAGCACCTCTACGACCTCTCGCGCGATCCGCGCGAGGAGGAGGATCGCATCGACGATCCCACGCTTGCGGGCGAGCTCTCGGCGCTGCGCGAGACCGTGCTGCGCATCCGGCGAAGCCAGTCGATTTTGGCGTCGCGCCGCGTGTGGCCGCGCGCCCAACACGCCTCCGAGTAGGTTTGCGGGTGGCGCCTGCCTGGTGTACTCACGGCGCCGATGACCGGAGCCTTCGAGGGCGCAGGCGCGACAGGACTGCGCGACGACGAGCGAGCGCGGGTCGACGCGACCGGGGTTGCTGCCGTAACCGCTCGGCGGAAAGTCCGCGTTCTCTTCATCAACGACACCGCGAGGAACGGTGGTCCAGGCCGGAGCCTCTTTTACATCCTCCGGTTTCTTGATCCCGCCGTCATCCACCGCGCCGTCGTCCTGCCGCGGCCTGGCGTGATCAGCGAGCTCTACGCAGAGCGCGGCGTGACCGAGGAGCTCTTCTTCGAGCACGACCTCGTCGAAAACCCCATCGAGCCGTGGTCGCGTCCAATGGCGCGCGAAGACTTCGACGCGCCGCTTCCGCTGCGCGGCGTCCGCGCAGCCGGCAACGTCCTCCGCGCGGCGAGGGGCCTCGCGCGACTCACCGGCGTCCTGCGTCGCGGCCTCTACGACCTCGTCTACTGCAACGGCACGAACGCCGACTTCGCGGGCGGCGCACTGGCCAAGTCGTCCGGCGTCCCGGCGCTCTGGCACGTGCGCTACACCTCGCTGCCACCCGCCGTCCGCGGTGTTCACGACCGCCTTGCCGCGAGCCGTGGCGTGCGACGAATCGTGTGCGTCTCGCGCGCTTCCGCAGGGCTGTTTCCGCATTGCCCCGAGAAGGTCCGCGTCATCCACAACGCGCTCGACACGAGCGAGTTCGACCTCCGCGGCGTCACTCCGGTGTTGCGAACGCGCCTCGGCCTGTCGCCGGACACCGTCGTGTTCGGTAGCCAAGGACGCATCCTGCCCCGCAAGGGCTACGTCGAGATGGTGCGCGCGGCGAAGCGTGCCCTCGACTCGATGTCCGCGGACGAGCGCCGCCGGGTTCATTTTGCGGTCCTCGGCGATACGCCGGAAGACATCCGCCCGGACCATCTGGCGGAGTGCCGTGCGCTCGTCCAGGAGCTCGGCATCCGCGACCGCTTCACGTTCCTCGGTTTCGAGTCCGATGTGAAACCGTTCGTTGCCGACTTCGACGTCGCGATCGTGCCGAGCGTCTACCCGGACCCGCTGCCGCGCGCGGTCATCGAATCGATGGCACTTGGCAAGCCAGTGATCGCGTTCGACGTCGGCGGCGTCGCAGAGATGTTGAAGGACGGCACGACGGGCGCGCTCGTTCGAGGCGTACCGCCGGACGTGGAGGGCCTCGCGTCGCAGATGCTTCGCTACCTCCGCGACCCCGAGCTGCGGGCCACGCAGGGCAGGGCAGGGCGCGCGCGCGTCGAGCGCGACTTCGATGGCGCAACGCAGGCCCGTCTCATCCAGAACGAAATCGTGACCGCGTCCGGGTTGTCGGTGGACGGGAGGAGGCGTTGACGGATCTCCACGAGGTCGCCGGCGGCGCACGCGGACGGATCCGCAACGCCGTCGACGGCATCGTGGACTTCGCGGTGCGTCGCCCGTGGCTCGTGCTGGCGATCGCTCTCGTCGTCCTTGGTCTGGCAAAGCTGTACACGGCGCGCCTCGAGCTCCGCTCCGACTTCCTCGAGCTCCTCCCGCGCGACAGCCCCGGCTTCATCGCGTTCGAGCAGCAGCTAAAGCGCGTCGGCGGTGGCGCGTCTCTCATCGTCATCGCCGAGTCTCCCGATCGGCATGCCAACGAACGGTTCGTCGACGAGCTCTCGACCCGCGTCGAGGCGCTCGCCGAATCGCGACGGCAATGCGTGCGCGATGCGTGCGGCGGCGTCATCCCTGCGACCGCGCCGGGCGCGAAGAAGGGCCCGGCGTGCGCCGAGCCGTGCGGCCCCGAGCTCGTCTCCTATGTGGAGACGGGCACGAAGGAGGTTCGCCAATTCTTCCAAGACAACAAGTGGCTGTACGCCGACCTCCCCGACCTCGAGGAGGCTGACCGCACGCTCGACCACCAGATCGCCATCAAGAGCGGCATGGTGACCGACCTCGAGGGCACCGACGACCTCGATGGCAGGCCAAACGCGCCGGCGGTCGGCGGGTCGGCGGACGGCGGTGCCGCGCCGGCGGGTGAAGAGAAGAAGAGCGCCCTCGGCATGGACGAATTCCATGACCGTTGGCAGGCCAAGGGCAAGCAGCACGACGACTTCCCCACGGGGTACTTCGCGACGCCCGAGGGGACGATGGTTGGGATCCGGATCGTCTCGCCGACCACTGGAACGGGCGATCGAGGCGGTGACCTGCTGTTCGCGCGCACCTCCGAGATGGTGACGGCGCTTAATGCGGCGTCCTTCCACCCGGAGATGAAGGTGGGCTTCGCGGGCGACATCCCGAACGCGATCGCGGAGAAGGACTCGATCGTGAGCGAAGCGGCGTACGCGACGGGCATCGCGACGGTGCTCATCCTGCTCGGCGTCTTCGCCTTCTTCCGTTCGTTCTCGGCTCTCGTCGTCATGCTCCTACCGACGGCGGTTGGCGTCGCATGCGCCTACTCCTTCGCCACGGCGACGTTCGGCTACGTGAACACGTCCGGAGCTTTCCTCGGCGCCATCATTCTCGGCAACGGCATCAACTACCCGGTCGTCCTCCTCGCGCGTTATCGCGAGTTCGTCGCGCGCGGGATGTCACCGGATGACGCCAAGAAGGCCGCCGTCTGGAACGCGTTTCGTGCCGAGCTCGTCGGCGCGAGCGTTGCAGGCATCGCCTATGGCTCGCTGGTCATCACGCGGTTTCGTGGGTTCAGCCAGTTCGGGATGATCGGCTTCGTCGGTATGCTGCTCGTTTGGCTTTCCATCATCCCGCTCGTCCCCGCGATTGTTACGATCGTAGAGCGCCTCCGCGCCCGGCCCGGCGTTGCCGCATTCGTACGGGCGCGTGACCAGATCCTCGACACGCGGCCGCTCTCGTACCTGTTCACCAAGGTGGACGCGACGGGCACGAGCGGGCCAATCATTCGCTCGATCGCCACGGCGACGGCGCGTTGGCCTTGGCTGTTCCTCGCCTTCGGCGCGGCCGTGACGGTCGCGGCAGCGGTGAAGATCCCGGCGTTCGCCCGCGATCCTTGGGAGTACAACTTCGCAAAGCTGGGCTCGCGCGGCTCCAAGCAGGGCGGGGCCGGCGAGTGGTCGTCGAAGGCGGAGAGGGTCTTTGGCGGGAAAATGAACGTGGCCGGCGCGATGATGCTCGCGGATCAGCCGGAGCAGGTCGCCGCCGTGAAGGCGCAGATATTCGCGAACGACGCGAAGGATCCGCAGGGCCCTCTCGTCAAGGAGATCGCCACGATCAGCGATGTCATGCCCGGCACGGAGGAGGAGCAGAAAGCCAAGCTCGCCGTGCTCGAGCGGATCCGCGATCGCCTCACTCCGCGCGTGCTCCACGACATGAGTGACGACGAGAAGAAGAAGCTCCTCGAGATGCGGCCTCCGGAGACGCTGCAGGTCATCTCCCCGAAGGCGGTTCCGGCGCTACTCCGCCGCCGTTTCGAGGAAAAGAACGGCACGGTCGGCACCGTCTTCTACGTGAAGTTCGTCGACCTATCATTCTCAGACGGGCACAACCTGCTTCGCATCGCGAAGACGACGGACAACGTGCAGCTGCCGGACGGCACGATCGTGAAGACGGCGAGCCGCTCGACGATCTTCGCCGAGATGATCCGCTCGATGGAGCGAGATGGACCTTTGGCGAGCTTCGCATCGCTCGCGGCGGTGAGCGTGGTCGTCATCATCGCAACGGCGAGCGGACGCGGAGCGATCGCGGTACTTGTTTCGTTGCTCGTGGGCGTTACGTGGATGGTTGGGGGCGCCGCCTGGTCCGACTTGAAGCTGAACTTCCTCAACTTCATCGCCCTGCCAATCACGTTCGGGATCGGCTGCGAGTACCCCTTCAACATCTTCGATCGCTCGCGCCTCCTCGGGGGCGACGTGACGATGGCCGTCCGGAGGAGCGGCGGCGCCGTGGCGCTCTGCAGTTACACGACCATCATCGGTTACGGATCGCTGCTCTTCGCGGACAACCAAGCCCTTCAGTCATTCGGACGCCTGGCCGCGGGCGGCGAAATCACGTGCCTCATGGCCGCGATGCTCATCCTGCCGTCACTGCTCCACGTCTGGAAGTCGCGCCGTGCGGCGGCTGCGGCGGTCCGGCCGGAGCACGCGCTGTCGGCCGACGAGACCAAGCGCTGACCGCGCGCGCCGGCGGCGCTCCTACGAAGGGGGATGCCGCTGCGCCGCTGGCCCGTGCCTGGCCCGTGCCTGGCCCGGCCACCTCGTAGCGCCTTCGGAGCGCGTGGCGCGCGGAGCGGTGGCGACGCGCCCGCCGCCAGTCAGGTCGCCGATTTCACACCTCATTCGCGCGCCGGCCGCGTATCGGGCTCGGCGCGGTCTGAATCGCGCCGGGTTCTCCGGAGACCGATTTGGTTGAGTCAGGCCACTGCGGCCTGACCCCTCTCTCGTCGACTGTACTCCGCTTCAAACTCGGCCGGCGGCACGAAGCCGATGGGGCCGAGAAGGCGCTCGTTGTTGAACCAGTGCACCCAGTTCAAGGTCGCGTGCTCGACGGCTTCGAGGCTGCGCCAAGGGCCGAGACGTCGAATCACCTCGGTCTTGTAGAGGCCGTTGATGGTCTCTGCGAGCGCGTTGTCGTACGAGTCGCCGACGCTGCCCACGCTTCGCTCCACGCCGGCTTCAGCAAGACGCTCGGTGTACCGGAACGCGACGTACTGAGTTCCGCCGTCGCTATGGTGCACGAGCCCCTTCGTATCCTGCCGCGCGTGCAGCGCCTGCTCAAGCGCGTCGAGCGCGAGGTCGGTGCGCAGCGAGCTCGACACGCGCCAGCCGACGATGGCGCGCGAGAAGACATCGATGACGAAAGCGACGTAGACAAAGCCCGCCCAGGTCGCGACGTAGGTAATGTCGGCGACCCAGAGTTGGTTCGGCCTCGTCGCGCGGAACTCGCGCTTCACGAGGTCGGGTGCACGCGGCCCGTCGCTCGCGGTGGTGGTGATGGCGAATGCGCGTCCTCTAACGACGCCCTTGAGGCCTTCGCGGCGCATCAAGCGGGCCACCGTGCACCTCGCCACGACGTGTCCCTCGCGGCGAAGCTGCCGCCACACCTTGTCCGCGCCGTAGACGCCGCCGTGGCTTGCCCGATGCGCGCGATGCACCTCGACGCTCATGGCTTCGTCGCGTCTCGCTCGCGCGGTTCGTCGCGCCGGGTCACGCTTTCGCGCCGCGTGCTCGTAGTAGGTCGACGGGGCGATCGGCAGGACCTCACAGATCGACTCGACCCCGTACGTGCCTCGGTGCTCGTCGATGAACGCAATCATCACCGAGGTCGGCGGTCGAGTTCCGCCGCTGCGAAAAAAGCTGACGCCTTGCGAAGAATCTCGTTCGCGCGTCGTAGCTCGCGGTTCTCGCGTTCGAGCTCCAAGAGCCGCGCCTTCTCCGTCGTCGTCACGCCCGGACGCTTGCCCGCGTCCGTCTGCGCTTGGCGAACCCACCGTCGCAGCATCTCCGCGGAGCAACCGAGCTTCCCCGCGATGGCCTGGATCGCCGCCCACTGCGACGGATGCTCAGACGCACCCTCGAGGACCATCCGCACGGCGCGCTCGCGGACCTCCGGCGAGAACTTGCTCTTCCTTCCCATGGCTCCATCCTCTCAACATTGGGAGCCTCCGGGAAACCCGGCGCGATTTAGTCAGCTAAGTCCTATCACGGGCACGATGCGTGCTCGCGTGCGTCCTCGGAGGCCGTCATGCACGAGCTCATGTTCCGGTTGAAAAGGGCGCATCTTCGCGCAGTGGAGATGGCCAAGCCCGTCGCCGCCGCGTTCGGTCTGACCCCCGCGCGATTCGACATCTTGCATGCGTTGCATCGAACTCCGCGGGGGCGCATCGAGCAGTCGAAGCTCGGCGACGTGCTCGGTCTCTCGCCGTCCACGATCAGCAAGATGCTCGATCGACTCGAGCAACTCGGCCTGGTGCGGCGCCGCCGTCGCGGCGACGATCCGCGCAGAAACGACGTGCTCTTCACGCGCTTCGGCTTCGAGGTCACGGCCGTAGCCGTGCACGCCTTCCTGCGCTGGGATCATCTCCGACGCGCGTACGAGCGCATTCACGGGACCGCGCGCGGAGGAGGCAAGCGATTCATCGCAATGACGAAGCGGTTTGTCGACCGCGTGGCGCGCTACTTCGGCGACCGCTCGACGATGGAATACCCGCTGACGAGCCCGTCTGCACGTCAGCGCGTCGCGGCTGCGACCCACCATGCTCGCCTCTTCGCGACGGTCGACGCGGAAGAGAGACGACGAGCCGTGCCATGGGCGTGGCCGTGGACCGACGACCTTCGGTCGCCTCTATTACCGCCGACAAGGGCTCGCGCTGGTGCAGCGCACATGGCCGCGGCAGCAGGTGGAGGAGATCCGCCGCTGCCGAGGCGCACTGCGCGTGCGAGCGCGTGAGTACGCGCGCTACTCGAGGGAGGCCGATTGCGCGCGAACGCCGCCGGCCTCTTCGATCGCGTCCGAGCGACGTGGGCGCTTGTTGCACTGGAGGATCTGCTTGCGGACGCGCACCGCGTCGGGCGTGACCTCGACGAGCTCGTCCGCGTCGATCCACTCCATCGCAGTCTCGATGTTGAGGATACGCGGCACGGCGAGCATCACGTTGTCGTCCTTGCCGTGGTTCCGGACGTTCGTCTGCTTCTTCTCTTTGATGATGTTCACGTCGGCGTCGCTCGGACGATTGTGCTCGCCAACGATCATGCCTTCGTAGACTTCCGCGCCCGGCTTGATGAAGAACTCACCGCGGGCCTGCAGATGGTTCATCGCGTACGGCGTCGCGACGCCGGTACGGTCGGCGACGATCGCGCCGAGCTGACGCTTCGCCATCACGCCGCCCCACGGCTCCCAGCCGTCGAACATCGTGGTGAGGAGACCCGTGCCGCGCGTCGACGTAAGGAACTCTCCACGGAAGCCGATCAGGGCGCGGCTCGGGATGCGGAACTCGAGGCGCGCCCGCCCGTGCCCGTGGTTCGACATCTTGGTCATGCGACCACGGCGGTTGCCGAGCCGCTCGGTGACGACGCCGATGTACGCGTCGGGCACGTCGACGACGACGAGCTCGTACGGCTCGTAGACCGTGTCGCCCTCGGTCTTCGTGATGACCTCGGGGTTACCGAGCTGCATCTCGTAGCCCTCGCGGCGCATCGTCTCGACGAGAATGCCGAGCTGGAGCTCGCCGCGGCCGAGCACGACGAACGTGTCGGGGGACTCCGTGTCCTCGAACCGCAACGCGAGGTTGCGGCGCGTTTCCTTGACGAGGCGCTCGCGGAGCTGGCGGCTCGTCAGGTACTTGGAGAGCTTCGATTTGCCTGCGAACGGCGACGTGTTGACGCCGATGCGCATCTTGATCGTCGGCTGCTCGACGACGATTCGCGGGAGCGCGCGTCCTTCCCAGCCTTCGGAAAGGTCGACGATGGTATCGCCAACGTCGATGTCCTCGATGCCGGCGATTGCGATGATTTCGCCGGCCTGCGCCTCTTGCGTGGTCGTGCGCTTCAGGCCCTCGAATGTCGACAGGACCTTGATGGCCGCCTTGATCTTCGTGCCGTCCTTGTGAATCGCGACGGGCTGGTTCGCCTTGATCGTGCCCGACGAGATGCGGCCGATGGCGAGGCGCCCGACGTACTCGTCGTGGTCGATGTTGTTGACGAGGATTTGTAGCGGCCCGGTCGGGTCCGCCTTCGGCGGCGGAACCTTGGCGAGGATGGTCTCGAAGAGCGGAGCGAGCGTCGTCGACGGATCGGCGAGCGTCTTCTTGGCGACGCCGTCACGACCGATCGCGTAGATGACGGTGAAGTCGCTCTGGGCGTCGGATGCCTCGAGATCGATGAAGAGATCGAAGACCTCGTTCAACACCTCGTCCGGACGCGCGTCCTGACGGTCGATCTTGTTGATGACGACGATGACGGGAAACCCGAGATCGAGGCACTTCTTCAGAACGAAGCGCGTCTGAGGGAGGGGACCCTCGGCCGCGTCGACGAGGAGGAGCGCGCCGTCCGCCATCATCAGCGTGCGCTCGACCTCGCCGCCGAAGTCGGCGTGGCCTGGCGTATCAACCACGTTGATCTTCGTGACGGTGCCATCCTTGGCACGCCAACGGACGCTGGTGTTCTTCGCGAGAATGGTGATCCCGCGCTCGCGCTCGAGATCGTTGGAATCCATCACACGATCGGCAACGGCTTCGTTCTCGCGGAACGTTCCGGCCTGCTTGAGCATGTGGTCGACGAGCGTGGTCTTGCCGTGGTCGACGTGCGCGACGATCGCCACGTTACGGAGCTGCATGGGGGTGGCGCCTTCTAGTCTCAGCCGCGCGACGGGGCAAGCTCATCCACGTCGATCACGGCGCGAAGCATGCAACCGAGGCGCGATCAGCGGTCGAGGCCAAGCCTCGCGCGCGCTTCCGAATAGCCGTCGGTCACGCTGAAGGTCATGAGCTCGCGCGCCTCGGCCGTTCGCGCGATCCACGCTGCGCGCGCCTCCGGCGCCTTCGGCGCGCCATCCTCGCCGCGCGACCACGCGATCGCCTCGAGTGCGCCGTTCGGATCGCCAACGGCAAGGAGCGCGACGCGGTTCGCCCATGCCGATGCGCCCGCAGCGAGCGTTGCTGCGCCCCCACCCAACGTGCCTGCCGCCTCGAGCGCGATCACGCCGACGGTCGGATCGAGGTTGCGCGGGAGCGCCGGGACGATCCGTCGTGAGATGTCCGCGACCCGGCGCGCGTCGACGCCCTGCGGTGTGAAGCTCGGGTTGAACGCGGTGAAGAGCGCCGAAACGAGCAGTGCCACGTCGTCGGGCGGCGGCCGGAGCAGCGCCGACGCTCGCGAAAGGATCATCTTTAGCGCGCGCACGACCACGAACGCGCGAGCCCGCTCGTTCGTGGTGTTCATGAGGCCCTCGCCCACGAGCAGCGTCGGCGGGTTCGAGCTCAGCGGTATCGCAACGCGCCCGAGCTGCGGCGAAACGAGGATTTGCAGCGCCCCGAGCCCCACGACTGTCGCAATCGCGCCGACGGTCGTACCGAGCGGCGACCCGGGCCCGAGCGGTGCGGCGCGGAGAGCTCGGAGGTCGAGAGGCGAGACGGCGTCGAGCGCATCGCCCGCTCGGTAGAGGAGGGCGCGGAGGGCGGGGCTGACGACGTCCGGGGCGAGCACGTCGTCGAGGCGCGGGTCGACAGCCCGCGCTTCGCCGCCAACGAGCTCCGCGGGTTGGCCTTCGACCGCGGAGAGCGTCGCGGCGACCACGCGCGCGGCGTCGTTGCGGCCGCGGAGCTCGTACGCCGCGTGCAACACTTCGAAGAGCGACGTCACGAAACGTCCGGCCGCGAACGAGCGCCGGGCGTCACCGGCCGCGCGGTCGAGCAAGATCTGCATCGCCGGCATTTGCCGTTGGCGTGCGTAGAACTCGGCCATCGCGCGGAGGGCCACGACGGATGTGGGAAACTCTTTCCGCGCGGATTCGAGGACTTGCTCTGCGCGTCGAGGGTCGCGACCGGCCGTCTCGTGGATTTCACCGAGCTCCACGAGTCGCCGGAGGCGGAGCGCTGGGTCGCTCGCTTCGGCGACGAGCTGCTGCTGCGTCTCCACCGCGCGCGGCACATCGCCCTGTCGCTTGTAGACATCGACCAGGCGTTCCAGCGTCGCGACGTCGTGCGGAGCGCGCTTCAGAACTTCTTTGTAGGCGACCTCCGCGCGCGAGAGGTTCACCGTGTGCACGGCGTAGATTTCGCCGAGCTTGTCGTAGATGACGCGCTGTTCCTCGGGTGTAGCGAGGAGTCGCGCGAGGCGCACGTACGCTTGCTCCGCGCCCTGCCAATCGCCCTCTCGCGCGCAGAGATCGGCCATCGCGCCGAGCGCGGTCGTGTGATCCGGACGATTGGCAAGCGCACTGTCGAGCGCCTGCTTCGCTTTCGCGAGCTCGCCCATGTCGGCGAGCGCACGGGACAGCTCCACTTGGAGGGCGACCTTCTCTTCCGGATCGTCGACGACGGCGAGCCGCTTCTCGAGGAGACGAGCGAGCTCCGCGTCGAGGCGGCGATTGGCGTACAGCGCAGAAAGCCGGTGGAAAACGTCGGCGTGCGTAACGTCGATCTCCACGCAGTGCTCGAGCGCGCTCATCCCGCGCTCGTCGTCGTTGACCTCGTCCAGCCAGATGCGCGCGGCGTCGTACCACGCAAGGAGCTGGTGCTCCGGCACTACGCTTGTGCGTGCCAACGATTCGCACGCCTCTGCGGCGGCGCGCGTTTCCCCGGCGCGTTCGCGCACTTCCGCCAGGAAGCCCCACGTGACGACGTCCCCCGGGTCTTCGTTCGCGGCCTGCTCGAGATAGGCGCGCGCGTCGGCGACCTGCTCGAGGCGCGCCGCCGCCTCGCTTGCGCGGAGGAGGAGGGCCGCACGCTCCGAAGGGCGCTGCGTCCGCTCGAGCAGTGACAGCGTGGTCTTGAGCAGCGCCTCTTCGTCCTTCTGCGCGCGCGCATGGGCATTCAGCGCGCGGAGGGACCAGAGCGACGGCTCGGCCTGCGTCGCCGCGAGCCGCGCCATCTCGGCCGTGCGCTCCCACGCGCCCTCAGTCCTCGCCACGAAGCGGGCGGCGAGCTTCGCGTGCGCGGAAAGCTCTCCGCCGCCGCCGCCGCCCTCCGCCGCGAGAGCGAGCGCGATCTGCTCGAAGTGGCGTCCGAGCTCCTCGTCGCGGCCCTCGGAGACGAGCACGTGCTCGACGTGCCGGAGGCTTGCCAAGTGTCGCGGCGACTCCTCCAAAATCGTGCGATGCCAAAGCAGCGCGGCGGCCGAATCCTTTCGGCCGTAGCCATCGAGGTCGGCGAGACGCTCGTAGGTCTCGCGCCGAATGCTCTCGCTCTCCGTTTCCTTGGCGAGCGCAAGAAGGTCTTCGGTCTGCTTGGTCGTGGCGCCCGTCTGGACTTCGGCGCGCTCGAGGACGAATCGCGAAAGCCCTGCGTCGCCGCTATCGCGGGCCTCCTTCGCCGCCCTCAGCGCCGCCTCGCTGTCGCCGGACCGCTCGTACTCGAGTGCCGCTTCTGTGAGGAGGAGCGCGCGCGTCACGCCCGACACACGCCCGGCGCGACGCTCCCGCCATGCGCCGCGGTCTGTCGGCGGATCGGTGGCTAGCCGCTCGTAGAGCTCACGGAGTGCGGCATCCTCCGGACGCGCACGGTGGGCCTCCTCGAGACGCGTGCCCGCGAGCTCGGCGTCGCGGTCCGCGACCAAGAGTGCCTCGCGCACGGCGTCGAGCGCGCTCTCCAGCGGATCCGTTGCGGTCGCGCGCCGCTCCTGGATCCAGCGAAGCACTTCGTCGACGTCACCGCTGCTGCGGCCGATGCGCTCGGCGAGAAACGCTGCGATCCCGAGGGAAGGGGCGCTGCGGTGCGCACGGTCGAGCACGGCGGCGCGCGTTGGGTCTTCGCCGTCGCGGCGGGCAAGCGCCTCGAGCCGAAGCACGGCGGACGCGACGCCGTCCGGCATCTCGTCGGCGACGCGGAGGAGCTCGCTCGCGAGGTCGGTGCTCGTATCGAGGGAGGCGATCGCGCGGACAACGCTCTCGTGAACGACTCCGGTGTCCGCCGCCGACCGCCAAGCCTTCGCCGCACGACCCTTGTCGCCGGCGCGTTCGGAGACGAGCGCGGCCGCGACATGGCGCGCCGCGCTCCCCTGGTCGCCGGCCTCGAACGCCGGGAGATTGGCTAGCGAATCGGCGATTTCGTTCCAGCGGCCGGCGCGAACGGATGCCTCCAGAGCGACCGCGGCGGTCGTCGCGCTGCGCGGCCCGGGCACCTCGCCGAGCGTTGCATCGAGCAGAGCGAGATCGGGGTTGGAGGCGAGCACGCGGCCGAGGGTGACGAGCGGCGCGGCTCCGGTGCTGCCGGCGGCGCGGGACGCGCGCCGCTGAGCGGACGCGGCGTCGGTCGGCACGGTGACGGCCGCGAGCGCGTCGAGCAGGACGGTTGGCGCGCCAACGTCGCTGAGCGCCTCGAGCGCGGCGGCGTGGTCGAGACCCGCGAGAGCGAGGAGCGCCGCGCGCTCGTCGGCATCGAAGGCCGCTTCCGCGGAGAGCGCGGCTTGCACGAGCTCCGGGTCGCCGAGCTCGATGCCTCGCGACGCGAGCTGGCGGCGTGCGAGGTCGTCGCCATCGTTGGCAAGCCTCGTCAGCGCGCGCGCAGCAGCGCGGCGGGCGGCGATGTGCGTCGAACCGAGCGCAGCCGACAGCCAAAGCGCTCCTTTGGCAAGCGACGGCTCGCTCGCCGCGAGCTCGCTCATGGCCTGGGCGGCGGTCACGACGTCGTCGCCGAGGAGAGCGGTGCGCGCCTTGCGAAGCGCGTCGTTGATTGGCATCGCAAGGTCGATGTCCGTGCCTGGGCGGGGAGCGCCCCGCAGCCGCAGCGCCGTCGCGACCGCACGATCGAGGGCGATGAGCTCGGAGTTCTCCGCGAGCTCCGAGCCGGCCACTGTGTGATTGTCATGGCCGAGCGCGAGCGCCGCGCGCGCGGCAGGCGCCCGAACGTCTGCCGGATCGAGCTTGTACGCGCTCGCCCATCGCGCCACGGCGCCGTCGCCGTCGCCGTTGGTGCGGAGGACGTCGGCGGCGACGAGCATCGCGTGCGCGCGGGCGGCCGGCGTCGGCGACCGGGCTGCTTCTTCGTCGAGCACGTCGACGAGCGCGCCCGGGTCCGCCGGCATCAGCTGGCGCACCTGGCGGCACGCGAGCGCCATCGCGGGAGCGAGGTCTCGCGCCTCGGTCGCCAGGGCGAACGCGCCGGCCGTATCGCCGACCAATGCCAGGAGCTCGCTGACCGCGAGAAGCGCCCGCGCCTGTTCCGTTGGCTCGCCAATTGCGCGTGCTTCTTCTTCCAGCCAGGCTGCGCGCTGCCGGAAGGACGTGGCCGCTTTCTCGTCGAGCCAGCGCGAAACCGGGAGCTCTCCTTCGGGTCGCGGTTCGACCTCGGCTGTCGGGATTTCCGACTGCGCGCGGGTCGTCGCGAGCTCGTCGCGGACGTTTGGCACGCCAACGGGCGGGGCGACGGACGGCGACTGCCGCATGAACGTCGGCGCCTCGTCGTCGGCCGGTAGCGGCTCGTCGAGGGGGTGCCGCGTTTGCGTATCTGCGTCGGCGTCGACGCGTGCCGCGAGCGCGGCCTCGTCTGCCGGGTGGCGCGTCTGCGTGTCGGCGTCGGACCAGGACGCGAGCTGCGCGCGGTCCGCGATCAATGTCTCGGTCGTGGAGGAGTTGAGCGGCGGCTCGTCGGCGTCGTCGCGGCTCGTATGGCTCGCCAACTCGCTCGCCGCCGCCGCGGTCGTTTGGCTAGCCAACTGGCTCGCCAACCCTGGAGCGAACGCCGTCGCTTCTCCCGCGTGTCCCGTGTCTCGCGCCGCGGCTGGCGTTCCGGCACCCGCGCCCGCAGCTTCGACGTCGCGCGTCGAGACTGTCGGCGCGTCGGCCATCGCTGCACGATGGCTACGCTCCGCGTCGTCGAGGCCGCGGCCGACGAGCGTGGGATCGCCTTCCGCTTTGTCGTAGTCGAGGTCGGCAAGGGCGCGCGGCGCCGCGACTTCGCGCGTGACACTTGGTACGCGCGTCGACGTAGGCGGAGGCGCCGCCGCGGGCGGAGGTAGCGACTTCCCGCGTGCGAAAAGCTGGCCGAGGCCGCCGCGCGTCGGGCCCGGCAATGTCGAGATCGACGGAGAGCTCGCGCGCATCGGCGGCGCCGGTGCGGCAAGGGGCGGCGCGGTCGTGCGCGCCGGCGGATTCGTTCCGCCCGGAGGAGGGGGCGGGGGAGTGAGCCCGCGGGGCACGTCGCGGAGCTCGGCGGGGACCGGCGCGATGACCGTGCCCTCGCTCGACAAGTTGCGTAGCGTCCCCGGCGCCGCCGGCGCGCCGCCGCCGCCCGGCCGGCCACCAGCCGCCCCACCACCAGCCGCCCCACCACCACTCGCGCCCGCCGCGGGACGCGGCGCATCCTCGCGCACGACGTCCGGCGCAGAGGCGACGGTGTTCGTCTCCGCGTCGCGCGCGACCTCGGGGACGAACGTGTTCTTCTCCCACTCCTCGAGCGCAGAGTCCCAATCGAGGTCGCCGAGGTCGTCGAGCAGTTTGTCGCGTTCGTCCGCCATGGCCTATCCCTCGAGCCCCAAGGCGCGACGAAGCTCGAAATACGGACGCGAGAGCGTGAACCGAAGGAGCTCGTGCGCGCGCAGGTCGTCACGTGCGACCGCGCCGAGGCGCGGCGCCGGCTCTCCGAAGACGTCGGCGAGGACCACCGACACGTCACCGGAAGCGACGAGCGCCATCCGGTTCTGCGACGCCCGCGCCCGCGCCGCCCACTGCCGAGAGTCTTGTCCGCTCTGCACGATGGCGCGGCAGATCGGCGCGATCGCGGCCTTCGTCTTTCGTCCGATCGCTTTGCCGAGCAGGCGCTCCACCTCCGCGAGCACTGCGAACGGAGGATGCTCGACCGGAACCTTGCTGATGTTGCACGCGGCGACGACGATCGCGGCGATCGTCGTGTCGTCGCGCCAGCGTGTCACCGTCGTGCCGCGGACGAGGCCGAGGAGCTCGCGCGCGACCCGCGCACGCGTCGTCGGCGAAAGCGGCGCATTGATCCCCGAGCCGACGACGAGGCCGGGCGTCTCGCCGGGGATCCCCTGCACACCTGCCGCGTCCTTGCCGCCGACGAACAGATCGAACGACGCGATCCCGAACGCGCCCGCCCACGATGCGATTTCGTTGCGGAGCGAAATGCCGGCGCGAGGATCTACGCGGTCTTTCTTGGGGTGCACACCGAGCGCGGCGTGCTGGGGACCGAGCGCCTCGGCGAGGGTCGGCCCGAGCGCGACGAAGAGGTCTGCGACGGGGCCGTCGTCACCCGGTGCGAGCACCTGCCGGAGCATCGCCTCCGTGAGGGCCACCTGCGGAACGCGGGCCTTCTTGCTCGCGAGGATGACGATCATCTGCTCGCTCGAGCCGTCCGGACCGCCGAGAGCGACGGCCGACGCGAGGGCCGCTTGTTCCAGCGCGCCGTCGCCGAGCGCACGAGCGACCCGGGCGAGCCGGCGCTCGGCGTCGACGTTCGCGGGATCGTCGTGCAGCGTCATCAGGAGCGCGTCTCGGCCACGTTCGAGCAGCGTGCGTCGCTGCGCGGTCTGCGCGGTCAGCGCGTCGAGACCGACGACGAGATCGAGCGCTTCACCGTCACCGGGCGCCTCGTCGAGCAGCTTGCTCGCCGCTGTGAGCGCCGCTTCCGGCGCGTGGAGGCGGTCGCGGTGGATGGCCATCGCGAGGCGCGCGGCCTCGATGCGGCCCTCCCGCTCGGGGCGCTCCTGCATGAGCTCCTCGAGAATGCGCGTCGCCTCGTTCCACGACCCCGTGCGCGCCGCGGCTCGCGCGAGCCGTTCGCGAACGGGCAGCGTGGTGAGCCTCGCGGCGTGCAGGGCGAGCAGCACCTCGAGCGCGAGGTCGTGTCGACCGAGCTTGTTCTCGTAAAGGTCGACTGCCGCGACGCCTGCCGTGACGCGATTCTTCGCGGGCGCCGCTTCCACGCGCGCGAGACGTGCGAGATTCGATGCCGCCTCCTCGAACATCCCACGCCGGATGAAAATCTCGCCACTCAGGGCGAGCGCGCCGACGTGGTTCTCGTCGAACATCGTCACGTGCTCGAGCGCCTCGAGAGCGGCGTCGGGGTCGCCTTGCTCTCGGAGGACGCGCGCCATCTCCCAATAGAGCTTCGCGATCTCTGCGGCGTCGTCGGTGACTTCGAGGCGCCGGGCGACGAGGTCGAGGAGCTTCGCGCCGTCTTTGCGGTCACGCACGCGGCGGAACAGCTTGTCGAACGCCTGCGAGCGCGTCGGATCGCGCGTGAAGCTCGCGTCGAGCGCCGCCTCGCAGCGCGCATCGAATGCCGTGCCGAGCTTCGCCCACGTGATCGCGGCTTGCTCCCAGAACGCCGCTCCGCGGCCCGGGTCTGCGCACCGCGCGCCGAGCTGCTCGCACGCGACGGCGTAAGCCTCGCGATCGCTCAGCGCCTCTGCAGCGGCGCGCATACCCTCCCACGCGTGGAGATCGTCCGCGCGTGCCGCCGTCACGGCGCGGAAGATTTCGAGCGCGGTCGCCGGGTCACCCGCCGCGAGCGACGACCACGCGGAGAGGGCGAGGGCGTCGACCTCGGCCTCCTCGCCGAGCGCGCCGTCGAGCTCCGAAAGCACGGATGCGCGCCGGCGCGGATCGCAGCCGGGCGGCGAGAGCTCCAGGTTCGCGAGGCGAACGGCGTGCGACGATCCGCTCACGAGCGGAAACGTCTCGCCGGGCCGCAGCACCGCGTCGAGCAGCGTCGCGCTCGCATTCATCGCCTCGCGCGCCTCGTCGGCGAGGAGCTCGGCGAGCGCACGACGCGCGGGCACCTCCATCGTCGGGTCGCCCGACACCATCGCCGATGCGAGCCACTCCATGGCGGCAGCCGCGCCGCCGCCGACGTCGAGCCAGGCCTTCGCGGCGGCGGCGGCGTCCTCGGCGGCGTGCTCCGACGAATCGCCCTCGCGCGTGAAGCGCAGTCGCTCGGCGGCCGCTGCCGCGCGGGTCCTTTCGCCGACGGCGGCGAGCGCATCGAGCGCCGTTCCGAGCGCCTCTTTCTCGAGCGCGCCGCGCGGCCAGACCACGCGCGCGAGCGCAGCAGCGAGCCGCAAGCTGTCGTTCGGCGCGATCTCGACGTTCGCGAGCGCGCCTTCTGCGTCGGCGGGGTCTCCGTGCACCGCTTCGAGGCCGAAGCGCTCGAGCGCGACGCCCGCATCGTCGCGGAGCGTGACCGCGTGCTCGATCGCGCGACGTCGGCCCTCGGGCGCATCGACGTCGACGCCGCGCGTGGACCACGCGAGCACCGGCTGCACGGCGCGTGCGACCTCTTCGGATGCCGATGCTGCGGCCTCGAACGACGCGACGCCGCCCGCGCGATCTCCGAGGCGCCACGTGTCGAGCCCCGCTTCGACGAGACGTGCGGCTCGGAGATCGGCATCGTCCTCACGAGCCTCCGCGACGGCCCGCGCTGCGCGCGCGGCGCCCGCGCGATCGCCGCGACCCCGGAGGAGGTCACCGAGATACGCAGCAACGAGCGGATCACTCGCGTCCTCGGCCGCGAGCGCCGTCAGGTGCCTGAGCGTGCCCTCGATGTCGCCTGCGGCGTGCGCACGCAGCGCGCACACGAGGGTGAAGCTCCGCCTCGCGTCCGCATCGTCGCTCGCCGACGCGGCGAGCTCCTCGAACGCCGCGCGCGATCGCGCACGCGCACCCGCGTCGTCCGCGGGTCCGGCGGCGGCGCCGCTCGCGTCTGCGTCGCTCGTCTCGTCTCGCTCGTCTCGCTCGTCCCGCGGGTCACGAGTGCCCGCCGGCGGCGTCAGCGCCTCGAGGACGCGCCCGAGCCACGCGCCGCCTTCGAGGCGTCCGAGCTCGCGCGTCGCCTCCGCGGCGCCGGCCTCGTCACCCTGCGCGAGCCGTAGCCGCGCGAGCTCCACCCAAAGTAGCGGCAGCTCACCCGCTGGCTCGTGCGGTGCGAGACTGCGCGTCGCCGCCTCGTACCACGCGTCGTCGCCGCGAAGGCTCGCGAGGCTTCGTCCGAGGCGCGCGACGACGTCTTTCGACACGCCGCATGCCTCGGCCTGGCCGAGCGTCTCTCGCGCACGCGCCGCGTCCCCCGCGCGCGCTGCCCAGACGTACGCGGCGAGGAGGAGCGCACGGCCTTGCGCCTCGGCGCTGGTGAGCTGCTTCGAGAGCTCCTCAAGCTCGGTCGCGAACCGTGCGGCATCGCCGCCACCGTCGAGGATGTCGAGCTTGAGCGCGCGTGCGGGTGCGCACAGCGGGTCGCGCTCCGTGGCCGTCGTCAGCGCGTCGAGCGCACGGCCGATGTCGCCCTCGGAGGCCGCATGCTCGGCGATGCGCATCGCGAGCGCCGCGACCACGCCGCCGTCGGTCTCTCCGATCATGCGGCGCGTGGCGAGGTCGGCGGCGAGCGCCGTGTCGCCCGTCAGCTCGGCGAGGCGCAGGCGCGCGTTCAGGACGACGCGCTCGATCGCCGCTGCGACGTCGCTGTGCGAGCCACCCGCCGTCGGCTCGTCTTCGCGGCGCGGGCGGGCATCGGCGAGGAGCTCGAGCGCGCGGTCGAGAGCCTGCGCCGCCCGCCCGAGCTCGCTGGCGAGGCGTCGCGCTTCGGCCGCGCGGAGGAGGAGGTCGCTCGCATGCTCGATCGTGCGGGCGTGACGAGGGACGCCGTTCGCGTCGCCCTGCGCCGCGTCGGCCATCGCTTCGCGGAGCATCTCGGCGCGCGCTTCGAGCGACTCGGCGTGGGCACGCGCGCGGCTCCGCGCTTCGTCGGAGCCGACGAGACCGGGATCACCTCGGCAGATGCGCTCGACCGCGACGAGCGCCGTCCACGTCGCCTTGCCGCCGACGTCGCGCGCACGGAGCGCGATCTCGAGCGCCCGCTCGGTCTCGCCCGAAGCCGCTGCGAGCGTCGCGACGTCGACGAGCAGGAGCCCGCGCCAGTCGCGGTTCACGGCGAGCTCTGCGCGGCCCGCGAGCGCCTCTTCGCGAAGCGCCGCGTCGCCGAGCTTCGCCGCCACGAGCTCGAGGGTGAGCCACGCGGGGCCGAGCTCCGCGGGCACGGCGCCGGTCTCCGTCGCCTCGCGTGCTGCGCCTCGCGCGCCTTCGAGATCCTTCTGGACGTCCTCGAAGAAGATCGCGCGCTCGGTCAGTGCGCGCGCCCGTTCTTCCGGCGTCACCGCTGCGGCGACGAGCGCCTCGACGAGCTTGCCGAGGTTCGCGAGCGAACGACGTCGCTCGAGCAGACGCACGAGGCCTTCGAGCGGCTCGCGAAAGCTCGTGTCGGCGTTGTACGCCGCGAGGTAGTCGCGCGCGGCGCCTGGCTCGTCACCGGCGCGTTCTTGGATCTCGCCGGCTTCGTCGAGCAGGCGAGCCTTCCGCGCGCGGTCGTTCGTCGCTTCGACTTCGGCGCGGAGTCGACCGACCGCAGACGTGATGGCCTCGAGCGTCTCGACCGGCGCCGGCGGCAGCTGCGACGCACCCGCGATCGCGGCGATCGCGGTGTTCGCGGCGTTCGCGGCGGGAGGCGACGGCGGAGGAGGGGGCGAGGGCGCGACGCGTTCGTCGTCGGTGAGCTCCGCGGAGACATCGATCACGTCGACGTCCGAGCCGGGGTCCCCCTCGCCCAATTCCTCAGCTTCCTTCGGCTCTTCGGCCATTCCTCGCGACCGGCAACATACCGCGGGAGCGACGCGCCCGTCCCCTGGTTTCGTGTGATCCGGCAGGACACTTCCGCCCGCCGGATCACGCGGCGGTCACGGGCTGCGCTCGCGGCGTCGTGGCCGCTCGGGCGCGAGACGCTCCGCGCTCAAACGAGGGCTTCGAGCTTCTCCTTCACCTTGCTCTCGATGGTGCCCTTCATCATCTTCAGCATGAAGGGGAGATCGATCGCCACGCGGACGTCCTTGTCCGTGACCGCGACCTCACCCTTCGTGCCCTTGGCCGCGCCGCTCGGCGCATCGAAGCGGATCGTGTTGCCGTCCCACTTCCAGTCGATGCCGAACTTGTCGGCCATGCCCTTCGCGAGCTCCTCCGCCTTCTTCTTCGCGTCGTCGATGGAGAGGGAGTGCGCGCGCGTGATGTCGATCGTCGCCATGGCGCCGCTTTCTAACATCCTTTGCGGCGCGCGAGAACGGTCACCGCGACGCGCTACTCGACGCGCTACTCGAGCCGCTTCACGACCCAGAAGCCGCGCGGCGTCTCGATCGGATCGCTCACGTCACCGGCGGACAGGCTGAAAATCGCGACCTCCGCGCTCGCCTCGAGCACGCCGCGCGGGATGCGACCGATATCCTCGGCCGACCCCGAGTCGCCCGCCTTCACGGCGGCCTTGAAGTCGGTCTTCGCCTGCTCGAGGAGCTCGCGCGCGCGCCTCAGCGCGTCCGGCTTCGCGCGCGCCGAGCTCGAGGCGCCCTCGGCACCCGCATACTGGACGAGCACGACGCCGATCCTGACCGCGCGCGGCGCACCGGACGGCATCGCGCCTGCGTCGCTGAGGAGCGGAACCGCCAGCGAAAGCCCGCCGTCACCGACGCCGCCCGTGGTGCCCGATGTCGGGTCGAGCGGCGCGAGCGGCCCCGCGTCGAGGGACGTCGTGCCGCTCGTCGCCGTGCCGGCAGCGCCCGCGCCGGAGGGCGCGGAAGCATCGACCGCGTCGTGCCGGATGCGCGGCGAGCGTCCGAGCTCCTCGAACGTCAGCCAACCGACGACCACGAGAACGGCGCCGCCGAGCGCGAGGGACGCCGTGCGCTGGATGCGATCCGACATCGTCAGGGAGAGCCGCTGACGTCGCCGCCCGGATTCGACAGCTTGCCGTCTTCTTCCTCGACGATCGGCGGCGGCGGCGGACCCCACTCCTCGAACGGACGGAGCGTCGCGGCCGGCGGGTCGCCGTGGAGCTCGAGCTGCACGGCGAGCCAGTTCTCTCGCTCGATGAGCGCCTTGCGCTCGGCCTCGAGCTCGGGAGACGTTTCGATCGTCGCGAGGACCTTCTCGAGGCGGGCCTCGACCTCGGCGAGATCCTTTCGGATCACGACGGGATCGATGCCCGCGCGGTCGGCGAAGTCTTCAGCGAGGATGACGAGCTTGTTCTGCCCCGCCTCGGCGAAGCCCGGGCCGACGGCCACGCGCTTCGATTCGCTTCCCTGACGATAGGTGACGAGGCCCGTGCGGATGGCCGCGACCATCGGAAGGTGACCCGGCAACACGCCGAACTCACCCTGCACGCTGGGCGCCGTCACTTCGTCGACGCTCACCGCGAGCGCACGCCCCTTGGGGGTGACGATCTCGAGGTCGATTTTGCCTTCAGCCATGGGCGCGACCGACCTTACTTCTTCTTCTTCGTGAGCTCGGCGGCCTTCGCCTTCATCTCGTCGATGTTGCCGACGAGGTAGAACGCCTGCTCCGGGTACTCGGCGTCGTCGTCGAACTTGCCGGCGAGGATTTCCTTGAAGGCGGCGATCGTCTCCTTCAGGGGAACGTACTTGCCCGGGAAGCCCGTGAACTGCGCAGCGACGTAGAACGGCTGCGAGAGGAAGCGCTGGATCTTGCGCGAGCGCGAGACCGTCAGCTTGTCTTCCTCGCTGAGCTCGTCCATGCCGAGAATGGCGATGATGTCCTGGAGGTCCTTGTACTTCTGGAGGGTCGACTGGACCTTGCGCGCGACGTCGTAGTGCTCCTGGCCGATGACGCCGGGATCGAGCAGCGTCGACGTGGAGTCGAGCGGGTCCACGGCGGGGTAGATGCCGAGCGCGGCGAGGTCGCGGCTGAGAACGGTCGTGCCGTCGAGGTGCGCGAACGTCGTCGCGGGCGCCGGGTCGGTGAGGTCGTCGGCGGGGACGTAGACGGCCTGGATCGAGGTGATCGAACCCTTGGTCGTCGACGTGATGCGCTCCTGGAGCGCGCCCATCTCGGTCGAGAGCGTCGGCTGGTAACCGACGGCGCTCGGAATACGGCCGAGGAGCGCGGACACTTCGGAGCCCGCCTGCGTGAAGCGGAAGATGTTGTCGATGAAGAGGAGGACGTCCTGTCCTTCTTCGTCGCGGAAGTACTCGGCGACCGTGAGCGCGGAGAGAGCGACGCGGGCGCGCGCGCCCGGCGGCTCGTTCATCTGGCCGAAGACGAGCGCGGTCTTCGAGAGAACGGCCTCGCCCGACTCGAGCTTCGAGGAGCGCATCTCGAGCCAGAGGTCGTTGCCCTCGCGCGTGCGCTCGCCGACGCCGGCGAAGCACGACACGCCGCCGTGCGCCTTGGCGACGTTGTTGATCAGCTCCTGGATGAGGACCGTCTTGCCGACGCCCGCGCCGCCGAAGAGGCCGATCTTGCCGCCCTTACGATAAGGAGCGAGGAGGTCGATGACCTTGATGCCCGTCTCGAAGACTTCGATCTTCGTCGACTGGTCCTGGAACGTCGGCGGCGTCTTGTGGATCGGCGCCGAGCGCTTCGCGTCGACGGGACCTGCCTCGTCGATGGGCGCGCCGATGACGTTGAGGATGCGGCCGAGGCACTCGGGACCGACCGGCATCGCGATCGGGCTGCCGGTGTCACGCACCTCCATGCCGCGGACGAGGCCGTCCGACGTATCCATCGCGATCGCGCGGACGGAGTTCTCGCCGAGATGCTGCGCGACCTCGAGCGTGAGGTTGTCGCGCTCGTTCGAGATGCTCGGGTTCGTGACCTTGAGCGCGTTCAGGATCTTCGGCAGCTTGCCGTCGGCGAACTCGACGTCGACGACCGGGCCGATGACCTGGACGATCTTTCCTTTGCCGAGAGCCGCAGCAGGCGTACCGGAACCAGCGAGACCAGCAGGACCGACCGAGGGCGAAACCATGAAGGCGAGAGCTCCTTTGCGTCAGGACCGCCCCGCCTTCTAGGGCCGCGATCCCCCGCAGGGAAGTCGCGACGTGGCGGGTCGAGCAACGCGGGCCGGCCTCTAACATGGGGTGAACGCCAGTTCAACGGCAGAGAGGGGCAGAGGGGGAACGCGCGCTGCTCTGGACGGCGCGACGACGTGCGCGCGCGGCGCACCGGCTTCCTGCCTGCGAGCGTCGGCCGCGCCCGCGCGAAGTCGGTAATCGCGAGAGCGCTGATTGCCAATCACGGTCGCGCGCTCGCAGTCGCGAGATCGCGCGCGCGCTCCGCGAGGCGTCGCTCGCGCGCTCCGAGGCGTCGCAAGGGTCGTGCCATCGCGGCGCGCGCGGATGAGAATCGCCCGAAAAAACCGCGGTGCGAGGACGACCGGCGGGTCCTCGCGAAAGCCGAGGCCAATCGCCGCGCGTAGCTTGACCTGAGGGGTGCCTCCTCCTAGACGTTCTGGCTTCGATCGTGATCTCCCCCGAGACCATCGCTCTCGTGCGCGAACGCACGGACATCCTCGCGGTGATCGGGGAAGGCGTTCCCTCGCTGAAGCGACGCGGGCGTTCGTGGGTGGGGCTGTGCCCGTTCCACAAAGAGAAGTCGCCGAGCTTCCACGTGAACCCCGACCGCGGCTTCTTCCACTGCTTCGGCTGCAAGGAGTCGGGAAGCGCGATCGACTTCTTGATGCGTCACGAGGGCTACACGTTCCCCGAGGCGGTGCGTGCGCTCGCCGAGCGTGCCGGCATCGCCGTCGAGGAGTCGAAGGGCACCGCGCAGCTCAGCGAGGCCGAGCGGCAGCGCAAGGCGAAGGACGATCTCTATGCGGTGAACGCGCTCGCGGCGACGTTCTTCGAAGAGCAGCTCCGGCGTCACGAGCACCGCGAGTATGCGCTCGAGGAGCTCGAACGCCGCGGCCTCGTGCCGGGCAAAGACGCGAAAGCGGACGAGGCGCTACAGGCGTTCCGCATCGGCTATGCGCCGCCGCAGTGGGACGGGCTCACGGCCTTCCTGCGCGCGCAGGGCGTCTCGCCCGTGGCCGCCGAGACCGTCGGCCTGCTCGTCCCGCGCTCGAGCGGATCGGGCTACTACGATCGCTTTCGGCACCGCTTGATGTTCGCGGTCGTCGATGCCCAGGGCCGCGTCGTCGCGTTCAGCGGTCGAGCGCTCCGCGATCTGCCGGAGGGCTCGGTCGACGCGCGCCGCTCCGACGACGGTCAGAAGCCGCCGAAGTACATCAATTCGCCGGAGAGCCCGATCTACACGAAGGGGCAGATGCTCTTCGGCATCCACCAGGCGCGGCACGCCATTCGTCAGGCGGAAGTCGCGGTGCTGGTCGAAGGCAACTTCGATGTCGTGTCGCTCCACGCACGCGGCATCGCCAACGTCGTCGCGCCGCTCGGAACCGCGTTCACGACGGAGCAGGCGAAGCTCCTGAAGCGCTTCGCATCGGACGTCGTGTTCCTGTTCGACGGTGACGCCGCGGGACGCAAGGCGGTGCGCCTCTCGCGTGAAGCGGTGAAAGCGGCAGGCATTTCGGCGCGCGTCGCGGAGCTTCCCGACGGCGTCGACCCCGACGACCTGTGTCGTCAGCGCGGCGCGAAGGCGGTCGAGGATCTCGTCGGGAGCGCGAAGGGAATGGTCGAAGCGCTCATCGAGATGACGCTCGACGAGGGATTCGCGCAGGCCGACGCGTACGAGAAGCAGGCGCGCATCGCCTTCGTCATGAAGCTGATTGCCGAAGAGGAGGACCCGGTCCTCCACATGATGTTCAAGAGCCACGCGGACATGATCGCGGGGCGGCTCGACATCGTGCGGTCGGGCGACGGGGCGTTCCGCGCGCTCGAGCACAGCGTGAAGCAAGCGCTTGCGAAGGCCGAGGCCGAGCGTCGTCGTCACGAGCTCGTGCGGCCGGCGGCGCAGAGTGGCAATGGCACGAGGATTTCCCCGCGTCCGCCGGGAACGGCCGAGCGGAAGGCCATCTGCTCGCTACTGATCGAATGGCCAGTGCTTCTCGACGATCCCGAGGTCGCGGAAGAGCTCGGACTGCTCGAGGGCGAGAGCGTGAAGATCGTCGCTTCGCTGCGCCGGAACTGGAACACGGCGACGCGGCAGCTCGATACCGACGGCTTTCTCGCGCAGATGGAGGAGCGGACCCGCGCCTTCGCCGCGCAGCGTCTCAGCGCCCCCGAGACAGAGACCGAAATCCAGGCAAAAGAGTACTTGCTCGAGAACGCAAAGAAGCTAAAGAGGCTGCTCCTTTCGCAAGAAGCGGCTCAGATCGCACGCGAGACGTACCGGGCGCAGGGCGATTCTGAGGCCGAGCGGGAGCTCCTGAGAGAAGCAGCCGAGCGACTGCGAGCGAAGCACGGGCTCAACAAGCCCTGACAGGTGAGGAGGCGAGACGCGACAGACGCGAAAGGGAAGTGACGACTGAGGAGCAGTGGGGCTCCGCGCGAACGTGACGAACGTGAGAAGCGCGCGCGTGAGGACACGGACGCATGAGAACGGGACAGCGCGGCGATCGCGACGACGGCGAGCGCACCGCACGGCCCAAGCAGCAGCAGCGGAAAGAACTCCGATGGCCAACAAGAACCGGAACGGCAGCGGCAACGGCAAGGACAACCACCACGGCGAGCGTGGCGAGAACGGGAAGTCCGGTAAGGGCTTCATGAGCTACGACGAGGTGAGCGAGTCGATGCCGGCCGACGTCGTCGCCGATCAGATGGACGACGTGATGAGCGTCCTCGGCGACGAAGACATCGAGATCGTCGATGCGGCGACGCAGGTGAAAATCGCGCCGAAGCGCATCGTCGAGGAAGAGAACGCGGAGAAGAAGCAGGTCCCGCGTGGAGCTCAGAAGGAGTCCGAAGAGGACTCGAGCTACTACTCGAAGTCGAACGACCCGGTTCGTATGTACCTCCGCAAGATGGGCAGCGTCTCGCTGCTCACGCGTGAGGGAGAAGTCGAGATCGCCAAGCGCATCGAGCAAGGCGAGCACATGATCCTCGGGGCGATCCTCAACTCGCCCGTCGCCGTCCGCGAGATCATCGACCTCGGAGACAAGCTCCGGAAACACAAGATTCGCGTCAAGGACATCATCCGCGACGCCGAGGACGACAACGCCGAGTTCGACGAGGAGGAGGCCGACCGTCGCATCCTCCGCCTCATCGACAAGGTGAAGCACCTCGACAAGATCGCGCAGGACCTCGTCGCCCAGCTCGAGACGTGCGCCGCGTCGCGCAAGAAGGGTGTCCAAGAGGACATCGACGCGAACCGCACGAAGATGGTCGAGACGCTCGAAGAGATGCGTCTCAACAAGAAGACGATCGACCGCATCGTCATCAAGCTCCGCACGCTGATTCAGAAGGTCGAACGCGCCGAGAGCGGTTCGACGGAGCTCGAGAAGCGCACCGGCGTCGACTGGGAGGTCCTCCGCAAGGAAGCGCGCGCGTCGAAGGGTGACGCGAACGCGGAGCGGAAGTTCAAGCGCAAGTTCGGCGTCGCGCCCGAGGAGGTTCTCCAGAACCACTCGGCGAGCCTCAAGAACCTGAAGAAGGTCGAAGAGGAGCTCCAGCTCGACATCAAGGCGCTGCGCGAGACCTACGAGCAGATCCGCGACGGCGAGCGCCTCGCGGAGCGCGCGAAGGCCGAGCTCGTGGAAGCGAATCTTCGCCTCGTCGTGTCGATCGCGAAGAAGTACACGAACCGCGGTCTCCAGTTCCTCGACCTGATTCAGGAGGGGAACATCGGCCTCATGAAGGCCGTCGACAAGTTCGAGTACAAGCGCGGCTACAAGTTCTCGACGTACGCGACGTGGTGGATCCGTCAGGCGATCACGCGCGCGATTGCCGACCAGGCGCGGACGATCCGTATCCCGGTTCACATGATCGAGACGATCAACAAGCTGATTCGCACCTCGCGTTATCTCGTCCAGGAGTACGGCCGCGAGCCGACGCCGGAAGAGATCGCCGAGAAGATGGAGCTGCCGCTCGACAAGGTGCGGAAGGTCCTCAAGATCGCGAAGGAGCCCATCTCGCTCGAGACCCCGATCGGCGAGGAGGAAGATTCGCATCTCGGCGACTTCATCGAGGACAAGAGCGTCGTGTCGCCCGCCGAGGCCGTCATCAACATGAACCTCGCGGAGCAGACGCGTAAGGTCCTGAAGACGCTGACGCCGCGCGAAGAGAAGGTCCTCCGCATGCGCTTCGGCATCGGCGAGAAGTCCGACCACACCCTCGAAGAGGTCGGTCAGGACTTCGAGGTCACGCGCGAGCGCATTCGCCAGATCGAGGCGAAGGCCCTCCGCAAGCTGCGTCACCCGTCGCGCTCGAAGCAGCTCAAGAGCTTCATCGAGTCCTAGGCTGGTAGGGGGGCTGAAGCGCCCCCCTCGCGCGTTCCGCGCGAGCCTCCCCCCCGCCGTAGCGACTTGCTCGGCGGGCGGGCGCCTTCGGCGACGTCGCGCGCGGCGCGCGACTTGGCCCGCCTGGCAGATGGCGAGACTGCTGGCGCCACGCGACTTGGTGGTCCGGGTGACCTACGAGGGGCTCCCGGGCGAGACGAGAGACAGACTTACCGCGAGCGTCACGTGAGCCTTACGGCCGTGACGCTCGCGGCCTTTTGTGGCGTCTACGCGAGGGCGAGGACGGCGATGACGAGCATCGCGAGGGCGAGCGGGCCGCCCAGCATGATCGCCGACATCATCAGCGACGGCGGCGCTTCGCGAACGACGGGTGCGACGGCGGCGGGCGCGGACGAGGCGCGCGCGGCGAGCCCGGGGGGGGGCCGCGTCGAGGTGCGCGTGTTCGCGGGCAGCGGACGCGCTGACGCGCTCGGCGAGTGCGGAGCCATGGAGGGCGAGCGCGTCGTCGGAGCGACGGGCGCGGGCGGGCCCGTCACCGGCGGCGGATACGGCGAGTGTTGCGGCGGCGCGCCGACTTGCGGCCAGCCTCCGCTCTGCACCGCGGCCGGCATCGGCGAGAACGCTCCGCTCTGCGCGGCGGGCGGCATCGGCGAGAACGCTCCGCTGTGCGTGGCAGCGGGCGGGGCCGCGCTCGGCGAGCGGCGATGCGGCTGCACGTGCGGCGGTCCCGGCGTCGGCGACGTGACGTGAGCGACGATCGGCGCGCGCGGCAGGAGCGGCTCGTCGAGGCTCGGAAGGACGTCGTACGGGTCGGGCGCTGCCGGACGCTGCGAGGACCGCGCGCTACGCGGCGCGCCGAGACCGCTCGACGGCGGCGCGCTGCCGGGCGCAGGGCTCGGCGCTTTCCCGCCGAGTGGGCTCGGCACGTTCGCGGGCACGACGGGAGCGTCCCGCATGACGACCGTGTGCTCGGACCGATCGAGGCCGCCCGGCAGCGGCTGCTTTCGCGCCACCGGCGCCGAAGGCGGCGGAACGCGAGGTGCCGGCGGCGCGAGCGGTGACGAGGTCGGCGCGAGCGGCTTCCGTGAAGCGGGCGCAGGCGCGGGCGCACGAGACGACAACGGCGAAGGTACCGAGGGCGCCGGCAACGTGCCGGGGATCTGCCGGGTGGACGGTCGCACGGCCGGCGGCGGCGCAGGACGCGGCAGGCTCGTCGATGCGCCCGGGCGTCCTTGGCTCGGAACGCTGCCCGGTTGCGGCTGGCTCGTCGGTGCCGGCGGCCGCGCCATCGAAGGCGGAGCGAGCGGCGCGCCGAGGCGCGACGGCGCGGCGGGCGCCGACGGCGGCTGACCCGCAGCCGGACGAGGGGCGAGCGAGGTCGACGGACGCGGAGGAGGGAGGCCGCCCTTGCGCGTCACCGAGTCGCTCGGACGCGGCATGATGCGCGTCGGCTCCTCGTCCGACTGGCTCGGTAGCAGCGGACGCGGCGGTCGCCGCTTGTCGTCGCTTTCGCTCATGTCCCGAGGCTCGGACGAGAAGCTTAGGCTGCCTGCTCGCGCTTTCGAAGCGCGAGGTGCAGGGAAGAGATCTCACGGGCGTACCCGCTCGCGCGAGCGACACCGGCTCAGCGATTGACCGCGACCGGGACGGGACGCGGAGGAACGTGTGGCCGCTTCGGAGCGAGCCGGCCGTGCCGGCGCTCGCCGCGTTCGGGCTTCGCGCTGCGATCGTGCTTGTCGCTCGTGTCGCGCTTGTCACCATGCCCGGCGCGCTCACCCCCGCTGCCAGGCGCCCGCGACGCAAGCGACGCAGGCGACGCAGGCACAGCCGCGCCGAGGATGACGGGCGGCGCAGCCGCAGCCGGCGGAGCATCGGACGACGCGAGCTCGACCGCCGGCGCCGGCGGAGTCTCCGCCTCGTGGGTCGACGCGCGCATGCCGACGAGGAGGCCGGCGAGCGCGACCAGCGCGGCCGCGACGCCGAAGGTGAGGCGCGACGAGCGCGTGCCGCCGCCGGTCGCTGGGGCGGCGGCCGCAGGAGGAGCATCGGTGGAGGGTTCGTGAGCCGGCAGCGCCGAGGCCTCCACATTGCGGAAGGCGCCCTGCGCGCGCGCAGCGGCGAGGACCTGCGCCGCGTCTGCGGTGAGCGGCGCGACGCGCGTGGCGCCGCTCGAAGCGAGATGGGCTTCGCCGTCGGGATCACGCAGCGGAGCCGGCCCGTCGTGCTCCTCGAGAGCCGGAGCGACCATCGCGAGCGGCGTGGTCGTTACGCCTGGCGCGGCGGGCCGAGGGGGCCGAATCTTCGTCGGCTCGCTCCCGCTCGCGTCCTCGCGCTCGAACTCCTCGCGCCGGCGAGAGGCTTCCGCGAGCACGTGACCGCCGACCTTCACGACCCACTCGGCGACCTCGCGATCGCTCGCCGGCGGCAGCGCGGCTTCGACGGCGCGCGCCATCTGGTCGGCCGTCGCGAAACGGTCACGCGGCGCCTTTGCGAGCGCCTTTGCGAGCACCGCGTCGAGCGCGGGGCCGACCTCGAGGCCGCGCGGCGCGAGCGCCGGCGCGACGCGGTTGCACACGGCGTCGATCGTCCGTACCGCATCGTCGGCACGGAAGAGGCGCTCGCCCGCGAGCGCTTCCCAGAGCACGACGCCGACGGCGAAGAGGTCCGCGCGTCGATCGATCGCGTCGCCGCCGATCTGCTCCGGCGCCATGTATGCGAGCTTGCCCTTTACGCCTTGGTTCCGCGTTTCCTGCGAACGAACGGCGGCTTTCGCGATGCCGAAGTCGAGCACGCGCGCGACGCCGTCGGCTCCGACGACGATGTTCTGCGGGGAGACGTCGCGGTGCACACACGCGAGGGGCTGACCGTCCGGCGCCTTTGCCTCGTGAACGGCGTGCAACCCGCGAAGGGTCCCCACCGCGATCGCGGACGCCACGTTCGCCGGGATCCGCTGCTTGCCCGCCCATGCGAGTCGCCGCAGGCGCGCGAACGACTCGCCATGGACGTACTCGAGCACGAGGAGGAGCTCGTCGTCGACGCGCGCGACATCGAGCGTCTGCACGACATTCGCGTGGTGGATGCGCGAGGCGATGTGCGCCTCGTCGATGAACCGCTCGACGAACGCCGAGTCTTTCGCGAGATGCGCGTGGAGCCTCTTCACCGCGACCGTGCGGGAGAACCCGACGGCGCCGAGGAGCCGGCCGAGATGGACGGTTGCCATGCCTCCGGAGGCGATCGCGCCTCCGAGCAGGTACCGACCGACGGTCCGCGGGGCGGAGACGGAAGGCAGCGCGGCCACCGAGGCGAGCCCATCGCTCGCGTCTGCCGAGAGCTCCGCGTAGGGGAAGGAGGTCTCGCCGCTCGGCGCGTGCTGGGTGCGCGCGTGGCCGGGACGCAGGATGGATGTGCGCGCGTCGCCGGCCTCGTCGAGGCACACGTCCTCCGCTTCTGCGTTGCGGCGCACGGAGGAGCGCTGTGCATCGGTAGTGCCGACGAACCGCGCCTTCTCGCAGCACGCATTCCGCGGGGGGCTCGGCGCCGCGAGCTGCGGCGCGCGGACCTCGCACGGGGGACGACCGATCCAGGACGAGCGGCGCGGAGTACGCTGATGCCGTGGTCCGACCTGGCGAGAGGCGCAGCGGGGCGAGTGCAGCGGCGCTCTTGACCCTCGCCGTCGCGTGCTCGGCATGCGAGCGGGGATGTCTCACGCGGTGGGCCATGGACCATGGCGCGGTGCCGCCGGATCCTTCCGACCCTCGGCGGGGAGCCCCCGTCGTCGGGGGCTCGGCACCGGGTGGATCGAACGCCGGCGCGATCGATCTCGGCGGCACGGATTGCTCGGGGGGCCTCGCGCGCTGCGTCGGCGGACAAGTGGAGCTCTCGCTGGCGGCCCACCTCCCCGCACGGTGCGCACCGGGCGAGCGCGCCGCAGGCTGCGCGTGCCCATGGCAGCTCGGGCCGCGCTGCGCCACGGGCTGCGTCCGGGATGGTCTGGAGATCGCGGCGGAGGGGCCGGGCGCGGCCGAGCAGCTTTGCAATGCCAACGATCCCGTCGTGCGCGCGCCGCTCGCGACGGAGCTCACCGACGTCACCGTCTGCGCCGACGAATCGGTGGTCTGCGCGGGAGGGCTCGTACGCGCGTGCGCCGCGCGCGGGCAGCCGTCGCGCATCGTGGCGGCGTGCGTTCACGGCTGCGCAGCGGGCGTGGAGCTCGAACCGGGGGACCTCCTGACCGGCGATGGACCCGCCGCGATCCTGTGTCGGCGCGCGCACGCTGAACGCCGGTAGCGCGCATTGGCTTGCCAAGCGCGAAGGCGCGGACGCGCGTACGCGCGGCGACGGAGCGCGCTCGCGTGTGCCACGGGCGTGACTCGCCTGTCGGTCTCATGACGGTACGCGCGCTTTCCGCGCGGCGTCGGGCGCCGCGGAATCACGCGGCCTCGCGCGAAACCGATGTCGAGAAATGTGACCCCATACGCGCGGACTTTGTATCGTTTCGAGTGGGGTTCGTGCGCTGATCCCGCGTTCTTCGACGCGTGGAACGGCGGCGCCGACGTGCGCCCTGGTCGCCGGTGTACCGGCCCGGCACGACCCCCGAGACGTACGCGAGACATTGGCTTCACGCTTGCTTCGAGAGGGAGCGGCGGAGGCCGCCGAGAGGCGGTAAGGGGACATGAAACGGGCGAAGGTCGGATCGCTTCTGTTCGTGGGCGGAACGCTGGTCTTCCTGATCGGGCCGTCGGCCGAGAGCGCCGCGCAGCCCGGAGGCGAGGGCGGCAAGCCCGCGCGCGCCGAAGAGGCTCCAACGAGGAGCGAACCGACGGCTCCCCCGGCGACGCCGGCAGCCGGCGCGCCGGCGGTCAAAGCCGCCTTCGCGAACGCCGGGCTGAAGGGCGCGTCGACGTCACCGATCGCACCGAGCGCGAACTGCGGGGAGAACCAGGTCGAGGTCGAAGGCGACTACTGCCCGGCCGTCGAGCAGACCTGCCTCCGCTGGATGGACCCGGAGACCACGGTGCCGCGGCGTTGCGCCGAGTTCGCGCCGACCGGCAAGTGCCAGGGCAAAACCATCCGTAAGCACTTCTGTATCGACCGGTTCGAGTACCCGAACAAGGCGGGCGAAAAGCCCGTCGTCATGAAGACTTGGTACGAGGCGGCCGACGCGTGCAAGGCGCAGGGCAAGCGCCTCTGCGGCGACAGCGAGTGGACGCTCGCCTGCGAAGGGCAGGAGCGGCTGCCGTATCCGTACGGCTACGAGCGCAACTCCGAGGCGTGCAACATCGACAAGCCACATCCCGACGTGAACGAGAAGGCGCTCGCCAACCCGCTCACGCGCGACGCCGAAGTCGCGCGGCTGTGGCAGGGCGAAAACAGCGGCACGCGCGAGTCGTGCGTGAGCCCGTACGGCGTGTTCGACATGACCGGCAACGTCGACGAGTGGGTCGTGAACGAGAGCGGCATGCCGTACAAGAGCGGCCTCAAGGGCGGCTACTGGGGACCCGTTCGCGACCGCTGCCGTCCGATGACGACGGCCCACTACGAGAACTTCGTCTTCTACCAGATCGGGTTCCGGTGCTGCGGCGACGTGAAGAACGACGGCGCGACGAACGCGGCGGCGCCGGCGGTCACCGCGCCGGCGGGCAAGGTTCCGAGCACGAACCCGGCGCCCGCAGGCCTCGCCGGCTCCTGAGCCTCGGCGTGCGCGGAGCCCGGGTCACGGGGCGTCGCCGCCTTCCGGCCCGGCGTCCCTCGGCGCCGGCGGCGTCGTCGGCTTCTTCGGCGGGTCGCCGTACTCGTTCCGGAGCTTCCGCGAAAGCGAGTCCACGAGCACTTGTTCGTGGTAGCCCGGCATCTGCGGGATCTGGACGACGACGCGCACGGTGCCGTCCTTGGCGCGGATGAACTCCATCGAGCCCGGGACCGGCTTCTGCCCGCTCTCCGGCGATTTGTAGTCGAAGAGCAAGTACCCGTTCGCGTCGTCCTTCTCGGTCACCTTCAGCGCGAGATCGACGCGCACGAGACGGAGGCCGGCGTTCCAGGTGCGCTCGAAACCGTACGCGGAGTCGTACGAGCTCTTCGCGCGGGCGTCGGACGCGGGCACGAGGACGGACGCGGCGGCACCCGCACACAGGATCGCGGCGAGCGCCGGCTTCAGCCACCCGTGCTTCGTGCCCATGGCTCGACGCGTACGACACTTCGTACGCGCCGGCCAAGTTCGCGGCGGATCGCTCAGCCGTTCGCGGCGGTGCGCGGCTCGATCGAGCGCGGCGCCTCGGCCGGCATCTCCGCGCGGAGCGACGGAGGCATCTCGCTCTCGCTCGTCAGCCCCGGCGTGTGCGCGAGCGCGGTGAGCGCGTTGCGATCGACGAACAGGAAGAACGCCGCCGACACGACCGTCCAGACGAGCTGCACCATATAGAGGAGGAACACGTACGCGGCGCCGGGGCCGGTCACGATGCTCGTCGGGAAGTACATCGTCATGCCGGCGTAGATGCCGGCCTGGAACACGCCGAGTAGGCCGGGCGGACCGGGGATCAGGATCGTGCAGCCGAGCATGCCCATGAGCGCGCACGACTCGCCGAACGTGATCGGGCTGCCGTCGGCGTGGACGACGCCGCAGCCGTACGCGAGAAGCCACATCCCGAGCGCGTTCAAGAACCAGTACGCGCTCGTCTCCGCGAGGAAGCCGGCGGAGTCGCGGCCGCGGCCGAGGAAGTGGAGGCCGGCGGCGAGCTTCTCGGCAATCGCGGCGAGCTTCTCGGCGAGCCGCTTCGAGACGAGGCCGAAGACGGCGAGCGTTGCCTTGTGAGCCCACGCGCGCGCGAAGTAGAAGACGGCGATCGTCACGAACGCGGTCGTGAAGACGCCGAGCATCACGAAGCCGCTCGCGCGCACCTGCTGCACGCTGATCGGCAGCCCGACGACCTTCTCGGGGAGGGGCGCAATCGTCGGCACGAAGACGAGCGCGATGGCGAGCACGATGCTCAGGAAGAGACCGTCGACGACGCGCTCGGCCATGACGGTGCCCGTCGCCGACGACATGGAGACCTTGCCCTTGTCGCGGATCATGTACGGGCGCACGATCTCGCCGATGCGGAAGGGCATCAGCAGGATGGCTGCGAAGCCGATCCACGAGACGGCGAGCACGCGCTTGCGCGACACGTCGGCGAACGAGCGAAGGAGGAACCGCCAGCGAACCGCGCGGAAGTAGCTCATGACGATGAGCGTCGCGAGGTAGCCCGGGATGGCCCACCACTTCACGTGCGCGAAGTCACCGCCCTCTGGCACCAGTGTCAGGCCGCCCTTCTGGAGCGTGAACACGATGCCCACCGTGATGACCGCGGACGCGATCAGCTTCGCTGCGTGCCGCCGCAAGAATCCCTTCTGTTCCGGAGACTTCTCGATCATCGTCAGGGGCGCCGCGGGCGCACCCGTGGCGAGGGGGGCTGAAGGAAGCATGGCTCTATAGCACGGAAGGTGCCCGCCGCCGGTCGAGGCCGCGGGCCGGGCAGCGCTCTCACAGGCTCCAGTAGCGGAGCCGCCGTTCGCTCGTGACTTTCTGGGGATCGAGCACGCTCTTCACGTCGACGACGATGCCGCCGTCGCGGAGCGGCGCGAGGAGCTTGTCGCCCATCGCGAGGTACTCCTTGTGCGCGACCGCGATGACGAGCGCGTCGAGCGCGCGAAGCTCCGGCAGCTGCGAGAGCCGAAGGCCGTATTCGTGATGCGTCTCGTCTGCGTTCGCGTGCGGATCGTGCACGAGGGCCTCGATGCCGAACTCGGCGAGCTCTCGGATGATGTCCGGCACCTTGCTGTTGCGGATGTCGCTCACGTCTTCTTTGAACGTGAGGCCGAGCACGCCGACGCGCGCGCCGCGGACGGGGACGTCGGCGTTGACGAGGAGCTTCACGAGGCGCTGGGCGACGTAGCGGCCCATGTTGTCGTTCACGCGCCGGCCGGCGAGGATGACCTCCGGGCGGTACCCGAGCTGCTGCGCCTTCGTAGTCAGGTAGTACGGGTCGACGCCGATGCAGTGGCCGCCGACGAGCCCAGGCCGGAACTTGAGGAAGTTCCACTTCGTGCCCGCGGCGGCGAGGACGTCGGCCGTGCGGATGCCCATGCGGTCGAAGATGAGCGACAGCTCGTTCATCAGCGCGATGTTGATGTCGCGCTGCGTGTTCTCGATGACCTTCGCCGCCTCGGCGACCTTGATCGAAGGCGCGCGATGGATGCCGGCATCGATGATCGCGCCGTACGCGGCAGCGACGCGGCCGAGCGTGGCTTCGTCTTCGCCGGAGACGACCTTCGTGATGCGCTCGAGGGTGTGCTCGGTGTCGCCCGGGTTGATGCGCTCCGGTGAGTAACCAAGCTTGAAGTCTCGGCCCTGCTCGAGGCCGGAGAGCTTCGCGAGGACCGGGCCGCAGATCTCCTCGGTGACGCCGGGATAGACCGTCGATTCGTAGACGACGACGTCGCCCTTCTTCAGCACCTTGGCGACCGATTCCGAGGCGCGGACCACCGGCCCGAGGTCGGGCACGTTGTTCTCGTCGACCGGCGTGGGAACCGCGACGACGTAGAAGGTCGCGTCTTTGATCGCGTCGAGATCGCTCGTGACGGTGAGCGGGGTGCTCTTCAGCACGGCCTCGGGCGTCTCGCCGTTGCGATCGTAGCCGCGGGCGAGCTCCTTCACCTTGGCGACGTCCACGTCGAAGCCGACCGTCCCCGGGAACTTGCGCGCGAACGCGAGCGCGACCGGAAGACCGACGTAGCCGAGACCGAGGACGGCGATCTTCTCGCTCATGGGCGGCTCCTTAGCATTTCCGCCGTTCTCAGGTGAACGGGAGCCGCGAACATTCACCGCGGCGTCAGGCGAGCCCGACCAGCGCCCGTGGCGCCTTGCCGAGGAGCCGTTCGGTCTCCTCGAGCCCGACGCGCTCGGTCAGCGCCTCGATGGCCTCCGCCACGATGTCGGCGTCCTCCGGGCGGTGCGCGTCGGAGCACGCCGCCTCGTAGGCCTCGTCGTCGAGCAGCTTCTCGGCGGCCTTTTGCGAGGCACGCCCGTACTTGCCGACGAGCGCACAGACGTCGAGGAGGAGGTACGCGCCGGCCTCGAGGAGCGGGTCGAGGCAGCGGTCGTCCTTCCAGACCGGCTGGTACCGCTCGGGGTGGGCGAGAACGGGCCGGAGGCCCGCGCGACCGAGGTCATAGAAGCGCGACTGCAGCCGGAGCGGAAAACCCTGCGGCGGGAGCTCGACGAGCACGCCACGCCGGGCGCCGCGTCGCGCGAGGGCGCCGAGGTCCGGGTAGGGGAGCCCCTCGCCCTGGACGAGGCGGCCGAAGACGACGTCGTCGAAGAAGTGCTCGCTCGCGAGGTGCACGGAAGGGAGATCGGCGGCGCCTTCGAGGTGAGGGCGCATGGCCTCGAACGCGCGCGTGAGCGCCGCGCGGTCGTTCTCGAACATGCCGGGGCGCATGTGCGGCGTGGCCACGATCGTGTCGAACCCGACCCGCCGCAGGCCACGAAGCATCGCGAGGCTCGCCTCGACGTCGCGTGCACCGTCGTCGATGCCGGCGATCCAATGGCAATGAAGGTCGACGAAGCCCCGCACGAATGTCTACCGATGTTATGCTCGCCGCGGATGGCGTCGGTCAACCCGCACACGCGGGAGCTCGTCTTCAAGCTCGTCTTCTACGGTCCGGGTCTCGGTGGGAAGACGACGACGCTGCAGTACATCCACGCGGCGACGAAGCCGGAGCATCGCGGGAAGATGGTGTCGCTCGCGACGCCGACGGACCGCACCCTCTACTTCGACTTCCTGCCGATCCGCGTTCCGCGCGTCCGCGGGATGGCGGTGCGCCTCCAGCTCTTCACGGTCCCCGGGCAGGTCTACTACGCGGCGACCCGGAAGCTCGTTCTGTCCGGCGCCGACGGCGTCGTGTTCGTCGCTGACTCGCAGGCGGGCCGCCTCGATACGAATCAAGAGTCGCTCGACGACCTGCACGCGAACCTCGCGGACCACAACCGCACGCTCGCCGAGGTGCCTCACACGTTCCATTGGAACAAGCGCGATCTCAGTGACCTCGTCCCGATCGAGGACCTCGATCGCCGCTTCAATACGCGCGGCGCTCCGTCGCTCGGGACGGTCGCGACGAAGGGCGAGGGCGTCTTCGAAGGGCTCGAACGCATCACGCGTCTCGTCTTGAAGAGCTACGAGAGCGACCCGAAGGTCCGCATCGAAGCCTCGGCCGATCCGAGGCGCGACGCGACGGATCCCGGCGCTGCGAAGGTCTCCGCGCTTCCGGAGGAAGGCATCGCGCGCGCGCTCCGCGATCTGGAGGGCCGCACGGACGCGCCCCCTCCCGTGCAGGTCGAGCCGCCCACGAAGATCTCTGCCGTCGTGCCCGACGGGCCGGCCTCGCCGCGAGCGTCGAGCGGCCCTGCTCGATTCGCCGCGCCGGAGCCTTCGCCGGCGCCGCCCTCGAACGCGGCGGTCGCCGAAAAGGCGCCGGACCCGAGCTCGGGGCGCGGCGAGCGCGCACGAAGCGACCGCCCGCGTAGCGATCGCCCGGCAGACAGCGGGCGTGCCGGCGGAGGCTTCTCGCTTTCCGAGCTGTGGCCGGAGCCCGAGCGCGAGGGCGTCCGCCAGGCCGAGGCGATGATGGCGGCGAAAGACGCGGTGAACGCCGTGCTCGCATGCGACGTGCTCGTGACGCGGGTGCTCGCGTCCGCCGCGGGCCTCGTCGGCACGCTGGATGCGCCGCGCGACCCTGCGGTGGTGTCGCTGCTCCTCGGGCTCGAAGGGAGCCGCTACCTCGCGTTCCGCACGACCGTGCGCGCCGCGCGGCACCGCGAGCCGGTCTCGATGCGCGACGCGCTCGAGTGCTTCGCGTTCGCGCTCGAGGCGCGCCGCGCGCGCGAAGCCCTCCGGCGCTGAAGCTCAGAACATCTTGCCGATGCGCTTCACGAGGCTGCCGCTCGAGAAGAGCGCGCGAAGCGCACGCATCTGCCACTTGTACGCTTTCGTGGAGTAGGGGAACCAGAGCGGATCTTGCGAAGGCTCCGGCACGCGCCCGGTGAGGACGTGCCGCGCTTCGCACATGTCGCGGAGCGCATCTTCCCCGTGGATGCGGCCGAAGCCGCTCTGCTTCACACCGCCGAACGGAGTTTCCGCCGCGGCGTAGTTCACGAGCACGTCGTTGACGACCACGCTGCCCGCCTCGATGCGCTGCGCGAGGCGCTTGCCCTTCTCGCGGTCCTTGGTGAAGACGTACGCGTTCAGGCCGAGATGCGAGTCGTTCGCGAGACGCACCGCCTCGTCTTCGGACGTGACGCGCTGGATCGGGACGATCGGACCGAAGATCTCTTCCTTCATGACCGTCATCGAGTGGTCGCAGTTCGCGAGCACCGTCGGCTCGAAGAACTGTCCCGGTCCGTCCTTGCGGCGGCCGCCGGTCACGACCTCCGCGCCCTTCGCCTTCGCGTCTTCGATGTGCTTCTCGGCGATCTCGATCTGCTTCGGGAAGATGATCGCGCCGACTTCGACGGGCTCCGGCCCTTGCGGATCGCCTTGGCGGAGCTCGCGCGTCAACGTCTTCACGCGCGAGACGATCTGGTCGTGCACGGCCTCGTGCGCGTAGACGCGCTCGACGGAGATGCAGACCTGTCCGGCATTGACGAAGCCGCCGTAGACGATGGCGCGAGCGGTGCGCTCCACGTCGCAATCGGCACAGGCGATGAGCGGAGCCTTGCCTCCGAGCTCCATCACGCACGGCACGAGGTTCGCGCCACAAGCGGCCGCGACGCGCTTGCCGGTCTCGACGCCGCCGGTGAAGACGAGCTTCTGGATGCCGCTCTCGACGAGCGCGCCGCCCGCATCGCCGTAGCCGTACACGACGGAGAAGAGGTCCTCCGGGAGGCCCGTGCCGTCGAAGATCTCCTTCGCCTTCTGGATCGTCAGCGGCGTCACCTCGCTCGGCTTCAGCACGACGGCATTGCCGGCGACGAGCGCGGAGACGACGTCACCCATCGGGATGACGAACGGGAAGTTCCACGGCGAGATGACGCCGACCACGCCGCGAGGCACGTAGTGGACCGTGCTCTTCTTATGGACGAGGAGATGCAGCCCCACGTCGCGTGGCTGGAGGATGCGCGGCGCGTTCTTGCAGTACCAGGTGAGGAGATCGACCGTGACGGTGATCTCCTGCGAGAGAACGTCCTGCTTCGGCTTCCCGCACTCGCGGCTGACGACGTCGACGATTTCGCCCGCGCGCTCGACCAGCGCATCGCGCAGACGGAGGAGCCGATCGCAGCGTTCCTCGACCGGGAGCACGCCCCACGCGGCCTGCGCCTTGCGGGCGCGCGCCACGGCCGCGCGGACGTCGTCCGGCGAGGAGATCCGCACCTCGCCGAGGAGCTCGCCCGTCGCGGGTGCGTAGCTCTTGATGATGTTGCGAGCGGCGCCGTTGCCGTTCGCGTGCGTGTCGACGTGCTGGAGAGCGCCCATTCGCGAAGCATCGGAGCGTCGCGGCGCGCCGTCAACGCGCGCGCTTCAGTCGCGCTGGATCAGCTCCACCTTGTATCCCGTGGGGTCTTCGACGAAGGCGATGACCGTCGTTCCGTGCTTCATCGGCCCGGGCTCACGCGTCACCTTGTAGCCGAGCGCGCGCACGCGGTCGCACGCGCCTCGGATGTCGGAAGTCCCGATGGCGATGTGCCCGTAGGCGTCGCCGAGCGTGTATTCAGTACGCCCCCAGTTGTACGTGAGCTCGATGACCGCGGTATCGCTCTCGTCGCCGTACCCGACGAAGCACAACGTGAACTTCCCGTCGGGATACTCCTTCTCGCGGAGCACGCGCATGCCGAGCGCTTCGCAGTAGAACTTCTTCGAGGCTTCGAGGTCGCCGACGCGGAGCATCGTGTGGAGCAGGCGCATGGGCGGCGACTCTAGCGCTCGGCACGGCGCGTCACACGGGGGAACGCGCAGGCCACGAGCCGGCGCGACGGGCACGCGAGAATCCGAATGCGGAAGCGCTCCGCGGATGGCGGGCGACTGGTGTACGATTCCCGCCGATGGCCGACGTCTTGCCGTCCGACGAGCTGATCGAGGAGCCGTCGGATTTCGGCGCCCTCCAGCCCGGCACGCGCCTCGGTCGGTACGAGCTGCTCGTGCCGATCGCGCGCGGGGGCATGGCGCGCGTCTGGGCGGCACGTCTGCACGGGCAGCGCGGGTTCCAGAAGCTCGTCGCCATCAAGACGATCCTTCCGCACCTCGCGGAGGAGAGCGAGTTCGAGCGGATGTTCCTCGACGAGGCGCGCATCGCGTCCGGCGTGCACCATCCGAACGTCTGCGAAATCTACGAGCTCGGCGAAGAGAACCGCACGCTCTATCTCGCGATGGAGTGGGTGAGCGGAGACTCGTTCGCGCGGGTGCTCCGGGCGAGCGGAAAGACCGAAGCCATCGATCCCCGGGTCGCCGCTCGCGTCGTCGCCGACGCTTGCGCGGGCCTCCACGCCGCGCACGAGCTCACCGACGACGCCGGCCGTGCGCTGGGCGTCGTCCATCGCGATCTCTCCCCGCACAACGTCCTTCTCACCGCGGACGGCGTGGCGAAGGTGGCCGACTTCGGCGTCGCGAAGGCGCTCGGGCAGCTGCACGAGGCGACGAGCGCCGGGCAGCTCAAGGGAAAGATCTCGTACATGGCGCCGGAGCAGGTCACCGGCGGCGCGATCGATCGCCGGAGCGACGTCTTTTCTCTCGGCTGCGTGCTCTACGAGGCGACCACCGGCGTGCGACCCTTCCGCGGCGACGGCGATCATCAGGTGATGCACGCGGTGCTGAAGGGCGAGTTCGCGGCGCCGTCGTCCGTCCTCCGGTCGTATCCGCAGGAGCTCGAGCGCATCGTGCTGCGCGCGCTCGCGCCGCAGCCGATCCTCCGGTATCCGACGGCGGAGCGGATGCGCTTCGCGCTCGAGGAGTTCCTCGCGCGCGGTCAGCTCGTCACGCAGTCGAACGTCGCGCAGGTCGTACGCGCACGCATCGGCGACCAGATCGATCGACGCAAGGAGCGCATCCGCAAGGCGTCTACCGTCGGTGACACGGACCGGCCGCCGACGTGGAGCGAACCTCCCGGCGGAATGACGCCGTCGAACAAGGCTCACGACCCGCATCGCTCGGGCGTGAAGCCGACCGGCGCGCACGCGCGGCCGCTCTACACGACGATGCCGCTCGGAGCGACCGCGTCTTCGATGCCTCCGCCGCTTCCTCCGACGGCGAATCCGCTCGCCAAGACGGCGCTCCTCGGCGACGCGCTCGCGCCGCCGACCGTGCCCGCCGCACCGCCCAACATCGGGGCGACGACGGCGCAGATGCAAGCATTCTCGCTCCCGTCGTCGGCGCCGCCGCCAGGGCCTCCACAACGGCACGCGACGGTGCCGCCCGGCTCGGGCCCGCGCGCGTCGGGTGCACATTACACGAATCCGGGAACCCACACCGGGACGGGCTCCGGCTCGGGCTCGGGCTCGGGCGTGACGACGCACCCGCCGCAGCCGATGCCGTTTTCTTCGGCAGCGCCCGCGGCCGACCGCGATGCTGCCGGTCCGCAGCGCGCGTCGTTGCCGCCGGCGGGGGCAGGGCAGTACCTCCTCGCGATCGCCGCCGGCGTACTGCTCGCCGTGGTCATCGGCGTCGGGGGCTTCTTCGCATGGCGCATGCGGTCTGCGCCGCCGACCGCGGTGGGCGAGGCTCCACCGGCGACGCTCTCCAGCGGAGCCGCCGCGCCCGCGGCGAGCGCGCAAGCAGCGTCTCCGGGCGCCCCCTCGAAAGAGATCGTCTTTCGCGTCGTGCCGTCCGAGGCGTCGCTCAGTGTGGAAGGCGCCGAGCTCCCGCAAGACGCGCGCGTGGTCGCGCGACCCGAGATGGGCAAGACCGTCACCGTCGTTCTCCACGCGAAGGGCCACGAGGACGTGACGGTGCTCGTCGACTACTTTACGACGTCGCCGATGGAGATCGCGTTGAAGCCGATCACCGAGGCGGCGGCCACGCCGGTCGCAGCCGATACCGCGGCGGCAGGCGCCGCAGCGGACGAGCCGAAGCCCGCCGTGAAGACGGATTCGGCGCCGGTAACGACCACGCCGCGGCCCGCCGGCGACCGTCCGAAGCCGCGTCCGAAGGCATCCGCCGCGGATCCTGGGCTGCCGGCGAACCCGTACTGATCGGCGCGATGGTGGCGACGCGTCGCTCGCGTCGTTGATCTCCGAGCACGTTTCGGGACTATCCTGCCGCTCATGCAGCGACATGCGCGCTCGTTCGCGCTCGCCTTCGCCTTTGCGGCGACCGTCTCGGCGGCCGTAGCAGTCCCGACGATCGCCCGCGCGGAGGATGCTCCGGCGGATGCGGCGGCCGAGGCACGCACGCAGTACGGCCAGGGCATGCAGGCGTTCCAGCAGAAGCGGTTCAAGGAAGCGGCGCTCCACTTCGAGGCTGCCGCCGCGCTTCGCATCAACGCGGTGACGCTCTACACGGCAGGCCTCGCGTGGGACAACGCGGCGCTCCCGGAACGTGCCGCCGACGCGTACGCGCGCGCGCTCGAAGTGCAGGGGCTCGACGCGAAGCAGACCGGCCTCGCCAAGGAGCGCGTCGCGCAGCTCGAACGCACGCTCGGCACCCTCGCCGTCAGCGCGCCGGAGGGTTGGAAGGTGCAGCTCGACACGTTCACCGAGGTGCCGACGCCCGCGCGCCTTCATGGCGCACCTGGCGTGCATGCGCTGAGCGTGCGCGCGCCCGGACGGCCGATCGAGCGGCGGGACGTGTCGCTCGACGCCGGGCGAGTGACGACCCTCGAGCTCAAAGACGAGCCGAAGGTCACCGCCAAAGTCGAGCCCGAGCCGGTCAAGCAGGCGCCCGCGCCGGTCGCCGCTCCCGCGCCGCTCCCGCGCGCGTCGTTCTGGATCACGCGCCGCGTGGTGGGCGTGGGAGTGTCGAGCGTCGGCCTCGCCGCCCTCGGCAGCGCGATCGTCCTCGGCCTGAACGCGAACGACGCGAAGACCGCGTACGACGCAGGGCCCACGCGCGAGTCGTTCGACCATGCATCGTCGCTGCAGACCTGGACGAACGTGGCGCTCGTCACCGGCGCCCTCCTCGTCGCGGGCGGCGTGGCACTCGTCGCGTGGCCCGACAAAGACGGCGAGGCGGAGGTCCGCGTCGGCATCGGGCCCGGCGGCGCGATGATGGGAGGGACGTTCTGATGCGCTCGCCTCGCCGCGCGCTCGCGGTCGCTGCGTGCACGACCGCCGCGCTTCTCGCCGTCCTGGCGAGCTGCTCGCTCGATCTCGACGAGTCCCTGATCGGCCGCACGCCCGACGGCAGCGTCCCCGAAGCAGACACCCCGGATACGTTCGCTCCCGACGCGAGCGATGGCGCGCCGCCGCCCATCAACCCGGAGGGCGGCGTCTGCACGAAAGACGACGACTGCAAGGGGACCGCCGGCTGCATCGCGGCCAAGTGCGACGTTGCCCGGAAGGCGTGCGTCTTCGAGGTGTGCAGGCAGACCGCGTGCTCGTCGTCGACGTGCAACGTCGCGGCGAGCACGTGCGCTGCGCCGTCCAAGCCGTACAAATTCCGCGCGGGTCAGTTCCCCGTGAACGCGCCCGTCGGATGCGGCGGCGCGCTCTCGCGGTGCTTCGCGGCGGTCTACCCGTTCGTGTTCGTCGGAACGCAGAACGGTGTGCTCGCGTTCGCGGGGAGCGATCCGCAGAGCGCGGCGCCCACGCCCGTCCCCGTCGCGGGCCTCGGCTTCGTTCCCGTCCAGGTCGTCGCGAGCGGAAGTCGCGTCTACTTCCTCGGCAGTGCGACGGGCTCGGGCGCGACGTCGCGTCTGCCCATCGCGTGGGCGGACGTGCCGCCGGACCCGTTCGCGACGAAGATTACGGCCACGACCGTGCTTGCGACGTTGAACCGCCCCGCCGGCGAGCCGCTCGTCCTGTTCCCGCGCGCGACCGACACCGCGCTGCTCGTCGACTTCGCGCCCGCCGCGAGCTACGCGTCGGTGGCGATCGAGCCCCCGCTCGTCGAGCCGCTCGCGCTCAACGCGACGCCGGTCACCTTCGTCGCGGGTGCCTCTCCGCTCGCCGCGAGCGGGACGCGTCTCGTGCTCGGGCAAATCAACGCTGCCGGCGGTGCGCAGCTCGCGTTCGTGACGAACGCCGGATCCGCCGCGCCCACCACTTCGCCCGACGTGGCGATCCCTTCCGCCGCTCCGGCATCGGCGCCCGCGTACTTCGCGCAGAGCCCCGAAGGCGCGGTCTTCTGGTCGTACGTGTCGCTCACGAGCCCTCCTGCCGGCCTGCCTCCTCCGGCGGTACGCGCTGCGCGCGTGAGCTTCTTGACCGCCGACGGCGCCGCCGCGTTCGAGCCGGCGGCCGCTCTCGACGTGGAGCTCTTCGGCGGTGCGCCGCTCGGAACGCCGGCGGCGGGACCGGTCGCGATGCTCGACGCGAACACCGCCATCGTTCTCACCGCGATCCCGGCGAACCCTGCGCAGACGAACGTGCAGTTCGTGACGCGCACGCCGCTCGCCGTCGTGAAGAACGCGGACGGGACGCCGCGACGGTTCCCGCTCACGCTCGGCGTGTCTCAGCTCGCGGCGGCAGGGTCGAGCGGGCTCGGTTACGTGCTCGCCGTCGATCCCGCCGCGCCTGCGACGCCTTCGGTGTTCGTGTTCGATCCCGCGTGCGCGCCCTGAGCGGTGGGGGCCTGCCGCTCCGTCGCGCTAGCGCCGCGGGATCGTGAAGATCGCGCCCGACTCACGCGCGCCGGTCGCGACGAACACGGTCGTGTCGTCGCTCACGACCGCGGTCGGCGCCTGGAACGCGTCGTCCTCGGCGAGGACGCGCGGCGCGCCGCCCGTGACGGGCGCGGCGAGGAGGCGTGGCCTCGCCGCGTCGAAGTAGAGGATCTCGCCGCCAGCCACGGCGAACGGCGCATCGCGAACGTCGCGCGCGACGGTCCTCGGCGCTCCGCCGCTCTTTGCGACGGCGACCACCCGCGGCCGGTTGGTGTGGTTCTCTCGATCCTCGGCGAGCACGTAGATCGCGTCGCCGGCGAGCACGGGAGCGTCGAAGCCCGACCCGGAAGCGAGCGTCTCGACCTCGCCCTTCGCGTACGGCGCGCGGAGGAGCTTCGTCGGCGTCACCACGTACGCATGGCTCCCGTCGGCGACCACACCGCGCGGCGCTCCGTCGAATGTCGCTATGCGTGAAGCCGTCGGCCCGGTCACGCGTAGCAGCGCACCGCCGGCGCCGAGGGCCTCCGTGATGAAGACGTCGCTTCCGTGCGCGGCGACGTCTTGGAAGATGCCGCGCTCGCGCAGGACGGTCGGTGTCGCGCCTCCGGCGAGCGGCGCGCGGAGGACGGCGTCGCCAGGGCTGGCGACCCATACGATCGCGTCGCCGTCGAGGGCCAGCGTCGGCGAAACCGGCGCACGACGAGCGAGCCGCGTCGGCTCGCCGCCGGCCTTCGCGATCGCGAAGAGCCCGTCATCGACGGTGTCGCCGTAGTAGAGGCGGCTCGCGTCCGTCGCGAGCGCGCGCGCGGCGGCCTTCACGAAGACGCGGGCGCGCGTCCCATTGGCGGTCGGGCTCGCGGCCACGCGCGGCGGCTCCGGCACCGTCTTCGCGGGTGCTTCGCCCCCGTCGCGTGACGCGCGGCCGAACCCCGGGCGGTCGCCGGCGGCGTCGCGCGGCCGAGCCCCTCCGCACGCGGCGGCGAGCAGGACGAGCGCGGCGATGGCGAAGCGGAAGGACCTCATGCCGCGCGACCCTAGCACGCGCGTCGCCGGCGCCCGCGTGCCCACGTCTCTGTCACGCCCATCGCACGAGCGACGTCTCGCACGGGTGACCGAGCGCCGCGTTCCAAGGCATCACGCGCGCGGAGAAGGCGTGCGAGCCGCTCTCCTCCGTCGCTATCGTGCCGACGAACGTGTGCGTGCCGTCGGAATTCGAGGAGACGACTCGCATCCGCGAGAGGCGTCCTCGCGGCAGCTCGTGGCCGCCCGCCGTCGGGCCATAGTAGACCTCGACCGCGACATCGAGCGGCGAGAGCTTGCCGAGCGCGACGCGCGCCGAAACCTCGACCGCATCGCCGACGCGAACCTCCGCGCGCGCAGACGCCGCGATGTCGACGACCGCTACGCTCGACCAAGCCTCCCGCACGCGCTGCTTCCACGCGGCGAGCTTCGTGGCAGCGGCGAGGTCTTCCGCCGCGAGCTGCGCGGTGCGACGCATCGCCGGAACGTACATGCGCTCGGCGTACTCCTTGACCATGCGCACGGTGTTGAACGCCGGAACGAGCCGCGCGATCGACGCCTTCATGCGAGCGATCCACGCGCGCGGCAGACCAGACGCGTCGCGCTGATCGTAGAACAGCGGCACGACCTCGCGTTCGAGCACGTCGTAGAGGAGCTCGGCTTCGATGCGATCGCCATCGTCCGCTGCGCCGCGCGCATACTCCTCGCCGCGGCCGATGGCCCAGCCCACCTCGCGCCCATGCGCGGCATAGGCCTCCGCCCACCATCCGTCGAGGACGCTCACGTTCAGTGCGCCGTTCGCGGCGGCCTTCATCCCGCTCGTGCCGCTGGCTTCGTGCGGCCTACGCGGAGTGTTCAGCCATACGTCGACTCCCGCGACCATCGCGCGCGCGATGCGCATGCCGTAGTCCTCGAGGAACACGACGCGGCCGCGCAGACCGGCCTCGCGGCTCGCGCGGACGATGTCGCGAATGAGCTCCTTTCCGCCTTTGTCTTGCGGGTGGGCCTTGCCGGCGAACACGAGCTGCACCGGGCGCTCGGTGTCGCCGAGGATGCGCATCACGCGCGCAACGTCGGTGAACAGGAGGTTCGCGCGTTTGTACGTGGCGAACCGGCGCGCGAAGCCGATCGTGAGCGTCCGGGGATCGAGGACCTCGCCTTCGCCGCCCAGCCACTCGCGCGCGAGTGTGACGAGCCGTGAGCGCCGGTGCTCGTGCACCTGCCAGAGCTCGGCGTCAGGCACCTCTTGGATGCGCGCCCAGAGCGCGCGCTCATCGGTCGCATCGGCCCAGCGCGGTCCCAGGTAGCGGGTGAGGAGCGCGTTCATCTCGGCGCTGATCCAGGAGGGGACGTGGACCCCGTTCGTCACCGCCTCGATCGGCACCTCGTGCTCGGGCAGCTCCGGCCAGAGGTCGTTCCACATCGCCCGTGACACTTTGCCGTGCAGCTCGCTGACCGCGTTCTTCCGGTCGGCGCAGCGCATCGCGAGCACCGGCATGGAGAACGGAGCGGCGACGTCCGCCGCGTGCGTACGGCCGAGTGACAGGAGCTCGTCTTCGGTGATCCCGAGCGCCGCACGATACGGCGCGAGGTAGCGCGCGACGAGCGCAGGGTCGAAGGCGTCATTCCCTGCGGGCACCGGCGTGTGCGTCGTGAAGACGTTGCCGGCGCTCGTCACCTCGGTGGCCACCGCGAACGTCGCCCCGCGATCGCGCATGACGCGCGCGATGCGCTCGAGCGCGAGGAAAGCCGAGTGACCTTCGTTCATGTGACAGACCGTCGGCGAGAGGCCCATCGCTTCGAGCGCGTGGACGCCGCCGATGCCGAGCATGATCTCTTGGCGAACGCGGAACTCTTGGTCGCCTCCGTAGAGCGGACCGGTGATCGCTCGGTCCTCGGGCGCGTTCTCCTCGAGGTTCGCGTCGAGCAGGAAGAGCGGGACGCGTCCGACCTGCACGCGCCAGACCTGGGCATGCACGATGCGGTCTGGGTACTGCACGTGGATGACGAGCCGCGAGCCGTCGCGCGCCTTCACCAGCTGGACGGGGAGCTTGTGCCAGTCGTTCCTCGGGTACCGCTCACCTTGCCATCCGTCGTCGTCGAGCTGCTGGCGGAAGTAGCCTTCGGCGTACGCGAGCCCGACGCCGACGAGCGGCAGCCCGAGGTCGCTCGCGGTCTTCAGATGATCGCCGGCGAGCACGCCGAGGCCGCCGGAGTAGATCGGCAGCGATTCGTGGAGGCCGTACTCCATCGAGAAGTACGCGACGATGGCGTCGCGGTGCTCGGGATGCGTCCGCGCGAACCAGCCCTTGCCGGCGAGATACGTCGAGAGCCCTTGCCGCGCGGCCTCGAGGTGCGTCGTGAACGCGTCGTCGGCAGCGAGCTCCTCGAGGCGCGCCTGGCTGACCCGCGAGAGCAGCTCGATGGGGTTGCCGCGGCAGCTCTCCCAGAGCGCGGGGTCGATCCGCACGAACAGCTCGCGCGCGAGCGGCGTCCACGCCCACCAGAGATTGTGCGCGAGACCGCGAAGTGGCTCGAGGGAAGAGGGGAGCCGCGGAACGACCACGAACCTCCGCATCGTCTTGTCGCTCGGGCGTTCGCGGCGGCTCGGGGCGGGCGGAGTAGGGGAGGTTTCGTAACTCACACATGAGTTACTATCACCAACTTTCCTCGTGTAAAGTGGCGACGTGCCTCCGCGTTTGATCGCGCGGGCGCAGGCGGGTAGGAACCGCGTGCGGCGCGATGCATCTCCCCGAGCTCCACATCCCGCGTTGGCTCCGGAGCCCGCACCTGCAGACGCTCGGCGCCGCCGTCCCGCTGTTCGCGCCCCCGCGCTCGCACGCGTCGCTCGCGGCGGAAGATCTCCGTCTTCCGCTCGCCGTGGCGGACGAGCGTTACCGACTGCACGCGCGTGCGTGGTGGATGCTCGATGACGCGGGCGCGCGCCTCCGCCGTCCGGTCATCGTCCTCGTCCACGGCATCGGCGGCTCGAGCCAATCGCGCTACGTCGTACGTGCCGCCGTCGCGCTCCATCGCGCCGGCTATCACGTCGTGCGCCTCGACCTCCGCGGCGCAGGCGCCAGCATCCCCGATGCGCCGACGCTCTATCACGCGGGGCTCTCCGAGGACCTCGGCGTCGTCGCCGAGCACCTCGCGCGCGAGCCCCACGCGGACGGCGTCGTCCTCGTCGGCTTCTCGGGAGGCGGGAGCCTCGCGCTGAAGCTCGCCGGGCAGTACGGAGCCTCGCCGCCTGCCGGCCTCCGCGGAGTCGTCAGCATCTCCGCGCCGCTCGATTACACGGAGGTCGGGCGTTGGATGGACACGCTCGGGCGGCTGCCGTACCGCTTCCACGTCCTCCGTGGGCTCTCGACCGGCGCGCGCGCGTTCGCGCGGCATCACCCCGAGCGCGCGCACTATCGCCCGGAAGACGTGAAGCGCCTCAGCTCGTTCCGGCACTACGACAGCTCCGTCATCGTGCCGATGCACGGATTTTCGGACGTCGACGCGTACTACGAAGCGGCGAGCCCCGGACCTCTCCTCCGGCACATCACCGTGCCCGCGCTGCTCCTCCACGCCGACGACGATCCGATGGTGCCCGGGCGCACCGTCCGTCCGTGGCTCGCGCGCGCGTCTTCCGCGGTCGAGCCGTTCGTGACCCGTCATGGTGGCCATCTCGGCTGGGTCTCCGGCTTCGACGAAGCGAGCTGGATCACGGCGTGGCCTGCCCGGCGAGCGCTCGCGTTCCTCGCCGCGCGCGCGCCGGTGCCTCCGCCCGGCGTTCTCGACGTGCGCGCCGTCGCCACCTAACCTCGCGGCCGTGTCCCAGCTGCTTTTCCTCCGTCATCTCGCGCGCTCCGTGCCGCGCGTCGCCGCTGCCCGCTTGCGTCGCGGACCTGCGCGCCCGAGCTGGACGTTCGGCTACGAGGTCTTCGCCTCCGCGATGAAGCGGGCCGCGACCGACATCGCCGCGCGTTCGTGGGCCGAGCAGCGCGCCGCGTACGACGCGCTGGCGAACCCGATGAGCCCGATCGCCCGGCACGTCCGTCGTTCGGACGCGACGCTCGGGTCGGTGCCGTGCGAGTGGTTCATGCCGAGGTCCGGAGCGGAGGTCGGAGACGCGCCCGTAGTCCTCTACCTCCACGGCGGCGCGTACATCTTCGGATCGACGCGCTCGCACGGCGAGCTCATCAGCCGCATCGCGCTCGCTGCGCGCGCCCGCGTGCTCGCGCCGAACTACCGGCTCGCGCCCGAGCATCCGTTTCCTGCCGCGATCGACGACGCCGTCGCCGTGTACCGCGCGCTCGTCGCGAGCGGGATCGCCCCTTCGCGCATCGTCGTCGGCGGAGACTCCGCGGGCGGCGGTCTCACCGCGGCCCTCCTCCTCCGGTTGCGCGCAGCCGGCGAATCGATGCCGAGCGGGGCCTTCCTCGTCTGCCCCTGGCTCGACCTCACGGCGAAGGGTGGCTCGCTCGTCGACAACGCGGCGTTCGACTGGGCTTCCGAAGAGGTCGCGAACGGCTGGATCGAGGCGTATCTCGGCGGCGCCTCCGCGAGCGATCCGCTCGCGTCGCCGGCGCTCGCGGAGCTGCACGGCCTCCCTCCGATCCTCGTGCAGGTGGGCGGGGCCGAGCTCATTCTCGATCAGTCGACGCTCTTCGCGCGACGCGCGAAAGAGGCGGGCGTCGACGTACGCCTCGTCATCGAGCCCGACCAGGTGCATGACTGGCATTCGTTCGCCGGCGTATTCGCTTCGTGCCGCAAACCGATCGACGAGATCGGTGCGTTCGTGCGCGAGGTGCACGCCCGCGCATCGAAGGTGGCGTCGTGATCCTGAAATGGCTGCCGAAAGCGGCGTACGGCATCGTGCACGAGGCGACGCGGCATCTGCTCCGCCGGCCCGTCGTGGGGGTCGCCGCGGTGGCGCGCACGCGTGACGGACGGACGCTCCTCATCCGGCGGGGCGACACGGGTGGGTGGGGGCTGCCGGGCGGCACGCTCGAGTGGGGTGAGACGCTCCGCGTCGCGCTCGACCGCGAGCTGGAAGAAGAGGCGGGCGTCACGTCCGTCGAGCTCGTCCGCGTGCTCGGCGCATGGTCGAAGCCGGCACGCGACCCGCGGTTCCACGCGGTGACGATCGGCGTCGAGTGCCTCGTCGAGCCGCCGGTGAAGCCGCCGAAGAACCCGCTCGAGATTCGCGAGGCGCGTCTCTTCACCGACGACGAGCTGCCGACCTCGCTCGCCTTCGACATGCAGGACATCGTGGCCGTCGCGCGGGAGCCGGGCCGCACCGTCCTCGAGTGACGATGCACGGCAGGGACGTCTTCGGCCTCGTCGGCCGTAGCATCGCCGGCAAGCTGCGCTTCGAGCGCGTGCTCGGCGAAGGCGGCTACGGCGTCGTCTATGCCGGAACCCACCTCGCGATCGGCATGCCCGTCGCCATCAAGTGCCTGAAGCCGGTCGGCTTCACGCCCGAAGAGCACGCGCGCTCTGCCGAATCGTTCCTGCGCGAGGCACGCATCCTCTTCGGCCTCGGCCACCCGAACATCGTCCGGCTGTACGACGTCGGCGTCATCGAGGGAGGGCAGATCCCGTATGCCGTCCTCGAGCTCCTCTCGGGCACGACGCTCGACCTCGAGATCGCCGAGCGGCGCCGAGCGCAGCGACCGTTCGACGCGAACGACCTGCTCGCCACGTTCCTGCCGATCCTCGAAGGCGTGGCCTTCGCGCACGAGCGCGGCATCGTCCATCGCGATCTCAAGCCGTCGAACCTGATGCTCGTCGACGAGGGCGGCGGCGTGAGGCGGGTGCCGAAGGTGCTCGACTTCGGGACGGCACGCGGAGAGCGTGCCGGCACGGGCAAGGTCGCCGACGCGTCGGGGCGCACCGGGTTCACGCCGCTCTACGCGGCGCCGGAGCAGTGGGACGCGGCGAGCGGCGTGACCGGTCCGCACACCGACGTGTTCGCGCTCGGGCTGACCATCGCGGAAGCGTGTCTCCTCACGTATCCGCTCGGCAGCCCCGACGGCGTCCTCGGCGTCTTCCGTGCCGTCGTCGACGAGGCCGCGCGGCCGAGCCTCGCGCTGCACCGCCCCGACCTTCCGCCGGATCTCGAACGCGTCGTGCTGCGCGCGCTTCGCGTCCGTCCGCACGAACGGTACGTGGATGCGCGGGAGCTGCTCGCCTCGTTCCGCACGGCGCTGCGGGCCGAGACATCGACGACGCCGCTCGCCCGGCCGTCGCATCCGCAGCCGCAGCCGCAGCCACAAGGCGTGCCAAACCCGCCCGCGCCTTCGTACCCCCCGAATCCCCCGGCTCCGCCGCGTCCGCTCGCGATCGTTGGCACCCCAACGTTCGGCGCGAGCACCACCCAGCCGCATGCCTTCGTCGGCTCCCAGCGAGCGGAGGCCCCGCGCGCCTCCGCCCTTCCGTGGGTGATCGGAGCCGTCGGCCTCGCCGTCGCGCTCGTCGCGATTGGCATCGGTCTCGCGGTCGCCGTCGCGGCGTCGATGCGCACCGACCGCGAGCCGGCGAGCGCCGCACCGCCTCCGCGCGTCGTGTCTCCGGCGGCGCCCGGCGTCGCGACCGAGACGCCGGGCGTCCCGACCACGACCACCCCTTCTTCCGCGGCGAAGGCCGCTCCAGGAAGCAAGCCGCCGGCCACCCCCGCGGCGCCCGCCTCGCAAGCGCCGGCGGTGAACGGCCGCGTGCCGCGTCTCCTCCTCGTGAACGCGCTCGACCCCAAGCCGTTCTGGACCGTCGCCGAGGTGCTGGCCGTAGCGAAGTCGCACGATGCTGCCGTGCAGGCGTGCGCGCGCGATGCCTTCGCGATGATGCCCTCGATCAACGGTGACGTGTCGGTCACCGTGTCTCCCGAGAAAGACGGCACCATTGGCTCGGTGATGTGCGGGATGCGCGCTCGCAGCACGGGTGAGACGGTCCTCTGCGCGTGCCTGCAAGGCGAGATGGCGACGTGGCGGCTCCCGCCTGCGCACGGCAAGCTCGGCATGCTCGACGCGGGACCGTTCATCTACGAATACCGACTCGTCACGCCGCCGTGACGACCGCTCCGTAAGGGGTCGGCCCTCTCGCGCGTTCTTCGTCCGTCCGAAGTTCGATGCGCGGGAAACTTCGGGCAGCCTCGAGCGTCAAGAGCGAGGCCTCTCGGCGGGCGCAACTGTCCTCATGGTGACGCGGGCTTACGATCAACGACGGGACCATCCCACACGACCGTCCATGGTCGCGCCGGTCGCGGAGCCTTCCCGCGACCCGTGCCCCACGTGCGGCGCGCTGCGGGCAGATCGTCGACCGCCCTCGTCCGTAGAACCCGTCCGCGCGGAGGTCTCGGCCTCGCTCGTGGTCCCGCGCATGGAGCCTTCGATGGATCGGATCGGCGAATACCTCGTGAAGCGCCTCGTCGGCGAGGGCGGGATGGGCAAGGTCTACGAAGCGGAAGAGCGGCTGTCGAAGCGCCGCGTCGCGCTCAAGGTCCTCCGCCCCGAGCTCACCCGCCACGAAGAGGGCCGCCGCCTCTTCTTGAACGAGATGCAGATCCTCGCGCACCTCGAGCACCCGAACCTCGTCCGCAGCCTGACCTCGATGGAGGAGGGAGGACAGCTCGTCCTCGTTCTCGAGTACCTGTCCGGCCGCACGCTGCGGCAGGAGCTCACGAGGCGCGGCGCGCTCCCGTGGACCGAGGCGCTCGAGCATGCCGTGCGCATCGCGGAGGCGCTCGCCGTCGCGCACGAGCAGGAGCCGCCGATCGTGCACCGCGATCTCAAGCCCGAGAACGTGATGCTCACGGTGGCCGCCGAGGACGACGCGGAAGCCGGCGCCGTCACCGGTCTCAAGGTCATGGACTTCGGCATCGCGAAGGTGCTGGAGGGCATGCACGGCACGAACACGCAGAGCATCGGGACGCTGCAGTACATGAGCCCCGAGCAGATCGACGCGCGCACGATCGACGCGCGCAGCGATCTCTACGCGCTCGGCCTGCTCTTCTACGAGATGCTCGAAGGCGAGCCTCCGTTCAATTCGCCTTCGCCGCGCGAGCTCCTGAACCTGCAGTGCACCGCGGCGCCGCCGGCGCTGGGCGACGAGGTCCGTCGCGGGCTCCCTCGCGGCGTGGAAGAGACGTTGTTCGCGCTCCTCGAGAAGAAGCCCGACGACCGTCCGGCATCCGCGCGCGAGGTGGTCGAGCGACTGTCGCTGTTCCGTGCAGCGTCCGATGCGGCCCCGTCGCGAGGGACGCGTCCCGGCGGAACGAGCGGTGCTCGCGAGCGCGCGCCGACGACGCCGCGAATGCCCGGAGCGCCGAGCCCGAAGAGCAGCGAAGCCGCGCGCGCGCCGAGCCGGCCGAGCGGCGGAGGCACGCTGCACTCCGGTATTCCGCGCGCGTCGAGCGGTGGCGCCGCCGAGCCCGAGGGTCACGCGCGCCCGCGCACCGACACCATCGCGCTCGTGGAGCAGAACGCGGCGCGTGGGCGCGAAGTGCCGACGTGGCTCGCCGTCGTCACCATCGTCGCGCTGTCTCTCGTCGCCGGGCTCACGACCTACGTGGTGCGTCTGCGGACGACGAGCGGAAGCGATGCTGCGTCGACGACCACCGCGAGCGCATGGCTGGACGGTGACGGTCGCACGAAGCCGCGGGCGCCGAGCCCCTGAGCGTGATGAACGTCGAAGCGCTCCGCCGGCTACGGCCGCCCGCCGGAGAGGCCCTGCCGCCCATCGGTCGCGCTACGCGCGTGGCCTGCGAGGTCGACGGCGTACCGGCCGAGACGTGGTCACTGCCCGCGAGCGACACCGGGCTGGCGAAGCGCCTCGTCACGCTCGCCCTGCAAGGCGTCGGCGGCTTCGATCTCGGCTTCGGCGAAGACGAAGCCGGAGCCTTCGTGATTCGCCGTTTGCCGGCGCGCACGCTCGCTGCGCTCAGCCGTGGTGAGCGCCTGGACGGTCTCGGCGCGCTCGCGAAGACGCGGGATCTCGCGCGCGCGCTCGCATCGTGCGAGCGGGCCGGGATCTTTCCTGGCCCGCTCCGCCCCGCGGACGTGGTGATCGAGACCCGCGGGCGCACGGAGGCCTGGCTCCTCGCGGAGCGATACGTGCGTACGCTCGTAGGCGACGTCGGGCACACCGCGAGCGGCAGCAGCGCTCCCTCTGCGCGATGGACTCCGCCGGAGCAAGCCGGCGGCGCGGTTTGGGACAACGACGCCAACCGGTACGTGCTCGGCCTCGTCGCGTACCGCCTCGTCGCGGGCGCCCATCCGTTCTCGGGCGTCGGGCTGCGTGACGCGATGACCGCGCAGGCCATCGCCGCGCCGCCGTTCGAAGACGCGATCGCGCGGTCGCTCGAGCCCGGCATCCAGAGTCTGGTGCTCGCGATGATCGATCCCGATGCGCAGCGTCGTCCGCCCAGCGCGGACGCCATCGTGCGTCGCTGCGAGGAGATTCTCCGGCCCGATGCGACGCCGAAGAAGAGCGCCCCGGCACGGCCCCTCGTGACCGCCGGCCGGACCGCGCGCGCCGCGGACGTCCGCTCCGCACCGCGCGCATCTTCGCCCTCCGAGAAGGCCGCCTCTCGCTTCGGCTGGGCCGCTCGATACGCGCCGATCGCGCTCGGTCTCGTCGTCGCCGGAGGCGCGCTCGCGTCACGCGGAGCACCGGGTGACGAGACGAAGTCGCCCCCGAACGCGACGGTGCGCGCGGCGGCCGAGCGGCCACTGACGTCCACCAGCTCGGAGACGTGCGCGCCGTGCCACGCGCGCCAAGTCGCCGAGTGGCAGCGCTCCGTCATGGCGCACGCCGCGAAGAGCCCACTCTTCGGCGCGCTCGAGAGCCTCGTCGAAGAGCAAGTCGGCCGCGAAGCCGCGTGCCCGAACGGCGCGGGCGTGTTGCGGAAGACCGGTGGCGACGTTTGCCGCGACGACAAGACCGGACGCGCCACGACGGGAACCGGCGGCGAGCACTGGTGCGTGAACTGCCACTCCGCGGGGGACAATCTCGGCAGCACCATGCCGGCGTGGAACGGCCGCTCCGCCTTTGCCGGGGAGCGCTCGCGCCGGCCGCTGCGCGATCTGCTCTCGAAGGATGCGCTCGAGGGGATTTCCTGCGCCGTCTGCCACACGTCGATCGGTCCCGCGCACGCGTCAGGCAGCGGCCGCGCGGCCTACGAGGGCAATCCGTCGTGGACCTCGCCGGCGACCGGTGCCGTCTTCGGCATGCGTCCAGAAGACGGACGCGGCGTGTTCGGGATTGGCAACAGCGGGTACGCGCTCGATGCCTCCTCGTTCCTCGCCCGCACGCTCGGGAGCGGCGGCGCGGGCGATCCGATCGTTCACCGGCGTCCCTCCGCAGAAGCGAGCGCGTACGTCCGCTCGAGCGAGATGTGCGGCGCGTGTCACGACGTACGCCTCTTCGGGACCGACTCCCTGGCGGTCCAAGAGCGCGGCGAGCACTTCAAGCGGCTGCGGAACGCGTACTCCGAGTGGCGCACCTGGGCCGACGCCGAGAAGGCGGCTGGGCGCACGGCCGCGAGCTGCCAAGACTGTCACATGAGCCTTTATCCGGGCACGTGCGTGCCGGACGCCGGAGCTCGCGGCGCGTCGCGCGAGGGCTGCCCGCCGGGCTTTCACTTCGAGGCGCGCGCGCCCGGCGAGCGGCCGCGCGGAATGATCGCGGCCTCGTCGGCGAACGCGCGCGCCGTCGCCAGCCACTATTTCACCAGCGTCGATCTCCCTCTCACGCCGGAGTTTCCCGACCGCTTCGCGACGGACACTTCGCTCGACACGAACGGAACCCCCCTCGGCCTCGCCGTTCGTCGCGAGCAGCTGCTCCGGCACACGTTCCGCTTCGCGCTCGACCGCCCCGCGCGCGTGGCCGGTCTCCTCGAGGTGCCGGTCACGATCCAGAACACGGGCGCAGGTCACCGCGTGCCGGCCGGCTTCTCTCAGGAGAGGGAGATCTGGGTCGAGCTCGTCGTGACCGACGGACGCGGCGAGACCCTCTACGAGGTCGGGCGCATCGCCGACGACGATGCGGATCTGCGCGACAAGACCTTTCTGCGCGTGACGACCCGCGACGACGTGCTGGATGCGAAGGGACGTCCGCTCGGGATCTTCGGAGCCGACGTGGTCGACGGTCCCGACGTGCCGCGCTGGTCGCCGAACCCGAACCGCGGAGGGACGACGTTCCGGGGGCGCGGGCTCGTGAACTTGCAGAACGGCTTTCTCCGCTGCGTGCGGTGCATCGGCGTCATCGACGCCGCGGGACAGTGCCAACCCGGACCAGGGCAGGGGAGGACGCGCGCGGATCGCTACGAAGACGGCGCGTACGACATCGATACGGGGGAGTGCCGCTCGAACTTGAGCGGCGCGAACGCGTTCTTCGAAACGTACTTCCCGATCGGCGCGCTCGACGCAGAGCGTGGCGTCGCCAAGGCGCCCGACGCGATCCTCGACACGCGGTCGGCGCCCGCTGGCGCGCAGCTCCGCTACACCTACGAAATCGACACGCGCGGTCGCCCCGGACCGTTCCGCGTGCAGGCGCGCCTGCGCTTCCGGCCGTTCCCTCCGTTTCTCCTTCGCGCGTTCGCCGACTACGAGGCGCGAAAGGCGGCCGAGGGACTGAGGCCTTCGGGCGCGCAGCTCACGCGCGCAATGTTGCGCCGGAACGCACCGCTCGACTTGGCGGAAGCTTCGAGCACGGTGCCGTGACGACGTCCGCGCAACGAGCCGAGGCGGGCCGGCGACCGGCGTGGCCGGATGCGGTCTGGGACGCGGCGGTGCTGCGCGCGCTCGACGCACGCGCGCGCGGCGAGCTCGAGGCAGCGGGCAAGCTGAGGGAGGTCCGCGCGGGAGATACGTTGTACCGCGCAGGCGATCCCGCCGACGTCCTCTACGCGGTCGCATCCGGAACGTTCGCGCTGGCGTCCGTTCGTCGCGGCGACGGGGCCGCGAGCGTCATTCGTCGCGCCGCGCGTGGACACGTGTTCGGGGAGGAGGGCACGGTGCTCGCGTTCGGCGTGCGTCAAATGGATGCGCGGTGCGAGGAAGCGGGCATCGTCGCCGAGCTGCCCGTCACCGTGCTGCGCCGCGCCCTCGCGCGGAGTGGCGCGGGCGATCATGCCGCCAGGTTCGAGCGCGCGCTCCGCCGTGCGCTCACGGACGACCTCCTCCGGACGACGAGCTTCACGCGTAACCTTCCCGACCGCGACGTCGCGGTGCTGCTCGACGCTGCTCGTCACGCGCACGTCGCGCGCGGCGAGCACCTCTACCGCGAAGGTGACGCGTCGACGGAGGCGTACCTGGTGGCGGACGGGCTCCTCCAAGTGCAGACCACCGATGCGGGTGCGCCACGCGTCGAGGCGTACCTCGGGCGCGGCGACCTCTTCGGAGACGACGAGCTCGAAGACCACTCCCGACGGCGTGTCGGCGTCGTCGCCGCCGGCCCTTCCTGGGTCATCGCCGTCCCTCGTGACGTCTTCCTCGCGATTGCGCGGCGCGAACGCGATGCGCTCGTGCGTGCCCGGCGTGTGCACGTCGATGCCGGTGCGCCGCTCGCCACGTCGGGCACGACGACCGCCCACGTGTTCAAGGACGTGTATAGGTTGCGCGTCGCGCGCTCTCTCCTCGTCATCGACCAGGACTCGTGCGTTCGCTGCGGTCACTGCGCCTGGAGCTGCGCGAGCACGCATGCGGACGGCATCTCCCGCCTCGTGCGCCGCGGAGACAAGCTCGCGGTCGTGAAGGCCGATGCACGTGCCGCCGCCGAGCAGGTCGCGCCGCTGCTCGTCCCGAACAGCTGCCAGCACTGCAAGAACCCGAGCTGCATGATCGACTGCCCGACGGGGGCGATAGGGCGGGACGCTCGCGGCGAGGTCTTCATCCGGGAAGACCTGTGCACCGGGTGCGGAAGCTGCGCGAAGGGCTGCCCGTGGGACAACATCCAGATCGCGCCGCGCAGCGACCCGAAGAGCGCTTACCCGGAGGTCGCGGTGAAGTGCGATCTCTGCTCGGAATCCGCGGCGGGGCCTGCGTGCGTGGCGGCATGTCCGACGGAGGCTCTCGTCCGCATCGACCCGAACGTCGTGCTCGACGAGATCGCTTCGCGTGCGCCACGCGCCATCCTCCCGCCGCGAACTGCAGCGTGGCCCTGGGTGACCGGTGCGGCGGTCGCGGCTGCCGGGCTCGCGACGGCGCATCTCTCGGCGTGGACGAGCGGCGTGCTCGCCGGCGGAACGTGCGTGCTCCTCGCGGCGTACGCGGGGACGAAACGTGCACCGGGGCTCGTCGCGCGACTCCCGTTCGGCAAGCGCATCGCGCGCGCCGCGTACGTCGCGCATCTCGCGCTCGGCACGTTGGCGCTCCGCGCCGCGCTCGCGCACACGCATGGTCGTGTCCCGTCGTCGTGGGCCGGTGCTCTGACACTTGCGATTGCGGCGACGCTCGCGACGGGCGTGCTCGGCGGCGTGCTGCACGCGGTCGTGCCGCGGCGCCTCACGCGTCTCGAACGCTCCGGAATGCTCCCGGAGGACCACCTCGCCCGCGCGCGTGAGCACGACGAGCAGCTCTTCGCGCGGCTGACGGGCCGCGGCGAGCTCGTGAAGACGCTCTATGCCCGCGTCCTCGCGCCGTACCGCTCGGCGACCTACGGTCCGCTCGCGCTCGCGTTGTCGGGTCGGTCCCTGAGCGAGGAACGCCGAAGAGTGGCCCGACAGATCGAAGGCCTCCTCGGCGGACGTCGGAGCGAAAAGCACGAGGGCCTCGACGAGCTCGTCCGGCTCGTCGTGGAACGGCGCGCGCTCGCTTCCGCGCGTCTGCTCTCCGCGCCGCTCCGCGCGTTCCTTCCCGTGCACCTCGCGGCAGTCGCCGCGAGCGTCGTGCTGCTCCTCGCGCACGTGGCGGCCGTGGTCGCGATGGCCGTGGGGGCACGGTGACCGTCGGGCGTTCGCGCACGAAGGTCGCCGCGCGTCCGGCGGTGACGACGGACGTCACGCGCCCGCGCCACCTCGCGCTCGCCGCGCTCGGCGCCGCGATCGGGGCCGGCGCCGCGCTCGCGTCGGGAGCCCTCCCGAGCGACGCGGGCAAACCGCTCGCGCAGCCGCACGCCGCCGCGGGGGTGACGTGCGCGTCTTGCCACGATGCGCCTGCCACCGCCACCACCTCCGCGGTGGCCCACCCCGCGGCAGCGGCGTGCAAGACGTGCCACGCGAATGCGCCGCACACTTCGTCGCGCGCGCCTCATCGCGCGCTCGCAGCGCGTGGCGAGCTCACGTGCGCGACGTGCCACCTGGCGCACGAAGGCGCGCAGGGCGTCACGTTCGAGCCCGGTGCGAGCGTGGTCCGCTGGGGCGCGGGAGCTTCGTCGCGTGTGCCGACGCGAACGGCGGCCCCTCCGGGCGCGAAGAAGACGACGGTGCCGCTCGTGGCGCTCTCGGTCTGCGCTTCGTGCCACGACGTCTCGCGCGCGAGCGACCCCGTCTCGCGCTGCGTGCCCGGCGCGGTGCGGGCGCGCGCACCGAGCGCCGGAGCAGACGAGGCCGCGCGCACCGCGTGGGGCTCGCTCCTCACGACGACCGCGTCGGCCTGCTTCGACGAGCATCGCGCCGACGGCGCTGCCGACGACCGCTTCGTCGCGTGGGATGCGGCGCGCGAGGTTGCCGCCGCGACGCCGTGGGTCGGCAAGCCCGAAGGCGCGGCCGCGCCTCCATGGTCGCCGCTCGGTGCCGCCGCGGTCGGCGCGGGCGTGCTCGGTGCCGCTGGCGCGCTGGCACGGAAACGACGTACGAAGAGCGACGCGCCGCGCGCGCCGGACGTCGTGCCGGCCGCGCGGAAGCGCCTGCCCGTCATCGACGCGAGCACGTGCCTCGGCTGCTACGCGTGCGTCGATGCGTGTCCCTTCGACGTGCTCGCCATCGAGCGCTACGTCGCGGTCGTCGCGAAGCCGGACGAGTGCTGCGGAGTCGTCCTCTGCGCGCAGGTTTGCCCGAACGGCAGCCTGACCATCGCGGAAGGCGAGCTGGCCGTCGACCGCCCCATCGTCGACGCGCACCTCGAGAGCGTCGACGTGCCCGGCTTGTACGTCGCCGGCGATCTCACCGGCCTGCCTCTCATCAAGAACGCGATCAACCAGGGCGTCCGCGTGGTCGATCACATCGCAGGCGCGCGCGAACGCACGCAGGATCCGAGCGTGAGCGACATCGTCGTCGTCGGCGCCGGCCCCGCCGGCCTCAGCGCCGCGCTGCGTGCGCGCGAGAAGGGCCTCCGCTGCGTCGTGCTCGAGCAGGCCACGGTCGCGGCGAGCATCAAGAGCTTTCCGCGCGAGAAGCTGGTCTACGACCCGCCGCTCGGCCTGCCGCTCGAAGGCGAGCTGTGGCTGCGCGAGGCGACGAAGGAGGAGCTCGTCGCTCAGTGGACGCGGATCGTCCGCTCCCGCGCGGTCGACGTGCGCGAGTCGCGCCGGGTCCTCGACATCACGCGCTCCGGTGACGCGTTCGAGATCACCGCTGCGGCCGGCGAGAGCGGCGCCGAGCGCGAGACCTTCCGCGCGCGCCGCGTCATCCTCGCGATCGGACGGCGCGGGACGCCGCGAAAGCTCGACGTCGCGATCGAGCCCGGGTCCGAGTCGCGGGTCAGCTATGCGCTCGCCGACGCGCGCAGCTTCGCCGGCCGGCGCGTCGTCATCGCGGGGCTCGGCGACACGGCGATGGAGGCGGCGGTCGCGCTTGCCCGGCAGCCGGGCACCACGGTCACGCTCACGCACCGCGGCACCGGCTTCACGCGCGGCAAGGCGCGCAACGTCGCCGAGGTGAAGGACCTCGTCGCGAAGGGGCGACTCCGCCTCCACTTCGAGACGGTACCCGTCGCGGTGACGTCCACCACCGTCGTCGTCTCCGCGCCTTCGGGTGGGGGACGACGCGCCGTGCTCGCGGACGCTCTCCTGGTCCTCGCTGGCGGCGAGCCCTCGTGGGCGCTCCTCGAGCGGTGCGGCATTCGGCGGCCCGCCGTAAGGCCGGCGGAAGGCGCCGCGTTGTCGGTCCGGGAGACCCATCTCGCGCCTGAGTCGTAGAACCCCGAGCCCGATGCCGGGCGACCTCGCCGGAGCCGACGCATGAAGCTGAAGACCACCGCCATCCTCGCCGCCCTCGGAATCGTCGCGTCGACCGCCGGCGCCCTTGCGATCCCGGTCTCCCGCACCCCGGGGGTGAGCCCCGACCCGGCGATCGCGACCACCGACCTCGGCAGCGCCGGTGCCGAGAAGGACCCGGCGCGGCTCACCGCGGGCGACACGCTCCTCGTCGATGCGCGGCTCGGGCACGCGTCGATCGCGAAGAACGCCCGCGGCGAGACGTTCCTCTTCGCGCAGGTCGCGGCAGGAGATAGCGGCGGCCCGCGTGCGGCTCCGCCGATGAACCTCGCGATCGTCATCGACCGGTCCGGATCGATGAAAGGCGACCGCATCGCGAACGCGATGAACGCGGCGGTCTCGGCGATCGAGCGCATGCGCGACGGCGACAGCGTCACCGTCGTCAGCTTCGACACGTCGGCGGACGTCGTCGTGCCGCCCACGCGGGTGACCGCTTCGAACAAGCGGTCGATGGAGGCGGCGGTGCGCGCGATCCGCCTCGGAGGCGATACGTGCATCTCCTGCGGAATGCAGGCCGCGATGCGAGAGCTCGACGCGACTCCGCTCACGGGCGACCGCGTGAACCGCATGATCATCCTTTCCGACGGCGCGACGAACGCCGGCGTGCGCGACGTGCCGGGTCTCCGCGCCATGGCCGGACGCATGCACGGCAAGGGCGTCACCATTTCCACCATCGGGGTCGACGTCGACTTCGACGAGAAGGTGATGGCCGCCCTCGCGCAGGAGGGCAACGGACGGCACTATTTCGTCGCGAACGCGCAGAACCTGCAGAGCGTCTTCTCGCAGGAGTTCGACGAGCTGCTCGCGTCCGTCGCGAAGGAGGCCGAGCTCGCGATCGATCTCGCGCCCGGCGTCGAGCTCGTCGAGGTGTTCGACCGAAGCTTCCGTCGCGAGGGCAACAAGCTCGTCGTCCCGTTCGGCACCTTCAGCGCCAAGCAGGAGAAGACGGTGCTCGTGAAGCTGCGCGTGCCCGCCGACCGTGAGGGCACACAGCCCGTCGCCGACGTGAAGCTCGCGTACCGTGACCTCTCGAAGCAGTCCGATGCGGCGACGGCCGGTTCGCTCGCCCTGGTCGTGCGGAGCGACGGCGCCGAGCAGAAGGATCTCGACCCGTTCGTCGCTGCGCGCGTCGAACGGAGCCGTACCGCCCAGACGCTCACCGACGCGAACCGGCTCTTCGAGGCGGGCCGCATCGACGAGGCGCGTGCGAAGCTCGCCACGCGGAAGACGGAGCTGAAGAAGCAGGAGTCGGAGGCGCTTGCCTTCGCCGCCGCCAAGCCGTCGCGCGCGCCGGCGCGTGCGGCGAAGTCTCTCGATCGCGACTTCGGCGACCAAGCGGGCGCGCTCGCGCAGGCGGAGGCGAGCTTCGCCGCGCCTCCTTCGTCGCCCGCCAAGGGCGGCTCGGCGGGACCCGCAGACGCGTTCTCGGCGCCCGCCGCCGCGGCTCCGGCGCCCTCGACGCGCGCGGGCAAGGCGTCGGTCCGCGTGAACCAGCAGACCGCGTCCGAGCTCGGCTTCTGAGACCGGCGCCGGCGCGCGTGCGGTAAGCTCCGCGCCGTGACGGCGCGGGTGAGGCTCGAGCGATGGCCCACGGACGACGTGGGCCCGCACCTCGCGCGGGGCACGAAGAAGCCGCGCGCCATCGCGTGGTACGGATTCACCGCGTTCTGGGGGCATCTCCGGCACCTCGTGGCTTCCGTCATCGCGACGGAGAACATCGATTCACGCCAGTGGATGATCCCGGAGGCGCCGGACGTCCTGCTCGGGCGGGTCCTCGAGATCATCGGCCCGAGGGCGACGCGCACGTCGGCGCGAGCCGCCGCGCAGCACACGAGCCTCGCGGAGGCCATGGGCGGCGAGGTGTGGATCGACTTCGTGTCCGACACGGGAGACGACGTCACCGTCAGCGAGGTGATCGCGCGCGTGTTGTCCGAGGAGTACGAGGTCGACGACCCGGACGCGCCGGGACAGGCGCTCGTGCTCCCGCGCGGAGACATCCTCTTCCTCGGCGGCGACCTCGCCTATCCCGTCGCCACCGTCCGCGAGATCACGCGGCGGCTCGTCGAGCCGTGGAACCGCGTGCTCGAGCAGCGCACCGCAGGAGCCCCGCGCGTCCTCCTCGGTGTGCCGGGGAACCACGATTGGTACGACGGGCTCGATGGCTTCGCTCGCCTCTGCCAGGCGCCGTGCGCCTTCGAGGACCAGCCCCCCGTCTCCGACCCTCATCATCCGGAGCCCGAGGAGCATCCGGTCCTCGCGTGGGCGGAGGCGTTCGCGCGTGGCGATCAGGTGAAGAAGCCGTCCGCGCTCGCCCTCGCCGGCTACGTCCCCGTGCAGCGCGCGAGCTACTTCCGCCTGGCGCTCGCGCCAGGCATCGACCTCTTCGCGGTGGACCGCCAGCTGAAGAGGGTGGATGCGCGGCAGCAAGCGTTCTTCGGGATCCCTGGCGCGCCGGCACGCCTCGTCGTCGTGCCGGACCCCGCGCGCGCGTGGGGCGAGGCGCGTCTCCACGGGACGGCGACGCTCGAATCCCTCGGCATCGACATGGAGAAGAGCCCGACGCTCCTCCTCGCCGGCGACATCCATCACTACGAGCGATCCGCCGAGGGACCGAGCATCCACGTCGTGGCAGGCGGCGGAGGCGCCTTCTTGCATGGTACACGCGTCGCCGGCAATGCGGCGTACGCCATGGACGTCGAGTTCCCCGGGCCACGCGCATCGTGGCGTCTGCTGCGGGGCCTGCCGCTGCACTGCGCCCTCGGTCGCGCCGGCCTCATCCTCCCGGCGCTCTTCGCGATCGGCGATGCCGTCGCGCTCGTCGAGCACGTGCGTTCCGGCCTGCGGGCGAGCGCTTCCGTTGCGCTCGCAATAGGCCTCATCGTGGCATTCGGCACCGCGCTTCTCGTCGGATGGCGTCGCCACAGAGCGCTCCGCGTGGTGCCCTTCGCCACAGGAATCGGGCTCGGCATTGGAGCCATTCCCCTCGCGCTCGCTCTCGTCCGGGGCGCGCTGCTGCAAGGCAGCACGGCCCGCCTCGGTGGTGCGCTTTCCCTCGTGCTCGCGACCGCGGTGGCGACGTTCGTCTCGACGTTCTTCTTCGGCGCGATGCTCATGGTGATCGCGCGGCTCGGGCTCAACCATGCGCAGGCGTACGCCGCGATGGGCTCGCCGGGATACAAGCACTTCGTGCGTTTGCGCGTTCGCGCGCGCGAAGACGGCACATCGCACGTGGACGCCTGGACCATCGGGATCGTCGATCCGGTCGCACGTCCCGTCCCGGTGCTGGTCGACACATTCCGCTTCGATCCGGGCCGACGGTCGTAGGCATCCCGAGTGCTAGAGCCCAGGTATGGGCGCAATGAAGTTCGTGTTGCGCGGGTCCGGAACGCAGCACGGAACGGGAGCATCGAGCAGGTGGCTACGGCATCTCGCGATGCCCCTCCTCCTCGCGAGCACCGCGTGCGTGCGTCCACCCGCGGATCCACGAGCGGCAGGGAGCTGGTCGTACGAGGTGGAAGCCCCCGCGGAGGGCTCGCGCACCGTGGTCGTCGAGGCGACGTTCGACCGCGCACGCACCGAGAAAATCGCGGTCGCGCGTGAGGCCTCTCCGTTCGTGCGCGACGTCCAGGTGAAGACGGCGAACGGCTGGAAGACCGTCGAGCGGCGCGGAACGCAGTGGGTCGAGCCGTCGTGCACGCGGCATTGCACGGTGCGTTACCGCGTGGACCTCGGTGACCTCGCCGCGGCGTGCGGTGACGAGGTCGACTGCGCCCGTCGGATCGGTGACGCCACCCTGTCACCGTCTTTGGCATGGCTGGTCCACCCGACCCCCAAGACCGACGTTCCGGTGACGGTTCGCGTGAGCACGCCGGTCGCCGGGCAGTTCGTCTCCGGGATGCAGAGCACGGACGCGGAGGGACGCTCGTTCGCGTTCCGGTCGTACGACCTCGACGAGGGGAGCTTCACCGGCTTCGGCCCGATGCGCCGCTACAAGGTGGACGTGCCCGGCGGCCGCAACGGCTCGGCAGGAACGATCGACCTCGCGATCCTCGGCAACACGAAATACGCGATGAGCGACGACGAGCTCCGGGCGTGGGTCGCCGACGCGGCAGAGGTGGTCACCCCGCTCTTCGGGCGCTTCCCGGTCGACAAGACCACCCTCTTCATCGTCCCGGCGAAGGGCGAAGACGAGGTCGTGTTCGGCAAAGTCCTATCGCTCGCGGGCGCATCGGTCGTCCTCGTCGTCGGGGACCACATGCCGGCGAGCGCGCGGCAGCAGGACTGGGTGCTCGTTCACGAGCTCTTCCACCTCGGCTTCCCGACGTTCCGCGGCGAGGGTCGTTGGCTGGGTGAAGGGCTCGCCACGTACTACGAGCCGATCCTCCGTGCTCGCGCGGGCTGGACCTCGGAGTCGGAGGTCTATCGCCAGTTCGCGCGCAACATGCCGCGTGGGATGCCGGCACGCGGTGCGTCGAGCGGGCTCGCTCACCGTGACGACCTCGATTCGATCTACTGGGGCGGCGCGCTCTTCTGCTTCGCGGCCGACGTCCGGATCCGTGAGGAGACGCGCGGCAAGCACTCGCTCGACGACGTCATGCGCGCAGCGCTCGCCCGCGGGGGCGACGCGACGAAGGTGTGGACCGTGGCCGAGGTGGTGAAGCTCGCCGACGAGGTGACGGGCACGAACGTCGTCAGCGAGATGTACGCCCGGTACGCCGCGCGCGGCGAGCGCATCGACCTCGACGGCCTTCTCGCGTCCCTCGGTGTCGACCGGAACGGCAACGATCTCGACGATCGCCGCCCGCTCGCCTGGGTTCGGAAGGACATCGTTGGCTCGCGAACGAAGAACGCCGTCGCGGCCCGCGTCCCCGCCGCACCGTGACGGAGGGTGGCCGCGGCCACTGAACCCATGTATCGTACGCGGCGATGTCGCTGCGTTCCCGCCTCGCCCGGCTTCCCAACGCAGGCTCGGCCGAGAGCGCGACGGGCCTTCCGCGCATGTTCGGGGCGCCCGCGACCGTAGCGGTACCCCCGCCGCCGGCGCCGCCCGCGGCGCCGGCGACCGTGGTCGCCGGAAGCGATGCCGAGCCGCTCGCGGCGGGCAAGCCGTCGCTCCTCGACGACCTCCGCGCGCGCATGGACGCGATCCTCACGAGGTCACGCACCGAGCCGCGTCACCTCCCGCAGGTCGACGTCCCCGACCTCCCATTCTGTGTCGAGCGGACCGAGCTCGGACCGCTGCACGTCCGAACGCTGCGCCTCTCCGGAGCGCATCGCGTCGGCCGCGCGCCCGTCACCGCGGCGCGGACGGCATCGAGCGAGCTCCTCGCGCTCCTCGCGCTCGACCCGCGTCTCGCCCCGTGTGATCCTCGCGGCGCCCTCTACCTCGACACCGAGACCACCGGGCTCGGCCCGGGCGCGGGCACCGTCGCCTTTCTCGTCGGGCTCGCGTTCTTCGACGACGAAGCCGGGCTCGTGGTCGAGCAGCTCCTCGTCCGGCAGCTCGGCGAAGAGGCGCCCGTGCTCGCGCGCGTCGCGGAGCGCATCGCGCAGGCGTCGATGCTCGTCACGTTCAACGGCAAGAGCTTCGACATGCCGGTCCTGCGAACGCGCTTCGTCATGGCGCGCGCGCCGTTCCCCGCGGAGCCGCCGCACCTCGACCTCGTGCACGTCGCGCGGCGGCTCCACAAGACCCGGGGTGTGGGCTCGCGGCTCGGCACGGTCGAGCGCGAGGTGCTCGGCTTCGTTCGCGAGAACGACGTGCCCTCGGGCGAGGTCAGCCAGTGCTACCTCCACTTCCTGCGCACGGGCGACACGCGCGCGCTCCTCGGCGTGGTCGATCACAACGCGTGGGACGTCGTCTCCATGGCGGCCATGGTGGGTCTCTACGGCGAGCCGCTGGAAGGCACGCAGCTCGAGCCGACGGATCTCGTGGGCGTCGCCCGTACCTTGAAAAGGGCGGGTTTCGCCGAGCGGGCGTTCGAGGTCGTGGAGACCGCGTGCGCGCGCGGGGCCGGTGACTCTGGCGTGCGCGCGCGCGCCGAGATCGCGAAAGCGCGAGGCGACAAGGCACGCGCCCTCGCCGACTTCGAGGCGCTCGCGAGCTCGGTGGACGACCCGTTGATCCGCCTCGAGCTCGCGAAGCTGTACGAGCACCATGCGAAAGACGCCGCTCGCGCGCTCGCCGTCGTCGAAGCGGGCACCGGCGAGAAAGAGCACCGGCGCGCGCACCGGGCCGCGCGCCTGCAGAAGAAGGTGCTCCGCACACAAGGCGGAGCGGAAGCCGTCGCGCAAGGCGCGTTGCCGGGGGTGAAGACGCCGTAAAGGGCGGCTTCGATTGTGGTAAATCGCTGGGGGTCATGGCCGAAGGCACCCCCGAGACCTACGACCCGTCCGTCATCGAGCCGAAGTGGCAGCGCTACTGGGAGGAGAACAAGACCTTCCGCAGCGAGCGCCATGCGGGTCGCCCGAAGCTCTACGTCCTCGACATGTTCCCGTATCCGTCGGGCGCGGGGCTCCACGTCGGGCACCCCGAGGGCTATACGGCGACGGACATCGTCAGCCGTTACAGCCGCATGCGGGGCATCGACGTCCTGCACCCGATGGGCTGGGACGCCTTCGGCCTGCCCGCCGAGCAGCATGCCATCCGCACGGGCACGCACCCACGCGCGACGACGCTGAAGAACATCGACAACTTCCGGCGCCAGCTGAAGATGCTCGGCTTCAGCTACGACTGGGAGCGCGAGGTCGACACCACCGATCCCGGCTACGTGAAGTGGACGCAGTGGATCTTCCTCCAGCTGTTCCGACGCGGTCTCGCGTTCCAGCAGTCCGACATGCCGGTGAACTGGTGCCCGCAGCTCGGGACCGTGCTCGCGAACGACGAGGTCACGCCCGACGGCCGCAGCGAGGTCGGCGGCTTTCCGGTCGAGAAGCTCAAGATCCGGCAGTGGTCGCTCGCGATCACGAAGTACGCCGATCGCCTCCTCGAGGGTCTCGCCGACGTCGACTGGCCGGAGACGAAGGCGAAGCAGGCGCACTGGATCGGCCGGAGCGAGGGCGCGAACGTCGAGTTCGCCGTCGAAGGCCATCCCGACGCGAAGATCACGGTGTTCACCACGCGCGTCGATACGCTTCCCGGAGCCACGTACGTGGTGCTCGCGCCCGAGCACGCGCTCGCGACGCGCATCGCCGCCCCCGACCACGCCGTCGCGGTGAAGGCCTACGCCGACGTCGCCAACGCGAAGAGCGACGTCGTCCGCAGCGATGCGACGCGCGAAAAGACCGGCGTGCCGACGGGCGCGTTCGCGATCAACCCCATCAACGGCGACCGCGTTCCCGTGTACGTCGCCGACTACGTGATCGGCAGCTACGGCACCGGCGCGGTCATGGCGGTCCCGGCGCACGACGAGCGCGACCACGCGTTCGCCGTGAAGTACGGCCTGCCCATCGTGCGCGTCGTCGCGGACGCGAAGGGCAACGAGGTCGACGTCGACAAGGAAGCCTACGGCGAAGACGGCGTCGTGAACGCGGATGCCGTGTCGCGCAGCAAGGCGCCGATCACGCAAGGCATGCCGAGCGCCCAGGCGCGCCGCGTGATCACCGACTGGCTCGCGGCGGAGGGGAAGGGGAGCTCGAAGGTCACCTACAAGCTCCGCGACTGGGTCTTCTCGCGCCAGCGTTACTGGGGCGAGCCGTTCCCGATCTACTTCCCGATGACGACGGCCGGCGACCCGCGGGTGAAGGGTGCAGAATACACCATTCACTACGACCAGCCGATCCCGCTCGACGAGAGCGAGCTGCCGCTGCTCCTTCCCGACCTCGAAGACTTCAAGCCGGGGCAGGATCCGGCGGGCCCGCTGGCGCGCGCCGTCGAGTGGCGGTTCTTCCAGAAGGACGGGAAGTGGTACGCGCGCGAGACCAACACGATGCCGCAATGGGCGGGCTCGTGTTGGTACTACCTCCGTTACCTCGACCCGACGAACACGGGCGCAGGCTGGAGCACCGAGGCCTACGACGCATGGATGCCCGTCGACCTCTACGTCGGCGGCTCCGAGCACGCCGTTCTGCACCTGCTCTACGCGCGCTTCTGGCACAAGGTGCTCTACGACCTCGGCCTCGTGAAGCACGCCGAGCCGTTCCAGAAGCTGGTCCACCAGGGGCTGATTCTCGGGACGTCGTACCGCTACTTCACGCGGGCGGGCGGCGAGCTCGTGCCGGGCACCGCGAAGGTCGTGCGCTCGAGCGACCCGCCCGAGATCCGGTTGGCGGAGACGAACGAGCTCGTCGAGGAGAAGTGGGCGCAGGAGGCCGAGGTCGAGCTCCGCGACAACAAGACCTTCCACAAGACGCTCGGCGTCGAGGTGGTCATGGTCGCCGAGAAGATGAGCAAGTCGCGCGGCAACGTCGTCAATCCCGACGACATCGTGCGGAGCCACGGCGCCGATTCGCTTCGCCTCTACGAGATGTTCATGGGGCCGCTCGAGGCGGTGAAGCCGTGGCAGACGAGCGCCATCGAGGGCGTGCGCCGCTTCCTCGAACGCACGTGGAACGTCTGCACGAACGTGACGGAAGATGCGCTCGACGACGAGACGAAGCGTCTCCTCCACAAAACCGTGAAGAAGGTCGGCGATGACATCGATGGCCTCCGCTTCCACACGGCGATCGCGGCGATGATGGTGCTCGTGAAGCACCTCGCGGCGAAGAAGGGGACGCCGCGCGAGGCGGCGAAGACGCTGACGCTGCTCGTCTCGCCCTTCGCGCCGCACATCGGCGAAGAGCTCTGGCATCGCCTCGGTGGTGCGACCACGCTGGCCTACGAGCCGTGGCCGACGTTCGACCCGGCGCTCGTGAAGGACGACGTCGTCGAGATCGGCGTCCAGGTGAACGGCAAGGCGCGCGCGAGCGTCGCCATTCCGGCCGACGCCGACGAAGAGACCGCGAAGTCCGCCGCGCTCGCCGACGCACGCGTCCAGCAGTTCACCGACGGCAAGACCATCAAGAAGGTCATCTACGTGAAGGGCCGCATCCTCAACTTCATCGTCGGATGAGACGGGCGGCGCGCGCGGTCGCTCTCGCGGGCGCGTGGGCGCTTTCGTCGTGCGGGTACACGCCGGTGCACGCGGGCATCCACGAGAAGCTCCACGTCGCGCTCGCCGATGCGAAGGTGCCCGACGCAGTCGCGGCCGACGAGGTGCTCGCCGGCGCGCGGGAAGAGCTCTCGCGAATGGGCGCGCTCGCCCCCGGTACGGGCTACCCGCGTCTCGAGATCGAGGTGCTCCGCGCGGACGAGGCGAGTGAAGGCGTCGATGCGGTGACGAACGACCGCGGCGATCTCATTCCGCGTGCGCGCGCCACGCGCGTCGGCATTTCGGCGCGCGGCTGGGTTCGGCGCGGCGCGAGCAGCGAGCCGGAGCACGACACGGGCGACATTCGGGCGCTCGAGACGGTGAGCGTGGCCGCAGACGCGCGTGCGGCCGCGTTTCGTCATTCGGACGCGCTCCGCGTGGCGGGGCGACGCGCAGGGCGGCGCATCGGCGCGCGGATCCTGGGCTTACCGGCCCCGAGCGACGACTGACGGAGCGATGTGCTAGAGTCGCCGCCTCATGATCACGGTGGGGTGCGCCGGTTTTCCTGTTCCCGCGACGAGGTACTTCAAGGAGTTCCTCTTCGTGGAGATCCAGGAGACGCACCACGCGCTTCCCGGAATGGGTACGATCCGCCGTTGGCGTCGTGAAGCGCCCGAGGGCTTCACCTTCGCGATGCTCGCGCCGCGCGAGATCGGCCAAGAGGGCTTCCGCGAGGGCAAGGTCGTCGAGACCGCGCTGAAAACGCTGCTCGAGGTCGGCGCCGAGCTCGAGTCGAAGATCGCCGTCTTCGTGTCGCCGCCGGAGCTCACGCACAACCGCGCGAACAAGGCGGCGGTGAAAGACTTCCTGCAGGGTGTGCGGAAGAAGTTCGACCGCGTCATCTGGGAAGCGCCTATCGGATGGGACGCCGACGACGCGGCCGCGCTCGCCGCCGACGTGAAGGTGGTCGCCGCGCGTGACCCGCTCGTCCACGGCATGGTCGACGCGCCCGTCGCTTACTACCGCCTCGCCGGTCCCGCCGGTCACAAGAGCCGCTACGAAGACCCGGCGATCGAGAAGCTCGCCGAGCTCGCGAAGTCGGCGAAGCACAAGGACGTCACGTACGTCTTCACGAACGTCGACATGTTCGCGGATGCGAAGCGCTTCAAGAAGGCGATGAAGCTCCCGTGAGGTGAGCTCCGCGGCGGCTCGCCGGGCTCGCTTCGCCGCGACGCTCACCCGAGCGCGTCGATCGTCAGCACGAGGCGCGCGCTCGCGCCGCCCCTACACGGCGGCGAGCGGTGAAGAACGCCAGCGCGCGAGCTTTCGGGGAAATCCGCCCCTTTCAAGATGACGACGTCGAAGGGCCGCGCTTCGTACGGCGTCGCGGTCCGGCGCACCGCGCGCTCTGCGTCTCCCGCGCTGCCCCGCGGGAAGGCGGCGCGGTCGACGTCCGCTTCGTCGAGCCACTGGGTGCCAGGGCCGGCGTACGTCGCGACCAGCCGAAGACCGACGCGGTCGACGTGGTAGCGAGGGCACATCGGCGCGTGCATCGCGGCAACGCGAATGCCGACGCTCGTGGCGCCGGTCAGCTCCGCGAGCACCTCGGCACAGAACGCGATGTCGCTGACGAGCGCGTCGCGTGCATCGTCTGGCGGCAGCAGACGGGAGAGGAAATCGAGCTCCTCGAGGCCGCCTTCTTCGGGATGGAACGCGGTGGCCGTCGCGAACGCGAGCTTCCCGCCGCGCGCGATGGCCCCCGCGTAGCGCGCGATGCACGGCTGGGCGGGCCGCCGCAGAGTGGCCGCATTCACGTGATCTTCGAAGATGGCGGCGAGATCGACGACGTCATCGATCGCGATCGAGCTGCTCGAGGGTTCGGCCATGTCAGCTCGCCTCCCAGCATGCGATGGTCCCGCTCGCGTCGGCCCCTAGGAGGAAGCGGTGCTCCGGGTGCCACGCGAGCGCCGTCACTTCGTCTTCGAGGAACGCGAAGCGCACCGGGCGCGTTCCGCGGCGCGGCTCCCAGAGGAGCACCGACGTATCTTGGCTGCCGCTCGCGAGGACCCCTTTCCGCGGGCTGAACGCGAGGTGGGTGCAGAGCCCCCGGTGGCCTTGGAGCTGCATCGGCTTCGACCCTTCCGGGCCTTTGCCCCGGAACTCCCACACCGTGACGGACGCGTCACCCGAGGTCGCGAGGAGCCCCGAGTCCCGGTCCCACGCGAGCGCCTTCGGCTTGAAGGGGTAGCCGCTCATCTCCGAGCTCTGCCCGGTGGCAAGGCGCCAGAAATACACCGAGCCGTCCTGCGTCGCGACGGCCACCACGCGCGCGTCCGGGCTCCATGCCATCGCGATCAGCGATCCCTTCAGCGCGAGGTGCCGCGTCTTCTCGTGCGCGCGAAGGGAAAGGACGTGAACGCCGCCGTAGCAGCAGGCCGCGAGAGCCTCGCCGTCACGCCGCCACGCGACGCTCGTGACCGTGCTGGCCAGCGGCTCCGACTCGACGAGCGGCTCCCCCTGCGCCGTCCAGATGCGCACCACGCGCCCGGCCGCGGTCGCAAAGCGGTCGCCGCTCGGTGACCACGCGACATGCTCGACCCACGTGGTCGCTCCGCCGGGGAGCGCGCGGACGAGGGCGCCGTCCGCCGTCCAGAGCTTCGCTTCCGCGTCCTGGCCGCAGGTGAGGACCCGGGTGCCGTCCGGAGCGATGCGCGCGCCGAGAACGGTGCCTTCGTGAGCGCGGACGCGGAAGCGATCTGCACCGGAGCCCGTGTCGCCGGTGTCGCCCGTTTCGAAAGCGAGCAAGGTCCCGTCCCCGAGACCCGCGACGCACCAGCCGCCGTCGCGGGCCACGTCGAGCGACGCGACGTAATCGCCGGCCGATTTCCGGAAGCGCGTCGCAAGCTCCGTCTTCGCGGGAAACGGCGCCGCCGCAAGACGCTCCGTCACGCCAGACATCGCTGAAACCCTCGCGTGAGCTCCTCGCGGTCGAGGTTCCGGCCGATGAAGACCAGATCGCTCCCGCGGCGCTCGTCGCCCCACGGGCGATCTTCGCGGCCGTCGAAGAGCATGTGAACGCCTTGGAAGACGAAGCGGCTTTCGGACCCCGCAATGTCGAGGATCCCCTTCATCCGGAAGATGTCCACGCCGCGCGCACGTAGGAGCTCGGAGAGCCACGCTTGGAGCCGCTCGCCGTGAACGGGCCGGTCGAGGTGGATCGCCACCGAGCCGACGCTGGCATCGTGCGCATGCGCGAGCCCGACCGCGGCCGCCTGCATCGGTGTGACGGCGGAACCATCGCGCTCGAGGCGCATCCGGAGCTCCGAGGGGAGGTGCTCGGTGTAGAGCCCGAGCTTCATTCGACGGGCTACGCGGAGCGCGAAGCGTTTCGTGCCGGCAGCGGCGAGTGGCAGCCGGACGCGTTCGCCCGCGAGCGCGTCGATGGCCTTGCCTGACCACGCGGCCGGCGGCGATGCCGTCCAGCGACGAAGCGCGCGCTCCTTGGCGGACGGCGCGTGCGCCTCTTCGCCGGACTCGAGCGTCTCGAGGAGGACGTCCATCGCCGCATCGGAGCCGTCTTCGAGGACGAGATCGTAGCGCCCCTCGTCGAGCTCGAACGTCCCGGCCCACTCGAACGGGTACTCCGGCGTGAGAAACTCCGGCTTCGCGGCCACGGCTCGCTCGAGGTCGAAGCCGCCGACGTCGGTGACCGCCGCGATCGGAACGTCGGCGTTCGTCGCGCGATGCACCTTCGCGAGGCCGTTCATGCGGCGGAGGCGTCGCTCGAGATCGTCGAGCTCCCCGGGCGATACGAGGTCCGCCTTGTTCAAGACGAGGACGTCCGCGAAAGCGATCTGCTCCTGGCACTCGGACGAGTCTTCCAGATGAAGTGCCACGTGCTTCGCGTCGACGACGGTGACGATCCCGTCCAGCGCGAAGAGCTCGCGCATGTCGTCGTCGACGAAGAACGTCTGCGCGACAGGGCCGGGGTCGGCAAGGCCGGTCGTCTCGACGAGGATGCGGTCGAATTTCTCGCGACGTTTGACGAGGCTGCCGAGGATGCGGATGAGGTCGCCGCGCACGGTGCAGCAGATGCACCCGTTGTTCATCTCGAAGACCTCCTCGTCCGCGTTCACCACGAGGGCTTGGTCGATGCCGATCTCGCCGAACTCGTTCTCGATGACGGCGATTCGCTGACCGTGGTTCTCGCGAAGGATGCGGTTCAGTAGCGTGGTCTTCCCAGCGCCGAGAAAGCCGGTGAGGACGGTGACGGGTATCTTGTTCATGCTTCCTTTTCGGCACGTCGGGCGTACCGGTCGTGGTGATCTCGGATGGTCATTGGGATGCGAGGGCGCGGCTCGCCAGGAGGAGCCCGGCTCCGAGCGAGGCGAACGCCGCGAGGCGAGCGATGAGCCGAGACGCGCGCGCGTGCCGAGCCGTCGCCCAGCGCAGTGAGGAAGCGAGGAGGAGCGTGATCGCGAGCATGCCAGCGATGGTGCCGACGCCGAACACGCCGAGGTACGCGAGCGCGGCACGCGTGTCGCGCAGCGTCGTGGCGGCGACGAGCGTGAGCGCGGCGGACCCGGCGAGCCCGTGCACCACCCCGACGGCGAAGGGGCGGAGGCGGGAGAGCAGGACGCGGTCACCGATGCCGGGCTTCTCCGGTGACGCCGGGCCGTGCGCGTGCGCGCTAGGGCGGAGCGCGAGGACCCCCAGCACGACGAGCATCGAGGCTACGGCGAGGTCGACGCCGGCGGCCGCCCCGTCCGGCATACGCACTCCTCCGATCAGCACCAGCGCGCCTACGGCGAGGACCGTCGCGCTGTGCCCCAGTCCCCAGTACGCGCCGGTCCCGAGCGCCCGGCCGAGCTTCGGATCGCGCGCGACGATCGTTCCGAGGGCGAGGACGTGGTCCGCGTCCGTGGCGTGACGGACGCCGAGCAGGAAACCGAGAGTGAGCGTCGACAGCACGCGAGACAAGTACCGCGACGTCGGTACCAAATGCAACGCTATTGCGTGTGTCACACGGGTCGCGCCGGTTCAGCTGGCACTCGTCCGTCAGTCCGACAGACGATCGTTTCCCGGCGCGAGGTTCGCGTTCCGTGCGTCGAGCCCCGCGATCGCGACCGCCGCGGGAGCGCCGCCGACCGCGATGCGCCGGACAATCGACGAGGCGAGGGTATCGACTTCCAGGAGCTCGCCACGGGCCGGCACGGTCACCCACGCACGCCCCGGCGTGGCGGCCAGATGCGGTCGCTCCGGCGAAGCGCACTCGAAGGGTGCGACGGCGGGGGTCGTCGAGAGCCGAACGCGCGTGGTTCCGTCGAAGCGGTGGACGTGTCCATCCGCCGTGAGCACGACGATGCGGCTCTCTTCCGCCAGCTCCATCACCACGTCGCAGGCCATGCTCCCGAGGGCGAGCGGTTCGCTCGCGCGCGCGGCGACGTCGAGCGCGAGCACGTCCCCGCGTACGGTGCGCGCGGCGACCGTCGAAGAAGCCGCCGTTGCCGCAAGCTCGGCGATGGCGACGCCCCCAGCGGCGATCGTGCCGCGCGGCGTTCCGGCGTCGTCGAGCGTGACGAGGCCCTCGCTACACGCGAACGAGGCCACTCCTCGGGCGAGCACGGCGGCCGTCACATTCCGGCACTCCATGCGGGCGCGAACGGGCCCGTCCTCCCCGACGACGACGATCTCGTCGCTGGTCCCCGCGACGGACGCTCGCGACATGGCGAAGGAGCCCGAGAGCGGAAGTGCCGCGCCGGCATGAGGTGCGGTCGCGCCGAACGCGCGGGGCTCTGCGCTGCCCTGGAGCAGTGACTTCTCCGTCACGACGTAGGCGGCGGTCCCCTCGGCGAACGACGAAGCCCACGACCCCGCGCCTGCCGCAACGGTCGCCGCTCCACCTCGCGCGAGCGGCACGCCGAGCGCGGCGACGGGCGACTTGAAGATGTGCACGTGATCCTTGTGCGGGATCACGGCGACGCCGCCGCCGACAACGGTGACGGCCGCGCCTGCCGCCGTCAGCGCAGCGACCGTGTCACCCGTGTGCGATGCCAGCAGGCGCACGGCCGGGGAGCCGAGGTCGACGCTCCCGACGAGCTCGCGATCGGCCGCGTCGTACACGCGCAGCGTGCCCGTTCTCGCGTCGGCGGTGAGAACGCGAATCCGCAAGCGAGAAGGATGAGACGAGCTCGAGGCGGGGGCCTCCGTCGCGTCGGAGCACGCGGGCTCGACGCCCATGGCGAGGAGGAGAATCAGGGGTAAGGGGCTACGCACGGGTGGTGCGATCTAATGCAATCATGTGCTAGATGCAACGCGGTAGCAGGTATGGCTCGCGTCTCCTCAGCTCCGTTTCGGCGCACGTTCACGGCGATCGCTCTCGCTGGCGTTCTCGCTCCGGCCACCGCTCGCGCAGCCGACGAAGTGCCGCCGTCCGCCGACGCAACGCCCGCGGAAGTCAGCGTGCGCGGCGAGCGCCGCGTCGACCCCGTGACGGCGAGCGACTTCGACGTTCCCGTGGGATCGCTCCGGGACGTCCCGCGTCAGAACGCCGAGCAGCTGCTGACCCTCGCGCCCGGCCTCTTCCTCTCGAACCCCTCGGGGGAAGGCCACGCGTCGTCGATCTCCTTGCGCGGCTTCGATGCCGGCGAGGGGCAGGACCTGGAGATCAAGGTCGACGGAGTGCCCATCAACGAGCCCTCGAACGCGCATGCGCACGGCTACGCCGACACCCATTTCGTGATCCCCGAGCTCGTGGACCGTCTCCGCGTCACCGAGGGGCCGTTCGATCCACGACAGGGGGACTTCGCGGTCGCGGGCTCCGTGGATTACGTGCTCGGCCTGCAGCAGCGCGGCGTCGTTCTCAAGGCGGGCTACGGCTCGTTCGCGACACGCCGGCTGCTGGCGCTCTGGGGCCCCGTTGGGATGTCGAGGTCCACGTTCGCCGGGTTCGACTACGTGGCGAGCGACGGGTTCGGGCCGAACCGGGCGCACACCTCCACCCGAGCGATGGCGCAGGTCGAAAGGCCACTCGGGGGCGGCTTCACGGGCGCGCTGCTCGCGACGAGCTACGCGAATCGTTTCGACAGCGCAGGTGTCATCCGCGAGCCGGACTACCGGGCGCGGAGCCTCACGGCGTGCCCGCCCGACGAGGAGAGCCAGTTCTTCTGCTACCACGACCCTCACCAAGGCGGCGCGTCTGCCCGCCACGGCGTTGCGCTTCGCCTTCGCAAGACGGACGGAGCGAGCGCCGTCGAGCAGCAGGCCTTCGCGACGGTTCGCCATCTTCGGATCCGGCAGAACCTGACGGGCTTCCTCGGTGACACGAGCGTGACGGGTGAGCCGCAGCGCGGCGATGGTCTCGAGCAGACGTATCGCGCCGTGACCATCGGCGCGCGCGGGTCGTACGCGGCTCGGTTCGAGGCGCTGGGGCAGAAGCAGCAGGTGGAGATCGGATACGCCGCGCGTCACGACGTGGCGAGCGGAGGCGCGCGGCGGCTGCGGTTCGCCGACGGCGCCCCGTACCGCGTCGATGCGGCGCACGACCTCGCGATCACGAACATCGGTCTCTACGGCGCCGTCCGTCTCTCGCCATGGCGGTGGCTCACGGTGCGGGGCGGCGTACGTGTCGACACGTTCTCGTTCGCGGTCGTCGACGAGAATCGCCCGTCGCTCGACCGTGCGGGCACGCGACTGCCCTCCGAAGCGATCGAGTCGTTCGGGGTCGCGGTCCAGCCGAAGGTGTCGATCGACGTGGCGCTGGACCCGCGGACGCACTGGATGACGAGCGTTGGCGTCGGCTCGCGTTCGAGCGACGCGCAGGCGCTGTCGCAAGGCGAGCTCGCGCCTTTCGCGCGCGTGACCGCCGCGGAGACCGGAATCTTGGCGAACGCATTCGCGGCCGACGGCGCCGCGGTGTCCGCGCGCCTCGTCGGCTACGGCACGCGCGTCGAGCGGGACCTCGTCTTCGACGAGAGGCAGGGGCGGAACACCGTCATCGGCGCGTCGAACCGATTCGGCGCGCTCGCGGCCGTCCGCTTCACGTCGCCGTTCGGCATCGAGTCGCAAACGAGCGTGACGTATGCCGAGGCGTACCTGCCGCCGCGCGACGCGTCTCCGTTCGACCTCACGGCCGGGGTGCGACTGCCGTACGTACCGCGATGGGTCGGCCGCATCGACGGCGCTCTCCGGCGGCACGTTCACGCCCTCGGCACCACGTTCCGCTACGGCGTGGCCGCGGGCTTCTCCTATGTCGGGCCGCGGCCGTTGCCCTTCGGGGAGCTCGGCCCGGCGTACGGTGCCGTCGATGCGTCGGCGCGTGTGCGATACCGCGCCATCGAGCTCGCGATCGTGGCGACGAACCTGTTCGATAGACGCAACCGTGTTGCCGTCTACAACTACGCGTCGAGCTTCCGGGGGCCGGACGCCTTTCCTTCGCTTCTCTCACAGCCGCACTTTGCTGCCGGGCCACCGCGCATCGTGATGGCCACGCTGACGTTCTTCCTAGGAGACCCGGATGACGATGACTCGTAGACGTCTGCGCGCGTTCGCGTGCGTCGTGGGCCTCGCCGTGCTCGCCGCTGCGTGTGACGCCGCAACGGGCGGCGACCGAGTGTCGTTTCGGCTCGCCGTCGAGGTCACGCACGGAAGCGGAGCACCTTTCCGAACGAGCGCGGGATGGGTCGTCACGCTCGAGGAGGCATGCGTCGCCCTCGGCCCCGTTCACTTCTTCGAGCTCCCGATTGGGCTCGCGAGGGGCGGCCCCCGCCGGCAAACGCTTCCGGCGCGGCTCGTCGACGTGCTCGTGCCGTCCGCGCATGCGCATCCCGGAGTCGACCACTTCGCGGGCGGCGAGGTCCGAGGGGAATGGCTCGAGCAAGTGGTCGTCGATGCCGGTCGTGCACCGGCACGTGTGCCGCTCGGGTCGGCGCCCGGCATCGCGGGGGAAGTGAGGTCCGTCACCGTGGGCATCCACCCACCCGCGGGGGCCGCGCTCGGGCGGGCGGCGTGCTTGCGCGGCCATCAGGCGTTCGTCGTAGGGGTCGCGCGCCGAGGCGCGGAGGTCGTCGCGTTCGAGGGCGGTCTCGACATCCCGCCGGAGGGCACGAAGCGGCGCCTCCAGATCGCGGCCGACCTCGAGCTCGACGATGCGAGCGAGGTCGTCCTGACCGTCGACCCCCGCGTGTGGCTCGACCACGCGAAGTGGGAAACCCTTCCGGCGCCGGGCCCGGGTGCGCGCGCCAGCCTCGCCGAGGGGACGCAGCCGCATGCGGCGTGGTCCCTAGGCATCCAGACGGCCGGTGCGCTCGTCGTGCGGTCGGCGCGGGCCGGAGCCGACGCATCGCGATGACCGGGCTTCGCGGGCGGGTACCGAGTTGAGATGAAGGAGAGAAGATGGATCGTCGTCGCAAGAAGTATCGCGTGCTCCCCCTCGTCGCGCTGCTCCTCGGCGCGGACGCGTGCAGTGACGCCGGCACCGCGAGCGGTCGCGTTTCGGTCCGCGCAAGCGGCGAGGGCGCTGCGCTGAACGGATACCCGTACGTGAAGAACGGCGCGACGATCGCGTTCGCGGACGGATGGGCGCTGCGGTTCTCCAAGTACATCGCGAGCGTGGGCCATCTGCGGCTCGGCACCGAAGATGGCCGCACGGCGTTCGACTCGAGCGACGTCTTCGTCCTGGATCTCCACGCCGGCCCCGCGGAGCTGACGTCGTTCCCCGCGATCGAGGCGCGGCGGTGGGAGAGGTTCGGCTTTGATGTCGAAGCACCGTCCGCGACGGCGAAGACGGTCGGTGACGTGAGCCCGGCCGACGTGGATGCGATGCGCGCAGCGGGGTGGAACTACCTCGTCGAAGGGACCGCGGAGAAATCCGGCCGCACCGTGCGGTTCTCGTGGGGGATCTCGAATCCGGTCCGCGCGACGAACTGCACGAACGGGATCGACGGCACGGAGGGCGTCGTCGTGCGTACGAACGCGACGGCCGACGTGGAGATCACCTTCCACCTCGATCACCTGTTCTGGGACACCTTGGGCACCGAGGTCGCGAAGCTGCGATTCGACGCCGTGGCAGCTGCGGCGGGAAGCGATGGCCTCGTGACCTGGGACGAGCTCGCCACGCAGCCGCTGGCGGATCTCATCGGCCTCGATGGCGGGCCGCTGCTGGACGCAGACGGCTCACGCGTCGTCTACAACCCCGGAAGCGTGCCGCTCGCGTCGCAGACGCTGCAGGCCTTCATGCGGGCGACCTCCGCCGGGCAGGCGCACCTGAACGGCACGGGGCTGTGCACGATCTCCCGTCGATGAACGTGTGGACGCAAATGCAATGGAATTGCATTAACGCGTTGCCCTGGTTAGGGTGGCGGCTCTACCCCAGCAAGGAGTCTCTCCGTGAATCTTCGCGTCTTGCTCGTCTCTTCCGTTCTTGCGCTCGCGTGCGGCGCCGCCACGGCAGCCTGCAGTGACGACCACGATCACGACCACGGCTCCGAGCACGACGAGCACGCGCTGCCGCCTTCGTGCGAGGCCTTTCACGACGACTGCGTGAAGGTCATGCAGTCGAACGCGAAGGCGGCCGAGTGCGACGAGTTCTCCCATGGCGAGGGCCGCACGGAAGAGGAGTGCGCCGCAAAGAAGGCCGAGTGCGTCGCGGCGTGCACCGGCCCCGGCGCGGCGGACGCCGGCGCCTCCGACGCGAGCGCCGACGGCGGCTGATCGTGGAGTCGCTCGCGGGCGCACGCGCACGCAGTGGCTTGCGCTTGCGCGGCGCCGGCGATAGGACGACAGTTGCAAACATGTTGAAGCGTGCGGGCGCCGCGGGAAACACAGAGAAGCAGGCCGCTCGCGGACGCGCCTCGCGGGCGGTGCCTCCTGCGAAGACGCGCGCGAGAGCCGCGAGCGACGAAACGCGGAGCGCGACCAGCCTCGCGCTGCGCGATCGGCTCCGCGAGGCCGGGCTGCGTGCCACGCCCGGTCGGATCGCCGTTCTTCAGGAGCTCGGCACGCTCTCGTCGCCCATCAGCCATGCCGAGCTCGCGGAGCGCCTCCACGGCGCCGAGTTCGACCGAGTGACGGTCTGGCGCATTCTCGTCGCCCTCACGGAGGCCGGGCTCGTCGACCGGAGCGACCTCGGCGACCGCACCTGGCGTTTCGAGCTGCGCCGCCAGGCGCACGGCAACACGCTTCACCCGCACTTCATGTGCGTGTCCTGCAACGCGGTGCAGTGCCTGCCGGCCGACGCCGTGCAGGTCACGCCGCGCCTGAATCGAAGCGTCGTCGAGGTCCAGCTCAAGGGTCGTTGCGCCTCGTGCGCGTGAGCGCCCGGCCGACTACGAAGCAGCACCCGCGACGCTGAGCGCGGCGCGCACGAAGCGGCCGGCGCGCTGCTCGTCGACGCGGTACTCGACATTGCGGCCCGAGCGTCGCCCGACCACGAGCCCCGCGCGTCGGAGCACGCCGAGCTGCTGCGAGACGAGCGACTCCGGGACGCCGAGGCGCGCCGCGAGACCACGCACGCACGCTCCTTTCTCGCGGAGCGCCACCAGGATGCGGAGCCGGGCGGGCAGGCCTGCGGCGACGAGCATTCGCGCCGCGCGCCCGAAGACGGCGTCGGACGGTGTGGACTGCCTCGCGCGCAGCGCGTGCTCGTCGACGGTGCAGTGGTTCTGGTCGCAGGCTGAACCCATCGGCTCTGCTGTACCAGTACGCGTATTGCGGATGCAATGTCATTGCGTATGTGTCAAAGGTGGTTCGCATGACTTCACCGACAGAACCGGTTCGCGCTTGGATCGCGGTGGTGCTCGTGGCGGCAACACCTGCCGCCGCGTGCGCGGCGAGGCGCGACGACCCGACGCCACCGACCGAGCGCGACGAAGCCGCCACCGCCGACGCGGCGACGGACGCGGCACCCGATGCCGTCCGGGTCGAGGCGCGTCCGCCGGCGAGCTGCCTTTCGCGCGGCACCGCCGCATGCAACCCCGTGACACACGAAGGGTGCTTCGAGGACGAGGCGTGCGATTTCGTCGGGCCCGTTGCCGACCTCGCGCTCGCGTGCGAGCGGGTGCCCGATGTGTCCGGACGAGCCTCGGCGGGCGAGCCGTGCGCGGGCAGCGCCTCGTGCGTCCCCGGGCATCGATGCCAGAAGGGAGTATGCCGAGCATGGTGCTGCCGCGACGCGGACTGCACGGGGCCCGGGGAGGAGTGCCTCGCTCTCGGCCCGAAGGCGGGGACCCTCGGAACGTGCGGCGTCCCCGCATGCGCCCCGGCGGGCGGCGCATGCCAGGCGGACAAGGATTGTTGCTCCGCCGACTGCCACGGCGATCACTGCCACTGACGATCACGGGCGCCCGCCGCGCCGCGACGGAGGCGCTACCGCTCCGCGGGCAGGCCGAGGCCGCGGAGCCACGTTGCGACGAGCGGCCCGCAGTCGAGGCCGGTCTCCTCCGTGATCGCGTGCACGAGATCGCCGACGCCGGCGGCCTTGCCGCGATTCGCGTCGTAGAAGGCGCGCAGAACGGCGTCGAGCCGCGACACTCCCGCGCGCTCGGCGACAGCGCGGAGGAAAAACGCCCCTTTCATGTACGGCACCTGCGTGAGCTTTGCCGCATCGACGGCGCCGCACGTCTCGGGCCAGGCGATCGCGTCGGTGGTCGAGACGCCCCGGGCGAGGCGCGCTTCGTACGACGCCCAGATTGCCGCGGCCGCGTCCCGCCCTCGCACCGCTTCCGTCGCACGGGCGGTGAGGTACGAGACGACGCCTTCCGAGAGAACGACATCTTCCGGGCAGCGCAGGCGAATCGCCGTTCCGAACCAGCCGTGCGCCGCCTCGTGCGCGTGCACCTCTTCGTTCGCGAACGTCCACTTCGACACGTGCCAGAAGGGGTGGTGCTCCATGCCCGCCGGCCCGCCGACGCCCCAATCGACGGACACGGAAGCAACGTGGTCGCCGAACGCGTAGGTGCCGAGCGTCTCCTCGTACCAGGCGAACACGCGCGGGAGGTCGGCGGTTGCGCGGAAGACGTCCTCGTTGGTCGGCGGCCCACGGTCGTCCTCGGCGCGTCGATAGATGCCGACGTGCGTGCCTCTCGGCGTCACGCCGAGCTCGCGATACGCGTAAGCGCCGACCGCGATCGCGGGCATCCAGGTCGGGGCCGGCGCGTCGATGCGCGCAGGAAAGACGGCGACGCTTCCTTCCGGAACGCCGGTGACGTGGAGCGCGAACGACGACGCGTCGGCGGCGCCGGACCGGCACGGGAACAAGTTCCCGCAGAACGAAGGCCAGAGGAATGACGTGCTCCGCTCGGGCATCCAGCCGTCGAAACGGTCGTGCGCGGCGAAGCCGTAGCGGACCACGATGTCGACGGGCACCGCGCTTGCCGGCAGGTCGACCTCGAGCCGGCGCACGCCGGCGGCACGCGCGCCCTTCTCGACATCGACGAGGCGGTACGCGAGCGGGACTCCGTCCGTGCGCGCGACGCCGTGCACGGCGAGATCGCCGACGTCGAGCGACAAGCCGCGCGAGGAAGGCGTCACCGTCAGCCGTGCCGTGCCCTCGCGCGCGGAGAGGTCGAGGTCGAGCGCCGTCGCCGCGATTTCGCGCACGACGTCGTGCGCGGCGGGCGAGGGCTGGTCGGGCGCCTCGCCGCCGCCTTCGCCGCACGCGCTCGCCGCGACGAGCGATGCCGCGGCGCGCGAGAGCGCCCGCGCCCATCTCATTTGCAGCGGTCGTTCTGGCCGGCCGGCGCCATGAAGCAGCCATTCGGGCAGGGCTTCTTCGCCGTCGTCTTCGCGTGGTCGGGGTCGCCCGGGATCTCACCGCACGTGTAGAGGTAGCCCGGCTCGGCGCCCTCGATGTCGAACTGCGCCGCGAAGGACTCGCCGCAGTAGTCGCCGTAGAACGGCGCGGCGAAGCACGGGTCGACGCCGGCATCCGCGGCGGCATCCGGCTTCGTGTCCGTCGGGCCGGAGTCCTTCTCGCTCGAGCCGCTGTCAGGCTTCGCGGGCGGATCCGTCTTGGCGGGCCCGCCCGTGCCGTCGGGGTTGCCGCTGCTCGAGCCTGCCGCCGGCGTGGGCGTGCTCGGAGACGAGTCGGTGGACGGGTTGCCGGAGCTACAGGCGACGGCACCCGCGACGACGGACGAAGCGAAGACGACGAGAGCAACCGAAGAGAAACGACGAAGATGCATGATGACTCCACGAATGGGCGGCGTGACCGCGGTGTTCGCGCGGCGATGGCCGCCGGCGCGCGGTGGGCGTTCAGCACACCTCGTGCCGCATCGGGAGCCCTGTAAAACCGCGGTTTTCGCGCGTGTGCTGTCCGAGGCATCGGACACTCGCCCGGCGCCGTCCGCGGGTTCCCGCAGTCTCGCTGTCCGCCGTGTGAGACACGCGCGTGGCGTGCGCCTCGGGCGCCCGCACGCGCTTGCCCGAAATGAGCAACGGCCGCCCCCGGTGGGGAGCGGCCGCTGTCTCGCTGCCTTGCTCGTGATGCGCGGGCGCTAGGCGCGCGCGAAACTCAGAGCCCGCAGGCGACTCGGCAGTCCGGCTGGACCGCCGCGCAGCCGAGCTGGCCGGTGGTCGCGTTCGTGTTGAAGAGCCGGTCGTACGCCGCCTTGATCTCCGGCGTCGTCACCGCGTCGCATTCCTCGTAGCAGAGCTCCTGGTCAGGATCGCTCGCGCACTTCGAGATGCAGTCCGAGTAGCGGTCGCAATCGTAGGGCGTCACGCCCGCATCGTTCGGAGCGGGCACGATGTTGAAGCAGCCCTGGAGCTCGCTGCAGCAGTTCGTCTCGAGGCACGTCTGGCACTGCGCATTGACGATGACCTCGCTCTTCTGCTGGTTGCCCGGGCAGAGCGCGCTCGCGGCGTCGCCGCCGGCATCCGTCGTGGTCCCGCTCGAGCCCGAGCTGCCGCTGGACCCCGAGCTCCCGCTGCTCGAGCCACCGTCGAAGTCGTTCACCGTGCCGCTCGTGACCGTGCAGCCGCCGAACGCGAGCGCTGCGCCGCCGAGCACGACGGTGAAGAGCGAGAGAGTGGTCCACTTAGCGGTGTTCATGAAGAGTCCTCCTGCGGGCCCCAGCCCTTACCAAGTTCGAGAAGTTCGCGGCCCGTCACGCCGTGAGCCGGCCGGCCGAGAAGGCGGCCACGAGTTTGGACGGGGATCACCCCCGCGCGCTTCAACGCCGCCGTGAGAGCATATTCAAGGAGCCGCGCCGGGCGCAAAGACCCCGCATGCCCGAGCTCGCGTCAGGCCGCGGAATCTGCGGCTTTCGCAGCGTTCTCGGGCGACTGCGGCGCGCGGCGGCGGAACGAGGCAACGGCTACCGCGAGCGTGACGAGCCACCATGGCGCATCGCCGAGCGTCTCGTACACCGTGTGGCTGCGCATCCACCGAATGACGCCGTCCTGCGCGTCGGTCACGAACGTCTTCGTGTTGGTCACCACGCCGCCGAGCGGGTCGATGATGGCGGAGACGCCGCTGTTCGTGCTGCGGACGAGGAAGCGGCGGTGCTCGATGGCGCGGAACTTCGCGAGCGCGAGGTGCTCCCAAGGCTCGGTGGTATCGCCGAACCACGCGTCGTTCGTGATGTTCACGAGGAGCTCGGGGTCGGCGTGGGCCACGGCGCGGTTCGTGAATGACGGAAGGATGTCCTCGTAACAGATGAGGACGGAGACCTTGTGCTTCGTGCCCTTGATGTCGAGCTCGACGGGCTCGATCGAGGTGCCCGGCGAGAAGCGCCCGCTATGCGGAGACCAGCGGTAGAGGATCGGGAACGTGTCGCCGAAGGGGAGGTACTCGCCGAACGCGAGGAGGAACTGCTTGTCGTAGCGGCCGGTGATGTCGCCGCGCGCGTTCGTCGCGAGGGCCGTGTTGAACCAGCGTTCGCGCTCCGGCTCCACGCGGAAGAGGACCGCGCCGAAGATCGTCGGCACGCCGAGACGCCCCGCGAACTTGTCGCGATAGAAGGACGTCTTCATGCCCATGTCCTCCTGCACCGCGAAGGTGACGGAAGACTCGCTCCACACGACGAAGTCGACGCCTCGGTTCCGTAGCTCCTCGGTCAACGTCACGTGGCGACGGAGGCCCTCACCCGGCTTCTCGCGCTTCTGCAAGAGGCCCATGTTGCCTTGCACGTAGCCGACGCGTGCGCTCTCCGCCTTCTCGACGGCGGCGCGCACCATCGACATGCGAAGACCGCCGTAGAGCAGCGCGACGACGAGCGCGATGACACCGACGCCGATGACGCGCCGATCGAGGGCGAGTGTCAGGCGCTCTTCGCTCGATACCGCGCCGCGGTACGGCGAGGCTTTCGGCACGAGCTCGCGGTGCGCGGCGAGTCGCGCGCGTAGCGGCTCGGCAACGGCCATGTTCACGGCCACGAGCACGAGGCCGACGAGGATCGGACCGCCCACGTCGGCGAGCTGCATCAGCACCGGCACGTTGTGCACCGTCGCCGCGTAGTACCAAGGGAAGAGGAGCGGGAACACGAGCTCGCTCGCGGCGAACGCGCCGGCGAACACGAGCGGCACCGGCCAGCCGCGGTTCGCCGCGCGTCCGAAGAGCCACCCCATGAACGCGAGCCGGCTGCCCTGGTATGCGCAGATGATCACCACGAAGACGAGGCACAGCGCGGTGGGAAACCCGCTGAACGTCTTCAGCATGTTGAGCAGCCAATAGAAGCCGCCCAAGTTCATGGCGAGCCCGGTCAAAAAGCCGAGCCACGTCGCACGTTTCGTCGTCTGGCCGTGCAGCGCCACGTAGAGCGGCACGAGGCACACGAACGTGAGCCACCACTGGTCGAAGCCAGCGAACGCGACGAAGTAGAGGAGCCCGCTGAGGATTGCTCCACCTTCCGCGAGACCGCGGCGCACGAGGGGCAGAGGCGTGGGCGCGCCCGATGCGGCGGAGGCCTTCTTCGTGCGCTTCGCCGACGCGGACGCAGATGCCATCGCTACTCCGTGCGCTGGATGACGTGGAACCCGAACGGCGTCTCGATGATGTCCGAGACCTCACCGACTTCGAGCTTGAACGCGGCTTCCTCGAAGGCGGGGACCATCTGACCTTTGCCGAAGCGCCCGAGCGAGCCACCGCGCGGTCCGGCATTCGGCTCGTCGGAGTACTCGACCGCGAGCCGGCCGAGATCCGCGCCGCCCTTGGCTTTCTTCAGGACCTCTTCGGCGATGGCGCGCGCCTGCTCACGCGAGCGGAGCACACCCGAGCCCGCGCGCTCCGAGCCCATCCACTGCACGAGCACGTGGCGTGCGCCGATACGTGCGGGCGGCGGACCTTTCGCCTTCGGCTTCTCGAGCGGATCCGTCGCCGCTGACGGTTTCGGCGGAGGCGCGCCGCCGACGGCAACGCCGCCCGGCGGCAGCGTCGTCGGCGTCGGCGTCGCGGCGGTCGGGTCGGCCGAGCGCGGATCGCCCGACCGTGCCATCACCGCCTGCGTGTCGTTCGGCGTCGCCGCCACGCGCGTCGTCGACGGCGGCGAGTTGCACGCCGCCGCGCACGAGGCGATCGCAACGGCCGCGAGCGCGAGCGCCCGCGCGCTCATTTCTTCTTCACCTCGAGGAGCTCGACCTCGAACACGAGCGTCGAGTTCGGCGGGATCACCGGCGGGAAGCCACGCGCGCCGTAGCCGAGGCTCGGCGGCACGGTGAGCTTCCGCTTGCCTCCCACCTTCATGCCTGCGACGCCCTGATCCCATCCCTTGATCACGCGGCCTGCGCCGAGCTGGAACTCGAACGGCTGCCCGTGCTTCTTCGACGAGTCGAACTCTTTGCCGTCGGTGAGTGTTCCCACGTAGTGGACCTTCACCTCGTCGCCGGTCTTCGCCTCGGCGCCCTTGCCGACGACGAGATCCTTCGTCTCGAGCTTCTCGTTCGAGGGAGGAGCCTCGGCCGGCTTCTGGGTGTCGGCCGGACGCGCGCTCGCCGACGCGGACGCGCCGGGCGCCGCTTGCTTGTTCTCGGCGGAAGCCGCCCCGGTGGTCTCGGCCTGGATGGCCTCTTCCTTCGGGGGCTCGGTGAGCTTCGAGCACGCCGGGAGCGCAGTCACCAGCGCGAGCACGCACGCGGGGAGCGTCAGGAACGTCCCACGAGAGAGGGATGTCATGCGAAGCGCGACCCTAGCTTCTCACGTGGGATAGTCAAAGGGTTTGCTAAGCTCGGTTCCTGCCGTGGCGCGCGTGCTCCACATCGAAGACGATCCGCGGAACCGCCTGCTCGTGCGGAAGCTCCTCTCGGCCGACGGCCACGAGGTGATCGACGCGGCGGACGGGCTCGAGGGCGTGCGACTCGCCATCGCGCAGCGGCCGGACATCGTGCTCGTCGACCTCAACATTCCGGGCCTCGACGGCTTCGAGGTCACGCTGCGCCTCCGCACCGAAGCGTCGCTCAATGGCGTGCCCATCGTGGCCATCACGGCGGAAGGTGATCGCGACACGAGCTTCGCCGTCGGCTGCGACGGGTTCCTGCAGAAGCCGATCGACGCGCGCGCGTTCGCGAAGCAGATCGCCGGCTACATCGGCGGGCAGCGCGAACGGATGATGTCGTCGCCCGACGTCGCCGGCGAGCGGCTGCGCGTCCAGAGCGGCCGCATCGTCGCGCACCTCGAAGAGAAGGTCGCGGAGCTGTCTGCCGCGAACGAGCGCCTTCGCGAGATGGAGCGTCTCCGCACCGAGTTCTATCGCAACATCTCGCACGAGCTCGCCACGCCGCTCACGCCGATCGTCGGCTACCTGCGCATGCTCATGGACGACGAGCTCGGCGACACGACGAAGCCGCAGCGCAAGGCGCTCGCCGCGATGGATGACTGCGTGCGGCGCCTGCGTTCGCAGCTCGACAACCTCGTCGACGTGACGGGGCTCGAGACCGGGAAGATGCGCTTCTTCCACAAAGACTACGATTTTCTCGACACGGTTCGCCGCGCCATCGCGTGGCATGCCGACGCCTTCGCGGAGCGGAAGCTGACGATGCTCGAAGAGCTGCCGCGCGGACCGCTTCCCGGCTACGGCGACAGCGACCGCCTCGGACGTGCGATCTCGCAGCTCCTCGACAACGCCGCGAAGTTCACGCCCGAAGGCGGCATCGTCGGTGTGCTCGTGCGCGCGCACGAGACGACGTACGAGGTCGTCGTCGCAGACACCGGGCCGGGCATCCCGAAGGCGCGCGCCGACCGGATCTTCGACCCGTTCTACCAGGTCGACGGCTCGCCGACGCGCGCGCACGGCGGCACCGGCGTCGGGCTCGCCATCGCGCGCCGCGTGGCGCGCGGCCTCGGCGGAGACGTGAAGCTCCTCGCCGACGGGGCCACCGTCGAAGGCATGTTCCTCGGCGGCGCGGCGTTCGGGCTGTCGGTCGCCAAGCGCGCGCCGACGGTCGTCGTCGACACCGCGATGTGACGCGCGATGCAGCGCGTGTATCTCGATTGGAACGCGACCTCTCCGCCGCGCGACGAGGTCATCGACGCGATGAGCGAGGTCGCGCGGAGCGCGTGGGGCAATCCGTCGAGCATCCACGGAGACGGGCGCCGCGCGCGCGCCGTCGTCGAAGACGCGCGGGCCGCGGTCGGCGAGCTCACCGGGTTCGAGCCACGCGACGTCGTGCTCACCGCCGGCGGCACCGAAGCGAACAACCTCGCGTTACGCTCCGCGTTCGCGCGTGCCGCGCCGTCCCCCGACCCTCCGTGGCTCGTGACGAGCCGTCTCGAGCACCCGTCGGTCACCCGCGTTGCCGAGGTACTCGAGCGTGAGGGGCGCGCGCGCGTGTGGTGGCTCGAGGCGGAGGCTTCCGGAGCAGTGGCGCTCGCGGATCTGGAACGTGCGCTCGAGGAGGGAAGGGGCCGCGTCGCGCTCGTCACCGTTCAGGCGGTCAACAACGAGACCGGCGTCGTGCAGCCGTTCGCCGAGGTGATCGCGCGCGCCAAAGCGGCCGGCGCACGCGTGCATGTCGATGCCGTCCAGGCGTGGGGGAAGATCGAGGTTGCGGCCTTGCGCTCCGCCGACAGCGCATCGCTCGCCGCTCACAAAATCCGTGGACCGAAGGGCATCGGTGCGCTCGTGACGCGTCCTTCGTTGGAGCTCGCCCCCGTGCTCGTCGGAGGTGCGCAGGAGCGTGGCGTACGTCCGGGGACGGTCGATCCCGTGCTCGCCGCCGGGCTGATGGTCGCCGCTCGGCACGCTGCCGGTAAGCACGTGCAGCATGCACGCATTGCCGAGCTGCGAGACCGCCTCGAGCAGGCGCTCCTCGCGCTCGGTGCCGGTGCGCGCGTCGTGGGAGACACCGCTCGGCGCGCGGCGCACGTGTCGACGCTCGTGTGGCCGGGCTGGGTGGGGGCAGAGCTCGTCGCCGCGCTCGACCTCGAGGGCGTGAGCGTGTCGAGCGGGTCGGCGTGCAGCGCCGGCACGATCGAGCCCTCGCCCGTGCTGCGCGCGATGCTCGGCGACGAGCCGCTCGCCGCGTCTGGCGTGCGTGCGTCGCTCGGAGAGCTCACGTCGGACGACGACGTCGCGCGCGCGGTCGCAGCGTTCGCGAAGGTCGTCGCGCGCCGCTGACCGCGACGCGCGGTTCCTTCACCGGCTCAGCACGTCGTCACTGCGCCTGCGCGCTGCCGCCGCCGGCCACCGTGATCGGCAGCCAGAGCGCCTTGATCTTCGTGGTCGGGCCGTCCTTCTCGTAGCCCGCGAGACCGAACACGAAGTTCCACCAATGCCCCGTCGGGCTCCCGCCCCAAGACAAGAGCGGCAGGAGATGGAACTCCCAGTCGAGCCCGCCCGCCGTGCGCTTCTGGCGATACAGCGTGTTCAGCGCCACCTGCGTGATCGAGTCGTCGGCCGTGTCGGCAAAGCGCCAGTACAGCGGGAAGCCGACCGTCGTGCGGCCCTTCGGGCTCGCGAAGTCCCAGAGGATGGGGGCGAGGACGGTGTGCGCCGAGCGATCGCTCCGACCGAGGTAGACGATGGGGTGGAGGTCGACCTCCCAGCCCTTCGTGTCCGTGCCGAACACGAGCGTCGGGAATACCCAGTGCGTGCGCGAGACGTTGTAGCTCTCCCAGCGCGCGAAGAGCGGCGTCGCGAACGTCGTGTGCTTCGGGCTGTGCGAGCCGTAATAGAACGGGAAGATGCCGAGCGCGCTGTAGCCGATGTCGATGTCGGTGTTGCGGTAGTAGAGCGGCGCGATCGGCCCGACCATCGTGAGCGAGGCAGACTTCTCGCGCTGCGTCGCGTGCGTGTAGAACGGCGTCACCAGCGTGTCCGCGGTGCGCGTCACCCGACGGAGGTAGCCGGGCAGCACGAACAGCGACTTCTCGGGGTCGCGCCCGTAGTGGAAGAGCGGGAAGAGCGTGTAGTGGAACTCGCGGACGCCGCCGCTCTCGGGCTTGCCGTTGATCGTGAAGAGCAGCGGCGCGATGTCGAACACCGTGCGCTTCGGGTTCGCCATCGAGATGACCGGCCCGACCACGGTGAGCCGGCTCTCGTCGAGCTCGCGCTCACGATTGAAGAAGAGGAGAGGCGGGACGAGTGAGTACGTCTTGCGCGCGCCGTCCTCGTTGCCGTTGTCGCCGTGGAAGTAGAAGGGGACGACGCCCCAGTCGACGTCCTTCAGCGTGCGGTCACGGAAGTACGGTCCCGCGATCGCGAACGCGCTCTTCTCGCCCCAATGCGCCGTCGTCAGGAGCAGCGGCGTGTGGATGTAGCCGCCGTCGGCGCGCTTGCCCTGGAAGAGCAGCGGCGCGATCCAGTTGTCGTGCTCCTGCGGCGCTTCGCGATGCGCGAGCGGCCCCAGCACGTAGACGTAGTTCTTGCGGTCGCGCACGCGCCACGCGAGCGGGAAGAGGACGTCCGCGTCCGTCTTCGGCGAGCGGCGCTGGTAATAGACGAGCGCGGCGAGGGATTCGCGATCGGTCTCCGGCGTCGTCGCGCCCGTCGCCGGGTCGAGGCCGCGCGTGTGCTCGAGATAGAGCGGCGGCACGAGGCGCAGCCGGTAGTCGCCCCGACGCTCCTCGTAATACGGGAAGAAGGAGCGGTGCACGCTTCCTTCCGGCGAAGGGGGCCGGCCGTCGTAGTCGCTGCCGATGCGGTCGCCGACGCCTTCGGGCATCGCGAGCGGGTCCTGCGGCGCCTGCGCGGTCGGCTCGGATGCGGGCCTCGAGGACGGCGACGAGCCTTGCTGCGGATCCTCGTCGGGGCTCTGGCCACGCTGCGGGCCGACGCGCTTCGAGCGCGTCGGGGTCGACTGCGTCGGTCCGCTTCCGCGCTGCGCGTGAGCGGGCGACGACGCAAGGAGCGACGTGGACGCCGCGACGAGCGAAAGCACGGCGGCGAGAGCGCGAGCGCGACGCGTCACGCGTTCTCCTTCGCGGGTGCGGGCGCGGGCGGAAGCTTCGAGCGCTCGACGATGCGGGCGGCGAGGTCGCCGCGGGCGACGCGCTCCTGCGCGTGGCCGGCGAGGTCCTTCACCTCGACGACGCCCTCGTCGATCTCGCGATCGCCGACGATGACGGCGAAGCGTGCGCCGAGCGAGTTCGCGCGCCGGAGCTGCGCCTTCATGGAGGCCTTGCGCGTGTCGACCTCGCAGCGGAGGCCCGTGCGCCGGATGTCGCGCCCGATGACGAGCGCGTGGTCGAGCGCGCGGTCTCCGATGGGCGCCACGACGACGTCGACCACCGAGGCGGGGACCTCGACGTCGCTCGCGATGAGGAGGCGCTCGAGGCCGGCGGCGAAGCCGATCGCGGGGACCTCGGGTCCGCCGAGCTCCTTCACCATGCCGTCGTAGCGGCCGCCGCCGACGAGCGTGGAGCCGGCGCCGAGCTTCTCGTACGCGCCTTTGATCTCGAAGAGCGTTCGGCCGTAGTAGTCGAGGCCGCGAACGAGCTTCGGGTCGATCGTGTACGGCGTGCCGAGCGCGTCGAGGTGCCGCCGGAGCGCATCCCAGTGCGCGCGGTCGGCGTCGGAGAGGAAGTCGAGGATGGTCGGTGCGCCGAGGACCGCCTCCTGATCCGCGGGGTGCTTCGAGTCGAGGATGCGGAGCGGGTTCAGGCCTAGGCGGCGCTGCGAGTCTGCGCTGAGCGACGCCTTGCGCGGCTCGAGGTGGCCGACGAGCGCTTCCTTGTACTTGGCGCGCGTCTCGGCGTTGCCGATCGAGTTCACGAACACGTCGGGCTTCGCGATGCCGATGTCGACGAGGAAGCCGACGAGCGCATCGATCATCTCGGCGTCGCAGCCGGGGCCCGCGTCGCCGAAGCACTCCGCGCCGACCTGGTTGAACTGACGGTAGCGGCCCTTCGCCGGGCGCTCGCCGCGGAACATCGGCCCGACGTAGTACCAGCGGGTGACCGGCTCGCGGTTGTGGACGCCGTGCTCGACGTACGCGCGCGCGGCGCCTGCCGTGCCCTCCGGACGCAGCGTCAGCGGCTCGTCGTGGAAGATGAACGAGTACATCTCCTTCTCGACGACGTCCGTCGCTTCGCCGATCGTTCGCACGAACAGCGGCGTCGGCTCCACGTACGGCGTGCGGACCTCGCGATAGCCGAGGCGCTCCATCGCCGTGCGGAATGCCCCTTCGACGCGGTGCCAGCGGCCGATGTCGCCGGGCAGCACGTCGTTCATGCCCTTCACGGCACGGACGGAGACGGATTCGGTCACGGGGCGACGCTTATCCCCTCTCGCCGGGGCGTCGGTCAAGCACCGAAGATGCCGAGATAACGCGCAACCGTGCGATTGTACGCGGCCGCCGCCCTCCGGCTCTGCTAACAAATCCCGTCGTGAGTGACGGGGCGAAGGCCAAGCCCGTTCGGCGCATCTGCGCGCTCGATCTCGGCGCGGTGCGCATCGGCGTCGCCTTGAGCGACGACCTCGGGCTCATGGCGCATCCGCGCGGCGTGTTCGCCGCGAAGCCACGGCCTGCGTTCCTCGCGCAGCTGAAGGAGCTCGTCCTCTCCGAGAGCGTGACCCGGATCGTCGTCGGCTTCCCGCTCGACATGCGGGGAACGGAGGGCGAGGCGGCGCGCCGCGCGCGTGACATGGCGCAGGCGATCGCCGACGCGACGGGCTGCGACGTCGAGCTCGTCGACGAGCGCCTCACCACCGTGCAGGCGCAGCGCGCGCTGACCGCGAGCGAGGTCCGCGGCCGCAAGGCGCGCGAGCGGATCGACGAGGCGGCCGCGACCGAGATCCTCCAGGCCTGGCTCGACGCGCGCGCCGCCCGCCGCGCGAAGAAGAAGAAGGAAGGGCAGGGGTGAGCGAGGCGGGGGACGACGCGAAGCGCCGGCCGAGCGCGCGCGAGCGCACGTCGTCGCGGCAGCGTTCGGCGTCCGGCGACGCTCCTCCGTCGAGCCGCAGCGGCGGTCCGGGCGGCGAGCGACGACGGCGCGTCAAACGTCGGCGCGTCGAAGAGCCGGAGCCGAGCGCAGGCTCGCCTCTCCGCTGGGTGCTCGTGCTCGTCGGGGTCGCCGTCGCGGTCGCGGCCACGTACGTGCTCGTCGTGTACCCGGCGTCGCGCGGGCCGGGCGCCGGCAAGCCCGTCGAGGTCGTCTTCGAGCGCGACGAGCCGCTCACGGTCTCGCTGCAGAAGCTCGAATCGGCGGGCGTCCTCGCTTCGCCGCGCGTGTTCGGGCTGTACGTACGGCTCGTGGGCGGCCCGTTCGCGCCTGGCAAGCATCTCGTCACCGACGACCTCGGCCCGCAAGATCTCCTGCGCTGCCTCGAGCGGAACGGCGCGGGACCTAAGGCGCGGATCGTCATCCCCGAAGGATGGAACCGGTTCGACATCGGCAAGCGTCTCGAGGCGCAGCACGTCGCGACGCAAGCTTCCTTCGTCGCGGCGACCCAGGATCCGGTGCTGCTCCGAGAGCTCGCGCTCGACGGCGACAGCGCCGAAGGCTTCCTCTTTCCCGCGACCTACGATCTGCCGCGCGACTCGGACCCGCGCGAGATCGTGCGCCGCCTGAAGGCGGAGTTCGAACGGCGCTTCACGCTTCTCGAGCAGAGCCATCGGCTCGGTCGCGCCGCGCTCGAAAGCTCCCTCGGCTGGTCTCGCCGCGAGATCGTGACGCTCGCGTCCATGGTCGAGAAGGAAGCGGCCGTCGACGAGGAGCGCCCGATCATCGCGAGCGTGTTCCTGAACCGCCTCCGCGACCCCGCGTTCAAGCGGAAGGTCCTCCAGTGCGACCCGACGGCGGGCTACGGCTGCCTCGTCTTGAAGGAGAAGGTTCCGGCGTGCGCCGGGTTTACGGGCAAGATCACGCACGCGGTGAACACCGATCCGCAGAACACGTACAGCACGTACGTCCACGAAGGGCTGCCGCCCGGGCCCATCGCGAACCCCGGGCTCAAGTCGCTCGAGGCGGTGCTCGCGCCGGCATCGACGAAGTACCTCTACTTCGTCACGCGCGGCGAGGCGCGGCGGCACGCGTTCAGCGAGACCCTCGAAGAGCACAACACGGCGGTCAAAGATCTCCGCGAGCGGTCGCAACAGCGCGAGCATTGAAGGCCGGCTACGCTCGTTCGCGGCAGCGCGGTTGCGTGACACTGGCTCGCCGCTCGTCCAAGCCATGGTTCGACGCCGATCCATCCAGTGCTCGCGTGCGCGGCGGCTGTTCGAGGACGACCGCGGGTCTTATCCTCGGCTTCCGCTCGCCCGACCGCGCGCCCGCCGCCGAAAGCCTGTGTGGTTCGATGTGTGCATCTCCTGCTCCCGAGGGAACCCGACCATGAAACGCTTCCGTCCCGCCGCTCTCTTCACGCTGGTGCTCGCGCTCTTCGTCACGCTCGCGAGCAGCGCGTTCGCCGATGCGATGATCCACACGGGTGATGCCGTCCGGACGAAGTCGGTCGGCCCGTTCACCGCGAAGGTGTACGCGATTCGTCACGACATGAAGGAGAAGCCCGCGGCGAAGTCGAAGCAGGCCGTCATCGATGCGGACGTCGACAAGAAGTTCACGTGGCGCATGCTCCGCGACGTCGACTCCGCGAAGATCAAGAAGGCGCTCACCGAAGCGCTGCAGATGAACGGCTTCAACGACGCGGCGCGCATCAATGCGTTCGTCGGCGCGTTCAACAAAGAAGAAGTGAAGGAGAACTCCGCGGTCGTCATCAGCTACAACGCGGCGGCGAAGAACGTCACCATCTGGGTGCAGAACGGCGGCTCCGCGACGATCGCCGGCCAGGACTTCATGAAGGCCGCGTGGAGCATCTGGCTCGGCAAGATCGACCAGCCTTCGATGGGCGATCAGCTCATCTCGAAGCTCTGATCGTCAGCGATACGGCCCTTCGCTCGCGAGCAGCCGCTCGGCAACGCCGGATGCCGGACCGCCATGGCGCACGACGCGCGCGACGACCTCATCGCCATGCGCCTCTCGCAGCTCGCGCAGCAGCGTGCGCGCTTCGTCTCCGGCGGCGCGCGCCGCCAGCGCATGCGCTTTCACCATGCTCCACGTGATGCGGAGGGCGTCCGGTAGGGCAGCGCCCGCCAGCGCAGCATCGGCGCGCGCCTCGCCGCCGGGCGCGCCGTCGATGACGTCGACCAGCGCGTCGAGCGCCTGCAGCGCGAGCTCGAACGCGGGGGTGGCTGCCGGACGCGTGGTCGACGCGAGCGCGTGGCGCGCCGCGACGATTTGACCGAGCCGCAGATGCGCCGCCGCGCGGTACTGCGCGGCCGCCCCGGCGAGCGCCGGCTCGAGGACCGGCGGCAACGTGTGGAGCCAGCGAAGGGCGGGCTCCGGCAGGTTCGCGACGAGGGCAGTCTCGGCGAAGCGTAGCGTCCACGCGTTCGCCTCGATTCGCCGGGTGCTTCGGGACGACGCGAACCCCGCGATCACGGCATCGACGGCCGCGATCGCCGCAGGCGACCCTCCCCGGAGCTCCGCGACGAGCCGCTCACGCCGCATGTAGGCGCGAGCGCGCACGGCAGACGTCACCCCGACGAGGAGATTCGTGCCGAGCCCCACGAGCGGGCCGACGGCCGGTCCAAACGTTTCGCTCGCCAAGAGCTCGGCGACGAAGAGGCCGGGCACCGCGAAGAGCGCCCAACGCAGGTACGCGCGGGATGGCGCAGGCACGCCCGCCGCACGGAACACCGCGACGGGAACGACGGCGACGAGCAGCGCGGGCACGAGGAGCGGGACGACCTGCATGGCGCGTCACCTTAGCGAAATTCCGGAGTAGCCACCCGCGCGCGGTCGGCCTAGAAACCGGGCTCATGCAAGCCTGGCAGATCGCGGCGGTCGGCGCGGCGGGCTTCATTGCGGGGCACTACCTCCTCGTGCGCGCAGCGTCGGGGCGGATCAGTGACTCGCTCGGCGCGCTGATCCTCGAAGCGACGGCGGCAGTGGGCATCGCGCTCGCGTACGTGCTCGGCGTCCGCGGGGGCGACGACGCGCCGTCGCGGAGCGGGGTCCTCTTCTCGATGCTGTCCGGCCTCTGTATCTCGGGCGGAACGATCCTCCTCTTCCAGGCGCTCCGCCGCGGAGGCCCGGTGGCATCCACCGGCACGATCGTCCTCGGCGGAGGCGTCGCGCTCGCGTCACTCGCGTCGCCGTTCCTGTTTCGTGAGCCGCTGACCGCGCGGCGCATCGTCGGCGTCGCGCTCGGTCTCGCTGCGCTGCTCGTCCTCGCGACGGAGCGGCCGTCCACCCCGGAGGCGCCCTGATGGCCGTGAAGAAGAACGCGAAGGCCGCAGCAAAGAAGAGCGCGCCGGCAAGTGGAGAGCTCGTCCTCGCCGGCGACATCGGCGGCACGCGCGCGCGCTTCGCGCTCTTCGACCGGGAAGGGAAGCGCGCGCTCCACCAAGAGGTCCTCTCGAGTCGCGAGCTCGGCACGTTCGAGGCCACACTGGCGCGATTCCTCGAAGGAGCGAAGGCGAAGGTGAAGGGCGGCGCGCCGGTCGTCGCAGCGAGCTTCGGAATCGCCGGCCCGGTCGTCGATCAGCGCGTGAAGACGACGAACCTTCCGTGGCGGATCGACGCGCGCATCGTCGCCCGTGAGTTCGGGATCCCGAAGGTCACTCTCCTCAACGACCTGGTCGCGGTCGGTCTCGGCGCGCTCGCCGCTCCGCCGAACAAGCTCGAGGTCATCCACCTGGGTCGGCCGCGCAAGACCGGGGGAAACGTCGCCGTCATCGCCGCGGGCACCGGCCTCGGTGAGGCTGCGTTCGTCTGGGACGGCGCGCGGCACGTGCCGTGTCCGACCGAGGGATCGCACGTCGACTTCGCGCCGCGCACGCCCGTCGAAGTCGAGCTCTGGTCGATGCTCTCGCGCGAGTATGGCCACGTGAGCTACGAGCGCGTGGCGTCGGGCTCCACCATCCACGTGCTCTACAACTTCTTCGTCCGCACGCAGCGCGTTCCCGAGGCGAACGCGTGCGCGTCGCACGTCGCGACCGCGCCCGACCCGAACGTCGCGGTCGTCGAGCTTGCGGAAAAGGGCAAGAGCGAGGCGGCCATGCGCGCGGTCGACCTCTGGTGCGCGGTGTACGGCGCGGAAGCCGGCAATCTCGCGCTGAAGTCGCTCGCGACGGCGGGCGTGTTCGTGTGCGGCGGCGCGTCCGCGCGGCTCGCGAAGGTGCTCGCACACGGCCTGCCTGGCGCACGCGGCAAGCGCCCGCGGGCGACGAGCTCGACGAGCCCTTTCCTCGACGCGTTCGTCGACAAGGGCCGCATGCGCCCGCTCCTCGAGCAGGTCCCCGTCGCGGTCGTCACCGAGCCGCTCGCCGGCCTCTTCGGGGCCGCGCGGCACGCCTCGAGCACCGCCCAGGCGTCCCTGTAGCGGCCTCCGCGATCGTGGTAGCGTCGCCGCTCCGATGAGCACGCTCCCGAAAGACATCCTCAGCAGCGCCGCGACCATCGCCCGAGGGCTCGCGATCGACGCCGTTCACACGAGCCAGAGTGGGCACCTCGGCCTGCCGCTCGGCTGCGCCGAGATCGGCGCGGTGCTCTACGGGCATGCGCTCCGGCACTGCCCGTCGCATCCGGAGTGGCTCGACCGCGACCGCTTCGTGCTCTCGGCCGGGCACGGCTCGATGTTCCTCTACGCGTGGCTGCACCTCGCGGGATACCGAGACATGACGCTCGACGAGATCAAGCGTTTCCGGCAGCTCGGGTCGAAGACGCCGGGTCACCCGGAGCTCACGCACGCTCCGAGCGGTGTCGAGACGACGACGGGCCCGCTCGGGCAGGGCGTCGCGAACGCCGTCGGCATGGCGATGGCGGGGAAGATGGCCGAGGCGCGCTTCAACACGAAGGAGCACACGATCTTCTCGCATCACGTCGTCTGCCTCGCCGGCGACGGCTGCATGCAGGAAGGCGTCGCGATGGAGGCGCTCGAGCTCGCCGGGCACCAACAGCTCGACAACCTGATCCTCGTGTACGACGCGAACGCGGTCACGCTCGACGCGATGGCGAAGGAGACCCAGAGCCTCGACGTCGCCAAGCGCTTCGAGGCCACGGGCTTCGACGTGCAGACGGTCGACGGTCACGACATGGAGGCCTTTCTCGGCGCGTTCACGCGCGCGAAGGAGGCGACGACGGGCAAGCCGCAGCTCATCATCGCGAAGACGCTGATCGGCAAGGGCATCCCGGAGGTGGCCGGCACGCAGAAGGCGCACGGTGAAGGCGGCGCGAAGTTCGCCGACGCGGCGCGGAAGAACCTCGGCTTGCCCGAGGAGCACTACTTCGTTTCGCCCGAGGTCCGCGCGCACTTCGCCGCGCACGAGAAGAGCCTCGATGCGGAGTTTGCCGCGTGGCAGAAGACGTTCGACGCGTGGAAGAAGGCGAACCAGAAGCTCGCCGAAGAGCTCGCCGTGTCGAGCGCCTACGCGCACACGGTGACGAGCGACACGGACCGGCGCACACCGGACGTGGCCGCGATGTTCGCGGCGGTTCCCGAGTTCCCGGCCGACGCGAAGGTCGCGACGCGCAAGGCCGGACAGGACGTCCTCCAGCCGCTCGCGAAGCTGAACCCGCTCCTCGTCGGCGGCAGCGCCGATCTGTACGGCTCGACGTTGAACTACATCGGCGATCTCAAGGCCGGTGACGATGACTTCAGCCCGAGCCACCGCACGGGACGGAACATCCGCTTCGGCATCCGGGAGCACGCGATGTGCTCGATCATGAACGGCATCGCCGCGCACGGGATCTTCCGTCCGAGCGGCGCGACGTTCCTCGTCTTCGCCGACTACTGCCGGCCGCCGATCCGGCTCGCGGCGCTCAGCCATCTGCCGACCATCTACATCTTCACGCACGACAGCGTCGGCGTCGGCGAAGACGGCCCCACCCACGAGCCGGTCGAGACGATCCCGAGCCTCCGCGTCATCCCCAACCTCGACGTGATCCGCCCGGCCGATCCCGAGGAGACCGCCGGCGCGTTCGTCGCCGCGCTCGATCGCACGGAAGGCCCGACGCTCCTCGCGCTCACGCGTCAGGCGGTCCCGCTGCTCTCCGACATCCCGGTGAAGACGCGACGTGAAGGCGTCCTCAAGGGCGGCTACATCGCGAAGAAGGAGACCGCGAAGCTCGAGACCATCCTTCTGTCGGCCGGTAGCGAGCTGCAGCACGCGCTCAAGGCCGCGGAGTCGCTCGGGCCCGGCACGCGCGTCGTCTCGATGCCGTCGTTCAGCCGCTTCGATCGCCAGCCCGCGGAGTACCGCGAGGAGGTCCTTCCGAACTCGTGTCGCAAGCGCGTGGCCATCGAAGCCACCGTCTCCTCCACGTGGGCGAAGTACGTGGGCCTCGACGGTGCCGTCGTCGGCATCGACCGCTTCGGCCTCTCGGCGCCCGGCGGCACGGTGATGAAGGAGCTCGGCATGACCGCCGAGAGCGTCGTCGCCGCTGCCAAGTCGCTGAGCTGAGCTGACCTCGGCGCGACACGCGAGACGCGCCGAGCGCGAAAAAACACGAAGGGCGCGGCAGGGTCACCCGCCGCGCCCTTCGCGCGTTCGAGGCCGGTCAGACCGTCAGTTCGGGCCGCCGGACTCCTTCGTGCACGCCGCCGAACAGCCGTCGCCGTTCAGCCGGTTGCCGTCGTCGCAGTTCTCGCCCGCGGCAGCCTGCACGATGCCGTCGCCGCAGCGCGGTCCGTACGTGCACTCGGTCGTGCACGAGCCGTAGGCGCCGCTGTTCGTGTTGGCCGCGCCCTTGTCACACTGCTCGAACGGGAAGTCGACGACGCCGTCTCCGCACTTCCGCGGCGCCTTGCACGAGGGCGCGCAGTCCGTCGCAGTCGGGTGCTTGACGTAGTCGCTGACGTTGAAGCCGTTGTCACATTGCTCGCCTGCCTGCACGAGCGCGTCGCCGCAGCGCGGCCCCGGCGTGCAGTCCGGCTTGCACTTGCCGTACGCGCCGGTGTTGTTCGCCGCGCCATCGTCGCACTTCTCGCCGAACGAGCCCTGCACCATGCCGTCGCCGCAGTACGTCGGCGCCTTGCAGAGCGGCGCGCACTTGCCCGAAGCCGAGGTCGGTGCCCACGACGTCAGGTTCGTCCCGTCGTCGCATGCCTCGGGCGGGTTCGTCGTGACCTTGTCACCGCAATACGGTCCGAGCTTGCAGTCGAGACGGCACGACCCGTAGGCGCCGGAGTTCGTGTTCGCCCCGCCGTTGTCGCACTGCTCTTCCTTCGTCTTCACGCCGTCGCCGCAGACGTTCGCGCAGACCGACTTCTTCTTCACGAAGCCGCGGAGCGTGAGCTTGAAGTTCGACGCGTTCGTGTGCCGCTCGGCGTGGAACAGCGCGATCTCGTAGACGTGACCGTTCACGAGACCGAGCGTGCCCGCCTTCGCCGGGTTGAGCACGAACGAGTCCTGGAGACGCGGATGGAGGCCGCCGAGATCGAGAGCGAGCTTGCCGTTCACGAACACCCAGACGTCGTCGTCACCGCTGAAGATCAGCTCGGGAGACTTCGACGAGTCGTACGTGAACCAGAACCGGAGCTCGGTCGTGAACGCGAAGTTGTGGTTCACGTTGAACGCGTCCTTGCCCGTGTCGTTCCAGCCCTTGCCGTCGAGCGGGTAGAAACCCTTCCTCGTGAGGTAGGGCTCGTCGGTGTCGCTGTCGAAGACGTACGAGTAGTCGCCCGCCGCGCCCTTGCGGACGAGGCGGATCATCGTGCCGTCGACGCGCTTGCTGCGCGTGCTCGCGTCCGTGTACCACTGCGCGAAATCGGCGCTGCTCGTGAGCTGCTGCCCGCACGTGCCGTTGCCGTCGACGCCGGCCGGGTCGGTACCGACGCCGTTCCAGCGGAACGTCGGAACGCCCGACGCGAGCGAGGTGTTGACGAGGCCCTTCGAAGCGATCGCGCAGCCGTAGCTCTCGAAGTCCGGGTGCTTGTCCGCGCCGGCGCCGTTGGCGTACGTGAAGTCACGCAGCACGACGGGGACGTCGAGGAACGCGGGGTCGGCTTCGACCGCGGTCGTGCAGTCGTAGCCCGTCTCCTTCTTGCAGGTCGCCGAGCAGCCGTCCCCGTTGCGGGTGTTGCCGTCGTCGCACTCTTCGTCGATCGTGCCGTCGCCGTTCGCGTCGAAGTCGAAGAGGAGGCCGTCGCCGCAGCGCGAGTTGCACTTGCCGTTCGGGCACGTCGGCTCCCACTGGCAGTCGGGCGTGCAGCCGTCGTACGGCTTGTCCTTGCCCGCCGCGCCGTCGTCGCACTGCTCGGTGCCTTCGCGAACGCCGTTTCCGCAGACCGTCTTCTGGCACGCGACCCCGGGCGTCGGACAGTGCCAGTTCTCGATCTTGGTGCTGCCCGGGCCCGCGGCCGAGGGCGCCGTGGTCACCGTCGTCGTCTGCAGCTTGCACGTCGAGCTGCAGCCGTCGTTGTTGTTGACGTTGCCGTCGTCGCATTCTTCCGCGCCCGCGACCTTGCCATCGCCGCACGCGGCGGCGTTGCACGAGACGCCCGGCACGGGACATACCCAGCCGGGCTCCAGCGCGCAGGTCGAGCTGCAGCCGTCGCCGGCCACGGTGTTCTTGTCGTCGCACTGCTCGGTGCCGGTGACGAAACCGTCACCGCAAACCATCGTCGAGACGCACTTCGCGCCCGGCGTCGGGCACGCGTAGTTCGCTTCGATCGCGGAGCAGTCGAGAGAGCAGCCGTCACCCCCGGTCTTGTTGCCGTCATCGCAGGCTTCGCCCGGGTCGATGAACCCGTCGCCGCAAACGATTGGCTTCGGCGGCGGCGTGCATCCTCCGTCACCCGCGAGCCCGGCCTCGACGAGCGCCTCGCAGTCGCGAACGTCGACGCACTTCTCGCCGAACGCGCACGCCCAATACGGCGCTTCGATTTGGCATTTCGCGGAGCAGCCGTCGCCGTCCGCCGTGTTCTTGTCGTCGCAGCTCTCGCCGAGACCGGGCTTGCCGTCGCCGCACACCGCGGGCGGCAGGCAGGCTGCGGGATCGGCATCGCAATCGATCGAGCCGGCGTCGGTGACCGGCGCATCCGGCGTGGTGGCGTCTTGCGTTCCGAACGGCGCAGGCGGCGGCGTTTCGACGGTGCCGGCCTCGTCGGTCGGTGGTGGGGTGAACGTGGAGTCTTCACCGTCGCTGCCTCCGCAGGCGACGGCGACAGACGTACCGAGAGCAACGAGCGATAGGACTGCGAGTTTGCGCATCGTGCGGGAGATCTCCAATCTCCGACGCTATCCAGACTTTTCGCCATTTGAAATGTTTGTACGTGCCTATTCCGCACTTCCATGCGCATCCGGAGCACGAGCGAAGGCACTCGTCTTACTCGCTCTTACGTCGATGCCGGTCGCCGCTTGTTTCGTCGGGTCGCGCGGTCCGGCGGCGCGCGCGCCTCGTCAGCGACGGTCGCCCGTGGCGGCGTCGCGCGGCGCGTTCGGCAAGGGCGGCTCCGCCGTAGGCAGACGCGGCTCGCGCCGCGGAGCCGGACGCGCCTCGCGCGTTTCCCTCCCGTGATCGAGGTCCCACGCCGTCGTTGCACCGGGCCGTTCGCGCGGCCGATCGACGAGCATCATCGGGATTCCGAGGAGGATGGCGGCGGCGCCGCCCACGGTGACGCCGTAGCCCGTGCTCTCGAGGTCCGGATGCCCGCTCGCGCTCGCGGTCGCGTCGGCGCCCCCGGCGCTCCCCGCGGCCCAGAGTATCGCACCTGTCGTCGCCGCAATCGCCCCGAGCAGCGCGAGCGTCGCGCCGCCCGTATAGAGCGCGCCGCCGTCCGACCGGTCGCCGAGCGCGTGGCGCACGACCTTCGTGCGCTCGCCCACGTCGATGGTGGTCTCGCTCTGGCGCGAGGGATCGGCCGTCGACTGGAAGAAGAGCGGGTGCGGGCCATAGGGCAGCTCGACGACACACGGCGTCGTGCACAGCGGGCGCACGCCGACATATCCCTCGGAGCCCTCGGCCGGCGTTCCCTCGACGACCTCGTGGACGCGGGCCGCTTCGCCGTTGGCTTCGAGCAGCACGCGGCTCGTCCCTGCGTCCGTAGGAGGCGGAGGGTCACGCGCGAGGGCGAGATCGCGGCTCGGCGCCTCGGGCGGCGGGAGTCGTTCGACGGCGCATGCGCTGCTCGCGACGGCGGTCAGCGCAAGGGCGATGACGACGACGATCCGCATCGGCTCTCGCTGGAGAGCCGCCTGGCGAGGCGCCGTCGCACGATTTCAACCCATGCCGCCGGCGGCGCGGTCGATGACCCAGCAGATCGACCCGCGGAAATTCCGGATGATGCGTCCCGGAGTCTCGTCGACGTTCCCGTGCGTCGACCAGATCCGCTCGAGCGGAGCATGCTTCGCCTTCCCGAGGACGATGACGACGCTCGAACGCGCGTTCTCGAGCATCGGCACGGTGAGCGTGAGGCGCGCCTCGCGCTCGCCCTTCGCGGCGACCGCCGCGACGAGCTTGTCGGTCACGTGCATCGTGCGCTCGCCGGGGAAGAGAGAGGCCGTGTGGCCGTCGTCCCCGATGCCCATCACGAGCAAATCGAGGCTCGGCAGCCCGCCGAGCTTCTGCTTCACCGTGTCGCGGAGCTCGGCCTCGTAATCCATCGCGGCGACGGAGAGGTCCGAGGCTTCGCCGCGCATGCGATGGATGTTCGCTGCGGGTACGCCGGCGGCGTCGAGGAGCGCCGCCTTCGCTTGGCCGAAGTTGCTGCGCTCGTGCGTGGGAGGCACGGCGCGCTCGTCGACCCAATAGAAGTGCACCTTGTTCCAGTCGATGCTCTCCTGCGCCAGCAGGCGGTACGCCTCGACGGGCGAGCCGCCGCCGGAGAGGGCCACGGTCGCTTCGCCGCGGTCACGGAGCGCGTCGCGGATCGATTTGGCCATGCGCGAGCACGCCTCGCGTGCGGCTTGCGGCGCATCGGGAGTCGCGATGAGGAGCCCAGGAACGACCTTGGTGACCACGTCTACACCGTCAGCCCATCTTCGACGATCTGCTCGGCGAACGCGACCGACTCGTCGAAAGCCGGATCGCGCTTCGGGCGGTGGAGCGTGCGCTCGAGCCACTTCGCCGCTTTGTTCGCGCCGAGTCGCACGCGTTGCTCCCGTTCGGGCGAGCCGGCGACCGACTGCTTCCACACCATGACGTCTGCGTCTGCGGTCGCGCCTTCCTGATTGCTCTCGAGCCCGCTCGCGAGATCGCGCTCGAGCGAGGCAACCATCGTCGTGGTCCCGTCGGACGCCTCGATGGTGGCCGCCGCGAGCGCACCGGGCGCGACGCCGGCCGGCCTGGGAACGGCGCCGAGCTCGATGACGACGGCGCCTCCGTCCGGACGCTTGAACCGGAGCTTGCCGCCGAGACGAGAGGTCCTCCAACCGAGGCGGGTAGCGAGCCAACCCAGGAGGAGCGCGAGCTCCGGGCCGATGCGCGCACCGCGGTCGGAGGCCTGCCGCAACACGACCCGCGTGATCGTCGATGCGAGCGGGCGCGTCTCCGGAGCATCGAAGAAGCGCGCGATCATCTCCTGCCAAGGCGCGATGCGCGTCCACGCCATGTCGGAGATCTCCGGCGCGTTCGACTGCTTTCTCGCCCAACGCGCGACCTGGAGGAGCGACGCGAGCGAGGTGTAGTCGCTGTCGAGGATGATGCGGTGCGCGTCCGTCGCGAGGTCTTCGAAAACCGGATCTTCGACGTGCACGCGTCCGAGCCACACGAGCGCGGTCGGGATCTCCGGGACGAGGAACGCTTCGATGGCGCTCGCGGAACGCGGGCACGCGTTGCCGGTCGCCGCCAGGGTCACGCGCTCCGAACAGATGTTGCGACCGCCCTCCAGCGAGCACACCGCCGTCGCGCTGCCGGTGATCTCGTCACCCGGAGCATCCGGCTCGATGGACGCGAGAATGACGCGGGAAGGGATGCTCGCGGTCACCTCGTCGACCACCGGGGTGTATCGCTCGAGGAGCTCTCGCGAGCCGGCGACGACTTCGAGGTTCATCGTGCACACGCGTGACATCGGCGCAGCCGTCGGATCCTTCGGCTCGTTCCAGAGGTCGCGTAGCTCCTTCTCGAGCCGCGCGATGAGCTTGCTCGTGCTGCCCGCGGCCGGTCCGTGAGCTCCCGCCGAGCTCACGGACGCCTCCAGCGGCGGCCGTCACGGGCGAGGAGATCGTCGGACTGCTCCGGACCCCACGATCCCGCGGGATACGTCGGCGGAGGCGCGTTCGCCTGCTCGCGCCACGCGTCGAACACGTGGTCGATGTACGCCCACTGCTCCTCGACCTCGTCGCGGCGCGTGAAGAGGGTGGCCTCGCCTCGCATCGCGTCGAGCAAGAGTCGCTCGTACGCCTCGGGGGTGTTCGAGCCGAACGCCGTGCCGTACCGGAAGTCCATGGCGACGTCGCGAAGCACGGTGTGGCCGCCCGGCTCCTTCGTCGTGAACCGAAGCGCGATGCCTTCGTCGGGCTGGATGCGCATCGCGAGCACGTTCGGCGAGATGCCGCCGTCCGGAGCGCGGAACAGCGTGTGCGGCACCTTCTTGAATTGGATCGCGATCTCGGTCACGCGCCGGGCGAGACGCTTGCCCGCGCGCACGTAGAAGGGAACGCCTCCCCAGCGCCAATTGTCGACGAAGACGCGCATCGCGACGAACGTGTCGATCCGCGAGTCCTTCGCGACGTCCGGCTCTTCGCGGTACGCGGGCACTTCTTCACCCTTCACGTAGCCGCGCGCGTACTGGCCACGGACCACGTTCTCCTGGACGAGCGACCGCTCCATCGGGCGGAGCGAGCGGAGGACCTTCACCTTCTCGTCGCGCACGGCGTCTGCGTCGAGCGAGATCGGCGGCTCCATCGCGGTCAGGCAGAGGAGCTGCATGAGGTGGTTTTCGACGATGTCCTTCGTGACGCCCGTCTGCTCGTAGAACTTGCCGCGACCCTCGACGCCGATCTCCTCGGCGACGGTGATCTGCACGTGGTCGACGTGCTCGCGATTCCACAGCGGCTCGAAAAGGCTGTTCGCGAACCGGAAAACGAGGAGGTTCTGGACCGTCTCCTTGCCGAGGTAGTGGTCGATGCGGAACACCTGCGACTCGTCGAAGGTCTCCGCGACCGTGTCGTTCAGCTCGCGCGCGCTCTCGAGGTCGTGGCCGAACGGCTTCTCGATAATGACGCGCGTCCACGGGGCGCCGGAGGCCGGCGAGCTTGCCGGCGCGACGAGACCCGCCTCTTTCAAGTTCTTCATGATGACGCCGAACTCGGACGGAGGCACCGCGAGGTAGTAGAGGCGGTTTTTCCGCGTGCCGCGCTCGCCGTCGAGCTGCTCGAGATGCGCGCGGAGATCGGAGTAGGTCTTCGGATCCTCGAAGGTGCCGGCGACGTAGCTGACGCCCCGCTCGAAGTCCGACCACAGCGTCGGATCGATGGGCTTGCGGCGCGAAAACGAGCTCACGCCGTCTTTCATCTCGCCCCGGAACTGCTCGTTCGACTTGGCGCGGCGCGCGACGCCGACGACCGCGAAGCCGCTCGGCAGCGAGCGGCTCACCGCGAGGTTGTAGAGGGCCGGCATCAGCTTGCGGCGGGTGAGGTCACCCGACGCGCCGAAGATCACGACTGCGCACGCATCGCCGGTGCGGTCCTCGACGAGGCCGCGGCGGAGGGGATTCGCTGCCTGCATGGTGCTCAGACCTTCTTCACCGCGTGGCCGCCGAACTCGTTGCGCAGCGCCGCGAGCACGCGCATGGCGAACGAGTTGTCCTGACGCGACGTGAAGCGCGCGAAGAGCGAGGCCGCAATCGTCGGCACTGGCACGGCGTGCGCGACGGCCTCGTTCACGGTCCAGCGGCCCTCGCCGGAGTCGTCGACGTACGCCTTCAAGCTGGCGAGGTCCGGCTCCTTCGTGAAGGCGCGCTCGGCGAGCTCGAGCAGCCAGCTGCGGACGACCGAGCCGTGGTTCCACACGCTCGTGACCTGGCGGAGGTCGTAGCCGAAGTCGGTCGCCCGGAGCAGCTCGAAGCCTTCCGCGTACGACTGCATCATCGCGTACTCGATGCCGTTGTGGACCATCTTGCAGAAGTGGCCCGCGCCCGCCTTGCCGAAGTAGCCGAGGCCACCTTCGGGGGCGAGCGTCGTCAGCGCCGGCAGGATGTGCTCGTAGGCGCTCTTGTCGCCGCCGACCATGAGGCAGTAGCCGACCTCGAGACCCCAGACGCCGCCGGAGGTGCCCGCATCGAGGAAGCGGATGTTCTTCGTCGTTGCGAGCATCTGCGCGCGCCGGATCGAGTCGCGGAAGTTCGAGTTGCCGCCGTCGATCACGACGTCGTTCTCGGTGAGGAGCCCCATGAGCTCGACGATCGTGTCCTCGGTCGGCTTGCCCGCCGGCACCATCACCCACACGGCGCGCGTCCCCGAGAACTTGGACGCGACTTCGGCGAGCGACGCCGCCCCGATGGCGCCTTCCTTCACGACCCGTTCGACCGCGGCGGGGTCCCGGTCGTACGCGATGACCTCGTGGCCACCCCCGAGCAGCCGTTTGACCATGTTTCCGCCCATCTTGCCCAAGCCAACGATCGCGATCTGCATGGTCGTGCTCCTCTCCAGCCCGTCCGGCGCTCGCGCTCGGTGGGGCTCGCGAGGATACACGCTCGGGGTCGTCAGGATCGGTGAAACCGGGCCGCTCCCGGGCCGTAGAGAAGGAGGCGCGCCGGTATCGAAAGAGCGGCGCGCACGGCTCTACCGAGGGGCAGTCCGCGTGCGGTCCCGCGCTTCGGCAGAAGGTCGGGTGTGGTCCATCACGCACGGCCGAGCCGTCTCGAATACCGCAGAATTTACGCGGGTTCCGCGGGTTGCGTGGTCGGATCGCCGGCCTTAGCTTGCGGGTCATGCAAAACGGAGCCCACGACAAACCGGAAGTTTCCGGTCGGCTGCTCGGCTTCGTTCGCGTCGTCGTCGGAAGTCAGGTGTTCGACCTGCCCGTCCAGTCCATCGCGGTGGAGCCGGACGGCGAGAAGTCGGTGGGTGGTTTCTTCGTCGAAGGTGCCGAGCTGGGCATCCTCGTCGACGGCACCGCGCCGCCGCCGGAAGTGAAGAAGCAGATCGAGAAGGCGACGGCGGAAGCCGTTCGCCACCTCTCGCAGCGCTTCTTGAACTAGCGACGCGATCAGGGTCAGCCGCATCGGAACAAGTAAGGCGCATCGCGCGTCTCTCCCACGCAGCACGGACGGGTTCCGTGCCGCGTGGGCGGGCCACGTCGCGTCTGTTCATCCCACGGCAGTAGGAGCAATCGTCATGAATCACGAGTCAACCAACGTCGCCCCGACGTCCGAGCCTTCGGAGACGAAGAGCGAGGTCGCGTCGGAGGAATCCACCACCACCACGCAGGCGTCGGCGACCGAGCCGAAGCCCCGCCGGCCGCGCGGCTTCGCGGCCATGGACCGGAAGAAGGTCAGCGAGATCGCGAGCAAGGGCGGCAAGGCCGCTCACGCTGCGGGAACCGCGCACCAGTTCTCCAGCGAGGAGGCGCGGAACGCCGGCCGTAAGGGAGGTATCGCTCCCCACGTTCGCCGCGGCCGTGGTCCTCGCCAGCCGGTCGCCGAGCTCCAGCCGAAGGCGGAGTCGAGCGACAAGGATGGGGCCCAGTCGAGCTGACGCGCACGCGCGCGGAGGTCACGATGTGCTCTGTCGTCTAGGACGGGGCCGACCGCGAGAGCGGTACGGCCCCGTACGCATTTCGAAAGGCGCGCGACGCGAGACGAGCCGCTCGCAACGCCGGCGCGTTGCGCGTTGCCTGTTGCTTGCCGCGGCTTCTCTCGATACGTGGGATCTATGGCTCTGCTCCCGCCACCGCGCGTGCACCATCCGCACGTCGAGGCCCGCGACGACCTCCTCGCGGGGAGCCCGGTCGTCCGCGGGACGAAGGTCCCGGTACGGCGTCTCTGGGCGTGGCACCGGAAGGGAGTCACCGTGGAAACGCTCGTGAAGCGGTATCCGTCGCTCGGGCCGGCAAAGGTGCTGTGCGCGCTCGCATTCGCCTACGACAACCAGGAGCTCGTCGAGGCCGACCTCGAGCGCGAACGCGCGCTGCTCGACGCCGAGGCCGAGAAAGTCCCCGGCGCGATGGAGCAGACCCGCCTTCCGTTCTCTGGTCGCGGCCCCGCGAGCGGCTCCGAGTAGGACCTTCACGTACTCGGCTCACGTCACGGCAGAACTTTCGCGTGCCGAGGGCGTCCTAAGCGGCTGTCATGACGACGACCGCGAGAGGCCTCTCCGTGAGCGCGACCGAAGGCGACGATAACGAGAGCTCGCCCGCGGGCGAAGCGATGCAACGCTACGGCGCCGTGGTCGCCCGGGTGTGCATGGCGCTCGTCGGTGACGGGGCCGCCGCCGAGGAGATCCTCGAGCGCATCGCGCGCACTGCCGCGTCGAACGAAGGCGCCGCAGCGGGCGCCGAGGTCGGGCTACCGGAGCTTCTCCGCCTCGCCGTCCAAGCGTGCGCCGTGAAGCTCTCGCAAAAGCCGCGGACCGCGCCGCACGGCCGCGAGCTCCTCGCGGAGAACGCGCGCCCGACCGGATCGCCAACGCTGGCGCGCGCGCAGCTCGCACGGCTGAAGCCCACCGAACGGGAGGCCGTCGTCCTGCACGTCGTCGGAGGGCTCGCGCCGGAAGACGTCGCGAGGGCGTCGGGCGTCGACGTCGCGACCGCGAGGGGCCGCATCGGCCGAGGGCTCGCGCAGCTGTTTGCGCTTCGCAAGGAGGATGGACGATGAGCGACGTGAGCTGCACTCGTTTCGAGGAAGACGTCGTCGGGCTGCTCGGGGGCACCGCATCCGAGGCGCTCCTCGCCCACGTGGCCGCGTGCGATGCCTGCCGTGACGCACGGCACGAGCTCGAGGCGATGACCGCGAGCCTTGCGGGCGCCGGAGACGATCTCCCGTACACCGATGCACTGGCCGCGCGGATCGTCGCCGCCGCCGACGAAGCCGCGCGGGACGTACGCGCTGCCGCCCGGGTCAGTGAAACGCGCATGCGCGAGGCGGCGAGCACCCCGGCCGTGCGTCCGAGCGAGGAGCGTCCGGGCGCACCGCCGCGCGCAGGTCCGTCGCGTCGCCGCCGCACGGTCTGGTTCGTCGCCGCCGCGTGTGCGAGCGTCGCCGTGAGCATCGCCGCCGGCGTCATCGTCGCGGATCGCCACCGCTCGCCGGAGGTCGCGGCGACGCGCGCGTGGCATGGGAAGGTCGGAAAGGTGGCACGTAGCGGCGCAGACAAGAGCGGAGGGCTCTTCGCGCTGACGCCTTCGGGAAAGATCGAGCTCGCCGAGGGTGCCGAGCTCCGCGCTGGAATGCGCGTGCTCACCGATGCTCGCACGCGCGCGCGCATGGATCTCGACGACGGTTCGGCAATCATCCTGGATCGCGCGACCGAGCTTGCGGTGGACGGTGCAGCCCGAACCGTGTCGCTCGAGTCCGGCGCCATCCTCGCCGACGTCGCTCATCGTGCCGACGCGCCGAGCGCACGTATCCTCACGCCGAATGGTGAGGTCCGCGTGCTCGGGACGAAGCTCGCGGTCACCGCGGTCGCCGACCGGACGAACGTGGAAGTGCTCCGGGGCGAGGTCGAAGTCGCGGCCGCAGCGGGCGGAGGCGCCACGCAGCGCGTCGCCGCCGGCCAAGAGGGCGTGCTGACGAAAGACGGCCGCCTCGACGTCGCGCCCGCGAACGATCTCGCGCAGCGAGCGGCTTTCGGGGGAGAGCTCGCGCTCTCGCACAACGAAGACGCCGAAGCGCCGGCCAGTGGTCTCGGCGAGCTTCGCGCGAAGAAGCCCGGTCAGAAGGACGAGAAGGACCATGCCGTGCGCCTCGCGAAGCACGCCGTCAAGGTGCGCATCGCCGGCAATGTCGCGCGCACGGAGATCGACGAAGAATTCTTCAACGACACGAACGACGAGCTCGAGGGGATCTATCGTTTTCCGCTGCCGCACGGCGCGCGGATCGAGCGGCTCGCGCTCGAGGTGGATGGCAAGCTCGTCGACGGTGAGTTCGTCGACAAGGCCAAGGCAGCCGCGATCTGGCGCGGCGCGATCCACAACGCGGCGCCTTCCACGCCGCGGCCACGCGAAGAGCTCGTCTGGGTGCCGGGTCCTTGGCACGACCCCGCGCTCCTCGAATGGGAGCGAGGCGGGCGCTTCGAGCTGAAGATCTTTCCGATCCCGAAGAAAGCCTCTCGGCGCGTCGTCATCGCCTACACCGAGACGGTGCTGCCGGTGTCCGGCGTGCGTCGTTACGTCTATCCGTTGCCGCAAGGCTCCTCGAGCAAGCTGACCATCGATCAGTTCACGGTCGATGCGCAGGTGCTCGGGCACGACCCCCGCGCGGGCGTCTTCGCGCGCGGCTACGAGCTCGAGAAGAAGAGCGAAGGCGGAGCCGAGCGACTGTCGACCACGATGACGGCGTTCACGCCGTCTGGCGACCTCGCGATCGAGTACGGCCTCGATGATCGCGCGAGCGATGCGAGCGTCTGGGCGTACAAGCCGGCTCCGTCCGTCGCTGCCGATCCGGTAGCCGCTCGGAGCGCGAAGGCGGCACCCGCGGCGGCGAAGAAGGATAGCGAGCTCGTCGGCGACGACGCATTCGTCGCGCTCGCGCTCCGCCCGAAGCTGCCGAAGTGGACCGACGTGAACCCCCGCGATCAGGTCGTCGTCGTGGACGTCGGCCGCTCGATGTTCGGCGAACGGTTCGCGCGCGCGAAGCGGCTCGCCGTTCAGATCGCGCAGGAGATGGACCGCCGTGACCGCCTGACGGTGCTCGCGTGCGACGTGACGTGCAAGGCGCTCCCGGCGGGGTTCGTCGCGCCCGGCGCCACGGCCGCACACGACGTGGACGCGTTCCTGGCGGCCATCACCCCCGATGGCGCGAGCGATCTCGTCGGCGCCGTGCGCGCCGCGTCGAGCCCGAGCGGTCACGACGGCACGCGCGATCTCCGCGTGGTCATGATCACCGAAGGCGTCGCGACGGCAGGTTACCGGTCTGCAGGAAGGATCGCGGCCGAGGTGGCCGAGGCCGTGGGCGAGGGGAGAGCGCAAGTCGTCGCGGTCCCACTCGGGGCGGATGCCGACGTCGCTCTGCTCGGCGAGATCGCTCGCGGAGGCGGAGGCGTCGTCGTTCCGTACCAACCGGGGCAGCGTCTCGAGGCGACGGCGCTCGAGGTCTTGAACGCGACCTACGGGACGACGCTGCGCGATGTCGAGGTCGTCCTGCCGGAAGGGCTGCGCGAGCAGGCCCCCGCCGTCGTGCCGCCGATGCGTGCGGGCTCGGAGACCGTGATCACCGCGCGCCTTCGCGGAGACTCTGTGAAAGGCGACGTCATCCTGCGCGGCAAGGTCGGCGGCGAGCCGTTCGAGGCGAAGTACCCCGTCGAAATCGTCGCGCGCACCGACGCCGGGAACGCCTTCGTTCCGCGTCTGTACGCCGCGGCGCGTATCGCCGATCGTGAGCGCGACGCGACCGAAGCGCAGCGCGCGGAGCTCGTCGCGTTCTCTCGTCGCTTCGCGACCCCGTCGCGGTTCACGTCGCTCCTCGTTCTCGAGAGCGAGGCGATGTTCAAGGCATTCGGGATCGATCGCGCGGAACGCGGCGCACAGTGGACCGGCGAGACGGTGGCTCAGGGTCACGTCGTCGCTTCCGCCACGGGCGCCAAGAAGGAGGTCGATGCGTTCGCCAAAGAGATCGGCGGCGACGACATGGGGGCGCTCTTCGGTACCGAGGAGAGGCGCGACTCCTCCGGCCCGCTCGGGCTGTCCGGCGCGGGGACCGGCGGCGGCGGCGTCGGGGCGGACGGCATCGGTCAGGGGTTCGGTCGAGGAGGCGCGGCACGGCCTCGCGCGCCTTCGCCGGCGGCCACGATGGCGCCGCCCGCCGACCTTGCGCCGCCGTCCGCCGCCAAGGCATCTCGCGAGGAGGGACAGCGCTTCGACTCCGAGCTCGCGGCGTCCGCCGCGCGCCGTCGAGGCGGTCGTTGGATGAAGCGGGTGTTCGTGCGTCGTGCGACCATCGCGGTCGACGGCCTACCGGCCGTGACGGCCGAGAAGCTCGCGCAGGCACGCGCCGCCGTGCAGGCCGCGCCCGACGAGCGGGGCAAGCACAAGGAGCTCGCGAAGCTCCTCGCCGTGTCCGGGCAGCTCGACGAGCTCGGCGAGGCACTGGAGAAGTGGCAGACGCGCGATCCTCTGGATGCCGACGTCATCGTCGCGCGCGCCGACCTCGCCGCGAGGCGGGGGGACCGCGACGCCTCGCTGCGCATCCTCGGGGGCGCCCTCGCCGCGAGCGCCCTCTCGCGCGACGAAGCGTTCGTGCTCGCGAGCACCGTCGCGAAGAGCTACGAGCGAATCGGCCGGCCGGAGGCGTGGGCGTTCCTCGTCGCCGCCGCCGAGCTCCGCGGCTCGGACAGCGAGGCGCTCGCGCGTGCCGTTGCCTGCGAGCGGCGCGCCGGTCGCGGTGCGGCTGCCCAACGCTGGCTCGGGAGCCTGAAGGAGTCGCAGCGTACCGCGGTGTCGACGGCGCTCACGAAGGTGGAGAACGCGGCGCCGGAGACGGCCGCGGGCGACTTCGTCGTCAGCGCGAAGTGGGACGGCGCGACGGACCTCGACATCGCCGTGGTCGACCCTGCCGGACGGCGCGCGGGGGTCGCGACGCGCATGAAGAACGCGCGGGTCGAAGGAGCCACGGCTCGCGACCACGAGACGCTGTCGCTGGCGACGGGCGACGCGGGGACCTTCGTCATCGAGATGGTGCGCGCGTCGACCGGCGCTGGCGATGGCGCGCGCGACGTGCCGGTGAGCGGCCGCATGACGATCCGTGCGTACGGACAGACCCGCGAGATCCCGTTCACGGTCGTCGGCGCGCGGGCCGCCGTCGCTCGCGTCGACGCGCGATGGGAAGCGGAGCTCGTCGCCGTCGACGATGATGCCGGCTCCGGCATCGGCGAGCCGCGGACGTTCGACCGCGCCGCCGCGGCGGGCGCGCTCGCGCGCGTCAGCGTCGCGCATTGTGCGGTGAGCGGCCAGGTGGGCACGGGACACGTCGTCGTGACGTTCGCGCCGAGCGGGCGCGTGTCCGACGTGGTCGTCGACGACGGGCACTTCACCGCGACGCCCGCAGGGCGCTGCGTGACGACCGCATTCTTCGCAGCGAGCGTGCAACCGTTCGTCGGCGCGCCGGTGCGTGTCGGAAAGACGTTTACGCTGGGCGCCATGCGCTGACGGCGCGGAGCGGCGCTCAGCGCTCGGCGTCGACGATCTTCGAGACGAGCTCGAGTGCCTCGATGACGCGCGCGCGCTCGCCGCGCGGCACCTTGTCGAGCAGCGATGCGAACGCGGCGGCCGCTCCGCTCCCCACCGACTGAGCGGCGCGGCGGCCGCGCGGCGTGAGACGCACGTCGGTCTGACGCGCGTCGTCGGAGCCCTTCTGACGTGCGATGAGCCCGGAGCGCTCGAGGCCCGACAGGTTGCGGCTCGCGGTCGACGGATCGATCCCGAGGAGCGTCGCCAGCGTCGACGTCGACAGCGCGCCCTTCTCGGCGATCAGGGCCAGCGTCTCCGCCTGCTGCGGGGTCACGTCGCCCGCGCGAGCGCGCTCACGCGCAACACGTCCGAGACCACGACTGAGTGCGAGAAGAGCGCGCGCGAACCTGTCCTGGTCGGCCATGGGAAGGGGCCATGTACTCTACAAGTCTTGCATCCGCGTCAAGGGTCGATTGCATGAGGTTCGGCAAGACGGCGATATGTCGTCACCTTTCGATCGCGCGCGCGGCGCGCGTTTCTGCATGCGAGAGCGGCCTCTCAGCGTCGTGCGCACGCGCGTGCGCAGGCGACGTGCGCAAGCCGCTTCGCGTGCGCATCGAGCGCGATCCGCGGAGAGGCGCGATGCGTACCTTGCGTCGAATGCCTTCGCGGCCGCACCTCGAGCACGGTCACGGGGTTGCGCGGCGACGGAATGCATTCTAGCGTGTGGCGCGCCACCGGCTCCGTGAGGTTCCGGCGGCTCACTGACAACACGGGAGCAACGTGAACGAAGCACTACCCCGCGCGAAGCGCCCCGAGACCACGCGGATGTTCGACAACGACATCCTCGAGCGATTCTCTCGCATTCATCCGGCGACGCCGTTCGTCGTCTGGCTGCCGGTGTTTGCGTGGATGATCTACCGCGCGCACGTCCGCGGCGTTCTTTCGTCCGTCGCGATCCTCGGCTACTTCGCGGTCGGGTACCTGATCTGGAGCCTCACGGAGTACGTGCTCCATCGTTGGGTGTTTCACGCGTTCGAAGACGACCCCAAGCGTCAGCGGCTGCACTTCCTGCTGCACGGCGTCCACCACGACTACCCGACCGACCGCGATCGGCTCGTGATGCCGCTGCTCACGAGCGTGCCCGTCGGCAGCATGGTGTGCGGCCTGTTCTTCCTCACGATGGGCGCGACCTACGCGGAGCCGGCGTTCGCGGGCTTCACCATCGGTTACCTGAGCTACGACGGCATCCACTACTGGCTGCATCGCTACAACCAGACGACGCGGGTCGGGAAGTGGCTGAAGCACCATCACATGCGGCACCACTACATGGACCACGACGGCGGGTTCGGCGTGTCGTCGCCCCTCTGGGACGTCGTCTTCCGCACGATGCCGAGCGTGAAGAAGCCGGTTGCCGCGCGTAAGCCGCGCGCCGCGGTCGCGGAGGGCGCACCGACCGCGAGCGACGAAGCCGCGGAGTGACCGTTCGCGCGCGCGCTTCGAGCAAGGGCGGCGACGCTGAGCCAAGACAGAACGGCGCGTGCTCCGCAGCACGCGCCGTCGTCGTTTTGTCGTCCCTTCGCGTAGGCGCGTAGGCGCGTAGGCGCGTAGGCGCGGCCCCGTCGGCGCTCAGCGCACGTGCGTGTTGACGGGCGAGCCTTCGGGCGCCGCCACGATCGGCATCGGCACGCGCGCGACGGAGATCGCCATCACGCGCCCGTTCAAGGTCGCACCGGCTTGCGCGCCCACCGCGAACGCGGCGAGGGTGCCGACGAGCGCGAGGGCGATGACTGCGGACTTCGTTGCCACTCTGCTTCGCATGTTCGACCTCCGGGTTCCGGACCACCTCGCCGCCGGCAGAGCGCGAGCCGCAACGGCGGGACGCGGACGCGACGGGAGATTGGCAGTCAAAGCGAAGCGGCCGGCGCGGCATCCGAGCGGGCACGAGCGAGAGAAGCGAGGCGAGGTGAGGCGGAGACGAGAGGAGAAGGACGGCGGCGGCGCGCACGAGGCGGTGAGCCGTTCGCAGTCGACCTACTCTACGCTTCAGTCTGAAAGCCGGCACCGGAGATTTGCCGCACACGGGATGTTTGGTGGGAGGGTAGAGGTTGTCGTCCGGGCGACGGCTCCCGCGGCGGAAATGACGGGCGAATCGAAGGAAAGTGCGGTAGTACCTCGGCGTACTCTTCCGTGCATGCGCCCACGGTCCGGCGCGCCCGCGCGTCGGGTGAAGCGGGCCGCGGCGGTCTCGCGCGCCCCGCGGGGACGTTGGCGGGACGTCGGCGCGGAACGTTCGCGCGGCAAAGTGTTGGTAGGCTTCGGAGCACGACGGCGATGACGCAGGGTCAGAAGGCACCGAAGAGCGCGGACGACGCGAAGAAGTCCGAAATCGGGACGGTCCTCGCGAATCGTTACGAAGTCCTGCGCGAGCTCGGGCGCGGCGGCATGGGCGTCGTGTACCTCTGCAAAGACCTCGTCAGCCACGAGCGCACGGCGCTGAAGCGCCTGCGTCCGCCGGACGAGGCGAAGGCCACGCGCGCCGAGGAGAGCTGGTGGTTCCAGCAGGAAGCGCGCGCCGTCGCCGCGCTCGACCACCCGGCCATCGTGCGCGCGCGCGACTTCGGGACGCTGCACGACGGAAGCCCGTATCTCGTCATGGATGCGCTCCCCGGGCGGAGCGTGCACGAGTGGATGCACACGACGACCATGCCGTGGTCCGTCATCTGGGCGCTCGTCGACCAAGTGCTCGCCGGCCTCGGGCACGCGCACGCGCGGCACATCATCCACGGCGACCTGAAGCCGTCGAACGTGATGCTCGACCTCGCGTCGACGGGCCGCGGTCCGCGCGCGTACATCTTGGACCTCGGCCTCGCGTGGCTCCGTGAGTCTCGTCACGACTCGCGGCTCGACGGCGCGCCCGAGCCGGAGCTCGCGGTGCACGCGGGCGCAGGCACGGTCGGCTGGGTCGCGCCGGAGCAGATCCGCAAGCAAGCGACGCTCGTGGGACCGGCGACCGATCTCTACGCGCTCGGGTGCATCCTCTACCGCGTCCTCACCGGCAAAGAGGTTTTCGAGGGAACGGCGCAGGAAGTCCTCCGAGCGCACAAGCGCACGCCGGTGCCTGCGCCCGGGCTGCCGGAAGGTGTGCCGCCGCAGGTCGGCGTCTTCATCCAGCGCCTTCTCGCGAAGAAGCCGTGGCATCGGTTCGACCTCGCGGCCGATGCGCGGCGCGTATGGGCGCAGTTCCGCCCGCGTCACGCGCCGACGCTCGAAGAGACGATGGCGAGCGCGCCCGCGCCGCCCCCGGAGCCGTCGAGCACGCCGGAGATGGGGCGCGCCGTGGCGGCCGCTCGGTCGCTCGCGCCGGGGCTCCTCTCGCTGCGTCCTTCGCCGATGGTTGCGCGCGAGCCGGAGCGCCAGGAGCTCATGGACGTCGTGCTGTCGGTCTGCGCGGGCCAGCCGCCGGTGCATCGCATGGTCGCGTTGATCGGCGAAGCCGGCGTCGGAAAGAGCCGCCTCGCCGAGTGGGTCTGCGAACAGGTGCACGAGCGCGGGCTCATGTGGCCGCTCCGCGCGCGCTACGGGCGCACGCCCTCTCCGCTCGACGGCCTGACCGGCGCGGTGAACTCGTTCTACGGTCTGCAGGGCGCGGACCGCGAAACGGTCGAGCAGACGCTCCTCGATCGCTGGGAGGTCGACAAGGCCGACAGCGAAGAGCTCTCGTGGGTTGCCGCGACGGCGGAGTGGCTTCGTCCGACGCCGCCGGGCGCGGTCGTTCCCGCAGGCCCGACGGGCAAGCGCTTCGTGCTCGACACGCCGGAGCTCCGCTTCGCGGTCACGCGTCGCGTGCTCGAGCGCATCGGCAGCGATCGCCCGCTGATGATCTGGTTCGACGACCTTCATCTCACGAGCGCGAACACGTTCGAGATGCTGACGCGCCTGAAGCGCGACATGCCGAAGCTGCGGCTCCTCATCGTTGCGACCGCCCGCTCCGAGTCGCTCGAGACGGATCTCGACGCGGCCGTGCGGATGGAAGCGCTCCGCGCCGACTGGGGCGGGCGCGTCATCGAGCTCAAGCCGCTCGGCGCCGACGAGACCGAGGTCCTCCTACGTGCGACGCTGCCGCTCCACGAGCCCGCGATCTCGGCCGCCACGGCGCAGAGCCGCGGCAACCCGCTCTTCGCGCTCCAGCTCCTCCATGCGTGGGCCGGTGGCGGGTACCTGACGCTCGACGGCAGCAAGTACAAGGTGCCGGAAGAGGCTCTGCACGGCCGCGCGATCACGACCGCCGATCTCTGGGACGAGCGCCTCCGCGCCGTGCCGACCGATCTCCGCCTTGCGGCGTATGCGGCCGCTGCGCTCGGAGACGACGTTCGCGGCATCGTGCTGAAGGCGCTGCTCGCGTCGCTCGGCATGGACCCGCGCGATGCGCTCGTCGCGCTCACGCGCGCGCAGATCCTTCTCGCGTCGGGCAACGATCAGTTCCGCTGGCCGCACGCGCTCCTGCAGGAGCACCTGCTCGGCCGGCTCCACGAACGCAACGATGCCCCGGCGATCTTCCGCCTCGCATCGAATGCGCTCGCGAAGCACCCCGAGGTCGGCTCGCGCCGGATCATGAAGCATCGCGTCCGTAACCTGCTGCGCGCAGGTGACGACGACGTCGCGGCTCGTCTGATGTTCACGTTCATCGAGGGCGCCTGGTCGCGCGGGCGTGACACGGCGGCGACGCTGAAAGACGTCGCCATGCTCGAAGGACGCGTGAGCGGGGTCGCGGCGGCCGAGTACGCCTACTGGCGCGCCGAGGCGCTCCGGCACATCGGCAAGCTCGAAGAAGCGCGCGAGCAGGCGGAGACGGCGCGGCGCGCGTTCGAGCTCGCGGGCGACAAGCCGAAAGAGGCCCACGCGCTGCGGCTGCTCGGTCACCTCGCGAGCGACGTCGGCGCACCGGCGCAAGGACGTCTGCAGGTCGCGCTCGCGATCTCGCGCTTCGAGGAGCTGAAGGACGATCGCGGGCTCGCGGCGGCGCTCGTCGTGCTCGGCGAGATCGACTACTTGCTCGGCGAGCACGCCCGCGCGCGTGAGGTGCTGCTCGAGGCGAGCCAGCGTTGCGACACCGTGCGTGACATGCTCGGTGGCGCGCAGTGCTTCATCCTCCTCGCGATGATCGAGACCGCCGTCGGCGGCTATCGCCGCGCGCGGGATCTGTTGATTCATGCCCGGCAGTCGTTCGATGCGATTGGGTACCGGCTCGGGATCGCGCAGTGCGACGTCGTGCTCGGGCACGCCGATCATCGCGCGGGCGAGATGGACGCCGCGCGCGCGCGTGCCCTCTCGGCGCGCGCCGCGTTTCGTGAGCTCATGAACCCGCGCGGCGAGGCCGCGTGCGAGCGCCTCCTCGCGCTCATCGCGATCGATACCGACGACTTCGCTGCCGGCGGCGCGCACGCCTCCGTCGCGGCGAAGATCTTCGAGCGGCTCCAAGACCCGTGGGGTGATCTCGAGGCGCGGCTCCTCCTCGCGCAGGTCGCGCTCGCGAAGGGGGACCCGCAGGCGAAGCAGCTCGCGGTCGACTGCGAGAGGATCATCCTCGACGAGGCCGAGCCCCGCCAGCATCGGCACCTGACGCTTGCGTGGCTGGCGCAGACCGAGCAGCGCTGGCAGGACGCGGCGACCGAGATCGATCGCGCGCGCGCCGCCTTCGGTGACAAGGCGCGGTGTGGCGATCACACCCCTCAGCTCTTGAAGCGCTTCGTGGCAATGACCTGGGAAGGGCCGGCAGCCGGCAAGGTCGAAGCGTGGCTCGACTTGGTCGAGAACGCGAATCCGGACGAGTCCGTCTCGTCACGCTGGCCTGCGTCGTCGCCCGCCCGCTGAACACGCTTTCGCGTTTCGCGGTTTCTTTGCTAGAACGCGCGGACCATGTCGACCCCGCAGGATTCCCCGCGCCGCCGCAAGCAGAAGGCCCGTCGTACGAAGCAGCTCCAGGAGTGGCGCATCAAGAACGCGTCGCAGCCGAAGGCCGAGACCGCGGACAAGTCGGCGAAGAAGTGACCTGCGCGGCGGGCGTTCGCGTCGCGCGAGCGCTCGCCAGCCTGCCCGCTCGAGAGCGGGGCCGCCCGCGTCGCATCGTTCGGCCGATTTCGGCCCGCCTGTCCGCGCGCCGCGCCTTCCCGTGCAGGCTCGTGCAGGGCTCGTGCAGGTAGTTCTCGGCGTCCGCCCGGAAAGTAGTGTTAGACTGGCCGCGAGCGATGGAAACGTTCGAGGTCACCCAGGCGCTGATGAGCGTCGGCACGGTCTATCACGTGCGGAAGCCTCGCACGGACAAGGCGCTGTTCACCGTCCGGGGCGAGCTGATGAGCACGTCGCCGAAGTTCCACCTCGTCGAGGGCGACGAGGGCAAGGAGCTCGCGAACCTCACGGCGAACTTCATCAAGACGAAGTACGACATCCACACGAACGGCAAGCTCATCGGCTCGCTCGTCTTCCCCGCGGTGGCGTTCAAGAAGACGCTTTCGCTGAAGGTCGGCGATCAGGAGTACGAGGCTGACGGCGGCGTGTTCAAGGGCGTCTTCCAGTGCAAGAAGGCCGACGGAAGCGTCGTCCTCGAGATCGCGAAAGAGCTCTCGATTCGCGACACGTTCCTCGTCAAGGCGACGGAAGCGCTGCCGCTCGAGGTGGGGCTCCTCTCGGCGGTCGCGATTCATTCGCGCTTCTACGAGATGATCTGATCGCCGCGCGAGACGCGTCGTCTCGCGTCTCGCTGCCTCGCCGTCGCGTCGCGCGCGAAGTGTCGGCGCGCCGGCCGTCTCAGCGCCGCTTCGTGCGAGGCATCGATGCGACGGAAGCGACGGCGACGGCGGGCTGCTGCGAGCGGCGCTGGCTCTTCCCGAGCCGCGTGCCCTCGAGGCGCTCGACGGGCACGACGGCCTTTGCTGGCACCGTCTTGGCGGCGCTCGCAACCGAGCCGCTCGTCGCCGCGTGCGCGTCCGAGCCGACGGCGGATGCCGCGGTGATGCCGAGCGCGAGGACGCAGACGCCGACGCACGCCGCGAGCGTTCCCTTCACGACCCGCGTGAAGCGCGCGCGTCGCTCGGCGACGTGCGGACGCTGCTTCTGATCGAGCACCGGGTCGGTCGGGAGCACGATGCTCTCCCACGTCATGCGGACCGCGCCGAGCGCGGCCGCCCGCTCGAGGAGATCACTCGTCGAAGGCGCCGAGGCGAACGGTGCGCGCGCAGCCGGAAGGCTCTCTTCGACGACATCGGCAGCCTCGATCGCGATCTCGAGGCCCTCCGACGTCGCCGCCTCCGGGATCGCGAGGGGCGCCGGGACGGCCGCCACGGGAGACTTCGACTTGACCAGGGAAGAGCGCGGGATGCCCACGCTCCTCACCTCAGCAAGCGGGGTGCCACGGCGATAGGGGCGAGCAGTCGTCGCGCTCGCGCTCGCGCCACCGCAGATTCGCTGGTCCGAAGCGATGCGCGTGCGCGACGCCCTGCAGTGCACGCGCGGCGCGCGGTGGATCTCGGTACCCTCAGTTGCGGGTAAGAGCCCTGAGCCGCGCGCGTGGCGTCACTGCTGCTCGGCGTTCACCCAAGCTTCGAGGCCCTTGATGATCGGGTCGTCGGCGGCGAGCGGCTTCACGGGATGGTTCGGGTTCGCCTTGCCCTGCGGGTTCAGCAAGATGAGGCTCTGCGGCTTGTTTTGGAAGTTGATGTGGGTGCGCGCGAAGCCGCACGCGACGGCGGGATCGGTGTCGAGGGCGCGGAGGTTCATGGCGTTCACCGCCGGCGGCGCGCCTCCGTCCGGCTCGTCGCCCGCACCATGGCAACCCGCGCACGAGCCCACGCCGATGACTCCGCCGTCGACGACGCCGCCGTCGTTGTCGTCGTCGCCGGTCACCTGGACCTGCGCGCGGAGCGCGGGCATCGCCTTCTCCTTGAAGACGTCGAGCGCGGTGCACCCGCCGCTCGGCCCCTGGCCGGGCGTCGTCTCCAGCTTCGAGAAGACGATCTTGAGCTGCCCGGTGGGCTCCCACTGCGTGAGGATCATCTTGCCGTCGAAGAGCTCGACGCTCGTTCCCGCGGGGATGGTCAGCTCTCCCTTGAAGCCGTTCTTCTCCGGCTCCGCCTTCACCTTGCCGCTACGCGGAAGAATCACGAAGAAGGGAGATTCGACCTTCACGTTCGACGTGGGCGGCGCGAAGAAGCGGAGCGACGTGAGGACGAGCGTGCCGTTGCTGCCGTCGGTTGCGAGGAACGTGAGGCGACCGCCCGCGAGCCCCGACGCGACCGTGTCGAGGTTGATGTTGTTGAAGCCTTCGACGACGAAGAAGGCGCCCGTATTGGGCAGAGGCGGCTGCGGAGTCTCGGCCGTGATCCAACTCGCCGTGCGGTCGTAAAGGTCGGGGAAGCGCTTCAGCGACGGCCCCGCGTGCTCGACCTGGGTGAGGATGATGCTGTCGCCGACGTCCTGCGTCGCAGGGATGATCCCGCGGTACTTCTTCGCCGAGAGATACGGGTCCGGATCGCCGAGCCAGTGGGGGGCTTGTGCGCCGCGGACGTGGCAGCTTCCGTTCGCGCCGCCACACGTTCTGACGAGGTCGGCCTGAACGGCGCGGAAGAGGGGCTCGGCGTTCGCGGCGCCGCCCTCGGCACCGGGCTCGTCGCCGTCCGTTCCGCTGTCGCCGCACGCGAGGAAACCCACCGTCGCGAGCATCGCACCGGCCACGAGGAACGAGCCGATACGCGAATGCAAAGCCATCATGGGCGGGGATCGTGCCGTGCGACGCGCGGCCTTGCAAGCCGCGCGTGATCGCCTCAGCGCGAGTCTGTGGCGCGCGCCTTGGCGTGCACGACGGTGCGCTTCGCGGTGTGTTGCTCGAGGGTGCGCGGTCCACGCACCTCCGCCGTCGCGGTCGCCGCTGCGTCCGCCGGCGCGACGAGCACGGCGGTGCCGGCGGCGGCGGCCACGACGAACACGGCCGTTCCTATGATCGCGGCGCGGGCGAGGTCCGCGCGCTCCCACTGCCACGACGCGAACAGCGCGACGAGCCGCCGTGCAAAGAGCTCGATCGCGGTGACGTTGGGACGAGCTGCACCGACGGCCACGCGCTCGGCGTGCTGTCCGACGACGATCTCCGCCGTCTGCGACCAGAGCTCCAGGAGCTCCTCGACCGACCGGCGCACGCCATGACGCGTTCGTGACACGAAGAGCCGGAGGCGCGTCCCGACCTCCGCGTCGTCCGTCGCGGGCGGGAGCGGAAAGGCGAGGGGAGTCATGCACTGCGTGTGACCGACCGGGTCGTTCACGAAGATGGGACCGCTCGGCGGTGCGACGTCGTCGGCCGGGAGCTCGCGCGCGACGACGGTGTCTGCGAACGCGAAGTCCTGCACCTGCGCGGGCGCGCGACCGTACACGACGCTCGCGTCGAGCGCCGCCGACGGACCCGTTCGCGAGAGCTGCGCGGCGACGCACGCATGCGCCTCGTGGGACCGGTGGAGCGCCGGCTCGACTGGCTCGAGGACGTCGGCAAGCCCACCGAACTCGCCCGACCTATCTTCGGGGGCGAGCGCGCCGCAGGGCTGCTGGGGGAGAGACCGACGCATCCGACTCTTCTTTACGCAAGGGGCGAGCCATCGTGCGCGCAGGAGCGGCGCGTGCGGCGTCCGTCGCGACGCGCGATTTTGCAGGTTGCGCGGAAAGCATCGCTTGCGCGCCGGGCTTCGCAAGAAGGCGGCCTGGTGGGACTTCGTTCCTCCATGTCGGGGTCGTGTCGGCCCGGATCCGGTCCGCGCGCGCGCGCGGGTGCCGCTCGTGGGCCCTGCGAAAGGGCCGTCATGTCGGACTCTTGTCGGCTAGCCTTTGAAGCGGCATGCACGCTGCTTCGAGGAGGGCGTGACCTTGCGGCTCGGCGAGCGTCCGCTCTTCACGCGCGCGTTCGGCGTCGTCGTCGCGACGACCGCCGGTGTCGTGGCGTCGGCGTGCAGCGCTCCTGCGCGCGAGTCGACGCTGGCGACGGTGCGCGCCGAAGACGTCGGTGTCACGGGCGTTGGCGCGAGCGGATCCCTACCCGACACGGAGCAGCAGCAACCGCAGGTGAAGGCGCGCAGTCTCGAGACTCCGAAGGAGGCGCGCGCGACCGAGGTTCGCGGCCGCTGCCCGCGGTCGATGATCGACATCGAAGGGCGCTTCTGCATCGACAAGTACGAAGCGAGCCTCGTCGACGTCCTGCCGAACGGCGAGGAGCGCGCGCACTCGCCGTTCGAGAGCGTGACCGACAGCGCGCGTGTTCGCGCCGTCAGCGAGCCCGGCGTCTTCCCGCAGGGCTACATCAGCGCGAACGAGGCATCGCGCGCGTGCGCGGCGGCCGGGAAGCGGTTGTGCCGCGTGGCCGAGTGGCAGAAGGCGTGTCGCGGGCCCGAGCCGAAGCAGTGGGGCTACTCGTCGGTACGCGAGCCAGGACGCTGCAACGACAAAGGCCGTAACCCCGTGCTCAGTCTGTACGGCCGTGGGCACTGGAATTGGTCGACGATGAATCAGCCGCAGCTGAACCAGCTCGAGGGAACGCTCGCGAAGACGGGTGAGTATTCGGGCTGCACGAACGGCTACGGCGTCCACGACATGGTCGGCAATCTCCACGAGTGGGTGGCCGATCCGAACGGCACCTTCTACGGCGGCTACTACCAGGACGTTGCGAGCGTCGGGCATGGCGAAGGTTGTGGCTACCTGACGACCGCGCACGAAGCGCGCTACCACGACTACTCGACCGGCTTCCGATGCTGCGCCGACATCGCGGGCGCCTCACCGGCGAACGTGCAAGCGCCGGCGCCGTCGAAGCCCGGCAAGCGTCCGCGTTCGCGCCCGCGTCGCTGAGAGGGGCTTTTCGGGGCGAGCGCGCGCTCCGCGCCGTAGAGCCGTTTGTTGGCCCACATGTAGGTACGACCGCTAGGCTCGCCTCATGCTGCAGCAGGATTCAGGGCTGACGCTGGTGAGAAGGAACGAGCGGCGCGAGATCCGGCGCGGAGTCCGCATCCGCTGCCAGGTCGTCCGCGAGCGCGACTTCCGGCTCGTGGGCGACGAGTCGCTCGACCTGTCGCCCGACGGGATGCTCGTCCGAACGGAGCACGAGATCGCCGTCGGCGAGCCGATGATCGTGTCCTTCTGCGCGACGTCGCTCGGGCTGTGGTTCGACACGGAGGCCGAGGTCGCCCGCGTCGCTCGCGGGCGGCGCGCCAGCGACGGTGGAATGGCCGTCGCGCTCTCGTTCACGTCGCTCGACCGCGTGAAGCGGCTCATCCTGCGCGGCCACCTTCGCCGGGTGCCGCCTCCGCTTCCGCGCCGCACGCAACGGATCGATTGGTCGAAGACCGTCCGGAGCGTGTCGCGATGAACCTCGTGACCACCTCCGCGATGCGGGCTTCTCCTTTCGCGAGCGTGCGTGCGACGCGCCGTACGGCGACGCGACGCGACGTGGTGTTGCCGTGTCAGGCCGTTCGCGAGCGCGACTTCCGGCTGGTCGCCGATCGCACGCTCGACGTGTCGGCCGACGGACTGCTTCTTCCCGTGCGCGAGAGCTTGGCGGCCGGCGAGACGCTCATCGTGTCGTTACCGATTCCTGGCATGTGGATCGATGCGGAGGCGACCGTCACGCGCGTCGTGCAGGGGCGACGTCCGAGCGACGACGGCCTCGCGATCGGCGTGCTGTTCCACGCGATCGCTCCTTCTTCACGCGCCGCCCTGGCCGCGTACCTTCACGGCAAGCCGCCGCCGCTCCCGCGGCGCGGACCGCTCGCGCGGATGAGGCGAGGCGAGGCGGCGCCGGCGCTCGCGGACGAGCTCGTCATGCAGCAGATCATCACGCTGCCGGCGGTGGTCGTCGCCGAGGACGACGTGCAGGACGTCCTCGAGCCGGCGGGGGCGCCGCGACTGGACGACGACGCGTTCGACGCGCTCGGTGTGCTCACCGAGGTCGCAGCGGCGTGGCGAAGGCTCGTCGCGAACGACTGACCGCGCGGCGACGGTCTGCGCGCGCCGGTGCGGCGTCCGACGGAGGCGGGAGAAGCGCTACAGTTGCTTCATGTCCGACGACGGCAGGAAGCGACTGAAGGATCTCGCGAAGCAAGTCCGAGAGAAGGTCTCGCAGACCGGCGCGCCGGTGCTGAACCAACGCGGGCTCGACCTCGTCGAGGAGCTCTCGAAGGAGCTCGTCGGGCCGGACGGGATGCCAGGTCTGAAGCTTTATCGCGACGCGCCGGGGAAGTTCCGTCTGCAGCGCGCGCTGCGGAACGCGGAGATCACCGTCGAGTGGCAGCGGGACATCGGGGCGCTCGCGCTCACGTGCGAGAAGCATGGCGAGCCGCGCACGATGGTTCGCTACGTCTGGGACGAGGCCGCGAGCAAGTGGCGGCGTCTCGACGGCGGCGGCGAGATCTACGAAGACGTGACCGCCGCGCTCGTCGAGTACATGTACCCGGAGGCCAAGCCGCCGGTGACGTGAGGAGCGAGGGGCGCGACGGAGGTCGTTGCCCGCGCGACGAAGCGCACAAACGAACGACGCCGCCCGGTGAGCGGGCGGCGTCTCGCGTTCGCTTGCGCCAATGGTTGGCTAGCGAACGATCACGTCAGCGCAGGATCGGGAGGCTTCCGCCGCTGCTCGTGCCGTTGCAGGCGCAGTCGCCGTAGTCGATCGTGCTGTCGGGCGTGCCGCCGCCGCAATCCGGGCCTTCGCAGCCGGTCGCCTCGGGCGGGCACTCCTCGGGGTTGTCGCTCGGGCCTTCGCAGACTTCGCCGTCGGAAGCGCCGCCGCCGCCGCCGCCACCCGACGAAGACGTCGTGCCGTCGCTGGTGCCATCGTTACCCGAGCTGCCGCTCGAGCCGGAGCTCGAAGCGCCCGACGAGCCGGAGGAGCCCGGCGTCCCGTCGCTGCCGCCGGTGTTGGAGCCGGACGTGCCGCTCGAGCCGGACGTGCCGCTCGAGCCGGAGCTCGAGGCGCCGGACGAGCCCGACGAGCCCGGCGTTCCGTCGCTGCCGCCCGTGTTCGAGCCCGACGAGCCGCTCGTTCCCGAGCTGCCGCTCGTTCCCGAGCTGCCCGACGAGGAGCCCGGCGTACCGTCGTCACCGCCGCTGTTCGAGCCCGAGCTGCCGGAGCTGCCCGACGAGCCGGAGGACCCGCCGCTACCGCCGCCGCCGGTGCAGTCGCCGCTGCAGTTGCCGCCGCCGTCGTCGCACTTGCCGCCGCCCGACCCGGAGCTGCCGGAGGAGCCCGAAGAACCCGAGGAGCCCGAGGACCCGTCGTCGCCGCTCGAACCCGAGCTGCCGGACGAACCACTCGAACCGGAGCTACCCGAAGACGAGCCCGGCTCGCCGCCATCCTTCTCGCAGCCCGGCTTCGGCGGCGGAGCGCCGTACGTGCGCACGGCGACGGCGAACGCGTCCTTGCCGCCTGCGCACGCGATCTTCGGCGAGAGCCACTTCACGAGCCCGTCGACCCGTGCAATGTGCATCTTGCCGGTCTGCATGCCGCGACCGGTGACGACGCCGACGATTTCGCCCTTCTCGTTGACGACCGCGCCGCCCGTGTCGACGGTCTCGCTCGTCGGCATCTCGGCCATGTATGCGTGCGGGAAGGTCCGAACGCGCGAGAGCTTCGACGCGATCATCTCGAACTTCGAGCCGGCGTGACGCACGCGCGTGACGGCGGTGCCTTCGGCCTGCTTCGTCGTCGCGAGCTTCGGGTACGCAGAAAGCTCGATCGGCTTGTCGAGGTAGATGACCGCGACGTCGTGCTTTCGCGGATGCGACTTCATGCTGTCGTAGACCATCCAGTCGTACGTCAGCCCGCGAACGCCGTTGACCGTCTTCTTGCCGTCGGCGGTCGTGATGCTCCAGCGCGCCTTGCCCGCGACGAGATGCGCCGAGGTGAGGACGAGGTTCGGAGCAATGAGGACGCCGGAGCCCTCGCCGACCTTCACGCCGTTGCGGTCGTGCAACGCGATCGACACGTTTGCATTTTCGAGGTTCGCCGCCGCCGTGCCGGTCTTCTCGTCGGAGCCGCTGCTGCACGCCGCGAGGGCGCCGAGGAAGCTCACGAGGACACCGACGCCCGCTGCTCCGAGAACGCGCTTTCCGATCATGGCCTGTAGAACCTCCGAATGCTGCGGCGACGACGATTCCAGCGGTGGCGCGCCTTTGCGCCGTTGCGGTTTCGCCCGTCGGGCACCGAGCACTAGTGCACAGGTGGGGCCAACGTAGTTCTCGCAAGAATGCCGAGGTTCTCGCGAGGCTTCTTGCGCTCAGTGCGGGCAGGCGATGCGTGCAGTGAGCATCACGCTGGATCAGGTCTTCACCGCCCCCCGATCCACCGCGCGCGTCGTACGCCGACGCTGGATTCTAGGCAGATCGTACGAGTACAGTGGAAGCGTGCACGCGCGGCCGCGCGAGAGCGCTTTCGACGAGGGCGCATTCGTCCGTCCTCGTGGCGCTCTTCGTGCACGGTGATCCGACCTCGAAGGAGCTCGTCTTCATGCTCAACGTTGTCCGTACGTCTGCGTTCGTCGTCCTCGCTGTGGCCGGCGGCGCTCTCGCCGTGGCGTGTTCCTCCGTATCGTCGAGCACGTTCATCGGCGAGCCGACGACGCCGGACGCCGAAGATGGTCCCATCTCGGTGCTCGTTCCGGAGGCGAGCGTGGAAGCGGGCGCGGAGGCAGGCCCCGTCTCCTGTGATCCCGCGATCCCGGCGGGCTTCGCGCCTTCGTGGACGCCCCCGACGAAAGCGAGCGCGTGCAGCGAAGCGCAGCTGAAGGCGTACTACGCGAGCTGTCTCGCGAACGCCGGCAAGACGGAGGCGGACGGCACGTGCGCCGCGTGGAAGGCCGACGCGGCAAACCAGGATTGCGCCGCGTGCGCGGAGCCGGCGAACAAGTCTGGTCCGATCCAGTGGCACAGCGCCCGGAAGTTCTTCACGTTGAACGTCGCCGGCTGCCTCGCCGTCCAGCAAGGGAAGCCGGAAGCTGGCGAGTGTGGAGAGGCCTACAACGCGGCGGTGACGTGCGCGCGCGAGTCGTGCGAGGGCTGCTTCGCGATCGGCGGGACGTTCGAGCAGTTCCGCGAGTGCCAGAAGAAGGTGGCGAGCGAAGGGATCTGCAAGAGCTACGAGTCGACGCAGTCGACGAAGTGTCAGGGCGTGAAGACCGCGGGGTCGGACACGATCCTTTGCTTCAACGACGGCGCCGAGACGCAGGAGACGCACTTCACGCGCGTGATCGGCCTTCTCTGCGGGCAGTGAGCACGCCGGCGGGGCGCGCGGGCGTGATCACCAGTCGACGATCGCGGCGCCCCACGTGAAGCCGGAGCCGAAGGCGCAGAGAGCGACCTTCATCCCGCGCTTCAACTTGCCGCTCTCCTCTGCCTCCGCGAGGAGGATCGGGATCGTCGCCGCCGTCGTGTTGCCGTAGCGCTGGATGTTGTGAACGACTTTGTCGTCCGCGATTCCGAGGTGCTGCTGGATGAACTGGTTGATGCGGAGGTTCGCCTGGTGAAAGCAGAAGAGGTCGATGTCTTGACCGCTGATGCCTTCCGCCATGCAGGTCTCCATGAGCACGGTCATCATGCGCTCGACCGCGTTCTTGAAGACGAGCTTGCCTTCCATCTGCGCCCACATCATCTCGGGCGCGACCTGACCGACTCCTTCGGCGTTCGTCGGAATGAACGGTCGCTTCCGGATATCCCAGACGCGCTGCGCGAGGACGTCGGCGAAGCGGCCATCGGCGCCGAGCTTCCATGTGCGGATGCCGCGGTCTTCTTCCGTCGCGCTGACGACGACGGCGCCGGCACCATCGCCGAAGAGTGACGCGACGGAGCGCCCGCGCGTCGAGAGATCGAGCGCCGCCGAGTGGACCTCCGCGCCGACGACGAGCACGTGCTTGCACGCGCCGGACTTCACCATCGAGCTCGCCGTGCCGAGGGCGTAGAGGAAACCGCTGCACTGGTTGCGAACGTCGAGGGCGGGGACGAACTTTGCGGAGGGGCCGTCGCAGAGCCCGAGTTTCTGCTGCAGGTAGACACCGGAGCCCGGGAAGCAGTTCTCGGGCGAGAGCGTCGCGAAGACGATCATGTCGAGGTCGGTTGGCGCGAGCCCCGCTTTCGCGAGCGCGTTCTTCGCCGCCTCGGCGCCGAGGTCCGCGGAGCCGAGCCCCTCGTCCGCGAAGCGTCGCTCCTCGATGCCGGTACGCTGCACGATCCAGTCGTGCGTCGTGTCGATGCCGTACTGCGTGCGCAGATCGTCGTTCGTCACCCGGCGCGGGGGAACGTAGAAGCCGGTACCCGAGATGAATGCGTTCGGCACGAAGAGGAACCTCCGGGCCGGACACAGTAGCGGACGATGACCGGTCCTGAGTCGTCCTTTCCTCGGGGCAGATGTGCGCCGCGGCGCGATGCGGGGAGATCCGTTGACGAACACGGTGGCCGCCGCTTTGCTTCGACGGAGAACATCCATGCGCTCCTCGCTCGTTTCGATTCTGCCGCTCGCGCTGCTCCTTTCCGCTTCTGCATGCTCCTCGTCCGGAGACGACGCGGCGGCTCCCGATGCGCGCGCGGGAGAGCTCCACGGTGCCGACGTCTGGAAGGACGGTCTCGTGCTGAGCGGGACGGTGACCATCGCAGCGGATGGTGTCGTCGACATCGAGCCGGGCGCGCGCATCACGTGCGCGGAGGGCGCGACGCTGTACGTGGCAGGGACGTTGCGCGCCCGGGCGGCGGCGAAGCACGCGAAGATCACGTGCCCGCGGTGGGCCGGGCTCGTGGTGAGCCGCGGCGGCAAGGTGGATCTCGAGGGTGTCGAGATCGAGAACGCGCTGCTCGGCCTCGGGACCGCGGAGGGTGCAGGGGAGGCGCGGTTCGTGGACGGCGCGATCACCTCTTCGCTGAAGCCGTTCTTCGTGAGCCCGGCGACGAAGCTCGTCGTCGAGCGTGTGAAGGTGACGACGCCGGACCAGGTGGCGGAGACGGAGCTGTCGATCTCGGACGTGCACGGCACGCTGATCGCGTCGCGCCTCGAGTACGACGCGAAGTCGAACGAGGGCCTTTCGGCGAAGAAGGGCGGCGACATCACGATCCAGGACTCCGTGCTCAAGGGGAAGAACGGGCGTGACCTCGTGTCGTCGTACGGCGGCAAGCACGTTCGCATCAGCTACACGACGATGGACGGCGCGCACTGCGGCGTGCACATCGATGCCGATCCCAAGTCGAAGCACCCGACCGACGCGTTCGAGATCGACCATGTGACGAGCGACCCGAACATCTATGCGATGACGATCTATGCGTCGGGTCCCGGACCGAACATCGTGCGCGACTCGAACCTCGTCGGCATCGCCGCGTGGCTCGACTTCCAAGGCGAGAACGGCCCCATCACGTTCGACGGCGTGTACACGAGCGGCAACGCCGTGCTGACGGGAGGCCCGGTCCCGCCCACCGTGAAGAACGAGGCGAAGTCGCCGCGGACCGACGCGAAGCCGCGCTGAGGGGTGGGGGGCGGCGGCGCAGCGGCGGGGGGCGTGCGGGGGGGCGCCGCGAATCTTGGCCGTCGCGAGCGGCCCCCCGCAAAATACGCCCCATGGTGGTCGCCGTGGTCGCGCAAGCGAGCGAGTTCCCGAACGACAACCCCGCCCTCCACAAGGGCACGCGCTGGGTCTGCCTCACCCCGACAGCCGCGCCCACCCCCTCGACCTCCCACGACTTTTCACGAACCCAGGACGAGGAAATCGCGAGGGCGGCGGTCGTGCGGGACGGGGTCGTCGGGGATGTCGCGCTGGGGCTGGCTGAGGTCGCGGGCGCGGAGCGTCGCGACGGAGACGACGACGGCCGCGAGGTGGCCCCGGCACGGATCAGCGGGTTCGTCGCCGTCGGGATGAACGACGACGTGGACGACGAGGAGGAAATCGTCGTCGAAGAGATCGAGCCGCTCGACGGGCTTGCCGTCGTCGAGGGGGCGGCGATCGCCGAGCGCACTGCGGAATCGGCGCCAGTTCACGCGGAAACGCGGTCGGCGCTCAATCACGTGAGCGGCGACTCGAGCTCGACGGCGCTGCCGCCCCCGCCGCCTGACGACGCGTTCACGTCGTTCGTCTGCGCGCTCGCGGACGTCGCCATCGGCTGCGGCGCGTCGGACGCGGCTGCGATGCTCCCGCCGTTGCTTCTCGACGGCGTGCTCGCAGCGGGCGTGAATGGCGACGCCGCGCAGGCGCTAGCCCAAGCAGGGATCGCGCAGGATGGTGCTCTTACCGGAGCGTTCCGCGCGCAGATCGACGCGTGGCGCGCCATCCTTCGCGGCACGAGCGATGACTTCGGCGCCTGCGGGGGCGCGATGCTCGACGAGTGGGCCGCGGACCTCATCGCCTGCCTGCTTGGCTCACGCGGCAAAGCGACTGCCCTGCGCCGTGAGCTCCGCGCCCGCGGCGTAGCCGCGTTCGGGCTCGTGGAAGCAGCCTGAGATCCCGTTCGCGTTCAGCGACGAGAGAGAGCGACGAATGGAGCGCGCATCGTGAGAGACGCGCGCTCCGTCGCGGGCTCAGGCCTGGCCGGCGCTCGGAAGGTGCTCGGGCAGCGCGGGCTTGTTCGCGAACTTGTAGTCGAGCGAAGCCGAGACGTCCGTCACCTGGAGATCGTAGGCGCCAAGGCGCTCTCTCAAGAACTTCTCCACAGCTTCCGTCTCGAAGTCACGGCACGAGTACACGTCCATGACGAAGAACGGACGAAGCGGCCACGTGTGAATCGAGCAGTGGCTCGTCGACAGGACGCAGACGCCCGTGACGCCGCCTTCGTCTTCGAAGGGCTCCACGCCGAGCTTCGAGATCTCCGTCTCGACCTCGTACATATGTGCCTTGTCGAGAAGGCGCATGCCGAGCACATCGATGAGATCGACGAGCATTGTCTCGACGACCTTCGCATCACCCATGCGGCTCGGGGAGCCGCGCCCAAGAACCTTGATGTGTCGACCGTGCGTCATCGTTGCGGCGCGCTTTTACTCCGGACGACTCAGAGTGCAAGTGACATTTCACGCGCTCGTCACAGTTTCGTCGCGCGTGTCTCGCGCGCTCTCGACGCGCGCTCTCACGCATCAGCGCGCGAGGAGCTTGCGAAGACGCGGAGCGATGTTCGCGACAGCGCCGCTGCCCTTCACGGAGCCCTCGAACTTCCGCTCCGACGCGCGGCCATCTGCGCCAGGCATCGCGAACAGCGGGATGAAATCCGAAACGTACCCGGCGCGGCGCAGACGCTCGCGATCCGCATCGAGATCGAACTCGAGGATCGTCAGGTCGGGGAACTCGGCATCGAGCTCACCGCGCTGCGCCGCGCGGTGGAAGTGTTGGCACGGCTCGCACCACGTCGCCCCGACGTAGACGACGAGGTCGCGACCGTCGCTGCGCGCGCGCTCGCGTTCGTCGCGCACGACCTTCGCTGCGTCGTCTCCAGCGGGGGCGTGGACGAAGCGGACCCCGCGCGCGAGTACGAGCGGTCCGGCGGCGGCGGCGCTACCAGCGGCGCTTCCGGCCGGCGTCGCCGCGGGCGTTGCAGCAGACGCACGCGGCGGAGGCTCTGCCGGTTCGCGCGTCGGCTCGGGCTCGGCACGACTGCATGCCGTTAGCGCGCACGCAGCGGCGAGGAGCGCGGCGCCGAGGATCGCTCGGAGGGCGGCGCGCGGGACCGGGCGGGCGGCCGCCAATCGGAGAGGCGTCTCGGCGCCGTCGTCGGTATCGGTTGCGAGGGAAGACACGTGAAAGGTCATGCGGGACACTCGCGCCTTCTCTAGCGCGGCGGTACGTCGGACCAGCGACTCGCGATGTCCTCCCACGACGGGGCGACCTCGTCGCCGCTCGTTTGCAGGACGCGCACGCGGACGACCATCCGCTCGATGACGGACGTGTACCCGTGCTTCTTGCCCTTCGAGAACATCGCTTCCATGCCGGGGAGCGGCAAGGGGTAGCTGAAGCGCACCTTGTCGCGTTGCCTGAGGCGTCCGCCGCCGAGTCGCGCGCCGAGCATCTCGTGTCCGGGCTCCGGACGACCGGTCTCGCGGTCGAGGACGTCCACGCAGCGGAACGTCGAGTCGAGACCGTACACGCGGCGCTTCGTCCAGACCTCCGCAGCGCGCCACGGTCGGCGCTCGCCGCCGGCGGTCTGTTGCTCTTCGACGACGACGAGCTCGATGCCGTGCGCCGCGGGCGATACTGGCGCAACGCGCGTAGCCGCGCTGGAAGGCGGTCCTGCGTCGAGCGGCGTCGATGACGGTGCGCTCTCGGCGCCCGGGGTCCACCGGTCGGTGGTGCGTGCTCGTTCGAGCTCGGGTTCCCAGCGTTCCGAGGGCATCGGCATACGAACCGTCGCAGGATCCTCGCGCACGTTCTCGTGCCCGCGCCCTCGCGGAAGCGGAGCTGGCAGCTCGACCGTGCCGCGCCGAACGGGAAGCTTCTTGTCCACGATTCGCTCTTCTCTCTCGCCGCTGGCCGCGGGCTCCCGCGCCACGTGCCACCCCATCGTAGCAACCCCAGCGCGCCTCGCGCGCCGTCGCTTTCAACGCCAGCGCCGCCACGCGCCCGCTTCGCATCGGCCTCGCCGGCCCGTCGCTCTCGACCTGTCGGAATTCGTCCTGGGTTCGCAAAATCATGAATAATGTCAAGCGCGAAGCTGGCGCCTCCGCCGGACGCGGCCGCGGGTCAGTGACTCCGCGGGTGGTCTCCGTGAGCAAGCGAGGCGGCGCGCGCCCGGCGCGGGAGCGCTACCCGGGTGTAACGTTCGCACGTGAAGAACGCGCGGGGCGACGACGTCGAGGCAGCTGGCGTCGTGGACGTCGGGACGGCCGACGACGAGGAAAGGTGGCTGCGCTGCGCCAGTTGCCGAGAGAGGCTGGCAGCCGAGCGTGCACGCATCTCGGTGAATGGCAGCCACGAGCACGAATTCATGAACCCGTCCGGGCAGCGATTCGTCGTGCTATGCGTCGCGACGGCGCCCGGGTGCATCACCGAGGGAGCACCTTCCACGGTATGGTCGTGGTTCCCCGCGCGGGCGTGGCGCGTCGCGCTGTGCTCGACGTGCGGCTCGCACGTCGGCTGGTCGTTCGAGTCCGCGGATGCCCCGCCGTTCTACGCGCTAATCCGCGAAGGCCTTCGCTGAGATGCCAACCGCCGACCGGAGCATCGCATGACGTCGCGCATCGCAGCTATCGCCCTTGGCACGGTTGCCATCGCGACGTCCGTGCTGTTCGCATGCGGCGGTGATCCGGACGCGGTCTCACTGCCCAACCCCGCGGAATCCGACGCTTCGGAACGAACCCAGGACGCCTCGGTGACGACCGATGGCGCGGCTGACGGCGCGGGGGACGCGCGCGTCGGCGTGCTCGCTGGGCCCGTCGCGGCGCTCGGCGAGGAGGTGTCGAAGCGTTCGCCGGGAAGCGACATCGCGATCGCCGTGCTCGATCTCAAGACGCGCGAGTACGCGTCCGTGAACGACGGCGAGCGTCACGTCTCGGCGAGCGCGCCGAAGGCGATCTGGGTCGCGGCCGCGCTCGACCGCGCCGGGATCGATGCCGTGGCGCCATACGCAGACCCGATCTTCGCCGACTCCAGCAACGACGCAGCCGGAGAGGCCATCGACCTTGCTGGCGGAATCAACGCAATCAATGTCTTCTACGCGTCACGCGCGGGGATGGTCGACAGCGCGATGGCGCAGTGGTCGGGTCGGATCGCCACGAATTCACCACGCAAGATGGGGAGCGACAACTACTTCACCGCGAAAGACGCCGTCGCGTTTCTGGATCGCCTGGAGCGAGGAGTTCTCCTCGATGCGGGAAAAAGCCAGAAGCTCGAGTCGTGGATGACGTTGTCGCCGAGGAGCGGGTTTGGCGGGTGGCTCGGTTCGCGCCTGCCGGCGCGTGCGCGCGCATCGATGCTGCACAAGGCGGGCTGGTTGCCGCCGGGCTGCTGTGGGGACGATGGCGAGTACAACACGCTGAACGAAATTGGCGTCATCGAGGTCGCGAGTGGCCACCGCTATGCGATCGCGATTCTCGCACGGCGCGGAAAGGACTACGCGGGCAAGCAGGCGCCGTGGGTCGAACGCGCGTCGTGCGTTGTGTACCGCGCGGTAAGTGGAGAGGACCTCGACTGCGCTGATTGACGCGGGAACGTTCGCCGGTCGTAAGCGCCCGTGATCGGAGGCGCCTCAGACCGGCAAACATCGCAGCGACGCCACGAAGCTAAGTTGGCGCGTCATCAGAACAATCTCGAGACCTGAGTTCGTTCGTCGCCGTGCGGGTCGGGAAACCGGGAGGCGCGCGCGTGCTTTTTTTGCGCGCCGAGTGGATTCGATGCAACTCGCGCGGGCGCCGGGCCGAAGGAGGCCGCAATGACGGCGCCGAGGCGGGTTCTTCCGGGCGAGTGCTACCTGATCAGCCGCCGGACGATCATGCGGCAGTTTCTGCTCCGTCCGGACGACGAGGTCGTCGCAATCTACGAATACTGCCTCGCGGTCGCCGCGGCTCGCTTCAACATCACGTTGTACGCGTGGCTCGCGATGAGCAACCACCACCATCTGCTCATTCGGGACAACCAAGCGCGCTTTCCGGACTTTCTCGCGTACTTCCACAAGATGACCGCCAAGGCGCTGAATGCCTATTGGGGGAGGAGCGAGAATCTCTGGCGCGCGGAGCAGCCGAGCGCTGTTCGGGTCGTGGATGGGGACGAGCTGCTGGCCAAGCTCGTCTATGTCGTTGCGAACCCCGTCGCCGACCATCTCGTAGCCAGCGCCGAAGAGTGGGGCGGCGCTTCGTCGTACTCGCTGTACCTCACGGGTATGTCGAAGGTGGTGGAGCGGCCCGCGTTCTTCCGTAAGAACGGCCGAATGCCCGCCCGCGCGACGCTCAGGCTCGAGCGCTTGCCCGGATACGAAGGCAGCACGGACGTCGAGTACTTCGAGAAGATTCGATGCGGCGTACGTCTCGTGGAGAAGAAAGCTCGCAAGCAGCGCAAACGACACGCGGTCCCGCTCCTCACGATGCGTGGCGTCCTTACGCTCAGCCATCTCGACGCGCCGTCTGCCGCGCTTCCGACGTTCGAGCGCCGGCCGCGGATTGCGTGCCGCGACAAACGCCGTCGGGCAGAAGCGTACCGGGAGCTCCGTGAGTTCTACGATGCGTACACGACGGCACGAAACGCGTTCGTCGGAGGTCGGCGCGGAGTCGTCTTCCCAGTGGGCACGTTCAAGTTGCGGGCGTTCACACGAAGCGCCGCTACCTTGGAAGCGCACCGCCGGCGCCCAGCTCGCGTCGAGTCGGCGTCGTAGCAGCGGGCGTCCGGCGGGCCGTTGAAGGCAGCCGCGCGCGTCGCTGCGCGGAGTGGCGTTGCGCGCGACGTGTCGCGGAGCGCTCGGTCTCGGGCGCGCGTCTCAGAGGTGCGCGACGGCGGTAGACACGCTACGTGTCGTCCGCGCGCAAGCTGGGCGAACGCATCGCGTGCCTGACGATGCCGCGCGACGTCGTTCCGGGCGACGTCGCCCGCGCAGTAACGTCGTGGCCGCGTCGGTCGCCGCCGCGTGCCTCCCGTCCCGCCGCACGTGGTCGGGAGCCTCCGCGGCCCACGATGCGGAGGCGTGCTCGTCACGCGCGCCCGCCGACGAGCCCCCGCTGGCGCCAAGAAGGCGCAAAGCCTCACAAAATTTACGACCTGGGTTCGTTGCACATGCCGCGTCGTTGCGGAGGCGCCGTGTCGTGAAGCGCCGCGCCTAGCGGGCAAGCGCGCCAAACCCACAAAGCGCGCACGGGCTCGGCCGACCGGGGAGGGGTCGGCGAGCCCGCGAGGGGGCGCCCACGAGGGGCGGCGCGACGGGTCAGAACTGGTGCTTTTCCGTCGAGTCTTCGAGGGCGAGGGTCGAGGCCTTGCCGCCGGAGATGACTTCGGCGACCGCGTCGAAGTAGCCGGTACCCACTTCGCGCTGGTGGCGCGTGGCGGTGTAGCCGTCCTTCTCCGAGGCGAACTCGATCTGCTGGAACTCGGAATAGGCGGCCATGCCGCGCTCGCGGTACTTCCGCGCGAGCTCGAACATGCCGTGGTTCAGCATGTGGAAGCCCGCCAGCGTCACGAACTGGAACTTGTAGCCCATCGCGCCGAGCTCACGCTGGAACTTGGCAATCGTCGCGTCGTCGAGGTTCTTCTTCCAGTTGAACGACGGCGAGCAGTTGTACGCCAGCATCTTGTTCGGGAACTCCTTGCGGATTCCCTCGGCGAAGCGCTTCGCCTGCTCGATGTCCGGCGTCGAGGTCTCGCACCACACGAGATCCGCGTACGGCGCGTATGCGAGGCCGCGCGCGATCGCCGTTTCAACCCCGGATTTGATACGGAAAAAGCCTTCCGGGGTTCGTTCCTTGGAGGCGAGGAAGGGGGCGTCGCGCTCGTCGATGTCGCTCGTGAGGAGCTTGGCGCTGTCGGCGTCGGTGCGGGCGACGAGGACGGTGGGGACGTCGAGGACGTCGGCCGCGAGGCGGGCGGCGGTGAGGGTGCGGATGAACTGGCTGGTCGGGACGAGGACCTTGCCGCCGAGGTGGCCGCACTTCTTCTCGCTCGCGAGCTGGTCCTCGAAGTGAACGCCGGCGGCGCCCGCCTCGATCATCGCCTTCATCAGCTCGTACGCGTTGAGCGGACCGCCGAAGCCCGCCTCCGCGTCGGCCATGATCGGCGCGAGCCAGTAGCGCTCACGCTTTCCCTCCGCGTGCTCGATCTGGTCGGCGCGAAGGAGCGCCGCGTTGATCTTGCGCACGACGGCCGGAACGCTGTCGACGGGGTAAAGGCTCTGGTCCGGATACATCTGACCGGCGCTGTTCGCGTCGGCCGCGACCTGCCAGCCCGAGAGGTAGATCGCCTTCAGCCCCGCGCGCACTTGCTGCACGGCCATGTTGCCCGTGAGCGCACCGAGCGCCGCGACGTAGTCCTCCGTGTTGAGAAGCTCCCACAGCCGCTTCGCGCCGAGCGTCGCGATCGTGTGCTCGACCTTGTACGAGCCGCGGAGCTTCTCCACGTCCGCCTTCGAGTACGGACGGACGATGCCGTCGAAACGCTTCGCGTGGAGGAGCGAGGTATCCAAAGAATCGACGACGCGTGCTGCGCTCATGGTGAGTCTCCTGCTTGGCCCTTACGACTTGGCCGTGACGATTTCGTAGGCGGGTAGTGTGAGAAACTCCTCGAAGCGAGGAGCGAGGGAGAGCCGCTCGAAAAGCGAACGCGCCTCCTGGAACTTGCCGTGCGAGAACCGTTCGGCACCGACCTCGGTGCGCACGCGGTCCATCTCTTCGGCGACGACCTTTGCAAAGCGATCCGGCGACACCGTCGAGCCGTCATCGAGCTTCGCCTGGTGCTTGATCCACTGCCAGACCTGCGCGCGCGAGATCTCTGCGGTCGCGGCATCCTCCATCAGCGCGTAGATCGGAACGCAGCCGACGCCGCGTAGCCAAGACTCGATGTACTGGATGCCGACGCGAACGTTGTGGCGGAGGCCCGCCTCCGTACGCGTGCCCGGCGTGACCTCGAGAAGATCCTTTGCGCCGACGTTCACGTCTTCGCGCTTCTTCGCGAGCTGGTTCTTGCCGGTCATGTGGGCGTCGAACACCTCGCGCGCGATCGGCACGAGACCCGGATGGGCGACCCACGTGCCGTCATGGCCGTTCGTCACCTCGCGGAGCTTGTCCGCCCGCACCTTGGCGAGCGCCTCTTCGTTCTTCGCGGCGTCTTCCTTGATCGGGATCTGCGCAGCCATCCCGCCCATCGCGTGCACGCCGCGGCGATGGCACGTCTTGATGAGGAGCTGCACGTACGCGTTCAGGAACGCCTTGTCCATCGTGACTTGCCCGCGGTCCGGCAGGATGGCGTTCGGGTCGTTCGCGCGCTTCTTGATGAAGCTGAAGATGTAGTCCCAGCGCCCGCAGTTCAGGCCCGCGGAGTGCTCGCGCAGCTCGTAGAGGATCTCATCCATCTCGAACGCGGCGGGCAGCGTCTCGATGAGGACCGTCGCCTTGATCGTGCCCTGCGGGACCCCGAGCTTGTCTTGGGCGAACACGAAGACGTCGTTCCAGAGCCGCGCCTCGAGATGGCTCTCCATCTTCGGCAAGTAGAAGAAGGGGCCGGCGCCGCGCGCGACGAGCTCCTTCGCGTTGTGGAAGAAGTAGAGGCCGAAGTCGACGAGCCCGCCCGGGGCAATCTCGCCGTCGACGACGACGTGCTTTTCCGGCAAGTGCCAGCCGCGCGGCCGCACGAAGAGCACCGCGGTCTCGTCCTTCAGCGCGTAGCTCTTCGAGCCCTGTGCGAACGTGATCGTGCGCCGGACCGCGTCGAACAGGTTCCGCTGACCGTCGACGAGGTTCGACCACGTCGGCGTCGTCGCGTCCTCGAAGTCGGCCATGAACACGTTCGCGCCGGAGTTCAGCGCGTTGATGATCATCTTGCGATCGACGGGCCCTGTAATCTCGACGCGGCGATCGAGCAGGAGCTCCGGGACCGGCGCGCACGTCCAATCGCCCGAACGAACGCTCGCAGTCTCGGGAAGGAAGTCCGGGAGCTCGCCGGCGTCGAAGCGCGCTTGACGCTCGCGGCGACGCGCGAGGATCTCCTTCACGCGCGGGCGGAACGTGCGGACCAGGTCGGCGACGAACGCGAGCGCATCCGTCGAGAGCACCTGCTTCTCGTGCGCCGGATCGATCCCGGCGTTTTCTACGAGCAGTGTGTTTCCGGCGTTCGTCATCGTTCTCCTCGGAGCCTCGGACCAGCCGCTGGACATGCCGCACTGATGCAGCGCGCCATTCACCTTGCGGTCACCGCTGTCGTCAGTCAACATTCTCCTGTCACATCGAGGAAAGCTGCGTACAAGCTTGTCAATGACAGGCTGAAAAGCTGAAAATCATGTCAATTACAAGAACGCCACAGGGCGGAGCAAAGTTGCCCCTGCGTCAATCGCCGGAGACCCCGCGGTTCGGCGCGAAGGTCCGCGCGCTGCGGCGGCGCGAGAGCCTGAACCAGGTGCAGCTCGCGGAGAAGCTCGGGATCTCGCCCAGCTACTTGAATCTCATCGAGAACAACCGGCGGCCGCTCCCGGCGAACCTGCTCATCCGCCTCGCGCAGCTTTTCAACGTCGACGTGCACTCGTTCGCGACCGACGAAGACACGCGCCTGGTCGCGGATCTGACCGAGGCGTTCGCGGACCCGCTCTTCGAGGAGCGGGACCTCACGTCGGTCGACGTTCGGGAGATGGCGACGGCCAGCCCGGTTGCCGCACGCGCCGTCTTGTCGCTGTACCGCGCGTATCAAGCCGCGCGCGCCACTGCCGACGACCTGTCGTCGCGCCTGACCGACGGCGAAGAGATGGCGGGCGTCGACCGCTCGCATCTGCCGAGCGAGGAGGTCAGCGATCTCATCCAGCGGCACTCGAACCACTTCCCCGAGCTCGAGACCGCCGCCGAGGAGCTCGGCGCGCTCGCGAAGCTGACGCGCGAGGACCTCTATCCCGGCCTCATCCGCTACGTCGAGAACCAGCTCGGCATCCAGGTGCAGATCGCGCGCTGGGGCTCGGAGCGGGGAGTGCTTCGCAGGTTCGATCCGGAACGGAAGATCCTCGTTCTCTCGGAGCTCCTGCCGACGCGCAGCCGAACGTTTCAGCTCGCGCACCAGATCGGGCTCTTGGCGCAAGGTCCGTTGCTCGAGCGCATGGCGTCCGACCCTCTCCTCACGACCGACGAGTCACGCGCGCTCGCGAAGGTCGCCCTGGCCAACTACTTCGCGGGCGCCGTCCTCATGCCGTACTCGGCGTTCGTCCAGGCCGCGAAGGAGGAGCGGTACGACATCGACGTGCTCGGCCGGCGCTTCCGTGTCGGCTTCGAGCAGGTGTGCCATCGGCTGACGACGCTGCGCAGGCCCGGCGCGGAAGGCGTGCCGTTCCACATGATTCGCATCGACGTCGCCGGGAACATCTCGAAGCGCTTCAGCGCCTCCGGGATCCGCTTCGCCCGGTTCAGCGGCGCGTGCCCTCGCTGGAACATCTTCAGCGCGTTCCTCACGCCCGGGATGATCCGCATCCAGGTGTCGCGCATGCCCGACGGGCTCATGTACTTCTGCATCGCGCGCACGATCCAGAAGGACTCCGGCGGCTACCACGCGCAGCACCCCGTGCAGGCGATCGGCCTCGGCTGCCAGGTGCAGTATGCGCGCGAGCTCGTCTACTCGGATGGCGTCGACCTCGAGAACCCGGACACCTGCGTCGCCGTCGGCGTGACGTGCCGCCTCTGTGAGCGCACCGACTGCGAGCAGCGCGCGCTGCCGTCGATCAAGGTGCCGCTCCGCGTGGACCAAAACCTTCGCGGCGCATCCCTCTATGCTCCGGTGGGCGCCGAGGTCCGGCCGCCACGATAGCTCGACCGACCGGGAAAACGAGCTTGCAAGGGTACGGGGACCCCCCGATGATATCGCCCGATGTCAACGCGTAGCTCCGCGGCCAAGGTCGCGCGATGGCTCGTTTCGAAGGAGAAGCGGGACGAAGCCGTAGCTCTCCTCTGCGCGTGGGCTGCGAACGGTCCGAACGACAAGGAAGGCCAGGAGCTGCTCGCCGAGGCGTACCGGCTCGATCCGGGCTCGCAGCTCGCGCAGCTCGCGTTCGAGCGCATGGAGGGTATCGAGGCGAAAGATCACGCCGCCCTCGACCTCGCCGTCGCGCATTGGACGCCCGAAGAGATCGCGAAGCTCGAGAAGCAGATCGCCCGCCCGAACTTCATGCGGGCGCAGGTCGGGTTCAACAACAACGTGAAGTACAACGGCCTCGTCTTCCACATCCAGACGGAGGACAGCGGCCTCGACCGACCGCACATCATCACGCACCTGTTCGCCGACGGCGGCCGCATCATCAAGAGCCACAAGCGGTCGTACGCCAGCGAAGTGAAGCGCGACGACATCGCCATGTACGTGCGCAGCCTCATGAAGGGCCAGCACATGGAAATGGCGATCATGCTCCGCGAAGGCCGCTTCGACGAGGTCATCGCCGGGCGCGCCATCGGAGGCATGGAGCTCCTCGAGATGGCGCCGCGCCTCGAGATCCAGAAGCTCGCGACGAAGAAGGAGGACCGCGCCGAGGCTCCTGCGGCGGCGCGCTCGGTGCCTCCTCCTCCCGCGGAGTCCGCGCCGACGATGCCCCGCGTGCCTCCGCCTCCGGCGCCACCCTCGGGCCCCTCGGTCTCGAAGCTCGTCGGCAAGCCCGCGCCGAAGAACGAGAAGGCGCGGTTCCGTCTCACCGTGCAGCGCAGCCTCGGCGGCGGCCCGGCGTTCTACGAGCCGCTCGGCGATGCGGCGATCATCGGCGCGCAGGGCGCGATCGCCATCGCCAACGAGAAGTTCTGCCATCCGCGCGAGGCGCAGATTCGTTGGACGCGCGGACGCGTGTGGCTCCACGATCTCGAGCACGGCAACGGCGTCTTCCTCCGCATCCGCCAGCCGGTGGAGCTCGAGATCGGCGACGAGTTCATCGTCGGAGACCAGCTCCTCACGATCGAACGCAACCCCGATCCGAACGACGGTCCGGGCGAAGGCCCGACCTACTTCTACTCGTCGCCGAAGTGGCCTTCGTCGTTCCGCGTCGTGCAGATCTTCGAGGGCGGCGCGAAGGGCGCTTGCGTCGTCGCGCGCGGAACGACGATGCAGATCGGCTCCGCGATCGGTGACTTCGTGTTCACGGCCGACCCGCTCGTCGACGATCAGCACTGCCTCGTCGAGGAGCAGGCCGGGTCGATCCTGCTCTCCGATCTCGGCTCGCGCACCGGCGTGTTCGTTCGCATCAAGGGCGAGCAGGAGCTCGTCAGCGGCGACGAGCTGATGGTCGGCCGCACGCGCATGCAGCTCGAAGTGCTCCCTCCGTAGCGCGCCTCGCGTTAGCCCTTCGCCATCCGTCGCATCACGACGCGGCCGAGCTCCGGGACGAGGCCCCCGAGCCGCTGCATCACGCTCACGTCCATCTGCGGGATCCAGTGCAGCTTCGTGCCGTGCGCGGCCTCCCACACGATGTCGGCGATGCGCTCCGGCGTGAGCTTCACGCCCATCTTGTCGAGCGTACGTGCACGGTGCGTCTGCGAGCTCACCATCGGCGTGTCCACGTAGCCCGGCATCACGTCCGTGACGCGAACGCCTCTGTCGCGGAGCTCGATGTCGAGGGCTTCGGTGAGCGCCCGGACCGCGAACTTGCTCGCCGAGTACACCGCGAGCTCCGGCTGACCGTACACGGCCGACGCGCTCGACATGTTCACGACGACGCCGCGCGCGCGTTCGAGCAGCGGCAAGCAGGTCTGGATGCCGAGCACGACGCCCATCACGTTGACGTCGAGCTGCTTCCGGCATTCGGCCGGAGAGATCTCCTCGAAACGGCCCATGCGCAAGATGCCGGCGCAGTTGAACAGGACGTCGAGGCGCTCTGCCGACGACGCGGCGAAGTCCGCGATCGCCGTCTTCCACGATTCTTCGCTCGTGACGTCGATGCGGCCGTGCGTCGACCCGAGGATGGCCGTGGACACCGCGCGTGCGCCCTCCACGTCGACGTCGTAGCAGCCGACGCGATAGCCGCGGCGGCCGAACAGGTGCGCGGTCGCCTTGCCGATGCCGGAGGCCGCGCCGGTGACGAAGATCGACTTCTGCATGGCGGCCGACTCTACCACTACGCCCACGCGTGATAGCGTCGCCAGCCATGGCTGGACGTTACGGAATGTCGTTCGCGAAGTCCCTCATCGAGAAGGGCGACTACGAAGAGGCGATCGAGGCGGCGACGAACGCCATCGAGCAGGGCGACGACGGGCCGGAGCCGCTCTTCGATCGGGCGACCGCGTGCGAGCTCGCCGAACGGTTCGCGGATGCGGTGAACGACTTCGAGGCGGCGATCGCGAAGAACCGAGAGGCGCAGGAGATCGACCCGTTCGTCCTCGACGACGCGTACTTCGCGGCGCTCCTCGCGGGCGCACGAGCCGAGGCCGAGCGCGACGTCGCGCGCGGCGTTGCCATGCTCGAGCGGTACCGCACGGTGGTGCCGTCCGGCGCGCATCTCGACGACGCGCGGGACTGGCAGAAGCGGCTCCGCGGCGAGATGCCGAGCCTCCTCGACAAGACGCGCGACATCGACGCCGTCTGACCCGCCGCGGCCGCGCGCTCAGAAGGGGCCGGTCACGGACAGCCCGGTGCCACCTGCAAACGGCACGAGCTGCACGCGTCCACGCGCCGTCGCCGCGCCGCCGGCGTCACGTGCATCTTGCATGCGTCTGAAGTCGGCGCCGATGCTCCATCCCATGGCATGTCCGACGAGCGCGCCCGCGACGACGTCCGACAGCCAATGGTGCGCGCCGCTGAGCATGCCGACCGCGACCGCCGCGGCGGCAGGGTAGGTGAGCAGCGGAACCCATCGCGCCTCGACGTGGTACGCCGTGAGGGCGGCGGCGAGGCTCGTCGCGACGGCCGTATGCCCGGATGGCCATGCGCCATCGCGCAGCGCAGGACCGTTCCACTCGCGCGCCCACTCCGGATGCCGCAGGCGATCGGGGGAGCGCGGGTCACCGCCGTGCTGCGGATAGGGGCGGCCGGTCAGCGCTTTGGCGAGCACCGTCGTGGCGAACGTGAGCGTCATCGCCTGCAGCGCGGCTGCGCCTCCGCCGGCAAGCTCTCGGCTCCTTCCGGCGAGGCCGAGCCCGTACAAGAGCACGCCCGTCGCGGGCGGGCCGATGAAGCCTGCCACGACCATCGCGTCCCCGAGCCCGCGCGAGCCCAGATCTTCCTCGAACACGACGCGGACGCGGTGATCGGCGCCGGACGCGCTGAGCTCCATCGTGGTCAGAACGGCGGCGGCATAGAAGAGGAGGTTCGGTCCGGTCGCCGCATCGGCGAGGTTGCAGCCGAGCCGATCCCACGGGGCCGCCGTCGCGCCGTAGCCGGGCAGCGGCGCGAGACGCGGCTCGCATGCGGCTGCATCGCCTCCCGTGGCCAACGCGGCGAGCGCCGCCCCGGCCGCAAAGGCCCTTTGACTCAGCGTGCGCGCTTTGCCTTCCATCGATTGATGAGGCCGTTCGTGGATGCGTCGTGAGAGGTGACCTCGCCCGGCGTCTCGAGCTCCGGGAGGATCTTCGACGCGAGCTGCTTCCCGAGCTCCACGCCCCACTGATCGAAGCTGTAGACGTTCCAGACGATGCCTTGCACGAAGATCTTGTGCTCGTACATCGCCACGAGTGCGCCGAGCGTTCTCGGCGTCACCTTCTGCACCATGATGGAAGTCGTCGGACGATTGCCGGGAAATGTCTTGTGGGGGACGAGCTCGTCGACGCGCTCCTTCGGCAGCTTCTGCGCCTCGAGCTCCGCGCGCGCCTCCTCCGGCGTCTTGCCCTTCATGAGCGCCTCGGTCTGGGCGAAGAAGTTCGCGAGCAAGATGGCGTGGTGGTTGCCGAGCGGGTTGTGCGTCTCGACCGGCGCGAGGAAGTCGCACGGGATGATGCGCGTGCCCTGGTGAATCAGCTGGTAGTACGCGTGCTGCCCGTTTGTGCCCGGCTCGCCCCAGATCACGGCGCCCGTCGTGTAGCCCTCGATCGGCCGCCCGTCGCGGTCGACGCGCTTGCCGTTCGACTCCATGTCGCCCTGCTGGAAATACGCCGCGAAGCGATGCAGGTACTGGTCGTAAGGCAGGATCGCGTGGGTCTCCGCGCCGTGGAAGTTCGCGTACCAGATCCCGAGCATCGCCAGGACGACGGGCAGGTTCTTCTCGATCGGCGCCGTCCGGAAGTGCTCGTCCATGGCGTGCGCGCCGGCGAGGAGCTCCTCGAAGTTGTCCATGCCGATCATGCAGGCGATCGGTAGCCCGATGGCGCTCCACAGCGAGTAGCGGCCGCCGACCCAGTCCCAGAACTCGAACATGTTCGCGGTGTCGATGCCGAATGCGGAGACTTCCTTCGCGTTCGTCGAGAGCGCGACGAAGTGCTTCGCGACCGCGCCGTCGCCCGCCCCGGGTCGGTCGACGAGCCACGCGCGGGCGGTCTTCGCGTTCGTGAGCGTCTCCTGCGTCGTGAACGTCTTCGAGGCCACGATGAAGAGCGTCGTCTCCGGATCGACGCGCTTCAGGACCTCGGCGATGTGCGTTCCGTCGACGTTGGAGACGAAGTGCGCGCGGAGGTTGTCCTTCCAGTACGGCCGCAGTGCCTCGGTCACCATCACGGGGCCGAGGTCCGAGCCGCCGATGCCGATGTTGACGACGTCGGTGATCGCCTTGCCCGTGTGACCCTTCCACGCGCCGGAGCGAAGGCGCTCCGTGAAGTCGCGCATCTTCGCGAGCACCGCGTTCACGTCCTGCATGACGTCCTTGCCGCCGACGTGAATCGGCCGGTTCGAGCGGTTTCGCAGGGCGACGTGGAGCACGGCGCGGCCTTCGGTGCCGTTGATCGTCTCGCCGGCGAACATCGCCTCGCGCCAGCGCTCGACCTCGGCTTGCTTCGCGAGCGTGAAGAGGAGACGCATCGTCTCGTCGGTCGCGCGGTGCTTCGACCAGTCCACGAACACGTCGCAGGCCTCGTGCGACATCTTCTCGAAGCGCGCACCGTCCTTCGCGAACAGCTCGCGGATCGTGAGCGCGTCGATCTCTTTCTTGTGCGCGAGGAGCGCGGTCCATGCGGGCGTGGTCGTGAGCGACATGCGCGCGAGGATACTGCTAGGCTCGCGCCCTCGTCGATGACGACTCTGGCCGTTCGCTGCCGCGATCTCGTGAAGCGCTACGGCGATGTCACTGCGGTCGCAGGGCTCGATCTGACCGTCCACGCCGGCGAGTGCTTCGGGCTCCTCGGCCCGAACGGGGCAGGGAAGACCACGACCGTCGAGATCCTCGAGGGCATTGCCGAGCCGACGAGCGGCGACGTCGAGATCTTCGGCAAGCGATGGGCGACGGACGAGCGCTGGCTACGCGAGCACCTCGGTGTGTCGCTGCAGGAGACGTTCCTGCCCGAGCGGCTCACCGTGCGCGAGATCGTGACGCTCTTTCGCGCGCTGCACGCGACCGGGCGCGCCGTCGACGAAGCGATCGATCTCGTGCTGCTCCGGGACAAGGAGACGGCGCGCTACGCGGCCCTCTCCGGTGGGCAACGGCAGCGGCTCGCGGTCGCGTGCGCGCTCGTGGGTGACCCGAAGCTCCTCTTTCTCGACGAGCCGACGACCGGGCTCGATCCGCAGTCGCGCCGCATGCTCTGGGACGTCATCCTCGCGTTCAAGAGGCGCGGCGGTACCGTCGTCTTGACCACCCACTACATGGATGAAGCAGAGCGCCTCTGCGACCGTATAGGCGTCGTCGATCGCGGCAAGATGATTGCGCTCGGCACACCGAAGGACCTCATCGACTCGCTCGGAGGGAGCCGCATCGTGGAGCTCTCGCTCGCGGTCGCCGGCGCCGCCGAATCGGCTGTCGAGCAGACGCTCGCCTCGATTGCAGCCGCGCTGGAGCAGCACGCCGGCGTCCACACCGCGCGCGCGAAGGGGGAGCGCATCGTGCTCACCGTCGATCACTTGCACGTCGCCTTGCCGCTCGTGCTCTCGACGCTTCGCGAGCACGGCGCCGATCTCACGAACTTGTCGACGCATCAGGCGACGCTCGAGGACGTGTTCGTCACGCTCACGGGGAGGGCGCTCCGTGAGTGACGGGACCGACGTGACCGGTGCGCCGCCGCGCCGGAGTGGCGCGCGCCTCGCGGCCATCCGTGAGCTGTCGCTCCTCCGCCTGCGGCTCTTCTACCGAGAGCCGGGCGCCATGTTCTGGACGTTCGGCTTCCCGCTCGTCCTGTCGCTCGTTCTCGGCATCGCGTTCCGGAACCGCCCGGCGGAGCCGATCGTCGTGGCGGTCGAGGCGCCGGGCGACGTTCCGATCGCGCGTGCCGAGCGGGCGTTCGGATTGCTCGCCGCCAATCGCGAGATCGACGTTCGTCGGATGAGCGCGCCGGAAGCGGCGAACGCGCTGCGTACCGGAAAGGTGAGCCTCGTCGTCGTGCCCACCGCCGACGGCTACGCGTATCGCTTCGATCCCACACGGCCGGAGAGCCGCCTCGCGCGTGCCGTGACCGACGATGGCTTGCAACGTGGTGAAGGGCGACGCGACGTCGTTCCCGTCTCCACGCGCGCGGTGGTCGAGCCGGGCTCCCGCTACATCGATTTCCTCGTTCCGGGTCTCATCGGTCTGGGGCTCATGTCGACGGGCCTCTGGGGCATCGGCTTCTCTCTCGCCGAGATGCGTACGAAGAAGCTCCTGAAGCGGATGATGGCGACGCCCATGCGGCGGAGCGACTTCCTCTTCTCGTTCCTGTGCGTCCGCGCGGTGTTGCTGGTGCTCGAGCTGCCGCCGCTGCTGCTTTTCGCGCGCTTCGTCTTCGACGTACGCATCGCCGGATCGATCGCGTCGCTGTTCGCCATCGCGCTCGTCGGGGGGCTGACGTTCGCGGTGATGGGCCTCCTGCTCGCCTCGCGCGCCGAGAACCCGCAGGTCGTGAGCGGCCTCATCAACGTGGTGTCGTTTCCGATGTACCTCTGCTCGGGCGTGTTCTTCTCGTCGGGGCGCTTCCCCGAGCCTCTCCAGCCGTGGTTGCGCGCGCTTCCGCTCACCGCGCTGAACGACGCGCTCCGCTCCGTGATGATCGACGGGGCGAGCCTCGCGTCGGTGATGCGTGAGGTGGGAATCTGCTTCGCGTGGGGTGCCGCGTGCTTCGCGGCGGCCCTCCGCCTTTTCAAGTGGCGCTGAGAACGGCGCGTTCGTCTACTGCGCTTCGGGCGCCGGCGCCGGTGCCGGCGCGGAAGGCTCCGGCGGCGCCGGCGGCGGAGAGCCGGCGGGGCCGACGCTCGACGGCACCGGGAAGGTCGGCAGCGGCTCGGACGAGGGATCGGCGGCGCTCGAGGCCGTCGCCGGAGACGACGTGGGGCGCTTCACGCGCGGCGGGCGGGCGCGCGGCGGACGCTTCGCATGCGCCTGTGCGGACGCGCTCGTCGTCGGCGCCACGGACGGCTCGCCGGAGGGCACGACCCCTGCGCCGGCGAGCGTGGCATCGTCGACCTTCACCGAGCTCGCGCCCGGCGGCGTAGCCGCGGCGCCGCTCGCCACCGGCGTCGGCGGTAGCGGAGGCGGAGGAGCCACGCCCGCGCTCGCGGCGCTCGCCGAGGCCGCCGCCGCTGCGGCTGCCGCGGCGTTCACCGCCGCCTGACGGCGTTTCACCATCGCGACGATGCCGGCGATGAGCGCCAGCGCGATCAACACGGGCACGAGGATGCGCCAGATCGTAGGCCGCTTTTCGACGACCTGGGCGAGCATCGGCCCCGGCGCCTCGGGCGTCAGCGACACGCGGCGCGACTGCGTCGTCGCGGCGGCCGAGCCTTCGTAGACCGGCGGCGAGGACGCATACGAGCCGAGCGGCGGAGTCGGCGCGTACGGCGGAGCCGACGGAAACGCGGCCGGCGGAGCCGACGGATACGCCGGCGGCGGAGCCGACGGAAGGTGCGCAGGCGGCATGCCGGCTGCCGGACGCGGCGCGTGCATGTCGGGGAGCGCCATCGCCGCCATCGGCTGCGTCATCCCGAACGCGAGCGCGGCGGCGGCCTCGGCGGTGCCTTCCGCAGGCGGAGGCTGCGAAGGCGAGATGCCAGGCAGCGTGCGGACGGCGGGCTTCAGCTCCTCCTTGCCCGGCACGCGCTCGGTCGACGGCGACAGCTCCTCTTCGTCGGCGCTCCGCCGGAGCGAGAACACGGGGCCTACGGAAGGCTCGCCGCCCGGCTGCCTCGGCGCTTCGCGGAGCGTGATGGGCGGCGCGCTCGTGATCACCTCTTCGCTCGGATAGCGCGCGACGGCGGTCTCCTCTTCGAGGTTCCGCCGCGTCGGCACCGGAGCGGGGATCGCGTCTCCCGACACGTCGGCGATACCGACGCTCGGCTCCGCACCCTCGAGGGACATGCGTGCCCAACGAAGGGCCTCGCGCATGGCGTTGGCGTCGGGCCAGCGCTCACGCTTGTCGTAGCGGAGCGCGCGATCGATGACGGCAGCCACCGAGCGAGGCACCTCCGGTGCGGCGTCTTGAAGCGGCCGCGCCGCCGTGCGCGCGGTCGCGATGAGCTTCGCCTTGGCGTCGCCCCCTTCGTGGACCGGCTCACCCGAGAGGACGACGAAGAGCGTCGCGCCGACCGCCCAGATGTCGCTCTGCGCGTCGACGTCCTCGCGTCGTCCGAGCGCCTGCTCCGGCGGCATGTATGCCGGCGTGCCGAGCACCATGCCGATGCCGGTCATGTCGCTCGAGTCCTTGCCGTCGTTCCAGCGCGCGACACCGAAGTCGAGGATCTTCACCTCGCCAGACGTCGTGAGGAACACGTTGTCTGGCTTGAGGTCGCGGTGCACGACTTCGCGTGCGTGCGCCGCGGCGAGCACGTCGAGGAGCGAGTCCGCGACGCCGAGCACGAACGACAACGGGAGCTTGCCGCCGCTGCTTCTTCTCCGTTCCTCGAGCGTCTCGCCGTCGAGGAGCTCCATGACGAGGAACGCGCATCCGTCCTCGGTGACGTCGTCGTCGATCGCGCGGATGACGCCGGGATGGCCGATCGAGTTCGCGAAGTACCCTTCGCGCTTGAAGCGCTCGCGGAGGCTCTCGTCTTCGGCGAGCTCGCGGTGCATGATCTTCAGCGCGACGCGCGAGCCGTTGCGGTGCGTCGCCGCGTAGACGTTCGCCATCGTGCCGGTCGCGAGGAAGGACTCCACGCGATACTTGCCGCGCACCACGGAGCCCACTCGCCCGTGTCGATGCTGCGAGCGCTTCTGGGACGCGTCCAAGAGACCGAGCCCTCCTGCCGGAAGTGAGCGTACCATGCCGGCCGCAGCATGCGCGTCCACCTCGTCGACGGAACTTACGAGCTGTTCCGGGCCCATTTCTCGCAGCGACCGCCGAAGCGTGTGGCTCTCGCCGATGGCCCTCTCGACGTGAAGGCGACGGTCGGCCTCGTCGCGGCCATGCTCGCGCTGCTGCACGATCCCGACGAAGCGGTGACGCACCTCGCAATCGCGTTCGACAATCCGATCGCGTCGTTCCGGAACGAGCTGTTCGACGGCTACAAATCCGACGAGGGCGTGCCGCCCGACCTGCGGAAGCAGTTCGACCTCGCCGAGCTCGCGATGCGCGCGCTCGGAATCGTCGTGTGGTCGATGGCCCGTTGGGAGGCAGACGATGCGCTCGCGACCGGCGCGGCGCGGTTTTCGGCGCAGGTCGATCAGGTTCGCATCCTGACGCCGGACAAAGATCTCGGGCAGTGCGTCGTCGGCACGCGCGTGGTGCAGGTCGACCGCATGCGGCGGAAGCTCATCGACGAGGACGCGGTGCGGACGGTGCGCGGCGTACCCCCCTCGAGCATCCCGGACCTTCTCGGCCTCGTCGGGGACACGGCCGACGGCATCCCGGGGCTCGCCGGCTTCGGTGCGAAGTCCGCGGCTGCGGTGCTCGCCCGATGGGGCACCATCGAGCGCATTCCCGACGACGCGGCGAAATGGGACGTCAAGGTCGCGGGCGCGCCGCGTCTCGCCGCTACGCTGGCGGCGCAACGCGCCGACGCGCTCCTCTACAAGAAGCTGGCGACGCTCGTGACCGACGTGCCGCTCCGCGAATCGCTCGAGGAGCTCGAGCACCGCGGCGTGCCGCGTGAGTCGTTCGAGACGCTCTGCACGCAGCTCGACTCGAGCGACCTACGGACGCGGCCCGTTCGCTTCAGAAGCTGACGCCGAAGACGTCGCGGAAGCGAATGTACGGCTCACGGTTCGGGTCGACGTCGGCGAGACCGACGCGGAGCGAGACCGTCTCGCCGTCGCCCCACGGCCACCACAGGCCATAGACGAGGAGGCCGTTGATGGGGCCGGTCGACAGCACGAGCTGCCCCTGACGAACGCCACCGCAGCGCTCGACGACGTCGCGGAGCTGCTGCGGCGCGCGAACGATCGTGGCTGGCGTCCACTCGTTCTGCAGCGCGATCGCCGTTGCGGTGCGTGCCGCCGGCTCCTGCTCGGTCGTGAACGACGACGTGCAGCAGAGCAGACGCGAGTCCCAGCTCCATCCCCGGGTAGGCCAGGTCGCGCGCATATGTCCCAGGCTCTCGAAGACGGCCTGCCAGGCGTCGTTCCACCCACGAATCGTCATGGCACGCAGTCTAGACCACGACGCGCAGCGAAATCGACCGCCGCGAACGCGTTCTCAGTACGGAACGATCGGGCCTGCGACGAGCCCGGCGCCGGGCGCACGGGCGTAAAGGCGAAGGTGCGTTCCACCGCGGAGCGTGCCGGTATTCGGCACGTACAGCTTCAGGGTGTGGGCGCCCGGCGCGAGGATGCCGAGCTGCCCGCCGTCTTGATTGATGAACTTCCCGTTTTCGACGACGGCGATCCAGACGGTGAGCCGGCCGACGTCGACGACGCTTCCGAGCTCGGGCGGAAGCTCCTCGTGGCCGATGACGGTGTCGGCGCGGAAGCCCTGGAGTGGCTCGCCCTTCGCCGTGCAGTTCACGAGGTAGAGCGCGTCGACGGGGCCCTCGACGGTCGCGGTGAAGACGAGATCGCGGTTGCCGTCGCCGACCGTGAGGCCGTCGCGCATCCCGATCTTGTCGACGTTGAGGTTCTCGTCCGAGACCGCGAACGCGCTCACCTTGCTGCTCGCGGGCGCCGGCGGCAGCCTGCTCGCGGACGACGTTTCGCTCCCGTCACGCGCGCGGGGCGCAGGTCCGCATGCGCTGCTCGTCACCACCGTGGCCAGCGTGACGAGCGCGGCGGCGGGCGCGAACGAAGGTCGGGCGACGGCGCGGAGCGAGCGGGAACCCATCGCGGTAGGGGTCTACCACGTTCCGTGCGACGATGGGCCCCCGTGACCCGACGCGTACGCACGCTCGCCGACGCTCCCCGGTCCTTCCTCGACGCGCGCACCGGGCTGCCCGCGTACGGCGCCTACGCGGGCGAGCTCCCGCGCGTCACCTTCGACGACGTGGGGCTTGCCTCGCGCGTGCTGCGTCGGAAGCGCTGGCTCTACGTCGCGATCAGCACGCCCGAGACGTGGCTCGCCTTCGCCGTCGTACGAACCGGCTATGCCGCCACTGGCTTCGTCTTCGCGTACGATCTCGGAGAGCGCCGGATGCTCGTCGACCACACCGCGATGGCGCCGGTCACCGCAGCGCGCATCGCCGACGATGCGCACGCGGCGGGGGAGGTCGCGCGGTTCGAGTTTCGCGGCGACCGATTCGTGATCGAACGCCACGGCGGCGTCCTCGAGGCGCACGTCGCGATGCGCGGCGCGCGCGTCGAGGCGACGGTCGACGAGCGGTCCGGCGCTCCTCCCGTCGCCGTCATCGCGCCGCTCGGCGAGGGGCTCGTCGACGCGACCGTGAAGCGGGTGCTCCTTCCCGCGCGCGGCCACATGCGCTGCGGAGCGCGCGAGATCTCTCTCGATGGCGGCTTCGCGGGTTACGACTACACGCAAGGTCTCCTTCCGCGGCGCACGCGCTGGCGGTGGGCGTTCGCCCAAGGACGCGACGAGAGCGGCGAAGAGATCGGGCTGAACCTCGTGTCCGGCTTCGTCGGCGAAGCGGAATGCGCGGCGTTCACCGCGACGTCGGTGCTGCCGCTCGCCGAGCCGCAGTTCACGTTCGACGTCACGCGGCCGGAGCGTCCGTGGCGCCTCGAAGGGGACGGCGTCGACCTGACGTTCGCCCCTGGTGCGGTGCACGCGCAGCGAACGAACCTCCTCCTCGTGCGGTCGCAGTTCGTGCAGCCCGTGGGGACCTTCACGGGCACACTGCGTCTCGGCGCACGTGACGTGCGCCTCCGCGAGCTGCCGGGCGTCGTCGAGAACCAGGACGTCACGTGGTGAGCGAATCCGAGAAGAACGCCGCGGGCGGAGAAGGGGCGGCCACCGCGAGCGAGCTGCCGCGCGTGCTGTCGCTACGGGATGCGACGATGCTCGTCGTCTCGTCCGTCATCGGCGTCGGCATCTTCCTCACGCCGGACGAGGTCGCGAAGCTCCTGCCGCGACCCGGCTGGTTCTTCGCCGCGTGGCTCGCGGGAGGGCTCCTTTCGGTTGCCGGCGCGCTCGCGAACGCCGAGCTCGGGGCGATGTTTCCGCGCGCGGGCGGCAACTACGTCTACCTCCGCGCCGCATACCACCCGATGGCGGGATTCCTCGTCGGATGGCTCTCGTTCTTCGCGATCTTCGCGGGCACGATCGCGACGCTCGCCGACGGCTTCACGATCTCGATCGGCAACGGCCTCCTCGGCCACGATCTCTCGCGCCCGGTGAAGCTCGCCATCGCGATCGGGATCATCTGGCTCGCGACCGGGGTGAACGCATATGCGACGAAGGCCGGCGCGAAGCTGAACACGGCGACGGCGTATCTCAAGGTCGCTGCGCTCGTCGTTCTCGTCGTCGCCGGCCCGATCGTCGGTCACTCGCGGGCGGCCGCGGCGCCGCTGGCGAGCACGGGCGAAGCCTCGGTGCCCGCATTCTTCGTGGCGCTTTCGCCCGTCATCTTCTCGTATCTCGGCTGGAACGCGAGCGTCTACGTCGCGGGTGAGATCGACAAGCCCGGGCGCAACCTCCCGAGGTCGCTCTTCTGGGGCCTCGGCATCTGCACGTCGTTCTACGTGCTCGTCACCGGCACGTACATCTACGCGCTCGGCATCGAGCCGCTCGGCAGCACCGCGCTGCCCGGACCGGCGACGGGCATCGTCCTCTTCGGACCGGTGGGCGGGAAGATCGTCGCGACGATGATGCTCGTCTCGATCTTCGGGTGCCTCAACTCGAACGTGCTCGTCGGACCGCGCATCGCGTACGCGATGGCGAGCGACCGGCTCTTCTTCAGCGTGGCGGCACGGCTCAGCAAGGGGTCGCAGACGCCGTGGGTCGCCGTCGTGGTCCAAGCGACGACCGCGAGCGTTCTCCTCCTCGTGTTCGACGACCTCCGGCAGGTCCTCGCGTACACGACCTTCGGCATCGTCGTCGCGACGATCGCGGACACGACCGCGCTGTACGTCCTCCGCCGTCGTGAGCCCGACCGACCGCGACCGTACCGGGCGCTCGGCTATCCCGTCGTCCCGCTCCTCTACGTCGTGGCGAACGTCGCGATCGCGGTATCGATGCTGGTCGAAAAGCCGAAGGAGTCGCTGCTGAGCCTGGGCGTCCTCTTCGCGGGCGCGCCGGTCTATCTGCTCTTCGCCGCGAAGAAGCCCCAGCCCTCCGCCTGAGAACACGTCGGTGCGGCGGCGCGCGCCGCGTCCGGAAAAAGTACCTTCTTCCTGCCGCCCGGTGTGGTGCGAGCCCGCTCCGAGAGGCAAGATGAGGGAGATGGTTTCGCCGCTGCTTCCCCGGACGATGCTCACCGCCGCGCTCGCCGCGCTCACGGGGACGGCGTGCGCGCACGGTGCGTCGTCGCGGAGCGCGGTGGTCGCGAACGACGAACTGAGCGTCGCCGAGCGCTCTCCCGATCCCACGGTCGAGGTCACGTTGCCGCCGGCGGAGGCTCCTGCGCCGCGCGGCCGTCCACGTCTCTCGCAGACGGTCACGCTCGGGCAGGGGACGAACGAGGCGGTGTACGGTCAGCAGCCCGTCGCCGCGTCGAACGCCGGTGGCGGCCCGAACGTCACGGTCAACAACAACGTGACGGTCGTGAACCAGCCGCCGGCGGTGTACGGCGGATACGGCTACGGAAGCTACGGCTACGGGCTCGGCTCGCGGACGGTCACCGGCGGCGCCGTGCGCGACGGCGTCGGCACGTCCGCGCCGGGCGGCCGCGGCGCATGGGCGCCGAGCGGCTGGGAGGGCGCGCAGCGCACGGCCGCGCCGGGACAGACGCCCGGAGTCGGCGGCAACTGGGCGCCGGCGCCGAGCTTCGGCCCGCGGCAGATGAAGTAGCGAGCGACGAGCGAGGACGCGACCGTGCCCACCGCGGGTGTGGACTTCTTTCGTATCGACCGATCCGGCCCGACGAAGCGCTTGCTCGCGATCGGAGCGGTGCTCGTCGCGCTCGGCGCGAGCACCGTCGGCGCGCATCTCGTGACGCGCCTGTCTGCGACGCTGACCCATTACGTGAGCCTCGGCGGCGGGCTCACGATGCTCGTCGGCCTGGTCCTCGCATTCGGCGCGATGGCCATGATGCTCTTCGAGGACGTCTACCTCGCGATCGCGGACCAGCACGTCGTGCTCCACGACAACGGCAAGGAGACGCGGATCGCGTGGGAGGACCTTTCGTCCGTCGTCGCCGACGGAAGCGGCTACGTCGCGCTCGCGCGTTCGCAGGGCGAGCCGCTCCGGTGGTACGCCGGGAAGCAGGCAGACCTCATCGCCGGCAAGCTCCAGGAAGCGCGGCGCAAGGCGCTTCACGGCCTCCTCAAGACGAGCTCGCATCCGCCGCCCGCCGCCACGTCATAAACGCCGGCTTCGTCCTCCACAGACGAGGCATGACCTCACGCAAGCGGCGGGCGCACGCGGTCGTCGAGGCTTCTTTCGTCGTCACCCTGCTCGCCGCGGCGCCGTCCACCGCGCGCGCCGGAGAGGTGCAGCTCGCGACCAGCTCCGGTGCGTTCGCTTCGTCGTGGCGAGGCGATGCGGGGTTCGGCCAAACGCTCCGTCTCGGGTACCGGATGGCCGATCTCGTCAGCGTCGACGCGTCCGGGAGGCTCGGATACGCGACGGTCGACGAGCGCCTCGTCACGCAAGTCTCCGTCGGCGGGACGCTGTACGGACGCATCCGTCGGGTCCGACCCTACGTGCGACTCGCCCTCGTCCATCAGCACGAGGAGCCGATGCCTGCGGTACGGGAGGATGCGTTCGGCGCTCTCTTCGGCGTCGGCGACGGCATTCGGCATCGGGGCGGCTTCGGCGGCGCGCTCGGGTTCGACGTGCCGGTCCACGAAGGGAAGAGCACCGAGCTCGTCGTCGGTCTCGACACGAACGCGTCGTGGTTTCCGGATCCGCGCGGCCCTGCCGTGTACGCGGGAGGCGCGGTGTGGCTCGGCGTCAACTTCGGATTGTGAGGCGCTCCTATGTGTAGAATGCACCTATTCGCCGCCACGCTGGTCGTGGTCTCCGCGGCCGGTTGCGGCGGAGAGGATTCGCTCGAAGACGCGACGTGCCCTCCGAATGGCACCACGCTCACGTACGCCTCCTTCGGGCGGCCCTTCCTCGATGCGCACTGCCAGTCGTGCCATGCGAGCGGCGCGCGCGAGCGCAACGGGGCGCCCTCCGGCTACACCTTCGACAGCCCGGCCGACGTGCAGCGTCTTCGCTCGCGCATCTTCGTGCGCGCCGCGGGCGACAACGTCTCGATGCCGCCCGGTCCAGACGACCCGCCGGCGGCGGATCGCGCGAGGCTCGCCGAGTGGCTTGCGTGCGGCGCCCCTTGATCGATCAGCCGCGCGGCGCTTCGAACTGGTAGCGGGCCGGATCGTTTCCGTGCACGCGAACGATGATGCGCGCGCCGGTGAGCGTCGCCGTCGTGTGGGCCGCGGCGGGACGGCCGGGCGCGTCTTCGTCGAGGTTCTCGACGAGGCTCTGGAGCGTCACGTACGGGATGCCATTGATGACGTCGAGGTTGTTGCGGTGCACGTGTCCGTTGAACACGGCGCGAACCTTCTTGCTCTCCTCGAGGATGCGCCGGAGCTCCGCCCGTTCGGCGACGAGCGCGAGGTGAGCGGCGCGGTGAAACCAGAACGAGTCGGAGAGGTCCTGCTCGCTCGCGCTGTGGTGCATGAGGACGATGACCGGTAGCGCGGTCGCCGCGAGATCCGCCTTGAGCCACTCGAGCTGCGCCTGCGGAATGCGCACGTCCACGTCCTTCCGCTCGTGCGTGTGGAGCACGACGAGGTGGTGGCCTCCGCGGTCGAGCGAGTAGAAGAGTGGCCCCTCGCGCCGCCACACGCGTGCGAGATCGTCCCGCGTGAGGTTGATGGTGTCGTGGTTGCCGGCCACGTTGAGCACCTCCGCCTTCGCGGTCCGCAAGATGTCTTGGCATTCCGTGTAGCGCGCGAGGTCGGCCTCGCGGCTCTCGTCTTCGATGTCGTCCCCGAGGTTCACGAGGATGTCCGGCCGGAGCTCCTCGTTCATCGCGCGGACGGCGGAGCGGGTGAGATCGGCCGCGTGGTGCGTGAGCTTTCGGAGCTTGCCGTCGTAGTACGCAGCCGGCCCGAAGTGCAGATCGGTGAGGAAGCCGAGGGTGAGCGTCACGAGGCCGATGGTAACCCTGCCTCGTTGACGCACCCGCAACGTATCGACGGCGGCCCTCCGCCCTAGTACGAATCGAGCATGCGTCCCGTCCTGATCGGAGCCGGTCGTGGCAGCCGGCTCGAGCACCGCACCGACGAGCTTCCGAAGACGCTCGTGAACGTCATGGGCCGTCCGATGCTCGAGTGGATTCTCGATGCGCTCGCGGAAGGCGGCTTCTCGCGGAAGGACGTGGTGTTCGTGTGCGGCTACCGCGCCGACGTGCTGCGCGCGCGGTATCCCGAGTTCACGTTCGTCGAGAACCGCGACTGGGAGAACAACAACATCCTCGAGTCGCTCCTCTGCGCGCGCGAGCACCTCGGCGAGGGCTTCGTCTCCTCGTACACGGACATCGTGTACCGGGGCTCCGCGGTGAAGTCGCTCGTCGCCGCGTCTTGGGACAAGACGCTGGTGTGCGACACGGATTGGCGCCGGCGCTACGTCGGCCGCACGAACCATCCGGAAAGCGACGCGGAGAAGATGCTCGCGGAAGGCTCGCGCGTCGTCGACATCTCACGCACGATCGCCTCGGAGCAGGCCTCCGGTGAGTTCATCGGAGTCGCGAAGTTCTCTCCGGCCGGCGCGCGCGAGCTCATCGAGGCGTACGAGGAGGCGAAGGCGTCGTGCGAGACGCTGGGCGACCGCCCGTTCCGCAAGGCCTATCTCATCCACCTCTTCCAGCGGATGATCCAGCGCGGCGCCGAGTTTCATCGCGTCGACACGCACGGCGGCTACATGGAGCTCGACACGCTGCAGGATCTCGAGCTCGCCGAATCGTGGTGGAACGGCGGCTCGTGACGCGAGAGCGCGCACGATGACGGTGGCGACCAGCGCGCCTCCCGAGGTCGAGCTCGACCGCGTGTCGAAGCGCTTCGAGGACGACGGGAGCAGCAAGGATGGCCCGCCCGCTGCTCTCGAAGGGATCTCGATCACGGCGACGAAGGGCGAGCTCCTCGTCGTCGTGGGTCCCTCGGGATGCGGCAAGTCGACGACGCTGCGCATCGTGGCCGGCCTCGAAGAGGCCGACGGGGGTGACGTGCGCATCGGCGGCCGCTCGGTCGTCGGCGTGCCTCCCCAAGAGCGCGACGTCGCCATGGTGTTCCAGGGGTACGCGCTCTACCCGCAGATGACCGTCCGCGAGAACATCGAGTTCCCGCTGAAGATGCGGCGTACGGCGGTCGCCGAGCGGCGGAAGCGCGCCGACGAAGCCGCGGAGATGCTGAAGCTCGGACCGCTCATGGACCGACTTCCCGCGGAGCTCTCCGGCGGCGAGCGGCAGCGCGTCGCCATGGGCCGGGCGATCGTGCGCCGGCCGCGCGTCTTCTTGTTCGACGAGCCGCTTTCGAACCTCGACGCGGCGCTCCGGCAGGATCTCCGCATCGAGATCGGCGCGCTCGTCCGCGAGCTCGGCGTCACAGCCATCTACGTCACGCACGACCAGGTCGAGGCGATGACTCTCGCCGATCGCATCTGCGTGATGAAGAAGGGCAAGGTCCTCCAGATCGCGCCGCCGCGCACGATCTACGAGGAGCCCGCGACGAGCTTCGTCGCGACGTTCCTCGGCACGCCGCGCATGAACCTCGTGGCCGGGCGCTGCGAAGCGGGCGAGCTCACGTGCGGACCGTTTCGCCTCGCGGCGCCCGCACGCACATCGAAGCTGCGTCCACGCGTCGTGCTCGGCGTCAGGCCGGAAGACGTGCGGCTCGTGAGCGAGAGCGACCCCGGCGCCGCTCGCTTCGAGGTGGCAGCCGCCGAGCCGCTCGGCGCCGAGACGCACCTCCTCTTGCGCGCAGGAGCCGGGGACGAGGCCGTCGAGCTCCGCGTCCGCACACCAGGATTCGACCCTCGCCCGGCGGGGACACCCGTGTTCGTCGCGATCGACGCGGAGCGTGTCCACTTGTTCGACCCCGCCGCCGACGACACGAGGCTCGCGTGATCTCGCGCCGCGCGCTCCTCGCAGGAGGAGCGGTTGCCGCCGCGTTCGGGAGCGGATGCACGCGGAAGACGCGCGACGAGCGCGGACGTGTGAAGCTGCGCCTCTGGTTCAGCCTCGGCGGCCGTAACCGCGAGGTCCTGCTCGAGATCGTGCGGCGCTTCCATGCCGCGCAAGGCGACGTGCGCGTCGAGCCCGTGTACCAGGGCGACTACTTCGAGTCGCTCGCGAAGCTCCGCACCGCCATCGCGGCGAAGGCCGCGCCCGCCCTCAGCCACGTGGTCGCCGAGGTCGTGCCGTATCTCGCACGCGCGAACGCGCTCGAGCCGCTCGAGAGCTATCCAGGAATGCGCGACATCCCGTTCGTCCCTGCGCTCGGGCAAGCCGGCGCGTTCCGGCGCGGCGCATCGCGGCCGCTCTACGGCGTACCTCTGAACCGCTCGACGCCGCTCATGTACTGCAACGGCGAGCTCTTCGCGCGTGAGGGGCTCCGGCCGCCGACGACGTGGGCGGAGCTCGTGAGCACGGCGAAGGCGCTCACGCGTCCCGGCGAGCGGTGGGGCCACGAGGTTCCGATCGCGTGGTGGTTCTGGGTCGCGCTCGTAGGGCAAGCCGGCGGTGAGGTCTTCGACGACGCGGGGCGGCCCACGCTCGGCGGTGAGGCGGGCGTTCGTGCGCTGCGTCTCTGGCAAGACCTCGTGCATCGGGAGAAGGTCATGCGGCCGCCGCCGGGGCGTGACTACGACGCGTGGAACGTCGTGAACCAGGACTTCCTCGCGGGGCGAGCCGCGTTCATCTGGACCAGCACGGCGTACATCCGTTACCTGGAAGACAACGCGCGCTTCCCGGTGATCGCGGCGCCGCTCCCGCGCGAGGTGCGCACGTCGGTGCCTACGGGCGGTACGTTCTTCGTCGTGCTGCGCGAGGCACCGGAAGAGGAGCGCGCCGCCGCCGCGAAGTTCCTGCAGTTCTTCTGTGAACCCGAGCAGGCCGCTTTCCTCTCGACCCGCACGGGATACCTGCCGATCACGACGCCGGCCGTGGAGCGCATGCGCAGCGAGGGCTTCTTCGCGAAGCACCCGAACGACGAAGTCGCGCAGGCGCAGCTCGCGAGCGTCGAGCCTTGGCCGTGGGAGCCGATGCTCTTCCGCATCGAGCGCGACATCGTCGACCCGAAGCTCGAAGAGGCCGTCCTCCTCGACCGCGATGCCGCCGCCGTCCTGCGTGACGCGCGCGTCCGCGCCGAGAGGCCGGGATGAGGCCGCGCGCGAAGAGCCATCCATGGCTGATGCTCGGGCCTTCGCTCGTCGCGTGGGCGTTGTTCGTCTTCGTGCCGCTCGCGCTCGCCGCGTACGAGAGCGTCTTCGCGTGGGACATGCTCACGGACCCCGTCTACGTGGGTAGTGCGAACTACGCCGCGTTGATGGAAGGGGGCGAGCTCACCCGGATCCTGTTTCGCTCGCTCGGCTTCAGCGTGCTCGTCGTATCCGGCGCGATGTCGCTCGGGCTGGCCCTCGCGCTCCTCCTCGATCGAAATGGGCGCTTCTTCGCGTTCGTTCGGGCGGCCATCTTCAGCGCGTACGTCGTGAGCTGGGTCGCCGTCGCGCTCCTTTGGGTGCTGCTCCTCGATCCGGACCGTGGGCTCTTCGCCTCTGTCCTCCGCACGCTGCACCTGCCGCGCATCGGCTTTCTCACCGACCCCGACGCGGCGCTCGTCACCCTCGCGGCGGTGACGGTGTGGAAGATCACCGGATACGCGATGGTCGTGTTCCTCGCGGGGCTTCGTTCCGTGCCGAAGGCGCTGCACGAGGCTGCTTCGCTCGACGGCGCCGGCGCGGTCGCGCGATTCCGCTACGTCACGTGGCCGCTGCTCAAGCCGACCGCCGCGTTCGTCGCCACGACGAGCCTCATCGTGAGCTTCCAGGCGTTCGACGTCGTCCGCATCATGACGCAAGGCGGTCCGGCGCGGGCGACGACGCTCTTCGTCTACGCGATCTACGAGCAGGTGTTCTTGAACCTGAGCGTCGGCCGCGCGAGCGCGCTCGCCGTCGTCTACTTCGCGGTCCTGTGCGCCCTCGCGACCTTGCAGCTCCGGGCGTGGCGCGCCCAGGGCACGATCGGAAGGCGAGCATGAGGCGGGGTCTCACCGAAGGGCTCGGCGCCGTCGCCGCCGCGGTATGGCTCCTGCCCTACGCGTGGATGGTCTCGACGTCGTTCAAGCCGCTCGCGGAGATCACCCGCGACCCGACAGCGCCGCTGCCCAAGGCGCCGGAGCTCGGTGCGTACCGCGAGGTGCTCGAGCTCGTTCCCGTCGGCCGCTACTTGCTCGTCTCGCTGGCGGTCGCCGTCGCGATCGGCGTCCTGCAGCTCGCCCTCGCGCTGCCCGCGGGCTATGCGCTCGCGAAGCTCCGCTTCGTGGGGAAGAAGACCGCCTTCGCGGTGGTCGTCGCGTGCCTGCTCGTGCCGCCGCAGGTCACGTTCGTCTCCGTGTTCCTGATGTTCTCGAAGGTGTCGCTGACGAACACGTTCGCGGCGCTCGTCGTTCCGTTCGCGGCGAGCGCGCTCGGGACCTTCCTCGTCCGCCAGGCGCTGCTCTCCGTGCCCGACGAGATCGTGGAGGCCGCGCGGCTCGACGGAGCCTCGGAGCTCACGATCATCTACCGGATCCTCGGGCCGCTCTTGCGACCGACGCTCGTCTCCGTGTTCCTCGTCAGCTTCGTCTACCACTACTCGGATTACTTCTGGCCGCTCGTGATGACGACGGACGATACCGTTCGCACGCTTCCGCTCGGCGTGGCGCTCCTCAAGGAGCCAGGAAGTGGCGTTCGCTGGCACGTCGTCATGGCCGGTAACGTGATCCTGTCGCTCCCGGTCCTCGTGCTGTTTGGGCTCGCGCAGAAGCAGCTCGTACGCGGCGTCGCCGGGCGGTAGGGGCGGCACCGGCGCCGCGGAAGGCCGAGCGCGACCGCGAAAAATCCGCACGGAATCGGGCCGCGGCAGGGCGCATGGCTGCCGCGCTGCGGTTTCGCGCTCGACAAATCTGAAATTGTTGTCAAATCACCGCCCGGACGAGGACGAGGAGCACGACGGATTGCTGCCGTTTGGGAAGCGCGGAGCGAAGGACGACGAAGTCGAGATCGATGACGACGACCTCGTCGTGATCGACGACGGCGCCGTCGCGACTGCGCCGTACGCGGCGCACGTCGACGTCGATGTCGACGTGGAGCTCGGAGCGGACGACGGCGCTCGCGCCTCGGACGAAGACCTCGCCGCCACGGTCGCGCGGAAGCGCCCGACGATCCCTGCCTCGCGTCGCGTGCTCGACGGCGGCCTCGAGGAAGACGTCGCGGGTGAGTGCCTCGCCTCGATCGCCGCGGAGGTGGCGCCTCGCGCGCCGGCGTTCACGCTTCCGCCGCCGTCTTCCGCGTCCGTGCCTGCTCCTGCGCTCGTCTCGGGCGGCCGCCTGCCTTCGGTGACGGCGCCGCCGTTCCTACGCACGTCGACGATCCCGCTCTACGCGGCCGTCCCCGGGATGCGTGAAGCCGCACCCGCGTCCGCGCCGTCGGTGTTCGCGAGGCGTTCGGCGCCTTCGCTCTCGGCGCCGAGCGCATCGTCGCTCTCGGGCGTGGCCGCCGCGCGCGAAGCTCCGTCGGGCAGCGTTCTCGCGCCTTCGTCTCCGAGCGGCGCGTCGGTCGTTCCGGTGAGCGCGCCGCCGCGTACGGTCGAGCCCACGGTCATTCTCGTCCGTGAACGCCCGAAAGCGGGGTGGGTGATCGGTTCGGCCGCGGTCGGCGCCGTATGCGCGCTCGTGGCCGCGCGGCTCCTCGGCACGGGCGGTGTCGATCGCCCGCCGCCCGCACCTGCCGCCGCGCTTGCGGCTCCGCCGCTCGCGCCCGTGACCGCGAGCGCCGCGGTCGCGTCGCAGCCCGTCGCTCCTGCCGCCGTGTCGAGCGCCGCGGCGCCGGCCGCATCGAGCGTTGCACCTGCTACGTCCGTCGTGGCTCCTGCCGTCGTGCGCTTCGGCGATGACCAAGCAGTCGCCATCGACGTCGCGAAGCCCGTCGCCGCGTCCCCGCGCGTGCCCGCGCCTTCGGCGAAGCCGGTCGTCACGTCACCGGCGACCACCCCTGTCGCGCCGAGCGCGCGGCCGCCGGCGAAGCCCGCGAAGGGTGGTGGCGGCGGTGTCGGCCCCGCGCTGCCCGACGGGAGCTTTACGCTCGGGGCGCGTACGGAGGCGAAACCGTCGCCGTCGTCCCCGTCGATCGCGTCGGCAGCGGCCGAGCCGGCGCCGAAGCGGAACGTCTCTCCGGGCCAGCAGCTCGCCGAAGCGCAGCTCCGCGCGTCGATGCGCTGAGCCGCGCGCTCGCGCGAACCGAGCCCGCGCGAGAGATCACGCGCTCGCGTCGGGCACGTTGGATCGCGTCCGTGCCGAACGCATCAGCACGGCGTACGCGAGGCCCGCGCCGCCGGCTCCGACGAACCACGCGTAGTCGTAGAGCACCGCGAGCGGCTTCACGACGAGGCCGATCCACGCGAGCGCGCAGCCGAACAGCGTGGCTGCGATGGCGACCGGGTTGAAGCCCGAGCCGCCGTACTCGTACGCGCCGCGGCGGCGATAGAGATCGGCGAGGCGAAGCTCCTTTCGGCGCACGAACCAGTAGTCGGCGACGAGCACGCCCGCGATCGATCCGAGCCCACCCGAGTACCCGAGCAGCCACTTGAAGATGTAGCCGTTCGGATCCGCGATGAGCTTCCACGGCAGCATGAGCGCGCCCAGCACCCCGGTGATGAGCCCGCCGGTCTTGAAGCTGATCGCGCCCGGCTTGATGTTCGCGAAATCGTTCGCCGGCGAAACGACGTTCGCGGCGATGTTCACCCCGAGCGTCGCGATGACGACCGTGAACATCGATACGGCGACGAGCGCACGCGATTCGAATCTGCCGACGAGCTCGACGGGATCCCAGATGGCTTTGCCGTAGATGTCCGCCGAGGCGCTCGTGATCACGATGCCCATGAGGGCGAAGACCGTCATCGTCGTCGGGAGCGCCACCACCTGACCGACGGCCTGCTCCTTCTGCGATCGGCCGAAGCGCGTGAAGTCGGGCATGTTCAGCGACAGCGTCGACCAGAAGCCGATCATCGCGGTCACGCTCGGCACGAACACCGGCCAGAACGCGCCGAACGAGTGGAACTTCCCCTCGTCGCGCATCACGCTGCCGAGCCCGTTCGCTTTCCACACGGCCCAGCCGACGAGTGCTGCCGTCATGACGAGGACGTACGGCGCGGAGATGTTTTCGACCTTCCGCACGAGCTCCATGCCGCGATAGACGATGACGATGTTGAGAAGCCAGAACAGCCCGAAGCTGACCCACTCCGTCGGATAGTGACCGCCGAACGCCCAGCTCGCCTCCGGCGCGGTCATCGGGCCGAGGAGCTCCGGCCAGGCGCCCCAGACGGACTTGAAGAAGGTCTGCAGCGCCTGGCCCCCGATCCAGCAGTTGATGCCGAACCAGCCGCACGCGACGAGCGCGCGCATCACCGCAGGGACGTTCGCGCCGAACACGCCGTAGCTCGCGCGCGCGAAGACAGGAAACGGGATGCCGTACTTCGTGCCCGGGTGCGAGTTCGCGAGGATGGGAACGAGGACGATGGTGTTGCCGACGAGGATGGTGACGAGCGCCTGCCACCAGTTCATGCCGGCGCTGATGAGCCCCGACGCGAGCATGTACGTCGGGATGCAGTGGGCCATCGAGATCCACAGCGCCGCGAAGGTGTACGTGCTCCACGTGCGCTTCTCGATGCGCGTCGGGGCGAGGTCCTCGTTGTAGAGCGCCGGATCGCCGAGGACGACGTCGGACGTGAGCTCGACGCGGCCGTCGGGGCGTTCGATCTGTTCGCCGGTCGTCGTCGTCGGCTTCCCCATGCGCCGGTCGTACACCGACCCGTGCGCGAGAGAAAGTGCGCCATCGTCAATGGCGCAGCGCGATGCCGATCGAGGCGATCATCGTCGCGACGCCGAGGAGCGCGAGCACGATCTTCTTCCGCCGCGCGAGCGGCCGCGTCGCCTCGTATACGTCGAGCGCCGTGGTCGCGTACGGCGCCCGAGCCGTCCCGCGATAGGATGCGCCGTGATCGATGCGCACGATCGTGGCGCGCGCCGCGACGCCCCCGATCAACGCCGGCAGCGCCGGGGGAGCGCCGTCTCCGGCGGGCACCACCTCGAATCCCGCTTCGTCGCCCGCGAACACCGCATGGAGCCAAGCGGCACGGCGACGGTCGGCGACGAGGAGCTCGCCCAGGCCCCGAGCGCGAGGAGGAGCACGACGCCGACGACGGCGAGCTCGGCGTCTCGCACGGGAAGGAGCGCGATGGCCGCGAGCACCGCGCACGCGCCGGCGAAGGGGACGGTCATGCGCTCGCGCGCGTCGTGCGCTCCGGCCTCTCCGGCGCGCAGCGCGAGCGCGAGCACCGCCGCACCGACGAGCGCAGGGATCGCCCCGAATGGGATGCCGCAGAGCACCCATCGCGCCGGTTCGTACGTCGACAGACCGCTCGCGAGGAGGATCGGTCGCTCGAGCGGGGCGCGGATGCAGATGATCGCCTGCACGAGCATCCCGACGACGGCTCCTCCGCACGGTACGACGAGCCACGCGACGCGGCGGAGAGCGACCGTGCGGCGCGCGTAGCCGAGCGCGCGCACGACCGCGACGCCGACGAGCCCGGAGGCGACGATGCCCGTGACGTAGGCCGCGCGGTCGAGGCTCGCGGTCTCGAGGAGCCGCATCGTCACGAGCGCCAGGACCGCGGAGAACAACCCGAAGACGAGGCTCATGGCAGCGCCTGCGTGATGTCTGCCGGGCAGGGGCGCACGAGCCGAGGCGGATCCCCCGCGGCGAGCGGGCCGAGCGCGACGGCGGAGAGGAGCGTGGTCGTTGCGAGCAGCGCGAGGGCAGCGAGGCGCCGCCGGCGGAGCGGCCGCGTCGTCTCCTCCTCGGTCTCGGCGAGCAGCGCGATCGGCTCGCCGGACGCCGCGCGGTACGACCCCAGGTGGCGTTCGATGCGAACGAGCACGCTTGCCGCCGAGGCTTGCGCGACGATGGGGGCGAGAGATGCGTCGGAGCGGAAATGCTCCGCCGGGGCGATCTCGTAGGCGGCGTCGCCACCGTCGACCGCGCCGTCCCTCGTACCTGCCCGGAACACGTGACGTAGGAAGGCGAGCCTCGCTCCGTCGACGAGGAAGCAAGCGAGCACGGCAACGCAGGAGAGCATCACGACGAGGACGAGCGGCGCCATCTCTTCGGCATGCACGACGAGGAGCCCGAACGCCGCAACGATGCCGCTCGCGCCGGTGAACGCGACCGCGAACGCCTCGTGCGCGTCGCTCCCGACGAGCCGCCGGAGCGCGCGAGCGGCGAGGACGAGGAACGCGGAGACGATGGCGGCAGGCGCGGCGCCGAGCACCACGCCGGCGGCGAGCCAGAGGGCCGGGTCGGAGCTGTCGACGAGACCTCCGAGGTCGCGGACCTCGAAGCCCGGCGAGTCTTCGCGGATCGCGACGAGCACCATGAGCTGGACGAAGACCCCGACCGCGGCGCCGCCGAGCGCAGGAAGGCCGAGCGAGGCGAAGAGGCGCGCGCGGGGGGAGCGCGCGGCGTGGACCGCCTGCGCCACGACGAACGCGAGCCCAACCGTCGCGACGAGCCCGACGCCGAACGCCGCCGGCGAATAGGAGACGACGCGATCGGCGTGCATCGCGAGCGTCGCGACCGTCACCGACGCGAGGACGAGCGGAAACGTGGCACGCGGCGCGGCTCCGAGGCGCGTGAACGCGCGCACCGCGGCGACGCGATGGGCGGCGCGCGCGGACGACGGGGAGGTGAGGGGGGCTACGGACACTCCGGCTCAGACGGACGCGCGGGGCCGGAGTTTTGTTCCGGCCTACCGAAAGCCGCATGGGCGGCGCGAGGGCCGCACCCTCGAGCGCCGGCGCGGGCCTACGAACGGCGACGGAACATGGCGAGGAACTGCAGCCACATCATGCGAAGGCGGCTCCCGACCCGGCCCTTGAGCGCGCCCTTCTTCGCCTGCGTGCGGTGCACGAGGTGCGTCGGGCGAGCGCCCGGCTGGAAGCCGTAGAGCGAGTAGAGGTTGATGAGGTCGGCGACGACGTCCGAGATGCCGCGCGTGTCGAGATCGTGCGCCTGGCAGTAGCTGTCCGGCTTGTTCCGGATCATGCACTTGGCGATGATCATCATCACGTTCGGGTCGATGAGCTCGCCGTTCCCGTCGAGGAACTGCTTGTACGAGAAGAAGCGGTCCGCGGGGGCGACCTCGGGCGAGCCGTCGGCTGCCTTCGGCGCGCGCAGCGAGTTGATGACGCTGTACTCGTGACGGAGATACGCCTCGATCGTGTTGTTCTCGTCGGCGCGCTCGTACTCGATGAACTTGTGAAACGCGTCGTAGAGCGTCTTCGGGTTCGCGTAGGCGCCGCTGATCAAATAGTAGAAGGTCGCGCCAAGCGAGTAGATGTCGGCCGGACGTCCGACGCTCTTCTGGATGCGCGCGCGAACGTTCGTCTCGCTGAGCTCACGGAACGGGCGCCCGAGCACGAGGCGCTTCCGCGCGCGGTCGGCGTAGAGAACCGGGTACTGCTCGTTCCGATTGAACAGCGAGAACGAGTCGTTCTTCGCGATCTGGATATAGAAGTCCTCGAAGTACTCGACCTCGGGAACACCCTGCTGCACGTTGACGAGCAGCTCGATGATGTTCGTCTCCTGCTCGGGAGACTGGAAGAAGAGCGTGCCGGGAACGGCCGTCTTCATCTGCGTCATGCCGAAGTTGATCTCTTCGTCGTGCAGCTTCGCGACGTTGAAGTCGGCGAGGCGCACCTGGAGCGTCGACCCGCGGAGATTCGGGTCTGGCAGCGCGATGAGCACGTTCGCCGGCTTGATGTCACGATGGCAGATGTTCCGAACGAGGTGCGAGTACTCGACCGCGCTGGCGATCGGGATCATGTAATCGAGCACGCGGAAGAGACGCTCGCGCATGTCACACGCGAGGAGGTCTTCTTTCTGGCCGCGGACGCGAGAGCCCTTCAGGCGCTCCTCGAGGCTCATCTCGAGCTTCTCGAGGATCATGAACTCGGTGTCGACCTTGTCTCGGATGCTCGGCGGGAGGAAGCTCACGTCCTCGTTCTCGCCGGAGCACATCAGCTCGACGATGTTCGGGTGACCCTGAACGCGCTCGAGGAGCTCCTTCTCCATCTGGAAGCGCATGTGATCTTCGTCACTGACGCCCTTCTGGAGGATCTTGATGACGATCGGACGGCGGTAGTCGGTCTTCGACTCGAGCCAGCGCTCTTCACCGAGATACGCCTTCGCGAAGCGACCCGACCCGAGCTCGATCGGCTGCCCGCGTGCGTCGAGCACGAACGAGTACGCGCGCGACCGCGTGATGTGGAAGCCCATCGCGCGGCCTTCGCGCGGGGCCTGATCGGCGCGCACGCCGAGCGACTGCGTCTGCGCCGGCACCATCGCCGCCGTGCCCGCCATCGCCGGGTTGCCGAGCGGAGTCGCCGGCCCGGCGAACGACACGTCGCCACGCGGCTGCGGAGGCACGCTCGACGTCTGCGCGCTCGGCGCGCCCGACGGGCTCGCGTACGGCATCATCCCGGAGGGTGCCGGAATGTTGAGCGGCTGAGGGAGGCCCATCGGCGGCTGCGCCGTGAGCGGCTGCGGGCCCGACGAGCCACGGTCGGGCGGAGCGCCGCTCAGCGCGGACGGCTGCGTCGACGGGCCGGGCGGCGCGGCCACCGCTGCGCGCCCGCTGCTCGCGTGGCTCTGCGGGCTGACCGGCCCCGCTTGGCTCACCGGACGCGCGACGGCTTGCGACTTGGGCCCGGACTCCGGTCCCGCGCCGCGTCCGTCGTTAGGCGGGCTCTGGCTCGCTGCGCTTTGGCCGGGCGTGCCTTGGCCTGGAGCGCCCTGGTTCGGTGTGCCCTGGTTCGGTGTGCCCTGGTTCGGCGTGAAAGCCGTGGGCGTGTTGAACTTGCCGTAGTGAACGCGCGGTGGTGCGCCGAGCGGCGAAGGCCGACCCGGCTCCGGCTCGGGAGCGGCGCCGACGGAGGTCTTCTCCTCGTCCTCGTCGTCCTCGATGCCGTGAATGCGCGGCGGTGCTTCCCTCTGCGTCACGAGACTCCCCAGCGTCCTTTCCGCGAGGCGCGTCGTCGAGCTGATCGACTCAGCGTCGACACATCACGACGACGTCGTCGCCATGACTCAACATCAACGCGACGGCTTCGCGCGCCTCCGAGTAGGGTACCAGAAGCTGTCGTCCGTCCACGACAAAGACGCGGCCTTGCGGCCCTGCTTGGCCGAACGACCACGTCAGCTCGCCGAGTACCTGCCGAGCCGCAGACACCATGTCCGCGCTCCCGTCCTGCGTCACCGTCATTGCCGGCGAGGGCCTCTGCCCACGTCGCCCCACAAAGCACGTGAGGCCTTTGATGTTCAGCTTCGCGGTCGTGCTCGGGAGCATGGTCACGCGCAAGCGGACGTGCCCTCCGCTCGGATCGACGAAGGAGAGATCGAGCTTCTCGTGCACGGGCACGAACCGAACGCGGCGTTCGCCGTACTGCGCGACGCGCTCCGGCGCCGCCTGCAACCGAGGCGCGCCCGTGCTGCCGGACGCCGCTTCGACCTCGAGCGCGAGCGCCAGCGTGTTCCGCGACGTCAGCGGAGGCGCGATGCCCGCGTGCGACCCCGAGGGAGGCACGTCCGCGGCGGCGGGAGGCGCAGCAACGGGGACCGGCGCGGGCATCGGCACGTACGCAAGCGCCGGCGACGCGGCAGGTTGCGGATGCCGCGGGGGCGGCTGCGGCGGCGGCAGCGAGAACGACGGGCGCTCCGCGGGACGCACGCGGAGAGCGTCACGAAGGCTGTCGAAGAGCTCCGGGGGTGTCGCGATGCGGTCCTCCGTGCGCGCGACGAGCGAGTGCGCGAGGACCTGGCCGACGTCGCCGGTGAGGCCGAGCTGCGCGAGCCGCGCATTGACGAGCGTGTCGCCGCGAACGCGATCGTTGAACGTCGTCCGCACGTCCTCGTCGCCGAAGAGCACCTTGCCCGTCAGCATGAAGGTCGCGAGCAGGCCCAGCGCGTAGACGTCCGTGCGGGGCCCTTCGGGCGAGCCGCAGAGCTGCTCGGGCGCGGCCCAGCGCGGGGAGAAGAGGGCGACCGTGCTCACCGACTCGCCCGCGTCGAACGCGGCGCCGGCGCGCCTTCGCTTCTTCAGGTCGCTGTGGGCGATGCCGAAGTCGGCCAGCTTGGGAACGAGCTCGCCGCGAACGCGCGCGAACAGGATGTTCGAGGGCTTGATGTCGCGATGAATGATGTTGTGCTCGTGCGCTTCGGCGACCGCCCCGGTGACCGCCTCGAGGATCGCGAGCGACTCCTCGGCGGGGATCGGTCCGCGCAGGCGCACGTGGGACTCGAGATTGCCCGCGTCGAGGTACTCGGAGACGTGGAACGGCGCGCCCGGGTCCGGCGATCGTTCGTCGAGGTACCCGAAGTCGTAGATGCGGAGCGTGTTCGGATGCGAGAGCTTCGAGAGCGCGAGCGCCTCCTGGAGGAAGTGCGAGTACGTCGCTTGGTACACGGCGCGGCCGCTCGTGTTGTCGCTGCCGGAGCCCTCGACGAGGGTGGTGCGCAGCAGCTTGATGCACACGACGCGATCGAGGCGGTCGTCCGTCGCGCGGTAGATCGTCGCCATCCCGCCGCTGCCGATCCGATCCAGGATCGAGTAGCGGTCGAGGAGCCGCATCCCTTCGGCGAGCTCGTGCTCACCCGGACGGCGGGACCGCGCCATGACGTCGAACGTACCTCACATGGGGTACGGCGGTCGACACGCTGCATGCACATGAGGCAAGTAGTACTCACGCGGAGCGCCCAGGGCGCGGCCGCGAACCCTCAGTCCGCGGGCGCGATCTCGAGGGCGCGCCAGAGGTACCAGCTCGCGACGGAGCGATAGGGACGCCAGCGCTCGCCGCGCCTCCGCAGGGTCTCCACATCGGGCAGCTCGCCCGGGCCGTACTTCGTACGTCCCTTCGGGAACACGCGCGCGAAGCCCTTCTTGATGCCGTAATCAGCGAGCGGGAGGACATCGGGACGACCGAGACGGAAGAGGAGGAGCATCTCGACCGTCCACCTCCCGATGCCGCGGACGACGGTGAGCGCCTCCACGATCGCCTCGTCATCCATCGCGGCGAGCGCGCCGAGCGACGGGATCTCGCCGCGCGTCGTACGCGCCGCCAGGTCTTTCAGGCTCGCCGTCTTGCCGCCGGACAACCCGGCGCCTCGGAGGAGCTCGTCGGGCGTCTCGAGGACGCGCGCAGGGTCGAGGCCGCCCCGGCCGTAGAGCGCCGTCACGCGACCGAAGATCGTCGCCGCCGCCTTCGCCGTCAGCTGCTGGTACACGATCGACTCGGCGAGCGCGTGGAAGGTGCTCTCGCTCGCGTCGACGTGGAGCCGGAGCGGCCCGATGCGCGCGATGTGCTTGGCGAGCACCGGGTCGGCGAGCGTGAGGTGGCGCACGGCGGCTTCGCCATCGAAGGGTAGCGCGCGCGTGCCCGCGAACAGCGACTCTTGCAACGAGGGCTCGCGCGCGGCGGCGGGACGGCCATCACCCGCGCGCAGCGTGCTCCCCTCGAGCGCGAGGAGCTTCTCCTTCGTGAGGAGGCCGCCCCACGCGGAGAACCCGCCCGCGCCGCCGCCGCGCGCGACGACGCGGTGGCAAGGCACGACCACCGGCACGGGGTTCGTCGCCATCGCACGCCCGACAGCGCGTGATGCGCGCGGCACGCCGACGCTCGCCGCGAGCTCTCCGTACGTCGTCGTCGTTCCGCTCGGGATTTGCTGCGCGGCGCGGAGCACGCTCGCGTTGAACGCGGCGACGCCTTGGAGGTCGAGAGGGATGCGCGAGAGATCCTGCGGAACGCCTTCGAGGTGCGTGCGGAGTCGCCGGATCGCGTCCTTCACCCACGCCGGCATGGAGCGCGGGCTCGCGAGTGGCTCGCTCGCGAGGCCTGCGCGATCGCGGAGCCGCGCTTCGGTGGTCGCGCGGTCCTGCTCCGGAAGCTGCACGCACGTGAGGCCCGCGTCGGTCCACGCGAGGCCGCACGGGCCGAGAGGCGTGTCGAAGACGGCGAGCGGCATCCCGTCAGCTCCGCCGCGTGCCGCCGCTCGGCCCGAGCAGGAGACCGCGTTGCTCTGCGCTGCCCTTCACGCCTTTGTGGATCACGATCTTCTGCCCCGCTTCGCGCCCGTGCGCATACGCGTCCGTCCGGCGCTGTCCCGCGTAGCGGACGTGGCGCACGTAGGGATGCCGAGCGCGGAAGAACGTGTCGAGGTCTCCGTCGGCGACCCACACGAGGCCGGCGGTCGCGCTCTTCTTTGCCTCGCGCGCGAGCTTGTCGCTCATGCCGACCATGACGCCGGCGAGGAACGTGCGCCGATCCCTGTCGCCCGTGATGCCGTGCGCGGCCTTGTGCTCGGCCCAGAGCCGCGCGGCGGTCGCCACGAGGTAGCCGTGGACGTACTCGGCGATCTCGACGTTCTCCGGCGTTCCGCAGATCTCGAGGATGCTTCCTCGCTTACCGAGCTCCGGCCGGTAGACCGGAACCCAGATCGCCTCGACGAAGAAGTGCTTGCCGAGAAGGAGCGAGAGCACGCGCTCGGCCTCGGTGGTGCGCCCGGTCGGTTTGCCGAGGTGCCGCCACACGTAGCCGCGACGGACGCGCGCCTCGCGCAGCTCGATGTTGTGCTTGAGGAGGAGGCGCTGCGCGGCGGCCATCGCCGCTTCGGCCTCGTGCACGTTCGGGCTCTCCGCGAGCGCGAGGAGGCGCGCGATGCGTTCGGCGACCCGCGTGTGCTCCGAGCCTTCGGCGGCCGGCTCGCTCTTCGGGATCGGCATCCCGCTCGCGGCGGCGTCGATCCCGAGCTTCTCGCAAACGGCGCGGAAGCGCGGACCGTGCGCGGTCTCGCCGCGCTCTCCGAGCACTTCGCCGACGTACTGGTGCGCCATCTCGTGCTTCAGCACTTCGACGACGACGCCCCAGGGTTGCTCGAGGACGAGCGGTCGCGACAGCTCGATCGTCCGCGTCGCCTCGACCCATCGCCCGAGCCGCGCGCGCGAGGCGACGAGCTCGAACTGCGGCAGCTTCAGTGACCCCTTGAAGTAGGCGAGCGCGAGATGCCGGTACTGCTCGGAGACCTCGCGGAGCAGCGCAGCCTCGAGGCGCGCCGAGAGGTGATGGCCGTCGTCGTGCAGACCGGGAGCGTCCACCATGGCGAGCGGCTCCCGTTACCGCGGGAGCTCGAAGGTGTACACCCAGTCCGAATAGCTCTTCCGCGCGCCGTGACAGTCGAGGCACACCGGCGGCGTGCCGGAGAACAGCGACCCTCCGTCGTCGTCGTACTCCGCCCAGTACCAACCCGATGGGCGCTTCTCCATCACGGCGACGATCGAGCGGTCGCCGCTCGAGTCAAAGCCTTCCTTCACGATGATCGACCCGACCGGCCACGACGTCGCCGAGCTCGGACCCGCGAGCGTCGACGCGACCTCGGGGCTGACGAACACCTCCACCTGACGCGCATGCGCGGTGAAGCTCGGCTGCCGTGACGCGTATCCCGGCGCGCGGGCCCAACTGCGAAACCCAGAGCCCGTGTGGATCTTCGTCCAGAGCGCGCGCGCGCCTTCGGGGTCTTGGTCCTGCCCTCCGCACGCGGCGGTGAGCGCGGCGGCCGCGAGCGCGCTCGCGACGAGGAGTCTTCGGTGCACGCGCCGAGCTTAGTTGAGATCCCAGTCGCGGTCCCGCTTCGGGCGCCGTGACTGCGCTTCGTCGGCCGAGGAAGCGGCGCTCACGGGCGAGCCCTCTTTCTCACCGGCCTTCTTCGCGTCGGCGAACGCCCGCTTGGCATCCTCGATCGACGCGCCGCGGAGGAAGTAGCTCCGGGCGGCCGCGCCGATGGCGAGGGTGCCCGCGAACGCCACGGCGCCGCTCACCATCGAGCCCGCGCCAGGGAAGACGAACTTCACGAGCGCGCGCGCCCCTTCGCGGAACGCGAACCCGAGGCCGACGTTCGCGCCCATCGCGGCGAGGAACTCGGCGGCGGCTTTCCGGTCGAGCGGCCGGCCGGAGAGCCATGCGATCCCGGCGACCAGCGTGATCTGCATGGTCGTGATCGGAATCACGTCGGCGACCGGGATCGGGATCGCGGCGACGCCCGCGCAGATCGCCGCCGTCGCGCGCGTGAGGTTGCTCGCAAGCTCTTCTTGGAGCCCGCGGACGCGCGCGATGCGAACGAAGGTGCCGCGGCCCGCATCGGGGAGATGCTTGAAGATCGTGCGAACGAGCTCCTCGATGCGCCACCGCTCGTCGGCACGCACGGTCGGGACTCCGCCGACGTCCTTGAACGAGAGGTACGTCGAGACGCCGCGCGTCCAGACGAGGTGCGGAGCGAGCTTGGGCCGGTCCTTGATCTTCGTCTCGAGGTGGTGCTCGACCTCGGAGACGCGCGCGATTTTCTCGGCGATCTCCTCCTTGTCCTCCGTCTCTTCGGCGTGCAGCTTCGCGCTCTTCGGTTCGAGCACGTCGCAGTGCGTGGCAACGGCGACGAGGGGCGGGCGGAAGCGGTGCTCGCGCTCGATTTCGGCGTACACGCGCTCGAGCGCATCGAGGTCGGCGTCGATCGCGCTGTCGGCCTCCGTCGCCTTGACGAGGAAGAGGATGACGTCCGGCGTCTTCTTCTTCAGCTCGTGGACGATCGAGGCGATGGCGTCTTTCGCCGCGTCTTTCTCGGCCGGCGTCGAGCCCTCTTGGATGCCGCGCGTGTCGAGCACGGAGATGGTGCCCTGCTCGGTGGTGTGGTCGAACCACTTGCCGCGCCCGGTCTGCGCTTTGACGTGGCCGACCTCGGCCATCTTGGCGCCGAAGAGCGCGTTGACCATCGACGACTTGCCGGCTCCGCGGCGGCCGACGAGAGCGAATGCGGGGGCGCGCTGCTCGAGGAGGATGGTCCGCAGGAGCCCGATCTTGGAACGCAGGTCGTGCACGGTGCCCTCGCTGAGCGGGAGGAACCGGAGCATCTCTTCGATGCGCCGGATGTTCTCGGCGATGAGCGCGCGGGTCTTCGCGGCGGTGTCCTCGTCGCGCGTGTCGTCGTCGTCGGCGGCCATGTTTCTCTCATCGTAACGACAGCCGCGGCGTGCGCGAGCGCGACCGCGAGCACCAGCCTCGCGCCGCTCGCACCTCCGCCCACGACCGGCGGCTAGAGCGCGACCAGAGACACGTCGAGCACGTCGGGCGTGCACGAGCGCAGCGCGGCGAGCACGTCGCCCGACGGGGCGCGGTCGACGTGGATGCGTGCGACGGCCGCCCGCGCGCCCTCGAAGACGATGTTCTCCGTCTCCTGGACGTTGATCCCGCCCTTCTTCAGGCAGTCGAACACGGCGGCCAGCACGCCGACGCGGTCGTAGTGGCGGACGCCGAGGAGGTGCGTCGCCGGAGACTTCTTCGCGAGGTTGACGACGTTCGCCGGGCGGCCGGTCTCCTTGAAGAGGCGGACGACGCGGACGGTCTCGTCCGCGATCGCCTCCTGCGCCTGATCGGTCGACGCTCCGATGTGGTGCGTGCCGATGACGCCGGGCAGCGCGAAAATGGGCGCCTCGACGGCGCCGGCGCCGCCGGAGGGCTCCTCGGCGAAGACATCGAGCCCCGCGCGGATCCCGCGCTCCTTCACGGCGCGCTCGAGCGCCGCCTGGTCGACGACCTCGGCGCGCGAGGTGTTCACGAACAGTGCGCCCTTCTTCATCGAGGCGAACACGCCGTCTCCGACGAGCCCGCGCGTCTCCGGCTTCAGCGCGACGTGCACGGTCAGCACATCGGCCGCCGCGGCGACCTCGGTAGGCGAAGCGAGCCGCGTGACCTCGAGCTCCTCGGCCTTGGCTTCGGTGAGGCCACGGCTCCACGCGACGACCGGCATGCCGAACGCGCGTGCGCGCGCGATGACCTCGCGACCGATGGTGCCCGTGCCGAGCACGCCGAGCGTCCGGCCGTAGAGGCCGCGCGCCTTGCCGTACTCCTTCTTGTTCCAGCGGCCCGCGCGCAGATCGGCGGTGGCTTCCGCGATTCGACGGTCGAGCGCGAGGACGAGCCCGAACGTGAGCTCGGCGACGGCGATGGCGTTCTTGCCCGGGCAATTCGCGACCCAGATCCCGCGCTCGCTCGCCGCCTCCACGTCGATGGTGTTCGTGCCGGCGCCGGCGCGCACGACGAGCGTGAGTCGGCCGCCTTCGAGCATCGGGCGCGTCACTTCCGTGGACCGCACGACGAGGACGTCGGCGCCCGTGCGCTTCACCGCCTCGAGCAGGGCATCGCCGGTCACGTCCGGCTCGTACGCCACCTCGCACCCGATCTCCGCGAGGCCGCGCCGCCCCGAGTCCTCGAACTTGTCCGCGACGAGCACCTTCATGAGCGAGCGCCTCCTGCCGAGGCTCGCAGCATACGCGTTTCGTGACGCGCCGCACCGCGCGGCTTCGTCCTTGTGCCTTCGCGAAGCCCCTCTATTCTCGGCCGACCATGACACGCACGCTGATCAAGGGGGGCACCGTCGTCACGGCGGTCGACACGTACCAAGCGGACGTCGCGATCGTCGACGAGAAGATCGCCGCGATCTTCGGCGCGGGCGCTGCGCCTCCGGGGCCTTGGGACGTCACCATCGACGCGACGGGCAAGTACGTCCTGCCGGGCGGCATCGACGCGCACACGCACATGGACATGCCGTTCGGCGGCACGACGTCGAGCGACGACTTCGAGACGGGGACGCGCGCGGCCGCGTACGGCGGCACGACGTGCATCGTCGACTTCGCGATCCAGACGAAGGGCGATCCGCTTCGCAAAGGCCTCGATGCGTGGCATGCGAAGGCGGAAGGGAAGGCGGCGGCCGACTACGCCTTCCACATGATCATGACGGATGTGAACGACGCGACCATCCAGGAGATGGGGCAGGTCGTCAGCGAGGGCATCACCTCGTTCAAGATGTTCATGGCGTACCCCGGCGTGCTGTTCGTCGACGACGGGCAGATCTTCCGCGGCATGCAGCGGGCGGCGGAGCTCGGCGCGCTCATCTGCATGCATGCCGAGAACGGTATCCCCATCGACATCCTCGTCCAGCAAGCCCTCGCGAAGGGCCACACCGCGCCCATCTACCACGGGCTCACGCGTCCGCAGATTGCCGAGGAGGAAGGCACGTTCCGCGCGATCTGCCTCGCCGAGATGGCCGGGGCGCCCGTGTACATGGTGCACCTCTCGGCCGAGCGCGCGCTGAAGAAGGTCATCGAAGCGCGCGACCGCGGCCTGCCGACGTACGCGGAGACGTGCCCGCAGTACCTGTTTCTCTCGCAAGACGATCTCGCGCGGCCGGACTTCGAGGGCGCCAAGTACGTGTGCACGCCGCCTCTTCGACCCGCGTACATGCAAGAGGAGCTGTGGCGCGGGCTCCGGACGCACGACCTTCAGGTCGTCTCCACCGACCACTGCCCGTTTTGTCAGAAGGGGCAGAAGGAGCTCGGCAAAGACAACTTCGCGAAGATCCCGAACGGCATGCCCGGCGTCGAGACGCGCCTCTACCTGCTCTGGGACGGCGGCGTCCGGACCGGTCGCATCAGCATGAACCGGTTCGTGGAGATCACGGCGACGGCCCCGGCGAAGATCTTCGGCCTCTATCCGCGGAAGGGCACGATCGCGATCGGCGCCGACGCCGACGTCCTCGTGTGGGACGGCGAGAAGCGCCACACGCTCAGCGACCAGACCTTGCACATGCGCGTCGACTACACGCCGTACGAGGGCCGCGAGGTCGTCGGTGCGCCGACGCACGTGCTCTCGCGCGGACGCGTGATCGTGGAGAACGGCCGCTACGTCGGCAAGAAGGGCGACGGCAAGTTCCTCCGGCGCGGCACGTTCAATCTCATGTGAGCGTCGGGCCTCAGGGGGTTCGCGAGGTGCGCGGCGCCGATGCCTTGAGATAGGCATGGGCGAGCGCGCCCTCGTCGATGAAGCCGATGATGCGCCGCTCGGCATCGAGGACCGGGAGCTCACGAATCCCCTCGGCGCGCATCGTCTCGAACGCCTTGCGGAGGGCGTCTTCGAGCGTGACCGCCACGGCGGGCCGCATGAGATCCGTCGCGTTCACGATGAGCCCGAGGTCCGGCTCCGCAGCGAGAATGCGTAGCTCCTCGTTCGTGATCATGCCGACCATGCGTGCTTCGGCGTCGAGGACCGGGAACACGTCCTGCCACGTCGGCGTGCTGGTTCGCTGCAGCACCTCCGATGCGGTGGCCGCGGGCTCGAAGCTCACGAACGCGCGGTCCTTCACGACGAGATCCGCGAGCGTCATTCGCTCGAGCGCGTCGACGAGGTGGCCGTGCTCGAAGGTGATGCCGTCTTGCGCGAGGAGAGCCTCGTAGATCGTGGGCGGACGCATTCGCCGCGCGAGGAGGTACGCGGTCATGTTCGCGATCATCAGCGGCAGGATGAGCCCGTAGCCGGACGTCATCTCCACGATGATGAGCACGCTCGTCATCGGAGCGCGGATGGTCCCGCTGAAGAGCGCGCCCATGCCGACGAGGGCGAACGCGCCCATGGTCTTGTTCGGGTGCCCGAAGAGAAAGACGTCGACCGAGCCGAACGCGCCGCCGAGCATCGCGCCGATGAACAGCGTCGGCGCGAAGATGCCGCCGGCGCCGCCGCTCGAGTACGAGAACGACGTGGCGATGATCTTCGCGCCGCAGAGCACCAACATCAGCTTGATGCCGAGGTCACCGGAGAGCGCGAGCCGCAGAGACGCGTAGCCGCCGCCGGTCACGCCCGTCGCGCCCGTCGTGAGGATGACGGCGACGGCGAGCGCTCCGGTGACGAGCCCGCCCACGCCCGGACGCGCCCAGTCCGGCACGACGCGCAGGTGCCGGAAGCGCAGGCGTAGCGTGAGGAGCATGTCGGTGAAGCCGACCGAGAGGAGCGCCGCGGTGACGCCGAGCAGCGCGTACAGGGCGAGAGAGCGCGCGTCGTCGAGGCCGTAGCGATCGGGCACGTCGAAGACCGGGTGGCCGCCGAGGATGCTGCGCTCGATGACGGCCGCGATGGCCGCCGCGAGGATGACTCCGGAGAGGACTGCCTCGTCGAGCTTGCCGACGATCTCTTCGATGGTGAACGTCACCGCGGCGATGGGCGCGTTGAACGCCGCGGCCACGCCCGCGGCGACGCCCACCGGGATGAGCCTCCGCTGCGCCTGCGGAGATACGCGTGCGAGCCGGCCGAGGCCGCTCGCGATGCCGGCGCAGATCTGGACCGTCGGGCCTTCGCGTCCGAGCGAAGCGCCGGTGCCGATCTGCAACGTGGAGAGCCCGAACTTCGCGACCGCGTCGCGGAAGCGGACGCGCGGGAGCTTCCCGGCGAACGAGGCCTTCACCTGGGGAATGCCGCTGCCCCGCGCATTCGGGAAGAAGCGCTTCAGCACGAAGCCACTGGCGAGGCCGCCGACGGTGGGCAGCACGAGCGTCCACGCGATCCAGTAGCGGCCGCGGCCGAGGACCGCGCGGGCGATGAGGTTCTCCTCGGCGATGCGGATCGCTTCGTGGAACAGCACCGCGACGAGCCCGCAGAGCACGCCGATGACCGCGGTGAGAACGAGGAGCCGCTGCGCTTCCGTCGGGACGAGCTGGAGTGCCGCGAGGACGATACGCCCGCGCGCGGCGTTCAAGGTGCCTGCGATACGCCCTCGGAGCCGCGCGGACGCACGCATCGCGGCTTCTCACGATACTGCCGACGGGGCGCGCTTCGACGTGAATCGGCGCGGCGCACGCGACGACGCACGGCCGCGACCCGATCGCACCGCGATTCGAGGTTGTGCCCGCGCGCGTCGTGTGGCACGGCGTGCCACAACGGCAGGGCCTTCGGGGCTCTGCGAGGCTCGGTCCCGTGCACACGCCGCTCGCGTTCCCCCCTCCGCCCGCGCTTCCCGATGGAGCTGCGCTCGGGATGTCCGGCTCGGGGTACACGATCGTGCGGCGTCTCGGCGCGTCTCCAGGGTCCGAGGTCCTCTTGGCGCGCGCGCGCGGGCCTCTCGGCTTCGAACGCTTCGTCGTCTTGAAGCGGCTCGCGGCGGGGTTCCGTCTCGACGTCGAGAGCGGCCCCGCGGCGTCTCTCGCGCGCGAGGCGGTCGCCTACGCGCGGCTCGCGCATCCCGCCATCGTGCGCCTCTACGACTTCGTCGATGACCACGGCACGCTCACGTTGGTGCTCGAGCACGTCGACGGCCCGTCGCTCGCACGTCTCGTGAGCGGGCTCGCCGCGCTCGGCGAGCGCCTCGACGAGGAGAGCGCCCTCCTGCTCACCTACCGCGTGTTCCTCGCGCTCGCCGCGGCGCACGACGCGCGTGACCCGACCTCGCGCGAGTACGCGCCCGTCATCCACCGCGACGTGTGCCCCGGAAACATCCTCGTTCCGTGGGACGGCTACGCAAAGCTCGGCGACTTCGGCATCGCGCGGCTCTCCGGCGTTCCGTCCGATACACGACCTGGCGTCATCAAAGGCACCGTCGGGTATCTCGCGCCCGAGCAGGTGCGCGGTGAGCCGGTGACGATTCGTACCGACGTGTATGCGGCATGCCTCGTCGCGCGCGAGCTCCTGCTCGGCGCGCCCGTGTTCCCCCGCGAAGGTCGTTCGGAGGTCGAGCTCCTCTCGTGGATGGCGAGCCCGCGCCTCTTGCCGCTGACGACGCTTCGCCCCGCGCTCCGCCGTGACGCCGCGGAGGCGCTCGATCGAGGCCTGTCCGTGTGCCCCGAGCTACGGACGACGTCGGCCGGCGAGATGGTGGCGATCCTGCGCGGCGCGCTCGACCTCGACCGCGCGCGAGAGCGCCTCACGTCTTCGCTCGCGCGTCTCCGTCGAGCCGACGAAGCGGCTCTGCGCAGCGCGGCGTTCGCGACGCGCCCCGCAGAACGCGTCACGACGCGTCCGCCGCCCGCGCTTGCCGCGCACCCCGTTTCCGCCGTCGTGCCCGTCGCTGCTCGCGGGGCGGATACGCGAAGGTCGCTACCGCCGCCTTTGCCTCCGCGGCTCCGTCCGCCTCCGCCGCTCGCGCGACCAGGGTTTGCGTCGCGCACGAGCTCGGCGCTCATTCTCGAGACGCCGAACGTCGTGACGATGGAGGCGCGCGCGAGCGTCGCGCCCGAGGCTCGACCGCCGCGCGCGGAGAGCGGCACCGCCGTTCGCTGGGTGCTCATGGGAGCGGCCGCCGCGATCGTCGCCGGCGTCGGCATCGGCGTCGCGCTCGGCTGGAAGGAGCGCGCGGCGGCGAGCGTCGCCGTCGCGTCGTTCTCTTCGCCCGCGCCGACGGCGCTCCCGGCCGTCAGCGCCCCGACCGCGAGCGTGGCCGCCGCCGCGCCGACGTCCACCGCGAGCGCGGCCGCTGCTCCTGCACCTCCGCCCGCGGTCGCGCTCGCCGCGACGACCGGACGGCTCCTCACGGCACCGGAAGAAAAGGGGCACCGCATCTTCGTCGACGGCCGTGTCGCCGGTGGGGGAGGCGCGCCGATCGTCGTCCGCTGCGGAAAACACGCGGTGCGCGTCGGTAGTCGCGGAGTCGTTCGGCAGGTCGACGTGCCGTGCGGCGGCGACGCGCCGGTCGCTCGCTGAGCGCGACGGTCGCGGTCGAATGCAGCCGCGCGCAAGGCCCGTGCCGTGCGCTCTGGAACAAAATCGCGGTGGCATGCGTCGTTCTGGGCGTTACTCCGTATAAAGAAGGGGCCGCATCCGTCGCGGCCCGCAGTTCCGGTAGCCCCGGAGGGAGAGGCGAGATGTCAGAGCGTTATGTCAGGCCGACCGTCGCGGGATGGCTCACGCCCACCCTGATCGCGCCGTTCCTCTCCGTGTACGGCGCCGTGACGGCGATTGCGACGCTCGGTATCGACCGCGGCGTCTTCGGCAAGGTCCTCGGCTGGACCGTCGGCATGGCGGTCGGCACCGTCTGGGCCTTCGTGTTCTGTCTGTTCCTGCTCGTGACCGACCTCGCGCTGCTCGGCGTCAAGGTCCGCACCCTGCCGGCCGGCAAGCGCGGTTGGGGCTCCGCGTTCCTGTCGCCTCTCGCCGTGTTCGGCGTCTACACGCTGGCCCCGCCGTACAAGTTCTACGCGTACGGTCCGTGGGCGATCGTCGCCGCCGTCGTCGTCCCGATGTTCGCCGTCGCCCTGGGGACGCGCATCTTCACCGGACAGAAGCCGCCGCGCTGAGCCACGCCGCTGTTGTATAGAGTGGCGCGTGTCGCGCGCCGCGTTCACGAAGAAGGCCCGCGCTCTCGCCGCGGGCCTTTTCGTTTCCATGGCCCTCGCCGAGGGCAGCGCACGCGCGGCTGGACCCCTCGGCGACAACCGAACGCCGATCGCGACGAGCGACTACACGATCGATCTCTTCCAGGGACCCGTGCTCGCTTCGTCGCGCGTCATCGGCCTCGGCGGCGCGTACAGCGCTCTCGCCGAAGGTGTCGAAGGCATCCCGTTCAATGCCGCGGCCGCTTCGCAGCGGTACCCGTACTCGACGACGCGCACCGACTACGACCTCAACGCGAGCATCACGTTCCCGTCGTCGGTCGCGAACACGGACTTCGACAACAACGGGCGCATCGGTTTCGGCTACACGGGCTTCCTGTTCCTGACGGGCGGCCTCATCGTGCAGCACGGGCAGTTCGGCATCGGGAGCAACATCTCGGTGCAGAACTACTCGCTCGATACGCCGGCCGATCGCGTGACCCGGACGTCGATTCGTGGCGCGACGATGCGCGTCTTCAAGTTCGACACTGTCGCTTCGTACGCGTTCGCGAACGAGCAGTTCCATGTCGGTGGCGGCCTCCGCGGCGCGTTCATCACGGCGACGACGGGCGAGATCCCGATCCTGACCGAGTCGCTCCTCTTCGGCAGCTACGGTCTCGGCGGTCAGGGCGGGTTCCTGTGGACGCCGCACGAGCTCCCGATCCGGCTCGGCGCGACCGTTCGCTCGCCGGTCATCGGCTCGCTCTCGATCGCGCCGAACGCGCAGACGAACGCCGGCGGCGACCAGATCATCGGCGGCATGTACCTGCCGACCGGCGCCGATCTGCCATGGGAGCTCGAATGGGGCTTCGCGGTGCAGCTCGGACGCCCGCTCAACATCCGCTGGGTGGACGAGGACAAGCTCGCGGCGAGCGAGCCGAACGAGGTGGACGCCGCGCGGCGCATCTACGCGCGCACGAACCAACGCGAGCCCGCGAACCTCGCCGCTCGGCGCCTCCTGCACGCCCGCTATCGCGCGATCCCGCGCCGCAAGCTGCTCCTCTCGATGTCGATGCTCGCGACGGGCCCGACGCGCAACGCGGTGGGTGTCGAGTCGATGCTGACGCAGGAAGTGGATCGCTCCGGCCAGCGCTTCAGCTACACGCTCCGCGGCGGCGCCGAGGCCGAAGTGATCCCGCACCTTCTCCAGCTCCGCGCGGGCTCGTACATGGAGCCGACGCGCTTTCGCGAATCGGACCTGCGCGTCCACGGCACCGCGGGCTTCGAGGTACGCGTCCTCGAGTGGAGCGTGTTCGGGCTTTTCGACGAAGAAGCGCAATGGCGCATCAGCGGGGCGATCGACGCGTCACGCCAGTACTTCGGCTGGAGCCTCGGCGTCGGCGTCTGGCACTGAGCGCGTGATCATCGCGATCATGGGACCTCGCGCCGACGTCGCCCGTCGGATCCAGCGTGGGGGACCCAGGCCACGCCGACGTGATCACGTCCAAAGGCGAATCGCCGGGCGCTGGGTGGAAAATTCCGGTGCGTCGTCCTGCACGCGTCCGGCACTGCACGTGCAGTGACGTCGAGCATCGCGCCGATGCGAGCCCGCGGGCGGCTCGGACGCGCGACGAGCCCTGGTTTCTCGGAGGCGATCATGAAGATTTCCATGTGGCGGCTCACGGCCGCGACGGCCATGTCCATTCTCGGCGCGACGCTGTTTGCCTGCTCTTCGGGAGCGGATGCGAACGCGAGCAGCGAGGACGGCGTCACGGGGTCCGACCTCGAGATCCACTTTCCGAAGATGTACTCGTCGTTCGACGGCGAGCACACGTTCAAGGTCCCGGCGGTGGTCGACAGCGTGAAGAGCGTGAAGTGGAGCGTGTCCGATCCCGAGATCGCAGACATCGAGAAGCAAGAGGACGGCAGCGCGATGATCACCGTCCGCAAGGCCGGCACCGTGAAGGTCATCGCCAAGGCGGGTGGCCTCGAGGGCAGCGCCGATCTCGTGGTCACCGAGGCGAAGGACGGTGAGTGGGAGGCGGGCAACGAGCGCTACAACAACGGCGTCGTGCTGAAGCGCGGCGAGCGCCGCCGCGGCGACGGTGGCGGACCGCCGCCTGCGGACCCTTCGCGAAAGCAGGCTTCGTGCACCAATTGCCATAGCGGCGCGGGCGCCGGCGAGAACGCCGACGTCGAGCACACGCCCATGCAGACCGCCGGCTACAGCGACCAGGAGCTCATCGACATCTTCACGAAGGGCAAGAAGCCCGCGGGCGTGAAGCAGCGAGTCATGACCAACAAGAACATGTGGTCCAAGATCCATCAGTGGGAGATGGATGAGTTCGCCGTGAAGGGCATCGTCGTCTACCTGCGTTCGCTGGAGCCCAAGTCGCAGGGCGACGTGGACTTCGGCGGCTTCGGGGGCGGCCGCGGCAAGGGCGGCGGCGGCGGCGGTGGTGGTGGCAAGGGCGGCGGCGGCGGCCGCGGCGGCGGTGACGCTGGGCCGCCCGCCGAAGGTGAAGACGGCGGAGCCACTCCGTGACGAGCCCTCTTCGCGGCGGCGCGCCGGCATGCCTCGCCGCCGTCGTGCTCGCCGGCGCGGCCGGTCTCGGTTGTGACCTCCTCGGGGGCGACGAGGGCGCCGCGAGCGCGCCTCCGGCCGCTGCGACCGAGCTCGCCGGGTGCTCCGGTCGCGAAGGCGAGGATTCTGGCGCGCCGGCCGATCTCGCGTGCACCGGCCTCTATGCGGACGCGGGGTCGAAGACGCTCTCGCCGCGCGTGCGACCATTCGCGCCCGCGGTGGCGTTCTGGAGCGACGGCGCGGACAAGCAGCGGTTCATCGACTTGCCGGACGGTGCCACGATCGACACGACGTCGATGGACGAGTGGCGGTTCCCGGTCGGCACGAAAGTGTGGAAGGAGTTCCGCTTCGGCGGGCGCCTCGTCGAAACGCGGTACTTCCACAAAGTGCGCGCCGACCGCTGGCTGCAGGCCGCGTACGTGTGGTCGGCCGATGGCGCGTCCGCGAAGAAGACGGACGGCGCCGATCTCGACGTCGGCGGCACGCCGTATCACGTGCCGAAGACGAGCGAGTGCAACGATTGTCACCGCGGGCGGAAGGACAAGCTGCTCGGCTTCGAGGCGATCTCGCTCGCGCAGCCCGGAGCGACGGGGCTGACGCTCGCGGTTCTCGCGGCCGAGCAACGGCTCAGCGCACCGCCGGCACAAACGTCGGTGACGCTCGCCGACGACGCCACGGGCGTCTCGAGCCGGGCGCACGCGTGGCTGCACGTGAACTGCGGAACGAGCTGCCACACGGGCACATCCCTCGGCACCGGCTACGGCACGGGCCTTCGCCTGCGCCTCGGCTGGGACGAGGTGACGACGAAGCCGCCGTCCGAATGGGAGCTCGTGCGCTCGACCCTCGACGCGCCGGTGCGCTCGCCGAAGTGGGCGGGAGAGGCGCGCGTCGTGCCCGGCGATCCCGCTGCGAGCACGCTCTATCGTCTGCTCGCGCAGCGCGGGGCCGAGCAGATGCCGCCGATCGCGACGCAAGTCGTCGACGACGGCGGACGAAGCGCGGTCGAGGCGTGGATCCGTGCGCTCACGCCCTCGCCCGCCGAGCCGCCCCCGCCGACCGAAGAGCCCGCGCCCGAGCCTTGAGCTTCGGTCAGGTGAGGTCGACGTCGAGCGGCAGCGGAGGTCCCGCCGACTCGACCTTCGCGGCGTGCTGGAGCACCGACCGGCTGTCGAGGATCGAGAGCGTCTGCATTTCGAGCGCCCCGATGCGGTCCTCGGGGGTGAAGAGGGAGTCGCTCTTCTCCATCGAGAGCTTCTCCGGCGCGTACGTCGCCGCCTCGGCGTGCGTCGACAGGATCGAGTAGTCGTCGCCCCGGCGGAGCTCGAGCTCGATGTCGCCGGTCACGTGCGCGGCGATGCCGGACGCGAGCGCGTGTTTCAGAAGACGCGCCTCCGGGTCGTACCAGCGGCCCTCGTAGAGGAGCCGACCGAGACGACGCCCGAGCGTCGCGTACTGGTCGAGCGTGTTCTCGTTGTGAATGGCGCTGAGCAGGCGTTCGTACGCGATGTGGAGGAGCGCCATGCCCGGCGCCTCGTAGATCCCGCGGCTCTTCGCCTCGATGACGCGATTCTCGATCTGGTCACTCGTGCCGAGGCCGTGACGGCCGCCCACCGCATTGGCCTCGAGCACCGCCTCGGCGAGAGAGCCGAAGCGGCGGCCGTTGAGAGCCACCGGGACGCCGCGCTCGAACGCGACCTTCACGCGCTCGTGCTCGATCTTCACGTCGGCCCGCCACGGCGCGACGCCCATGATCGGCTCGACGAGCGTGACGCCGACGTCGAGCCGTTCGAGGTCCTTCGCCTCGTGCGTCGCGCCGAGCATGTTGCTGTCGGTGCTGTACGCCTTCTCGGCCTTCATGGAGTAGGGGAGACCGACCTTTTCGAGGAAGGCGCTCATCTCTGCGCGCCCGCCGAGCTCGCCGACGAACTCGGCGTCGAGCCACGGCTTGTAGACCATCATGCTCGGCTGGACGAGCAGGCCGTAGCGGAAGAACCGCTGGATGTCGTTCCCCTTGTGCGTGCTGCCGTCGCCGAAGATGGCGACGCCGTCCTCGCGCATCGCGCGCGCGATCGCGGTGCCCGTGACCGCGCGGCCGAGCGGGGTCGTGTTGAAGTACTTGCGACCGGCGGTCGAGAGATGGAACGCGCCGCACTGGAGCGCGATGATGCCTTCCCGCGCGATCGCCTCGCGACAGTCGAGGAGGCGCGCGCCCTTCGCGCCGTGACGCAGCGCTTCTTTCGGCACGTCGCGTACGTCCTTCTCGTCGGGCTGCGCGAGGTCTGCCGTGTAGCAATGAACCTCGAGCCCGCGGCGCGCGAGCCAGGCCACCGCCGTTCGCGTGTCGAGCCCGCCGGAGAAGGCGATGCCGATGGACTGACCCTTTTCGGGGAGCGTGCGGAAGATGCGGGCCATTGTTCGGCGCCATATAGCGACTATGCTTCGCCGCCGCCATGCTCGATCTGCCCTCGCCGACGCCTCTCCCCACGAACGAGCCGATCCTGTCGTACGCGCCCGGCTCGCCGGAGCGCACGCGCCTCAAGGAGGTGCTCGCTACCATCGCCGGCGAGACGGTCGACGTCCCGCACGTCGTCGGCGGGAAGGAGTCTCGCGAAGGCGCGTCGTACGACGTCCGTGCTCCGCACGACCACTCACTGCTGCTCGCGAAGGGACACGACGGCGGCCACGAGGTCGCGTCGCGCGCCATCGAAGCGGCGCTCGCGGCGGCTCCCGGGTGGGCAGCGACGACGTTCGAGGAGCGCGCGCGCATCTTCCTCCGCGCGGCCGAGCTCCTCGCCGGACCGTGGCGGCAGGTGCTGAACGCGGCGACGATGCTCGGCCAGAGCAAGACCGCCTACCAGGCCGAGATCGATGCTGCCTGCGAGCTCATCGATTTTCTCCGGTTCAACGTCGCGTTCGCTTCTCGCATCGCCGAGTACCAGCCGATCTCCCCGCCGGGGACGCTGAACACGATGGAGCTGAGGCCGCTCGAAGGCTTCGTGCTCGCGATTACGCCGTTCAACTTCACCGCCATCGCCGGCAACCTGCCCGCCTCGTGCGCGCTGATGGGCAACGTCGTGGTCTGGAAGCCGGCCGAGAACCAGAGCCTCGCCGCGTACCACACGATGCGCCTCTTCGAGGCCGCAGGCCTCCCGCCCGGCGTCATCAACGTCGTCTACGGCGACGGCGCGAAGATCGCGGAGACGTGCCTCCGCCATCGCGATCTCGCGGGCGTGCACTTCACGGGCTCGACGCGGGTGTTCCAGTCGATCTGGCGGACCGTGGGAGAGAACATCGCGAGCTACCGGAGCTACCCGCGGCTCGTCGGCGAGACGGGCGGCAAGGACTTCGTCTTCGCGCATCCGAGCGCCGAGGCAGATGCGCTCGCCGTCGCGCTCGTGCGCGGCGCGTTCGAGTACCAGGGCCAGAAGTGCTCGGCGGCCTCCCGCGCGTACGTCCCGAAGTCGCTCTGGCCGAAGGTCCGCGACCTCGCGATCGACCACATCAAGACCCTGAAGATGGGCGACGTTCGTGACTTCCGGAATTTCATGGGCGCCGTCATCAACGAGCGCTCGTGGAATCGTTTGTCCGAATGGAACGGCAAGCTGAAGAACGACCCGCGCGCGCGCGTGCTCCTCGCCGATGGTTGGTCGCGCGAGAAGGGCTGGTTCGCGGGTCCGTCGGTCGTCGAGGTCGAAGACAAGGCGCATCTCCTCCTCGCCGAGGAGCTCTTCGGCCCGGTCCTCGCCGTCCACGTCTACGACGACGGCAAGCCGAACGCGGTGGACGAGGTCCTCGACCTCGTCGACGCGACGAGCCCCTACGGGCTCACGGGCTCCGTCTTCTCGCGCGATCGCGCTGCGGTCGCCGCTGCCGTGAAGCGGCTCCGTCAGGCCGCGGGCAACCTCTACATCAACGACAAGCCCACGGGCGCCGTCGTCGGCCAGCAGCCCTTCGGCGGTGGCCGCGCCTCGGGAACGAACGACAAGGCGGGCAGCGCTTACAACCTGCAGCGCTGGGTCTCGCCCCGCGTCGTGAAGGAGACGTTCGTTCCGCCGGTCAGCGTCGGCTACCCGTTCATGGGTGCCGAGTAGTGAGGCAGGTCCCGGCGTTCGTCTCCGGCCTGGGCATCGTCGTCGTCGCCGCGTCGGCGTCTGCGTTCGCCATCGTTCCGGCCGCGTGCTCGTCGAGCGAGAGCTCGGGCCCTGCGGCCGCCGTCGATGCTGCTCCTGCGGTGTTCACGTACCGGGGCGCGGGCTGCCTTTACGACGTGAGCCCGCCGGAGCGCCACGCGTTCACCGAGGTCGCGCTCGACGACGCCGCGGCGGCGGGCAGCGCCCCCGTGCGCGTGCGCCTCGGCCTCGGCGGGACGACGGAGCACGGCTCGCCGGGGTACGCCGATCCGTCGCGCACCGCCGTCGTATCGTGGGAGACGGCGGCGCCCGTGCGCGCGGCGAAGGTCCGCCTCGGGCAGAGCCCGACGGAGCTCGCCGACGTGCGCGGCGGGTACTCGTGGACCACGCCCGCGCCGGAGGTCGGCTTCGGCGCGAACGAGCCCGCCACCTCGATGCACGAGGTCCACCTCTGCGGGCTCGAGCCGGGCCGCACGTACTATTACCAAGCGGGCGGCGGCTCGCCGGAAGCATGGAGCGCGGTGCAGTCGTTCACGACCGTGCCGGTGAGCGGCAAGGTCACGATCGGCGTCGCCGGTGACGCGCGCGACGACGTCGCCGTTTGGCAGCAGGTGCAGCAGCGCATGCGAGAGCGCGCCGTGAACCTGCAGGTGACGACCGGCGATCTCGTGTTCGTCGGCACGCAGCAGTCGCTCTACGACCGCTGGCTGGACGCGATCTGGAAGGACCCGGCCGACCCGTCGCGCTTCCTCACGCTCGGGCAGCAGATGATGGTCATGGTCGCGGGCAACCACGAGAACGACGCGGCCCGCTTCTACGGCGCGTTCGCCGTTCCGGGCACCGGAACGTACGCCGAGTCGTATGCGTCGTTCGATGCGGGCGGCGCGCACATCGTGATGTTCGACGACCAGGGGCCCGCCCTCATTCCGGAGGGCGAGCAGGCCAAGACGATCCTGGCGTGGCTCGAGGCGGATCTCGCGAAGGCGGACGCGAATCGCGCCGCCGTGCCGTTCGTCGTCGTCGTTCATCACCGCGGGCTCTTCACCACGTCGAGCCACGCCGACGACGTCGACGTCCTCGACCTGCGGAAGCGGCTCGCGCCGGTCTACGACGCGCACCACGTCGACATGGTCATCAACGGGCACGACCACGCGTTCGAGCGCTCGAAGCCGATCCGCGCCGGAGCCGATCCGCGCGGCGCCCCGACCGTCGTCGCGAGCGGCGCCGCCGGAGACGGGCGCGTGTACGTGGTGAACGCCGGCGCGGGTGCGTCACCGTACGGCGTCGCGCCCGCGGACTTCATCGCCGCTTCCGCGACCTATGGGAGAGGGACAGGGCGCTCCGGCGTGTACGGCATCGTCACCGTCGAACGCGCGCCCCGGGCGGTGCTTCGCATGGACACGTACGGGCTCACGTCGTCGGGCGCCGATCCGCTGCTCGACACCGTGGAGCTCACGCGCTGACGCGCAGCACCGCGAGCGCGCGGCGCGGGCGGTCTGCCTTCGCGTGGAGCTCACCGGCGCATGCGGCCGAGCCGTGCTCGAGGTCGCGACAGACGTCGGGTCTCCGGTCGTAGACGGAGCACGCGAACGTTCCCTGTGCCGGGTCGATCGTGAGGGCCGCACACCGATACAGGCCGTCGCCGGCGGGCTCGAGCCGCATGAAGGCGCGATTGCCTTCCCACGCGACGAGGCGTTCGGCGTCGTCCCCGAGCCTCTCGTGGTCGTCTCCCGTGACGCGCGCGTGGCGGGGCGACTGCGAGAAGCAACATGCTCCGCACCGCATGCAGTCGGCAGGGTCGCTGGTGCCGAGCCCGGACGCGTCGCGTCGTTCCTGCGCCATGGGCGCCATCGTAGCCGTCGTGCGCCGCGCCGTCGTCGCGCGAGGCCGCGATGGCGCACGGCCGTGGTAGATCTCGGGAGCCAATGACCGACGACCGGACCCGCTCCGTCGTTCCGCGCGTCGCCGACGCGACCGCGGGCCTCCGCCTCATCGCGTTCTGCGGAGGGCAGGTGAGCTCGCACGCGCTGCCGCGCTCGGGCGAGATCGTCATCGGCCGCGGTGACGACGTTCACGTGCGCATCGACCACGCGACCGTGTCGCGCCGCCACGCGACCATCCATCTCGGCCGCGAGGTCATGATCGTCGATCACGGCAGCTTCAACGGCACGAGCATCGGCGGGAAGAAGATCGCGCCGAACGTGCCGTGCCCGCTCGGGCTCTCCACCATCGCCGAGCTCGGCGAGACGATGGTGGTCGTGCAGGTCGAGGGCGCCGCTCCGGTGACGGCGTCGCGCAGCGTCTCGGGTGCCGCGCCGCGCGGCGATCTCTCGCCGGCGATGCAGCACCTCTACCGCCTCGTCGAGAACGTCGCGCAGAGCACGATCACCGTCATCGTCCGCGGCGAGACGGGCGCGGGCAAAGAGGTCGTCGCCGAGGAGATCCACAAGCGCTCCTCGCGCGCGAACGGTCCGCTCGTGAAGCTCAATTGCGCGGCGCTGCCCGAGCAGCTGCTCGAAGGCGAGCTCTTCGGCTACGAGCGCGGCGCGTTCACCGGCGCGAACCAAGCGAAGCCCGGGCTCATCGAGGCGGCGGATGGCGGTACGCTCTTCCTCGACGAGGTCGGCGAGATGCCGCTCGCGACGCAAGCAAAGCTCCTTCGGGTCGTCGAGAGCCGCGAGGTGATGCGCCTCGGCAGCCTCCGGCCGAAGACCGTGGACGTGCGCTTCGTCGCGGCGACGCATCGCGACCTCGAAGACATGGTCGCGCGTGGCCAGCTCCGCCAGGACCTCTACTACCGCCTCGCCGGCGTGAGCCTCGTCGTGCCCCCGCTGCGCGAACGCTACGAAGAGATCCCGCGGCTCGCGAACGAGTTCATCGTCCGGTTCTGCAAGGAGTCTCGTCGCCCCACGGTGCCCCTCTCGGACGCGGCGCTCGGCGTCCTCAAGACCTACGCGTGGCCGGGCAATGTCCGCGAGCTCCGGAACGTCATCGAGCGCGCCGTCGTGTTCTGCCGGTCCGTCGCGATCGCGCCCGAGCACCTCGGTCTTCCGCTCGACCGGATCTCGCGTCCGCCGGGGCGCATCAGCGCGCCGTCCGCTCCGCCCGATGCGTTCGCGTCGACGAGCTTCGCGTCTTCGGCGCCCCCGCACTCGGCGCCCCCGCACTCGCCGCATCCATACTCGGCGCCCCCGCACTCGCCGCACCCGCCTTCGGGAGACATGGCGCGGCCGCCGTCCGTTCCGCCGCCGGCTTCGGCCACGATGGCGTTCGGGTCCGGGACCTTGCCCGCCGAGATGGAGGCGCTCGAACGTCAGCGCATCCTCGACGCGCTCGCGCGCTGCGGAGGCAACCAGACGCAGGCCGCCGAGCTGCTCGGGATCTCCCGCCGTACGCTGCTCCGCCGTCTCGACGAGTACGCCGTCCCGCGTCCGCGGAAGTAACGCCCGGGCGCGTGCTGCGTCGCCGGCCCCCTTCACGCGACGAAGAGCTGGGTTATGGTCGGCCGCATGCTGAAGGCCTTCGTCCGCGCGCTGACGAGCCGCACGCTCGCGTGGTCCGTGCTCCTCGTCGTCCTGTTCACGACGTGCCGCCCCAAGGCGCAGCCGAACCCGGCGCTGCCGGCGTCGAACGGCACCGCGAGCGCCACCCCGCCTCCGGTGCCGCCGGTGTCACCCGGCTCGCGCATCGAAGACGAGCGAAACACCATCGCCGTCTTCCGGGCGGCCGCGCAGAGTACCGTGTTCGTCACTCAGACGCGGGTCGTCGAGGACTACTTCGCGGGCACGCTGCAGGAGGTGCCGGCGGGCTCCGGCTCCGGGTTCGTGTGGGACGACAAAGGGCACATCGTCACGAACTTCCACGTCGTGGAAGGCGCGCGCTCGGTCAACGTCACGTTCCACGACCAGCAGACGTTCGAGGCCAAGGTGGTCGGCCTCGAGCCTCGAAAGGACATCGCGGTGCTGAAGGTCGATGCGCCGCCGAAGCTCCTCGCCGCGATTCACGTCGCGAAGGGCGGACAGCTCGAAGTGGGGCAGAAGGCGATCGCGATCGGCAACCCGTTCGGCCTCGACCACACGCTGACGACGGGCGTCATCAGCGCGCTGGGCCGTCAGGTGCAAGGCGCCGGCGGCGTATCGATCCGCGACATGATCCAGACCGACGCGGCCATCAACCCCGGCAACTCGGGCGGGCCGCTGCTCGACTCCGCGGGCGCGCTCATCGGGATGAACACGATGATCTACAGCAAGACGGGATCGTCCGCGGGCATCGGCTTCGCGGTGCCCGTCAGCACGATCCAGCGCATCGTTCCGCAGATCATCAAGACGGGCCGCGCCGAGCAGGTCGGCCTCGGCATCAGCGTCGACCCGGTCGGGAAGCTCGAGAGGCGCCTCGGCCTCGAAGGCGTCGTCGTCCTCCAGGTGCCGGAGGGGAGCCCGGCTGCGGCGGCAGGCCTCAAGGGGCTCACGCGCACGCGGCGCGGCCTCGCGCTCGGCGACGTCATCATCGGCGTCGACGAGAAGCGGATCGTGCAGTTCGACGATCTCTACACCGTGCTCGACGCGAAGAAGGCGGACGACGTCGTGCGGCTCGTCGTGCAGCGCGGCGACGCGGCGGTGACCCTGCAGGTGAAGCTCGTCGTGCTGGCGAACCCCGGCCTCATCTGAACGGCGTCGGCGCCTGCCGCCGGCTGCCACGGAAGAGACGCGGCGCGCGTCGTCGGGTTAAGCTCACCGCCCATGATGACGCGCGCGTCCGTGCTCCGCCTGTTCGGCCTCGTCGCCCTCGTCGCGTTGACGGCGTGCCCGAAGGAGTCGCCGCGCGCGGACACGGGCGACGGCGGCGCCGCTCCTGCGGCTGGCGGTCGGCTCAAGATCGCGGTCATCCCGAAGGGCACCACGCACGAGTTCTGGAAGAGCGTCCACGCCGGTGCGGTCAAAGCCGCGAAGGAGGTCGACGTCGACATCGTCTGGAAGGGCCCGCTCAAGGAAGACGACCTCAAGGCGCAGGTCGACGTCGTGAGCACGTTCGTCGCGCAGGGGGTGAGCGGCATCGTGCTCGCGCCCCTGAACGACAATGCGCTCCGCGCGCCCGTGAAGGCGGCGACGCAAGCGAAGATCCCGGTCGTGATCTTCGACTCCGACCTCCAAGGGGAAGATCACGTGAGCTTCGTCGCGACCGACAATCAGGCGGCGGGACGGCTCGCCGGTGAGCACGTCGGAAAGCTCCTCGGCGACAAAGGCAACGTCGTCGTCCTCCGCTACCAGGAAGGCTCCGCGAGCACGCAGAACCGCGAGAAGGGCTTCCTCGACGCGGTGAAGGCCAAGCCCGGCCTCGTCGTCGCGAGCGAGAACCAGTACGGCGGCGCGACGACCGAGAGCGCGTTCGCGAAGGGGGAGAGCCTCCTCCTCGCGCAGAAGGCCGCTGCCGGCAACGTCGGCGCGGTGTTCACCCCGAACGAATCGACGACGTTCGGCATGCTGCTCGCGCTCCGCAAGTCCGGCCTCGCGAAGAAGATGAAGTTCGTCGGCTTCGACTCTTCGGACAAGCTCGTCGGCGCGCTGAAGGAAGGCGACATCGACGGCCTCGTCGTCCAGAACCCGTTCAACATGGGGTACCTCGCGGTGAAGACGATGGCCGACCACTTGCGCGGGAAGAAGGTCGAACGCCGCATCGACACGGGCGCGCGCCTCGTCACGAAAGACAATCTCGAGGATCCGGCGGTGAAGGAGATCCTCTCGCCCGATCTCGACAAGTGGCTCGGGAAGTGAGCGACGTCGTCCTCTCGCTATCCGGGGTCGAGAAGTCGTTCGGGCCGGTGAAGGTCCTTCGCGGCGTCACCTTCGACGTGGCGCGCGGCGAGCTCCACGCGGTGCTCGGTGAGAACGGCGCAGGCAAGAGCACCGTCATGCGGATCCTCCTCGGCATCGAGTCGGCCGATGCCGGCGCGATGCTCCTCGGCGGCACGCCGTACGTGCCGCGTGGACCCGCCGCTGCGCGCGAAGCCGGGATCGTCATGGTCCCGCAGGAGCGCACGCTTTGTCCGCAGCTCACCGTCGCCGAGAACATCGTGCTCGGACGCGAGCCGGCCCGTGGCGGCATCCTTCGCGGGGCAGAGGCGCGTTCCGTTGCGTCCCGCGCGCTCGCGCTGGTCACGGGTGACGCGTCACGCATCGCGCTCGACGCACGCGCCGGGGACCTCAAAGTGGCGGACCAGCAGCTCGTCGAGATCGCGCGGGCGCTCGCGCATGGCGGCGCGGGGGAGCAGGGTGAGCTCGCGGCGCGCGTCCTCGTCCTCGACGAGCCGACGTCGAGCCTCGGCCACGAAGACGCCGTGCGCCTCTTCACGCGCGTCCGTGCGCTGCGCGAGCAAGGGCTCGCCGTCGTGCTGGTCACGCACTTCCTGTCCGACGTCCGCGAGCATGCCGACCGCTACACGGTTCTCCGCGACGGCATGGTGCAGGGCCGCGGCGTCCCGAAGGACACGCCGCCCGAGCAGATCGTCCGCGAGATGCTCGGCCGCGAGCTCGACACGCGCCGCCACGATGCGGAGCTGAGGGAAGAAGCGGCGGGCCCCGGCGCAGAGCGAGACGTGCTGCTCGACGTCGTCGACCTGGAAGGACAGGAAAAGCCGCGTCGCGCTTCTCTCCGCGTGCGCCGCGGAGAGATCCTGGGCATCGCCGGCCTCGTCGGCTCTGGCCGCACCGAGCTCCTCCGCGCGATCCTCGGCCTCGATCGCCGCAAGGCCGGCAGCGTCACGGTGCACGCCCCGCGCGGCATCGGGCTCCTCAGCGAAGACCGCGGCGGGGAAGGGCTCATGCTGAACCGAAGCATCGCCGACAACGTGACGCTCTCGGCGCGCGGACCGCTCTTCGTTTCGCCCGGGCGCATTCTCGAGGCCGGCGCGCGATGGATTCGCGAGCTCGCCGTGCGCGCGCACGGACCCGACCAGCGCGTCGGCGATCTCTCGGGCGGAAATCAACAGAAGGTGCAGATCGCACGCCTTCTTCGCGAAGACTACGACGTGCTCCTCGTCGACGAGCCGACGCGCGGCATCGACGTCGCCAGCAAGGCGCAGGTCCTCGGGCTGCTGCGCGACCTCGCGCAGAAAGGGAAGGGCATCGTGCTCGTTTCGAGCCAGCTCGACGAGCTCGTCATGACGTGCGACCGCATCGCCGTGCTCCGTCGCGGTGAGCTCGGTGAGCCGCGCCCGGTCGCCCAATGGGACGAGCAGAAGCTCCTCCTCGAGGCCGCGTCGTGAGCGCCGAAGGCTCTCGTGACGGAGGCATCCTCGCGAAGCTCCGCGGCGCGAAGCGTCCGGCGTGGGTCGGTCCGCTCGTCGCGCTCGTCGTGGTGTTCGCGATCTTCGCGCTGACGACCCCGGACGGCACGTTCCTCCGTTCGCAGAACCTGCTCACGATGGCGCGTCAGACCGTCGTCGTCGGCATCTGCGCGCTCGGCATGACGATGGTCATCGTCACCGGCGGAATCGATCTCTCCACGGGGTCGCTCGTCGCGCTCACCACGGTGGTCATCGCGAAGCTGCTGAAGGGAGGCTCGAGCCCGCTCGTCGCGGTGGCCACGGCGGTCGCCGTCGTCACGTGCGTCGGCGCGGTCGTGGGCTTTCTCGTCGGCCGGCTGCGCATGATGCCGTTCGTCGTCACGCTCGGCACGATGACGGCGCTTCGCGGCGCGGCGAAAGGGCTCGCCGACGAACAGAAGATCGACTGCGACCCACGCGGGCTCGATCGCGTGCTCGAGGCTTCGCTCTCCGCGCCCGGGATGTGGATCGCGATTGCGCTCGCGGTCGCGGTGGCTTGCCTTCTCTCGTATACCCGCTTCGGACGTCACGTCTTCGCGGTCGGGAGCAACGAGGCGGCGGCGCGGCTCTGCGGGATCGATGCCGCACGCGTGAAGATCGCGGTGTACGCGCTGTCGAGCCTCCTCGCGGCGGTCGCCGGGGTCATGGAGTTCTCGACGCTGACCGTCGGCGACCCCACCGACTCCGTCGGCCTCGAGCTCGAGGTCATCGCCGCGGTCGTGATCGGCGGAGCGCCGCTCGCCGGTGGGGAGGGGAGCGTCGTCGGGTCCGTGCTCGGAGCGCTGCTCATGACGGTCATCCGAACGGGCGCCGTGCATCGAGGGATGCCGAGCTGGGTCCAGGAGATCGCCACCGGCGCCATCATCGTCGTGGCCGTGGCGCTCGATCGCGCGCGCCACAAGCGAACGCGCACCTGAGAGTCTCGGGATACAGTCGCACCGTAGGTCGCGGCCGGACAGGCGCGCGACGAAGGAGAGTGGTCAATGCGTCTCAAGGACAAGGTCGCGCTCGTCACCGGAGCCAGCCGCGGGATCGGTCGTGCGAGCTGCCTCGCGCTCGCTCGCGAAGGCGCGAAGATCGTCGGCGTTGCACGCAAGCAGGAAGACCTGGACGCGCTCGCGAAAGACGTCGCGGCGCTCGGCGTCGAGGTGAAGACCGTATCGGGCGACGTCACGAAGTCGGCCGATGCGGCGGCGGCGGTGAAGGCGGCGGTCGAGGGGTTCGGTCGTCTCGACATCCTCGTGAACAACGCCGGCATCGGCGGCTATCGGCCGTTCCTCGATTGGACCGAGGAAGACTACGACCGCATCATGGCGACGAACGCCAAGTCGACGTGGCTCTTCTGCAAAGAAGCCATTCCGCACATGCTCGCGCAGGGCGGCGGGAACATCGTGAACCTCTCCAGCGTCGCCGGGCTCCAGGGCTACCCGAGCGAAGGCATCTACTGCATGTCGAAGTTCGCGCAGGTCGCGCTGTCGCAGTCGCTCGATCGCGAGTTCTACCAGAAGAACATCAAGGTGAGCCTCGTGTGCCCCGGCGGCGTCGAGACCCACTTCGCGATCGGTGACGGGCGCACGTACGACGGACCGAACATGAAGGGCTTCTCGAGCGCCGAAGACGTCGCCGAGGCGGTGCTCCTGGCCGTGCTCCCGCGTGAGCGCTCGCGCATCGTCAACGTCATCATGCGTCCGATGAACGAGATGACCTGAAGGGTGACCAGCTACGCCGCGCGCCCGGTCATCCGCGCGCGCGCGGCGAGGAGCGTGTTCTCGAGCAGGCACGCGATGGTCATCGGCCCTACGCCGCCCGGGACGGGCGTAATCGCGAACGCCCGCTCCCGCGCCTCGCCGAACGCGACGTCGCCGCAGAGGCGCGTCTTTCGCGTCGCGCCGTCGCCGCCGCCCGGCAGGTCGACGCGGTTCATGCCGACGTCGATGACGACCGCGTCCGGCTTCACCCATTCGCCGCGCACGAGCTCCGCGCGTCCGACCGCGACGACGAGCACGTCGGCCTCGCGGCACACCGCCGGCAGATCGGTCGTACGCGAATGCGCGATCGTCACCGTCGCGTTCGCAGCGACGAGGAGCTGCGCCATGGGTTTGCCGACGATGTTCGAGCGTCCCACGACGACGGCGCGTCGCCCTTCGAGCTTCACGCCCGCGAGCTCGATGAGCTTCATCGACCCGCGCGGCGTGCACGGCACGAGCGCCGGCCGTCCGGACGCGAGGAGGCCGGCGTTCACCGGGTGGAAGCCGTCGACGTCCTTGCCGGGATGGATCGCGTCGAGCACGCGCTGCTCGCGGATCTGCTTCGGCAGCGGGAGCTGCACGAGGATGCCGTCGACCGCGTCGTCGGCGTTCAAGTCGGCGAGCATCGCGAGGAGCTCGGACTCGCTCGTCGACGCCGGCAGCACGTGCAGCTTGCCTCGGATGCCGACCTCGGCCGCGGCCTTCTCCTTGTTCCGCGTGTAGATCTGGCTCGCCGGGTCTTCACCGACGAGGACGACCTCGAGGCCGGGTGCGCGTCCGTGCTCCTTCACGAACTCGGCGACGCCCTCGCGGACCTCGGCTCGAACCTTCTCCGCCAGCGTCTTCCCGTCGAGGATCGTCGCGCTCATCGCGCGCGAGGATAGGACGGCCGCCGCGCTCAGCCCAGCTTGAAGACGCGGGCCATGATGCGATCGAGGTGGTCGAGGTTCTCGTACGGAATCACGACGTCGCCCTTGTTGCCCTGATCGCGGACGAGGACCTTCGTGCCCGCGGCGCGCGTGAGACGAGTCTCGAGATCGCGGAGCGACGGCGACTTCACGACGTCTTTGCCCGCCTTGCCGCCCGCCTTGCCCGCGGCCTTGCCCTTCGCGCCGCGCACGAGCGCTTCCGCCGCACGCACGCTGAGTCGACCGCGCACGACCTTGTCGGCGAGCTCTTCGATCTTCGTCGGGTTCTCCGCGCCGAGGAGCGCGCGCGCGTGACCCTCGCTGAGCTCTCCCGTGATGACGCGCGAACGCACGCTCGCCGGGAGCTTGAGGAGACGGAGCGAGTTCGCGACCGTCGTGCGGTCTTTGCCGAGCCGTTCGGCGAGCGTCTCCTGCGTGTACTGGTGCTCTTTGACGAGGCGATCGAGCGCCTCGGCGAGCTCGACGGGGTTCAGGTCCTCGCGCTGGACGTTCTCGATGAGGGCGAGCTCGAACGCCGCCTTCGGCGTCACGTCCTTCACGACGACGAGCGCCTCGCGGAGGCCGGCCTTCTGCGAGGCGCGCCAGCGGCGCTCGCCCGCGATGATCTCGAATTTGTCCTGGCCGGGCACGCGGCGGACGACGATCGGCTCGAGGAGGCCGTGCTCCTTGATCGACTGCGCGAGCTCTTCGATGCGCTCTTTCTGGAAGTGCTGGCGCGGCTGACCCTTCTGCGGGACGAGCTTCTCGAGCGGGCACGAGAAGACGCTCTTGTCGCCGTACGCCTTCGGAGCCTCGCGCGCGGCAGGGAGCAGCGCGTCGAGACCGCGGCCGAGCGCGCGCCGCCCCTTGTCGACGTTCGCGCTCATGCGCGTGCCCCCGCGGCGGCCTTGCGCTTCGCTCCGCGTTTGCCGTCACGTTCGGTCTTGAGGAGCAGCTCACGCGCGAGCGCGAGATAGCCTTGTGCACCCTTCGACGACACGTCGTAGAGGATGATCGGCTTGCCGTGGCTCGGCGCCTCCGACAGGCGCACGTTGCGCGGGATGACGCTCTCGAAGACGAAGAAGTGCTTCTTCACTTCTTCGGCCACCTGGTGCGCGAGGTTGTTGCGCGGGTCGAACATCGTGAGCACGACGCCCTCGACCTCGAGCGACGGATTCATGCCGTTCTTCACGCGATCGATCGTGGCCATGAGGTGCGTGAGCCCCTCGAGCGCGTAGTACTCGCACTGCAGCGGCACGAGCACCGCGTCCGCCGCGGCGAGCGCGTTCACGGTGAGGAGCCCGAGCGAAGGTGGGCAGTCGATGAACACGTGGTCGAACTGGTCGACGACGGAAAGAATCGCCTCTTTCAACTTCAGCGCGCGCTTCGGATCGTCGACGAGCTCGAGCTCCGCAGCGACGAGATCCTGGGTCGCCGGCGCGACGAAGAGCCCGGGGACGGTGGCCTCGACGACGACCTCGCTCATCGAGACCTCGCCGATGATGACGTCGTAGATCGTCCGCTCGCGCGTGCCCGCTCGAACGCCGCAGCCGGAGCTCGCGTTGCCCTGCGGGTCCATGTCGATGAGGAGCGTTCGCTTCTCGGCGGTGGCCACGCTCGCGGCGAGGTTCACCGCGGTGGTCGTCTTACCGACGCCGCCCTTCTGATTGACGACGCAGGTCACACGCGCGCGGCTTTCTCCCATGGGGTCGCGCATTCTTAATCCCGATGCTGCTCGCGCGTCCATGGGGGCCGCTCGGAACCTCGGAAAATCGCGCGCGCTTTTTTGACCGGTGTCGTGCGCGTAGTATGGTGTGCCCAGATGTAGGCAAACGTAAGCCTGACATCGCGGAGCGAGGGGAGACACGATGAAGGAGTCGCTGCAGAAGGCGCTCGCGGAGACCACCGACGCGAGCACGGATCGAATCCTCGCGGCGGCGTTCTTCCGCCCGCGGCCGCTGCAGGCGGGCTCCGTCGCCGAGGTCGTCTCGCTGGCGGAGCGCCGTAGCGCGCCGCCGCGTCGTTAGCCGCGATCGAGCTTCGAGTTGCCCTTCGTGGGCCGAGTGGACGTGGACGTTGCTTAGGAGGATGCGATGGGTGTTCCGAAGAGCTACCGGAGCATGGCGGAGTTCGAGCGCGAGGCGATCAGGCCGGACCTGAAGTACGGCTTCTCGCTCGACGATCTCATGCAGGACACGAGCTTCGAGGGGTCGGACCTCCTCTTCGACGACACCGTCGACGAGTACGACCCCGATCAGGACGACGACGACGACGACTTCTAGACGCTTTCTCGCGTGGCTTAGGTGTCCCTTCCCGGGGACCGTGACGAAGCAGTAGCAGTACCGCCCTCGGAGGATGCCTCTCCTCCGAGGGCGTCGCCTTTTCAGGCGGGCGCGTTTTCAGGCGGCGCAGGCCGACGACGTCATCGCGACGCCGATGGAGTCGAGGACCGTGTCGAGCGCGCGCCGGAGCGGGAGGAGGGGAGCGTTCGCCGCGCTCGTGCCGACGTGCACGAAGATCGGCGCGAGCGCGCTGTCGTAGAACGCGAGCGCGAAGGGCGCGAACGCCTCGAACCGCGTCCAATCCTCGATGGGGTCGAGGTCCATCTGCTCGATCGCCTCGAGCTCGCGCGCGACGCGGATCGCCCAGCGGTACGTCCGCGAGACCGCGTCGGCCGTGCGCGCATCCGCCGGGCCGTCGTTCACGAGGAAGTCGAGCGCGGCGCGCACGCGGCGGAGGCCGACGGCGAGCCCGTCGAGCGGCGAGGCCTCGCGGTTCTTCTCGGCGCGCGAGGTCGCCCGGAGGCGCAGCCAGCGCGCGAGCTCGGCATCGAGGTCCGCGTAAGAGGCAGTCGAGGGCGTCGAAACCGGGCCGGCGAAGCGCGTCGTCATGCGGACCCGAGTTGCAGCGGCCGTGCCCGCGGAATCACGCCGAAAAGCGTCACGCGCGCGTCGCGAGCGCCACCGCCGTGACGCTCGGAGCGACCTGCCGTGCCGACTTCGAGACGCACGGCGTCTGCGCGTCTGCTAGACCGGGCCCGCGGTGGGGGATTCATGACGGCCCGTGAACGACAAACGCTCGTGCCGGCCTTCGATCCCGAAGAGCTCGCACGAGAGCTCGAGACGGAGCTCGCGCGGGAGGATCGTCGGCCGACGGCGCCGCCTCCGTTCGACCCCTCCTCGTACGCGCGCATCGTCGACGCGAACCTCGACGCGGCGGCGCTTCCGGCCGAGCGACGCGCGGCGGAGCCCGAGCGAAGCGAGCCGTCGCTCGCCACGGCGACCGGTCGGACGGGCGCGGAGGACGGCGCCGAGGACACGACGGGCGTTGCGGCCGCGGCGAGCGAGGTCGAGGGGATCGGTCGCGCGATGTACGGCTCGTACCTCGAGAGCGACTTCCCGGCGGCGCTGGTTCTCGCCGAGCGCGTCCTCGAGAAGGAGCCGGAGCACGCGCTCGCGCACCTCGTGGCCGATCGGTGCCGCGCCGTTCTCGGTGCGCCCGGCAGGCGCCTCGCTCCGTCGTCCGTCGTCCGCGTTCGGCAGCCGCTGCCGGATCACGCGGCGCTCGAGCTCGACACGACGTCCATGTTCGTGCTCGGGCACGTCGATGGCGTAGCGGACGCGGAGACGGTCGCCGCGCTGTCCGGGATCCCGCCGCACGTCGCCCTCGATCACCTCCACGCGCTCCTCGACCTCGGGGTCCTGGAGCTCGTGGCCGTCTGACCGCGCACGCGTTCGCGACTTCGACGCTTGATTCCGCTGGCGGGGAAAGTAATGTCTTCGGCTCCCAATGAGCATGCAAGTCAGCGTCCAGCGAATCTCCCCGGTCATGATGGAGCTCCAGATCGAGGTCCCTGCGGATCTCGTGAAGGCCGAGGTCGACAAGGCCTACGTGAATCTCGGCAAGCGCGCCCACATCAAGGGCTTCCGGCCGGGCAAGGCCCCGCGTGACGTGCTCACGCGCATGTTCGGGCCGCAGGTCCAGAACGACGTCGCGAACCAGATCGTCAACGAGACGCTGCCGCGGGTGCTCACGGAGAAGAACCTCACGCCGGTGAGCCAGCCGAACGTCGAGGCGAAGGACGGCGTCGACGCGAAGAAGCCGTTCAACTTCACGGCGCGCTTCGAGGTGCAGCCGGAGATCGAGGACGTGAAGTTCGAGGGCTTCGAGCTCTATCGTCCGAAGGCCGAGGTGCCGGACGCGGCCGTCGAGGAGCAGATCGAGGCGCTTCGCCAGCGTCACGCCGCGCTCAAGGCGCCGGAGCCGGCGCGCGCGGCGCAGAAGGGTGACGTCCTCTCGATCGACTTCACGCTGTCGGTCGACGGCAAGGACATCAAGGACGGCGGCGGCCAGGGCGTCCAGATCGAGCTCGGCTCGGGTCAGGCACTGCCGGAGATCGACGAGGTCCTCGTCGGCAAGAACGTCGGCGACAAGGCGACGGCCGAGCACACCTTCCCGGACAGCCATCCGCGCGAAGACTTCCGCGGCAAGAAGGGCACGTTCGCGATCACCGTCGCCGACCTGAAGGAGCGCGTCCTGCCGAACGTCGACGACGAGTTCGCGAAGGACATCGGCTTCGATACGCTCGTGGCGCTCCGCGCCGACATCCACACGAAGCTCGAGAAGGCTGCCAAGGACCGCTCGGAGACGGTGCTCGCCGAGCAGATCGTCCAGCGCCTTAACGAGGAGAACAAGTGCGACGTTCCTCCGTCGTTGGTCGAGCAGCAGTGCCGGATCATGGAGCAGGAAGTCCTGATGAGCGCGCGCCGTATGGGCCAGCGCATCACGCAGGAGCAGGCGCAGCAGCTCCACCACGCCATTCACGCGGACGCGGAGCGTAAGGTCCGCGCGGGCCTCCTCATGGCCGCGATCGCGAAGAAGCACGAGTTCAAGGTCACCGACGAGGACATCGAGAAGGGCCTTGCCGAGCTCGCGGAGGAGACCGGGAAGAACGTCGCCAAGCTCCGCGTCGAGTACCGCGAGAAGTCGAAGCGCGACATCCTCATCGGCATGATCCTCGAGGACAAGATCCTCGACTTCATCGAGACGAAGTCGAAGATCGTCGAAGGCGATCCGCCGGCTCCCAAGACGGAGAGCACCGAGGCGGCATCGGAAGAGAAGCCCGAAGAGAAGAAGGAAGGCTGAGGCTCACATGACCGAGTTCAAGCGCCCCGAGAACCGTAAGCAGGCGATGGCCGTGCTCGAGCGCGCCCACGCGTCGGGCGTCCTCATCCCGAACGTGGTGGAGACGACGCACCGCGGCGAGCGCGGCTGGAGCATCTTCGACCGTCTCCTCAAGGACCGCATCGTGTTTCTCTACGACGAGATCCACGACATGCTGGCGAACGTCATCATCGCCCAGTTCTTGTTCCTGGAGAGCGAGGATCCCGACAAGGAGATCATGGTCTACATCAACAGCCCCGGCGGCGTTGTGACCAGCGGTCTCGCGATCCACGACACGATGCAGTACGTGCGCTGCGACGTGTCGACGACGTGCCTCGGCATGGCGGCGTCGATGGCCGCGGTGCTTCTCGCGGCGGGCACGAAGGGCCGCCGTAACGCGCTGCCGAATGCCCGCGTCATGATCCACCAGCCGATGGGCGGTGCGCGTGGCCAGGCCTCCGACATCGAGATCCAGGCCCGCGAGATCCGTCACCTCAAGGACGTGCTCACGGACATCCTGACGAACGCGACCGGCAAGTCGCGCGAGCAGATCCACAAGGACATCGACCGCGACTTCTACCTCAGCGCGGCTGCGGCGAAGGAGTACGGCCTCATCGACAACGTGATGCTTCCGCCGAAGAAGCGCAGCGACGGTACGAAGGAGAAGTGAGCGCAGCCGGCGGAAGGCTGGCTTCGCGATGAACGGCGCACCTCGGTGCGCCGTTCGTCTTTCGGTGACGATCGATCTAAACGGATCGTCTCCGGACGGTGGCGGAGCCGGTGAGGAGCTCTGCCGCGACCCCACAAGCTTGCAGCTCGTGGGGTAGGGGAATAAGCTTTCGCAGAGAAGAGAGGGACCGTGGAGCGCCGTCGCGACGATCACAACAGTGGCAATCTGAGCTGCTCCTTCTGTGGGAAGAGCCAGAAGGAAGTGAAGAAGCTCATCGCGGGGCCGACGGTCTACATCTGCGATGAGTGCATCGGCCTCTGCAATGACATCATCGCGGAGGAAGTGGAGAAGGACGAGCCCTACGCGGGCAGCGCTCCCATCCCGAAGCCGTCCGAGATCAAGACGATCCTCGACGACTACGTGATCGGTCAGGAGCGCGCGAAGAAGATCCTCGCCGTCGCCGTCCACAATCACTACAAGCGCATCGACTCGCGCGTGAGCTCCGACGACGTCGAGCTCGCGAAGTCGAACATCCTCCTCCTCGGGCCGACGGGGTCGGGCAAGACGCTCCTCGCGCAGACGCTCGCGAAGATCCTCCACGTTCCGTTCGCGATCGCCGACGCGACGACGCTGACGGAAGCCGGCTACGTTGGCGAAGACGTCGAGAACATCATCGTCCAGCTGCTCCAGAACGCCGACCACGACGTCGAGCGGGCGCAGCGCGGCATCGTCTACATCGACGAGATCGACAAGATCAGCCGCAAGTCGGACAATCCGAGCATCACGCGCGACGTGTCCGGCGAGGGCGTGCAGCAGGCGCTCCTCAAGATCATCGAAGGCACGATCGCGAACGTTCCGCCGAAGGGCGGCCGCAAGCACCCGCAGCAGGACTTCCTCCAGGTCGACACGCAGAACATCCTCTTCATCTGCGGTGGTGCGTTCGTCGGTCTCGATCAGATCGTCCAGCGCCGCATCGGCCAGTCGACGCTCGGCTTCGGTGCCGACATCAAGTCGAAGAAGGACTTCAAGCTCGGCGAGCTCCTCCAGCAGGTGCAGCCGGAAGATCTCCTGAAGTTCGGTCTCATCCCGGAGTTCATCGGCCGCTTGCCGATGATCGCGACGCTCCACGAGCTGAACGAGGACGCGCTCGTCGACATCCTCACGAAGCCGAAGAACGCGCTCGTGAAGCAGTTCCAGAAGCTCTTCGAGATGGACGGCGTGAAGCTGAAGTTCGCGAAGAACGCGCTCAGCGCGGTCGCGAAGGAAGCGCTTGCGCGCAACGCTGGCGCCCGCGGTCTCCGCGCCATCCTCGAGCGCGCGATGCTCGACATCATGTACGACGTCCCCTCGCGCTCCGGCATCAAGGAAGTCGTGATCAACGAAGAGGTGATCACGAAGGGCGAGCCGCCGCTCATCGTCTACCAAAAGGAAGCCGAGCTCGCCTGACGGCGGGTCTCGCGGAACGCTTCTTCGCGAGGAAGGGAGCCGGCGCTCGGACGAGCGACCGGCTCTTTTTTCATTTCAGGGTGGGCGCGGGGAGCGGCGGCAAGGCAGCGGCGCCCCCGGGCGGCGTGGACGGCGCGGGCGACGCGTCGCTCGGCGCGGCCGGCGGCGGGGTGCTCGCGGGAGCGGGGGACGCATCGGCGGTCGCGGCGCGCGCGGGCGATGACGGGGTCTTGGTCGTCGCGGCCGGGGAGGACGCTGCGGGCTCGCTCGTGATCTTCCACGCTGCGTCGTTGTGGCGGGCGACGTCGTGCGGTCCGAGCACGACGCTTCGGCTGCATCCCGCGCCGAGCGCGGTGTTCACGCAGATCAGGGCGATACAAGCAAGGCGTCGCGTCCGTGGCGCGGGGCGACGGTGCAAGCAAGGCGCGCTCATTGCGTCCTCGTGGCGGTCGCGGTCGCGGTCGCAGTCGCGCCGGGCGTCCCCAGCGTCGGATAGCGTTCGGTGAGCTCGACGAGTGCGCGGGCCATGCCTTTGGCGATCTTTTCGGTGGCGGCGTCCGCTGCCGCCTGGAAGACGCTCTCGGTCGAAGCGAGATCGCTCTCGGTGCCCTTCACGTAGAAGCGACGCGTCGCGCGTAAACCGGAGCTCGACGTCACGACGAGGTCCGCCGCGAAGTCTGCTTCGACGGTGCGTGTCAGGCCGTCCACGGGCTCGAGAAAGAGTTGCTGGACGGTGCCGTGGACGATGAGGGTGTCGCGGCCCGGCACGGCGTCGCCGGCGAGGACATCGAAGCCTGCGGCGGCGAGCTCGCGCGCGAGCGCGTCGGCCATCCAGCGGCCGGGCGCCTCCTTGCAGCGAACGTCGGCCGTGTCGGTGCCGTGGCCGTTCTTCTGCATCCCGCAGCGTTGCGTGAGGCGCGCATCGTCGAAGGGGGCGACGACGACCACCTCGCGCCCTCGACCAACCCCGGCGGACACGGCGGACGGGGGGCGAGGCCCTGTGACGGGAGGATGCACGTCGACGGGCGTGAACGCGCACCCCGCAGACGTGCAAAGTACACCTAAAGCGAAGAGCATCGCGCGCATCGCTCGAGGTGCGGTTCAGGAAGCATGCCGCTCGTAAATCACCGCGCGAGCGCGTCGCCGGGCGTCCGAGCGAGAACGTGGGGTCACACCATCGCGTCGCTGAGGGTTCGCTACGCGGGGGTGCGGACCGGCGGACCGGCGGACCGGCGGACCGGCGGCGCGGGCGAGGCGAGGACCTCCGAAATTCGTACGGCACGAGTGACGGGTTCGCCGCGCCGCTCCAAGTACACGGTGCGCGCGAACGTCCGCGCGCCTTTCCCCCAGCAAGGAGCCTCCGTGCGCCATCTTCTTTCTTCGCTCACCATCGTCTCGCTCATCGGCGCCTTCGCTCTGGGCTGCTCCTCTTCCGACGACACCTCCGGAACCTCGAGCGGCACGAGCGGCACCAGCGGTACGAGCGGCAGCAGTGGAACGAGCGGTTCGAGCGGTTCGAGCGGTACGAGCGGCACGAGCGGCAGCAGCGGCGGTGCGCGAGTCGCGCTCGGCGGAAGCTGCGCCTGTGAGAAGGAGGACGGCACGTTCTCTTGTCGCAGCACGGAAGGCCCGTGCGAGGCGGACCTCACGTGCGTCGGCACCTCGAAGGGCGGCGGGAAGTGCTACGGCAAGCAATGCTGCATGGGCGCCGACTGTCGCGGCTACACGCCGCCCGCCGACGGCAGCGGCTGCCCCTCCGACCAGATCTGCACGATCTTCAACGGCTTCATGGGCTACTGCGCAAAACGCTGAGCGCGAACGCCCGAGGGGGCGCTCGCAGGCGGCGTGACTCGCGCATCGACGTGCGGTGCGCGCACGACGCGTAGCGACCCTCGCGACGGGCGTTGGGACGCCAACCCTGGCCCGGTGCCAGGCCCAAACCGGCCCGTGCCATAGGGTCACGGGCCCCCTCCGCGCGCGCCGTAGCGAGGCGCCGATTGTTTAGCCGGCTGAAGATCCCGTGTTTCGTGGTTTTCGCCTCGGAGGGGGTCACGCCGGCGGCGTTCACCGCGCCGGGGCGCGGAGGGTGGCACGGAGAATGGATGCCGAGGTCGCGCCAGGAGGGTGTGGCCGTGCACGAGGTGATGTTTCGGTTGAAAAGGGCGCATTTGCGCGCCGTCGAGTTTGCAAAGCCGCTCGCCGGCGCGTTCGGGCTCACGCCGGCACGCTTCGACGTGCTGTACGCAATCCGGACAGCAGGGACGCCGTACGTCAGTCAGAGGCACATTCGAGATGCGCTCGGCCTCTCCGCCGCGACGATCAGCAAGATGCTCGTCCGAATGGAGAAGCGCGGGCTCGTCACGCGTGGGCGGTCGTTCACCGACCGACGACGTTCCGAGGTCCACATCACGAGTCGGGGGCTCGGCGCCTTTGGCGCTGCGGTTCACGCGTTCTTGCGCCTCGGCATCATGCGCGGCGTGTACGAGACCATCTACGGCGGCGGCGACGCTGCGCAGTCGAAGGGCTTTCTCACCCGGATGCGGCACGGCCTCCGGAAGATCGCGCGCCGCTTTCACGACCGGTCCAGCCTCACGTACCCGATCCGCACGCCCACGCCGCGCCGCGCCGAAAAGGAGCTCGACGTGGACCTCGAGCTACGCCGGCGGCGCGCCATCTACGAATGCCGCCACGCCGAGAGCGCGCGGCGGCGCGCGATTCAGGCCGAGTGTGACCGCCTGCGGACGCTCGAGACCCAGATCTGGGAAGATCCCAGTGACCTGCTCTTCTGGCCCGACATCCACAAGCCGCTGCCGGACCCGCCGCACATCCACGAGTGGCACATCCGCCGGATCCGCTCGATCGTGCGTCGACGCCGGGTCGTGCGCAGAAGGCTCGCGAAGATCATCCTCGACTACCGGCCGGTGCTCCTCTTACCGCCGGGACCGTCGCCCGCGCCGTCCGACGCAGCAGCTCCGCCGCAGAACGACGCAACGTCGACGTGCACACCGCGCCGAGGCGACGCGCCGCCCGACGCCGCGCCGCCCTGACCGGACGGAGCGACGACCGACGCGCCACCGAGCTCACCGCGCCCTGACCCGCGCGCACGTAGAGCCGCAATTCGCTAGCATCTCGCCGTGGCCGAGCGTTTCCTCGCCGTCGCGGATACGCCGCTCGTCGGTGACGTCGACCTCGAAGCGGTCGTGGCCGACGTGCCGGAGACGTTCACGACGAAGGGGATGTTCTTCGCGCGGTACGTCGCGGCGCTCGGCGCCGAATGGGAGCAGATCGTGCCGTCGCTCGACGCGCCCGAGCGCCACGGCCGCTACCACGCATTCGAGAGCTATCCGCTCCGCGACTACGTTCGCGTGTTCGATCGCGTCGCGCGCGCGCGCTTCCCCGGGTCGACGCGCGAAGCCTATCGACTGCTCGCACGCGGAGAGGTCGACGTCTTCGCGGACTCCACGCTCGGGAAGGTGACGTTCTCCTTGCTCAAGGAGCCGGGCGCCGCGCTCCTCCGCTATCCAGAGGTCTTCCGCATCATCGTTCCGGGGCCCGAGCTACGCGCCGAACGCCTGGCGGAGCGCCGCGTCGTCGTCACTGCGACGCGCTACTTCGGCGCGCCCGAGCAGGGGCTCGGCATCGTCGAAGGGCTCGTGCAGACGTTCGACGAGAGACCGCACGTCGACGTCACCATCGACGATGCGCGCGGCGTCGTGTTCGATGTCGCCTGGTGACCGCGCGAGCGGCCCGCGCGGCCGCCTCGCCGCTCCGCCGCAGGCGCGGGTGCGCCATTCGCCGTGGTACGCTGTTCCCATGCGTGTTCGCATCGCGCTCGGGGCCGCGGTCGTCGGGGTGCTCGCCGTGGGCGCTTGCACGGGCGACGATCCCGTCCTTCCAGGGATCGCGAACGACGGCGACGGCGGAGGAGACGCGCCGCTCACGCCGGACGTCGGCTCGCCGGACGCGACCGCCGACGTCACGACGGATTCGACGGCGGGCGGCTGCCGCGCCGACGCAGAGCTCGGCGCCCCCGAGCCGCTTCCCGACATCAATGCCACGGGTGGCAAGCAGTTCCACGTCGTAGGCGCACGCCCGATCCCGACCGGGATCTTGTTCGCGAGCGAGGCGGCGGCGGCGGGCGCGAACGTCGAAGACTTCTCGGGCCTCGATCTGTACTTCGCGCTGGCTACGCAGACCGGCTACGCCCCGCCGAAGAAGCTGGGCGCGTCCGCGACGGCCGTCGAAGATTGGGCTCCGACGCTCACGGCCGGCGGAACGTTGCTCTTCGGATCGCTCGACGGTACGCGCCGCGCATTCTACCGCAGCACGTACACCGGCGGCGCTGCGGACGAACGCGAGCTGGTGACGTTCGGCAATTCGATCAACGAGTATTTCACGCCCTACGCTGCGGGCTCTCGCCTCTACTTCGCGATGGTCGACAACAGCGGGCTGCAGCCCGTGCAGGTCCTCGCGTCCGCGGCGATCGCCGCCGGCGGCGTGCTCGACACGCCCGAACGCGTGACGGGCATCGACGTCCCCGACGAGTTGAGCGCGCCGGTCGTGACCATCGACGAGAAGACCCTCTACTTCGCGGCAACGAAGGCGGGCACCACGACCATCTACCGCGCGACGCGCCCGCAACCCTCCGGCCCCTTCTCCAAGGCGACGGCGCTCCCCGCACCGATGAACGCGCTGACGCAGCAATTCCCGAGCGCGGTGAGCGCGGACGGCTGCGACCTCTATCTCCACGCGCGCGTTTCCGGCGGCCGCTACGCCGTCTACCGCGCGCGCAAACCCCGGTCGCTCGATGCGCCGTGATAGCCTGATCGGATGCGCGCGAAGCTCCTCTTGGTGGCCGGGCTCCTCGCATCGTTCGCCGTGCTCGCGTTCCTCGAGGCGTGCTCGGGCGACGACCCCGTGCTGCCCCCGGCCGGGGTCGACGACATGGACGCTGCTGGTGGTGACGGTGCGGCCGTCGATGCTTCGGGCATCCCGATCGACGGCGCCGGACAAGCCGATAGCGCGGTGACCGGCAACTGCGATCTCGCAGCAGACTTCGGCGTGCCGGAGCGGCTCGACCTCACCCGCGTCGATGCTGGCGCGGGCGCGTACCACGTCATGTACGCGCGGCCTTCGCCCGCCGGGACGCTGTTCGCGAGCTCTCTCGGCTACGGCGCGAATCCGACGAACACGGACACCCTCGACCTCTTCCTCATCCCCGTCGGCGCGCCTCCCTCGACGATGCCTACGCCGCTCGGCGCGTCCGCGGCGAGTGCGAGGGACGCGGCGCCGACTCTTCTCGCCGACGGCAAGACGGCCCTCTTCGACCGCGCGACGACTGGCGGTAACCGCTCGCTCTTCCAGGCCGGAATCGCGAGCGGCTCAGGCCCCGCGAGGGTCGTGCTCAGCGGCGTCGACTCGTTCGCGGACCCTTACGTCGTGGGCGACCACGTCTACTACACGGCGTCCGCGTCCGGCGTGACGAAGGTCGTCCGAGCGCGCTACGAAGGCGGCAAGCTCGTCGGCGCCGCCGACGTCGACGGTCTCGGCAGCGACCTCGCGAGCGCCCCGGTCGTCACGCCCGACGAGAAGACGATTTACTTCGCCGTTGCCGGGAATCCTCCGAAGGCAGGGACCATCTGGCGTGCAACGCGGGCCGACGTCAGCGGCGACTTCACGGACGCGAGACCGCTCACCGGACCCATCAACGGCCTGTACGAGCAGGCACCAACCGCGGTGAGCGCCGACGGATGCGAGCTCTACCTGCACGCACGTGCCTCGACCAGCGACTACTTCCGCGCGTATCGCGCAAAGAAGCCTTCGCGCTGACGCGCTCACGCGCCGGCGTGGCTGAGGTCCGCGCTTACGTAAATGCGCGGCCGATCGCGCCGGCGATCGTTCGCCTCGCACGTGGGGGAAATCGCCTCGGCCGCGGTTGGTAGCGGCAACCTTTTCGGGGTAAAACCCTTCGCAATGTTCTTCAAGACCGACGATGGGAAGCCCGGGCGCGACGCCAAGCGTAGGAGCGTGCCGCTCCTTCCCCTGCGCGACATCATCGTCTTCCCGCACATGGTCTCGCAGCTGTTCGTCGGGCGTGAGCGGAGCATCAATGCGCTCGATGCCGCGATGGCGCGTGACAAGGACATCTTCCTCGCGGCGCAGAAGAACGCGAAGACGAACGAGCCGACGCCCGACGACATCTTCCAGGTCGGCACGCTCGGCACGATCATGCAGCTCTTGCGTCTGCCCGACGGCACCGTGAAGGTGCTCGTCGAAGGGAAGAAGCGCGCGCGCATCAAGAAGTTCCCGCAGACCGAAGAGTACTTCCTCGTCGAAGTCGAAGAAGTGCAGGAGCAGAGCGCGAAAGGCGTCGAGGTCGAAGCCTTGATGCGCAGCGTGCAGGCCGCCTTCGAGATGTACGTGAAGTTGAACAAGAAGGTTCAACCCGAAGTCTTGATGAGCGCGCAGACGATCGACGACGCCGCGCGCCTCTCCGACACGATCGTCGCGAACCTCCCGACCATCAAGCTCACCGACCGCCAGGCTCTCCTCGAGATGGAGGATGCGGTGAAGCGGCTCGAGCGCCTCCACGAGCTGATGCAGGCCGAGATCGAGATTCTCCAGGTGGAGAAGAAGATCCGCTCCCGCGTCAAGAAGCAAATGGAGAAGACGCAGAAGGAGTACTACCTGAACGAGCAGATGCAGGCCATCCAGAAGGAGCTGGGCGGCGGCGATCGCGACGAGTTCAAGAACGAGATTCAGGAAATCGAGGAGCAGCTCAAGACGAAGCGGATGTCCAAGGAGGCAACCGCGAAGGTCAAGAAGGAGCTGAAGAAGCTGAAGATGATGCATCCGACGAGCGCGGAAGCGACCGTCGTGCGCAACTACATCGACTGGATTCTCGGCCTGCCTTGGTACGACAAGAGCGAGGAGAACTACGACCTCACGAAGGCCGAAGAGATCCTCGACGAGGACCACTACGGTCTCAAGAAGATCAAGGAGCGCATCCTCGAGTACCTCGCGGTGCAAGCGCTCACGAAGAAGCTGAAGGGCCCGGTGCTCTGCTTCGTCGGCCCGCCTGGCGTCGGAAAGACGAGCCTCGCGAAGAGCATCGCCCGCTCGACCGGCCGCAAGTTCCAGCGCCTCTCGCTCGGCGGCGTGCGCGACGAGGCGGAGATCCGCGGCCACCGCCGGACGTACATCGGCGCGCTTCCCGGAAAGCTCATTCAGTCGCTGAAGAAGGTCGGGACGAACAACCCGGTCTTCCTGCTCGACGAGATCGACAAGATGTCGACCGACTTCCGCGGCGACCCGGCGGCGGCTCTCCTCGAGGTGCTCGACCCCGAGCAGAACAGCGCGTTCAACGATCACTACCTCGATCTCGACTACGACCTCTCGGACGTCATGTTCATCACGACGGCGAACACGCTGTCGGGCATCCCGGTGCCGCTCCAGGACCGCATGGAGATCATCCAGCTGTCCGGCTACACCGAGTTCGAGAAGATGAACATCGCGGTGAAGTACCTCGTGCCGCGTCAGAAGAAGGAAAACGGCCTCGAGGACGTGCCCGTCACGATCAGCGAGAACGCAATCCGCACGGTCATCCACCACTACACGCGGGAAGCCGGTGTTCGTTCGCTGGAACGTGAGCTCGCGAGCATCTGCCGCAAAGTCGCGCGCAAGGTCGTCGCCGAAGGCAAGGAGACGCCCATCGAGGTCGTCGCCAAGACCGTGCCTCAGTACCTCGGCGTTCCGAAGTACCGCCTGAACAAGAAGGAAGAGCGCGACGAGGTCGGCCTCACCAACGGCCTCTCCGTCACGAACTCCGGCGGCGGCGAGCTTCTCGCGTGCGAGGTCGCAGTCGTGCCCGGCAAGGGCAAGCTCGTAATCACGGGCCTCCTCGAGAAGGGCATGGAGGAGAGCGCCCAGGCTGCGATGAGCTACGTGCGCTCGCGGGCCGGCATCCTCGGCCTCGAGCCCGAGTTCTATCAAAAGGTCGACGTGCACGTTCACTTCCCGGAGTTCATCCGCAAAGACGGACCGTCCGCCGGCGTGACGATGGCCACGTCGCTCGCGAGCGCGCTCATCAAAGTGCCGGTTCGCCGCGACCTCGCGATGACCGGCGAGCTGACGCTGCGCGGTCGCGTCATGGCGATCGGCGGCTTGAAGGAGAAGCTCCTCGCCGCGCATCGCGCCGGAATCACCACCGTGGTGATTCCGCGCGAAAACCGTAAGGACCTGCGTGAAGTGCCGCGCCGCGTCCTCAAGGCCACGCGCGTCGTGCTCGTCGAGCACATGGACGAGGTCCTCCGCGAGGCGCTCTGCATCGCGGAGCCGAACCAGGTGTTCGGTCCGCCGCGCGAGTCGTGGGAGTACATCGACGGCGAGCTCGTCGTGAAGGGGGAGGGCGGCAGCATCGCCATCCCGGCAACGCCCCCGGGCGACGGCGACGGAACGCGCGCGCCGGTCACGACCGGCAACGCCTGACCCGGACCTCGCTCGCCTCGGACCCCGATCGACGAGCTACCAGCGCGAATCGCGGAAGAAGAGCTCCCCGTCGAGCGTCTCCGCGAACGCGTCGTGCCTCACGCCGTCGGCGACGAACGGCACCACCGCGTCCACGACCTCGGGCGCGCGCAGGATGCGACGGTGGCCGAGCCCTTCGGTGGAGACGAGCCGGCCGCCGCCCGCCCGCGCGATCGCGGAGCCGTCCTCGTGCGGTACCATGCGGTCGCCGACGTCGTGCACGACGAGGAGCGGTGCGCCGAGGCGTGCCGCGTAGCTCCGGATGTCGAGCTCCGAGAGCGCGATGCCGTAGCGGCGCTCGAGGCGCGTGATCATCCCATCGCGCACGTTCGCGCTGAGGTCGAGAGCGCGCGCGAAACCGGCGGCGAAGCCTGCAGGGCTCACCGGCGGAGCGACGAGGGCGAAGCGCGAAGCCCGTGCGCCGAAGCGCGTGGCGAGGATGCTCGCGCTGCCGCCGACCGAGTGGCCGACGATGGCGTGCAGCGGTCCGAGGAACTTCGACGCGGACGCGACGGCGCGCGCGTGCTCGACGAGTGACGCGACTCTCGACTTCGCCTCGCCATGCCCGGGCGCGTCGAAGGCGACGACGCGCAAGCCGCGCGCGACGAGAGGAGGCACGAACGCGCCGAGCTGGGAGCCGCGCCCTTCCCAGCCGTGCACGAGGAGCACGGTCGACGAGCCGCGACCCCACTTCCACGCCGGTAGCAGTGAGCCCTCGTGCGGGATGCCGAAGCGCTTCGCCGTCGTGAGCACTTCCTCTTCCCAAGCGGGACGACGGTGGCGACGCGCCGTGAGGAAGAGGCGCTCGGCGTAGCGGGCGGCCAGCTCCGGCGCACGCGGCGACAGGATGCGAATGCCCGCGCGCGTCAGGCGCAGCACGAGATCATCGGCACGAACGATCGTGCTATTTTTCCGGACAGCGTTTCCCATGTGAGCTCCTCCGTCGAAGGTTCCGATGCCGAGGCGGGATGGTTCGTTGCGAGCGGTCAGCGCCGCGGGGCGCGCGCGTCTTCGACGAGACGCTCGAAGGCGCGGCGCGCACGCTTCTCCGCGCGGGCGGGGTCGTCGATGCGACGAAGGAAGTGGTAGCCGTACGCGATCGAGAGCACCTCGTACGCGAGCTGCTCGGTGTCGAGGTCGCTCCTGAAGTGCCGTTCGTCGATCGCGATGCGCGCGGCAGTCGCCAGGGTGCCGAGCCAGTCTTTCTGGGCCGAGACGTAGCGATCCCGGGCGATTCCCGGACGATCGTCGAGCTCCACGCCAGCGACGACGAAGATGCACCCGCCCGGCAAGAAGTCGGCGCGCGACCACTCCATCCAATTGTCGAGCAGCGCCAGGAACCGCGGCTCGCCGCGCGGCTTCTTCAGCGCAGGACCCACGACGAGCTGCACGAACCGGGCGACCGCTTCGTCGAGGATCGCGACCTGCAGGTTCTCCTTCGAGGAGAAGTGCGCGAAGAGGCCGCTCTTCGACATCCCGACCGTCTCGGCGAGCTTGCCGATCGTGACGCCCTCGAAGCCGACCTCGGAGGCGAGGGCCAGCGCCTGCCCGAGCACGGCGCTCCGCGTGTCTTCGCCCTTCGTCACCCGTCCAGAATAGAACGGTCGTTCGGAATGTCAACCGGCCGCGCTCGCTCAGAAGAGGACGCGCGCGGCGAGCGGGTGCGGGACGGCGTCCGGAGCGCCACGCCCGAGCTGCGCTGCGTCGTTCGCGCCCCAGCACGTCACCTCACCGGAGCGGAGCAGCGCGCACGTGTGGCTGCCGCCGCAGCGGACCTTCGATGCGCCGGCGACGCCGGTCGCGAGCTCGGTCGGCGCGTTCGTCCGCGGGGGCGTGACGAGGCCGCTCGCGACAGAGCCGAAGCCGAGCTGCCCTTTGTCGTTCTCGCCCCAGCAGGAGACGGTGCCGTCGTCGAGCAACGCGCACGTGTGGCTCGTGCCTGCGCATGCATCGACCGCGCGCCGCCCGGCCGGCAAAGTGACGGGGCTCGCCACGGCCGAGAACCCGACGAACACGCCTCGGCCGAGCTGCCCGTTCGAGTCGAGACCGAAGCACGCGAGACCGCCATCGTTGCCGACGACGCAGCTGTGGCCCCATCCGAGCGCGACGAACGCGGCGTTCGAGACACCCGAGACGAGGCCGACGCCCTCGCCGGTGACGACGCCGCCCGACGGCAGGCGTCCGAGCTGTCCGACGTTGTGGAAGCCCCAGCACGCGACCGTCGCGTCGTCGAGCAGCGCGCAGCTGTGGTAGCCGCCGGTCGCGATCTGCTTCGCGACGCGCGGAAGCGTCACCGCCTTCGGCGTAGGATCGAACGAGCCGCTCGGCGGTACGTGCGCGAGCTGGTTCCGTTCGCCGTAGCCCCAGCAGCGCACGACACCTGCGGCGTCGAGCGTGCAGGCGTGCGAGCCGCCGGCGGCGAGCTGCTGCATGCCTGTCGGCAGCGCGACGGGGGCGGGGGTCGATGCGGAGACGACCGACGCGTCTTCGCCACGGCCACGCTGCCCGAGGTCGTCGCTGCCCCAGCAGAGCGGAGTGCCACCCGCGACGAGCGCGCACGAAAACGGATGGTCTGCCGTCAGCGCTCCGCCCGTTTCGACGAAGTCGGCCGCGGCGAGCGCGACGCGCGCGGGAAGAGGCGACGCATCACCGCCGCCGTCGATGGGTCCTCGCCCGAGCTGCCCCGCAGAGTCGTCACCCCAGCAGCGCGGCGGCTCACCGGCGATGGCGACGCATGCGTGCGTGCTGTCGAGCGCGAGATCGACGACGCACGGTGACGCTTCGCACGGGCGCGCGTCGACGTCGGCACCGCCGTCGGCCGGCGGAGGCGGAGCCGAGTCGGGGAGGGAGGCGTCGGCTCCTCCATCGACCGGCACGGGCTCGAGCCTGCGCTCCCCGAGCGCGTCGAAGCCGCATGCGGCGGCGGCTGCCGCCGCGAGCGCGAGCACGACGATGCGCGAGGCCGTTCGCATGGCGGTGCGCGAGCGCGTCTGCATGGCCCGAGACTACCAGCGAGCGGCGACGCGCGGGGCGCCCGACATGCCGTGCGACGTAACGCTTGACGACGCTGCGCCGATTGGGGTAACTCGGCATCTCACTTGACGTTTGGGCGGGTAGCTCAGCGGTAGAGCGCTGGCCTTACAAGCCGGATGTCGCAGGTTCAAGCCCTGTCCCGCCTACTTTCGTGTACGGGAACTTTCGTACGCGAAGCGAGGGGCTGGGTTGCCGAATCGGCAGCACGCAGCACGCAGTAAAAAGAATCAAAAATAGTTCTTGTACTTGGTAGTCGGAACGAGGCAGTAAGCGGATCGCAGCAAGCACTTAGTCGCTTAGAGTCAGTACGAGTTTGGGGCGGTAGTTAAGTCGGTTATAACGCCGGCCTGTCACGCCGGAGGCCGCGGGTTCGAGTCCCGTCCGCCCCGCTGGAAACAGCAGCAAGCAGCAGGAAACGCCGAGGGAGTGACACCCTCGGCGTTTCGCATTTCGGCCTCATTTCGGCCTCATTTCGGCCTCATTTCGGCCTCGGGCCAAAGTCCGCCGAAACTCCCAGGTGCTCGAGCGGTAGCTCGGGGAAGGGGTTAACCGTCCGGCGGACGGCGTCCTGACAGCGGCTCAGCCTGCTGCTGTCCAGGCGCCAGGAAGGAGCTCGTCGATCGCCTTCGCGGGGTCGTCCTGCACGCGGCCGAGCACGTCGGCGAGGTAGTCGAAGGGGTTGATGCCGCGCGACTCGCAGGTGGCGACGAGCGAGTAGAGCCCCGCGAGACTTTTGCCCGCCTCCACGTCGCCGACGACGAGGTAGTTCTTCCGGCCGAGCGCGATCGTCGGAGCGAGCGCTCCGATGCGTTGTTGTCGAGCGGAACGCGCGCGTCGTCGAGGAAGACGCCGAGCTCCGCCCACTGCGCGAGCGTGTATCGAATGGCGACGCCGAGCGGGCTCTACGGTGGATGGCACGGCTGCTGCGCATCGAGCCAAGCCCTGATCGCGTCGCGGATCGGACCGGCCCGAACGTTCCGAAACTCCAACTTTGCGCTCCCGGAAAGACCTCGCCCCGTCGCCTCGTGCTCGATGCGGTACAGCTCGGTGATGAGGTCGAGCACTTCCTGCGCGATCGGCGCGGTTTTCAGCGAGTCGAAGAAGTACCGTCGAACGTGCGCGTGGCACGCCGCGCGGCGGCGGCTCGAGACCTTCTCGACGTCGTTGTATCCGCTGTACCCGTCGACGAGCAGGACGCCCCTCGAGCCTTCGAGCAGCGCCTTCGGCGTCGCGCCCGAGCGACTGTCGGCGAAGTGCTAGGCGACGTCGAAGCCGCCGTTCGCGTCCGCGGCGCCGAAGGTCCAGACGAAGCCGGTCTTCGGCTTGCCGCTCGCAGCCTTCAGGTGCGCAGGCGCGTTTCGTCCGCGAGCACGATGTCGCGTGCGCGGATCACGTCGAGCAGCCTCGTCCAGATCGGCGCGAGCAGCGCAGAGGTCCGGTGAAGAAGACTTTGTGTTCAACACGCAAAGTTGGGGTTTGCGCTTTCGCCTCGGCCCTGGCCGTTGAGCCGTGCGTTCTCCTGCTCGACCTTCTCCAGGCGCTCGGCGATTTGCTTCAGGAACGGAAGCCGCGAGCAGTCGTGATCGGAGTCCGGCAGGACGATCGAGCAGCTTTGAACACGGTCGGAGAGCTGAGTCGATCCCCTTCCGCTCCTCGGGAGTCCATCGCGCAAGGCGGCGCGCGTTGAGGTCGATCCCGTCGAGGAGCATCGCGAGCTGCGCCGGCTTCATCTCGACGTGCTTCCGTCGCTCGTCGACGAGCGGCAGCGGGAATCGGCCCTTCTCCACCCGCTTCATGTAGAGCACGAAGCCGGAGCGGTCCCAGGACAGGATCTTCACCTTGTCCTTCGCCTTGCCGACGAAGACAAAGAGATGCGCCGCGTACGGGTCGCCGCGGAGCGCCCCCTCGACGAGAGCCCTGAGGCCGTCGATGCCGTTGCGCATGTCGGCGAGCTCGGTCGCGAAGTAGATCCGGACGCTCGGCGGCACACCGATCATCAGCCCCCCTCGAGGATCGCGACGACGCGGGCGAACGCTTCTTCGTCGAAGCCGTGCGAGAGACACCACGCGCTTCGACCTGCGACCACTCCCCGTGCGCCATCGTGCCTGCCTCCGCGATGGACGATCTCGGATGTCGATCAGCTCGTCACGACGGTGTTGGCCGTACGGTTACCCGTAACCGTCCGGCGGAGGCTAAAGACCCACAGATCTCGGGCTTGTCCGATCGGTGCCGACGTGATCGGCCTCGGGCATGTTCGAGGACATCGGGGAGGAGTTTCGTGGCGCGGCGCTCGGCGACGCGCGCCGCAGCGTGAGGCTGGAGGCCCTGTCCCGCGATCCCGCGGGTAGCTTCCCTGAAGCAATGGGATCGGGCCTCCGGCCAAAGTCCGCCGAAGCTCCGAGCGGCTCGAGCGGCAGCTCGGGGAGGGGGACGCCGGCAGGCGCCCGAGGCGTGAGCCGCAAGCGGTTCAGAGCTGCGCGACGGTCGACGCGAGAAAGTTCCGAAGGCGGGGGCTTCGCGTGAGGGTGATCGCTTTCGTCATCGCCTGGCGGGCGCCCGCGGGGTCGCCGCTGCGCCGGCGTGCGTGCGAGAGAACGACCCAATATGGCGCGTATTCGGCGACGCGCGCGCTGTCGATGCGCGCCAGCAACTGCTGTGCGTCGGCCTCGCGTCCGAGTTCGACGAGGACTGCGGCATGCGCGACCGCGCTCGCGACCGTGGGCCAGGTGGCGTTGAGTGTGGCGTACAAGAATTCGATCGCCGTCCATGGCGTATGACCCGAAAAGAGGCGCTGGCAATGCGCCGACTGGATCGCCGCCTCGAGTTGGAACGGGCCGGGTACTCGAAATGCGGCGGCGCGTAGAAGCACGGCGTTGGCTTCGAGAATCGCGACTCGGTCCCATCGCGCAACATCTTGTTCCGCGAGCGCGACGAAGGTGCCATCCGGCGCGGTACTCGCGGCTCTGCGAGCGTGACTGAGACGCAAGAGGGCATAGAGCCCGAGCGCCTCGGGGTCGTCAGGGGCGAGCTCGGTGAGCACGCGGGCGAGGTAGACTGCCTCCTCGGCCAGAGACTCGACGGCCGGCTCGCCTTCGCAGGCATCGTAGTCCACGGCGAACGCGGCGTAGATCGCTTCACGTACGGCGGCCACGCGTCCGGGCCGCTCGGTGGGTTCCGGTTCGTCGAAGGGTATGCCGGCGTCGCGGATTTTCTGTTTCGCGCGAACGAGGCGTTGGCTCATCGCCGCGGGCGTAACCAGAAATGCGCGCGCGATGCGCGCCGCGTCGAGCCCGAGAACCGCTTGCAGCATGAGCGGCGTGCGGACCGTTTCGTCGATGGCCGGGTGTGCGCACACCAAGAGCAAGCGGAGGCGCAGGTCGCCCTGCTCGGAGGGTTGCTCCGACAGTTCGACCAGCGCCTGCTCGAGAGCGCCGACCACACGGGGACTCGAAGCCATGGTGCGGTGCCGTGCGCCCTGCCGGAGCTGGTTCTTGGCAACAGTGAGCAGCCATGCCTCCGGAGAAGCGGGAATACCCGCCTCGGGCCACCGCGCGAGCGCCTCTGCAAACGCGTCGCCGAGCGCGTCTTCCGCCGCCCCGACATCGCGAAAGCGTACGGACAGCGCAGCTACGAGCCGCCCATACGCTTCGCGCGCAACGCGAGCGGCCGCCGAGGCCGCGCCATCGGCCACGTTCACCGATTCAACGTTGCGGGGGTGGAGGGAGAACCGGGCGCACTTGAACGCTTCCGCCGCTCACGCACGGCGCCTTGGCCGCCCATTTCAGAGCGATGTCGAGATCGGGAACGTCGATGATGAAGTAGCCGGCCAAGTGTTCTTTCGCATCGGGGTGCGGCCCGTCTTGCACGTGCCGCTTGCCCCCTTCGATGCGGAGCGTGGTCGCCGTGTGCGGGCCTTGAAGGCCGTTGCCGCTCTTCACCGTGCCCGACGCGTGGAGCTCCTGAACATAGGCGTTCCACGCACCCCAGTACGCCGGGGCCTCTTTCGGGTCGTCGCGACGCGCTCCTTCGTTCGTCGTTTCCGAGAAAATGAGCATGTATTCCATGAGCTTCCTTTGGTTCCGGTCAGCGGCAAACCCGCCGTCGCGGGGTAGATGCGTGAGCGACCCTCATTTCGACATGCCCCCTCTCTTTTTTAGACGAGAGCGCCTGCGCGCGTAACCGAGACGGTTCCGTATTGGTGGGGGTACGGCGCGTCGAGGCGGGTCTATGGGCCGTTCAAGGCGCCGCGTCACGGGCAGGAGGCGCGTGGGCGAGCCACGCGGCGCACGAGACGACGTCGTGACCGCGGCTCGGGAAGACCTTCTCCACGAAGAAGTCGTGCATGCTGGTGTCGGGGTCCGCGCAGCCGTCACGGAGCACGGTGACGCGATATCCGCGGTCGGCCGCGTCGTAGCAGGTGGCCGCCACCATCGCGCTCGTCGCCACGCCGGCGACGGCGAGCCGGTCGACTGCGTGAGCGCGTAGCACGAGCTCCAGGTCCGTTCCGGCGAACGCGCTCGCTCGGCGCTTCAGGACGACGACGTCTTCGTCGCGCACCGGGAGATCGATCTCGGTACCCGCCATCCCCTCGTGGAAGATCTCGCGCGCCTCGAAGAAGGACGCAAAGAGCGGGTTGTCCGGCGGAAGATCCGCCCCGTTCGTGCGGAACGCGATGCGAACGAAGACGACGAGGACGCCGGCGGCTCGCGCGCGCGGGAGGAGCTCCGTGAGCGGCGGCACGACCTGCCGCGAGAACGGATAGGCGCCGGTGATCCCGCGCTGGATGTCACCGATGATCAGGGCCGTCTTCATGAGCTCAGGATCGACGCGACCGCGTGCGTGCGCCACCCGAGAGCGCAGGCGAGGTCCACGAATGGCTAGGGAGCGGCGGATGCTTCATCGTCCGCATCGTCGTCCTCTGCGAAGTCCGGGAGGTCGCCGCGGCGGAGCGCGGTCAGCCACTCGTCGATGTCCGCGGCACGATGCGTCCAGAACGCGCGCACCGCCTCGAGGTACGCGATCACGTTCGCGAGGCGCCCGCGGCGCGCGAGAGCTCCTGCGAGCTCGAGATCCGGGCCGAAGCTGTTCAGCTGAGGCGAGCCGGGCGTCTCCGCGGCGGCCGCGAGCTCCGCGGCGGCGCCGTCCTCGTCACCCTCCGCGAGCGCGACGCGGCCGAGCAGGATGTGCCCGTGATGGACCGCATTGCCGTACTGCCAGGTTCCCTCGCAGCTCGCGGCGCTCTCGAGGAGCGCTCGAGCGAGCGACCGAGCGCGTGGCCAGTCCGCCCGAGCCACGGCGTTCTGCGCGAGATCGCGGAGAATGGTGCTTCGCCTGACGTCGTCCGCGCTGGCGCTGAGCGCCTTTGTCAGCGCCGACTCCTCCGCCTCAAAATGCGCAGCCGTCCGCGCGGGGTCGCTCTCCTCGCGCGCGAGACGCGCGTGCATGCGGGCGATTTGGTGTTGCCAACGCGCTTCGTCGGGCTCGAGAAGCGCCGCGCGCTCGTACGCGGCGAGCGCGAGAGCCGGCGCCGAGAAGGCGAGGAAGCTCGCACCGGCCCGGAGGACGCGCACGTCGTCGCGGTGCCGCTCGAGGGCCGCGCTCCACAGCTCGCAAAGACGTGCGCGTGCCGCCGGCAGCTCGGGGCTGACGAACGCAAAGCCGCCGAGATCGATGTCGGGTCGGTGCTCTGCAAGCCACGCGAGATGCTCGATGCGGCGGGTGATGCGCTCGTCGTCGTCGGTCAGGAACCCCGCTCCGACGAGCTGCACGCGAAGCGCGACGTCGTCGGGCGCGTGCGCGAGCCGTTCTTCGAGCGCGCGAGCCTCGTCGGCCGAGAGGCTCGTCGCGTCGGAGCATAGGGACATCCACTTCGATTGCATCGGCTGGCCGGAGGATCGAGCTGCACGCGAACGGATGCAAGGCGCGCGCGGCGCGCGCTGGGGTTACCGTCAGCGCGCGAAGAACGAGGCCTGCTGGAAGCGCAGGCCCGCCAGGACTTGGTCCACGCGCGCGGCCGAGAGCGCGCCGATGTACGCGCCGAGGCGCGCCTTTTCGACCGACGCGATCTGCGAGACGACCACCACGCTCTGCTTCGGGAGGTTCGCCTCGCCCACGTCGAGGAGGACGTTGCCTGGCTCGGTTGCTCGGTGCAGGTTCGACGTGAGGGCGCACACCACCACCGTCGTGATCCTCGAGAAGTTGAAGACGTCGTCTTGCACGACGACGTGCGGGTGCGCGTAGCTCGCGCTCGCGCCATGCTCGTCGTCCGGCGCGAGCCAGAACACGTCTCCGCGATGGATCGGCGTCGTCATCGGGCCGGGCTCCGCGCATGATTCGCGCTCGCCGCGACCCGCGCAAGTCGCGTGCGCGCCCGCCCCGCCTCCGGCCGAGGCCTCCCGCGCGGCGCCCCTTATCCCGCTCCCGAACGACCCGTTGTAGCTACGGGTATGATCGCGGCTGTCCTAGTCATCGCTATGCTCGCCGGCGGCGCCGCGCACTACGGCATCCTGGGGGCGGCTCCCGCGGTCGCGCTCGTCGCCGCGGGCGCGACCATCGCGCTGGCGTTCACCGCGCGTACGCACAAGCTCGCACTCCGGCGCGTGCAGCACGAGCGAGCGCGCGTCGAACGCGAGCTCGAAGGCACGATGAGCGTGTGTACGCGTGAGCGCCGCCTCTTCGAGACGGTCCTCGCGCAGCTGCCCGCCGCCGTCATCGTCGCGGAGGCGCCGAGCGGCAAGCTCGTCTTCGCGAACAACAAGATGCACGAGGTGTGGCGGCACCCGATGCTGCCTTCGCGCAACGTCGCCGAGTACGCCGAGTGGAAGGGCTTCCACGCGGACGGCCGACCCTACGCTGGCAGCGACTGGCCGCTCGCGCGCGCGCTCGCGACCGGCGCGATCATCGCGAAGGAAGACACCGACATCCTCCGCGGCGACGGCACTCGCGGTGTCGTTCGCCTGAGCGCGGCGCCCGTTCGCGACGACGCCGGCCGCATCGTCGCCGGGGTCGTCGTGTGCGAGGACGTGACGGAGCTCAATGCCGCCGCGAAGGCACGCGCAGAGCTCGTCGCGCGCGAGCAGGCGGCGGTGCAAGCGTCGCGTCTCAAGTCCGAGTTCCTCGCGACGATGAGCCACGAGATCCGTACGCCCATCAACGGCGTCATTGGGATGACCGGGCTTCTCCGGACGACGACGCTCGACGACGTGCAGCGCGAATACGTGGAGACGATCCGTGAATCCGGCGACAACCTCCTCTCGGTCGTGAACGACATCCTCGACTTCTCGAAGATCGAGGCGGGGCAGCTCGAGCTCGAGGACATCCCGTTCGACCTTCGCGCGCAGCTACGCGATGTCGAGCGCTTGTTCCGCTTCACGGCGGAGGCGAAGGGCTTGAGCCTCGATGTCACGGTGGGGGAGGGCGTTCCTTTGGCGGTGAGCGGCGATCCCGGTCGCGTGCGGCAAGTCTTGAACAACCTCCTCGGCAACGCGGTGAAGTTCACGGCCGCCGGTCGCGTCAGCCTCCGCGCCGAGGCGTGGGCGGACGGCGCGGAGCAAACCTACGTCGAGATCACCGTCCGCGACACGGGCACCGGGATCACGCCCGACGGCCTCGCGCGGCTGTTCCAGCCATTCACGCAGGCCGATGCGACGACGACCCGCCGCTTCGGCGGCACCGGCCTCGGTCTCTCGATCTGCAAGCGACTCGTCGAGCGTATGGGCGGAACCATCCGCGTCGAAAGCGTGGAGGGGAAAGGATCGACGTTCACGTTCTCGGTCCGGCTTCGCATCGCGCAAGGCGCGGTCACGACGCCGGCCGAGATGGCGGTCGTACCCTCGGCTGCGCTGGGCGCCCTGCGCGTTCTCGTCGTCGAGGACAACCTCGTGAACCAGCGGATCGCGATCGGCATGCTGCGCCTCATGGGCGTCGCCTGCGACCTCGCGCCGAACGGCCACGACGCGATCGAAGCGGTGAAAAGCAAGCGCTACGACGTCATCCTGATGGACTGTCACATGCCCGTGCTCGACGGCTACGCGGCGACGCGCGCCATTCGCGTGCTCGACGCGCCATGGTGCGCGACGGTCCCCATCATCGCGATGACGGCAAACGCGTTCGCGGAGGACGAACGGCGCTGCCTCGAAGCGGGGATGTCGGCCTACCTGTCGAAGCCAGTGAAGGCGTCCGCGTTGCGCGCGGCGATGGAGCGGACGAGCCCGGTCGCGTCGCCTCGCGCCGCCTGAGTAGCGGCGCGAGACCGAAGCGCGTCGGCGTCACCTCACCAGCAGCTGTACCAGCACTCCGAGACCTGGTCCGTGCTGCATACGTAGCCGTGGTACTCGGTCGCTTCGCCGTAGCAGTCACACCACGAGCAGCCCTCTTCGCCGCCTCCCGACGGCGGAGGCGGCGGAGGCGGAGGCGGGCTGCCGCCCCCGGGCGGAGGGATGTTCACGCACGATGCGGGATCGGCACGGCCGCTGGCGCAGAGCTCGCGTTCACGTTCGACGAGGTCGCAGTCGCGCGCTGCGCCCTCGGCCATGCGCTCCCCACACCACTGTGAGTCCTCTTCGCTGTTGCCCATCTCGCGGCAGCTCTCGTAGCCACACCGGTACATCGCATCGAGGTACGCCGGGTCGCACACGTTCATCCCGACGAGGTAGCCGCACGAGTCGTAATACGCCTGCCTCGTCCTGCCGAGTCGGCCGTCCGTCCCGTGCGCGCGCTTGTCGACCGAAAGAGCACGCTCCGGCGGCTCGCTCGCGCATCCGAAGAGCGTGACCGCCACGAGTCCCATGAACCATCGAGCTCGCATCCGCTTCTGCTTCCTTCCGCCGAGCAGGTCTTCGGCGGGTCGAGGAAGCTCTTCGTAGAACGCCTTCGCGGTGCACGGCGCGCGCCGCCTCCGAGTTGGACGGCGTTGAGACGCGGGTACGCCTCCGGCTCAGAGCGTGGCCGCTTCGCGGCACGTTCCATTGACGCAGACCTGCGACTCTTCGCACGTGAGCGCCGCGCAAGGATCGGGAGCGGCGCCGCGCTCGGCAGAAGCCTCGCCCGCGCCTCCGTCGTCCGCGCACGATCCCGTGGTCACGATCGCTTTCAGGCGGATCACCGGGCTGAGCTGCCACTCGTCGTTGGCGGGCTTGGCGCCTTGGCCCACGTCCTTCGGCGCAGCGAGCGAACGCTTCGCGTCGAAGTCGATCGACACGTAGCCCGTCGCGCACTCCGGCACCTCGAAGCCGCCGACGAGCTTGATACCCGAGCTGTCGCCCGAGGGCACGCGCAGGGGGTGCGCCACGCCGTCGGACGTCACGACGTGCTGTTCGCCGTCTTCGGCGAGCCGCAGACGGAGCTGCCCGACGCGGCCAGGCGGCAGCGACGCGATGCCGAGCGAGAGGTAGTCGCCACCTTGCAACGTGAGGAGGTCGACGGTGTGTCGTTCACTCGTGAGGACGGTCCACCCGCCGGAGATCGACGCCTCGATGGCTTCGACGGTGACGAACACCGACGTGACGTCGTCGGCCGGCGCATCGACGAGCCGCAGCTCGAGCGACGCGGGGCGCGCGGTGGTGTGCGCCGACCGCGCTCCCGGCCCGCTACGCGCAGCGCCGCCCGCCGATGCGTCTCCGTCCTGCGCGGCAGCGTGCGAACCGGCTGCGGCAGCGGCTCCGCGCTCCGGTCCGCTCTCGGAAGCGCTACACGCCACGACGAACAGTGCCAGCGCAGCCGCGAAGACTCTCTTCTGCATTGCTCGGGACCCTCCACGACTCGTGAACGGCGGGTCTGCGGATTCCTTGAGCCGCACCCTTAAGAACGCGACATGGCGGCCGTGCGGCGGGAGATGGCGCCGTCGGGCGCCCGCGTTCTCGCCCTCAACCTCGCTGCCGAAGCGTCGTTCTGGTCGGCGATGCCGACACTTTCCCGTCTCGCCGCTGCATCCGCCATCGCTTCCATGCTCGTCGGTTGCAGTGGAAGCCCTCCGCCCGTCGAGAGCACGCACGAGGCCGACACGACATCGGGCGCCGCGGCGCCCGAGCGCGAGGCGCTCCTTGCGGCGCATCGCGCCGAGCTCGACGCGAGGCGCGATGCCGTTCAGGCGAAGCTCTCCGGCGGGATCACGAGCGCGAACTGGGCCACGGTCGCCACGCACGATTCGTGGGGCCCGCGCGCCACGACGTACGCGCCCATCGCGCCTCCTCCGGGCGTCACCGACGTCGCCGCGTGGCGACGCGAGCTCCTCCTCGCGACCGTGAACTACTGGGTCGAGCAGGACCTCAACTACTGCCATCACCACATCCCGGGCTGGACTCCGCCGAACGAGCCGAAGTACCGCAATTCGTCGGGCGGGAGCACGTCCGGCGGAGCGCCGTCGCCGATGACCTGCACCGCCAATCGCTTCGCGGACGGTCATCAGCGCGTGACGAAGGGGAAGGCGCACGTCTGCTCGGCGACCAAGGCGCACTACTGCGACTCGCCGGGCGAGATCGACTCGCCCGAGCCGGCGCAGCAGGTGCGCTGGCAAGGCGTCGACTGCTCGGACTTCACGTCGTGGGTCTACAACTTCGCCGGCTTCCTCGGCGCAGCGCTGCCGACCGCCATCACGAAGCAGGCGTGCACGACGGACGCGGGGCTCGGCAAGCTCCTCGCGGTCGACGCCTCGAACGTCGCGACGTACGAGGACCAGCTCCGGCCCGGTGATCTCCTCTACATCCGCGGGCTCGAAGACCCGTCGAAGATCACGCACGTGGTCATCTGGTCCGGCATGCGCTGGAAGGACCTCCGCGCCGGCGCGGCCGGTGCCGCCTACGATCCGGCGGCGGTCGGCACGCCCGGATCGCGTCTCGGCGGCGACTTCACGACGTACTCGCTCACCGCCGCCGAGCTCGAGACGCGGAATCCCTACATGATCGTCGACAGCCACTACGCGGGTCCCGCCTACCGCCCGTTCGCGGGCTGGTACGCGCAGAGCGTCGCGCACGTGCGACGGATCCTCGACGCGGACTCCGGCTCGATCCCCGAGGTCACGAAGCCCGCCGCCTGCGAGTGAGCTTGCGAGTGAGCTCCTGGGCCGCCGTGATCGGCGCGTCAGCGAATGCGGTGGCGGGCGAGGAGCTTGTGCAAGTAGACGCGTCCGATGCCGGCGGCTGCTGCCGCGCTCGTGACGCGACCGCCGTGCGCGGTCATCAGATCGGCGAGGTACTGCCGCTCGAAGGCGGCGATGGCCTGCTCGCGCGCCGCGGTCAGCGGTAGACCCGCGCCAGCGAACGGAGCAGGTGCGCCGCTCGGGCGTGGCGCCGCGAGCTCGTCTTCCGCCGGGTCGTCTCCCGGCGCGAGCGGCTCCTGGAAGACGAGGCATCGTTCGAGGTAGTTGCGGAGCTCGCGCACGTTGCCCGGCCACGCCGCGCGCGCGAGCTGCGCGGCCACAGCCCGCGTGTCGAGGAGCGCGCGTTGCTCGGCGTCGGCGCCGAGGCGATCGAGGATGGCGGAGGTGAGGTCCGGAAGGTCCTCCGGCCGCTGCCGAAGAGCCGGGAGCGTCACGCGAACGACGGCGAGGCGGTAGTACAGATCGGCGCGGAAACGGCCGGCGTTCACCTCGGCTCGGAGGTCGCGATTCGTCGCGGCGAGGATGCGGACGTCGGCCTTCTGCGCCGAGCTTCCGCCCACACGGCGGACCGTTCGCGTCTCGAGGACGCGCAGGAGCTTCGGCTGCAGGTTCGGAGGCATCTCGCCGATCTCGTCGAGAAACACCGTGCCGCCCGAGGCCTCCTCGAACGCCCCGATTCGCCGTTGCGTCGCGCCCGTGAACGCGCCGCGCTCGTGCCCGAAGAGCTCGCTCTCGAGCAGGTTCTCGGGAATCGCGCTGCAATCGACGACCACGAAGGGACCCGCGGCGCGCCTGCTCTCGTCGTGGATCGCTTGGGCGGCTTCGCCCTTGCCGGTACCGGTCTCGCCTTCGAGGAGCACGGTGGCATCCGACGCCGCGGCTCTCTCGAGCCGGCCGAACACCGCGCGCATCGCGACGGAGCGGCCGACCATCGCTCCGAAGCGCGTGCGGTCCGAGAGCGCGATGCGGTTGACCTCCGAGCCGAGCTCGAACCGCACGGTCGTCGCGCCGAGCCGCAGGACGCTGTTCGCGCGCAAGTACGCGTCGACGACGTGCACGCCGTCGACCACCGTGCCATTCTTGCTCGCGAGATCGCGTACGCGCGCGCGGCGCTTCGCGACCACGATCTCGCAGTGGAAGCGCGACACGGCCTTGTCGGCGAGGACGAGATCGTTTCCTTCCTGCGAGCCGATGCTCGCGCGGTCGGAGGCCGACGCGAACGTCGTTCCTGCGCTCGGCCCCTCGATCACCGTGAGGCGGAACTGCCGGACTTCGGGCAGCGTGCTCGCGCCTTCGAGGCCGCTCGTTTCGAGCGCCTCCGGCGGAGCGCTGCCTTCGCGGGTCATGGCGTCCTCGGCGGAAGAGGAGTGGAGCCGGTGAGGTCACCGATCGGAAGGAGCTCCTCGATCGCGACGACCCCCGCCGGATCGTCGGACGGCCAGCGCGCCGCCGCCGCCCTCTCCGCGATGCACTTCGCGAGCGACTCCGGAACGTCGGTCGCGTCGAGCACGGTCACCTCCTCCAGGTGGGCTTCGTCGCCGACCATGACGAGCCGGTACCGGAGCCGCAGCGTGCCCGTCGTCTCGTCGGGGCGAAACCCCGGAGCGGTGACGGGGTGGTCACCGGCGTGGGCGCGCCAGCACGGCGTCGCGGCTTCGACCACCTGCGCCTTCGCGCCGTCGATCGCGCGCGTGATGCGCGCGCGGCGATCGCTGTCCGTCTCCGCACCGGCCTCGGCAGCGCGCACGGCGGGGGCGGCGTTGGTCGCCCGCACGGGCGGCGCCTCCGGCGTGACGGATGGCGCGCCCTGCGCGACGTCCGTCGCGAGCGGGCGCGGCGCGTCGTCCGAAGACGCACGACCGAGCAGGACGACGGCGACGGCCAGAATGCCGGCCGCGGTCACGGCGAGAGTGCGCACCGAACGTCAGGCCCTTTCAGAAGCCGAACGGCCGCGGCCGGGGCGGCAGCGTCAGCGGCGGCGGACGCGAGTTGGTGAGGAACGTCGTCGACTCCGGGAACGCGTTGCTCCAGCAGACGAGCGGCTGCGTTCCGATCACGGCGGGGGAGACTTGCGGGACGAAGACGTTCGGCACGGTCGGCGACGTGGACGGAGCGGCGTACTTCGGGCACGACGTGACGCCTTCCTGCAAGCGGCCGCACGCGACCGTCGACGCGCCCTTCGCCGTCCACTTCGCCTCGAACTGCCACGACGGGTGCGCCGCGGTCTGGCGCGGCGGGCTGAGGTGGAGGTCGGCGACGTCGATGCTCTGGCCGTCCACCGTGTGCGGCGTGCCGTTGCCGCAATAGTCGGCGCGGACCATGCGCGTGCACGCCTGGTGGACCTCGCGCAGGTCCGTACGCACCCACGTGCATCCGCTCGCGTCGCACCGTTCGACGAGCGACGTCTTCCACGGCGGGTAGTTGATGCCGTTCGGGTCGGCGCACTTGCCGAGCGCCCCGGCATACGGTGAAGGCGCGACGCATGCGAACGTCACGAGGCTCGCGTCGTCGGAGACGCGCGCGCCGCCGTTCGGATCGTTCGAGCGGTAGCTCCACGCGCCGCGGAGGGCGACGGCCGGGCCGGGGCGTCCGTCCGGGAGCGTGCCGCAGAGCGGCGTCGACGCGGAGGTCGGCGACGTGCCGGAGAGGATCGTCACGCCGTAGTGGTAGTTGCCGATGAGGTTCGGGAACGTCGCGCCCGGCTCGAACCGGTAGTCCACCGTCTCGATCTTGAGCATCACCGGGACGACCTCGCCGGTGGACGGATTGACCGCGCTCGCGCCGAGCGTCGTCCCGAGGAAGTAGGCGCCGCGGTGGTCGACGCGCGTGAAGCCGGTCCACAGCGTCCCCTCGAACGTCGTGCTCACGAGCTCGCTGCCCTCGAGGTGCACGCCGTACACCGCGTTGCCATCCTTGATGACGCCGGGGACGGCGTGCCCGGCGACGGTCGCATCGCTCAGGAATGCCGCGGCAATGTCGAACCCGTTGAGCACGCCGCCGTTCACGTGCCAGCCGTTCACGTGCCAGCCGTTGACGTGCCAACCGTTGACGTGCCAACCGTTGAAGACGCGAGAGTTCGCGACCTCCGCGGCAGATGCCGCCGTTGCCGAGCCCATGATTGCCGTCGCGACCAGCAGTCCCCCGAGCATGCGCATGGGGGGGTCGTATCACGCGGCTCGGGACGGAAGCAGCCCCCGTTCGGGTGACGCCGCCTCCCGGTCAGTCGAAGCGAGGCGGATCGGCGCAGAGGCGAACGCCGATGGTGATGTCCCGCAGCCCGGGCTCCACGACTTCTCGTAGCTCCGTGCGCGTCGCGGCTGCTTCGAACGCGAACGCGCCACCGCGGACGATCGAGAGCCGCGCGTCCTCGCCTTGCGTCGTGACGAGCTCGAAGACGTTACCCGCAGCATCGGCGAGGCCGTAGGGGCTCTCCGACGCCGGGTGCATGCCGACCTCGTCGGGACCGTGCGCATCCGCCTCTGGCCCGTACGCGAGCTGGTGATTCACGTCGTTTCCCGAGACCCGGCGCCCATGCGGATAGACGCGGCCGTCCGCGCCGCGTGCTGCGCGTTCCCACTCTTCCTCGCGGCAGAGGCGCGCATGCGGGACGCGGCCGGTGCCGTCGAGCCACGCGGCATACGCGCGCGCGTCTTCGTAAGACACTCCCGTGACCGGCATGCGTAGCCAGTCCTGGATCGCGTTCCGGTCGCGCGGGTAGCGGATGGGCTCGCGCGCGCTCGCCGTGAGCGCACGTGTCCCGGGCTGCAGGCGGAGCTGCCAGCCGGAAGCCGTCTCGCGGAGCTCGACGTCGCCCTGCAGGCCCACGCTCGATGCGTGCGGCCGCCTTCGGTTCCGCTCCTCGCGCGGTAGCGTGTCGAGCCACGCGATCCACTCTCCGTACGTGGTCTCGGTGCGTGCGATGAGATAGGCCGCCGTGGTCGCCGTGTGGAGGGGAGCGGCGCGGAGGACGTCCTTTCTGACGTCGTGCTCTTCCGCCGTTCCCGTCATGAACCGCCCCGCCTCGACGAGCACGAAGCCGGCGGGAACGGCTCCTCTGCGCGGAAGCGCGAGGTCGACCTCGAGCGCTTCGCCGCGTCCGAGGAGCACGGGATGGATGACGGCCTCGCGCCCCGGCGCTTCCACGTGCACGCGGTACGAGCCGCGTTCGAGCGGGGCGGTGCGGCCGGGCGCGAGGTCGACGTCGACGCGCTCCCAATGCGCGGGCGCATCGTCGACGAAGCGCTCGAGCGACACGCGCGCGTCCACCGCATTCGCGATCCGCACGGTCAGCGTCGCCGGCCGGTCCCACGCTGCGCGGCGGCTCCCGTCCACGTCGTACAGCGTCAAACGTTCCCGGAGCTCACCCAGCACTTCGGCGTGGCGGCCGTCGTCGGCGAGGAGCGCACGCGCTTGCAGCAAGTCGGCGAGCAGGGCGCGCGCGTCCGCACGCTCCGGCGCGAGGAGCACCGCCGTCTCCGCGGCTCGCGCGGCGCGACCGAACGAACGCTCCACGTCCGTGCGCCTCGCGAGGACGAGGTCCCAGGCGGCCTCGGCAGGTGGCCCCTCGTGGCGATCGAAGCGCTCGAACGCGTCTTTGGCGAGCGCCTCCGCATCGCGCTGCTCGGCGCGGGCCCGCGCAGCCTCTTCCTGCGCACGCGCGACCTCCTGCGAGGCACGCGCGTCGATCTTGCGGCGCGCATCGAGGCGAACGCCGAGACCGACGGCGGCGAGCGTGACGGGCACTGCGACGACGACGGCGCGCCGCGTCCACCGCTTACGGGTGCGGACTCGCTCCGATTCCGCCAAGAACGTGCGCGCCTTCTCGGGCAGCGCCTCGCGGTCCAGCGCCGCGCTCTCGGCGAGCTGTTTGTCTCCGAACAGCGCGTCGCGCGACCGCCCGAGCCTCTCCCATTCGCTCGCCGCACGGGAGATGCGCTCCGCCGCGAAGCGCTTCTCCTCGTCGTCCGCGAGGATCTCGCGGAGCGTGGCCCAGGCGCCGACCAATGCATCGTGCGCGAGCTCGTACGTCGGCTCGCTCGCATCCGCGCGTGCGACGACGAGACGGCCGCGCACCAGCGCGTCGAGCGCGGCGCGTCGCTCGGCATCGCCACCGGTGAGCTCGGGCTCGCTCCGTTGTGCACGCGTGCCTTCTGCGGTGACGAGCGCGGAGAGCACGTGGCGCGACGCGTGACGTGGTCCTGGCAACATCGAGGCGAGCACCGCATCCGCGTGGCGCGCGAGCGCACCGTCGACACCGCCTAGCGCATCGAGCGCGCTTCCCAGGATGGTGCGCGCCTCTGCATCGCGCGCTTCCCACAATGCCGCCAGCGCGAATTGCAGCAGAGGAAGGGGCGCGCTCGCCTCCGTCACCCGCACGAGGATTTCGACGAGCTCCGGAGGATCGAACGAGTAGCCCTTCGCACGCGCGGGCTCGACGATGGCCGCGCGAAGGCCACCCTCGTCGAGCGGTCCGAGGAGAACGAGCGCGCGCTCGAACGCGACGTCACGCGCGAGCATCCGTGCGACACGCGTGACGAAGTCGCCGCGAACCGTGGCGAGCACACGAACACCGCCCGAAGCAGAGGCGACGAGGTCCGCCAGTGCCGCTACGAACACGCGCGCTTCCGCCGGCTCCGACTCCGTGACGAGCTCCTCGAGCTGGTCGACGAAGACGATCAGCGACGCTTCGGTCCCGACGCTCTTCCGGACGCGTCGCGCGAGCTCCCGTGGCTCGCTTGCCATGAGCTCGGCGAGCTCGCCCTCCGCCAGGTCGAGCGACCGTGAGAGCGCCACCGCGAGGCTGGTTGCGGGCCGCCGGCCCGGTGAGAGCGTGAGCGTGCGTGCCGTCGCGCGGCCGAGCGCACCGCTCTCGATTGCGGGAATCACGCCCGCTCGGCACAGCGAGCTCTTTCCGACCCCGGAGTCTCCGGCGACGACGACGAACGGTTCGCCGCGCAGTCGATCGACGACGGTGCGCACGTCCGAAGCGCGGCCGAAGAAGAGCGCGCGATGCTCGGCATCGAACGGCTCGAGCCCGCGGTACGGGTTACCCGCCGGGACGTGCGACTTCGGCGTGTGAAGAGATGCGAGGAGCGTCTCCAAGCTCTCGCGGACCACTTCGGCGGACGACGGTCGCCGCGCCGGGTCACGTGCGAGGCAGCACATCACGAGCTCGCGGAGCGCAGGCGGTAGGCCGTCCCGAACCAGCGGCGGAGCGTCTGTCTCCTGCACACGCGCGCCGAGCGCGGTCACCGTCTCGGCCAGGTGCGGAGGCGCCCCCGACGCGAGCTCGTAGAGGACCGCGCCGAGCGCGTACACGTCGGAGCGCCGCGTGGCCGGCTCGCCGGCCCAGACCTCCGGCGCCATGTACACGGGCGTGCCCACCGCGCGCTTCGACCGCGACGCTGACGCGCCCTCTTCGAGCGGGTCGTAGGTGACGGTCGCAGACGGGAAATCTCGGCGCGGCGGTGCTCCTCCGCCCGCGTCGGCGTCTCCTTCCAGCGTCGCGACGCCGAAGTCGACGAGCTTCACCTCGCCGTCGTCGCCGACGATCGCGTTCGCGGGTTTCACGTCACGATGAAGAACGCCGGCGCGGTGGGCAGCTGCGAGGCCACGCGCGAGCCCCACACCGACCTCGAGGAGACGTGACGGCAGGAGGGGAAGGGATAGCGCGTCGAGCGGCGTCCCTCGCACGAGCTCCGAGACGATGTACGGCCGCCCTTCGTGCTCGCCGACCGCATAGACGCTCGCCACGTTCGGGTGCGACAGCCTCGCGGCCGTCCGCGCTTCGCGGAGCACACGGTCGCGCGCGCCCCACGAAGTGGTGAGCACCTTGATCGCGACGGCGCGCTCGAGGACCTCGTCGTGCGCCAGGAACACGGTCCCCATCGCGCCGCGCCCGAGCTCGCGGACGATGCGGCAGTCACCGATTCGTAGGCTCTCGGGATTCGTGACGGAGAGGGACACGACGGCGCGCAGTCTGGACTACGACGCCGTCGTTCGTCGAGGGTGCGCGCCGCGTCAGGGAAAGACGGGCACGATCGTGAGGACTCCGTGCTCGACCACGATGCGATTGCCTGGGGTCGGCGGGTCCGTGCATGCGCCCATCACGAGCGCAGACTGCGGCGTTCCCGGCGAAGGCACGGTCAGGCAATTGCCGCCGAGCCCGCGGATCTGCCCGTTCGGCATCACCCACCAGCGCTGCGCCCCGCCGCCGTTGCACGTGTACATCCACACGGGTGTGCCGAGCGCGCTGCTTCCCCACTGCACGTCGAGGCACTTGCCGCCGAGGCCCTTGATCTCGCCAGCTGCCGTGAGTGACCACTGCTGGGCAGGACCGCCGTGGCAGCCGTACGTCCAAACCGGCGTCTGGTCCGCGCTGCTTCCGCCCATCACGTCCATGCAGAGGCCCTCGTTCTTGATGGCTTTGACGGGGAACGTCGAGTTCTGCGGCGCGCACTGCCCGAGGTCGCTCTTGCCGAGCCACACGTACGCCGAGGCCTCGACGTGACGCACGCGCTCTTCGTCGAGCTGATCGCCCGCCCACGCCGGGATCTGGCAGATCGTCGAGCCCGTGATCCGGTAGCTCTCCTTCTCGCCGGACCGACGATACACGCCATCGGGCAGCGGTTGGTCTTTGCCTTCCGGCTCGTCGTACCCGGTGAGCGCAGACATCTCCGACGTCCACTGCGCGTCGAACGAGAAGCGAACGCGCATCGCGCTGTTCGTCGCAACGTCGGCGGCAGGTACCTCGAATGTGTAGACGCCGAGCAGCGCGCGCCCGGCGTATGGGAGACCGACGGTGCCCGCGGCGGACATCCGGCAGAGCGCAGCCTTGCTGCTTCCCGTCGTGAGGACCGCGTCGTTCTCGGCAGCGGTCCCGACGCAAAGCCCCCACTGGGCCGGCGGTGACGGATCGTAGGTCGGATCGCCGAAGTACGTCTTCAGCGGTCCTTCGAGCGTACCGCCGCCGGCAACGCCTCGGCGCGGCGTGCTGAACCCGACGAAGCCGGCGAACGTCGGGGCGCCACCTCCGGGCTCGCCGAGCCAGTAAACCTCGTCGGAGCTCCGCTCCATGCGCGCGGTACCCATCCCGCTGCGCGCGGTCGTGTCGACGAGCATCTCCACGTCGCGGAGCTTGTGCGCGCGCGTTCCGACGTAGCCGGCGGAGGTCACGGCATCGAGAGAGACCGGCACCTGCACGCGGTAGACCGCCGCGCCCGACTTCGACGTCGTCGCCATCTCCGGTGTGATCGGCACGACGCGCGTGAGCGCGCCGTGCACCGGCCAACGCGGCTTCGCGAGCTCGCCCTCCAGCGCGAGCACGCGATTTCTGTACGCGTCGAGGTTGTCGAAGCGCAGGTCGACGTCGTCGGCGGACCGGGCGCCGTTCGCGTACGGCGCGAGGATCCCGTCGAGCCCGTTCACGACGGTGCCGCCGGGCTTCACCGCATAGAGGACCTGATCGCGCTCGACGGCCTTCTTCGCGAGGTAGACGTACTCGGCGGCGCGGCGCGTGGACGAAAGCGCGGCGACGTAGGACGCTTGGAGGAGCAGATCGAGCTTCTGCGTGCCGAAGCGATTCGTCGCGAACTGCGCCTTTCCGTAGGCGAGGCGCATCGACGAGGCGCGGGCCTCGGCGATCTGACTGCGGATGTGATCCTGCTCACGGTAGGCGCGGCCGAGCGCGCGCGAGACCTCACGCATCCTCATGACGGCCGCGCGCCGGTCCATGTTGAGCCCGAGGCGTCGGAGGTCGAGGTCGATCTCCGCGTCCGAGCTCGTGACGTAGCGCGCGTAGATGTAGGGGTCGGCCTTCACCTTCTTCCCGAGCTCGTCGATGAGCTTTTCGGAGCCCGGTGCGATCGTGCCGAAGCCGTAAGACACGCCTGCCTTCACGACCGTGGCAACGAGCTCCGCCATCGAGTCGACCTCCGGCGGCGCGAGGACGCTCAGCATGTACGAGTCGTCGGCGATCTGCGTGACGAGCGCGCGGAGCTCGCTCTCGGCGTCTGCCTGGTCTTTCTGCGCGTTCGCAAGGGCGACCGAAAGTGACCCGGTCGGCGCGATCCGAGCGTCGAGCTCCGCCATCTGCGCGTCGAGCGCCGTGGTCCACCGCGCGTCGAAGTCGGTCGCGAGGTTCTGGAGGCGCGCGCCGAGCTGTACGGTCGACACGACGCTCTGCGCGTGCGTGATCTCCTCCTTCGCCCAGGTCACGAGCTTCGCGCTCGAGAGCGACTGCGGGACGACGTAGTTCGCGGGGTAGCCGAAGAAGTCGTCACCGCGCGAGAGCGCGACGAGGGCTCGATCGATCTCGCTGCGGATGGCGCAGATCGGCTCGAGACCGCCACTGACCACCGCGCCATCCGCGCAGTCCTGGAGCACGCCGGCACTCTTGCCGGCGGCGGAGCGGAGCTGGTTCGACGCCGTCAAGCTGCGCGCCTCGAGGTAGCGCGTTCGCGCCGCGGCGCGCTCGCCTTGCGCGAAGCGGTGATGCGCGACCGCGACGCGCCGCGAGATCTCGAGCGGGAGAAGGCGGTCGAGCGCGATTGCCCACGCGTCGCGCGACCAGGTCTGCCGGTTGTTCGCCGAGAACGCCCAGTCACGTGTCGCGGGCGAGGGTGCAGCCGAGCCTCTCGCACCGCCCGACGTTCCGAGGCAGTGGATGGCAATGGAGCGGTTCACGGGGGCGCCCGGCCGATCGGGCTGGTCCATGCAGAGCGCGGTCGCGGCGTTCCCGCCGAAGCCGCCGGGCCCGGCGCTGCCGGTCATGACGTAGAACGAGTCGCCCTTCGTCGCTCCCGGAGTTGCCCCGCAGGAAGAGTCGCCGTCGCTCACGCGCGGCGTTCCCGGCGGCACGGCACGCGGAGCGCAGACGAGCACGTGGGGATCGGCCGCGCACGCGTCCGATGCACAATCTGGAACGCTCCCGTCCAGGGCGGTCGCGTCGTTCGTGCACGTGCGTCCGTATCCGAGCGCACCGTCTCCCTGCACGCGCGCGTGCCGTGGAGCGTCGTCGCGTACCGTCGCCTCGGTGAACGCGCAGCGATCGCCGATCTTCGCAACTTCGTAGACGCGGATGAACCCGGACGCGCCCGCCGGCCCGCCGCTACCGCCGTCTTGCGGTACGGTCATCGTCCCGCAGTCCGTCGCGCACCGTGCCGGCTCCGAGGAGGGAACCTCGCATGTCCAAACTTTAGCCCCGTTCAAGACGGCGCCGCCGGGGAACGTCTCCGGGCACATGAAGGAGCCGTTCTTGCCGTATGCGCCGCGAGCGCCATCCTGGCCGCGCGACACGGCCTGCATCGGCGTCGAGCGGAACGCGAGGGCGAGCAAGCTGCCGGCGTCCATGCCGGCGAGGCCGCGCGTGGAGTCCGGGCTCGTCGGCGTCGCTGCACGGGCACGCGCGAGCTGCCACGCAAGGTCTTCGTTCGCTGCGACTTCGGCCAGCGTGAGGTTCGCGACCTTCACCTCCGGCGAGCCGGGCATCCCGCGGTACACGAGGACGTCCGTTGCGTTCATCGTCGCCGCGGTGCTCGGCGTCAGGTACGGCGCCTGAGTGCGTGGCGACAGATCGATCGATCCGCCGTCGGCGAGGAGGTTCTCGCTCATGAGCAGGAGCGACATACCGTCGGTCTGCGTCGGGCCGCGGACGACGATGGATCGGGCGGCGATCAGGACCGCCGCCGTTTTCCGGTTCTGCACGTGCTCGCGCGAGAGCGGAATGCATCGCGAACGCTGGTCGAAGCACAGCTTCTCGAGCGCAGGGTCCGGCGAGCCATCGAGCTTGAAGCGCGTCGGATCGATCGGCTTACCGTCTTCGCCCGGGAGGAGCGCGAACCCGTTCACGATGTACACCGGAGCGTCGGAGTAGACGTGCACGACGCGCGCGCCCTCGCTGCCGAGCCGATGCGGAGGCGCATTGGCGCGCGCGGTCGCGAGGAAGGTCGCGGCATCGGCGAGCATCGAAGGCGGCGCGAGCGAGCCCGGCATCGTCTTCGTCGCGTCGGTGACGAGAGCCTCGAAATCGGCGAAGCCGATCTTTCGGTCGGAGAAGAGGTACGCGAACCCGGAGATCCCTTCGTAGAGCGGGTTCGCGCCCGCCGGGCCGGGTCCGGCAATCAACGAGATCGGGAAGTACGTTCCTGCTTGCTGCGAGGTGCCGGTGGCTTCGTCCGGCGCATCGGCCTCGGGCGTTGCAGCGCAGGCGGCGAGCGTGACGAGGAGGAGCGAGAGAGAGGAGCGGCGCATGACGTCGGGTTCCTTTCTTCGGCTCAGCGCGGGAGGAAGGGAATGACCGGCGGACGCGGCCGGGGGGGCAACGGAATGACCTGCATCTTGGCTTCCTCGATCGTGATCTGGAAGCTCGTGAACGCGCTCGCGTTGGACGCCTTGATGTAGAAGCGCGACGGCCAGACGGTGAACGTCGAGACCGACTTCGTTCCGGTCGTCGTGAACGCGATCTTCGTCGGCGCGGGGTCCTTTGCGTAGTACGGCTCGAGCTCGACGTCGGGGAGCGGGCCGACGGTGTCCGGCGACGGCATCGTGAAGTCCTGCCGGCGCGACTCGATCGTCACGCGGACGTCCATCTTCGTGGGGATGTCGATGACCCAGTAGTCCGCGTCGGGCGGCCCCGTCAGCTCGTCGTAGAGCGACGTACCGAGCGTGACCGGCGTGGCCGAGCCCCAGGTGCCATTGCGGGTCGCTTCGCGTTCCAGGTCGGCGGGCGCGTACGTGCCGCTCTCGATCTTCGCGAGGATGCTCTCGTGCTGCATCGGGTACATGCGCTTGTGTCGCTTCGCGAACGTCGCGCGAACGAGCGAGCTCTCGACCGGCTCTTCGGGCGCACCGAGCACGGGGGCCGGCGCCGCATTGCCGCCTGCCGTGAACGCGCCGACCATGCAGCGCTTCACCGCATTGGGGCCGGAGTTGAGCTGCCAATCCCACGACGGGTCGCCGTCGCGGCCGCATGCGGTCTTGGCCTTCGCCGCGTCGCTATTGTGCCCGTGCGAGAAGCCGTACACATGGCTCGCCTCGTGCCAGATGACGCTGGCGATCGTGTAGAGCGCGCCGCGATTGCCGGCGGCATCCCAGCCGCTCGTCTTGGCGAGGAAGTCCTTGTCGATCGCGAAGTCCTCGCGACCGGTGTACGTGAGGTCGTGCATGTCGGACGCGAGCCCGAGGCCACCCGGAATGCCGAGGAACAGGTCGTTGATGTCGTCCGGCACGCCGCCGGTCACGCGCCCGCGGACCGTGCCCGGCAGATCGGCGCAGTGGATGACCGTGTCGTTCGGCTTCTGCGCGCCCATGATGACGGCGCCGGGCTCGGAGAACGGGTATCGGTCGAGCGCGCAGCGCCGGTAGTGAGCGGCGACGCACGAGGTGAACGCCTCCGTCTTCGCCACGAAGCGGCCGACGTTCATCGCGCGATGGAGAATCGCGTCGTACGCGGGGCAAGAGCCGGAGGCCCAGAAGCCCTCCGCGGTGTACGTGGTGCCGTAGAGCGCGCTCGCGGCTTCGCCGACGTTCTCGTCGGCGGCTGGAGCGGCGCTGCAGGCGGCGAGCGACGCGCCGAGGAGGACAAGAACGAGGGCAGGGGAACGACGACGAACGGAGGGACGTTGGAACATGGCGAGCATCCTTTCGAGAGCAGCGCCGGACCCATGTTCATGCGTCGTGCCGGCGAGCTCCGCCGGCGTTCACCTCGGAAAATCAGGGCTCTTCGCGACAGCTGTCTCCTCGCAGGCGACGCGCTGCCGCCGACCCCTGTTTCCTCGGAGGCGACAGGGGGCGGCTCACCGTCACGCGAGCTTCGAGAAGTCTGGCGCGCGCTTCTCGAGGAATGCGGTGAAGGCTTCACGCGCCTCCGCGCCGACGAGGCAGGCGGCGAAGTGCGTGGCCTCTTCCGTCATGCGCGTTTCGACGGCCTCGCTGCTGCCGCGAAGGAGCGAGCGGGAAAGGCGGAGCGCGTGCGGCGGCTGCTTCGCGAGGGCGGCGGCCTTTCCGAGCGCATGCGCACGGAGCTCCGACGCAGGCACGATGGCGTTGACGAGCCCGAGCTCCCTCGCGCGCGACGCGCCCATCGGCTCGCCGAGCAGCAGCATCTCGGCGGCCACGGCTTGCCCGACGCGCTGCGGGAGGAGGAGGCTCGAGGCCGCTTCCGGCACGAGGCCCAGGGAAACGAACGGCGCGACGAGCCGCGCGGACTCCGTTGCGTACACGAGGTCGCAGTGGAGAAGCATCGTCGTGCCGAGTCCGACGGCGGGCCCGTTGACCGCGGCGACGAGCGGTTTGTCGAACCGTGCGAGCAGGCGGATGAAGCGGAGCACCGGCGGCTCGCCCTCGCCGAGGCCGTTCATGAAGTCGATCACGTCGTTCCCCGCCGTGAACGTCTCGCCGCTCGCGGTGAAGACGACCGCACGGATCGAAGCATCGGCGGCGGCGCGCTCGAGCGCCTCGACCATGGCCGTGTACATCGCAACGGTCAGCGCGTTCTTCTTCTTCGGACGATCGAGCCGAATCTCGAGGACCGCATCGTGGGTCTCGAACGTGACGTCGCTCATGGTTGTTCCTTCTCTGGTGGTCGCGACATGCGGAAGACGATGGCGTTCAGGTAGCGGAGGACGACGTCGATCTCGGCGTCGGTGAAGCCTTCGGTGAGCTCGCCGTTGAGGCGCCGGAGCAGGGGACGCGCGCGGTCCTTCAGGGCCTCGCCCTTCGGCGTCACGTGGAGGAGGCTGCCGCGTCCGTCTTCCGGGTTCGGAACGCGGCGCAACGTGCCTGCGCGCTCCATGCGCTGCACGAGGCCGGTCACCGCCGATTTGTTGAGGTCGAGCAAATCGGCGAGCTCGGTCATCGAGCAGCCGTCGTGCTTCGCGACGTACATGAGCGCGGTGAGGTGCGCGACGGAGATTCCGAGGTGAGCGTCGAGCCCCGCGCCGGCGTACGCCATCACCGTGCGCTGCGCGCGGTTCAGCAGGAACAGGAGGCGGCGGTCGCGGATCTCGCTTCCGCTGGGCGTGGGGCGCTGGTTCATCGAGGGAGGCGCGTCCGGCCGCTCGGGCCCGACGCAGCTTGGTTCGCGTGTGAACTAGATATGGTTCACACGCGAACCAGTTGCAAGCCTCTTCAACGCTCTTGGCTGGCAGTGAGAGGCGGATCAGCCCCGGCGACGTTTCCGGGCGAGCACCGTCAACGCTGCGGCGATCGCCGCAACGGCCGGGAAGCCGCTCGCCGCGGGCGCCGTGGTGCAGCCGCCGGACGTCGATGCCCCGTCGCCGTCTTCGTCGTCCGGGGTCGCCCCCGCGCCTCCGCTGCTCGCGCCGCCGCCGGTGCCCGTGCCGCTGCCGGCGCCCGCGTCGCTCCCGCCGTCCGTGCCGCCTCCGCCGCCGTCAGGCGTACCGCCCTCGCCGCCCCCCGAGCCTCCGCCTGCGTCGGGGCCGGGCGAGCCCGTCGTCGCGTCGGCGTACGTGAACGCGCCGGGCAGCGACGACGACGCCTCCGCCTCCGTACCGTTCGCGACGACGACGTCGACCGCGCCCGCGGGACCGGGTGGCGTCGTGACGGTGAGCGTTTCGTCATCCACGGCGACCACGCTCGCCGCGGCAGCGGACCCGAACGTGACGGTCGGCGCGCCCGTCGAGAATCCCGACCCTTGCACCGTCACCGCGGTGCCTCCGCCGGTCGGACCGGAGCTCGGCGCCACGCCGGTGACGACGACGCGCCCGCATCCTCCGACGTAGAGCTGGTACGCCGGCTCGTAGCCGGGCGTCCACGGGCCGGACGAGCTGATGACGACGACGAACTCGGCGAGCGCGGGCACGCTCGTCTCGAAGTGCTGCGCATCCGGCCCGGCGGACTGCTCCTCGGCATCGGCGAGATGGTTCTTGCGGATGTCCGTCGGATCGTACGAGCCGAGGTACGCGGCGGTTTGATGGTAGCCGACGCCTTCGCCGCCTCCCGCGGACGTGAAGTACGCCGTCACGGAGACGCAGCTCGCCGTACGCGAACGGTTCTTGAACGTGTACGCCTTGTGCCGGAAGTCCGTCCCCGCTTCGAGCACGGCCGGCGCAGGCTTGGGCGAGCCGCACGTCGCCGGCGGCGTGCCGGGCGCCGGTACGTCGAAGCGGCCTTTGTGCGTGGCGTCCGTCGCCTCGAGCGCGCCGACGATGGGGTCGACGAACGCCGCCGATGGCGACGTTCCCGTCATCGGTGCGTACGCGTTCGTGCACGTGCGCGGCGCGGCTGCGCTTGCCGTGCCTGCGCTCGCGACGAGAGCTGCAACCACGAATGCACCCAGACGGATCGACGTTCCCCGCATGACGACGACTCCTGGTGAAACCAAGGACGTTCATGCGAACGGCGCGCCGCACACGCGGCAAGCGGCGGCGCCGCCTCGCGCCCCGGCCGCGCTTCGCACGCAATCACGAACGCTCACGCGGCCCGACGCCCGCTCGCGCCATCGGCGCGCTCGAGGCGCAGCGCGCGGCGAGGAGCGATCCCGTCGCGAGGCGGAATTGCTAGGCTGCGCACCCGTCGCTCATGTCGCCCGACTCGCCTCCGCGTTGTTCGTCCTGCGCCGCGCCGCTCGCGCCGGATGCTCGGTTCTGCTCGCGATGCGGCGAGCGCGTGCCCCGCGGCGCGCCCGACGTGGCGGACGTCGCCGGCGAGCCGCAGCACGAGACCGAGCTCGCGCAGACGGAGCCGAGCCCCGGCCGCGGGCTCGCGCTTCCGCCGCTCCGTCTCGCACGCGGGACGATGCTGCACGGCTATCGCGTCGAGGGGGTCCTCGGTGAAGGCGGAATGGGCGTCGTGTACCGCGCTCACGACGTGCGCGCCGACCGCGAGGTCGCGTTGAAGTGCCTCCACACGAACCTCGCCGGCGACCCGCAGATCCGGCAGCGCTTCACACGCGAAGCACGCGTCCTCACGACGTGGAAGCACCCGGGCGCCGTCGCGGTGTACGACTTCCTCGAGCACGAGCACCTCCTCGCGATCGTGATGGAGCTCGTTCGCGGCGAGAGCCTCGCGGCCTATCTCGCACGCAGCGGCGGCCGCTTGGCCTACGACGTCGTCGCGAGCGTCTTCGCGGACGTGCTCGCCACGATGCAGGCGGCGCACGACGCGGGCATCGTTCACCGCGATTTGAAGCCGGACAACTTGCTCGTGGCGACCGAGCGTACGCGGCTCGTGCCGAAGGTCGTCGACTTCGGCCTCGCGAAGATGCTCGACGGCACGACGTACACGATGAGCGGCGCCCTCCTCGGCACGTGCCTCTACATGGCGCCGGAGCAGGTGAAGACGCCGAGCGCGGCCGACCACCGGGCCGACATCTATTCGCTCGGGGTCACGCTCTACGAGGTCGTGACCGGCCGCACGCCGTTCGACGCCGACGGCGGGCATTTCGCCGTCATGATGGCGCACGTCTCGCAGCGCCCGCGTTCACCGTCCAAGCTGCGGGCCGACGTGCCGCCTGCGCTCGAGCGGCTCATCCTCGATGCGCTCGCCAAGGACCCGGCCGCGCGGCCGGCCTCCTGCGAAGCGTTCCGCACGCGACTCCTCGAAGCGCTCGGGCCCGCGGCGGGCTAGACTTCCGCGCGTGAAGACGCACCGATTCCTTACGGCCAGCGTGACGACTCTCGTCGTCGCGCTCTCCGCACGCGCCGCCCACGCGAACCCTGGCATCACCGGCTACTCGGGAAAGCCGTACAACGGAACGAGCGCGACGTGCGACTCGACGTGCCACACGGCGAACAACCCGGCGCCCACGCTGAACATCACCATCCCGGCATCGGTCACCGCGGGGAGCACGAACGAGGTCACCGTCGTCGTGCAGGGCACGCGCCAGCGCACATCGATGAACGCGGCGTTCAGCGATGGCGTCGTCGCAACGAAGGGGATGAACACGGAGATCCCTTTCCCGGCGCAGACCCCGGAGGAGGTCGGCGCGGTCGAGCCTCCGCCGAACGGCGCGACCGGGACGTACAAGTTCTCGTTCAAGGCGCCCGCCACGAACGGCACCATCACGATGTGGCTTGCCGCCATGTCGGCGAGCGGCGCCGGCACGGGCGGCGACGGCATCACGAAGACGACGCGCACGGTGACCGTCACCGGAGGGACCACGCCGCCGACGGACGCAGGCACCGACAGCGGAACGACGCTCCCCGACGCGGGTGATGCGGGAGGTCGCGCCGACTCCGGGCCGGGAGGCTCGAACGGCGGGAGCGACGCGGGCAGCTCGAGCGGGGAGGTCGACGGACCGAGCGGCTCGCGAACGCCGACGACCGACGACGGCGGCTGCGCGGTGCGCGGCGGATCCGGCGCGAGCTCGGAGCACGCGGCGCTCGCCGGCGCATGGCTCACCGGCGCGCTCGTGCTGCTCGCCGCGCGTCGACGTCGACGCTGACGTTCAGGGCACGGCGACGTCGAAGTTCGCCGACCAGTTGTAGAGCGGGAAGCCGTGCGGCGACGGGGTCGCGTCCGAGTCGCGCAGATTTCCGCGCGCGCCGCCCGCGAACTTCACGCCTGGACCGATGCAGCCCGGCACCGGCTGGTTCAGCGCGTAGCGAAGGCGCTTCGGTCCGCCGCCCGGCGCGTTCGCCAGCGTGATCGTCACCGTGTCGGGCGCGGAGACGACGACGCTCGTGATCGGCGCGAGCACGCCCCCTTCGACGAAGTCGAACCCGTAGTTCGCGATCGAAGCGACGAGCGCCGTGTCGAGCACGAGCGGCGGCGAAGGAACGTGGAACTTGACGGTGACGACGTTGCCTGCGCGCGTCACCTCCGTCGGATGCACGGGTGCCCACGCTTCTTTCTTGAAGACGACGCGCGTGTACACCTTCGCGAAGTACTCGCCGAGGTGTTGCTGGCCGAGGAGGCTGTAGTGAAGGCACTCGAGCGTGCCGTTCGCCCGCACCGCCGGATCGAAGATGTAGCCGGGGGCGACGTAGACCACCTTTCCGGGCGCGCGCTGCGAGGCGACGAGCTGCAGGTTCGCGAGCTTGCTCGTACGTGCGCCCGTCCAGCCGCTGAGACCGGAAACGAAGAGCGGCACGGGCTCGGCCTGCCCGGTGATGCCCTTCACCATGGCCTCGTAGTCCTCTTGCCACTCGATGAGCGCGTCGTCGTACTCCTGGATGCGGTTCGCGACGCCGTTGGTGCCCGCGAGCGGCAGCTCCGGATGGTTGTCGCCGTTGTCTTGGTAGCCGTAGTGATCGCTCTCGCCGTGAATCGTCGTCACGGCGCGGACCACGTACGATTTTCCGAGCGCATCGGCGAGCGCCTTCGCCGCCTGCACCTGCTTCACCGCCTCGTCGAATGCCTTGATCTCCGTCGCCGGCTTGTAGTTGCAGCCGCCCTTGCGAAGGCACCAGTAGGTGTTGCCGCTCCGGCCATGGAGCGACACGAGCACGTCGTGCTTCGCCGGATACCCGGGGCGGACGTTGAACTCGAAGAGGTTCAGCGCGAGGTACGACGCGGCGTTCGCCATGGCCGAAGACGCCGTCTCGACCCGGTCACCACCGCCGAAGAAGGCGTCGTTCTCGATGAGCGGCGCGAACGCGAGCGGGGCGACGTAGTTCGCGTTCGGGCATCCCGACCCGTTGCAGTTGCGCGACGTCATGACGCCCGTGTCGAACATCAGGTTGCCGTAGGGCTGCGCGTTCGTGAACGTCGTCCCCGCAGGGAGCGTGTTCTGCGGGCGCGCACCGCTGGCGACCGCGTTCGACTGGCCCGCCGCGAGGATGTGGTTGATCTCGTAGTCGACGTAGGCCGGCGAGAGCGGCCCGGGCGGCGGAGGCTCGCCGGCATCCGCGTCTGCGCCGGCGTCGACGAGGATCGCGCCGTCGCCGGCATCCGCGTCGGCATCGGCCGAAGCGTCTCCGAGGGACGCGTCGCTGCGAGCGTCTTCCGTCGCGCCGTCCGGTCCGGTGACGTTGCCGTCGGGCGGAGAGGCATCCCCGGGCGCGGCTTCGTCGCCGGCGTCGGCGAGCGGCTTCGGTCCGTCGCTCGGCGCATCCATCCCGCAGCCGTACGCGAGCGCGGCGGCGACGAGCGACACCGCGGCGAAGGTGGAGGAACGGCGTGTCAGGAGCGCGAGACGGCGAGTCCGTGCGGTCATCGACCGCTCAGGGTACACCCACGTCGAAGTTCGCGCCCCAGTTGAAGAGCTCGTAGCCGTAGAGCGACGGCGCATCGTCGGAATCACGCAGGTTTCCGCGAGCGCCACCAGCGTACTGCGTGCCCGGACCGATGCATGCGCTCGTCGGCTGGTTCTGCGCGTACCGCACGCGAAGCGGGCCGCCGCTCGGCGCCGCCGCCATCGTGATCGTCACCGTATCGGGCGCGGTGATCGCGGCGGTGGACGCGACGATCGCGCCGTTGTCGACGACGTCGAAGCCGTAGTTACCCGGGTTCGTGACGCGCGCGGTGTCGAAGACGAGCGGCGGCTTGGGGACGAAGAACTTCACGGTGATGACGTTGCCTGCCCGCGTGACCTGCTTCGGCCGGACGGGCTCCCACGTCTCGCCGCCGAAGACGACGCGCGCGTAGACCTTCGCGAAGTACTCGCCGAGCTTGCGGTAGCCATGCTGGTCGAAGTGCAGGCAGTCGCTACGCACCGTGAGCGGGTACGCCGGCGTCACGTAGACGACCTTTCCGGGCGCGGCGATGTGCGCGTCGAGCTGCATCTGCAGGACCTGGCTCGTCCGCGTCGTCGTGAAGCCGCTGACCGCGGAGATGAAGAGCGGGACCGGCTGCGCCTGGCCGGTGATCGCCTTGACGCTCGCCTCGTAGTCCTGCTGCCACTCGACGAGGGCGTCCTTGTAGTCCTTGATCTTGCCGGGCGTGCCGTCGGTGCCGGTCAGCGGGAACTCCGAGCGATTCCCGACGTAGGCGTAGTGATCGCTCTCGCCGTGCACGGCGGCGACGGCGCGGACCACGTAGCTCTTGCCACCGGCGGCCGCGAGCGCCTTCGCCGCCTCGACCTCCATCATGCCCTGCCCGAACGGGCTCATGTGCCCGCGAGCCGCGTTGTAGTTGCAGAAGCCCTTCCGCAGGCACCAGTACGTGTTTCCGCTGCGCCCGTGGATCGAGACGAGCACGTCGTGCTTCACGGGGTAGCCCGCGCGCACGTTGAACTCGTAGGCGTTCAGCGCGAGATGCGAGACCTCGTTCGCGAGGCCAGAGGCGGGCGTCTCCACCGTGTAGTTGAAGAAGCGGTCGCCTTCGACGAGCGGCACGAACGCGCCCGGCGCCTGGAACGCCTTGCAGCCGTTGCCGTCGCACGTCGTCATCGGCATCACGCCGGTGTCGAACATCAGGTTGCCGTATGGCTGTGCCGCGGCGAGGGGAGGGCTGCCGCCGTTCGCGACCGCGTTCGACTGGCCGGTGACGAGGACGTGGTTCACGTCGTAGTCGACGTAACCGGGCGAGAGCGGGCCCGCAGGCGGTGGCGGGTCGACGATGCCGGCATCTTCGCCCGCATCGACCGCGCCTGCGTCGGCGTCGCTGCCGGAGTCTCCCGGCTCCGCATCGGGCACGGGCAGTGGGCCGCCGTCCGGGAGCACGACGTTGCCGTCGGGGAGCACGACGGCGCCGTCCTCGAGCACGACGCCGCCTTCGATCGGCGAGACGCCGCCTTCCTCGACGCTCGCGCCGCCCACGTCATCGGTTCCGCAGCCGTACGCGGCGACGAGCGAGCACACCGCAGACGCGGCGACGAGGAGAGCGAACGAGCGCGCGCGGCGGATCATGGCGCGTTACCTCTAGCACGCGCTTTTTCACGCGCACGCGCTCAGGGCAGCGGCTCGTCGAAGTGCACCGACCAGTTCGACAGATCGTTTCCCGACTGCGACGGCGTGTCGTCCGAGTCGCGCACGTTGCCGCGCGCAACGGTCCCGGAGCCGCCGCAGCCGCGGAACGTGTACGCATACCGCAGCCGCTTGTTCGGGCCGGTCGGCGCGCTCGCGAGCGTCACGCGCACCGTGTCGGCGCCTGCGAGCTCCACACTTTGAATCGCCGGCGGCGCTCCGCTGTCGTCCGTGTACTCGAAGCCGTAATTGCCGGGGTTCGACACCTTCGTCGTGTCGAGCACGAGCGGCGGCTTCGGCACGAGGTACTTCACGGTGACGACGTTGCCCGCGAGCGTGATCGACGTAGGCCGGAGCGGCTCCCACGTGCGCCCTTCGAGGACGACGCGCGCGTAGGCCTTCGCGAAGTACTCGCCGAGCCAGCGCTGGCCGGGTCCGGTGAAATGGAGGCAGTCATTCGAGTAGGGGATCACGTACGTCGGTCCGACGACGATGACCTTTCCCTTCGAGCGCACGTGCGCCGCGAGCTGCTGGTACGCGACCTTCGTCGTCGGCTTGTCGTTCCAGTGCGAGTATTGCGAGACGAGGAGCGGCACCGGCGTGGTCTGCCCGGTGATCGTCTTGACGCTCGCCTCGTAGTCGCGCTGCCACTCTTCGAGGCCTTCGCCGTAGTCGGCGAGCGTGCCCGCACCGTCCGTGCGCGGCAGCGGGAAGTGCGAGGCGTTCGACGAGTACGCATAGTGGTCGTGCTCGCCGTGGATCGCGGTGACCGCGCGGACCGCATAGGTCTTGCCCGACGCTTGCGCGATCGCCTTTGCGTCGGCGACTTGCATCATCGCCTCGTCGAACGGCTTCACGTAGTTGCGATCGGCCCACCAATCGCAGCCGCCCTTGCGGAGGCACCAGTAGCCGTTCCCGCTCCGCCCGTGCAGGCTGACGAGGATGTCGTGGCTCGCGTGCCCGGTGCTGGCGAGGTACTTCTCCTTCGCGAGCTTCGCGGCCTCGTTCGCCAGGCCCGAGCTCATCGTCTCGACCGGGTAGAAGAACGTGTCGCCCTCGACGAGCGGAACGAAGCTCGTGGGCTTCTGGTAGCTCGTGCAGCCGTTGCCGTCGCAGCCGCCTCCGGTCATCACGCCCGTGTCGAACATCAGGTTGCCGTACGGCTGCGTCGTCGAGAGGAGCGGCTTGCCATCGTTGGCGACGGCGTTCGACTGCCCCGTCGAGAGCACGTGGTTCACGTCGTAGTGCGTGTACGGCACGGGCGGCGGCTCCGCGTCCCCGGCTGCGTCACCCGGGAGCGGCGCGCCGTCCGGCAGCGTGCCGCCATCGCCGCCACCAGGTCCGTTCGGCACGTCGGCGCCGCCCTCACCCGGTGCGGGGAGCGCGTTCCCGGTCGCCGACGATGGCGACGCGGACGAGCTGCACGCCGCCGCGAGGAGGACGAGCGAGAGAAGCGAGAGGAGAGGAGCGCGCATCGTGCTTTCTCCCGGCTCACTTCACCGGCGTCTCGAAGTGCACGCCCCAGTTCTGGAGCGGGTAGCCGTACTGCGAGGGCGTGTCGTCCGAGTCGCGGAGGTTGCCGCGCGGGCCGACCTCGGGTCCCGGGCACGTCTGCGGCGTCGCCGTGTACGCGTAGCGGAGGCGCTTGTTCGCGCCGGTGGGGGCCGCGGCGAGCGTGATCTGCACCGTGTCCGGTCCGGTGATGGCGACGCTCTGGACGGCCGGAGGCGCGCCGCTGTCGTCCGCGAACTCGAAGCCGTAGTTGCCCGGGTTCGTGACCGCGTCCGTGTCGAACACGAGCGGCGGCTTCGGCACGTGGAACTTGGCGGTGACCACGTTGCCGGCCAGCGTGACGCTCTTCGGGTGGACCGGCTCCCAGGCGCGACCCTCCATGATGATGCGTGCATACGCCTTGGCGAAGTACTCGCCGATGCGCCGCTCGCCGTGGTTCGTGAAGTGGAGGCAGTCGCTCGCGTACCCGATCGGGTAGGCGGGCGCGACGAGGACGACCTTGCCCGGCGCGCGGAGGTGCGCTTCGAGCTGCCACATGGCGACCTTGCTGTGCGGGACGTCGTTCCAGTTGCTCATCTGCAGGAGGAGCAGCGGAACGGGCGTGGTCTGGCCGGTGATGGCCTTCACGCCGTCTTCGTAGTCCTTCTGCCACTCGAGCATGCCGTCGGCGTAATTCTGGACCGTAGCTCCGCCGTTCGTGGACGGGAGCGGGAACTCGGCCGTGTTGGTGCTGTACGAGTAGTGGTCGCTCTCGCCGTGGATCGCGGTGACCGCGCGCACCGCGTAGGTCTTGCCGAGCGTCTTCGCGATCGCGAACGCATCGGCCACTTCCATCATTCCGTCGGCGAACGGCACGACGTAGCCGGCGGGCTCACCCTTGAAGTCGCATCCGCCCTTCCGGAGGCAGAAGTACGTGTTGCCGCTCCGGCCGTGGAGGCTCACGAGCACGTCGTGCTGCGGCTTGCCTACGAGGAACTTCTCCTTGCCGAGCTTCGTAATCTCGTTCGCGAGCCCGGCCGACATCGTCTCGACCGGATAGAAGAACCGATCGCCTTCGACGAGCGGCACGAAGCTCGTGGGCTTCTGGTAGCTGCGGCAGCCGCCTCCGTCGCACGACGTCCCGGGGATGACGCCGGTGTCGAACATCAGGTTCGCGTAGGGCTGCGTCGTCGTGAGAACCGGCGTTCCGCCGTTCGCGACCGAGTTCGACTGCCCCGTCGAGAGCACGTGGTTGATGTCGAAGTGCTGGTAAGGGACGGGCGGCGGCTCGGTCGACGCGTCTCCGCCGTCGGCGTCGCCTGGCGTCGAGGGCGTGCCGGGGTTGCCCGGGGTGCCGGGCGCGCCGGGCACGCCGGGCGTTGCCGGATCGACGACCGAGGGCGTGGCTCCATCGCCGTTGCCGCCCTGCGAGCTGCAAGCGACGGCGGCGAGGACGGAGAGGGACGCGAGGATCCCGGTGCGACGGAAGCGCATCATGGCACGCGCCTTCGGTGCATCCGTCGTGCCCCGTAGCGCGACCGCAGCGCTCCCGCGCCTCAGCGCGCCGGCGCGATCGCTTCGCCGCGCGTCGCGGTCGCGATGCGGTTCGTCCCACGCTCGACGACGAAGAGGCGCGCGCCGAGGGCGCTCACCGGCACGTCGTAGCTCCGTCCGAAGGCGGACACCCGGCGAACTGCGGGCTCGGCGCGCTCGTTCACGACGGCGACGAGCGCTGCGCGCGGGCCAACGAGGCACCGTGCGGCCACGCCCCAGTCGCCCGGCATCGTGGGAACGCCGGCCGCAGCGAGCGCGGCGCCGAGCAGCTTCGCGAGCGGCTCGCGTTCGCGCGCGAGCTCCAAGGGCAGCGGCTCGTGCCACACGGCCCCGGAGAGCGTCGCCACACTGGGCCTCTCTGCGCGTCGCACGGACTCCTGGAGGAGGCCCTCGAACGAGACCCATCCCTCGCCCGCCCATGCGCTCTTCTCGTGCATCGCCACCGGCCGGTGCGCGCCGAGCACGCCGAGGGCGCGTAGCGAGGGCACCTGGTCACCCGACCTGCCATACGAGTCGCCTTCGATCGCGCCCGTGAAGAGCACCCTCGCGCCCGCGCGCGAGGCCTCCAAGATCGCCTTTGCGGCCGGCTCGTCGAGGACGTCTGCCGAGGGGACGAGCACGAGCTTCGCGCCCGCGAGCCGTTCGCGCGTGAGGCGCAGATCCGAGATCGCGGTCGGCACGACGCCGAAGCGCTCGGCGAGCGTGCGTACGACGATCCGCGTCGCGTCGATCGCGTTCGTCCGGCCCAAGAACGCGCGCGCGTGCGGCACGACCAGCACCACCGGGTCGGGCTCGAAGTCGTCCAGCAAGGGCGCCGCGGTGGCGGCGAAGGCGGCCGCGTCGGTCATCGCGTCGAGCTCCGGCTTCGCGGTTCCGTCGGGACGGAAGAGGCCGATGGTCGCCTCCTCGTCGATGGGCATGTACGGGTTCACGTTCCAGGCCCACTCGACGACGCCCGTTCCGCGGCCCGCGAACGCGTACGCGATCTTCCGCTCGAGGAGCTTGGCGGCGGCCTCGGGCGAGCGCCACGGCGTGCCGTCCACGTCTTCGAGCCGCATGAGGCCGGTCTCCTGATGGAGGCTCGGCTTCTCGGGCACCTTCGTGACGACGCCGTCCCAGAGGAGGTCGTCGTTCTTCCACCACGTGTGCACGGCCGTGTAATCGAGGGCAGCGGCGAGCAGCTGCTGCGTCGGTCGTTCGTAGATGCCGCCTTCGTCTTGACCGAGCGTCACGAGCGGACCTCCGCCCGCGGCGCGCAGGATCTCGCGCATCTGCGCCGCCCAGCCGGCGACCACGTCTTCCTTGAACTCCTGGAACGCCCGCACCTTCCGCGGTCGCCGCGCGACTTGCACGAAAGCCTGCGCGAAGTCTTCGGCGCGCGGCACGGCGGCGGGGTCTGCCGGATCGTGGAAGAGCGCACGAAGAGCGCCGGGGTCCTTGCCGTGGTGACGCTCGAGCCACGCGTTCCAGGCGCGCTTCTCGTGGTCATCGCCGATCGCGCGCGTCTTCCACAGGTCGGCGCGCGGCGCGTACGAAGGCTCGTTGATGAGGTCCCAGTGCACCCAGCCGTTCCCGCGGAAGTGCGCGGCGAGCGTGGTCAGCATCTCACGCTGACCTTCGAGCGCGCGCGGGTCGAGGTACGGATTGTCGCCGGTGAACGCCGGCGGAAGGAAGGCGAAGAGGTTGAAGCACACGACGATTCCGTGCCGGGCCGCCGCGTGCACGAACGCGTCGAGCGCCGCGATGACGCCCTCGTCCATGGCGCCGGGATCCAGCATCGCGCGCGACCACGCGGTCCAGAGCCCCGTGCGCACGAAGTTGATTCCGCGCTTCTGCATGGCCGCGACGTCCGCGTCCCACACGTGGGGGTTCGGCTCGAACAGGAACTTCCGATGAACGTCGGACGCCATGTACGTCGTGCCGACGACGGGGAAGGCCTTGCCGTCTTTGCGGAGCCAATCGCGAGAGACGGAGAGCTTCGGCGCGGACGCGGCGAGCTTGTCGTCGCGCACGACGAAGCCGCTGCGCGCGACGGCGGGCCGGCCGCTCGGCCCCGCGACGGTGACTTCGACGTGGTGGAGCCCTGGCGCGAACGTGCCTCGGAGCGCGACGACGCCGGTGCGTGACTCTTCGGCGCCGGCGAGAACGGTCTCGCTGCGCGCGATCTCTCGTCCGCGTGCATCCCTCACGACGACGCGGGCGACTGGCGCTCGGGCGCGGCTTCGATCGGCATCGCGCACGAAGAACCGGCGTTGCGTGATCCGCATCTGCGCGGGCTCTCCCGGCAGGATCGCGGCACGTACGGGCAAGACGCGGAGCTCCGAAGAGCCTTCGAGCGCGCGCGCGACGATGGCGCGAATCGCGGGGGCGCCGAGCTTCGCATCGCTCGTCGCGAGCACCCAACGCGCGCCGGCGGCGTCGCCGCGATGGTGATCGATCTCGAGGAGGGGACACCCGCGCGGCGTACCCGCGTCGTCGACCACGTGCACGAGCGGCCGCGCGAGCATGTCGCGAGGCCCGGCCGAGCCGTGCTCGTCGGCCATGTCTTTGTTGCGCGCGAGCCGGAGCGTCAGCGCCCACGTCGTCGTCGCGTCCGGGAGGATCGTCGTCCAGCCGGTGTCCGCATCGGCGCTTGCGGCGAGCACGGTGCGCGCTCCGCGTGCGGACGGGACCGCCTCGGCCGGACCGATCAACAGATCGTGCGCGAACGCGGTCTGTCGCGGACCGCGGATCCAGCCTCCTCCCGGCTGCGCGCGTATGGGCTCGTGGAAGGGCGCTCCTCCGAGGACGGCGAGACCGCCACCGTGCGCGAGGAAGGACCGGATGCGCGGCCACGCATCGACCGGGAATGCGCTGCCGTACGGCAGAACGAGGACGTCGACGTTCGCGAGCGACAGCCGCGCATCGAGCTCGGCGACGCTCCCCGCACGTTCGACGGGCAGCTCCGCGAACGCCGCGTCGAGCACGGCGTCGTCGATCGCGGGCGCATCCACCGCCGGGAATCCCGCCGCGCGGAACACGAGCGCGCGCGGTGCACGCGTGGGATCACGCGGCTCGACGTGGAGCGAGCGCGGAGCGGCCGAGCCCTCTTCCGTCGCGGTCGGCGAGCGAGGGCGCGACGAGCCGGTCGCGGGCGGCGCTTCTGGCGTGCGTGCGGGCACGGCGCCTCCGCACGCGGCAAGCGCGGCGAGCGCAAACGTGGGGACGGAGGAGCGAACGCCGTTGCGAATCGGAGCGGGAGCGACAGGAGCGCGCGACATGCGCGCGCGATACTAGACCGGCCGCGGGATGCGTGTCCGCGGCCGGTCCGTTCTCGTCCTCGCTGTCCGCAGTGTGCTGCGCGAGTCGGGGAGCTGCGATCAGAGGCCGGTCGACGAGTAGCCCGCGCCACCCTCGCCCGAGAGGCCGTTCGAGTAGCCCTGGTGCGATGCGCCGGTCTCCGCCGAACCGCCGATGCCGACCTTGCCGATCTGACCCTTCACCGCGCCGTAGCCACCCTTCGCGATGTCGAGGGCGCGATAGCGCGTGCGGGGGCTCATCACCATGACGGCGGCAATGCCGCCGACGAACGCGACGCCGACCGCGCCGAGCACGAACGGAACGACCGACGACTTCTTCGGGGCGAGGAACGGGATGTCGAGATCCGACCACGCCGAAACCGCACCCTTGATGACCTGCTTGGAGAGCTTGGACCAGTTCATGGGGCGAAGCGGTTTGCATCCCGCGTACCGCGAGCGCACGGCCGCCACGGCATCGCAGAAGGAGGGAAAACGAGCGCTGCAGGGCGTCTTCGCGGCACCCGCCGTGCGCACGCGCTCGATGCACAATGCCTCGGCTGTGACGCGGTGCAGCCGGTCAGCGACGCACGACGACATCGCCGAGGCCGAGCGACCGTACGCCGCTCTCGATCTTCGCCGCGTCTCCCACGATGACGACGACCGCGGCCTCCGGCGCGAGGCGGCGATCGGCCGCGGCGCGGACGTCTCGGGCGGTGAGCGCGTCGACGCGCGCGTTGTGCTCGCTGACGTGCGCGGGTGGGAGCCCGCGGGCGATCGCCTCTGCGAGCATGCGCGAGAGCCCGGCCGTCGTCCCTTGCTCCACGTCGAGGTAGCTTCGGAGCTTCGCGGCGACGAGCTCCGCGTCCGAGAGCGGCTCCGTGCGAACGCGCGCGAGCTCGCGGAGCACGGCGGCGACAGCCCCGGCTGTCTGTCCCGTCTCGACGGCCGTACGGATGGAGACCATGCCGCCTGCGCGCAGCGCCTCGGAGCTCATCTGGACGCCGTACGAAGCGCCGAGCTCCTTCCGTACCGTGAGGTTCAGGCGGGCCGAGAGCTGGCCGCCCATGGCGGCGGAAAGGACCTCGAACGCGACGGCATCGTCGTCCGTCGCGCGCGGTCCGGCCCACCCGACCGCGACGTTCGACTGCACTGCGCCGGGTCGGTCGACGAGCAGCACCTGCGGCGCCGGCTTCGGGATCGCCGCCAATCGCGCGTCGGGAGCTTCCCCACCGCCGCGGCGCGGGAGCTTGCCGAGCGCACGCTCGAGGGCGCGCAGGATCACGTCACGCTTGAAGTCGCCGACGCACGCGATCGAGACGTGCTCGGCCGAGAGCCATCGATCGCGAAACGCACCGATCTCGCGCGCGGCCGCACGTGCGTCGCGCGGGGAGTCGGCGCGCGTGCCGCGTCCCGAAGGCGGCACGGCGTAGCCGTGGCCGCGGAAGACGGCGGCGCGGAGCTCCTCGTCGGCGAGCTCCGCCGGGCTTTCCGCGGCAGCGCTGCGCGCCGCGAGCACGCGCGTCCATGCGCTCTCCACATCCTCCGTCTCCAGCAATGGCGACGTGAACATCGGCGCGGAGCGCGAAAGTGCAGAGACGATCAGCGGCGTCAGCGCGGTGGTCTGCAAGACGACGGCGTCGGGCGTCGCGGCCGCACGCATCGAGGCGCCGACGAACCGCAGGTACTCCCACGCTTCGCCACCCTTGTACTCGCTGGAGCTTCCGAACATCGCGTCCGCATACGCCGCCGCGATTCCGGGCGGCGCGACCGCGGCGCCTCCGTCGAGGACGAACGTCGTCGATACCGACGGGAAGTCGTGTCGCTCGAGGAGCACGACGCGAACACCGTTCGACAGGCGCGCCTCCGTGGGCATCGGGATGGCCCGCGCTTTCACGGGCAGGGGCCCGGGCGGCACGGCACGCAGCTCACTGTCCGTCGCGTCGCCCTCCGGCATCTGCACGGGGCGCGACGGCCGTCCTTCGCCGACCGGCGCGGTCGCTGCCGGTATCGTCGCGCCGGGCATGCCGCACGCGAACGTCAGCGCTCCAAGGGCACACGCGAGGGATGCGCGAAGGAGAATCATCGGGTCACCTTTCCGACGCGCCCCGCGCGCGGAGCGCCTCGTGTCGGCACGTAGACGATCGTCGCGCGCGGTGCATCGGCGAGCAGCTGCTCCATGGCGGCGCCGACGTCGGCGGCGCTCACCGCGAGCAGCGCGCGGAGGTCGGCCTGCATCGTCTCTTTGCCGTCGTGGTAGTCGAGCGCGTGGAGCATTTGCGACGCGCGCTCCGAGAGATGCTCCAGCGCGGCGACGCGCCCGACGAGCGTGCGGGTACGGTAGTCCGGGAAGTTGTCCCACGCCCAGAGCCGACCGGCGCGCGAAGCCTCCGTGAGGTACTCGTCGAGCGTCGAGATGGCTTCGTCCGGCGAGGCTCCGGGCTTGAGTGCGACCGTCGCGAAGACGATGCTCCCGAGACGCCCCTCGTCGATGGCGACGTCGACGTCGTCGGCGATTCTCTTCTCGGTGACGAGGCGCCGATGAACGCGGCCCTCGAAGAACCTCGTGCCGTATTCGAGCTCGATGAGCCCGTGCCCGTGGACCGGCGGCGCCGGCCACGCGAGCGTGACGCGCGGCGCCTGGACGTCCGCCGCCACCTCGACGCGGACGTTGCGTGCGAGCTTCGCCGCCGGGAACGTACGTGAGGGAAGCGGCGACCCAGGCGGGATGTCGCCGAAGTACTTCGCGACGAGCTCTCTCGTGCGTGCGAGGTCGATCGCACCGGCGATCACGAGCGTGGCATTGTTCGGCCGATAGTAGGTCTTCGCGAACGCTCGCATCTCCTCGAGCGTGATTGCATCGAGCTCGTTCGCGTAACCGATTGTCGGACGGCTGTAGGGATGGCCCGTGCCGAACACCGCCGAGCGCGCGATCGCTCCGAGCTGCCCATACGGGCGGTCCTCGTAGCGCTCGCGGCCTTCGTTCTTCACGACCTCGCGCTCACGTGCGAACGCACCTTCGCCGACGCGCGACAGCGGATACGCCATGCGGTCGGACTCGAGCCAGAGCGCCGTCGCCAGCGCGCTCGGCGGAACCTGCTCGTAATAGTCGGTCGTGTCCGCATCCGTCGTTGCGTTCGACGTCCCGCCGAGCTCCTCGACCCACTGGTTGTGGTCCTTCTCGCCGGTGTGCAGAGAGCCCTCGAACATGAGGTGCTCGTAGAGATGCGCGAGGCCGGCACGACCGGCGGGATCGTCCTTGGAGCCCACGTGGTAGCGCACCTGGAGGAAGACGGACGAGGCCGTCGGCTCGCGGTGGAGCGCCACGAGCATCCCGTTCGGGAGAAGGAACTCGTCGTTCAGCAGCGTGACGTTGACGAGGACCGAGCCATCCGGCGGCTTCGAAGCCGCCGCGGGGGCCGCGAACTTCGACGAGGGAGGCCTCGGCGTCGTGACCGGCTGACAGCCGAGGACGAAGAGCAGGCCCGCGGCCGCGAGCGACGGGAGGAGACGCACGAGCGCGAAGATGCCGGATCGGCCGCCGCGCTGCCAGCGTTCGCGGCTAGGTACCTGCTACGGGCATCGCCGTCCCGCGGATCATCGGGCGAACGATGGGCAGCGCCTTGCGGGCGCTCTCCCGCGTGAGTGACGCGAGGCGGAAGCCCGCCTCCTCGATGGCCTTGGCGGTGTCACGCGTGAGATGGCAGTTGCCGGCGACGTGCTTCCACGCAGGCTCGATGCGGCGCTGCCACGCGCGGCGGCCGGGCGCGTCCGCGGCCACGTGCTCGAGGAACACGAGCGTGCCGCTCGGGCGGAGCACGCGGCGGATCTCGGCGAGCGTGCGCGCGACGTCTCCGACCGAGCAGAGCACCAAGGTCGAGACGACGTGGTCGAACGCTGCGTCTCGAGCGTCGAGCCTCTCCGCGGACCAGCTGACGACGTCGATGCGCTTCGCGGCGTGCGGGCAGGGGAGTCGGCTTTCGAGCTTCTTCCGCATGTGCGCGTCGGGCTCGGCGAGCACGAGCCGGTCGATGGCCGCGTAGTGGTCGAGGTTCCGGCCGGTACCCGCACCGACCTCGAGCACGTCGCCGCGGAGAGGCGCGAGGATCTCACGGCGCCACGCGTCGCCGCACGCGCGCTCCATGTCTTGCATGAACCAGTCGTAGACCGACGCCATGAGCCACGACATGGGAGCGAGGGTAGCGGTACGTTCGAGCGCGTGAAAGACGAGAAGAAGAGACCGAAGCGGCGGCGCCTCCGCATCGCGCTGCGGGTGCTCGCCGTGCTGCTGGTCGCGCTCGTCGTCGCCGCGTGCGCCTCGACGGATCGGTTTCGTGCGTTCGGCGGCGCGCCGAGCGACGCGACGCTCGCGCGGATGCACGCTTCGCCTCGGTTCACGGACGGCGCGTTCAGGAACGCCGAGCCGACGGAGATGATGAAGGCGAGCACGTGGGAGACCTCGAAGCACTGGCTCTTCGGCAAGGAGATGCGCGCGCCCGTGTGCGCCTTGCCGCTCTTTCCCGAGCCCGCGGCGACGCTCGCGAGGCCGCCCTCGTCCGGCCTCCGCATCACGTGGCTGGGCCACTCGACGACGCTCCTCGAGATCGACGGCGCCGTCGTGCTCACCGACCCGAACTGGAGCGAACGGAGCTCGCCGTCGACGTTGGTCGGACCGAAGCGATTCCACCCTCCGCCGCTCGCGATCGCGGACCTCCCGAGAATCGACGCCGTCGTCATCTCGCACGAGCACTTCGACCATTGCGACATGGAGACGGTTCGGGCGCTCGCGGGACGCGGCGCCGTGTTCCACGTTCCGCTCGGCATCGGCGCGCATCTCGCGACGTGGGGCGTGCCTCCTCCGCAGGTGGTCGAGCACGACTGGTGGGAGCCCGCCGCCCTGCCGAACGGCGTGAAGCTCGTCTCCACCCCCGCACGCCATTTCAACGGCCGCGGGGTTCCCGGGCGGGTCGGCGCGCTGTGGACCTCGTGGTCGGTGGTCGGCCCGGCGCATCGCGTCTTCTTCAGCGGCGACACGGGGTTGACCGACCAGTTTCGCGAGATCGCGGCGCGGAATGGCCCCTTCGACGTGGCGCTCCTCGAGATCGGGCAGCACCATCCTGATTGGGGCGATATTCATCTCGGGCCCGAAGGGGCGCTCGAGGCGTTCCGCATGCTCGGCGCAAAGCGGCTCTTCCCGATTCACTGGGCCACGTTCGGCCTCGCGTACCACGCGTGGTCGGATCCGGCGGAGCGGCTGGTCAGCCTCGCTCCCGCCGGCGTCGTCCTCACGCCCCGGCTGGGCGAGCCCACCGAGCCCACGACCGACCCGAAGACGGAGCCGTGGTGGCGCGCGTACCCGCCAACCGCGGCGGCGTGCCCGTGACGGTCAGCCGACCTTCGCGACGGCGCTCGGCTTCTCGCGCTTGATGTTGAAGATGCGCAGCGGCTTCTCTTTGCCCTTCAGGTGGGCGGGCGGAAGCTCTTCGACCTCGAACCGGGGACCGAGCTTCGCGAGCGTGTGCTCGCTGACGATGACCTGCCCCGCGAGCGCGATCCCGCAGAGACGCGCGCTCGTGTTCGCCGTGTCGCCGATGACCGTGTAGCTCATCGCCTTGGAGCTGCCGACGTACCCGGCGACGAGCGGGCCGGTGTGGAGGCCCATGCCGACGGCGAGGGGCGGATGACCCGCCTCGACGCGCTTGCGGTTGAAGCGGCCGAGCGCCTCCATCTGATCGAGCGCGCAGTGCACGCTCCGCACGGCGTCGTCGGGATGCGCCATCGGCGCGCCCCAGAACGCCATGATGCCGTCGCCCATGAACTTGTCGAGCGTGCCTTCGTACTTGAAAATCGTCTCGACCATCAGCTCGAAGTATTCGTTCAGGAGCTCGTTGATCACGCCGGCGGTCGCGCCTTCGCTCATGCGCGTGAAGCCGCGGATGTCGGAGTTGAAGACGGTGCACTCCGGAACGTGCACGCCGCCCTTCTTCACCTCGAGCTTGCCGGAGAGCACCTGCTCGGCGACGTTCGGCGACAGCAGCCGGCTGAAGCGCTCGCGCGTCATGATCTCCTGCTCGATCTTCTTCGCGAGCAGGTTGTTCTCGATGAACATCGCGGCCTGATTGCCGACCGTGGTGACGAGCTCGAGGTCCTTCTGCTGGAACTGCGCGAGCGACTCGGAGTCGAGCCAGAGCGCGCCGAGCACTTCCTTCTCGTGGAGGAGCGGGACGACGATCGCGCTCGAGATCCGGTTCAGGATCATCGATTTGCCCTTCGACGACGCGAAGTCCATCGAAGCGTCGTGCGTGAGCACGGCCGCGCGCTCGGTCATGACGTGGTTCAAGATCGTCGAGCTGACCTGGATGGGCGCATCGGTGCCGTCGCGCCGGTGAGCGGCGCGCGGTTGGAGCGTGCCGTCGCTGTCGCGCAGCAAGATGACGGCGCGGTCCGCGTTCACGAACTTGAACAGCGACATCAGGATTTTGTGCAGCAGCTGGTCGAGGTCGCGCTCGAGCCCGATGTCGCGCGTCAGCTCCCACGTGAGGCGGAGCCTCTCGTAGTCGACGCGTAGCTGCTGGCCGTCGTGCTGGATCTGCTCGAAGGGGACGAAGCCCTTCGTCTGCGCGGCGATCTGCGTGCCGATCGCGCGCGCCGAATCGAGCACGTCGACGCGCGTTCCGCCGAAGCTCGGCGGGCGTTGGGCCTGACGTTGCGGAGGAGGCGGAGCGCCGGGGAATCCGGGCGAGCCCGGACCGCCGCCGTACGGGAACGGCTGCCCTGGGCGAGGCGCCGCCGGCATGCCCATCGTGCCGCCGGGACCCGCGTGCGCCGCGGAGCCGGGGTGATGGTGGCCGGCGCCGTGACTGCCAGGCCCGTGCGGAGCGCCGTGGCTGTTCGGCCCGTGATTGCCGGCCGCGTGGCTGCCGCTGCCCGGCGCGTGATGCTGCGCGCCTTGGCCGGACAGGGGCGGCATGTTTCCCATTCCGCCGCCCTGCATTCCAAGGCTCGCCGGAGGGGGGACGCTCGGCTTCTGCCACGGCGTTGCGCCGTGCGCGTTCGGCTGGGGGGCGTGATGAGGGTGGGCGATGGCGCCGGGGCCGACGCCGCCGACCGGGCCGGGGCCATGGGCCATCGGAGGCGGCGCGTTGAAGTCGATAGGCGCGCCCTGACCGTCGTCGTAGCGCGCACGCGTGGAGCCGAGAGCGATCTCGTCTCCGTGGCGGAGCGGCATCTCTCCGCGAACACGCTCGCCGTTGACGTACGTGCCGTTGAGGCTGCCGAGGTCGCGCAGGACGAACCCGCCGTCGCGCTGCTCGAGGATGCAGTGCTCCTTCGACACGATCTTGTCGAGGAGCTGGATGGAGTTGTTCGGATGACGCCCCAGGCTGTTGATCGGCCGAAGCTCGATCGCCTGCTGTCCCTCGGCTGTCGCGAGGATCAAACGCGCCATCGCTTAAAGCATCGTACGTGCCCACGAGCTCCAGGTCGATAGGCAAGTCCGGGTCCCCTTCACTCTGGTAGCCTTGCACCAGACATGGCCGAACGTGGCAAGCCGGGGACTCGGTCGAGCGCGTCGGGCGGCGGTGCGCCGCCGGCGGCGCCCAGTGAGAGGGCATCCTCCCGTAAATTGGAGCGGGCTTCGTCCCGCTCGGTGACCAAGGACGCGGCCAGCGAGCCCGCGAAGGCGGCTCTCGCCCCCCGCCGGAAGACCCTCGAGTCGCCGCCTCCGCCGTCGCTGCGAGAGACCGAGGAGAGCACCACTGCATCGGCGGGCGGCAGCGAGACACCCCCGAGCTCCCTCGGCGGGCCGGTCCGGGCATGGCTCGACGCGAATGTCGCGCCGGCGCCGGGGCAGGGGCGGGAACCGTTCCGCATCCCGGCCGACCTCGTCACGCAGCACACCGACCCGGAGCTCTTGCCGGAGCAGCCGCAGGAGAGCGGCGGCCTCTTCGAGCTCGTCGGCACCGTTCCGCGTCGCGCGCTCACGCTGGGGCTCGCCGCGCGCGAGCCTTCGTTCCACGTCTTCGTCGCCGCCTCGTCGCAGGTGATGATCGAAGACGACATCGTGCGGTACGCCGAGCGGTTCGCGCGCGGGCGCGAGACGCCGCCGGACATCGTCTACGTCCACGACTTCGATCGCCCGGAGGCGCCGAAGCCGCTCATGGTGCCCGCCGGCGCGGGCGCGACGCTCGTGGCGGCGATGGATGCGCTCATCGATCGCCTGAAGCACGAGATCCCGGGCCTCGTGCAGCACGAAGAGGTTCGCAAGGCGACGCAGAAGCTCGCGCGCGAGCTCGACGCGAAGAACCGCGAGGTCCTGACCGGCCTCGAATCGACCGCGAAGAACCTCGGCTTCGGCATCCGCGCCGTGCAGGGTGGCGTCCAGACGTTCCCGATCCTGCACGGCAAGCCGCTGTCGGCCGAGCAGTTCGGTGCGCTCGACGAGCACACGAAGAAGGCGCTCGGCGAGGCGGAGGATCGGCTCACCCACGAGGTGGAGAAGGCCGCGGTGCTCGTTCGCGAGCAGAACGCCCGGTTCGATGCCGCGCGCGAAGAGGCGATGTGCCGGCTCTCCGAAGCGGTCATCACGCGCGCCATGGGCGAGCTGAAGAAGCTCCTCGAGGACTTCGGCGAGGACGTCCGCTCGTACCTGGAGAGCGTCGAGAAGGCGCTCGTCGCCGACTGGCAGGACTTCATCAGCCAACCTTCCGCTCCTCCCACGTCGGAGGCCGAGGCCGAGGCGCACGACACGGCCGAGCACGATCCGGAGCACGCGACGCGGCTCGGCCGGTTCAAGGTGAACCTCCTCGTCGCGCACGACGAGGATGCTCCGCCGCCGGTCGTCTACGAGACGAACCCCACGTATCCGAACCTGTTCGGCTACCTCGAGCGCCGCGCCCGCTTCGGCGCGCTGCTCACGGATTTCACGCGCATTCGGCCGGGCTCGCTGCACCAGGCTTCCGGCGGCGTGCTCATCGTGCGCGCCGTCGATCTCATGACCGATCCCATCATCTGGGAACGCATGAAGCGCGTGATGCGCGAGCGACGGATCGGCGCCGAGGATCCGCTGGGACCGCTCGGCCTCTACGCGACGACGCTGCGCCCCGTGCCCGTGCCGATCCGCGTGCGCGTCGTGCTCGTCGGCGGGCCGGAGATCTACGCCGCGCTGCTCGACAACGATCCGGACTTCGCCGCGCTCTTCCGCGTGAAGGTGGAGATCGAGCCGGCCATCCCGCGGAACCCGGAGAGCCTCCGGGCTCTCGACGCCTACTTGATGGCGATGGCACGCGAGCGCGAGTGGGGAAGCTTCGATCGCACCGCGCGCGCGCGCCTGCTCGACCTCGCGACGCGCCTCGCCGGCGATCGTCAGAAGGTGTCGCTCTGCCTCGCGCCCCTCGAAGAGACCGCGGCGTTCGCGAGCGCGCTCGCGTCGGCCCGCGCCTCGGAGACGAACGACTGGTCCGAAGTCGGGCCGTCGTCGATCTCGGGCCGTCCGTTCAATGCGTCGGTCACGCCGGCCGGGATGGTGACCGCAGAGGACGTGGAGATCGCTTGGCGCGAGCGTCGCGAACGCGCCGGCGCGGCCGAACGGCACATTCGCGAGCTCACCATCCGCGGCGAGGTCTCGCTCGACACCGAAGGCTCGCGCGTCGGCGTCGTGAACGGCCTCTCCGTATACTCGGCCGGTGACGTCGAGTTCGGCCAACCGATGCGCATCACGGCGGTCGTCGCGCTCGGACGCGAAGGCATCGTCGACGTCGAGCACGAAGCGCAGCTCGGCGGCGCCATCCACACGAAGGGCGTCGCGATCATTCGCGGCTACCTCGCGCGCATGTTCGGGCAGGAGCGTCCGCTCAGCCTGAAGGCGCAGATCGCCTTCGAGCAGAGCTACGGCGAGATCGACGGCGACAGCGCCTCATCGAGCGAGCTCTTCGGCGTGCTCTCCGCGCTCGCCGAGGTCCCGATCGATCAAGGGATCGCCGTCACCGGCAGCGTGAACCAGCTCGGGGAAATCCAGGCGATTGGCGGCGTATGCGCGAAGATCGAGGGCTTCTACGAGCTCTGTCGCGCGCGCGGGCTCACCGGCAAGCAGGGCGTCCTCCTTCCGCGCACGAACCTGGAGCACCTCGTCCTCCGCGAAGACGTGGCGCGCGCCATCGCGGACGGCAAGTTCCACCTCTACGCGGTGACGACGGTGTCGCAGGGCATCGAGGTCCTCACCGGCCTTCCCGCCGGTGAGCGCGACGCCTCCGGGCGCTTCCCGGCCGCGAGCGTCTTCGGCCGCGTCGAGCGCCGTATCATCGAGATCGCCGAGCGCCTCCGCGAGGCCGAGGCTCACACGCCGCCGCCGGCCATGGAATCCATCGACGACGTCAGCCACGCAGATCTGGGAGATGGCGGAGACTATCGACCCCGCTAGCGTCCTCGGTTCGATCGCGTCGCTCCTGCGCCCCGAGCTCGCCGAGCTCGCGGCGTATGCCCCGCACGATCCGGGCGGCATCGAGGTGAAGCTCGATGCCAACGAGGCGCCCTCGTGCCCAGCGGCGGTCCGCGAGACCGTCGCGCGTGCGCTCGCGTCGGTGTCGCTCGAGCGCTACCCCGATCCGCGCGCCCTGCGCCTGAAGGAAGCAATCGCGAAGCGTACCGGCGCTCGGGTCTCCGACCTCCTGGTGGGCACTGGCTCCGACGAGGTCATCGGCCTCGTCGTCAACGCGCTCGCGCAGCCGCGCCGCCGCAACACGCAGGCGATCGTGCTGACGCCGACGCCGACGTTCGTGATGTATCGCGCGACGGCGCGGTCTCACGGCGCGAAGCCGGTCGAGGTGCCGCTCGATACCGAGTGGGACCTCGATGTCCCGATGATGCGCCGCGCGCTCCAGATCATGGAGCCGAGCATCGTGTTCATCGCTTCGCCGAACAATCCGACCGGCAACGCGATGAGTCGCGACCGCGTCGAGAAGGTGCTCGAGCACGCGTTGAGCGTCGGCGGGCTCTCGGCGCTCGGCGGTGGAGGCGCCGGTAATGCGCTCGCCGCCGCGATGCAGGCGAGCCAGGCGCGCGCCGGCAGCGACGGTGGGAGCACCACGATGGTGTCTCCGCGCAGCAAGCCGGAAGAAGCTCCGCAGCGCGATGCGGCCTTCACCATCGTCGACGAGGCGTATGTCGACTACGCGGGCAAAGACGCGAGCGTGCGCGATCTCCGCGCGAAATACCCGCACCTCGGGATCCTCCGTACCGTGAGCAAGATCGGTCTCGCGGCGCTTCGCATCGGCTGGCTCGAAGCCGACGCGTCGCTCGTCGCCGAGATCGAGAAGACGCGCCAGCCGTTCAACACGAGCGCGACGAGCCAAGCCGCCGTCGCGGCCGTGCTCGAAGAGGCGTGGGACGAAGTTCAAGCTGGCGTCGCGCGGGTCGTCGAATCGCGCGAGCTCCTCGCCGACGGAATCCGCGGTCTGCCCGGGTTCTCGGTCACGCAGAGCGCGTCGAACTTCCTCTGGGTGAAGACGCCCGTGCCGGCGGAGCGCGTCTTCGACCACCTCGTCCGTGACAAGATCTTGGTCCGCAGCTTCCACAAGAGCGGCGGCCGGCTCGCCTCGCAGCTGCGGATCACGGTCGGCACGGACTCGGAGCACGCGCGCCTGCTCGCGTCGCTGTCGACGGTCGGACGCTGATGCACGCAGCGGGTCGCGGGCTGCTCTTCGTCGTCGCTTCGCTCGGCGCGACCGGGTGCTTGCGTGACCCGAAGGTCTCGCGCGTCTACGACGGCAAGCTCGTGGAGGAGAAGTACGTCACCCCCGATGCGTACGCGGCGTTCCTGCGCGGCGTGCTCGCCGAAGAGGCCGGCGACTACAAAGGCGCGATCACGGCGTACCAGCAGGCGCTCGAAGAAGACGACGACGACCCCGAGATCTGGACGCGCCTCGGCGAGACGCGGTGCCGTCAGGCTCCGAACGATGCCGAGGCGGACCGCGCGTTCGCGCGCGCGCTGAAGCTGGACCCCGCATCGGCGAGCGCACATGCGGCGAATGCGCGCTGTCTCGTCGCGCGCGGACGCGGTGACGAAGCCGCTGCGTTTGCCGCCAAGGCCGCCTCGCTGGATCCGGGGAACGTCGCGCTCGAGGCGCTCCACCTTCGCGCGCAGGCCGGCGTGAGCTCGCCGTCTCCCGCTGCGCGGGAGCGCGTCTTGGCCCTGACGCTCGCGCATCGCGAGCATGCCGCGGCATGGGATGCGCTCGTCGCCTGGGGCCGCGCACGTCGCGATCCCGAGCTGCTCGCGCGCGGTCTCGAGGGTCTCCTTCGCGTTGCACCGTCGCGCAGTGCGGAGGTCGAAGCCGGCGCCGTGCTCTTGCTCGAAGCCGGTCACCTGCCGCTCGCGCGGCGCCTCGCGGCGGCGATCGCCGACGCGCCGCGAGACCTCGAGGTGCGTGGGCCGCGGGATGCGACCGTCGCGCGGCTTGCCGTCGACGAGGCGCTCGCTCGCGGCGTGCGCGAGGCGGCGCTCGCGCGGGCGACGCGGGGCCACGTTCCTCTCGCGGAGGTCGCCGCCCGCGCGCTGCTGCTCGATCAGAAGGAGATCGCCACGAGCGTGGTGACGGCGCAGATCGACGCGGACCCGAACGCGAGCGGCGCGCAGATGGTGAGGGCCGCGCTGCGTACGGCGCCGCCGACGACCGCACCGCGCGCCCCCGACGTGCTCGCGCGCGTGACGGACCGGCCGCCGGAGATCTGTGCGCTCGTCTTTGCCGATCGTCTCGCGGCGACGGCGGGGAACGAGGTCGCGCGCGATTGGCTCGCACGCATCACGTGGACGCCGATGGCGCTGCGCGACCCGCTCGCGACGCCGCTCGCGCGTGACCTCACGGCGCGCGGCGTTCGCGCGCCGGACGGCGCAGGCGCCGCGCCGGCGGAGCAGCGCACGTCCGGCCGCTGAGCAGAGACGCGCGAGGTCAGTGGACGGGCGGGACGGCCGCGTCGCCGGATGGCGGCGGCGAAGCGCCCGCGTCGCGGTTCACGTTCTTGACCGTGAGGTCCACCTTCGTGACGACATCGGCGACGATCTCGACGTCCTTCTCGGCGCTGTCGTCGATCTGCGGATGCGTCGTCGACACCCGCAGCTTACCCACGGGGATCCCGTCGATGCGGTAGTGGCCGAACTGATCACTCGATGCGTGGTGCGGGTGCAGGAACGCGTAGACGTCGACGACGGAGTAGCGGCGGTCGCGGTCGACGAGCAGGTAGTGCCCGGGACGCTTCGGGTACATCTTCGCCGGGTCGCCTTTCGGCGTCGCCATCATGAGGATCATGGTCGAGCCGGGCTCGAGCATCGGCGTCCAGAAGTCTTTGGAGTTGTTCTTCACGTCGAGGCGCTGCCCGAACGTCATCGTCGCCGTGCGCGTCGTGTACGCGCAGTCTTCGATGACGACCTCCTTGGCCTCGCGCTTCTCCGGCACGTAAAAGCCCTTGTAGCCGGTGACCACCACGATCGCGTCGGCGAGCGCCCGCACGCCGGGGGCCATCTCCGGCCCTTCGCGGAACTTCTTTCCCCAGGTGAGGGAGGCCGCAGGGCACTTCGCGAAGTCGCCAGGCGTCGCCGGCGGGGGATCTCCCGTCACCGTGATCATGCCTTCGATGCTGCCCACCGGACCGGAGTACGCCGGGAGCTTCGACGGGTTCACCAGCGCCGCGACGCTGGCCGAAGGAAGCGGCGTCGCGTTGAGCGCGCCGGCTTCCTTCATCGCCGCCGGGTCTGGGTCTCCGCCGCCGCCCTCGCTCGTCTGCGCGTCGTTCTTCGCGCAGCTCTCGCAACCGAGTGCGCCGAGCGCGAGCGCTGCGGACGCGACCAGGAGCAGCAGGGAGGCAGCGCGCGGCATCGCCTCGTCAGCCGCCGAAGATCGACGCAGCCTTGACCGCCATGTCGAGCGACTGGCTCGGCACGATGCCGAGGAGGATGACGAGGATCGCGGAGAGGAGGAGCGCCGCGGTGACGTACCCGGAGCGCATCGGGATCGCCACCGGCGCGCCGGCGGCGGGCTCGCGCATGTACATGAAGACCATGACGCGGAGGTAATAGTAGACGCCGATGACGCTGTTCATGAACGCGATGACCGTGAGCGCGTAGAAGCCCGAGTCGATCGCGGCGCGGAACACGAACCACTTGCCGAAGAATCCTGCCGTGGGCGGCAGACCGGCGAGCGAGACGAGGAACAGCGAGAACGCGAGCGCCGCCGGCGGATGACGGCGACCGATGCCCGCCAGGTCTTCGTACGTGACCGACTCGGCGCCGCGGCTTCCGCAGAGGATGAGCGCGCCGAACGCGCCCGCCGTCGAGACCGTGTACGTGAGCAGGTAGAAGAGGACGCTGGCCGAGCCCTGCTGCTGCGAGTGCATGGTCGAGACGACGCCGACGAGCAGGTAGCCCGCATGCGCGATGCTCGAGTACGCGAGCATGCGCTTCACGGACTCTTGCTGACCTGCGACGAGGTTCGCGACCGTCATCGTGAGCACCGCGATCCACGCGAGCGCCGGCGGCCACCCCGCGCCCCACGACATCGAGGCCTTGTCTCCGAAGCACGTGAGCATCACGCGGAGGAGCATGGCGAAGGCGCCCGCCTTCACGACCGCAGCCATGTACGTCGTCGCCGGCGTCGGCGCGCCTTCGTACGCATCCGGCGTCCACATGTGGAACGGAACGGCGCTGATCTTGAAGACGAGCCCGACGAGGACGAGCACGAGCGCGATGACGATCATCGGCGTCTTGTCGCCGCCGCGCTTCACGGCTTCGCCGATGCCGGCGAGGTCGGTGTGGCCGGTCGCGCCGTAGAGGAGCGCGAACCCGTAGAGGAGGAGGGCCGCGGCGAACGCGCCGAGGAGGAAGTACTTGAGCGCGCCTTCGGCCGAACGCGGTGACGTGCGCCGGAACGCCGTCATCGCGTACGCGCCGATCGACATCGTCTCGAGGCCGAGGAAGACGATGAGCGCGTCGCCCGCGGCAGCCACCATCATCGCGCCGATCGTGGAGAAGAGGAGAAGCGAGTAGAACTCGCCGCGCTCGAGATCGTGCTCGGGGAGGTAGCCGCCCGCGAGGAGCGAGGCGAGGACGCCTCCGAGGCAGAGCAGCGCGTCGAAGAAGATCGTGAAGCGATCGATGACGAGCCACGGCGCGAGGAGCTGCCGGTCGGCGACGTCCTCGACGCCGTACAGCCAGACGCCGATCGAGAATGCGAAGGCGGCGGCGAATACCATCGTCGCGCCGAGCGCGAGCCCGCCGCGGCGGTGAGGCTTCGAGAGCGACTCCGCGAGCATGAGGAGGAGCGCCCCGACGGCGAGGACGAGGAGCGGAGAGAGGATGAAGGCGAGAGCCATGGTCGTCGTCCTCGTCAGTGCCCGGCCGCGGGGGCGTCGGCGGCGGGGGCTGCTGCTGCGGCCGCGGCGGGTGCGCCGATCGGCTTCGGGGCCTCGGGCCGCCGCGGCAAGAGCCGGATGGGGCCCTGGTAGTACTTCGGTGCGGGGCTCGCCTCGACGCGCGCGTTCATGTCGCCGATGGTCCGGGACACGGCGTCGCGCATCTGGTTGAGCAGGAGGTTCGGCGCGAAGCCGAGGAGGAACATGGCGATGACGAGCGGCGCGACGGCGAGAATCTCGCGCGCGTTGATGTCCGTCAGGTGGCGGTTCTCGTCACGCGTGATGGGGCCGAAGAACATCTTCTGCACCGCCGTCAGCATGTAGAGCGCCGCGACGATGACACCGAGCGCGGCGCCGACGGCCTGGATTCCGTTCACGTGACCCAGCTTGTTCGAGACGAACGTACCCGTGATGACGAGGAACTCGCCCGTGAAGCCGTTCAGGCCGGGGAGGCCGACGCTCGCCATCGAGGCGATCACGAAGAGCGCCGCGTAGATGGGCATCGGCTTCGCGAGGCCGCCGAACTCGTCGAGCTGACGCGTGTGCCGGCGGTCATAGACGACGCCGACGAGGAGGAAGAGCGCGCCGGTCGAGATGCCGTGGTTCACCATCTGGAGAACGGCGCCTTCGACCGAGGCCTGCGTCGCCGCGAAGAGGCCGAGCATCACGTACCCGAGGTGAGCGACCGACGAGTACGCGACGAGGCGCTTCACGTCGTCCTGCCGCCATGCGCAGAAGCCGCCATAGAGGATGCCGCCGAGCACCGCGATGCCGGCGAGCGTCGCCGCCGTTTCCGCCGACGCCTCGGGGAAGAGCCCCATGCAGAAGCGCAGATAGCCGTAGGTGCCCATCTTGAGCATGACGGCCGCAAGGATGATCGAGCCGGCCGTCGGCGCTTCGGTGTGCGCGTCCGGCAGCCACGTGTGCACCGGGAACATCGGAACCTTGATGAGGAACGATGCAGCGAAGCCGGCCCAGAGCCAGATCTGGATGTTGCGCGGGAAGACGATGCGCTGGAGCTCGAAGTAGTCGAACGACGGCGTGCCGCCCGTGAGCCGCGCGTACGTGTACGCGACGTACAGGATGGCGGCGAGCATCAGCATCGAGCCGAACATCGTGTAGATGAAGAACTTGAGGGCGCTCTTGATGCGGTTCGAGCCGCCCCACACCCCGATCATCACGTACATCGGGATGAGGACCATCTCCCAGAAGACGTAGAAGAGGAACAGGTCGACCGCGACGAACGCGCCAATCATCGCCGCCTCGAGCATGAGGAGCGAGAAGCACCAGTCCTTGATGCGCGTGTTCACCGACCCGAACGACGCGTAGGCGGCGATCGGGGTGATGAAGACGGTGAGCACCACGAGCCACAGCGAGATGCCGTCGAGCGCGACGTGGTAGTGGATGCCGAAGCGGGCGATCCAGACGACGTCCTGGTTGAAGTGGTAGTCGCGCCCCATGTCGATGCGGAGCAGCGGGATGCTCGCGATCAGCGTCGCGATCATCACGAAGAACGTCGTCGCCTTGAGGACGCGCGGCGCCTGCCTCGGCAGGAAGAGGATGGCGATGGCGCCGGCGAACGGTAGGCCGATGAGCCACGAGAGCAGCGTGGAGGACTCGGCGGCGGGCTGCGCCGCAGCGTCGGCCTCGGCGATCGACGCCGTCGCGCCCGGCCACATGCGCGCGACGAACAGCGCGAACAGCGCTGCCATGATCGCGAGCGGGAAGCGGACGCGCCAGCCGTGGCCGCGCGGAACGAGCGCGGCGACGACGCCAGCGGCGACGAGCGGCAGGATCGAGCCGATCGCCGCGTTGGCTGCGCTGTAGGAGGCGACGTCCTTCTCGTTGCCGCGCCCGAGGAGCTGCGTCAGCGCGACGACCGCGATGATGAGGGCCAGCGTGAGGAACGTCGGAGCCACCCAGGTCGGGCGGCCGGCGGACGGCGGAACGTGAGCAGGGGAGGTCTTGGTCGCCATGTCGATCACCGCTCTCCGAGCTCGAGCTTCATCGGCTTCTCGACCTTCGGCCGCGCCAAGGACACTTCCTTCGTCGCGATCGGGGGGAAGAGCGTCCGAACGACGGGCATGTCGAGGGCGCCGGAGAAGGGTCCGCGCACTTCGACCTTCGCGGTCTTGTTCGCGCCCTCTTCGAGGTGGAGTTTGAGTTGGTCTTGGCCGGTGAAGGTCTTGCCCTGCGGCTCACCCTTCGCGTCCGGGTACCAGCGGTAGCTGTAGCCCATGCCGGGACCGGCCGTGAGGACGTAATCGCCGTTGCCTGTATCTTGCACGGATACGTCGGCGCGCGGCTGAACGAAGAACCAGCCGAGAGCCGCCATGCCGATGACCATCATCGCGGCGTAGACGTGGACGACGCCGTTCTGCACGACGCGAAGCAGCGTGCCGAACGCGGCGACGAGCAGGGACGTGAGCCGCGCGATGACGAAGTCGACGAGGCCCTGGTCGACGGACGCGGCCGTATCGGCGAGCGCGTCGACGCCGACGATGACGCTCTTGTCGTAGACGTAGTCGAGGCCGACCGCGCGGACCTTGCGCGTGTGCCACGCGACGGCGAGACCGCCGAGGATCAGAGCGCCCGCGAAGATGGCGCGGCCCGTCGTGATCGGCGTCTCGAGCGCGAGCACGAGGCCGCCGACGATGACGAGGAGGAAGCCGCTGAAGCTCGACGCGAGGTCGGTGGCGCGGGCGAAATAGTCGGCCTCCATCTTCCCCTTGCGCGCGATGTACATCCAGTACGCGAGGTAGGTGCCGATCGCGAACGCGCTGAACGCGCCCACCGTCGAGAGGATCTCGCGCGAGTGGAACGTGTGCTCGTCGGGCATCTTCACGCCCTTCGCGGCCTCGTCGAAGACGGGGTCGAGCCAGTGCTCCATCGGCAAGAACTCGAAGGAGTGGCTGAACATCTTGAACGCGCCCGGGTTCAGGAAGCCGGCGAACAGCGCGAGCGAGCCGAGGATGATGAGCGGGATCGTCATCATGCGCGGCGACTCGTGCGGCGGCGGCCCCGGCTGCGAGAGGTCTTCCTCGTGGTGGTGGTCGTCCTCGTCGTCGTGATGACCGCCGTGCTCGTTCTCGTCTTCGGCGTGGCCGGCGTGCGCGCCGCCTGCGTGCGCGAGCTGCGAGGCGCGGCCGATCGTCCAGCCCTTGAACTCACCGAAGAAGGTGAGGAAGACGGAGCGGCACATGTAGAAGGCGGTCAGGGTCGCGGCGAGCACGCCCATTCCCCAGAGCACCCACGAGGTCCACGCCGGCGCGGTCCACACGTCGATGTGGCGTGCCGCGAGGCGCTCGGCGAGCGGGCTCACCGTCTTGTTCGTGAGCGCATGCGCGAGGATCTCGTCCTTCGAGAAGAAGCCGCTCGTGAACGGGAAGCCGATGATCGCGAGCGTCGACGCGGCGAACGTGGCGAACGTCAGCGGCATGAACTTTCGCATGCCGCCCATGTTCCGCATGTCTTGCGAGCGGTTGTCGTCGTGGATGCGCGCGTGCATCGCGTGGATGACGCTGCCCGCCCCGAGGAAGAGGCACGCCTTGAAGAAGGCGTGCGTGAAGACGTGGAAGAAGCCCGCCGTGAACGCGCCGACGCCGACGCCGAGGAACATGAACCCCAGCTGGCTGACGGTGGAGTAGGCGAGGACCTTCTTGATGTCGTTCTGCACGAGCGCGAGGATCGCGGCGTACAGCGCCGTCGTCGCGCCGGTGAACGCGATGATCGTCATCACGGCCGGCGAGAGCACGAAGACGAACGACAGGCGGCAGATGAGATAGATGCCGGCCGTGACCATCGTCGCCGCGTGGATGAGGGCGGAGACCGGCGTCGGACCCGCCATCGCGTCCGGGAGCCACGTGTAGAGCGGCAGCTGCGCGCTCTTGCCGGTGCAGCCGAGGAACAGCGCGAGGCTCACCGCCGTTGCGCCCGTGATCGTCCACGGCTTGGCCGGCTGGAGGAGCGAGAGCGGGATGCGGAGGCCACCGAGGCTCGCGTCTTGGAACTGCCCGCCGCCGATCGGCCAGAGGTGCACCTGGGCGGCGTCGGCCGGGTTCACCAGGTTCTGCACGCCGTTGGCGATGCCGTTCCAGTCGAGCGCACCCGTGTACGCGACGAGGAGGAACATGCCGCAGAGCAGACCGAAGTCGCCGATGCGGTTCGCGATGAACGCCTTCTTTCCGGCGCTCGCGTTCGGAGACTTGTCGTACCAGAAGCCGATGAGCAGGTACGAGCAGAGGCCGACGCCCTCCCAGCCGATGAAGAGCACGGGCAGGTTGTCCCCGAGGACGAGGACGAGCATCGAGAAGACGAACAGGTTCAGATACGTGAAGAAGCGCCAGTAGGCCTTGTCCTTCTCCATGTACGACGCGGCGTAGATGTGGATGAGGAGGCCGACGCCGGTGATGACGAGCATCATCACGCCCGAGAGCGCATCGACGCTGAACTTCAGCTCGATGGCGACGCTCGACTCGCGCGGGCCGGTCGTGCGCATCCACTCCCACGCGAACCAGCTCAGCTTCTCGTGGCCGTGACGCGTGACCTCGTGGCCGTGCTCCACCACCTTGTGGACGGCCTGCCCGACGACGTGATCGAGCGAGAGGAAGGTGAGGATGGCGGCGGCGAAGCTCGCGCCCATCGCCGCGAGGGCCATCAGGCGGACCGCCTGCTTGCCGAGGCGACGACCGAACACGCCGTTCACGAAGGCGCCGAGCAGCGGCAGCGCCATGACGACGGCGAGCAGCGAGAAGTCGTTCGCCGGGAAGAGGGAGAGCAAGGCGTTCATGGGCTTATCGCTCAGTTCTTCAAGAGGTCAGCTTCGTCGGAGCGGACCGTGCGCCTGACGCGGAACAGCGAGAGGACGATGGCGAGACCCACGGCGACCTCGGCGGCCTCCGCGGCGATGAGGAAGAACGCGAACGTCTGACCGGTGTGCGCGTCCGCGCGCGAGCGGTTGAACGCGACGAGCGCGACGTTGACGGCGTTCAGCATGATTTCGATGCTCATCAGCGTGACGAGCACGTTGCGGCGGACGAGGAAGCCGATGCCGCCGATGGTGAAGAGCGTCGCCGACAGGGCGATGTAGTACTCGACGGGGATCACGGGTACGCCTCCGGTTCCATCTTGCGGGCAGGGGAGAGCGCCGTCGGCGTCTCCTCGCGCGCCCTCTGCGCATCGGACTTGTGACGGCCGCGCGCGACGGCGACGGCGCCGAGGATCGCGACCATGAGCAGCGCGCTCGAGAGCTCGAACGGCAAGAGCGCCTGCGTGAAGATCATCGTGCCGAACGCGTCGACGCTGCCGAAGTCGGAGGGCGGCGACGTGAGGTACACGCCGTTCGCGACCTGCTTCGCCGCGGGCGCGGACCGGACGAGGAGGGACATCGCCGCGAGGCCCGCACCGCCGAAGAGGACGGCGCCGACCGTACGTGGGATGCGGCCGCGCTGGTCGCTCGGCGGCGTCGCGTCCGGCCCGAGCAGCATGATGACGAAGATGAAGAGGACGACGATGGCGCCGGCGTAGACGATGAGCTGCACCGCCGCCAGGAACTGCGCGTGCAGCGCGAGATACACGCCCGCGATGCTGAGGATCATGAGGAGCAGCCCCATGGCGCCGCGGATCGGGTTCGCCGCGACGACGGTGAAGACCGCGCCGGCGACGGCCGTGGCCGCGCAGACCCAGAAGTAGGCTTGCCCCAGAGTGTGATCGAGCGGGGTCATCGTTTCCTCTCAGTCGTCTCGGTCAGTAAGGCGGTAAGGCCGTCGGGAAGCGGTCAGGGAAAGGGCGCTCACGCGAGCGGACCGAGGGTGAGCTTCGCGTCGGCGCCGCGACGATCGCCGCGGACGTAGGCCTCGAACTCCTTCCTGAACTTCTTCAGGAAGCCGAGCGCCGGCATCGCGGTGCCCTCGCCGAACGCGCAGATCGTGTTGCCCATGATGTTGTTCGCGACGTCGTGGAGGTCGTTGAGCTCCTCGAGCGACGCCGTGCCCTCCATCAGCTTCTCGGCGATGCGGAGGAGCCAGCCCGATCCCTCGCGGCACGGCGTGCACTGTCCGCACGACTCGTGGCGATAGAACTGCATCAGGTTGTGGAACGCGGCGACGGGGTCGGTGCCCTCCGCCATCACCGTCGCGCAGCACGTGCCGAGCATCGTGCCCATCGCGCGGAACGTGTCGACGCCGAGCGGCACGTCGAGGACGCTCTTGCCGTGCCACGCGTGCAGCGGCGACTTCTCGTCGGGCGCGTGGACGACGTCTTCTGCACGGAGCACGGGCGTGGACGAGCCGCCCGGGATGACCGCGAAGAGCGGCTTGTCGCCGAGGACGCCGCCGCCGAGATCGTAGATGAGCTCGCGCAGCGTGAGGCCGACGGCGCACTCGAAGACGCCCGGCTTCTTCACGTGCCCATTCACGCCGAAGAGGCGGACGCCGCCGTCGTTCAGGTGATGGATCGCCGAGAGCTTCGAGAAGCTCTCGCCCCCGAGCGCGAAGGCGGTGGGGACCGCGGCGATCGTCTCGAGGTTGTTCACCGTGGTCGGGCATCCGAACGCGCCGGCCTGCGCGGGGAACGGCGGCTTCAGGCGCGGCTCGCCGCGGCGACCCTCGAGCGAGTTGAGGAGGCTCGTCTCCTCGCCGCAGATGTACGCGCCGGCGCCGGTGTGGACGACGACGTCGACCGCCCAGTCTTTTCCGAACGGATTGCGACCGAGATACCCCTTCGCCTTCGCCTCTTTGATGGCCGCCCAGAGGCGCGCCTTCGAGAGGTGCAGCTCGTCGCGCACGTAGATGTACGCGGTGTGCGCGCCGATCGCGTAGCAGCCGATGATGCAGCCCTCGATCACGGAGTGCGGGTTCTGCTCCATGATCGTGCGATCTTTGTGGGTGCCCGGCTCGCCCTCGTCGGCGTTGATGACGAGGTACGAAGGCTTCGTCGGGTGGGGCTTCATGAAGCTCCACTTGATGCCCATGGGGAAGCCTGCACCGCCGCGACCGCGGAGGTTCGCCTTCTTCGCTTCGGCGACGACGTCCGCGGGGGACATCGTCGTGAGCACGCGACGGGCGACCTCGTAGCCGCGGACCTCGCGTTCGTAGACGGGGAGCGTCCAGCCGTTCGCGAGGCCGTACACCTTCGTGAGGTAGTTCGTCTGCTTCAGCATCGTCTTCTTCGCCCTGAGTTCTCGAGCGGGCTCAGCCGCGCTGGAGCCGCTCGAGGATCGAGTCGAGCTCCGCGATGGTGAGGTTCTCGTGGTAGGTCTTGTCGACCTGGATCATGGGGGCGGTGCCGCAGCTGGCGAGGCACTCCGCCGTGCGCAGGGTGACCTTCCCGTCGGCCGTCGTCTCACCCGGCTTGATGCCGAGCTTCTTCTCGCAGTGCTCGAGCACGTCGCCCGCGCCGCGGAGCGCGCAGGGAAGCGTGCGGCACACCCAGAGCTGGTGCTTGCCGACCGGCTTCTGGTTGAACAGCGTGTAGAAGGTGACGACACCTTTGACGTGCGCCGGCGGCAGATCGAGACGGCGCGCGACCCAGGTGATGACCTCGTCGCTGATCCAGCCGTGCTGGTCCTGGCACAGGTGCAGCGCCGGGATGCACGCCGCCATGCGCGTGGGGTAGCGCTGGAGGATCTCGTCGAGCTCGCGGTCGCGTTCGGGCGTGAGTGCGAAGGACATTGGGTTTTTGCGATCACCCGGAAAAACCAGGGTTTTCGCGCGCGCACGCTACGGCCGAACGTGCGCGCATGTCAAGGAGTCCCGGAGCACCATGGACCTTGAGAAAGGCTTCGCCGTCCCGCTATGCTGCGCGCCTCTCGATCCCGGTGGGCTCGGGGCGCGGAGCTGACCCGCTCGTCCCGTCATCGGCCCACACCCCGGAGGTGCTCGTGTTCTGTCCGAACTGTGGGACGCAAAATACCGAGACCGCGCAGACCTGCGCGAAGTGCAACTTCGCGCTCAAGGCCGCGGCGGCCCCGAAGTTCAAGGGCACGATGCTGATGATGAACCAGCCGGGCGGCGCTCCGGGCATGCCGCCGCGTCCGCAAGGCGGACCGGGCGCACCGCCGCCGGCCGCTCCGGCGGGCCCCGCGGGTCCGAGTGGTGGAGCACCTTCCTCGAACCCGGGCTTCACGGCGGAGGCGCCGCCGATCGGTGCGGGCGCTCCGGTCGCCGGAGCCGCGCCAGGCGCGCCGAGCCGTCTCAAGGGCACGATCGTCGGCGTCGCGCCGCCGAACTTCGGCGGTGCAGGTGCGGCCGGCGGGGCCGGCGCTCCTCCTCCTCTAAGCAGCGGCGCGGGCGGCGCCGGCGGGGCAGGAAGCGAGCATCAGAGCTTCGGCTCGCCTGGCGATGCGAATCCGCTCGCCGGCACGATGGCGCTCGATGGCCCGCCGAACTTCGGCGGCGGCGCCGCGGCGGGCGGGTTCGGCGGCGCGCCTCCTCCTTTCGACGCCGAGGATCCCGCGCGTGCGAGCGGTGCGCCGGGCGATTCGTTCGGCGGACCTCCCGGCGGCGGCGCCGGCGCCGGCTCCTTCGGCGCGCCTCCTCCTGGCGGGCCGGGCGGGCCTGGCGGGCCTGGCGGCGCGTATGGCGCTCCTCCCGGCGGCGCGTACGGCGCGCCTCCGGGCGGCGCCTCCGATCCTTATGGCCAACCTCCCGCGGCTCCCGGCGGCGCGTACGGCGCGCCTCCCGCGCCCGCCGATCCGTACGGCGCTCCTGGCGGCATGGGCGGCGGATACGGCGGCGCGCCGATGGGCGGTCCTCCGATGGGCGGCTCGCCGTATGGCACGCCTCCTCCCGGGGGCGGTCCCGGCATGGGCGGACCGCAGGACTTCGGCCAAGGGATGAACCAGGGCTTCCAGCCCCCCGCGCAGCCGTACGGGCAGCCGCCGACCGACTACGGCAACCCGATGAACCAGGGCATGAACGCCGGCATGGGCGGGATGCAGCCGTACCAGGGCGGGCCCATGATGCAGGGGCAGCCCGGCATGATGACCGCCGGCGGCCCGGGCAGGCCGTGGCTCATCACGCTGCTGCTCGCCGTCTTCGGCGGCAGCCTCGGCATTCACCGCTTCTACACCGGCTACACGCTCTTCGGCGTGCTGCAGCTCGTCACGTTCGGAGGATGCGGCCTCTGGCAGCTCTACGACGTGATCATGATCGCCATGGGCAAGTACGTCGATGCCCAGGGCCGTCCGCTCGTGAAGCAGTGAGGTGAGCGTCCCCGACGCGCGCGTGCATCTCGCCCGCGCGCGTTGGCTCGTGCCTTCCGCGATCCTCGCGACGCTCGCTCTCTTCGTGGTCGGGCCGCTCGAGTGGCGCTGCCCACTTCGCGCGCTCGCGGGGATCCCGTGCCCGACCTGCGGGATGACACGCGCGACGTCCCTCGTGCTGCGCGGTGACTTCGCGGGCGCGACCGCGCTGCATCCGCTGGTGTGGCTCGTCGTGCCCGTGATCGCCGCGTTCGTGCTCGTCGAAGCGGCGGGCTACGCGCGCACGCGCACGTGGGCCACGTACCGCCGCGTGCCCGGCATGCGCGCGGTGATGCTCGCGACGGCTGCGGCGCTGTTCGTCGTGTGGGTCGCGCGGTTCTTCGGGGCGTTCGGCGGCCCGGCGACCTAGGCGTCCGCCGAACGCGCCGCCGCGCCGCCGGCGGTCACACGTTGAAGCGGAAGTGCACGACGTCGCCGTCGCGCATCACGTATTCCTTGCCTTCGATTGCGAGCTTGCCCGCGTCGCGGCACTTCGCTTCGCTGCCGAGGGTCACGAGGTCTTCCCACCAGATGACCTCGGCCTTGATGAAGCCCTTCTCGAAGTCGGTATGGATGACGCCGGCGGCCTGCGGAGCCTTCGCGCCGACCTTCGTCGTCCACGCGCGGACCTCTTGCTTGCCTGCGGTGAAAAACGTGAGCAGTCCGAGGAGCTTGTACCCCGCGCGAATGACGGCGTGCAGCCCCGGCTCCTTCAGCCCGGCGCTCTCGAGGAACTCCGGTCGGTCCTTCGGGTCGAGCTCCGCGATCTGAGACTCGAGGGCCGCGCAGACCGGCACCACGAACGTCTTCTCCGATTCGGCGAGCTTCTTCAGCGCCTGGTAGTGCGGGTTCGCGTCGACGTTCGCGATCGAGCCCTCGTCGATGTTCGCGATGTAGAACGCCGGCTTGATGGTGAGGAGGTGCATCTCGCCGACGATCGCCTTGGCGTCGACGTGATCCGGAAGCGCGAACGTGCGCGCCGGCTTGCCGTCGTCGAGGTGCTTCACGAGGCCCTCGCAGATCTCTCCCGCGAGCTTCTCTTTCGGGTCGTTGCTCTTCGCCATCTTCCGCGCACGGTCGAGGCGCTTCTGGACCGTCTCGAGATCCTTGAGGCAGAGCTCCATCGTCACCGTCGCGACGTCGGCGACGGGGTCGACCTTGTTCTCGACGTGAATGACGTTCGGGTCCTCGAAGCAGCGGCCGACCTGCACGATCGCGTCGGCCTCACGGATGTGCGAGAGAAACTGGTTGCCGAGGCCTTCGCCTTGCGAGGCGCCTCGCACGAGGCCGGCGATGTCGACGAAGTTGAACGTCGTCGGCAGCACGCGCTCGGCGTGGATGACCGAATCGATCTTTGCGAGGCGATCGTCGGGGACGACGACGACGCCGACGTTCGGCTCGATCGTGCAGAAGGGATAGTTCGCAGCCTCGGCCTTCGCGGAGCTGAGCGCATTGAAGAGCGTGGACTTGCCGACGTTGGGGAGGCCGACGATGCCGATCGAGAGACCCATTGCGGACGAGCGGGTACCACGGCCCACTCGCGGAGTGCAAACGGTGCCTCCGAGGGCCCCACCTAGGGCCGAATACGACACGCGCGCTTAGGCCCGTACGCGCGAGCTGCGTCTGGTTGAGTCGGGCGTGGAGCACGTGGTCGCGGTCGCCGCCCGTGAGCCGCGGACGCGCGCGGAGGGAACGTTCTTTGTCGCGCAGACGTAGGAGGCGGCCCTCCCGGGCGAGCCCAATTCTGCTATTCAGATTAACGAAAGATGGGAGACTCTCGGCCGCTTCCCGGATTCGGTCAGGTCGACCTCGACATCGAGGACGAACCGGCGTCGGGCTCGGCGTTCGGCGAGCTCGATTGGGATCTCGGCGACGACGGACCTGCAGAGCCGGGCCCCCCGTCCGCGGTCCGCGGGAGCCAGGCCGAGCACCACACGCCCGAGCATCACACGAAGGTCACGCGGCGCAATCTTCCGGCCGCAGGCGCAACGTCGCCCGCGCCGCCGACGGCGACCCCAACCGCGCGTCCGAGCGCGCGTTCGTCGGTCCACGACGAGTCGACGCGGATCGTCCAGGGCGATGCGCTCTCCAACATCACCCGTCCGCCGCCGCCCGTGAGGCGCCCGAGCGACGGCGCGACGCGCGCGTTCGCCGACGTGGAGCTCGAAGCGCGCGGCACGTACGACCGGCGTGAAGAAGCCGCCGACGCGCCGCGCTCGCGCACCGGCGCACAGCCCTCCGAATCCGGCGTCGCGACGCGCGATGCGCGCGTGGCCGCCATGCGCGAGCTCTACGCGCGCGGCGATGCCGACGGGGCGCTCGCCCTCGCGACGATGCTCGATGCGCCGCATGGCGGGGGTGGCGGCGACCATCCGGACGCGAGCGTCGTCCTCGAGCTCGGCGAAGAGGAGATCAGCGATCCTTTCGGCGGCCTCATCCCCGTGGACGACGACCTCGCCGCGCGGCCCACGGTGGCTCCGCCCGCGAGCCCCGTGCTGGCGACGCCCGCGCCCGCGGCCCCTGTGCTGCTGTCGTTGACCGAGCGGCACAGCATCCCGCGGCTCCTGAAGTCGATGAGCGAAGTGTCGAAGCTCCCCATCGATCATCGCGCCGGCTTCCTCCTGGCGCACGTCGACGGTATGCAGACGCTCGAGGAGATCCTCGACATATGCGCGATGCCCCCCGTCGAAGCGCTCGACCTCATCTCGAACCTGCGCGAGATGGGCGTCATCGAATTCGAGTAGCCGCCGACGCTGCATGCGTTGCCCGAGGAGCGATGCGATGAGCGCCCTCGCAGGACGCACGATCGCGCTCGCGGTGACCGGCAGCATCGCGGCGTACAAGGCGGTCGAGGTCGCGCGCCTCCTGCTCAAGGCCGGCGCGAAGGTGCTGCCGCTCATGACGACGTCGGCGTCGCGCTTCGTCGGTCCCGTCACCCTCGCCGGGCTCACCGGCGAGCCCGTGGCGATGGACATGTGGGATCCCGCGTATCCCGGTGAGATGCACGTGACGATCGCCGCGCGTGCGGACGCGATCGTCGTCGTGCCGGGCACGGCCGACCTCCTCGCCCGCCTCGCGCACGGCCGCGCCGACGATCTCGTCACCGCGACGGTGCTTTGCGCGCGAGGGCCCGTGCTCGTCGCGCCCGCGATGCACCCGCGCATGTGGGCCCATCCGGCGACGATGCGGAACGTCGAGGAGCTCGCGCGCCAAGGACGCGTCGCGCTGATCGGGCCGGTGTTCGGGCCCGTGGCGTCGGGCGAGAGCGGCCTCGGTCGCATGGAAGACCCCGCGCGCATCGTCGAGGCGGTCGCGTCGGCGCTCGCCTCGACGGCGGCGGCGGCGCGCGATCTCGAGGGACGTGCCCTCGTCGTCACCGCTGGGCCGACGCACGAGCCGCTCGATCCGGTGCGGTACCTCGGCAATCGCTCGAGCGGGAAGATGGGCTTCGCGATCGCGGCGCGGGCGGCGGCGCGTGGCGCACGCGTCACGCTCGTCGCCGGACCGGTCGCTCTCGCCACGCCCGCCGGCGTCGCGCGCGTCGACGTGGAGACCGCCGAAGACATGCGGGTTGCCCTCGATGCCGCGCTCGGCGCAGCCGATGCCCTCGTGATGGCGGCCGCCGTCGCCGACTTCCGACCGGCGGAAGCGCAGGCGACGAAGATCAAGAAGGAGGGGCAGGGAAGCGACGCGCCCGTCGTCTCGCTCGTGCGGAATCCCGACCTCCTCGCCGGCATCGGTGCACGCCGCAAGGGCCCGCTTCCGGTGCTCGTCGGATTCGCGCTGGAAACGGGCGACGACGCGGCGGTGCTCGCGTACGCGCGCCGCAAGCTCGTGGCGAAGAACGTCGACGTCGTCGTTGCCAACGCCGCGCACGAGTCGCTCGGTCACGACACGAATCGCGTGGCGCTCGTCACACACGCTGGAGACGAGCCGTTCGACGTCGGCACGAAAGAAGCCGTCGCCGATCGCATCCTCGATCGCGTGGGGACGCTGCTCGCCTCGGCGAAGCGCTAGCGCCCTCCGGCTTCGAGCAGCTCGACGATCGCGCGTGCCGCCTCTTCGGGGCGACCGCGCGGTGCCACCGAACGCGCGCCGAGCTTCGCGAGCGCGCTCGCGCGAGGTGGCGCGTCGTACACCACGACCGGCAGGCCCGCCGTACGTGGCGTTTTCCGCAACGCACGCAGCACGTCGGCGACCTTCGGGTCCGCGCATTCGGCGTCGATGGCGAGCACGTCGGGCGTCTCACCGGCGATCGCGAGGAGACCTTCGACCGTGCTCCCCCACGTCGCGACGGACGTGCCGCGCGCTTTGCACGTTCTCGCGAGCAGGCGCTGCGAAGGACCCGCCTTGCCGATCAGCGCGACGGTTCCTGCGGGGCTCGCGAGCGCGCGCGGCATCGGCAGGTTGTTCTTCTCGCAGTACGCGCGCGCGTCGTCGGACCGGACGCGGTACTGCGCTCCGGGCGTCCTGATTGCGGGAAGACGGCCCTCCTTGATCCAGAGGTAGACGGTCTTCGGGGAGAGCTCCCAGAGCCGCGCGAGCTCCGAAGGTCGGAGGAGCGCCATCGTTCGCGCAGTCTACGACGGCGCTCTGCCGCGTCGAGCGGGCGATGGCGCTCGCGCGGCGTGACGACTTGACGGCCACTTGCCTCGTCGACTACCAAGCGCCGTCGTGGCGGGCTTCGCGACGTCGTCGCGCGGCTGTCGTCACACGCGCGTGGTCGTGGCGCGCTCTCTGCCCCCAGGGAGCGCGTCCACACGGGAAGCCGGTGAGATACCGGCACGGCCCCCGCCACGGTGACCGGCGACGAGCTCGAGCAGATCCACTGGAAAGGCGGGAAAGCCGCCGACCGGGAAGGGCTCGAGGGAGGATGACCCGGAAGTCCGGAGACCGGACTACGCGCGGATGAGACCTCTCGAAGGCTGGTCCGCGCGGGGCGTGCGCGGACCGAGGTAGCAGCAATGAAACGCAAGATCTTCGCGCTGGCGCTCGTGGCGCCGGCGCTGTCGGCATGGGCTGTGGGTTGCGGTGACGACGAAGTCTTCCGCGAGACCGACGCGGGCTCGTTCGAGGCCGGCCCCATTCCCGACGGCTCGGCGCCCACGCCGGAGGCCGCCGTCGACTCGTCGACGGGGCTCGGCTGCGGCGACTCGACCGGCGCACCGCCGCGCATGCTGCTCTCGATGAACAACCGTACGACGAGCGAGCTCGCGGCCTTCAACCTCGCCGATCGCAAGGTCGACGGACGCTACACGTACGACAGCTTCATCGGGCTCACGTCGTCGAACGGCACGGACCCCTACCTGCTCCAGCAGGAAAAGGACGTCGTCGCCCGCCTCGATCCGCAAAAGCCGTGGCAGGTCGTCTCGACGTGGAGCGTTCGCGGTGACGACGGCGTCGACGGCGGTTTGCCGAACGCGAACCCGTCCTCGATCGTCGTGCCGAACTGCTCGAAGGGCTACGTCCTCCGCTACAACCGGAACAAGATTGCGGTCATCGACACGACGAAGGTCGCCGAGGGCGGCGCGGCCGAGTCGTACGTCGACCTCACGTCGCTGAAGCAGCCGAACGACCAGGACGGCAACGTCGAGATGACGAGCGCCATCCACGTGAAGAGCAAGAACCGCATCTACGTGCTCCTCGGCAACATCGACCTGCGCAAGGTCGCGAGCGACGGCTTCACCGCGCTCTGCGCAGACACGAAGCCGTCCGTCGTGGCGCTCGATGCGACCACGGGTCAGCTCGTTTCGCTCGGAGGCACCGCTCCCGGCGGCGGCATCGCGCTCGAGGGCTACAACCCGCCGCTCGGCACGCCGTTCTGGTACGACGCCGCGCGTGACCGCCTCCTCGTCCTCTCGGCGGGCTGCAATGCCGACGCCGGCGGCGGGGCTCCGGGCGCCATCCAGCGACGCCGCATCGAGGAGATCGATCTGGCGACCGGGCAGGTGAAGACGCTGCTGCCGCTCGACAACGAGGGATTCCCGAGCGGCATGGTCTTCGTCGATGGCAGCCGCGCGGCCGTGGCCTTCTTCGGTCCGGCGTACTTCTGGAACCCCGCGACGCCGACGCTCGGCCCGGCGATCCCGGGCGGCCTCGATTACCTGGCGCACGACGGCAAGGGCAGCCTCGTCGGCGCGCGCGCGACGACGGTCGACGGCGGCCGCGGCATCGAGCTCGTGCAGGTGCCCTTCGGCGACGGCGGCGCAGACGCCGCGGCGACGAAGCTCGGCGAGAACCCGTTCACCGACAACAGCGGGTTCATGTCGGGCGTCGAGGTCTGGCCGCATCCCTGACGTGCCGGTAGCCTCGCGCGCGATGAAGTGGCTCTTCCACGTCGTGCGCGAGGCAGACCTCCACTGGGACGAGCATGGCTTCTACGCGCCGGCGTCGCTCGGCCGCGAGGGCTTCGTCCACGCGTCGTACAAGGACGCGGTGCTGGAGAGCGCGCGCCTCTACTTCGCTCCCGGCGAGCCGCTTCGCGTGCTCGTCATCGATCCACGCAAGCTCGAAGCACGCATCGAAGTAGCGGCGACGCCGCGCGGATCGATGCCCCACGTGCATGGTCCGATCCCGCACGCGGCCGTGCGCGAGATCGCCCTCGCCGACGTCGCCGCGCACGACGACGAGATCGCGTGAAGCTCAGGGCGAGGCGCCGCGCACGCCCTTGCTCTCCTCGAGCGCGAGGAGATAGTCGCCGAGCCATCGCCCGCGCGCCTTGATCTCCTCCGGCGTCGAGATCGCGCGGAGAATGCGATCGATGGCGACGCGATATTTCGGGCTCTCGGCGGCGAGGACGGCGCGGGAGAGGCGCGCGAGCATGCGCACCGCGGTGACGTTGTCCTCGAAGGGCACCCGCCGCTTCGCGAACACGCCGACCGCATCCGGATCCTTGGTGCTCGCGAAGAGGCCGCCTCCGTCTTCGTCGAGGAAGTCCGCGAGGACGTAGTCGGCGATCTTCTTGGCCGCGCGCAGGTACGCGTCGCTCTTCGTGACTTCGTGGAGGCGGACGAGCGCGAGGCCGAACGCCGCGTTGTCGGCCAGAAACAGCTGCTTGTCCGCACGACCGCCAGCGCCCGCGACATCGTGCGTGATGCCGCCCCTCTCGGTCATGTGCGACGCGAGCACGCGGCGCGCCGCCTTCTCGGCCGACGCGAGCACGGCGGGGTCCTTCGTGACCTCGTACATCGAACAGAGCGCGGCGATGGCGAGCCCGTTCTCGCGGCCGTACTCGTGCGTGTCGATGCGTGGGACGCCTCGAGCCAGGCGGTCGCGTTCCGGCAGGGCGTAGTAGTCGTGACCGCTCATGAACGGCTTCGTCCGATCATGGGCGTTCAGGTCGGCATCTTGCGTCGCGTAGAACGCGCCCGTCTCTGCCTTCATGAACCGTTCGAGATAGCCGAGCATCGCCCGCGCGCGCACGAGGTGGCGTGGCTCCTTCGTGAGCTCGTACGCCCGGGCGTAGTTGTCGAGCGCGGGCGCCTGGAACGTCATCAGCTTCTCGAAGTGCGGCTCGTTCCAGTCGCGTCCTGCCGAGTACTGGTAGATGCCGCCCCACACGGGATCGATGATCTTGCTCTGCTGATCGAGCGTGAAGATCGCCTTTTGGCGCGCCGCTGCGTCGCCTTGGGAGGCCCTCCAGAGCATCCACGCGTTGTTCCAGCCGAGCGGCGCCTTCTGCGCGCGGCCCCAGCCGCCTTCCGTCTCGTCCCAGTACTCTCCGAGCTCGACCTCCGTCGCGTGCTGGATCCAGGCGAGGTGCTCCTCCGAGAGCGGCGTCGTCGGCGCTTTCTGCCGCGGTGCTTCCGCGCCATTCCCACGGGCCTTCTCGGCGAGCCCGCTCCGCGCGACCTCCTTCAGGATCTCCGCGAACGCGGCCGGCTCGATGTACCCGCGGTACTTGCCGATCTCCTCGGCATCCGGCGAGAAGAGCACCGTCGCCGGCCAGCCCCAGTCGCTGTAGCGCTCTTCGAGGTCGGGGCGCGCGTCGACGTCGACCTTCACCGCGATGAAGGACGCGCCGAGCACCTTGCGGACCTCGGCATCGTGGTACGTCGTCGCCTCCATCACGTGGCACCAGTGGCACCACTCGGCGGAGCCATCGAGCACCACGTACTTCCGTTCGGCGCGGGCGCGGGCGAACGTCTCCGCGGAGAACGGCGCCCACGCGAGAGGCTCGCGCGGCGCTCCCTCGACGTGCGCGCCGTTCGGCGTGCTCGGCGCGTTCGGTCGCCCGCCCGCTCCTCCGCAACCAATCGCCAGGAGAGTCACGAGGCCGAGCAGCGCACGACGCATCTCGCCGGACCTACGCGCGGCGGCGCGGGTCGGTTTCACCCGAGCATGCGCCAGTCGAGCGCGTCGACGAAGCGGTCGGACGCCTTGTACTCCACGGTGAGCCGCGAGCCGATCGCCTCGCCGCCGATCTGGAGCGGCATCGGGCGCGAGAACGTCATGCGCACCTCGGTCGCGAACCAGTCGGCCATGCCGCGGAGCGGATGCTGGCCCTTCCAGAGCTTCGGGATGTCCGTCACTGCGGTGATCGGCTTCTGGTCGTAGATGCGTACGTTCATGAAGCCGAGCAGCCGCTCGGCAAACGGATACGCGCGGAAGCCGTACCCGAACTCGGGGCACGTCGCCGCGCCGGCGACGCTCGCCATGCCTTCGTAGAGGATCGCGCCGCGGCCCACGTCCGAGAGGCGAACGAGCTTGTTGCCGTCGGTGAGCGTGTACACGTCGGTCCCGAGGTTCTCGATGATGACGTGAGGGCGCCCGTAGAGGAGCGCCTTCGGGACGGTGCGCGTCAGCATCGCGGTCATGTAGCCCCACACGCTCTTCGAGAGCCGCGTGGGCGATGCCTCGAGCTGCTGGCGGTAGTCGTCCAGCACCTGCGCGTCCCACCCGCATCCGCCGAAGAACGTGAGCACGCCGTCGCACGTGAAGAGGCCGTAGCGCTTCGTCGGCACCGGGCCGTCGTGCCTCGCGAGCGCGCGTACGCACGTGTCGAGCTTGCGCGCGCCGAGCGCGTGCGCCCAGGCGTTGCCGGTACCGAGAGGGAGCGCGCCGATCGCCGGAAAACGCCCGCCCTTCGGCGTCACGCGGTCGAGCGCGTTGAGGAGCGCGACGGCGGACCCGTCACCTCCCGCCGAGAGGATGCAGCGCGGCTCGCCGTTCGCCGAGATGGTGCGCAGCCACCCCTCGAGCTCTTCGATGCTGCGCGTGAGGCGGACGCTGGCCGAGGGTAGGGCGCGCGCGATCTGCACGGCGATGCGCCGACCTCCGCGCTTCGCGTTCGCGTTCACGACGATGTGGAGTCCACGTCCCGGAGCCATCGCTAGAGATCCTCGAAGGGGGTCAGAGAGCGCTCGCAATCGCGCGGCGCACCTCGTCGATGAGCTGGTCGCGCGCGGTCTTGTCGCCGCCGCGTGCGGCAGCTGCGAACCGCGCGGTCTCCACCGGAGCGTGGAGGGTGACTTCGACGCGCACACCGCGGCGCGTGAGCATGCCGTGCGAGGGAAGGGCGTCGCGCGTGCCGCGAACCGTGACCGGGAGGATGGGTGCCTCCATGTCGAGGGCGAGCACGAATCCGCCCTTCTTGAAGGGGAGGAGCTCGCCGGTCTCGCTCCGCGTGCCCTCCGGCGCGATCCAGATGTTCGTGCCGGCGGCGAGCTGCTTCTTCGCGGTGCCGAGGCTCGCGATCGCGCGCGCCCGGTCGCCGCGATCGACCTCGATCATGCCGGCGTCGCGAATGGCGCGTCCGAAGATGGGCAGTGAGAAGAGCTCCTTCTTGGCAACCATGCGCATGTTGCCGCCGAGCACGGAGTAGAGCACCGGCACGTCGTAGTGCGACTGGTGGTTCGACATCACGACGAACGCGCGCCGCTGGCCGCCCGCGCCCGACGCGAGGTGCTCGCGCCCGCGGACCACCACGTCCATCTCCGCGTTCGCGACGACGTGCGCCGCGAAGCGCTCGAGGCGCGTGTCGCACTGCTGCATCGTGAGGCGGCCGCGCGCGGCGTCGACGACGGTCGGTGCCGAGACGGCGAGCGCCTCGTACGCGTTTCGCACGGAGAGGAGGAGGGACCTGCGCGGCGAGGGGAGCAAGACCGGGCTCGCCGCAGCCTGCCACAAATCCTGCGGATCCTGGGTCTTTGTCTTCGTCCTCGCTTTGTTCGGCGGGCGCGCTTGAAAGCCGCAAAAGACGCCCGTACCATCCCTGCGCCGCCTCGTTCGCATCGCGCTTTCCTGAATGATCCAGGAGCGTTGGGAGCGTCGCGAGCCACCCGATGACCGAGAGCACGATCCGAGAGCGCCTGGGGATCCTCCAGGACGAGCCCGACAACGAGCAGGCATGGACGGAGCTGCGTGAAGCGCTCGGGTTCACGTCGGAAGAAGGCGCGGTCGATCCCGGCGAGCTCGGGGCCGAACAGCTCGCCGAGCTGCTCGCGGCGGCGCGCCAGGCGCACGAGATGCGTCGCGAGTACGACGCGGTCGCCGACCTTCTCGAGATCGAAGCCGCGCTCGCGACCGGGGAGCGAGAGTGTGAGCTCGTTCGCGAGCTCGCGCGCGTGCAAGACGAAGAGCTCCTCGACGACGCGGGCGCGCTCGCCGCCTACCGCCGCCTCCTCGCGCTCAGCCCGGGAGACGCGAACGCCGAAGAAGCCATCGAGCGCAGCTCCGCGAAGCGCGCGAAGTGGAAGGATCTGGCGCAGCGCTACTTCGCCGAAGCCAAATCGGCGGGGGATCCGTTCTTCAAGAGCTCGCTCCTCGTCAGCGCCGCCGAGATCGCGTACCGCTACGGCCGTCCGGACTTGGAGGCGCGCATCGCGGCCGCGGCGAACGAGCCGAAGAACGACGACCCGCCGAAGAGCATCCGCGGGTCGAAGAAGAAGAAGGAGAAGAAGGGCCTCAGGGACCCCGAGGGCGCGCGCCGCGAGCTCCTCGAGAAGATCGTCGGCCTCCTGCGCGACGCGCTCGCGCTCGACCCGAAGAACCGCCGCGCGATGCTCCTCCTCGAGCGGCTGCTCCGCCAAGAAGAGCGGTGGGCGGATCTCGTCGCGGCGCTCGATGCGTTCGCGACCGAGGTGACGGCGAAAGACGAGAAGCTCGCGGCGACCGTGCGGCTCGCGCGCGTGCTCAAGAAGAAGCTCGGCGCGACGGAGAAGGCGGTCGCCGCGTACGAGCGCGTGCTCGATTTGTCGCCCGGGCACGGCGAGGCGACGACCGCGCTCGTCGACTACTTCACCGACAACGCGATGTGGGACCACCTCGTCGCGCTCTACGAGGGGCAGCTCGCAGGCGGCGGCGTCCGCGCAGGCCAGGAGGTCGGCGTCATCTTCCAGATCGCGATGGTGAGCTGGAAGATGCGGGGCAAGCCGGACGCGGCGGAGCCGTACTTCGAGCGCCTGCGGAAGCACGAGCCGGCGCACCCCGGCATGCTCGGCTTCTTCCGCGAGTGGTGCCGTGCGAAGGGCGAGCAGCAGCGTCTCGTGCAGATCCTGACCGATGCGCAGCGCGCGATGCCGGATGGCCCGGAGCGCACGCATCTCGCGGGGGAGATCGCGCAGCTCGCGGAAGACGGCGCGAACGCGCAGAAGGCGATCGAGCAATGGCGGACGCTGCTCCGCTCGGATCCGACCAACGCGGCAGCGCGCGAGGCCCTGAAGCGGCTCTACCGGCAGACGGCGGCCTACAACCACCTGGCCGACTTGCTTCGCACCGAGCTCGAACGCGTTGCGCCCGACGATGCCGAGGCGCGGTTGCCGGTCCTCCGCGAGATCGCGCAGATCTATCGCGAGCACATCAAGAGCGACTCCGCTCTCGTCACCGTGCTCTCGCAGATCATCGCGCTCGATGCGACCGACGCCGAAGCGGTGCGTGAGCTCGCGCGCGTCTACGAGGCGCTCGGCCGCTGGCGCGACCTCTTGACCACGCAGATGCGCCTCGCGGAGCTCGAGGCCGACCGCGGCGTCAAGGCGGAGCTCTATCGCGCGATCGCGCGACGCTGGCTCGAGCAGTTCTCGAACGTGCAGAACGCGGTCGAAGCGTACGAGAAGCTCCGCGAGACCGATCCCGAGGACCGCGAAGCGTCGGCGAAGCTGCGCGAGCTCTATACGAAGCGCCGCGCGTACCGGCAGCTCTACGATCTGTACGAGGCCGAGGCGAAGCGCACCGAAGGCGCCGCGCGTCGGGCGCTCTGGATGGAGATGGCGAAGATGGCGTCGGAGCGGCTCGACCGCGGCGGCGACGCGACGCGCCTCTACAAGCTCGTTCTCGACGAGGAGCCGAACGACCTGACCGCGCTCGACGCGCTCGAGAAGCAAGCCGAGCGTGACAAGGACTTCGTCACCGTCGCAGGCGCGCTCGAGCGCCGCGCCGATCTCGCGCCGGACGCGAATGCCAAGCTCGCGGTGCTGCAGAAGCTCGGGAGCGTGTACTCGGATCGCCTGGAAGATCACGCGGGCGCGCTGCGCACGTGGCGCCGCGTCCTCGAGCTCGCGCCCGGTCATCCGAAAGCGCTTCGCATCCTGCGCGACAGCTACCTCGCGCTCGGCGACTACGACGGGCTGACCGACCTCTACGCGCAGTCGGGCGACCGGGAGGGCCTCGTCGAGGTGCTCTCCGGCGCGGCCGACCGCACGACGGACGTCACGGCCAAGGTGGACCTCTCGTTCCGGGCTGCCGCGATCTACGAGCAGCAGCTGAAGGAGCCTGAGCGCGCGTTCCGCGCGTACGAGCGCGTGCTGTCGGTGCGTCCGGACGACCGGCGAGCGGCGGCCGCCCTCGTGCCTCTCTACGAGGGAGAAGAGAAGTGGGCGCGCCTGCCGCCGCTCTACGAGGTGCTCCTCGCCCACTCGAACGACGACGTGGAGAAGCGTGCACTCTACAAGCGCCTCGCGATCGTCACCGGGCACAAGCTCTCCGACAAGGTCGCCGCGTTCCGGTATGCGGTGAAGGCGTTCGAGCTCGCCGCCGGTGAGGCTGCCGCGGTCCGTGAGCTCGAGGAGTGGGCGCGCGCGTCCGGCGACTGGACGGGCTTCGTGCAGGCGCTCGAGGCCCGTTCGAATGCGAGCTCCGCGTCTGCAGACGAGCGGCGCGCGCTGCGGCTGAAGCTCGCCGAAGTTTCCGCGTCGCACGCGGGGCGGAGCGAAGACGCCATCACGGCCTATCGCGAGCTCATCGAGGCGAACGAGAACGACGAGGAAGCGATCGCCGCCCTCGATCGACTGCTCCGGTCGGCGCCCGAGCGCCACGAAGACCTCCGCTGGCTCTTCCGCCTTCGCGCGACGCGCGCGAGCAACGAAGGCGAGCGCGTGGCGGTGCTCGCCGAGTGGGCGCTGCTCGAAGAGGAGGCTCTCTCCGCGCCGGATCGCGCCATCGAGCTCTATCGCGAGATCCTCACGCACGAGGCGCGTGACGTACGCGCGTTGCGTGCGCTCGCACGGCTTCTCCTCGCCTCTGGCGCGGCGGAGGAAGCCGCGAAGGTGCTTCAGCAGGAGCGCGACCTCGAAGAGGGCGGAAGCCGCGTCGCTCGCGAGGTGGAGCTGGCGCGCCTCTACATGGGGCCGCTCAAGAACCCGCGCGAGGCGCTCGCGGCGGCGCGGCGCGCGCTCGACATCGCACCGAACGACGCGCAGGTCATCGGCGTCGTCGAGGAGCTCTTGCCCCTCGCGGAAACGCGCGCGCAAGCGGCCGTCGTCCTCGAGGCGGCGTACGCGGCCACGGGCGCGTGGGCGAAGCAGGGCGAGGTGCTCGCGGTGCTCATCGCCACGGCGCCTTCCAAGGCCGATCGGCTCGCGCTGTACGGCCGCCTCGCCGACGTGAAAGAGAAGCTCGGCGATCACGTGGGAGCGTTCGACGTCGTCGCGCGCGCGGCGCAGGACGCGCCGACCGAGCTCGATCTGTGGGACCGGCTCAGCGTGCTCGCGAACAAGACGCACCGCACGCAGTCGTTCGTCGAGGCGATCGCGCAAGCCGTGCCCGACGTGGGGGAATCCGGGCTGCCGCCGCACGTCGAGATCGATCTCGCCGAGCGCGCAGCGACGCTCTACGACGAGATGCTCGGCGACATCGATCGCGCGACGCCCTATCTCGAGCGCATCCTCGCGCGCGATCCGTCGAACGAGCGCGCGTTCGTGCGCCTCAAGCAGATCCTCACGACGCGCGAGCGCTGGCTGGACCTCGAAGCCCTCTACGAGCGCGTGCTCGTCGCGACGGCCGACCCGTCGCGCCGCGCCGACCTCTTGAACGAGGTCGCCATCATCGCCGAGGAGATCACCGGCGACGCGAACAAGGCCATTCACTACTACGAGCGGATCCTCGAGCTCGAGCCGGCGCACGATCAGGCGATCTATGCGCTCGACAAGCTGTACGAAGCGCAGGAGCGCTGGCAGAGCCTCGCCACGTTGCTCGAGCGGCGCATCCAGCTCGCCGGCCGTGGCGATACGACGACGCTGCGCCTCCGCCTCGGCACGCTGCTCATGAACCGCCTCGCCGACCCGAAGGCAGCGCTCCACTACCTCGAGGAGGTGGTCGCCGCCGATTCGTCGCTGCGTGATGCGCGTGAGCTCGTCGAGAAATGCCTCGCGCACCCGGACCTCCGGCAGCGCGCGGCGATCATCCTCGAAGGTGTCTACGCCGACCGCGAGGAGACGCGTGACCTCGTGCGCGTCCTCGAGGTCCGTCTCGAGTTCGTGACCGACGACGTGGAGCGCCGCGAGCTCCTGCGGCGCATCGCCGAGCTCCGCGACGAGCGTCTCACCGACGACAAGGGCGCGTTCGAGGCGTACGCGCGTCTCCTCCCGCTCTCGCCGGCAGACGTGGAAGCGCGCGGACGCTTCCTCGAGATCGCGGCGCGGCTCGGACGCCTCGACGAAGCGGCCGACGTCGTGATGGTCGCCGCGAAGAACGCCGATTCGCCGCAGCCGCGCGCCGAGCTCCTCGGAGACGTGGCGCGCATCTACGAAGAGAGCGAGCAGACCGAGCGCGCCGAGGCCGTGCACAAGCAGGTGCTCGAGCTCGCACCGGACGACCCGTCGATCGCTCTCCCTGCCGTGCGTGCGCTCGAGCGCATCTACACCGCGGCCGGCAAGAAGCGCGATCTCGCCGACGTGCTCCGCGCGCAGGTTCGTCTCGAAGACGCGGTGCCGGTTCGTCGCGACCTGCTCGCGCGCCTCGGAGCGCTGTCGGAAGACGAGCTCCGCGACGACGCCGCGGCGATCGCCGCATGGCGCATGCGCCTCGAAGACGATCCGGCCGACGAGCAGGCGCTCGGCGCCCTCGACCGGCTGTACGAGCGAACGGGCGAGCACCGGTCCCTCGTCGAGGTCCTTCGCAACCGAGAGCGGCAGGCCACCGGCCCGGAGATGCGCAAGGTCCTCATGGTGCGCACCGCACAAGCGCTCGCGGAGCGTCTCGGCGACGTGCAGGAGGCGATCCTCGCGTACCGCGCCGTGCTGGACGATTTCGGGGCCGACCGCTCCGTCCTCTCTGCGCTCGCCGAGCTCTACGAAAAGGCGGGCGAGTGGCCGGACCTCGCCGACACGCTCGAGGCGGAGCTCGCGCTGGCGACGGAGCCGGCCGACCGCATCGCGCTCCTCACGCGTCTCGGCGACGTGCGGAGGCGGAGGCTCTCGGACACGTCTCAGGCGCTCGAGGCCTACCGTCACGCGCTTGCCGTGGACCCGGCACACGCACCGGCGCGCGCTGCGCTCGAGGAGCTGCTGGACGACGCCGACGCGCGCCGCGAAGCCGCCGACATCCTCCGTCCGCTGTACGAAGCGAGCGGGATGGACGCGCCGCTCGTCCGCGTGCTGGACATCCAGATCGAGCACGAGCAGTCGCTCGACGATCGCCTCGCGCTCTATGCGCGGGCGGCCGACGCGACGGCAGGTCCGCTCGGCGACGCACCGCGCGCGTTCCGGTACGCGGCGAAGGGCCTGCGCGAAGCCGCGGCCGAGCCGGCGGTAGGCGCGTGGCTCGCGCGGGCCGAGGGGCTCGCCGAGCGCTCGGGCGAGTGGTCCGAGCTCGTGCATCTCTATCGCGAGGTCGTCGTCGACGTCGCCGACGAGGAGCAGCAGGTCGCGCTGACGCGGCGGATCGCGGAGCTCGCGCGTACGAAGCTCGCCGACGCGGCCCTCGCGAAGGAGTACTACCGCAAGGCGCTCGACATCCGTTCCGACGACGCCGAGTCGCTCGTGGCGCTCGAGCAACTCTACGAAGAGGCGGCGGAGCACGAGCACCTCCTCGAGATCGTGAAGCGCCGCGCCGAGCTCGCCACGAGCGACGCCGACAAGCGCGCGATCCTCTACAAGCAGGCGCGCATCTGCGACGAGTCGCTCCAGGACCGAGACCGCGCGATCGGCGCGTACGAAGAGGTCCTCGAGCTCTCGCTCGACGCCCCCGCCGTTGCTGCCCTCGAGCGTCTCTACACGGTGAGCGCGCGCTGGGGAGATCTCGTCACCCTCCACGAGCGGGAGCTCGCGGACGACGCGACGCCGCGGGAGCGTCGCGCCGCGCTGCACCACGCGCTCGGGCGCGTGCACGAGAAGGAGCTCGGCGAAATCGACCGAGCCTTCGACGAGTACGGCGAAGCGCTCCGGCAAGATGGCAGCCACGAGCCGACCATCGCCTCCCTCGAGCACCTGATGACGCAGCGGCCGCACGCGAGCCGCGCCGCCGAGATGCTCGAGCAGGTCTACGTCTCCCGGCTCGACTGGCGTAAGGTGATGACCGCGGTCGAGGCACGCCTCGACGGCAGCGAAGATCCCGACGAGCGACGCACGCTGCTGCGTCGCCTCGCCAAGCTCCACGAGGAGCAGGAGGAGAACTACAAGGCCGCCCTCGAGACGACGGCGAAGCTCCTCGCCGAAGACGTCACCGACGAGAGCACCTGGGCCGAGCTCGAACGGCTCGCACGCGTCGCGAATGCCGAAGACCGCCTTGCCGAGATCTACGCGGGCGAGCTCGACAAGATCACGAGCGACGAGCCGAGCACGGCGCGGCTCGCCCTCCGCACGGGCGAGCTCTTCGAAGCGCAGCGCAACACGGACCGCGCGCTCACGTTCTATCGCCGCGCGTACGCGTTCTCGCCCGAAGAGGAGCAGGGCGCGTTCCATGCGATCGACCGGCTGCTCTCGCAGTCGAGCCGGCCGGCCGAGCGCGTGGCGCTCTACCGCGATGCGCTCGAGTACCGGACGACCGCGGAAGACCGCGCCGCGACGCTCCACGCGATCGCGCGCATCGAAGAGGAGGCGCTCGGGGACGACGACGCGGCGATCACGACGCTTCGTGCCGTCCTCGACGTCGACGAGACCGACGCGACCGCGCTCGATGCGCTCACGCGGCTCTTCACGCGGCGCGAGCGGTTCCGCGACCTCCCGGACCTCCAGCGGCGGCGCGCGGAGCAGAGCGCGCTTCCGGAGGAGGAAGCCCGCTGGCGTCTCGCGCTCGCGACCATCCTCGAGGGGAAGCTCGGCGAAACGGCGGCGGCGATCGACGAGCTCGAGACGGTCATCAATCTCGTCTCCCCGCAGGCGACGGAGAGCGGGCGCGCGGCGACGGCCGCTCTCGAATCGCTCGTCGGCAGCGAGGACCACAAGGCGCGCGTCGTCGAGCTCCTCCGGCCCATCTACGAGACGGCAGACGACTGGCAGAAGCTCGTCGAGATGTCGAAGCACCGCTTCGCGCTCGCGACGACGCCGCACGAACGCGTCGCGGTGTTGCGCGAGACGGCGCGCCTCCTCGAAGAGCGCGGAAGCGACCTCGATCGGGCGTTCGACTGCCTTCGCGAGGCCTTCGTCCTCGACCCGGACGACGGCGACACGCGGGAGGAGCTCGACCGGCTCGCCGTCGCGACGTCGCGCTGGGACGACCTGGCGGACGCGTACGAAAGGGGCATTGCGCGCATCGACGGCATCGGCCAGCGCGAGCTCCTCGAGGCGCTCGCGAAGCTGCACGACAAGCGGCGCGACGATCCGCGACGAGCGCTCGCCGCCTGGGACCGCCTGTTCCAGCTCGATGAAAGCGATTCGCGTCCCCTCGACGAGATGGACCAGCTCGCGACGCTGCTGAGCGATTGGCCGACGGTCGTGCGCGTCCTCGCGCGGCGCGCCGCGCTCACGAACGACGACGAGGAGCGCGCCAGCCTGTGGCGGCGGATCGGCGAAGCACGGCGGGACATGCTGGACGACGCGCCTGGCGCCATCGAGGCGTACGAGCGCGCTCTCGAGCTCGAGCCGACGAGCGCGTTCACGCTCGATTGCCTCATCGCGCTCTACGAAGAGAGAAACGACGCGGCGCGACTCGTCGATCTCTACGGGCGCCGCGTGGAGCTGTGCGGCGACGAAGACGAAGAGCTCCGCCACCGCCTCCTCCTCGACGCGGCGCGCTGCTACGAGGTCGGTCTGAACGATCGACGCGAGGCGGTGGTCCTCCTCGGTGAGGCGCTCGCGAGGCGTCCGGGCGACGCGGAGATCCTCGCGCGGCTCGCCGGTCTCTACGAGGCCGAGAAGATGTGGCCCGAGCTCCTCGACAACCTGCGTGCGCAGGCGGAGCGTGAGCCGAACGGCGCCGCACGCGCAGCGCTGACGAGGCGGATCGGCAAGCTCCTCGCGACGGAGCTCGACGACCACGTGCGTGCGCTCGAGGCGTTCCGCGAGGTCCTCGCGTCTGGGTACGACGAGGAGTCATCGCGAGCGGTGAAGGCGATCGGCGAGACGCGCGACGAGCTCCGCGGCGAAGCAGCCGGGATCCTCGAGCCGGTCCTCCGCGCAGCGGGCAAGCACGACGTCCTCGCCGACGTGCTCGAGATGCGGCTCCGAGCGGAGACCGAGGCCGGCGATCGGGCGGCGACGCTTCGCGCGATCGCGGCGGTGTCGGAGACGTCCCTCGGTGACCTCGCACGCGCCGAGAGCGCGCTTCTCCGGGCGCTCGCCGAGGATCCGCGTGACACCGCGCTGCACGCCGAGATCGAGCGCGTCGCTTCGCTGCTCGGTCGTGCGGGTTGGGAGCGATACGCCGAAGCGCTCGGCGATCGCGGCGCGTCGATTTTCGACGTCAAGGTGACGTCCGAGCTCTTCTTGCGCCTCGGGCGGGTCACGGAAAACCATCTCGGCGATCTGCCGCGCGCCGCCGAGGCGTACGCGCGCGCCGCCGAGCAGGGTGGCGACACGCCCGAGGTGCTCGCCGCGCTCGAGCGCGTTTACGGCAGCACCGAGGAGACCCGATCCCTCGTCGACGTCATCGAACGCCGCATCGCGATCGAGAGCGACGTTGCGGTGCAGGCGGACCTCTATCATCGCCTCGCGAGCCTGCAGATCGGCGCGCTCGGCGACAAGGCGCAGGGGCTCGCGACGCTTCGGCTCGCGCTGGAGCGCGTGCCCGATCACGAGAAGAGCCGCAGTGCGGTCGAGCAGTTGCTCGCCGACGACGCGCTGTTCGACGACGCGTTCGACACACTCGAAGGCGTCTACCGTACGACCGGCCGTGGCGCCGATCTCGGCAGCCTCTACGCGCGGCGGGTGGATCGCGCGGAGGGCGTGCGCGGACGGACGCGTGCGCGTCTCGAGCTTGCGCGCGTCCTCGAGGTCGAGGCCGGCGACGCGGGCGCGGCGCAGCGAGCGATCGAAGCCGCCGTCGCGGAGGACCCGCAAGACGGCGACGCGCTGACCGAGCTCGAACGCCTCGCCGACAAGACCGGGAGCTGGGCTTCCGCGGCCGACGCGCTGGGCCGGGCGCTCGAGGCGGCTGCGAAGGCGGCGCGCGAGTCATCGTCGGCGAGCCTCTCGGGCGCGGCGAGCGGCGGCGGCGAGCTGTGGGCGCGCCTCGGCCGATGGCGCCGCGATCATGTCGCCGACCCGCGTGGCGCCGAGGTCGCGTTCACGCGCGCGCTCGACGTCGACCCCGAGAACGTCGAGCTCGTTCGCGCGCTCGAAGAGTTGACGCGTGCGCCGGGGCGCGAGCGCGATCGAATCGCGGTGCTGCGTCGCCTCGGTCGCCTCGAAGGTGATCCCGCACGGAAGCGGGAGCTCGCGCGCGAAGCCGTGCAGATGGCCGAGACCGTTCTCGCCGATGCACGTCTCGCCGAAGAGGTGCTGCGCGAGCTGCTCGCGGAGAACGAGGCAGACGCCTGGGCCTCGGAGGAGCTCACGCGTCTCCGCGAGGATGCCGGCGACCATCAGGAGGTCGTCGCGTTGCTGCTGCGCCGTGCAGAGCAGGCCTCCGACGCGAGCGAAGCGAACGCGCTCCGTCATCGCGCGGCGGACGTGGCCTCCGAGCGCCTCTCGGATCGCGATCGCGCCATCGCGCTCTACGAAGAGATCCTCGAGCAAGATCCGTCGGACGTGCGCGCCCAAGACCGTTTGCGCGCGCTCTACGACGAGCTCGGGAAGTACAACGAGCTCGCGAAGCTACTCGGGATGCTGGTCGACAACGCGACGACCGCCGAGTCGCGAGCCACGCTCCGCCTCGAGCTCGCAAAGCTGCAGCTCGACAAGTTCGAGTCGCCGCGCGATGCGGCCGACACGCTGCGGCAGGTTTTGGACGAAGATCCGGACCACGACGGAGCGGCGATGCGCCTCGCGGGGATCTACGAGAAGACGGGCGCGTATAGCGAGCTCGCCGACCTCTGGTCGACGCGTGTCGAGCGCGCCCGTGACCGCGGCGACGCAGCGCTCGAGCTCGAACGTAGGGTGACGCTCGCCGGCATCCTGGAGACGAAGCTCGACGACGTCGGCGCGGCGCTGAAGGCTTACGAAGACGTCCTCGACCGCGAGCCTTCGCATCGCGAAGCGCTCGAAGCGGTCGCGCGGCTCGCCGAGGGGCGTGGTCTCTGGGAAAGGGCAGCGGCGGCGCTCGGCGCGCTGCTCGAAACGGCGAGCGGCGACGCGGTCGTGCACGTCGCGCTGCGCCTCGCGCATGCGCGCGCGGAGCTCGGCGACGACGAAGGCGTCGGCCGCGCGCTGGAACGCGCCCTCGCCGCCGACCCGAAGAATGCCGACGTTCGCGCGAGGCTAGGGGAGCTCTACGAGCGCACCGGGCGCCACGCGGAGCTCGCCGACTTGCTCGTCGGAAACGCCGACCTCCTCCGCGAGGAGCACCCGTACGAACCGCGCGCGGCCGACGTCGCCGCGGCGCCTCCCGCCCGGACGTCGATGATCCCGGGAGGCTCCGTGGCGCCGCCAGGTGCATCGATCCCCCCGCTGCCTGCTCCCGTCGTGGAGCAGGTCCGGCTCCTGCGCCGCGCGGCGGACATTCATCTCCGCGAGCGCAAGGCGCCCGCCGACGCCGTCGTCCTTCTCGAGCGCGCGACGCGGCTCGTTCCGCACGACCGCGAGCTGATGTCGATGCTCTGCGACGCGTACACCGCTGCCGGCCGCGAGCGCGACGCGGCGGCAGTCCTCGAGCGCGTGATCGCCTCGTTCGGCAACAAGCGGACGAAGGAGCTCTCGCTCTACCACCATCGGCTCGGCCGCGCGCTCGCATCGCTCGGTGACAAGGACGTCGCGCTCGCGCAGCTCGACATGGCGTTCAAGATCGACCCCGGCTCGGTCGAGGTCCTTCGCGACCTCGGCGTGCTCGCCCTCGAAGCGAACGATCTCGAGCGCGCGCAGAAGACGTTCCGCGCGCTGCTCCTCCAGCGCCTCGACGCGTCGAGCGCGATCTCGAAGGGCGAGGTCTTCTACTACCTCGGCGAGATCAGCATGAAGCAGGGGGACAAGGCGAAGGCTGTCCAGATGCTCGAGCGCGCGGTCGAGAACGAGCCGAGCCTCTCGCGCGCGAAGGCCATGCTCTCCGACCTGAAGAGCTGACGGGAAGACGAGATGCTGCGCGCCGCGGTCGGAGCTCTCCTCGGCCTCGTTGCGCGGCTCTGGCTCGCGACGCTGCGGGTGCGCCTCGTCGTGCATCCCGAGCTCGAGAGCGCGAAGGACGTTCCGTGGGTGCTCGCGTTCTTTCACGGCAAGCAGTGGCCGCTGCTCGCCTGGCGACGCCGCCGGCCGACCGTGGTGATGGTGAGCCACTCGAATGACGGCGCGCTCCAGGCGCGCGCCTTGCGGGTGCTCGGGATGCGCGTCGTCCGCGGGTCTTCGTCACGTGGCGGGGCGCGCGGCCTCGCCGCTCTCGTACGCGCCATGCGCGGCGGGGGCACCGACGCCGCGTTCGCGGTGGACGGCCCGCGTGGCCCCTATGGTCACGTGAAGCCGGGCGCGGTGATGGCGGCGTCGAAGACGGGAGCGGTGCTCGTGCCGATGGGCAGCGCCATCTCGCGCGGGCTCGTCTTGGAGCGCGCGTGGGATCGCTTCGCCATCGCGTGGCCGTTCAGCAGGGTCGCGGTCGTGCTCGGGCGCCCGATCGACCCGCGCCGCGCCGGCGCCCGCGAAGAGCTGGCGAGCGCCATCGCCGACGCGGGCGCCGCGGCCGAGGCGCTTCTCGGAACCGGCGATGCCCCCGCCGGCAAGTTGCACGATTCCGAGGGGTTGTCGTAGCTTCGTGGGCATGGCGGAGGTTCGTGGCCGGAGCGTCCGGACACGGACGTATGCTCCTCCGGGTCGCGAAACCTTTGAATGCATCCGGCGAAAGGTCGGTCCAAACGCGTGGGCCGGAGTTCGCCCGTAGCTTTGCCCGCGAGCCCGCGGGAGGAGAGTCGATGATGAGCCGCTTCTCGAACGTCGTGTTCGGCACCGCCGTTTTCGCCCTCGCCATCGCGAGCACTGGGTGCTCCGTGTCGGTGAGCGCGAAGAGCAAGACCCGCTTCGTCGAAGAGAACGTCACGACGCCGGGCGCCGATTGGGCCGGTGAAGCCATCCGCGTCGACGACGCCGCCGTGGGCGCGTCCGTCAACGGCGGCCTCGAGATCATCGCCGAGCAGGGACGCACGCGCGTCGAGGCGACTGCGCGGCTCCTCGCGATGGCCGACGACAACGACAAGGCGAGCGCCGACCAGACGATCGTGGAGGCGAAGCAGACCTTCAAGATCGTGAAGTCCGGCAACACGATCACCGTGTCGTGCGGTCACGGCAACGCGCATGGCAGCTCGGAGGCGGGCCTCTCCGGCTGTGAGCGACTCGTCGTGCGCATCCCCGCCGGCGACGCGACGAAGGCGCTCGACCTCCAGGCGGCGGTCGGCAACGGCGGGATGACCATCAGCGCCGCGAACGCCACGCTCGCGAACCTCGGGGCGAACTCGAACGGCGGAGACATCGAGGCGACGATCCCGTCCACGAAGGGCGCGAACATTTCCTTCGTCTCCGAGAAGGCCGACGACATCACGATCCGGCTCCCCGCCGACTTCGCCGCCGACGCGATCACGCTCCAGGCGGATGCCGACAAGATCGACACGACCGCGTTCGGCGACATCCAGTCGGGGGCGGGACGCGGCACCGCCGGTGTCGGCGCGGCCTCGCTCAAGGCGACCTCGAAGGAGTTCGCCGGCTCGACCGGGCGCATCGTCCTCACCAAGTGACGCGCTGACGGGCGCGACTGCGCGCGCCCGCGGGCCGCTTCCTCGCCGAGGAGCGGCCCGCGTGCCGTTTCGCCGTCTACTTCACGCGCGCGATCGCGTCGATCTCGACGCGGGCGCCCTTCGGAAGCGCCGAGACCTGCACCGTCGCGCGCGCCGGCGGCGCCGCCGAAAAGCGCTTCGCGTACGTCTGGTTCACCACCTGGAAGTCACCGAGGTCCACGAGGTAGATCGTCGTCTTCACGACGTCGCCGAAGGTCGCCCCGCCGGCCGCGAGAACCGCCGCGAGATTGTCGAGGACGCGCTCGGTCTGCACGGCGATGTCGCCGGTGACGAGCTCGCCCGTCTTCGGATCGATCGGGACCTGCCCGCTGAGGAAGAGGAGGTCGCCCGAGCGGATGGCCTGCGAGTACGGCCCGATCGCGGCCGGCGCGTCGTTCGTGGAGATCGCGTTCATGCGCGAACTCTACAACGACTGCCGACCGGCGAGCGCGCGTCCCATCGTGATCGGATCCGCGTACTCGAGGTCGCCGCCATGGGGCACGCCGCTCGCGATGCGCGTCATCGACACACCGAGCGAGGATAGCTCGCGCTTCAGGAGGAGCGCCGTGGCTTCGCCGTCGACGCTCGGCGGCGTCGCTACGATGACCTCGGTGACGCCTTCTTCGCGGATGCGGGAGACGAGCCGCGGCAGCGGGAGGTCCTCGGGGCCGATCCCCTCGAGGGGCGAGAGCAGGCGCCCGAGCACGAAGTAGCGGCCGCGCATCGCGCCGGTGCGCTCGATGGCCATGAGATCGTGCACGCGGCCGACCACGCACAGCAGCCGCGCGTCACGCCTCGTGTCCGAGCAGATCGGACAGAGGACCGCGGGCTCGCCGGAGGCGACCTCGGCGATGTTTCCGCAGCGATCGCACGGCCGGAGCTCTTCGTGGAGCGTCGCGAGCTCCGCGCCGAGATCCTTCGCGACCTGCGGGTCTGCCGTGAGCAGGTGCAATACGTAGCGCTGTGCGGTCTTCTCTCCGACGCCGGGCAGCCGCGAGAGCAGGGAGACGAGACGGCGAATCTTCGGAGAGTGCTGCATGGCGGGCGCGAGCCCAACGCCTCAGAGCATGCCGGGGATCTTCACTCCGCCGGTCACCTTCGCGAGCTCCGCTTCCATCTGCTTCTCGGCCTCGTCGAGCGCCGTGTTGATCGCCGCGCACGCGCTGTCGAGCGCGAGCTCGATGCCTTCGCTCTTCAGGAACTCGGGGTCGATCTCGAGGCGGTTCACCTTGCCGGCGAGCGTCACCGTGGCCTTGACCTTGTCGCCCACGGCGCTGGCGCTGACTTCTTTGTCCGCGCACTCCTTCTTCACCTGTTCGAGCTTGCGCTGCATACGCGCGGCCTGCCGCATCAGCTCGTTCATGCCACCGTTGAACTGCCCCATGATCAATCCTCCTGAGCCGGAAGGCGGATCTCCCTGATCTCGCCTTCGAAGATGGTCAGTGCCTTCTGCACGAGCGGATGCTTCTCGACTGCGGCGCGTGCTTCGGCGAGCGCCGCCTTGCGCTTCGCCGCGTCGAGCGAGGCGACGCTCGCACCGCGGCTGCCGCGCGTCATGTCGAACGTGACGACCGGCGGCGCGTTCGCGCCGAAGTGCTCCCGTGCGTGCTCGGCGAGGACCTCGCGCGCATCGCTCTCGTCGGCGCGGCCGTCTTCGAACGAGCCGGGCTCGAACCCGAGGTGAATCTTCTCGCGCGACACGACGTGAGGCGCCGCGAGCTCCAGCGTCGCCGCGATCGCCGGCCTGACCTTCTTGATGCGCGCGAGGAGCGCGCGAAACGCCGCCATCGCGGCGGACTCGGTCACCACCGACGCAGGGATCGGCGTCGGCTCGGGCGCGAGCGTCGGGGCGGGCGCCGGAACGTCGGCGAGCGCGAGCGCGCCGCTCGTCTGCGAGAGAGCCTGCGGCGACGCGACATCGCTCTGCCACGCCTGCGCGAGCCGAGGCGACGAGGCAGGAGGCGCGGGCACGGGCTGCGCAGCGCTCGGCGCGGCAGACACCGGCGGCGCGAACGTGGGCGGCGCGAACGGAGCAGCCGGCGGCTTCGGTGCGGCGAACGGGCCCGCATCCCGCGGCGGCGCGAACATCGCCGACGGTGCGCCGCCCGAGCCGGGCGGAGCGGCGTGCGCGGAGGGCTCGCGTGAACGGCCCGTACCGCCGCCGCCGCTTCCGGATCCCGTTGCCGATCCGCCGCCGCGCGGAGGCGGGGGCGCGCCGCTCGCGAGGCGCTTCTCGAGATCGCCGAGGCGCGTGAGGAGCTCGTCGAGCGGAAGGAGCGGCGGACGGCGCGCGAGGCGCACGAGCGTGATCTCGAGCGCGGAGCGAACCTGGCCGCTCTTCACGATCTCGTCGAAGCCTTTGGAGAGCCCCGAGAACACCCGCGTGAGGTCGTCGATCTCGGCGGTCTTCGCGAGGGCGAGGGCGTCGGCGACCTCTTCGTCGGCGAGGTCCAAGAGCTCGCGCGCTTGCGCTTCGGAGCACACCTTCGCGACGACCACGTTGCGGATGTGGCGGAGGAGGTCGCGACAGAGATGAACGAGGTCGAACCCCTGCCGCGAGACCGCGTCGAGCACCTCGAGCGTCGACGCCGCATCCCCCGCGAGCACCGCGCCGGTGAGCTTGCCGAGGACCTCGCGATCGGCGACCCCGAGGACGCGTGCGACGTCTTCGGAGGTGATGCGCTCGCTGCCGTACGCGATGACCTGGTCGAGGAGGCTCATCGCGTCGCGCATGGAGCCCGCCGCCTCCCGAGCGAGCACCGAGACGGCGCCGTCATCGGCCTGGATCGCTTCGCGGCCGAGGACGTCCTTCAGGCGCGCGCCAATCTGCTTCGCCGCAACGAGCTTGAAGTCGTAACGCTGGCAGCGGCTCAGGATCGTGACCGGCACTTTGTGCACCTCGGTCGTCGCGAAGATGAACTTCACGTGCGGCGGAGGCTCTTCCAGCGTCTTCAGGAACGCGTTCCAGGCCGCGTTCGAGAGCATGTGGACCTCGTCCACGATGTAGATCTTGAAGCGGTCGCGGGCGGGTCGGAAGGCGAGGCCTTCTTGCAGGCGGCGGACCTCGTCGACGCCGTTGTAGCTGGCGGCATCGATCTCCTGGACGTCCATGTCGACGCCGGCGGCGATCTCCGTGCACGCCGCGCACACCTGGCACGGCGTCGCCGTGGGGCCGCTCGCTTTGCCGTCTGCGCCGAGGCAGTTCAGGCACTTCGCGAGGATGCGCGCGCTCGTCGTCTTGCCCACGCCGCGGACGCCGGTGAAGAGGAACGCGTGCGCCACGCGGTTCTGCGCGATCGCGTTCGCGAGCGTCGTCGTGACGTGCTCCTGGCCGATCAGGTCGCTGAACGACTGCGGCCGGTATTTGCGCGCGAGGACGAGATAAGTCACCGCGTCCTCGATAGCGCAGGCGCCGTCGGGAGTCGACAGGCGGAAGCCGGCTCGGCAGAGGTTCAGCGGCTCGCGCCGGGCGGCGTTCGAGCACGCGGCGGTGACCACGCGGACCGTGTCCACGCGGGCCACCGCCCCCGCGAGCTCCGGCGGCGAAGGGATGCGCTGTTCCGCGACCGCGTCACGCGGGAGACGCGTCGACACGAGCGCGCCGGTTTGCGCGAGCAGCCGCTCCACCGTCTCGATGCCGTGGAGATGCACGGTGCCGCGCGTGAACGCGCCGAGCAGCCGCCGGAATGCGCGCGTGGCCGGCGCGCGGAGGACGGCCGGAGCGGTGAGGTCCGTCACGTACAGCGCGTTCGGGAACGACGCGAGCACGGCGAGCACGCGCGTGAAGAGGCGCGCGACGTCGGCGGGCGCGAGATAGCCGAGGAGGCCCTCGGTGACGATCGCGATGCCGAGGGTCGGGTCGAGCTCGCGGTTCGCGACGGCGCGGATCGAGAGCTCGCCGTCGGAGAGCGCATCGACGTGGACCACGCGATGATTGTCTCCGCGGAGGAGACGATGGCGCTCGAGGATGTGCCGCTTCTGTTCGCTCATCGCCGGCAGGTCGGCCTCGACGTAGCGGACCGAGGCCCGGACGGCCGGTCGTCCACTCCGCGACGCGCGCGAAGGGCTTCGTCCCGGAGACGAGCGCGCGTCCCTGCCACGTCGACAGCTCCGGCGGCGCGAGCCCCGCGCGCACCCAGACTTCGCCCGTGTAGTACGCCGTTCGGCTGATGCGCTCGGGGCCGGGGCCGGTCACGGCGGGCAGCGTAGATCACGGGCGACGGGCTGGCTCCTCTTCGTACGGTCGAGCGAGTAGACTGCGCAGAAATGCAGAAACGCGCGCGACGCCTGTTCGGCATCGCGCGCGTTCGCGCGTCACGGGCGACGAGAATCAGCCCTGGGCCTTCTTCAGCTCCGACACGAGCTCCGGGACCGTGGTGAAGAGGTCGCCGACGAGGCCGTAATCCGCGACCTGGAAGATCGGCGCGTCGCCGTCTTTGTTGATCGCCACGATCGTCTTCGAGCCCTTCATGCCGGCGAGATGCTGGATCGCGCCGGAGATGCCGATCGCGAAGTACAGCTTCGGAGCGACGACGCGGCCGGTCTGGCCGACCTGCAGCTCCGCCGGCGCATAGCCGGCGTCACACGCCGCGCGGCTCGCGCCAACGGCCGCGCCGAGCAGGTTCGCGAGCGGGTCGAGGACCTCCGCGAACTTCTCCTTGAGCGCGCGACCACCCGAGACGATGACGGTCGCTTCGCCGAGGTCGGGGCGCTCGCTCTTCGCCGCGCCCTGCGTGACGAACTCGACGCGCTCCGCCGCCGGATCCTTCGCGGCGAGCGCCGCGTCTTCCACCGGGCTCGCACCGCCGCTCGGCTCGGCAGGGGTGAACTCGGACTGGCGGACGCTGACGACCTGCACGGGCGTCGTCAGCTCGCACGTCGCGAACGCGTTGCCGGCGAAGACCGGGCGCTTGTAGACGAGCTTGCCGCCCGCGGCAGAGACGCCGCTGATGTCCGGCGCGTATCCGGCGCCGAGCTTTGCGGCGACGCGCGGAGCGACGTCCTTGCCGAACGAGCTCGCGGTGACGACGACGACGTCGAAGCCGCCGCTCTTCGCCACCTCGGCGATGGTCGGCGCATAGCGCTCGGCGACGGCGTGCTCGAGGTACGCGTCGTCGACGGCGAGCACCTTCTGGGCGCCGAAGCCGGTGATCTCCGCGGCGGCTGCCTTGGCGCCTTTGCCGAGAACGAGGAACGTGAACGGCGCGCCAGCGTTGCGCGCGAACGTGATCGCCGAGTGAGTCGACTTGCGGATGTGGCCTTCGTGCATCTCCGCGACGACGAGAATGTTCGCCATGGTCTAACCTCGACTCCCTTACAGCGCCTTCGCTTCGGTCTTGAGCTTCTCGACGAGCTCGGCCACGGTCTTCACCTTGATGCCCGCCTTGCGCGCGGGGGGAAGCTCGAAGCCGGTGTACTTGATCTTCGCCGCCGCGTCGGTGACGAGGTCGGCGAGCTTCATCTCGGCGAGCGGCTTCTTCTTGGCCGCCATGATCGCCATGAGCGCCGCGAAGCGAACGCCTTCGGGGTAGTTGTGCGTGTCGGCCGTGTGCTTGGACTTCACGCTCTTCGGCGCGACGATGCGGAGATCGACCGAGACGACGGCCGGAAGCGTCACGCGCAGGCTGATGGTGCCGCCGTCGACCTCGCGGGTGACGAGGAGGCTCTTGTCGTCCTCGCTCTTGATGCTGCCCGCGAAGGTCGCCTGCGGCCACGCGAGGTACTCGGCGAGGAGCTGCGCGACCTGGTTCGAGTCGCCGTCGACCGCCTGCTTTCCGCAGAGGACGAGGTCCGGCTTCTCTTTCTCGACGAGCGCCTTCAGGGCGCGCGCGACGATGTCGCCGTCGAGCTGGTCGTCGTTCGCGTCGATACGAATGGCGCGATCGGCGCCCGTGGCGAGCGCGCCACGCAGCGTCGTCTCCGCCTCCTTCGGCCCGAACGTCACGACCACGACCTCACCCTGACGCGCCTTCGGGCTCGCACCGTTCTCGGTGAGACGCAGCGCGGTCTCCACGGCGTACTCGTCGAACGGGTTCGGCTTCCACTCGAGGCCGGTGGTCTCGAGCTTGCCGGCGTTGACCTTCACCTTGTTGGCGTTGTCCGGATCGGCGACGCGCTTCAGCGGAACCAGGATCTTCATGCGGCCTCGTGACTTCGCCTTCGGGGTCTCCTGCGAGCTGCAGAAGAGTGAATGGCGATTCAGTTTCGCGTTGATCTAAGAGGCGGGCGAGAGGAAGTCAACCGAGGTGTCGCGGGGACGCGCCGCCGCACGCAACCCGGAGAGATGGGTGGCCGATGAAGGGCCCGCACATGGCGTCGGACGAGAGAACTGGGGACAGGGAGCAGGTGACCGGAATCCGGGACCCGGGACCGACGTTGCGGAAGGGAGCGAATTTGGCCGAGCGGCTGCTCGGGTTTGCAGCGGCCACGATCGTGGCGTCGCGGCGCTTCGGTGCGGACGGGATCGAGCGCCACGCGGCGCTCCAGATGGTGCGCGCAGCAACGAGCGCAGGCGCGAACTACGAAGAAGCCCGCGCTGCCGAGAGCCGGGCGGACTTCGCGCACAAGTGCGCGATCGCCGCGAAGGAGCTCCGCGAGGCGACGTACTGGCTGAAGCTTGCCGTCCGTTCCGAGATCCTGCGCGGCGATGTCCACGACCTCGTCCGCGAGGCCAACGAGCTCTGCGCAATTCTTGCCGCCAGCGTCCGCACCGCGCGGTCGCGCGAGTGACCCGGCTCCCGGTGCCCGGCTCCCTGCCCCCGGCCCCCTGTTGGAAACGGGATCCGCTTCTCGCGAAGGCACGGGCTCGGGCTAGGATGTCCCGCACCGAATGGTCACCTGCGACTTTCTCGTCATTGGCAGCGGCATCGCTGGGCTTTCGTTTGCGCTCGAGGCGGCCAAGCACGGCGAGGTGATCGTCGTCACGAAGCGGTCGCGCGAGGAGTCGAACACGAAGTACGCGCAGGGCGGGATCGCGGCCGTGCTCGACGAGGGAGATACGTTCGACGCGCACGTGCAGGACACGCTCGTCGCCGGAGCCGGCCTCAACCATCCGCGGGCCGTCGAGCTCTGCGTGCGGGAGGCTCCGTCGCGCATTCGCATGCTCCGCGACGTCGGCGCTCGCTTCGACCTCGCGCAGTCCGCCGCGCACGCCGACGAGTCGAGCCCGAAGATCGCGCACACGCAGGACCTCGACCTCCACCTCGAAGGCGGGCACAGCGCGCGGCGCATCGTCCATGCCGGAGACATGACCGGACGCGAGATCGAGCGCGCCTTGGTCGCCGCCGTCTCCGCCGCGAAGAACATCCGGATCCTCGACGAGCACATGGCCGTCGACCTCATCACGCTCGCCAAGTTCGGCGGACCCGAGGTGTGCGCGGGCGCGTACGTCCTCGACGTCGAGCAGGGGAAGGTCGAGACCGTGCTCGCGCGCGCCACCGTCCTCGCGACCGGCGGAGCAGGGAAGGTCTACCTCTACACGACGAACCCCGACGTCGCGACCGGCGACGGCGTGGCCATGGCGTACCGCGCCGGCGCGGAGGTCGCGAACATGGAGTTCTACCAGTTCCACCCGACGGCTCTCTTCCACCCGCAGGCGAAGACGTTTCTCATCTCCGAGGCGCTCCGCGGCGAAGGCGCCATCCTCCGGCGGCTCGACGGCACGCCCTTCATGAAGGAGTACGACGCGCGCGCGGAGCTCGCGCCGCGTGACATCGTGGCGCGCGCGATCGACCACGAGATGAAGCGCAGCGGTGCCGAGCACGTGTTCCTCGACATCACGCACAAGGACCCGGCATTCGTGCGCGAGCACTTCCCCGGCATCTATGCCGAATGCATGGGATACGGCATCGACATCACGCGGCAGCCCATCCCGGTCGTGCCCGCAGCTCACTATCTCTGCGGCGGCATCACCACCGATCTCGACGGCCGTACGACGATCCCGCAGCTCTGGGCGATCGGAGAGTGCGCGCACACCGGGCTCCACGGCGCGAACCGCCTCGCGTCGAACTCCCTCCTCGAGGGATCGGTGTTCGGGCATCGCGCGGCGCTCGCGCTCGCGAGCATCGAGCGCGGCAAGCCGTGGCCCGAAGTGCCGGACTGGGACGTCGGCGAGGCCGTGCCGAGCGACGAGGCCGTCGTCATCACGCAGAACTGGGACGAGCTCCGCCGCCTGATGTGGAACTACGTCGGCATCGTGCGATCCGACAAGCGCCTGCGCCGCGCAGCCCGCCGCATCGCGCTGCTTCAAGAGGAGATCGCCGAGTACTACTGGAAGTACTTCGTCACGCGTGACCTCCTCGAGCTCCGCAACATCGCGACGGTCGCGCAGCTCATCGTCGAGTGCGCATCCGCGCGCCACGAGAGCCGCGGCCTGCACTTCACCATCGATCACCCGCAAACCGACCCGAAGCTGGTCCGCGACACGATCGTGAAGAGGGGCGTACCCGCGCACCTCGGACCCGTGGGCCGCTGAGCATGAACAGCGCGCCTCCGGAGCCCGTCACGCGGCCGCTCTCGTTCGTCGCCGCGGCGCTCTGGACGCTGCTCGCCGCGATGGTCGTCGCCGGCACGGTCACCGCGATCGACAGCGTGCACCCGGGCGCGTTCACCGACGTCGTCACCATCGCGGCGTGCCGGCTCCTCGGCTACTCGGTCGTCTTCTTCGCCATCCTCCGCGTGCACGAGCCGGAGTCCTCGATTCGCGAGGTGCTCGCGCTGAGGCGATCGCCGTTCCTGCTCGTTCTTCTCTCCGCGGTGGTCGGCGTCGCGCTTGCCCCCGTGGCCTCGTGGGTGGAGTCGGTGCTCGCCGCGCGCTTCCCGCCGTCGCCTACGGACGTGGAAGCTGTCGCTCGCCTGCTCGACGCGCCGACGGCGGCAAAGAAGGTGGCGCTCGTCGTCGCGCTCGGCGTGGTTTCACCCGCGTGTGATGCGCTGTTCTTCGGCGGCGCGCTCTTCACTCCGCTGAAGCGCGGGCGGCGGGCGGACTTCGTCGTGCTCGCGATCTCGGCCTACGAGACGCTGTTCGCCGCACCGAGCGCGCGCGATGCAGCCTCGATGCTCGGGGCGCTGCTCGCGATGGCGTGGCTGCGCGCCGTCACCGGGAGCACGGTGCCGGCGCTCGTTGCGCGCGTCGCGTTCTTCGCCGTGCAGGTGGTGCCGCTCGTGGTCGGACGCGAGCTCCCTCTCCGCGCACCCATCGTCGTCGGCGCTGCGCTCGCGGGCGCCGCGGCGCTCGCGGCGATTGCCGCGGTCGGCAAACGGAGCGCGCGCGTCCTCGACGCCCGCCTGCAAGACGGCTGACGCCGGGTTTCTCGCGGCGCGCACGGGCGTCGCGCGGCCCCGCGAGATCACGCGAAAACCCGCCGCGACAGGGAGCGGCACGATGTCGCGATCTACGGTCGGATGCACGACCGCGTTGCTCGCGGCCGCGTTCGATCGTACGACGGGCGCCGGCATCGCCTCGTGCGAAGGCCGCCGTACCGCGCGGACGCGGGCGGGCAACGTGTTCTCCGGCAGGTGCCGGAGCACCGGAGGAAATTCCAAGCATGCGCACTCTCGTCAAGCACGGTCTCTTGGTTGCGTCTTTCGCGATGCTCGTCGCTTGCGGCGGCGGTGACGAGGCGAAGGATCCGACGGCGGTTGCCGCGACGACGCCGCCGGCGCCGACGACGCCGCCCGCCCCCACGGCGACCGCGCCGACGACGCCGATCGACAACACCCTCGGCGGCGGCACGGGCGCCGGCACGACGGCCGACACGACGCCGGCGACGCCGGCCGCGAAGCCGCTCACCGACGCGGAGATCGTCTCGGTCACGTCCGCCGCGAACAACGGCGAGATCGAGATGGCCGAGCTCGCGAAGAAGAACGCCGCGTCGCAGGACGTGAAGAACTTCGCCGCGATGATGATCACGCAGCACCGCGACGCGGAGAACAAGGGCAAGACGATCGCCACGAAGGCGAAGATCACGCCGACCGAGAACGACGACTCCACGCACCTGAAGAGCGACGTCTCGACGACGATGTCGACGCTCAAGACCCAGAAGGGCAAGGAGTTCGACAAGGCGTACATGGACTCGCAGGTGAAGGCACACCGCGACGTCCTCAACATGCTCGACAACAAGCTCCTCCCGGCGGCGCAGAACGCCGACCTCAAGACCCACCTCGGTGAGGTTCGGAAGCACGTCGCGGCGCACCTCGCCGAGGCGGAGAAGATCCAGGCGAAGCTCGATCAGGCTTCCTCCGCCGGCGGCGCGGCTTCCGGCACGGGCCCGAAGACGGGCGGCACGACCGGCACGGGCACGGGCGGCACCGGCGGAACGACGGGCACCGGCACGACGGGCGGCTCCAAGACGGGCGGCACGACGGGCACGGGCACGGGCGGCACGAAGAAGTGACGGCGAGGCGCGCCTAGCGCGCCACGTCGCTCGAGAGACGAAAGCGTGGAGGCCGCGGCTTCCACGCTTTTTTCTTTCGAAGCGGAGGATCGTGCTCGCGAGCCGCCAGCACGGAACGCGAGGAGTCGTCCGGTCTCGAAATCCTCTGCGGATGCGATTGCTTCGTGTCGGCGCGCTGAAGAAGTGCCCCGAAAGACGGCGCGCCCATGAAGACTCTCGACCGCGCGCGCGAGCTCGCCGATACCGCCGCGCCGCGCCGCACGCGCGAAGTGTCGGTCAGCTCGTGTAGAGCGGCTCGATGAGCGCGAAGCGGACGACGGGGCTCAAGCGGTAGCGCGTTTTGCCGTGCTCGCCCGCGTCGCGGACGCGCTCGATCGCGGCGGGGTCGCCGAGCAGGTCGCGGACGCGCGAGATGAGGACGCGAACGCGGTGCTCTGCGTCGGCAGACTCGGGCCCCGGACCTCCCGCGGCGCGCAGGATCTCCTCGGCGGAGAGGCCTTCGCGCGCACGGCGGAGGAGCTGGACGACGAGGGGCTCGAGCGCGCGGCGACGCTCGAGCGAAACCTCTCGACCGGCGACGCGAAGCTGATGCGTGATCGTGTCGACCACGAGGTCCGAGCCCTCGACCGCCGTGCTCAGCTCCGACGAGCGTACGCGCGTGACGCCGTTCGGGGTCGTCACGTAGATGAGGGTCTCGCCCTCCGGCAGCATGTCGAACTCCGAGGAGTCGTCGGGCGGAGCCGCGCTCGCGGCCGGGAGGCTCGTGTACGAGGCGCGCGACGGCGGAGGGATGCTCGGGAAGGACGCGCGCGAAGGCGGTGGAATGCTCGCGCCGCGGACCGACGGGGGCGGCATGCTCGGAGGCGGCGCGCCCGTCGTCAGGATTGCGATCATCTTCTCGGCGTAGCGAACGACGCGGCTGTCTCCGCTGCGTAGCGCCAGCTGCCAGAGGTTCGCGCTCGGCTGCCGATCCGGCAGCACCCAACCGTGCCGGTCTCCCGAGAGCGCGGCGCGCTCGATCGCGACGCGCGCCGTCTCGTTGTCGCCGAGGCTCACCGCGCAACGCGCGATGACGAGGTTCAGCGAGCCGGTCACGAAGGCGTCCGGCAAGCGCTCGGCGTGGGGAAGCGCCGCCTGGAGCGCCTCGGCGTGGCTGCCGCATGCTTCGAGCGTGCGCGCGCGCGTGGCGACGAGGTCCTGGTCGTCGATGGCGTCGACCTGGAAGAGCTCGCTCCTCAGTTTGTCGGTCTTCGCGAGCCACTGCTTCGCGGCCTGCGCGCGGCCGAGCATCGCGAGAGCGAGCGTGCGGTGTCCGGCGAGCTGGTAACGGAGCGTCGGCTGCTCGAGGTCACCGAGCGCGGCGTGCGCGTCGTCGAGAGCTTGGAGCGCCGCGACCGGGCGGTCTGCCGCGATCTCGACGATTGCGAGCACGTCGTACGCGTCCGCGTGGCGCCAGCCCGCGGCGATCTCACCGGCGATCTGGCATGCCGTGGAGGCATTGAGGCGCGCCTCGTCGAACTGGCCGATCGAGCCGAGCGCGATGGCCAGGTTGCCGTGCGCGCGCATCGCGGCGAGCCCACGGGCGGCCGAGCGCTGGAGCGCCGTGCCGTAGTGCTTCGCCGCGGTACGCGGATCGGCGAGACGCATCGCGAGATGCCCGAGCGACATCGACACGGCGACGCGCCATGCGCCGTCTTCGAGCCGTTCGGCGACGTGCTCGGCGAGGCGGAGCGCCGCTTGCGCCTGCTGCACCCGATTCAAGCGCAGCTCGAGCTGCGCGCTCGTGAGGTGCATGTCGAGCTGCTCACGGAGCCCCGCGCCGCGCGGAGCGACGGTCAGCGCGCGCGACGCCTGCCGGAGCTCGGCTTCGGCGTGGTCTGCCCGGCCGTCGATCGTGCAGAGGATCGCGCGCTCGATGGCGAGGCGCGCGGTGTCGAGCGGGTTCCACGACGAAGGCGAGGAGGGGAGCGACGCCGCGAGCTCCCGCGCGCGGTCGACTTTGCCGGTCTCGCGGTACGCGCGGAGCAGCCGAACGGCGAGCGCGGGATCCAGCCGCGAACGGCCGGTGAGCATCTGCTCCGTCCACGCGACGAGGAACTGCGATTCGTCCGCGGCGGCGAGCCGGTCGAGCAGCTGGGTGACGGCGTGCATGGGCACGACGTCGGTGCCGGGCGGCGACGAGAGCCGCGCGTCGCCACGTTCGGAGTAAGGCGCGGCCACGCTCGTGCGCGTCGACGGCGGCGGAACGCTCGGCCGCACGGAAGGCGGCGGCACGCTCGGACGTACCGAGGGTGGGGGAGCGCTCGGTCGCGGCGACGGAGCAGGAGGCGGACCCGCCGGCGGCGGTATCGTGGGCAGGAAGGCGCGGCGCGCCATGCGAGGATTATACCGAGATTCTTCTCGCTGGCACCACTAGACAGCATGGTGCTCGCCGCCTCGGGCTCGTGACGCGCGGTGTCGTCGTTCGCACGTCTTTCCGCCGGACTTTCGCGCCTGTTTCGGCCTTCGCCCTGCCGGTCCTCTCTTGTAAGGTGCGCGCCGATGCAACCCGCCGTGCCCGAAGCGAGCTCCCCCGAGGGACCCTCGCACGCCGACGAGGCCTTCGCGCGCGACGCGCTCACGGCCCTTCGCGACGACGGCGCCGTCGACCCGGCGTTCCGCTCCGCGCTCGAGGACGCGCTGACGCTCTACCGTCACATGGTCCGCGTGCGCCTGCTGTCCGCGAGGATGATCGAGCTGCAGCGCGCCGAGCGCGTCGCATACCACTCCGCGTGCATCGCTGAAGAAGCGGTCGTCGTCGGCGCCACGCTCGCGGCCCGGTCCGGCGACTGGGTGTTTCCCGGCGCGCGGGAATGGGGCGCCGCGATCGTTCGCGGGCTGCCCGTCGCCGCGTACGTGCATCACGCGTTCGGAACGAGCCAGGATCCGGCGAAGGGGCATTCGGCGCCCGATCACCCGCCGGCCCGCGCGGTGAACGTCGCGCCCGCGAGCGGCGTCGTCGGCGCGCACGTTCCGCAGGCCGTCGGCGCTGCGTGGGCCGCGAAGATCAAGAAACACGACGTCGCCACGATCGCGCTCTTCGGGGAAGGCGCGACCAGCACCGGCGACTTCCACAATGCGGTGAACTTCGCCGGCGTCTTCAAGGCGCCCTGCGTGCTCGTGTGCCGGAACAACGGGCGCGCGGTGAGCACGCCCACGTCGCGTCAAACCCGCAGCGAGTCGTTCGCCGCGAAGGCGGTCGCGTACGGCGTCGCGAGCGCGCGCGTCGACGGCTCCGACGCTCTCGCGGTTCTCACCGTCGTCCGCGCGGCCCTCGCGCGGGCCGTCGCCGGCAAAGGCCCGACGCTCATCGAGGCGATCACGACCCCGGGAAGCATCGACGGAGGAGACGTCCTCGCCACGTCGGACCGCGACCCGCTCGTGCGCCTTCGTCGTGCGCTCGAGCGCGAGCGGCTCACACCCGAGGGCGGGTACGAGGCGATCGCGCGTGAGGCGCGTGCCGAGATCGACGCGGCCGTCGCGGCGGCAGAAGCGGCAGCTCCGCTCGCGCCCTCCACCATCTTCGAAGACGTGTATGCCGAGGTGCCCGCGCACCTCGTTCTCCAGAAGGAGTCCTCGCCGTGGCGCAGATGAACCTCGTGCAAGCCATCAACGACGCTCTCCGCGTCGAGATGAAGCGCGACGAGCGCGTAGTCGTGATGGGAGAGGACGTCGGCCGCGTCGGCGGCGTCTTCCGCGTGACGCAGGGCCTCTGGGACGAGTTCGGTGACGACCGCGTCATCGACACGCCGCTGTCCGAAGGTGGCATCCTCGGCACCGCGATCGGGATGGCGCTCTACGGCCTCGTGCCCGTCCCCGAGATCCAGTTCGCCGACTTCATCTTCCCCGGCTACGACCAGATCGTCAGCGAGCTGGCGAAGATGCGCTGGCGATCCGGCGGCGAGTACGCGGCGAAGATGGTGGTGCGCACGCCGGTCGGCGGCGGCATCCGCGGCGGGCTCTACCACTCGCAGTCTCCCGAATCGCTCTTCATCCACGTCGCCGGCCTGAAGGTCGTGTGCCCGTCGAACCCGTACGACGCGAAGGGCCTGCTGCTCGCGTCGATCCGCGACCCCGATCCCGTCCTCTTCTTCGAGCCGAAGCGCATCTACCGCGCCGCGCGCGGCGAGGTGCCCGAGGGCGACTACATGGTCGATCTCTCGAAGGCGAAGGTCGTCCGCGAGGCGCAGAAGACCGAGCGCGCGGTCACGATCCTCGCGTGGGGCGCCATGCTCTACGAAGCGATCGCGGCGGCAGACAAGGCGGCGGAGCAGGGCATCGACTGCGAGATCGTCGACCTGCGGACGCTCTGGCCGCTCGACGTCGAGACCATCGTGGCGAGCGTCCAGAAGACGGGCCGCGTCGTCATCGTCCACGAGGCGCCGAAGACCTGCGGCTTCGGGGCCGAGCTGGTCGCGCTCGTCAACGAGAAGTGCTTCGTCCACCTGGAGGCGCCGCCCGTGCGCGTCACCGGGTTCGACACGCCGTTCCCGTACACGCTGGAAATGGACTACCTGCCGCTCGCCCACCGGATCCTTCCGGCGATCGAAGCGACGGCGCGATTCTGACGACGCCGCCCGGCCGTGCTACGAGCACGTTCCGCGCGGACGAGAGGTACCTGAGATGGCTCGCTGGGAATTCAAGCTGCCGGACATCGGCGAAGGCGTCACCGAGGGCGAGATCGTCAGCTGGCTCATCAAGGCCGGCGACGTCGTCAAAGAAGACCAGGCGATGGTCGAGGTGATGACCGACAAGGCGACGGTGACGATCACCTCACCGAAGGCCGGCACCGTCGTCGAGACACGTGGCACGCCCGGAACGGTCGTGGCCGTGCACTCGGTGCTCGTCGTCTTCGAGCTCGACGCGGGCGCGTCGGCGGGTGCACCGAGCGCCTCGTCGTCTTCCGACGACAAGCACACGAACGGCAACGGGCACGCGAACGGCAGCGCCGCGCACGTGAACGGCGGGGCTGCGAAGAGCGAGCCCGCCGCCACGGCCGTTGGCGACATCAAGGAGCACCTGCCGGGCATGGGCGGCGCGTCGACCTCTCGCGCGAGCGGCAGCGGCGGCGGCGCCTCGGCAAACGCAGGCGGCGGACTCGCGAACGCCTACTTCAACGAGAAGCCGCTCGCGACGCCGGCGACGCGAAAGCTCGCGCGCGACATGAACGTCGACCTCCGCATCGTTCCTCCGACCGGACCGCAGGGGCGCGTCACGAAGGTCGACGTCGAGACGTTCGCGAAGGCGCCGAAGCAGGCGCCCGCACCGACCGCGCAAGCTCCGAGCGCGCCGACTGCGAGCACGCCGGCGTCCGCGCCTGCGCACGCGCCGGTCAAGATCAGCGCGCCCACGGCGGCGCAGACCGCGCTCGAGGAGCGCGTACCGTTCGCGGGCATGCGCCGCAAGATTGCGACCAAGATGGCGCAGTCGAAGCACACGGCCGCGCACTTCACGTTCGTCGAAGAGTGCGACGTCTCCGCCCTGAAGGAGCTTCGCGCGCGTCTTCGCCCGGCCGCCGAGAAGCAGGGCGTGAAGCTGACGTTCCTTCCGTTCATGGTGAAGGCGGTCGTCGCGGCACTGAAGAAGCACCCGATCCTGAACAGCGCCCTCGACGAGTCGACGAACGAGCTCGTCTACCGGAAGTACTACAACATCGGCATCGCGGCCTCGACGGACGCCGGCCTGATGGTGCCGGTCGTCAAGGATGCGGACCGCAGGAGCGTCCTCGAGGTCGCGCGCGAGATCGAGCGCGTCGCCACGGACGCGAAGAACGGCAAGTCGAAGATGGAGGACCTCAGCGGCTCCACCTTCACCATCACGTCGCTCGGCGCCGAGGGCGGGCTCTTCGCGACGCCGATCATCAACTTCCCCGAGGTCGGTATCCTCGGAATCCACCAGATCAAGCAGAAGCCCGTCGTCAAAGACGGCCAAATCGTGATCGGCGAGGTGATGCTGCTCTCGCTGTCCTTCGACCATCGCATCGTCGACGGACACGTCGGCGCCGCGTTCGCGTACGACATCATCCGCTACCTCGAGGATCCGGACCGCCTCTTCCTCGAGATGGCGTGACCGCTTCCGCCGGCGCTACGCTGGCGGTGATGCGACGGAGGGGGCTCGTCGTCACGGGCATTGCCGCGGCAGTCTTCGTGCTGGCGGCCGCGCGCGCGCGCGCCGACGAGCCTGCGGCGCCCGTCTCGGCGGAGCGGCTCCGGGCTGCGGCCGAGGAGTTCGACCGGGGGAGGCGGGCCTATCTCGGAAAGGACTTCGACGTCGCGGCCACGCACTTCGAGAACGCGTACCGCGACGCCCCTCGTGCCGAGACACTGCGCCTCGCGATTCGCGCGCGCCGCGAGGCGAGGCAGCTCGCTCGCGCCGCGACGCTCGCGGCCGTCGCGGCGGATCGGTACGCGGCCGATGCTGCGACCGCGCAGCTCGCGAAAGAGACGCTCGACGAGGCAGCGCCCGCGCTCCACGAGGTCGCGATCGAGTGCCGTCCGGAATGCGCCGTCGCCGCCGACGGCCGCGTCGTCTCGCAGAGCGACGCGCAGAGCCACCGCCTCTTCCTCGAGCCTGGTCCGCACGAGATCGCAACGAGCTTCAAGCAAGGCTCCGCCTCGCGCGCGTTCGACGCGCGCGCCGGCGGACGCGACGTGTTGTCGTTCGAGCCGCCGCGTGCGCCTGCTGTTGCTCCGGCGCGCGCGCCTACATCACCCGCACACGACGACACGCCCGCCGGGCAGGTTCGCGGACGCGGAGGCGGCCGTCCGCTGTCACCCGCCGTGTTCTTCGTGGCCACGGGAGTGACCGCGGTGCTCGGCGGCGTCACCGTCGCGTCAGGAATTGCCGCTACGCAGGATCCGGGCACCGACGCCGTGCGTCGTGCGTGCGCCGGAAAGGACGAGACCTGCCCGGAGTATCAGGAAGGCAAGTCGGCGGAGACGCGAACGAATGTGCTGCTCGGCGCGACGATCGGCGCCGCGGTCGTCACCGCCGTCATCGGTGTATTGTTCACGCAATGGTCGCCGCGCGTCATCGCGGCGGCCGCTCCACTCCCGGGCGGCGCCGGTGCGTTCGTGACGGCACGCTTCTGACGCGCGACGCGCGTCGTCGAATCCGAGCGTGAAAAGGAGAGGCGCGGGTCGCCCGCGTCCACGTTCGGTGGTTTAATGTCTTCGGGGATGACGGGGGGGCATCACGCGCCGTGACCACGAAGCTCCTGCCGCGTGAAGGCGAGGGCGAGCGCCTCGATCGCTTCGAGCTCATCGCCGAGCTCGCGAGCGGTGGGATGGCGACCGTGTACCTCGCGCGGCTCTCCGGCGTCGCGGGCTTCCAGCGTCTCGTCGCGATCAAGAGACTGCACCCGCACCTCGCGCGCGACCCCGATTTCGTCGAGATGTTCCTCGACGAAGCGCGTCTTGCGGCGCGCATCCACCATCCCAACGTGGTCCCGATCCAAGAGGTCGGTGAGAGCGAGCGTGGGTACTACCTCGTCATGGACTACGTGGAGGGAGACACGCTCGCGCGGCTCCTCTCACGCGCCGCGCAAGCAGGCACGCAGGTCCCGCACGGCGTCGTCATCCGCATCCTGCTCGATGTGCTCGCCGGGCTTCATGCTGCCCACGAGCTGCGAGACGATCACGGCGAGCCGCTCGCGATCGTCCATCGTGACGTGTCTCCGCAGAACATCCTCGTCGGCACGGACGGCGTCGCTCGGCTCGTCGACTTCGGCGTCGCGCGCGCTGCGTCACGCCTCTCGACGACGCGGTCGGGCCAGCTGAAGGGCAAGCTCGCGTACATGGCTCCGGAGCAGGCGCGCGGTTCGGGGCACATCGACCGACGCGCGGATCTCTTCTCGTGTGGGATCGTTCTCTGGGAAGCGCTCGCGGTGAAGCGCCTTTTCAAGGGAGATGCGGAGGCCGAGACCCTGAACCGCGTCCTCTACGAGCCGATCGCCTCGCCGCGCAGCGTGCGCCCCGACGTGCCCGTCGCCCTCGAAGAGGTGTGCATGAAGGCGCTCGCGCGCGACGTGGATCAGCGCTTCGCGACCGCACAGGAGTTCGCGGACGCGCTCGAGAACGCGGCGCGCGGGCTCGCGTGCATGGGCTCCGTCCGCGACGTGGCGACCTGCATCGAGCAGGTCGTGGGGGTCGCGCTCGCCGAGCAGCGCGATGCGGTGCGCGCGTGGTTGGCGCGAAGCGAGCCCAGTCATGGCGCAACGTCGCGCCCGCGCGTCGGCGTCGAGTCGGCGGTGACGCGGGTCGACGGCACGCCGAGCCGGCCCGATCCGTCCGCGCGCCTGCGCGGCTCTGGCGGGTTGCGCGTGGATCGCCACGAAGTGACCGCACCGGCGCCCCACGAGTCGTCCCCCGCGCTGTCGCCGTCGGGAGCGCTCGAGGCTGCCCCGGACAAGGTGTCGAGCGTGTCGTCGGCCGTGCTCGCCGTGGCCGCAGCCGAGCGCGCGGGCGGTGCAGACGGCGCGCCTCGCCGGCGGTCGTGGCGCGCGGGCTCGGTATTCGCCGCGTTGGCGCTCGCTGCGCTCGCCGCGCTCGGTGGCGTATGGAGACGAGGAGATGCGACGCGTGCGGCCGGCGCTTCGCCGCCGCCGCCGCCGGGTTCCGCGGTTTCAGTGCCGGCGAGCGCTTCGCCGGCGACGGACGTGCCGCCGCCCCCCACGTCGGCACTGGCCGCGTCGTCGACACCGGCCGCCCCGGTCGCGAGCGCGCCGCCGCCGCCCCAACCGGCCGCGACGTCGAAGCCCGCCTCGCGACGAACGGGAGCGCCGCGTCCCGCCGGAGGAGCGCCGCCGTCCGCGACGCCGGCGTCGCCCTCGCCCGGCCCGGCTCTGCCCGACGATCTCTCGCGCAATCCGTATCGCTGACCTACGCTCCTCTGCCGAAGATGAGAGTCAGGGTCGGCGTGCGGCTGATCGCCATGCTCGCGACGTGCGCACCCCTCGTGCTCGCGTGCGGCGCGTCGCGAACCGGCGAGCTCGAGCCACGGTACGTCGCCGTGCACAACGCGCTCGCCGCGCTGGGCCTCGCGCAGATCGGCCCGATCCAGCAAGGCTCGCTCGCGGAGGGTCGCGAAGTACGCCTTCCGCTCGATCTCGGCGCGCAGTGCACGACGGTCGTGGCGCTCGGCAGCACGGGCGTGCGCGATCTCGACGTCGCGCTCCTCGATGCCGACGACAAGCCGGTCGCGCGCGACACGACGAAGGAGCCCCAGGCCACGCTGCGTACCTGCCCGGAAAAGGCCGGGCGGTTCACGCTCGTCGTGAAGATGGCGGCCGGCAGTGGTGACTTCACGGCGGCGACGTGGGCCGGTGGTCTTGCCACCGCGCCCGCGGCGAGCGCTGCCACGCCGACGGCGCTCGCCACGACGGGGACCGGCACGTGCGAATCTCCGTTCGTCCTCGCGCCAGGTACGACGACCGGCAACACGCGTCGTGGCGAGAGCGAGCACGCCGGCACGTGCGCGAGCTCGGAATCGAAGGAGCTCGTCTACAAGCTCGAGGTCCCGAGGCGTCAGCGCGTCACGATGGAGGTCGATCCACAGTTCGACTCCGTGCTGTACGTCCGCAAAGACGACTGCGCCGAGTCCGAGTCGGAGGTCTTCTGCAACGACGACGCATCGTCGGGCAAAGGCCGACGGGGCTCGTCGTCGTCTCGCGGATCACGTATCGACGACGTGTTCGAGGAGGGCACGTACTACGTGTTCGTCGATGGCTACGGCAGCGAGGCCGGCAGCTTCCGTCTCGACGTCACGGTGGCCGACGTTCCGACGCTCGCCGACGCGTGCCGTCAGGTGCGTCCGCTCGCTCGTGGCAAAACGACCGCCACGCTCGAGAACGCCTTCGACCACGCGCACGCGTCGTGCGGCTCGGACGCGAAGGGTGCCGACGCGCTGCATCGCCTCGATGTGCCGGCTCGCTCGCGCGTCCGCATCGTCGAGCACTCGGACGAGTTCGCGCCGGCCGTACACCTCCGTAAGCAGTGCAGCGATCCGCGAACCGAGGTGGCCTGCTCCGACTCGGGCATGAGCGATGAGGACGCGGCTTGGACGGGCGTGCTCGATGGGGGGTCGTACGTGCTCTTCGCCGATTCCTCCGATCGCGACGCGCGCGGTGCCTACACCATCGAGACGGAGCTCGAGCCCGACTCTGGCACCGGCATTCGTGGGGACGCGTGTGGCGACGCGGTCGCTCTCGGCCTCAGCGAGAAGTCGGTCGAGGGCGACACCTTCGCCGCGCGCGACGACGTCTCCGGCAAGTGCGGAGGGCAGGGCGCGCCCGACGCGATGTATCGATTCGAGCTCGCGCGTCGCTCACGCGTGACCGCGCGCATGAACGGGGAAGAGGGGAGCCACGTGTTCGTGCTCCGGCGGAGCTGCTCGGATCGCGCGAGCGAGCTCGCGTGCGGGAACGTCGTCGACGAGACGCTCGACGCCGGCGTCTACTTCCTCGCCGTCGACGGCGCGCGACCCGACGCGTTCGGCCGCTACGCCTTTGCGTTCCACGCGCGGGACACGAGCGCGCAGGAGACCGCCTGCAAAACGGCACCCTCTCTCGGCGATGGGCAGATCGTGCAGGGGACGACCGCAGGCGCCGGTGACAAGTTCACGACGTCGTGCGCCGGTCGTGAGGACGCGCAGGCGAGCCCCGACCGCGTCTACAAAATCGTCGTGCCGACGCGGCAACGTCTTCGCGTGTCGCTCGCGACACCGTCCTGGGACGGCGTCCTCGCCATTCGCAAGTCGTGCATCGATCCGCCGCGCGCCCAGGGCGTCCGCATGGCGGAGGCGGCGTGCAACAACGACCATCAAGACGTGCACCACGCGAAGATCGAGACGACGCTCGACGCGGGCACCTACTACGTCGTGGTCGATGGCCACCAGGCGAGGAACGAGGGCCCCTTCACCCTCGAGTACAAGCTCCTCAAGTGAGCGTCAGCGGCTGAGCTTCTTCGCGTAGCTGTAGGCCGTGTACGCCGAAACGATGTGGCAAATCCAGCCGAGCATCCCCGCCGAGCCCAGCCACAAACCCGGCGTGACGACGAGCCAGAAGAGCCCACGCAGGAACTTCCCGTTGTAGAACTGCCCGACGCCGGGGATGACGAACGAGAAGACCGCAGCGAGGCCCGGATCGGGAAGCGACTTGCTCATGACGAGGCGAAAGCATGCGGCGCTGACCAACCCCGCGCAAGTGGCCGTGCTGCACGAAAAGCTCCTCGCTTGGTACCGCCAAGTCCAGCGCGACCTGCCGTGGCGGAGGACGCGCGATCCCTACGCGATCTGGGTCAGCGAAATCATGCTGCAGCAGACGCGCGTCGAGACCGTGATTCCCTATTACGAGCGCTTCCTCGCGAAGTTCCCGACGCCTTCTGCTCTCGCGGAAGCCCCGCCCGACGACGTGCTCGCGGCGTGGAGCGGGCTCGGCTACTACCGCCGCGCGCGGCTGCTGCTCGAGGGCGCGCGTGCCGTCGCTCTCGCCGGGGGCAAGGTTCCGAGCACGCGCGCGGAGCTGCTCGGCGTGCCCGGCATCGGCCGGTACACGTCCGGCGCGATCGCGAGCATCGCCTTCGGTGAGCCCGTCGGGCTGGTCGACGGCAACGTCGCGCGCGTGTTCGCACGCGTGTTCGCGATCGACGAGGACATGCGGAAGGGCGGGATGCGCACCGCCGAGGAGCTCGCCGACGCGATCGTCGAGCGAAGCGACCCCGGCGCATGGAATCAGGCGCTCATGGAGCTCGGCGCGACCGTGTGCACGCCGCGCGCTCCCGCGTGCAGCGCATGCCCGCTCGGTGCCGAATGCCTGGCGCGCGCCGCAGGTCTCCAGGAGGAGCTTCCGGTCCTCTCGCCCAAGGCGCCGCCGAAGGCGCAGCGCGTCCAGGCGATCGTCGCGCGACGCCCCGACGGGGCCGTGCTTCTCGCGCGGCGGCTCGGCGACCGGCGGTTCGGTGGGCTCTGGGAGCCTCCGTCGATCGACGGACCGGCGAAGAGCCGCACGACGCTCACCTCGTGGTTGCCGGTCGGGAAGGTCTCGCGCGCGGGCTCGATCGAGCACGTGCTGTCGCATCGCCGCCTCGTCGTCGACGTGCTCGCCGCCGACCTCGTCGGCGTGCCCGGGCCCATCCCGCCCGATGCCGGCTACGATGCGATCCGCGTCGTCGCGCCGGACGCGTTCGCGGAGCTCGGCATCGCGACGCTCGCCCGCAAGATCCTCGCGGCGGCCGGCGTCTCGACGTAACGTACGCGTCGTGGGTACGAAGCACCGCGGCGGCTACGACGACGACGACGACGCGTCGTCCGAGCGCGAGTCGACGATGCTGCGCGCCGCGCTGGCGGCCGATGTCGCTGCGCGCGCGAGCCAGCCGGCGCTCGACGACGAGCCGGCCGCCCGCGTCCTCGTCGTCGACGACGATGCGGCGACGCGCGAGCTCCTCGCGAGCACGCTCCGCGCGAGCGGCTACGAGGTCGAGACGGCGGAAGACGGCCAGGCGGCGGTCGAACGGGTCGCTCGCGGCGGGCTCGACGTCGTCCTCATGGATGCGGTCATGCCGCGGCTCTCCGGCGTCGATGCGTGCCGCACGATGAAGGGCCTGCGCGGCGACGGCTTCGTGCCCGTCGCGCTCGCCTTCGCGAAGACCGACACGAAGAGCCGCGTCGAGGCGCTGAAGATCGGCGCCGACGCGTACGTGTGCAAGCCGTTCGAGCAGACGGAGCTCCTCGTGTGCGTCTCCAGCGCGCTGCGGACGAAGCGTGCGCACGACCGCGCGCGCGCCGCCGAGCAGAAGCTCGCCAGGCTTCGCACGTTCGACGAGCTCACCGGCGCGCACTCGTTCCTGTACCTGCACGAGCGACTCACCGAGGAGTTCGCCCGCGCCGAGAAGCACACCGAGCCGCTCGCGTGCTGCGTCCTCGACGTCGACCGGCTGAAGGTGCACAACGAGCGCGGCGGCCGCACGCTCGGCGACCAGATCCTGCGCGACGTCGCCGAGGTCATCAAGGGGTCGGTCCGCGACTCCGACGTCGTGGCCCGCTACGGCGGCGACGAGTTCTTCGTCATGCTCCCGGCCACGCACTTCGCGGGCTCGCTCGTCGTGGCGACGCGCATCTGGCGAGACATCGCCCAGAAGAAGCTCGGGGTCCGCGAGAGCGACGGCGGCGCCGTCAACGTGACCGCGTCCCTCGGCGTCGCCCTCTTCCCGAGCCGTGACGTGCGGACGCGGGACGCGCTCCTCGGCGCCCTCGAGGCGGCGCTCCTCGAGGCGAAGCGGCGCGGCGGCAACCGGCTCTGCGTCTTCCAGCAGGAAGGCTTCATCTACACGCCGAACGGCGAAGACGGCTGACGTCGCGCGCCGCGGCGCCGTGAACGGGCGCACCGCTCCCCGTGACATGGCTGTCAGGGGCGCATCGTTGCGGAACTCCGGAGTTGGTGTCGTCGCCAGCGGTTTGGTAGTGTCGCGCCACGTCGGGATGCCGATCTCGCGCCGCACACGCCGTTTCGTCGCGGGCGGTCTCGTCCTCGCGGGCGCAGGCCTCCTGACCGGCGCCGCACGCGCGGGGGATCTCGATCTCGAAGACGATCCGCCGCCGGCGAACGCGAAGCCGGCCGAAGCGGCGAACCCGGAGCCGCTCGCCGTCGACGCGCCGATCGCTACGATCAAGCCACACGCGTACACGCTCGGCGAATGCCTCGCCCTCGCGGAGCGAAATCATCCGCAGCTCTGGGCAGCGCGGGCTCGGCTCGCGGGCGTTCATGCGCAGCTCGACGAGGCGCGCTGGACTCCGTACTCGTACTGGAGCGCGAGCGCGACGACGGGCGTGCTCCCGCCCGTCGGCGGTACTCCGTTCTACAACGCCGTCCCGCGTTCCGTTCTGAACCAAGGCATCGGCTCGGACTACCAGCCCTTCCTGCAGTTCGGCGTGCGCGGCTCGATCCCCATCTACACGTTCGGCAAGATCGACTCGATCAAGCGCGCCGCCGAGGGGCAGGTCCGCGTCAGCGAATGGGACCTCGAGCGCAATCGTCAGCAGGTCCGCATGGACGTGCGGCGCGCGTTCTTCGGCTTGATGCTCGCGCGCGACGCGCTCTACATCGCCGACGACGTGCTCGACAAGCTCAACAAAGGCATCAGCAGCGTCGTCAAGAAGCTCGAGGCGGGCGACACCTCGGTCGAAGACGCCGACCGCCTCCGCCTCGAGATCTACCGCGACGAGCTGCTCTCGCGCGTCGCCGAGGCGAAGAAGGGCGCGGCGTTCGCGAACGCGGCGCTCCGCTTCCTGACCGGTGTGCAGACCGCGTTCGACATCCCCGACGAGCCGCTGAAGCGACCGGAGACGCAGCTCGGCCCCGTCGTTCGTTACCTCACCGCTGCACGGCTCTTCCGCGCCGACGTGAACATGGCGCGTGCCGGCGTCGCCGCGCGACGGGCATTCGTCGACTTCGCGCGCGCGCAGCTGTTCCCGAACGTCGGCCTCGGCGTCGGGTTCTCGTACGCCATCGCGCCGAGCGCCACGCCGCAGAACACCGCCTGGATCGGTGACCCGTACAACGGCTTCGGCGCGGCGTTCGCGTTCGGCATCGAATGGGGCCTCGATCTGCTGCCCAAGGCCGCGCGGCTCTCGTTCGCCGAGTCGCAGCTCGAAGAGACGCGCGCGCTCGAGCGATTCGCGCTCGGCGGCGCGGCCGTGGAGGTCGAGAACGCCTACGCCACGGCCGTCGAAGCGAAGACGCGCGAAGAGAACTGGGATCGCGCCGAGCATCGCGCGAAGCGATGGATCTCGTCCGTGCAGGATGCCATCGACCTCGGCACGAAGGACGAGCGCTACATGATCGAGCCGCTCCGCGCGTACGTCTTCGCGCGCGCGAACCACGTCCAGGCGCTCATGGACTTCAACGTGGCGCTGAGCGAGCTCGCGCGCGTCACCGGGTGGGACGGCGCCGCGCCTCCGAGCTGAGGCCCGGAGCGCTGCCGCTCACGCTCACGCTCACCAGGGGCAAGTGGCGAGCGCGAGCACGGCAGCGACGCGCGCCTGCACGAGATCGAAGTCGCGAAGCGCGAGCTGGATTTCGGCCTCACGAAGCGCCTGCGCGGCGGTGACGAGCTCGAGGCTCGTGCCTCGGCCCTCCTGATAGGCCGTGCGCGTCAGGCGGTCGGTCTCTGCCGCGAGGTCACGCGCCGCGGCCGCGACGCGCCGGCGATCGCTCGCCACGGTGACGCCGCGGCGTGCCCTCGTGATCTCCACGTTCGCGCGGCGCCGAATGGCCTCGAGCTCCTGACCGGCGATCTCCCGCTGCGCGCGCGCATCGCGGAGGAGCCCGTAGCGGGCGCCGCCCTCCCAGAGTGGGACGGAGAGCACCGCCTGCACGTTCCACGTCGTGTTCGGGGCTGCGCCGGTGTCGATCGTGGTCGTGGAGACGCCCGACTGCAGATTCACGGTCGGCGAGAACTGGAGCTTCACGTCGGTGACGTTCCGCTCTGCCACGATGGCTTCCGTGCGCTGCGCCGCCACGTCGGGGCGCTCTTCGAGCGACGGCGCCACCTTGCAGGTCGACTGCGCGTCCTTCTCGAGGCCGCTGATGTCGACCTCCGGCGGAACGCCGACCTGCTCCGGGAAGCCGAGGACGAGACCCAGCGTCTCGCGCGCCTGCCGGAGGGTCTCGTCGCCCTCGACGAGGGTCGCGCGCGCGACCTCCACGTCTTGGCGCGCGCGCACGACGTCGAGCCCCGTCGCGGCGCCGAGCGCCGACTTGCGTGCGGTGAGCTCGAAGCGCTGCAGCGCGTTCCTCAGCCCGACGCGATTGAGCTCGGCGATGCGCTCGGCGGTGACGACCCCCACGATGCCGTCGGCGACGGAGATGGCGATCTGGCGCTTCGCATCGTCGAACGAGAGCTTCGCGGCTTCCGTGGCGATCGCCGCGGTGCGGATGTTGTACCAAGCGCGCGGCGCGATGACGGGCTGCACGAATTGCAGCTGGCCGGTGAGGAAGTTCGGGAACGGCACGTTGACGTCGCGCGTCGTGAAGCCGTTGCCCGCGCGGACGAACTGGACGCTCGGATTCGTGATGATGTTGTGCGTGAACGCCGCGGTGCCGTTCAGCGAGGGCAATGCGCCGGCGAGAGCGATGCGCTGCTGCGCCCGTGCGCGCTCGATCTGTGCCGCGGCGATGCGGAGATCCGTGGACCTTGCACGGATGTGCGCGAGCGCGTCTTCCCACGTACGAATCTCGACGTTCGCGCGCGTGACCGGCGCGAGCATCGGATCGTCCACCACCGGCGCGGTGGGAACGCTGATGCCGGGAGCGGGCTGCGGCGTCGTCCCCGTGCCCGGCGGCGGCTTGCCGGTCACCGGCCCAGGCGATGGCGTCGCGGGCGGGGGTGCGGGCGGGCCCTGCGGCGCAGGCGGAACCGCGCTCTGCGCAGACGCGGCCGTAGCAGCGAGAAAAGTCGACGAGAGAAGCAGAAGGGCAAGCGGCCTTCGCATGGTACCGCGCATGGTGCGCCGCATTATGCCGCCCGTACGTGTCGTACGTGGCGTCTATTCCCGCGGCGGGTCCCGTGGCACGAGGTTGGATGCTGCCGAAGACGCGTGCGTTGTCGCTCGCGCGCGTTTACGCGCGCGTCGTCGCGTAGCGCGCGTCGCCCGGGATGATGTCGAGCTTCGCGCGGAGCTCTGCGAAACGTCCACGCAGGCGCGCTACGGCAACTCGGAACGGCGCGGCGACCTCCGCCTGTGAGAGCGGTACGTGGTCGACATAGACGATCGCGTACGCGACAGCAGCCGCGAGACCGGCGAGCTCCTTTGCATCGCGCCGCGGCTCGGCGCGCTTCCCCGCCGCGACGTCGGTACCCGAGGACGGCTCGGCAGCGGCCCCGGACGAGCGCGGCCGATCGATGTCGTTCGACGGCGACTCGGCCAGCGCGTCGTGCGCGAGGGCGAGCGCGCGCTCCCGTTGACGCGAATCGAGCGGCAGATGGGAGAGACCGCGCTGGAGGACGCGGGCGAGGCGCACGTCGCGCTTCCCACGCGAATCGGCGGACGTGCGCGCCGCTGCGACGCTCTTCGCATTCGCGCTCCTGGCACGTTCACGTTCACGTTCGCGACGGGAAGGGGCGCCCTGATCGAGCCAGCGAAGCAGCGCTTCGAGCTCGCGCGAGTCGAAGCGGTGGAGCGCACGCTCGAGGACACCGCGTGCTTCGCCGGTCTTTCCCGCGCGCGCCAGCGCATGCACGTACGAGGCGACGATCTCGGAATTGTCGCCTTTGGCTCCGTACGCCGACTTCAGCCAGGGAAGCGCGCGCTGCGGTGCGCCCAGCGCCACGTCGAGCAAGTGACCGAGATTGTGCGCGTACCACGGGTTGGCCGGCGCGCAGGCGATCGCTTGCTTGTACGCGCTCGCCGCGCAGCGATAGTTGCCGAGGAGCGTTTGCCCGAACGCGAGAATCGCCCACGACCGGTCGTCGGTCTTGCCGTGCTCGAGCGCCTTCTTCGCGTAGATGGCCGCGCGCCACGGATGGCGCTCGACGAGCAGCTCCGCGAGCTGGCGATGCGCGAAGATGCCGTCGTCGCTCGACGGCGACGCGAGACGCGCGAGACGGGCGAGCCGAGGGAGCACGTCCGCAGGATCGAACGCGCGACGCAGCGCGCGCTCGATCTCGGCCCTCAAGCGATGGGTCTCGACCCCCGACTCCATGTTCGAGTGTAGGGTGTAGCGAGCACACCTGGACCACGCAACGAATCGTTCTCCACGAGGCGATTTCGGTTGCCGATGTGAAAACCGCCTCTACGCACCGCGCGAGGTCTCCGGGGAGACGGCGCGGCGCGCGAGGCGGTTTTCGGTCGAGCGCGGCTTGTGGCTTTGTGGCTCAGTACCAGTCGGCGCCGAGGCCGACCGTGAAGAACGTGAGCGTGCTTCCTTCGGCAAACGTCGGGTGGATGTCCGCGCCGATCGTGAAGCCCTTGCGACGGCCCGTGTCCGGGTTCCGGCCGCCGAGGTGGAGGGCAAGACGACCGTGCACCGCGAAGTACACGCTCGAGAAGCCGCCGACCGTGGTCGACGCGCCGTTCGCCGTCGTCTCCACGCCGCCGCCGCTCAGGTAGTCGACCGACGGGCCCGCGGCGAGCTCGAGGAGGTCGATCGGCGTGAGCGAGAACATCGGCGTCGTCTGGAAGCCGGCGATTGCGCCCAGGCTCGCGCCGTTCGCGACGTTGTCCGACGAGCCAATCCACACGTACGGCGACAGGTTGCCGTAGACCGCCATGAGGCGATTGAACTGCCAGCCGATGCGGAAGGTCGCGCCGATCGTCGGGCCGGAGATGTTGGCGCCCGTGCCGACGCCGCCGTTGATGTTGAAGCCGATGCGGAGGCGGCCCTCCTCGTGATCATCGTCCGCGGCTGCAGCGCCGCTCGCGCCCGCGGCGCCGGAGCCCGCCGGAGCGGTCGTCGTCGTGGTCGACGTCGTCGAGGTGCTCTCCGTGCCTTGGGCGCGCGCGTCGCCCGAGACGAGAAGGAAGCCGGTGGTGAGAATCGCAGCAGACAGAATGCAGGCTGATCGACGCATTTGAAGAAAACCTCCCAGACCGAGGTGAGCGCCGAGACCGGCCACGAAGGAAGTACTGAGAATCGCCAGCTTTTGCCCCACTGGCGCGTGGTCGAGCTCGAACGCAGGACTTCGACGGCCCCGCGCCGAATGTATTCAAGTCCAGCCGCTCCCGGCGAACAATTCGGTGCGGAAAAGGGCCATTGTTCGCGCCGCCGCGCCGCATGGTCGAGCGAGGGACCAGCCGACGACGTGGCGGGCGGGCCCTCTCAGCGGAAGGCGATGATGCGCTGCTGCGCGAGCTCGGAGAGGATGCGCAGGGCATCGAGCTCCGGCATCCCGCTGACGTCGAGGATCATCTCGACGCTGGAGACGCCGTCGACGAGCGACAGCACGAACCCCGCGCGATGATCGATGGAAAGCCACCGGAGCTGATCGCGCGCCACCATCACCATCGGCACGCGGTCGAGCGGGCCGATACGTGCAGTGTACATCTGCCGAAGCACGGTCCGGCAGCTCTCGGCACACGCGAGCGCCTCCCGGTCGCGCGGGTCGATCTCGAGGAGCTTCTCGGCCACCTCGAGCGCCCCGCTGTAGTCACCGAGCGAGACGCGGTCGTTCATCTCCTGGGCGGAGGGCAGGGATGGCGGCGCCGACCGCAGCGCGGCTCGGCCGGCCGCCGACGACAGGTCGGGCGCCTCACGCATCGACGGAGGCGGCTCGCCGCGCGCGAGCGCGTCGATGAGATCCTGCTGCATGGGCGGCGGCGGTCGCGTCGCGACGTCGCCGTCGTCGTGCGGACGGGCGAGCGAAGGCATCGCCTCGTCGAGCGCGTCGGCGAACTCCGGCGGCGGCGGTCGCGTCGCGAGCTCCGCCCATTCGCGATCGACCGCCGGGAAAGCGCCGAAGCTCTCCTTCCGCGGCGGAGCGTGGGACGGCACACGCGAGTTCGCGAGCGAGAGCAGGCCGGACGGCGTGGGGCGTCCCACCGGGCCGATGATCGGCGGCGGCTCTCCGCCCGGTCGCTTCGGCGGGGGCACCGGAGCCGGCACGCGCGTGCCCGCAGCAGGCGTCGCATTCGCGGGCGCCGCGGGCGCGGGTTTCGTGACCGGGGTTCCCGCCGCCGGTGACGGCCTCCCGCCGAGGACCTCCTGCGCGAACGCGATGGGATCGAACGGTGGCGCGACCGTCGGCCGATCCTGCTCGGTCTCGGACGAAGACTCGTCGTCGGCCGGTCCGTCCGCCAGGGGTCTGTCGCGTTCGTTCGTCACGAAGGCTCGCGATTTCCGGTGACGCTCTCTCGGTAGCCGAGACCGAGCGTCACGTCTTGGCGACGACTCCCTTGAACATGCGGTGCGTGCGGGTCAGGCCCTCGATCTGCTCTTTCACGGCTGCGGCGTCGCGCTTCTCGATCGCGGCGCGCGCCTTGTCGACGATCGCTTTCGCCTTTTCGATCGCGTCGCGGCCGAAGTCGCTCGAGGCGACGATCTGCTGGACCTGCGGGAAGAGCTTCTCGATCTCGCCGATGAGCTTCTCGGCCTCCTGCTTCGCGGCCTCGAACTCCTCGCTCGTGCGACGGTCGACGAGGTCGTCCTTCGCGTTGTCCATCATCGTCTTGATCTCGTCGCGCGTCAGACCGCTCGTCGCAGTGACCTGGATCGACTGCTCGAGGCCGGTCTCGAGGTCCTTCGCGCGAACGGAGACGATACCGTCCGCGTTGATCTCGAACGTCACCTCGATCTCGACCTGGCCCTTCGGCGCGCGCCGGAGGCCGGTGAGGATGAACTCGCCGAGGAGCTCGTTCTCCTCCGCACGCTGGCTCTCGCCCTGCATGACGAGAATCTTCACCGCCGTCTGGTTGTCGCGGCTCGTCGTGAAGATCTTCGTGCGGTGCGTGGGCACCGTCGTGTTCTGCGGAATGAGCTCCTCGAAGTAACTGCCGAACGTCATGATGCCGAGCGCGTGCGGCGTGACGTCGAGGAGGACCATCTCCTGCTTGTCGTCGACGAGCGCCGCGCCCTGGATGGCCGCGCCGAGCGCGACGACCTCGTCGGGATGGACGCCCTTGTTCGGCTCCTTCTCGAAGAACTGCTGCACGCTCTGCTGGATCTTCGGCATGCGCGTCATGCCGCCGACGAGCACGACTTCTTCGATCTCGTCCTTGCCGAGCTTCGCGTCCTCGAGCGTCTGCTTGCAGATGTCGATCGTGCGCTCGATGAGGTCGTCGGAGAGCTCCTCGAGCGTTTGCCGCGTGAGGGTGCGCTGCAGGTGGAGCGCCTCGTTCCTGCCGCTCGAGATGATGAACGGCAGGTTCACCTCGGTCTCGCGGACGCTCGAGAGCTCGCACTTCGCCTTCTCGGCGGCGTCTTTCAGGCGCTGGAGCGCCATGCGGTCCTGCCGAAGGTCGATCGAGTGCTCCTCTTTGAACCCAGAGACGAGCCAGTCGATGATGCGCGCGTCGATGTCCTCGCCGCCGAGGAACGTGTCACCGGCCGTGGCGATGACCTTGAAGACGCCGTGCGCGCCGATCTCGAGGATCGAAATGTCGAACGTGCCGCCGCCGAAGTCGTAGACCGCGACCGTCTTCTCGATGTTCCGGCCGAAGCCGTACGAGAGAGCCGCCGCCGTCGGCTCGTTGATGATGCGGATGACGTCGAGGCCGGCGATCTCGCCGGCGTCCTTCGTCGCCTGACGCTGGTTGTCGTTGAAGTACGCCGGGACGGTCACGACCGCCTTGGAGACCGTCTCGCCGAGATAGTCCTCGGCGATGACCTTCATCTCCTGGAGGACCATCGCGCTGATCTCGGGGACCGAGAACTCCTTGTCACGGAGCACGATGCGGACGTCGTTGTGCGGACCTTCGACGATGCGGTAGCTCGACGTCGCCACCGCGTTCTTCACCTGCGGCGAGTTCCACTTGCGGCCGATGAGGCGCTTCGCGGCGTAGACGGTGTTCTCCGCGTTGGTGATGGCCTGGCGCTTGGCGATGTGCCCGACGAGCCGCTTGCCCGCCTCGGTGACGGCAACCATCGACGGCGTGGTCTTGTACCCGCCGCGGTTCGGGATCACGACCGGCGTGCCGTTCTCGACGATGGCGACGCACGAGTTCGTCGTCCCGAGGTCGATGCCGATGACCTTCTCCATACGCGCGCTCTCCTTCACCAGTCCTGAGAACCCGTACCCTCGCGGCGAGGGCCGGGCGCCGGCGCCACTGCGCCTCCCGCAAGCCTACAACGATGTGCGGCCAATGTCCGAGGTACTCGCGTGCCGGGCAGGAGACCTCGACCGCTGCGTCACTTCGTGGCCCGCTTCAGCAGCGCGGTGAGCCCGGCGTGTTTGGGGTCGATCGCGAGCCCTGTTTCGGCGGCACGACGCGCCGAGGCGGCCTTTCCCGCGCGCAGGTAGATCTCCGCGAGCGTCAGGTGATAGCCGACCTGCGCGGGGTCGAGGCCGACGGCCTGCTTCGCGTGCTCGGCGGCCTGGTGCAGGTCGCCTTCGCCGTGCAGGAGACAGTGCGCCGCTCGCTCGTGGGCACGCGCGTCCGTCACCTTGATCTTCGCCACCTTCTGCCAAGACCGCGCCGCCTCGGGCCACCGCTGCGAGCGCTCTTCGTACTGCGCCTGCTTCACGTAGCTCTCGCAGAGCAGCTTGTCCGCCTGGTTTTTCACTTCCTGGTAACGCATCGCGAGCGCGACGTCCTCGGGCGCGAACTTCGTCGCGATGTGGAAGGACGTTGCGGCGGCGACGACGTCGTTCTTCGAGAGCGCGTCTTCCGCGGATTGCACGTAGCGGCGGGCCTGCGCGACGGTGGCGTTGTCGATGCGCTCCTCGTAGCGACGCTTCAGTGCGTCCATCGCGTCGCCCGAGTTCGAATAGCGGAGCGGATTCGGCGGCGGCGTGGACGGCGCCGCGGGTTGGGCCGGCGGCGGGCGCATGGAGCCGCCTCCGAGGAGGCGCTTCGCGAGCGCCTCGCGGCGCGCTTGGAGCTCCTGCGGCGACGGCCCCGAGGCCGCGACGCCGGGATTGGACGTCCGCTCGGGAGGTAGCGTCGGGTTCCGCGCCGGCGGCGCGCTCGGCGATACGGCGGGCTGCACGGGCTGCGCGCGACGCGACTCCTCCACGGCGCGCTCGAGCATGGCTTCCATGCCCCGCGTCGTCGCGACCTCGTCGAGGTACGCGTTGTACTCGGCGCGTTTCGCCGGGTCGACGAGGGTGTCGTGCGCCTCGGTGATGCGCCCGAAGAGCGCCTCCATCTTGCCCTTGAAGGAGCCGAGGTTCTTCTTGAAGTACCGGTCTGGGTGCATCAAGGCGGCGAGCTCGAAGTACGAGCGCTTCACCGTCTTCTTGTCGGCTTCCTTGCCGACGCCGAGCAGCGTGTAGTGATCGAGATCGTCGAGGCGGTAATAGAGATCGAGCACGCGCTTCCGCTGCTCGGGCGCGAGGTCGACGTCTTCCTCGAGCTCCTTCGGGTCGTACTTCGGCTCCGACCCGATCGACGCGAACTCCGGCAGCTGCGTGCGGTCGCGCGGCGGAGGAGGCGGCGCCGCGGGCGGAGGTGGCGCATTCGGATCGATGAGCTCGACGACGCCGAGCTTCTCGAGCTTCTCGAGCGCGCGCGCGACGGAGAAGTCGGGAAGGCCCATCTCGCGAGCGAGATCCTTCGGACCGAGGCGGCCGTCGATCCGCGTGAGCAGGAACCCGTCCATGGGGTCCAGCTTGAATTTGCGGACGTCGACGTGCGCGACGAGCCGCGGGACCTTCTCCGCCATCGAAGTCGACAGCATACCCGCCATCATCGCCGCGTCGCAAAAGGACAGACGCGGAAAGCGCGCGTCTAGCCCGTTGGTGACGATGTAGGGCTCGACGCACGCGCGAAGCGCGGGTGCATCCACACCCATTGGTCGGGCAGCGCGCGAATGGCGACCGAGAGCGCCTCGTTGATGCGCGCCGTGACGAGGCGCTCGCCGTCGGCGGTCGCGCTCACGTCGCCGGTCTCGATGCGCTCGACGCGCAGCGCGAGCACGCCGTCCGGCGTGGGCGACGCGACGCCGACGACGACGGCAGCGCCGGTGCGAAGGGCGAGCCGCGCAGGGCCGACCGGCGTGGACGCAGGAATGCCGAGGAACGGCACGTCGATCGAAGGAACGCGCGACGCGAGGTCCATCGGGATGCCGAGCACGTGCCCGCGCCGGAGCACGCGGAGGAGCGCGGCCGCGGCGCCCTTCGCCCCGCGGTACACCGTTTCGAGACCGCGGCCGCCGCGAAGGCGGTCGTAGAGTCGCGTGAGGCGAGGGTCGTACGCCTCGCGCGCGACGATGGTGAACGGCAAGCCGGCCGCGACGATCGTCGCGGCGACGCGCTCCCACGGACCGAGGTGCGCGGAGGCGAACACGACGCCGCGTCCCTCCGCGATCGCCGCGTCCAGCGTCTCGCGTGCGCCGGGCAGGAACGGAAGGAGCTCTGCCGGCCGGCCCGGGCGCAGCATGCCGACCGCATCGCCCAGATGCTCGCCGAGCGCGCGGTACGTCCTCGCGACGAGGGCGCGCCGTGACGGCGGGTCGAGCGAAGGAAAGGCGAGAGCCAGGTTCGCGTCTGCCGTGCGCGCTGCCTCTCGGAAGACGACGCGAGCGATGCGGCCGAGCCCGCGACCGAAGGCGCGGAGGATCGCAGGGGGCAAGCGCGAAGCGGTCGCGGCCGCGGACCACACGACGGCGTAGAGGAGGTCGTTCTTCGCGCGCTGGGCGAGCGACCAGCGACCGCCCTCCCGGACGTCGTCGGCGACGCCGGTGCGCACGCGTCGTGACACGTCCGCCGCTCGGCTCATCGCACCGACGGGATCGGGGCGCCGCGCTCGACGCTCGGGCCACCCGGGCATTCGCCGCACGTCGAGCGCACGCGGTCGCGTGCGGAATACACGCGCCGCTTGGCGTCGTCGCACCGCTGGAGCTCGCTCGGTCCCTGCGCGAGCTCGCACAGGCGGCCTGCGGCACGGTCCATCGAAGCGAGGGCGCGGCACGCGCTCCGGCAGTCTCCGGCGGCGACGTCGAGCTCGCGTTGCGAAGCTTCGACGTCGGCTCCCGCCCGCTGGAACGCGAGCGCGCGCGCCGAGGATGCGTCTGCTGGACCGGCGCCGCTCGGTCTCGACGGGGAGGAGGCCGCCGTGTCCGTGCCCGTCCCGCCTTGCGGCGCGGCGCTCGGCGGCGATCCCGGCTGGGCCGGCGCGCTCGCTCCCGCGGACGCGGACGGCATGCTTGCGGGGGCTTCTCCATACGCCTCCGGCGAGGAGGACCTCTTCGGCGACGCGGCGCACGCGGCCGAGGCGAGGCAGGCGGTGAGGAGCGCGGCGCGTGCGCGGGTCATCGGGGCACCTCGCTGCCGGCGTCGCTCGCGAGCGATCGCTTGATGACGTCGTCTTGGATCCGGACGACCTCTTCGAGGAGCTCGATCGCGTGCTCGCGCGTCTTCTCGGCCTCGGCGGCTCGGCCCGCATCGGCGAGCTGCGCGGCGCGCGCTTCTTCCACGAGGCCCTGCACCTCGACGAGATGCCCTTTGAAGTACGTCGCGCCTTCGACGTGCTCGAGACCCTTCGTCACGGCGGCCGCCGCTTCGGCGAGCTCGCCGCGCTCGAGGCGGAGCTCGGCGAGGCGCGCGTACGCGTCGGCGAGCACCTCTTCGACCTCCGGGGTCTTTCGTGCCGGATGCGGCCGCTGCGCCGAAACGAGACGCTCCATCGCGTGAATCGCGCCGGCGTGATCGGACTTCTGCTGCTTCAGGTTCGCTTCGTGATGAAGCGCGCGCGCTTCGGAGAGGAACGCCATGATCTCGGTGTCGACGGCGACGGTTCCGTCGTCGCTCGGATGCCGCGTGCACGACGGAGCTGCCGCCGCGAACGCCGCGGTGCCGAGCGCCAGAGCAGCCGCCGTCGCGAGCAGGAGCCGAGCGCGGCTCATCGGACCCCCCAACGAGCGAAGCGGTTGTCGCGGAAGTCCGAGGCGCGCGCCGATGCGATGCGGTCGATGCGCGCGCTCGATTCGCCCGGCTTGAACGGCGCGTCGAACAGCGGCTGCGTCGTGCGCGCCTTGGCGAGCGCGAGCGGCGCCTCGTGACCCTGCGACGTGAGCGTGAGCACGACGCTCGCCGCGATCGCTGCCGCGGCGGCGGCGGCGCCGAACGCGACGCGGGCGACCCTGCGTCGGTACCGGGCGAGCGACACGACCTCGGCCTCGCGCGGCGCGACGGGCACGCTGCGCAGCGCGGCATCCACGAGCGCGCGGTGCTCTGCGGCGCCAATCTCCTTCGGCGCGTACGCGGAGCGGAGCGCGGTCGCGAACAGCACATCGCCGTGGTCGGGCGCGCCTGTCTCGAGGGCCTTCCGCAGGCGTTCGGCAGCCTCGAGCTCCGCGACCGACGGCGTCGCGTCGACGATGGCGGCGTGCTCGTCGGCCGGAAGCGCACCGGGCGCCCACGCCGCGCGGAGAGAGGCGACGAGCGCGACGTCTGCGTCCGTGGCCGGGTCCGCGGAAGCGTGACCGTCGAGCGCGTCGCGGAGGCGAGCCGATGCGGCGAGCTCCTCCTCGGAGGGCGGCGCGTCGGGATCGTCGTCGTGGAGCGCCGGCGGCAGCGGCGATCGGCGCCGGTCAGCCATCGGTGCCTCCGTCATGCTTCGCGTCGCCGCTCACGTCGAGGGCTTTCTTGAGCGAGGCGATGGCGCGATGCAAGAGGACATCGAACGTGGCGGGGGTGACGCCGAGCTCGCGAGCGACTTCCTCGCGCGGTCGCTCTTCGAGCACGCGGAGGCGGATGGCCGTCGCATAGCGGGGGTTGATCCGCGCGAGCGCGCCTTCGACCTTCGCGCGTGCCGCCTCGCGATCGCGCTGATCGCTGATCTGCTGCTCGACGGGGGTCTGCGTCTGCGCGGCGTCGACTTCACGCGCGAGATCGTCCTCCTCGAAGAGCACGAGGCGCTTCTTCGCGCGAAGCTGGTCGAGCGCGATGCGCAGCGCGACCATGCGCAGCCAGGGGTAGAAGCCGACGTTCTGCCACGTGAACTTCGCGATGTTCGAGACGACCTTCGCGTACGTCTCGGCGAGCGCTTCCTTGGCCGCGGCCTCGGTGCCGAGCCTCGGCAAGAGCACGCTGCGGTAGAGGCCGGGCCCGTGTTTGTGGAGGAGCTCGCCGAGCGCCGCACGGTCTCCCGCCTGTGCGCGCGTGACGAGCGCGTGGTCGGCCTCGTCCGTCTCGGCGCGGCGCTTCTCGCGCTCTGCGTCGACCGCGCGCGCCGGCTCGAGCCCCGTGTCCGCCACGCGGGGGAGCATAAGCCCGACCGAACCTGCGGCCGCGACCTTTCGGACGTCTGCGACCGGCACCCGGGGCCGCAGCGGCGCCAACCGGGGCGGCGGCGCGACGTGAGCGGCGCGGGCGGCGGGGAATGCGGCGATGCAGGTCACGGAGGAAGAACGCGCATCGCAGGGCCGCCTTACATCATGGTAAACGCGGTCTTCATGAAGACCCGTGGGCTCTTCCTCGCGCTCGCGCTCGGGATGACGGCAGCCTCGTACACCCGGGCCGCGGACGCCGACGTCAGCATTCCGTTCACCCGCACGACACTGCCGAACGGAATGGTGGTGATCCTCCACGAGGATCATGCCGTGCCGACGGTCGTCGTGAACGTTTCGTACAACGTCGGCTCACGGTTCGAGGAGGCGAAGCGGACCGGCTTCGCTCATCTTTTCGAGCACCTCATGTTCATGGGCACGCGCCGTGCGCCGACGAAGGCGTTCGATGCCTGGATGGAGGCCGCGGGCGGATGGAACAACGCGTGGACCAGCGCGGACCGCACCGACTACTACGACGTCGGGCCGCCGAGCGCGCTCGACCTCTTGCTGTGGCTCGAGGCCGACCGCCTCCGTGACCTCGGCCCGCTGATGACGCTCGAGAAGCTCGACGCGCAGCGGGAGGTCGTGCGGAACGAGCGGCGGCAGACGAGCGAGAACACGCCCTACGGCAAGGTCGAGCTCCGCATCCCGGAGCTGCTCTACCCCGAGAGCCACCCCTACCATCATCCCGTCATCGGCTCGCACGCGGACCTCGAAGCGGCGACCGTGGACGACGTGAAGCAGTTCTTCGCGCGCTACTACGATCCCGCGAACGCCTCGCTCGTCGTCGCCGGCGACATCGACCCGAAGAAGGCGACGGAGCTCGCAACGAAGTGGTTCGGGTCGATTCCGTCGCGCGGCGCCGCTCCCGATCCGGGCGCGCCCGGGTTCACCGACACGAAGACGACCCTCACGAGCGTCGTGCGAGAGAAGCTCGAAGACGACGTCGAGCTCCCGAAGATCGTGATGGCTTGGCAGTCGCCGAAGCACTTCGGCCCGGGTGACGCGGAGCTCGACCTCCTCGCGAGCGCGCTTTCTTCGGGGAAGGCGAGCCGTCTCTACAAATCCCTCGTGTACGAGCAGAAGCTCGCGCAGAGCGTGGAGGCGGGCCAGGACTCCGGCGTTCTCGGCTCGCGTTTCGAGGTCGGCGTCATCGCGCGGCCCGGCGTGCCGCTCGAAAAGCTGGAGGCCGCGATCGACAAGGAGCTCGAGAAGGTGCGCACGTCGCCGCTCGCGGACGACGAGCTCGAACGCGCGAAGAACATGCTGGAGACGAGCTTCGTGATGCGCCTCGAGGGCGTCCGCGAGCGTGCTTCGCTCCTCAACATGTATCAGGCGGAGGTGAAGGACCCGGGTTTCGCTCCGAAGGATCTCGAACGGTATCGCCGCGCGACGAAGGACACGGTGCGCGCGACGGCGGCGACGGTCCTTTCGCCCGGCGCGCGGGTCGTGCTGCACGTCGTGCCGCGCGCGAAGAAAGGAAACGCGAAGTGAAGGCCCTGACGTTCTCGTTCGCCGCCGTGGCTCTCGCCGTCGGGTGTGGAGGCGGCGACGCGGCGCGACCGCCCGTCGCCTCGCCGGCGCCCAAGCCGACCGAGGCGGCCTCAGCGACGGCAGGAGACCCTCTCGGCCCTCGGCCTGCGCTCGCGGCGCCTGCGCCCTTCACCCCGCCCGTGCCGGTCGCGTACACGCGTCCGAACGGCATGGTGGTGTGGCTGCTCGAGCGCCACACGCTCCCCATCGTCTCGATCGATGTCGTCGTCCGCGGCGCGGGCGCGGCATCGGATCCGGCGAGCAAGGCCGGCCTCGCGTCCGTCACCGCGGGCATGCTCGACGAAGGCGCCGGCACGCGCGGGACGTTCGACATCTCGCGCGAGCTCGACCAGCTCGGAGCCGCGCTCCGGACCGGCGCATCGCCCGACTACGCCTCTGCGCAGCTGACCGTCCTGAAGAAGAACCTCGCGCCCGCCGCGGCGATCCTCGGCGACGTAGTGACGAAGCCGACGTTTCCGGCGGTCGAATGGAAGCGCGTCCACGAGCTCTGGTCGAACGAGCTCCGGGCCCGCCAGAGCGATCCCCACGCGGTCGCCGACGTCGTGTCGCTCCGTCAGGTCTTCGGGACGCACCCGTACGGTCATCCGACGAGCGGCACGACCAAGTCGGCCGCGAAGGTGTCGCTCGACGACGTGCGCGCGTTCTATGCGTCGTCGTGGCGTCCGGACCGCGCGACGTGCGTCGTCGTCGGTGACGTCACGCGCGCGGAGCTCGATGCACTGCTCGACAAGGTGCTCGGGACCTGGAAGGCCGCGGCCACGAGCGCGCCGAAGCGCGAGGCGCCGCCCGCAGCGGCGACGCAGGCGACGCCGGCGAGCAAGGGAAGGCGCGTCGTGGTCGTCGACCGGCCGGACGCGCCGCAGTCGGTCATCGCCCTCGTTCGGCCGGGCGTCGCCGCCGGCGATCCGCTCGCGCCGCCGCTCGTTCGCGTGAACGCCGCGCTCGGCGGCAGCTTCACGTCGCGCCTCAACCAAGACCTCCGCGAGGAGCACGGGTGGAGCTACGGCGCGCGGTCCTCGTTCTCGTTCACCGAGCAGCAGGGGATGCTCGTCGCCGCCGCTGCGGTGCACACCGAGCACACGGGCGACGCCCTGCGCGCGATGATCGCGGACGTCGAGGACATCGCGAAGAAGGGCCTCACCGACGACGAGGTCGAAAAAACGCGGCTCCTCGCGCGGTCGGACCTCGTGGAGGTCTTCGCGAGCGTCGACACCGCCGCGCGTCGGCTCGCCCGGAACGCAGGCGTCGGCCTCGGTCCCGATCACGAGGCCAAGGCCAGCGCCGCGCTGTACGGGGCAGACAAGGCGGCCCTCCAGAAGCTCGCCGGCACGTTCGTCGACCCGAGCGCGGCGGTCGTCGTCATCGTCGGACCGCGGCAGGCCATCGCCAAGCAGCTCGACGCGGTCGGCATCAACAACATCGAGACGAGTGGACCGGAGGGAGAGCCATGAGCAACGTCACGCTCGCACCGGGCGCGGAGAACAACGCGTTCGCGACGATGCTCGCGGACCTCGTCCGCCAGAACCTCGAGAGCAAGCCGCACAAGAAGAAGGACCTCGCCGCGCTCTCACGCCGCCGGAGCGTCACCGTCGCCCTCGTGGCCGACGACGCCGACGTCGCGCTCACCCTCGAGTTCAAAGATGGCGGGCTCGTCCTGCACGACGGCATCAAGGGCGTGCCGGACGTCGCGGTGCGCGGGTCGTCGGACTCGATCATGACCATGTCGAACATCCCGCTGACCCGGCCGTTCGGCCTGCCCATCCCGACCGACCGCGGCGCGCTCGACGTCCTCCGCCAGATGGCGCGCTCGACCGCGACGGGGGAGCTCAAGGTCCACGGGATGGTCGGGAACCTCGGCGTCCTGTCGCGTCTCACCCGCGTGATGAGCGTCAACGGCTGAGAACCCGCCGCTTGCAAGCGCGGCCGGCTTGACAGTCTCCCCCCTGGCTCGTAGGGTGCGCCGCCTAAATCCCCGCAGGTTATGCCGCAGCCGGCAGCCGACTTGCGAATGACCCCGAAGACGAGAGCTCGAGAACACTATGGCCGTTTCCATCCGCCTCGCCCGCCAGGGCACGAAGAAGAAGCCCTTCTACCGCGTGGTCGTCACCGACTCGCGTAGCCCGCGTGGCGGTCGGTTCCTCGAGAACATCGGCACGTTCGACCCGGCGAAGAAGACCGAGGAGAACCCGCTCAAGGTCAACCAGGAGCGCCTCGCGTACTGGCGTGGCAACGGCGCCGTCCTCTCCGAGACGCTCGTTCGTCTCGTGAAGGCAGCCTCGAAGGCCGAAGCGGCCGCCACCACCACGAAGTAAGCAGCCTTGCTTGCGCAGGAAGGTGAGGCTGGCGTGGCGTTGAAGGAGCTCATCAAGGCGATTGCCATGGAGCTCGTCGACCACCCTGATCAGGTCGTGGTCACGGAGATCGCGAGCGAGCAGAGCAGCCTCATCGAGCTCCGCGTCGCGAAGGAAGACGTCGGCAAGGTGATCGGCAAAGAAGGCCGGACCGCCCAGTCGATGCGCACGATCCTCGCCGCGGTCTCGACGAAGCTCGGCAAACGCGCTCACCTCGACATCGTCGACTGAGCGCGCCCGCGCCAGGGGCTCTCGTGGACATCCTCGCATCGGACCAGTGGGTCCCGCTCGCCGAAGTCATGCGCCCGCACGGCGTGAAGGGCGAGCTGCGGCTGAAGCTCTTCAACAAGGCGAGCGACACGCTCCTCGCCATGGACGAAGTGCTCGTCCGCTTCCCTGATGGAGAGGAGCACGAGGTCTCTGTCGAGCGCGCGCGCCGGGCCGACGAGGCGATCCTCATGAAGCTCTACTCGGTCGACGATCGCGATCGCGCCGAGGAGCTCCGCGGCGCCCTCATTTGCGTGCGCCGCCGCGATTTCGCGGAGCCCGAAGAGGGCGAGTTCTACGCGATCGACGTCATCGGCGCGGAGGCCCGTTTGGGTGGCGCGCGGATCGGCAGCGTCGCCGAGATCATCTCGTACCCGAGCGTCGAGGCGATGCTCATTCATGCCGACGACGGCGCCGGCGATTGGGAAGTGCCGCTGAGCGAGGCGTACATCGCGAAGGTCGACGTGGCGGCCAAGCTCGTGGAGCTCGTCACGCTCGACGACGTCGAGCGCCAGCCGCGCCGCAAGCCGAAGCCGAAAAAGCCCGCTGCCGGCGCCGCGCCGAACGACGCGGACGACGGCGCGGACGACGACGACGGGAACTGAGGTCTCGTGCGCGTCGACCTCGTGACGCTCTTCCCGGAGCTGTTCGAGACGTTCCTGCGAACGAGCTTCGTCGGGCGCGCGTCTTCGACCGGGAAGCTCGCCGTGCGGCTTCGCTCACCGCGGGACTTCGGGCTCGGCCGCCACAAGAGCGTCGACGACACGCCCTACGGCGGCGGCAGCGGAATGGTCATGCGCGTGGACGTGCTCGTCGCGTGCATGGAGGCGCTCGACGCGGAGGCCGAGCGAGCCGGTGAGCCGCGCGCGCGACGGGTCCTGCTCACGCCGCAGGGACGTCCGTTCGTGCAGGGCGTCGCGACGACGCTCGCGGCCGAGCCGGCGCTCATGCTCGTGTGCGGCCGCTACGAAGGCTTCGACGAGCGCGTGCGCAGCTTCGTCGACGAGGAGATCTCGCTCGGCGATTTCGTGATGACCGGAGGCGAGGTGGCCGCGATGGCCGTGATCGAGGCGACCGTGCGGCTCATCCCGGGGGTGCTCGGCAACGAGGAGTCGACGCGCGAAGAGTCGCACGGCGACGACGGGTTGCTCGAGTACCCGCAGTACACGCGGCCCGCCGAGTTCCGCGGCCACGGCGTTCCCGAGGTGCTCGCCGGGGGCAACCACGCGCAAATCGCGGCATGGCGGAAGGCGCAGTCGATCGCCCGCACCGCTGCGCGTCGACCGGACCTCGCGTCGCGCTACGAGGAGCGCCGCGCGTCGACGTCTGCACCTTCGTCGAAGAGGCCGCGATGACCACTCCGCGTCGGCTCGCGATCGCGCTCGTGCACCACCCCGTGCTCGACAAGCAAGGAGCGGTCGTCACCACCGCGCTGACGAACCTCGACGTGCACGACCTCGCTCGGAGCGCGCGAACGTACGGGTGCAGCGACTTCTTCGTGGTCCATCCCATCGAAGCGCAACGCGAGCTCGCGACGCGCATCGTCGCGCACTGGACCGACGGCTCGAGCGCGAAGCGGATCCCGGACCGCAAGGATGCGCTCAGCGTCGTCCGGCCGGTGACCACGCTCGACGAAGCATTCGCAGCGCTCGAGGATCCGAGCACCGAGATCTGGGTGACGGCGGCGCGCGAGATCGGCACGTCGCTCACGTACCGCGAAGGCCGGGAGCGGCTCATGGCGGGCGGACCGCCCGTGCTCTTGGTCTTCGGCACCGGCTGGGGGCTCGCGCCGGAGGTGACCGACCGGGCGACGGCGATCCTCGAGCCCATTCGCGGGCCGAGTGACTTCAACCACCTCAGCGTGCGCGCGGCATGCGCCATCTCGCTCGACCGGCTACGCGCGCCGGGCTGACGATCACGGCACGGCGACGGCGCGGATCGTCCCGTCGCCGTAGCACGCGACGTAGAGCGAGCGCTTCTGATCGAGCCCTACGTGCACCGCGAGGCCGCGCGGTCGCGAGAGCCCGGAGAGGAGGACTTTCTCCGCGCCGCCCGTCTTCGGGAGCATGACGACCTCGCCCGAGCCGGGCTCGTCGTCCGCCGACGTCCGCGTGAAATAAAGGTGGTCCGCGTCGAGCGCGAGCGAGCGGACGAGCGCGCGTCCGGCCACGACCTGCGTGTACGAGGGTCCGTCCGGTGCGTTGACCTTCAACACGGCGCCACCCTTCGTGACGAGGTAGACGGCCGAGCCATCGGCGGCCATGTCGGCGATCTCCACGTTGGGCAGCGTCGCGATCTTCGCCGGGTCTGCGCCTGCGTCGGGAGCAATCTCTTCCGAGCGCTTTCCCGCGCGCCACAGCTCGAGAGGCTGCTGCAAGAACCAGTACGCATACGTGCCGTCGACCGCGACGTGCGTAGGGTCCTTGTCGCCGAGGGCGCCCTGCATCTCGCGGGCGTTCTGCGCGCTGTCTCGACGATGACGGCGGATCTGATCGCGCCGCGTCGTGAATACGAAGGTGTCCGGATCGGCGGCCATCGCGATGTCGCGCACCTGATCGGCGCGTCGGCCGGTCGCGATCGCGGTCGGTTCTACCGGCGTGCCGATCGTCGCCTTTGCGATGCGGACGAGGAGCGGGACCTCGCCGCCGCCGTCCACCGCGTCACGCCCCGCGAGGTTCGCGTTGCGCCAGATCACGTTCGTCGTGTCGACGAGGACCTCGTGCGGCTCGGCTTGGTCGCGCGCGATGACCGTGCCGGGCGTGCTTCCGCCGACGCGCGCCCCACGCATCACCGTTCCCGCGCCTTCGTTCGTCCAGTAGACGAACGCCTCGTCGACGGCGACGCCCCAGGGCTTGTCCTGACCCGACGCGACGACGCTGGCGGCGGCGTCTAGGGCTTCCGCCGAGCTCGCGCCGTCCGACGGCGCTCCGCTCGCGCCGTCTGCGTTCCCGGCGTCCACGTCGGGCTCGAGCTGTTTGTCCTCGAGGCCGACGATTGCTGCGCACGCCGCGGACGGCGCGAGCACCACGGCCACGAGGAGCGCGCGCATGCCGGGTCGGGCGCTCACGTCTCCGAGATTACCACACGCACGAGAACGGCCCGGTGCACGAGGGCGCGCTGCCCACATGGTGGTCGGCGGCGCGCGTCGTCGCAGGACGCGGCTCGGACGGCGCGGTGACGAGGAGCGCGACGCCCGCGCCGAGCACGATGGCGCCCACCACGAACGCGACGGTCGAGACGGAGGCGGACGCCTGCGCCGCGTCGTTCGCCGCGAGCCCCGTCGCGTCGCACAGGAGGCCGCGGCAGTGGTCGTCGACCGTCGACTTCTCGGCAAGGGTCCGAAGGCCGAACACGGTGCCGACCGCCAGACCGGCGACGCCCGCGCCGGCGGTGATCCAGCCCGCGGTGCGCTGTACGGTTCCGGGCGCGCGGGTAGGGGCGGGCGGGCCGGACTCTGCTGCAGGTGCCGAGTTGCGCTCGCTCTCGGCGCTCGCGACCGGCATGAGCGCAGGAATCGCGACGAGGCGCTCGCCCGGCGTGGTCGCGTCGAGGCTCGACGACCACGGTTTCTTGCCGGGCGCACGTGCTTCGACGACGTGCGGCCCCGGGTCCAGCGGAACGCGTGTGCCCGAAGCCGCGGTGGTGAGCGCCTTGCCGTCGAGCAGCACCTCGGCGACACCGGCGCTCGGGAATTGGAAGGTCACGAAGGAGAGCTTCGGCTCGAGCTCGGCGATCTTCGCTCGTGCGAAGCGCTCCCGTTCCGGCTGTCGTGCACGCGCCGCGAGCGTCGCGGCCTCCGTGTAGTCCGCCCAAGCCGTCGCCGTCTTGCCCTCTTCCTCGTGGCACGTCGCGACGTTGAGGATGGTGCCGGGCTTCGGGTCGACCCGATGGCTCTCGACGTACTTCGCGCATGCCTCGGCGATCTTGCCGGCAGCATAGAGGTCCTTGCCCGAGCGGAAGAGCGCTTCCGCGAGCGCTTTCTCCGCGCTCGGCGCGGTCTCGGCAGAAGCGGGCGAAGCGACGAGGACGACGACGGCCGCGAACGCGCTCCGTGTGCAGCGACCGAGCGTCATGCCGTGCTTCGATCCTAGCTGGGATCGAGGAGCGACGTCATCTCCGCGGTTCGCTTCCCGCGCGCATCGGTCTCGACGAGCGGAGGCTCGACGACGAGCCCTCCTGCGCGGCCGGCAAGCGCCTCGACGAGGACGATGCGTGCGGCTCCGTCGGCGCGGCCGTGCACGATGCGGAGGCGCTTCGGCTCGAGACCTCGACGCCGAAGCTCGAGCAGCAGGGTGGTCGCTTCGATGACCGGGTAGACGAAGCACACGCGCGCGCGTCGGCCGGCCAGGCGCCGCGCAGCGTCGACGAACGCTGCGAGAGAGCCCACGCGGGCGGCCGCACGAGGCGCGAGCGGCACGCGTCCGCGACCCGGGGGCACGTACGGCGGGTTGCAAACGACGAGGTCGGCCGCGCCGAGGGGGGCGATGCTCTCGTCGGCGACGTCGGCGGCCGCGACGGTGACGCGTTCGGCGTATCCGTTGGCCGCGGCATTGGCGCGCGCGAGCCGCGCGAGCACGGCGTCCGATTCGACCATCGTGACGTGCGCGGCGCCTCCGAGGTGGAGAAGCGAGAGGCCGACCGCGCCGACCCCGGCGCCGAGGTCGAACGCCGCGCGCGCGGTGCGGCGCTTCGCGGTCGCAGAGGCTCCCGCGAGCACGCGCGCGGCGAAGGCGGCGAGGAGAAGCGCGTCGACGTTCACGCGGTAACGCGACGTCGCGCGCGCGGGCTGCGTGAGCGCGACCTTCCCGCCGAACAGCGTGTCGCGAGTGATCGCGTCGCGCTTCAGCTCTTCCACGGCGAGCGCTCGCGATGCGCGCGCCTGCCGCGCGTGCGGTGCGGACGACGCGTCTCCCGAGGGCCGGCCAAGACGTGGTGCACGCTGGCAACTATAGTGCACGCCAGGCGACCGTGGACCCGAAGCAGCGCATCACGGAGAAGGCACGCGAGCTCGGGTTCGAGGCGGTCGCATTCGCCCGGGCGGACCTGCCGCTCGAGGATGACTACGCGCGCTACGAGGCGTTCCTCGCGGGCGGAATGCATGGCTCGATGGATTGGCTCGCGAGCAACCGCGAGGCGCGGCGCCGGGTCGATACGGATCACGTGCTCGCCGGCGCGAAGACGGTGATCTGTCTCGCGCAGCCCTATGCAAGGGGCGTCGACGACGAGGCGAACGACCCCCCCGTCGCCAGCGCGATCGCGCGGTATGCGCGCGGTCGCGATTACCACAACTGGCTTCGGCGACGGCTCCGGCGGCTCGCGACGTTCGTGCGCGCGCTCGGCACGGCAGAGGCGCCGGTCGAGGCGCGCCCCCTCTGCGACCAGGAGCCCGTCCTCGAGCGCGCGTGGGCGGCGCGCGCGGGCCTCGGGTTCGTCGGCAAGAATGGTCTCCTCATCGTGCCCGGCGTCGGCTCGCTCGTCTTGCTCGGCGAGGTGGTCACGACGCTGGAGGTCGAGCCGGACAGCCCGATCCCGGAGCGATGCGGCGCATGCACCCGCTGCCTCGATGCGTGCCCGACCGGCGCGTTCGCCCGACCCTTCGTGCTCGATGCGCGCCTCTGCATCGCGTACCTGACGATCGAGAACCGCGGCCCGATACCGACCGAGCTCCGCCCCGCCGTGGGCGCTCGCCTGTTCGGTTGCGACGAGTGCCAGACGGTCTGTCCGTTCAACGCGCGCGCGCGGACGCCGCTCTTGCCTCATCGTCCCGTCGACCCGCGCTTTCTGCCCGAGCCCCGCTGGGGAGAGCTCGACATGGCTGCGCTCCTCTCGCTCGACGAAGCGGGGTTCGCCGCGCTGCGCGAGGGCAGCCCGGTCGGTCGCGCGCGTCTCGAGGGGCTCGCGCGAAACGCCGCCGTCGTCATGGGCAACGCGCGTGACGAGCGGCATCGGAGCGCGCTCGTGCGCGCGAAGGAAGGTCACCCGTCGGAAATCGTCCGCGAGGCAGCGACGTGGGCGCTCGCGCAGCTCGACGAGGTCACGGACAGCCGCCCGCGCCGATCTTGCAGCTCGTCTCCTGCTCCGTGTACGTGCTCTTCGTGCAGAACGTGAAGTCCGCGCCATTGCACGAAGCGGTGCACTTGCCCGCATCGCAATACGTGCGGCCCTTACACGGATTCTGTCCCGCACAGTAGACGCCTGCATCACCGCCGCTGACGCTGCTCCCTTGCGGGCAGCTGTCGCGCCCGACGCACGAGACGTCGACCTTGCTCGCGCGCGCGATGACACCGACGCCATTGCGGCAGGTGTCGCGGCCGGTGCACTCGATGGCGCACGAGTCGGTGGCATTGCAGGACACGCCTTGCGAGCACGCGCCTTGTCCCGCGCCCGTGTTGCCACCGCAGCGAATCGTGCAGCGGTCGCTGTTGCAGATCGGGGCTGCGTTGCCGCATGCGGAAGGCGCGGCGCACCCGAGCGCGCACGCGCCTGCGTCACAGCCGATGCCGAGCGCGCAGGAGTTCGCGCCGCGGCAGTCGACCTGGCAAGCGCTGCCGCTGCATGCGATGCGCTGGTTCGCACACGAGCTCGTCCCTGCGCAGTCGATACGGCACGCGGTGGCGGCCGTGCAGTCGACACCCTGGCTGCACGAGCTCGGCCCGGTGCAGTCGACGGCGCACGGGACGCCCGGCGGGCACGTCACGCGCGTGTTGCACGCGCTCGGTCCGCTGCAATCGATGACGCAGAAGCCTCCGTCGCACGTTCCGCCGTCGCACGCGGCGAGGCACGCCTCGGCGCTCGCATCGATGCCCGCATCGGCGAGCGGATCGGGAAGGGGCGGCAGATCGATCTGTCCGCCCTCGTCGTCCGCGTCGGGGAGGGCCGCCCCTTCGGGCAGCGAAGCCTCCGGGACGGCCGAGTCTTCGCTCTCCGGCGTGAGCGTGGCGCGCCCGATGACATCGAGCCCGCACGCGACGGCAGCCGAGGCGACCACGGTCGCGAAGAGCACGCGAAACGGACGACGCATCGATCGCACAGCGTACACGACGATTCTCACGCCCGGCGAGTCGGCGACGACGGCTCCTCGGTGCGCCCGGGCGGGCGCGCGGCGCCGGAGGGCTGCGGCCATGGCACGCCCGCTGCTACATACGGGGCAGGCGTGGGCGAAGCGGTCCACGCGGAGGGGCTTTCTCATGCAGTTTGCACGTACGACGACGAGGCTCGCCCTCGCGCTGGGGGTCCTTTTGACCATGGCGGCGGAAGCCCCCGCCTCGGCGCAGGAGTCGGCCGTGGCCGACGCGCGTGAGCGGGCGCAGCGCGCCCCGGCAAACGCGGACGCGTCGCTCGCATACGGCCAGGCGCTCCGTCGTGCCGGTCGCGAGAGCGAGGCGCTCGCGGAGCTCCGGCGGGCAGCATCGGTGGCCGCCGGTCGACCCGAGCTTGCCGCCCGCGCGGCTTGGGAGATCGCGAGGACGCACATCGCGAGGCGTGAGTTCGAGGCCGCGATCGGGACATGCCGCTCGCTCCTGAAGCCGCCGCCGGCCAGCACCGCGCCCGCGGTCCAGGCGGTGAGCCGCGTCTGCGCAGCAGAGGCTCATCTGCTGTGGAGGCGCGGGACCGAGGCGACCGCGGAGCTCGCCGAGCTCGCGAAGCTGAAGGAAGCTGCACCCGAGGTGCAGTACTTCGGCCGCCTCGTGCAGGGCCGCGCCGACGAGCTCGCGTCGCGCGACGCGGAGGCGGAGGCCGCCTATCGGTCGGCGATCGAGAGCGCAGACGCGCGCCCCGAAGCGCACGTGCTGCTCGGGGCGCTGCTCCGTCGTACCGGCCGCGACGGGACCGCCGAGCTCCGACGTGCCGTGCAGCTCGATGGCGGCGACCCGGTTGCGCAGCTCGAGCTCGGTCGCGCGCTCCCGGCCGGCAGCCCCGACGCGCTCGCCGCGTTCGAGAGGGCCGTGGCCGAGCGTCCGACGTTCGTGGAGGGTCTCCGCGCGCTTGGCGAGGGCTACGCGCTTGCGGGACGTTCCGCGGATGCGAAGCGCACCCTCGCGCAGGTCCTCAAGCTCGCGCCGAACGACGTGCACTCGAAGGTCCTGAGCGGCCGAGTGGCGCTCTCCGAAGGTCGGGCGGACGACGCGATCCGCGAAGGCGAAGCGGCGCTGAAGCTGATGCCGAACGTGCAGCCCGCCAAGCTCCTCGTTGCCGATGCGTGGGCGAAGAAGGGCGAGATCGATCTCGCGATCGAGGCGTATCAGGCCGCGTTCGGGCTCGACCACGCAGATCCCACTCCGCTCATCAGTGCCGCGCACGCCTGTCTCGCCGCGGGCCGGGTGACGAGCGCGAAGGCGTTCGGTGCTCGAGCGACGAAGGACTTCGCCGCGTCGGGGCCCGCCTGGGTCGCGCTCGGCGACGCGCTCGCCGCGGACAAAGATGCGCCTGGCGCGCGTACCGCGTACGAGAAGGCGAAGAAGGCCGGTGGCGTAGATGCTGCCGCGCTCGACGGGAAGCTCGCGAAGCTTCGGTGAGCGCGGCGCGGAGCTGCGGGCGCCTGGTTTCGCTGCCAATCGCGCCGAGGTCACACTAGAGTCCGCCGCGCGATGTCCGAGCTGGCTGCACGCATCACCGCCGGGGACCCACGCGCCGCTGCACGTGCGATGCGCAACGTCGACGATCGAACGCCGGGATACCTCGACCTCCTGAAGGCGATCTTCCCGAGCACCGGGCGCGCGTTCGTGGTCGGCGTCACGGGCAACCCCGGCGCTGGCAAGAGCACGCTGACCGACCGCCTCATCGAGCGCTATCGCGCGATGGGGAAGAAAGTAGGCGTCATCTGCGTCGACCCCTCGAGCCCGTATTCCGGCGGAGCCATCCTGGGGGACCGCATCCGCATGACGCGGCATGCGACGGATCCCGGCGTGTTCATCCGGTCGGTGGCGACGCGCGGCCATCTCGGCGGCCTGTCCCGGTCCGCGCGCGACATGGTGCGCGTCCTCGATGCGTTCGGCTGCGACGTCGTCATCGTGGAGACCGTCGGCGTCGGCCAAGACGAGCTCGAGATCACGCGCACCGCCCACACGACCCTCGTGGTCATGGCGCCGGGCCTCGGTGACGAAGTGCAGGCGATCAAGGCGGGTATCTTGGAGACCGCGGACGTGTTCGCGGTCAACAAGGCCGATCGCGACGGAGCCGATTCGACCGTTCGCGATCTCGAGCTGATGATCGCGCTCGGCACCGAGACGATGGTCGCCTCAGGAAAGACGCGCGGCCACGTCGTTCACGGCGGGCAGAAGGTGGATGTGATCGCCGGCGCGCCGTCGCCGTCGGGTACGGACGCGCCGAATGCGCGGTGGACGCCGCCGATCGTGAAGTGCGTCGCGACGAAGAACGAAGGCATCGCCGAGCTCGTCGCTGCGCTCGAGCGTCACCGCGCGTTCGGCGAAGAGACCGACGAGGGCCGTGCGCGGCGCCACTTGCGGCTCTCCGAAGAGGTCCGCGAGTCGCTGCGCGAGACGCTCATCGAGGCGGCCACGCACGACCTGCACGCCGAGATCGAGCGCACCGTCGCCGATGTCGAGGCGCGCACGCTCGATCCGTACACCGCGACCGAACGGCTGTTGAAGGCGTTCCGCGGGCGCTGAGCGCAGCGCGCGCGTCAGAGCTTCAGGCGGTTGCGAGCCGTCGCCGGCCCGGCTTGCGACCGACCTCCTCGGCGCGGAACGCGCTCGGGCACGTGTCGCTGATCCCGCAGCCTTCGCAGTTCGGTTTGCGTGCGAAGCAGATTCGGCGGCCGTGGAAGATGAGGATGTGGCTCGCGATGTCCCACTTGTCGCGGGGGAGCACCTTGCAGAGGTCCTGCTCGATCTTGACCGGGTCGTCGTTCTTCGTCCACTTGAGCCGCTGCGAGAGGCGCTGCACGTGCGTGTCGACGACGACGCCGTCCGGTGCGTGCCAGATCACGCCGAGCACCACGTTCGCCGTCTTTCGGCCGACGCCCGGGAGCTTCACGAGCTCGTCCATCGTCCGCGGGACTTCACCGCCGTGCCGTTCCACGAGCGCCCGCGCGAGGCCGACCAGGCTCTTCGACTTCTGGCGGAAGAACCCCAGCGTCGCGACGTACGGCTCGATGTCGATCGGCTCCTTCTGCGCGAGGGCGCGCGCATCGGGGAAGTCGGCGAAGAGCTTCGGCGTCGCCTTGTTGACGTTCACGTCCGTCGTCTGCGCGCTGAGCACCGTCGCGCACAGGAGCTGGAACGCATTCTTGTGATCGAGCTCGCAGTGCGCGTCCGGATGAAGCGCGTGGAGGCGCGCGAGCGTCTCGGCCGCAGGCGCCGCGGACTTCTTCGGAGCGACCTTCTGGCGGACCTTCACGGCGGCGGTCTTCACCGCGCGGAGAGCGCCGCCCTTCTTCTTTGCTGTCGCCATGCGCGCTCGCTCCGACGCGGTCAGTTCAGGTCGCCGTCACCACCGGTGCTCGGAGGCATGCTCGGTGAGCCGCCACCGTCGGCGCCGCCATCGCCGCCGCCGTCCGGCGGTACGTCGCTCGCTCCAGCGCCCTCGGTGTCGACCGCGGGCGTCTCGGCGAGCCTCTCGAGCGCGACGATGCGCTCTTCGCCCTCGACGGTCATGATCTTCACGCCCTGTGCGTTGCGGCCGGTTTCGCGGATCTCGGCAACCGTCGTACGCAGCGTCTGGCCGCGATCCGTGATGAGCATCACCTCGTCGCCGTCCTTCACGAGCTTCACGTCGACGACGGGGCCATTCCGCTCGCTCGCGTCGATGAGGATGATGCCCTTGCCGCCACGGTTCTGCTGACGGAACTCGTCGAGCAGCGTGCGCTTGCCGTAGCCCTTCTCGCAGACGGCGAGCACGTACGGGCGCTCGGGATCGGTGACCGCCATGCCCACGACCTGATCGTCGTCGGCGACGTCGATGCCGCGTACGCCGACGGTCCCGCGGCCCATCGAGCGCACCTGGTCTTCGGGGAAGCGGATCGACTGGCCCTGCTTCGTTGCGATGAGGAACTCGCGCTGGCCGTCGGTGAGAGCGGCCGAGAGGAGCTGGTCGTCTCCCTCGATCTTCACGCCGATGATGCCCTTCTGGCGGAAGTTCTCGTACTCCGTGACCTCGGTCTTCTTGATCTGACCGCGCTTCGTGATCGTTGCGATGTACTTGCCGGCTTCGATCTTCGGCACCTCGACGATCGCGGCGACCTTCTCGCCGGGCTCCATGCCGACGAAGTTCACGATCGCGCGCCCCTTCGCCGTGCGCGGTGCGATCGGGATCTCGAAGACCTTCTTCACGTAGACCTTGCCGCGGTCGGAGAAGAAGAAGACGTAGCTGTGCGTCGACGAAACGAAGAGCTGGGTGACCCAGTCTTCCTCGCGCGCCTCCATGCCGATCTTGCCCTTGCCGCCGCGCTTCTGCGCTCGGTACGCGGACGGATGCGTCCGCTTGATGTACCCGGCGTGCGAGATCGTGACGACCATGTCCTCTTCCTGGATCATGTCTTCGTCGGCGATTTCGGCGTCGTTCGCCACGATCTCGGTGCGCCGCTTGTCGGCGTACTTGCTGCGAATCTCTTCGAGCTCCATCACGATGAGATCGAAGAGGACGTTCTCGTGCGCGAGGATGTTCCGGAGCCGCGCGATCTCGGTGCAGAGCTCGCCGTACTCCGTCGCGAGCTTCTCCTGCTCGAGGCCGGTGAGCTTCGCGAGGCGCATGTCGAGGATGGCGCGCGCCTGTCGCTCGGAGAGGAAGTACTCGCCGCGCGCTTTGGCGGTCTCGATCTCGTCGGCGGGACGGCCGGCGCGCGTGACGAACGCCTCGAGCCCGCGGAGCGGCAGCTTCATGAGCGCCTCGCGCGCGGTCTCCGTGTCGCGAGACTCGCGGATCGTGCGCACGACGAGGTCGACCTCGGTGGTCGCCATGCCGAGGCCTTCCACGATCTCGCGCTGCGCCTCCGCCTGACGGAGCTCGTACCGCGTGCGGCGCGTGACGACGTCACGGCGGTGCTCGACGAAGACCTCGAGGCTCTGCTTCAGGTCGAGAACGGCGGGACGGCCGCGGACGATGGCCAGATTGATGACGCCGAACGAGGTCTGCAGATCCGTGAGGCGATAGAGCTGGTTGATCACGACCTGGGGAACGACGTCCTTCTTCAGGTCGATCACGAGGCGCATGCCGTCGCGATCCGATTCGTCGCGGACCTCGGCGATGCCTTCGATCTTCTTCTCGCGCATCAGCTCGCCGATGCGCGCGTGAATCTTCGCCTTGTTCTGCTGGTACGGGATCTCGGTGACGACGATCATCTCCTTGTCGCCGCGGCCCGGAGACTTCTCCACTTCCATGCGCGCGCGCATGATGATGTTGCCGCGGCCGGTGCGCTGCGCGGCTTCGATGCCGCCGCGACCGAAGATGAGACCACCCGTCGGGAAGTCGGGGCCGGCGACGAAGCGCATCAGGTCGTCGACCGCGCACTGCGGGTTGCGGATGAGATGCACCGTCGCGTCGATGATCTCGCCGAGGTTGTGCGGCGGCACGTTCGTCGCCATGCCGACGGCGATGCCGCCCGAGCCGTTGACCAGGAGGTTCGGCACCCGCGTCGGGAGGACGGTCGGCTCGACCTTCGAGTCGTCGAAGTTCGGCACGAAATCGACGCACTCCTTGTCGATGTCGCTCAGGAACTCGACGGCGATCTTCGAGAGGCGCGCTTCCGTGTAGCGGTAGGCCGCGGCGGGGTCGCCGTCGACCGAGCCGTAGTTGCCCTGGCCGTCGATGAGCGGGTAGCGCATCGAGAAGTCTTGGGCGAGACGCACCATCGCGTCGTAGACGCTCGCGTCGCCGTGCGGGTGGTAGCTGCCGAGCACGGCGCCGACGATGGTGGCGCTCTTCCTGTACGCCGCGGTCGGGACGAGCCCGGCCTCGTACGCGGAGTAGAGGATCCGGCGATGAACGGGCTTCAGACCGTCGCGCGCGTCGGGGATGGCGCGCCCGACGATGACGCTCATCGCGTAGTCGAGGTAGCTCGTGCGCATCTCGTCTTGGATCGAGATGGGCACACGCTGCCCGTTTCCGGGCGGCGTTCCGTTGGTTCCGTCGGTCGGCGGAGGCGGCGGAGTGACGTTCGACATCTGCCCGGATGTCTAGTCTGATCGCGCGCGCGCAGCCAGCGGAAACCGCCTGGATTTATGGCCTGATCTCGACGACTTGAGGGGTCGCGGCGCCGTCCTTTCGGGCGCCGTCACGAGGCCTTGGCCGGGGCGAGCGACTTCCGACCCCCAGCGCGTCGACCTGAGCTATTGGCCGTACGGGTTCGGCGGAAGCGATGCGTGCTCGTAGAGCGGAGCGCTCGCGGCGCGAGACGCCGAATCGGGGCTCTCTCTGGCGTTCGGCTCCGCCTGCGCGACGGGCTCGGGCGCCGCGAGCACGCGCGCCGGCGCCACGATCGCGGAGACGTGGTCCTCGAGGGCTCGCGGCTCGCGGCTCGTGCTCGCATGGCGGTTGCCAGCCGACGCGCCGAGGAGGCCTGCGGCCGCCGCGACGAGCAGCGCACCGGTCGCGAGGAGCGCACGCGCGGGCACCCAACGCGGCGACCTCGCGCGACGCGGCAGCGGCGGCGGCGGGGGCGAGCGGCGCCGCGGCTCGGGTACCGCCACGACTTGCGTCGCAAGGTCGGACGAAGGCAGCCACGTCGGCGTGTCGCGCTGCTCCGCGGCCGCGATGCGGAAAGCCGAGGCCGCCTTGTCGTCCGCGAGCTCGCGCGAGAGCCACGTGCCGAGGTGGTCCTTCGCGTCGCCAGGATAGGCGAGGAGGAACGCGTCGAGGTCGGCGCGCATCGCGGCCGCCGAGGCGTAGCGATCTTCGCGACGCGCCGCGGTCGCGCGTTCGGCGATCGCGCGCAGGGCGGCCGCCGCGGCTTGCGGGTTTTCCGCAGATGACGACGGCCACGCCGGGAGGTCGCGGGCGATGAGCCGGCGGAGGATGGTCATGTCGTCCGCCTCACCCCAGAAGCGCTCGCCGGTGACGAGCTCACGGAGGAGCACCCCGACCGAAAAGACGTCGGCGCGCCCGTCGATGGTGCTCGGCTCGAGGTGGTCGGGCGAGAGATACGGGATCGATCCCTTCACGATGCCCGCCTTCGTCTTCATGCGCGCACGGCGGCTCTTCGCGACGCCGAAGTCGATGAGCTTCACCTCGCCGGTCCACGTGAGGAAGACGTTGAGCGCGCTCACGTCACGGTGCACGACGCCGAGCGCGTGCGCGTACGCGAGCGCGTCGAGGACGGACGCGAGCACGCGCGCGGCGTGACGCGCCGGCACGAGGCGACGACCGAGGCGCGTGCGCACGTCGTGCAGCGATGCGCCCTCGAGGAGCTCCATGGCCATGAACCACCGGCCCTCGTCGCAACCGAGCTCGTACGTCTCGACGATGTTCGGGTGCCGTAGACGCGCGGCGAGGCGCGCCTCCTCGATGAACATCTCGCGGTGCACCTCGTCGTTCGCGACGTCGACCGTGAGCTCCTTCACGGCGCAGAGCTTCGCGAAGCCATGCGGCCCCTGGCGCTCTGCGAGGTGCACGACGCCCATGCCGCCGCGACCGAGCGTTCCGAGAAGCCTGTACGCGCCGATGTTCACGAACGGATCGACGCTCGAGACGGAGGAAGCATTCAGCTCGGCAAGAGAGAGAGAACAGGGGACAGGGAGTAGGAAACAGGGAACCGGGAATGGGAGGGCCGGGAACGTTCCCTTTTTCCTTGCCTGTAAGCTGTTCCTTCAGGGGTTCGGCTTTTCGTGACGCATGGCTTCTGCGGCGAGCGCGCGGGCCTCTTCCTTCCCCGCGTCCTCTCTCCGCTCGCTGTACCGATCGGTGAGGTATGGCGTGGCGTCCCGGAGGAGGAGCGTGAACTTGACGAGCTCTTCCATGACGTCGACGACGCGGTCGTAGTAGCTCGGTCGGCAGGGGCACCGTCCGGCAGCGGGAGCCCGTCGGCGTGGAAGACCCGCGGTTCGGCGCCGAAGTGCTCGAGGAGACGAGCCGCTTCCAGCGTGAGGAAGCGGCTGTACGACCGCTCGCGTAGCGAGCCGTAGAGGAGGAGAATCCGCGGTTTGTGTGTCGACCGCGTCGCGCTCGCGAGCTTCTCGGCGGTTGGCACGTCGAGGTATCGCGCGTCGACGTTCGGCAGCTCGCGGCGGTCATCGGTCATCGGCGATCCTCGCGTTGTGCACGCACGCGAAGAGAACGGTCTTCACGCCGAGCCTTCTCCCCGTGCGATCGGCTCGAGATCCGTGGAGAGCCCGGCGTCCGCGCGATTGCCGCCCGGAGCAGGGCCAGGTTCGGCGGGGAAGAGGCGGCGCTTCAGCCACAGGGAAAGTAGACCAGCGCGAGCAGGGCTGGGACTTCGATGAGCGGGCCGACCACTCCCGCGAGCGCTTCGCCGGAAGAGATGCCGAACAGGCCGATCGCCACCGCGATCGCCAGCTCGAAGTTGTTACCTGCTGCCGTGAACGAGAGCGATGCCGTTTCCGCATACGTGAAGCCGAGCTTTTTCGAGATGACGAACGCCGCCGTGAACATGATCGCGAAGTACAGGACGAGCAGCGCGGTCGGACCGATGCGCGGCAGGAAATGCTTTTCGTACCACTCGGCGCCGCGCCGTCGCACGAGCACGACGCGGGTGAGCGCCCCGGCGGCGAGCGCTACGAGGAGCGCCGCGAGCTCGCTGCTGCCCTGGGCGAGCATGTTCCAGATGAGGACCATCGCGATGCAGCGCGCGAGCCCGATCCGCACGAGGCCCGTGCGGTAGTGCGGCAGGTCCGGCAGGAAGAGCCCCGCGAGCGCGAACATCAGGATCGGCCCGAGCACCCAATTGAAGAACAGCGACGCGCCGAACACGCGGGCGTTCGCGCCGACGGCGCCGAGCTGGCCGTACCGGGCCTTCGCGAGGACCGGGTACATCATCGAGAAGAGGCCGACCGCGATCGGCAGGGAGACTCCCGCGATCTTCACCGTGTCGAGCGCGGCACCGAGCGAAGGGAAGAGCCGCCCGAGCGCGACGCCCAGCGCGATCGCGAGGAGGATCCAGAGCGGGAGGAAACGGTCGATGAGCGAGAGGCGCGGCCGCACGGGAGAGCGAGAAGAACAGGGAACAGGGAACAGGAAATTGGGAATGGGGAGCAGGCGGCGTGGCCCCACCCGGGGGCGGGGCCACACCGGGTACGGGTTACGGGTTTTTCGTGAACACGCCGCCGGGCGGGACGGTCACGCCGCCGCCGCGCGGGGAGCTCGGGACGGCCCACACCGGGTTCGTGAAGGCGAGGCGCTCGATGCAGCGGCCCTTCAGCTGTGCGTCGAGCGCGGCGGGCGACGTGCCCGCGCAATAGCTCGCATCGAACGTCCTCGTTCGCGCGAACGCGCGGACGTACATGCGATCGGGCGTGGCGGGCGCTTCGAAGACGTAGCTCGTCGTCGACGGCGTCGTGCACGTGTACTCGCACTGATCGGCGTACCCGGGCTTGTTGCAGTAGTAGTTCGGTCGGCACACCTCCTCGCCGTACGTGACGACCTTCTTCGCGACGCCGACCGGGTAATCCGCCGCACGCAGCGTGATCGTGCGGCGACCCCACCAGGGCGAGCCGCCGACGACGTAATCGGCGCTCGTCGGCACGATGCGGAGGACGCCCGTGCGATCCGCGGCGTAGCCGTCGACGAGCATGCGATGCACGGCGTTGCTCGGCGTCTTGTAGAGGTTCGGGTCGAGCGCGCCGCTCTTCGTGAGCGCGCTGTGGATGCCGTGATTGACCGGCGCGTACACGAGCGTGCGGTCGCTCGCGGCGTGCGCGGCGCCGACGTACACGTCGATGCTGTCGATGGCTTGGAACTCCGGCGTGGACTTCCACTCGACGACGACGTTCAGCGTGCCCGAGCCGAAGCTGCCGACCCCGCCCATCGGGACGTCACCGTCGTCGATGATGCCGTTGTTGTTGACGTCGACCGCGATCCGGAGCGCCGGCCCGTCGGTGACCGCGAACTCGCCCTTCGCGAGCGCGCTCGTCACCTGTCCTTGGCCGAGCGCTGGGATCGCGCTGCCGTCGGGCGCGGAGATGCTCTCCGGCCACGTCGTACCGACGTTGAGGAGGTTACGCGGCTTGCCGATCGCCGTGTCGACGACCGCGGTGGTGCCGACGAGACGCCCCTCGCGACGGTAGTTGAGGTCGCCGTGCGCGTCCGAGCCTCCCGCCATGAAGACGCGGCGCGGCTGCCCCGCTCCGAGCCACGCGATCGACGAAGTCTGCGAAGGGCGGAGTCCCCACTGGAGCATCTTGTCCCAAGCGGCGACGCCGTCGTGAAGATCACGGTACGCGCCCGGCGGCGCCTTCCCGCGCCACGTGCCGTACTTCGGCGGTCCCGCGTTCGCGGAGTAGGGGAAGCCGCGGTGATCGCCGTCCGACTCGAGGCGACTGTCCTCGTTCCAGAGCTGGAGGCCGAGAATCACCGGCGACTCGAACGCCGTTCGGAGCTGCACGTCGGAGTACGGAACGATATCGGGGCCGAGGCGGCCGAAGCCGTCGCCGCTCGCGACGTCGACGGGGTGCGCGAGAAACGCGTAGCCCTTGCCGGACATGGTGTTCCAGTAGCTCGGGCTGAGGATGTCCTTGAGACGCTGCGTCGCTCCTCCGTAGTTCGACGTTCGGCTCGCGACGAAGCCGTCGTTGCGCGAGCCGTCGGACGGCAGCCACACGAGGTGCTGGCGCGCGTAGAACCGCTCGATCAGCCCTTGGAGGTCCTTCAGCAGGTAACGACCGCCCTCGGACGCGACGTCGGTGAGCGCCGCGGCCGCTCCGCCCGGGCACGTGTCCGCCGTCGTGTACTTGCCGAGCGTCAGCAACTCGGAAGGTACCTTCGTGCACGACTCGGCCCAGCGGTAGGTGCGGCCATTGCCGTAGACGAGGCTCCCGCTCGTTCGCTCGGCCGCGCTGATCTCGGGCACGACGTCGACCTCTCCGCCGAGGAAGATGCGCGAAGGCCTCGTGCCACCCGCGAACGCGCGCATCACCTGCGCATTGCCGCCGACGCTCGGCGCGTTGAGCCACACGCGGAGCGCGTTGAACCGCTGCTGGTTCATGTCGCGCGCCGCTTCGACGCTCGCGAGCACGTTGAAGCCCGACAGCTTCTTGTTGATGAGGTCGACGGCCCACTTCTCGGCGAACTCGGGCGCGTACGGAATGTCCGGCACGGCGTCGATGAAGATCGGGTCCATGTCGGTGACCTGGCCGGAGTCGCTCGCGTGGTCCGTCGCGAAGAGGAAGTCGAGGCCCATCGCGCGCATCGCCTGGAGCGTCGGCCGGTAGGCGTATGCCGACTCGCCTTCGTTGTCGGTGCCCTGCGAGTGGTAGTGGAGGTCGCCGTACACCCATCCTTCGCCGAAGCGGGGAAGCGCCGCGTCGCCGAGGTGCACCTTCACTCGATCGGAGAAGACGACGCGCGCGGTGGAATTGGCGCACGTGCTGCCGCGGCGCGCGAACTTGGCGGTGACGCTCAGCTCGACGTCGTCGCCATTCCGCATCGGGCTGACGCCGCTCGCGTAGCTGTTGGTCGTGACGAGCTGCTGGGGCACGTAGGCGATCGTGGCGTGCCACTCCGCCGACGAGCCCACGTCGAGGACGTTCGCGCAGCTCTCACCCGCCCACTGCCTGCAGACGCGATGGTTCGCCGCGACGTCGGAGCTCGCCGGCCACTTGTCGCTCCGCTCGATCTCGCGGACGTTCGGTGAGGTCGCAGGGATGTCCGTGTCGAGGTGCCAGGGCGTCGGATACTCGGACTGCACGAACGGATTGTCGTGCTCGAGGCCGTCTTTCCAGCTCTCGCGAACGGTGACCCCGCAGAACTCGCCGTACGGCTTCGCGGTCTCCGGATCGCGCTGCATGCTCGCGTCGTGCACGGTGACGACGAGCGGAATGGGCGGGTAGGTGTTCGACCTCGCATCGATGTCCGATCCGATCGGCTCGAGCCGCCATGGAGCATCGATGGCCGTGTCGGCGCCGCCCATGACGCTCGCCATCGCGCTCGCCGCCGTTCCGGTCCGCTCCTCGGGCGGCGTCGGCGTGGAGGACTCGTCCGGAGCACCGTCGGAAGCGGCAACGCATCCGGAAGCGAGCGCGACGGAGGCGAGAGTGAACAGACTGACGAGAGAGCCAACGGAGCGAGTTCGCATTGTCCGCCCCTGCAGCAACCGCCGCACCGCCCCCGCAGACCCACGAATCCGCGTATTCCTGCATCGCGCGCCGCGCGCGCGCGCACCCCAACCCCGCGCGCGCGCAGGCTCTCGCTCCAACCGCACGCAGCCACGACGCTCTCGCCCCCGACCTCGCACGCAGCGACGAGGCGCAAGCAGCCTCGAATCCGACCTAGGCGCGCCCCCGACGCGTCTGCGCGTCGGTCGCCGAAGGCGAACGCGCCGACCCGGTGGGAAGACCACGGGGAGGCTCGTCGCGTAGCGACGAGGGGCCGAAGCCCACTAGAAAAAGTTACCGATCGTGAACTCGAAGACGCTGGACTCTTCGTAGCTGAGGCGGTTGAGCGGGAAGCCCCACTCGAAGCGGAGCGGCCCGAGCGGCGAGAACCAGCGGATACCCACGCCAGTCGAGAGGCGCAGATTGAAGAGCCTGCCGCCGTCGAAGCACGGCGAGACGAGCTGCGAGAACTGGGGCGCGGGCGTCGTCCGGCAGAACTGGTCTTCGAGGTTCCACGTGTTTCCGGCGTCGAGGAAGGTGACGCCGCGGATGCCGACCTTGTCGATGATCGGGAACTCGAGCTCGAGGTTCGTATAGTACTGGAGGTTACCGCCGATGTTCGCGCCGTTCGGGATCGGCGGCGCGTTCACGTCGAGCGACGAGTTGAGCGGCAGGCGCGGGCCGAGCGTTCGGAGGCGATAGCCGCGAACGTCGAGGATGCCACCGAGGAAGTAGCGCGCGAAGATCGGCACGCCTTCCTGCAGCGGGCTCGTGATGACGCCGAGCTTGTTGTTCATCTTGATGATGAAGCCGCTGCCCGGCTGCTCGCTCTGTCCGAAGAGCGGGTAGTAGAAGCGCGCGATGACCTCGTGGCGCAGGAACTCGAGCTCCGAGCCGAGCGCGCTGGAGGCGAGCTCCGTCGAAGCCTGGAGGTAAACGCCGCTCGACGGGAAGAGGCGATTGTTGCGCGTGTCGTAGGTGATCGCTGGACGGAGCGAGATGGTGCGACCAGCGCTGAAGAGGTTCGCGAGCGGCAAGCGCTGGAAGACGGACACGAAGCCCGAGGTCGAGCCGAAGAACGTGTTCACCTGCTGCGTGTCGATGCTGTCGTGCTGCGCGGTGGCGGTGACGCCGATGCGGAGCCACGGCTGCACGAGCGCGTAGCCGAACGTCACCGCGCCGCCGATCGTCTGGCGCGCGAAGTCCGGGAAGACGAGCAGGTTGTCGTAGAGCTCGACGCTCGTCGACCAGTCCGAGTCCATGAAGTAGGGCTCGAAGAACCGGATGCTGATGAGCTGACGGAGCCCGGAGATCTGCGCCTGCAGCGCGAGCGACTGGCCGTTTCCGAACAGGTTCGCCTGCTGAATCTGCGCCGTCGCGATGAAGTTCTCGATGCTGGAGAAGCCGGCGCCGACCTGGAACGTGCCGGTGGGTCTCTCCGTTACCTCGAAGTTGATGTTGATCGTCTCTGGCGTCGAGCCCTGCTCGGTGGAGACGTCGACGCGCTCGAAGTAGCCGAGCGCGACGATGCGGCGCTTCGAGTCCTCGAGGCGCGTTTCCGAGAAGAGCTGCCCCTCCTCGATCTCCATCTCGCGACGGAGGACCTTGTCGCGCGTCTTCGTGTTGCCCTTGATCTCGATGCGTTCGACGCGCACGAGCGGCCCGCGTCGGATCGGGATGATGATGTCGACCTCGCGCTTCACGGGGTCGAGCTCCGTCTCCGGCTCGGCCTCCATGTTCGCGTAGCCGGCGTCGCGATAGAGCGTGCGAACGGCGCCGAGATCCTTCACGAGCTCGGCGCGATTGAAGTAGTCGCCGCTCTTCGCGCGCACGAGCTGACGGAGAGCGCGTCGTCCTCCGAGCGGCTCGATCTCTTTGCCGTCCGCATCGCGCTCGAAGATCTTGAGCTGCCGGATCTTGAACCGCGGGCCCTCGTGAATGAGGACGGCGAGCTCGATGCCCTCGAGATCGGGCGTCAGCATCACGCGCGGCGTCCCGATCTGCACGTTCATGAAGCCCTTGTCGTAATAAAGGGCGTTCAGCATCAGGACGTCGCGCTCGAAGATGTCCTGGCGGTACGGGCCACCCGAGCCGAACGAGAAGATCGAGCCCTGGCCGGTCTGCATGACCGCGCGGAGCTCGTCTTCCGGGACCGAGTAGTTGCCGACGAACGTGATGCGACGAACCGTGACCGGCGCGTGCTCGGTGATCGTGAACCGGACGATCACCTCGTTGTCGCGCTGCGGCTCGACCGCGCTCTCGACGTCGGCGAGGAAGTAGCCCTTCTCGGCGTAGGCGTCCTTGATCTTCTGAACGCTCCGGCGCACGGCCGGGACGCTCAGGATCGTGTTCGCCTTGATCTCGATCGCCTCCTGGAGCTTGTCGTTCTCGATCTCGCTGTTGCCGTCGAACTCGATCGCCTTGATGTTCGGCCGCTCGCGGACGAGGAAACGGAGGATGACGCCGCGATCTTCGCGCGTCATGTCCACTTCGATGTCGTCGAAGAACCCGGAGTCCCAGAGGGCGCGTACGTCGCTCGCGAGATTGTCGACCTTGAAGAGGTGACCGGGACGCTCGCGCAGGTAGCTGACGATGTCCTCTTTCGCGACGCGGCGGTTGCCGCTGATGTCGATGCGGCTGATCGGCGTGCCTTCCGCCTTCTCGGCCTCGCTCTGCGGGATGTTGATCGTCGGGCCCGCCGCCTGGGTGGGGGGCGTGCTCGCCGCGCCCGCGTCGGGATCCGTCGGCGCGCCGGCATCGTCCGGCGCGGCAGCAGGGGTGCCGGGTCCGCCCGAAGCGCCACCGTCGGGACCGGGCTTGCCGGGGACGGGCTTGCCAGGCGCGCCTGCGTCGCCCCCGCCCGCGCCCGCCGGCACGGCGCGCGGAGCACCGGCCTCGGGCGTCGCTGCGCCGGCGTCCGTGCCCTGTGCGCTCGCGCTCCCGGGGAGCACCGCGACGAAGAGGAAGAGGAGCGCCGCCGCTGCCACGATCTCGAGGACGAGCGCCAGCGCGAGACGCGCACGACGCTCGCTACGCTCGGCCGAGCGGGCAGGACGAGGGAAAAGAAGCATCTTAGGGGGCGAAGCGGGGTCCGTAAGTACCCGAGAGCCGCCTCGTAGGTCAACCGACCTCACGCGGGAAGCACGAAAGAATTCCGGCGGGATTTCGCGAGCGTTGCGCGCGCGAATCGCGCGGCGCGTTCAGAAGCCGCGTACGCGCGCTTCGCGGAGGAGCGCGTCGTGCGCCGGCTTCCTCCGGCCGCTCTCGTCACGGAGCCCGGTCGAACGGACGAGCGCGAGGAATGCCGGGTCGCTTCTACCCGCGCGCGCCGCTGCCGCCGCCGCCACTTCGGCCGGCGGATCGTCGAGCTCGTGGAACACGACGAGCGGGATTCGGCTCGCGTGCCGGTCCCAAGCTGCGAACGCCGCGCCCACGAAGGCCGCCTGCTTCGCCTCGTCCGAGCCGCACGCCGCGGCGGACGGGTAGCCGAGGCGGCGCACGAGGAGCGGTTTGCCAAGGGGAGCAGCGGCGACCACGGCATCGAGCTCGGCGCCGACCGCGCTCGGATCCTTCACCTGCGCGGCGGCATCGACGGGGACGACATCGACGGCAACGACGTCCGCCGCGGCCCACGCGCTTGCGAAGCGCTCGCGCCCGGCGACGAGCCCGGGCGCAGAGACCGCGAACCCGACGCGGAGCCCCGGGCGAACCGCGCGCGCGTGCGCGGCGACGTGCGTGAAGAACGACGCGAACGCCGCGTGCTTGGCCGGATCGGAGGCGAGCGGCACGTCGACGTCACTCGCCACGAGCCACGCTTCGATGCGGGTGTCGAGCAGCTGCGACAGCGCGTAGTCGGTCACGCGATCGTAACGCGCGGCGAGCTCCGCAACGTCGAGCGGCTTCGACCGGAGCTCGGCGGGCGCTCGCGAGCCGCCGATGTCGAGCGCGTCGATCGTGACGACCGCGCGCGCCCCATACGCCGAATACACGAGGTTCGCGATGTGGAGCGCAGGCTGGAAGAGCTGCGTCGTGGGGCCACCGTCTTCCGCGGCGCCGGCATCTGCCCCGGCGTCGTAGGGTCCCTCCACCTCGTCCCATGCGAAGCCGAGGGTGGTGGCCACCGCGCCGCCGTCACGCACGGTTTGGACGTCACGCGGAAAGTCCATGTCGCTGATCTGCGTTCCGACGCCGAGGAGACGGTCTCCTTTCGGGAGCGGAGCTGCGTCGACGGCGGCCTCGCTCGCGCCCGTGTCGCTCGGCGTGCTGCCCTCGTCGAGGCCCGCGTCGGAGCCCGCGCCCACAGGAGGGTCGTCGCTGCACGCCGCCACGACGGCGCCGCTCGTCGCGCCGAAGAGCACGGCGACGGCGGCGAAGGCGAGAGCTCTCGTGCGCGCGATCATGGCGTCAGCGTAGCTTCTCCGGTGCACGGCGCGCGAGCGCGCGTTCGTCACTCGACGCGCGGAGCCTTCGGTGGGCGAAGCGATTCGATGAGGTCGGCTACCTCCGAGATGTCGACCACGGGCGCGATGGTGAGGCGCGCCTCGAGCGCGGCGCTCGGGAGGGGAGGCGGCGCTTGGCCGGTCGCGCCCACCGCGCGCGCGAGGAGCGCGCAAGCATCCGAAAGCACGCGCGCGCGCTTCTTTCCGAGCGCGACCTCGTCGGCATGGAGCTGCGAGAGCTCGATCGAAGCGCCCGCCAGCATCTCGCGCAGGCCTTCGATGCGCTGGAGCATCTGCTCGACCTGTGTGCCGACCGAGACGGGCGGCCGCGACGCACGCGCGCTCGGCGGCAGCGACGGTGCCGAGCTCTTTGCCACGGCGTCGGCCTTCAGCTTCGCGAGACCTTCCTCGAGGGCCGCGACCTTCTCTTCGATTGCTTGGCGCTTCTCGCGCTCGGCGAGCGCCTCGTCTTTTGCCGCGACGAGGTCGAGCTGCAGCTTGCGGTATGCTTCGTCGGCCTCCTGCGCCCGTTCCGTCGCGCGAAGCGCGCGTTGCTCGGCCTCCGCGCGTTCTTGCTTCTCGGTACGCAGCGCCTCTTCGAGCTCGGTGATGCGCGCGTTCGTCTTGTCGCCGCCCTGCTTGGCTCGGTCCGACTTGGCCATGACCGGCGATTGTCGCACGAAACCGGCGCCGCCGATCAGGCCGCGGGGACGGCGTCTCGGCGCGGCCACCACAGCCACGCGCTCACCGCGATGGCGACCGGGAGCGTCATCATTGCGCCCTCGATGGGGAGCCGATCGATGAGGTAGCCGACGAACGGCTTCGACCAGAGGTCGCCGAGGAGGTGGATGGCGAAGATCGAGACGGCCATCGCGCTCGCGCGGAGCTCGGGGGAGACGGCGCGGAGCAACACGCCGTTGATCGGCGACGTGCAGACGAAGAGCGCGAGGATGCACAAGAAGACGAGCACGAAGAACGCGTTCGCGGTCGGCGCGAGGAAGCACGCGACGGCGAGCGGCGCGCCGATGATGCTCCCGATGGCACAGATGCGGAGGAGCCCCTTCACCGTGTCGCCGTCGACGTCGCCGGACGCCGAAGCGGCGACCCGCGAGCGAACGCGGTCGGCCCACTTGCCGCCGATCGCCGTGGCGAGCGCGCCGGCGACGACGGTGATGATCCCGAAACGGAAGTTCGCGACCTTGAGGGGCAACGCGTAGCGGGCGAAGAGGAACTTCGGCGCCCAGTACGAGAACGCGCCGATGGCCGCCGTGTACGCGGTGAACCCGAGCACGCCCTTGCGATAGAGCGGGAAGCGCGCGAGCGTCCCGAGGTCGCGCAGCATGTTCGCCTTCTCGGTCGCGAGCTTCCGTGCCGGCTCGGCGATGGCCAAGCACACGAGCGCGAACACGAGCCCCGGACCGCCGGCCACGAAGAACGCGCTTCGCCAGCCCCACCGCGCCTCGACGAAGCCTCCCACGAGGTACCCGAGCGCGGCGCCGACCGGCGTAGCGACGTAGAACCAGGCGAGCGCCGCACCGCGCTTCTCGGGCGGCGTGATGTCGTCGATGATCGTCGGCGCAAGCGTCGCGTAGCTCGCTTCGCCGATGCCGACGAACGCGCGCGCCACGACGAGGGAGAGCGTGCCGGTCGCGAGGCCGCTCGCGCACGTCGCTGCGCTCCACACGACGACGCCGAGCGCGATGAGCCACTTCCTCGCCATGCGGTCACCGAGCGAGCCGAAGAGCGGCGCGGTCGCGAAGTAGCCGACGAGGAACACGGTCTCGAGCAGGCCGCCGAGGAGATTCGAGAGGCCGAGCTCCTCTTGGATCTTGGGGAGCACCGCCGCGACCACGAGGCGGTCGAGGTAGTTGAAGAGGTTCAGCCCCGTCAGGAGCACGAGGATCAGCCGCGGGCTCTTGATCATCGGCCGCGCACGGTACTCGCGAAGGTGTGCCTTCGGCAAAGCACGCTTTCGTGACGGCGCGGGTCGTCTATGTTCTCGGCGATGGCGGAGGCGCACGCCTGGCGGATCCCCGAAGAGCACGCCGCCTTCCGCGGCGCGCTGCGCGCGTTCTCGTCGGCCCTCGACGCGTACGCCGCGCACTTCCACTTCGAAGATGCCGCGTATTGGTACGGCGCGAGCACGACGCTCGGCGTCCTCGCCGGCGCGTTCGCACGTGCGCCCGGCGCTCTCGTCCTCGGCGACTACACGAAGGCGCGGCCCGCTTCGGGCGCGGGCGGCTTCGGCGACGCCGACCTGTGGCTCCGCCTCGCCGCGACCGAGTACGTCATCGCGGTCGAGGAGGCCTGGCCGGAGACCCCGGCGTCGCTCGGTAGCGACGTGAAGGCGCGTCTCCGCCGCGCGCGCACGCGGCTCGGCACGAGCACGGGGCACGACGCCGACTTCACGCTCGCTCTCGTGTTCGTCGCTCCGTTCTGCGCGGCCGAACGCGTTGCGCGCGACCACGACGCGTGGGCTCGTGCTGCGCTCGAGACGTCCGCCGACCTCGTCGCATGGCACTTCGCGCGCGCCGACCGCACGCCGCAGAGCGAGCGCACGCACCGCTGGTACCCGGGCGTTCTCGTCTTCGGCGCGCTCACGCCCACCGAGGTGACGGGCCTCCGCTGAGGGAGACCGTCAGAGCGCTTCGACGTCGACGAGCGTTTCCGCGTATTCGTCGACAAGCGGATGCGGAGGGAGCGCGCGTGCGCGCCCGAGGAGGTCGCGGAAGCGTTCGACCTGCGCGTCTCGGCCGCGTTTGAACATCGCCCACGGGTCACCGAACGCCGTCTTGCACACGATGATCGACTGGAAGTTGTCGATCTTGTCGGCGAGCGTGATCGCCTGCGCTTCCCAGGGCTTCTCCGAGAAGTGCTCGAGGTACGCGCGCTTTCGCGCCTCCCACGAGAGCGACTTGTCTTCTTCGCTGACGTGACGCACGAGGTCCGCGACGTCGGCGCCGAACTTCGCGACGAGCTCCTCGTGCGAGACGCCGCAGTCTTCGATGACGTCGTGCAGCGCGCCGGCGGCGACGACGCTCTCGCGGAAACCGTGCCGCGAAAGGATCGCGGCGACGCCCGCGATGTGGCTCATGTACGGCACGTCCGCGTTCGGATACTTGCGCCGTTGGTCTTTGTGCCAGACCGCTGCCCAGTCGAAGGCGCTCTTCAGGAGGACGCTCACCGCGCCTTCAAGAATACCTCGGACTGCGAGGGCACGCGCGGCGAGTCGTCGGCGTCGCCGTCCGTGCGGCTGTCGCCCGCGAAGTCGGCCTCGAGCTCGAGCTCCAGGACCGCGGGCTGGCTCGCGCGCCGCTTCGCCGCGACCATCGCTTCGAGCACCGTCTCCACGCCTACCTCGTCGAGGCGCCGCACGGAGCCGCGCTCTTCGACCGCGCTGCGTTCGTTGCCGGAAGGGAAGGGAGGAGGCAAGAGCGTGGCGTCGGCGGTGGCCATTCGAGCGATGCACACGCTACCCGGCTTTGCGCAGTGCGCTAGCAACGCCCTCGTGAAATCCCCTGAAGAGACGCGATTTGGCTTTTCGTGCGAGCGGAAAGTTGCGCCGTCAGCGGCTCGCCTGACGCGTTGCGCGAGGGCTTGCGCAACGCGATCTCAGACGTCGATGTCCGCCGCGTCCTCCGCGTGCTCCATGATGAACTGGAAGCGGGCCGCGGGATCCTTGCCCATGAGATCGCTGATCACGCGGTCGGTCTGGAGAGCGTCCGCGATCTCGACGCGAAGGAGCCGCCGATGCTTCGGCGAGAGCGTCGTCTCCCACAGCACCTTCGGCATCATCTCGCCGAGGCCCTTGAAGCGCGTGATGTCGACCTTGCTCTCGTCCTTGCCCGCGGCCTTCAGGATGCGCGCCTTGTCGGCTTCGTCGGCCGCCCAGTGCGTCTCCTTGCCGATGTCGATGCGGTAGAGCGGCGGCACGCCGACGAACACCTTGCCGCTCTTCAAGAGCTCCGGAAGGTGCCGGTAGAAAAACGTGAGCAGCAGCGTCGTGATGTGATGGCCGTCGGAATCGGCATCGGCGAGGAGGATGATGCGCGCGTAGCGCAGCTTGCCGATATCGAAGTCCTTACCGACGCCGCAGCCCATCGCGATGACGAGGTCGGCGAGCTCCTTGTTCTCGAGCACCTTCGCGAGGCCGAGCGTCTCGGTGTTCATGACCTTGCCGCGGAGCGGCAGCACGGCCTGGAGCTCGCGATCGCGCCCCTGCTTGGCGGAGCCGCCTGCCGAGTCGCCCTCGACGATGAAGAGCTCGGTCTTCTCGCGCGCGTTGCTCGTGCAATCGGAGAGCTTGCCGGGCAGCGTGAGCCGTCCCGACGTCGCCGTCTTGCGGGAGACGGCCGCCGATGCCGCGCGTGAAGCCTCGCGCGCACGGGCGGCGAGGATGATGCGCGCGACGATCTGCTCGGCGGCGCTGCGGTTCGAGTTCAGCCACTGCTCGAGCGCGGGGCGCACGCTCTGGTCGACGTACGCCTGCACCTCGGGGTTATTTAGGCGGTCCTTCGTCTGCCCTTGGAACTGCGGCTCGGCGATGTACACGCTGAGCACGCACGCGAATCCCTCGCGGATGTCGTCGGCGGTGAGCGTCACGCCGCGCGGCGCGAGGTTGTGCGTCTCGACGTAGTTGCGGACCGCTTTGCCGACCGCGCCGCGGAGGCCGATCTCGTGCGTGCCGCCGGAGCCCGTCGGGATCCCGTTCACGTAGCTGCGGACGTGCTCGTCGGTCGCCTCCGTCCACTGGAACGCGACCTCGACCTTCGCGCCGTTCTCCTTCAGGAGCGAGAAGGGCGCCTCGTTCACCGGCTTCGAGCCTCGCTCGCCGACGATCTTCTTCAGGTAGTCGAGGATGCCGTTCTCGTGACGGAACGTCTCGTCGGTGCGGTGCGCTTCGTCGATGAAGCGGATCTTCAAGCCGCGGTGGAGGAAGCTCGCGACCTCCAGCCGCTCGCGGATGATCCCGGGCTCGAACTCCACCTTCGGGAAGATGGTCGGGTCCGGCGCGAAGAACACGGTCGTCCCCGTGCCGCGCACGCTACCGAGCTTCTTCAGCGGACCCTGGGGGACGCCGCGCTTGAATTCCATCATCCACTCGGCGCCGGCGCGCTTCACGCGGACCGTCACCTTCGTGGAGAGCGCGTTCACGACCGAGGCGCCGACGCCGTGGAGACCGCCCGACGTCTTGTAGTTCGCGCCCTCGAACTTTCCGCCGGCGTGGAGGGTCGTGTAGACGATCTCGAGAGCGGTCTTCTTGTGCTTCGGGTGCTTGTCGATCGGGATGCCGCGCCCGTCGTCCTGCACCGTGATGCTGGAGCCGTCTTTGTGGAGCGTCACCGTGATCTCGGAGGCGTGACCGTTCATCGCCTCGTCGATCGAGTTGTCGACGATCTCCCAGACGAGGTGGTGGAGCCCGGCGCTGCCGACGCCGCCGATGTACATGCCGGGGCGCTTCCGCACCGGCTCGAGCCCCTCGAGGACCTGGATGTCTTTTGCGGTGTATTCCGTCGCCATGGTCTTCGTGCTCCGACGCGCTAGGTCGAGGATGCGAGCGGCTCGGGCGCGGTCGGCACCTCGTAGACCACCTCGGTGAACGCGCCGCGCGTGATGACCTCGCGGCCCTTGCCGCCGCGGGCCGTCTTCTCGTAGCGCCCCGTGTTGATGCGCTGCTCGCCGCCCATCGAGGTCTTCACGACGACGGTGTCGCGGTCGTCCTTCGCCGCCTTCACCGCGAGGAGCGCGTCGTCTTTCTCGAGCTTCATGAGGAGCACGCCCTTGCCTGCGCCCGTGAGGTACTTCACCTCGGTGACGTCGCAGAGGAGCGCGCGCCGCTTCTTCGAGACCGCAATCAGCGTCTCGTCCCCGTGCACGACCTCGACGCCGATGATGCTGGCGCCCTCGGAGGTGCGCGCGTAGCGGCGGCCGTTGCGCGTGCTCGGCTCGACGAACGCCTCGAGGCCGAACGCGAGGGCATTGCCGTCGGAGCTCGCCGCCACGGCGTACGTCTCCGGGTAGTGCTCTTCGTCGCCGGCGAGCTTGCCAGCGACGCGCGGGTCGAGCGACGTCATGGCCACGATCGACTCGCCGTCCTTCAGCTTGAAGAGTTTCTGGATTGGCTCGCCGTACCCGGTCGTCGCGGGGACCTCGGCGATCCGGCACGTGTACGCCGTGCCGTAGTTGGAGAAGAAGACCACGGTCGCGCGCGTCGATCCGGCGACGACCGCGAGCACCTGGTCGCCTTCGCGGAGGCGCGTCGCGCCGGGGTCCTTGATCTCGCGCTGACGCTTCACCCAGCCGTCGCGCGTGAGGAGCACGTGATTGTCCTCGGCGACGATGAGGTCTTCTTCGGAGAACATCGGCTCTTCGCCGATCGCCTCGATCACCGTCCGCCGCTTTCCGAGCTTGCCGAAGCCGGCGGACAGCGACGTCAGCTCCTCGCGAACGATGCCCCAGATGCCGCGCGAGCCTTCTTCTCCGAGGAGCTTCTTGATCTCCGCGGCGCGCTTCTTCTTCGCCTTGAGCTCGTCCTGGATGACCAGGATCTCGAGCTTGGCGAGTCGGTAGAGCCGGAGATCGAGGATGGCGTCCGTCTGCTCGTCGTCGAGCTTGAAACGGGCCATGATCTTCTTCTTCGCGTCGTCGCGTCCCTCGGAGGCGCGGATGATCTTCAGGATCTGGTCGAGCGCATCGAAGACGGTCGCGAAGCCCTGGAGGATGTGCATCCGCCGCGCGAGCTCGCCGTGCTCGTGCTGTAGCCTCTTCGTCACCACCTCGAGGCGGAAGTGGAGGAAGTGCCAGAGCATGGCGCGCAGATCGAGGCGCTCGGGGCGGCCGACGTCCGGATTCTCCGTCGGCACGAGGCACGTGAGATTGACCGCGAAGTTCGTCTGGAGCGGCGTGTTCTTGAAGAGGTAGGCGAGGACCTTCTGCGGGTCGGCCTCCTTCTTCAGCTCGAGCTCGATGCGGACGTCCTCGGTGGAGACGTCCTTCACGTCGAGGAGGAGCGGCATCTTCCTGCCGACGACCACGTCGGCGATGCGCTCGACGAGCACCGACTTGTTCGTCGCGTACGGGATGCTCGTGATGAAGATCTTCTTCGACGCGCGCCCCTCGGGACCGGCCTCCCAGGTGGCGCGCACTTTGATGCTGCCTTGGCCGGTCTCGTAGATCTGCTTGATCTCCTCGGACGAGGAGACGATCTGGCCGCCGGTCGGGAAGTCCGGCCCCTTGATGGTGCGCGCGAGCTCGCGCGAGGAGAGCTGCTTGCCCTCGAGCAGAGCATCGAGCAGGCGGATCGACGCGGCGCACACCTCTTCCGGGTTGTGCGGCGGGATGTTCGTCGCCATGCCGACGGCGATGCCCGTCGCGCCGTTGATGAGGAGGTTCGGGAGCTTCGCCGGAAGAACGACCGGCTCCGACTTCGTGCCGTCGTAGTTCGGGTGGAAGTGGACCGTCGTCTCGTCGAGACCGGTGAGGAGCTCGCTGGAGAGCGCCGCGAGGCGGCACTCCGTGTAACGCATGGCCGCCGCGGGGTCGCCGTCGAGCGAGCCGAAGTTGCCGGAGCCCTCGACGAGCGGGACGCGCATCGCGAAGGCCTGCGCCATGCGCACGAGCGCGTCGTAGATCGACGAGTCGCCGTGCGGATGGTAGCGGCCCATCGTGTCGCCGACGACGGTGGCGCACTTGCGATGCTTGGCGTCGGCGAAGAGCCGCGCCTGCCACATCGTGTAGAGGATGCGCCGCTGGACCGGCTTCAACCCGTCGCGTACGTCGGGCAGCGCGCGGCTCGTGATGACCGAGAGCGCGTAGTTGAGATAGCGAATCTGCGCGATGTCGTGGAGCGGGACGTTCTCCTCGGGACGATCTTCGACGAGATCGACGCCTCCGGATCGACGTCCGCCGTTCTTCGCGCCTGCCTTGGTGGTTTTCTTCGCTGCCACGGTGGTCCGTAACCTTGCCGGAAGTCAGCAGGTTTCGGACGGAACCGTCAAGTTTCGGACGAGCGCTACCGCTGCGGCGCCGGCGCGCGCATCACTCGCACGTATAGCCGGACTTCTGCGGGACGCATGCCTTCGAGGCTCCGGCTTCGCTGCATACGTACCCGCCGGGGCAATCCTTCTGGAACTCGCAGCGGTGCGTGCAGACGAGCGGCGACTGCCCGACGGCGAGGCAGTAGTTCCCCTCGCACGCAGAGGCTGCCGTTCCGTCGTTCGCCGGAGCGACGCCCGCGTTGCAGCACGCGCCGATCGGCTTCGTGCCTCGCTCGAACGAGCTCGCGGGCAGACACGCGAAGCCCGTCGGCGGCCGGCAGAGGCGTACCTCGCCGCCCGCGACGGCGGGGCAGGTGAACGAGATGTCCGGCCGCGTGCAGAAGCGGTCGGTCGCGCACTCGTCGAGGCACATCTTGCCGCCCGCGCCCGTGTCGACGCACTTCCGGTAGCGGCATTCGGTGTCCGCCGTGCAGCAGTAGCCGCTCGGGAGCGAGCCGTGCGGGCCGGGCCCGAAATTCGACGGCGCGGCGTCGCCCTTCGACGCATCGTCTCCGGGCGCCGAGCCATCGGACCCCGCGGGCGGCTTCTCGGGCTCCGCGCTCGCGTCCGGCGACGTGCCGAGGACGCCGGCATCGTCCTTCGAGGAGTCCTCGACGTCGGCCTCCTTCAGATCGCCGCATGCGGCGAGCGCCAGAGCGCCGACCACGGGGACGAGGAGGAGGACGAACGCCCGCGCGCGCATCGACGTTACTTGCACGTGTACGGCATGTTCGCCGGGACGCACGTGTTGTACGGGCTGCACAGCGTGCCGCTCGGGCAATCCGCCGTGCGCTCGCACCAGTGGCTGCACACGAACGGGTTGTCTTGGTCGTTCTTGCTGATCGACACGCACTTGTTGCCTTCGCACTCTTCGCCCGAGTTGCCGTCGCCCGTCCACGCGCAGCACTCGCCGACCTGCCGGGTGCCGCGGCGGAACTGGGCCGACGGAATGCACGCGAAGCCGAGCGGCGGCTGACATAGCCCGTCGTCGCCGAGGTTCTTCGCGTCGCAGAGGAAGATGACGTCGCGCCTTCGGCAGGTGCCCTGCTCGCGGCAGTCGTCGAGGCACATCTTGCCGGACGCGGTCTCCATGCAGTGGCGATCCCGGCACTCGCTGTTGTCCGTGCAGCAGTACCCGGAAGGAAGCGCGCCGTAGAGGCCCGGCCCGGACGTGCCGGGCTCTTCCTTCGGGAGAGACGAGCCGCCGTCGGAAGAAGCGCCTTCGTCTTCCCTCGACGCGCCGGCGTCGCCGGCGGGCTGCGCGCTCTTCAGATCGCCGCACCCGGCGAGCGCGCCCGACGTGACGAGAGCGCTGGAGGCCACGAACGCGAGCCACGCGCCGCGCGCACGCGCCGCGGAAAGACACGGAAAAGAGGCGTTTCGACGCACGGCGGGGCGGACCATAGCACTGCGTCGTACGCGTGCACGTGTGCCGGCATCCCCTCTGCGTGCGCGCGCCGCGAGCTCAGGGCGCCGCGCGCACGCGGAACATGAACGTCTTGAACGGCGGCTTGCCCGCCTCGAAGCTGCGGCGATACGCGAGCTCCACGACGTGCTCGCCCGCGGGAAGCGGGCCGGACGGCGACCACGTGATACGGCGCTTTCCCGCGGCGCCGGGCACGTCAGCGCCCTGGATGTAGCCGAGCGCAGGCGTCCCGAGCGCGGGCGGAGCCTTCGTGACTTCCCAGTCGTAGCCAGTCGTCGCGTTCGCGCCGAGCAGGAGAACGAGGGAGCGGCCCTTCGCGAGCTCGATGGTCTTGCCCTGCTGCGTCTCGTCGACGGTGACGGCTCCGGCGTCGCCCGCCGCTTTCGCGACCGGCGGCGGGGGCGCTTCTGCGACGAGGCTGCCGGCATCGCGATCCGCCTCGCTGCGCGGAGGAGCGCCTCCGTCTTCCGGGCGGTCGCGATACATCGAGGGAATCGGAGACGTCGGCGCCGACGACGGCGGCGGGTTGGGGTTCGCTTGCGTCGCCGTCATCGCCGGATCGCTGTTCGGGCGACCCGGCGTGGTGCCTCCGCTGATGCACGCCGCCGTCGCGACGAGAGCAGAGACGGCGGCAAGAGCGGCGACCGTGGCAAGGGTCCGGGGGTGCACTCCCGAAGCTTACGCGACGGCAGCCGCCGGCGTCGTGACCTTCACGCCCTTCTGCGTCTCGCTGACCTTCACGCTGACGAGCCTCGATACGCCGGGCTCGCCCATCGTGACGCCATGGAGGACGTCGACCATCTGCATCGTCTTCTTGATGTGCGTGATGAGGATGAACTGCGACTTGTCGGTCATCTCGCGAATCATGTCGCAGTAGCGACCGACGTTGGCTTCGTCGAGCGGCGCGTCGACCTCGTCGAGGACGCAGAACGGCGAGGGCTTGATTTGGAAGATCGCGAAGATGAGCGACACCGCGGTGAGCGCCTTCTCGCCACCGCTCATGAGCTCGATGCTCGAGAGCTTCTTGCCGGGCGGCTGCGCGATGATGTCGATGCCCGTCTCGAGCATGTCACCCGGATTCGTGAGCCGGAGCTCCGCGCGACCGCCGCGGAACATCTTCGGGAAGATCTCCTGGAAGCGCACGTTGACCGCGTGGAACGTGTCCTCGAAGAGCTTCTTGCTCTCCTTGTTCATCTGCTGGATGGCGCGTTCGAGATCGGCGAGCGCCTTGTCGAGGTCGGCCTTCTGCGTCGTGTAGAACGCGTACCGCTTCTCCGCGTCTTCGTATTCGCGCGTCGCATCGAGGTTGACGCTCCCCATCCGATCGATGAGGCCGGCGAGCTCCTGGATGCGCGCGCGGAGCTCCGCGTCGGGAGCCGCGCGCATGTGGAAGTCGCCGATGATGCGCGGCAGGTGCAGCCCGCGGAACTTCTCGCGCACGCCGGTGAGGAGGTGGTCCATCGCGAGCTCACGCTCCCGGAGCGCCATCTCGTGGTGAGCGAGCGCCTCCTTGGCCTCGTCGGCCTTCGCCCGGAGGTCTTTCAGACCGGCCTCGCGCTCGGCGAGGCTCGAACGGAACGCCTCGAACACCGTGCGTAGCTCGGTGAGCGCTTCCTGCGCGGTGCGCGCGGCGACCGTCGCCTCGCCGAGCCGCTCTTTGTGGCGGACGAGGAGGGCCGCCGTTTCGCCGGTCTCGCGGGCTCCGCCTTCGAGCTCGGTATCGAGCCGGCTCGTGCGCTCGGCCAGCTCCGCTTCGCTGCGCGCGAGTCGCTGGAGCGTTCCGCGGGCGGCGGCGAGCTTCTCGCGCGCACCGGCGAGGGCCACCTTGCGCTCCATGACGAGCTCCCGCTGCGCCTGCGTCTGCTCGCGCCACTCCGTCGCGCGCTGCTCGGCGAGCGTGATCTCGCCCGTCGCCGCGTCGACCGCGGCGCGCGCCGCGGCGAGCGCCTCTTCGGCGCCCGCGCGCTCGGCCTCCGCTTCGAGGATGGCGCGACCGAGCTCGTCGACCTCGCTCGCGAGAGCCTCGAGACGGCTGCCCTGACCTTCGAGCTCCGCCTCGGCCGCACGGAGGTCCTTCTCCGCGTGCACGAGAGCGAGCTCGCTCTGATGGGCGAGCTGGCGCGCGCGTTCGAGCGCCCCCGTCGTCTCGCCGATTTGCGTGCGCAGCGACTGGTGATGCGCGAGGCGTTCTGCGAGGAGCGCCTCGAGCCGCGCGACCTCGCCCTGCAGCTCGCGCATCTCGCGCGCGACGTCGAGCATGTGCGCGGCGGCCTCTTCGCCGGTGCCGCCGGACACGCGACCATCGGCGTGGAACACCGTTCCGTCGCGCGTGACCACGACGGCGTCCGTGAGCTCGCTACGCACCCGAAGCGCGGCGGCGACGTCTTCGACGACGATCGCGTCGCCGACGGTGAGACGCACGAGCGCCTCGTCTTCCGGCGCGAACCGTAGCTCGTCGGCCAGGCGGCCGATGAGCCCCTCGTGCGCTGGCAGCGCGGCGACCGACGCCGTGCGAGCCGCGAGGTGCGTCGGGAAGCGCGGGACGATCGTGGCGCGGCCTTTCCGCGCCGTCGCGAGCTGGGCGAGGAGCTCGACGCCGCGGCCCGCGTCTTCGACGACCACGTCTTCGAGGTGTGATCCGAGGAGGCCCGCGAGAGCCGCGGTGAGCTCGGCCGGCGCTTCGACCCGGTCGGCGAGGAGGCCCACCAGCGTCGCGTCTTTCGTTTCGACGAGCGCTTTTGCGCCTGCCCCGACGCCTTCGCGGCGCGCGTGGAGCTCGGTCAGCGCATGCAGACGCGACCGCTTCTTCGAGGTCTCCGTCTTGGCTTCTTCGAGGAGCTGCTCGCTCTCGCCGATCGCGCGGCGGAGCTCGGTGAGCCGCTCTTCGAGCTGCACGCGTTCTTCCGCCGTCGTGACCTTGCCACTGCGCAGATCTTCGAGCGCGAGGGCGAGCTGCGAGACGCGCGCGGCGAGCTCGAGGACGTTGCCTTCGCGGTCTTCGCGCTCGGCCGCGACCTTCTCCTGGCGCGCGACGAGCTCCTGCTTGCGACGCACGAAGCCGGCGAGCTTCGCTTCCGAGCTCGCGATCTCGGCCTGCGCGCGGCTCATCGCCTCGCGGAGCTCGAGCAGCGCGCGTTCGGCGTTCTGCTGTTCGGTCGCGAGCTCCGCGAGGCGGGTCTCCTGCGACTCGACGACGTTCGCCTCGCCGTTCTCTCCTTCTTCGAGGATGGCGACTTCGGCCGACACGGTCTCGCGCTCGGCGACGAGGAGGTCGGCCTGCTGCGCGATCTCTCGGAGCTCCGTCTCGGCCTGTTGCTCGCGTCGACGGAGCGCCTCGATGCGGTCCTTCGCGCGCTCGATGGCGGCTTCTTCGGCGCGCATCTCGTTGTCTGCCGCGAAGGCAGCCGCGTTCGCCGCTTCGAGCTTCTCCTCCGCGGCATGCGCTTCGACGCGCGCCGACTCGAGCTCGCCTTCGCGCGCCGCGAGGCTCGTCTTCGCCTGCTCGGCGTCGACGGAGAGGCGACTCACCTCGTTCTGCTCGAGCGTGATCCAGCCGCGGAGCTCGAGGTACTTGTGAGCCGCGTCGTGGAGCTGGAGATCCTCGAGCTCGCCGCGATACGCGACGTAGCGCTCGGCTTTCGCCGCCTGGCGCTTCAGCGAGCCGAGGTTCCGCTCGATCTCGGCCACGATGTCGCCGACCCGCAGCAGGTTCTGCTGGGTCATCTCCATCTTGCGCTCGGCCTGCTTCTTCCGGCTCTTGAACTTCGTGATGCCGGCGGCTTCCTCGATGAGGAGGCGGCGGTCTTCCGGCTTCGCGCTGACGATGAGGCCGATCTTGCCCTGCTCGACGATCGAGTAGGCCTTCGTGCCGACACCGGTGCCGAGGAAGAGGTCGGTGATGTCCTTCAGACGGACGGGGGTTTTGTTGATGATGTATTCGCTGTCACCGCTGCGGTGCAGCCGGCGGGTGACGGCGATCTCGGCGTAGTCCTTGTATTCGAACGGGACGTCCGTCGGGTCGTCGTTCTCGAACGTGAGCGTGACCTCCGCGTAGTCCGCCGGCGGCCGCGACTCGGAGCCGTTGAAGATGACGTCCTCCATCGCCTTGCCGCGCAGGTGCTTCGCGCTCTGCTCGCCCATCGACCAGCGGATGGCGTCGACGATGTTGGACTTGCCGCACCCGTTCGGGCCGACGATGCCCATGATGGCGTGGTCGAAATTCACGATCGTTCGGTCGACGAACGACTTGAACCCCTGGAGCTCGAGACGCTTGATCTTCATGGTCCTCCGCACGACGCGCGAGCGAGACGACGCGGAAGGTGTCCGCCTGGAGACGGCCGGGGAAAACCTGTGGAGATCCCGGACCGGCGGCACCGCCGAGTCGATGACCGTATGGAGGACGTCACGTCACTGCACATACTGTCACTGTTCAGTCGTTACGCCTGAACGCACGGCCACGCAAGCGCTTATCGATGTTCAGCGTCGCAGACCGCGTATTTGCGTCGGCTCGCCGCAGTTTCGCGCCGACCAGCGACTCGGTCCAGTCCGGCGCCCGCGGGGGACATCCAGACGGGATCGCGTAAGAAACCTTGAACGCGGGGGTTGCGCGACGCGGGGGGCTGACGCATCCTCCGCCGCGTCGTCATGCCCACTTACGAGTACGTCTGCACGGACTGCCAGAACCACTGGGAAGAGGTCCAGAAGATCTCGGAAGATCCGCTCAAGGTCTGCCCGAAGTGCTCGAAGGAGACCGCGAAGCGCCAGATCTCTGGGGGAAACTTCATCCTCAAGGGCGGTGGCTGGTACGCGGACCTCTATTCCTCGTCGCCGAAGCCGAAGGCGAACGGAGAGTCGAACGGCGCGAGCGGTTCGCCTGCGAAGAGCGATTCGGCCGCGGCCGCGCCGGCCGCCTCTGCGGCGACGCCCGCTGCAGCGCCGGCTGCGAGCTCCTCGTCCTCTTCGTCGGGCGGCTCGGGCGGCTCGGGCGGCTCGGGCGGCTCGGGCTCGGGCGGCGGCGCGAAGTAAGCTCCTCTCGTCGCGTCTCACTCGTAAGGAGAGAGGCTCTCGAGCGGAAGGGAATTAGCGGCGTCGCGCGGCTCGTTCGCGCGGCGGCGTCACGAGCTCGCGCACGGTCCGGTCGTCCTTCCCGAGCTCCGCGGCCAGGCGGCCGTACACGAGGTCGAGAACGCGGCCGCGCGGAGGGCGGGCGAGCGCGTCGAGCGCGTCTGCCCACGCCCGAGCCTCGGCATGCATGGCCGGCGCGGCGGCCGCAAAGGCGGCCTCGCGGGCGTGCGGCTCGAGGTGGCGATGCGCGGCGAGCCAACGCTTCACCGCCAGGGCGCCGCGTGCGAGCCGATGGAACGCGGCCGCGGCGACCATCCAGTCGCGCACCGCCGTCGCGTCTTCGAGCGCGGCCGACAAGGAGGCGATGCGCTCGCGCACGACGGCCAAGGGCAGCACGTCGATCTCGCGCAGCGCGCCCGGGAAGCGCCGCGCGAGCGTGCTCATCTCTTTTCGCGGGTCCGGCTCGACGTACCCGGGCTGGCTCCGCGCGCGCTCGTGATGGAGGCGAAGCGCGAGGATGACCTCGTATTTCTCGCGAAGCGCTTCGAGGTCCGCACGGTCCAAGCGGTGCTAACCTTTACCGGACATGACCGACAAGCGCCGCGAATTGGACGATCTCCGCGGAGAGATCGCGAAGCTCGATGCTCAGCTCGTCGCGGCGCTCGAGCGCCGGGGCAAGCTCTCCAAGAAGGTCGGCGAGATCCGGAAGACGCTCGCGACACCGATCGCGCTTCCGGAGCGCGCCCGCGTCGATGCCATCCTCGCGCAGGCGTCGGGCGACATCCCGCCGGAAGCGCTTCGCGAGATCTTCCGGGAAATCCTGGCGACGTGCTTCTCGCTCGAGCAGCCCGTCAGCGTCGCGTTCTGCGGCCTGGATGGGTCGTTCGGTCACGCCGCCGCGCGCAGTCGCTTCGGCGCCGCCGCCGAGTACACGGCGTGCGAGTCTGCCGCCACCGCGCTCGACGAGGTCACCCGGCAGCGCGCCTCGTATGCGGTGGTGCCGTACGAGACGCGCACCGACGGCCTCATGCAGGCTGCGATCGCGGCGCTGGTTCCGAGCGACCTCAAGATCGTCGCGACCTTCGAGACGAACGTGAACCTCGAGCTCGCGAGCAAGGCTTCGTCGCTCGCCGAGATCGAGAAAGTCTATGCGAGCGCGCAGGACCGCGCCCACTGCCAACGGTTCCTCGCGGCCGAGCTCCCCGGCGCGCAGGTCCTCGACGTGAAGACGCCGATGGGCGCGTGCCAGCTCGCGGCCGAAGATCCACGCGCTGCGGCGCTTGCGCACGTGTCGATCGCGGCCCAGCACGGCCTCGAGGTGCTGAAGCACAACGTCCGCGACGAAGGCGAGGAGCGCGTGCGCTACGCGATCATCGGGACGCGTCCTTCGAGCCGCCAAGGCGGCGATCTCACGGCCATCGTCTTCGCGGTCAGCGACGCTCCCGGCGCGCTCCACGAGGTGCTGAAGCAGTTCGCCGAGCGCGGCGTCAATCTCACGAAGATCCAGTCCCGGCCGACGCCCGGCGAGAGCTGGCAGTACCTCTTCTTCATCGAGGTCCAGGGGCACGCGACCGACCGGCCGATCATCGGGGCGCTCGAAGAAGTGCGCCGCCACTCGAAGTTCTTCAAGGTGCTCGGCTCGTACACGACGTCGTGACCGGCGCTCGGGCGGCTCGTTCGCCGTGAGCGCGCGATCGACGTGATCGACGGCGCGTGAGAGGACGCGGTACGCTCCGTCGCGACCATGAAGGCCCTGCGCGTCGTCTGCCTCTCCGTCGCTCTCCTCGGCTCCACTCTGCTCGTCTCCGCGTGCGGCGGCGACAAGAACGAGGCGAAGAGCCCCGAGAAGGAGGTCGCGATGGACGACGCGCTGGCGCTATTGCCGGGCAGCCCCATCGCGGTCGGCACGGTCGACGCGCGCGCCTTCTTCGGCAGCGCGACGTTCGGGGCCGAGCTCGCGAAGCTCGTCGAGAAGTACGTTCCGATCGGCCAAGAGGCCGGTTTCCAGGCGTCGCGCGACGTCGACCGCGTGACGTACGCGAGCTACTCGTACCAGGGCATCGACGTCGCTGCGATCGTCATCGGCCGCTTCGATTCGGCGAAGATCAAGCAGGTCGCTCAGAACCAGACGCCGACGAAAGGCGGCGCCCCGCTCGTCGTGTCGTCGTACGCAGGCCGCGAGGTCTACACGGTGAACAACATCGGCTTCACGCTGCTCTCCGACCAGCGCGCCGTCGTCGGCACCGAGAGCGGCATCCGCCGCGTCCTCGAGCGGATCAAGGACAAGCGCGTCCAGCGCGACATCCCGGGATGGATGATCTCCACGGTCGAGACATCCGGAGCAGCCTTCTCCGTCGCCGCGGACTTCGCCTCGCAGCCGCTGCCGCCCGAGGCGACGCGTCAGATGCCGTCCCCGCTGGTGCACGGCCTCAAGGCCGCACGCGCCGTGGGGACGTTCAAGGACGGCGTGCAGATCGCGGGAAGCGTCACGTACGCGGAGGCCGCGCAGACCGAAGCGGCCGCAGAGCAGATCCGCAAGGCGGCGAGCTACTCGAAGGCGCTCGCGCTCATCGGCATCCAGATCAAGAGCTTCGACACGAAGGTCGAGAAGACCGACGCGCAGGTCACGATCCACATCGACGACCAGTCCTTGAAGCAGATGCTCGCGAGCGTGCCGGCGCTGCTCGGGCAGTGATAGCCTGCGAGGATGCTCTTCCGACCGCGCAACGGTAAGGTCGACACCATCGCGAAGACCCTCGCAGCCGCGTGCGGCCTCGCGCACGTCTCGTTCTTCACGCTGTTCGCGTGGCGCATCATCGGACGCGCGGGGCTCGGCTCCGTCGCGTGGGCGCTCTTGGCGCTCGCCGCGCTGCTCGGCCTCGCGGCGAACGCGGTCGGCTATTACCTCATCAAGCACGGCGGACGGACTCCGGCGCGCAAGTGGGGCTACTGGGCGATCTCCGGCTCGACGGCCATGGCCGGCGCGCTGCTCGCCATCGCTGCCGTCACCGCCTGAGGCCCACCGTGACCGATCTCGTCGTGCATCCGGCCGAGAGGCCGCTCGTCGGCAGCGTGCCGGTACCTTCCGACAAGAGCATCGGCCACCGGGCTCTGCTCTTCGCGACGCTCTGCGAGGGCGTCTCGCGGATCCGAGGCTTCTCGTACGGAGAAGACAACGTCTCCACCGCGAACGCGATGCGCGCGATGGGCGCCGAGGTCGAAGATGTCGTGCCGGAGGGCGCGCGAGGGTCGGCCGGCGGCGAGCTGCGCGTGAAGGGCACCGGCCTCTTCGGCCTCACCGCGCCGGCCGCGGCGCTCGACTGCGGCAACTCGGGCACGACGATGCGCCTCCTGACGGGCCTCCTGTCGGCGCAGCGCTTCCAGGCGCGGCTCGTCGGAGACGAGTCGCTCTCGCGTCGCCCCATGATGCGGGTCGCCGGCCCGCTCCGCATGCGCGGCGCGCTCGTCGACGGCGCCCCTCATCCCACGCGCGAAGGGGAGATCCTTCCGCCGCTCGTCGTCGGCGCGCTCCCGGAAGGAAAGTTCCTCGAGGCGCTCGAATACGAGAGCCCCGTCGCGAGCGCGCAAGTGAAGAGCGCGATCCTCCTCTCCGGGCTCTACGCGCACGGCCCCACGTGGTTCAAGGAGCCGACGCTCTCGCGTGATCACACCGAGCGCATGCTGCACGCGCTCGGCGTTCCCATGCGCACCGTGGGCACGATGATCGAGCTCGACCCTGCAGGGTGGGACGGCAAGATGCCGCCGCTCGACGTGGAGATCCCGGGCGATGCATCGGCCGCCGCGTTCCTCGTCGTCGCCGCGAACATCACACCGGGATCGCGGGTCACGATCCGCGCGGTCGGCACGAATCCGACGCGTACGGGCCTCTTCGAGATCGCGCGCTACATGGGCGCCGGCATCGAGGTGCTTCCGCAGGGCGACCAGGGCGGCGAGCCCATCGGCGAGGTCACGGCGTGGCAGCAGGGCCTTCGCGGGCAGCGCATCGGAGGCGAGGTCGTCCCGCGGGCCATCGACGAGATCCCGATCGCGTGTGCGCTCGCCGCACGTGCTTCGGGTACGACGACCATTCGAGACGCCGAGGAGCTGCGCGTGAAGGAGAGCGACCGAATCGCCACCATGGCGAAGGTGCTCCGCGCGTTCGGTGTGACGTGCGAGGAGCTTCCCGATGGGCTCGTCGTCGAAGGCAAGGAGGGACCGCTCGAGCCCGCCGAGATCGCGAGCCGGGGTGACCACCGCATCGCCATGACGGCCGCCGTCCTTGCGCTCGTCGCGCGCGGGCCGTCGAAGATCACCGACTGCGACTGCATCGCGACGAGCTTCCCGCGCTTCGTCGGAACGCTGCGCGCCCTCGGAGCGCGCATCGAGACGGCCTGAGGCCGCTCGCCGGGCGAAGCTTTCTCGACGCCCGCGGCACTCAGAACGCGGTCGAAACGATCCACGTCGGCCCGCCGACCAGCGTGCCGGGGCGGACGCCCTTCACGTCGGCGGTCGTGATGCCGGCGCCCTCGTCGAAGCGCCATGCGCCGGTGAGCGCGGCGTCTCCCGCGATGGGAATCGTCGTACGACCCGCGGCGATCTCGGCCGCCGTGCGCGCGACCGACCAGAGGCGGACTTCGTCGACGGCGCCTTCGAGGCCGTTCGCGAGCGAGCTGCCGTCCGGCGCGACGCGTCCGCCGATCCGGAACGCGACGGGGGGACCACCGTGCGTGAAGACCTGGTCGGCCATCTCCGTCTTCACGCTGGCCCCGTCGACGTAGAGCGCGAAGGCGCGGCCGCTCTTCGTGACCGCGACGTGGCTCCACACGCCGAGTGGGAGCGCGTTCGGCGAACGCACCTCGTACTCGCCCTCGTAGAGATCGTGATCGTCGCCGTCGCCGTCGCTCATCATGAAGAAGAGGCGGCCGTTGCCTTCGAAGCCGAGGCGCAGCTGGCCCTGGAGCTGCCCCTCGCGATCCTTCGCGAGGATGCATGTCTCGCCCTTGAACGACGCAGGCTTGACCCACGCCTCGATCGTGAAGTCGGCGGGAATGGCCACGCCGGGGACCTCGACGTACGCGTCGCCGGCAAAGGCGAGCGCATTTCCGGCGTGCGGAACGACCGTGCCGCCGTCACCGTCGGCGCCCGCATCGAACGCGCCATCCCCGCCCTCGGCGTCGCCGGGAGCCGTACCGTCCGGCGTCGGCGGGAGCGATGCGTCTCCGCGGCTCGCACCGCCGTCGTCCTGCGCCGAGCCGGTCGCCGCTCCGGTGCGATCGAAGCCGCACGCGGCCGCGCACGCGACGAGCAGCGTGGCGCATGCGCCGGGCACGAAGGTCGGGCGGCGTCGACTCACCGTGGACGAGCATACCTTGGCTGCGGCGGCCGCGCGTCCTGGCCGGCGAGCGGCAGCCTAGGGCTCCTCGGCCGGGCGGGGCCGTGGTAACACCTTCGCCGTGACCGCCGCACGCACGCGTCCCATCGTCGCGATCGACGGCCCGGCCGGGGCAGGTAAGAGCACCGTCGCGCGCCGGCTCGCCGACGCCCTCGCGTACGTGCTCGTCGACACCGGCGCGATGTACCGCGTCGTCGCGCTCGCCGCCGAACGTGAGGGGATCGCGTGGACCGACGGGCCGCGCCTCGCGGAGCTCGCGCGAGGGCTCGTCGCGCGTCGGGCGCTCGGGTTCGAGCGGGATGCCGAGCTCGGTGTCCGGGTGAAGCTCGCGGACGAAGACGTCTCCGACGCCATTCGCACGCCCGGGATTGCGCAGGGCGCGAGCACGGTGTCTACGCATGCCGAGGTCCGCGCCGCCCTCCTCGAGCTGCAGCGCCTCGCGGGCCGAAGTGGCGGCGTCGTGCTCGAAGGCCGCGACATCGGCACCGTCGTCTTCCCCGATGCAGAGGTGAAGTTCTTCCTCACCGCGAGCGCAGAGACTCGCGCGCGGCGCCGCCACGCGGAGCTCGTCGCCAAGGGACAGACCGTGAGCTACGAGGACACGCTCGCCGACGTGAAGCGTCGCGACGCGCAAGACGAGGGCCGGGCCATCGCGCCGCTCCGGCGAGCCGATGGTGCCATCCTCGTCGACTCGACCGCGCTCTCGTTCGAAGAGACCGTCGCGCGCATGCTCGAGGACGTGAAGAAGGTCCGCGGCGCATGACGCTCCGTGCGCGTAGGGCGGCGGTCGCCCGCGCGGCGCGGCTCGCGCTGTTCGTCGGTGCGTCCGCGTCGGCGTTCGTGACGAGTGGCTGCGGAGGTGGCGATCGCGCGCCCGCTACGGCGGCCCGCCGGGAGATCACCGCGCAGTGGCAAGACGTCTTCGACGGCACGCCGGAGCTCTACGTCGTCGTCCGCCCGCAGGCGATCCGGCGCGATGCCGTCTACGGGTCGCTCTTCAAGTCGCTCATGCGCATCGCTCAAGCGCGCAGCGAGATGCGAGGCGTGACCTCACTCGAGGCGATGGAGGGCTGCGAGGAGATCATCGTCGGCGTCCGTCGCAACGGTCAGGGCGGCGACGACGCGGCCATGATCTTCCGCGGCGTGCCGGCAAACCTCGACGCCGAGAAGATGACCAATGCGGGCGGCCAGCCGCTCCTCCGGCGCGTGGACACGAAAGCGAAGATTCCGGAGTACGAGTGGACCGAGCGGCAGCACGCGCAGGAGAACGGCGCGCTGTTCGTCCTGCCGGACCGCACGTGGATCGGCGCGATGGGCGACGCGCGCATCCGGGCTCGGCAGGCCTTCGCCGCGCCGTTCGGCCGGCCCAGCCCGAAGACCGACCCGGAGGCCCTTGCATCCATTCGCGTCGACGCCGCGGCGTTCCTCTCGTCTCCGCGGCTCACGAAGAGCGCGCTCGTCGGTCCGCTGACGAAGAAGCTGAACGCGCTCACGATCGCCCTGAAGCCGGGCAAGCTGGGCGTCGTCGCTTCGTTGCAGTACGAGGACGAAGACGCGAGCGCCTGGGCGGAGATGCACGCCAAGCGCATCCTCGAGCAAATCGCGAAGCAGGACGCCGCGCCGGGTCCCGAGGCGGAGGCGCCGGGCAGGCCACCGCGCCCCGGCCGCCGTCCCGAGCCGCGTGCCGAGCGCTTTTCGCTCGCGTGGATCAAAGAAGCGCAGGTCGCGCGCGAGGCGAGCACCGTCGTCGTGAAGCTGCCCGTCCCGGCGCGCCTCCTGGAAGAGCTCCCGAACGCCTCCGGCGCCGACCTGCCGCTCTGAGCCGCCTTCGCGGCGCCCGAAACAGGCGCTCGCGCAGGTCGCGCGGCCCGGGTCCGTTTTGACAGGGGACTGGGCCTACGCTATCGAACCGTCCCCCTTCCGCGTTCCGCAGGGGGGAGAAAGGCGCCCTCCTCTTCCACAGAAGGGAGGGCGAAACGAGGCTGACTCACTCACACATGTCAACGGAAACCATCAACCAGAGCGGTGGAGGCATGGACTCCTTCGCGGCCCTCTTCGAAGCGTCCATCCAGGGCGGCGAGTTCGGTAAAGAGGGAGAGATCGTCAAGGGTCGTGTCGTCGCCGTCCTGCGCGACAACGTGATCATCGACATCGGCGGCAAGAGCGAGGGAATGATCTCCCTCAACGAGTTCTCGGACGCCACGGGTCAGGTCGCCGTCAAGGCTGGCGACGAGATCGACGTCTACATCGAGAGCCGCGAGAACGACGACGGCTTGGTCACGCTTTCCAAGGAGAAGGCGGACAAGATGAAGGTCTGGGATGAGATCTCGGGCGCGTGCGAGCGCGACGAGCTCATCGAGGGGACCATCTCCCAGCGCGTGAAGGGCGGCCTCTCGGTCACCATCAAGGGTGGCGTGAAGGCGTTCCTCCCGGGGTCGCAGGTCGATCTCCGTCCGATCCGCAACTTGGACAAGCTGATCGGGCAGACCTACTCGTTCAAGGTCATCAAGTTCAACAAGAAGCGCGGCAACATCGTCCTGTCGCGCCGCGTGCTCCTCGAGAAGGAGCGCGACGAGCAGAAGACGAAGACCCTCGAGACCCTCGAAGAGGGCAAGGTCGTCCGCGGCGTCATCAAGAACATCACCGAGTACGGTGCGTTCGTGGACCTCGGCGGCATCGACGGCCTCCTCCACATCACGGACATGTCCTGGGGCCGGGTCAACCACCCCGAGGAGCTGTTCAAGGTCGGCGACGAGGTCACCGTCAAGGTCCTCAAGTACAACCCCGAGACGGAGCGCGTCAGCCTCGGTCTCAAGCAGACCCAGGAAGATCCCTGGAGCCACGCCGAAGAGGCCTATCCGCCGGGCAAGAAGGTCCACGGAAAGGTCATGTCGATCACCGACTACGGCGCATTCGTCGAGCTCGAGCCGGGCGTCGAAGGCCTCATCCACGTCAGCGAGATGTCGTGGACCAAGAAGGTCAAGCACCCGTCCAAGCTCCTCGAGGTCGGCCAGGAGATCGACTGCCAGGTCCTCGAAGTCGACGCGAAGGCCAAGCGCATCTCGCTCGGTCTGAAGCAGCTCGAGCCCGATCCCTGGACGCTCTTCACCGAGAAGTACAGCCCCGGCGACAAGATCGCGGGCAAGGTCCGTAGCATCACGGACTACGGCGTCTTCATCGGCATCGAAGAAGGCGTGGACGGCATGGTCCACAAGAGCGACCTGTCGTGGACGGCCAAGGTCAACAACCCGGCCGACCTCCACCACAAGGGCGACGACGTCGAAGCGATCATCCTCAGCATCAACCACGACGAGAAGAAGGTCTCCCTCGGCATCAAGCAGCTCTGGGACGACCCGTGGCCGACCATCTTCTCGGAGTTCCCGCCGGGCAAGGTCGTCGACACGAAGGTCGTGTCGATCGTCGACTACGGCGTGTTCGTCCGCATCCGTGAGGGCGTCGAGGGGCACATCCCGTCGAACGAGCTCGCGGACAAGAAGAACGAGGCCGGCGAGAGCGTCTCGTACGAGATCGGTGACGACATCAAGGCGGAGATCGCCAACGTCGATTCGCAGGATCGTCGCCTGACCCTCTCGATGCGCATCGGCGAAGGCGCGAGCATCCAGCCGGCGAAGCAGAAGAGCCAGTCCGTTGCTCCGAAGAAGAGCAGCGAAGAGGGCGCGAAGGCGACCTCGATCGGCGAGCTCATCAAGCAGAAGCTCGGCGCGAACCTCGCGACGAAGAAGGGCGAAGACGACAAGGCCTGAGGCCTTCTCGGATTCGTGACTCCCGCCGCGGCGGCCGCTCGGAAGAGCGCGCCGCCGCCGGCGTTTTGTGCGTCCCGTGTGTCGGCGGATCGCCGCGCGCTCCGCGAGTGGCTCTATCCTGCGGCCGTGCGACGTCTCCTCGCACCTTGGGAGATCGCGCTCCTCGCGTGTGGGCTGCTCGTGCTCGTCCCGGGCGCGTGCGCCGTCGCGAGCTGGCCGTTTCTATGGGTCGCCGCCGGCTACTTCTTCGCGCGGAAGGTGCTCGGCGCGCGCGGCTTCCTGCTCGTCGTCCACACGCTGCTCTTCGGAGTCGCGCTCGGCGCGATGCTCGCGGTCGCTTCGAGCGTCGTCGCCGGAGCGCCGAAGCGCGGCGTGCTCGTGGTGGTGACGTGGGCCTTCGCGCTCGGCTGCGCGGCGTACCGCACGCGAGCTCCGAAGGGCAGAGGAGCCGACCTCCCTCCGGTGCCGTGGCCGCCGGCGTTGGTCCTTTTCGTCGTCGCCGCATGGCTGGCGCTCCAGATCCCGCACGCGATGGCGGAGAGCGCGCGCCTGCCGCGGACGAGCGACGGCTGGTACCTGCACGGCGTCGTGCGTGAGCTCGCGGCGTCGTTCCCGCCACGAAACCCCGTCGCCGCGACGACGACGCTGATGCAGCCGTGGGGCTACTGGATGCTGTACGCGGCCACGCACGTCGCGTCGGGCGCGACGATCGGGACGACGCTGCAGGTCGCATCGATCGTCCTCGCGCTCGCCTTCCTCGCGGTGCTCCACGCGCTCGTGAGCACGATCACGGGCCGCGCGCAGGCCGGCGGCATGGCGGTCGTCGTCGCTCTCGGAGCCTCCGACCTCGGGTGGCTGGACGCGGCCGCAGAGGCGCGCTGGGCGCGGGACGGCGTCCTCTCGTTCGGCGGCAATCTCGCGTACGCGTTCTACGACGTCCCGGCGCTGCTCCTCGCCGCCGGGGTCGTGTACTTCGTCGTCGTCGGCCGGAGCACGCGCGGCGTGTCGCCATGGGCGTGCGCAGCGACGCTTCTCGCGGTACTGCCGCTGATGCACGTCGTCTACGCCTTCGTGCTCGCCGTTGCGCTCGCGGCGCTGCTCGCGCTCGACGCGGCGGTTCGGCGGAGCGTCCGAGGCTACGGGCTGCTCGCGCTCGCACCGGTCCCGTTCCTCGTCTTCTACGTCGGCCTGTACGCGCGCGGTCACGTCGGCGTCCGCGCGCCCTTCGACCTGCGCCTGGACGGCTGGACCGACCGGCTCGCCGGATACGTGAAGTATACAGGCATGCTCCTGCCGGCGGCTGCGCTGGGAGTGGTGACCCGCACGCTTCGAGCGCGAACGCCCCTCGTCACGCTGCTCGGCGCGGCCGCGCTGCTCGCGATCTTCGCGGTCTCCTTCGCCGACAATTACCATTGGGCCTTCGACGCGCACGGCGTCGCGCTCGCCGCGCTCGCCGGGCTCGGCCTCGATGCCGCGTCTCGCCGCGGGCCGATCGGAAGGGTCGCTGCGCTCGCGCTCGCTTCGGCGGTCCTCGCGTCGGGTGGGCATGCCGCGCGCCTCGGTGACGACCTGCGCGCGCTCGCGGACGGAGGGCCGGCGCGTCCGGTCGGGGAGGAGGAGCTCGTCGCCTGGATCCGTGCGAGCACGCCACGGGAGGCAATCTTCGCCGTCGACGAAGGATCCGCGCGCTCCATCGTCCCCGTCCTCGCGCTCGGAGGCCGTGCGCTGTACCTCGGGCCTCCGTATCTCCTCTCGACCACGATGCCCTCCGCCGATGTCGAGCGCCTCGCCGACGACAACCACCGCGCGCTCTCCGGACCTTGCATGGCTCCGTCGGCGGCGGCGGCGCGCGTCGACTACGTCGTGCTCGAGCGAGAAAGGCATGCCGCGCTACTCGGCGCGTGGGCCGCGACGGCGCCGGTCCTCGCCGGACCCGAGATCCTGGTGTTCGACAGCCGCGCCGCGCGGGCCCGGTGCGCGCCCGCGTCCGCGATGCCCTGACCCCCGGTGCGACGCGCGTATGGCCGAGCTCTCGCCGTGAGCACGGCGCGTGCAACTCGGGTGTTTCGTGAAACCCCGGATGCTCATCGTCGGTCTCGTCCTGACAGGCGCGCTCGCATGTGCGCGCAGCCTTCCGCACCGCGGCGAGGAGGCGCGTCCCGGCGTGGCGACCGTCCACGCGGGCGCCATCGAAACGAAGGATGCCGGCGCGCAGCCCGCGCCGACGGTGAAGGGCGAGCCGTACCGAAAGACGCAAGGTGACCTCGCGGTCTACGTGCCCGACGAGGTGGCGGTGCACGAAGGCCGTTTCGACCTCGTCGTTCACTTCCACGGCAACGCGAAGCTCCAGGAGGCCAACGTCGAGGAGGCCGACCTGCACGCCGTCGTCGTGAGCGTGAACGAGGGCGAAGGGTCGACGTCCTACAGCCGCAAGTTCACCGGAGAGCGCGCGCTCGATCGCGTGACCGAGTTCGCCGAGAAGGAGCTCGCCGCGAGCGGTCGCGTTTCCGGACAGGTGCAGGTCGGGCGCATCGCGCTCTCGTCGTGGAGCGCGGGCGGCGCCGCGGTGCACCGCATCCTCGAAACGCAGCCCGAGCGGGTCGACGCGGTGCTCGTCGCGGACGGCATCTTCTCGACCTATGCCGATCCCGGCAAGCGTGAGGTGAACACGAAGCCGCTCGAGCCCATCGTGCAGTTCGCGCGCCTCGCCGCAGACGGCAAGAAGCTCTTCGTGCTGACGCACACGGACATCGACCCGTCGCAATATCCGAGCGTGAAGGAGTGCACCGACGTCGTGCTCGGCGCGCTCGCCCTCGAGAAGGGGGCGCCGCCCGCGGCCGCACCGCCGGCCGGCGGCAATCCGATGTACGCGACGGATCGTGGCGAGCTCCACGTCCGCGGCTTCGACGGCAAGGGGCCGCAGGATCACATCGCCCAGATCAAGGCGCTCGACGACGCGTACGGAATGCTGAAAAAGCGCTGGTCACGCTGACCCGCCGCGCCGCCCCGGGAGCGGCTGCCGAGTGCTATCGTGCGCGCCGATGTCGACGCCGCTCTGGGCGCCTTGGCGCATGGACTACATCCTCGGGAAGGACAAGCCGCCTGGCTGCTTCCTGTGCGAGCACCCGAAGGACCCTTCGCGCTTCCGCGAGGACCTCGTGCTCGTCGCGCAGGAGCACGCGTTCGTCTGCCTGAACCGGTACCCGTTCACGACCTCGCATCTCCTCGTCGCGCCGCGCCGCCACGTTGCCGATCCGTCGGACCTCGAGCCTCACGAGTACGAGGCGCTGATGACGCTTCTCCGCGAGAGCATCGTGCGCCTTCGCAAGACGGTCTCGTGCGAAGGGATGAACGTCGGCTTCAACCTCGGCAAGGTCGCGGGCGCCGGCGTCGCCGACCACCTCCACGGGCACCTCGTTCCGCGGTGGAACGGCGACACGAACTTCCTGCCGGTGCTCGCGAACGTGCGCGTGATGAACGAGCACCTCGACGACGCGTGGGTCCGCCTCCATCCATTCTTCGTCGACGTGCCCGGTGAAAAGGCTCCGCCTCCGGAGCCGCGATGATCATCGACGACGCGAGCATCGCCGCGCGCAGGCGGCACCGCCTCTTCCTCGGCATCAGCGCAGCGGTCGCGATCACGGTGCTCGCGCTCGCGCACGCGGTGCTGCTCCCGTTCGTGCTCGCTCTCGTGATCGCGTACGTGCTCACCCCGCTCGTCGCATGGGTCGAACGGAAGAAGGTGCCGCGCGGCGGCGCGATCATCGTCGTCTACGTGGTCGTGCTCGGCAGCATCGGCCTGTTCGTGCGCTTCACGGCGCCGCGGGTCGGTCAGGAGCTCGCGAATCTGCGGCGCGAGGTACCGGCCATCTCGCACGTCGTGCAAACGCGGTGGGTGCCGGCCGTCCAAGCGCGATTGCGTGACGTGGGCTTCGCCCCGGAGGCGCGCAACGACGAGGCGACGCACGCCGAGCCTGCTGCCGACGCTCCGCCGACGGGCGAGGGCGGAAAGGCCCGCGACGCGACCACCACCATCGTCGCGCGACCTCGGCCCGACGGCGCGTTCGCGATCGAGCTGTCCGGGCCGCTGTCGGTCACCCCCGCCAAGGGCGGCGGCTACACGATCGAGCCGCTGCGCGAATCGCGCGAGGCGACGTTCGACGTGAACCGCATGGTCGCCGAATTCGCCGGCAAGAGCCTGACGTACGCGCAGCACAACGCGCTCGAGATCGTGAAGATCGGACGCGACATCATCGCCGGCGTGAGCCGCTTCTTCTTCGTGTTCGGCATCACGCTGATGCTCGCCGCGTACATCATGCTCACGCGCGAGCGCATCGTCGGGTTCTTCACCTCGCTCGTGCGGCCCTCGTCACGCGGCTCTTTCCACGAGCTGCTCGAGCGCATCGACCGCGGGCTCGCCGGCGTCGTCCGCGGGCAGCTCATCATTTGTCTCGTGAACGGCGCGCTCTCGGCGGTCGGGTTCGCGCTCGTGGGCCTTCGGTACTGGCCGGTGCTCGCGCTCATCGCGACGGTCCTCAGCCTCATTCCCATCTTCGGTTCGATCGTGAGCTCGGTACCGGCCGTCGCGATCGGGCTCACGCAGTCCGTGGGCACGGCCGCGTTCGTCCTCGTGTGGATCGTGGCCATCCATCAGCTCGAGGCGAACTTCCTGAACCCGAAGATCATGGGCGACTCGGCGAAGATCCATCCGGTGCTCGTCGTCTTCTCCCTGCTCGTCGGGGAGCACTTCTTCCACACGACGGGCGCGCTGCTCGCGGTGCCGTGCATGTCCATCGCGCAGAGCATCTTCATTCACGTGAGGCGTCACGTGCAGGCGGAGGACCCGGAGATGAAGGACGAGCCGGTCGGTAGCCTCGTGCCGCCGCCTCCTCCCGAAGCGCGGACGTGACCGCCGGCGCGCGCGCCATTTGCATGGCGGCGCCCTCCGCGGTAGGACCCGGCCGTGGCCGACGAGAACGAGACCGAGAACGCGAAGCCGACGCCTCCTGCGAAGAGCCAGAAGGGCACGCTCGCCCGGAAGGGAAAGAAGAGCGCCGCCGAGGTGCAGCAGGAGCTGCGCGAGCTCTCGAAGCCGCAAGGCGAGGAGAAGCCGCCCGCCGACCTCAAGAAGATTTACTTCCGCGCCGGCGCCGTCGTGGTCGTCGTGTGGATCGTCGCCATCATCGTTCGGCACCCGGCCGGCTACGCCATCGCGGGCGCGTTGACCATCGCCGGCATCGCCGCGCTCGTGTGGCTGCAGCGCTACATGAAGAAGACGCAGGCGCTCGGCGCGATCCTGAAGGGCGCCGACACCGAGGAAGGCCGCAAGCAAGCGCTCGAGCAGATCGACGCCCAGTTCAAGAAGGGCGACACGCAGGCGGTCATCGCCAAGGCGCAGCTGCAGATGCAAGACGACCCGCGCGCCGCGCTCGCGACGCTCGAAGCCGTCAATCTGGACAAGGAGCTCGCGCCGGTCGCCGGTCAGATCCGCGCGATGCGCGCCATGATTCACCTCACGCTCGGCGAGATCCAAGAGGCGCGCTCCCTTGCCGACAAGCTGGACCTCGGAAAGCAGCAAGAGCCGAAGACGCGCGTCATGTTCGCGGCGGTCGCGAGCGAGGCGTGGGCGCGCACGGGCGCGGGACGGAAGGCCGTCGACACGATGGACCTCTTCAACCCGGAAGATCCGGAGATGGGTGAGCTCCGCGCGCAACTCTGGCGCTCACGCGCGTTCGCCTACGCCGCCGTCAACGACACGAAGGGCGTCGCGCGCGCCGTGAAGAAGCTCGCCGAGATCAACCCGCACCTCCTCGGGATGTTCGTCGGACAGAAGAAGGTGCACCCGCTCCTCGAACGCGAGGCCAAGCAGATCGTCATGCGCATGGGCATCGTCCCGCGCAAAATGGTCCGTCAGCGCATGTAGCTTCAGAGGACGACGGCGGTGACGTCGTCGAGGCGGAGACCGAGCGACGGGAGCGGCCCCTTCGCGAAGTGGATACCGAAGTCGAGCTTCAGGCTGCCGGCGCCGAAGAAGGCGTCGCATGCGCCGGAATAGGCCGCCGCCCCGTCGACCCACATCCGGAGCTCGTGGCGCGCGACGTCGAGCTCGATCTCGACGCGATGCCACGCCGTCCAGTCCACGGCCGCGGAGAGCTGGTGTTGCACGAAGCTCCCGCTTCCATTGTCTGGAAACGTCTGCTCCGTGAGCGTGAGGCCGCCCTTCGCGAACAGGAACGCGTTCGCGAAACCGTCCGGCTTCTCGACCGTGAGCGTCACGAGCTGCGCCTCTGCGGACGGCGGTGCCTCGAGGCGCATCGCGAACGCCACGCGGACGCTCTTTTCGACGCGACCGAGCCGTTCGGCGTACGAGGCCGACGTCACGCGTTGCTCGCCGAGCCCCGTAATGGTCGCGCGGAGCTCGCGGCCACCGCTCCTGGTTCCGCTGGTGATGTCGACGGCGGCGGCCTCGCCCGCCTCGGCCACGTCGAACGGGCCTCGGCCCGTCGCTCGCTCGAAGTCGTCGCAGAACGAGACCGAGCTCGGCGCCGCCGCGCAGAACGCGGCTCCCGCGTCGCCGCTGCCGTCGGCGGGTGGCGAGCCGTCGGTGGCGTTCGCGTCCGCGGCGCCATCGGTTCCCCGGTCGGCATCGCCGCCGCCGGTCAGGTTGGAGAGGTCCGTCGTCAGCGAGCACGCGGACGCGAGCGCGAGGACGCAAGCTGCCGCCGTGACGCGCATGGGTGTCCCTCGCATCATCCGATCCCGGCCAGATTTGCGCGCGCGAGAGGCCTCAGCGTCACCTCGGGCAAGAGCTCGGCGAAGCTCACCACCGTCGCATCGGGGAGCTCGGTCTCGACGAGCTTCCGCACGAACCGGCGGATGTCGGGCTGCGTGAGGAGCACCGTGGGGGTGCCGCCTGCTGCTTGGCCGCCTGCTTCGGAGACGGCGCGCCGTACGGCCGCGACCACGTCGCGCGCGGCCGCGGGCGGCAACGTGAGGAACGCGCCGGCCGGCGTCCGCGTCACCGCCCTTCGCACGGTGTCTTCGATCATCGGGTCGATGAGCACGACGCCGAGGTGGTTCGCGCCGCGCGTCAGGCGGAACGTGAGCGCTCTCCGAAGCTGCGCGCGCACGAGCTCCGTGAGGTTCAGCGCGTCTTTCTCGGTTGCCGCGACGGACGCGAGCGCTTCCAGGATCGCCCGCAGATCACGGACCGAGACGCGCTCCTCCACGAGCCGCCGGAGGATGTCGGTGAGCAGCGTGAGGCTCACCGGCTTCGGCACGACGTTGCGAACCGTGGCCGGGGCGAACTGCTCGAGCTCGTCCAAGAGGCGCTGCGTCTCCGCGAGCCCGAGGAAGTCGGCCGCTCGCGCGCGGAGGAGCTCGGCCGAAGCCTCGGCAATCGCCGCGATCGCCTGCGCGTCCATCGCGGCGTCCGGCACGGCAACGACGCGTGCAGGAACCTCGAAGAGCGAGAGCACCGCGCTGCGCGAGGGCAACCCGGCCACCGTGCGAACGCGCGGGGGCGGGAGGGGGACGCCGAGCTCCCCGAAGAGCCGGTCACGGAGGCCGAGGGCGGCGGCGCGTAGGCCCTCGCGGGCCTCGCCTCCCGCGGCCGGGGCATCATCGAGCAGCGCAGCGAGGTCTTCGGACACCTCGATGCTCCACGGCACGACCATCGGCACGAACGCCGCGTCGCGACGCGTGCCGGGCGCCGCCGGACGAGGCTCCGTCGCCGCGCGATGGTCGTCTCTCGCCATCTGCCGGGTCCGCGCGCGCGCCACGAAGAAGAGCGCTGCGGCGATGACGAGGAACGGGACGGCGGGAAGGCCGGGGACGATCGCGAGGAGCACCACGAACACCGCGGCGATGCGGAGCGCTTTCGGCAGACCGAAGAGCTGGCCGGCGAGCTCCTCGCCGAGCGGCGTGTCCGGCTCCTCGCTCGCGACGCGCGTGACGAGGACGCCGGCGGCGGTCGAGAGCACGAGCGCGGGGATCTGCGAGACGAGGCCATCGCCGATGGTGAGGAGGCCATAGCGCTTCAGCGCATCGACGGCGGGCATGCCTTTCTGGCCGACGCCGATCGCGAGACCGCCGAGGATGTTGACGACCGTGATGACGAGCGACGCGATGACGTCGCCCTTCACGAACTTCATCGCACCGTCCATCGAGCCGTAGAACTGGCTCTCGCGCGAGAGCTGGCGGCGGCGACGCCGCGCCTCGTTGCCATCGATGCTGCCCGCGCGGAGCTCGGCGTCGATCGCCATCTGGCGCCCGGGCATCGCGTCGAGCACGAAGCGGGCACCCACCTCCGCGACGCGTTCGGAGCCCTTTGCGATGACGACGAACTGGATGATGGTCAGGATGAGGAAGACGACCGCGCCGACGACGTAGTTGCCGCGCACGACGAAGCCACCGAACGCGCGGATCACGTCGCCCGCGTTCGCCTGGAGGAGGATCAGCCGCGCCGACGAGACGTTCAGCGCGAGGCGGAAGAGCGTCGTCAGGAGGAGAACGGTCGGGAACGTCGCAATTGCGAGAGCGTCCGGCACGTACAGGACGACGAGCAGCACCGCGACGGACAGCGACAAATTCGTCGCGAGGAGCACATCGAGCAGCCACGTCGGCAGCGGCACGATCATCATGGCCACGACGCCGACGACGAGCGCCGCCAGCCCGAGCTCCGCACCACCGAGGCCACGCCCACGCACCGAGTCGCTACCCCTCACGCGTCCGAGCGTAACGCGCGTCGCAGACAAATTGTTGATGTGAGAGCCGAGCTTCTCGGGCTATCATCCTGACAATCTTCGAGCCGATGGCGATGAGCAACCAGCCCGTTCAGCCGCCTCTGCGCCGTACAGGGACCGGCCTCTCCGACGTGGGCCGCAAGCGGCAGTCGAACGAAGACGCGTTCTTCTTCGACGACCGGCTCGGCCTCTACATCGTCGGCGACGGCATGGGTGGCCATGCTGCCGGCGAGATCGCCAGCCAGGAAGCGGTCGAGACCGTCTACGGGATGGTGAAGCGGGGCATCGGCAATCTCCACGAGCTCGCCGATCCGCTCGTGGAAGAGGACGTCCGCGCGGCGAGCCGCCTGATGGAGAGCGCCATCCAGGCCGCCACGTACATGGTCTTCTCGATGGCCGAGATGGACCGCGGCAAGACCGGCATGGGCACGACGCTGTCGGCGCTGCTCATCCTCGGCGAGTTCGCCGTCACCGCGCAGGTCGGCGACAGCCGCATCTACCGCGTGAAGGGCGAGTCGGTCGAACAGCTCACGGAAGATCACACGCTCATCGCGTGGCAGCTGAAGCAAGGTCTCATCACGCCGCAAGAAGCGAAGAAGTCACCTCATAGGAACGTCATCACGCGCGCGGTCGGAAACCGGGATTACGTCCAGGTCGACACCGGCGTCGTGAAGCTCGCTCCTGGCGACCGCTTCCTCCTCTGCAGCGACGGCTTGCACGGCTACCTCCGCGAGAGTGACATCGCTCCGATCGTGGGGCTCGGCGGCGAAGACGCGGTGAAGAAGTTCATCGCGCTCGCGAACGAGCGCGGCGGCAAAGACAACATCACCGCCATCCTCGTCGAGATCGACTGACGAGAGCGCGAGCGTGGCTCGCCTCACGGTGTGAGGTGTGTTTCGCGAGGACTCGAGTCCGCGATCGCGTCGCCCAGGCTCATTGGGCGCTCACGCGATGCTCACGCGAAGCGCGCGCGAGTTTCTTGGCCCCTTGACCGCCAGCATTGTACGTGAGACGAGCTTGGCCTTCGTGGGCCCACCGTCTCTCGGTGCGCTCATGCCGTGTCCTCCGGGACACACCACCGCTTCGCGAACCGTCGGTGTTCTCGGTGAAATCGACCGAGGAGGCTCACGGCGCGGAACTTGGAACTGCCAGACCAGCGAGGGATGACAGATGAAGAAGCGGCGTGTGGGGGTTTTGATGGGCGGTGCGAGCGCGGAGCGCGAAATCTCGCTGAAGACCGGCGAGGGCGTGGCGCGTGCGCTCGAGGCTCGCGGCCACGAGGTGGCGCGCGTCGTCCTCGGGACCCAGCCGGTCGACATCGCGGTGCGTGAAGCGGAGATCGACACCGCGTTCGTCGCCTTGCACGGACGCGGCGGTGAAGACGGCTGCATCCAGGGCATGCTCGAGCTGCTGAAGATCCCGTACACGGGATCGAACGTGCTCGCCTCGGCGCTCGCGATGGACAAGCTGAAGGCGAAGGAGATGTTCCGTCTCCACAACATCCCGACGCCGCCGTACTACGTGGCGACGGAGGCAGACCTCGAGGGCGAGGCTCTCGACGAGCTGCACGGCAGCTTCGGCTTCCCCGTCATCGTCAAGCCGCGCAGCGAAGGCTCGTCGATCGGGCTCGCCAAGGCGAACGACATCGGGGAGCTGCGCGCGGCCATCGCCTCCGCCCTCGAGCACGATCGGTTCGCGCTCGTCGAGCGCTTCATCAAGGCCACCGAGGTGCACGTCGGCATCCTCGACGGGCGCGTCCTCGGCTGCATCGAGGTCGTCCCGAAGAGCGGCCTCTACGACTACGCGGCCAAGTACACCGCGGGCGCGACCGAGTACATCCTCCCGCCGCGGATCGCTCCGACGCGTGCGCGCGGCGTCATGAACCTCGCCGAGCGCGCCGTGCGTGCGCTCGGGTGCACGGGCGCGGTTCGCGTCGACCTGCTCGTCACCGAGGGTGAGAACGAGTACGTCCTCGAGGTGAACACGCTGCCGGGGATGACGCCGACGTCGCTCCTGCCGAAGATCGCCGAGCATGCCGGGATCGACTACGGCACGCTCTGCGAGATGATCCTCGAAGGCGCGCAGCTTCACTCCGGGGTCGAGGGGAAGCCGGCCTCCGAACGGCGCCGCTCGGGCGTCACGTTCGCGGAGCGCGATCTCGCCCTCGTGAAGAAGGCGATCTGACGCGCCGAGTCGGCCGGCGCGCCCGCGGCGTCGTCAGTCGCGCAGGAGCACGCGGCAAAGCTCGACGAAGCGGGCCTCTTCTTCGTCGTCGCGCCCGTCTTCGCCCTTGGCTTCGAGCGCGTCGAGCTCCTCTTCCAGCGGCGTGAACTCCTCGCGGGAGAGCATCTTCTTGCCGGCGCCGAAGTAGCCGAAGCGGTCCCGGTAATCGAGGTAGCGCTGGTGCGCTTCCCGCTCACTCGTCATGGCTCGACCGTAGCACCGCGCCGCGGCGAGGAGCATGGTATCCTCGCGGGTCGAGCGCATGGTCGACGCCGACGACTCCCTGCCGAGGCTCCTCGGTGGCCGCTACCGCCTCGAAGCGAAGCTCGGGTCGGGCGGCATGGGCGTCGTCTATCGCGCGACCGACCTCACGATGCAGCGGCACGTCGCCGTGAAGTTGATCCGCGGCGTCGACGGCGTCGCGCTCGACGAAGAGGTCGCCAGCCGCTTCCTCCGCGAGGCGAAGAACACCGCGCGCATCCAGCACGAGAACATCATCGAGGTGTTCGACTTCGGGCGCAGCGAAGAGGACGACATGTTCTTCGTCATGGAGCTGCTCGAGGGCGAGTCGCTCTCGGCGAAGCTCCGGCGGGAAGGAAAGCTCTCCCCCGAGGTCGGCGTCCACATCGTTCGTCAGATGTGCGCGGCGCTCCACGTGGCGCATTCGGCCGGGATCATCCACCGCGATTTGAAGCCCGCGAACGTGATGCTGATCAAGCGCGCGGGCGACGCGAGCTACGTGAAGGTCCTCGACTTCGGCGTCGCGAAGTCGTACGGCGCGCCCGACCAGCAGACCGACCTCACGCACACGGGCATGCTCGTCGGAACCGTCGAGTACATGGCGCCCGAGCAGATCATGGGCAAGAAGGTCGACGGGCGCACGGACATCTATGCGCTCGGCGTCGTCATGTACCGGATGTTCGCGGGCAAGGCGCCGTTCCGCGACGGCGGCGTGCCGGCGCTGATCCACGCGCACCTCAACGTGCTGCCGAAGCCGATCACGGAGACGGCGAGCGAAGTTCCCGGCGCGCTCGATCGCGTCGTGCTTCGGTGCCTCGCGAAGCGGCCCGAGCAGCGCTACGAATCGATGGAGGAGCTCTCCCGTGCGCTCGCCGCGGCGATCGAGCCGGAAGATCTCGGCCTCGTCAGTCTGGAGTACGACGCCGAGCAGAACGACGGCGACATCTACTCGGGCGGTGACAAGACGGAGTTCAGCCGGCCGCCGATCCCCGAGCGCGGACCTACGGCAGCGCCGCGGCCCCTGGTGGCTTCGGCGCCGCCCGCGCCACCGGCGCCTCCCGCGCGCGTGAACGATGCGGGCCTCGAGGACGCGACGATTCGCATCGACCGACGCGATTCCAGTGCGAGCGCGAGCGCGAGGCGCGTTGCGTCGGCCGACGTCGCGATGGACCGCACGGCGGTCATGACGCGCGAAGAGGTCTCGACCGCCAAGCGCGCCATCCCCGAAGGCGTCGTGCGCTTCGAGCCGAAAGGCCCGCGTGAATGCGCGATGTGCCACACCATGAACCCGCCGCACTCGCGCGCTTGCAATGCGTGCGGCGTCTCGCTCGCCGTCGAGGAGCAGGCGGCCGTCCGCGCGCGCGTGACGGCGCCGCGGACGGCACACCATTCGGCGCCGCATATCGCGCCGCCGACGTCGGGCGCGTTCCCGTTCAACCACTCGCCACCGCATGGCGTCCCGCATGTCGACTCGAGCCGGGGCGCGCCGCACGGAGGGTGGGGGACCGGCAGCGGGCCCGTTCCGGTGCCTGCGCAGACGCCGGCCGCGCAGCCTCCGAGCATGTGGCAGCGCTTCTTGTCGTGGACCGGCCTCCGCGGACGCTGAGGATCGCCGGACGCCGAGGATGTACGCACGCGGACCGACGCGGACGCGCGCCGGCTCAGATTTCCGGGCCCTGGGGTCCTTGGAGATCGGCTTCCTTCTTCGTGCTCCGCGCCTTCATGACGACGTAGCCGATCGCGAGGAAGCCGGCTGCGAAGAACGCGATGCCGAGGCTCCGCCGGAACTTGATCTCCTTGTCGATCGTGTCGTCGCCGGCGCCGGTGCTCGCGCTCGTCTCGTACTCGCTGCCGTCGTTGACGTTCTGGCCTGCGCTCCGGCCGCCGCCGCCTTGACCGCCGCCCATGCCGGCGACGCTCGCTTTCTGCGAGCCGCTCATCTTCCCGCCGACCTGGCCACCGCCGCCGCCGCCGCCACCGCCGCCGCCGCCTCCAGCTCCACCACCGCCGCCACTGCCGCCGCCGGACGCGCTCTCGCCGCCGCTGCCACCACCACCGCCGGTGTTGCCGGCGCCTGCACCTTTGCCGTCGAGCTCCTCGCTGCTGTCGCCGGTCTTCTTCTTCACCTGCGAGCCGAGCATCTTGTAGCCGCCCGCAGCGAGCAGCATGACGCCGATGATGAGTAGCGCGTACTCGGCGATGCCGGCGCCGCGGGCCCCGAGGAGCAGACGCAGCGCGCGCCGGACAGGACCGCGCCGACGAGACGTCGCGGCGGGCAGCGAAGGAGGTGAGCTCGGGGGCCGGGTGCGCATCGCGGTACTGGGGCGATCCTACGTCATACCCGGGACGATTGCCCTATCCTACGCGCCGTGGCTGACGAGCTTGCCCGTGCCGTGGGCGTCACGAGGCGCTGCGGCGACGTCCTTGCCATCGCGGACGCGACGGTTTCCTTCGAGGCCGGCAAAATCCACGCGGTCTGCGGGGAGAACGGCGCGGGCAAGACCACCTTGCTCAAGATCGTCGCCGGCATGCACGTCCCCGACTCCGGGCACGTCGATGCGTTCGGCGAGCGGCTGTCTCCGCACACGCCGCGCGAGGCGATCGCGCGCGGCGTCGGCATGGTCCTCCAGCACTTCGCGCTCGTGCCCGTGTTCACGGCGCTCGAGAACATCGTCCTCGGCGCCGAGCCGACCTCCGCGCTCGGCGTGCTCGATCTCGCGTCTGCGCGGACGCGCGCCCGAGCCATCGCGAAGGACCTCGGCGTCGAGCTGCAGCTCGACGCCCTCGTTGCCGACCTCGGCGTCGGCGATCGGCAGCGCCTCGAGATCGCGCGCGCGCTCTACCGCGACGCGAAGCTGCTCATTCTCGACGAACCGACGGCCGTCCTGACGAAGACCGAGGCCGCCGCGCTCTACGCGACGCTCCGGCGCCTCGCCGAAGGCGGAAAGGGCATCGTCGTCGTCACGCACAAGATGGACGAGGTGCGCGCGTACGCCGACGTGGTCACGGTGCTTCGCCGCGGCCGCCTCGTGTTCACGAAGCCGATCGACCGGCAGGGCGCCGGCGCAGAAGGGCGCATCGACGCGCAGGTGAAGGAGATCACCGCGGCCATCATGGGCGCCTCTCCCGAGGCGGCGCCGTCCGCGACGACCGCCGGATCTCCCGCGGCATCGGCCGGAGGTGACGTGCTCCTCGCGCTCGAGCACGTCACCTCCGGGCTCCTGGAAGACGTCTCGCTCGAGGTGCGCCGCGGCGAAATCGTCGGCGTCGCCGGCGTCGAGGGGAACGGCCAGTCCGAGCTCGTGGCGCTCATTGCCGGCGACCGCCCGCCGGCTGCAGGGCGGGTGACCGCGACGACCACGGCGGTCGTCCGCGAAGATCGTCAGACCGACGGTCTCGTGCTCGACGCAACGCTGCGTGACAACATCGTGCTCGGCGAGCTCGGGACGTTCACCGGCCGCGGTGGCCTCGTCGACTTGGCCGCGCTCGAGAGCGAGGCCGTCGCGCGGCTCGAACGCTCCGGCGCGCCGGTCGAGCCGGAGCGGCTCGCGCGTTCGCTTTCCGGCGGCAACCAGCAGAAGATCGTCGTCGCGCGGGCGCTCGCCCGCTTGAGTGGAGCGGCCGGCGCGCGCGTGCTCGTCGCGTCGCATCCGACGCGCGGCGTGGACCTCGCGGCGAGTGCGGACATCCACGCGCGTCTCCGTGCCGCCGCTGCCGCGGGTGCCGGCGTGCTCGTCATCTCGGCGGACCTCGACGAGCTGCGTGCACTCTGCACGCGAATCCTCGTCCTCGCACGCGGCCGCGTCGTCGCCGATCTTCCTCCGAGCACGTCGGACGAAGAGCTCGGCCGCCTGATGCTCGGGCTCGCGTCCGCGCGCAGCGGCAGCGAAGCCGAAGGAGCGTCGTGACGACGAGTCGGGGAGCGCGGGCGCTGCTTCGCGCCGCGAGCGGGCCGTCGCGCTCGCTGCCCGCGGCGGTGAGCGGCCTCGCGGTCGGCTGGATGGCGTTCGTCGTCCTCGTCTGGCTGTACGGCGCGTCACCACGCGCGATGGCCGTGCTGCTCTTCGAAGGCACGTGGGGCACGAGCTACGGGGCGGGCCAGGTGCTCTTCAAGGCGACGCCGCTGCTCTTCACCGGGATCGCCGTCGACCTCGCGCTCCGTGCGGGCCTCTTCAACATCGGCGCGGAGGGACAGCTCGCGGTCGGCAGCCTCGCTGCGGCCGCCGTCGGCGCGCGTCTTCCGCAGGCAACACCGTTCGTCGTCGCGTTGCCGCTCGCGGTGGGCGCGGCGATGGCGGCAGGCGCGCTATGGGCGCTCGTCCCTGCGCTGCTGAAGGACCGCTTCGGCGCGCACGAGGTCATCTCGACCATCATGATGAACCGCGTCGCCGACAGCGCGGTGGGCCTCGCGCTGGGCGCGGGTGGGCTCGCGCTCGTGGGAACGGTACGGACGGCAGAGATCGTCCCCGGTGCGCGCCTTCCGCGCCTCGAGGTGCTCGTCTCGTCGCTGCGCGGCAGTGCGGCGAGCGTCGCGCTCTTCCTCGGCATCGCGGCGGTCGTCGTCGTCGTGCAGTCGTACCGTCGTACGCGGTTCGGCCGCGAGCTCGGGCTGATCGGGCTCAATCCGCGCGCGCTCATCGCCGAGAAGGTCCCGGTCGGCCGCCGCGTCGAGCTCGCGCTCGTCGTCTCTGGTGCGCTCGCCGGGGCGGCGAGCATCGGCACCGTGCTCGGCTACAAGGGGTACTTCGAGGAAGGGCTCGGCGCCGGCGCCGGCTTCGGCGGACTCGCCGTTGCCCTCCTCGGCCGCGGCAGCGCGATTGGTCTCGTTCTCGCGGCGCTCCTCTTCGGGACGCTCCAGCAAGGCGGGCTTGCCGTGAATGCGTTCGTTCCCAAGGAGCTGATGGACGTCCTCACCGGCGTCGTCGTCTGCGCGGTCGCCTTCGCCGATGCCAAGCTCGGAGACGCGCGGTGAGCGCTCTCGACGTCATCGTCTCGAGCACGATGCTCGCGCAGACCGCGCGCATGGCGATCCCTTACGGCTGCGCCGCCGTCGGTGGGGTGCTGAGCGAGCGGAGCGGCGTCGTGAACATCGCGCTCGAGGGAACGCTGCTCGCCTCGGCGCTCGCATCCGTTGCGGTCAGCCATGCCACGGGCAGCGACCTCGCGGGAGTGGTTGCCGGCGTGACGTGCGGCGCCGTCGTCGGGCTCGTGCACGCGCTCCTCGTCGTTCGCGGGCGCATCGATGCGATCGTGAGCGGGATTGCGCTGAATCTCGTCGCCGCGGGAGGCACGCGCTTCCTCCTCCGCGCGCTCTACGGCTCGAGCTCGAACTCGCCGAGCATCGCGGGGCTCCGCGATCCGATCGGCCGCAACGTGCTCGTCTCCGCGCTGCGCGACCCGTTCCTCGTGGCGACGGTCGCCATCGTCGCGCTCACGGCATGGATGCTGACGCGAACGCGCTTCGGGCTTCGACTGCGCGCGTGCGGAGAAGATCCTTCCGCGGCGCAGGCGGTCGGGATCCACGTCACGGGAATGCGGACGGCGGCGGTCGTGCTCGGCAGCGCAGTGACCGGCCTCGGTGGAACGGCGCTCGCGTACGACTTGCACCAGTTCCAAGCGGGCATGAGCGGCGGCCGTGGCTTCATCGCGCTCGCCGCGGTCATCGTTTCCGGATGGCGTCCACTCCCGGCAGCGCTCGCGTGCCTCCTGTTCGCGGCGCTCGACGCCCTGCAGATCGTCCTGCAGAACCAGACGAACCTGCCCTCGCAGGTGCTCGCCGTCTTGCCCTACGTGGCGACGCTCGTGGCGCTCGTCCTCGTCGCCCGCCGGGGGCGTCGCCGCGTGGCCGGGCCTCCTGCCGGCCTCGGCAAGCATCCGGTGTGATGGCGCCGCGCGGCGGAACGCGCTAACCCGCGCCGCCGATGCGCACGCCGTCGCGAAGGACGAGCCGCGTCTTCGCGCAGCCCCAAGGCTGCAAAATGGCGTTCTCGTGCGGCAAGTCCCAGACGACGAGGTCGGCGCGCGCACCGGGCGCGAGCGCGCCGCGCGGGCGAGGCATGCCTCCGCCCCAGAGGTTCAGTGAGGCGGCGGCGAGGCGCGTCGCCCCGAGGATCGCTTCGGCGGGAGAGAGGCCGTACATGCGTACGGCGAGCGCCATCGCGAGGGGGAGGCTTTCGCTCGGTGCCGTGCCCGGGTTCGCGTCGCTCGCGACGATCATGGGCACGCCCGCGGCCCGCAAGCGATCCACGGGAGGCGGCGCCTGCCCCAGCGTGAAGCTGGCGACGGGCAGGAGCACCGCCGCAACGCCGCCGCGCGCGAGCGCAGCGATGCCGGCGTCGTCCACGTTCTCCATGTGATCGGCAGACTTCGCGCCCACGTCGACGCAGAGCTGCGCGCCGCCGACGTCGGCGAACTGCCCGACGTGGAGCCGTACGCCGAGGCCGTTCGCACGCGCGGCATCGCACACGAGACGCGCCTCTTCGGCGGCGAACGCGTTCTGGTCGACGTACGCGTCGACGAACTGCGCGAGCTTCGCCTTCGCGAACTCCGGGACGAGCACGGTCGCCGCGCGGAGCACGTAGTGGTCGCGGCGGCTCTTCGCGCTCTCCGGAAGGGCATGGAGCGCCAGGTACGTCGGCACCACGTGGGGCACCGAGCTCCGCTCCGCCATCCGCGCGATCGCGCGGAGCTGCTTGCGCTCGCCCTCCGGCTCGAGGCCGTAGCCGCTCTTCACCTCGCACGTCGTGACGCCGAGGTCTGCCATGCGCATGAGCCTCGCCGCGAGCACCTCGGCGATCTCGTCCTCGGTGGCGCGTTCGATCGCGCGATGCGACGAAAGGATGCCGCCTCCCGCTGCTGCGATGGCGCGATAGTCGGCGCCGCTCATGCGCAGCGCGTACTCGTCGTGGCGCGAGCCGACCCACGCGGCGTGCGTGTGCGCATCGACGAGGCCAGGCGTCACGACGCGGTCGCCGTGGTCGACGATCGGAACGCCGGGCGCCGCGCCGGAGCGCGGTCCGATCCAGCTGATCGAGTGCCCATCGAAGACGACGGCGGCGTCTTCGACGACGCCGAGCGGGTCGTCCTTCGTCGCGCGCGCGGGGTCGCACGTCACGACGCGTTTGGCGGCAATTCCGACGAGATTCTTCCGAACGGGCGGCGAGGCAGGCTGCGTCATGCTTGGGAGGTCCTCGCGCCGAGGCGCTGCGCGAGCTCGGCGCGGATCGGGTCGGACGCTGCGAACACGCGCGCGAGCGCGCCTTTTTCGTGGACCGGGCGCGGTCGTGCACGGCGGCGCATCGCGAGACTGCGCGCGAGGCTCTCTTCGCACCGCGCGCGGAACGCCGCGCTGCGCTCCGCCTCGCGGACGAGCGCGTCGTGCGCCTCGACGGCGACCTCGGGCTTCGAGCAGACGAGCAGCACGTCGCAGCCGGCGAGCACGGCGCGCACCGCCGCTTCGCCGGCCGGAACCTGGATGGCCTTCATCTCGAGGTCGTCCGAGAAGAGCACTCCGCGGAAGCCCATGTCGCGGCGCAGGAGATCCGTGCAGATTGCAGGTGAAAGCGTGGCCGGCTGCGCGGCGTCGAGCGCGGGGTAGACGACGTGGGCCGTCATCATCGACGCGACGTCCGGATGCTGCGCCAGCGGGCGGAACGCCGCGAGCTCGATCGCATCGAGCCCGGCGCGGGCGCGGTCGACCTTCGGGAGGGCGAGGTGAGAGTCGACCGTCGTATCGCCATGCCCAGGGAAGTGCTTCGCGCACGAGAGCACGCCGGCGCGCGCAAGGCCCTCGGCCCATGCGGCCGCGAATCTCGCCACCTTCTCCGGTGTCGTTGCAAACGCGCGATCGCCGATGATGGGGTTCTCTTCGTGCGTGTGCACGTCGGCGACCGGCGCGAAGCTCATCGTGATGCCGAGCGCGGCAAGCTCTGCGCCTTGCGCCTCGGCGAGCCTCCGCGCGAACGCCTCGTCGTCCATGTCACCGATGCGCCGCATCGGAGGCAGCTGCAGCGCGGGCGAGCCGAGCCGCATCACGCGGCCGCCCTCTTGGTCGATCGCGACGAGAGGAGGCTCGTCCGGCGAGAAGGCCGCGGTGATGCTCGCGACGAGCGAAGCGACGTCACCCAGCGAAGCGCCGATGTTCCGTCGGAACAGCACGACGCCGCCTCGTGCGCCGGACGCGAAGAGCTCGCGTTCGCTCGGCGCGAGCTCGGTGCCTGCGATTCCTACGACCAGCAGCTGTCCGCAGAGGACGGACACGGGGCCGACCATCCGCTATGGTCTATCAGATCGCGGGCATGAAGCGGTATTCCCCTCACGCGCTCGGCGTCGCCGTGTCCCTCGTGCCCGCGCTCCTGCTCGGGGGCGCCGCGGCGTGCAGCTCGCATGCGGCCTCGGGCCCGCAGTCGAGCACGCCATTGCCGCCGGCGCGCGGCGTCGCATCGCCACCGGACGATCGCGGCGCGGCGACGGCGCCTCCGGCTCCGCCGCTGCGCGCGCCTGTCCCCGCTCCGGCGAAGCCCGGGGTGGTGCCCCGGCCGACGAAGCGCCTCACCCTCGCGGAGGCTCGCCGCTACATGCTGGCGCTCGTCAATCGCGACCGCGCGACGGCGGGGCTCGCGCCGGTGGAGCTCGACGAAGGCGCGCCGACGCTCGCCGGCCAGGCGCACGCCGACGACATGGCGCGGCTCGGGTACCTCGGTCACTGGGGAAGCGACGGCTCCGTTCCGGAGCAACGGCACACCGAGGCCGGCGGCGCGGACATGGTCCTCGAGAACGCGCTCTGCTTCACCGACGAACGGGCGCGCACGCTCGACGCGCAGCCGACGATCGACCCGGTGCAAATCGAGCGCGCGGAGTCGCTCTTCTTCGACGAGGTCCCTCCGAACGACGGCCATCGCAAGAACATCCTGAAGCCGGGCCACACGCACGTCGGCATCGGCATCGCTCAGCCGGTGGCGACGCCGCTCGAGATCCCGACGCCGTGCATCGCGCAGGAGTTCGTCGACGGCTACGGCACGTATGCGCCGCTTCCGCGAAAGGCGCGCGTCGGCACCGTCGTCCACGTCGAGGGCATCCTGCGCAGCGGCGCGCGTCCCACCGGCGTGGGCGTCGCGCGCGTTCCGCTGCCGAAGCCGATCGCCGCGTCGGAGCTGAACAAGCGCCGTTCCTACCCGGTACCGAAGCCGTTCCAGATGTACTGGGGACCGGGCTTCGTCACGCCCATTCAGGTCAAGATCGACGGCGCCCGGCTCGCGATCGACGTGCCGCTCACGGACAAAGGCCAGCCGGGGCTCTACGAAGTCAGCGTGTGGGCGAAGCTCCCCGGCTCCGAAGAGCACACGATGGTGGGGCTCCGCACCGTTCTCGTGGAGTGAGCGCCGCGCACTCGGCTCACGGCGTCTCGCCGACGGCCGCAGACCAGTCGCGTGGGCACGTGCGGCGCTCGAACGAAGCCGGCCCCGCGCACTCGGCAGGCGAGCGCGGAGGGCCGACGAGGAGCGCCTCGCCGCGCGAGAGGAAGCGGTAGCTCGTTCGCCACACGCGCTCGACGGTCGTGATCGACTGCTCGGCCTCCGCGGTCGCTTGGAGCTTCCGCAGTCGAAGCAGGTACTGCTCACGCATCTCCGGGTCGTCGGTCATCGCGTATGCGCGCTGCAGGAACGCGATGGTGGCTTTGCGCTCGCCCGATTTGTCGAGGATCGTGGCCGCCGCGAGCGAGCGCTGGGCGTCGGTGCCGAGCTCCACGGCGCGCGCGATCGCCGCGGCGCCATCCACGCGCCATCGTTCGATCTCGCGTTCGTCTTTCAGGAACGACGGCGCGAGGAACGCGACGAACTGCCCGTACTGGAGCCATACGTCGGGGTCGTACGGCCGTTCGCGCGTGCCGCGCTCGAGGTACGCCCGCGCCGCGCGCGCATCCTTTTCGGTGCCGCCCTCCGCGTTGTAGACGAGGATGGTGTCGACGAAGCGGTAGAGGGTGGGGAAGTCGGGCTCGAGAGCGAGGATGCCGTCGATGTAGCGCGTGACGTCGGGGAACGGCCGCTTCTCCTGCCAGTGCAGCCCGTACTCGAGGATCAGCTTCGCCCAGAGGAGGTCGGTCGCGGCGGCGCGATACCCGAGCGTCATCGCGCGGAGCTGATCGGGAGGCGGCAGCAGGAAGACGTCGTCGCGCTGCTTCACCTTGTGCACGTCGGCCGCCACGCCGGGCTGCACGAGCGCGATCGCCGCCGCAGCGACGGCAACGACGAGCACCGCGGCAAGCGCGCCCGGACCTCTGCGGCGTCGCGCGGGCGCGCTCATTCGAGCTCCGCCTCCACGTACATGCCGGGCGCGACGGCGGCCTTCTCGCCCGGGCGAACGTGGCCGCGTACCTCGAACGTGCTCAGCACCCCGTCGCCATCGAGGTCCCCGCGCGCCTGCGCGACGAATCCGGCGGGCTGCGCCTCGAACGCGAACGAGTACGCGTGCGGGACACCATCGGGCGCGGGCCGGAACGCGACCGCTTTCCACGTCGGGTGCTCCCACGTGCCCGGCGGGTCTGCTTCCTTCTTCCCGCGTGGCGGACTCGCCGGCGTGAGCGGCGCGCTCGCGGGCAGCTTTCCGCCGTTCTCGTCGGCATACGCGACCGCCGAAGCAGCGAGGCGCGCGAGGCCGTCGGTGGGCTCCACGAAGCGCGAGGCGTGCATCTCGCGCACGAACGCCGGGACTGCGACCGCGAGCAGCGACCCGAGGAGCGCGACCCCGATCGCGAGCTCGACGGGAGTGAAGCGCCGCACGGCTACTCCTCGACGTCCTTGCGGGTCATGTTCGGCGCGGCGACGGCCGTGAGCGTCGGGTCGGGCGCGATCGCGAGCGAGTAGGTCGAACGGAGCCCGTCGCCGTCGAGATCGCCCTCCGCCGTCACGAGCGCCTTGGCGGTCGCGCCCGCGCCGTCCGCCTCGAACGAGTACTGGTAACACTGCGGCTGCACGATCGAAAACCGGAGCTCACGCCACGGGCTCGCCGACCAGTCGGCCAAGTTGCTCTGGTAGCGACGCCCGCGCACGCTGAGCGGATCTTCGGGCACCGGAACGCGCGAGCTCGGCGGGAAGTGCCGCATCGCATGCACGGCCTGCGGCGCCGCGCCCGCCGGCTGCGTCGCGTCCGACGTGTTGTAGTACTCGGCCGCGGCGCCCGCGAGCGACGTCACGGAGCTCACCGCCTCGACCGTCTTCGCGTGCCGCACGTAGCGCGCGAGAGCGTACATGCCGATCGCGCTGAGGATGGCGGCAAGCCCGAGGAAGTTCATCAGCTCGACGGCGGTGAACGCGCGGCGAGCCAGCATACGGTACGCACGCGATCGCCGGCGGGCAGGGGACGCGCGATGCGCCCGTCTCAAGGCGACCTCCACGCTCGCACGATAGCGCGAAACCAGCACGATTGGGGGACCGAGATAGCACGTCTTCGCGGTAGCATCCGGCGCGTGCTGGAAGGCTCCGGCGTGCGGCAAGGCTCCGGCGACGACGTCGCGACCGCTGCGTGGCGCCGCGTCGTCTCGTCTGGCTCGTCGTCTGGCTCGTCGTCGGGCCGCGTGCGCGTGGCGGTCACCGGCGCGGGAGGCTTCCTCGGCGGACATCTCGTGCGCGAGGCACGCGGCGCGGGGGCGGACGCGATCGCCATTCTGCGCGAGGGCCGAGGACAAGGCACCGTCGGCATGGCCGAGGTCCTCGCGAGCCCGGGCGTGCTCGACGGCACCGACGTGCTCGTCCATGCCGCCGCGATTCGTCATCGTCACGGCGCGGACCCGCGTTCGTACCGGGCGTCGAACATCGACCTCGTCGAGGCGCTCCTCCGCGCGGCCGCTGGCCGAGTCGGCCGCTTCGTGCTCGTGAGCTCGGTCGGCGTCTACGGCTTTCCGCGCGCGCTGCCGATCACCGAGAAGACGCCGCTCTCGCCGCGCACGCTCTACAGCCAGACGAAGATCGAAGCGGAGAAGCTCGTCGCGAGGCTCGCGCCGTCGCTCGGCCTCACCTACACGATCGTGCGCCCCACGATCATCTACGGCCCGGGCGACACGAACGGCATGCTCGACAAGCTCGCTTCGATGCTCCGCGCACGCCGGTACCTCCTTGTCGGCCGCGGAGACAACACGCTGCACCACACGTTCGTGTCCGACGTGGTGGATGGCGTCTTCGACCTCTCGCTCTCCGAGGCGGCGAAGAACGACCACTTCATCGTGGCCGGCCCGGAGACGACGACGCTCCGCGAGCTGTCTCGACGCGTGGCCGAGGCGATCGGCGTCTCGCTTCCGCGCGTGCACATCCCGCTCGGGCTCGCGCGCGGCGTCGCCACGGCGATCGACGTGGCGGCCTACCGCGGTCTCGCGTTCACGACGAAGGAGCCTCCCATCAACAACGAGAAGCTCGACGTCATGACGGTGCCGATCGCGTTCGACCCGTCGAAGGCGCGCGCGGCGGGGTTCACGCCTCGCGTGGGCTACGCCGAGGGCATCGCCCGCACCCTCGGAGCCGCGCGTTGAGCGCGGGCGAAGGCGAGGGCGAGGGCGAGGGCGAGCCGAAAGGATCTCCGCGGCGTGCGTCGTGGACGCGCAGCGCGCTGAAGGCGGTGATTGCCGTTCTCGCTCTCGCGTTCGTCGTGTGGGTCGTGCCGCTGCGCGATCGCTGCACGGCGGCGGGTTGCGAGCCGGGGCTCCTCACGACGCTCCGCACCGCGAACGTCCCGCTGCTCGTCGCGCTCTTCGCGTTCTACATGGCCGGCACGCTCGCGTGGGCGGCACGTTGGCGAGCGCTTCTCGGTCTCGCGGGCGTGCGCGTTCCGCTCTTCGCGGCGTGGAGGATCACGCTCGAGGCGCAGGCAGGAGGGATCCTCCTCCCGGGCGGCGTCGCCGGCGATGCGCTGCGCGTGACGTTCGTGAAGGCGCGCGCGCCGGAGGCGGATACCGCGAAGATCGTGGCCTCCGTCTTCGCCGACCGCGTCGTCGGGCTCGTCACGCTCGCATCGATCGCGACGGTGGCGGCCTTGACGACCGGCGGCCGCGACCTCGGCGCGTTCCTCTACGTCATCGCCGCGATACCGTGCGTCGCGGCGGTCGGGTGGCTCGTGCTCCGGCGGCCAGGCCTCGCGTCGCGCCCCATCTTCTCGCGCGGCGTCCTCGCGCGCGTCGTGCGGCCGATGCTCGAGTACGCGGGTGCCGAAGAAGGCCCGCGTGCGCTCGTCCGCGGCGTCTTGCTCAGCTTGCTCGTGAGCCTCGTGCAGCTCCTCGTCGTGCGGGGGCTCGTGGCGGCTCTCGGCGTACATCCGACGCGTGAAGCGTGGGTGTACGTCGGCACGACGCTCGGGATGATCGTCGCGGCCGTGCCGCTCGCGCCCGGCGCATGGGGAACCGCGGACGCCGCGTACGTCTTCTTCCTCGCTCAGGCTGGCGTGCCCGCGCCGGTCGCGCTGTCCGTGTGCCTCGTCTATCGCTGCTACTGGTACGCGAGCGGCGTCATCGGCGCTTCGCTCGCGCTCGCCGCGCCGAGGCAGCGCCGCGCGTGAAGCCGCTCGCGGCGCGTGTGGGAGCGCAGCGCGAGCGGGGAAAACAAGGGTGAAGACTCCATTCCGCCGGGGCGCTTCTGATAACGTTTTCTCATCCCTGTGAACGTCTCGATCCTCGTCCCTGCGCACAACGAAGCGGCCAACATCCAGAACGTCCTCCTTTCTCTGCTCGCGCAAGAGACGGAGGTGGCCCGCGTCATCGAAATCGTCGTCATCGCGAGCGGCTGCACCGACGACACCGCGGCCCGCGCGCGGCAGATCGCTCGCGGCCGCCCCGGCATGCACGTCGTCGTCCAGGAACGGCGCGGCGGGAAGGTCGCGGCGATCAACGAGTACCTCCGCATGCGCGATCAGCGTGCGGACGTGATCGTGTCGTGCAGCGCGGACGTGTTCGTCGCACCCGACGTCGTCGAGAAGATCGTCTGCTGCCTCCGCGACAACCCGAAGGTCGGCATGGTCGGCGCGCACCCGATTCCCGACAACGATCCGGCGACGACGATGGGCCGGATGGTCCACGTGCTCTGGGATCTCCACCACCGCATCGCGCTCGGCTCGCCGAAGATGGGCGAGCTCGTCGCGTTCCGGGCCGACCTCGTCGATCACGTGAGCGAGCTGTCGATCGTCGACGAGGCGTCCGTCGAGGACATCGTGCGCTCCAAGGGCTACGAGCTCGGCTACGTGCCGGACGCGATCGTGACGAACCACGGTCCGGAGCGGCTCACCGAGTACTTCGAGCAGCGCCGGCGCATCGCGCGCGGGCATTACTGGCTCAAGTTCGCGTTCGGCTACAAGGTCGCGACGATGGAGAAGGGGACGCTGCTGAAGTCCACGTTCGATCTTCTCCGCGAGCAGGATCGCGAAGGCAAGAAGGCCGTCGCTGCCGCCGTTGCGGTCGAGATCGCCGCGCGGGCTGCCGGCTTCGTCGACGCGCGCATCGTCGGCGGGCGGCATCGCGTGTGGAAGCCGCTCGAGTCGACGAAAACCCTGAAGCCCTCGGAGAGCCAGCGAGACCTCTCCGACCTCGCGCCGGAGAGCGACCGTCGCCCGTTCGCCGGGCCTTCTTCGGGGACGGCGCGGCGGCCTCCCGAGAGCATGCGCGATATCGCGCCGCCTTCTTCTTCGCGCCGCGGGGTGGCCCGATGAGCCGCAAGCTCCCGCTCCTCGCGAGCCTCGGCGTGTATCGCGCCGCGCGCGCCACCGGCGCGCTGAAGCCGCTGCCGATCAACCTCACGGTCTCGGTGACGTACTCGTGCCCGTCGCGCTGCCTCACGTGCGACATCTGGCAGAAGAAGGTCGACGATCTCTCGGTCGACGAATACGGCCGCATCTTCCCGACGCTCGAGAAGGTCCCGATCTGGGTGACGCTCTCCGGCGGCGACCAATTCGTGCGCTCCGATCTCGACGAGATCGTGCGGCTCGTGAAAACGCAGATCGAGCCGAAGATCGTGAACATCCCGATGAACGGGATCGTCACCGAGCGCATCTTCTCGCATCTGCCGAACATCGCGCAGATCACGCGCGGCTCGCAGCTCGTTCTGAACCTCTCGGTCGACGAGATCGGCCCCGAGCACGACCGGCTCCGCGGCGCGCCGGGCAACTGGGAGAAGCTCCTCGGCGTCGCCGAGCTAATTCGCGACCTCAAGTCGACCTACGACCACGTCGTCCTCGGCGTGCACACCGTCATCTCGAAGCACAACGTCGCGCGCATCCCCGAGATCTCGCGCGAGGCGCGGCGCATCTTCCGGCCGGACTCGTACATCACCGAAGTGGCGGAGAACCGCGTCGAGCTGAAGACGATGGAGAAAGACATCGCGCCTTCGCCCGCGGAGTACCGCCGCGCCGTCGCGCACCTCAAGGAGTTCATCCGGTCGAACCGCTCGAAGAACCCGGTGGCGCGCCTCGTCGAGTCGCTGCGCCTCGAGTACTACGACCTCGCCGCCGACATCCTGGAAGAGAAGCGCCAAGTCATCGCGTGCTACGCGGGGTCGGCGAGCGCGCACCTCGCGCCCGACGGCGAGCTCTGGGGCTGCTGCGTACGCGCGGAGACGCTCGGGAACGTGCGCGACTACGGCTACGACTTCCGAACCGTGTGGCGCGGCCCCGCGGCCGATGCCTTCCGCGACAGCGTTCGCCGCGCGGAGTGCGCCTGCCCGCTCGCGAACGCGAGCTACACGAACCTGCTCCTCGACGCGCCGTCGCTCGCGCGCGTGACCGCGAACATGGCCGGCCTCGAGCGAGGTGACGCGTGAAGCACGTCGTCTCGGAGGATCGCGGCCTCGGCACCGCGTACGAGCGCTACTGCTTCTATCAACTGCTCGACAGCTGGGCGCGCGACTTCGGCGTCGAGACGATGCTCGAAGGCCCGGTCGACGGCATGGCCGGCGTCGCCGGCGTGCACGGCGTCGGTCTCGCGCGCCGCGGCGTGAAGGTCGTCTCCGCGGTGCCCACCGAAGAGCACGCGAACGTGGCGCGCTCGGTGTACCGAACGAGCGAAGCGCCTGCCGAGGTCGTCGTGGCCGGCGAGGGTGACGTCGCCTCGCTGCCGCGCAGCGACATGGTCGTTTGCTACCACGCGTTCGACTTCGTGACCGACTGGCGCGCGTACCTGCGCACGGTCGCTTCGCTCGCGCGAAAGGTCCTCGTCGTCACCGTCTGCAACCCGGACAACTGGGGCGTCGCCATGATTCGCGGTCTCGCGAAGCTGCGCGGCGCTGGCGGAGTGGAAGCGCCCGAGGCCTGGCGCACCGACGTGCTCGCGCCCGAGCTCTGGTCGGTCGGCCGCGTGAAGGAGCACACCTACTTCGATTGCCCGTGGTGGCCCGACCTCCAGGTCTCGCCGGGGCAGTCGCTCACCGATCGCATCAAGAAGATGGTCGGCGTGCGCGGGAAGAAGAGCGAGTTCCGCTTCACCGATACGCACGAAGACAGCGTCGTCGCGACGAAGTACGTCTACGGAGGCGACCGCTGGCCGTACTTCGGCGGGCCCGGCTGGGTCGACGACCTCTTGCCCGGGCTCCTCAAGCACCCGTGCTTCGACGGCGCGAAGTCGAAGGTCCTCCGCGCTCGTAGCGCGCATCTCCATGCGTTCGTCGTCGACATGCGCCCGCGCACCCCGCGTGAGCGCCGGCGCCTCGCCACCCTCGAGGGCGGTGCGGATGCCGCCGCCGCCGCCGCCGCCGCCAAGGCGGCGCGATGAGCTCCGACGCGAAAGCGAGCGACAAGACGTTCCGCGAGCGCCTCGTCGGCACTCTCGCGCACGATCTCCTCGGCGTGTGGATGCTCGCGTGGTGCTACGCGCCGATCGTCGCGGCGCTCTGGGCGTTCCATCACTACCGCTCGGTGCCGACGTTCCTGCTCGCCGTGCTCGTGGTCGGCTTTCGCATGAACGGCCTCTTCGTGCTCGTTCACGAGTCTTGGCACTTCAACATGTTCCGTTCGCGGAAGTGGAACGAGTGGATTGGGTCGGCGCTCGGCAGCTACCCGATCGTGATGCCCTACTTCCAGGACCGGAACACGCACTGGAACCATCACCGCTACGTGGGCACGCTGCGGGATCCCGACGCGTGGGCGTGGGACTTCGGCGACACGCAGAAGAAGGTGTTCTACCGCGAGATGTTCCGCGTCGTGAGCGGCCTCGCGTACGCCGAGCGCATCCTGCGCATCGTGCTGCGTCGGCCGGCGCCGCCGCCTCCGGCCGATCGTCCGCCGCGCCCCGTGCTGGAAGGCGCCATGGCGAAGAAGGAGATCCTTCGCCTCGCGGTCGTGCACGGCGTCATCTTCCTCGTGTTCGCGAAGACGCTCGGATGGTTCTGGTACTTCCCGCTGTGGCTCTATCCCGGCCTCGCGCTCTTTCCCGCGGTCACCATGCTCCGCGAGTTCCTCGAGCACCGGAGGGGCGCGCTGATCGTCTACGAGACCGGCCCGATCGAGCGATTCCTGCTCGGCTGCTTCAACTTCCACCTGCACGCCTACCACCACGCGCACGCGTCGGCGCCGTGGTTCACGCTGCCGGACATGCGCGAGCGCGCCCACAAGAAGGCGCCCGGCATCGTGTATCTCCCGAGCTACTTCGGCGAGCTGCTCCGCTACCTCCGCGGCACGTCCACCGTTCCTGCACGCGCGACGGTGGACACCGCGCCGATGCCGGCGGGCGACGTGCCGTTCGCCGTACGCGCCAAGGCTGCCGCGTCCGCCCGCGCGGATGCGGAGACGAGCGCCGCGCCCACCACGACGGAAACGAACGATGACTGAGCCCGGACGCGAGAGCACCACGAACGGCGCGGCGCGCCACCTGCCGAGCGATCTCGCGCTCGAGAACGTCGCCTGCAACAACTGCGGCAGCACGCGCGCTTCGGTGCTCGCGGAGGGGCGCGACCACGAGTACCCGCACACGACCGCCGAGCGGTTCCGCATGGTGCGGTGCGACTGCGGGCTCGTGTATCTGTGCCCGCGGCCGACGGCGGCGGAGCTCGACCGAATCTACCCGCCCGACTACTACGCCTACCAAATCGTCGAGCAGCGTCTTCGTGAGTCACGCGGCGCGCGAGGCAAGACCTCGCGGCTCCGTCGCTTCATGGAGAAGCGCGCCATCGAGCGGCTCCGCGCGTACACGAGGCTCGTCTCCTCGGACGGACCCGTTCGCATCCTCGACATCGGCTGCGGCGACGGCACCGTGCTGAACCAGTGGAAGAAGGCGTTCGACGTGGCGGTGGAGACGCACGGCGTCGAGATGAGCGACAAGGCCGCAGCGATCGCCGAGGCGCAGGGTCACGTCGTGATGCCGAAGCGCATCGAAGAATGCGAGCTCGCGCGCGAGTCGTACGACCTCGTGTACTCGTTCCACGTGATCGAGCACGTCGCCGACCCGGCGAGCTTCCTCCGCGCGGTGCACGGCGCGCTGAAGCCGTCGGGGCTCCTCCTCATCGAAACGCCGAACGTCGACACGGCCGACTTCCGGCTCTTCGGCCCGTCGGGTCACTGGGGCGCCTTTCACTTCCCGCGTCACTGGACGATGTACGACGGCAAGACGTTCCGCGCGCTCGCCGAGAAGACGGGCTTCGAGGTGACGGCGATCGAGTACGTGCCGTCGGCGGTGTTCTGGGTGTGGAGCCTGCACTCCGCGCTCTACGCGCGCTCGCCATGGCTCGCCGATCGCCTCTTTCCGCCGGTCGACATCATGCTGCGCGGCTCGCCTTGGCTGTGGGCGCTCATGAGCTTCTTCACCGCGCTCGACATCGCGAACGCGAAGCTGCTCGGGCGCACCGCCTGCATGCGCATCCAGCTGCGGAAGGCGTAGCGGGCGATCAGCTCACGCCGGCGCGCGCGAACGTGGCCACGACGAGGCCGTCGGTCTCGTGCAGCGTGCGGCGCTTTTCGAGGCCCATGGCGGCGAAGCGGCGCGTGATCTCGTCCGGCGCGACGACCCACTTGTGACACTCGACGACGACCCGGTCGACGCGCGCGAAGAACGGGGCGTCGGGCTGCACGAGGTCGGCCTCGCCGCCTTCGATGTCGATCTTCAGGAGATCGCAGCGGCGGTCGCCCATGATCCCGCGCCAGAGCGCCTCGAGATCGAGGTAAGGCACACGAATGCGCGACCACGCGCCCTTGTCCGGCTGGCCCGGCTCGGGGACCGCGAAGCGTGAAGACTTCACGCGCACGGGGTGGAGATAGAAGTCGCCCTGCGCGCCGGGCGCGCCGCTCCCTATGAGGCCGAGCACGGGGTGAACGCCGTCGAGGCGGTTGTCCCGTACGACCCACGACGTCTCGGCGATCATCTCCGGGTCGGCGTCGATGGCGAGACCCTGCAGGTCACGCCGTCCGGTCTTCTCCGCGAGGTACGCGACGAACTGACCGACGTTGCAGCCGAGGTCGACGAACGTCTCGAGCGAGGCCGGCACCGCGCCGTCGTAGACGTTCTGCCCGAAGATCTCGTCGGCGAGGGTGATGGAATCGAGGTAGCGGAGGCGGTAGCGAACGCCGGTGCGCGGAAGGCGGCGCACGATCGGGATGTGCTTCAGCGCCCGGTTCGCGAGCGGGCGAAGGCGCAGCGTCTTGATGACCTGGTGCGTGAGCGGGAAGCGATTGACGGTGTCGATGATCCGCATGAGTGCCGCGCAATCTCCACGATAGCGCGACTCGTCGCGTGCGCGGCGACAACGAGCGGCGAGGTACGGCTGTGGTAGCCTCGCGCGCCGACATGACCGTGCTCGTCGTCGGCAAAGGGGGCACGCTCGGCGCTGCGCTCGCGGGCCGTCTCGAGGCCGAGGCCATCGAGCTTCGCGCATCGGACCCGCGCGAGGCGAGCCTCGTCGCCGAGGTGGCTCGCGCCAGCGTGGTGGTGAACGCGAGCGGACCGCGCGTGCGGCCGGGGCTCGCGTTCGAGGACTACTTCCGCGAGCACGTGGGCGTCGCCGCGCGCGTCGTGCGCTCGATGCAGCCCGGCGCGCACCTCGTGCACGTCTCGAGCACGGCGGTGTTCGGCGCGCGAGGCACGCGGCTCGCCGCCGGTGATCCCGAGGCGCCGACGCTCTTCCCGTCGTCCGCGTACGCTTGCGCGAAGCTCGCCGCGGAGGCGCAGGTCCGCGCGCTCGCGCGAGAGCGAAAGATCCGCGTGACCGTGCTCCGTCCTTCCATGGTGTACGGACCGGGGATCGACAGCGCGCTCGCCTCGATCCTGCGGCTCTCCGCGCGCGGCATCGGTCTCACGCTCGCGCCGGCGCGCCTCCGGCAGCATCTCGTCCACGTCGACCTCTTCGTCGATGCCGTTTCGCGCGCCGCTCTCACGACCCCGCGTGAAGGAGAGCGGCTCCTCCTCGTGGCCGACCCGTTCGTGCTCACGAACGCGGACCTCGCGCCGCCGCGTGGGGTGCCGCTCACGATCCCGCTCGGCCTGACGAGCGCGGTGGGCGAGCTCGCGCGGCGTGGCGGTGCGTCGATCTTGCCGCTCGAAGCGCTCGAGGTCCTCGCGATCGACAACGAGTTCGAGTGGCGGCCGCTGTTCGAGGAGCTCGGGCTCGACGAGGCCCGCTACGCCCGCGAGCGCACGTTCGATCCGTACTTCGGGAGCGGCACGTGACCTCGCGAGGGCACGCCGTCGTCGTCGGAGGGTCGAGCGGCATCGGCGCGGAGGTGGCGCGCGAGCTCGCCGCGCGCGCATGGGACGTGAGCGCGCTGTCGCGACGGACGAGCGCGGTGCCCGGCGTTCGCTCGATCGCGTGCGACGTCGGCGACGATGCCTCCGTCGCAGCGGCGTTCGAGCGTGCGATCGCGGCCGCAGGGACGCCGCGCGCCGTCGTCTACTCGGCAGGCGCGGGCGTCGCGGGGCAGACGCTGGACGTCCCGCGAGAGGCAGCCCGCGACGCGTTCGAGGTGAACTTCTGGGGCCTCGAGCGCGTGGTGCGTCAGGTGCTGCCGCTCATGATGCGCGAAGGCCGCGGCTCGATCGTCCTCGTCGCGAGCATCGCCGCCCTTCGTGCGGTGCCGTACGAAGCGCACTACGCGGCGAGCAAGGCGGCGGCGATGCGCTACCTCGAATGCGTCGCGCTCGAGGCTGCGGCGCGCGGCGTCCACGTCGGCTGGGTCGCGCCCGGGTACGTGCCGACGGGCTTCCTGGAGCGTGCCGGGTGGCACGGCATGCGTCGTCCCGAAGTGAGCGGCAGCGGCGTCACCTCGGCCGACGTCGCCCGCGCGGTCGCGCATGCCGTCGAACGCCGCCAGAGCCGCGCCGTCCTCGGCTGGCGAGAGAACGCGATCGCGCTCGCCGACCGCGCGCTTCCCGGCGCGTACGACCGCCTCCTTCGCGCGCGCATGCGGCGCGGGGGGTGAGGCTCAGGGCACGAGCGGCGCCGGATCTTCCGGGTGCTGCATGCGGTAGCGCATCACGGCCAGGTAGCGCACGCGGTCGAGGATCGTCTCCGTGCCGCGCGGCGGGAGCTTGTCGCCGGTCGTGAGCGGGACCTGCGGGTGCGTGGATCGCAGGAGCAGCCACTCGCCGTGCTGCGCGACGAGCTCGGCGTCCGGTTTGAACGCCTCGATGATGATGTCGCGCACTTCGGGCTCACGCGATTGCGCGATCACCCAGCCGAACCGCTCGAGATCGTGCGACGGCATGAGCGCGCGAGAGCCGTTGAGCAGCGTGCGCACGTCGAACTCGTCCCACCGGTACTCTGGCCGAATCTGGACGGGCGAGAGCGGCGAGATCGTCAGCGACAGCGCCATTCGCCCGCCCCGGTCCGCAACGGTGCGTGCCGGACCAACGCTTGCGGAGTACACGCGAGTGCGGAACACCGGCCGGTCGACGGAGACGAGCGCGACCGAGCTGTTCTTCGGGATCTCCGTGATCACGCGATCGAGGTTGGTGAACGTTCGATCCGCGTCGACGAACTGCGGCCAGGAAAGGAGCAGAATCCCCAGGGGAAGCACGGCGGCGGCGAGCTTCGCGATGCGCGGCGCCGGTCCTCGCGGCGCGGCGGTGATCACGAAGAGCGCCCAGGCCGGTCCGACGAAGCGCTCGTACACCAGCGTTGCGCCGTTCCATTGGAACGGGAACACGACGAACGCGGCGAGGAAGGCGAGCGCCGTCCCCTCGAAGCGGTAGCGCAGTACGAAGCGCTGCAAACGCTCGAGGAGCCGCGCGTTCGGTCCGGCGGGCTCGGCCGCGGTCTCTTTGCTGCGGATGCGCGCGGCGAGGAGGACGCCGACCGCAGCGAGGCTGAGGCCGAGCAGCATCAGCTGCGCCGGCAGATCGTGCGAGCCGAAGAGGACGTTCGGCAGAAACGAGATCTTCTGCCAGAACGGTGTGAACGCCATTGGAGGCTTAACCTGGCCGCGCGTGAAGAAGCGCAGTGACCAGAGGTAGTAGAGACCGAGAAACGCGGGTGCGAACGCGACGGGCGCGAGGCGCAGTGGCGTCTTCTTGCGGTCGAGTGGCTGCGCGAGCGCGAGCATCGCCGCGAAGCCCGCGGCCGTGACGAAGACGCTCTCGTGCGCGAAGAAGAGGAGAACCAGGAGCCCGCATGCGCCCGCCATGCGTCGCGGTGTCGGATCCGCGGCCGCGCGATCGAGCGCGGGCAGCGCCCACAAGAACGCGGCGAAGCCGACGAGGTTCGCGACGAGCCCCCAGTAGTAGGTGAATCCGAGGGCGAGTGGCGCGAGCAGCACGGCGGCCCAGCGGGTGCGCCCGAGATGGTCGGCGAAGCGCGCGCCCGCGCAGAAGATCGCAACCTGCGTCGCGGCGATGACGAGCTTCACCGCCCAGATCGTGCCGACGGCATACGACAGCGCCCATGCGACCACGTGGAACAGCTGGTTGCCGTGCCCGAGGTTCAGCCGATAGAGGTCCGGCGGGAAATATGCCGGGTCGCCGTAGTGCCGGAGGATGCCGACGACGCCCTCGTGCAGAGGCAAGTCGGACATCGGCAAGTAGTGGGCGATCAGCGTCGGCAGCGCGAGCAGCACGCCGGCGACGAGCGGCGCGTGACGTTCGCCTGCGCCATCGCGCTCAGTCACGTGTGCCGCCGTCTGCGATGACGTCCTCGTCGAGGTCACCCGCGTCGGGCGCGGCACTCGCGCCGGCATCGCCCGCCCCGTCGGATGTTGCGGCTACAGCGGCTGCGCGCGGCGCCGGCTCGCTCGCCGCGACGGGGCCCTTCAGGTTCGCGCCGAACGCCGCCGTGCGCTCGAGAAGCGCGGCGAGATCCCTCTCTGCGCTGCCCGCGAGCTCGTGCCCCGTCGCGCGGTAGCAGGCGAGCCGCGCCTCGAGGATGCCGCTCTCGAGTGGCGGCGGCTCGAGCGGCTCGAGCGCCTTCACGCAGAGCGCCGGGTTGCCGGTCGCGCGCGCGAGCTTGACGACGGTGTCGAGCCGCTTGTCTCGCACGGAGTCGACCGCGAAGGGCGTCACCGTGAGGTCGTGGAACGTGCGTGCCGCGTTCCGATCGGCGAACCCGATCTGCGCGGCGAGGTCCAGCCCCGCCTCCATCATGTGCTGGTGGATCCAGGGATCGGTGCGCGCCTGCGTCAACGCGGCGGCGAGCGAGGTCGCCGCGCCGCGCGGATCCCCGCCGCGCGCGTGGAGGAGGGCGCGGAGGATGTCGCGCTCGCCAGGAGGTGCGAGCTCCACGAGCGGCACCTCTTTGAGGCCGCCCACGCGGGCGGCGAGCTCCGCGACCATGGTGCGCTCGGCGTGATGTCTCGGCTCTCGCTTCAGCTTCGTCCACGCGAGCAGCGCAGGCGCATGCCGGCCCTTCGTGAACTCCTCGATCACGTGGCCGAGCCGGAGATCTTTCCGTGCGTCCGGCGTAGGCAGGAGCGGCGTGTGCTCCTCCGCCTGGAAGAGCCAGCGCTCCTCGACCACCGCATCCGGGTCGAACGCGCCGGTGACCTTCGGCATGTCCACGTGGAGCCGGGCGGCGAGCGTGTGGAGGTCGCGGTCGACGCGCCTTCGCCGTCCGACCGACCGCGCGAACGCGAACTCGAGGACGTTCTGGTCGTCGGTGTTCACCGCGCCCATCCCGGCCGCGACGATCGCGTCGCTCAGGGCGGTGCTCGCGAGGAAGTGCCCGAGAACGCCTTCCGCCGAGTCGGTGCGCCACACCGAGCGTGCCGCACGAGCGAAGGGCTCCTCGGCAAGACGGGCCCGGACGCGGTTCACGTCGAGCGGCGGCCGCGGCGCAACGCTGCCGACGAGCAGGAGATCGCCAGACGTCGTCTCCCAGATGTCGAGCTCGGCGAAGACCTGCCGAAGCGTGGTGATGGCCGTCGCGACCGCCCAGCTGTCGACTTCGTACGCCTGCAGCCACTGAACGAAGAGGCCGTCCGGGTTGAGCCGCTCGACCACGGCCCGGTAGTACTCGACCGTGTAGAGGCTCGAGATGCCGGCGCGGTACGGGTTCGAAGGCTCCGAGAAAACGATGTCGTAGCGGTTCGGCGTGGAGCGGAGCACCTCGCGCGCGTCGGCGAGGTGAATGTGCACCTTCGGGTTCTCGAGCACGCGCTCGTTCACGGGCGCGCAATCTTCAGCGACGCGGAGGATCGCCGGTTCGAGCTCGACGACGTCGACGCGTTCCATCGAAGGGATCGCGCCGAGCCAGCCCGCCGTGCTGCCGGTGCCGAGCCCGACGACGAGGGTGGACTTGGGATTCGGGTGGAGGAGCGCGGGGACGAGCCCGCTCATCACCTGCGTCGGCGCATCCGTGATCGCATGACCATCCGACTTGCCGTTGACGATGAACGCGTAGCCGGAGCCGTGACCGAGCGCGACGCTGCTCTCGACGCCGTCGACGGCCCACTTCTGGTCGCGCGCGTAGTAGCGCTCGAACGCCGCGACGGACGCGGCGTCGACCGGTTCGAGGTTCATGTCGGCGCGGCCCGCCCCGATCCCGGAGTGACGCCACACCCCCGTCGGCCCCGTCGCAGCGACGAGGAAAAGGGCGGCAACGCCGAGCGCCATGGCGCGAACGGCCCCGCGGTCTCTCCGGCCGCCGTGCATGAAGTCGAGGACGAGGGCGAGCGTCGCGCCGCAGACGAGCGCGACGACGGAGAGGCGCCAGCAACCGGTCGCGCCGAGCAGCGGAACGAGGCCGAAGCCGCCGGCGAGCGATCCGCCGATCGAGCCGAGCGTGTTCGCGAGATACGCCGCGCCGACGTCTCGGCCGACCTTGCGACCACCGCGCCCGTAGAGCGCGATGACGAGCGGAAACTGCGCGCCGGAGACGATGGCCGCCGGCAAGACGACGAACGCAGCCACCGCCGTCCACACGACGACGCTCGACCCAAAGCTGATTCGGCAGAATGGGCGGAGCAGCGCGGTGACGACGGCAATGCGGTCGCCGAGCGCGAAGGGAATCGCGACGAAGAGAGCCTCGAGCCCGCACGTCACCGCAAATGCGCGGAACGTGGCTGGGACCTTCGAGCGCGCGTAGATGCCGCCGCCGATGCCGATGCCGACGAGCGCGACCGCGAGGATGAGGCCGAACGTGTACGAGCTGCCGCCGAGAATCGGCGCGAGCATTCGGTACCACGTGAGCTCCATCAGCATGAACGTGGCGCCCGCGAGCGCCGACGCGAACGGCGGGAACCACGCGACGCGGTCGGCGACGGCCGCGGGCTCGTCGGCGGCGTTCTCCGCGGCGGCTCGCGTCTCGTCGACCGGCTCGCGACCACTCTCGCCGCGTGCCATCGAACGGGCGACCAGCGCGACGACGGCGTTCACGAGCGCGGCCGCCCAGAGCGTCGAGCGCGTGCCGAGCACCTCGAGGAGCACGAAGTTCGCGAGCACGGCGCCGACGACCGCGCCCATCGTGTTCACGCCGTAGAGCGTCGCGACGCGCCGCCTTTCGATGTCGCCCTGCCGCTCGACCGCGCGGGCTGCCGCGGGGAGCGTTCCGCCCATGAGGAACGTCGCGGGGGCGAGCACGACGACGGAGAGCACGAGCCGGAGCAAGGTCGCCCCGACGGAGCCGAGCGTCGTGGAGCCGCCGGCGCCGAGGTAGATCACGGTCGCGAGCCGCACGAGGGCAGGGGTGATCGCGGCGGTCACCGCGACGCCGAGCTCCAGGTTGCCGTACAGCGCGAGGGCGTTCGCCGCTTTGTCGGCGAGCTTGCCGAGACGCGCGCCACCGAGGCCGAGCCCGCCCATGAAGACGGCAAGCGTCGCCGCGGAGGCGGCGGTCGATGCGCCGAAGATCAAGCGGAGCTCGCGGAACCAGGCGACCTGGTAGATCAGCGCGCACATGCCCGAGCAGAAGAGCAGCGCGGCAACGCGCGGCACACGGAAGCTCACGGTGCGTATCTCATCGTAGGGAGTGGAGGGAGCGCAAGGACGTCCTCGCGCCGAAAGCGCACGGCGCGCCCATGCGCGCAACAAAAGAGAAGCGCCCCGGCGCCAGTGACGGCGGCCGGGGCGCGAGCTCACGAAGTCACGAGCGCGCGTGCGCCCGCGTCAGATCACTCTTCCGGCGAGGTCTCGCCGATCGAGGGGGCCAGGTTGAGGCGGCCGCTCTGGATCGAGCCGAGCATCGTGAAGGTCGACGCCGTGGCGTCGCCGTTGAGGTCGCCCTGCGCCTGCGCGGTGAAGTCACCCGTGCTCGTGCCGTTCGCGTTGTACATGTACATGTAGTACTGCGGCGCGGTCATTTCGAACTTGAGGCACGGCCAGCCGGAGTTGTTGGCAACGTCGGCCGCGGTCGACCAGTCGGTCTTCTTCGACTGGTACTTCTTGCCGGCGACCTCGGCGAGCGTGCCGGGGACGTTGTTCTTCGTGCCGGTCTGGCACATCTGCCGGATGACGCTCGTTCCGGCGCCTTCGCCGAGAACCGCCGCGCTCATGCGCTCGCCCTCGAACGCGGTGACCGCGTCCTTGCCGATCTGGCCGAGCGAGTTCTTTGCCTCGGCGGTCTTCGCGTTCGCGATGTACTTGCGGACGCCGTAGACGGCGAGGACCGCGAGGACGCCGACGATCGCGACGACGATCATGAGCTCGACGAGCGTGAAGCCGCCCTTCAACTTCTTGCGAATAGCCATTTGTGCTCCCTGTTCCGGCGTCACTGAATTGCCCAATCGCGTGCGGCCGAAGCGCGGCGCGGTGGGGAAAGGCTCACTCCCCGACGTTGCGGGAGAAGAGGGTGTTCGTTGCGGACGTACCGACCATCTCGGTGTTCATGCCGCTCGCGCCGTCGTTGTTCAGGTCGGCGACGGCGGTGATGATGTACCAAGGGCGCGTCGCGTCCATGGCCGACGTGTTCACGAACGTCGCCGGCGGCGCGCCCGGCGGGCCCGCGACGGTCGTGTAGCCGAACTGCAGCGCGCCGTCGGCGTGGACCGGAAGAGTGGCCCACGTCATCGTCCCGCCGTTGCAGTTCGGGTTCCACTGCACCTTCTGGTTCCCGAGCCCGTTGCTCGGGCAGGGCGTGGACCCGATGTTCGCGTAGATGCCGCGCTCGGTCTTGTAGGCCTCTTGCGCGATGCGGATCGCGGAGACGAAGTTCTCCGCCTCCGTCAGCTTGGACGAGAGGACCATGCGCCGGTAGCCGACGACCGCGATAACCGAGAGTACGCCGACGATGGTGACGACCACCGCGAGCTCCACGAGCGTGAAGCCGCTCTTGTACGCACGCATGCGCGTGCGGTTCGAGCGGGCTCTGCGCGTGGCGACCATGTCCGAGCGCCTCACTAGCAGCGTGCGTGCCATCGTCGCCTCCAGGCGGAACCAACGTGAAAGTGTACGGGTCGCCCGAGAAAACGAAAGAAACCGGCGGAGGTGCGGGCCCGGCGCACATGGACGACGGACAATTTTCGTCTGTCGCTCCTGACCCGGGCGACGAATTTGGGCCGGCTCCGGCGTAGGCCCGTGAGGTCCCGCAGGAATCCGTGTATTCCTCACGTGCTCGGCTTCCACGACTCTGGAGTGAGCGGCTCTTCGTCGTCGTCCTGAAGCGCGAGCTTCTGCATTCGGTAGCGAAGGCTGCGCAAAGTCACGCCGAGCGTCTTCGCCGCCGCCGTTCGGACGCCACCGGAGCGCTCGAGCGCCTGCAGGATGAGTCGCCGCTCGACCTCGCCGAGAACACTGTCGAGGTCGCAGCCTTCGTCGGGAAGGGTGAGGAGAGCGGGGCTGGGGCGCGCCGCGGCGCCGCTCACTTCGTGGGGGAGATCGCCGAGCCCGATCTGCGGGCCGCTCGCCAGCGTCACCGCACGCTCGACGATGTTCTCGAGCTCACGCACGTTGCCGGGGAAGTCGTAGGCATCGAGCGCCCGCAGCGCGTCGCCCGAGAACCCGCGGATGCTCTTGTTGTGCTCGCGCGCACATCGGTCGAGGAAGAAGGCGGCGAGCTCGGCGACGTCTTCACGTCGATCGCGGAGCGGCGGCACGGCGATGCGGATGACGTTGAGCCGGTAGTAGAGGTCCTGCCGGAACTTGCCGGCCTTCACGTCGTCTTCGATGACGCGGTTCGTGGCGGCGAGCACGCGCACGTCGACGCTCGACTCCGCGGCCTCGCCGATGCCGCGCACCTTCTTTTCCTGGAGGACGCGAAGGAGCTTCACCTGCACGCCGAGGGGGAGCTCGCCGACCTCGTCGAGCAGCACGGTGCCGCCCTCGGCCTCGCGGAAGATGCCGAGCTTGCGGCCAGCGGCGCCGGTAAAAGCGCCCCTTTCATGACCGAAGAGCTCGCTCTCGACGAGCGCTTCTGGGATGGCCCCGCAGTTCACGACGAGGAACGGCTTGTCCTTCCGGTCCGAGAGGTCGTGCACCGCGCGGGCGATGCGCTCCTTGCCCGTGCCGCTCTCGCCCGTGATGAGGACCGTGCTCCGGCTCGTGGCCACGCGGCCGATGAGGTCCAGGATCTGGCGCATCGGCTGGGAGTGGCCGAGGAGGTCCTTCGGATTCTGACGGTCGACCTTCGCGCGCAGGCGCACGTTCTCGGCGACGAGGGCGCCCTTCTCGAACGCCTTCTTCACCAGCGCGCGGAGCTCGGTCGTCGCGAACGGCTTCGTGATGAAGTCGTAGGCGCCGCGCTTCATCGCCTCGATGGCGGTCTCGAGCGCGCCGTGCGCGGTCATCACGATCACTTCGGTCTCGTCGCTCCGCTCTTTCGCGAGCGAGAGCACGTCGAGCCCCGAGCCGTCCGGCATCATGAGGTCGGTGAGGACGAGGCCGTACGGCGTGGGCGCGTTCTTCAGCGCGTCCCGGGCCGTCTCGAAGCCAGGGCTGACGGTCACGTCGTAGCCCTCGCGCCGGAAGAGGATGCTCAGCATCTCGCGCAACCCCGGCTCGTCGTCGACGACGAGGATGCTCGCTTTGGCTCCGGACATGGACACGCGAGGATAACAAAAGCGAACGAGGCGCGTCCCGCTCTCTCGGAGGGGCACGCGCCTCGATTCGCTCGATTCGTGTCGAGCTGCGCCGCTTACGGCGCGTAGGGCTTCCTCAGTCGCGCAGCTTCGCGAAGGCGGCCTTCGTCTCGCCCGCCGCGACGTTCACCGTGATCGACTTTTTCAGCGACTGCTCGGCGTTGACGAACATCACCGTGTGCGCGCCCGGCGAGACCGACACCTTGAGGCGCGGCGTCGGGCCGAGCGGCTTGCCGTCGAGCACGACGGTCGATGCGGGCAGCGAGTTGATGTTGAGGAACGCCTCGCCGGCCGCAGGCGCGGGATTCGCCGCCGTCTTCGGCTCCTTCGGCGTCGTCGCCGCGGGCTCCTTGTTCTCCCCCGCGAGGAACGCCGGGGGCTGCTTGCCGGTCGGCGCGGGCGTCGTCGCCGGCTCCTTGGGCGTCGCCGGCGTCGTGGTCGGCGGCGCCGTCGTCGTCGTGTGCGCGACCGTCGCCGGCGTCGTCGCCGCCGCGGTCGTGCCCTTCGGGCTCAGCGTGACCACGATGGTCTTCTCCGCCTGGCCGTCGTCGAAGCTGATCGGCTGCGAGTAGTCGTCGTAGCCGGCAAGCTTCGCCTCGAGCTGCCACTTCTCGTTCGGGTCGAAGTCGATCGCGATCGGGAACTGCGGCACCTCTTTGCGGTTCGTGCCGGAGACCAGATAGACCTTCGCGCCCGGCGTGCCGAGCTGGATGGTGGCCTTGCCCTTCAGCACCTTGAGCTGCATCGGGCCCATGTCGACGATCTCGTCCTGCGCGACGCTGACCGTCTTCTCGATCGGCGCGTAGCGGTCACTGCCGACGAGCTTCACCTTGTGCTCGCCCGCCGTGAGATCGCGGATCTCCTGCGGGAGCGGCCCGTACTCCTTGCCGTCGACGACGAGGCGAACGCCCGACTGGTTGCCGCTCACCTTGATGCCGGTGCCGCCCGCCTGCTTCGCCGCCGTGAGCGTGAAGCTCTCCGAGAGGCTCTTGCCGGACTCGATCGTCACGGCCTTCGGCGCGAGCGTCTCGAACCCCTGCGCGACGACCTTCACCTCGTGGACGCCCGGGCTGACGTTCGGGACGATGCAGGGCGCCGTCTCGCAGCTCTTCTTGCCGTCGACGTACACCTCGAGCTTGCTCACGGCACCGCCCCGCGCGTCGGCGACGTTCACGGCAAGGGTGCCGGTGCGCGGCATGAGGAAGAACACTGCCGCGCCGACCGCGGCCATGACGCCGACGAGGAGCGCGACCCAGAGGCCTGCGCGGCTCGGCTGCGGACGCGGCACCATCGCCGTCGCCTCCATCGCGCGGCTGACGGGCGGCATCTGCGGCATGGGCGGATGCGAGACGTGCTGCGCGGGCGCGGGCGCCTGCTGCACCGGCGGCGCGTGAGGCCCCTGAACCGGCGGCGCGTGCGGACCCTGCGCATGGGCGGGCGGCGGAACCGACTGCGGACGCACGGGCATGTGCATCGGCGCCGTCGTCGTCTGGCCGGGCGGAGGCGGAGGCGGAATCGGCGCCGTCGTCGTGCTCGGGTTCGGGCCGCGCATCGATGCCGGCGGCGGCGGAGGCGCCGAGCGCACCGACTGCGAAGCCGCGGGCCCGCCACGGAGCGAAGGCGGCGGAGGCGGCACCGACGTCGCGTGGCCGTTCGTCGACTCACGCGCCTGACCGAGGGCGCCGAATGCGCCGGAGAGCGTCGACGGCGGCGGCGGCGGCGCACCGGCGGCAGGCGCCTGCGACGGGCGCGGCTGGCTCAGAATCTGATCCATGCTCGCGCGCTCGGGGCTGCGCGACTCGGGCCCGCCGAGCGGGGCTTCGATCTTCTGGCTGCTGTCGCGCGCTTCCTTGTCGAAGACGTGCGTAGCCTCGTCGTCGTCGTCCCAATCCATGTCGAGCTTGCCGCCGTTCGCCTTTGCGGCGGCGGCGGGCGCGCCAGACGCAGAAGCGACGGCTGCGGAGCCGGCGGGCTGCGTGGCCGGCCCAGGCGAGACCTGCGTGGTCTGCGAGACCGGGGAGGCGGCCGCCTGCGGGGGCTGCGACGGGATCTGCGCGGCGGGGACGGCGGGGCTCGACTGCGTTGCGCCGAGCGCGGCAGGCCGCGTGCTCGCCGGCGGCGGAGCGATCGACGGCATCGTCGTGTGGCTCGGCGACGTCGCGCCGAGGTTCGGGAGCGACGCGCGGCCCGGCGGCGGCGGCGGCTTCGACGGCGTCGCAGGGGCGGCTGCGCGCATCGACGCCGAAGCGGGCGGCGGCGGAGCGGAAGGCTGCGAGGCGGACGGCGGCAGCGGCGGCGGCTGCGACGGCGGCATGGCCGCGACGCTTCCCTGGCTCGGCGGCTGCGCCGGTCCGGGAATGCCCATCAGCGTCTTCTTCATCTCCTGCGACGGCCGCGAGACCGGGACGTTCGCGCCGGAGCCGGGCGGGGGAGGCGGCACCGCGGACGTCCGCGGCTGGCTCTTCTTCCCGAGGCCCTCGAAGATATCGAGGTCCGAACCGCCCTTGTTGTCGTCTGACATCCGCGTCTCCTGAAGCTCCATGATACGCCCCATGCCCTTCGTACGAGGAGCGTTAGCCCCACGCCGCGCCGGCGTCCGAGTCGGACGAGCCGCTTTAGCGTGAGATGCCCCTAACTGCAATTGTCCAGGAAAAACACGACGGTCGGCGCTCCCGTCGGAGGCTTCCCGGACCCCCCGGCGAGCCGGGCGGCGCGTGACCTATGCCTTTGCGTTCGCGCGCGCGCGCGTCTCAATTCAAGCTCACGCGGGCGATCACTTCGGAGCGCGCGCCGGCCCGGAAGAAGCCCCCGGTGGCGGCGAAGCGGTCGCGCCCGAGGCCGAGCCGGAAGCCGATGCGGCGGGCTTTTGCTCCGGCGGAGCCTTCGTCGGCCGCCACTTCACGCGCTGCTGCTGGAGCGGGTACCAGACCGACTGCGGCACGATCTCGTTCGTCTCGAAGTACGCGCGCGCGCCGGGAGCGGGCGTGCGGACGAGGCGAACCAGCGGCACGCCAGGGCTCGCAGGCTGCGCGCCCGTGTCGAGCGAGCCGCCGAGGTACGCGCGCACGTCTCCGGCGACGAGCGCCCGCGAGGAGCACCCCAGCCGCTCGAGCAGCTTCAGCATCGACTCGGCCGCGCGCGCATCCGCCTTGTCCTCGGGGAGGAGCTCGACCCACTGCAGCATGCCGTCTTCGTCCGAGATGCCGACGGCGGCGCGTGCGTCCGCCGCGCCCGGGGCGTTCGCCGGGAGCACGTCGGCGACGGCCGCGGCCGCGTGCGGCGGCGTCTTGTCGATCGCGAAGACATGCGGCCCGAGCCACAGCTTCGGCCCCTCGCTCGCTCCGCGCTCCGCGCCGGCATCGCGTCCTCCGGCCCCGGCGGTTCTCGCGCGCGTCGCGCGGCCGAACACGGCGACGACCTTGCCGTCCTCGCTCGCCGCGCCCTCCTCTTCCGCGCGAACCGTCCGCGGATCGACGCGAAGGACGCGCGCGTGCGGGTCCGACGCCTCGGGGCCGAGGCGCACGGTCGTGATCGCGATGGCGTACGGGTAGCCGTGCTGCGGAAGGCCGCGCACGCGCCAGTTGCCTCCTTCGCCGTCGACGGGCGAGGCCGCAGAGGTGGTGGTGCCGGAGCCTCCGATCGGCGTGCCGGGCAGCACCGTTCGCGCCGTGAGATAGAAGAAATCGCGCGCGTCGCGCTGCATGTACCGGGGGAACAAGATGTGCCCCATGCTCTTCACCATGCGGCGCGAGCGGAACTTGAACTCGGGCAGGTCCTTGACCGTGCCCTCCTGCTCCCAGTCGGTCTGGAGCGGCCTGCCGAGCGGCTGATAGCTGCTTGCAGGTTGCATGTTGTAGAACTCGAACCCCGCGAGGCCCGGGTTCATGTCGAGGTGGATGCCGAAGGCGCAGCGCGCGACGAGCATCGCGCGGCCGAGCGGCTCGGGCCCGATGTCGTTGCCCCAGAAGTAGGCGACGAAGCCCTCCTTCGTGAGGCACAGGCCGCTGCGCGTCGTGTGGATGGCATCGTGCCAGCCCGGCGGGACGCCGCCCCACCAGGCGCGGCCCCACGGGTTGTATTTGTCGTTCTGGACGATGGGCGTCATGTTCTGCCGGAACGAGAGGATCTCGTCCGGCACTTCGGTGTTGCGCGGCCACGCCCCGAAGGCGGTCGTTCCGTCGCGGAGCTCCATCACGGTCGCGCCGTACGGCTTCGGCGGCAGATAGAGGACGCCGTTCGCCTGCATGCCGAACTCGCCGTGCGTCGCCTGGAAGCCGCCGTTGAAGCCAGCGACGACGTGCCGGATGACCTCCGGTGTGCGCGGGATCTGCCCCGGGCCGGCCTCGCCCGTGGCGCTCACCGGCTCGACCGTGCCGGCCTCCATGTGCAGCGCGACCAGCCGCGGATCCCAGAGCGTCACGTACACGCGCGTCTGAGGCGCGGACGGATCGCTCCGCACGAACGTGGTCAAGAACGGCGTCGCCACGCCGGGGATCGGCGTGATGAACGCGTCCTTCTCGAGCGTGATCCACTGGCCTTCGCCGGAGAGACCGGGCTTCAGGAGCGGGTCGAGCGGCTTCGGGGGCCAGCCGATCTCGGGATCGGTGAAGGTGGCCGCCGCGCCGGCGGGCTGCTTCAGGGCCTCGAGATCCTCCTGCGCGTCCTTCTCGCCCGTGTCGCCGGTGAGCTTCGACTTCGCGCCCTTCACGTACTCGAGGGCCATGAAGGTGATCGCCTTCAGGACCTGGTTCTTCTCGTCGCCGAACCACGAGACGGCGCGGAGGCGGTCGCTCATCCACGGCGCGAACGTCGGCGGCTTCGCGACCACCTCGGGCGTGACGCGCACGTAGGCCGTGCCGTCGACGACCGCATCGCGCGCCGGATTCAGGAGGAAGGTGCGCGTCTCGGTCTTCACCTCGAGCGTTCCGTCCGCGCGGAACGCGAGCTCGGCTTTCTGCGGCGCCGGCGCGAGCGCGAAGACGGTGCGTTTCACGCCGCGCGTCTGTCCGGTGGCTTGCAGGTCCGCGACGCCGACCTGGAAACGCTGGAAGCGCGTGAGCTCTTCGTACGCCGCAGGTGGATGGCCGGCGAGATCGAGAACGTGAACGGCCTCGGGGCGGCCGAGCACCGAGACCACGAAGGCGGCGAGCGTGCCGTGCAACACGGGCGCGCCTTCGTCGGCGCCGCTCGTGCGCGTGAGGTCGTGGACCTCGTCGATGTCGAGGAGGTGGCCCTCGGGTGAGAGCCGCGCGTCGACGGTGAAGAGGTCGAACGTGTCGTTCTTCTCGGACGGAGCGCCGGGCTCTTCGGGCTCGGGCTTGGCGTGCTCCTTCTCCCGTCCGCGAACGAGCGCGCGCGCTTCCTTGCCGAACGCGCCGCCGATGCCTTGGGGGCCGTCGAGCCACGTCACGTCCTCGGGGGCGCAGACGACGCCTTCATGGAGGAGCGCGGTGCACAAGGCCGCCGACCGGTTCGGCGCCGCGTCGTCGATCGGAACGCGCCCGACGCGCGAGAGCGCGTAACCAGCGACGAGCGCGAAGGGCAGAGGGCGAAGCCAAACTCGCATGCAGGGGTCTGACGGTCAGGTTAGAGCGCGGCCATCAGGAAGGGGAATTCCACGACGGCGCCGGCATGGCGCCGCGCCAACAGAGTTGGCGGATTGGCGCCCCAACAAAGGACGCGCGATGAGCTACGGGTGGCCGCTCTCCGTAAACGCATGCTACGAAGTTGCTATGCCCTGCGCGCGTCCGCGCCGCACCTTGCGCCTCGTGATGGCTGCTCTTGCGAGCGCCGTCGTGCTCGCGTGCACGAGCCCGACGTTGCCGCTGCCGCCGCCCGCGTCGCCGACGATCAGCGTGAGCAGCGAGCCCGGCAAGTTCCGTCTCTCGAGCATCAACGGTGCGGAGCCGAACGCGCTCGTCATCGTCGTGAACCGCGACGACGCGCTGCCGCGTAACCAGCGCGTGAGCGGCACCATTGCGGACGAGCAGGGCTCGTGGGAGGTCGACGTCATCGCACGCGTGGGTGACGTGCTCGACATCTCGCAGGAGTCGGGCGCGACCCGTTCGCCGGGAACGACGGTCACGGTTCGCTGACGCGAAACGCGGTGCGTGGCGCGCTCAGGCGCTCACGACCTTGAGAGCGACCTTCTTCTTCTTCGCGGGCGCGGGGCGTACCGGCGCGGGCGCATCGTCGTTCTCGACGACCGCGCCGACGAGGTCATAGTCGCTCGCCTGCGTGATGCGGACGCGGTGGAGCTCGCCGGGCGCGAGCTCGTGCGTCGCCGAGAGGTAGACGCCGCCATCGACGTCGGGCGCTTGGCCGCGGTGGCGTCCCATCATCACGAGCTCGTGCTCTTCGCTCGGCCCTTCGACGAGGACCTCGAGCTCGCGGCCGACGAGCGCCTTGTTCTTGCGGCGCGCAATCTTGCGCTGCACGGCCATGAGCTTCCGCCACCGGCTCGCGATGGTGAGCTCCTTGACCTTGCCGTCGAGCGTCGCCGACGCGCTGGTCTCTTCGTCCGAGTAGCGGAAGACGCCGACGTGCTCGAACTCGGCCCATTCGACGAAGTCGACGAGCTCCTGGAAATCGGCGTCCGTCTCGCCCGGGTGACCGACGATGAACGCGGTCCGGAACACGAGGTCGGGGATGCTCTTCCTCATGTGCTCGACGACGCGCTTCTGGCGGTCCTTGCCGTGGCCGCGGCGCATCTTCTTCAGCATCGCGTCGGACGCGTGCTGGAGCGGCATGTCGACGTAGCGAACGACGCGCGGGTGGTTCGCGAGCAGGTCGACGAGCGCGTCGTCGATCTTCTCCGGATAGAGATAGAAGACGCGCGCCCATGCGAGGCCGTTCACGTCGGCAACGCGGCGCACCAGGTCCGCGAGCTTCGCGCGTTCACCGCTCTCGTCGCGTCCCTGGTCACGCCCGTACGCGATCGTGTCTTGCGAGATGAGGTTCACCTCGCGCACGCCCTGCGCGACGAGCTGCTCGACCTCGCGCACGACGTCGTCGACGGGACGCGAGCGCTGCTTGCCGCGGAACTGCGGGATGGTGCAGAACGCGCAGCTCCGGTTGCAGCCCTCCGCGATCTTCACGTAGGCGCTCGCGCGGTGGCCGGTGACGACGCGCGGATCGCTCGCGCGGATGACCCAATCGGCCGGGTTGCCGACGAGCATGCGCTCGGCGCGGCCGTCGAGGACGTCTTTCAGCTTGAGCATGTCGCTCGTGCCGAGGAAGTGATCGACCTCGGGCATCTGGGCCTCGAGCTCGAGCGGGTAGCGCTGCGAGAGGCAGCCGGTGACGACGAGCTTCTCGCACGCGCCGATCTTCTTCATCTCCGCGAGCTCGAAGATCGTGTCGATCGACTCCTTCTTCGCTTCGCCGATGAACCCGCACGTGTTCACGACGATGACCTCGGCCTCTTCGGCCTCGGTGGTCAGCTCGAAGCCGCCGCCCGCGGCGACGCCGACCATGACCTCGGTGTCGACCTTGTTCTTGGGACACCCGAGGCTGACGAAGTGGATCTTCCGGGACATACGGCCGCGATCAGTAGCACGCGACGTCGTCGTTCGTAGCGTTGGGCGTGCCTTTTTTCCCCGCTTTGTACTCGTGGAACGTGAGGCTCCAACGCTGCCAGTCCGCACGGACCGCCCACGTGCAGTCGTCGGGGAACGCGAGCGTTCGGCCTGCCTCGAGGTTCGTGAACGACGGGTAGGTGATCGTGTCGACGGTGACCGCTCCTACCTTCAGCGCGAGCGTGTCGCCGTCGTTCTTCAGCACGTCGGCGGCGTTCCACGCGAAGACCTTCCCGGGCAGCCCGCCGTTCTTCACCGGGTCGGCGCTGCCGGCGACGAGGAACGTGCCGCGCGGCGGAAGCTCGAAATCTTCTTCGATGGTGACGGCGTTCGGCGCCGCGGCTCCGCGCGGCGACTCGATGGTGAGCCCGCGGAGCTTCAGCGTGCAGTCACGCGTGCTCGCGATTTCCGCCCACTCGCCGTCGTCACCGCTGCCCGCGCGCGACGAGACGAGGAGCTCGACCACCGCGAGATCGCCGGCCTTGAGCGGTCCCTCGCAGTAGGTCTTCGGGACGACGCCGCCTTCGGTGCCGCCGTCGAGCCGCGTGCCCCCCGCATCGCGCGGGCCGGACGAAGGACGCGCGCCTGCGCCGAATGCGCCGGAGTCTTCGTTCGTCGTCGGCGTGAGGCCGTCTTCTTGCGAGGTGTCTTCCTCGAAGAACTCGTCACCTGGATCGGCCGGCGTTCGCTTCTTCTTCTTGCCGGCCACGGTCTCGGCCGTGCACGCGAACAAGAACGCAGCGGCGGTGACGAGCACCGCGCCGGTACGAAACGCTTTCGAGAGCGACAGTTTCATCGCGCCGGCTGGTGTAGCACCGATCCAGGCACACGCCAGCCTACATCGACTCACTGCATCAACGCGGTGAACCGGTCGAACAAGTAGAGGGAGTCGTGCGGGCCCGCGGCCGCCTCCGGGTGGTACTGGACGCTGAAGGCGCGGAGGTCCTTCGCCGCGAGCCCTTCGCTCGTGCCGTCATTGAGGTGCACGTGCGTGCTCTCGACGCCGGGAGGAAGCGAGGCGAGGTCGACGCAGAAGCCGTGGTTCTGGGTCGTGATCTCGATGCGCCCGGTGAGGAGATCCTTCACCGGCTGGTTCGCGCCGCGATGGCCGAACTTCAGCTTGTACGTCTTGCCCCCGAGCGCGAGGGCGAGGAGCTGGTGCCCGAGGCAGATGCCGAACACCGGCTTTTTCCCGAGGATGCCGCGAATCGTCTCGACGGCGTAGCCGACGGCGGCGGGATCGCCCGGGCCGTTCGACAAGAAGACCCCATCCGGCTCGAGCGCGAGGATGTCGCTCGCGGAGCTGCTCGCCGGCACGACGGTCAGCTTGCAGCCCGCGTCGACGAGGCAGCGCAGGATGTTCTTCTTCACGCCGTAGTCGACGGCGACGACGTGGTGCTCGGCGCGCGCGCGCGGAACGTCGCCGATGCGCCATTCGCCTCGTCCCTCGGCGAACGCGTACGGCTTGGCAGGCGTGACGCGCTTCACGAGGTCGAGCCCGGACATGTCCGGCGCTTCGCGCGCGGTGCGGAGGAGCGACTCCACCGGGCCCGTGCCGATCGCGGCGTTCTGTGCGCCCTTGTCACGGAGGTGCCGCGTCAGCTTGCGCGTGTCGACGCCGCTGATCGCGACGATGCCGTGGTGCGCGAGATACGCGTCGAGCGTCTGCTCGGCGCGCCAGTTCGAGGCGAGCGGGCTCGCGTCGCGCAGCACGAAGCCGGCGACGTGGGGCTTGCCGTCGATGGACTCCGCGTCGGCCGCGTTGACGCCGACGTTGCCGATCTCGGGCGCGGTCATGACCACGATTTGGCCGGTGTACGAAGGATCGGTGAGGACCTCCTGGTACCCGGTCATCGCGGTCGTGAACACCGCTTCGCCGGCGCTGATGCTGCGCGCGCCGAACGCCTCGCCCGGAAACACCGTGCCATCGGCCAAGACGAGGAAGGCCGGTTCACGCACGTCGCCCAAGCCGCCGCTGATGCTCATTTCAACCGCGCCCTCTACCTCGACTTCGCCGTCGCGTCGAACGCGACCGCACCGCTCACGAGCGTGAGCACGACCATGCCCTTCATGGTGTGCCCGAGGAAGGGAGTGTTCTTGCTCTTCGTGCGGAGCCGCGCAGGCTCGACGGTCCACGTGCGCGTCGGGTCGACGAGCACGGCCGTCGCCGGCGCGCCCTCGCGGAGCGTAGGGGCGGGGAGCGCGACGATCCGCGCCGGCGCACGCGTGAGCGCATCGACCATGCGGCCGAGCGGGAGGAGCCCACGCTCGACGAGGCCGAGCATCAAGGGGACGCAGAGCTCGAGCCCGATCATGCCGGGCGCGGCCTCGGACAGCTCGCAGTCCTTCTCGAGCGGAGAATGCGGCGCGTGGTCGGTCGCGATGCAGTCGATGGTTCCGTCGGCGAGCGCCTCGCGCAGCGCGGTGAGGTCCTGCTCCTCGCGGAGGGGCGGGTTCACCTTGCACGCCGTGTCGTAGCCGAGCAGCGCCGCGTCGGTGAGGAGCAGATGGTGCGGCGTCACCTCGGCGGTCACCGCGATTCCGCGGGACTTCGCCTCGCGCAGGATGCGCACGGCGCCGAGCGTGGAGACGTGCGCGAGGTGGTACTTGGCGCGCGTGTATTCCGCGAGGATGACGTCGCGCGCGACGATCACGTCCTCGGCGACGCGCGGCCAGCCGCGGAGACCGAGCTTGGTGCTCATCGCCCCCTCGTGCATCTGCGCGTCCTTCGTCAGCGCGTGGTCTTCGGCGTGCTGGATGAGTGGCAGGTCGAACGTGCTCGCGTACTCGAGCGCCCGACGCATGACGTCGCTGCGCGTGACGCAGTGCCCGTCGTCGCTGACGGCGACGGCGCCAGCGTCTTTCAGGTCGGCCATCTCGGTGAGCGTCTCACCCTTCTGGCCAACGGTGATGGCGGCGATGGGATGGAGCCGCGAGCCGCCGATCGCCCGCGCCTTGTGCACGAGCATCTCCGTGATCGCGCGCGTGTCGTTCACGGGCCGCGTGTTCGGCATCACGCAGACGTCGGTGAACCCGCCCGCTGCGGCCGCCGCGAGGCCGCTCCTGAGGTCCTCTTTGTATTCCTGACCTGGCTCGCGCAGGTGCGCGTGCAGATCGACGAGACCGGGGAGGAGAAGGTGCCCGCGCGCTTCGACGACGCGGACGCGCTCGCTCGGCGCGTTGGCGAAAGAATCGCCGGCCCCGCGTCCGAGCCGCGTGATGGTGGAGCCCTCGATGACGACGTCGACCTCGGCGTCGAGACCATGCGAAGGATCGACGGCACGCACGCCGCGGAGGACCCACGCCTCGGGAGCAGGCTGCATTGCGGCGGCGACTAGCACGCGCGCTCGGGTGCGGATAGGCTCGACCGCGCCCTCGGGATGACGAGAACGACGCCGGCGGCGTCGGCGGGAGGTCGAGCATGCGGCCGAAGGTCCAGAGCATCGCGATCGAGGTCACCGCGCACTGCCAGCAGAAGTGCGGCTACTGCTACAACGCGTGGCGCGAGGACAACGGCGCGGGCTTCGAGGCCGGCGCGCAGAAGCGGCTGCTCGCGCGCGTGACGAAGCTGCTCGACGCGCTCGACGTCGACCACGTCACGGTGACCGGCGGCGAGCCGTTCGCGCGCCGCGACGTATTCGACATCTTCGCGCTCGCGCGCTCCCGCGGCGTTCGCGTGCAGGTGATCTCGAACGGCGGGCTCATCGACGACGCGATCGCCGCGAAGGTCTCCGAATTCGGGGTGTCTTACGTGCAGATCACGCTCGATGGTCCGACCGCCGATCTCCACGAGGAGCACGTCGGTCCCGGTCACTTCGAGCCCACGCTGCGCGGGATCCGCGCGCTGGTCTCCCGCGGCGTCCACGTCGTCGGCTGCATCGTCGTCACGAAGAAGAACGCCGCGCGCGTCGGCGAGATCCTCGCCTTGTTCGAGTCGTTCGGCGTGCACGACATCGCGCTCTCGCGCTTCAGCCCCGCGGGGTACGCGACGCGGCACGTTGCGGAGCTGCTGCCCTCGCGGAGCGACCTGCTCGTCGCGTTCCGGCAAGCGATTCCGTTCGCGCGAGGCGAGCACGGCGGCGCTCCGGTGCGGATCACGTGCACGATGCCGGTGCCGCCCTGCGCGGTCGAGGTGGAGGAGCTCGCGCCGCTTCGCTTCGGGACCTGCGCCATCGGGACGTCGATGCAGGAGCTCGCGCTCGGCCCGGACGGCGTCCTCCGCCATTGCACGCTCCACAAAGCCGGGCTCGGCGGCGGGCGCGACGTGCTCGACGACGACGTGGATCCGGCGGCGATCGTGCTCGGCGCCGAGGTGCGCGACTACAAGAAAACGCTCCCTTCGTTCTGCGAAGGTTGCGTGCACGCGGCGACGTGCGGCGGAGGCTGCGGGGCGTCCGCCGAGTGGGTGCTCGGCTCGCGCACGATGGTCGATCCCCTCGTTTGGCAGCACGTGGACGATGGCTTTGCCGCGGAGCTCGCACGGCAGCGCAGCGCCTCGCGGCGCCACCTCGAGGTGCTCGCATGAGTGACGGCGAGAAAGACCAGAAGGAGAAAGACGAGGCGAAGGCCATCGTGCTCGCGCGGCGCGCTCGCTTCGTCGCAGCGGCGGTCGCCAGCGTCGGCATCGCGTGCGGCAAGTCGACGACGCCGCCGGAGCCTTGCCTGTCGGCGACCGTGCAGCCCGACGCGGCGCCGCTGCCTTGTTTGAGCCCGATGCCCGCCGACGCCGGGCGTGAGGCGCCGCCGATGCCGTGCCTCAGCCAGCCGATGCCCACGAGCACGGCTGATGCGGCGGCCGACGCAGGGAAGCCGCCGAATGCCGACGCCGGCGCGAAGCCCCTCGCGCCCGACGCGGGCGCGCACCGAAGACCGACGGGGCCCGGCCCGGTCCCGTGCCTCAGCGTCGCGCCGAAGACCCCGAGCACCGAATGAGCGCGTCGCGCGACCGCCCGCGCGTCCTTCTCTTGTGGCCGGGCGGGCTGTTCGCGGGCGGCGCGAACTTCGGCGTTCCGCAGTTGCTCGCGATCGCGGCGGCCATGAAGGCCGGTGCCGACGTCGTCGTCGATGTGGTCGATCTCGACGTGGAGCGCGCGTTCGGCAGGACGGACCTCGGCGCCATCTTCGAGGGTGGCGGCAGGCCGTACGACCTCGTGGGGATCTCCTGCTACTCGTCGTACGACTACCTGAAGGTCCTCGAGCTCGCGGCCTGCGCGAGAGCGAAGCTCCCCCGCGCATGGATCGCGACCGGCGGCTACCACGCGAGCGCACGCCCGGACGACTTCACCGGGCGCGAGTCGGCGTTCGACTACGTCGTCGTCGGCGACGGTGAGGCGCCGATGACGCGGCTCGCGCAGGCGCTCGTTTCGGGCAAGCGCCCGCTCGTGCGCGTGCTCGGTCCCGAGCCTGTGTCGAGCCCCGGCGCCATGCCGCGCGTCGACTGGACGCTGCTCGCGCGCTACCTGCCCGTCGCACGCAGCGTCGCTTCGCAAGCGGAGATCTATCTCTCGCGCGGGTGCCCGTACGACTGCGCGTTCTGCATGGAGCGCGCGAAGCGCGACACCTCGTGGCGTGCGCTCGAGCCGGCGGACGCGATCGAGGAGATGCACCGCCTCGACGCATTCCTCGATCTGTCGACGTGGACGCTCTTCATCGCGGACGCGCTCTTCGGCATGAAGACGTCGTGGCGACGCGCGTTCCTCGAAGAGCTCGGGCGACGGCCGGTGCGCGCGCGGAAGGTCTGGCTCCTCGTTCGGCTGGATTTGCTGGAGCGCGAGGACCTCGCGCTCATGGCGCGTGCGAACGTCGCTCCAGGGTTCGGGCTCGAATCCGGCGACCCGGACCAGGTCCGGCGGATCCGCAAAGTGGGGCGCCTCTCCGACTACCTCGACCAGATGATGCGCGTCTCGGACTGGGCACGGGAGCACGACGTGCCGTGGGGCGCGAACGTCATCGTCGGCCACCCCGGCGAGACCGAGACTTCGCTGCGTACGACCGCGAAGTATCTCGAGCGCCTCTATCTCGGTGACCCGCGCGGAACGACGGGGTTCCTGTCGGTCGATCCGTTCCGCCTCTATCCCGGGTCGCCGATCGACGAAGAGCGCGCGTCGTGGGAGGCCGCGACGGGCATGCGCGTGCACCGCTACCCGTGGTGGCACGACGGCGATCAGGACTTCCTCTCCGAATGGATCGACCCCTCGAGCGAGCTCGACTTCCGGAGGTGTCATGCGCTGCGCCACGAGCTGTTCCGGCCGATCACCGACGGCATCGCCAAGAGCTTCCGCTACGGCGGGCCCGCGCCGGATTACTTCCGCGCCGCGATCGAGGATCAACGCGAGCTCCTCGCGCCCCGGCACGCCGCGCGCACCCTCGCGCTCGATCATCTCTGGCGAGCCGTCGCTCGCGGCGAGGGCCTGAGCGGGCCGACGGGACCCGCCTCCGTGACAGCCGACGAGGCGTTCGCCGCGCACTCGCGCGCGGCACGTGCGGAGATCGTTGCCGGCGCCGGCGCGATGGGCGAGACCCGCGCAGCGCTGGCGACTGCGTTCGAGCACGTGCGGCGCGAGCTCTTCGTGCCGCTCGCTGCGTTGCCCGACGCGCACCTCGACCGCGCGCTGCCGCTGGACGACACGGGGCGCGCGACCGTCTCGGCGATGCATGCCTACGCGATGCAGCTCTCGGCGCTCGAGCTCCGCGACGGGGACGTGCTCGTCGACCTCGGAGGCGGTACCGGCTACGGCGCCGCGCTCGCAGCGGCGGTGGTCGGGCCGAGCGGCGGCGTCACCACGATCGAGATCGATCCCTTGCTCTCCGCGCGCGCGGCCGAGCTCCTCTCTGCGCATGCAAACGTGCGCGTGACGTGTGGGGATGCGCACGACGTCGCGCGGTGGGCAGGCGCGCGGAAGGTCGCGGTCGGCTTCGACGTCGGTGCGGTTCCGGACGCGTGGCTCGCCGCGCTGGCGCCTGCGGGTCGACTCGTCGCGCCGGAACGCGGCAGTCTCGTGCTCTTCGAGAAGCACGAGGACGGCACGATCTCACGGCGCTCGCTCGGACCCGTCGTCTACGTCGGGGATCGGTCCGAGCGCGCCGACATCGAGGGTCGCGAGCCAGCGCGCGTGGCGCTCGGCGAGGTCGCGGCGGCGCGCTCGTGATCGGAGGAGCCCGATCGCGCGGCGCTCCACGTCTTCGTGGTTCACCGGGCCGGCGGCTCGCGCAAAGACCTCGACGACGGTCGCCTCGTGCGCGGCTTGCCACGCGACGTGCTCGGCTTCCGCGCCCGCGATGCCCGGCGCACCGACCAGCACGCGGTCGCCGGAAGAGGAGGGGAGCACGCGGCCGCGTCGCGCGAGCGGCGGCGCAAGCTCGATGCGCTCGAGCGCCGGAGCGACGACCGACACGGCGTCGAGGAGTGAACCGAGGCGCGCTTCCACGTCGCCGAGAGGCGGCTTGGGCAGGCGCGCGAGGAGCGGCATCTCGAGCTCCGCGGCCGCACGTACGACCTCGGCCAGAGCGAGCTCGGGCGCGGCTTGCAGCGCGACGAGCGCAGACGCGCAATCCACCTCGCGGCGCGAAAGCTCCGCGAGGTCGCGACCGGCAGCAGCACGCACGCGCTCGGGCGTGTCCCACAGCGCCGCTACGAGGTGGAGCGTCGCGAGGGCCGCGTGCGTGGTGATGCGCGCGGAGAGAACGGCCACGTCCTCGCCGAGCGCGCGCGCCGCGACCGAACCGAGCGCGCCTTCCACGTGCCGAATCCAGGAGGGCTCGTGACACGAGGCCGGAATGCGCCCTGCATCGACGTGGGCGAGGACGTGCAACACCGCCTCCGCCCACGGCGAGGCGTAGAGGACGCCTACGGCGGTCAGAACCGGCCGGTCACGCCGCCGCCGCCGACGCCGAGGTACGGCGTGAAGGTCGGGCCGGCCGCGCCCTTCGTCGACCGCCCCGCCGTGGTCGTCGAAGACTCCTTCGGCGCGGTGAACCAGAGCACGGCGCCCGCGGCGGCGCCCACGCCCGCGAGGACGAAGCCGACGGTCGAGAGCGTTCCCATCGTGCGGTAGCTGTCGACGTCCCCCTCCTGGGCCGCCGAGCAGCGACCGTCGGGGCACTGGTCGGAGAGGTCGCCATGCTTGCCGAGCGCGACGAGGCCCGTGATGGTGCCGAACACGAGGCCCGCGCCGCCGACCCCGAACGCCACGAGCGCCAGCGTCTTGTTCGGCGAGCCGCTCTTCGTGTCGCTCGCGGGCGCCGCGCTGCTCGCGGGCGCCGCGGCGACGGCGGCCGCTTCCGGCGCCTTCTCGAGCGCGAGCTTCGCCTCCGCGGAGCCGCCCTCGGCGACCGTGAACGTCGTCTCGGCCGGCTTGTAGCCTTCGGCCGTTGCTTTGACGACGTGCTGGCCGGGGTCGACGGGGCGCTTCAGACCGAGCGCCGCCGTCGGAACGGGCTGGCCATCGACGGTGACCTGCGGCGACGTCGGACCTTCGACGGCGATGACGACGGACGCAATCCGCCCCGACACCGCGCCGACCTCCGCCTTCGCGGCTTCGAGCGCGTCTTTGAACGCCGGGGGCGGGGAGGCGACCGTGCTCCACTCGCGGATGATCTTGTTGTAGCTCTCCTGCGCGCCCACGACGTGGCCGACCTTCGCTTGCGCGCGCGCGAGACCGAGCGTCAGCGTGGGCGCCTGCGCGTAGAGCTTCGCGGCGGCCGCCCAGAGCTTCTCGGATTCGGCGTAGTTGCCGGCGTCGTACGCCGCCTGCGCCTGCTGCCCGAGCTGCCGCGCTTGGGCGATGTCCTGCGGAGACGCTTCCTGCGCCTGCGCGGGAGCCGCGTACGTCGCCACGGCGAGGGGCACGACGCCGGCGACGACGAGGCGGGCGGCGAATGCGGTGAACGAACCCGTACGGCGTGACGTGACCGAGCGGACGCGCATGGCTCAGTCATATCAGCGGCGCTCGGCGCGAGGTAAGATTCTCCGCGATGGCTCTTGGTCCGAACCGAGCGCGTCGCCTCGCGCGCAGCGCGGGTTTCGCGGTTGCCGTCGGCCTCGTGGGCGCGGGCGCCGGGTGCGCGGCCATTCTCGGTTTCGAGGACACGACGCTGCGCGCGGCAGATGCGGCGGACGTCGACGGAGGCGACGGCAGCGACCTCGACGGAGACGCGCGCGATGCCAGCGTGCCCTTGCTCACGGTCACCCCGAACCGCCTCGTCCTCCGCCGCGGAGCTTCCGCATCGCTCGAGGTGCGCGCGCCCGGTGCTGCGCCAGGGACGACGTTGACGGCCTCCGGTCTGCCGGCCGGCGTCTCGTCCGCGCCGGCGATCCTCACCGCCGACGGCGCGGCGCGCCTCGAGCTCACCGCTTCTCCCGTCGCGGCGCTCGGAACGGCGACGGCGCGTGTTGCTGCGAGCATCGCCGGCGCCGCGCCCGTCGACGTGCCGCTGCTCGTCGCGGACGCGTCCGGCTCCGTCGACAACACGTTCGACCAAGACGGTCTCGTGATCGACGGGTCGAAGGGCGTCGCCGCCACGTTCCACGCGCTGGCGCTCGCCGCGGACGGCAGCATCGTCGCCGGCGGAGCAGGCAACGGAGCCGGGCCCGCCGCCGGGTGGATGTTGCGGCGGTATTCGGCGAGCGGCGCGGCGGACGCCGCGTTCACGGCCGCGACGGCGACCGCGCCGGCCGACGGAGAGGTTCGCGCCGTCGCGATCGACGGCGCCGGCCGCATTCTCGCCGTCGGCACGTCGCTCGCGGCGCCTTCTCCCGTGGCGCAGCTCACGGTCGCGCGGTTCCAACCGAACGGCACGCTCGACGCGACGTTCGCCGGCGGCATCGTTCGCCTGCCGCCGGCCGAGTCACCGCAGGGCTCGAGCGGGTACGGGCTCGCCGTCCAGCCGGACGGTTCCGTCGTCGTCGTCGGTGCGCGCCGCGGGGTGGGCCCCCAGGAGATCGGCATTGCCGCCCGTTTCAAGGTGGATGGCACACGCGACGCCGCGTTCAACGGCGGCGCGACGCTCGCGCTCCCGGACACACGGCTCGTGGGCGCGGCGCTCGGCGCGGGCGGCGCGGTCCTCCTCGCCGGCAGCACGACGACCGGCGCGCCGCCCGCCTACTTCGTGACGCAACGGACGAGCACGGGAGCGCCGGACGCGACGTTCGGCACGGGCGGCGTCCAGACCTTCGGGCCGACCTTCCGCGCGAACGCCGCGGCCCGTCTCGAAGACGGTTCGTACGTGGTCGTTGGCGATATCCGGCAGGGCGCGTCGGGGTTCACCGCGGGACTCGTTTCGTCGAAGGGCGCGCCGGTGTTCGCGCGCACCACGTCCGCTCTGACGGGCGCCGCGTACTTCGGTGTCGCCGCGCACGACGAAGGCCGCTTCGTCGCCGCCGGTCACGTCGCCGCGGCGAACGGCGAGGCGAGGGTCGATCGCATGTTCGTGGACGGCGGACCGGACCCTTCGTTCAGCGACGCAGGCACCGCGGTGCTCGAGCCGGGCGGCGTGCCGAACGGCTTCGACGTCGCGCTCCACGCCGTCGTCGTCCAGAAGGACGGCCGCATCCTCGTCGGCGGCAATCGCTCGAACGCGGGCGCGATCCTCTACCGGGTGTGGCCGTGACGCTCGCACGCCGCCCGCTCGGCGCGTCCGGCCTCGAGGTCTCCGCGGTCGGGCTCGGGTGCGGCGCGCTGGGAGAGTCGCGCGTCAGCGACGAGGAAGCGGACGCGCTCGTCGGCCGCGCCCTCGAGCTCGGCATCACCGTCTTCGACACGGCGCGCAGCTACGGCTCCTCCGAGGAGCGGCTCGGACACCTTCTTCGCCGACGGCGCGACGACGTGGTGCTCGTCACGAAGGGCGGTTACGGCATCGCAGAGGCGCCGGACTGGACGGGCGACGCCGTGCGGCTCGGGATCGACCGCGCGCTGACGCGGCTCGCGACCGACCGCCTCGACGCCTTCTTCCTGCACTCCTGTCCGATGGGCACGCTCGTCCGAGACGAAATCCTCGACGAGCTCGATCGCGCGAAGGACGCGGGCAAGATCCGCCTTCGCGGCTACTCGGGCGAGAACGAGGAGCTGCTCTGGGCCGTGAGGTCGGGGCGCTTCGACGTCGTCGAGTGCTCGGTGAGCGTCTTCGACCATGGGTCGCTGGGCTCCGCCGTCGCGGAGGCATCGGCGCGCGGCATCGGCGTGCTCGCGAAGCGGCCGCTCGCGAATGCGCCGTGGCGCTTCGCCGAGGAGCCGGCCGCGCCGGACGTGCGCGAGGCGTGGCTGCGCGCGCGAGCGATGGCCATCGACCCCCGGCCGCTCACGATGCCCGAGCTCAGCATTCGGTTCGCGGCGTTCGCGCCTGGCGTGTCGACCGCGCTCGTGGGTACGTCGAGCGTCTCGCATCTCGAGGAGGCGGTCCGCGCGGCGGAGGGCGGCCCGCTGGACGGAGACGCACGCCAGCGCGTTGAAGATGCGTGGAAAATGCACGCTTCGGCGGCGTGGCGCGGGATCGTCTAGAACGTACCGCTGGCGACGAAGCCGCCGCCGCCGACGTGGGGCGCGGGGGACACACGCATGCCGCTGCTCTTCGACGACGGGGCCGTCAGATAGACGACGAGCCCCGTCGCAGCGACGGCACCGCCCGCGACGAAGAGGATCGTCGAGAGTGTCGCCTGCGTGCGCGCGTCGTCGACCTTGCGCTGGCCGGCCGCGTCGCACGTGTTGCCTCCGCGCTCGCACCCGCCGCCCTCGAAGGCCGCGTCGTACGTCGCGCCGGCGCCGAGCCCGAAGGCGGCCCCGACGGACGCAGCGACGACGCCCGCGCCCATCGCCACGATGCCGACGGGCTTCTGCCACGCAGGACGGTCCGCGTGGACGGGCGGCGGCTCGACGAAGGACGCCGGCTCGCTGGCCAGTGCGGGCGCGGGCGCCGCGGCCGCGGGAGCGGCGGGCGGTGACGCCGGAGAGGCGCGCTCCAGGACGGGCACTTCGAAGCGTGCGTGCTGCGCCTGCGCGACCGTGATCTGCCCGGTGAACGTCGTCCGTCCCGGCGCGCTCACCTCGATCGTCACGGCGCCGGCGTCGACGGGCTCCGCTCCTCCAAGCTTCGCGCGTTCGATCTCGTGGCCGCCGCGCTTGACGACGAGCCCCGGCACGTCGGCGCCGGGCGGCACGACGACGGTGACGTACGACAGCTTCGGCTCGAGAGCTTTCGCGCGGGCGCTCGCGACCTGCTCACGCGTCGGATCGCCGCTCTTCATCGCGAGCTCCGCGACGTCGCGGTACGCGCGCCACGCGCTCGCCACGCGGCCGAGCTTCTCGTAGCACTCGGCGAGCTTGCCGCGCGTCCCGAGCCCCGGGAAGTGACGCAGGCTCGCTTCGAGCTTCGGGCACGCCGCCTCGAAGTCGCCGCGGGACATGAGCGCGGCGCCTTCGTTGAAGAGCGCGCGGCCCTGGGCCTGCGCGTCGTCGGCACGTGCGGAGGGCATGCGCGCGGCGGTCACGCCGAGAGCGATCGAGGCGGAAAGGATCGCTCTAGCGAGACGCAGCGATCGGGAGGAACCCGCCATTTCCTCGATGTTTTATCACGCTTCTGCGGCAGCGCATCGCTTTCGGATTGCGAGCACGAGCGTTGCACGAAGAGCGCGCGACATGCGCAGTAGCTTGCGGTCGCTCTCGTACGTCTTTGGGGCCGTGGGCGCGCTCGTCGCGTGCAACGCGTCGTCCGGCGACAGCGTCGTCGGGCCCCGTCAGGAGGCCGACCCTGCGCTCCCGGCGCCGCCGCCGGGAGAGACCGCCGAATGCGTCGGCGTTCAGGATTGCGCGCCCGGCGCTGCGTGCCGCGCCGGCCGATGCGAGGTCGCTCCTCCAGTGGCCGATGCCGGCGCTCCTCCGGCCTCCGAGCCGGCCTGCGGGGAGAACGAGAGCGCGAAGTGCGCGCTCGGACACGCGTGCGCGACAGGCCAGGATTGCCTCTCGGGGGAATGCGGCACGCTCGGTCCGAACAAGGGCAAGTGCGTCAGCGCGAAGAGCTGCATCGGCACGCCCGGTGCGGATCAGGCATGCAACGGGACGGACGACTGCTGCGCGTCCATCCCGGTGCCGGGCGGCGCGTTCACCAACTACGACAACTCGGGGCAGCCTTCCGGCGCCGTCGTCTCCCGCTTCAAGCTCGACAAATTCGAGATCACGGTCGGACGCGTCCGCGCCTTTTTCCGGGCGATGAACGGAGACGTGCGTGGCCACGCGCCGGCGCCAGGAGCGGCCGAGCATCCGCTCATCGCCGGGAGCGGCTGGCGAGACACCTGGAACGTGCGCCTCCCGGGAAGCTGGGCCGAGATCAACGCGCGGCTCGGGGCCGAATGCGCGGTCGGCGGTGACAATGCGAAGTGGGGCGCCGCGACGTGGACGCCCGAGCCCGGGCCGAACGAGAACAAGCCGATCAACTGCATCGACTGGTACACGCTGTTCGCGTTCTGCGCGTGGGACGGTGGCCGGCTTCCGACCGACGCGGAGTGGAGCTACGTCGCCATGAGCGGCGCCGATCAGCGTACGTACCCGTGGGGAAACGACGAGCCCTCGTTCGCGACGCACAAGGACGTCGTCGCGACGTCGTTCGCGCCCCCTGGAGCGACGTACGGGCGCTACACGGAAGGGCCGGAGCTCCGGCAAATCGACGACGGGCCGCTCCACATCGCGCTCGTCGGCAAGAAGACGGGCCGCTCCAAGTGGGGCCATGCGGACATGGGCGGCAACGTGATCGAGTTCGTCCTCGACATGGCGCGCCCCATCCCCGCGACGTGCAACAACTGCGCGGACGTCGGCTTCCCCGACCCGCCGCAAGGCGCGCCCGTGCAGCCTCTCCGCTGGCAGCCGCTCGACGCGAACGGCAACCCGCCGCCCGGGGGTACCGGTGACGACTTCGCAGAGGAGCGCGCCGTGCAAGACGGCAAGCGGCTTGCGCGCGGCGGATCCTGGCAGGGCGAGTACGAGGGCCACTGGCTGCCGAACGTGAAGAACCGGCACTGGTACCCGCTCTGGCGCACGTACAGCGCGCTCGGCGGCCGCTGCGCTCGGAACGAGTAGAACCACGATCGGTCCGATCACGATCCGTGGCACACCCCGTGCTGCCGCAGAGTCTCCGTGGCTTCTTTTGGGGTCGTTCGAGAATCGGCGCGTGCGAGAACGGCGCTCGCCGCTGCGGTTGCCGTGGTCGCCTTTGCCGCCACGCGTCCTGCCCAGGCGTATTGCCGATCCACTACGTGTGATCCGCGGACGATGGATTGCCCAGAAGACGAGAACGGGTGCCGGCGTGGTGGCCCGCCGCTCACCTGGCGCGAGCTCCCGCTCGTCTACCGCTTCCATCGCGGCGGCTCCGAGAAGCTCGACATGGGCCGTGCTCGTGCGGCGATTCGTCGGGCTTTCGGGACGTGGGAGAGCGTCTCGTGCAATGGCGAGAGGACGAGCCTCCGCTTCGAGGAGCGCTCCGACATCCGGAGCGCCAAGCCGGTGGGCCGGAAGTCGAAGGGCAAGGAGCCGTTCGGCATCTACTTCCGCGACGAGGGCTGGCCGTACGACGACGAGGACGAATCGCTCGCGCTCACGAACCAGACGTTCGGGATGGTGAACGGTTACATCGACTACGCCGACATCGAGATCAACACCACGAACCGCACGTTCGCGGTGGAAGACGACGAAGAAGGCATCGACCTGCAGGCGGTCGCAACGCACGAGATCGGCCACTACATCGGTCTCGCGCACAGCCGCGTGCCGACGTCGATCATGGTCGCGCGCTACTGCCAGTCCGGCAATCGCTGCGGCGACGACGTGAAGGCGGCGCGCGCGCTCGACGACGACGACAAGGATGCCGTCTGCGCTCTCTACCCTCCGTCGGGCATCGCCGGCGTGCAGTACGAGCCGCCGGCGACGGGATGCGCCGTGGGCGCGAGCAGTACGGGCACGAGCCCCGGGGGCGTGCTCGCCGGGTTCGGCGTGCTCGTCGCCGCGGCGTTGCGCGCGCTCGCACGCCGCCGCCGCTGACGGCGCCGAGCGGCGCTGCGCGTGAGGGGCCGAGGGTGATCTGCTTCGCGCGCACACCAACGCGCGTGGATCCGCTCCGAGAGACCGACCCGGGCGAAAGGGATGATCTCCTCGGGATTTTCGCGGGTTTCGTCGACGGTACGCGGGCTGCAGTAGGTCCCATCGTCCAGGGGCGGTCACGACGGACCACGGAGGCATCGAATGCACTCGATCAGCAACACGACGAAGAAGCTCCTCGCAGCGCTCGGAATGGCCGCATGCGTCGCCGCGACGGCGACGGGATGCGCAGCGCCGACGGCGCCGGAGCAGACCGGCTCGAAGACCGAAAAGCTCCTCGCACCGAAGGCGGTGCTCGAGGCCCATGCATCGGCGGCGACGCGCAAGGCGATCGGCGTCGTGAAGTGGAAGGTGTACCGCGGCAAGACCGACTACGTGCTCACCGGCTACGATGCGAAGGGCAAGCCGGTGAAGGGCGTCGCGCTCGCGTTCCTGCCGGGAACGTCGAAGACGCAGTCGACGCCGGTTCTCCGCGGCCGCGTGCTCGACGGCTCGAAGTTCGCGGCGCGACGTGAGTACGACGCGCGCGGCAAGGTGTCGTCCAACAAGACGCTCGCGACCGCGTCGAGGACGTTCCTCCAGCACGCGATCCTCGACATGGGCGCGGCGGCGACGAGCATCTATCGCAAGACGCACGGCGGGAAGGTGCCGCGTGCGGGCTACTTCGGCGAAGGCTTCCCGGGAGGCCCCGCGGCCCCGGCGACCCCGCCGGCCGATCCGGCGACGCCTCCTCCTCCGCCGGCGGATCCGACGGGCGGTGGCGGCCTCCCGATCCCGTTCCCGCCCGACGATCCGTTCGGCGGCATGGGCTACCCGGGTGGTGATCCGATGGGCGGCGGCGCGGGCGGCGCGTGCGGCATGGACATGGCGACGATCCTCATGAGCGCGCTCCAGTGCTTGATGAGCGGCGGCGGCGCGAACGTCGGTCAGTGCATGCAGGCGGCGATGGCCGGCGCGAGCGCGGGCGGAACGTGCGGCGGTGCCCCTCCGGGCGGCGGTGCACCGCCGGCTGATCCGGGCGGCGGAGACCCTTACGGGGACCCGGCAGGCGGCGGCGCGGGCGGAGACCCTTACGGCGATCCGGCGGGCGGCGGCGCAGACCCGTACGGCACCGGCGCAGCCAGCGAAGCGGGCGACTACGGCGCGTGCATGTCGTGCCCTGCGGGCGGCGGCTACGACGACATCGGCGCGGATCCGATGAACGGTGACGTCTACGGCGGCGACATGGGCGGCGACGGCGGCGGTTGGGACATGGGCTACTGAGCTCCGCGCGCGGCCGCGCGAGCGATCGTCACGGGCACGGAACGAAGTGCCAGGTGATCTTCACGCGGCCGTCGCTCAGCTTCGCGATCTTCGAAAAGGCGGTCTGGCTCAGGTCCAGATCGCCTTCGTCGCATCCGGGGCACTTGTCGACGATGCGTACGGTGACCGTTCCGCGTGGTCCGGTGACCGCCACGCATCTTCCGCAATTCGCCTTCGAGTACTGCTCGTCGTTGATCGCCGCGACGTAGAAGTCGTTCGACGCGGGGAAGCCGCATGCGCCGGTGCCGTTGGCGTCGTAGTACGTCGCCTCGCCGGAGAACTCGGTTGCGGGCTGCGAGCTCGATCCGTCGGACGATGCGGCTCCGCCGTCCTTCACGACGGGCGACGACGCATCGCCTGCGCGCGCGCTCGCGTCGCCAGCCGTGGTGTCGCGGCTCGCGCCCGAATCGGGCGAGCCCTCGTCCACAGGTGCGTCGCTACAGGCGGCCACGGCGACGGCAACGGCAGAGAGAGCGGCGAACGCGATCACGGCAGAGCGGCGCACGCGCGGATTCTATCGTGCGCGGGGCGGTCGCGCTGCACGGGCGCGCGTCGGGGCACGGCCCGCGACGAGCGACTCAGCCCATCGGCGGAGGCGGGAGCGTGACCGCGGCCTTGATTCCGCAGCCTTTGCACTCGAACCGAAGGATCGCCGGCCACACGGCGGTCATGGTCGTCGAGCACGAAGGGCAGGCGAGGAGCGCACGGACGACCCCTTCGCCCCCGACGGCGAACACGCAAGCCGCCGGCCGGATGCGACAGAGGGCCATGCCGCGAGAGAACGCCGTGTCGCGCGAAAACTTGAGCCGCGCGGCGGACGAGCGTGGAAGCCAGGCACCGAGCCGCCCTCGGCATCGCGCGCGCGGGCCCACGGCGCACCCGCGAGGTGGCCCCGGTGCCGGCCCGGTGCCGGCCCGTGCCACCCCCTCCGCCGCCTCCCGGTACCCTCTCCCGCGCGATTCGCGGATCGTTCGCTAGCGAAACAACGGAAAATCGCGTGTGCGAGCGCGCGCCCGGCGGCGGTCGGGAGCGCGCGGAAGCGACGGCACGGGGATTGGATGGTCGGCGTCCGCGGAGGACGCGCATGCACGAAGTCATGTTTCGTTTGAAAAGGGCGCATCTGCGCGCTGTGGAGTTTGCGAAGCCGATGGCCGCGCTTTTTGGGCTGACGCCGGCGCGGTTTGACGTGCTGTACGCGATCCGAGAGTCGAGCGGATACGTGCTCACGCAGCGGCAGATCGGCGACGCGCTCGGCCTCGCGCCGGCGACGATCAGCAAGATCCTGGAACGCATGGAGGCTTGCGGGCTCGTGCGCCGTGACCGGCACTCGGAAGACTTTCGGGCGAAGGCCGTCACGATGACGAGCCGCGGCGTCGACGCGATCGGCGCGGCGATGCACGCCTTTTTACGCCTCGACCAGTTACGCGCGGCGTACCGGAGCATTCACGGCGGCGATCCTCCGAAGAGTCAGGCGTTCCTCGCCATCGTGCGGAGGTCGCTCGCGAAGATTGCGCGGCACTTCGGAGACGGCTCGTACGTCGCGTACCCGACGCGCGCGGTGTCGCCTCGCGATGCGGAAGCGGCGCTCGACCGCGATATTCGGCGCTGGCGGGGAGTCGTCGCAATCGAGCAGCGCAGCGGCACGATCCCAATCGTCAATGGTGTGTATCGCGGGGCGTCTGCGCAGCAACATCCCGCCGCGCTCGAGCCCGCCGCGGACGACGTGGCCGCGTTCATGCGTCAGCTCGTCGAGATCGCGCCGCGGCTGCGCTACCTCATCGAGTGAGCGGCGTGCTCGGCGCCTCGCTCGCCAACGCGGCGCCGCTCACCGGACGCTCCTGCGGCACGCCACGTAGCGGTGCGCGCCTCCGCGTGGCATCGTCCGCCCGGTGATCGGGTCGAGCGGCCAAGAGGCCTGGGATGCGACGGCACAATCGGAAGCGATCGCGCGGGGCGACGTCTCGTCGGCCGAGCTCGTGACCGAGTCGCTCCGGCGCATCGAGCGCTGGGATCCTCTGCTTCGTGCCGTCGTCGACCTTGCGATCGATCCGCCGCCCGTATCGGGCGCACCCTTCCGCGGCGTCCCGTTTCTCGCGAAAGACGTCCTTGCCGTTCCGGGGCTCCGGCTTTCGATGGGAGCGCGCCTCTTCGCGAAGAACATCGCGCGGCACGCCTCGCCGCTCGCACGAAGGCTCGCCGACGGGGGACTCGTCACGATCGGCAAGACCGCGATGTCGGAGCTCGGACTGCTCGCAAGCACGGAGACGTGTCTTCACGGCGTGACGCACAACCCATGGGATCTCTCGCGGTCGCCTGCCGGATCTTCCGGCGGGAGCGCCGTCGCGGTCGCCGCGCACTACGTGCCGCTCGCGTACGGGAACGACGGAGGCGGCTCAATCCGCATGCCCGCGTCCGCGTGCGGCGTCGTGGGGTTCAAGCCGAGCCGCGGCCGCACGATCGCCGGCGTCGTCGGGTCCTCGGACTGGCTCGACATGACGAGCGATGGCTTCCTGGCGTTCAGCGTTCGCGACGTCGCTCGCGCGGTCGCTCTCTGCGAGGAGCGCGATGCACGCCTTCCGCCGCTGGACGAGAAGGGAAGCGGCGCCGTTCATCCTCTTCGCATCGCGACGTGGACGCGCACGCTCTCGGGCGAAGAGCCTTCGCCCGCCGTACGCCGCGCGTACGACGAGACGGTCTCGCTTCTGCAATCACTCGGTCACGTGGTCGAGCCGGTCGCGCCCCCATCGCTCGACGCGGATCTCGGCGATGCGTTCTTGCTCGTCGCTGGCGCGGCGGCCGCAGCCATCGTCGACGCGCAGGACCGCGTTCGCGACGAGCCCGTGCAGCGCGACGAGCTCGAGCCCTTCACGTGGTCGCTCGTCGACGACGCCGTCAATCGCGGCCCGCAGGCGCTCGCACGAACGCGTGCGGTGTTCGCGTCGGCCGTGCAGGCCTACACGGCGGCGACGAGCGGCGACGACGTGCTCCTCACCCCGACGCTGCCAATCGAGCCGTGGCCGACGGGCTATCTCTCGCCCCTCGTCCCGCGCGCCGAGCTCACCTCGCGCATCGCGCGCGTCGTGGGGGTACACGCCGCTCCAGAACATCGCCGGAGCACCCGCAATCTCGCTGCCGCTCGCGTGGTCGGAAGGGGGTCTCCCCATCGGCATGCAGCTCGCCGCCCGGCGCGGCGCCGACGGCCTCCTCCTCGCGCTCGCCGCGCAGCTCGAGGCGGCCCGTCCGTGGGCCGGGCGTGTGCCGCCCATCTTCCGGACGTGACCAGCCCCCGCGCCGCCTCGCCCATGCGCCCGCGACTCACATCCGAGCGACGACGGAGGGGGGTGCTCACTCTCCGACGCTGCGGCCGGGTTCCAGCGCTTCCCCGACCAGCCACATTCCGTACACGGCGAACGGCGCGTGCTCTCGCACTCGCTCGTCGGTCAACGTCCGGAACGCGAGCGCGTCGTGCAGCTCATCGAACAGGCCATGGTCGTTCAACCGCGGCGCCCACACGTTGCGAAGTGCGTTCGCTTCGTGCGCCTCGTCCGCGCAGTTGCTCAGTGCGCTGATATCCGTGCCATCCGCAATATCGAATCCGAGCGGTCGCCATCTCGGGTCCGCAACCATCTCGGCATCGATGCCTCGGCTCGCTGCGAGCGCCTCATCGTTGGACGTCTCGACCACCAAGCCGATGACGACCGTGACGACGCGAAGCTGCTCCTTCCTCCGTGCCTCGCCGGCGCGCTGGAGGACCGTCTCGACGCTCACCCACGGAAGTACGGCGGGCGAGCGATCCCCGTCCGCCGTCGGACACGCTGGCCACACGGCTCGATCGACTGAGAGTGGTCGCGCGACGGTCGGACGAAGCAGGTACCGCTCCCGCCGAGTGTCGTCCCAGGCCGCCTCGAGCGATTCCGGAGCGACGCGAACGTCTGCACCGGCGAAGAGGATCCGCGCCATGCGGTGCGAGATCGTAACAACCAGGCGAGCAGGAGTCGCTTCCACTCCCTCGCGTGGCCCGTCTTCGGCGGCGGTCGCGACCAAGAAACGGCGCGTCGACCGTCGATGCGCCGCTCTCGCGCGCGTCGAGTGGCGACGGCGAAGCAGAACCTGAAGGACAGCCGCGAGCTCACCGGCGGCGCCTTCCAGGGCACGCGCCCGTTGGTCGCACCGCGCACCGACCACCAGGCCAGCGAGCCGGGTACGGAAACTATTGTGCGAAGGAAGGGACTTGAACCCTTACAGGAGTTACCCCACTGGAACCTGAATCCAGCGCGTCTGCCAATTCCGCCACCTTCGCGTGCGTTTCGTGCGAGGGCCGCTCGTGAGAGCGAGGCGCCCGGCCGAAAGTCACGCGAGGAATAGCAAAGTGGAGTCAGCGTGCCAAGCGCGTAATCGTCCGCAGGACCGCGCTTCGCGCGCTGCCACGCGGCGCGACCGGCCCGCGCGCGGCCGCTCCTTTCAACCGCTCGCGCCCCTCAAAGATTCTCGACCGACTTCAGGAGCTCCGACACGAAGTTCACGCGCGGTCGGATGAGGCCCGCACGAAGGACGCCCGGCGGGCGTCGCAACGTGAAGCCGTACGCGCTGTTCTGATCGCCCGGCAAGGTGTCGCCGGGGAAGGTGACGACCTGGTTGCCGTCGACGTTCCGCTCGACGTACTCGGCGGCGGGTGGCGGAGGGGTCGTCTGCGCCGAAGCCGATGGCGCAAGCGCGAGCACGAAGGCAGCGGCAAGCGCTGCCCTGACGAGGCCGATCTTCATGGTTTTCTCCTCGGGCGAACGTTCCTTCGCGCACCCGCCGTGAACACCGCGCACGTGAGCCGCGTCTCACCTGCCGGTCAGGCGCTCGCCTCGTCCATGAAACCTTGCCGCGCGGCCGGGCTTGGGAGAAAACCGAGGGGGCTTACGGAGGGACTCATCGATGATCCGCACTATTCTTACGATCGTGGCTTGCGGGGGCGTCATCGCGCTCGCCGCGTGTTCGAGCTCCGAAGAGGACGCCTTCTCCTCCTCGGACGCGTTCTGCGCCGCGAAGGCCGACGCCGAGTGCAACAACTTGGCGGCGAGCTGCGGCACCACCGTCGACACGTGCAAGCGCGTGCGCGAAGACGCGTGCAAGAGCGCGGCGGCGCGCGCCACCGGAGCCGGCCGCGCGTACCGTGCGAACGCGGCGCAGCCCTGCATCGACAAGGTGAACGAGGCCTTCTCCGCGAAGGTCGTCGATCCGAAGAAGGAAGCGGAGAGCGTCGACCTCTGCGAGCGCGTCTTCGGCGGCACGAAGGCGAAGAACGCAGCCTGCGCGAACACGTTCGAGTGCGAAGGCGCGCTCGTGTGCGATCGCGACGTGTGCAGCGACAAGAAAGAGACCCAGCTCGGCGAGCCCTGCAACAACCCCGGCCAGGTGTGCGTCGCGGGCGCCTACTGCCAGCAGCAGGGCCAGAACCGCTTCTGCGTCGAGAAGAAGAAGCTCGACGAGATCTGCACCGCGGAGGCGCCCTGCAACGAGAGCCTTCGCTGCGTGAACCGATGCGTGGCGCTCGTCGCCGTCGGCCAGCCGTGTGACAAGGACAGCGACTGCGCGGCCGAAGCGCCGTACTGCGACGGCGCCACGAAGAAGTGCCGAATCAAGTACCAGGCGGGCACGCAGGCCTGCCGCGACTTCGGCAGCACGCTCTGACCGGCAGGGCGCGGCCACCCGCGCCCGGTCGCACCCGCTCGCGAACCTCGCGTTCACGACAGCGAGCACAAAAGCGAGAACGCCGGCGGCTCGCGAGAGCCGACCGGCGTTTCTGCATCAGCGCGTGCGGATTACTTCTTCGCGGGCGTAGCCGGCGCCGCGGGGGTCGCGGTCGTCGTCTTGCGCTCGTCGACGCCGTAGGGCGGCGGGAGCTTTGCGTCGGCCGCAACGGCCTCGGTGTCCTTGCCGTCGAGCTGCCAGATCTTGAACTCGGTGCGGCGGTTCTTCTCGCGGTTCGCGTCGGTGTCGTTGGGGCCGAGCGGGCGGCTCTCACCGAAGCCGGCGACGACGAGGCGATCCTTCTCGACGCCGTTCTTCTGCAGCCACTGCGAGACGGCCTCGGCGCGGTCGTTCGAGAGGCGCATGTTGTGGTTCGTGTCGCCCTTCGCATCGGTGTGACCCTCGATGCGGAGCTTCGTGATGGACTTGTTCTCCTTCATCACGTCGGCGACGGTCTTCAGGATCTCCATCGTCTCGGGCGTGTTCTTGATCGTCGCCTTGTCGACGTCGAACTGGATCTTGCCCGGGATCTTGATCTCGTTGTTCTCGACCTTCGCCTTGCCCACGGCCTTGATGGCGACGGGCTTGATCGGCTCGGGGGCCGGCGGCGGCGGGGGCGGCGGAGCGGGCGGCGGCGGGGGCGGCGGCGTCGCGGCCTTCACCTCCGGCGTGCCGATCTTGGCGGAGGCGCTGCAACCCCCGACGAACGCAGCGAGCAGACCCACCGAACACACAGCAACAATCACGCGCTTCTTCGACATCACCGTTATGCCTCCTCCGCTCCGGCTCGTACCGCGCAGGCCGCGTGCGAGGGAGCCTGGCGAGAGCCGAACGCGGTGCCTCGGGAAACATCCGAGGTGCGGCCGGAGCTCGCGACTTGCACCGGCACGGTAAGGGAAAGGTCCGCCGTTGGGAAGTCCCAGGTGCGTTCCGGAATCGCACCCTCGGGGCGCCCCGCCGCGCACCGCTTTGCCCGCCCGCTCCGCGGCTCGCCGCTTCACCCGGTCCGCTCCCGGGGCCGGTCTGATGGTACGTTTCCCGGGAAGATGCCCGAGAATCCATCGGAACGTGCCGTGCCGCGCCGCGGCGAAGCGGGCAGCGGCGAGGGCGCGCACACCGCGGAAGCGACGCGCATCGCAGACGTGGTGCGTCGCCACTGGGACGACCTCGACGCGCAGCTCGCCCGCGGCAAGGGCGACGACGGCGTGCGGCTCGGACGCGCACGCGCCGCCGTCCTCGGAGATCTGCTCGCCGGCCTCTACGCGCACGCGTCGGCGACCACAGGCGTGACGGAGCCTGTCGCGCTCGCCGCGGTGGGGAGCTTCGGACGCGGCGCCGTCGCGCTCCGCTCCGACATCGACGTGCGCCTCGTCGTTCGCGCGGGCGCACGTAGCCGTGACGCCGCCTCGCGTCTCGCCGACGCGCTCCTCTATCCGCTCTGGGACGCGGGCCTCTCCGTCGGCCACCAGGTCGTCGACATCGGTGAGCTCTTCGAGCTCGCACAAACCGATCTGGCGACCGCCACGTCGGTGCTCGATCTCCGGCTCGTCGCCGGCGACGGGTCGCTCCTCGGCGAGATCGAGGAACGCGCGTACGCCGGGCTCTTCAGCGAAGGCGAGCTCGGGAGGTTCGTCGAGCGCCTCGAAGAAGAAGCCGCCGCGAGGCACGCGCGCTTCGGCGGATCGCTCTACCTCCTCGAGCCGGAGGTGAAGGCGGGCGCCGGCGGGCTCCGCGATCTCGACATCGCGCGCTGGGCTGCGCGCGCGCGATATCGCACGAGCGACGCGTCGGACGCGGGGACGTGGGCCGACCTCGTGCGCGTCGGCGTGCTCGTCTCGCGCGAGGCGAACGAGATCGCGCGCGCCGAAGAGCTTCTCTGGCGTGTGCGCAACCGTCTCCACGCACGCGCCAAGAGGAAGAGCGACCGCCTCACGTTCGATCAGCAGGAGCAGATCGCGATCGAGATGGGCTACGCCGACGTGGTGTCGAAGCCGAAGATGCGCGCGGCCGCTCCGCGCGACGCGGAGGCGCAGCACGATCGCGACGCGAACGGCGACGAAGACGCTGCCGAGGCGGTCCCGCCGGAGGTTCGTGCCGCGGCCGCCGAGCGGTTCATGCAGGACTACTTCGGCCACGCGCGCGTCGTCTCTCGCGCGCGCGAGGCGCTGCTCCTGCGTGCGACACCACCGAAGCGACGCGGCGGCCGCCCGGTGGAGGTCGATCTCGGCGGAGGCGTGCGCCTCTTCGACGCGCAGGTGACGGTCGATCCCGCCGCGCTCGCCCGTGACCCCGCTCTCGCGCTCCGCGCGTACGCCGCGTGCGTGCAGAAAAAGGCGCCGATCCTTCCGTTCGCGCGCGATGCGATCGCGCGTGCGGCGGCCGATGCCGACTGGGCCGAGCGGCTCCGCGCGAGCCCCGAGGCGGCGCGTCTGTTCATCGAGCTGCTCTGCACGGCGCGCGAGGCGCCGCTCCGCCGCGGATCGATCGCGGGCGAGCTCCACGAGGTCGGGCTGCTCCTCGCGCTCATCCCGGAGTTCATGCCGGTCACGGGGCGCGTGCACCACGACGTCTACCACGTGTACACGGTCGACGTTCACTCGGTCGCCGCCGTCGATGCGCTCCGCGCGCTCTGCCGCGGTGAGAATGCGCACGAGCGCCCCCTCGCGAGCCGCCTCGCGGCCGAGATCGCGCGGCCGGTGCCGCTGTTCCTCGCCACCCTCCTCCACGACGTCGGCAAGGGCTATCCGGACGCGAGCGGCTCGCGGAAGAACCACTCGATCACCGGCGCCGAGCTCTGCGACTCGATCCTTCCGCGCCTCGGGATCAGCGCCGACGATGCCGCCGAGGTCCGCGCGCTCGTCCGCGAACACCTCGTCATGTACCACGTGGCCACGCGGCGTGACCTCGACGACCCGAAGACCACCGCCGACTTCTGCGCGCAGGTGCGCGGCCGCGAAGGGCTCCGCAACCTCTACCTCCTCACGGTCTGCGATCTCACGACCACGTCACCCACCGCGATGACGTCGTGGAAGGCGCGCATGCTCGACGAGCTGTACTTCGCGGCCGACGCGGCGTTCGGCGGAGCGACCGACGCGGACGAAGCACGCACGCAGCGCGTGAAAGAAGCGGCGCTCGCGGTCGGACAAGGCAAGCGCGCCGACCTCGAAGCGTTCCTCGCATCGATGCCGGAACGCTACCTCCTCGCGAACGCGCCCGAGTCGATCTGCGCCCATGCGCGCGTCGCAGACGAACGCGCACGCGAGCGACGCATCGTGACGGCGGCGCTCGTGCCGTCGCGGCATCCCGAGGTCAGCGAGCTCTGCGTCGTCGCCGACGACGCACCGGGCCTCCTCGCGCGCATCGCCGCAGCCATCACGGCGAGCCGGCTCGAGGTCCTCGGCGCGCAGGTCTACTCACGGCACGTGGCGCCCGGCATCACCGAAGCCGTCGACCTCTTCTGGGTGCGCGACGCGCGGGGCACCGCCGACGGAGTCGCCGCCGTCGTTCCGCGCCTTCTCCGCGATCTCGAGCGCGTGTGCAGCGGCGAGAACGTCGACGATCTGCTCCGCGAACGCCTCGGCAGCGCTTCGCCATGGCGTGAGCGGCCGAGCCCCGCGGTGCTCTCCGAGGTGACGCTCGACGACCGCGCATCGCCGCGTCACACCGTCGTCGAGGTGTTCGCGAAGGATAGGCCTGGCCTTCTCTACAGCCTCGCGCGCGCGCTCCACGAGCTCGGTCTCGGGATCGCGCTCTCGAAGATCAACACCGAAGGCACGAAGGTCGCCGACGTGTTCTACGTGAACGAGCTCGACGGCTCCAAGGTGACTCCGGGCCCGCGGTTCAAAGCGATCCGCGAAGCTCTGCTCGCGGCTGCTTCCGCGGGCCAGAGCTCCGGCGCCGAAGAAGCGAGCGCCGCACGTCTCGTACGAAGAGAGGGAACAGCATGAACCATAGGCTCGTCATCGGCAGTACCCTCGTGCTCGCGCTCGTCGCGTGCGGTGGCTCGCAGAAGCCCGCGGACTCCGCAGGCGCAACGGCCGATGCGCCTCGGTCGACGTCCGCCGTCGCCGATTCGGCCGCCACACCCGGCGCAGCGGCAGGCGGCGGCGAAGCGGGCGGAGCAGCCAGCGACGACGTCGCGAAAGGCACCGCCGCGATCAAGGCCGGTGACTGGACGACCGCGCGGAGCTCGTTCGAGAGCGCCATCAAGAAGAACCCGAAGCAGGCGGACGCGCACTACTACCTCGGGCTCGTCATGGACAAGACGGGCGACCGCGCGGCCGCGGAGAAGCACTACAAAGACGCGCTCGCCCTCCAGCCCGATCTGCAGGAGGCCGCCGAGAACCTCACCGCCATCCTCGTCGAGAACAAGAAGTACGACGAAGCGATCGGCGTCGCGAAGAAGGCGCTCGCGCGCAACGCGAAGAACTCGGAGATGCAGCTGAACCTCGCGGTCGCCCTCTCGGAGAAGGGCGACGCCGACAACGCGACGAAGGCGTTCGACGACGCGGTGAAGCTCGCGCCGAACGATGCACGCTTCTACCTCGCCTATGCGCACCACCTCTCCGCCGCGAAGAAACAGGACGAAGCGGTGGCGAAGCTGAAGCAAGCGCAGAGGGTCGCCGGGGACGATCCCGCGCTGCTCGGCACCATCGGCTTCGAGCTGCGGACCGCGCGCGCGGTGCCCGAGTGCATCGCGACGTTCGACAAGGCGATCTCGCTCAGAGACAACGCCGACTTCCGCACGAACCGTGCACTCTGCAAGTACGCCGCGAAGGACAAGCCAGGGGCCGTCGCCGATCTCCAGGCCGCCACGCAGAAGGAGCCCGCGTTCGCGCCCGCGCACTACTGGCTCGGGTCGTGGATGCACGAAGACGGCAAGTTCGCCGAAGCGATCGCGGAGTACGACGCCTACCTGAAGTCCGCGCCGAACGGCCCGATGTCGAAAGCGGCGGAGGCCAAGCTGAAGCTCGCGAAGGACAAGAAGAAGCCGGAGAAGCCCGCGCCGAAGAAGTGAGCTCGCGCCCTCCCGGCTCCCGCGCCTCGCGCCCTCACGAGGCGCGCGGGAACCCGCGGAGAACGCGACCGAGGCCCGCTTCGTCGACCTCGCCGATGGCGACGAGGCGGCCATCTTCGTCGAGCCACGCCGAGGGCGCGCGGCGCGGATCGCGAAGGTGCTCGGGGGGGATGCGTCGACCGAACCCCGCCGCGCGCACGCCGTCGGCATCGAGGACGCTGACCGGCAGAGCGCGCGCGACGGCCTCTTCGAGCGGAAGGAGAGATGCGCGCAGCCGGGCACCCTGGCGCGCGCGGTGGGCGTCTCGGTCCGCGTTGCGGTCGCCATCCGCCGGATGGTCGAGGAGGCACGCGGCCGCGATGTCGAACGCGCCGGAACGCGTTCGGCGAAGCGCGGTCAGGTGCCCGACCGTGCCGAGCGACGCCGCAAGATCGCGCGCGAGGGCGCGCACGAAGTACCCCTTGGCGACATCGAGCGTCACCTTCAGATGCGGCGCGGGGTCGACGCCGCCGCCGACGACGCGCAGGCTCTTCACCGCCACTTCGCGCGCGCCGAGCTCGGGCGCTTCGCCGCGGCGCGCGAGGTCGTGCGCGCGCTCTCCGCCGATGCGGATCGCGGAGACCACCGGCGGGATCTGCTGCGTGCGCGCGCGCTCGTTCGCCAGCGCGTCGGCGAGAACCGGCGGCAACTCCGCGTGATCACCGCCGCCATGGCACGCGAGCAGGCCGAGCGCCGCCGCGACCTCGTCGTCGACCGGAACACGCGCCGTCTCCGTCCCGTCGGCATCGAGCGAGTCGGTGGCGACGCCGAGACGGATGGTCGCTTCGTACCCTTTGTCGTCGGCGGTCAGCCACGGCACGAGCTTCGTCGCTTCCTCCACCGCAACCACGAGCACGCCCGTCGCCATCGGATCGAGCGTGCCGCAATGTCCGATCTGGCGAGTGCCGAGCGCACGGCGCAGGATTGCCACCACGTCGTGGCTCGTCGGGCCCTTCGGCTTGTCGATGACGAGCACGCCGGACGGGCAGGGGAGGCGCTCCGTCTTCACCCGAAGAACACGCTTTTGCGCGAGCCCACCGCCTGGTCGACCATGCCTTGGATCGCAGAGCGGACGCGCTCGGCGAGCTTGCCGACGAGGATCTCGTCGTCAGCGGACTCCGGTCCGTGCGCCGAGAGGTCGAGCGGCTCGCCGAAGACGATGCGCCACTTCGTCGGCGCAGGCAGTAGCCCCACCGGACCGAGGAGCGGGAACGTCGGCGTGACCGGCACGTACGGAACGCCGATCGCCTTGGCGAGGTGCTCGATGCGGAAGAGCAGCGGGTTCGTCTCTTCCGCGCCGATGACCGCAACGGGCACGATCGGCGTCGCCGTCCGGAGACAGAGCTTGATGAAGCCCCCGCGCCCGAAGCGCTGGAGCCGGTACCGCTCGCCGAACAGCTTGCCGATGCCCTTCACGCCCTCCGGGAACACGGCCACGAGCTCGTCGTTCGCGAGCAGGCGCTCCGCGTTCTCCTGGCACGCACGGACCGCGCCGAGCCGGTTCATCGCGCCGCCCAGAAAGGGCATGTGGTAGATGAAATCTTCGGTCAGCCAGCGGAGATCGCGCCCCGCCGGGTGCTCGCGCTTCACGGCCGTCTTCAGCATCACGCCGTCGAGCGGCAGCGTCCCCGAGTGGTTCGCGACGAGCAGACAGCGGCCTTCGGACGGCACGTTGGCGAGGCCGCTCGTCTCCACGCGGAAGTACTTCGCGTAGAGGAAGTCGAGCACGGGGCGGAGCTTCTCGTCGTAGATCGGATCGAAGCCGAAGTCGTCGACCTCTTCGGAGCGCCCGCGCATCGCGAGCCGACCCCACTTGCGGAGGTAGAAGTCGGTCGAGAGCAGCTCGCGCGCCGTGTCGAACACGGACTCCGGAGGCGGAGGCACGCTCGGTCGCGCATCGAAGCTCGTTCCGCTCGCGCGCGCGTAGGGGACCGTCTGTTCCGCGTCGAACGCAGCATCGGCGTGCTCGTGGCGAGCGCCCGGCGGGATGCCGTCGGTGACGAGATCGCGGCCATCGAGCCGAGCGGCACCCGGGCCGCGCAGCGAGCGCGTCTCGGCGTCGTCCTGATCGCCGGCGTCGTGCTCGTCCGCCTCTTCGTCTTCGTCCTCCCGATCGAGCGACGAGACGTCGTGACGCGAGGCCTCGTCGATCAGGCGATCGAGCTGCGCTTCGAGCTCGCGGATCTGCGCGACCACCGCGGGATCGGGCCCGAGACGCTCCTCGGCGCGACCTTCGCGCGGCGACGCGGGCGGCAGGCTCGACGTCGTCGACGGCGGCATGCGCGAGTCCGGCGCCTCGAGGCCGGCGACCGACTCCGCCGAGAGCGGCCGCTCGAGCGTCTCCTTGCGCGCGCGCGCGACCCCTTCACGACTGCCCGTCGTCTGCGGCGCCGCGGATCCAGGACGCGCCGGCCGAGCGGGCCGCTGCCCTCCACCCTCGCGGCGGCCGCTCCCGCCCGCACCTTCGCGACTCGGCGTCGCCGGGGTCGTTCGCTGCCCGGGCCGGCTCGCCCGCGGCGCGCCTTTGCCCGCCGCGTTCGCGGCGCCCTTCGCCGGTGCGGCCTCGCGCGGCCGTCCCGCGTCCTTCGCGGTTCCGCGGCGCGCGCCCGAGGGCGTCGCCGGAGTCTTCGTCCCGTTCTTCGGTCGCGTCATGCCGCGGTCTCCTGGAGGAGCTTCACGTCTCGTAGCCGCTGCGCGCTCGTGAAGTCGAGCACCGCCTCGCGCGTCGTGTACGCGGGACGGAAGCCCATCTTCTCTTTCGCCTTCGCGCCGTCGGCAACGCACAAGTAGCGGAGCAGGTGCAGGAACGTCGGCGGTGCCTCGCTGAGATGCGCGAGCCAAAGCGCGGCGCCGAGCGTGCGCGCGATCGGGTGGGGTACCGGCACGGCGAGACGGCCGGCGAGCTTCACGACGGTAGAAAGAGGCAACACGCCGTCGGCCACGATGTTGAAGACGCCGGCGTGGTCGCGGTCGATCGCGAGCTTGAATGCGGCGATAGCGTCGACCTCGTGGATGAACTGCACGAGCGGGTCGAAGCCCATCATCGTGGGCACGACCTTCCGCGAGAGGTAGCGCGTCACGTAGTTGTGGATGGTGGGCCCGAGGATCGGCGCCGTGCGCAACACGGTGACCACCGCGCCGGGCACCTTCTGCGCGAACCGCGCGACCTCGGCCTCCGCCTCGAGCTTGTCGGCGAAAAACGGCTCGGTCACCGGCGCGCGAAGGGCGTGCTTCTCGGTGAGGAAGTTCGGGTTCGACGGATGGGCGCCGTACAGGATCGTCTGCGACCACATGACGACCTTGCGGAGCTGCGCATGGCGTGCGGCGACGAGGACGTGCCGCGTACCGACGCTCTCGAGCTCGTGCGCGACCGCGAGCCCGTGCGACGGTGACGCGAGGAACGCGAGGTGGACCAGCGTGTCCGTCCGTTCTGCCGCGAAGATCTCGGAGAGCCGCGCCTCCGCGGTCGGCTGCGTGAAGTCCACCTCGTAGAAGCGCGTCTTTCGCTGCGCGGTGGGCGGGGGCTTCACGTCGATCGCCACGATGCGGGCGACGCTCTCGTCTTCTTCGAGCAGCCCGACGAGATTCGTTCCCAGGAACGAGGCGGCTCCCGTCACCGTCACGATGCGGCCCGACCGACGGGCGAGGCGCTCCTTGCCACTGCCGCTCGGCGCGAGCTCACCGGAGCGCGCCCGGGCGGACCCGCCGTCCGCGCGGTCGGTCGCACCCCCCGCGCTGCCGATCGAGGAGGCTCCAGTGTCACCCTCGCCGGACGTCGGGCCCTCCGGAGGAGGCGGCAAGTACGACGAGTTACGCTTGGGAAGCACCATGCGGTACGCTTTCTACCCTCGATGAGCGCGTCGATCCATCCGGCCCCGCTCATGCTCGGCCCTTACGAGCTGCTCCAGCGGATCGCGACCGGCGGGATGGCCGAGGTGTACCTCGCGCGCCGTGCGGGCCCGCACGGCTTCCAGAAGGTCGTGGCCGTGAAGCGGATCCTTCCGCAGCTCGCGCAGGACCACGACTTCGTCGCCATGTTCGTCGACGAGGCCCGCGTCTGTGCTCGGCTCGCCCATCCGAACATCGTACAGGTGTTCGACTTCGGCGAGCACGACGGCGAGCTCTATATGGCGATGGAGTACGTGGACGGCACGACGGCCGCCCGTCTCGTCCGCGCCGCAGCGGCTCGCGGCGAGGACGTGCCGCTCGATGCCGCCCTCTACATCGCCCTCAGCGTGCTCCGCGGGCTCGACTACGCGCACAACGCGCGCGACGACGAGGGCAAGCCGCTCGACCTGGTCCACCGCGACGTCTCGCCCGGCAATGTCCTCATCGACAAATCGGGCGCCGTGAAGCTCACCGACTTCGGCATCGCGCGCGCCGCGGAAATCGAGCGGCGCACGGATGCCGGGCAGCTGAAAGGGAAGCTCGGGTACATGTCGCCCGAGCAAGTCGTCGGCCGCGAGCTCGATGCGCGCAGTGACTTGTTCACCGTCGGCATCGCGCTCGCGGAGCTCGTGATGCTGCGTCCGCTCTTTTCGGGTCCGAGCGAGATCGACGTGCTGATGCGCATTCGCGACGCGGATCTTGCCGTTCTCGATCGCGCCGCGACGCGGATTCCGGACGACCTCCGCGCGGTGCTCTTCCGCGCGCTCGCGCGGGACCGCGCCCTTCGTTACCCGACGGCGGCCGCGTTCGCCGAGGCCATCGAAGAGATCCTCCGTCGCCGCCGTCTCCAGGTCGGGCCGGCCAAGCTCGCGGCATGGGTCGAGCGTCTCGGCCTCGTGCAGTCGAGCGAGCCCGAGCCGCAGAGCGAGACGAGCGTCCGCAAGACCGCGAACATCGGTCCGACGGCGCCGCCCGCGTCGAGCGCGTCGGCGGCCCCGCCGTCGTCGAGCCCGATGAGCGAGCCGCCCTCGCGGCGCCCGACCGCCCCGCCGGGATCGCAGCACGCGACGGGCAGCCCACCCCGCTCCGCTCCGGCCGAGCCGCGCGACGTCGCCCCGTCGATCTATCGCGTGAAGGTCCCCGGAGGCGTTTCGCTCGGGCCGCTCAGCTACCCGCGCCTCGTCGAGCTGTTCGTGACCGGCGCCATCGATCACCGCGCGCACATCGCGCGCGAGAGCGCAGACTTCCGCGACGCAGGGCATTTCCCCGAGCTCGCCCGCTTCGTGAACAGCGCCGCCCTGCGATGGGACGAAGGGGTCTTCACACCGGCCCACGCGGTCGGCCCCATCGATCGCGTGCTCTTCCCGTCGCGCATGTTCCAGCTCGCGCTGGCACGAGACACGGGCGCGCTCTGCTTTCGCGACGGGGCGAAGAAGAAGAAAATCTACCTCGTCGAAGGAGCGCCCGAGTTCGTCGTCTCGACCGACAAGCGCGAGCTCTTCGGCGAGCACCTCGTGGCGCGCGGCCAGGTCCTCCGCATGGAGGTCGAGATGGCTCTCGCCATGCTTCCCCGGTACAGCGGCCGCCTCGGCGACGCGCTCTGCGGCCTCGGCGTCCTCCGGCCGATCGAGCTTTTTCGCGCGATCCACCAGCAGATGCAGGACCGCTTCATCGAGGTCTTCGGCTGGCGCAAAGGCGAAGTCGCCTTCGTCCGCGGCGCGCGCTCGCACGAAGAGACGTTCCCGCTCGGCATGGATCCGTTCGAGCTCGTGCTGCGCGGCGTTCGCGACGGCTACCCGCCCGAAGAGCTCGAGGCCATCCTCGGCCCGC